>Ga0255338_1000016_pt1 | contig 762782 bp, 754 predicted proteins | sample MeOH1_35cm_T4_19_FD_203715 | JGI IMG/M metagenome (GOLD analysis project Ga0255338, IMG submission 203715) | Sandy soil microbial communities from University of British Columbia, Vancouver, Canada - MeOH1_35cm_T4_195 | ecosystem: Engineered > Artificial ecosystem > Sand microcosm >...
ATCATCCTGATCCGTCGCAGTTGTTCAGCAGCCGGATTCACGGCGATCCCGAGACCCCGATGTTGCGGGCGTATCTCGGCGATCCGGTGGTGGTCCGGTTGATCGAAGGTTCGGCGAACGAAGTGCATTCCTGGCATATCAGCGGGCACTGGTTCCCGATGGAGCGCTACAGCAAGAACTCCATCCCCCGGAGCACGCTGCATGTGGTGATCGGCGAGCGGTACGACGCAGCCATTCCGGCCGCCGGCGGACCGCAGCAGATGGCGGGCGACTACATGTACTACAGCGGTCGCGCATCGCACTTCGCCGAAGGCAGCTGGGGACTCTTCCGGGTCCTCGACAAGGGCGATGCCACCTTGCAGCCCCTGCCGGGCCGCGAGGAGATTCCGCAGCCGGCCAAGTCCGTCTGTCCGGCCGATGCGCCGGTGAAGACCTTCAACGTGGCCGCCATCGACAAGGCGATCCGCTACAACAAGGGAACGCCTGGTGTGATGGAGGTGGACTTGGAGCGCAAGATGGTACTGGGCAACGAAAGCGGCAAGATGTACGTGCTCGAAGGCGAGAAGACGAAGGTCTCCTCGGGCAGTCTTGAGCCGAGTCCGTTGACCCTGCATGTCAATGTGGGCGACTGCATCAAGGTCAATCTCAAGAACGAGATGGCCAAGGAGCGGGCCGGATTCCACGTCGACAATCTGGCGTATGATCCCAAGGAGTCCATGGGCATCAACGCCGGCAACAATCCGGGCGACCAGACGGTCGCGCCGGGGCAGAGCCGGACGTACACGTACTACGCCCATCCGGAATTCGGCGAGAATGCCGCGCTGATTCAGGATTGGGGGAACGTGGTCGAGAATCCCCGGAACGGGCTCTTCGGCGCCGTCATTATCGGCCCGAGGGGATCGCAGTACCGGGATCCGGTGACCGGCGAGGATCTGGCCCAGAAGAGTTCCTGGCGCGCGGATGTGCTGGTGGACCGATCGGTGCCGGGCAATGAAACCCGGCAGAACTTCCGGTCCTTCGCGTTGCTCTTCCAGGACGAAGACAACATCATCGGCACCAGCTTCATGCCGTACATCCAAAAGGTGGCCGGTGTGACGGCGGTGAACTACCGGTCCGAGCCGACCGATTACCGGACCGAGAAAGGCTGTGCCTACAGCGAAGTGCTGGCCTGCGTGAAGACGGGCGATCAGCCGGTGACGCCGACGATTGCGGCGCATGTCGGCGATCCGGTCGTCATTCACGTCCTGGGCGCCTTCAGCGAACAGGTGCAACTCTTCGGTGTGTCGGGCCATGAATGGAAGCATGAGCCCTACATGAGCGGAGCGGACCTCGTGAGCACCATGGAGTTCGGCGGTGCCGAGGTCATCAACGCCTGGCTGCACGGCGGCGCCGGAGGCCCGAACGGGATTCCCGGCGACTACCTGTGGCTGAACCAGCGACCGGGCTATCTCGATGCCGGCCACTGGGGCATGTTGAAGGTGCTGGACCGCGACAGCCGGGCGATTCTGCCTCTGAGCGGACAGGTGCCGGCGACGCAACAGGCTGAGGAGCAGGCTCCTGCCCAGCCTATGCCGGTGTCCATGAAGACCAACTAGGCTGTTTCGGAGGCCAGTCGGCGGGGCGGGGGAATCCGGCAGTGGGATACGCGGGTTCCCCCCGTTTCCTTATTTCAGCGGTGCACAAACCGGGCGACATATGCGGCAGCAAGACGAGAGCAGTATCGGCAGGGCAACGGCGGGGCGGCCGGGTCGGCGGCGGCTCGTGTGTCTCGCGGTGGTCCTGCTGAGTGTCGTGACATCGCAGTCCTGGGCGCAGGATTTTTCCGCCGAGCGGATCGTCAAGAAGGGCCGGGCCGTCGTGACCGCGCATGTCAATGCGAAGGCGGACCGGTGGCGGTTGGAATTTGCGCAGCCGCAGGGCGTTGCCAGTGTAGTCATTGTGCGGACGGATCGCGACCTGGCCTGGCTGATCATGTCGCAGCGGTGGCAATATCTGGAGGTGCCGATCGCTCCGGAGTTCCGGCTGACGTTCGGTGAGCGCATGGAAGGGGAGCAGTCGAGAGAACTGGTCGGAGAGCAGACGTTAAACGGCTATCTCACTGAATTGTTCGATGTGGCCGTGGCGGAGCGCGGTGGGATCCGGCGGTACTATCAGTGGGTCACGAAGGTCGACCGGTTTCCGGTGAAGACGGTCAGCAGGGAAGACGACTGGTCGGAAGAGTACCGGCGGCTCATCTTTACAGAGCAGTCGCCGCTGCTGTTCGAGTTGCCGCAGCGGCTGGATCGGGCGAATCCGCCGGCCAACATACAACATTAGCGTCAAGGAGAGGAGCGCAGAGTGAAACGGTCGACGATCACATGGACATCTCTCATGGTGCTGGTTATGGGAAGCGTGGTATTGGCCGGGAGCGGAGCGGGAGCTGCCTATGAAGCCGGAGCGGTGACGGACGGAGCGGTGGTGCGGGGGCAGATTACTCTGAAAGGGGCGGTCCCCGAGCCCAAGCAATTCGAGCTGCGCCGGTATCCGGACCGCGTGTTCTGCGGCGCTTTGTCCAGCGGCGATGGCTATCGGCAATTCAAGGAGGTCAATGTCGGGGCAAACGGCGGGCTCAAGGATGTGGTGATCGTGATCGAGGGGGTGCCGAAAGGCAAACCGTTCGTGTCGGCCGATGCGCAGGTGGAGGCCAACGTCTGCCAGTTTCTGCCGTATGTGACGGTGGTCAGCGACAAGCGGCAACTGACGGTGGTCAATCGCGATCCGGTGTCGCACGATATCCAAGGGTACGCGTACGATCAGGCCGGGGTCGATATCGTTCTCCATCGGCCGTCGTTGAAAGCGACCGGGACGACCGATACCATGAATCTGGTCAAAGGGCGGAAGGTGTTCACCATGCAGTGCGGGGTGCATCCCTACATGCAGAACTGGGGCTACGCGGTCGATAATCCTTATTATGCCGTGACTGATCTGGACGGGGCGTTTGCCATCGTGGAGCTGCCTCCCGGCGTCTATCGGGTTAAGGCCTGGCATCCGGCTCTGGGCGAACAGGAGCGCGACGTGGTGGTCGAGCCGAACGGTTCGATTCAACTCGATTTGCAGTTTGAGGCGAAGTGAGCGGAGGGACGATGCGGACCATTCATGCCGTGTGTTGGGCGATGCTGTTGGGAGTGCTGTCAGCCGGTGCGCTTCCGGCCGCGGAAGAGGCGGCGCCGGCGGGACGGGTGGAAGCGGTTCTGGCGCACGAGCATCGCCCTCACCTGAATGAGATCAAACAGGATTTTGCCGATGCCGGACTCACGAATGTGCATGTCCAATTCATAAAGGCGGGGCGGGCTCCGGCGAATATCGGGCTGGGACCCAGGGTGACGGTCGAGCGGGCGCAGGCGGCGATACGGATGGCCAGGAAATACAACGGAGCGATCACGATTCTGTTGCCCGAACGGCTGTTTCCCGACCATTATGTGACGATTGCCTCGTCCGGCTTCGACGATACCGTGGAGTATCCGGTCGGCGAGGAAGCGCTCAAGGAATTGGAGAATCCTGCGCTCACAACGGAGCAGTTTCACGAGGTCTATCGCCGACTCACGCCGGCGGATCGACCGCCATTGAAGAAAGGCCGGGTGTTCTGATGGGAATCAGGCAGGCGGGTTGCGGAATTGTCTTAGGGTGGTTGCTCCCGGTTGCCCTTGCGCTGGGCGGGGCGCTCGCGGAGATTCAAGAGCATGGCAACGCCATGATCAGGGATGCCGAGGAAATGGTGATGCACGGAGGCATGGGGGATGGAAAGGCCATTCTGCATCACTGCAGTGAAGTGGCGGGCCACGCAGAAGCCATTTTGAAGCTCTTGCCCGCGTCGGACGATCATGGGCGGGAGGCCACGCCGCTGTTGAAAGAGGCGATCACCTACTGCAAGCGTGTGGCCGAGATGGGAGAGAAGGTCGATCCCGGCGCCAGCTTGAATCCCGCCGTCAAAGCCCGCGCCGCGGCCCGCGCGGCGATGAAACATCTGAAAGAGGTCCGGGAACACGGCGCGTAGCCGGCGGCCGGTCCGTGACGCGAAGCTCGTCTCGGAATCTCGTTCCGGTTGATGCGCCTGCAAGAAGGAGCTTTATTGGGGCGCGGTTTGTGACTGCTCCGGTTTTTGGATGAGAGGACTCACCGCGTTCTGATCCCGCCCCGGCTGGTAGCTCTCCAGCATCTTCGCGATCGTCGGCTGCAATTCTTTCTGTGCCGTAACCGGCATCTTGATCCGCATGCCGCGTCCTTCATTGCGTCCCAGAGAAAAGATATGAATTTCCAGCATCGGAGTCTGGTGTTCGTCCTGGTAGGTGAAGGCCAGGCGCTTCGCGGGGAAGCCTGCCAGAGTCGTGTCCTGATCCTTCTGCCATGTGAGCGGGATCTTTTTCTTGTCGAAGAGTTCGGAGATGATGCGGCGGTGCGCGGTGGTAAATTCATCGAGCGTCTGTCGCCGGTCCTGGCTCGATCCCTCCAGGAGATTCATATGGCCGGAGAGGGCGACGAGGCTGTGTTCGATCTCCGGAAACAGGGTCACGCCGATGCCGTCCGGCAAAGGATTCCCGCGCCGCCACTGCTCGGGGTACCGGACAGAAAATCCGAAACGGGCGTTCGTGTAGACTTTCCAGCCATGCGTTTCGGCTCCTGCCGCGTCTGAGAGAGAGACCTGAATGATGGGAGCGCTGCTCAGTACCAGCGCCATCAGCAGAGACGTCCAGATCATGTGAATCCTCATGGCAGTGTGCATGTCGGCTATTGAATCGATCGGGCGCAGCGAAAGCCGATGGTGGCGGCCCGCTGCTCCGGCGGTGCGCCGCTCCTCGTGGCGCTGCGGAGTAACGCGGGCGTGCTTTTCCAGGATCCCCCGCGGATGACCTTGTATCGGCCGGTGGCCGGTCCGTGGGGATCGCGCTCCGGCATGGTCATGTAATAGTCGATCCCGAACCAGTCTGCGACCCACTCGGCGGCGTTTCCCGCCATATGGTGCAGCCCATAGGGACTGCGCCCCTCTTCGCCGCTTCTGACGGACGCGACGATCGGAATCTCATGGACATGGTACTGGCCGAACATGGCGAGCGCCGGGGTGGGAGGCTGTGTCCCCCACGGAAACAGTCGCCCCTCTTCTCCGCGCGCGGCTTTTTCCCACTCGGCTTCTGTCGGGAGCCGTTTCCCCTGTGCGCGGCAGAAGTCCGCAGCTTCGGTCCATGTCACGTAGAGAGCGGGCCAGCGCGCCAATGTATCCGGCGTCAGGGCATGGACGGTCATGACGTGCTCGATCAGTGTGTGGATCTCGGCAGGAATCGGTTGGTGCCGCTGCGTCAGCCACCGGAGGAATTCGCTGAGACTCACTTCGTCCCGGTCGATTTCGTAGCGGTCGAGCCGGATGCGACGCTGGGGCTGTTCGGTATCGTCGTATTGCAGCGTCAGGCTGAACGACTCATGGCCGGTGCGGGCGGTGCCCATGAAAAAGAACCCCTCCGCCACGGGCATCATGGAACTGCTTTCGGCTTGTGCGGCGATGGCGTCAATACGGCTGCGTGTCTCGGTCGTCGTTGCAAGTGCGGGTGGCAGCGAAGACTCAAGTATGAGCAGCGCGCCAAGGGCCGCGGCGATGGCAGGCCGAACGGCAGGGGATGGGGCTGTGTGTTCTGTATTGCGGTTGCAGTTCAGCATGCTGGTGATGTGCGATGAGAGCGAGGGCGCCACTATAATGCGCGCCGGCTGCTTGCGCAAGATTTCCGAATGGATCGGGCATGAATGTATTTGTCATGTCTCATGATGTGATTCTATGGGGCGCGTACGCCCCACAGTGCTTTTATTCGTGGTTATTGGGTTTTTAGTGAAAAATTATGGATTTAATCGTGCGCGATCGATATTCGACGGGATCGTAACGCCCCAATAAGATGCTCCGTCATCCGTCAATTATCTCCGTCTTCCAGCAAAATCCCACAACGGTTCAGAAATGCACCAGAGGAACACAATTTGCTCTAAGCGCTGGCTGCATAAGAATGCCCAACCAGTTTGTCTTGTGAAATCGAGAACTGTCTGGTGAAGGAGCGGGAGAGAAAGGACCGGCCTCCTGACGATCCCCCCGATGAATGTTGGCCTTCACCAGACTTCGAATTCGATAGAGCCGGGTTTTGAGAGTCAGTAACGTGAGTGGTCCCTGGACGGTTTGTTTCATGGAGGAGGCTGGACGTATGGGGGTATCAAGGAAGTGGGTGCAAGTAGGAGTATTGGGGCTAACGACCTGTCTGGGGTTAGCCGGGACAGTGCCCGCAGATGCGGTCATGTCGCATGACGGGCATATCGCCGTCGATCACAATGCTGATGTGGCGACGCCGGTGCATGCGCAGGCCGGTCCGGTGCTGCAGGACAAGATGTCGAAGGCGATCGAGCAGATCGAGCGGGAGGTCAAGAGTAAGGGGCCGTTCCAAGGGGCCGGGGCCCATGCGATGCAGCAGGGTGTGTTGCTGGTGGCGGAGGATCCGGATAAGGTGCAAGTGACGCAGGGCGCTCGCTGCCCGGTGACGGCGCCGGTTCGCGCGTATGACATCACGGCGATGAATGTCGAGATCACCGTGAACCGGTTCGGCGATTTTTATCCGGGCTACATGTATGCGTTGACCGAGAATGTCGCGGGTGTTCGTGAGGAAGAAACCAAGAACAAGGCGGCGCGGGACAGTGAGGATCCGACGTTTGCCGGCGGCGCCATTTCGAACGGGTTGCAAGGCGATCTGATTCAGCCGCTCGTGATTCGGGCGAACCAGGGCGATTGCCTGCGGATTACGTTGCGCAATCAGCTTGAGAATGAGCCCACGAACATGATCGTGAACGGTTCGCAGATGCTCGTGGCCAGCACGGGGAAGCCGGCGAATGCCATGAACCCCGAGGCGCTGGTCCCGGCGGGAAAAACCGGTGAATTTGAGTGGTACCTTCCGATCGATTTGCAGGAAGGCGGCCGCGCCTTCCATAGCCATGCAAGCCGGGATCAGTATTCCCTGGGCTTGTTGGGATCGATCGTCGTCGAGCCGCGCGGGTCACGGTTCCTCAGCCCGTTTACGGGAGAGGAAATGAAGAGCGGCTGGGAAGCCATGATCGACCTGGCGAACGCCTCGGACTTCCGTGAATTCGTCATTTTCTATCATGAGGCGGGCGACGAAACGTTCCGCTTGTTGGACCGGAAGGGCGACATGTTGCCGCAGCGCGATGCCCACACGGATACCTACCGGCCGGCGGCGCGGCTGCTCAACTATCGCAGCGAGCCACATGGCGAGCGCTTGGAGATCCAAGCGCATCTGGTCGGGTTTGCCGATGAATCACAGGGCTACGGCTCCTACACGTTCGGCGATCCGGCGACCACGATTCCCCGTTCCTACCTGGGTGATCCGGCCAAGTTCCGCATGATCGGCGGGTCGGAGATCGTGCACTCGCATCACTTGCATGGCGGGTCCATCCGCTGGGCCAGACAGCCCGGCACGAGCAAACTTGATCCGACGCTGTCCAAGAACGGTCCGGTGAAGTTTCCTCCGATCAGCGACACCTCCGACCGGTTGGACGTGCAATCGATCGGTCCGTCTGAGATCTACGATGAAGTCATCGAAGGCGGATCCGGCGGATTGCAGGCGCTGGCCGGCGAGTTTGTGTTCCATTGCCATATCCCGCAGCACTATGTGACCGGGATGTGGGGGTTCTGGCGCGTGTACAACACGCTGCAATCGACCGGATATCAGACCGACGTGATGAAGCCGTTGGTTGAGTTGCCCGATCGCAAGGGGAAGATCAAGTTGTCCGTGAGCTCGGACAAGTTGGTCGGCACCACGGTGGATTGGTACGGCGGGAAGAAGTACGAGATCACCAAAGACAAGACGGATTGGAAAGCCAATCCCGTGAAGGTCTCGATCAAGGATTGGGTTGAGTACATGCTGCCGCCGCAAGGCTTGCCGGGCAAGACCGAAGATCAGGTTAAGCAGGCGCAAGCGCACGATGCGACGGTGGTGAACTGGAAGTGGGATGGCACGCGGGCGATGAACGAGCCGGAGACGCCGCACAAGTGGGCGGATTATGTCTCGCCGACTCCGCTGCAGCGTCCGGCGATCACGTTCGATCCGCAGACGGGCAAGCTGGCGTTCCCCTGGTTGCGTCCGCACCTCGGGAAGCGTCCTCCGTTTGCGCCCAATCACGGCGGCGCGCCATGGTTGGAGCCATTCCGTGTCCGTGAAGACGGAACCAGAAGCACGGAGCCTCCTGTGCCGGGTGCGCAGGGGCCCTGGAGCCTGTGTCCGGAAAATGCGCCGAGAAAGTATTTCAATATCCATTCGATCACCTTGCCGATTACCCTCAAGCCGGCGACCCCGAAAACCGCCGCGGTGGTGGATCCGATCGGCATGATCTATGTGCTGCATGAAGAGGAAGAGGAAGTCCGTAAGAATCCCAAGAAGCAGGTGCCCTTGGTGATTCGCGGGAACGTGCACGATTGCGTGGACGTGATCTTCAAGAACGAAATCCCGGACGATGCGCGGACGGGATGGGCGAACAAGATCAATCTCCATCCGCATTTCTTCCAGTTCGACACGAGCGCGTCCGACGGTCCGACCATCGGATTCTCGTACGATATGTCGTTGCGGGCCTTCACGATGTTGGAAGATCCGCAACCGGACAAGGGCATGCCCCTGCCCGGCAACACGACTCTGACGGCGGATACGAAAGCCGGTTCACGCAGCATCACGGTGAAGAATTCGTCCAAATTCCACGTCAATACGGAGCTCGGCGTGGGCATGGACGATCCGAAGTATTTCGAGGTCGCGCGGATCAAGGACATCAAGGGCAATACCATCACCTTTGATGCGCCCTTGAAGTACGCGCACAAGAAGAACGATATCGCGAGCGTGGAATTCATCCGCGAGCGCTGGTATGTCGACGTGGATCTCGGGACGGTCTATTGGCACGATCACGTGTTCGGTACCGATACCTGGGGACATGGCCTGTTCTCGGCGTTCATCACCGAACCGCCGCGATCGACCTATCATGACCCGTTCACCGGAAAGGAACTCCGGAGTGGTCCTATCGCGGATATTCATACCCTGGAGCCGGTCTCGGCCCATATCCGGGGCAGTTTCCGCGAAGTCATGATGCACATCATGGACAGCAATGCCAGATCGGCTGAGCTGATCATGACGGATAACCCGCAAGCCCGCATGGGGGCGGTAACGGTGGACGGGCCTCCGTCGCACCAGTTCCCTGAGCGCATCAATAAGTCGGCCATGACGTTCCTGAACGGTGGCGAAGCGACGACCGGCAGCGGTTACGGCATGCGTGTCGAACCATTGAGCGTGCGCCTGGCCAACAATCCGGACCCGTCGAAGCTGTTTGTGTCCGGGATCCACGGTGATCCGGGGACGCCGCTCTTGCGATCGTATCTCGGCGATCCGATCCTGGTGCGGGCGCTGGTCGGATCGGCCAATGAAGTGCATACCTGGCACGTCACGGGCCACTGGTTCCCGATGGAGCGGTACGCCACCATGGCCATGCCGCGCAGTACGGTGCATCTGGTGATCGGTGAACGGTACGACCCGGCCATTCCGGCCGCGGGCGGACCGCAGAAACAGGCCGGCGACTATCTTTATTATAGTGGCCGTGCTTCCCATTTCGCGGAAGGCAGTTGGGGAATCTTCCGGGTCTTCGACGAGCTGCAAGGGGATCTGAAACCCTTGCCGAGTCGCGAGGAGATTCAAAAGTCCGCGCCGTCGGTCTGTCCGGCGGATGCGCCCGTGAAGTCCTTCAACGTATCGGCGGTCGATCAAGTCATCCGGTATCACGAGGGTGCGCCGGGTACGATGGAAGTCGATCTGGAACGGAAGATGGTGCTCGAAAACCAGCAGGGCAAAATGTATGTGCTCGACGAGGATCGTGGACGGGTCAAGGCCGGTGAATTGAAGCCGAGCCCGCTGACCCTGCACGTGAACGTCGGGGATTGTGTAAAGATCAATCTGAAGAACGAAATGGCCAAGGAACGGGCCGGATTCCACGTCGATATGATGGCGTTTGATCCGAAAGATTCGTTCGGCGCCAACGTCGGCAACAACCCCGGCGATCAAACGATCGCTCCGGGTCAGAGCAAGACCTACACGTACTTCGCGCATCCGGAGTACGGAGAACTGGCCGCCCTCATTCAAGACTGGGGGAACGTGGTGGAGAATCCACGCAACGGCCTGTTCGGCTCGATCATTGTCGGCCCGAAGGGGTCGCGCTATCGCGATCCGGTGACGGGAAACGATATCACGATGAAGAGCAGCTGGCGGGCCGACGTGCTCGTGGATCGCACGATCCCGGGGAACGAAAGCCGGAAGAACTACCGCGATTTCTCGTTGATGTTCCAGGACGAGGATAACATCGTGGGCGTCAGCTTCATGCCCTACATCCAACAGGTCGCCGGCATCACGGCGGTCAACTACCGGTCTGAACCGACCGCGTATCGGATGGAAAAGGGCTGCGACGTGTCTGAAGTCTTCAGTTGCGTGAAGACCGGCGACACGCCGTCGACCCCGCTGTTGCAGGCGCATGTGGGCGATCCGGTGGCGGTGCACGTGCTCGGCGCATTCAGCGAGCAGGTGCAGCTGTTCACCGTGGACGGCCACGAATGGCCGCATGAGCCGTACATGCAGGGTGCCGACCAGGTCAGCACCATGGAGTTCGGCGGCTCGGAAGTCATCAACGCCTATCTGACGGGCGGCGCGGGCGGTCCGAATAAGATCGTCGGCGACTACATGTGGAAGAACCAGCGTCCGGGCTTTGCGAATGCCGGGCAATGGGGACTTCTCAAGGTCCTTCCGACCGATGATCAGCGGGTACTTCCGTTGACCCCACAAATTCCGGCCAGCAAGAAGGCGGAGCTTGGGAGCGACAACGGAACCGTCTCGCGGACATCGATGATTGGACGGTAAGTAGCAATCCGGCAGCGTCTTCGCTCACGAGGCAAGGACGCTGCCGACCCAGTGTGCCAGGCCGGTCTAAATCACTCAGACCATGGGGGAGCAGTCACGCTCCCCCATGTATTTTTTACGGTGGGAGATATGGCAACACGTATAAATCCGTTCGTGACGTATTTCTTCGGCTCTCTGATTTTGAGCGGGTCCATGATCGGGGCTGCTCCGGCGGCAGCCTACGAGGAAACGGCGGTATCCAATGGGGGGACGGTGACAGGGACCGTGCAATTTTCCGGTGACATTCCGGATCCCCAGCGGTTCGAGCTGCGCCGGTATTATGATCGGGTCTATTGCGGGGCGCTGTCCGACGGGTCGGGCTATCGGCTGCTTCGAGAGGTGTCGGTCGGCGAACAGCAGGGCTTGAAAGATGTGGTGGTGACGATCGAAGGAGTGGCAAAGGGAAAGCCGTTCGATTTTCAGGAGACGAAACTCGAGGCGAATATCTGCCAGTTTGTGCCGTTCGTCTCGGTCGTGAGAAATGAGCATCAGCTCAGCGTGGTCAATCTGGATTCGGTCGCCCACGATTTACAGTTCTATGAACGGGACCGGGAACATATTTTCATCATGTTTCACCGGCCGGCTCTGACGAAAGCGGGGACGAGCGACGTGGTCCGGTTCACCGGAAACCGGCGCGGGGTCACCATGCAATGCGGTATGCACCCCTTCATGCAGGGGCACGGACTGGCCGTGGACAATCCCTACTATGCCATCACTGGAACGGAGGGAACCTTTGCCATCAAGGAGCTCCCGGCTGGCACCTATCGCATCAAGGCCTGGCATCCGGTTCTTGGAGAAAAAGAACAAGAAATCACCGTGGCCGAAAATGGGAGCGCGTCCGTCGGATTTACCTTCGACGCGAAATAGGACATGACGCTACAGAGATATGTGTATGCGTTCGCAATCGCCATCGGCGTCAGTATGGCGGGGACATCGGCTGTCATCGCCGAGGGAACGGCGGTTCCCTCGGTGAGCCGTGTCGAGGTCGTGCTGGCCAATCAGTATCGGAGCCAGACGGCGACGCTCACAGAAGAATTTACCCAAGCCGGGTTGAGGAACGTTCACTTTCAGTTCGCCAGGCTGGGTCAGCCGCCGCAGAACATCGGCCTTGGCCGCGACGTGCCGGCCGATAAGGCGCGGGAGGCGATCCGCCTGGCGCTCAAGTACAATCTGGGTGTGGGGATCCTGTTGCCGGAACGATTGTTTCCTCCGCGCTTCGTGACCATTGCCTCATCAAACTATGACGATACGGTGGAGTCAAAGATCGATCAGACGGCGCTGGCGCAGCTGCAGAATCCTGCGTTGACCACAGAAGAGTTCCATCAACTGTATCGTACGTTAACGGCGTTGCCGAGTGCATTGCCCGGACGATATTAAGGAGAACAGGTGGGAACGTTTCACCCGTTAGTCGGTCGCATCATGATAGCCGGTGTTGTGGCCGGTGTTTGTTTCGGTGGTCTTCCGGTGGGGCTGCGTACGGCTCATGCATCCGAGCCGACACTGCAAGAACGGGGAGATGCGTTGATGAAGAACGTGGAGGAAATGATGGCGCATGGCGGCATGGGTGACGCCAAGGCCATTGTTCACCACTGTGGAGAAGCCGCCGGTTACGCCGAGGCCATTCTCAAACAACTGGCGGATTCAGATCCCCGCCGGAGTCAGGCGCTGGCTCCCCTCACCGATGTGATTCTCCAGTGTAAGCGCGTGTCCGACACCGGTATTCACGCCGATCCCGGCCAGCTGCTCAATCCCGCCATCAAAGCCAGGGCCGCGGCTCGGGCCTCAATCAAAGCACTGGGCTTGGTGAAGACGAACTAGGGCCTGTCTGGAAAAACTGTGAGCCCGTTGTTGCTTACATCACTGATGCGGTTTGCTTAAGAGGGGATCGATCAGGCGCGAAAACTCCGCGAGCGGTTGCGCCCCGACCAGCGGTCGTCCATTGATAAAGAATGTCGGGGTGCTGGCGATTCCGAGTGCAAGTCCGTCCTGCAGATCCTTTCTCACTTCTTCGCGATAACGGCCTGTATTCAGACAGGCTGAAAACTCACCGGTCCGTAGTCCAAGATCTCGAGCCAGCGCCTCATAGTCCCAGCCGGTCTCCCGTGTTTGCCGGGTAAAGAGCAAATCATGAAACTCCCAAAATTTGCCTTGGTCGCCGGCGCATTGCGCGGCTTCCGCTGCAGACGCGGCCTGGGGATGGTTGGGGCCCGGATAGTCCCGATAGACCACCCGAATCTTGTCTCCGTACAGACGGCGCAGTTCTTTCAGTGTAGCCACACTTTTTTTGCAATAGGGACATTGAAAGTCTGAAAACTCGACAATGGTGACCGGCGCATCGGCGGGGCCGATCGAGGGATCATCATCGGCACTGACTGAAAGAATAGGGGCCTTTGGCATAGGAAGGTACAGGCGGATGGTTTCTTGGCGGCGGAGGGCCACCAATAGCGCCTGGCGGAGTCGCGCCTGCTCCTGTGGATCGCTTGGGGTTTCAAGATCCGTGCTGCTTCCCGTATTAGCCGGACTTAATCGTTTGACTGGGGCGGGAAGATTTGCCATGCGGGCGATGGAATCCGATTGAGACGCATCCGCCACTAATTGCGAGACAGTGACCCCCTTTCTGGAGGCTTCGATCTTGAGCAGTTCTTCGTCGATCAGTTGCTGGAGTGCTTGGTGCAGCAGCTGGCTGCGCTGTTGGTCTGCTTGGAAGAGGGGAAGGGCTACGGCCTGCTCAACCTCCCGCAAGGTGATCGAGTGAGTGCCTACGCTTGCGACAACCTTCTTGCCTGCCTCGGATGAGTCCTGCTCCGGTGGTGTGACTTGCAGACGGGTTCCCAAGAACATCCCGAAGAGGACGAGCAGGCTGAGAGCCGCCAGAATTCGAGTTTTTGACATGGTTATTACGGGAGAGCAGGTTTCATAAGCTTGTCCGTCGCAGTGTGTCCGTTAAACCATATCCAGAGGCTCAGCGGAAATCCATATATTCTTGAGAATCCACGCGGTGTTGGAAGCCAGGGGTTCTGAAAACGCTCACGGCGTACGGCAATGTTCGTGTATGGCCCGTGCCCTTCCCCCTCCAATGAAGTACCTCCCTCGTATAGCGGGTTCCCCTCCATCTTCGGTATAGGCAGAAGAGGTGTTCCATTCTAGGCTGAGTCACGGACGCCTCAAAGGGAAAACAGCCGCAGGAAGCCGATCGGGACAAGACCGAAAAACGGCGGTTTCTGGAGTCGGCATCTCAGCGGCGGAGCGGAAAGACGGAGATCGGCCATCGCGGTGACAATCATCGCACACAGAAGCAGGGCGGGGCGCTGGATGCCCCGCGGCAGGGAGATCACCCGAGGGCACGCACATGAGCTGGCTACACGGCTTTTACAGTACTTCAGTGTCGGTCCCGCTGTCGCTGTTTGCTCTGGCAGCGATTGCATTGCTTAGCTGGCGAAAGATGGGGCGCCAAATAATATTGGCGCTGACCCTGCTCCTCTATGCGCGGTATCTGTTGTGGCGTGGCATATATACGTTGAACACTGGCGATTGGATGAGTTGCCTGGTGAGTTGGACGGTCTATACGGCAGAAGCCTACGCCTTTGTGCAGATCGTGCTGTTTGCCTACCATGCCTGGTCGCCGCTCGAACGCCAATCCGTGCGGCTGCGGCGCTTCCCCCGCGTCGATATTTTCGTCACGGTCGTCGATGAGCCTCTGAGCATTCTTCGCCGGACGTTGATCGGTTGTACGAATCAAGATTATCCCAAAGACCGCTACCGGGTTCATGTATTGGACGACGGTCAGCGGGACGAGGTTCAGTCTGTCGCCGTGTCATTGAACTGCGGATACATCCGCCGCGCGGACCGGCAACATGCGAAAGCTGGCAATCTGAATCATGCCTTGGAGGAAACGTCGGGCGAGGTCATCGCGATATTCGATGTCGATCACGTTCCGGCCGGCAGTTTCTTGAGGGAGACGGTGGGATTTTTCCAGGACGAGCGGGTCGCGTTTGTCCAAACGCCCCATCATTTCTACAACCCCGACGTGTTTCAGAAGAATCTGCATCTGGAGGGCGTCCTCAAGAATGAGCAATCGTTATTCTATCGCGTGCTGCAAGCCGGCCGTGACCGGCACAACAGCGCATTTTTTGCGGGAAGCTGCGGATTGTTCCGCCGCCGGGTCTTGCAGGAAATCGGCGGGTTTCGCACTGAGACCGTCACCGAAGACATTCACACAAGCATGGCGATCCATGCGAAGGGGTATCGCTCCTGCTACCTCAATAAAGTGCTGGCAGTCGGGCTTATGCCGGAAAGTTTCGAAAGTTCGATGAAGCAGCGAATACGATGGGCCACCGGCCACGTGCAGATATTCTTCCAGACCAATCCGTTCACCATGCGGGGCCTGACGTTCCATCAGCGGATCGGCTACTTCGCTTCCATCTTCTACTTCCTGCATGGCTTGCCTCGTGTCGTCTGCCTCGTTGCCCCGCTGTGCGCCCTGATGTTCGGCATTATCCCCGTCACGGCCGATGTTCCGACGCTCGTCAACTTATTCGGCTCCTATTACCTGGCGACACTCGTGATGTTGAGAACAGTCAGTCGAGGCACGCGCAATGCCTTTTGGTCAGACATCTATGAAACGGCTGGCAGCATCGCGTTAAGTTGGACCACGCTCAAGACGGCGATGAGGCCCTGGAAGAAACGGCCGTTTGTCATCACGGCAAAAGGTGTGGCTCAAGAACGGCGCGGGGTCGCGCGGTTCTCCTTCGTCCTCCCTCATCTCATCATCATGGGGTTGCTCATCGCAGGACTGGTAACGGGCATCCGTCTCTGGATGGCGAAGATCCCGCTCCCGGGGTTGGAAGTCAGCCTTTTCTGGGGATCGGTCAATCTCATCCTGGTCGGAGTGGCCATATTGGCGGCGGCAGACGTGCCGGAGTGGCGGAGAATATTTCGCATCAAGCATCGTCTGCCCTGCGAGCTGTACAGGAGCGATGAGCGGTTCAACGGCATCGTGAGAGATCTCAATGAGACCGGGGCGCTCATTCGAGTGCACAAGCAATTATTGCAAGGAGATGGGCCACTATTATGCATCGTCAAGAGTCGGATTGGAGACCGGATTGCCGTCAAAGGCCGAATCTGCCGCCAACATGAGGTGTCATCCACCGCAGTCGAGATCGGACTGAAATTTATCGATGTCGATGGGAAGACCGCCGACTCGTTAGTCGTTGCCGCGTTTGGCGACTCCCGTGCCTGGAATCAGCCAGAAAGTGAACCGGGAATATTCAAGAGCTTCTGGTCTCTCCTGCGCGTATTCAGCAGAGTCGGCAAGCCGGAGAGAAAGTCAAATCGGATGGACCTTCGGCTGCCCTACCGAGAGCGCTGTCTCCTGGTGCTGGCGGATCGCACGCTAGAGGGTACAGTGGCGGAGATTTCAGCGACAGGTCTTTCGGTGAATATCCCTGGAACGGTTGATCTCGTCGGCGAAAATGGGACTTTGAACTTGAAGTCCGTTGTGCTGAAGGTCCGCCGGAGATGGACGATGCACTGTGAGGGTGTCGTGTTGGCCGGATTCACAATCGAACGGGTGGACAAGGGAGCAGACCAATGGCGAGAACGCATGTCTCTTGCGGCATAGCGCTGTGTGCGGCCCTGTTGTGGCCCGGTATCGTGGCGGCCGGAGACGTCTTTACGGGGTATCAAATCGACAACCGTAGCCAATACTACACCTATTTGGGTGTTCGGACGCCGATCACATCTGGCGCGTCAACTGTTCAACCGTTCATTCAAGTCATGGGGGCAGGTCTCGGATACACGTTCAAAGACCACGGAGCGAAGCGCGATGCCGAGGTCCAATTTGCGACCCCCTCCCTAGGGCTTAAGTATGTACAGGGATCATGGAACTTCATTGGGCTCGCCGGTCCTCAGTTTCGATGGAAACAGGAGGATCGCCCAACTGGAGGCAGAACAAACGAACAAGATGTCGGCGTCTATCTCCAGGGAGAGGCCTTTTACTGGCATGAGAAAGGAACGTTTCACGCCATTGCGTCGTACACGGATCTGGATAGCTTTGTCTGGAGCCGCGTCAGGGCTACCAGGCTGGTCTACAAGAGCAATCAGGGCTGCTGTGCTACCTATCTGGGGTGGGACGTCGCAGGCATGGGAAACCGGGATTTCTATGCGGTCCAAACCGGCCCGCTCGTTCAAGTGCCAATTGAGCGCGTTCAAGTCACACTCAAAGGTGGCTATCAATATACGCAAACATTTCAAAATGGCGTGTATGGCGGTATCGAACTGTATGTCCCGTTTTAGGTCGGTGCATAGCTTGATGGCGGAAGTGAGGGTGGTGTCTACGACAATCGTGGGTACGAATCCTGTCGGCGCAAGTCATCCATGAAGCCCAGCCCCTCGTTTGGGGGGGATGTGCACCCGTCTGGGGGATTGGCGCTGAGGCTCGAATGCCCTATGGTGAGGCCGGTTTACCGCGGGGCTGATTCTGGAACCTGAGACGGGTTGTGCGGGGTAGGTAGAAGGAGGAGAACCAAATCATGGTTGACGGACGCACAATGTTGATCGGGGCAAGCAAGTCATTTCTGCAGGCAACGGGCATGATTCCTATCTTGAGCCGGACTCGATCGACAGTCCTCATTGCAGGGGAGACCGGAACTGGTAAGGAGATGTTTGCCAGGGCGATCCATTACACCGGTGAGCGTCAATCCAAACCGTTTGTGCCGGTGAATTGCGCTGCGTTGCCGGACCATTTAGCTGAAAATGAGCTGTTTGGGCACAGTAAAGGGGCCTTTACTGGTGCGTTGACCGAAAAGCCAGGCCTGTTTCGTGAGGCGCACGGAGGGACGCTCTTCCTCGATGAGATCAATTCTTTGAGTCTGACGGTCCAGAGCAAGTTATTGCGGGTGTTGCAGGACCAGGAGTTCAGGCCGCTGGGCTCGACGAAGAGCCAGCACGTGGACGTAAAAATCGTGGCGGCTACCAATACGGACTTGCGGTTTCTCGTCGAAAATCGCCAATTCCGTGAAGATCTGTTTCACCGGCTCAATGTGCTTTCGGTGACATTGCCTCCGTTACGGGATCGAAAAGAGGATATTGGGCTCTTAGCGGGGCACTTCTTGAAAGTCTATGCCAAGGATTTCGGGAGGGGGACGATCTCGATCGGGCAGTCAGCGCGGGTTAAGCTGACGGGCTACGCCTGGCCGGGCAATGTTCGGGAATTAGAAGGGGTCATTCAGCGTGCCGTGGCCATGGGGGCCGGAGAGGCGCTCGAAGCGCATGATCTGGAGTTGCCGGAGCTTGATCGGCCTGGCGTGAACGGGCCGACGCTGGCTCTGGTGTCTCGTGGCGTCATCTCGACTGATTGCAGCTTCCAGGATATGAAAATTCAGGTCATTGAGGAGTTTGAGCGGGCGTATCTCGGCGAACTGTTGACGGTGCATCAGGGGAATATCTCAAAAGCCGCGCGTGCGGCCAAGAAGGAGCGCCGGGCGTTTCAGCGTCTTTTGCAAAAGCATGGACTGGATCGGCGAGTGTTTACTGCGGCGTAGCGGCAGCGTATCTGAGGCACGTCGACCGCACCGGAGGAGGGCCTAACGAGGCGCTCATAACAATTACACGTATTTAAGTGTGCGTGAAATCCGGCATTGATGTTGCTCACTCTGTGGGCTATGGATTGGCCGGAACCTCCGTCGAAGAACAATATCGTCGCCTGGCTCATTCTGGGCTACCTCTGTTCCCATCCGTTTGCGAAGGATACTGCGGGCGGCGTCAGCCGGTGGTGGCTGCGGGGTGCGGGCGTGGAAGCGAATGAGCTAGCGGTCGAAGAAGCGCTCAACTATCTTGCCGCAAAAGGCTGGGTGACGATGACGAAGGCCCCGTCAGGGCCGATGTTGTATGGATTGAATCTCTTGAAGAAAAACGTGCTTCAGCAATTTCTGCATGGACAACCGCGCTTCCACTGACTGTCAGGGGCATGCCAGGGCAGGTTCTGTGGACGCGCCTTCGACCGGGGCGCTCTTGAGCGCCTGTTGGGACTTCCGAAGATTCTCCGTCGCTTTCTCGTAGTGCTGCGGATTCAACTCGATCGCTTTCTCGAAGCAGACCGCAGCCTGTTTCGCCTGGCCGATCCCTAACAGCGTCACTCCGAGATTGTTATAGGCCCGGGGCTCATCCGTGGCTTTCCTGAAGGCGTCCAGTGCCTCGCCATAGCGCTGCCGATGGGCGTAGGCAATCCCGAGATTATTGTACAGTTTCGGCGAGGCTGTACCGGTCGCAGCGGCCTGCTCGTAGGCACGAATTGCTTCTTCGTGATTGCCGCTGAGGGCATAGGCCAGGCCGAGATTGTTCAAGATGCCCGGTTCGCGCGGGTGGACCGCCAGGGCCGCTCGGTAGGCCGTGATGGCTTCAGTGTGGCGTTCTTCTTGGTCATACACCAACCCGAGCAGATTGTGAGAAATCCAGCTAGACGGATCGAGCGTAATCGCCTTGTTCAGGGCGGTTTCGGCTTCCTGTAATTTGCCTTGGTGCAGGTAGATTTGTCCGATTCCTTGATGGGCTGGAGCAGATTTGGGGTCCCGCGTTTGGAGATCCTGGAGCTGCGTCAATGCCGCATCGAATAAGCCCTGTTGAAGCAGGATCTGGCCGAGTTTCAGACGCACGCTGTTGCGAGTGGAGTCAGATTTCAGAGCTTTGCCGTAATGGACACCGGCCAGAGAAAAGTTACGCCGAGCGGCGTCCTGATCCCCCGCGCGCTCATGCTCTTCCGCGGTCATTTCAGGGGCCGTGGCCGCAGAGTCCTCACTGCTTTCGGCGGATCCCTTCTGCGCTTCCATCGCGTTGCGATATTCCGTCATGTCGAACGACGGAGACGCGGGGTCTTTCGATCCGGCGCATCCTGTCATGACACAGATTCCAACAAGTAGACCAATGCTCAACTGATACCTCGATGGGTCCCACGAAATCATAATATTCCTTTCTAGTCCCACTCTTTGCGCATGTCTGGCACAGCTCAGCATGCCGTGAAGTCTGCCGGATGGTCAACCAAAACAGTTGTTTTGGATGGGTGGCTCTGACCGTCTCATCTCAAAGTGCGGCTCCTGTGCCGCATGAAAAGAGGAGGATGCGGGTTGCTCGCTGAGGTCCACATGCCGCACCCGGGAGAAGTGAGGAGTGAAATAGGCAAGATTAATAGATGGTTAGAGATTCACAGCAGCTGGCCGCTGCTTTGCAATGTCTGGTGAGCAATGCGTAACAAACTGTCATTTGCGACAACCCGGGTGAAGGAGGTGAGGGAATTCCCGATTGGTGTGATGAGTCGCAGGCTGCGAGTCGGATACGCAGAATGTGCAGGATGTTTCGAGAGACACAACCATTCACGTTACACAAAAGAAAGGTAACTACCATGTTGAACGTCATTCGTCAGTTTGTGAAGGAAGAAGAAGGTGCCTCGGCTGCGGAATACGCTCTGTTGTTGGCATTGATCACACTTGGTATCGTTGGTGCGGTCACCGCACTTGGTGGATCCATCACCACTGCCCTCAATGCAGCGTCGGCTACCATCAACGCATCCGCGAGCTAAGTCAGAATCGTCTCGTGGATCATGCAGACGGTTGGCCCGATTTATCATCGGGCCAACCAGTCTGTGCCGGGCACTCATCGTGAGATATGAACGCGAAAGCCGATGGCGGAGAGATGGGTAGAAGATCGTGCGGGCTTAAATGGCTAGGCCGGTATCCAGTTCAGTGCCGGGGCCGAAGTAAAGGGCTTTCTGAATAGGGGAGATAATGATGATGGAGCCGGTCATGGTCGTGGCACTCGCGGCGTTACTGATGACGGCAATAGGCACCGACCTTCATGCGTCTCGCATCCCCAATTGGCTGACCTTCTCCGCTATGGGCTTTGCGCTTGCCTCTCATATCTGGCTGGGTAGCTTACAGGGGGCGATCTTCAGTCTGGCAGGGCTCGGGGCAGGCTTAGGACTCTTCTTGATTCTCTATGCGTCTGGAAGCATCGGAGCGGGCGATGTGAAGCTGATGGCAGCCGTCGGGGCCATCCTGGGACCGTACGGCGCACTCTTATCCGGCTTGCTGGCTCTCATGGTCGGCGGGGTCTATGCCCTCGGTGCTATGTGCTACCAGTGGGGATTTGTCACGACCGGTCGAAAGTTGGCATCTGCCGTTCAAGGAGCCATTCTGACGGGAGGGAAGGGTTGGGCTCAGGACTTGGCCCTTCCGTTCCGTCTTCGCTATGGGTTGGCTATTGCCGGTGGCACCCTACTCTTTCAACTAGGACTCCACCCCTTTGGGGGATAGGCATTTACCGGATCTCAGCTAGACTCAGGCATGTGAGAGTGAGTGCGGGGAAGGCGTAGCGAGTGATAGCCCCACAGATGATGATTGAAGAGGAGATGACACAATGAAGCGGTATCGTCCCCTGGTATTTTTTGGCGTAGCACTGGTGCTCGGTCTGGTGACCAGCATTTTAGTGTTCTCGTGGTTGCAGAATGAAAAGAACCGGCTGATGGCTGCTCCGATTCCCTTGAGTCAGAACGTGCAGGTGCTGGTGGCGAACGCGGATCTTGCCTGGGGCACGAAGCTTACGCCGGAAATGATGCAGTTGCAGGAGTTCCCTTCGGGTGCGATCCCTGAAGGCCACTTCACCAGCTTGGAGGCCATTAAGGATCGGGTGATCCTGGTCAATCTCAAGAGGAACGAACTGCTCCTGGAGTCGAAGCTGGCTCCTCTCGGCACCACGAGTGGTGGAGTGGCGGCCGTGACGGATCCCAACAAGCGGGCGATGTCGGTGAAGGTGGACGATGTGATCGGTGTGGCGGGGTTCATCAAGCCGGCCGACCATGTCGATGTCATGGTGACCATTGAGCCGCCCGGCGGGAAGCATGAGAATTCGATTGCCAAAATGATTCTCGAGAACGTGAAGGTGCTTGCTGCCGGCACCCAGATGGAGCGCAAGGGGAAAGATGAAGAGCCGAAGCAAGTTACCGTGATCACGGTCGAGGTCGATGTGGATGAGGCTGAAAAGCTGGCGCTGGCCTCCAACCAAGGCAAGCTCCGGCTCGCACTACGGAACCCGCTGAATAAGGAACATGTACTGACGAAGGGGGCGAATGTCGGGAATCTCTTGAGTTCATTCCGTCCGAAGCAATCAGCCAAGCCGAAGAGTGAAGACGACGGCAGTATCCGGATTGAGGTCATCAAGGGAGACGTGCGGAAAGAAGTCAAGTTCTAGAATGGATGGAGGCACGATGATGAAGACGTTGGATTGGCAATTGAAATACGGCAATCGGTTGGCGGCGGCGCTGGTGATTGGCGTGGCCCTCATGGCAGCCGGCTCGGCCATGGCCGCGGCCGAAGGCGCTCACAATCTGGCGAAGACTCCGGAAGCGCAACAGGTGAGTCTTGTTGTTGGGAAATCGACGGTCGTGGATATGCCGGTGGCGATCAAGCGCGCTTCACTAGCCGATCCGCAGATTGCGGATGCCATTGTCCTTAGCCCGAAGCAGATCTATGTGACCGGCAAGGGCTACGGCACGACCAATCTCACCCTCTGGGGGAAAGACGATCAAGTTCTGGCGATTTTCGACCTGGACGTGGGGGTGGATCTGACTCGCTTGAGGCAACATCTTGGCGAGTTACTCCCTGATGAATCGAATCTTCGTCTGAAGGGGACTCACGACCATGTGACGGTGTCGGGCACGGTATCCAGCGAGGCGCGGCTCAGCCAGGTGCTGGCGGTGGCGGAGGCCTATGCGCCGAAGAAGGTCCTGAATTTTCTCAAGGTCTATCCAGAACCCCCGGGCAGTACCGTACCGCCGGATGTGCAAACAGTCACGGTCGAAGTGATCAAGGGCACGTCGGTGAATGCGGTCAAGTTCTGACGTGTGCGTTCGAAGTGAACAATCAATAGTAGGCATGACGAAGCGTCTGGAGGACCATGTCGATGAAACAATATGACGTGATTGTGGCGGTTGGGTTGGTACTGGGGATCTGTGGCGTACCGGCAGTTTATGCGCAGGAGCAGGCTCCGGTTCCGGCCTCCCCGGCTGGGAGCGCGGCGGAGCCACGCGATATTCAGAGGCTGGAACTAACCTCGGGTAAATCACGAGTGTTGGATTTGCCGGTGGCGATCAAGCGGGCCTCGCTGGCCAATCCGGAGGTCGCCGACACCGTGGTGTTGTCTCCCACTCAGCTCTATCTGACGGGCAAGGCGACGGGGGTGACGAATCTGACGCTCTGGAACGAGAGCGGCAAACTGATGGGCATGTACGATGTGGTCATTGCGCCGGATGTGAGCCGCCTCAAGGAAAACCTGCATAAGGCCATGCCCGAAGAGAAGGGAATGTTGGTTACCTCTAGCCACGAACATATCACCCTGTCGGGTACGGCCTCCAATGCCAATAGCCTGACCAGGGCGATCAGTATTGCCGAGGCCTATGCCCCGAAGAAGGTGGTGAATGCCTTGCAGGTCGGGGGGGTACAGCAGGTTATGCTGGAAGTGCGCGTGGCTGAAATGAATCGTGAATTGATCAAGCGGCTTGGGGTCAATTTCAGCGCGATCGGCTCCAATGAGTTCGGGGTCTCGTTGCTTGGTGGATTGACGAGTCTCACGAATTTCACCAATCCCGGCGTGGGCGGCGGGGCGGCTACCGTCACGACAGCGGTCACACAGGCAGTGCAAGGAGTATTCGGATTCGATACCGGAAGTATTTCCTGGACGGGACTCATCGATGCGCTAAAAGAGGAAAATCTCGTGAAGGTGCTGGCAAAGCCCACCCTTGTGGCGTTGAACGGCCAGGAAGCGGCCTTTCTCGCGGGCGGCGAGTTTCCCATTCCCGTGCCTCAGGCCTTTGGATTGGTGACGGTGCAGTTCAAGAAATTTGGAGTCGGGCTCGTCTTTACCCCGAATATCCTGAACAGCAAACACATCAGTTTGAACGTGGCGCCGGAAGTCTCGGAACTCGATTTCCAAAATGCGTTGCGGTTGCAGGGGTTTCTTGTGCCGTCGATTACTACGCGACGAGCTGCGACCACCATTGAATTGGCCGACGGCCAGAGTTTTGCGATCGGCGGTTTGATGCGGGACAACGTCCGCGAGTCGGTGAAAAAGGTGCCGTTTCTTGGGGAGATTCCCATCCTCGGTGCGTTATTCCGAAGCAGTTCGTTTCAGAAAAACGAAACGGAACTGGTCATCATTGTGACGCCACATCTCGTTAAACCGCTTGACCTGACGGCGCAGACATTGCCTACCGATTACTACGTGGAGCCGAACGACTTTGAGTTTTACTTGTTGGGGTTTGCGGAAAAAGGCTACTTCGGAGGGAAAAAGGGTCAGAAGTCGCCCGCGGCCGAGGTGCTCTCCAATCGCGTGGCCCGAGCTGGCTCGATGGAAGGACCGGTTGGACACATCGTTCCGTAATCTAAAATGGCTGCTGTTGCCTGCCGCAGCAAAGATGAAGGAGATACTCATGAGCATGTGGAATGGAATCTTGGCGGTCGCGAGTGTGAGTCTATTGGTCGGGGCCTGTTCCCCGACGACGATTAGTCCGAACTGGGGAACCTCCTATCAACAAATGCGGGCGCACCAGATTTTGAACCCCACGGCCGGCGAGAACCTTGAGCCGGTCGAAGGGCAGGATGGCAGAGTGACTGCCACAGCGATGGAGGCTTATCGGAAGGGTTTCGAAAAGCCTGATTCAGAATTCGGGAAATCGATCGTGTCAAGCGGTGTGCAAACCAAGTAGTCCGCTAAGGGGATGGATCCAATGCGAAACCTGAACGAGCGTGGCGCGGTGGCAGCGGAATTCGCGCTTCTGTTGCCGGTGCTTTTGACAATTCTATTCGGAACTATCGAATTCGGCATGATCATGTATGGCCGCGAGGTCGTGACTAATGCGACCCGCGAAGGAGCCAGGGCGGGCATCGTTCAGGGCCCCCCCAAGCGCACGGCGGGAGAAATCATCACTATCGCCAACAATTACCTGACAGCGACAGGCGTCAATCCTGCGGATGTCACCTTCACCGTGGCAGGCGACGGATTGACCAATCCCAACACCCTGACCGTGACGGCGACCTACCTGTATCGGTTCCTCATCCCCTATATCCCCACCGTTGTGGGAATTCCTGACCCCCTTACAATTGCAACCCAAACGGTGATGCGCCATGAATAAGCTAACGATGAAACCCGTCATGGACCCGTTAAACAACCAGGCCGGCGCCGTTGCCGTGATGGTGGCGATCACAATGGTTGTCTTATTGGCCATGGGGGCTGCCGCGATTGATATCGGTCATGCCTTGGTGGCGAGGAACGAGCTGCAGAACGTGTCAGACGCCGCGGCGTTGGCCGGTACACGCGCCCTCGGAATTATGTACGAAGGCATGACTCCTGCCGAGCAACAGGCCTATACCCTCACCGGCGCGGATCGAGCGATCGTCGTCGCTGCAGTGCAGGATACAGCCAGCGCGAATTCGGCGGCAGGCGTGACGATCACCATCCTTCCGTCGGACATCCAGATTGGGACCTGGAGTATGGCGACCAGGACGCTTACGCCAACGGTCAATCAACCGAAGGCTGTGCGGGTATTGTCGAGACGGGATGCCGCTTCAAACGGCGCCATCAGTACGTTCCTTGCGGGGGTGATCGGGATGTCGAGCGTCAGCGTCAGTGCCGTGGCGACGGCAGACATGACGGCGGTCGGTCAAACGGCGCCGGGGCAATTGGACGTGCCCTTCGCCATCTCCGAGTATTATTTCACCCAGTTCGGTTGCGGTGACGCGATTCAGTTTTATCCGAATGACGGAACGCCCCAGGCCTGTGCCGCCTGGGACACGTTCGATCAAAGCCCGGCCAACGCCAAGACATTGAGAAATATCATCGACGGGATGATTAACGGCAGTTATCAATCTCCCGCCACGGCGCCGGGAGATACTCTGAATTTTACCAACGGCAACGTGGCCAGCGCCTTCCCGAATCTGATTAATCTCTACAACCTCAAGAAAGATGCCAACGGTAACTGGGATGTCTTCGTGCCAGTGTATCAATCTCCGAGCTGCACTCCGCCCACCGGGGCGATTCCGATCATCGGGTATGCTGAAGCCCGGATCACGAACGTCCAAGGTGCGCCGAATTTTCTGATCTCGGCGACGATTCTGTGCAACATATTCGAGGGAAATACCACCGGCGGCGGACCCCCGTATGGGCCGGTCCTTTCCACGATTCCCGGTCTCGTCGAATAGTTTGAATAACCGAGGAGACTAGCTCGCATGGCTCGATTGATTGCAGTGTCGATTGATTGTCGAAACGAAGCGGCGCGGCAGACGTTTGAGGAGATTGTTTCGCGTCGGCGCGATTATCTGGTGACGAAGGGGCAGGGGACCGGTGTTGCGGACATGCTGTTGCTTGAATTGGACGAGTTGCGCCCGCAACAGACGTTTGCTCGCATCCGCGAGTTATTGAATGCGTCGCCGGATCTTGAGGTATTTCTTACAGCCTCGCGGACCGATCCTCAGGCGCTCCTGGAGGCCTTTCGAGTGGGCGTCAAGGAATTCTTGCCTCAGCCTCTGACTCGGCAAGAGGTTGAGCCGGCGCTGGTACGGTTCGAGGAGCGCTTTGCGGGGCGAGTCTCCGGGGCGGGGCAGCAGTCGGGGAGAGTGGTCGCTGTGATCGGCGCGCGGGGTGGCGTGGGGGCGAGCACCGTGGCGACGAACCTTGCCATGTCGGTGCAGCAAGCAAGCCAGCGGGAGTCGGTCGCGTTGATGGACCTGGATCTACATGGAGGCGATCTTGGCCTGTTCTTGGATCTCCGCCCGCTGCAAGGGTTGAAGCAGCTCTCGAAAGATATTTCCCGGCTGGACGACACGATTATTAAGAGCAGCTTGGCTCGCCATTCGTCGGGTCTGCATTTGCTTTCCTCGGGCTATGAAGGATTTGAAGAGCCGATCCATGCGCCGGGCAGTGCGATGCGGGTGATCGGCCTTCTGCGGTCCATGCACCGGCATGTCTTTGTTGATTGCGGCCATGTGCTGGAGCCGGCTGTGAAAGAGGCGTTGGATTGTTCCGATCAGATTATTGTGGTGACGACGCTTTCATTGCCGGCGATTCGGCGGACCAAGCGTCTGCTGGATGTGTTGCGGATGGCCGCCTATCCATCCGGGAAGGTGGGCGTGATCGTCAACCGGTACGCCAATGATCAGAAAGATCTCCTGACCGAGACTGAAGGGCTGCTGGGGAAGCCAATGGCGGGATTGATTCCGAACGATTACGGGACCGCCAGCGAGGCGATCAACCATGGCAAGCCGTTGACGGTCATGGCGTCGCGCACATCCATTGGACAGTGGTATCTGCGGGGGACTGAGTCTCTCGTCGGGGATACATCTCTTCCGGGCGGAGCCAAGCCAGGAAAGGGAGCTGAGAAGAAATCCTCCTTCCTTGGGCGTTGTTTCTCATCCCTGGGATTGGAATCCGGCCGGAAGCCATCTGCGGTCTGACGGATCTGGAATGTGCTCATTAAAGGAATTTGAAGGAGGGCGTCACAGATCATGCTGACGATGAAGCCGGTGAATGGCACGGAAAGCGGATCCCAATATCATGAGCTGAAAGAGCGATTGCACCAGCGTGTGATCGAAATGCTCGATCTGAATGCGATCGGCACAATGTCGGAAGGCGCCGTGACGGAACAGTTGAGTAAGCTCATTGAGCAGTTGCTGCAGCAAGAACCCGTTCCGCTGAACCAGCGAGAGCGGGCGCAGATCGTGCAAGATATCCTGCATGAGGTGCTCGGGTTGGGGCCGTTGGAGCCGTTGCTAGCGGATCAGACCGTCAACGACATCCTCGTGAACGGGTACAAGCAGGTCTTCGTCGAACGATCTGGGCGGCTGGAACTGACGCCAGTCCGATTCAAAGACAATGCGCATCTGAAGAAGATCATCGAGAAGATCGTTTCTCGCATCGGGCGCCGCATCGACGAGTCGTCGCCCATGGTTGATGCCCGGCTGGCTGACGGGTCTCGTGTGAACGCCATCATTCCTCCCCTGGCCATTGACGGGCCGTCTCTCTCGATCAGAAAGTTCAGCAGGGACCCGCTGCAACTCCATCATTTAATCGACAAGCAGTCGCTGACACCGGAGATCGGTGACCTGTTGAAGGCGATCGTGCAGGCCCGATTGAACGTGTTGATCTCAGGCGGGACAGGATCTGGGAAAACCACGCTGTTAAATGTGCTGTCAGGATTCATTCCGGATAACGAACGGATTGTCACGATCGAAGATGCCGCGGAACTCCAGTTGCGTCAGGAGCACGTAGTCCGGCTGGAGACCAGGCCGGCCAATATCGAGGGGAAAGGGGAAGTCGCGCAACGCGAATTGGTGAAAAATGCCCTCCGTATGCGTCCCGATCGCATCATCCTCGGTGAGGTACGTGGAGCGGAGAGTTTGGACATGCTGCAAGCGATGAACACTGGGCATGACGGGTCGTTGACGACGGTCCATGCCAATTCCTGCCGCGATGCTCTGACTAGAATTGAGACCTTGGTGTCAATGGCGGGCTTTAATTTGGCGGCGAAGGCGATGCGGCACTATGTGTCGTCCGCATTGGACGTGATCGTTCAGATCGCGCGCATGTCGGACGGGACGAGGAAGTTGATTAGTCTGCAAGAGGTCGTCGGCATGGAGGGCGACCTGATTACGCTGCAGGAACTCTTTACCTTCCAGCAGACCGGTCTCGATGAGAATCGCAAAGTCAAAGGACGTTTCAAAGCGACCGGCGTACGGCCGAAGTTTGCCGAGCGGCTGGCCGCGAAGGGCGTGGCTCTTTCTCCCAACCTATTCGATCCGCAAAAGGTGTACGAATGCTGACCGCTCTGATCGCCCTAGGAATTTTCGGCACGATCCTGCTGTTTTTCCAAGGCTGTGCGGCGCTGCATCGTGTGATGAGTCCCCGTGGGACGGACCGCGCAGTCGAACGGATTCAGAAATGGTCGACGCCCGAAGCGGCAGCGCAGTTGGACATCGTTCGAAAGGACTCGCTCAGCGACATCCCTTGGTTTAACGATCTCTTGATGAAGATGCGCCGGTTCCACCCCCTTCGAGTCCTCCACCAACAGGCAGACTGTCGAGTACCGCTGGGGACCTTTGTCTTAGCTACACCACTTTTGGCGCTGGGCGCGCTGCTGCTGGCCCTTTCGATGCATCAGGCCTTGCAGCTAGCCCTCCTCTTTGCCGCGGTACTCGGCTCCCTGCCGACGGGATATCTCTATTGGCTGAAAAGCCAACGAATGGCGATGTTCGAACGTCAACTGCCGGAGGCGCTTGAGCTGGTCTCGCGGGCGCTCCGCGCCGGCCATGCCTTCTCGGTCGGATTGAAGCTGGTGGGAGACGAAGCAGCTGATCCCATCGGTATCGAGTTTCGTCGTGTTTTCGATGAGATCTCCATGGGGGTTGCCCTTCCGTCGGCGCTCCAGAATATGACTGATCGACTGGATTGCGTGGATTTGCGGTTCTTTGTGACCGCGGTACTCGTTCAGCGGGAAACCGGCGGCAATTTGGCCGAGATCATCGATTCGTTGGCAGGAATGATCCGCAAGCGATTTGAATTGCAACTGAAAGTGAGTGCCTTGTCGGCGGAAGGGCGGTTCTCCGGGATTATTCTATTTGGCCTCCCTATAGTTGTCGGGTTCCTCCTTTACAAGATGAACCCCGAGTATATGGATATCCTGTTTACGGACCCTATCGGTCAGAATCTCCTTATGGTCGGGAGTTTTCTCATGGTGACAGGAGCGATCATCATGAAACGTATGGTTGCGATCAAGGTCTAAGGAGTCTCATATGGATGTCCCTCTCATCGCTGCACTGGTCACTTTTTTTGCGGTCGTCCTGGCGAGTTCGGCTGTCTTTCTGTACTTCAACTCCAGAGAAGCCTTGCAGACCTGGCGGAGACGGGCTAATGGAACCAGTGCTGCCGCTGAATCTGAATCGGCCCCTGCCGGAATGGTCAATCTACTCATGGCGCAGTTGTATGCCTTGCTGGAGTGGTTCGCCCGGATGAACCAGCCGTCGAATGTCGAGGAAGTTCGTGCGACGCGCCGTCTATTGATCAACGCGGGCTATCGATCGGGGAAAGTCTTGGCGTTTTTCATCGGTGCCAAGCTCTTGTTGGCCGTTCTCATGGTCTGCTTGATGGCCATGATTCCTGCAAAGCTGCTGGGCTTCCCAACCGCCTCACAACTTACATTTTATTATGTTCTGGTTGCCGCTTGTGGCTATTATGCTCCAGTGCTCTGGTTACGGAGGGCCATTGCCGCTCGCAAGGATGCGCTGCAGCGAGCCATTCCGGATGCCTTGGATTTGATGGTGGTTTGTGTGGAAGCAGGACTGGGATTGGATCAGGCTATTGGTCGAGTCGGTGGGGAGATTCAGCGGACTCATCCTCAACTGAGTGATGAATTGAACCTTCTGGCGTTGGAATTGAGAACCGGCGCGTCCCGGCAGGAGGCGCTCAGGAATCTGGCGCATCGCACGGATCTGGAAGAGGTAAGAAATCTGGTTGCCCTGCTTGTACAGACGGACCGGTTTGGGACCAGTATCGGTCAGGCTCTTCGGGTGCACGCCGATGCAATGCGCACCACCCGTCGACTCAGAGCAGAAGAGTTAGCCGCAAAGTTGCCGGTGAAACTGCTGTTGCCTCTCATTTTCTTTATCTTCCCAAGCATGTTCATTGTGCTGATTGGTCCGGCCTGTATCAAAATGGTGCGGGTGTTGTTCCCGGCATTGAATGGCCAATGACGCAGGGTTGACATGACGTTCTTGCCTCTCAAGCGATTGATTCGTGAGGAGCTATCTCGACGATTTCTTTCCGAGGGGAGCATCGCCAACCGGCCTCACGGGCAGTTTCGTGTAGATGCGACTGCCTGGGGAATTCTTGCCTTCGGTGCAGCCGGAGGGGAGCAGGCGATTCTTGAAAGACACCGTGCGTATCTCATGCGTGAACAAGGCGAAGACGGTCGCGTGTGGTTAAGTCGGCATTGTCCGGATTCCTATTGGCCTACTGCCGCCGCAATTCTTGCTTGGCAGGATTCCCTGGCAAATCAGGGGCCTCAGAGTCGTGCGGTCCGTTTTCTGCTTGAAACTTCCGGCGAGCATTATCCTCGAAAACCCGATAACCCTCTGGCACACGATCCCTTGTTAAAGGGGTGGCCCTGGATCGAGGGCACGCATTCCTGGATAGAGCCCACTGCGCTGGCAGTAATTGCTTTGAAAGCGACGGGGCATGGGCAGCATGGCCGTGTGCGTGAAGCGATCCGGATGATGCTCGACCGCCAATTGCCCCACGGCGGTTGGAATTACGGCAATACGTTGGTGTTTGGGCGTGAGCTTCACCCTATGCCGGAAAGCACAGGGGCTGCGTTAACCGGGCTTGCCGGTGAGGTGGATCGGCAGACGGTTTCTCGGAGCGTGGATTATCTTCAGGGTGAAGTTGATCGATTACGCACACCGATCTCGCTCGGGTGGGCCTTACTCGGTCTTGCAGCCTGGGGTGTCTGGCCGTCGAATGGCACTGCTTTAGTTGAGCGCTGCTTGGCGAATCAGACTCGGTATGGCGAGTATGATACATCGTCGCTGTGCCTTCTCTTTTTGGGTGCCTTAGCCGGGGAATCACCCGCACAACACCCGCTGCTGACTCCGCCAGCCATTCTTGTTCAGTGAGGAGCCCTGTGGCAGATCACTCAACATCTCAATCGTCAAGAGGGCTCACGCGCCGTGACGTGCTCATGGCCGCTGGTGCGGGTCTTGTGCTTGGGGTTGGCTCGCTGGTCGTTCCGAAGCGGTATTTTCGCATGCCGCAACAGGCGCAGGCGTTCGTGGCCAAAGTGGCGCATTACCAGATGGAGATCTCTGATGCCATTGTGAGGGGAATTCGGGAACTTGGGATTGTGTCCGAGGAACTTCAAGGCAAGCGGATCTTACTGAAACCGAATCTCGTCGAGACAGCTTCCGGTGCGCCACATATTAATACCCATCCGCTGGTGTTGCGCGGGACCATCGAGGCCTTTCTGCGGCTTGGTGCGGCTGCGGTCATGGTCGCCGAAGGGCCTGGTCATCGCCGCGATACGCTGGCGGTCTATGAAGAGTCCGGTCTGGCAGATGTGTTGACGGAAGATCGCATCCCATTTCATGACCTCAATTACATTACGGGCTATGAATTGCCGAATGCCGGCCGACAGAGCGCGATGAAGACGCTTACGTTCCCGGCCCTGTTCAAGGAGGTGGACTGGATCGTGTCGGTGGCGAAGATGAAAACGCACCATTGGGCCGGAGTGACGCTTTCTATGAAGAACCTCTTCGGCGTGATGCCCGGTATGTATTACGGCTGGCCGAAGAATGTATTGCATCACGCCGGGATTGAAAATTCCATCATGGACATCAATGCGACACTGAAGCCGCACTTTGCCATCGTCGATGGCATCGTCGGGATGGAAGGCGACGGCCCGATTATGGGTGATCCGAAAAAAGTCGGGGTGCTCGTGATGGGCCGTAATCTTGCTGCGGTGGACGCGACCTGTTGCAGGATTATGGGCATCGATCCCTATAAGGTGTCTTATTTGGAGCGTGCGGATAATTGGCTGGGTCCGATTGGGGAAAGTTCAATCGAGCAGCGGGGGGAGAAGGTGGCAACCGTGCGGACGAACTTCAATCTGCTCGACGAGATTCCGGCCCATCGGGGACTGCGCCTGAGTGCATGAAAGGGGTTTTCATGAAGATCTTAGGGTTATGCCTTCTCTTGCTTCTGCCTTCAGCCGTATATTCAGCTGAGCCTGAGGTTGGTCGCGCTGAAACGCCGGAGCCTACGCTCTACGACCATTATCATTCATTGAAACGCATGCAGGAGAGTCTGGCGGGACGCTCGTTAGAAGAACAAGCCAGAATGCAACCTCAGATTCAACGGGCGGAGCAAAAGGCTTGCGAACGGTTGAGGAAAGAGCGTCAAGCGCGTGTTCCCAAAGAGGACTATCGTCAGCAAGGAGGAGACGAATATCTCGTCTTTGCCCAACAGTTCGAGCAATATTGCCAGACAATCCAGTAGGCAGCTTGATGCTATCGCGTATTCGCACGCTCTGGGTCGATAAGGCATTATTCGCTTGAGTCAGCATTCTGACGTCGCCTTCGCGCTCCATTCGCAGTTCAGCGCCTGCCTCTTCTGCACACTGTTTATCATTAGGATGGAGCGAGATGAAGGATTGGCAGCCTCATGGTCTACCCTCACCTCACATCGTGAGCGACCGATCCGCCACGTATGTGCCGGCGGTCGATGGGCTGCGAGGAATCGCCATTCTCTTGGTGCTGTATTATCACGCTCCGTTTCTCTTTCGGAATCTGCCAGAGTTTTCCACTCAACTGTCTCCGTGGGCACTGCTTGGTGTTATCGGGAAGATGAGTCTTGGTGGCTGGATGGGAGTGGATCTTTTCTTTGTCGTCAGCGGATTTCTCATTACAACGATTTTGCTTCATATGCGGGATCGAGGAGGTTCCGTATTGGTGTTTTGGGGGAGACGGGGCTTACGAATCCTGCCTCTTGCCATGCTGTATCTTCTGGTCCTCTTTGTTCTGACGTGGCTCGGAGATCCAATGCAGATGCTACCTCCCTTCGAGGGATGGGCGTGGTATGCCCTGTATCTCGGGAATATCCATATTGCATTATATGGATGGCAACCGCTGGCCATAATGATCCTGTGGAGTTTGGCGATTGAGGAGCAGTTCTATCTCGTCTGGCCGGTATTTGTTCGGGCTTGTAGCAGGCACCAGTTGCTATGGTGGAGTGGAGGAATCGTGGCTGTGGCGCCTGTGATACGGGCCATCATGCTCACGGCAGCTGATTACCCCGCAACCTATGTTTTTACCCTCTGCAGGCTTGATGGATTGGCTGCTGGCGCGGTGGTGGCGGTTATATTCGGCAATCACACGTGGCAGGCCGAAGCGGCCAGACTTTGCAAAAAACTCGCACCCTTCGCGTCAGTCGTGCTACTCATGACCCTTCTGGTTCCATTTAGCCCTTCTCTTCCTGAGACCAGACCATGGTTCTTCAGCGTTTTCGGGTACTCATGGATAGCCATGAGCTTTGCTATCCTTCTGGGGGCTAGTCTCAGCGCAGAGGGACGTGTTGGTGCCATCCTGAATTCACGGGTGCTTATCTTTCTGGGGAAGCGCTGTTACGGACTCTATTTGTGGCATGTTCTTATCGCGGGTTGCGTGACCGCTGGGTTGCAACCATTCCAAGTCGGCTTTTATGCGCACACGTTTCTTTGGTTAGCCGCTCTGGTGATCATCGCAAGCGGTTCCTGGTTGTTGTTTGAGGAGCCGATTCTGCGTCTCAAGCGATATCTCTCGTATGTGGATAACCAGCCAGTGACCTTTCCCCAGTTCCGTGGGCCTCTGGCTAAGCCACTGCCGTCCCAGCTTCGAACTTAGCCGGAGCCTTTTAGTTGATGATGGATTGTCGGCGCATCTGAGTGTGGGCTTGTGATTGCTCACTGGAGCAAGGTCAGAGCGTGCACGGTATCATTTCGACGGGTGCGTCCGTTGTGGACGATAGTACGTTTGACTTGAACAGTCTCGGCGCGTTGGACTGGAAGCACATTGATGGTGAAGGATGACCCGGGTGATCAGGTTATTCCAGCGGGGGAGCACTTGGGGGAAGGATCGGTCCTCTCATTTCGTGCTATAAGCCATCAGTTCTTTACTCTTTCACTGTCACGGTCATCGTGATCGGCTCCAGCGGGTTGTCGGCGGCGTCACGGGCGGCGGCGACGATCTTATCCAGGACTTCGATACCGCGAAAGATTTCTCCGAACACGGTGTAGCGCCGGTCCAGTCCGCTGTTATCTCCCACGCAAATAAAAAACTGCGAACCATTGTCGTTGAAGTCTCGCGTGCTGTTGCTCTCGCGCGGCATCTTCGCCATCGAGACGGCGCCGCGCTTGTGCGGGCGATCGCTCGGTTCGGGCGTGAGAAAGTAGCCGGGGCCGCCGGTGCCGTGAGTCGTACGGTCGGCGCTCTTGCTGAAGGGGTCGCCGCCTTGAATGAGAAAGCCGGGGACGACGCGGTGAAACGTGGTGCCGTCGAAGAAGCCCATCTTGGCCAGATTGATGAAGTTCTCAACATGGCGCGGGGCGTCGTCGGGATAGAAGCGGATCTTGATCTCGCCGAACTTGGTGACGATCGTCGCGCGAGGATCTTTTTTTTGAAATTGCATAGTCATAGCAGTGCAATGTAGCAGGGGCGCGGCTTTCGAGGCAAGGCCTCGAAGAAGTGATGAGTGATGTGGGAATGGTGATCAGGGGTGAGCGCGATGGCGGAGGGTGTTGACCGGATTCATCACTAATTATCCTTCACGGGTCACGTCTCTGAGTCCTTTTTCAGGATCAATCCACAGCCAGAGCAGTCCACCGATGATCGCAACCAGCGCGGCGGTGCCGAGCGACAGGGGCCAGCCCCATTGTTCGGCAATCCAGGGCGTGACGGTGGGGGAGACGGCTCCGCCGATATTGGCCCCCATGTTCATCAAGCCTGAGAGACTGCCGGCGTGCGTCTTGGATAAGTCGCTGGTGGAGGACCAGTAGGCGCCGACGCTGAAGTAGAGCCAGCCCGCGCCCAGCGACAGGCTGGCGATGGCGAGATAGGGCGAATCGATCCATGCGCCGAGGCCGATGGCTGCTCCGGCGAGGAGCATCCCCGCCATACCTGCCTGTCGGCGGCCGGCCGTGAGTCCGTGGCGGGCGGCCAATCGATCCGTGACCCAGCCTCCGATCGGACAAAAGGCGAGAATTGCGAGAAAGGGTGCGGAGGCAAAGAATCCACCGCGCAGGATATCGAAGCCGCGCACGTTGACGAGATAGAGATAGAACCACGACATGTACACATAGGCTACATAGCCGAGGCAGCTATAACTCAGCACGAGCCACCAGACCGTCGGGGTTTGTCTCAAGGATGCCCATGGAATGGAAGGGGACGAAGCCTGTCCGGTTGTCGCCGTAGCGACGGTGTTTCGATCGGCGGTCCGATTGGCTACCCAGGGATGGTCGAGCGGATGATTGCGTGCGATGAACCACCAGATGACGGCGAGACTCAGACCAAGGACGGCCGACAGGTAGAAGGCCGTCTGCCAGCCGAAGTTCACCATGATCCAGGCGGTGACGGGCGGCGTGATCGCGGCGCCGACGCCGATGCCTCCGATCGCGATCCCGATGCCGAGTCCGCGTTCCCCCGCCGGAAGCCAGTCGGTAACGACCCGATTGAAATTCGGCAAGGCTACCGCTTCGCCCACGCCCAATAGAAATCGCGCAAGCGCGAGCGCCCCCATGATGCCCAGCCATCCGGCCAGGGGAGAGGCTGGAGCCATTGCCGTCCAGGCTGTGAAGACCGACCACCAGAGCAGCGCCAGAGTCAGAATGATCCGCGCACCCCAGCGGTCGCCCAGCCAGCCCCCGGGAATCTGGAACAGGGCATAGCCGATGACGAAGGCGGAAAAGACGAAGCCCATCTGCTGATCGGTCAGGCCCAGCGCCGGCATCATGTGCCGGGCCGTCACGGAGATGTTCACACGGTCGATGTAGGTGACGACGCTGATGGCAAAGAGCAGCCCGAGAATCACCCAGCGGATGGGCGTGAGAGGCGGGGAGTCGTGATCAGAGGAATCGTGTGGGTGCAACGGTCATGTCGATCCAGTGGAGAGCGGCATTATAGCGGGTCGAGAGCAAGGGCTCTAGCGCAAACTCCATATAGATCGGTTTGGGTCTGGTTATGGATTGGCAGAAAACTCCTTGTGCGACGCAGGGTTGGTGGATTTAACTAGAGGCTTCCGGTAAGATCGAAATGGCAATTGTACGTATGGTGTGAGGGGGAATATTGTCGCGTCTTCGGCTGTTTCTGGTCATCGTGCTGGCACTCGCGGTGGGTGTCGGTACCTTCCTGCTGTTTTCCAATACCCTCATCGGCGAAGATTATCTCAAAGAGTTCGTCTTGCAGCAGCTTGAGGAGACTCTCGGGCGCAAGATTGAAGTGCATCGTGTCAAATTTGTCATTTTCCCCCGTATCCGCGTTGAACTGAGCCAGGTCGCCATCCATGATCCCCATTCCGAGGAAGTCGTGCTCTCGGCGAAGCGGATCGATCTGGTGCTCCGCCTGCTTCCTCTGTTGCGCAAACAGGTGGTGGGCAAACGGCTCCTGGTCGAAGAGCCGGTCCTCACGATTCACCGGAATGAAGCCGGCCACTGGAATATTCTGGATAACACCAATCAGGTGGCGACGGATCAGCGCACGCTGGACATGATGACGCGCGTCTTCATGATTCGCCAGGCCACGGTGGTGAACGGGAGCATCACGGTTGTTGACGAGGCAAGGCCCGGCGGGACCAGAACGCTCAAGCTGGAGCGGGTCGAAGGCGGGATCATGATTCGCCCGGAGCGCGCGATGGCCGACGTGCATCTGTCGGTAGCGCAAACCGGTCAGGATGGTCTGTCAGCCGTGTCGCTTGTGGGGCAAATCAAGCGAGTCGAGCGGTCTGCTGCGTTGACCTCTGAAGAGCCTGCGGCACCGGCATCGGCAGAACCGCCGTCTGTGCCGACGCCCACGTCGTTGTTTCAGTTCGAGGGGCAGGTGGATGCCGCGAATGTTGTGCTGCGAGACGTGGCGGATTTCTTCGGTCCGAGGCCGGTCCCTGAACAATTGGACGGGATGGTGAATGTACAAGGGCAGGTGCGGATCATGCCGGGGCTTGCCGGATACGATGCGGTGTTGTCGAGCATGACGGCTGGTCTGAATCAGCTTACGTTGACCGGCAAGGCCAATCTCGCGGGCTTACTCACTGCGCAGCCGACTTTTGCCATTACGTTTAACTCGTCGCTGGTCACGCTGAAGGAATTGCTCAATACGATTCCGGCTCAATGGATCCATCCTCAGCTCCCGGCTGTGCTGGCGGAGCGGAAGATCGACGGAAAAGTTCAGGTGGTGAATGCCACACTCACCGGATCCGCGACCTCGGGGCCGCAATTGTCGGTGACGGGAGAATTCCGTGTCCAAGAGGGACAAGCCTTGCTGGGAGAGGATCATGTGCCCACCAAAGACCTGGCCGGGGTTATTGTTGTAGAGACCGGCCGTGTGCGGGCCGCGAGTTTCACCGGCAGATATGGCGCCATTCAGATCACTGAGGGGAAGGCGGCGGTGTCTTTTCTTGAAGCCGGACCGTGGCTGGAATTGGAAATCACCGGCAGCATGGCGGCGACCGATTTGGTGCAGCTGCTGGCCAAGACGGTCAAGGCCGAGCGGGTTGCCCATTTGCTTGCCGGCCTCCGCGATGTCGAAGGGACGGCGTTGCCGACGTTTCGCCTGGTGGGGCCGCTGAACGAACCTGGTGGAGTGACGTTTGCCGGCGGAGAGATCACGGCTCGGTATATCAGTCTCACGCACCCGTCTCTGCCGGAACGTCTGACTGCACTCCAGGGGAAGTTTGTATTGGCCGATGGCGGGACGCAATTTGAGCAGGTGACCGGTCACCTGGGCGATACGATCCTTCAGGTTCACGGCGGCATTTCAGGCGGGCCGGAGAGTGTGTTTCAAGAGTTCATCATTCGAGCGAACGGCGATGCCGGGCATCTCATCAGATTTGTTCCCTCTAAGATGATCCCGGTCGGGATGTTTGAAGGGCTGCTCAGCGGGGCTGTACAGCTGAGCGGTGCCACGACGGCGCCGCATATGCGCGGCAATCTGGTGTTGACGGACTCCAAGGTGGTCGTGCCGAACGCGATCGAGAAGCCGGTCGGCGCTCCGGCGGTGCTTGAGTTTGAAGGCAATCTGACGCGGACGAATACCGCGACGGTCACACGCGTTGAGTTGGTCTTGCCCTCCGTGCGGATCCCCGTGGAGGGTGCGATTCAGCTCGGAGAGAAGTTCTCCATCGATGCGACGCTGGCCACGGGCGAACTGTCCTTGTCCGGTCTGCCTGAGTGGATTGCGAAGGGCGGGTTCGAAGCCGGCAATGTGGAGGTGTCGCTCGATGTGAAGGGGAAAGACACGGATTGGAAAACCTGGAAGACGACGGGATGGATGGCGGTGACGAACGGCCTGGTGCTGGTCAAGGGCGCCGGGCATATTGACGAGCTGTATGCCCGCGTGAAATTGGTGCGGAACGGCGCGGAGGTGAAGCGGCTGTCCTTTAAGGTGCAGGATAGTGATCTGGCTTTGGAAGCGACGGTGCGGAACTGGCCTGCCAAACCGGTGATCACCGGCAAGATCGAGTCGAACCAGCTGGATCTTGACCTGGTGATTCCCAAAGGCGAGCGCTCGCCGATGCGGGAGCTGTTGGAGACATTGGCCTCTTCCAGCCAGGTCACGATGACGGTGTCGGCTGCCCGGGCGCACTATCGGCATCTCAAGTTCGGCGGGCTGACGGCGCGGATCACGATTCAAGACGGCGTGCTGGATATCGATCGAATCGGCGGAGACTCGACCAATGGCCAAGTGGCCGGCCGGGTGGTTGTGCAACTCCCTGCCAAAGCGCCGGCTGAGACGGAGGTCTCCCTGCGGGCCACCGGAGTCACGGTGGAAGATCTCTTGCGGCTGACTCATGCGGACATCCAAGGCGTCTCGGGCCAGGTGCGGCTGAGCGGGACCATCCGCGGGCATGGTCGTAATCCTCATGGGGTCTACCCCTCGTTGAACGGAAAAACCGAGGTGCTGTTGGAGAATGGGCGAATCTTGAAAGCCAAGGAGCGCGCGATTTGGAAAATCCTGAGTATCCTGAATCTTCCGGCCGTGCTGCAAGGAAAAGTGGATCTGGAAAAAGAGGGCTTGCCCTATAACCGCATCTCCGCCACGGTGGCGATTCAAAACGGATCGTTCCAGACAGAGAATCTGGTCGTCGACAGTCCGATCCTGAAGATTACGGCGGCGGGCAACTATGACCTGCCCACGGATCAGTTGGATATGGTGGTGGCAGTCAGTCCCTTCGGTTCCTATGCCACGTTTCTCAAGACGATTCCCTTGTTCGGCCGGATTTTCGCGGGTGACCGCAAAGGGATGGCCACGGCCATTTTTTCGATCAAGGGCGCCGTGGAAGATCCCGAGGTGACCTATCTGCCGATGAAATCATTCACGGCCGGACTGTCAGGATTGGCGCAACTGGCCGTGGATGTCTTGAAGAACACGCTGACACTGCCAATGGATCTCATGACGCCCAATGAGGACAAGCCTGCCCCGCCGGAGCTTGAGTTTGCTCCTGAAGCCGCGCCGACGACGCCTTGACCGTCATCGGACCCCATGTTAGCATCAGCCCATTCATGCGCCGAACCATCTCTAGCCGGTCCAACTTCCTTCGTCTTACCCATCCATGAAACGAACTACCGCTGCACAACCTGACGTCGCAACGCTCTTTATTGCCGCCAGCGAACTCGATTCGAATCTCTATTATGCGACGAAGTTTGTCGCACCCGATCCCTTCATCTATATGGAGGTCAAGGGCGAGCGGCTGCTGGTCATGAGCGATCTCGAAATGGATCGGGCCAAGTCGCAGGCATCGGTGGACCGGGTCTTGTCTTATTCCGAGCTGGAAAAGAAGGCGAAATCGAACGGGACGAAGGAACCGAGCACCGTCGATATCGTCCATGTCATCCTCCGGGAAGCCAAAGTCCGGCAGTTGCTGGTCCCGGCGAATTTCCCCTTTATCCATGCCACGCGGCTTCAAGAGCTGGGTTACAGCATGAAGCCGAAGCGCGATCCATTTTATGAGCGGCGTGTCGTGAAGACCGCCGAAGAAGTGCGCTGCATCGAAGCGGCGCAGCGCGCAACGGAAGAAGCGGTGGCGGCCGCCCATGCGACGCTCAAGCAGGCGACGATTCGCGGCGGCGAGCTCTGGTTGGACGGGGAGGTGCTGACCTCTGAACGGATTAAGAAGCTCATCAACGTCAAGTTGATGGAGCGCGATTGCGTGGCGCAGCATACGATTGTGGCCGGCGGCGAGCAGGCCTGCGACCCGCACCATGAAGGCACGGGCCCGCTGCCCGCGAACCGCAGCATTATTTTCGATGTCTTCCCTCGATCGGCCAACAGCCGGTATTTTGCCGATATGTCCCGCACCGTCATTCGCGGTGACGCCAGTCCTGAACTCAAGCGGCTCTATCAGACCGTGAAAGATGCGCAGGAGGAAGCCATCACGAAGGTGAAAGACGGCGCCGACGGCATGAAGATTCATCAGGGGATCTGCGGCCGGTTTGAGAAGGCCGGGTATAAGACCGGATTGGTGGATGGCCGCATGCAGGGCTACTTTCACGGGACCGGCCATGGCGTCGGGCTGGATATTCATGAAGCGCCCCGCATCAGTCGGACCGGTTCGTTGTTGCAGGAAGGTCACGTCGTGACGGTCGAACCGGGACTCTACTATCCCGGGTTGGGCGCGGTGCGGATCGAGGATATGGTGCTGGTCACGAGCGATGGTTGCCGCAACCTGACCGATTTCCCGAAGACCTTCGAACTCGGTTGAGCTACTGTCACGCGTGATCAGTAACAGGTGACGAGTACATCGAGGCGGTGATTCAGCGCCTCCTACCGGAACGCATCACGCGTCACCTATCACTGGTTACGGGTTTCCGATGCGGCTCACGATTACTCTCCAGCGATTCAATCCGGAACATGATGCGAAGCCGCACGACGAAGAAGTGCGCCTGGATGTGCGGCGCGGTTCGACGGTCCTCGACCTGCTGATCCGGATCAAGAATGAGCTCGATGGCAGTTTGGCCTTACGATACTCCTGCCGGTCGGCGATTTGCGGATCCTGCGCCATGACTATTAACGGCGGCGAGAAGCTGGCCTGTCGGACGTCGGTCCGGAAGGAACTGGAACGGCATGGCCGGCTGCGCATTGCCCCGCTCGACCATCTTCCGGTCATCAAGGATCTGGTCGTGGACATGGCGCCCTTTTGGAATAAAGTTCTGGATGTGCAGCCGTGGCTTACCGCATCGCGCGAGCCACAGCAACGGTATGGGCCGACGGCGCAGCTGACGATCCTTCCGAAGGATTCTCAGTTTCACAATGTGGATGCCTGCATCATGTGCGGAGCCTGTGTGGCCGCCTGTACGGTGCATGAGGTGTCATCCGGGTTTGCGGGGCCGGCGGCGCTGGCCAAAGTCGATCGCTTTCTCTCCGACCCGCGCGAGTCCCCTTCGGCGACCCGCGCCAGACTGTCGGCTCTCCAAGGCGAGCATGGGATGTGGGATTGCACGCGATGCAACTATTGCGTGGAAGTCTGCCCGAAAGATGTGAAGCCGATGGAGGCGATCATCCGGCTGCGACGGGCGTCGCTTGACCGGGGGCTGGCAACGACCGGCGGCGCGCGGCATATCGCCGGATTTGTGTCGATCATCGAACAGCAAGGGCGGCTGAACGAAGCGATCATGCCGCTCAAGGTCGTCGGCTTTGATGTCTCGCGCTTCCTCCGGATTCTTCCTCTGGGTGTCAGGATGTTCTTCAAGGGGAAGGTCCCCAATCCGTTGGCTCATCGGTTTCCCGGCTTGGCGCAGGTGCAAGCGATCTTCCGGCGTGCCCGCCGTCCGACGGCCTTGTAGCGCTCATCTATGCCGGCATCCTTCCAATTTCTCGAGGACGTGGCCCTGGCGGACCTGGCCTTTGATGCCGAGGGTGATTCCGTTCAGGAGGTCTTTGAGGCCGCATCAAACGCCGTCATGGAGGCGATGGCCGACCCCAAGACGGTCGGCGCGACTTGGGAACGGTGCGTGGAACATGTGGAGGCTGATCTCGCGGAGCTGCTGTTTGATTGGCTATCCGATTTCGTCTATTGGAAGGATGCGGCGGGCATCGTATTCAGCCGTGCCGTGATCTCGGTGACCCGAGTGGGCGTGGAGTGGAAACTCGCGGGGACGCTGATCGGCGAGCCGGTGAATCAGGCCACGCAATTGTTGCGCAATGATGTGAAAGGTGTGACCAAGCACTTGTACCGGCTGCATCAAGACAATGGGCGCTGGCGTGTGAGGGTGGTCCTCGACGTATGAAATTCAATACTGCTATGAAGGTCGTGCGCATTTCCGACGAGGTGTGGGAGATTCCCGTCACGGAGAAATCCGGCATGCTGGTGCCGGCCCGCATTTATGGGACCGAGTCCATTCTCCGGGCCATGGATACCGGCGTGTTCGAGCAGGTGACGAATGTGGCCTGTCTTCCCGGCATCCGCCGCTATGCGCTCTGCATGCCGGACGGCCACTGGGGCTATGGATTTCCGATCGGCGGCGTGGCCGCATTCGATGTACGCTCGGGGATCATTTCTCCCGGCGGGGTGGGATACGACGTCAACTGCGGGATGCGGTTGATTCGGACGGATCTCACGTTGGCGGCGGTGCAGCCCAAACTCGATCTGTTGATGACGGAATTGTTTCGCCGAGTCCCGGCTGGTGTCGGGGCGAGCGGATTCGTGTCGATGGATCGGTCGTCCTTCGATCGGGTCATGACCAAAGGGGCTCGATGGTGCATTGAACAGGGCTATGGATGGCATCATGACTTAGAGCGGATGGAGCAAGGCGGGTGTCTGTCCGGCGCCGACCCCGACAAAGTCAGCGATCACGCGGTGACGCGGGGGATGAACCAGCTGGGAACGCTGGGTTCGGGCAATCATTACCTTGAAGTCCAAGTGGTGTCGAATGACCGTATTTTCGACCGGGAGACAGCGGAGGCTTTCGGCATCACCGGACAGGACCAGATTGTCGTGATGGTGCATTGCGGATCGCGCGGATTCGGCCACCAGGTAGCCAGCGACTATCTCAAAGTTTTCGAGAAGGCGATGCGGCGCTACGGAATTACGGTGAAAGATCAGCAGTTAGCCTGTGCGCCATTTCTGTCCGAAGAAGGCCAGGACTATTTCGGGGCGATGAACTGTGCGGCGAATACCGCGTTTGCCAATCGCCAGGTCATCACGCATCAGATCCGTGAAGCCTTCGCTGCGGTCTTCGGCCGGTCTGGAGAAGAGTTGGGCATGGAGCTGGTCTATGATGTAGCCCACAACATTGCCAAGGTGGAGCGGTATCCTGAAGGAGAGTTGGTCGTGCACCGGAAAGGGGCGACCAGGGCGTTCGGTCCGGGCAGCCAGGACTTGCCGGCCTGCTATCGGTCCGTCGGCCAGCCCGTGATCTGCGGAGGCTCGATGGAAACGGGGTCTTATCTGCTGGTGGGTACGAAGCGGGCTTCGGACGACACCTTCGGTTCGACCATGCACGGTTCCGGACGCACGATGTCGCGCACGCAGGCCAAGAAGTCGATTCGCGGCGAACAGCTTCAGCAACAGATGAAACAGCGGGGCATTCTCGTGAAAGCGGTGTCGATGTCCGGGCTCGCGGAGGAGGCCGGATTCGCCTACAAGAATATTTCCGATGTCGTGGAGTCCGTCGAGCGTGCGGGAATTACAAAAAAGGTAGCGGAACTGAGGCCCATTGGCAATATTAAGGGGTAGCACTATTTTGCCAATGAGGTCGCTCCTTGGAACATCGCCAACATCCCCGTTTCCCCGTCAAGTTTCACAGTTCATTCAGTTCCGCCAACATTGTTTCCGGGGAAGGCAACCTGGTTGATCTGTCGATCCGGGGCTGCCGGATTTTAAGTGCGACCGAGGTCAAGGCCGGCACCACGCTGCAATTGCGTGTGGACGTGTCGAGGGACCGGCCATCCATTCAGGTCAAACAAGCGGTTGTCCGGTGGTGCCGTGACCGCAGCTTCGGGTTGGAGTTCGTCAGCCTGACGCCGGACGAGTGGGCGCGACTCCAGCAGGTGGTGAAAGAGCTTGAACTGGAGCCCTATCAGCGCGTCGGTTCAACGGATGGGGCCGCCTGAGGTCTTGATTCCTCAACGCGTATCCGGGCAGTGCCCTCCGCGGGCATCTCGTGATTCCAACTATCAGAGGAGGTAGTCTCCGATGCTTCGTGCACTACTCGTAAGTCTCTTGGCGACGGCCCTCATCGGGGACCTGCTCTACTACACGCTCAAGCGGTCAGATGTTGTGCAAGGGCAAGAGCGTGAGGTGCAGGCGAGTCAGGCGGTGCGACAGGAAGCGGTGGCCGTGAGCCGGGCGTTCGCGTCCATAAGCGCGGTTGCGCTCGTCGTGGATGTGGCCAAGGTGCAGGAAGCGCTGGTGGGAATCTGGCGGACGAGCAACCTTGCCGATACGATGGTGATCGACCACGGAAATCGGGTGCTGGCTGCCTCCAATGCCGGCTATGTGGGGCAGCAGATTCAGGACGGCAATTGGGCCGCCATTCGCGCGCAGAATCGGGAAGTGGTCATTCGAGATGAGCCGGCGCCAGGTCAGGAGCGCCTCACCGTGATTGAGCCGATTCAGGACAAGGGATCCACGATTGCATGGGCCCGGCTCACGTTCATACGGTCGATACAGGGTGACGCGGTGCGTACTCCGCAAGAACGGCTCGAACAGGTCGGCCGGCTGCTGGCACCGGTGTTTGTGTTTCTGGTGGCGGCTATCGGTCTCGCCATGCGGTTGGCGACGTCGCGCATGCAGCGGCGTATCCAGACGGTGGTTGCGGAAGCCATGACCGACCAGCGGCCACCGCAGAATGATGAGCTATCTTTCGGGGATGGTGCGGTCAGGCCTGATGGCGATAGCCGTAAAGCAGCGTGATGTTGATGCGCCGGCTGAGATAGTCGTCGCGGAAGGTCACATCGTCCGTTTCGTGAAAGAGGTCCGAGTTGAAGACCACCGCACGGTTGGCGCGATAGGGCACCCGGATCGTCTGCGCGCCGGCTTGCGTGAGCCATTCGAGAATTTTCGGTTTGTTCTGCTCGCTGTTATAGGCTGCGAAATTCCACTCTGCCGGGGCCTCTTTGTCATAGACCACTAACCCGCCTTTCTCAGGATTCAGGTTTGCCTCGTCCGGTGTAATCCAGAAATTCACATTGACGGCAGCGGCGTCGGCATGGATGGAGAGGCCGCGCCTCGCGCTGTCCTGCTTGAAAGCCCAGGCCTGTGTGAGCCGATGGTCTTTGAAGATACCGGGAAAGGCCCTACGCAGCTCTTCGGCAATTTGCAGCAGCAGCGGTGTGGCAAATCCATCTCCCAGAAACGCACCGAGGTAGCCGTTCTCGTAGTCCTTCTTCCAAATCGTGGATTCGAGGCAAAAGGTGCGCAGGGCCGTCAGGGCCTCCGGCTTGAGCAGCTGATCGATGAAGGTGACTTCCGGTTTGTGCCCCAGATAGCGCGCTTCGACTGCCCGGACGTCGAGATGCGGGTTCAGGGCGCCCTCGGCCAGCCGTTCGCAGGGGGCACGATACAGAAATTGATTGAAGGACGGCGCAATCGCCGTGAGTGCTGCCGGATCGACAGGACATCGATTCCGCGCGGGGTAGGCCGCCGCCAGAGTTATTTCCAATCGCTCCAACGCATCCACGTAATTCCGATGCGAGGCATCGAGGCGGCCACGCTCGATGAGCAGCCGGGTTTGCTCGGCGTCGTGCTTCAGGCGCGAGCGAAACAGGGCGATCTCTTGAACCGGCCTGCCATGCTGGTGCTTTGCCTTGGCCACTTGAGAGAAGCGGGCGATGGCGCCGGCGTGATCGCTGTTCCACATGGCCGCGATGCCCAGGTTGTACAGAGTCTTCGATGAATCCGGCACGAGGGTCAAGGCCTGCTGAAACGAGGCAATGGCTTCCTCGATTGCGCCGGTTTCCATCAGCGCCAGCCCGAGGTTGTTCCAGGCTTCGAAGTGTGTAGGTTTCAGCCGGATGGCTTCCCGGTAAGCGGCAATGGCCTCGCGAAGCGCATTCTGTTCCTTGAGCGCGACTCCGAGGTTGTTGTGGGTGTCGGCGTGCGCCGGGTTGAGCGTGAGAGCGTTGCGATAGGTCTCGATTGCGGCGTCAAGGCGATGCAGGTCTTTGAGGACATTGCCGAGATTGATGAAGGCATCCACGTATTTGGGATTCAGCGCGATGGCGCGCTCGTAGGCGCGAATGGCCTCTTCAGATTTTCCGGCACGCTGCGTGATGACGCCCAGGTTGAACCAATACAACGGGGAATTGGGTGTGCCTTCAATGGCCTGGGTAATGAGTTCAATGGCGTGATCGAAGCTGCCGACGCGATAGGCCAATAACCCTAAGAGATGCAGCGCTTCAGGGTGGCCCGGAACCATATTTAGGGCCAATTGGTAATTTCGCTCGGCCTCAGCCAGTTGGCCTGCCTGGTGATGGCGTTTCCCCTGGTCGAGCAGCGTGTGAACGGCGAAACTATCGGACGTGGATCCGGTCTTGGCCTGACGGGATTCCTGGCGGCGGCGGTTGGATCGATTCATGGGCGGTTCCTGCACGGTATCGACGGAAGTGTCGATCGTCAGGAGCAGCCTATACGAAAAATACGCGCGGGGTCAAAGGGCGGGAAACGCTAGGCCGCCGCTGCGGTCTGGCGTTTGGCGATCTGGCCGAGAATGTCCAATGCGGCGACGCGATAGGCTTCGGCGTAGGTGGGGAAGTTGAAGACATTGTCGATAAATGATTCGACTAACGCACCTTGCTGCAGGGCCATCTGACCCAGGTGGATCAATTCGGTGGCGGAGTCGCCGACCACCTGAACGCCGAGCAACCGTTCGCCGTTCGGATCGGCGATCATTTTCAGGAGCCCATGACCGGCGCCGGAGATTTGCGCGCGGGCGACTTCCTCGAACTTGGCGCGTCCGATGACGGGATTGTGAAATCGTTCGTTGGCCATCTTTTCATCCAGGCCGATACTGGCCATCTCGGGAATCGTATAGACCCCGATGGGAATGGTGGACGCCGCATCCCCGATCGGCAGGTTGAGGGCGTGGCGCACCGCGCGGCGGCCCTGTTCCATCGCTTTCGACGCGAGGGCCGGCGCACCGACCATATCGCCGACCGCATAGATGTGCGGCACAACGGTTTGACAGAATTGATTCACCGAGAGGCTGCCTTTTGCGTTTACCTCAAGTCCGGCGGCGCTCAGGTTAAGATCTTCGATATTGGCCTGGCGTCCTAATGCGACGAGCAGTTTCTCGCTCTTGATAAACTGGCCGTCGCCGAGAAGGGTCACGACATGGGTTGCGCCGTCCCACTGAACGCTTTGAATCGATTGTCCGCCAAGATAGTGTCCGCCGTGTTGCTCAAAGCTGGCGACGAATTGCGCGACGAGCTCGGGATCCATGAATTGCAACGGCGCTTTGGCCCGGTCGATCAGCGTGACTTCCACCCCGAGCAGGGCGAAGATCGAGGCGTATTCGCATCCGATGACGCCTCCGCCGATGATGGCCAGGGAGCGCGGAAGATACAGCATGGATAAGAGAGAGTCGCTGTCGAGAATATGTTCGTGATCGACCGGAATTTCGGTGGGGTTGCGCGGGCGTGAGCCGGTGGCGATGACGAAATGGTCGGCGGTGAATTGCTGGCGCACGCCGTCTACGGCTTGCATTTCAACGGTTCGATCATTGAGAAAGCGCGCGCGGCCGTGAAAGAGCGAAATGCCGTTGCGCCGCAGCTGTTTGCTCATATAGGTGTCATGGGTCTGGACGACTTCCTCCAGGCGGCTGAGCAGGGAGGAGATTTCCGCGTCCGGCTTCAGGCTGAATTCAAAAGCCGCGCTGGCGCGGCGCAGCCGATCGAGATGCAGGGCGCTCTCACGAAGCGTCTTGCTGGGGATGGTGCCGCGATAGACGCAGCTGCCGCCGATACCGCGTTCGCGCTCCAGGAGCGCCACACGTTTGCCGCATTTGGCGCCCTGGATGGCGGCTTTCTGCCCGGCGGGGCCGGCCCCGATGATCACGATGTCGAAGGCGGTTGGTGTACTCATATGTTCATGGCGTTGACCATAGACATGGCCTTGTCTTTTCCGGCCAGGAGTTGGTCGATATCGTTAGGGTAGAGGTTAAGATCGGCAAAGACGGGATGCTCGCGCAATTCCTCTTCGGACAGTGTGTCCGGGGTAAGGAGATGGGTGGCCAGGCGGTCTGCGACGCAGGTGAGCAGGCACTCTTGCCTGAAGGACGCGGCGTGGTCATAGTCGCTGTAGTAGGCGATGGATTCGGTCACCTGTTTGGGGAGCCCCCATTTGTCGGCAATCAATGTCCCGACGCGGGTGTGGTAGCCCTCAATCAGTTGCTCCATCATCCCCTTGTCGAGCGGAGACTTGAGCACTTTGGCAAGATTGGCGACGGTGCGGAGAACGACCGGCTTCCCGATGCCATGGAGCAGTCCGCAGAGGTAGGCGGTTTCTACGTTGACGCGTCGCATCCGGGCGACTTCTTTGCCGAAGGCGCCGCTGGCGAGTGAGTGACGCCACAGCAGTTTGACATGATCTTCATGTCCCGGGACTTGAAACGCGCCGCTCTTCAACGAAGCGGTGAAAGCAATTTCCGAGAGCAAATTGATGCCGAGCATGGCGACGGCATGTTGGAGCGAGACGACCGGGCTGCGCGGCATATAGGCCGGCGAATTGGCGATGCGCAGGACGTGGGCGGCCAAGGCTTGATCTTGATGGATCAGTGATGACAACTTGGCTGCATCAGCGGTGGCATCTGCGGCCAGGGCCATGACTTGACTGGCGACTTGAGGCAACAGCGGAAGTTCGATGTCGCCTCTGTCGAGTTTCTGGACCAGGGCCTGTTCTAATTTGTCTGTGGTGGCGGTTGAGCTTTGGGTATCGGGGGCCATTGGTATCCTGGCGCTCCTGTTGTTTGTCGTCGGTGTGATCTTGTGACGGGTCTTTGTCGGTTGGTTCCCCGGAAAAGTTGAGTACGAACGGACCCGGCGTGACAAGTTCACGGAGGCCTGACTATACTGCGGGTGGGAATGAGAGATCGTCCGGGTATATGAAGGAGGTAGGTCTATGAAATACCGATGGATTATCGGTTTGTTGATGGTTTGGTGCGGACCGGTCTCAGCGGGCGTGGAAGCAGGCGAGCAGCCGGTGACGCCCGGCACGATCGCCCAAGAGGCTCGTGAGACGATTGAGGCGACCACCCAATATACGACTCAACAGAAAGAGGCCTTTCAACGGAAGGCTCAGGAAGAACTCGAGGCGATTCAGAAGCAGATGGCGGCGCTCCAGGCCAAAGCCGACAAAGCCTCTGCCTCAGCCAGGACAGAATTGCAGAAGTCGATTCATGAGCTGGAGGCCAAGAAAGAGGCTGCCAGGAAACAGCTCGAGGGACTCAAGTCGGCCACCGATGCGAAGTGGAATGAAATGAAAAACGGGGTGCATGCAGCGATCGAAGAGATGAATCAGTCATATCAACGGCTGCGCTCCAAGCTGCAGTAAGTGACCGACAGGGATCTGCGATGGCATTGAAGTTTGCGTTATATCCCGGCTGTGCGGCAAAAGGTGCGACGCCGGAGCTGTATCAATCGACGATAGCGATCGTGGGTCGGCTCGGCATTGAAGTGGTCGAGCTCGCTGCGTCGTCCTGTTGCGGGGCCGGGGTGGTGACGGAGGCGGAGCCGGATGTCGCATTGGCATTGAACGCCAGGAATTTTGCCCAGGCTGAACGTCTGGGGCTGGATGTCATGACGATTTGCGGGACCTGCCAGGGAGTGATGGGGGCGGCAAACAGGCGCTTGAAGAGTGAGCCGGGATTACTCGATCGTATCAACTGTTTGTTGGAGCCGGAGGGGATCGCCTATCGCGGGACGATTCAAGTCAAGCACCTGCTCTGGATTGTCGTGCGCGAGATCGGGGTACGCCAACTTGGTATGCAGGTGGTGAAGTCTTTGCAGGGGTTGCGCATCGCGCCGTTCTATGGCTGTTATATTCTCCGCCCCTCCTGGGATCTTGGTTTTGACGATCCGGAAAATCCGACTTCTCTTGAGCAGGTGATTCGTGCGTTGGGCGGGGAGGCGGTCGCCTACGCGGGACGCACCAAGTGCTGCGGCTTTCCGATCATTCTCGAAAAGGAGGCCGTGGCGATGGCGATGGCCGGAGCCAATATGAAAGAGGCCAAGGAGCAAGGGGCCGACTGTATGGTGACGCCTTGTCCGCTCTGTCACATGAGTTTGGACATTTATCAGGATCGGGCGGGACAGGCGGTGAATACTGCGCTGAACCTTCCTATTCTCCACTTGCCGCAGCTCCTCGGTCTGGCGATGGGGATTTCTTCGAAGGAGTTGGGCCTCGCGCGCCATTTAATCCCGGTTGATTCAATCGTCAGACGTATCGAGTCGTCGGTTCACCACCAATAGTTCAGGAGGTTGCTACTCGTATGAAGGTCGTTGCTCTTTCCGATTACCAGCAGTTCAGCCATGAGAAGATGAAGAAGAACAATATGTTTCAGACGGAACGGTTCTTCTGTGATGTCTACTGTTTTGAGCCGGGGCAGGAACAGAAGGGACATATCCATGGGGAGCAGGATAAGGTTTATCTCGTCCTGGAAGGGCAGGGGACGTTTCAGGTCGGCTCAGAAAAACAGGTATTAGGGCCTGGACAGGGAACGATGGCTCCGGCCGGGGAAGAGCACGGAGTCAAGAATCACACTGATCAGCGCTTGAAGGTGCTGGTCTTCGTCGCGCCCAATCCATAAGAGTGTCGCGCCTCGGGAGGGGCGGTCCAGTCTGAAACGGGCAGATTTGCGAGGCAGCGAACGGACGTGGATGCCCTTATTCGGTTTGTAAGGGAATCTTCACACTGATGGCTCCGGCTAAGTCCCCTTCCCGGGCCCCCTCTTTTTGGTAGCCTGAGATATCCCATTCTCCTTTCGGTTCGCCGTGGCAGGCGAGGCATTCCCGCTGGTAATAGATCGGCATCATGACCCGCAAAGTTCTGCCCGCTTCGGTCAACTCGCTGACATAGGCATCACCGTTCGGCCGCCCTGAGAGCCAATGGAGGACGGAGGCCTCGTACTCGTCCGGCTCGTTCTTGGGATTGCGCGGCTGGACGGCGGTCTGTTTCAGTCGGACCTGAGACCGTTTGGAGAAGCGTGTCGCCGTTTGGCTGCCGAAGGTGGCAGGAATGAAATTCTTGTAGCCGATTCCGCGCTGGTTGATGACGACCTGTGCGTCATGGACGACGTCTTTTCCGGCTTCAATCAAGGCCGGCAGGAGCGTGCGCGCGAGAGGCGGCACGGCCAACGACGTTTTTACTGCCGGTGCGCTTAGGTCGATCCCGGTCCGTTGTCGAAAGATCTCGTACATCTGCCGTTCAAACACCTCCGGGGTAAAGCCTTTGTCCCCTTTGTGGACATCATCGATCAGGGCCTGATTCTGTTCGATCACCAGGCGGCCGGCTTGGAGCAGTTTTGCCAGGAGCCGCGCGGTCTCTTCCGCCTCAGCACGGATCTGCTCCGGCGGGGAAGCCTGAACAGGCGCGATTCCAACCACAATTGCCAGGGTGATGAGTGTGAGCCATGGGCGGTGGATCATACGATCTCCTTTGTCTCGGTCAGTGTGGCGATGATACCCGGCAGGCTCCCTGGGCATAGTGAGCCGGCATCTTTTGCACGTCGAACGGGAGCCCTTCCGACGACGCCCGGCGTGGATAGGCGTAGGTTTCCTCGATCCATCGGTGCCGCATCTGTTCCAGTCGCCCTGATTCGTGGAGCTGAAAAATGACGTCGTTGATGAACCAGCGCAAGGTGTAGCTTTCTTCCGCCATCACGACGGCATAGTCGGCGAACGTGAACCAGAGCGGGGTGTGTTCGTCCTTCTCCAGGAGGTGCCAGTCTCGTCGCGTGGTTTTGACCATGAAATTCAAGACCGGGCGCGCTCCGACGATCACATCGATCGGCGGCGAGAGGCCGGCGGCGGTATGCTCAAAGGCTGCGGGAAGGGAATCGCACACGAGCACGCTGGCCGCATTGAGCTTCGCTTCGGCATACAGATGCGCGGCCGTGCTGTCTTGTACGGCGATGGTCAGGCCGCTCAGGAGGTGTTCGCGTGCCGTTGTTCCGCCGGCGGTCCTGACGCGACCCTGGATCAGGTCGATGACCTCCGGTCTGGTGGCGATCGCACCGAGGCCTCCCTGTGAGAAGTATGGGGAGGAATAGGCGAATCCGGACCGGCCTGGCGAGGGCGTTCCGGCTGCTACGGCGGAGACAAAGAAATCTAGTTGCCCCTCGTTCAACAGCAGAAATAAATCCCGGAAACGAACCAGGTGCAGGGCCGGAACCACGGGGGTGCCGCAATGGATCGTGAGCGCATCACTTACTGCCCGCACCAGTTCGGTATCGAGTCCGGTCACTCGCGCGCCTTCGTCGGTCCAGACGGCGGGAAATACGAATGGTCGAAAAGGTTCTACCGCCATTCCGACCTGGACTTGCTGCCGTCGGCAAATCTTATCCATCTCGTTGGTCGTGACGGGGTACACCCGATGCACGGCATCGAAGATCAGGCCGCAGCCCTGCATCAGCGGGAGGAAGAGCAGCAAGGTGATTGCCGGTAACATCGATTGCCATTGGTGTCGGGGAGCGGCCGTACGGCGGGCCCAGCGGCTCGTTGCGCCGGAGCCCTGACGCCTTGTCCCTAGAAATCGGCTCAATACCGGAATCCGGTTAGAAACAGCCATTGTTGTGATTGCCCCGATTCTCCGCGAAAACTGACATCGTATTGCGTAAATTGCAGGCTCAGGTCGAGCGAGATTCCCCGCGCCACGGGAAAGCGCACACCGGTTTGGCCGCCATACAGCAAGCCCGGCGAGGTGCGTCCTTGTCCTGAGATGACGGTGCCGATCAGCCCGCCCACGTAGGGAACGGCACGATCTTCAAGCGGGCCGAAAAAAAGATGTTTGAGCATTCGCCCGATCGGCATCGAAGCCGGAAAGTTGAGGAGATCCAGGACGTTGTTCCAACGCGGATTGAGAAACAGCGCATGTTGATCGGTCTTGAAGTCGTCGGTATGGATGCTGAAATACTGATACCCGGCCCGTATTTCTCCGTCGCCGTATCGTAGTGCCGTGACGCCTGCCTGCAGGGTCACTTCCCGGTCGTTCGGTGCGAAGGATTGCTGCCGCAACGCGACATCAAAGTTGAACGGTCGTATGGGCAGGATCTCGAGCAGGGCTTCTTGTGCCGGGGCTGGAAAGGGAGCCAGGAGTGTCAGCGCGATTGCCGAGAGGCAGAGGCGAAAACAAGCACCGCGTGATTCAGACTCTCGATTCTTGGTCGACATCGCATGTCCGTCAGTGGGAATGAGCCTGATTATAGGCCGACTGGGGCGGATCGGTGCCGTGGTTTGGCAACTCCGCTGTGATGCAGGATTTCATAATCTCCGCCCGGCATTGGCCTCCGCCGGTTGCGGCATTCGCAATCGCGGCGACTGTCTCTTCGGTCATTTGTTGCCGAACAATATCGACGAGTACATGGTCCGGCATCAGATTCGGGTCCGCACGGAGTACGCCGGCTTGTTGTTGAAGGGCGGTGGTCACCCCCTCCCGTACTGAAGGGCAGTCGGGGCCGCTCAACATGAGCGCGACTCGGTCCTGTGCCGATTCAGCTTGAGCTGTTGCGTGTACAGCAAGGAGCAGGCTGAGACCGACAAGACGAATCGTGAGCCTGTTCAGCATAGGTCTTTCGTAAACCATTAAGACGGGGATGATACGCTCCGGCTGGTCAATAGGCCAGCCGGAGCGCGTGGAGAACCTTACTTCGCTTTTGCCGGAAGTTCCCAGGGAACCATGGGCATCAAGTTCGTCGAGGGCTTGGCATCGGGGGATGCCAAGAGGACGGCGATGGCGCCGCGGAGTGCGCCGGTCAATGAGTGCGTGACCAGCGGATAGGCTCCGGCCGATTCCACGACAACATCGAACGTCGCAGCGCTGCCCGGTCCCACCACATAGGTCTGTACGCCTGTCAGCTTGTTGGCCGGATTCCCGCTTTCATACACATTGTCCCAGATCTCACCGATGGGGTGGAATGATGAGAACTCGTTCGGACCGGCGTTGACGAAATAGACGCGCACACGCTCACCCGGCTTGGCGTCGAGCTTGCCGCCGCCCGTGACGAAGGGGTGATACTTAAAGATGCCGCCGTTGAACATCATGCCGTCGAACTTCCGGTCGAACATCGCCTGCACGTCGCCGGGGTTCTTGAAGTATTCGGATTGAACCAGCACGTATTCACGGTCCGCCTTGGGCCAGACCGATGCGTCTTTCGGATCAACGATGATGGCGCCGAACATGCCGCGGGCGATGTGCTGGATCATCGGCGGTGCACCGCAGTGGTAAAAGAAAATGCCGGGTTTCTTGGCGACGAAGGTGTAGCTGATCGTTTCGCCGGCGTTGATGGCCTTGTAGTTCTTCAAGAAGTCGATCTCCGCCGCATGGAAGTCCATCGCGTGCGGGTTCTTGTTCGTGGCAGGGTTGGTCAGGGTGAAGTTGATGGTGTCGCCTTCGGTCACGCGGACGACCGGGCCCGGCATCGTGCCGTTGAAGGTCCAGGCGGCATATTTCTCGCCGCCTCCATCGATGATGACGTCGGATTCTACGGCAGTCATGTGGATGTCATGGGTCTTCGCGGATGCGTAGGACGGCAGCCCCATCAATCCGGCGAGTGCAATGGCAGTGGTTCCTGCGATTGCGAGTACCTGTTGTGATCCTCTTCTCATCATGGTCGAACTCCTCTCTGAATGGTTGGTCGAACTCCTGCAGACGTAATGTGCGATGGCCCTTGCATGTGAAGGTCTCAAGTACACGTTGTCTGTGTGTGTGTGAGAATAAGGAGAGTGTAGTCAAAAAAACATGATGTAAATCATGTTCTGAAAATATACCGGGAAGGTGGATCAGGAGAAAGCTATGCGGAGGCCAGGGCCTTGAGACCCGCAAGATCGCGGATGATGAGGCGGGCTGCCGTTCCTGACACGAGTCGATCGCGCTTGAACCGACTCATGATGCGAATGGCGGTCTCCGTTGTCGTGCCGACCATGTTGGCCATGTCCTGGCGGGTCAGTCTCATCGGGAGCTTGATGCCTTGCGGATCTTTCACGCCGTTCTTCGTCGCCAGTTCCACCAGAAGCGAGGCCAGCCGCTGGTCGGCACGGTCGAGGGCAAGCACTTTGGCTTTCTCCTGAGCTTCGTTGAGGCGATTACCGAGATGCTTGATGACCTCGATGGCTGCGTCGGGATTGCGTCGCAGCATGTCGAAGTAGGATTTCTTGTTCATGCGCAGGATGCTGACGTCGCCCATCGGTTGCGCGGTGCCTGGGTGCAGGGCTCCTTCAAACGCCGCCGCGTCGCAGCAAAAGAGATCCCCGGGCATCAGCATTTTGAGCGTGCATTCTTTCCCTTCCGGGCTCGACTTGACGCACTTGACCGTGCCTTCCTTCACGATGTGGAAGTATTCGGTCGGATCACCTTCCCGAAAAATGACATCCCGTTTGGTGTAGTGCTGCTCGGTCAAGTCCTGAAGCACGCGTTGGCGGTCTGCGCTGGAGAGAATCTTGAGCAGAGGGATATGGTTGAGTTCATCCGGGGGCGATGAACTCAACCGATTACTTGATGATTTGCTTGGCTGCTTCGACAATGGATCGCGCTCCGATGCCAAAATGGTCGACGAGTTCATCCGGCTTGCCGCTGTGGGGAATGGTCCGGACGGCGAGCTTGTGGACCTTCACGCCTTCGGCGCTGACGGCGCTCAGGACGGCATCACCGAGTCCGCCGTGCGCGTAGTGGTCTTCTACGGTCAGGAGGCGGCCGTGAGTGGCGTGCGCGCTGGCGATGAGGGTGGCCTGGTCGATGGGGGCGATGCTGTAGAGATCGACGACGCGCACGGCAATGCCCGCGGCTTTGAGTTGATCATAGGCCTTGAGGGCTTCAAATAATGTGATGCCGGCCGCGATGATCGTGAGCGAATCGGTGGCGCTTTGGCGGAGAACTTTGCTTCCTCCAATGTGGAACGTCTCTTCCGCTCCGTACAGCACCGGAGATTTCGGGCGCCCCGCGCGGATATAGACCATCCCTTTATGGTTGGCCGCCGCTTCGACGAGACGATAGGTGCAGGTGGCGTCCGATGGATAGAGCACGACGACGCCCGGCTGCGCGGCCATCATGGCGATGTCTTCCAATCCCATCTGCGACGGGCCGTCCTCGCCGATGCTGACCCCCACGTGGGTGCCCACGAGCTTGATGTTGGATTGACTGATGGCCGCCATCCGGATGAAGTCGTACGCGCGCGTAAAGAACGCGGCGAAGGTGGCGACAAAGGGAACTTTCCCGCAGGCGGCGAGACCGGCAGCCGCGCCGAGCATATTCTGTTCTGCGATAAAGTTTTCGAAGAACCGATTCGGGTACTTTTTGCCGAACTTGTCTGTGTAGGTGGAGTTCTTCACGTCCGCATCCAAGCCGACCACGGAGGAGTTCACCCCGCCCAATGCTTCGAGTGCCACGCCGAAGGCTTCACGTGTGGCCGCTGCGTCGCCTGCTTTATAAGGTGAAGGCGGAAGCGCGGTTCGCGTCGTCGGCGCGGGTGTGACTGCGGCAGGCCGGTTGACCTGTACGGTTCCGTTGCCGGGCTTCAGTTGCTTGGTCAATTCATCGATCGCTTTTTGCGTTTCTTCTCCCTTCGGGACCGGCTTCCCATGCCAGCTGGGGCTGTCTGCCATGAATGAAAGGCCATGCCCCTTGAAGGTTTTGGCCAGCAAGACGGTCGGTTTTCCTTTTGTTCGGGCGGCCTCATCAAAGGCGGCGGCGAGCGCGGCGATATCATGACCGTCGACCACGATGGCGTGCCAGCCGAATCCCGACCAGCGCGCGCGATAGCCTTCCATGTCGTGTTGCAACATGGTGGGATCGCTCTGCCCCAGTCGATTCACATCGACGATCGCGCAGAGATTATCCAGGCCATGATGCCGGGCCACTTCAGCCGCTTCCCAATTCGATCCTTCGACGGATTCGCCGTCGCCCATCAGGACGTAGGTCCGGTGGTCAAGCTTATCGACGGATTTGGCGTTGAGGGCGATGCCGATTCCAACGGGAAGCCCCTGTCCGAGTGAACCGGTCGCCATGTCAACAAAAGAAAGACGGGGGGTCGGGTGACCCTCGAGATCAGAGGCCAACGTCCGCAATTTCAAGAGGTCGCTCTTGGGGAACAGTCCTGCTTCCGCCCAGGCGGCATAGAGCAAGGGGGCTGCATGCCCTTTTGAGAGAACGAATCGATCGCTGTTCAGGGCCTTGGGGTTTTTCGGGTCGTAGCGCATGACGGAGAAGAAGAGTGTCGCCACGATGTCGGCAGCGGAGCAGCAGCTCGACGGATGACCGCTGCCGGCTTCGGATGTGGCTCGAACGCTCTCGATCCGGAGTTGCGTGGCCTTGTTGTGAAGGGTATTGAGTAATTCTGGAGACAGGGCTGCACTGGCCATCGGAACTCCTTTCAGGAATTGAACGCTCAGTAGATTGCCGGCACATGCTTCTCTGTGTCAGAGATCGGCAGGAACGCGGCGGGGGTTGAGGCTAACAAAACGATGGAAGGGAGTCAATGAAGGGACTCGCGATCTTCTTGCTTGAGCCTTGGAAACCTCAAGGAAGAAGATCGCAGATATAGAGGGATGATTCCGGCTAGGCTTGAGTCGAGGGCGTCACGGTCGAGACTTCGCTTGAGCAGGCGCTTTCGAGGCCATTGTAGGCGCTGACCGTAAAGTAATAGCGGGTGTCGGGTTGGAGGTCGGAAATCGTGGCGTGCGGTGATTCGACAAATTGAGCCGATTCATACGAGCAGGAGCCCGACTGCCCGGGAGATTGGCGCCCGTAGTGGACATAGTATCCGACTATCGACGAATCCTGTATCGGATTCCATGCGAGCGAGGCAGTCGGAAGGGCTGAGCTTGAGGGGGTTGAGCCAGCGGGCTCTCCTTCCCCGCCGCCACCACAGCCGGTGAGCATTGTGCAGACGGTCAACAAAATGCATGTGGACAAAGTACGCAGGGATAGGCTTCTCAGTGCATCTCTCATTTAACGGGTTTCCTTCTACTTGAGTTGGAGGCTGGAGGTACTACCTCAAAAGGTCGAACGGCGCGGGCTGTTTGCCAGAGGCGTTGAGCTAGCGCTCAGCGCAACAGCCGCCATGATGAGTAATATGAAGAGGATCACTACTTTCCGCTCCCTTATTTAATTTACGGGAGGTACGTCTAGCAAAACATAGGCCAAGGATAAATAAGTCTCTGTTCTAAGTGCATATTGAGATTTTGAATGGAATTTCCTGCCTGTAGTGTAAGGTCTGAATGTTTTGACCTTCAGGTTGACGGATATCCAGAGCGATTTTACTGAGATCTCTCATTTTGACGGTGTAGGGATATGCCTTCACTTTCTACACCTGTTTTTTCGAATCGGGCGTCAGTGCGTGATGGAAGACCAGATGGAAGAGGGACTTAGTGGATTGGCAGGACTAGATTCTGGACTGTGAAGCGGCACGCTCTTGAAAGTATCGATACAGAAGCCCGGCGTTGAGCAGAACGACGATAGAAAGAATGCTGTAAGTGGTGAAGGTGCTTGCGAGTTTCAGTTCAGCAAGGACTCTTGAAAGCCCAAAGCCGACGACTAAGGCGTCAAAGCTCATGCAGAGCCGGCGGAAAGTCTCCGGGTCCATCCAACGGATCAAGAAAGCCCCGAGAGGGATGCCCAGTAAGACGCTTGGCACGATGAAGGGGGATTACCTCCATACTGCCGGCGCTATAGAAACCGATGATGCCGTAGGCGATGGCCGTCAACGTCGATTCTGCTACCCGAATCACGCCCAGTGCCGCGCGGAAATCCTGCTTCTCATACCCCTGGTTATTGAACAGTAAGGCCAGCGGCGGTCCGGAGATGGTCGTGACGGAATAGAGGGTGCCGATGCCGACACCGAACGGGACGCCGATCGCTTTTTCAGCCTGTATGGGTTTGCGGATGCCTGCCGCTTGAAGCAGGATCAGAGGAAGCAACATAAAGTAAGTGACGAACTTCACCCAGGCCGGTTGCACCATCGAGAGGATGTAGCTGCCGATGGCGACGCCGACGGCCAGTCCGATCAGGATCGGCACCACTCGTCTGAAGACATTGGGGATGCTTTGGCGATTCAGAGAGAGCACATAGCCGTTGATGACCAGCTCGACCAGCACCATCGCCGGATTCAAAATACGATTTGTATAAAAGAGGAGGGCCACCGGCATCGTAATCGAGGAAAATCCGTAGCCCAACGCGCCATTCACGGTCGCAGCGATGAAAGTAATGAGGACGAGGACGATCTGATCCATGGTTAGCCCTTGCGATGACTTGATGCAAAATCATTGAGCGTACAATTATCGAGGATGCCGGCAATGGCATCGCGGACCGGACCCATCACATGTTGGACGGGACACAGGGCCTTGTCCGCATAGGGGCAATCCCGGCATTTTTGATAGGCGGTTTTGCTCACGCAGCCGATGGGGGCAAGCGGACCATCCAGGATGCGGATCACTTGCCCCACGGTGATCTCCCCGGGGGGCTTGATCAGCGTATAGCCGCCTTTGAGACCGCGTCGGCTGGCTAGTAATCCCGCCCGTTTCAGCGCCAGAAGGATTTGCTCTAAAAACTCGATTGGAATGTGTTGGCGCTTGGCAATGTGGTGGCGCTGCAGCGTCGTGTGATCTTCGTAGGCGAGCGTGAGTTCAATGAGCGCTCGGAGTCCGTATTCGCTTTTCTTGGAAAGCTTCACGCCTTGTCTTTCTAAAATGAATTGACTTAGTCAAGTTTTGCCACATTAATGGAGGCTGATCAGATTCGTCAAGTTCCCGGCTCCTCTGTATGATCGGGATGTCATTCAGGCGTTGGCTCGTTGCCGCATTTCGTTTTTGTCTCGAAAGCACGATGCAACTCTTTGATCCATGAGGGAATGTTGCTTGACAGTATGAAAGCATTCTTGTTAGCTTGGCACGCTGTTTTTCTCCGGCGGCAACGAGTAAATCTTCTATCGACTCAATCGTTGGACCATTCGTGAATTATCAGGACCTCATTCTTACGTTGAGCAGATTTTGGGCGGATCGAGGCTGCGTCATTCAGCAGCCGTACGACATGGAAATGGGGGCGGGAACATTTCATCCGGCCACCTTCCTGCGTTCCCTCGGTCCTGAGCCCTGGCGAGCCGCCTATCCCCAACCCTGCCGCCGTCCCACGGACGGCCGCTACGGGGAAAATCCGAACCGCATGCAGCATTACTATCAGTATCAGGTGGTGCTGAAACCGGCCCCCGACAATATCCAGGAGCTCTATCTCGAAAGCCTCGCGCAATTGGGGATCAATCCCAAACAGCATGACATTCGATTTATACAAGATGACTGGGAGTCCCCCACGCTCGGGGCCTGGGGCCTGGGGTGGGAAGTCCGGCTGGATGGAATGGAGATCACCCAGTTCACCTATTTTCAGGAAATCGGTGGGATCGAGCTGGCGCCCATCACCGGCGAGATCACCTACGGTACGGAACGCATCGCCATGTACCTGCAGCAGGTCAATAACGTCTATGACCTGGCCTGGACCGATCGGATCAAGTATGGCGACATCCATCACGAAACCGAAGTGCAGGGTTCCCGTTATAACTTTGAAGAAGGCGATGTGGCGATGTTGATGCAGGCCTTTCAAGCGCATGAGGCCGAATGTAAGCGGTTGCTCGCACAGACCGAGAAGCGTTTGACGTTGCCGGCCTACGACTACTGCATCAAATCCTCGCACGTGTTCAACCTGCTCGACGCTCGCGGCGCCATCAGCGTGGCGGAGCGCACCGGCTACATCGCACGGGTTCGCGCGCTGGCCCGGCAATGCGCGGAACGTTACATTGAAGAGCGGGCTGCCATGGGGCATCCGCTCATGACTCGTGCGACGAATCAGGGTACGCAGCAAGGCCGTCGCATACGATCGACCGCTGCAAGCAAGCGATCTTAACCGTCTAAGACTTTACCTATGCCGAAAGCTCAGAAGCTATCTCGCGCCGGTGCGTCCACGAAGAAGAGTGGCGGGCGATCTGCTCCGGCGACCGCAGAGTTACTGCTGGAGATCGGGGTCGAAGAGTTGCCCTATCAGTTTATTAGTCCCGCCTTGACCCGCTTGAAAGAGTCCGCCGAACAGTTGCTCACGGAGCAGCGCCTCACGTTCCAGGCTGTCCGGACACTCGGGACTCCCCGAAGGCTGACGCTTATAGTTGAAGGACTGGTTACGCAACAGGCTTCCGTCATGAAGGAAGCTATGGGGCCGTCTAAATCAGTGGCGTTTGATCAGGCGGGACAGCCGACCAGAGCCGCAGTCGGCTTTGCAGCCGGCCAGGGTGTGGCCGTGCAGGATCTGCAAGTTCGGCAGACGCCGAAAGGCGAGTATCTCTTTGCGGTGAAGCGTGAGGAAGGGCGTTCCTCCAAAGCTGTCTTGGCTGAACTCCTGCCGCAACTGATAGCCAAACTGGCTTTTCCGAAAGCGATGAAATGGAACGAAGCGGGCGTGCGGTTTGCCCGCCCGGTACGATGGCTGGTCGTCCTATTCGGCGGTGCGGTCCTTCCGATCGAGGCAGCCGGAATCAAGGCGGGGAACCGGACGCGGGGTCACCGTGTGCTCGGCTCGAAGCAGGGAGTGGTCGTTCGGGATTGCGCGACCTATGTGAAGGCGCTGGAGAAAGAGGGTGTCATTCCTGATCCTGAACACCGTCGGGCGATCATATCCGAGCAGATTTCGACATTGTGCAAGAAGACGGGATTTGTGCTCAACCAGGACGACGCTCTGCTCGACCAGGCCGTGTACACAACCGAATGGCCGTACGCGATCATCGGGTCGTTCAAGGACATGTATCTGGATGTGCCGGAAGAAATCTTGATCACCTCGATGAAAGAGCACCAGGGTTTCTTCTCGCTCCGTCATAAGACGACCGGGAAACTGGTGGCGCATTTCATTGCGGTGGCGAACAATCGCGTTAAGGACATGGGTCTCATCCGTGAAGGCAACGAACGGGTGCTGGCTGCACGATTGGCCGATGCCAAGTTTTTCTACGACGATGACCGGACGACCGCGCTACAAGATAGGGTCGCCAAACTTGCCGGAGTCACCTTTCATCAGAAAATCGGGACCATGGGGCAGAAGCAGGCGCGCATCGCGACGCTGGCGGCTTCGCTCGCCCGACTGGCGGGTCTGAACGAATCGGTCGTGCAGAGCTGTGAGCGGGCAGGTGCCTTGTGCAAGGCTGATCTGCTGACCGGCATTGTCGGAGAGTTTCCCGAATTGCAGGGCGTGATGGGCGGTTACTATGCGCGGCACGACGGGGAGGCCCCGGCGGTGTGCCAGGCCATCCTGCAGCATTATCGACCGCAGTCGATGGAGGGCGCAATTCCTGAATCGACCGAGGCGCAGGTCTTGTCGCTGGCCGACCGTTTGGACAGCCTCGCTTCCTTCTTTCATGTCGGCATGGTGCCGACGGGCTCGGAAGATCCCTTCGCGTTGCGCCGCCATGCGACGGCGGTGGTGCGCATTCTCTTAGAAGGTGCCGTCCGATTGAACCTGGGACGTGCCATCAGTGAAGCCCGCACGATTGTGGGCGCGGCGGGAATCAAGGCCGGTTCGACTCCGGGCGATGGGCAGCAACGATTGGTCGACTTCGTGTTCGAACGCGTCCGCCACTACGCGCGGACCGTCCATGGGTTGCGCGATGACGTGGTGAATGCCGTGGTGAGCGTGACAGACCGGCAGTCGTTCGACCTCCGAGACCTCCTGGCCAAGATGCAGGCGTTGCAAGCCGTGACCACTCGGGCAGAGTTCGATCCGTTGATCGTCGGATTCAAGCGCGCCCATCGCCTGGTTGAAAAAGAGCAGTGGGATCGTCAGCCGGTAGCCTCAGCGGTCTTTCAAGATGCCACCGAGTCCGCACTGCATAAGGCAGTGTCCGAGGAGCGGGAGCGGATGGGGATTTCCATGCAGGCGAGCGACTATGGCAAGGCGTTGGAATCACTGGTGTGTCTGAAGCCGGCGATCGATGCCTTCTTTGCCGCGGTGATGGTGAATGCCGACGACAAAGCGGTGCGCAGCAATCGGCTTTCGCTTCTGAAGGATGTAGACGAATTCTTCATGTCATTCGCGGACTTCTCCCAGATTGTGGTACAAGGGAGCTAGTCGGGGTATGGCGTTATGGTGCAGGATTTCCCATCGCAGGTCGGCCTGGCAGAACCCGGGAATGATGCGCTGCGTTCCACACGTGTTCAGCGGTATGCGCGGGTCATCACGATTGTCCTGATCATACTATGCAACGGGATTTTCCTGTTCGGCGTATGGGCGAGCGGCGTCAACCTGGATGAGTTGGTCAAAACACAGGATCAGTTTAATCCTCAAAATGACGTATGCCTTCGCCTCAGTTGGCAGCGGCTCGCCGGATCGACTGAGCCCATCCGCCTCTGCTCCGAATGGATCAATCTCTCGGATCCGACAGGCAGGCCTCATGTGCTGGACAAGAACACCAAAGTTCGGCAGGGTTCCGATGGGCGCTATTACGTGGATCATGGCATCAAGGCCGATTATCGTCTCGTGGGATTTGTCGGATTTGTCGCGGCGGTCATCGTCTTCGGGATGCTGACGCGGCGGTATCTGGTCAATCGGTACCGGCTGCAACTTGAATTAGCCGAAAGCAGACCAGTCGTCTAGGTTCAGTGGGTGGATCGCAAAGGAGAAGCAGGCGTGGCAAAGAAATACGTGTACTACTTCGGAGACGGCAAGGCAGAAGGCACGTCCAACATGAAGGAGTTGTTGGGCGGCAAAGGCGCGGGTCTGGCCGAGATGACCAACCTGGGCATCTCCGTGCCTCCCGGATTCACCATCACCACAGAGGCCTGTGTCGAGTACTACAAGCTGGGGAAGAAGTATCCGCCCGGGATGTGGGAGACGGCCTTGGCGTCACTTAAGCGAGTGGAACGGTCGATGGGCATGGGATTCGGCGATCCGGAGCGGCCCTTGCTGGTCTCCGTGCGTTCCGGTGCGCGTGCGTCGATGCCGGGAATGATGGACACCGTGCTCAACGTCGGCTTGACGCTCAAGACGGTCGAAGGGTTGGCGGCCAAGACGAAGAACGAACGGTTCGCGCAGGACAGTTATCGCCGGTTCATCACGATGTTCGGCAGTATCGTCATGGGGGTGCCGCGCGAACACTTCGAAGCGATTTTGAATCACAAGAAAGAAGAAATGGGTGTGAAGCACGAGACGCAGCTCGATGCGCGCGCTCTGCGCGATCTCGTGGAGCGATTCAAATCGCTGGTCAAGGAAGAGACGGGCAAAGGGTTCCCGGACGATCCGAATGAGCAGCTGAAGCTGGCGATCGATGCCGTGTTTTCCTCCTGGAACGGCGCCCGCGCCATCACCTATCGCCGGCTCAACGGTATTCCGGATCATTGGGGCACGGCGATCAACGTCGTGGCCATGGTCTTCGGAAACATGGGCGACACCAGCGGCACCGGCGTGGCCTTTACCCGCGACCCTAACACGGGCGAGCGGAAGTTCTTCGGTGAGTGTCTGATGAATGCCCAAGGCGAGGATGTGGTGGCCGGAATCAGGACGCCGCTGCCGGTGACGGAACTCGGCAGGACCGTGCCTCCCGCCTACAAAGAATTGGAACATACCTACAAGCGACTCGAGAAACATTACCGCGACATGCTCGACCTGGAATTTACGATCCAGGAAGGCAAGCTCTATATGCTGCAAACGCGTGTCGGGAAACGCACCGGCATTTCCGCCGTGCGCATTGCCGTCGAGATGGTCAAAGAAGGTTTGATCACCAGGCGCGAGGCGGTGCAGCGGGTCGGCCCGGATCAGCTCGCGCAGTATCTCTATCCGATCTTCGATACTCAATCCGAAGCGGGTTCAACACCGCTGGGCAAGGGACTGCCGGCCGGACCGGGAGCGGCGGCGGGAAAGATTGCGCTGACGCCGGATCGCGCCGTCGAGATGAAGGCGGCCGGGCAACGGGTCGTGTTGGTCCGTGATGAAACCAGCCCCGATGATATTCATGGCATGAATGCCGCGACAGGGTTTGTGACGGCGCGCGGCGGAATGACTTCCCATGCGGCGGTCGTGGCGCGACAGATGGGCAAAGTGTGCGTGGCCGGCTGCGAAGCCGTCGAGGTCATCGACAATCAATCGGTGCGGATCGGCTCGAAAGTGTTTCGTGAAGGCGAGTATCTGTCCGTGAACGGATCGACCGGTAATGTTTATGACGGCGATATTCCCGTCATGGAGTCCGAGATCATTCAGGTGGTGCAGGGCAAGCTGGATGCGAAGAAATCACAGAAGTACCAGCTCTTCTCGACCATTCTCTCATGGGCGGACAGTGTGCGGACGATGAAGGTGCGGGCCAATGCCGATGTGCCGGACCAGGCCAAGATCGCCCGGGGGTTCGGAGCCGAGGGAATCGGGCTCTGCCGCACGGAACACATGTTCTTCGCCGAAGACCGTATTCCGATCATGCAGAAGATGATTCTGGCCAGGACGAAAGAAGATCGGGAAAAGTATCTGGAGCAGTTGTTGCCGCTGCAGAAGCAAGACTTTATCGGGCTCTATCGTGAGATGGAGGGCTTCCCGGTCACCATTCGCTTGCTCGATCCACCGTTGCATGAGTTCCTGCCGAAGCGTGAAGAGCTGATGGTGGAAATCGCTCAGCTGGAGTTGACCGGCAAAGATGGAGCGAAGCTGGAGGAACAGCGCCGGTTGCTCGCCCGTGTCGAAGAGCTGCATGAATTCAACCCGATGCTGGGCCTGCGCGGTTGCCGGCTGGGCATTACGATGCCGGAGATTACGCGCATGCAGGCGCGCGCCATTATCGAGGCGGCCTGTGAGCTGGCGAAGGAAGGCAAGAAGATCGTTCCGGAGATCATGATTCCGCTGGTGGGTATGGTGGCGGAAATGAAGTCGCAGAAGGATCTCATTCGCGAGGTCGCGCAAGAGACCATGAAACGGTACAACGTGAAGTTGTCGTATCTCGTCGGGACCATGATCGAACTACCCCGCGCCGCCGTGACCGCCGAACGAATCGCGGACGAGGCCGAGTTCTTCTCGTTCGGGACGAACGACCTCACCCAGACGACGTTCGGATTCTCCCGCGACGACGCCGGGAAGTTCATCGACCACTATCGAACGGTGAAGATCATGGATGCGGATCCGTTCGCCACGCTCGACCGAGAGGGCGTGGGGTCATTGATGAAGACGGCCATCGCCGGCGGACGTAAGTCGCGGCCGGGGATCAAGCTCGGGATCTGCGGCGAACACGGCGGCGATCCGAGTTCCGTCGAGTTTTGCCATCAGCTCGGGTTGGACTACGTGAGCTGTTCGCCGTTCCGTGTGGCCATCGCGCGCTTGGCGGCTGCTCAGGCGGCGATTGCCGAGGGCGACGCCAAGTCTACGGCGAAGAAAGCCGCACCGGCGCGAGCGAAGGCCGTCAAAGTCGTGAAGCCCGCGCGCCGTATCAAGGCGACCCGATCGACGAAGGCGGGCAAGGTCACGAAGGCGCCGCGCCGTCCGTCCCCAACCACCCGCAAGAAACGGTGACCGTCCGCACGCCCGACCTTCACTATATGACGTTGGCTCTTCGCCTTGCTGCGAAGGGCCACGGCAAGACCAGCCCCAACCCGATGGTCGGGGCCGTTGTCGTCTCTAACGGCCGCATCGTCGGCCAAGCCTATCATCACGCAGCCGGCCGGCCCCATGCCGAAGTACTCGCGCTTCGCCAGGCCGGATCTCTGGCGCGTGGCGCCACGCTCTATGTGACGCTCGAACCCTGCAGCCATCTGAAGAAACGCACTCCTCCTTGCGTGCCGGCGGTGATTCAATCCGGCGTGCATCGCGTCGTAGTGGCCATGCCTGACCCCAATCCGGCCGTCAGCGGAAAAGGTCTTGCGCAACTGCGTCGTGCCGGGCTGGCCGTCACCGTCGGCGTGGCCCGGAGAGATGCTGAAGCCTTGAATCGGGCCTATTGCCATTGGATCATCACCAAGCGGCCCTATGTCACACTCAAGGCCGGGATGACCTTAGATGGACAGATCGCAACGGCCCGTGGGGAGTCCAAGTGGATTACGGGGGTGCAAGCACGGCGGGAAGTTCACCGGCTGCGCAGTGCGGTGGATGCCGTGATCGTGGGGATCGGGACAGTCCTCTCCGATAACCCGTCATTGACGGCACGCAGACCGCCGGGGCTCACGGCCTTAGCCTCGACTCAGCCGATGCGGATCGTGGTCGATAGCCATCTGCGCATCGCCCGGTCAGCCAAAATCCTCACGCAGCAGTCGAGTTCGAAAACGATCATTGCGACGACGAAGGCTGCACCACAAGCCCGATGTCGGGCACTTGAGCGACAAGGTATCGAAGTGCTCCAGTTGCCGGGTCCGGGTGGACGCGTATCGCTCAAGCATCTCCTGACCGCTTTGGGCCAACGCGGGATGATAGCGGTCATGGTCGAGGGGGGCGGGGAGTTGAATGCGGCGTTTTTCAAGGCCAGGCTGGTGAACCATGTTCAGCTGTATGTGGCGCCGACTCTGCTGGGTGGAACGCAATCAAAAGGTGTTATCGGGGGCGTGAGTCCGCGTCGGCTGGCCGATGCCTGGCAATTGAGACAGGTGTGTACCAGGGTGCTCGGGACTGATGTCGTCGTCGAAGGCGACGTATAATGTAGCCATGGCGAACCTCTTTACGATCAGACAAGCGGCTCAGCACGTGTGTTCTCTTCTGGTCTGGTGTTGTCTTGCCGCAGCAGGAGAGTCGGTCTGGTCCGCTGAGCTTCAGCCCGCAATTCCGGATCTCACCGGCGTCGTGTTGTCCTACCTCGACGAAGCGGATAGCACGAAGGCGGAGGTCGTGTTGCAACAATTGCTCGCCAATCCGGACGTCACGATTGACCAGGTCAGCCGCGCGATCCAGACCGGACGAACCTATCAGGCCATGCCGGTCGGGACTATGGCGGAGGAACAGATCGTGGTGCGTGAACGTACGTACCACTATGCGCTCTCGGTTCCGCTGACGTATCAGCCGGACAAGGGATATGGACTGGTGGTCTGTCTGCATGGGGCGGGGTTTTCCGGTGATGCCTATCTTGAGCGATGGCAGAACCGCTTAGGCGATGACTATCTCCTCGTTTGTCCGACCTATCCCTCCGGTGCCTGGTTTACCAGGCAGGCGGAGGATCTCGTGCTTGCCGTTATCGAACTGGTGCAGGTGCAGTATCACGTCGATCCGGACCGGGTATTTCTCACAGGCATGTCCAACGGCGGGATCGGCACCTGGCTGATCGGGATGCATCATGCCCAGCGCTTCGCCGGTCTTGCTCCGATGGCGAGCGGCCTCGACGGCGTGCTCATGCCGTTTCTCGCCAATCTGCGGACCACGCAGGTTTACATCATTCATGGGGCCAAGGACCAGGTGATGCCGGTGGAATTGAGCCGGATGATCTCGCGCGAGCTGGCGGTGCTCGGCTATCCGCACATCTATCGTGAACATGAGCGTGAGCATCCGATGGCCGGCGGTCATTTTTTTCCTCGCGAGGAACTGCCGGACCTGGTGGCCTGGTTCAACGCCCGGCATCGGAACCCGTTGCCGACAGCGCTGACGGTGGTCCGTGAGGCCAGTCATTTTCAATCGTTCGGTTGGGTGCGGATCGATGCGACCGATCCGATCGCCGCTTTTGCAGACGATCTGGTTTCCAAACGCGATGAACTGACGAGGAAGAAGCGCTACGCCCGGCTGGATGCCTCAGTGACCGCGCCCAATCGTATCGAAGTCGAGACGGGGCTCGTTCAACGCTATACGCTGTTTCTGAACGATCAACTGGTGGATGTGTCTAAGCCGGTCACGGTCGTGACGAACAACCATGTGTCATTCGAGGGACTGGTCATGCCGACAGTCGAGACGCTCTTGCGACAGGCGCGCGCGCGGAAAGACCCCCGGCAACTCTTTACGGTACAGCTGGCCATTCAGGTGTCGACACCTGCGCCATGAGCAGGGTCGTTGCTGTTAGAGTTTGCGCAGGCATCATCGGCGTCGCGCTACTGCTTGTGACCTCGCTGCCGGTGCCTGCCAAGGTCGAATCCTGCCACATCACTCCGCAACATGCAGGCGTCACATTCCCTATCGAACGTATCGATCCGGCGTGGGTCTGCCGTCTCCAGCCGATCATCGATGACTTTACGACTGCCAACAAAGTCGGGCCGGTGCTGACGCCACTGCAAGAGTCGGTCTATGTGTATCTGTTGGATCACCCGCCTCTCGCTGCGGCGCTCGTGAACCGTCTGGAACTAGGGTTGTACAAAGCCGAGACGCGAGGGCCCGGTCGCTATTGGGGAGACGACGGCGAAGGGACCGTAGGCTCAGTCGAACTGGTCTATCAGGATCCGCGTCATCGCCTGTACTATCTGGAAGGGTCGCACCACAGTACGCTGTTGCCGCACTTGACCGGCAAGGCTGTCGTCATGCTCAGCATGGCGACGGTGCAAGATGTTGCCGGTCAGGAGGCCGTTGAAACGACGCTGGTGTCCTATACCAGGCTGGATAATCGTGTCTTGGCAGGACTCGTCTCGCTTCTGCGTCCGCTGGTCGGGCGCACCGTCTCTCGCAAACTGATGAAGGGGGTGGATGCCGTGAATCGGTTGGGGATGGAAATGCGGCGGCATCCCGATCGCGTCATCTTTGAGGCGACCGATCCGCCGCCATTATCGCCTGAGGACGTGGCCTTCTTGAAACAGGCGCTGGCGGCGATGCCCCATGCCGGCAACATCCATGAAAAGGAATCGGCAGCTCGATGACGTCATCACGTAGCTTTCTACTGATCTGCACCGTCGGGATCTTTTGTTTCATCAGCTACAACATGGTGCGCATGCCGGTGCTGGCCTTGTTCGCCGAGCATCTCGGGGCGGGCCCCGAGCGGATCGGGCTGATCGTGTCGGTGTCAACCTTGACCGGCGTGCTCCTCAAACTGCCCTCCGGCGCCTTGTCCGATATCTATGGCCGGCGATTTCTGCTGCGTATCGGGGTCGTGGCCTTCGGCCTGCCGCCGTTTCTCTATCTCTTCATCACGGATCTGAACAGCCTGACCGCTCTGCGATTCGTGCATGGTCTGGCGACGGCTATCTTTGCCCCGAGCGCATTAGCGACCGTCGCGGAACTCTATCGTGAACGCCGGGGTGCAGCGCTGGGGACCTACACCGCTTGCACACAGTCGGGGGCGCTGCTCGGGCCGTTTATCGGCGGGTATCTCGCCCATGTTGCCGGCTTCGATTTCGCGTTCGTGGCAGCCGGCGTCTGTGGTTGTATCGCGATCGTGCTGTTTTACAGTTTGCACCTGGACGTGGTGACGCCGCGAGTACAGCAGAAAGGGATGCGACCGCTGCTGGCGGAGATATGGAAGGGATTCGCTATCGTGGCGAAGAACCGCAAGGTGCTGATCACCAGCGCCACCGACGGCGCCAAGATGATTGCCAACGGCGCGCTCATGGCATTTCTGCCTCTGTACGGACTCACTGCGGGATTGAATCCCGGCGAGGTCGGGCTCTTGTTCAGTGTGCAGGCCGGCACGTCATTCTTCTCCAAGCCGATCATGGGGCGCGTGTCCGACCGGGTGGGGCGGCAGCCCCTGATCATCATCGGCCTGCTGATCTGCGCCGCCACGTTTGTCTGCATCCCGCACGTCTCGATCTTCGCGTTGTTGCTGCTGCTCTCGGCCGGATTCGGCTTCGGCGAAGCCGTCGTGTCTTCGTCATCGTCCGCCTTCGTGGCAGATAGTTCGGAGTTCAAGACGTTGGGGGCCGGAATGGGCATGCAGGGCACCATCGGCGACATCGGCCACGCGAGCGGGCCGTTGCTGGCGGGCATTCTGATTGCCAATATGAGTTATGCCGGGGCCTTTACGATCATCGCGAGCCTGCAAGTCGCCGCGGCTCTGGTCTTTTGGCTGACGATGAGGAATCGATAGCAGGATGCTGAAAAAGTCCGTCAGCGGCGTTCTCCCCTCGAATGCATCCTCAACGTACCCCTGAGGGTACGCCTCCGGTGCATTCATCGGCTGCGGCCTTGCTGAACGGCCTTTTTTGAGCATCCTGCCTGGCCGATGCTATAATAGCCGCCGCTATTGGCGATTGTGATAAAAGCACTGTTGTGATCGTTGCCAGGCCTACCATCATGAGGACGGACTGATGTTCACCGGCATTGTTGAAGAAATGGGCGCAGTAATTTCGCTGGAGAAGACGCTGGCAGGGACGAGGATGACGCTGCTGGCCTCGACCGTCATGAGCGACCTCAAGATCGGCGACAGTGTGAGTGTGAACGGGATTTGCCTCACAGCGATTTCCAAAAACGACAGCAGCTTTACGGTGGAAGTGTCTCCCGAGACACTCTCAGTCACGACGCTGGGCCTGCTCACGGCAGGAACGCCGGTGAATCTTGAACGGGCCATGAAACTGAGCGAGCGTATCGGCGGGCATCTGGTTGCCGGGCATGTTGATGGGGTGGGGACGATTCGCAGCCGGCAGCAAGACGGGAATGCCGTGATCTTTACCATCGAAGCGCCGCCAGACATTCTGCGCTACTGCGTCGTGAAGGGCTCGATCACGGTTGATGGCATCAGCCTCACGATCAATGATGTGACGAATCACGGATTCTCCATCGCCATCATTCCGCATACCGCCAAAGTGACGACCTTGGGCCTCAAGCAGGTGAACGATCCCGTCAATCTCGAATCCGACCTCATCGGCAAATACGTCGAACGCCTGCTCCAGGAGCGCGGGCACGTCGCGCCAAAGCCGACCCCCGTCATCGATAAAGACTATCTCCAGAAGCGGGGATTGATCTGAGAGACAGTAACGGCAAGTCTCAATTTATCGAGACTATTGGGTGGGTGATCTCTTGCATGGTCCGAGGGGATTTAATACGTCTGGAGGTGCGAAACCAATCAGAGAAGCGCACGATTGCCTGTAGGAGTTAAATGAAGAAGCTATCGACTATCCTAATCGCTGCTCTGGTTGTGCTTCTTGGTGCGGTGTGGTTTGTAGAATATTCTGAAACTTCCGAATCACAGTTTCAGACCTATCGAGAGCTGAAGGAGTCGGAGCTTATAAGTAAGTGGTGGGTGCCAGCCTTTATCCCTAAGTCTGCCCACGATATTCACGAGCGGCATCGTGTTGATGCAAGTGATGTGAATGTAGTTTTCCGATATCAGCCTGGTGACACGGAGGAAATTGAAGCAAGTTGTACTGCTCTGATCGGTGAAGGCGGCGGGACAAAGAGCTATCGCTGTAGGCATGGAGACGGGGCCGTCATAGTCATGCTCAGTGATGACGGAAAAGGGGAAATCCGAAGTGAGCAGTAGAGCCTGGTCTTATGCAGATCGGCCTAAACGTTGTTGGGCGTCTCAAACATGACGTGGTCGCATTGGCACTTCTCCCCGTCGTTAGAGCCCCATGAACGACTCGCCTATCTGATCGCAGAGGCCGCCTTTCCAAACATAGTCAGGTCGATCGTCAACGAGTCGAGTGGGCGGATAGCGCTTGAAAAGATCGATCGGCCAGATAACCGGATGCTCAAAGGCTGTAGTAGGCCAGTGTTCACTCTTGAGGTAGATCCCAAAACACTTGATCTGTTCTACAACAGCCCGTGGGGTTATCGCGGCCAGTACTGCGTTAGCGTTAAGAACGGTCTCCGCTGCAACCGTCTCCTTCTCGACGCATTGATGGACTCGTTGCTCACATGCTTGCAGGCAGATCCCCGCGTCACTCCGGTCGACTTCGATCTCGCTTCCCAGTCTCTGCAACTGCAATCTGCCAAGATCTGGATTCGTGAAAAGGGTCAACTCAATCCCAAAGACCACACACTCATCGAAGAAGTCCTTCATTCTCCCTGGCTTGCCTATGCTCGGGAAGCACGCGCCGAACTCGATGCGAATCGAAATCCGACCCCTGCTGACAAGCTAAATGCGGTCATTGGTGTCCGCGCAGCGTACGGCTCCTTCCTTGACGTTAAGGGCGGTTGGATCACCAACAACGGAGATGAGTTGATCGACGAGTACAAGAAATACCGCGCTGAGCACATTCGAGACTACGGCTTCTCGTAAGACGCCCAACCCTTCGCTCTAGCCGAAGCGCTACGGCCTGCGGCTTACGCACGCGGCTGAACTCAAACGTTAGGCTCTTTAGGATACGGAATACCCCATGAGTGAAATGGAAAAGATTGCAGAAGAGCTAAATCGACGCTCCGAAGCGCATCCCATTGGAAGGACAAACGGGGACATTCTAAATAATCCGGGTGTGTGCTTGGATGGATATGCCTGCCAAGCCACTTTGCGAGTCCGAACCGAAAGGCTTCCTGGAAGGCGCGGGCTAGAGCGAGACTAGTGCCCCGTTCTCAACCTTGTGCCTGGTTAAGAACGGGGAACCAACCTCAAGCGGTTATTTCACCAAAAACGCCTTTGAGACTTCACCCGATGCGGTTGTGACGGTGAGCATCGCCAGGCCTTTGCGCCCGCCGCTCGGGACGGTTGCGGAGATCTTGGTGTCGCTCTCGATTTTGAACGTCGCGGCGTGGCCCGGTCCAAAAGAAACACTGCGCAGGCAGTCGCTGTTTCCAAAGTTCGTTCCCGTAATGGTGACCTTGTCGCCGGCCTTGCCCTCGTCGGGGCTGACTTTGTCAATGCTGGGGGCGGCACCGAAGCAGGTCGGAGCCTTTCCAGCAGTTTCGGCGCTCTGATACTTCGTGCCGGTGGCGGGCGCCTTTTTCGCGGCTGGCTTTTTTGTGGTGGTTGAGGGTTTGGGTTTGGCGGTCGATTTGTCAGGTTCCGCCGAATGGCTTGGTCCGCTGAGGGCCATCATCAGGCCAAGTACAGCACATAGAAACACTCCTCCCATTAGACTTCGATTTTGCATGACGATCTCCTCTTGTATGAGAGCTCACCGGGGGTGAGCCGTCGGTGTGCGGGGTGGACTTGCAGCCGCGCTTGTGGCGGCGGATCGGCTTGTCGCTTAGTGGCCTGGCTGGATGTTTGGTCAATCATGTGCCAGTCTTGGCATACCAGGTCCAGTGTTTTTCTACTCGGGTGACTCGAGGTGCGTTTTCACCAGGGCTATTCCTCGATCGTCGAAATATCTCCCGGGTCCTGTCCGAGTTCCTTGGCCTTCAGAACGCGGCGCATGATTTTCCCTGACCGGGTTTTAGGCAGAGAGGGAACGATGTCGATTTCCGAGGGAACGCCGATCTTACCGAGTTCCTTCAGGACCTGATCTTTGATCGATTGAATGAGCTCGGGGCTTTCCTTTTCTCCCTGCTTGAGAATGATGAAGGCCTTAATAGATTCGCCCACGGTTTTGTGGGGCTTGCCGATGACCGCCGCTTCCGCCACTGCGTGGTGGCTGACCAAGGCGCTTTCGACTTCGGCCGTTCCCAGCCGGTTGCCCGCAACCTTGATCACGTCGTCGGCGCGGCCCATGAACCACATGTAGCCGTCCGCATCCTTGTGGCACACGTCGCCGGCGGTGTAGCAGTTGGGAATCGTATTCCAGTAGACCTTGTAGCGCTCCGGATCTTTGTAGATGGTGCGCATCATGGAGGGCCAGGGCTTCTTGATGACGGCAAAGCCGCCGGCATTGACCGGAAGGCTATTGCCTTCGCGATCGACTACGTCGGCTTCGATGCCGAGGAATGGTCTGGTGGCGGAGCCGGGTTTGAGCGGCACGGTCGGCAGTGGGGTGATCAGGATCGAGCCGGTTTCCGTCTGCCACCAAGTATCCATGATGGGTTTGTCGCTGCCGGTCACGCGATGGAACCATTCCCAGGCTTCCGGGTTGATCGGCTCACCGACGCTGCCGAGGATGCGCAAGGTGGAGAGGTCGAATTTCTTCGGCCAGTCTTCTCCGTAGCGCATGAGCAGGCGAATCGCCGTCGGTGTCGTGTAGAAGATCGAGACCCCGTAACGTTCGATCAAATCCCACCAGCGGCCGGGATTGGGATAGTCCGGCTTGCCTTCCGCGGTCAGGATCGTCGCACCGTTCAGCAGCGGGCCGTAGACGATGTAACTGTGGCCCGTGACCCAACCGGGATCGGCGACGCAGAAATACACGTCGTCGTCCTTCAGGTCGAACACATATTTCGACGTGATGTAGGTGCCGACCATATAGCCGCCGTGCACATGTACGACGCCCTTCGGCTTGCCGGTGGTGCCGGAGGTGTAAAGGATGTAGAGCGGGTCTTCGGCATCCAGACGTTCCGCCTCACAGATGGGTTTCTCGCCCTTGAGCCAGTCCGTCCAATCGATTTCTTTGGGTGATGAGAGAGGAATCGCCGGCGTCTGGCGGCGCACGACCACCACGCTTTCCACCGTGCCGCAATTGGCCAGGGCTTCATCGACGACGCTTTTCAGCTGAATGACCTTCCCGCGATCATAGCCGACATCGGCGGTAATGACCGCCCGTGCCTCCGCATCCTGAATGCGACTGGCGAGGGCCGGCGCGCTGAAGCCGGAATACACGACACTGTGGATCAGTCCGATGCGCGCGCAGGCGAGCATGGCGATGATCTGTTCCGGAATCTTGGGCAGATAGATCGTCACCCGATCGCCTTTTTTCAATCCAAGCGCCTTGAGCGCGTTGGCGCAGCGATTCACCTGGCGATACAACTCGCCATAGGTGAAGACCCGTTCTTGATTATTTTCACCGACCCAGATCACGGCGACTTTGTTCTTACGGCCGGCCTTCACATGGCGGTCAAGGCAGTTGTAGGAGATGTTACAGGTGGCGCCGACGAACCATTTGGCGAAAGGGTAGTTCCATTCCAGCACTTTGTTCCACGGTGTAAACCACTCTAATTCCTTGGCGACTCCGCTCCAAAAGGCCTCCGGATCGGCAATCGATTTCTTATATTCGGTCTCGTAATCCTGAATATGGGCTGCGGCCTTGGTCTTGGCGCTTGGCTGGTACGTTCGGCTTTGCTTCTGCAAGTTCTCAATCTTTTCACTCATGACGCACATACCTCCTCGATCGATAGCCGTCCAGACAGGGATTTGTTGATTATGGAGAAAGGGGAGGCCCCCTGCAACCATACATTTGTACTGGGAACTGTCCGGTTGCCGCATGAATCCCTGTCATGAACAGGCTTGGCCTGGCCGATTCCTTGACAGCCGTCACAGCCCGAGGGTAGGCTCACTTCAAGCTGCTCATGCGAACTTTTTTCCGATCTATCACAACGATGTTTACGCGACGCTTGTGCGCCAGGAGTCTTGGTCTCGGGCTGTTCTTGCTTGCCGGATTGAGCGGAGTTCAGCCTGCCTCGGCCCAGTTAGGGAAACCTGAGGGGCTCTATTATAAGTCATGGGCGGTCGTCGTTGGGGTGGAGCATTATCTGCTGGCTCCTTCGATTCCCGGAGCATTGGCGGATGCCAAGACGGTGGCTCAGGCATTTCGTCAGATGGGCTTCGACGAAGTGGTTGAGGTCTACGATAAGGATGCCAGCTTTCGCCGTCTGCAGCAGCTCTTGTCGGACATGTTGCCGCGCAAGGTCGGGCGGATGGATCGTCTGGTGCTCTTCTACGTGGGTCATTCCGGAGTGACGCAGGATGCCGATGGGAAGGATTTAGGCTATCTGGTTCCGTCGGATGCGCAGATCAATAATGTCGCCAAGTCCATCACCTTTGACCAGCTCAAAGAATTTACCCGGCGCCTGGCTGCGAAGCACACCCTGCTCATTCTTGATACCGCGGTCCGGGGCTGGGAAGCCACGGCACCTCAGCAATTGTCGCTCGAAGGCCGGTTGTCACCGGAAGACGATACGGAGCGGCGTGCGATGCAGGTGATTACTGCGGGGGATAAGGGGGAAGTGTCCAAGCGTGTCGGGGATGCGAGTGTGTTCGTCAAAGCGCTCCTGACGGGGTTACAGGGGGCGGCGGATCTGAACAAGAATGGTTGGCTGATGGCTTCCGAGTTGGGAGCGTATCTTGAGAAGGAAATCCCCGGCGTCACGCAGGGGCAGCAGCATCCGATATCCGCCAGGCTGGACGGGGATGGCGATACCATTCTCATCGAAGGGCGCAAGGCGGCGTTTGTACTCGGCGCGGGGCCTCAGACGCCGGCTGAACGGCAACAGGCGGCGAGGGCGCAATACGATCAGGCGTTTGCGTTGCTCCAGGAGGGGAAGCGCGTAGAGGAAGCCCTGGAACGATTGAACCGCTCGATTGAATTCAATCCTGAATTCGGTGATGCCTATGTGCTGAAAAGTTATCTCCGTTTGGAGATCCTGCCCAATCTTGACGAGGCCTTGACCGCCGGCCAGTTGGCCGTCAAGCACGCGCCTACGAACCCTGACTCGTACTATACGTTGGGGTTGATCTATGAAAAACGAGGGAGTTTCCTGGAAGCCGAACAGGCGCTCTTGCAGGCGCTGAAGGTGAATGCCGGGTATCCGGATGTCTATTTTTCACTCGGCACGCTCTATGCGGATCATCTGAAGGATCAGGTGAAGTCCGTCGAGGCGTTTCGCCGCTATATAGAGTTGGGCGGAACCGATTCCCGCGCGCGAGCGGCCGTCAGCCAGGCCGATGCTCCATCAAAGCAAAGCCCTAGTCCAAAGCCCTAGTCTTTTCCCCCGCCCTTGAGATAGCCCAATCCGATCTTCAGCGCGCGTCTCGTGATTTCAGCCCAGCGCACTTGAGGATATTCTGCCAGGACCGCGGCGGCCTTGGGATCCTGAACATCCAGGCTGGCAATCTTAATGATGCCGTCTTCTATTTGAACGTCGGCCACAGTGCGTGCCTCCCCTACGAATCATCACGGAGTGGACTGAATACGTGCAGTCTCGTCAACCGTTCATACCGCGTTGCGTTGACTGAAGTAAAGTCGCATGCTAGCATGATTTCACGTGAATTTTCGAACTGTTTGAGGCTCCACGTCATCAATTCCCGTTATGAAGGAGGATCGTATGGCTACACCGCAAGCGCGTTTTACGAGACTGGCCGGCACCGGGCTTGCCATTGTGCTCTTGGTCGGACTTGCCGCTTGTGGTGGCCCTCCAAAGTGGGTGCAGAAGGGGTCGGGAGCGTTCAACGAGAAGGATAGCAAGGCGTTCTATGGCGTGGGGGCGGTGGTTGGTGTGCGGAACGAGCCATTGGCCTGGGATACGGCTGAGAACCGCGCGCGCGCTGAAATTGCCAAGACCTTTGAAACCTATACCGGTTATCTGATGAGAGACTACGCGGCGTCGACGACAGCCGGCGATTTCACCAGAAACACGGAAGAGCAGAATGTTGAGCGGGCGATCAAGACGGTCACGACGGCGACGCTGAGCGGCGTACGTCCGATTGATCGATATAAAGACGACAAGACCAATACGTATTATGTCCTCACCAAGCTGAACCTCGAAGAAATGAAGAATAACTTGGAGCAGGCGAAAGAGCTCAATGCGCAGGTGCGCGACTTTGTCCGGAAGAATGCCGATAAGATGTTCGATCGGCTGGAGAAAGAAGAAGACAAGCGCCTGGCACGATAACGCGCCGTTTCGAGTGTCTCTTTCTATGAAGATTTTCAGCGGAGGACTGGTGTGATGGTGATGAAGTCTGGATGGTTGGCGATGGTGGGAGCGACAGTCTTGACCTTGTCGGGTTGCGGGGCTGAGACCAAAGTGACGCGTGTCGATGCCGGCGTGGTGACCGACCTCAGCGGGCGCTGGAACGATACTGACTCGCGGATGGTGGCCGAGACCATGGTTAAGGAATCACTCAGTTACCCATGGCTTGGTAACTTCACCAAAGCGAAGCATCGCGAGCCTGTTGTGGTGGTCGGCACGATTCTGAACAGCAGTCACGAACATATTAGTGTCCAGACTTTCGTGACTGATCTTGAGCGTGAACTGACCAATTCGCAGAAGGTCACCTTCGTCGCCGGCAAGGGCGAGCGCGATGAACTGCGCACCGAGCGCAAAGAGCAGGCGATGTTTTCCCGCGAGGATACGCAAAAGGCTCCCGGAAAAGAAATCGGCGCTGACTATATGATGAAGGGCACGATTTCGACCATCCTCGACGAACTGGACGGGACGAAGGCGGTGTTTTATCAGGTGGATCTCCAGATGATCGATCTGGAAAGCAATGCCAAGGTTTGGTACGGGCAGAAGAAAATTAAGAAGGTCATCGAAAAGAAACGAACCATTTTCTAGGCTCCAGACTCTGTTGAGCCCTCTCTTCTCACGTGTTGCCCACAGTTCTCTGGTGCTGTGGCGCACTGTCTGTTCATCCCTTCGATTCGTTGTGCTAGCCGGGCTGCTTCTGTTGACCGCGTGCGGTCCTTCCGTTAATCGCTATCTGTTGATCGAGCAGAGTCTGGCTGTGGGTGACGCCAAGCAGGCGGATGCCATTGTTCAACAAGCTGAAAAATCCTATGGAGAGAAGAGTCGCCTGCTGTATGACATGGATCGCGGGATGACGCTTCAATTGGCCGGCGACTACCAGCAGAGCAGCGCTGTCTTGGAACAGGCCGAAGAGGAAGTGGAACGGCTCTATACCAGGACGGTTCGCTCCGAAGCCGCCGCCTTTCTCACCAATGACAATGCCTTATCCTATGAAGGCGATCCCTACGAACATGTGATGATCAATGTCGTCAAGGCGTTGAACTACGCCGCGCAGGGGCAGCTCCAGGAAGCCTTGGTGGAAGCCCGTCGGATCGATCACCGACTCAACGTGCTTTCGGATAGAGTCAAGGACAAGACGAGTTATCGGGAGGACGGGTTTGCCCGATATCTGACGGGCATTCTCTATGAGGCGACGGATGATGTGAATAACGCGTTCATCGCCTACCGGAAGGCCTATGACGCGTATGAAGCCAACCGAGGCTGGGCGCGCACGCCGGTCCCGGCACAACTCCGTGCGGATCTGTTGCGAACCGCTGACGCGCTCAATTTGACGAATGAGTTTGAGGAGTATCGGCGGCTTTTTCCTGACACGGTATGGCAGGCAAGTGCGGCGCAGCGAGGCCTCGCCCAAGTGATGTTGATCAGCTATAATGGCCGCGCCCCCCGTAAGGAGGACCGCTTTCTTGACTTGCCGATCAGCCTGGATGCCTTGCAGCTTGTGTTGCTGAATCGCGGGTTCTCTCAGTCGCCCAGATATCAGAACCGGGGTGTTGATAGTGTCCTGTATGGACTCAATGGTCGTGTCGTGCGCGTGGCGTTACCTCGATTAGTTACACAGAAAACACAGGTGCCTGTGGAGCAGCTGACGCTGATTGGCGAAACCGGTCGGCAGGTGAAGGTCTCCTCAGAGCTGGGGCAGAACATTTCCGCGTTGGCTGATAAAAGTCTTTCCGATCGGTTGCCCGGCATCACGGTCAAAGCGCTGGCTCGCGCAGCCGTCAAGTTCGCGATGGCGGAAGGGGCCACACGCGGGGCCCAGCAAGCGGCGGGGAAAGACGCTGCGCCATGGGTCGGACTGGTGGTGAGTTTTCTCACCAAAGGACTTGCAGTTGCCTCGGAAGAGGCTGATAAGCGCAGCTGGCAGACGCTCCCGGATGAAATTCATATCGCCCGCGCGTGGGTCGAGCCCGGGCAGTATGTCGCTTCGGTTCAGCTCGTCGGGCGAGGAGCCGGCCCGACAACGGAGAGCGACCGCACGCTCACTCTGGCCCCTGGACAAACCACGGTCATGATTCAACGGGTGATTCAATGAGGGTACTGGTCAGTCTGAGGCGGGCTGTCGTGTTGCCACTGGTTATGCTGTTCATCGCAGGAATGGCCCTCTCGAGTTGTACGTGGTTTGGGGGGAAGTCGAAGCCGGCCTGGGTGGACGGGACGAGCGCAGAGTTTTCATCGGCTCAATATCTTTTGGGAGAAGGGCAGGCGTCGAGCAGGAGCGCCGCGGCTGATCAGGCGTACGCCGCCGTCTCCAGAATTTTTAAGGCCGAGATCGCCGCGCAGGCGAAGGATTGGGAGTCGTATCTGCTCGTTGAAAACCGGGGATCGACGAATACCGAACGGCGATTGACGCTTGATCAGGTGACGAATGTTTCAACCGACAAGGTCCTCGAGAACGTAAAGATTCTCGATACCTGGTACGACTCGCATCAGGGGATGCACTATGCGTTGGCGGGGATGCATCGTGGCCAGGGCGAAGCGGCCATGATGGATAAGATGCGCGAGCTGGATCGGACGATTGAGACCGATCTGCTCGAAGCGAGGCAGACCACTGACAAGTTGACGAAAGTGCGGGATCTCCGGCGTGCTACACGGAATCTTGTGATGCGTGACGCGTACAATGCGGACCTGCGTGTCATCCGTTCTTCCGGCCAGGGGACTCCGGCGGCGTATCGTGTGAATGAATTGTCGAATGAACTGGATCAATTTCTCTCGACGAACCTGGTGCTCGCGGTCGAGGTGACGGGGGATCATGCGGAACCGATCCAGGGATCGCTCACGGAAGGGCTCATTCGTGAGGGATTGCATGTGACTACCCAACGGGCCGGCAGCGAATTGCTGGTGCGTGGCACCGTGCGTATTTGGCCGATCGATGTGCGAGACCCGCAATTTAAGTATGTGCGGTGGTGCAGTGACTTTGAAGTGGTGGAGTCCTCGACACAGCGCGTAGTCGGTGCGGTGTCGCGGGGAGGGAAGGAGGGGCATTTGTCCGATCGCGAAGCCACCGCGAAAGCCCTACGGGTTATTCAACAAGAATTTTCCTCAGACCTTGCCAAAGCGATCGCATCTCATGTATTTGGAGAGGCGTCATTGCCGGCCCAGGCTCCATCACCGGCCGGGTGCCTGCGAGAATCCACACCGGCGAATCCGGCGTTATCAAGCCCACGCCCATTTTAACGAGGAGGGAACCAGCACTGTGACACAGTCTACAGAGAAATCGATGGGCCGCGCCCCACGGAGTCGCGGACGCGGGCTGACGAAGCCCGGACGGAAACTGTCGAGCCGGTTGGCCAAGCGCAAGCTGGGCGATCGGCTGAAGGACGACACCGCGTCGTTCAATCAAGGCAACCTGGCCGATACGCTGCGCAAGCAGGGGTATGAGGAAGTGCCGCTGGACGAGCTGCAGGACCGACTCTCAAAACTCCAGGGGCCCCTGGCCGCCCTGATCATGAAGGGGAGGGTGTGACAGGATGCCATACTACTATTTTGATTCCACCGCGCTGGTCAAACGCTACAGCATGGAGCGGGGTACTCGCGTCGTCAATAAGCTGATGGTCAAGCGCGGGAAAGTCGCCATTCTGCCGACCTGGACGGTCACAGATTTTTACGCCACGCTCTCCAATCGAGCCCAGCAGGGAGAAATAACCCGGGACGATTGCTATTCGGTCTTGTATAAGTTTGAGCTGGAATCCAAAGCCGGACTGTTCGAATTTATCGCGCCGACGATGGGGACCTATCTGGCCACCAAAGAGTTGGTCCTGGAGTACCCCTTTCTACGGGCCACGCAAGTGATGCATCTGGCGTTGGCGCTGGAGTTGAAGCCGTTGCGGTTGACGGTCGTGAGTGCTGACTCGCAGCTGTTGGCGGCGTCAAAGACGGCGGGCCTGCACATCATCAACCCGGAAGACGACTAACGCCAGGCCGCGCCTACGGCCCCGGGGAGTTACGAACATTGGTATTCGGCGACCAGGGATACGATGACCTGGTGCCAGTTGTCCGCAGATTCCTGAAGACGCTTGGCCTCCTCCAGGAGGCGGGTGTCTTGGGGAGAAGGCCTCTTCACCTCCGCCACGTGTGTCAGACTTGTGTGAGCGAGGGCCCGGTTGCCGCCGACTCCCGATGAAGCCGGGAGTTGACCTCCGCCTCGTCGAAAGAGCGCCATGGCCCGGTAAGTATGTTCCTTCACGTGAAATGAAAATCCCGTTCACCGCTCTTCCTTGAGCGCTCGCTTTGTTTCACTGCACTTTCGCAGAGAACATCGGCGAGATCCCCCTCCTTCATCAGGCCAAGCACCCACGATCAAGCAAAACCGTAGATTGGATTGCGCAGGCCTGTCGCTAGGTTGCACCGAGCAATAGCCAAGTGTTCCCGCAGGCGGTGAGGACGAATGATGTCCAGCTTCTGAGTGCCGAGTCGTTGTCAGTTAAATGAATGAGTATTGGAGGAGGCGTTTGAGTGCTTGAGGAGGCGATTTCTGCCTCAATTGGACAGTGTTTTTCCGCTCATGATTTTGGCCATTAGGAAGATTTCTGAGCTAGCAGTCGAGCGCATAGAACGCCATGTCTAGCATGGTGGTCGAGCTGAAAGCCTCTGGGTAGGCTGAGTCTACTGCGGCGGCGTTAGTGCGAATCGATCTAGTGGCTGGTGAGGTTCTGCCGAATGCGGTTCCGGCCACGTAAGCCCGTAGGGGGAGTGCTTTCATTCGTCTCATTCAAAGGCACGTATGTAAGAGGGTACGTATGTAGTTGGTTGTAACGCTTTTGGCGAATTGTCTGTGGTGATTTGAAGGTGATAGTTTCCCTCCCCTCAGATATAACCCAGGACAGCTGATGCCAACTACTTCCGATGCCTCTCTAAACCAGTTGATCGCAATCGATTCATTGAAATCCAGGGCCTCCGGCCCCGCTTGTTCACTAGCGAAGACAGAGAAACGCGAGGTACCTAACCGTTATAAATGGCGGATGCTCTCCTTAGCCCTCGTGCATGTCTATATAGCCGCCCATCTTATCTCCTGGCATGTGTTCGGCATCGAGATTTGGGGGAAGACGGCCATGATGGGAGTCCCTTCTCTGGCGAGGGGATGGGTCAATGCCGCATCAATCATGGTCATCCTTATTCTTTTCTCAATATTCATTATGGGGAGAAGCTTCTGTGGATGGGTGTGTCACATGCGGGGGGCCATTGAATTTGCCGACTGGATTCTCAAGAGGCTGAAGGTACGTCTCTACCTGAACGTGCGTGAGCGGAACGTACTCATCAACACGCGCCACCGCTGGCTGCTACGAGTTGGTGCACTCTTTGTCTTGCTTTTGCCCGTGATTATTCTCGTGCATAAGACTGGTTTTTCCCCCAGGGTCGATGTGATGTCGCCGCCGCCGGTCGCTGATTTGCCAGGATATGAAGGAAAGGCTTTCGCCAAGTCAGCACCATTTAATTTTTCCATTCAACCCAATTGGAACGACTTCCTCTTGGCGTTCGGTATGGCGATGTTTATTCAGTTCACTATGAGTATTGTTCTGAATCTTCGTTACGGGCAGGGTGCGTTCTGCCGTATTCTGTGCCCCTATGCCCCGATGATGACTCCTCTTATGAACATTTCACCAGTACAGTCTAAAATTACGCGCGTTGCGCAATGCACTGGTTGTCGCGATTGTAGTAATGCTTGTCCTCAGGGAATTGACGTGAGCAGGGAGATTTTTCACTATGACGGGAAAGTGGTGAATCGTGAGTGTATCAAGTGCTACGCGTGCATCGATGCTTGTGATGATAACGTCTTAAAGGACAGTTCAGCTCCGGCGGTTCCCCAGACCGATAAGCTCAAGCCATATGAAAAGCGGCCATGGCAGCAAGAGATCATCCGAAAGGACGGCTACTGGTCAAATTCGAAGCACATGCAGGTTTATGAGCCTATCGGCCCCGTCGCGGACTTTCTCTCAATCCTTGTGGCCCTGGTCGGGGGTGGAATTACTTCTCGATTTGGGGGGTTCTGGTTTTATCCCGGGGCCATTTTCTCATTCATTCTTTTCCGGGAGCTGGTATTGCGGGTGCCAAGATGGTTCGAAAGTATTAAGAGGGGCGCTTCTGTTGATCCGGCTTCGTCCGACGCCGGACTGACAATAGAGCGTCCTGGAAATGCCAATGGATCGTAGACGAAAGGAACATGGGATGACCTCAAAGATTCAAGAATATGTTCAGCTGTATAAGGAGTTTCTGGCCTATCTGCAAGAGCGGAAGTCTTATTGGTTGGCCCCTCTGATTTTTGTTGTTTTAATGTTCGCAACGCTCGCCTTCTTTTTAGAGGGTAGTGTCTTGGCACCGGCAATCTATTCCATTTTCTGATGTTGGTTGGCTGGTAGGGTAGTTTTCTCTGATGCCGGACTCGTTCCGAGCGGTTCTTAAGCCGAAAAGGCGATTTCTACAGCTGGTCGAAGACGGCTGAGGCCTGCAGTCGGTTCTATTTTGGTGGTGCCGCTGTTTCTAGGGAAGATCCTAGGTGCGGGAGACGGACCTTTTCTTGCAGGATTGGTTTTAGGCATTGAGCGATAACTGAGCCGGCTTGAGGCGAGTAATGGCCGCCTGGCATGTAATGCGCGCTTATTGGATCCGTTCCAATGAGACATCGCGTGATATCTATGTATTCGATCCCCGCGGCTTGCAAGATCTTAGGGACAAGGGGACTATAATTGGATGACTCCTGAGACTTCTTCACCTCTGTGAGATAAGGAAGATGGATAACGAGCGGAATACTCCCATCATCGAGCACTGTTTGAACAAGCTGGCGAACAGCAATTTGGCTTAGCGCGGTGGCCTCCTTCGTAAGCGGGCCAATCGCTGAGGAGAAACTGTTTGAAGGCAGGGATTCGCTAGGAGGCCTGACTGAGTTGGTAAAGCGAAAGATGTAAGACCATTCGAGCATTTGCCAGATTCCCCCGCGCGGCCATTGGAACGGATTATAGTATTCGTCCGCGTTGACGTGAGGAAGATCGCGTATTTGGGAAGAGGATAGGATTTGTTCGGGCGTCGGTACGGGGTGGTTCATTGTGGATATGATGCCGTTCTTAGCGAACGGTCGAGGACGAGCAAAAGGAAATCCGGTCCATTCAGGATTCATCAGGACAGGATAAAGACTGTTTACTCGCGTGAGCATTTGAGAACTGATTCCTATCACAACGACTTGAGGGTTCCACGGCCGAACATCCTTCTCGTAGCGTAGTAAGGCTTGATGTAAGCTGTAGGCACTCACGCCGAAATTGAGGACTTGTGCATGGGGTTGTAGCAGGCCCTCTAACTCATGTGCCCAGGAATCCTGGCATTGTACCTCGTACCCAAATGTCATGGAGTCACCGATCAATGCTATGCGGACGGAGGCAGGATACTCTGAGGTTCCGGAGTGGCGAGCGTGCAAGTCATTGAAGGTCATCGCCGGGCGAGGACTGCGCAACCCTTCGGTGCTACTAAATTCACTACTTTCCCTGCCGTTGTAAGATGGGGCAATGGTCCAGCCGAGGGTTGGATCGTGGATGACATAGCTGCCTTCGTGAGCGATCTTCTTCGCCGTCTCTTCCGCCTGCGATAGAAAGCGGGACCATTGTTTTGGGTAGAGTACAACTCCCAGGACGGTTTCGTTGTTCGACCCTGATAATGTGCGTAGGCCTAGTTCCACCGCTGTAATGGTCAGAGACAGCGCGAGAATGTTCATGCCCATGGCCATAATCAAGAATTTTCTGTTTGGGGGGGCGCAACGATGAATTGTGCGGAGTATCCAGCCGACTGAGACGGCTAAAGTGATCGCTGCTCCCAGAAAAATAAATCCGGGAAAACTCTGCAGGAATGATAGGAGATCCGGCTTAGTCGAGGCTCGATACAAACTCAGCAGAAGTAAGAAAGCAGCTGTCTCGCATATACATAACGCAATAAACATTCTCGTCGCTCCGTGGCGTTGCCTGATGGGTTCTCAAAATGATTCGTAACAGATGGTTGTCGAGAACATACAAAAGGGCTGGGACTATGATGGTTGCAATGAATGGTTTGTGACCTAGTGGACAGACAAAGGCGAGGGATCACCGTTTGATCAAGGGCATTGGTACTCGGAGATCATCGAGTCGGTGACGGTTTTCCAGTTGTCGATGGCTTCTTTCAGGCGCGCGATTTCCTGAAGCAGGTGTTGAGCGGGAGGGGACGAGGGGATGTCGCCAAGCGGCTCCGCTGCTTGGCGAAGGCTGTTGACCGCCAGGCTGAGGCTTCCGCAGACCCCGGAGGAAGCCGGCAATTGGCCGCCGGCCCGCCGGAAGAGGCTCATGCCCCGGTACATATGCTCCTGAGCTCGAAACAGCGATTCCATCCGACGATAGACGACCCCGGAAAACGCGTCTCGTTTTCTTGCCACTTGCGCGGAGAGCAAAGCCGCGCGACCCATCATCATCGCTGCTCCATCCGGATCGTCAGCGGCGATGGCATCCTCCGCTTTGGTCCGGAGCCGGGCGAGTTCCGCGTCATCACCCATGACTTGGGCCAGTAGCACATCTGGAGCGGCCAGCAAGAAGGTGATGAGGCCACAGCAGACAAGGAAGGCAGAGCCAGCGTGATGGTGTGTCGGCATAAGGCTTGTCTGAGGATCTAACGCGTGTGGCCACTCTACTAAATGGGTTGCGTTGCTGGCAAGTTGCCACAATCTTGAATGGATCAGTATAATCCGCTGGCTTCGAAGGGATCGTGGTGCGGCCGGGTAATCCGGTTTTTTGTAGGAAGGAGTTGATCGTGCATTATTGGGTCAAAGTGGTGTTTGTGGACAATCAGGAATTGCTGATCAAGGATGCGGTCAGTCATCGGTTGTCGGAAGACCAGGAGTTTATTTACTTGGAGTCGCCGCGGGAAATGATCCTGGTTCCTATCAAGCAGATCAAATATCTCTCTTGCGATGCGGCGGTGTTTGCCTCGAAGAAACCCGCTTGACGGACGTCCCTGACCCTGAGGGACTATGCGTCTGCTAGGCTGCCGGCTGCAGCAGATTCAGAATGGCGTGATTCCATCCGATCGGTCCGATGCCCGGGGCATGAATCAGCTGTGGGATATTGATGTCGTGATCGTACGATCCATCCGATTTCTGCACCAGGACCGGATGATCCACTGCGAGCAGGAGGGGGAGATCGTTCAGGCTATCCCCGATCCCTACCGTTTCAATATCCTTCGGCGGTCCATCCAGATTCCATTGACGTTTGTAGCAATGGAGCAGCTTCAAGGCGGCCTGCCCCTTATTGTTCAATCCGGTCAGATGAAAGAAGCGCCCGCCCTTCGTCCATTGTAAACCGCGTGTGATGATCTGACGGCAGACCTCTGTGGCAACCGTGTCGGGGCCTTGCACAAGATAGGGTTCGTCGTACTCCCGCAGCTTGGCTCTGAGCGCGGCTTCACGGGACAATCCGGTTAGCTCCATAATTTCATCGATGGAAAGATCCCCGAATCCTATCAACGGCGTGCCGACGGCTTCCTCGATCTGCTTGAGAACGTCGCGCAACATGGCGTAGGGCGTTCCGAACTCGATAACTTGGTAGGTAGACCGTCGTCGGGCGCGATCCAGAGGGAAATCAAATGTGCCGAGCGGCACGAACACGGCGCCGCCATTTTCAACGATGAAGGGGCCCTGGTGATTCAGTTGCTGGCGGAGAGGCTCGATCTCTGCCCGTGTCTTACTGGAAACCAAGACTACAGGAATATGGCTCGCCTGGAGTCGTTCGAGGGCCGGTCGAGCCGCATCGAACGAATAGGTCTGGCTGTCGAGCAGGCAGCCGTCCAGGTCGGTGAAGACAAGGTAGCGAGGAAGCATGGGGGCCTCAATGGTGGTGAACATCGTCATCAGCCGGTCCGTGCAACGGAGCAGCCAGCCGGCGCTCAAGAAATGACCGTGCGAGATCCTTGCCCCCCAATCCGAACGCCAGCGCAGCGGCAAGGACAATGCCGCCCCAGGTAATGCCGAACCCGACTGCCACAATGTGTTCCGCAATACCAAGTTGCTCAAGCGCCATGGCGACGCTCAGCAACTGGATGGTCCAGCGGGCAGCCGAGGCAATCAGTCGGGCTGGCGGGAGGCCGGCATTGACCGCGGCGATCAGGACTCCCTGGGCTACAAAGTTGGAGATCAGGTAGCCCGTAATTCCGATCAGCGTGGCGATGACGAGATGCGGGATATAAGCGACGGTGGCATGTGTCAATCGGCTGATGGAGTCTACGTGTAACGCCTCAAGCGATGCGGTCGCCGCGAAGAGCAGAATCAGCCAGTGGGTTGTTCGTCCGATGAGATGAGAGGGGGGCGATTTGATCCCTCCGCGCAAAACCGTGGAGGTCAGGCCAAGCCGATCGCTCACGCGGTCCAGCCCGATCACTTTGAGAAACCGTTCGACCGCATGGCCTGCGAACCAGGCGGTGGCAATTCCTGCCAGCAGCAGCAGGCTCATGGCCAAGAGATTAGGGAGAATGGCCAGTGTTTGCCGGCCGAGGACGGTCACTGGTTCCAGTAACGTCTCGATCCACTGTGATGTCATGATGTTCTCCTTTCCATCCCATGCCGGACGTAGCCGCTGCTTACGGCCACCGTGTTACGAGATATTCTTTCTGGGATTCGAAGGCCCGGCATAGGGCTTCGATATGGTGTTCCGCCTCACGGGTGGTCAGCCCTTGTGTCTGCAGAACGAACGAGGCGGTCCGGCCGAGATACAACGGTGTGAGGGCTTTCAGGAGATGCTCTTTGGGCAACACGCCGGCGTGATAGGACAGGGCCGTGTCATAGATCACCTGGACCCAGAGGGCATCCGGCATCCGGAAGGCCGCCGTAGAAACTCCTTGTAAAGAGTGGAGTTGGGTCAGGCTCTCTTCCGACAACATGCGACTCCAGATGGGCTGCAGGTCTTGCAGACCCTGCTGAAACACCTCCAGCATCCGGTCGACGTTCACATGGATCGGTTCCACGCCTGTTTCGTATTGAAATCCGAAGAGGGGCACTGATTTAGAAGCTCTGACGGGGATCCATGTCGCGGGATGGGTCTCCATCAGGCTGAACAGGGCGCCGGTGACTTGAGCCAACATGTCGGAAAGATCGGATGTCGGATCTTTGGGGTTGTGAATTTTCGCACCCAGGAAACTTTGGCAGACGCGTGCGCCACTGGTCAGCGCTTCTGTGGTCATCCAGATATCGATGCCGAATCGTGCTACGTCGGATTCCCAGACGTGTTTGTTCAGGTAATGCGTCGCAAGATTGCCGGAAAATCCGAAATCACCTCCGATGGGTTGGCGAACCTGATAACCATACAGCGCACGGGTCAATGGATAGGCAATGCTATTGGTAATCGTTCCGTCGTACTTATGGCGTTGATAGAAGGGCGCGACATAGTCAAAGCCTTCTTGCACGATGGGGCGAAGGAGCAGTTCGACCCATTCGGGTGTGATGCTGCGAAGGTCCGAGTCCACCACCGCGCAGGCTTGGACATTCAGACGTTTGGCGATCTCAAAAATCGTGCGGAATGCGCTCCCCTTGCCGGGGATTCCATGGTAGGGCGTCACGATGCGATGGAGCGGACTCTGCCGGTCGCCGATAAACAGCACATCAAAATCGACTAAGGTGTCGGCGACAATCGAGGGGGTTCCGTCGGTAGACCCTCCGTCGGCGTTCACCAGGACGGCCCGGCGGTCGGGGAAGTATTTGGCCAGGCCTGCCCGTACGGCCCGTACGACATGGCCAATCGTGTCGGCATTGTTGAAGCTCGGGACTCCGACGAGCAGGTCTGCTGTGCCTATCTGCTCGACCGTGCATTCGGTCTGGGCCGCGAGGGGAGTGATGGTCGTCTTCATCATGGGCGTCAGGTGAATAGGTTGCGAGACTCTTGTGAGTGGGCTGTCATGCTATGTAGGGGCCAGTTCGCTGGCCGGTTCCCACTCATGGTCACTCTCGACCGCATCGATCAAGAGCCCGAAGACATCGGGAACCGCGGCCACGACGCGACTCCAATTGGAGATCATAGGGACGCCGAGAGGATCTTCGATGAAACTCTGCGTGGCGAGTTTCATGCCTTTCAGAAACACTTCGACGGCGGTCCGTTCTTGATGGCGATCGAACTGGAGGGAGTTGATCATCGCGTCGTTTTCGTAGCGGCTGATCGCGTCCTGAGCAGCCTGGAGATACGTGGCTCGGAGCGTCTTCAACAGGCCGTCGGAGAGAATGACCCCATCACTGGCCAAATTTCTAAAGAGGGCTTTGGTAATGTCGGTCGACATCTTTAAAAGGCCGGCATCAGGATTGTCAGGTGAGAGTTCCTGGTGTTTATGTTCGTAGGCATCGGCAATGTCGACCTGGCAGACTCGGCGGAGCGCGCAGTTTCGGTACACCTCGGCGAGGACGCCCACTTCGAGGCCCCAATCTCCCGGAATGCGGTTGATCCAGGCAAGATCGCTGACCATGGCGAATTCACCGGCGAGCGGATAGCGGAAGCTATCCAGAAAGGTCAGGAGGGGATGTGTGCCGACCAGTTGCTGGAGGCTCCGTAGGATGGGGGTCATGAATAGCCGAGTCACACGGCCATGGAGCCGGTCGGTAATCCGGCTGTAATAGCCTTTGGCGAATTCGTATCCAAGATTGGGGTTGGCGATGGGATAGCAGAGCCGGGCGAGGTAGTGCCGGTCATAGCTCACAATGTCGCAATCGTGCAGAGCGAGCACTTTGCTTTGGTGGCGGGCGAGGACATAGCCGAATGCGGTCCAGCAGCCGCGACCTTTGCCGGCCAGACCGACATCAATGGCATTGTCGGTCAGGCGCTTCAGGATTTGCTGAATACGGCTCCCGTCATTCCAAATGACCCGGACGCGCTGAGGGAGAATCGAGAAGTACTCCTTGGCCAGGCGGAACTCCAGCGCCGAAGCCCGATCCAGAGAGATGACAATCTCGTTCACATAGCGCACCTCGGTCAGCGTATCGACGATCTTCCTGAGCGCCGGTCGCTGGAGCTCTGAATAGAGGGAAGGGAGGATCAGGGCAATCGGATTCGTCGATGCATACCGCTGGAGTTCCGCCTCAAGTTGTTCGAGGTTCGGTCGTCCGAGCCGATGGAGCACGGTCACCACGCCGTTTTGATGAAAGTCCGACATGCTGTTCCTCCCTCTAAGTCACGGGCGAACAAGCGGGATGGAATACGGGAAACCCTCGATCGCCTCATTGATTAATGAAGCAATGCCTGTGCCGCTTGGTTCCCTAACTAGTGAAGTGATGACGAGTGATACTAACGCCTTGATCTCCTAGAGATATTATGGTGGAAACTCCTCCTGACTCTGTAGCAATAAGGGTTGAATTCTGTATGGCCTGTGAAGAGTTGACGGTGAAGTCCTTCACTCCGGTCAACCTGTATGGGAGAGATGACCTCACGGAGACCGGCACGACTCCACTCGTGAGACAGGCCACAATTCCGCCGTGATGCGAAGCGTGCCCTCTGTTAGGAGGCAGCTGGCACACGAGCGCCATGATATTCGCTGCAGCCTAACAGTCAGGGCCGCGTTGATGAACTAGGGAAATCCCGAGTCTAGGAGGGAGAATACCCTAGTCTGGACGCTTCGGTGTATTTCAGATCGATCGCCCAACCCATTTCAAGCAGACCAGCCAGGATCAGGTAGATCCATTCCATCGGTACCGCCTTCCTCCTCATGGTTGCTTGAGAGGTTTGGCTTATCGTCGAACCGATTTCTGTGAGCGCGACAGGGTAGCCATTTACCGTTCAAAAATCAGCATGACATACGCGAGAAAGAGCAGCAAATGCACCGCTCCAAGCAGCACGTTCGTGCGGGCGCTGGCAAAAGTCAGAAGGCTGAGCCCAAGCGTCAGCAGCAGAAGAGTCATGCCGACGGCATCGAGCCCGAGGATGATGGTCTGGTCCACCACAAACCCGATGGTCAGGACAGCGGGAATTGTCAGGCTGATGGTTGCCAGGACCGATCCCAATAACAGATTGACGGAGCGCTGAAGTTGATTGCCCATCGCGGCGCGCACCGCGCTCATCGACTCAGGAGACAACACCAGCACAGAGACGAGCACCCCGGCCAAGGCCGGGGGAGCATGTAATTCGTGGATGGCGTGGGTGATGGGGACCGCAATCTGGCCGGAGAGGATCACGACAGGCAGCAGGTGCGCCACCAGCAACAGCATCAGGTGTAACACCGAGCGATTTTGGTCGTCGGACGAGCATTTGAAGTAGGGGGCTTCCGTCGGTTCGAGCGAGGCCGGCGCCATGAAGTAATTGCGATGGCGGGAGATCTGCATGGCGAGAAAGACCGCGTAGAGTCCGATCGACATGATGATCAAAAAGGCCGATTGGCGAGGCGACAACGTCGGACCTGGAGAAGACACCGTGAAATTGGGCAGGACCAGGCCGAGCACGGCCAGGGGAATGATCACCGCCAGGAAGGCGTTCGCTCCTTGCAGATTGTAGGTTTGTTCGTGATACCGCAATCCTCCCAGCAGGAGGGAAAAGCCGATCATTCCATTGAGTGCAATCATCACAACGGCGAACATTGCATCCCGTGCGAGCGATGGGTTTCCTTTACCGGTCAGCATGACGGCACTGATCATCATGACTTCAATCCCGGTGACGGCCAGCGTCAGAATGAGCGTTCCCCCCGGTTCGCCCATCTTCGTGGCCAGGCTCTCGGCATGTCGGACGACAGCAAAGGCCGACAGCAGGATGACCGTGAAGAGCCATACGAACATGAGGGCAAACCAGGCCTGGTGCGAAAGATCCCCCAGCCATCTCTGTCCGAAGACCAGAAAAGCTGCCGAGGTGCCGCCGCTCACCAATAGAGCCCATTCCTGCTTGATCGTGGGTAGCACGTTCATTGTATGGAGACTGTCAGGTTGCCCTTCACGAAGCGCCTGTCGTGCGTGGGTTGTTTGAACGTTGCGACGATCCGATGAGACCGCACCAGGGCTATTGCCCGCCATGGGCGGGTTCGATGACGGGGTGACTGTCTATCGGCGGAGTGTTCTGTTGGGTACGGCCTTCGATCCAGCGATAGAGGATTGGAAGGACGATCAACGTCAGCAATGTGGAGCTGACCAGTCCGCCGATGACGACGATCGCCAACGGGCGCTGAACCTCCGAGCCGATTCCATGGGCGAAGGCGAGGGGAACCAACCCCAGCAACGCGACCAAGGCGGTCATGAGCACCGGTCGTAGACGCAGTAACGCCCCGGACATCACGGCCTCGTCCAGCGTGGCGCCTTCCTCGCGCAGGGCGTTCATGCAGGAGACCAGCACAATCCCGTTCAGCACGGCCACTCCGAAGAGGTTGATGAACCCGATGGAGGCCGGCACACTGAGATATTCCCCCGTCAGCCAGAGCGCGACCACACCGCCGATCAGTGCGAAGGGAAGGTTCAGAATGATCAGTGTCGCCTGGCGCAGAGAATCAAAGGTCGAGTAGAGCAACAGGAATATCAGTCCGATGGTAATGGGCACAATGAGCCGCAGCTTCGCCATCGCCCGCTCCATATTTTCGAAGGAACCTCCCCAGGCGACGGTGTAGCCGGCGGGAAGCACCACCTGGGTGGCGATCTTCCGCTGTGCTTCAGCGACCAAACTGCCGATATCGCGTCCCATCGTATTGAACCCGATTGAGACATACCGTTGGAGTTTTTCCCGGCTGATCCGGCCGGGACCTTCCTCAAGGCGGACGCTTCCAAGGTCGGCGAGAGGGATCAGGGCCCCGTCTCTCCCGGTGACCAAAATGTTGCTGATCGTCTCGGCGCTGTCCCGGTATTGCTCCGGGAAGCGGACGATCAGCTCAAATCGTTGCTGCCCCTCGTAGACGCGAGTCGCGACTTCGCCGCCGATCGCAGTGCCGATGATGTCCCGCACGTCGGATACATTAATGGCGTGGCGTGCGATCTTGCCGCGATCGATGTCGATGGTGAGATAGGGTTGTCCGAAGAGTTGCTCTATCTTGATATCCCGCACCCCGCGCACTGTGCTCAGCTGACCGGCGATCTCCTCTGCTTTGTTGCGCAAGATCTCCAGATCCTCGCCGAAGAGCTTGACGGTCGCTTCTGTCCGGACGCCGGAGATCAGCTCGTCGACCCGTTGTTGGATGGGCTGGCTGATCAGGAATGTCGCACCGGGGATGCGCGTCAGCCGTTCACGGAATTTCTGCATCAACTCAGGCATCGTGCGGGCGGTGGTCCATTGTTCCAGCGGGCGGAGCCGGACGACGGGATCGCTTTCGTTCGGTTCCTGCGGGTCATTCCCCAGTTCCGTGCGTCCGATCTTCGAGACCACCATTTCCACTTCAGGAAATTCCATCATGGCCTGCTGCATACGCTTTTCGATCTCGATAGAGGCGGGGAGGGAGACGCTCGGCAACCGGATGGTCTGCGGGGCGACGGATCCTTCGTTCAGGATGGGGATGAATTCGCTGCCGAGGAATGGAAACAGGGCCAGGCTGCCGAGCAGCGCGCCGACCGCCACCGTCAGCACGACGGCGCGATGGCCCAATGCCCACCGGAGCGACGGGGCATAGAGGCGCTTGACCCAGCGGACGATCCAGGGATCTTCTTCACTGCCGCGGGTTAACATGAGAGAGCAGAGCACCGGCGAGAGCGTGAGTGACAGCACGAGAGAGGTCAGCAGGGCGATCATGATGGTGTAGGCGAGCGGTTTGAACATCTTGCCCTCCATCCCGTGCAGGGACAGCAGGGGCAGGAACACCAGAATGATGATCAGGATGCCGAATACGACGGGCTGTCCCACTTCCCTGACGGATCTGGTGATCAGCTCGAGGCGCGGGACCGCAGCGGACGAGTGCTCTGAGAGATGACGGTAGACGTTCTCGACGACGACCACGGAACCGTCCACGATCATGCCGATGGCGATGGCCAGCCCGCCCAGCGACATGAGATTGGCTGTGAGCCCGACCTGGCCCATGACGATGAAGGTGGCCAGCGGGGACAGCACCAGGGTCGCGACGACGATCAGCGCGCTGCGGAGGTTGCCCAGGAAGAGCACCAGCACCACGACGACCAGCACCACGCCTTCGGCCAGAGATTTATACACCGTGCTCAAGGCGGACGTGATCAATTCGATCCGGTCATAGAACGGCACGATACGCAGTCCGTCCGGCAGCAGATGCAGACGGTGAATGTCGTCGATGCGCGCCTTGATGGCTTCGACGACGTCACGCGCATTGCCCCCTCGCAACATGAGGACGATCCCGCTGACCACCTCGCGATCTCCGTTCAACACGGTCGCCCCGTGCCGGACTGCATGGTCGATCAACACCTGCGCCACGTCGCTGACAAAGACCGGCGTCCCGCCGGCTTCCTTGATGACGATGCGTCCGACGTCTTCGAGCGTCCGAATCAGGCCGATCCCGCGCACGATATATTTCTCGTCGTGCTTTTCCAGAATGTTGCCGCCGGCATTGGCGTTGTTGCTCGCGACTGCGTCGAAGACTTCGCGGAGCGTGAGATTGTATTTCCGCAACAGGGCCGGCTCGACCAGCACTTGATACTGCTTGACGAAGCCGCCCATGGAATTCACATCGATCACTTCCGGGGTGCTTTTCAGCAGCGGCCGGATGATCCAATCCTGAATCGTGCGCTGATCGATCAGATTCTGGTGTGCCACGGCCTCATCCTGGACGGGGCCGCGGGCGTCAGCCAGGTAGTACTGGAACACCTCGCCCAATCCGGTGCTGTTCGGCACCAGCATCGGTTCCGCGCCGGGGGGCAGCAACTCTTTCACTTCGATCAGACGTTCGAGCACGAGCTGGCGCGCAAGGTTGATGTCCATCGCATCGTCGAACACGATGGTCACCAGGGACAGACCGACCTTGGTCAGAGATCGCATTTCCGTCAGAGCCGGGACGCCGGTCAGTTGGAGTTCGATCGGATAGGTCACCAGCCGTTCGACTTCCGCCGGTGATAGTCCGGGCGCCTTGGTGACGACCTGCACGAGCACGCTGGTGACATCGGGAAAGGCGTCGATCGGAATGGTTCGAAAGGAATAGAGTCCCCCGATGCCGAGCATGATCGAGAAGACCACGATGAGCATACGCTGGCGGAGTGAAATGTCGAGCAGGCGGGCGACCATCAGACTTGTTTCTTCAAGAGTTCAGATTTCAAGACAAACGCGCCGTGCGTGACGACCGGCTCGCCTTCACTGAGACCCCCGAGGATGGTGCTATGGGTGCCGTTGGATTCCCCGACTTGGACCTCGCGGACTTCATACTCAGTCACGTTTCGTTGCACGAAGACGAAGGTCCGGTCCTGGTCCCGTTGCAGCGCGGCTTCCGGGACGGCCAACCGGTCCGGCTGCGATTCGGAGAAGAGGCGGATGGTGGCGAACATCTCCGGTTTCAGCCGTCCCTCGGGGTTCGGGAGTTCGAGCCGCAGTTGCATCGTGCGGGTGGCGGGATCCAGGACATCGCCCACGTAGGTGATGGTGGCCTTGAAGGTTTCCCGCGGATAGGCATTGATACGCACTTCCGCCTGTCTGCCCCCGGACGCATGGATCGAATGGACGAAGGGAATGTCTTTTTCCGGAATGTTGGCCCGCACCCAGACTTCAGACAGATCGGCGACCACGAACAATTTCTCGGTGGTCTCGACGACTTCTCCCCTGGTCAGGTTGCGTCCGATGATGCGTCCAGCGAAGGGTGCCACAATCGGCACATGGGAACGGATATCCCGGCTCTTGTCGAGTCGGCGAAATTCGCCGTCGCTCATGCCGAGAAGCTTGAGGTGGTCGCGCGCCTCATGGGCTTCCGCCTGCATGCTGAGCAGTTCCGCCTGCCGGCGTTGGGCTTCCGCTTCGCCGATCACTTGTTCCTGCAGCAGGAACTTGGCCCGCGCATAGGCTTGTTCGGCGACATGGAGCTTTGCCCGCGATTTCAGGTAGGCGGATTGCGCCAGGCCGAGGTCGCTGCTGTACAGGATGGCCAGGAGGGCGTTGGCTTCGACCTGTTGTCCTAAGTCTGCATAGACATCCACGACCCGCCCGCGGACCAGGGTTGTAATGTCGGCCATGGCGCGCTCGTTCGGTTGTAGAATAGCGGGAAAGTCCCGGTAGGTGCGGAAATCGCTTCGAGTCGCCGGCTGGACGACCAGCCCGATGCGGACGGATTCTTCCGCTGTCAGGGTCACGATGCCGGGGGCGGAGGCGGCACCGGGCGGATGGGATACGGCGGCATCGCCGGGTGCTTGGTTGCACCCTGAATGAGTCAGGAGTAAGCCAACCAACAGGCCCAGAACGAGAGAACGTGTGGCGCAAAGTGTCGGGCTCATAACGAGGTATTCTCCGGCGTGCAACCGTCGGCGGCGACGGGGTATAGGCGAGGTCATAGTGTGCCCCCCACGGCTCGTTCCAGGCGCGCCAGGGAGACGGCCAATTCGTACCGCGCTTGGGCATAGTCCATCTGGATCTGGCGTTGCACGCGCTGGGCATCAAAGACGTCGAGAAGACTCGATGCTCCTTGCTGGAAACTGAACTGAGCGAGCCGCAAGGCTTCCTGGGCTTGTTTCAAGAGACCTCGGTCAAACACCTCGATCAGTTCGGCCGTCGTTCTGGCGTCTTGATAATGCTGGAAAATGGCTCTCGCCAGTTCGTTGCGCGTCCGCAGCAACTCGGCTTCATGGTGCCGCTTGGACCCCAGCGACGCGGCGATTTCTCCCTCCCGGTGGTACCAGAGCGGCATGGGGATAGACAGTCCTCCTTGTACCGCTTCCCGCCCGATCTCACGCCAGTAGCTGCCGTTCACCGTCACGCTGGGAATTCTCGATTGCCGCTCGAATTCGATCTTCCAGTCCGATTGTTCGACGGATTTCAGCAGCCGTTGAATGGACGGATGCTGGGTACCCATGCGGACGATCAATCCGTCAAGGTGGATCTCCTTCGACATGCCCATGAAGTCGCCCTGAATGACATACGTTGATCCGAGCGCGCCGCCGGTCAGGGTATCCACCACGGCCCGATTGATACGCACGGCGTTCTCTGCGCGGGCGAGCTGTTGCCGGGCTTTCAGCACTTCGACTTCGGCTTTGATCGATTCGAATTGCGGGGCCTCACCGGACTTCACCCGCGCTTTGACGATCCGGGCGACGCTCTCGACGATGTCGAGATTCTGCTGAGCAAGTGCGGCATCCCGTTGGGCCAGCAACAGGTCGTAGAAGGCGACCTTGACTTGTGTGGCCAGATGCAATCGCGTCTCGGACATACCGGCGTTGGCCGTCGCCAGACCCGCGTCCGCCACGCCTTGTCGGGCCTTGCGCATCGCCGGCCATTCCAACGGCTGTCCGACGGTCACGTTATATTCAGTGAGCTTTTCGCGGTCGAGAGATTCGCGGATGTTGGCACGACCGGTATCCCGTACTTCACCGTAGCCCATGTAGCCGGTGACGGTGGGATTCGGGTAGGCGCCGGCGGCGGTCTGTTGGCCACGCTGCTGATCGATGGTTCCTTCCGCGGACGACACGGCCGGATTCCTCGCCAAGGCCAGATCGAGAATCGAGTCGAGGGTATAGGCCTGTGGAGCCGGCTCTTGCGCGAAGCCGGGCGAAGGGAAGATCGCCGCTCCATATAATAGTGCGGCGCTGAGACCGATGAGCGAAAGAATAGCACGAATTCTCATGTACAGGACTCCGGTGAATGCAATGAGCATATCAGGTTCATCGTTAGGTCGCTCGCGCAGAGATGACGATTTTAGCGGTCGGGGTCATGCTGCGCAATGGATCCTCGGGCTTGAGCCAGATGTTGTATTGGATTGATCCGGCACGGGCGAAGCAGAGGCTCACATAGGCATTCGGTGGGATGGTTGCCGTATCGTCAAGCGATCCGAAACGCGAGAAGCCTGTTTGGCAGGAGACGCCTGCTCCGGAGAGATGGCTGAGCAGGCTGATCCTGACCGGCTCACTCCGCAGATTCTGCCAGCGCACTTCGTCGCCGATATGGACATCCAGGCGTTGCGGGCTGACGGCATCCTGAATGTGGATGTAATGGGTACGCACCGGAGTCGTGCCGGGTGATGCTGCCGCACAGGCGGTCAGGAGGCCCGCTCCGATGAGCAGCCCCACCAATCGGGTCGCGCAATGAGTGACGGCGGTGTTCAGCGTCCGTATGGGCATGTCGTTCCTTTCTTTGCGGGGTAACCGCCGGCTGTTTCATTCATCTATAGACCTCAGTTTTGTCAGTCATTCCTTTTCCTACTCGCATCCCGTGTCACGGCAACCGGGCTTGTCCTCGCTGAGGGCATGGGGTTGTTTCGTTACGAGTTCCCGGACAGGCTTGGACGATTCTGTCGGCAGGTCCCACCGCTGTCTGTTCTCTGGGAGCGGGCTACTCAGGGGGATCCCGGTCGAGAAACACGGCAGCACATTTCTACTGAATATCTTTGCAGTCAGCGGGTTTCAATACAAACTCTCGTACTCCTGTCTGAACGGCTTCGCCTGCCGCGTCGTTATGCTATCTTTCCTTGTTATTCTCCATGTCCTCTTCGAAGCCGACCCTATCGCCATCGGTAGAACACGGTCCTGTTGTCCCGATCATCATCGATCGCCAGAATCGTTCGTGTGTGTGCTGATGCCCGTTCCATTTCAGGGAGAGGTTCATGAGTCGGGAAGGCACTCTCCTGCAACTGGTTCAGCGTTCATGCATAGGTCAGATGGCGTCCGGCATCGCAGCTGGTTCCGTTTGCGCAAGGCGTAACATTACCCGCTTCCAGAGCCAGACCAATGGGCGCGTAATTTCTGCCGACGAATCCCGTTCAGGAAGGCAACGCTATGAGTCGCTGCCACGTGATTGATCGGACAGTCTTCATTCACCCACTGATCTGACTGTGTTGGATAGGGCCTACGATCCATGTCAGATTCGGTGCCGGTGTCCGGAGAACACCGAGGCACATTTCAGTTTCAAGAGCTCCGGGTCAAAGGGTTTCACGATATATTCCTGGGCCCACATCCTGACCGCATTCCGGAGTCTGTCGATATGGGGTGTTCGGGCCATGACAATGACCGGGATGGTTGGATGGCGATCTTTCATTTCCTGGAGAACGGCCATGCCCCCGAGGACCGGCATATCCATTTCGAGCAGCATGCCTGCGAACCCTGTGGCCGGGGTTGCTTGGGCGAGGCGGACGAGTCCGGATACACCGCTGTCTTCACCTACGGCCTCGAAGCCCCATTGTGCCAACTGGTTGCAGGCGGATAGACGTATCTCGTCATCGTGATCGACTACCAGAATGCGCCGCCGGACCGATGATTCCGACAGTATGTTGGGTTTCTGTTCCGTCATCGTAGTATCGTGCCGAACCAAGTCGACCAGTTTCATTGTTGGTTTTTCCCAGCGGGGTGGCTCGTACGTCCTGCTCCGGCCGGAACCGCTGTGAAGGAGTGTCCCCGCGGATGTCGCTGGTTGCGGACGCCTGGCTGCGGGTGGGCGGCACGATTGGACAAGATGAGCGAATCGGTGATGTCACCGCATAGAAGGCACCGTTGCCCGGGGAACGACAGATGGCCTCCCCCGGAGGTCCAATCAACGAACACTTCTGAGACGGTCGGTCCCTGACAGCGCGCGCATACCATGCTGCGGCGCCTCTCCACGTCAGATTCCTTTCTCAGTGTTGTGCTGGCCATATCGATATGTTCCTTATGCAGGAGATCCTGGCGTGATCCCTGGCTGTCGGATCTTCAGGACCGGAGGTTCCGGCACGTTCCAATCGGCAGAGCGTACGTCTCCGCGTCCGAACGTGATGAGCTGGTGGTAGAACCGTTCGCAGTCACGGCAATAGGTCTCTCCGGTCAGGGCGTCGTTCGGCAGGAGCGGGCTGTCTTTCAACGGCCCCGTCTCTTGCCCTCTGCTTGCGGGACCGGTCTCGATTCGTTCGCAAGTGAGCCGCCGACAAAATCCGCAATAAGTCATTTGTGCGGCCATCGCGGCTTCTCCTCGAGAGATTTGTTGCGGTGCCTGTGGGACGCCGATCATGCCTACCGGGCCGGCCTTCCCTCTGCGTGCGCCGGTGATTTTCTCGCCTGCGCCGGCGGGATATAGGGCGCGGCCTTGTGTACTTGAAGGCTGCCGATCATGGATCGCAATGAGCCGGCCAAATCGGTCGTCGCGCCTTTGACGAGATAGCCGGCTGCTCCCGCTGCAAAGGCGGCAGCCACGTACGAAGGTTCGGCGCGGGCGGTCAGAAAGATGACCCGTATGTGGGGGGCGATATCTTTCAGGATCCGGGCAGCTTGCAGACCGTCGATTTTCGGCATGTTGATATCGGAGATAATCACATCCGGTTGCAGGCTCCGGGCGTATTCCAGAAGTGTTTCGCCATCCTCCGCTACACCGACGACTTTAAATTCCGGTTCCAGAATGATACGGAGAAGTTCGCGGATTTGCGGGTGATCGTCGGCCAGCAGGATACGCGTCCGCTTCATGGCACACCTCCATGAGAATGATGGGATGGAACGCACTTGCCCGGGCCGCCGCGCTCCGTAGGGGGGAGTCTAAGTCCGGCAGAGTTGAGGAAGTACTAGACAGGTCCCCAGGGAGGGCTGGGGAAGTCCCTGGGTTCTACCAGCGAAAGCTCTGGGGTAGGCAGCAGAACGGGAGTTACGATGAAATGAGCCCGTGGGTCAGTGCATAGCGGGTGAGTTCGGCCGTGGTGTGGAGATCCAGCTGATCCATGAGTTGCGTTTTGTGAAACTCGACGGTTTTGGGGGAGATGTCGAGGGCGGCCGCAATTTCTTTCACGGTGTTGCCTTCGGCGACCAATTGCAGGACTTCCCGCTGGCGCGGCGTCAGTGAATCACTCAATTTCAGAGAAGGCTTTCGACCGGTCACGGCAGAGTGGACCAATCCTTTTGCGATGAGCGGTGTAATGTAGTTGTGTCCGCTCATCACAGCCTGAATGGCCTGGACGAGTTCCGATCCGGCCGACCGTTTGAGCAGGTAGCCCTTCGCGCCTGCTTTGAAGGCTTCGGTCACGTAGGCCTGGTCGGCGTGCATCGTGACGAAGATGATTCTGGTATCTGGCAAATCTTTATAGAGTTTGCGGGCTGCGTCGATTCCGTTCAGATGCGGCATGGAGATATCGAGCGTTACGATATCAGGCTGGAATTGGTGGGCCATCTTCAGCAGGGTGCGCCCGTCTTCAGCGGCGCCGACGATGTCGCAGGATCCCTCCAGTAATTTGCGGTAGCCGTCCAGGACCAAGGTATGGTCGTCGGCAAGAAGCACTCGGGGTTTTGTCACGTTTCCTCCGTCAAGGGAATGCTGGCTTGAAGCTTGGTGCCGGTGCCGATGGCCGATTCGATCGTCAAGGTGCCTCCGACCAGGGCCACGCGCTCCTTCATGCTCAATAAACCGAGGCCTCCGGATTCAGTTCGTGGAAGATCCGGGGGAAACCCCACTCCGTCATCGGCGATCGTGAAGAGCAGTCCCATGCTGGATTGAGCCAATGCGACCTCGATCCGTGAGGCCTTCGCGTGGCGGACGACATTGTTCAGGCTTTCCTGTGCGATGCGATACAGGCAGGTCGCGATGTCCTGAGAAAGCGTCTTCGGCAGGTCGTGGCAGGTGATGTGGGCTTCAAGATGGTTGCGGGAGCCGATATCCTCCACCAGCCGCTGTAGGGCGATGGAGAGGCCGAGGTCGTCAAGGATCGAGGGGTGATAGTGATAGGCGAGATGGCGCACATCCTCGGAGAGTTCGGCCACGCGGTCTGAAATCGACCGGATGGCGCGGGCGAGTGGCGGCGTGAGAGCAGGCAGTTGCCGCTGAATCCCTTCCAGTTCGATGGACAGCAGTGCAAGCCGCTGGTTGATATCATCGTGGAGATCGCGGGAAATTCTTCGCCGCTCATCCTCCTGGATTCGAATCAGTTGCGACGCCAGTCGTTTGAGTTCCCGGCGGCTGAATTCGAGGGAGTGCTCCGTGCGCATGCGTTCCGTGATCTCGGCGACCAACGCCCCGTTTACCATGGCGAGCTGCCGGGTTCGATCCTGCACGCGTTCTTCAAGTTCCGTATTCATCCGCTGGAGGAAAAGTTCGTGGTCGCGGCGTTGACGGAAATACCAGACGGGTAGCCACATGGCCCAGATGCTGAATGCTCGATTGGAAATGGGCACCCACAGCGGAACGTCATGCGGGTTCTCGCTCATAAGTCCTGCGACGACAATCAAGACTGTGACGGTGCCGGCGATGATGAACGGATACCACCGCTGCGATGAAAGGAGTGACAGGAGCACGGGGGCGAGATAGAGGATGTGATTGGCCACGCCGAGCGGTGTATGGAGGTCGATCACCAAGAGTCCGACCGTCAGCATAGCCACGCCCGATGAAATGACCCATTGTGGAGTTGTATGTTTCATGGAAATCAGTGAGGTGAATTATCCTCCCCATGGCCGGGCTGTTCAAGTCAGGAGTGGGGCGTGCCGGGAAAAGTTTGTTGATGTCGTGAAGCAGGGGAGATTCCCGGTTGACGTTGAAGAATGTATCGCGCGCGCCGGGCGTCCATTCCAGTGGAGCGCCTTGAGTGCGTCGGCGGTCTGACAGGTGAAAGAGCAATAATCACAGGATCGGACCTGCATCGGGAGGATGCGGGTGTTGTGGCGGTGTTATGGCTTATCCGTTGAAAGCTTTTTGCCCAGGCGGCGTGCAAGACGGACCATGCCGGGGGAGCGATCGGCCGGATTCAGCAGCACGTTGAGCACATGCACTTGTGTGGAATCGGCCAGCGCGGCGGCCACCCGGCGCTCGAAGTCCTGCTGCGTCATGACACGGGAACCTACCCCTCCACCTACCAGGTCGCAGATGCGTTCGTATTGCCACTCGTGAATATCGTTGAAGGGACCTTCGAGGATTTCCCGTTCGGTGGAATAGCCGTGGTTATTGAGAATGATCACGATGGGGGCTTGCCCGTAGCGCACGCAGCTGGACAGTTCCGTTCCGGTCATCTGGAAGGCACCGTCTCCGACGAGCACGATCGGGCGGAGTGTGGGATCGGCGCAGGAGGCGCCGAGTGCAGCCGGAATCGCAAACCCCATGGAAGTGTAGTAGGCCGGAGAGATGAATTCAAACCGGCGATGGACGTGAAGGTCGGCGGCGGCAAACAAGGATTCTCCTACGTCGGCGATCACCAGGGTCTGATCGTTCAGGATCGTGTCCAGATGGCTGAATAATCCGTGAAGCGTGATCGGCCCATCAGGAGCTAATGCGGGACTGACCGGGATCGACTGGACCGGCAGGGTACGTGACGGGAAGCTGGGGAGCGGAGCCTCGCCGAGCCCGCGCACGAAATCCTGGAACCGGATCGCCTCGTACCGATGGTGTTTGATGGCCACACGGTCGGCGGTGGCGTGGATCGTACGGCCTTCCGTCATGAGCGGGGAGTGCGCATCCATATCTTCAACATCGGAGAGAATCGATCCGAGAATCAGGAGACAGTCGGATTCGTTGATGAACCGTTGCACCTCATCCCTCCCGATCAGCCCTCCGTACACGCCCACATAGAGCGGATGGTCTTCCCGAATCACGGATTTCCCCAGTAGAGTGGAGGCAATGGGAATGTTCAGTCGTTCGACCAGCCTGGCGAGATCGTCGTGCAGGCCGAACCGTCCGACTTCTGCCCCGACCAGTATCGCCGGGCGTTGTGCGGTCGACAACATCGCGCGGACCTCGCCGATGGCTTCAGTCAGTGCGGCGGGGTCGTTGGGCTCATCTGCAATGCCGATCGGTTTGCCGCTTCTGTGCAATGGTGCATGGACCATGTCACGCGGGATTTCTATATAGATGGGGCGGCGATATCGCAGTAGGGCGGCAAAGGCGCGATCCATTTCCCGTTCGGCAGTGAGAGGATCATCGAGTGCGACGGCGGCGACGGTCATTTGTTCGAAGACTTCCCGCTGGGTGGAAAAGTCTCTGACCATATGGTGCATATAGGGAGTGCGGGTGCGTTCGGAGAGGCCCGGTGATCCCGTGAGTAGGACGACGGGGGATCGTTCGGCATAGGCGCAGGCAATGGCATTGACCGTGTTGAGCCCGCCGACGCAGTACGTCACACAGACAGCTCCGATGCCGTTGATGCGGGCATAGGCATCCGCGGCAAAACCTGCGCAGTCTTCCCGTGTCGTCCCGATATGGGTGATGGGCGACGCTTCGATCAATTGATAGAGCGAAAGGACGTAGTCGCCGGGAATGCCGAAGATGTGCCGGACTCCCAGGCGATGGAGCCGGTCGAGCACGGCAGTTCCGATGGTGGCGGGATGGTTCATGTGCGTGCTCCAGAGGGCGGCAAGAAGCCGGTGATTCACACGCAGCACATCATACTGACCGGGCACCGTCAAGCTTTGTCTTGGAGGCGCGCGATGGCTCAGGGAATCCCCTTGACCTTTGATAGTGCCAGGTTGGATAAGTGACGTATGACAATTCAACCTGATGCATCCACTGCTCGTGTCACCTTACTTCATCAGATGGGGAGGGAAGGGCCCGGCCATCTCTGGCTCTATGCCGGTCATGTGGCGAAGATCGAGGGCCAGCCGGTTGCCGGTGACGTGGTCGATGTCGTGACACCTGCCGGACGATTCTATGGCCGGGGGTTCTACAACCCGGAGTCCAAAATCCGCGTTCGTTTTCTGACCTTCGACGACATCCCTATTGATGAGCCGTTCTGGCTCGAGCGTATGCGTCAGGCTGTACGGCTGCGGCAGCGGATTGTGACGAATTCGACGGCGTACCGGCTCATTCATGGTGAAGGCGACCGCCTGCCCGGGTTGATTGTCGATCGATACGATCAGGCGCTGGTGATGCAGACGCTGGCATTCGGGATGGATCGCCGGAGAGTGATGTTGGCCGACCTGCTCGCAGAGGTCACCGGCCTTAAGACGATTTATCTCCGGAACGATCCGAAAAGCCGGACCCTTGAGGGATTGCCCCTGGAGCGGGGATTTGCGAAAGGGAGCGGAGCGACGACCGTCGAGATTACGGAGGGGCAGGCGATTTTCCGTGTCGATATGGAGTCCGGACAAAAGACCGGGTGGTTTTGCGATCAACGGGAGAATCGATTGGCGGCGGCGCGGTACGCGAACGGCGCTGAAGTGTTGGAGGCGTTCTGTCATACGGGTGCGTTCGGGATTCATGCGGCGCTGGCCGGAGCGACATCAGTCGAGGGGTTGGATGTCAGCGAAGACTCGCTGGTGATTGCGCGGGAGCATGCGCGTCGGAATCGCGTCGAATCACGCTGTCGGTATCGTGCAGGCGATGCGTTTGACGAGCTTCGGTTACTGATCAAAGTCGGGAAGCGCTACGATATGGTCATGCTCGATCCCCCGGCATTCGCCAGGAGCCAGCAGGCCGTGCCGAAGGCTCTCGCCGGGTATAAAGACATCAATCTTCTGGGAATCAGGCTCACGAAGCCGGAAGGTTTTCTGGTGACGAGTTCTTGCTCGCATCATATTTCTGAAACGCAGTTTTGGGATGCCATACGTCTGGCTGCACGTGATGCCAAGCGTGAAGTCCGATTGATCGAGCAGCGGGGACAGAGCGGCGATCATCCGATCCTGGCGAGTATGCCCGAGACGCGCTATCTGAAATGCCTCATCCTGCAAATTTTTTAGCAGGCTGTCGACCCGGGTAAGAAATAGCAGTCGATGTCGGCAATTAGTCGCTGGGTGGTTCGAAATGCCCCGAAGGCCGTTGTTGCCATGGGACAGAGGCTTGGCGTGATTGTTTGACGAGGCTGCGGAGGCTCATTTCCGCTGCACGGAGCAGTTTAGGATCTCCCGCCTGCATCAGCGCCGTCAACATGACATACAGCGATCGATCCAAGCGTGAGCCGGTCAGAATGCGTTCGGTCACTGGGTCTATGCATTCGGGCGGCGGTGGCTCATCGTCGCCGGACTCATTGAACAGGCAATCGAACGATTTGGGCGTGTCAAACAGCCATGACGGTGGAATGCGAAGCGCGGTTGCGAGTGACTCAATGGTCGCTGAGGAAGGATCGGTCTGATCGGTCTCAATTTCTTCCAACTGAGAAATCGAGATGCCGGCAGTTTTTGAGAGGGCTTCCAGCGATTGGTTTCGAGAGAGCCTCCAGGCCTGTATGAGTGCACCGATTGGCATGTGCGGATGATATAGAATTCCTGATTCTGCCGCAAGCGACCTGATGATAGGGATTTGACAAAGTACATACACATCAATGACTTATGTCGTTTTTTGCCTGGTGGCAGGTGAGGGGTGAATTCAGGTACAATATGCTCGTTCGAACTTAGGTCTTTGAAGGAGGGCGGGAACATGTTGGGAACGGACATTCGTGGCATTATGGCTGAAGAAGAAGAGGTGCAGCGGCGCCAGCAGGCCCTGAAATCACTCATGACGATGCGGGCGCGCCAGCTTCGCGAATCGCTGGATGCTCGGATTAAGCGGGCAGGCAATACGGGCGATTGGAAGCTTCTCTCGAAAGCCGAATGCGCGGATTTGCATAAACAAGAGAAGGCCCACTTGAAGTCACAGCTTGAGAAGCTACAGACCGAGCAGGATCGTACCCGCGGGAAGCTCACGCTACTCAAGCGCGCCAAGGCGAGGGCACAGCGGATTCGTGCCGCAGAAGCCGCGTCAGAGCGGAAGCGGCGGTAGTTCTCTGCCGGGTTTTCTCTACGAGCCTGTCCCTGGAGGGTAAGAGGGTCGAACGTGTCTGCTTTGCTCCGCCCTCTTACTCGTGCCCATGGGTTGTTGGTTCGGCATCTCCTCGAAGACAAGAAGTCACGTCTTAGTGAAGGCGCCTTCGTCATCGAAGGCGCTCACGCCTGCCGCGATCTCATTCTTTCTTTTTCACAACAGATCATCAGCCTCACTGTTTCCACCCGATATCTTGAGCAGGAAGACCTGGAGAGCCGCGCCGCCAGGAGCGCGTTGCGAGTTACGCAGTATTCCTGTCCGGATGAGAGCTTCGGGAAGCTTTCTGATGTGGACATGCCGCAGGGCATTCTCGCGGTTGTCCGCTTGCCGAAATGGAATGAGGGCGACGTTCTTGCTCAGGCGCGAGTGCTAGGTGTGTATGGCGAACGTCTACAAGATCCAACGAACGTCGGAACGATTATTCGGACAGCCGCAGGGCTCGGTCTCTCCGGGGTATGGCTGAGCCCTGATTCTGTCGATTGTTTTCATCCGAAGGTGGTAAGGGGCACGGCCGGAGCGATTCTCGCACTTCCGGTGTTTCAAGGGGCAGAGCTGCCTTCTCTGACCGCGTCAGGTTGCGTGCTCTATGCTGCCGTCGTATCTTCGCCTGAGGCCTGTGATCTCAGAAGTATTACAACGCGCGCCCCTCGATCCATCATTGCAGTAGGGAATGAAAGCCAGGGTTTGCTCCCTGCATCCATCGCTGCGTCATCGCGCGCATATTCAATTCCCCTGATACGAGGCATTGACTCACTCAACGTCGCCACCACGGCCGCCATCTCTTCGTACTACTTCAGCGGACTGCCAGTCGCCCGATAGCGATAGATAGGCACTGCCACTTTCTTCTCAACCAGAGTGATGGCGAGAAGATGCTTCCTAGGGTAGGTTTCTCTACTCACTGACGGCGGGCCGAATTCTTACTTCAACTGAGTGCTCTTGCCGGTCATCCGTTAGAGGAATAGTCGGATCGTGTTGCTCGACACCATCGACCGTCACGCTGGTTTCGCCGTTCCCGGTGCCGACCTGTAAGACTGCAATATGGTACACCGTCTCCCGGTATCGGTAGTGCAGCGTGAATCCCTTCCAGGCGGCTGGGATGCAAGGAGTCACGCGTAGTTTGTCGACTTCCAGCTTCAGCCCGAGGAGTGATTCGATGATGAGCCGATACAGCCAGCCGGCCGAGCCGGTGTACCAGGTCCATCCACCGCGGCCGGTATGCGGAGAGACTGCATAGACGTCGGCCGCGACGACATACGGTTCGACTTTGTACGTCGCGGTTTCCTCCGGGGATCTCGCATGGTTGACCGGGTTGATCATGCCCATCAGTTCCCACGCGCGTTGCCTCTCTCCCAATGCGGCGAACGCCATCGCCGCCCAGATGGCTGCATGTGTATACTGCCCGCCATTTTCTCGTACTCCCGGCACGTATCCTTTGATATAACCGGGGTTCAACTCTGACTTGTCGAACGGCGGATCCAACAGTTGGATAAGCGCATTGTCCCGGCGCACGAGGCGCCGGTCCACCGCGTCCATCGCGATGCGCGAGCGTAGGGTGTCTCCGGCCCCGGAGAGCACCGACCAGCTTTGCGCAACCGAATCAATCTGACATTCGGGATTCGTTGCAGACCCCAGCGGCGAGCCATCATCAAAGTAGGCACGCAAGTACCACGCGCCATCCCAGCCATGCAGCTCGATATTCTGACGCAGGTCAGCGGCTTCCTTCCGGCAACGTTCGGCGAACGGGAGATCTCCGCGCTGGTGCGCAAGTGTGGCAAACCGCGAGAGCACGTCATATTGGAAAAACCCCAACCAAATGCTCTCGCCCGTGCCGTGCTTGCCGACCATGTCCATCCCGTCGTTCCAGTCACCGGAACCGATGAGCGGGAGGCCATGCTTGCCGCGTGTGAGGCCTTTTCGAATGGCTCGCACGCAGTGTTCGTACAAACTGGCTGATTGTTCAGACCGGACCGGTAGATCGAAGTACGAGTCTTCCTCCTGGTTCAAGGGGCGGCCTTCGACGAAGTGGATGGGTGCCTGGTCCAAGACCCCGGTGTCACCTGTGCTGAGTACATAGCGGCATGTGGCCAGGGGGAGCCAGAGGTAATCATCCGAACAGCGGGTACGCACGCCTCGTCCTGAGGGAGGGTGCCACCAGTGCTGGACATCCCCTTCCTGAAACTGTCTGGCTGCGCAGAGGAGGAGGTGCTCGCGAGCGAGATGCGGTTTGGTGTGGATGAGGGCCATCGTATCTTGGAGTTGATCGCGGAACCCAAACGCGCCTCCCGATTGGTAGTATCCGCTCCTCGCCCACAGCCGACAGGCGAGTGTCTGGTATAAGAGCCAGCCATTGGTCAACATATTGAGCGACTGGTCCGGTGTTTCCACCTGCACGGCGGTCAGCGTGTGCGTCCAGTGTTGCTGTACCGCGGCGAGCGCAGCACGGGCGGCAGCCGGTCCCCGGAATCGCTGTACGGACTTTTTGGCCTCATCGGCGGTTCGTCCAATGCCGAGTCTGAAGATAATCTCACGCTCTTGTCCGCCGGCTAACTCGAAGGGGACATGGATGGCTGTGCAGGGATCGAGCCCAGCCCCGACTTTCCCGGACAGCCGTAACCGGGTCATCGCGGCCGGATTGCGAAGCGTGCCGTTGCGGCCGATAAACTCGGTCCGGTCGCCGCTGATGGATCGAGCCGTCTCGTCGACGTCAAAGAAGGCCACCCGTCCGCCAAACTCCGTGTTATAGGAATTTCGCGCGAAGATCGCGCCGCTCGCAGGGTCCAATTCGGTGACGACGTGCATCGTCGATTTCGCTCGCAGGTCTCCCAACACCCATTCCACATAGCCCGTCGCAGACAGTTTGCGCGCCCGGCCTGATTCGTTCCGCACCTTGAGCACCATGAACTTGATCGAGGCATCCAGCGCCACGTACACCCACAGCTCCGACCGGATGCCGCGTTCCGTATGTTCGAAGACGCTATAGCCGAAGCCGTGTCGGCTGGCGTACGCGGTCGCTCCGCGGCTGGGAAGCGGCGTGGGGGACCAGAAGTGGCCTCTCTCTTCGTCGCGGAGGTAGAAGGCCTCTCCGCTCGTGTCGCTCACCGGGTCGTTGTGCCACGGGGTGAGACGGAATTCGTGAGCGTTTTCGCTCCAGGTATAGGCCTGGCCGCTCTCCGAGATGACGGTGCCAAAGTTGGGATTGGCCAGGACGTTCACCCACGGTGCCGGTGTCACCTGACCATGCGTGGTGGTGATGACGTACTCGCGCCCATCGGAGGTAAATCCCCCCAGCCCGTTGAAGAACGTGAGATCGTGGCGAGGCAACGCAGCGGATGGCTCGGGTTCTGGACGACGGGTCCGAATTGACGTCAACCGGGGTACGGTGCTTTCCGTATGGCCGCGACGGGTCATCTGGTCTTCCAGCGATCCCCGTCGGTCGCTAATGATCGCGCGTGCGACTGATTGAAGCAGAATGCGGTCTTCGTTCGAGATCTGCTCCGCAGGACGGACGAAGATGCCGCCCGGTCGATCGATCACATGGGCCTCAACGCCCGCGGCGATCAGCCCCATGATTTGTTCGTGGAGCAGCTGGCGATAACCGGCATGATCTTCGTTCCAGATCACCAGGTCGACGGCCAGCCCCTTGGAGCGCCAGTAGGCATGGGCCTGGACGAGTTGACGGACCAGGTCGATATTGGCCGGGTCTCCGATCTGGAGCAACACGATTGGTAAATCGCCGGAGATGGCGTAGCCCCAGAGTCCCGATTGTCCGCGTCGGTTTTTGATCAGATCACTCGGATCGGCCCGCAGAGAGGCATTCGCATACAGGATTGAGTTGGCCAGGCGGCCATAGAGTTGCGCGTCGGCTTCAGTGGCATTCAGTTGCCGCATGACGACCTGGCTATGAGTCCAGGCCAGGTCGAACACACGATCGGCGAGGCGCCGATCGTGATATTTCTCGACCAGGCCCAGGCAGATCTCGCGGCTGTCGCCGATGCCGGACATCAGATCAATGGTGACGGATTCTTCCGGATCGAGGGTGACCTGACAGCGGATGGCGACAATCGGATCAAGCACGGAGCCTTCACTGTCGGAAAGTGCCGTTTGCTGGTGTCCCTCTGGTTGTCCGCCGGAGCCGCGCAGTGCCTGTGGATCGGCGACAGTACGACCGCGGCCGATGAATTGCAGGCGGTCCGTCTCGTACGACATGGCTCCGCTGGATGCTCCATGCACGGCCATGAGGTGGCACATCCATGGTGCGTGCTCGTCGAGGGAGCGCGGCCGGCGCGTACAGAGGATCGCCTGCCGTTCGCGAATGATTTCGGTTTGCACAAAGAGGTTGCTGAATGCGGGATGCAGCGCGTCCGAGGCAGACGATGCGAGGACGACTTCCACATAGCTCGTGATCTCGATCGTGCGGCGGGTCTGCGAGTCATTGGTGATGCGGGTTCGACGCAATTCGATATCATCTTCCGGCGATACCACGATCTCGCTGTAGGTCTCGATATCCTGGTCCCGGCGGCGAAACTCAGCCCGCCCCTCGGAAAAGATGACTTCATAGCTCGCCGGCGATTGAAGCGTCGGCTGATAAGCCGTGGACCAGAATACTCCGCTCTCTATGTCGCGGAGGTAACAGAATGTGCCCCAATTGTCGCGGGTACTGTCTTCGCGCCAGCGGGTGACGGCGAGATCCTTCCAGCGACTGTATCCACCCCCCGCGTTCGTGACCATCACGTGGTAGCGACCGTTCGAGAGTAAATGCACTTCAGGAATCACGGTGTGCGGGCTGGTGAATCGGCGCACCGGTACCTCTGTGTCACCCGAGGTCGTCCGTATGTCGGAGAGCTCGGCGGTATGTGAGTAAAATGCCGTCGCCTTCGGAATCCGTTCCTGGAGCAATAGCGTAGTTGCCTGGAACAATGGATCTGAATCGAATCGTTTTTGCATGGGACGATCAAGGAGCAGATAAGCCAGGGCGAGCAAACTCATGCCCTCGTGATGGGCCATGTAGGACCGAATCACCGCGCTCGATTGGCCGCGCGGGAGACGGGAAGGCGTGTAGTCGATGGCTTCATAGAAGCCGAACTGTCCCTCGGCTCCTTCTTCGGCGAGTCGCTGCAAATTCACGCAGGCGTCCTCAGGCGCCACCATCAGCGCGAGCGCCGAGGCATAGGGGGCAATCACGACATCGTCGGCAAGCCCGCGTTTCAGTCCCAGCCCGGGCACGCCGAATGCCCGATATTGGTAGTTCAGATGCACGTCGATCGTGTTGTAGCCGGATTCCGAAATTCCCCACGGGATGCCGCGCTGCTTTCCGTAGGCGATCTGCCGCTCGACTGCTGCCTTGCAGGTCTGGTCGAGCAGGGTATTCTCGTATGTCGGCATGACCAACAGCGGCATGAGGTATTCGAACATCGATCCGCTCCATGAGATGAGGACGGGTCCCCCACCGGCGGTCGTGAGGAGCCGCCCGAGCGCAAACCAGCTTTCTTGCGGCAGTTGTCCCTGTGCAATGGCTACGAAGCTGCATAGTCTGGCTTCCGATGCCAGCAGGTCGTAGTAACTCGTATCCCGTCGGCGGTCGGCGACGTTGTAGCCGATCGCCAGCAGGTGACAGGTCTTGTCAAACAGGAAATCATATTCCACGGCGGCGAAGTGACTGGCCTGACGGGCTAACTCTTCGAGCGTCGCGATTCTCTCTCTGGCGCGCTGGCTGGCCTTCGCGATGAGCCCTTGAAGGTTACTGACCCAGGTGCGCTCCTCGGGCATCGTCTCCGGGCCCATAAGATGCTCGATGGCTTGCAGACAGGTCAGGTCAAGTCGTGCCAATTCACGCAACGTCGGGATCATATCGATATCGCCACATTCGCTGAGCCGATTCTGTGAAGCCGATAGGAGTGCCCAGGGGGCGAGAAACATGAGGTCGTCGAGGGCATCCCGGCATTGCCGGCTGAGTGCGTGAGCCCACCAGGTTGCGTGGCTTTCCGGGGCACCCTTCAAGGATGCGAGTATCTCTTCTGCGGTGGTCGTCAGCCGGTCAAGGCAGAGCCGTGCCGCCGTGAGCGTGGTCGGCTTGGATTCAACGGCCGCCTCCAGCTGCTTCTGAAATTTTTCCAGGAGGGCCTGAGCCGGTTCCCCTGCCGTATCCTTGAGAGCCCCGAGGGTGTCGCTGAGTCCGTCAAGGAATTGCGGTCCCAGGATCTTCTGATCGCGGAGTGCGAGCAGGCCCGGCCGCAGTGTCAGCAGGTGGCCGGCAAGGTTTCCGCTATCCACCGTCGACACATAGGTCGGCAGCAGGGGTTTCAGCGTCTGCGTGTCGTACCAATTGTAGAAGTGGTTTCGGTGCCGCTCTAAGCCTCCCATCGTACGCAGCGCATTTGTGGTGCGTTCGATGAGTTGTCCTGCCGAGATATAGCCGAAGTCGTACGCGGACAAGTTGGCGAGCAGCGCGAGCCCCATATTGGTCGGCGACGTGCGATGCGCGATGACGGCGACCGGGTGCTCCTGAAAATTATCCGGCGGCAGCCAATGATCGTCCGCTCCAACGAATTTCTCGAAGAACGCCCAGGTCTTTCGGGCCAGCTTCCGGAGAAAGATAGTCTGGTCGGTGGTCAGATGCACTTCGGGGGGAGTGATCGGTTGGCTGATCCACCAGGCGACAGCGGGGGAGGCGAGCCAGAGACCCAGAATGGGGACAGCCACATCCAACGAAGCGGTTTCCGCCAGCGACAAATACATGGCCGAAGCCGCGGCAAGAACGGGCCCGATCCACATCATCCGACTATAGGCGATGAGGTCTGTACGTCGATCGAGGTTATGGTTGCTCGATGGATTCCATTCGAGCAGTCGCGTATGCGTGACCGCCATTCGCCAGAGCGTGCGCACAATCGCATCCACACTGTAGAACGCCTCATAGGGAAGGAACGTGACCGCCAATACCGTCTGAACCACGTGCTGGCCGGCTGCACGGATCGCGACGGCGACATGCTGCTCCGGTAACACGTCCTCCGGCTTCTGAAGCATGTTGAGGATAATGGCCAGTAATGGGGGGACCAGGATGATTCCGATCACCGATAGGGTCCAGAGCCAGATCGGGGATAAGAGGGTCCAGCTCAGCAACAAGAGAAGGGTCAATGCGGAAGGCACGAGGCTCCGTCGAAGGTTGTCGAAGAGCTTCCATCGGGAGAGTCCGGAGAGCGGATTCTTGAGGCGCTGTGCGTCAGGGCCTGGAACGCGCGGCAGCAGCCATCCCGCGAGCTGCCAGTCTCCGCGGATCCAGCGATGCCGCCGGTTCACGTCCAGGCTGTAGCATGAGGGATATTCTTCGTAGAGGTGCACGTCGCTCAAGAGTCCCGCTCGCGCGTAGCACCCTTCGAGCAGATCATGGCTGAGAATTGTATTCTCAGGGAAGCGTCCGGCGAGGGAGCGCTCGAATGCCTCCACCTCATAGATGCCCTTGCCGATGAACGAACCTTCACCGAACAGGTCCTGGTACACATCAGAGATGGCGCGGGTATAGGGATCGATCCCGGGATCGCTCCCGTTGAGGCGCGCATAGCGCGACCGGTTCGTTCCCGGCAGGCTTACGGCGACGCGTGGCTGCAGAATGCCGTATCCGTCGCAGACCCGCTGTTTGTCTTCATCGTACCGTGGGCGGTTCAAGGGGTGTGCCATTGTGCCCACAAACTGGCGTGCGGCATCGCGCGGGAGTTGCGTATCGGTGTCCAGAGTGATCACGTACTTGACGGTCGATAAGACCGCTGTGTTTCCGACGATCAGCGAGAAGCGATCTGTCGAGCCATTCCGTAAAAGCTGGTTGAGGTCGGCAAGTTTTCCTCGCTTCCGCTCATATCCCATCCACACTCGCTCCCCGGGATTCCATCGGCGCGGCCGATGAAAGAGGAAGAAGGCCTCCTGAGTCGTTTCCTTGTACTTGTCATTGAGTTCCTCGATCCGCTTCCGGGCCAGGTGCAACAGGGGTTCGTCTTCCAGTACCGTTTCTTCCTGCGCGTCCCGGAAGTCGGTCAACAGAGAAAAGTGCAAATGGCTGTCCCGATTGGCCAGGAATCGGACTTCGAGCGCTTCGATGAGATGTTCGATATGTTCAACGCTGCTGAGCATCGTCGGAACCACAACCAGCGTATGCGATTCCGGGGGGATGCCTTTGGAGTAGTCCAGGCGCGGGAGCGCATGTGGCGTGACCAGCACGGTTGCCAGCCAGTTGATCAATGTGACCGCCAGTTGGCTCGTGCAGAGGAGTGAGAGGAGTCCGACCAGGGCCAACAACCAACCCTCCACGCCTTCGGCGTAGGCCTGTAACAGTAAGCCGATGGTGAAGAGCAGGGACAAGAGGCCGATCGTGCTGACATAGAGGAGCGACGGACACCGGCTGATCGCTCGCTGTAACGCCTCGGCTCTGGAGAGTTGCACTCCGACCATGCGTTCAAGCTGCGGCGTTTCTCTGCCGATCAGATAGAAACCGACATGCATTTCTCGGCTGTCTCCCCCGCTTCCTGCGGCGCTCTGCTGCGCCAGCTGAACGGCCTGACGCGCGATGTCGCTTTCCGAGAGCCGGCTGCTCTTGGCCATATGCTCTACCGCGTGGCGATAGCGATCGCGGGTGGCAAAATCCATCGCGCCGTAGGCTGCAGCGGGATCCTCGCGCAGGGTTTGTTCGACCACGCTCATCGCCTCAACAAACGTGCGCCAGTCCATGGCGCCCAGAAATCGGAGGCTGCCGATGCTGTTGCTGATGGAGACCTGATCGACGGCCTGCTGTTGATTTTCCGATTGCACGGATTGTTCAATCGTCAACCCGGATTCGGAAAGCCGCTGTTCGATCCAGGTGAGCGGCCATGCGAGCGCCGGGCTCTGTCCCTGCAGCCGGCGGGCGAACTCTGCCACAAACGCACTCGCCATCGGCGGGCTGGACCGTGCCATGTCGGCGATCACCAGAATGAGACTCTTCGGATCCTTCTCCGCGATCTCCATCATCTGATCCGCCCAGAAGTCGGCGCGATTGCGGTCGATTCTGTGCGCCGCCATCCGTGTCGCCGCGCGCCGGAGATTTTCGATCAGTGCCAGGCGGAGCATGATCGGGATCGCCCATAATTCGCCTAACGTAAGGCCGGTGATTGTCTGATAGGCAGCGACGAAGCTGCTGAGGCTTCCCGGATCGACGCGTCCGTCACCGTGCGAGATTGTTTCGAGCGCGATGTCATAGACGCGCGGAAGTCCGGCCGATGAGCCATTCAGCAAGTAGGGAAGTTCCCGGCTGTATCCTTTGGGCAGGTGCCGCTTGGCCAGCCGGATTTGCTCTTCAATGAGATAGAAGTTATCGAGCAGCCATTCTCCGGCCGGCGTAATCCGGCGGGTCGCCTTCACCGCTTCCGCCAACAGATCGCGGACTCCGATCAGGACGCCCTCATTCTCAGCCAGCCGGCTCAGGAGCCGGTCCGGAGCCTGGCCCTGACTCAACTGGTGGAGGCCGGCCAGGGTTTTGCCATGCTGTTCCATCTGGTCGGCGCTGAAGAGCTCCGAGCGCAGCGGCGGCTCGCCACCGGCGTACTGTTCGGCTAAGTCGTTTTCGGGGAAGCTGGCCCTCGAATGGAGCAGGTTTCCGAGATGGATCTTGCTGCGTATCGTCACGTGTTCGGTCTCTTTCTTGGATGAGGGGTTTGCGCGTCAGTTCGCAACCGGGCCTGAGGTAGTGGATGCGCACTCTTTGGCGCCTCGTCATCGGGACAACCGTTGGTTTGAATGCGAATATCTTCAGGCCAACGTGCGTCTACCGGCGTCCAATGAGCGGCAGAAGGTCGGACATTGTTACGTAAGCAGATAAGAGCGGCGGCTGAGAGATGTTCGCGGATCGCTGCTCTTGGCGATGCTTGTGCAGAGCCTTGGCGAAACCCGGCCGTAGAAATCCGGGAAGGTCCTGTTCGCCAAGATCTTGTATGGGGGAACGTTCTAATAATGTACCTGACCTGTCGGAATAGCTCCGTAACGTGTTACTTGATCAAGCAACACCGAGAACAATCTTCCTTCTAACGCGTACATTTAACCCGATAGATGTAAGGCGCTCTGGTCAAAAGTGCTCAGTATGATGAATTCTGGCAATCAGCAGGTCGGACTCGCTTGGCTCGAAATCTATCCAGGCCCATGAAGGGAATGCCAATCAGCGTGAGCGGCTGTCCGGTGCGCTTCAGTCGGTCATGAAATATCCGTCGATCAGCCCCCTGAAACAGGTGTAGCGTTCTAGCATACGTCAGGAACCGCGATAACCTGTGACGGGAAGCTATTCAGAGAGCATCTGGTACCGGGGCGGCGGAGACTGGGGAATCGGTCACGCTGGGAAGAAGTCGGAAGCGCAAGAGACTGGACAGTCAGCGGAGCGCGTCGCACGAGATATTTTTACTTTGGACGCATTGCATATGGGAGTCAAGCAGTATGGCGCGGGTTTGATGGGTAATGATACTGGTGTGTAACGAATCTTGTCGGGATGGGCGAGGCGTAAAGGTTGGGGGAGGGAGAGAGTCTTGGACATTGGGATGGAGATTGTTGCAGTGGTGCCGAGGGACAGAATCGAACTGTCGACACGAGCCTTTTCGGGGCATCGTTTGATCTTTATAACGAACTGAAATTGTTTGTGAGTTATCGCCATTGTGAGCGCGGGCAGCTAAATGGGCCACCGGCCATTTTCTAATTAACCGTGCTGTGGCCGGCGCACAACCAGAAACGTGGTTTATCCGCCAGGCAGGTATCTGGGCCGTTCTGCATCCGTGGACCAAGTGCATCGAAGCTGAAATCGCGCAGCGATGGCGGAGATTCAGAAGGCTGGGAATGTCGCAGCCTGCGACGGTCAGTGTTTCGGAGAGAGCTCAGCTGAGCCGCAAGTAAGACGAGCGATTCTGCTCAGTGCGCTCACCGTCATTCGCACGGTGAGTAAGTTTTTTTATCCGACTGAAAAATCCTCCTGCACCTGAACACAGAAAGACTCAAGCACTGAAACCTATCGTTTTGGTGGTTTTATGGTTTCGTCAATCCGTTCAACATAGCCATGCGATTACAGGGAATCTCGACAGGCAAGAAAGTTGCGTGTAACTGGCGCACGGCTTCTGCACACCGTTGGGCACGGGGCGGGCGAATGCGGGTTGAGCCCTGTCTGTCACCCCAAGAGTTTTCTCGTATAGATGCATAATTATGACTGAGGTCAATCGCCGGTATCGGGCCTTGCTTGAAATCTCAAATGTGCTGAACTCGCAGCGTGAGATGGACTGTCTATGGCGGCGTGTACCGAGCGTATCAAAGAGGTCGTTCCGTGGGAACGAGCCGGATGGCGGGCTTGATGGCGGGTTGACGGCCCGCTGGAGCGGCCAACCGACTGGGCATTAACCCCAGCACGCTCCGTAGTCGAATGCAGAGGCTCGGGCTGTCAGGGTCCACCTTTCACGCTTCCCATGAATAAGTCTCTCCATCATGGTCCTCACCCATCGCCGCCAATCGTGAGTTTGTAAGAGCAGCCCGGATCGATTACGTCCTGAGCCGTGGCAACGTTATGTCTGATCATCTACCCATATCAGCTCAATGCCGAAACAACTCTCATTCTTTCTCTGGAGCCGCGAAGCTTCTGCATATGGATAGAAGCTTCGCGGTAACTACAGCCTTCCCATTGACGTTCGACTCATCTCTCGAACCGCCCTTCTTGAAAGCTCGTGGTCCGTTCACAATATTCGCGGTAAATCGCGAGTCTTCGCGATAAATGATTCGTCCCGGCGATGTGCAAATGGCTCGGCAGACTCGCTCCACGCTTAATTCCCCGCCATTCGCGTCTAAGTAGTTGCAATAGCATCCGCTCTCTTCGCAATTGAGCCGCGTTCATATCTGGCACTTGGCTTGCTCATCTCATCACCCAGAGATCGTATGCGTGTGAATTTGATTCCGTGACATCTCGAGAAGGCATGTGACGTTCTGAACCTAACAGATACATCGGTATCCAACGTCGCGAACGGTCATGAAGAGGTTGGGCGATGGCGTCGGCAAGTCTAGAATCAGGTCAGTGCACTCTTATCGCTTATGTGCCTCTCGCAGGTGAGCGGTGCCGGGCCGGCGTGGTTGGAGTTCTTGTGTTCACGATCATCACAGGACTGAGCGGCTGTAACTTGTCATTGCCATTTGAGACACCGATTCCTTCCCTCGACAACGTTCAATTTATGGATGCATGGAAGACCTACCTCCATTGCCGTTCAAGCACAGTGCCTGCCGAGATCCGTTCCGACCTGCATTGGTTGAAGCGCGTGGAGCATAGGGTGACTGTCCCGGACCAGGTGTCCGCTCTTCTGCCTGATGCGATCAGGTCTCTGATGACTGCACTTCCGTCCAGATTGGCCGTTGATCCCAAAGCGATGGTTGTCGCCTGTGAGTTGCACGATGGTCATGTGGCCCAATCTGCAGCACAAGCTGAGTTGAGTGTGGAATCGGTCACCTTGGTTGTGACGGCAGGGAAGGAACGGGCCTCTGCTCATTATGCCGTTGAGGCCGGCCGAAGGCTCAATGGCATGGAGTAGGGGCTCCCATCCGATCGCAGTTGACTGAAGTGAGTAGCCTGATTGAAGCCTACTGAAAAGTCCGAAGGCGTCGAGGAACAGGTTTTACATGGTTAGCCACGCCAACGGTGTTTCCCAAAGCACCAAATCAGCGCCACCTCCGGACGGGTGGCCGGTGGGATCGTACAGCAGAAGGCATGGAGGCGTTCTGTGGCAAGGAGATCACATTCATGAGTGAGAGTTATGATTTTGATCTGTTGTGCATCGGCAGCGGTCCGGCTGGCCAGCGTGCTGCGATACAGGCTGCCAAACTCGGAAAACGGGTGGCCATCGTGGAGAAACGTCCCAGTATGGGAGGTGTCTGTCTGGACATGGGGACCATTCCGAGCAAGACGTTTCGCGAAGCCGTCTGTTCCCTTGCGCAGGGGGCTGGCCAGTTCGGCCATGGGCCGGCATTTCACCGGGAGCCGGCCACGACGCGTCGCTTCTCTGTGGAAGGACTCCTTCATCGCATGGAGGTGGTTGCCCGGCGCGAATCGCAGGTGATCGAACAGCAACTGTGCCGCAATGATGTCCAAGTGATTCAAGGAGAGGCTTCGTTTAGCGGTCTTCATTCCCTGGTTGTGACCGCTGCAGAGAGCCGGCGTACGCTGACGGCTTCCCATATTCTCATCGCCGTGGGCACATATCCGGCCTCACCTCCCGGCGTGCCGGTCGATGGAGACATCATCCTCACGAGTGACGACGTCGTGCGGCTCAGGCGGTTTCCGAAGAAGCTCATCGTCGTTGGCGGGGGCATTATCGGGATCGAGTACGCGTCGATGTTTGCCGCCCTTCAGGTCGAGGTGATCGTGGTGGACAAGCGCGAGCGGCTTTTGGAGTTCTTAGACGGCGAGAGCGTGGATGAACTGATGCACCAGATGCGGCGCCAGCGCGTCACATTCCGGCTGGGCGAAGCCGTTGAAAGGTTGGAAGTGACAACAAGCACTCCCCCGCAGGCCGTCGTTCACCTGGAATCAGGCAAATCGATCGCGGCCGATCAGATCCTCTTTTCGGTCGGGCGGATCGGCGCAACCGGCCGGCTTAACCTGGACGCCGTGGGGATCAAGCCTGATGAGCGAGGGCGACTGACAGTCGATCGGCAGTTCCGAACCGTGGTGCCGCATATTTATGCAGTCGGCGACGTCATCGGCTATCCGAGCTTAGCCGCGACGTCGTTCTTACAAGGACGGCTTGCAGCTTGTCATGCGTTTGGGGTGGAGACAGGTCCGATGATTGAACATCTTCCGATCGGCATCTATGCCGTGCCCGAGGTCTCGGCTATTGGTCAGTCAGAGCAGGAGTTGACGCTGAAGAAGATTCCGTATGAAGCCGGTATCGCCCGATATCGAGAGATTGCACGAGGGCAGATCCTTGGAGATGACAGCGGGTTTCTCAAGCTGCTCGTGCATCGCGAGGATCAGCGATTACTGGGGGTTCATGCTGTCGGGACCGGGGCGACAGAACTGATCCATATCGGACAGGCCGTCTTGGAGTTGGGCGGCGGACTCCCGTACTTCTTACGGACCGTGTTCAATTATCCCACATTGGCGGAGTGCTACAAGGTTGCGGCTCTTGATGCGTTCAACAAGTTGTCCGGATAAAGGCTGTTCGAAAAAAAGCGGGTGGCCTGCATTCCATGTGAGTTGTGGAAAGGGAAGCCTATGAAGCATCGGAACAACAATGGGAACCTGTGGTCGATCGTATTGGCCGGTGGTGAAGGTACGCGTCTGGGGTATTTCGTGCAGCGGTGGCTAGGCCGTCAGAGACCGAAACAGTTTTGCACCTTTGTCGGTACACGATCCATGCTTCAGCATACCTTGGATCGTGCGGCGCGTCTCGCGCCGGTGGAGCGGTCCGTCCTCGTCATCGCACAGACCCACCGTCAGGAGGCGATGATGCAACTGGATGGAGGCAAGGTCGGGACTGTCTTGTTACAACCGGCCAACCGGGATACGGCGGCCGGAGTGTTCCTGCCGTTGACCTATGTGCGGGCGCGGGATTCCCGGGCGACCGTTGTCATCTATCCCTCCGACCATTTTGTGTATCCGGAAGACCAGTTTCTGGACAACGTTCGGGACGCGGTGCTGGCCGCCGAGCGGCTGGAGGACCGCATTGTCCTGCTGGGAGTGGCGCCGGACCGCCTCGAGCTGGATTACGGCTGGATTTTGCCGGGGCAACGCATCGTCCATTCCGGAGCGAAGCAGATCCGGACGGTCCTGAAATTCTTGGAGAAGCCCACGGCGCTGCAGGCTGATGAAGCGTTGTCGGGCAACGCGCTCTGGAACACATTGGTGGTGACAGCGAAGGTGAACATCCTTTGGGAGTTGGGGCAGCAGTGTTTCCCCGATCTGATGGAGCGTTTTGAGCGCCTTCGTCGTGCAATCGGTACCGCGGAAGAGATCCGTGTTTTGGAGGAGATCTACCAGGATATGCCGGCAAAGAATTTTTCTTCTGACCTCCTTCAGCAGGTCCCCGATCGTATCGCGGTCACCGAACTGACGAATGTGCTGTGGAGTGATTGGGGGAGACCGGAGCGCATCACAGAGGCGCTCCGGAGGATCAGCCGAATACCCGCCTTTCCCTTAGAAGCACTGAGTCGTCCGTTTGCTCCGATTCGCAACAGGAAGCGTTTCGCTGCGAGCAGTTGAAGGCAGGCCGCGAGGCTCCTATCGGCGTGAACGGATGGGATGCAGGTGGGTGAACTTTGGACTGGTGAGTGTAACCACGGGCAAGGCGCCGGGCGAATCCGATCACGCGACATCAGAACGGGAACGGGCCATTGTCAAGGAGGTAACTAGATGAATGTCTCACATGCCGACACTGTGAACCCGGTTCGTGCCCTTCAGACATTCGGGCAATCCGTCTGGCTGGATTATATCGAGCGGAGTTTTATCAGGAGCGGGGCATTGCAACGTCTGATTGCCGACGATGGAGTGTGTGGTCTGACCTCAAACCCAGCGATCTTCGAGAAAGCCATCAGGGGGAATTCGGACTATGTCGACGCTCTGCGGGCACTCAGGCGGGAGCCTGGCCTGGACGCGAAAGCGCGCTACGAACGGCTGGTCATTGAGGATATTCAAGGTGTGGCTGATCTTCTGCAGCCGGTCTATGCACGGACGAAGCGGCGTGACGGCTATGTGAGTTTGGAGGTCTCCCCCCATCTGGCCCATGATACGTGGGGGACGTTCGAAGAGGCCCGACGACTGTGGGACGCCGTCGGGCGCGACAACCTGATGATCAAAGTTCCTGCCACTCCCGAGGGGATTCCTGCCATTGTGCACCTGATCAGCAGGGGGATCAATGTCAATGTGACCCTCATATTTTCGCAGGAGGTGTATGACCGTGTCGCCGAGGCCTACTTCATGGGCTTGGAACAGTTGGCAATACGCGGCGGTGACATCGGAACAGTGGCCAGTGTGGCCAGCGTGTTCGTCAGTCGCATTGATACCACAGTGGATGCTGCAATTGCCGCGCACCTCAAGGATTCGATACACGAGACGGAGCGGGCAATGTTGAGGAGTCTTCAGGGGACCGGTGCCATTGCCAACGCCAAGCTGATCTATCAGCAGTATCAGACGCTGTTTTCCGGTACGCGCTGGGACGCATTCGCCAGACGCGGCGCGATGACCCAACGGGTGCTCTGGGCCAGTACCGGTACGAAAGATCCCGATTATCGCGATGTGCGGTATGTGGAGGAATTGATCGGTCCTGAGACGGTCAACACGGTTCCTCCGGCGACGTTGGAGGCGTTTCGCGATCACGGACGTCCACAGAGTCGGCTCAGCGAAGGCGTCGGTGATGCGAAGGTTATCATGCTCGGGTTGGCGCAAGCCGGCCTCTCGATGAAGGAGATCACGGCCCGGCTGTTGGAGGAGGGGCTGCAGTTGTTTCGGGACGCGTTCGACCGGCTCCTTGCCGCGGTCGAGCATCGTGCAAGCGAAGAGGCATCGCCTCGACTCTATGGATTGTCTTACAGCTTGCCGGCCTCTTGCGCTGTCGAAGTCCGATCTACTCTTCAGGACTGGGGTGACAGCAACAGGGTGCGACGGTTGTGGTCTTGCGACCCGTCTCTCTGGACGAATCGAGATGAAGGCCAATGGCTCGGCTGGCTGGGAATCACGGACGATCAGCTGGCGCATCTTCCGCTCCTCACCAGCCTTGCTGCGGAAGCCAAACGCAGGAAATTCAGCCATGCGCTGGTTTTGGGAATGGGTGGTTCAAGCCTCTGCCCGGAAGTCTTGAAAATGATGTTTGGAAAACAGGCCGGTTATCCGGAACTCCATGTGTTGGATTCGACTGATCCGGCTCAGATCAAAGCGGTTGAGACAAGCCTGAATCTCGCGACGACACTCTTCATCGTCTCGAGTAAATCCGGGAGCACCCTGGAGCCGAATATTCTCAAGCAATACTTCTTTGAACGTGTGCAGCACCTTGTCGGAGCGAGAGCGGCCGGGCAGCGGTTCATCGCGATCACGGATCACGGTTCGATGCTCCACCAGGCGGCAGTAACGGATGGATTTCGTCATCTCTACTTTGGGCTTCACAGTATCGGAGGCCGGTACTCCGCTCTGTCGAATTTCGGCATGGTTCCCGCAGCCATCATGGGAGTCGATGTAGCCCAGTTTCTCGACCGTGCGGGGGAGATGGTGGAGGCCTGTTCATCCGATGTACCGGTCGAGGACAATCCCGGCGTCGTGCTCGGGACGATTCTCGGGGTGCTCGCCAATCAGGGGCACGATAAAGTGACGATCATTGCCTCCCCCGGCTTAAGGCCGTTGGGCGCCTGGCTTGAACAACTCCTTGCGGAGTCGACCGGCAAAGGCGGCAAGGGGATCATTCCGGTGGATCATGAAACGATCGGGACCCCGGAGGTCTATGGACCGGATCGTGTGTTTGTGTACCTGCGGTTGCATGCTGAGTCGGAGCAGATCCAGGACGATGCCGTCGAACGGCTCGAGCGAGCAGGGTTGCCGGTCGTCCGCATCTCGGTGGCCGACCGCTATGACCTGGGGCAGGAGTTTTTTCGCTGGGAGTTTGCCACAGCAGTTGCGGGAGCGATTCTGGGGCTTAACCCGTTCGACCAGCCGGATGTGGAAGCCAGCAAAGTCGCAACCAGGTATTTGACGGCTCAGTATGAACACACCGGGGCGCTTCCGCCAGAATGTCCGATCATTGAAGAGCAAGGAATCCGCTTATATGCGGATCCGGTCTATGCCAAAACTCTCGCGGCTGCGACGGGCGACTCTTCTTCGCTGAAAGATTATCTGACAGCGCATCTGAACCATCTTGCCCCGGGCGATTACTTTGCTTTGCTGGCGTACATTGAAATGAATTCCGCACATGAAGCACAACTGCAATGCATGCGCTATATCGTCCGAACAACGAAACGCGTGGCCACATGCCTGGGCTTCGGGCCTCGATACCTCCACTCGACAGGACAGGTCTACAAAGGGGGGCCCAACAGCGGGGTATTTCTGCAGATCACTTGCGAGGATACGGCAGATCTGCCGGTGCCCGGACAGCGCTATACCTTCGGTGTCGTCAAAGCCGCACAATCCCGAGGCGATTTTCAGGTGTTGGCGGAACGAGGGCGGCGGGTGTTGCGGGTGCATCTGGGTGCTGATGTCAAGGCGGGTCTGATGACACTGAAGGCGGCCATGGAGCGGGCCTCGGCGTGAGCAGAGTACTGATCGAGGGCACGGCGACGCCATCGACGAACGGGGCGTCGTTCTGTCATGCAGGGAACGACAACCCAGCCGAACGGTTTTAATTCAGTCGGGAGGCTACGATGACCGAGTCACAATCAGATGCGCTTGTCCTGTTTGGCGCCACCGGCGATTTGGCATTTAAGAAGATCTTTCCCGCTCTACAAGCGATGGTCAAACGCGGCCATCTGACCGTGCCGGTGATCGGTGTGGCGAAGGCAAATCGAAACGCTGTGGAACTGCGCGAGCATGTCCGTGAAAGCCTTACTCAATTCGGCGGAGGAGTCGATGAGGCAGCGTTTGCCAGGCTCGTACAGCTGTTACGGTTTGTCGATGGCGATTACAGGGAGGACGAGATCTTCGTTCGCCTCCGGAAGGAACTCGGCAGCGCCCGGCACCCCCTCTATTACCTGGCGATCCCGCCCAGTATGTTTCGTCCGGTGGTTGAGGGACTCGGTCAGTCGGGCTGTGCTCAGGATGCGCGAGTGGTGGTGGAAAAACCGTTCGGACGGGATCTGGCATCCGCACAAGCATTGAACCGCACCCTGTACAGCGTCTTCGACGAGACGGCGATCTTTCGGATCGATCACTATCTGGGCAAAGAGTCGATCCAGAACTTGTTGTATTTTCGTTTTGCCAATTCGTTCCTCGAGCCGATCTGGAATCGCGATTTTGTGGAAAGCGTGCAGATCACGATGGCGGAACGGTTCGGTGTATCCGGTCGGGGAAGCTTTTATGAGGAGGCCGGGGCCTTGCGCGATGTAGTCCAAAACCATCTCTTGCAGGTGGTGGCGAATCTGGCGATGGAGCCGCCTATCAGTGGAACAGGTGAGGCGTTACGCGACGAGCGAATCAAGGTGTTTAAGCGCATGAGGCCGCTGACGTCGGATGATGTGCTGCGCGGGCAGTTTCGCGGCTATCGAAACGAACCAGGAGTCGCTCCGGACTCGCGAGTAGAGACGTTTGCCTCGCTCCGGATCCATCTCGATTCGTGGCGATGGGCAGGGGTGCCGTTCTTTATCCGCGCCGGAAAGCATCTCCCGGTCACGGCCACGGAAGTGTTTGTGACGTTGAAACGGCCGCCCCAGAACGTGTTCGGTGAGACAGCCGGAGAACCACGGAACTATGTGCGGTTTCGGCTCGGCCCCGATCGGGTGGCGATCGCGATCGGGGCGCGTGCCAAAGTGCCGGGTGAAAAAATGATCGGACGTGAGACTGAACTCTTTGTGAGTCATCAGCGGGGAGATGAGATGGAAGCCTATGAACGGCTGATCGGCGACGCGATGATGGGCGACGCCTCGCTTTTCGCGCGGCAGGACGGGGTCGAAGCCTCCTGGCGTGTGGTGGATCAAATCCTGACGGCGTCGACGCCGGTCTATGAATACGAACCGGGTACGTGGGGCCCGGGCGAGTCTCAGACGCTGGTCGGTCCGCTCGGCGGATGGCAAAGTCCGAGGGAGCATCAATGAATCATCGGCGAATAGACCGACCGTTTCACCGTGTGGCCTCCGGACCCGTCAGCGGGCAGGTGATGAAGGTTCTGGTTGTGGACGTGGGTGGTACCAGTGTGAAGGTCTTCGTGTCCGGACAGCAGGCCGTGCGAAAGTTTCGCTCGGGGCCGGCGTTGTCGCCCAAGCAGATGATTGCCGGCGTGGTGGCGGCGGCGGAGGACTGGATCTACGATGCGGTCTCGATCGGGTACCCCGGGCCCGTAAGCCGGGGCCGGTTGCTGGAGGAGCCGAGAAACTTGGGAGTCGGTTGGGTAGGATTCGACTTCATGAAGGCCTTCGGATGTCCCGTCAAGGTCGTCAATGATGCAGCCATGCAAGCTCTGGGAAGTTATGAGGGGGGCAGAATGCTCTTTCTCGGCCTGGGAACGGGATTGGGCTCGGCATTGATTGTGGACAAGGTCATCATGCCGATGGAATTAGCCCATTTGCCGTATCGAAAAGGCAGAACCTTTGAAGACTATGTCGGCCTTCGCGGACTTGAGCGACTTGGGAAAACGAAGTGGCGGCAAGCGGTGGACGATGTCGTAACTCGGCTGAAGACTGCTCTGGCAGCCGATTATGTCGTGCTTGGCGGCGGTAATGCCAAGAAACTCGTGCAGCTCCCGGAAGGTGCTCGTCTCGGTGATAATGCCCACGCCTTCATTGGCGGGGAGCGCTTGTGGAAAGAACCGGCGTGACGCGGGTGTCGGCCTGGCCGACGCAGCGGGAGGACAGCCTATGCAGCTTGGGATGATCGGCCTCGGGAAAATGGGGGGCAATATGGTGCGGCGGTTGATGCGCGGAGGGCATCACTGTGTGGTGTTCGATGCGAATCCGGACAATGTGCATCGGCTGACTGCTGAAGGCGCCGTTGGAGCAACTTCGCTCGATGATCTGATCAGCCGATTGACCGCCCCGCGAATCGTGTGGGTGATGGTGCCTGCGGGAGAGGCGACCGAAACCACTGTGCGGGCCCTTGCCCAAAGGCTAAACCACGAGGACATCGCCATTGACGGCGGAAACTCATACTTCAAAGATGATGTCCGGCGCGCGAACGCGCTGGCGACCCGAGGAATTCACTATGTGGATGTTGGCACGAGCGGAGGAACGTGGGGATTGGACCGGGGCTACTGCCTGATGATTGGCGGGCCAGAGGCCGTGGTCACACATCTTGATCCGATATTGAAAACCTTGGCACCAGGCCGGGGCGATGTGCCACGGACGACAGGGCGAGAGATTATGCCAGGAACAGCTGAGGAGGGATATTTGTACTGCGGGCCTTCCGGCGCCGGGCACTTCGTCAAAATGGTTCACAACGGGATCGAGTATGGTCTCATGCAGGCCTATGCCGAGGGATTCGATATCCTTCGCCACGCTAACTCAAAGAACCTTCCGGAGGAGCTACGCTACGACTTGAACTTGTCGGACATTGCCGAGGTCTGGCGGCGTGGAAGTGTGGTGGGATCCTGGTTGCTCGATTTGACCGCCGCTGCCCTGGCGGAGAATCCCGATCTGTCCAAATTTACCGGCTCCGTCCAAGACTCTGGTGAAGGACGTTGGACGGTGATGGCGGCGGTGGAGGAGGGAGTTCCGGCAGAGGTCCTGTCGGCCTCTCTCTACACCCGATTTCGTTCGCGGCAGGACCATACGTTTGCCGAGAAGGTGCTTTCTGCGATGCGCTACAAATTCGGCGGCCATGTCGAACGGCCGGCCGGCGGTCCGTGATTTGAGAAGCGCGGTTATGGAAAGAGCGACAGTGCGCCATTGCGGTAATTCCTTCACTGTCCGGGGCAATAAGGCCGATTCCCTCGATGGAGGGTCACGGTTTTGCCGGGCGAATTGTTTCTGATAACGAGAAAGGTGACGGAGAATTCCATCGGGATCCCATCCGCCTCTTGACGAGAGGAGTCTTTTCGTCAAGCTGTCCGTCCTGAGTGCTTGGATGTTGGGTGATGGCGTGCGGTCATTCAGTCGGGAGGGCCGATTTGCCTGTGATTTGCCACGCCTCCTGAGGTGCATCTCAGTGGTGGTTGTCACTCGGTAATACTGTTGCAAGCACGTGTAGCTACCAGCGGCTCATGTAATCGATCTCGGCTACGGTGCAGATCTGTTTATTCATGAACCATAGGATGGGCCGATTCTCCTGTCTATGTCTAATGGCTGCAACGCACTCTCTTTGACTCGGGCTTGCTACGCAAATAGTTGTCCGATTCTGAAAGGACATTCTATGTGCCCGGTCGTTGCCTTGATCATCCCCACGCTGGTTACCTGCATCGTCGCGATGTGGGCTTCGTGGGATGAGAGGGCGAGCCTCACGATGTAGAGAAGCCGGAGAGGGGTGCCTACGGATACCGGTATCGGACAGCAGCGTCAGATTGATCGTCATGCGCAAGAGTTGGAAACGCTCGAGAGGGCAAGATGCGCCTCGAGCGGGTGGGTCGTGCCGTTGTAGTGGTCCGACATCTGTTGTACCTGATGAGCGCATTCCAAACGGGGAAGGGCGAGTCAGTCTCGTGCCGTTCTCGCTCTTGACCGGTGTATGACCGGGGCGTAGAGTAAAGGCTCATTCACGATCCGCCTCATGCAGGAGGTGGCGGTCATGATCCTCCGTGGAATACAGATCCAACGGTGCGGGCATGATAAGTGCGGTCTCCTCTCTGATCAAACTCTTTCCAGCAATCTAGCCGAGTTGCAGCCTTCCGGCGTCCTTGCGCTCATCCGGATGAGTGTCTGCGACGGTGCACACGCTCTTTTCTTCACCACTTCAAGCCGGGAGGTTTAGCAGGTGTCAGACTGGAAGGACCGGAAACCGTTTCATGTGACTTGGGCAAGTTGGTGCGGGGTGCGCCGGCCACGCGCCGAATTGCCCGACTCAGAAAGGAGGCAGGTATGTCGTACCGCTTCAACAGCATCGATGTGATCGTGGCTGTCGGCATGTGTGCGATCGTCTTCGGCGCCCTCTTGTTCTTTGTCGCTGCCAACGGCACCGTTCAGGCCGTCATCCCGCAGCCCCTCTCGACAGAACTACCCGCTGGACTTGAACTCGGCATGACCTGGCTCCAACCGGCCCTGGGCCACGCCATTGTCAACCAAGCGATCTCCGAGCGCCGCGCCAATCAGGTCATTGCCCAATCTGCATCCGAGTGGAACCGAGCGACGCTGGCGCAAGAGGCATTCCACTCGCAGCCCGGCGGCCCCTTCGGAATCGTGATGCAGCAGGCCCTGGCGGTTCCCTCCGCCCATATGGCCCGCGTTCAAGCGGTCATGGGACGGGCAATCGTGAACTTTACTCAGCGCGGCATTCGAAGCGGAGCGTTATCCGCCGATCAGTATCGCTCGGCGTACAACAGCCGCATGATTCATGCGACCGAAGCCAGAGGACAGCGCCTTGACCACGAATTTGCCTCCACATGGCAGGCGACCCTTGGGCGCGGGATTGTGGATTCTATTCAAACCTACACCAGGCAGGCCGGCGCGATCCAAGAGCGGGTCGGGACGGCGCTCCTGCAGATGGTGCAGGCTCAAACAGGAGGGGAGGACATCCGGTCCGGTAATCAGGAGCAGTTGGCGAGTCTCATCACGGCCGCCGTTCGCACTGAGGCATTGGCGGATCGCTTGACCATGCTGGCGGCGCACGAATCTGTATTGCCCAACGAGACGGCTGTCGTTTCCACCGAGCCAGTCTCCTGGCCGGTGATGTCGATGGGCTACGTGATCGGCGCCGGTCTGCTGTTGGCGGCTGTATTTTTCGGCGGACTTTCGTTGACCGCGCAGAGCAGAGAATCCAAAGCTCTCGCCGAGATGAAACAGGACGCCGACAAGTGGGTGTATCGCATCGCGGCGTGAAGGGAGCGGGAAGAAAAGGACTCGTGTGGTTTCCCACGCGAGCATGTGACTTATGTCATGGGGATATTGGGGAATCGTGGGAGGTCTCCTGGCGATGGTGGCGACCTTGTTCGTGTGCGTCGACATATTATATTCCAGCTCGAAGGGGGAGTCCCCGGCACCGCCCGGCAGGATCAATGAGCCGGGTGAGGCAGACAGACAAGCCGCAGCCGGCCACCGTCGGGCTGCCTAGGTTGCCGTTAGGCCGCGCGAGAGTTCTCGTTGTTGCTGCCAGTGAGGTGCCTTATGGTCGAGATCATCGGTCTCGGAACGATGGGTGCGCTGGTGTGGCTGATTGCCTGGTCGATGGCGGGCGAAAGCGAGTCTGAAAAGCGACGGGTAATGAGGGCTCGCGAGGATGGTCGTTTCGCCGAATCCGGCACAAGCGACTCCCAAACCAGGCACGCCGCCTGATACCGGGAGGTGTGGCTTCCGGTTGATACGGAAAGGGGCTCTCTTGTTCAGGCGAGCGCCGAAGGCTCCGGAGAGGGTAACGAGGTCCGTTGTCCTCTCGACGGCAATGCTTGCGTGGCATTTTGCCGGACGGATTAGAGGGCCGATTTATGCGCTGATGCGGCGGATGTGCCACAGCGCTATTCCGGAGAGGCCGGTCCACCATCAGGGCGACAGTCTTGGTGCAGCCGATCGCGCCGTCACCCGATCGGAAGAGCATTACCGAATGGTCTGGAACCATTCTCTTCACCCTGGTTTGCTCGTCGACTCCCATGGAATCGTCCGGGATCTCAATCGGCGCGGCGAGATCAAGTTCTGGCAACCGGCTGCCCGTCTGCTCGGCAGACCGGTGTTTTCGCTGTTTCGCGTCGAGGATCAGCCCCGGTTGCGGGAGCTGTTGGGGGAGGTGTTTGCCACCGGCAAAGAACGACCGGCCGGTGAATGGCAGGTGCCGGATCCGACGGGGGATTTCTTTGTGATGGAAGTCGATCTGGTCCCGCTCCGGAAAGAGGGTGCAGTCGAGACAGTGATGGTGCAGTTGACCGATTGGACCGAAAAAAAGCAGCTGCAAGATCAATTGTTGAGATCGGAGCGGCTGGCCTCATTGAGTCAGTTTGCATCCATGTTCGCTCACGACATCCGCAATCCCCTGGCCGGCGTCAAGAAGACCCTGGAACTGATGGGGCAGCGGCCGGAACTCCAGACGGATCCGGTGCGCCGCTGGTGTGAAGATCTCCATTTCACCATCGAGCAGTTGCAGGGCATGATCAACGACATGTTGGACGTGTATCAGGAGAACTACTCCGGTCTGCCGCTCATCACTTCTTCGGTGTGCCTCAATGACCTGCTCCGTGAGGTGCTCCATCTGTTTCGACTGGAAGCCGAATCGCGAGAGATTACCTTCAATCTCCAGGTGCCTGATGCCCGTCTCATGCTCCAAGCCGATCGCCGGCGTCTTGAACGGGTGTTGAGCAATCTGGTGCACAACGCGCTGAAATTCTCTCCCCGGCGAGGAGTCATTACGGTGTCCGCCCGGAGCGAGTCCGGCGGCAAGCCGATGCGTGCCGACGACGGCAGGGCTGGAGCGAGAGGTTGTATCTCTATTTCGATCGAGGATGAAGGGCCCGGCATCGAGCTGGATGTGCTTCCACACATCTTTGAGATGTTCTTCAGCCATCAGGGCCGGCAGGGTTGGCGGAGCGGCCGCGGGCTAGGCCTGTATTTCTGCAGACTCGTCGTTGAAGGCCATCACGGATCGATCCATGCGGCCAATCGTCGCAATGGCGGCGCCATATTCGTGGTTGAGTTCCCGGTGGAGCAGGAGAGCCATGTCCATCACCTTGCTCATTGCTGAGGACCAACGGCTCTTCAGGCAAAGTCTGCGCTTGCTGCTGGAACGGGAGCCGGATCTGATCGTGGTCGGTGAAGCCACGGACGGGCGCGAGGCCTTTGACGCGGCGATGAAGCACAAGCCCGATATCGTGCTGATGGACGTCGACATGCCGAAACTCGACGGGATCACGGCGACCAAGCTGATTCACGCCTGCCTGCCTGACACGAAAGTGCTGATGTTGTCGGTGCACGACGAGGACACACGGATTGTTGCGGCCGTGGAGGCCGGGGCCTTCGGCTATATTCTCAAGGATGCCGACCATGCCGAGTTCTTGCGCATCATCAGGGCCACGCATCAAGGTGAGCATGTGCTGTCTCCGTTCATGCCGGACCGATTCGCGCGGCGCGCCGTGGCGGCCGTCACAGAGGCGCGTGGCGGTGAACAGGATTTATTGTCCAGCCTCACGGAGCGGGAGCGGGAGATCCTCGCCTGCGCAGCGGCCGGTCGCGGCAATAAGGAAATCGCCGACCAATTGTGCGTCTCGGTGGATACCGTCAAAACCCATCTGCACCATATCTACCAGAAGCTGTCCGTGAACGGGCGCGTTGAAGCCGTGCTTGCCTATTTGCACCACAAATAGTGCCTCCTTTCTTTTCTTTCTTCTGCCCATGTGTCACCTGCCTGATGGAGGTGAAATCCATCCTTCCGGTAATAGCCTCTTTCGCAGATGCCTTTTATAAATGAAGCTATCGTTGCGGAGTGCCATGCATGGTGCGAGATCACGGCCGTGATCGGCGACGAGAATCAAGGGTCTGAAACGGGAACATCGCTTCTGATCCGGTGATGATGAGCGCAGTCACAGAAAGGAGGCGCCATGAGGAACACACGAATTCATGGCAGGTTCTGGGGAGTGCTTCTCGCGGTTTGCACGATGGCCCTGCTGTTTGCCAGTCCCGTGTTTGCCGCAGGGACTGCAGGGACCTGGGTAGACGAGATCTGGAATATGGTGGCCTTTGAGAAGGATACCTATCCGGGAACCAACTACGATCCGTATTTTGCGCAGCTGAATAAGATGCAGGCCGGCGTGGCCGGAGGGAATCAACAGGTTGTGAAAACGGAGACGGATCATTTCCTCAAGATGTTGGCCAATCGTGACAATGGCATTCACGACGTGGCCGCTGATGAGATTTATAACTTTGCGTTGACGGTGAGGCCGACGGATGAGGCGTCCCCTGCCGCAGCCATTGAGCTGGAAAACGGCAACGAACGACTCATGTCCGTGCCGGACCATACGATCAACACTCCCTATGAGGGCGGACCGAAATGCCCGGCGGGAGGCTGTGATTATTGGCTGGACGACGTCTTCGATCCCGGTGCTTCATAAATGCTACCACCGGGGCGGAGATCATCATCCAGATGGTGTAGGCCGATTCAACCCTTCAGGCGATAGTGTGGGTGTCCGCCTCGGCGTAGTGTCTCCAAAGGTACAGGATGGATGACGATGAGGGATGAGGAAGGTGCCGTGAGCTTGCTCGCTCAGATCGTCGCATCTTCCGGGGTCTGACGTGCTTCCCGCCAGAGAGTCGGAAGGGAGGGAGTATGAAAGCGATTATTGGAACGATACTAGTTGTTGCTGTCCTTGGATGTTTCTTCATGTTCGGTCAGGTCCTGGCAGAGACGACCTGGGCTGACGACATCGCCAATTCACTTGCATTCTCGAAAACCAACTATCCAACGTCGAATTGGGATCCGTATAGCCAGAAACTGGGGCTGGTGCAGGCCGCGCTCCAACGGGGGGATCAGCGGACCGTCAAGACTGAAATGAGTAAGTGGTTCAAAATGCTCCGCGCGCGCGACCATGGGATCAGCGACGTGGCGGCAGATGAGCTGTTCAATTTTTCGTTGATGGTGACGCCGATTCAGGAGTACGGCATTGCGGTTCCCGCCCCGGCGGGCGGATTCAGCGAGCCTGCCTATTGACCGATTTGACCGACGGCTGAGCTGATGCCGTGGGGAGCGCCTCCCTTCCCTCGCCTACGGTATGGTCATTACTGTGATGTTGAAGAAGGGAGAAGGAAGGTGAGGACATGGTCAAGTATTGGATGGTGAGTATGGCAGCCGTCCTGTTCCTCGTGACGCCGGTGGGTGCCGGTGGACCGTCGCAGGACATCAGTACGGTCGGTGCCCACTACGGGTTCAGCGGGGTTATCAGCAAGATTGAGTCGGGAATGCTGTTTATCCATACCGACAAGAGCTTGCAGGATCGAACGATCAGTCCGAACAAAGCGGATCGCGTGGGGCTGCACGGCGCGAAGATCGGCGATATGGTGAACCTGCTTGTGGATTCAGGAAATGTGATGATTGATGTGTCGAGCACGGATCGCTTCTTCCCGGATCACCGGTTTGTCGTCGGCACCGTCCGTTATGCCGATCCGTTCTGGCAGGAAATTCAGCTGTCCACGCCGGACGGGACCGTCACCTTCGAGGTGGATGCACTGGTCGGAACGAAGCTGTCCGTACTGCCCGACGGAACGCCGGTCACGATCGAGTTGGATGCCGACAATGTGATGATCGACCTCCATCGAAGCCGATAGCTCTGAGGCGTTCGATGGCACTGAGAGCGACTTGACTTGACTAGAAGACAAACGTACGATTTTCTCAGCACGGTGTCCGTCGGTTCCCTCCGGGGTGGCCGGCGGACACCGGGTATTCCTGTCGGGCGATATGACGATGTGTCGGAGACGACCGTATGTCGAGGCGTCTGGGATTACTCACCATGGTTCTGCTTTTCCTCACCGCATTCTCAGCGGAAAGGGGAGGTGCAGTGTTGGTGAAGGGGACCGGATCGGACGCGGGAATCGCCTTTCAGACAATTCTCGAAGTGGAGCAAACGGCTCGTCTTCTCGCCATTCTTCTGGATTCCGGTCGTGCGGTCATCAATGAATACCAGACTCCCTTCGATGTTCCGGGAAATTCCCACAAGGATTTGACCCCGGATGTATTCGAACGAGAATTGATCGACATGTTTCGGAGCCGGTCCGGGATTGATCTGCGGAACCTCAGCGGTTCTCATGTTCCGGACCAGGCCAAGGCGCTGATGAAGGAACTCGCCGGCATCAGCCGGCAGGTCGTGGCCGACGCGCAGGCTGAGATTAGCCGGACAAGCGGAACGCGAGAATTTCTTCCTGCGATATTCGGGGACCGTGTGGCCAGTCGTTATACCGAACGGACCGGCGTCCGGATAAAACAAACGACGCTCGTGCCTCGTAATCCCGCGAATGCTCCGGACTCGACCGAGCAATCCGCGCTGAAACTCTTCGGCGATCCCAGTTATCCCAGAGAAAAACCGATCAGTGAGACGACCGCGAAGAGCGGGATGCTCCGGTTGATGTTTCCGCTCTATACCACCAGGCGTTGTCTGGATTGCCATGGAGAGCCGAAAGGCACTCTGGACCGGACCGGATTTCCCAAGGAAGGCTTGAAGCTGGGGCAAAATGCCGGCGCAATCAGCGTGATGATCCCGATGGCCAAATGAAACGCGTGGCACTGACGATAGGGTTGCTGGTAATTGGACTGGGCGTGGCCTGGGCGGCGGAGCGTATCGCCGGACCGAGTGAAAAACCGGCTGGAAGTGGAATGATCATTCATCCGGACGGTTATGTCCTCACGGCATATCACGTGGTGGCCAATGCGCGACGGATTGTTGTGGTGGCTTCCGGGGAGTTTCGTATGCCGGGGGTGGTGGTCAGCGCCGATCCCGAACATGACCTCGCGTTGCTGAAAGTCGAAACCGTGGGGCTTGCCGGAGCACTGCTGGGCTATGCCGGATCGGTGCAATTGGATCAGGAAGTCGTGGTCGTCGGGTTTCCTTTTGGGCTACGCGAGATCTCAGTGACGCGGGGGCGGATTGCGGCAGTGCGCACCAAAGGCGTACAGCGTGTTTTCCAGGTCGATGCCGCTATCAATCCCGGCAACAGCGGTGGGCCGGTCTTCAATGCGCGAGGCGAAGTGATCGGCGTGCTCACGTCGAAGTTTACTCACCCGTCCGGCATCGTTCCGGAGGGAATGGCTTTCGCCGTTCCGGTGAGCTATGCCACCCCGCTGCTGGCCAACATCGAGTCGTTTGATTTTACTGCGATTGGGAAAGGGCGCAAGAAGCTGAAAGAGGCTAATGGGCAGAGTCTCGTCCAAGCGATGGTTCGTGCAACGGTCAGGATCGAAACTGCGCGGGTGGCCGATGGCCCGCCATCCCAAGCTGCGTCTCCGCCGGAGTCGAGCGCCAAGGGCGAAGCCGCGCTTGCGCCGAGCCCCCGCGGGCCGGTCGTTGCCAGAAGTCGCGACTCGTCCACACCGTTGCCGGATGAGGCGGCGGTTCAGAAAGTCAATGAACAGCTTCGCCTGATTCAGCGAGAGGAGCTTGAACGGCTTGCCCAGCGAGGGATTCGTCCACCGGATCAGATGGTGCTGATTCCGGCCGGCGAATTCTCGATGGGAGCGGAAGACGGATTGCCGGATTCGCGTCCTATGCATCGGGTGTATGTGAGTGCCTATTGGCTTGATAAATATGCCGTCACGAATCGCCAGTACCGGCAATGTGTGGAAGCAGGCGGTTGTCCATTTCCAAAGGATCAGTCCAGCTATGACGATGCCGCGCGGGCAGAGCATCCGGTGACCAACGTGATGTGGAGCCAAGCGCGCGGCTATTGCCGCTGGCAGGGTAAACGGCTCCCGACGGAGGCCGAGTGGGAAAAGGCGGCACGCGGAACCGACGGGCGGCTGTACCCCTGGGGGAACAGCAGCGAGATGTTTAAGGCTCGAGCGAAAACCGTCGATCAACAGATCATGAAAACCGGCACTGATCCGGTCGGCACGTTCGAGTTTGCCCTTTCCCCCTATGGCGTGGCGGATCTTGTCGGTAACGTGTCGGAGTGGGTCAGCGACTGGTACGCCGAGGATTATTATCGGTCAGCCCCTGCGCGGGATCCGCAAGGGCCGGTGCGAGGTTCGTTTCGCGTCTTGCGGGGGAGCGAAGCCGGCGATCATCCACTTGAATCGCGGGCCAGCTATCGCAGTTGGGATGACATGACGTATTGGGGACCTTCCTTAGGATTTCGCTGTGCGAATGATTTGCCCTGATCGGAGTATTCCTCCCCCGGCTGTGTCTCTCATCGCTTTTCGCGTGTTCCACGCAATCGCACGGGAAAAATACTGCCCATAGACCGCCTGTCTTGCGAGAAGGGCGGTTACGTGAGGATCTGCGGCTGTCCGACTCCGGCAATGACCTCTTCGGTGATCATCACCGATTTCACCCCGCCAAGCGCCGGGACGTCATACATGAGGTCCAACATCACCTCTTCCAGGATCGTGCGTAGCGCCCGTGCTCCGGTTTTCATCAATGCCGCCCGCCGGGCGACGGCTTTCACCGCGGCGTCGGTAAACCGGAGATCGACCCCTTCGATCTCGAAGAGGGCCTGGTACTGCTTCACCAGTGCGTTGCGTGGCTCGGTGAGGACTCGAATCAGGGCCGGCACATCCAGGTCGGCCAGGGTGCTGAGGACGGGGAAGCGGCCCACAAACTCGGGAATGAGTCCGAATTTCAGCAGATCCTCCGATTGCACGCGACGCAGGATATCGCTGTGGCCGTCGATCTCGCAGGCAGGGTCGATCGCTCCAAATCCCAGCCGTTTGGGCATCGTTCGTTGGGCAATGATCTGATCCAACCCCACGAAGGCCCCGCCGGCGATAAACAGGATATTCTTTGTGTCCACACGAATATATTCTTGCTCAGGGTGTTTTCGCCCGCCTTTCGGCGGCACATTGCAGACGGTTCCTTCCACCAGCTTGAGGAGCGCCTGTTGAACGCCCTCACCCGACACATCCCGCGTCAGTGACGGATTCTCCGATTTGCGGCTGATCTTGTCGATTTCATCGATATAGATGATGCCGGTTTCGGCGCGCGCCACGTCATAGTCACAGGCTTGCAGCAGCTTCAGCACGACATTCTCGACATCCTCGCCCACGTACCCGGCCTCCGTCAGCGCCGTCGCGTCGGCGATGGTGAAGGGGACATGAAGGATGCGTGCCAAGGTCTGGGACAGGAGCGTTTTGCCGGTCCCGGTCGACCCGATCATCAGAATGTTGCCCTTTTGGAGGTCGACGTGTTTGAGCCGGTCCCGGTTCACGATCCGTTTGTAGTGATTGTGCACTGCGACCGAGAGCACTTTCTTGGCGCGGTCCTGCCCGATCACATAGTCATCAAGCGTGGCTTTGATTTCGGTCGGCTTGGGGATGACCAGCGGCAGGGATGGGATCGAACCCTGGACCTCCTTCTTCCGGGTCAGTGAAACGGCGCATTGTTCAATGCATTCCTCACAGAGCAACAATGTAGACGCGGTGTGACAGGAGTTGCAGGTATATTGAGCAGGACTTGCGATGAGATTCCGAGCGGCGTCTTGGTGCTTGCCACAGATGGAACAGCGGCGATCCTGTTTCTGTTGTGAAGAAGTCCGCGTTTCCCAGAACATGGCCACATCCTCCATCCTGTCAGCTCAGACCAGAAGGTTGCGCGTCTGGTATGAGTCACCACCGCTGAGCTGCAAGCGGCTGATGATGATTGCCTCCGCTGTAAAAATAGTCGTGTGTGAGCATTTCTTTCTCCGCGCGATGCGCGGCGAATGAGCCGGTACTGAAACATCACGGGCGAACCTCGACAACCGGTGAGAAGTCGCCCGTGGTGAGCGCTTAGGACGCTGGACTCGTCTTATGTTTTGGTGAGGGTCATGAATAAGACCCGCGTAAGAAACAGGGTGTCAGGTTTCTCGTCGGGGGGCAGGTTTATGTGCCCCAGGTGCTTGTGTTCCTCACAGCAGCCCCCATTCTCCCTGATGGCTCGCATCCAGCGATATGTTCCCTACGCGGGAAGTGGTGTAGCTGTGGGAGATGGGCTTGTGCGACCCACGAGATCCCCGCCGTTAGCTTAGCGGGCCGTTCAGGTCCGGTGGACTGAGGGCTTCCATCATGTGCCTCCTCCCTGGTGTAGAAACAGAGGAAATCATTCGACGGATGACGCTCACGTTTCTTTCATACGCCTCACCGGCCCTTCTGTCAACAGGCTCATTTTGTCGCAGCGCGGATGCGCTCAGGATAATTCGATATCACGCCGTCGACGCTCAGGGAGAGCCCGTGTTGGATGTCACAGGGATCGTCTGCCGTATAGACGCAGACGAGCAGACCTGCCCGATGGCAGGCCTCGACGAGACGGTGTGTGGCTGTGTCGTGTCGAAGGCCGACGTGCGAAGCCCCATACGTGACAGCACGGACGACGGGGTTCCCGGGCAATCTTCCGAAGAGCGCCATAAGAGGAGCGTTCGGGGCGAACGTTCGAACCTGTGTCAGTTGGTCGTGCAAAAATGACGCATAGATGACGGGATCGGTGAACGCAACCCTCTGCACTGTTTCAACAGCCTGCTGAGCCATTCCTTGTACCTTCAACTCCAACAGCAGCCCCGCTCGTCCCGCAACTATTTTGAGTACGTCCTCAAGCGTTGGAATGATTTCGCCGTTCCCTGCGTTGAATGTCTGTATCTCCCGAAGCGACAAACGATCGACCCGTCCCTTTCCGTTGGTCGTCCGATTCACCGTCTCATCATGGAAAATCACGAGCACGCCGTCCGCCGTGCGGCGCACATCGATTTCGATGAAATCGACTCCGAGCGCGATCCCTTTCTGAATCGCACCCAGGGTATTCTCCGGAGCATGACCCGCAGCTCCGCGATGACCGATGCTCAACACCCTCCGCATGGAGTCTCCTTGGACCCGACACTGAAGCGGCGCACAGCGTCCGGGTTAAGGGATCGGCGGCATAAATCGAAGATTGTGGGTATCCAGATTTGCGAGATAGTCCTTCATATGCCTCCTCTCCTGGTTCTTCACAATTTCGATCACCTTGCGGTCGATCTCCAGCAACCCGAGTCCGGGAGGGATATCGTCCGGGCGGATGACAAACAGGTTCACGCCCCGCACTTTGGCCTGCACCTGTGCTTCCTTGACGCGCTGCTGAATATGCCGCTCGGTCAAGCGCAAGAGGTCGTTCAATTCCAGAAGGTCTCGCAGGGGATATGGCTCGACACGAACCTTCTGCTTCGGAATATTGAGAAAGATGAAAATCGTATCGCATCCCAGGCTGAAGGCCTGCTCGACGGGAAGGGGGTTGGCGAGATCGGCATCGAGGTATCGATAGCCGTCCATTTCAACCATCTCAAACAAAGGGTACAGGGCCATGGACGCACGAATGCGTGTAAAGAGGAGGTCCTGTTTAGCCTTCTGATTGCGTGTGTCCTCGTTCCCGTCCATCGCAAGATCAGGATCTTTATTGGAAAAGACGACCGTAGCCCCGTCCTCGTACCGCTCCGTGATAATGTGCCAGACGATGGGACTTGTGAGCACCTTCCGCAGATCGATCTCCTCGCCGAGTCTGGCCAAGAGAGGGAACGGATCAAGGAAGGCCTTCATCCTCTTGAATGTAAAATACTTATCCATCTCGTCGAATGTGTCTTGGACTTCAGGCGCCTGCACGAGTCGCCGGAAAGACTTGTGTTGGGCCGCAAACGCATCCATGAGACGAAACACGAAGCTCACGGCGCGGCCTGCTGCGCGAAGCGGCATGCGCACGCCTAGCGAGAGGACCAGCGGAAAAAACCGCATCGCTCTTCTGAGATCATAGAGGACCGACCCGCTCGGCCCCCAGTCTTGACTGACGTGGGGAGCAATCCCTAAGAGACGAGCCAGCTTTTCCCGGAGAAAGGGGTGGACCTCATAAATCGCTTCGGGGGAGGTGATATAGTCTTCCCAGATACGGAGGGTTTTCTCAGCCCCGGCGACACCGGGATTCTCCACGAATCCGAGAGCGTTGCAGCTGCCGGCGGAGGAACTCACGATATGGGTAGGACAGAGTCCGGCATTGACCAATTCTGCGGCGGCAACCGCCTGGATGACGGCCTTACACCCGCCCCCGCAAAAGACAAACAGAATGTTCCCGTACTTCTTCGAGTCATGACCAGACATGCGAATACTCCAGCCTCGAGAACCACAAACGCCGGTAAGGCGAGGACACTACCTTATCGTACTGCCGAATCTGTGATTGTGCGAGCGCGTTTGGAGCGTAGCTCGCACAGCGTCCGCCCTGATGCAAGGGACCTTGCCCGATGAATACATACGATGTCTGCATCGTAGGGGGAGGGGTCGTCGGGTGCGCGATTGCCAGAGAGTTGATGCGCCGGCGCCGGGATAATTCCTTTCGCCTCGTTGTGCTCGAGCAACAGGATGGGGTGGGAACGGAGACCAGCAGCCGCAACAGCGGTGTGCTCCACAGCGGAATCCACGAACGACCGTTTTCGCTGAAGGAGCGGTTCGCTCGGGAAGGGAGCGCGCTGGCAGTCTCATACGCGGTACAGCAGGGCATCCCGCTGCTCAGAACGGGAATGGTCGTCGCCATTTCACGGGAGGACATCCGTCGAGGCCTGTGGCGGGAGATGTCTTCATTATGGCGGCTTTGGTTCAACGCCTGGAAGACCAAGACGCGGGTCACTTTCGTGACAGCCTCCGGTTTGCGTGCCTTGGAGCCGAACATCCGGGCCAGTTGCGGGATCGTCATTCCGGGTGTCTCCGTCATAGACTCTCCGGCCCTTGTTCAATCGCTGAAAGCCGACTCAGAAATGGCCGGTGCGGACTTTGTGTTCAACAACCGGGTGATCGGCATCGACGAAGACACGAGGGCATACATCGTCACCACCGATCGTCAGAGAATCCGCGCAGGCTGTCTGATCAATGCCGCCGGCCTCCATGCCGACGAGGTTGCCGCGCTCGCCCTGCGCAAGAGCACGTATGCCATCCGGCCCCTGCGGGGTGAGTATTACGAACTGGCCCAGCCGGCCAAAAATCGCCTCGTTGGACGTCTGGTGTATCCGGCCTTGCCGCCTCACGCGACCGGCAAGGGGATCCATTTCAGCCCCCGCCCGAACGGCCGGCTGTTCGTGGGACCGAATGAAGTCGTCGTCCAGGACAAGAGGGACTATACGTCGCACAAGACCCCGCCGGGTGTCTTTATCGAAGCCTTGCAGAAATTCCTTCCGGCCCTGGAAGAAGCGGATCTTCGTTGGGCCTATTCCGGGATACGCCCCCGCGTCATCACTGCTGACGGGAGTCCAAGCGACTTCATCGTCTCGGTAGACAGAACAGACCCTCCGCTCGTCAATCTGATCGGCATTGAATCCCCTGGACTTTCCGCCGCTCTGGCTCTCGCCCGGCATGTTGGGGAGCTCCCTTGCATCCAGAGACATGTGAACCAGACCGGTTCTCGCCCTCTCACCCGAGGCGACTACGACCGTTGAAGGGGAAGTCGCCTGTTTTCCTCAACTCGCAGGATCCGGTGGAGCGTCTTCCCAAGAATGGTCTTGGGCAGCTCCGTACGGAATTCGATCTTCTTGGGCACTTTGTACGACGCCAGATAGCGCCGGCAGTGTGCGAGCAGGTCGTCCGTAGACACCGAGTTCGACGCGAGCACGACAAAGGCCTTGATGGATTCGCTTCCGTCCCCAAGCCGCACACCGATGACGGCTGCTTCGCATACATGCGGATGGAGAAAAAGCACCTGCTCGATTTCGGCGGGGTATACATTCAACCCGGAGGTGGACAGGATCATGTCTTTTTTCCGGTCGACGATGTAATAGAAGCCGTCTGAATCGACGCGCGCGAGATCGCCGGTGGCCAGCCATCCCCCCGGCTTCAGCACATTCGCCGTTTCTTCCGGGTTGTTCCAATAGCCCTGCATCACTTGCGGACCCCGCACCCAGAGTTCGCCGATTTCCCCCGCCGGGAGCTCCTGACCCATCTCGTCCACGATTTTTGCGTCGGTGTTCGCAATAGGCAGGCCGATGGATCGCTTGACCGAGAGGCCGCGGGGAAGGTTGCAGTGTGTGACCGGAGAGGCTTCGGAGAGACCGTATCCCTCGATAATGAGATGGCCGGTCCGTTCTTTGAATTTTTTGAGGAGTTCGTAGGGCAGCGCCGCCCCGCCGCAAATCACGAACCTGGTCGCAGCAAAGTCCTTCGCATCACAGTGGTCGAGCAGTTTCCGCACGAGCGCCGGCACGAGTGTAATCACGGTGGGCTGCTTCTTGCGGAGGAGCGTCAGCAATACCGGCATGTATCGGGGATCGGGGACCAGCACCATGCACCCTCCTACAGCCAAGCAGATATTTTGCGTCACGGTCATTCCGAACACGTGAAAAAGCGGGAGCGCCGCGAGAAAGCTCTCTATTCGTTCGGCGGGAGAAAACCAGCTGATGAGTTGCCGAATATTGGCGGTCAGGTTGCGGTGACTCAGCGCCGCTCCTTTGGACACCCCGGTGGTGCCCCCGGTGTATTGCAGGAGCGCGAGATCCTCCGGAGTCACATCCGGAAGGGTTTCCGGAGCGACGGGGGGCACGTCGTTCACGACATCGTGGAAAAAGTATGTCGTGTTGATGCGAGGAATCGCGATCGGCGGCCGGCTGTTTCGATGGTGATAGAGATACCTCGCGATCGTCGTCATGTAATCGGTGATCCGCGTCACGATAATCAATTCCAGATCGAGCTCCAGGACCTTCTGGTACATCAGGTCGAGCACCACGATCGCTCGTGCCCCCGCGTCTCGAAGCTGGTGGGACAACTCGTGTTCCGTATAGGTCGGGTTGCAGGCGACGACGATCCCTCCGGCCCTCAAAATGCCGAAGTAGGCGATGACCGCCTGCGGGCAATTCGGAAGACAGAGCGCGACGCGATCTCCTTTGCGAATTCCCAGTGCCGCGAGGCCGCAGGCAAAGCGCTCAACGAGGGAGTGGCATTCGTGGTAGGAGAGGGTCTTGCCGAAAAAATAGAGAGCCGGCCGGCGAGAAAACCGCTTGGCACTCCTGGAGAACAGTTCCGAGAGCGTCTCGGGGGGAAGAGGAAGCTCGCGGGGGACTCCCTCGGGATAATAGGGGAATGACGGTTGCTCGGACATGATGCCTCCCGTTTGGTGCTGGTTGGATCAAGCCGTTCCCGGCGCTACCATCCTCCGTTCGAGAGACCGGAGCAAGGCTCGAAGCGTTTGCCGTATTGGGCTGCCAGCGATTCCAACTCCCGGGTGATGCGTTCCGGCGACAGGGTTTCCCGCGCCCAGGCGAGAAGGCCTCCACGGAATGCGGGAAACCCGGTCCCATAGATCAGTGCGAAATCCACCTGCCACGCCTCTTCCACTATGCGGTCATGCAGACAACGCACGGCTTCGTCGATCATCGGGAGAAACAGCCGCCGGTGAATGACGTCGTCAGAAGGAGAGGGCGCTTCGGAAGGGACTGTGCGGCGGTAGCGCGCAATGGCTTCGGCTGTCTGGGGGTTCACCTTCCCTGACTCCCAAAACGTCAAGGGCGCTGCTCCTTCCGGCAGCAGGGTTTGAAGCAGCGCATCGCGAGATTCGATGCGGGCTCCCAGCACGGCGAGAGAGTCCAGTACGTGCCGGGCGACCCGCAGTCCGATCAGGTCGAGGAGTTCCAGAGGGCCCATAGGATGCCCGCTGTCAACGGCCATACCGAAGTTCTTCGCGACGGCGTCAATACGTCGAATGGCGACTCCCTCGCCGGCCAGGATCATGGCCTCTGCCAGATAGCGCGACAGAATCCTGTTCACGAGGAATCCCGGTCCGTCGTTCACCACGAGCGGAAACTTGCCCAGCCGTTTGGCCAGGCCGCAGGCCTGCGCAAGGGCCCGGTCGGAGGTGAAGGACGCGCGTACCACTTCGACCAACTGCATTTTGGCCACAGGGTTGAAGAAGTGGATCCCCACACAGCGTTCCGGATGGATGGCCTTCACGGCAATGTCAGCTAAAGTATAGGACGAGGTATTCGTCGCAAAAATGGCATCGGGGCGCGCTTCCGATTCAAACTCCGCCAGCACGGCCCGTTTTACGTTCAGTGTTTCCGAGACCGCCTCGATGACCAGGGATGCGGCGCCCACATCCTTGATATGAGTGGTTGGAGCGATCCGCATCATTCGATAGCGCAGGTCGGACGGAAGAATGATGCGTTTGCGCACCTGGGCAGCCTGGGCGGCGTGGATGCGTCCGATCGCTTTTGCGAGAATGTCTGAAGACACGTCCCGCAGTGCCACCGCATACCCTTTTTCGGTGAGCTGCCCCGCGATCTGTGAGCCCATCAATCCGGCCCCCAGCACGCCGACGTGCGTCGTTGATGTCGGGACCGTGGCGACGTTCCGTTTCAGCTTCTCGCCGGCCAGGAACAAGCCCACGAGGTGCGCGGAAACCGGGCCGGCCATGAGATCCATCAGGAGGGGCTTTTCGAGGTTGAGCGATCCCTCCAGAATGCGCATAGACATTCCTCCCTCGATGGCCTCGATGGCACGGAGCGGAGCGGGATAGAAATGCCGGACGCGCTTGATCACCTGCCGCCGGGCATAGAGGCAGAGGAGCGAACGAATGACGGGAGCGCTCAGGATTCTCTGGCTTGGCCGGAGGGGCCGTGGTCTGACGGGGGCGCGACAGAGACTGTGGGTTTGTGCGATGGCGGCCTGTACGAGGACTTCTTTCCGGATATCTTCGAGTGTCCTGGCGCCGGATGGAACGGAGGCGACCATGCCGTCGATCAGGCCCATCCGCAGTGCCTGCCGGGGAAAGATCGTCCTTCCGGTCGTGATCATGTCCAACGCGGCCGGCAAGCCGATTACGCGCGGGAGCCGCTGGGTGCCGCCGAACCCGGGTAGAATGCCCAATTTGACTTCCGGCAGCGCAAAACCGGTCCTCGCGTGAGTGCTGGCGATGCGCGCATGGCAGGCTAGGGCCAGCTCGAATCCTCCTCCGACACAGACCCCTTCCACCGCTGCCACAAAGGGCTTCTGCGATCGCCCCATCGCGTCAAAGAGCCGGTGGGTGGTGATCACGAGTTGCTCCATCTCGTGAAACGAACGCCGGCGTTGCGCATCGTGCATCTGCTCCAGATCCGCTCCCGCGCAGAAGTTTCCTTCCTTCAGGCTCACTAGCACGACACTCTTGATGGCAGCGGATTGTTCGGCGAGCCGCACGATCTCCTGCCATTCCGCCATGCTCTCCACATTGAGCACATTGACCGACTTGCCGGAGTAATCAAACCCCGCCAGCAGGATCCCGTCGCTGAGCATGTCGGCCTTAAAGTGCTGGAACCGGCCGGGATCCATGGTGTGGCCCTGTGTCATGTCTATTTCCTCTCCAGGATCATGGCTACTCCCTGTCCGCCGCCCACGCAAGCGCTGATCAGCGCCCGCTTGGCGTTCCGCCGCTTGAGTTCGAACAGCGAGGTCATGGCGAGACGTAGACCGGATACGCCGACCGGGTGACCGAGCGCGATGGCGCCCCCGTGCGGATTGAGATCATCGGGAGGGATTTCGCCGAGACGTTCAATCAATCCGTAGCGGCCGAATTTCTGTTCCATGAGCGATGACGAGTCGAGGATTCGGCTGATCCCCAGGACGACGGATGCGAAGGCTTCGTTGATCTCAAATACGGAGACATCCTTGAGCGCCAGCCGCGCTTTGGTCAAAACTTTGGCGATGGCTCCGACAGGGGCCAGACCCATACAGGCAGGCTCATAGCCAAAATCGGCATAGTCCTTCACATATCCGAGGATTGGCAAGCCGAGGGACTCGGCCTTGCTTTCTTCCATCAGGAGCATGGCGGCGGCCGCATCCGTGATCTGCGAAGAGTTGGCCGGTGTGACCGACCCGTGGTGCCTGTCGAACACGGGTTTCACTGTCCCAAACGTCTCCCGGCTGGCATCCTCACGAATGCCATTGTCTCGCTCGACATGAGTGCCTCTCTCGGAAAGGTACACGGGGACGACCTCCTCGGCAAAAAGCCCGTTCTTCCAGGCCTGCGCCGCGAGCTGATGCGATCGAATGGAAAACGCGTCCTGGTCCTGCCGGGTCATGCCGAGGGCCGGGTCTTTTGCAATATTCTCTGCCGTCTGTCCCATGATGAGGTCACACATCGGATCCGTGAGTCCCATCATCAAACCAATCCGGGGTGGATAGCGCGTGAGGTTCAGGAGTTTGGGAATGAGGGCCAGAGCACCGGCGGTTCGTTCGCGGAAGTGTTTGGCCTTGGCATTGTGCAGCAGAAGGTTGGCAACCGTAGGGTGGTACAAGAGCGGAATTCGACTCATGGCCTCCATGCCGATCACGAGCACGGTGTCGGCATCGCCGCTCCTGATGCGCAAGCTCGCGTAGTAGAGCGCCGTCACCCCGGATCCGCAGTTTTTCCCCGCCACCGTATCAGCAGGGATCGTCGCGGGGAGGCCGCCGGTGACAGCCGCCACCCGCGTCGGGTTGACCGCGTGCATGGGCGTGGCCACGTTGCTGCCTAACACGCAATCGATTGTCTGAAGGGGGAGATTCCAGCGATGACATCGCTGGACCATGTCGCGGACGACGCTGGCGCCCAGCACTTCCGCATCGGTGTCGCGAAAGTCTGTTCCCTCTTTGCAAAGGGGAGTGCGAAACCCGTCAACGACGACGACATTACGCATACCGTTGTCCGCCACGGCATTAGGAACGATGTTCAATCGCGTGCTGGCGGCGAGCCATACGCCGGACCGTGTTCCATCTTACCACGTAACGGATGCTTCCTCTCCCCCTCTGTAGTATCAGAGCCTTCCTTATTTTGAGGAGGGGCGCCGAATCTTGGGATACAAATACTGACAGCAGTGGTAGAGTGTCACAATAGAAACGAGGCTCGTCATGTCACGGTAGGTAACGCTGATGGCCAACCCCGAGCTGTTTCAAGGGTCCGTAGCAGTTGCTGAGACTGCCCGTGACAAGGCTTCCTATGACGGGTTTCTTGCAGGGTTGTTCGAAGCCAACGTCCGGTGGGAGCTCTTCACCTCCATCGGCCTTCCGGAGACGAGTCCCTCTGCCCAGAAGTTCTTAGAGCAATTCAAAGCCACCATTCTCCCTCTGGATCCTGACCTGGTCGACAGCGCGGGGGAACTGCCCGAGCCGGTTTTGAAGGCGCTCGCGGATCTCGGGGCGTTCGGCATCAAGATTCCCACACGCTTCGGCGGGCAGGAGTTCACCCAATCTGAGTATCAGAAAATTGCCACCCTGTGTGGAAGCTTTGATGCATCGCTCACCGTGTTGTTGTCGGCAGCTCAATCGATCGGCGTTCCTGAACCGTTGCGCCTCTTCGGGACAGAAGAGCAGAAGGCCAAGTATCTTCCCCGGCTTGCGCGGGGAGAAGTATCGGGGTTCGCGCTCACGGAGAAACAGGTGGGATGCGACATCGCCAAGGTGGAAACCTGCGCGGTCCGCGTCACAGAAAACGGGAAGACCGTCGGGTACCGTATCTCCGGAGAAAAGTTTTTCATTACGAATTCCGCCAGGCAGGACGGCGAGTTTCTGGCTTCCCTGCTCGTTGTGATCGCGCGTATCGTCGATCGTCCGGAGGAACTCCAAGATCCCCATGCGCCTAAGCGGTATGGGGCCTTCATCGTCGAAACCCAATGGCCTGGATGCTCCGTGACCCGCCTGCGTTTCGAGGGCGTGAGGGGGATTTACAATGGAGCACCGACCTTCACCAACGTCTCTGTCCCGATTGAAAACCGCCTGGGCAGCGAAGACGACGGGTTGCGGATCGCACTTGCCACGCTCACCGTCGGCCGCCTGACGCTCCCCGCGGCCTGTCTGGGAGGCCTCAAGCAGTGTCTGTCCGTGATGCGCTGGTGGGGGCGCACGCGCATCCAGTGGAACAAGCCGATCGGGGAGCACAATCTGATCGGAGCAAAACTCTGCCGCGCTGCCGCTTATACATTGGCGCTCGAAGCCGTCATGGCTTTTTGCGGCGCCTGGGCAAATAGGAAAGGCGACCTCCGTCTGGAGTCGGCGGCAGCCAAGATTATCGGGAGCGAGTGGTACTGGGAGGTGATGAACGATCTGTTTCAGGTACGCGGGGGGCGGGGGTTCATGACCGTCGAGTCGCAGCGTCAGAGCGGGGAGTTCGCAGTTCCGGTCATGCGCATGCTGCGGGACGCGCGCATCAATCTGGTGTGGGAGGGGACGAGTGAGATTCTGCGCATCTGGATGGCACGCGAAGCCCTGTCACCCTATATCGGAAAAGGCATCGCCTTTCTCCAGGGAACTTCTTCGCAACGGGCAGAGGCGGCGCTGTACTATGCGCGCATGGCCTTTCGTTCCAGCCTGCCTTCCTTGCATCCGGGGCCCGGTTCGAATGTGTTCGGAAAGGATTTCGAGCGGTGGGTTCGCTTTATCGAGTCGTCCTCCCGGAGCGTGACGCGTGCGACGCTCGCCGCCACGCTGCGCCACCGGCAAAGCCTGCATCACAAGCAACTGCTGTTGCAACATTTGGTGAATGACAGCCTTCGGCTCTTTCCCATGGCTGCGACACTCTGGTTTTCTTCCCAACCGGAGATGCGGACAAAACCGGGCATCCGCGAGCTGGCCACGTATTTTTGCCAGGACATGGAGGCACAACTCTATCCCGCCTCATCCCCGACGGGGAGAATCCGCGGGAATCAGATGGACACAACCGTCTACAACCTGGCTAGGAACATCATGCAGGGCCAATATGCCTGGCTGGAAGAGGGGATCGTGCCATTGATCGACAAATGAGCGACTAACGCTGATCGCACCGGACGAGCAAGAGGCTGTTCTTAGTCGGCTATTCGCACCAGTACCTTTCCCATGGGCCCTTGAGCCAACCGTACAAATCCCGTCTTCACATCCTCGAACGGGACAATGGTATCGATCTGTGGCCGCTGTCCTATAGCATCCAGTCGATCGACGATCTCCTTCCAGGCTGCGTGGGCTGCTTGAGTCGTGTAGTCTCCAACGGCGACTCCGCCTATCCGGATGCGGCGGAACAACAGGGTCGCCGGGTTGAAGTCCGGCACGCTTCCTCCGCTTCTGCCGACCACGCTGATCCGGCCACCGGGGCCAAGCAGCGCCACCACTTGAGGCAACAGCACGCCTCCGACGCTGTCGATGGCCAGATCGATTTTTTTCGGACTGATTGCTGCCGTCACGGCTTTCACGAGGTTTCCGTCCGCCGGATCAAAGACGAAATCGGCTCCGAGCGTTTTCAACCGGGCGCGTTTGTCAGCACTGCGGGACAAGGCCAGGACGGTGAGCTGCATCGATTTTCCAAGGAGTACTGAGGCGACGCCGACACCGCCTGACGCGCCGGTCACGAGGAGAACAGACCCCGCATGCGGAGGTGCTGGAGGATCGGTCCACTGCGTCAAGGCCTGCCAGGCCGTCAAAAAAACCAACGGAGCCCCGGCCAGCTCTTCGAGAGTCCAGTTGGGAGGGATTCGGATGACGCTTTCCGCGGGAACCACGACTTTTTCGGCCAACGTTCCCCATACGTCCACTCCCACATTGCAGCGCAGAATGCCGACGGTCTCGCCCGCACGGACGTGATTCACGCCGGCTCCTACCGCCACCACGTCGCCCACGCCGTCACGCCCGAGAATATGCGGGAGCGTCGGCCGGGCCGGGTACATCCGCTGTGCCAGAAACGCATCGGCGGGGTTGAGGGCGGCACACCTCATCCTGAGCAATACCTGAGCCGGGCCCGGTTGAGGATCAGGCACTTCGCCGAGCCGCAATCGTTCAATGCCATCATAGGAATCCATCAACCATGCACGCATAGACTCATCTCATCCTGATGCGGTTCTCTGTCGATACGGAATTTGAGGATCCTCAAACCGATGGCCGTGCCCCGGTCAGATCGCTTTGCGCGCAGGTTCTTTTCCGGTTCCGAGAGCATTCTCCCGTCCGGCCGGGTAATCGTGAAGACCGCGCTGGATGATTCCATCGGAGAGGGCAGGGTACGTGCCGCTGAGCGCCCTCTTTCCAAGGATCGCTACCGGTTCATCGCAATTGAAGATAAGTTCTCGAATGTTGTGGTCGATGCGCTGGGTGGCTTCGCGGAAGACTTCCTCGGCAAGGTTCCAGCTCTCACGACTTCCGTCGATCCGCTCCTGCCGTTCGGCATAGAGAATGGTCGCCGTAATCACCAGCAGATCTTCGCCGGCGATCTCGATCCGGTTTTGACGGCCTTGGTCATCCTGAAGGGCTTGCCGATGGAATAGCATGGCATAGAAAATCGCCCTTGCGAGTCTGCGACTCGTTCGTTCAACGAACGCCAGTTTGGGCCGGACGTGGGGGGATTGAAACTCAGGCCGGGCCGGCACTGGACTGGGCATCCATTGTCTCGCGTACCAGGGGAGATAGAATGTCGCGAGCTGTCGCAACTCTGTGAGCCGGCGAAGGCCGGTCACCCGCTCATCGACGTAGTTCTTCGCGCGTTCAAGATGCAGATTGAGGCCTTCGCGCGCGACGAACGGCCGCAAAATATCGGTGGCCCCTTCGCCGATCCGATACATCTCCGCGTCACGCACCAGCTGCTCAATGCCGAAGGCAGGTTCGCCGCGCAGCCGTTTGGAGTCGGCCGTTTCGTATCCCATCCCGCCGAAAAGAATCTGGGCATCTTTCAGAAACTGGATCGTTCTCTCCGAACAACAGATCTTGGCGATCGCCGCTTCGATTCGGACATCGTAGGTATGTTGGTCGGCCAGGCGCCAGACAGAGAAGGCGAGTGCTTCCATTGCGTACAGATTCGCCGCCATGCGGCCCAGCCTCATGCGCTGCGTCTGCCGTTCGCTGAGAGGCTTCTGAAACGTGACCCGCTCATTGGCCCGATCGAGCGTCGGCTGCCACGCCTGCTTGGCCATGCCCAGGCAAATGGCCGGGATACTGATCGCCCGGCCCACATTCAGGATGGTCAGGGCATATTTCAGACCTCGACCGACCTCACCGATCACGTCGGCCGTCGGGATCCGGACATCCGTGAAAGTCATGTAGGCGTTCTCAATGCCCCGGCAGCCTTCGAATTGGCAGCGCTCTCGTATTCGTACGCCTGGTTGGGTCATATCGAGAACGAAGGCGGTATGGACGTAATCCTCCGCTCCCTTGCCGTACGGAACCGGAACCCACAGGGTCTGCCCGTCCTGCTGGGCGCGCTTTGCCGGCACCCGCGCGATCAATGTGACATAGCGGGCGATGGAGCCGTTTGTGCACCAGAGTTTTTCGCCGTTCACGACAAACGCGGCCCCGTGTGAGTCCAGCACTGCTTCAGTTCCGATATTGGCCGCATCGGATCCGGTAATCGATTCGGTCAGCGCGAAGGCTGAGATCGCTTCGCGAGCGACAATCGGCAGGTAGTGGCGTTTCTGTTCCTCGTTGCCGAACAGGAGCAGCGGCATGGCGATGCCGATGGATTGCGGCACAGCGACGGTCAGAGCCAGAATGTTGCTCCGACTGGCCATCAACATCAGGGCGCGACCGTAGTTCGTGTACGAGAACCCCAGTCCCCCATACTCCTTGGGGATTTTCATGCCGAACGCGCCGAGCGCAAACAGCCCCTTCAGTACGGAAGCGGGAATTTTGGCCGTTCGCTCGATCTCATCCGGGTCGACGTGCGTGGTGAGGAACGTTTCCAGCTGCGGGCGATACAGCTCCCAGGCAGTCTTCTGTTCCGGTGGTTCTTCCGACGTAAGCAGGAGCGAGAAGTCGGGCTGCCCGGCGAAGAGCCCTGCCATAAAACTATGGCCGCTTAACCGCTCGCGGGCTTCTTCGATTCGTTCGAGGCCTTTGAAGAGGGTTGCCATCGGTGCTCCATCAGAATGTTGCTCACTCACAGAGCGGCTGCGGTTGGAGTTCCTCAAAGCGTGCCGTGAAGTGGCGCAGTACCGGCGCCTCATAGGTCAGACTGAGTCCATGAATCATCTCGCGCGTCCGGTACAGTTCGATGATCGATTCGGCGACATAGGTGATCTGCATGTTGGTATAGACCCGGCGTGGAATGGCCAGCCGTATCATCTCGAGTTCCGGATGGATCGTTCGTCCGGTGGCCGGATCTTTCTTGCCGAACATCGCTGTGCCTATTTCCACCCCTCTGATCCCATATTCTCGATAAAGGGCGACGGCCAACGATTGGGCGGGAAAGTGGTCCTGTTGAATGTGCGGCAGAAATTCTTTGGCGTTGAGATAGACCGCGTGTCCCCCGATCGGTTTGAGAATGGGCACGCCTGCTTGATCCAGCAACTCCCCCAGATAGCGAACTTGGCCGATCCGGAAGCCGAGGTAGTCCTCGTCCAGCACCTCGCGGAGCCCTCGGGCCATCGCTTCGAGATCGCGCCCCGCCAATCCGCCGTAGGTGGGAAAGCCTTCGACCAGGATGAGCATGTTCGTAATGTCCTGCGCCCATTGCGCATTGTTGAGCGTGAGAAATCCCCCGATGTTCACGAGGCCGTCTTTTTTGGCCGACATGGTGCAGCCGTCGCCGTAACTGAAGAGCTCTCGCGCAATGTTGAGGATCGATGTGCCGGCGAATTCCGGCTCCCGCTCTTTGATGAAAAAGCAGTTCTCGGCGAAACGGCAGGCATCGAAGAAGAGGGGGATGTTGTGGCGGTTCAGCAGCGCCCGGGTCTGCCGGATGTTGTCCATCGACACCGGTTGCCCGCCGCCGCTGTTGTTCGTGATGGTCAGCATCACCAGCGGAATGCGATCCCGCCCGATGCGATGAATCGTCTCCTCCAGCCGGGCCAGATCCATATTGCCTTTGAAAGGCAGTTCGCAGTGCGGGTCATAGGCTTCTTTGATCACCACATCCAGCGCCTGGGCTCCTTGATGCTCCACGTTGGCGCGCGTGGTGTCGAAATGGATGTTGTTCGGGACGCACATGCCCGGCTTCACCACGGTGGAAAACAGAAGATTCTCGGCCATGCGCCCCTGATGGGTGGGGATGACATGGGTGTAGCCGAAGATGGACCGGACGGTTTCTTCGAGGTGGTAATAGTTCTTACTGCCGGCATAGGACTCATCGCCGAGCATCAGGCCGGCCCACTGGTCATCGCTCATGGCGGAGGTGCCGCTGTCGGTCAGGAGGTCGACGTATACGCTCTCGGCCGGCACATGAAACAGGTTGTAGCCGGCGTCGCGCAGCAGGCGATCCCGCTCCTCGCGCGTGGTGCGTCGAATCGGTTCGACCACTTTGATCTTGAACGGCTCGGAAGGGAATTTCATGCGACCGACCTCTTGAACCGCGCCAATTCCATTTTAAAGGCCTGCGGACCTCCGTACTCAAAGACATACCGCGTCATATCGAAGAGAGGAGCGGGATCCAGATCGCGAAGCAGGTCCGGCTTCCACGTAATCTCCAATTGCTGGATCATCGTCAGCGTTGTCGGCTTCCCGACCACGCCGAGCTGCACCTGGCCGTACGATTGGGAAAAAATGAGAATCTCCCGGTCAAACATGGCTGCGTTCAGATCCGTCGCCGCTCCTTGGCCTTTAAAGTCCTCTTCAAACCGTCGAAAGGCAGGAGCCCGCTCGAGTTCTTCACGAAACGCGAAGAAGATCTGGATCCCGGCCCGCTGCTGGTCGTCCATGACCTGGATGGCATCAGCCGCTACCGAAGCTTGTTGCATTTGCCCGCGCGTCAGGACCAGCAGGCGGCGAATGGTCACTCCGCGCTGAACTGCGGCCTGGTTCGCCAAGAGGTAATTCGGATACAGGGCCTCCCCCTGTTTCCAGATATTCCACCGTTCCATAATCGCATCGATGGAATGTTCCGCTGTCTGAACGAGTCGTACGGCCTCGGCATTCGCCTCCGCCCCTTCATAGGTTAATGTCTGGGTCTCGAGCTGGCGCAGTTCCCGTCCGATGGCTTCGACCTTTCGCGGAATGTACTTGGGGCTTTGGGGGACGTGGAGCATGACGTCGACAGCCGTCAGCGCCAGGGTCCAGTATTCTTTGGCTGAGGAAGGAGCTTTGTCTTTTTGCGCAATCAGCAGGAGTTCGACGGGATTCTTGTTGAGGAGGGTCGCGATCTTGATGCACAGCTCGGGTTTCGGAATCTTCAGCCCGCGGCGCATCAGATTGGCCTCCGGTTGGGCAATATTCAGCTTCTCCGCCAGCGCGTAATCGCTGCTCAGCTCGTAACGGTCTTTAATGGCTTCGAGATACCGAGAGATTTCGGACACGTGGTGCTCCTCTCAACAGGTGACGGGAATTTCTCTCGCTTCCGGATGGCTTCATGCCGCGTGGTGCGCATGGTGTTGGATGTCGCGGGCATTCCGGTCCGGAGTCTCTTGCCGCTTCAAACCCATCCAAAATCCCTCCAGATAGCCGAGGACGGCGGTGACCCCGAACCGAAAATCACTCTTGTCCTGATCGGACATCCCGGCATCGCCCCCGGCCTGCACCGCCGCCACCGCCTGTGCCATCGCATCCTCATGAGTGGATTCGAGTTCCCGGTGAAAGGTGAAGTAGGTGATGTCCATGTGCGGATGGCGAGCCGTTTTCAGGCACGTAAGTCCGGGGATCAGGTGATCCCACATCGTGATCGCCATGTTCTCAAGGCCGAAGGACGCGCCCAGAGCCGTGGCGTGGTTCGCGTTGCTGTACAAGTGTTCCATCCCTTCGATATAGGCGCGGGTTGAAGGGAGCATGGGGCGAGTCATGGCCTCATGCACATCGATTCCGATGGATCGCAGGAAGTCTCGATAGAGCAATTCGTGGCGGTGCCGGATGTGTCCATCGCCCAACTCTGAATAGAGGACTTTGGTCAATTCGTCGGCAACCTGTTCATCTTCGGTATTCACCAGTTGAGCAACCAGGATGCGGGGGAAGAAACGGGCGAAGTTATAAAACTCGACCGCGAATTCCTTGAGATCCGAGTCGGAGAGAACTCCCGATCTAAAGCGATCGAGGTATGAGTTATTGATAGCCCCATGCGCAAGCACGGCCGCTCGCATTTCCTCATAGAAAGTCATAGGACCTCCGGACTTCAAGTGAATAGGGTGGTGAATTGTTCTTCGTCTCCAATATTCGATAGTGATAATATACTTTTCATATCATCGTGGCAATAGCGTGAGTGGCTGGAAATGCTATTACCAATAAGGTAAAAGTCGCCGTAAATGAAATTTAGTCATATTTTTACATCTTGCTATCACTATTAGTTAATAGTATTATGCAATCGGTCGATATGATAGCTATGTTGCAGGCTGTTGTGCGAGAAATCGCCGGGGGAGAGGGGGAGTCGAGTTTTAGCCCGGTGAATTCCGCTCCGCTGGGAGGAGGTATCACAATGAACCGCATAGCCGGCATAGATCACATCACGCTCTGTGTGGAGAACCTCGATGCGACGGAATTTCTCTTTACCAAGGTCCTGGGTTTTGAGGTGATCTGGTCGGCTCGGGATGTGGGGAGCGACAAATCGTCGATGGATACCGTCGTCGTGCAGCGCGGTGACGCCAGGGTTGCGCTCATGCGGGGCCGGGACAAGACGATGAAGTCTCAGATCAACGAGTTTATTGAGAAGTACGGGCAGGGAGTGCAGCATTTTGCTCTTGAGGTCGATGATATCGACGCGGTCTGCCGTGAGTGGGAAGCCTTGGGTGTGCAATTCAGCGGGCCGGTGAAAGAGGGGAGGGACGGGTTTGGACCGCTCAAGCAGCGCTTCACCTACCCCCTGTTTCCGGTCAGCGGTCTGTTTATTGAGTTGATCCAGCGGGAGCATGGAGGAGAAAAGGCGAAGACGTTTGTCCGAAGCACGGTCGAATCGCTGTACCAGGACATCGAGCGGGAGCAGGCCTCCGGGCTCGCCCGGACGATCATTGATTACAACGCATCTCCTGCCTCTGTGGAGAAGAAGCCGCTGAAGCGGGCGTCATAACGAGAGCCTGGCTCTGAGGGAGACCGGCTATGTATCTCAACAAAAGAGGTAAAGCTCCCAATCAAGCCCACGTCGGAATTCCCGAAGGACTGTCCGAAGACGAACATGGTCGGGATGGATTCGCCGGTCCGGTATCGCATTTATACCGAACGCATCCCCCGACAGGTTGGGTGAAGATTGAGGGTCCGCTGAAGCCGCGCGCCTTTGCCTGCAATCAGATTTCATTGACAGCCGCCCCGACCGCTGCCGCGAAGCCGGCTCTCATGATGCAAAGCCGGGATGTGGGACTGTATGTCTTCTCTTCTACGGAGACGATGCCCCATTTCGTTCGGAATGCGGACGGGGACGAAGTCTATTTTGTGCATGAGGGGACAGGGATATTTGAGACGGACTTTGGGGCTCTGTCGTACGAGCCGGGCGATTACGTAGTCATCCCCAAAGGGACAACCTATCGCACCCACGTCGATGCCGGTCCGTCCCTGTTCCTTATCGTGGAAACATGTGAACGAATCGTGGTGCCGGACCGCGGACCGCTCGGCCAGCATGCTCTGTTCGACAAAGGTATCCTCGTCGCGCCGGAGCTTGGTTTCGTGGAATCGGCAGAGGTCGAAGCCCGGGAGTGGGAGGTCCACATCAAGCGACAAGGGGAGACGACGCGGGTGGTGTATCCGTTCTATCCCATGGATGTGGTCGGGTGGAAAGGAGATCTCTGGGTCGCGAAGCTGAACGTGCGCGATTTCCGGCCGGTGACGAGTCCCCGCTATCATTTACCGCCGAGCGTTCACGCGACGTTTCAGGCCGGCGGATGTCTCCTTTCCACTTTTGCGCCGAGGCCATTGGAAAGCGATCCTGAGGCGCTCCATATTCCGTTCTATCATCGCAATACGGATTACGATGAAGTCCTCTTCTATCATCAGGGTGATTTCTTCAGCCGGGCGGGGATTCGACCGGGCATGTTGACGTTGCACCCGCAGGGCATCCACCACGGACCGCAGCCGCAAGCGGTGAGCGCCGCTAAGGGGAAAACGCAGACGAGTGAAGTGGCGGTGATGATTGAGTCGAAGACACCCTTCACGGTGAGACCTGAAATGGAAGCGGTAGAAATCGCGGACTACGCGCTGAGCTGGAGTCGCCGATGAAACTCGTCAGTTTCCGTATTACCACTCCTGTCGGCCCGTTTACGAGGGTGGGAGCCATGCACGGCCGGAGCGTGATCGATCTGAATATGGCCTATGTGCGGTGGCTGGCCGACCAACGCGAAGCGCAGCCCTATCGTCTGGCCAATGCTCAGGTACCGTCGAACATGCTGGAGTTTCTCGAAGGAGGCCCGTCGACCATGGCTGCCGCGCGGCGGGCAATGGGCTATGTCGTCATGCTCGACCCTTCAACGCAAGGTCCGTCCGGTGAGACGATGGTCTATCCGTCAGCCGGCGTACAGCTGACCGCTCCCCTTCTCAATCCACCGTCCCTGCGCGACTTTATCGCCTTTGAAGATCACATTGCGGCCACATCGAAGAAGCGGGGACAGCCGATTCCGCCGGAATGGTACAAAGCCCCCGTGTACTATAAGGGAAATCATCGCACCATTATCGGGCCGGACGAAGACCTGCCGTGGCCGTTGGAGACGACGAAGCTGGACTATGAGTTGGAACTGGCCTGTGTCATCGGGCGCAAAGGCAAAGACCTCGCCGAACGGGAGGCGGAAGACTACATCGCCGGCTATACCATCATGAATGATTTCAGCGCACGCGATGTCCAGTTCCAGGAGATGGCTTGCCGGCTCGGGCCTGCGAAGGGCAAGGATTTTGCGACGGCTCTCGGCCCCTGCCTCATGACCCCCGATGAAATCACAGATCTCGGCGCCCTGACGATGGTCGCCAGGGTGAACGGAGAAGAATGGTCCAGGGGGCGGTTCGGAACGATCCATTGGTCGTTCCCGCAGATGATCGCCCATGTGTCTCGGGGTGAAACGATTTATCCGGGGGATGTATTCGGCTCAGGAACGGTCGGTGGCGGATGCGGACTTGAGCTGGATCGTTATTTGAAGCCTGGCGATGTGGTGGAACTGGAGATTCAACCGATCGGCTTGTTGCGAACAAGGGTAGTCGGGCCGATGCCGGGGAGGTGACTATGAGTGTCATCACGGGCGAGCAGGCGGTCTCCGAATTAGCGCAACGGCAGCGCGCGCTCTATGAGGGACCGGCGATCGATGCCAGGCTGGAAAGAATCATCCGTGACGGCGCTCACACCGCACTCACGGGGCGCGATATTCTGCGGGTCTTGCGCACCTCTCGGTCGGTCTTTTTCGACTCCCATGTGGAAGTGGTGTCAGGCCACCACACGGCGACCTATTTGCGGTTTGACTCCGTCGCCCGTTTTCCGGAGCTGATCAAGCTGGTGGCCAGGGATATGGCCGATTGGATCGAACGGACATTTCAGCGCGAGCCGATCACCGGCATCGTCACGACCGCCTCCGCCGCCAGGTTGCTTGCGGAAGGAGTTGCAGACATGCTTCACAACAGGATGCGATTGCGTGTGACGCTGACTCCCTACAGTGACGAGACCGGACGGATCGGAACGGATATCGCGGTCGGGGGGATCAATCCGGGCGAGCGATTTCTCGCCCTCAACGATGTCACCACGCGCGGGAATTGCGTGAGCAAGCTCGGGAAAGTGATCACGGATCATGGGGGGCTGTTGGCCGGGATGCTGGTCTTCGCTCGTCGTGACAGCGGCCAATTCCCGCTGATGAACGAATTGCTCGCACAACATCCGTTCTATTACACAACGGATCTCGACATGCCGCAGTGGGAACCGGCGGAGTGTCCGCTGTGCCGGCAGAATCAGCCGTTGTTGTCATGGAGAGATATGCCTGAACTGTGATGCCGTTCGACCACTCTGCGGGGAGGACGCTATGAACCTGGCGGACGTGACAAGAGAAATCAAGCGAGCCGATCTCCTGCAAATGTACTATTACCTCCGGCTCACCAGGGCGATAGAGGACCGGGTGACCGCGCTGTATCGGCAGGGCCGCATTGTCGGCGGATGCTACACCAGCCACGGGATGGAAGCCATTTCCGTCGGCTACGCCTCCGCCCTTGAGCGTGATGATGTCATCGCTCCGTTTCACCGGGACATGGGCGTGTTCCTGATTCGCGGGTTCACCCCCGGCGAAATCCTGGCCCAATACCTCGGCAAACGAACCGGGCCGACCAAAGGGAAAGACGGCAATGTCCACATGGGCGATCTCAAGCGGGGCGTCATCGGCTTTGTCAGCCATCTGGCCGATAATCTGCCGGTAGCGGCCGGCGTGGCTCTGGCCTTCAAGATCCGGGGCGAATCCCGTGTCGCCATTGCCGGCACCGGAGACGGAGGGACGAGCCGCGGCGATTTCCATGAAGCCATGAACTTCGCGGCGGTCCGCAAACTCCCCGTTGTGTTCTTCTGCAACAACAATCAATATGCCTATTCGACGCCGCAACGGCTGCAGATGGCGATTCATGACGTGGTCGACCGGGCCAAGGCCTATGGCATGCCGGGTGAAATCGTGGACGGAAACGATGTGGCGGCCGTGTATCTGGCGGCCAGATGCGCCATCGCAAGAGCCCGCGCGGGCGAAGGACCGACCTTTCTCGAATTCAAGACCATGCGGATGCACGGCCATTCCGAGCACGATCCGGCCAAATACGTTCCCGCCGAGTTGCTGGAAGAATGGAAGAAGAAAGATCCGATCCTCAAAGCCGAGCAACTGCTCACCCAGCTTGGCTATGGTGATGAGGCGTCGTTTCATGAGGCCGGTGAACGGGCGAAGAAAGAAATTGAAGCCGGTCTGGAGTTCGCGGAACAGAGCCCGCTGCCGGAAGGACGGGAAGTGTTGGAGGGGGTCTTTGCGGACAAAGCGGACAGCTATTAGCTGACAGCCGACAGCTTCGGAAGGAGCGTTTCCATGACGACGGAAACCATGCAGAGGCAGCAGGAAGTCACCTATCTGGAGGCGATCTCGCAAGCCCTGGACGAGGAAATGACACGCGATGAGCGGGTGTTCCTCATGGGCGAAGACATCGGCACCTACGGAGGCGCCTTCAGGATCACCGAAGGTTTTCTCCAGAAGTACGGCGAGTGGCGTATTCTGGACACACCTTTAGCCGAATCGGGCTTTGTGGGCGCCGCCATCGGCGCCGCAATGATGGGCCTGCGCCCGGTCGTGGAGATGCAGTTTGCCGACTTCATTTCCTGCGCCTTCGACCAGATCACGGAGGTTGCGGCCAAGAATCATTACCGGTGGGGAGCGGCGGTTCCGATGGTCATCCGGGCTCCCTTCGGCGGCGGTATCCATGGAGGCCCCTTTCACTCCGAATGTCCGGAGGGCTGGTTTTTCCATTCGCCGGGGCTCAAGCTCGTGGCGCCGTCGACGCCGTACGATGCGAAGGGACTCCTCAAGGCGGCGATTCGCGATCCCAACCCGGTCATCTACTTCGAACACAAATTTCTCTACCGGCGGATCAAAGCCGTGCTGCCGCAGGAAGACTACATCGTGCCCATCGGAAAGGCCGAGGTGAAGCGGACCGGCACCGATCTCTCGGTCATCACTTACGGCGCGATGGTGCATCTGGCGTTGGAAGCGGCTCAGCAGTTGGCGAAAGAGGGCATTGAGGTCGAAGTGGTGGATCTGCGCACCTTGATCCCCCTCGACATAGACACGATCTACGCATCGGTGCGCAAGACCAGCAAAGCCATCATGCTGCACGAGGATAACAAGACGGGCGGGATCGGAGCCGAAATCGCCGCGCGTCTGGCGGAAGACTGTTTCGATTGTCTGGACGGGCCGATCATCCGCATTGCCCCGCCGGACACTCCGGTGCCGTTCAGCACGCCTTTGGAAGAGTTCTTCCTCCCGAAGACGAGCGAGATCGTGTCGGCGGCGAAAAAGTTGGTCGCGTACTAAGAGCGGCCGCACTGATCACTCATCACGAGGTTGTCAATGGCGATCGACATTCTCATGCCCCAGCTTGGAGAAAGTATTGCGGAAGGGACCGTTGTGAAATGGCTTATTCCGGTCGGAGGAACGATTCAAGCGGATCAAGATCTCCTGGAAGTGGAAACAGAAAAAGTAGATCTGGTCATTCCTTCGCCGGCCACGGGGGTGCTCGGCGAAATTCTCGTCCCGGAGGGCAAGACGGTACCGATAGGAACCCTGCTGGCACGCATCGAGAGTACGCCTCCGTCCGAAGTGATCAACCGGGTGGGCGGAGTGGTGGTTCGTCACACGGAACCGGCTTCTGCAGGGGAGGGCCACCATTCTCCTGCCGTCAGGCAACTGGCCCGGGAGCAGGGCGTGGATTTGTCGCAGGTGACCGGGACCGGAGCCGGCGGACGGGTGACCAAAAAAGATGTGCAGGACTTTATCGCTCATGGCGGAGGTTCAGCTGGCGTAACAGATCCCGGCGGTGAACGGTCAATGGGCGAAGACATCCTGCCCTTCACGCAGATGCGAAGAACGATCGCCGAACGGATGGTGAAGAGCCGGCAGACCTCAGCCCATGTCACGACCTTCTTCGAGGCGGATTTTTCGGGGATCGCCAAATTCCGGGAGGGCCGGAACCTGACCTATCTGCCCTTTGTGATCCGTGCTGTGACCCGCGCGATTCGAGAGCTGCCGGTGGTGAACTCGGCGTGGGGTGAACAAGGCATCATCGTCAAGAAAGACATTCATGTCGGAGTTGCCACAGCGCTGGAGGATGGACTGCTGGTGCCGGTGGTGCGACATGCCGATCGCAAGGGATTGACGCAATTAGCCAAAGACATTGCGGACCTGGCCGAACGGGCCAGAGCGAAAAAGCTGAGTCCCGAGGAGGTCCAGGGAGGGACGTTCACGATCACGAACCATGGCGGGTTCGGCAGTTTGTTCAGCACGCCGATCATCCATCAACCGCAGATTGCGATTCTCGGCGTCGGCGCGATCCAGAAACGAGCCGTGGTCATCAATGAGGCGATTGCGATCCGTCCGATGGGCTATCTCAGTTTGTCGTTTGACCATCGGGTCATCGACGGGGCGACGGCGGATCAGTTCATGGCGAAGGTCAAGAGCTATCTCGAGCAAAGTCAGTGGGAGCACATTCTGTGAAGAGGACAGAACCAGCGGTCATCGTCAGCGCCGTGCGAACCCCGATGGGGAGTTTCAACGGGCAGTTCAGCTCTGTGCCTGCCACCAAGCTGGGCAGCATCGTCATCGCCGAGGCCCTCGGGCGCATCAATCATCCGCCCGATCAGGTGGATGAGGTGTCTATGGGCTGCGTCCTCAGCGCCGGGCTCGGGCAGGCGCCGGCCAGACAAGCCTCGATCGGTGCCGGAATCCCCCACACGGTCGGTGCGACGACGGTCAACAAAGTCTGCGGGTCGAGTATGAAAACCGTGATCATGGCCGCGCAGGCCATTGCTGTCGGTGAGGCCAGGGTTGTGGTGGCGGGCGGTATGGAAAACATGACCCGTGCGCCGTACTTATTGGAGAAGGCGCGGCAGGGGTATCGGCTGGGCCATGCGGAGCTGGTGGATAGTTTGGTCAAAGACGGTCTGTGGGATGTCTATAACAAGTTTCACATGGGCAACGGCGGCGAGCTTTGTGCCGCCAAGTATCGGCTTACCAGGAGTGAACTGGATGACTTCGCGTTGGAAAGTTACCGCCGCGCCAGGGAAGCCGTGGCGACCGGGACCTTCAAGCGGGAAATCGTGCCGGTTGACGTGCCGCAACGGAAGGCCGCGTCCTTGAGCGTCACGGACGATGAGGAGCCGAACCGGGCCGATCTGAGCAAGTTGCGCGAGCTCAAGCCGGTGTTCCAGGAAGACGGTGTCCTTACCGTGGGTAATTCTCCCTCTTGTAACGACGGAGCAGCGGCGTTGGTCGTGATGGCTGAAGAGGAAGCGAAACACCGCGGGCTCGCGCCGCTGGCGCGTATCGTCGGCTACGCCGGAGCGGCGCTGGCGCCTGAATGGTTTACGATCGCGCCGGTCGAGGCGATCAAGCTTGTGCTCAAAAAGACCGGCCTCTCCATCGGCGACATCGATCTGTTCGAGATTAATGAAGCCTTCTCGGCGGTCTCTCTCGCGATCAACCGGGAATTGGGGCTCGATGACAAGAGAGTCAACGTCAACGGCGGGGCGGTCGCGCTGGGCCATCCGATCGGCGCCACCGGGGCGCGCATTCTCACGACCCTGCTCTACGCGATGGATGCCCGTGGCGCACGGCGAGGGTTGGCCAGCCTCTGTATCGGGGGCGGAGAGGCGCTGGCAATTATTGTGGAGAGGTAAAGGGGATGAGAGGCGATAGCTGGTCATGACACTCGACGACATCACCACGATCGGGATCGTCGGCGCCGGCCAGATGGGCCGGGGCATCAGCCAGGTCTGTGCCACGGCCGGCTATCATGTCCTGCTCGTCGATGTCGCTGAATCGCCGTTGACCGAGGCCCTTGCCAGGATTCAAGCCGGTCTGGAACGAGCGGTGGAACGGGGGAGCCTCACCGATCATCAAGCAGGGGCTGTGCTGGCGCTCATCCATCCGATGGTTCAGCTTGACCGGTTGCGCGAGGTGCAGCTCGTCATCGAGGCGATTCCGGAAGATCTCGCCCTGAAGCAGGAACTGTTTGCCGAGTTGAACCGGGTCTGCGGGCCGCAGACGGTTTTCGCCAGCAATACCTCGTCGATTTCAATCACCAAGCTGGGAGCTGCTTCCGGTCGGCCCGATCAAGTGGTCGGTGTGCACTTCATGAATCCTGCCCCCGTCATGCGCCTCGTGGAAGTCGTTCGGGGCCTCGAAACATCCGAACGCACATTGAATCTGGCGCGCGAGCTGGCCACGCGGCTCGGGAAAATTCCCGTGGTAGCCAGGGACGTGCCGGGATTTATCGTGAACCGGGTCCTGATTCCGATGATCAATGAAGCCATCTTTGCCTTGGAAGAGGGGGTAGCGTCGGCCGAAGACATCGATCTGGCCATGACGACGGGGGCGAATCATCCGGCGGGGCCGCTGGCGCTTGCCGACCGGATCGGGTTGGACACCGTGCTCGCTATCTGCGAGGTCCTTTACCGGGACCTGGGCGATCCGAAGTTTCGCCCCTGTCCTCTCCTCCGTCGTTACGTCGAAGCCGGGTGGCTGGGGCGCAAAACCAACCACGGGTTCTACCTGTATGAAGCCGCAGTACCGAGCGGTCAGCCGTCGGGACCGAGAAGCGGATGAGGACCGATCGCTGATGATTCTCGGTGATCCAGGAGGCGACGCATCATGGATGAACGCAAACCTCGGTTCACCTCCCTCTCGGGGCTCGACATCAATCGCACCTACTCGCGGGACGATCTGAAGGACTGGTCACCCGAGCAGGATCTCGGCCTGCCGGGCGAATTTCCCTACACGCGCGGCGTCTATTCCACCATGTATCGGAGCCGCCTGTGGACCATGCGGCAATTTGCCGGCTTCGGATCCGCCGACGATACCAATCGCCGCTTCACCTATCTCCTCGATCATGGGCAGAACGGGCTGAGTGTCGCATTCGACCTGCCGACGTTGATGGGGATCGATGCGGATGACGTCCGCGCGCACGGCGAGGTGGGCCATTGCGGAGTCGCGATCTCGTCATTAGCCGATATGGAACGGTTGTTCGACGGCATTCCGCTCGACCGGGTCACGACGTCGATGACGATCAACGGACCGGCCGCCGTGATCTTCGCCATGTACCTGGCGGTCGCGGAGAAGCGTGGCTTCTCTGTCGGGGGCCTGGGCGGCACCTTGCAGAACGACATTCTGAAGGAATACATCGCTCAAAAGGAATGGCTGTTTCCGCCGGAGCCCTCGTTGCGCCTCATCACCGACACCATCGCCTACTGCGCCGCGCAGGTTCCCAAATGGCATCCGGTCAGTATCAGCGGGTATCACATCAGAGAAGCAGGCTCGACGGCCGTTCAGGAGTTGGCCTTCACGTTGTACGACGGGTTGACCTATGTCGAGGCAGCCGTGAAAGCCGGCCTCACCGTAGACAGTTTCGCCCCGCAGCTGTCGTTCTTTTTCAACGTCCACAACGATTTCTTTGAAGAGGTCGCCAAGTTCCGGGCGGCCCGCCGCTTGTGGGCGCGCGAAATGGACCGCCGCTACCATCCCCGGGATCCACGATCCCTTCAGCTCCGTTGCCATGCCCAGACCGCCGGCTGTTCGCTGACGGCGCAGCAGCCGATGAACAACGTGGTCCGCACCGCGATGCAGGCGCTCGCAGCCGTGCTGGGCGGGACGCAATCCCTCCATACCAATTCGATGGATGAAACCATGGCCTTGCCGACAGAGGAGGCGGTGAAGCTCGCGCTGCGGACGCAGCAGATCATTGCGCAGGAGAGCGAAGTCGCCAACAGCGTGGACCCCTTGGGCGGGTCGTACTACGTCGAGGACTTGACGAACCGCCTGGAGGAAGGGGCGCTCGACTATTTTCGTCAACTGGATGCCATAGGCGGCATGGTGCAGGCGATCGAACAGGGATTTCCACAGCGCGAAATTCTCGATGCCTCGCAACGGTATCAGCGCGAAGTGGAGCGGAAGGAGCGGATTGTCGTCGGGATCAACGAGTACGTGGAGAGGGAGGAACGCCCGATCCCGACTCTCAAGGTCGGGCCTGAAGTGGAGCACGAACAGGTGGCGCGGCTTGCGGATCTGCGGAAATCGCGCGATCCCTTCAAGATGGCCGGCGCTGTCGAGGAACTGCAGGAAGCGGTCGCCTGCGGTGAGAACGTCATGCCCTATCTCATCAAGGCGGTGAAGGCCAAGGCGACATTGGGCGAGATTTGCGCGGCGCTCAAGGAAGTCCTGGGAACGTATCGGGAGCCAGTGGTGTTGTAGATGGCGGCGATCTGGTCGCCGCCGCAAGAGGGCAAGAGGGAAGGTGAGATGAAACTCGGAGCCTTTGAAATATATCCAGTGACCGACGGCCGGTTCCGGCTCGACGGCGGTGCCATGTTCGGGGTTGTGCCGAAAGTGTTGTGGGAGAAATGTTGCGCCGCCGACGAGTTGAACCGCGTTCCGCTGAGTCTCACCTGCCTGCTGATCCGGGCGCATGGAAGGAACATCCTGGTGGACACGGGATTAGGCTCGAAGGAAGACGCCAAGTTTCAGCGCATGTTTGCGGTCGACAGGACCCCGACCCTGCTGGACTCCTTGAAGCGCCTGGGGCTCGGTCGAGAAGACATCCACATGGTCATCAACACTCATCTACATTTTGACCATGCGGGTGGCAATACCATGAGAGAGGCGGATGAGACGATCACGCCCACCTTTCCCAAGGCCCGGTATGTCACGCAACAGGGTGAATTCGAGGATGCCGCCCGGGCCAATGAACGGACCAAAGCCAGCTATCGGCGGGACAACTTCACGCCGATTGCGCACGTGAATCAGTGGGAGTTCCTGCATGGCGACCAGGAATTATTCCCCGGTATCACCGCCGTCGTCACGGCCGGCCATACGCGCTGGCACCAGGGGGTCAAGGTCGAATCGGAAGGGAAGGTTGCCTTCTTTCTCGGTGATCTCATTCCGACGGTGTCCCATCTTCCTCTGCCCTACATCATGGGCTACGACCTCTTTCCCGTCCAGACGCTGGAGACGAAACGCTGGGTTCTGGACCGGGCCTTCGAAGAAAAGTGGCTGCTGCTTTTCGAACATGACCCGCTGATTCAAGCGGGAGACGTCAGGAAGGATCAGGAGGGCAGGTATTTTCTCCGGGAGGTGACATCATGGCAGTAGCGGCAACACCCTTTCGAGTCTTAATCGGCAAAGTGGGTCTCGACGGCCATGACCGTGGAGTGAAATTGATTGCGCGCGCGTTGCGTGACGCCGGCACCGAAGTGATCTACACCGGACTGCATCAAACTCCGGAGCAGGTGGTCAGCACGGCGATTCAAGAAGATGTGGATGCGATCGGATTGAGCATCCTCTCCGGCGCGCACAATACGCTCTTCCGGCGCGTGTTGGAGTTGCTCAAAGAACAGGAGGCCGGTCACATCGTGGTGTTCGGCGGCGGCATCATTCCCGACGAGGATCTGCCTGCGCTCAAAGCGGCGGGCGTGCAGGCCTTGTTCCGGCCGGGGGCTCCCATGAACGAGATCGTGCACTTTGTGAAAGGGCTCCGATCATGAGACCGGTCTATATGGTCAGCGGCGGGATCACGAAATTCGCCAAGGCGCATCAGGAGAAAGACTTCCGTCTCATGGTGAAGGAGGCCTACGACTATGCGTTGCGCGATGTGCCGCGCTTCTCCAAAGACATGATCGACGGAGCCGTCGGGTCCTATTTCTCCGATCATTTCACGCGTCAGCTCAAGGCGGCGAGCATGGTGCAGGATTATCTGGGACTCTGCCCCAAACCGTCGAAACGAGTCGAGGGCGGGGGAGCGACAGGCGGACTCTGCTTCCAGTCCGCCTGGGAAGCCGTGGCGTCGGGGCGTATGAACTGCTGTCTGGCCTTCGGGTTTGAAACCATGTCGCGGGTGAATACCTGGAAGGGGAACGAGTTCATCGCGTTGGCGTCGGACACCAACTTCGACTTTCCGGTCGGCGGATTCTACAGCGGATACTACGCCATGATGGTTCGGCGGCACATGCATGAATTCGGGACCACGGTGGAGCAGATGGCCATGGTGTCGGTTAAAAACCATGCGAATGCCCTGCATAATCCCTATGCGCAAAAGGCCAAACGTCTCACGATCAAGCAGGTGCGGGAGTCTCCCATGGTAGCCACACCGCTGACGATGGAAGACATCTGTACGATGTCCGACGGTGCCGCAGTCTGCCTCCTGGCATCCGAAGAGCTTGCCGGAAAAGTCTGTAACCGGCCGGTCAAAATCACGGGGGTCGGTTCAGGGTCAGACGCCATGCGGATGGCCGACCGTCCCCATGGCAAGGTGATTCTGTTACCGCATGAGCGGGAGGCAGACTACCGGCACCTCAAATATCCCGGCGTCCACTCGTTCCGCGGAGGCCGGATGGCGGCGAAGCTGGCCTATGAGATGGCGGGGATCCGAAACCCGCTGGAGGAGTTGAGTTTCATCGAGCTGCACGACGCCTACACGTCTTCTGAGATTCAGACTTACGAGGATCTCGGATTATGCCGGTACGGCGAAGGTGGCCGTTTCGTGGAGAGCGGCATTCCCTTTTTGCCGGGGCTCGACTATGGCCTCGAACTGCCCAAACAGGGACAGCTCCCGGTCAATCCTTCCGGCGGACTGCTGGCCTGTGGTCACCCGGTCGGCGCCACAGGCCTGATGCAGGCGGTCTTTGCCTTCTGGCAATTGCAGGGCACCATCGGTCAACACTTGAATGACGGGAAACTGCAAGTCAGGAACGCGAAACGCGGACTGATCCACAGTCATGCCGGCACGGGGACTTACATCACCGCATCCATTCTGGAGGCGACCTAAATGGATAAGGGAACAGTGCTCTACGGAGTGGACCCGCTGATCCTGCTGGACCACTACGAGATCGATTATCACCACAGCTATGCCCAGGATTCGCCGTTTTTTGTCGGTCTGACGAAAAGCCAACTGCTGGGCTCTCGTTGCACCGCCTGCGGCTACACCTATGCCACCCCTCGCGCCCATTGTATGGGCTGTGGCGCAGCGACCTCCTGGTTCGCACTGCCGCTCACCGGCCTGGTGCATACCTTCACGACCTGCCACTACGGGGGAGAGGCCTTCCTGAAAGAGACGCCCTTCACCCTGATTCTGGTGGAGTTCGACGGTGCCGATACGTTGTTTCTATCGCGGCTCAAAGGCATCCGGCCGGACGAGGTACGGATCGGCCTGCCGGTGGCCGCCCGTTTTGCGAAAGCACCGGCCTTTAAGGTGACTGATGTATGGTTCGAGCCTGCAGAACAGGCGTGAATTGGAAGACCCACTGGCGTTGGCCGACCGGGTCAAGGCGGGAGATGTCCGTTGCGTCGCTCGTGTGATCACGCTGTTGGAGAATCGGGACCCGGACGGCATTGCCATTCTTCGACTGCTTGACTCGGGCCCGCGCCGTGCGGCGGTGATCGGGATTACCGGCTATCCGGGAGCAGGAAAGAGCACGGTGGTCGCGCGACTCGTGACCGCCTATCGGCGTATGGGCATGAAGGTCGGAGTTCTCGCTGTTGATATCAGCAGCCCTGTGACGGGCGGCGCGTTGCTCGGCGATCGCATCAGGATGCAGGAGCATACGCTCGATCACGGAGTGTATATCAGGAGCATGGCCGCTCGCGGGCATCATGGGGGGCTTGCCCGTGCGACCGGCGATGCCACGGTGGTGTTGGAGGCGGCGGGGTATGAAGTCATTCTGATCGAGACGATCGGAGTCGGTCAGAATGAAGTGGACGTGCTTGATCTTGCCCACACCGTTGTTGCAGTCGTGGTGCCGGGTCTCGGCGATGAGGTGCAGGCAATGAAAGCCGGCTTGTTGGAAGTGGCTCACATTGTCGTCGTCAACAAAGGCGATCTTGCCGGCGCGGATATCGCGTTGCGGGATTTGCGGGACTGGTGTCCGACCGTGCTCCGGATCGTGGCTGCGACAGGGGAAGGAATTCCGGAACTCGTCGCCGCAATTGCCGAGCATCAACGGCTTCGTGATCTGCAGCCTGTGTCCGCTCATCCGATGCGGGACGGCACCGATTCCTGAAGGCGAGGAGGATATGATGCCTCATCAACTGTTGACCATCTCTCATCACGTTGCGCGGATCACTTTACATAATCCGCCGGCCAACGTCCTCAACCTCTCCGTGCTCAAGGAACTGGAACTGGTGTTGAACGAGGTGGAAGCGGACGAGTATGTCCGGGTGGTGATCGTGACCGGCACCGGACGGTTTTTCTGCGCCGGGGCGGATATGAATGAGCTGGCTCATCTCACGACTGTGCATAGCGGCTCTGAGTTTGCGATCCGCGGGCAGGCGCTGTTCAGCCACATCGAGCGGTCGGACAAACCGGTCCTCGCCGCCATCAACGGTACCTGCGTCGGCGGCGGGCTCGAACTGGCCCTGGCCTGCCACATTCGGATTGCGGCAGCCGGGGCATTGCTGGGGTTGCCGGAAATCAAACTGGGCCTTATCCCCGGTTTCGGCGGGACTCAACGGCTGCCGCGCGTCGTCGGGGCTTCTAAAGCGGCAGAGATGATCCTGACCGGTGAGAGTCTGTCGGCGGAGGAGGCCCTGCGGATCGGTTTGGTCAGTCGAGTCGTCCCGCCGCAAGAGTTGGTGGCACAGGCCGAAGCGATCGCGGCTCTGATCACGGCTCGGGGAAAGACCGCCATTGAAGCGGCCCTGCATGCGATCAGGGGAGGGCTCGACATTCCCCTATCCGAAGGGTTGGCCAGAGAAGTGGAATTGTTCGGCCGGCTCTGTGTGACGCCGCATAAGCAGGAAGCCGTCCAAGCGTTTCTCGAGAAGCGGCGGCCGAAGTTTGCCGATGCGTGAAGAACGTCATTCGTCAAGTGCCAATCGAAAGAGGAGAATCGCCGTAGAGAAATGTTTCTCTGTTGTTTTCACGATTGACGAATGTCGTATGACGGTTGACGTTCCGTCTTGAGGTAAAGGATGCTTGCAGATCGTCTCGCTCGATACTGCCAGGCCCTGTGTTACGACGACCTGCCAGGCCCCGTCGTGCATGAAGTCAAACGGCGAGTCCTCGACAGCCTCGGCTGTGCGCTCGGATCCTGGAATGCGCCACCCTGTCGGATCGCACGTCGCATTGGTCAATCGGTGAAAGTGACCAATGGCGCGACGCTCTGGGGAACGAATCATAAAACGCTCCCTGATCTCGCCGCCTTCGCCAACGGCGCGCTTGTCCGGTATCTCGACTTCAATGACACCTATCTCGCGAAGGAGCCGGCGCATCCCTCGGACAACATCGCGGCCATCCTCGCGGTCGGAGAAGCTGCTCACGCTTCCGGCAAACGCGTCATCCAGGCCATTGCGCTCGCTTATGAAGTCCAGTGCCGCCTCTGCGATGCAGCGGCGCTGCGCCCGCGCGGCTGGGACCATGTGACCTACGGTCCCTTTTCCTCCGCCCTCGCCGCCGCCAAGGTGATGAAACTTTCCGATGAGCAGACCCTGCAGGCCATTAACCTTGCGGGTGTCGCGAATATCGCGCTGCGGCAGACGCGTGTCGGGGGCCTGTCCATGTGGAAAGCCTGTGCCTTCTCGAATGCGGCGCGGAACGGCGTCTTCGCGGCCCTGCTGGCTCAACAAGGGATGACGGGCCCCTCTCCGATTTTTGAAGGAGAAAAGGGCTTCATGAAACTCGTGTCGGGACCGTTCGAGCTTCCGGCCTTCGGGGGCGAATGGGGGCAGGCCCCTGCGCCAGACGGGAGCCTGTCCCCTCCGTTCAAGATTCTGGATACCTATATCAAACACTATCCGGTGGAGTATCACGCACAGACGGCGGTGGAGGCTGCGCTTGCGCTCCGGGAGGACCTGCTCAAAGCAGAAGGAGGCGAGGTGCTTGCGGGCATCACTGACATTGAAATCGGCAGCTATGATGTCGCCATTGAAATCATCGGGCGCGATCCCGAAAAATGGCGTCCTCAAACGCGAGAGACCGCCGATCACAGTTTCCCCTATTGTGTGGCCGTTGCTCTCCTCGACGGCAAGGTGACGCTGCATTCCTTCGAGGCCAAACGTCTGGCGGATCCCGCTGTACACGAACTGATGCAGAAAGTGCGTGTGGCGCCGCTGCCCGAGTTCACCGGCCTCTATCCAGAGGCGATGCCGACGCGCGTCACTGTGAGGACGAAGGCCGGAAGCTCCTATGTCCAACAGGTGGATCATCCGCTCGGTCACCCCAGGCATCCGATGTCCGACCGTGAGATCGAAGCGAAGTTCCGCCGGTTGGCCATAGGAAAATTGGGCCGGGTCCGTGTCAGCCAGATCACCGACCTGGTCTGGAAGCTCGAGCAACTCAAAGAAGTTAACCGGTTGATGCCGCTTCTGAAGCTGATAGGTCGAGGTTGAGGGTGAGATAGAGCGGAAAGGCTGAGCTTAACCTCAACCTTCCTCTCCGCCTCGGTTGTCGGAGAACACAATATGAATCGCCCCGCACAGGCAAAGACACATCGGCTCCGCGAACTGATCGAGAAGCAGACGGTCGTGCTGCCCGGCGCCTTCAATGCTTTGACCGCCATGCAAATCGAGCGGGCCGGCTTCCAGGCCCTCTACATTTCCGGTGCCGGTTTGTCCGCCGCACGAGGCTTGCCGGATATCGGCTTGCTGTCTTTGACGGAAGTTGTATCCGACGCAGCGACCATCACCAAGGCCGTGACGATCCCGGCGATCGTGGATGCGGACACGGGCTTCGGCCCTCCGCTCGCCGTGATGCGGGCCGTGAAGGAATTCGAGCTGGCAGGGATGGCAGGGATGCAGATCGAAGATCAGGAACTGCCCAAGAAGTGCGGACATCTGCCCGGCAAGCGGCTGACCTCCACGAGTGACATGGTGAAGAAGATCTGCGCCGCGAGCGACGCCAGGAAGGACCGGAATTTTCTCATCGTGGCGCGCACGGATGCACGAGCCGTCGAAGGGTTGGACGAGGCCGTGCGACGGGCCAGGGCCTACATCGATGCAGGAGCCGACGCGATCTTTCCGGAAGCCCTCGAATCCGCCGAGGAATTCCGCCTGTTCGCCCGGCAGCTCGCCAAGGAAGGGGGCAAGGCGCCGCTCGTTGCCAACATGACGGAATTCGGAAAGACTCCCTATCTGAGCGTCGGCGAGTTTGAGGACCTCGGTTATCGCCTGGTGCTGTTCCCCGTCACGGCCCTGCGGATGGCGACGAAGGCCGTGGAACAGATGCTGTCCGAGCTGAGAAACAGGGGATCACAGCGAAGCCTGGTGGAGCGGATGCAGAGCAGGCAGGAACTCTATGATCTGCTGCGGTATGCGGAGTACGAGCAGCGAGACCGGCACTTTCACTCGCAGGAGGACGATCATGCCGCTGGTTGAGCCGGCCAAACAGACACAGCCCTACAGCCCCGGCCTCGACGGAGTCCTGGCCGGTGAGACCGCACTGTGCCATGTGGACGAAGGAGAAGGGGGGCTGAGGTACAGAGGCTATGCGGTCAGCGATCTGGCGGAGAAGGCGACCTTTGAAGAAGTGGTCTATCTGTTGCTGTTCGGCAAGCTCCCGACCAGAGGAGAGCTGAAGGACTTTGCGACGCAGCTGGCGGCACAATCCGTTCTGTCCCTTCCCGTCGAAGCATTCCTCGGCTCGGTCCCGGCTGCGGCTCACCCGATGGACGTGCTGAGAACCGCGGTCTCTCTGCTCGGGATGATCGATACCGAAGCGTCGGACCATTCGCACAAGGGGAACCTCCGCACAGCGCTTCGGCTGCTGGCGCAGATTCCTCTTATCATCGCGACCGCCCATCGGCCCGCCAAGGGGGAGCCGCGTTTGGAGCCGCAACCTGACCTGGGCTTTGCCGGAAACCTGCTCTTCTTATTAACCGGCCGGAGAGGGGATGAGACGGCGGCGGCAATGGCCCGCGTGCTGGACGTCTCGCTCACGCTCTATGCCGAGCACGAATTCAACGCCTCCACTTTCTCGGCCCGGGTGACCGCCTCGACGATGACGGATCTCTACTCGGCCGTGACGTCGGCGATCGGCACGCTCAAAGGCCCGCTCCACGGGGGAGCCAATGAAGCGGTGGCGGAGATGTTCCTCGCCATCCAGAGCCGCGACCGGGCGGAAAAGTGGGTGCGGGAAGCTCTGGCAGACAAACGCCGGATTATGGGATTCGGCCATCGCGTTCTCAAGCAGGGCGATGCCCGCTCGGCCATCATTCAACAACATGCCGAGACGTTGAGCCGGATCTGCGACGACCGCCGCTGGTTCGACATCGCGACCGTCATCGATCGCATTATGCAGCAGGAGAAGGGGCTCTACCCCAACCTCGACTTCTACACGGCGGTGGCCTACCTCCTGATGGGCATTCCGCGCGAGCTCTACACGCCTGTGTTCGTCTGTTCGCGGATCACCGGCTGGTGCGCCCACATCATCGAACAGCAGGATCACAACCGGCTGATCCGCCCGCGGGCTCTCTATACGGGACCGGCTTCGGAGGCCTATGTCGAGCTTGATCGCCGTACCTGACCATATCGCGCAGGCGCGTCGAATAGAAGATGGGGAGCCACCCCTGCCCTGGAACTCGTTTGCAGACTTCTTCAAATCCCGGGTCTACGACCGGGACCTGGTCAATCGGCCTTTTCTGACCTACTACGACGATGACCGGCAACTCCACTGCACCTACAGTTATGCCGAGTTCGGCACGGTCGTCCAACAAGCGGCGGTCTTTCTCCACGACCGGATCGGGCTCCGGCGCGGGGATCGGCTGGCCACGATCCTGTTTAACCATGACCTCACCGTAGTGTTCTATTTTGCCGCCTGGACGGCGGGACTCACGGTCGTGCCGATCAACATCGAAGAACCGGCAGACAAGAAACGCTTCATCCTGGAGCATTCTGAGGCAGTGGCCGTGTGTTGTTGGCATAGTTCCGTCGAGGAAGTGAACGGTCTTCAGCAATATCTGCCTGCCTTGCGACATGTGATTGCGCTGAACGATCATGGCTTCCTGGAGGATAAGAGTCACGGCGCGAGGAGCGAGAAGAAGCAATCCCGGCCCGCCCAGGGCCACGCGTCTTATGGCGGTGCATTGGCGGATGACGCCCTGATTGTCTATACGTCCGGGACGACCGGCCCTCCCAAGGGGGTGGTTCTGACGGTGGAGAATCTGCTGACCGACGCCGACGCGATCGCCGAGTGGCATCACTTCGGCGTGAACGATCGTGTGATGTGTGTGCTCCCGATCCACCATGTGAACGGTACCGTGGTCACGCTCATGACACCCTTCTATTGCAAAGGAAGCGTCGTCCTGAACCGGAAATTCAAGAGCGGCACCTTCTGGCGGAGGCTGCACGAGGAGCATGTGACCTGTGTCAGTGTCGTGCCTACCTTGTTGGAATTTCTTCTCGATGCGAACGAGGATCTGTCTTCCTACCGGCTTGACCGGTTCGGAGGCTTTATCTGCGGTGCGGGACCATTGCTGAGAGACACGGCTCTGCGTTTCGAAGCGCGGTTCCGTTTCCCGATCCGCCATGGCTACGGTCTGTCGGAAACGACCTGCTATTCCTGCTTTCTGCCGAACGATCTGTCGCCCGAGGAGCACCGGCATTGGCTGACCGGCTACGAGTTCCCCTCTATCGGCGTCCCATTGCGGCACAATGTAATGACCATCCTCGATCAGAGCGGAATGCCTGCGCCGGAAAAGACGCGCGGAGAGATTTGCATCCGCGGGGGAACCGTCTGTGCCGGATACTTCAAGCGGGACGACGCCAATGAGGCGGCCTTCAAATGGGGCTGGTTCCGTTCGGGAGACGAGGGATTCTACGTGCGAGACAACAAGGGGCGGCCGTTTTTCTTCATTTCAGGCAGGCTGAAGGAATTGATCATTCGAGGCGGTGTGAATATCTCTCCGCTGGAGATCGACGATGCGCTGAAGAGTCATCCGCTTGTCCAGTTCGCGATGGCCGTTCCCTTCGAACACCGCTACTATGGAGAAGAGATTGCCGCCTATGTCGTTCCGCGGGACGGCTCCTCACCACCCAGTGAGACGGATGTGCTTGAGCATTGTCGCCGATTACTCCCGTTCTCTAAATGCCCGAAGGTCATTCTCTTCGGGCAGGAAGTCCCGTACACCTCGACCGGCAAACCCAAACGGTTGGAACTGAAAAGCCAGCTGGCTTCCATCTTAACGGCGTATCGGGATCATCAATTTCAGGAAATGTAGTAGGTTGGTTCCGGTCAATGAACCCCGAGGCCCTGAACAGACCTGCGCGGATCGTACGTAGCCCGTTCAGGCCATAGCGGATAACACCTCTATTTGATTGGCGCATTCCGCCCCTTGAACTGCCCTACGTTTGTGTTCTCCTGGGGAATTCTTCCTCAACCGGTTTCCACCTCGACGTCTAACTCATTCCGCTATCAGTGCTTAATGGATTGGCATATCCATTGCTCAGTTCCTACGCATTCGTATGGGCAGAAAGCCGTTCATGTTGATGGTGTGACCAAGTCACGTGATCTGACGTTAGGCTACATAAGGCGTATTGCGATCTGCACCTTGGCAGTACTCAGCACGATCAGTTGTGACGATGGCGGCGGCGAGGTTGTTCCAAGTCCTAATCCAAATAGAGTCGGTTCAGGCTGGATCACGATTGAATCGTCCTCCGCTGTGCACCTCGGGATCAGCTGACTCGTTGTGTTGCTTGTGTTCACTCAACATGTTGCCGAGAGTGGGGCCTTCAACGTTGGGACTACTGAGCCTGCGTACATAAGGAGGATCTGCAAGTGTTCGCACAAAGGACGGCTTCTATCGCAAGTTTAGTTCCGCTGGTTGCGGGGTTGCTCCTTCTCCAAGGATGCAGCGGCACTATTCAGACCGTCGCCGCCAATGTCGATCAGTCCTACCAACATGAGGAGACTCGCGAACTCGTCGCTCTGGTGAAAGGCGCGACAGAGCTGGTCCGCACCAAAGGAGAAGCGGCGTTTGACGATCTCCGTGTTTCCGGCAGCCGCTGGCGCCAGGGAGAAAGCTATATTTTTGTGCTGGATTCTAAGGGGAACATGCTCGTTCATCCCGATCCGGCTATGGAAGGCAAGAACGAACTGGACCTGAAGGACATCAACGGGAAACCGATCATCCGGGGACTCCTCGGTGCTGCCATGACGGTGCCAGGCAAACCGGAAGGCTGGTACCACTATGAATGGCCCGTTCCCGACGGGCTGTTGCCTCGATGGAAAAGCAGCTACGTTCGCCTTGTGACGGCGCCGTCCGGCCACAGCTACGTGGTCGGGAGCGGCACGTACAACGATCGCATGGAACGGCCCTTTGTCGTGGATGCGGTGAACGCTGCCGTCGGACAGATCGAGAAGCAGGGTACGGCGGCGTTTCCGCTCTTCCACGATCCGACAGGGCCCTTTATCGCCAAGGACGCATATATTTTCGTTCTCGATAGGAAAGGCATCGATCTCGTCAATCCCGGCTTCCCCAACCTGGAAGGACGCAACCTGTTAGACCTGAAGGACAGCCAGGGCAAGCAATTGATCCGTGAGATGTTCAAGGTGGTTCAAACCAGCGGGTCCGGCTGGGTCGACTATATGTGGCCGAAACCGGGAGAAAGCGTCTCCACGCGGAAGTCGGCGTATGTAAGCAAAGCGAAGATGGGAGACCAATGGGTCTTGGTGGGGAGCGGGGTCTACCTGGCCGATGCTCCCAAAGCAATCCCGGCCGCCAAGAAGATGACCGCGCCGGAACTGATGACCTTGGTGCGAGAGGCCGCAGCCGTTTTCGAACAGCGCGGCGAGCAGGCCTATGCCGAGTTTCGCTGGAAGGGTTCCAGGTGGTTCCATGACGATGCCTATTTCTTTGTCTGGACCATGGACGCGACCAGAGTGTTCCATGCCGCGGAACCAGATATGGAGGGGCGGAATGAACGTGACCTCCAGGACATTCAAGGACGGCCATTTGGCAGGATGTTCCTCGATACCAGTGGAAGCCCGTCAGGCGAGGGCTGGGTCCACTACATGTATCCTGAGCCAGGATCTATTTTCCCGATGTGGAAGTCCAGTTTCATCAAGCGGGTGACGTTTCCTTCCGGGAAGCAATACATCATCGGCTGCGGGATCTACAACATGCAGATGGACAAAGCGTTCATCGAGGACCTCGTGAATCGTGCTGCCGCCCTGGTCGCGGAACGGGGAAGGGGAGCTTTCGGCCAATTGCGCGACCGCACGGGTCCTTTTTTCTTCATGGACACCTACGTGTTTGTCTAGGCCCCGGGTGGCACCGAGTTGGTGAATCCTGGCCACCCCAGCTTAGAAGGAAAGAACCTGATTGGAGTGAAGGATATAAAGGGTAAGGAAGTGGTTCAGGACGAAATCGCCCTGGCCATGAAAGAGGGCAGCGGCTGGGTGGACCTCTACTGGTACAAGCCCGGACAGAATATGCCCGCGCGGAAGCAGACCTTCGTGCGGAAGGTCCAAAAAGGTCAGGAGACCTACATCGTCGGGTCGGGCGTGTATCTGGAAGAGTAAGCCGTCAGCGCTTGCGATCTGCGGGAAACGGGAAACGTACCGGTAGTCTTTCCAGTGGCCATGAATACTGCGAAGGAGGCTCGTTATGGCGATCTACATTGTTCTGGTTAATAGGGAGTTCGCAACCTCAAGGACACGACCAAGCGGGCGGATGCCATAAGAGTAATGGCCAAGAAGTTTGGCGTGACTTGTAAGGATCTCTACTGGACGTTAGGGAGTTACGACAGTGTTGGTATTTTCGAAGCGCCTGACGATGCCTCCATGGCGGCGTTCCTGGCGAGCGTCGGTGCCCTGGGCAACGTTCGAACCCAGACCCTGCGGGCGTTTTCCCAAGCAGACATGAGCGGGATCCTCGCCAAGCTGGGATAGGGCGAGGTGCCGCAAGCGAAATGAGCGGGAGGAAGGGAAGGGCACCGTGACATCACTGAGTGGAAAAGTCGCCATCATCACCGGCGCCTCCAGCGGCATCGGACGGGCCATTGCGGAGCGATTTGCAGAAGGTGGAGCGCTCGTTGTCGTGAATTACGCCAAACACGCAGAGAAGGCTCAGGACGTCGTCACAGGCATTCAATCCAAAGGGGGAACAGCCGTTGCTGTGCAGGCCGACGTGAGCCAAGTGGCCCAGGCTCGCCGTCTTGTGCTCGATACGTTCAGGCAATTCGGCCGCCTGGATATTCTCGTTAACAATGCGGGCAAGTTTATGCCGAAGTTGCTCGTGGAGATGACCGAAGTCGAATTTGACCAGATTATGGCCCTGCAGGCGAAAGGGCCCTATTTTGCCATGCAGGAAGCGGCCAAGGTGCTGAAAGACGGCGGGCGGATCGTGAACATCTCATCCGAATTGACGCACACGAATTGTGCCGGTGCGACGGCGCATCTCGGGAGTAAAGCGGCACTCGAACAGTTCACAAAATGGCTGGCTCAGGAGTTGGCCTCGCGAGGCATTACTGTGAATACGGTCGCTCCCGGCATTACGGACACGGGCGTGCTGTCAGAGGAGTATCGTCAATTCGGGATACAGATATCTCCTTTCAAGCGCCTGGGGCTTCCGAAAGACATTGAGGATGTGGTGGCCTTCGTGGTGAGCGACGATGCGCGATGGCTGACGGGGCAAATCATTCATGCCGGCGGGGGCATGGTGATGTAGGAGAAGAATGAGACGGCAGAATGTATCGACAGGCGGTTTACCCTAAGCAGACATGAACAGGATACTCGCAAAGCCGGGAGAGGGCCGGTAACTGTTTGTCCTGGCTGGCACTCTCACGGGATGCGCACATTGGTTTGCCTGAGTTGGAGATGAACACTATGGATCCGTTCCTGCTCGCAGCGATCGAAGAGGCGGAGCGAGGCCTGTCCGAGGGTGGCATCCCCATCGGCTCCGTCCTCGTGCATGCCGGCGCCATCGTCGGCCGCGGTCACAACCGCCGCGTCCAGAAGGGCAGCGTCATCCTCCACGGCGAAATGGATGCGCTCGAAAATGCGGGGCGCCGATCCGCCGTGTTCTATCGTGAGTGCATTCTCTATACGACGCTTTCACCCTGCGCTATGTGCAGCGGTGCCATTCTGCTCTATGGGATTCCGCGGGTCGTTATCGGCGAGAACCAGTCCTTCATGGGTGAGGAGCAGTGGCTCTCAGCCCGCGGCGTTCAGATCCAGGTCCTCCAGAACTCGGCCTGCATCAAGCTCATGCGCGAGTTTGTCAAAAGCCATCCATCGCTCTGGGCCGAGGACATCGGCACGTGATCTCACACCTGTTCCCGTGCTTTCATTGGCTTACTGGTAAACGGAAAATATAGAGGGAGTCTTTTCTGTAACCATAATGTTTCCCTCCGGCTACTATGCCGGGCTTGGCTGGCCTGTCAGAGGCTTTCCTCCATCAGGTCCGCCAGTTCTTCCCGGCTGAAGGGATAGCGCTGGCCGCAGATCTCGCACCTCACAGCGATCGTGTCCTCCTCCGTCATCATCCAATTCACCTGCTCGCGGCCAAGGGGGAAACAATCCGCTCGATAGAGATAATCCGGCCTTCATCTCGAACGCCATCGGGCCAAAATAGCCAGCCATACAGTAGCGTCGCTTGGGAAGAAAGAAGCGTTCAATGTAGCGCCGATCTGGATCCGTCGATGAGGCAATAGAGGGCAATATCAGCCCGTACACTGTAGACGGATGCCCCAGCGCCCACTTCCCTTCCAATTGTTTCCTACAGAATGACTCGGCGTAATAATCGGAATGGGCGGTATCACCAAGGGCATAGAGGAATTTCCTATGCCAGGACAGTCTCCCACTGTGGAGGCATTATCTGTGCTTACAGGATGAGCAATATCAATAAGAAGAAGGGGGGAATATGTGTCCGCTTAGTCGGTTCGCAACTACAAGGCTAAGCGCCCAGATTCCCAGCTTTATGGTCATTGCAACTGGTGTCAGGCTGGATGCGCGTTCAGCGGATGGGGTTGCTCATAAATCAATGGAGCGCCTTCTCCGACGCTCATCACTGCTGGCTAGTTACGTAACCAATGTTACTTCTTTGATGCAGACGACATGAAGCAAGGACCGGTACGGATTCTCATCGGGAAAGTTGGCCTCGATGGTCACGATCGCGGCGCAAAGTACATTGTCCATGTTCTACGCGATGCAGGCTATGAAGTTATCTATACCGGTATTCGGCACAGCCCTAAAGAGATTGTTGAGACGGCGCTGCAAGAAGATGTGGCACTCATTGGGTTGTCCCTCTTGTCAGGTGCGCACAAGCTCCTGTTGAAGCAAGTGACCGATCTTCTCAAGGAACGGGGCGCGACGGATATCCTTGTCGTCGCGGGAGGGTCGATTCCCGCTTCCGATATTCCCGGTCTTAAGGCCATGGGTATCTCGGCCGTCTTCACTCCCGGGACGCCATCGCAATCGATTCTTGACACATTGGCCGCCCTCATTGGAGCGCGCCGACAGGCGATATGACCGAAGACCCGAAAGAGCTCGTAAGGCTGGTTCGGGAAGATCGAAATCAGCGGGTGCGAGCTGTCGCTCGCTTGATGACATGGATTGAAAATGACCCGGAACGCATGCCGGAGCTCTTGGTCGGAGCGGCGGATTGGCCTTCGGCCCGCATGGTCATCGGATTGACTGGGCCGCCTGGCTGCGGGAAGAGCCTCTTGGTGGATCGGCTCATCACGGCATGGCGTGCCCGAGATCCTGTCGGCCGGATTGGCGTGATTGCCGTCGACGCATCCTCGCCCTTTACGAGAGGGGCGTTCCTCGGCGATCGCTTGCGCATGATGAGCCACGCGACCGATGCGAATGTCTTCATTCGCTCTGCTGCTTCACGGGGACATATCGGCGGGCTCATGCTGGGTGTGAGGGGCTTTATCCGGGTGCTCGGGCTGGCCGGATGCCAGATCATCCTGATCGAAACCGTGGGCGTCGGGCAAAACGAGACCGAGATTACTGACGTCGCGGACCTTGTCGTCGTGGCCATCGATCCCGGGCATGGCGATGTGATTCAGCTGCTCAAGTCCGGATTGATGGAAGTCGGCGACACCTTCGTGGTCAACAAGGCCGACCGGGAGGGCGCGGCGCAACTCCATGCGCAATTGCTCTCGGTGCTCCGCTTGAAGGCGCAGGGAAAGACCAAGCGGATACCTGACGTGTGTTTGGTGAGTGCCTTGCACCGTCGAGGGGTGGTGGAGCTCATTGATTTGCTCGAAAAACGAGCCGCGGAGTCTGAAGGCGAATGGCGGTTCCGGCGCCGGCACATGATCTTCGATGAAGTGAAAGAGGCGGTGCTTGAAGAGTCAAGAAGGCGAATACTGCAGGTTGTCGGTCGAGAACACATGGCGACCGAGGATTTCCAGCGTATTCTGCGAGGAGAGGTAACCGTCGCGGGTTTAGTCGACGAGATCTTCCAACGGGTGATCGGAACATCGATGCATAAGGTGGAACACCATGGCTGAGCCGGATAATCAGAAGGACAATCAGATCGAACGAGCGGAGCGCGAGTGGGAGGAAAAAATCTTCGCTCCGGCACTCAGTCGTATGCCGGAATCCAATCGTAATTTCCTGACCGGATCTGGTTCAGATTTGGCGGCGGTTTATGTGCCTCAGCCATCTTCGGATGACACGTATATCGAGAAATTGGGCTTTCCGGGACAGTATCCATTTACGCGCGGCGTTCAAGCCACCATGTATCGGGGCCGGCTGTGGACGATGCGTCAATATGCCGGTTTCGGAACCGCCGAGGAAACCAATCGCCGTTATCAGTACTTGCTTCAACAGGGGTCAACCGGTCTATCCGTGGCCTTCGACCTTCCAACCCAGATCGGCTACGACAGCGATGATCCCCTCGCGGCCGGTGAGGTCGGGAGAGTGGGAGTCGCCGTTTCCACCTTGCACGATATGGAAACGTTGTTCCATGACATTCCCGTCGGACGGGTCTCGACGAGCATGACGATTAATTCCACAGCGGCCATCCTCCTCGCCATGTATGTCATTGTCGCAGAACAACAAGGAGTATCCGTTCAGGTGCTCAATGGGACCATTCAGAACGATATCCTCAAAGAGTATGTGGCCCGCGGCACGTATCGGTTCCCTCCTGCACCGAGTCTTCGGCTCACCCGGGATTTGTTTGTTTACTGCACGAGGTCGATGCCGAAGTGGAATGCGATTTCCGTGAGCGGCTTTCACATGCGTGAAGCCGGCGCGACGGCCGCGCAAGAGATCGGGTTCACGCTGGCCGACGCCATCTGTTATCTCGAACTCGCCACCAAGGCCGGGCTTGAGATCGATGCGTTTGCGCCGCGACTGACATTCTTTTTCGCCGCGCAGTCGGATTTGCTCGAAGAGGTGGCGAAGTTCCGCGCAGCCCGTCGGCTCTATGCTCGCCTGCTGAAGGAGCGGTTTCATGCGAAAGATCCGAAAAGCATGATGCTGCGGTTCCATACCCAGACGAGTGGGGTCAGCCTGACTGCGCAGCAGCCGGAGAACAATGTCGTTCGCGTGGCCATCCAGGCGCTCGCCGCCGTGCTGGGGGGGACTCAATCGCTTCACACGAATTGCAGGGACGAGGCGTTCGCGTTGCCTACGGAGGAAAGTGTCCGCGTCGCGCTTCGCACTCAACAGGTGCTGGCTTATGAGACAGGGGTGACCAATACCATCGACCCCCTGGGAGGAAGCTATTGCATTGAAGCGCTGACTGACCGGCTGGAGGCGGAGGCTGAACAGTACCTTGCCGCCATCGATAATCTCGGCGGCATGGTGGCTGCCATTGAGCAGGGTTATGTCCAACGTCAGATCGAGCAGGCTGCGTACGAGTACGGGCGGGCGGTTGAAACCGGGTCTCGCAGAATTGTAGGAGTCAATACGCTCAGGGAGGAGCATGAGCCAGAGCCGGAGGTCTTCGTCGTGTCAGAAGACACAGAACGGAAGCAAATTGAAGAAATCACAAGAGCGAAGAAGAGCCGCGACGAGCAAACGGTACAGCGACGACTGGACACCGTCGAACGGGCCGCACACAGCGAGGACAACCTCATGCCGGTGATCATAGAGGCTGTCCGGGCCTATGCGACGGTGGGGGAGATTTGTCAGAGGCTTCAGAATGTGTTCGGCGAGTATGAACCAGCAGTTGGCTGATTAACCTTCCAGCAAGCAGAGGATCGCATGCCACTCGTACTTACGACCATGGAAGACTCGATCGGTACTATCGTGTTGAATCATGTCGAGAAGCGGAACGCGCTCAGCCAGGCTCTGATCGGAGACTTGCTCGAAGCGCTGATGACTTTCCGGCAACAGAGTCCCCGCGTCATCATTCTTCGCGCCCCGGAAGGCGCCAAGGTGTGGTCGGCCGGTCATGACGTGGGCGAACTCCCGCAGTCGCATCGGGACCCGCTTGGTTGGGATGACCCGCTTCGCCAGCTCATTCGAGAAGTAGAAAATTACCCGGCTCCGATCATCGCGATGATTGAAGGCAGTGTCTGGGGCGGAGCCTGCGAGGTGGCCTTCGCCTGCGACCTTGTCATGGCAGCCGACGACGTGACGTTTGCCATTACACCGGCCAAACTCGGTGTCCCGTATAATTTATCGGGGCTGTTGACGTTCATGAATGTTATCAGTCTGCATGTTGCCAAAGAAATGGCGTTCACCGGTCTTCCCGTGACAGCCGCAAGGGCCGAACGGCTTGGCATTATCAATCAGGTCGTCCCGAGGCAGGATTTGAAGCAGCGGACCTATGATATGGCAAAGCAGATTGCCAGAAATTCTCCATTGAGCATTGCGGTCATGAAGGAAGAATTGAATCTCCTCGCGAACGCATACGATCTGTCTCCGGTCATGTTTGAACGCATCCAGTCTCTGCGCCGCGCGGTCTATAACAGCCGTGACTATCAGGAAGGCATTCGCGCATTTCTTGAAAAGCGGCCCCCCACCTTTACCGGAAAATGAACGCGAGGGGCTCAGTATCTGGATGGGCAAAAAACGGATGGTGATAGGCCGGAGGCCATCAACGAGCGAGTCAACCGCGATGAAGTCTGCCGACCGCAGTTCGTATGCTGAAAAATGCTCAAAAGATAGTTTGTCGAATGGGCGGAATGAAGTGCAGTTTCAGTAGGTTCTAGAAGGGGATGTGGTGCCGATGGATAGAATCGAACCGTCGGAAGCAGTCTTTTTTGTGCGATAATAACGTGAGTAACATCAAATAGATAAGAGAAGTATGTGATGCGATAAATGACGTGTCATGTCATGGAAAATCTATAAGTTGCAGGGGGGAGGTGCCGCTAGTGACACTCGAATGAATCGCGGTGTTTAAGCGTCTTGTGGAGAACTGATGGCGCTTGCCGGAAAGGCTGGTTTTCAGTTGCCTTGGCGGTTGACTCCAGGATTTGGAGGGGGTGGGCCACATTCCTTCGCCTCCATCTGTTCTTTGCGAGCCTTGATCGCCTCCTGCTGTTTCTGAAGTTCAGCCATGAGCTGGGTCCGTTCCTGCTTCAATGCGGTCACCTTTGAGGCGAGTGTCTCGCGGTCAACCAATGCCTGCCGAAGTTTTCCAATTTCCTGGTCCCGTTCCAGGAGCCGCTTTTCGAGATCGTCAACACGGGTAGCGGCAGTTTCGAGCTCACCCGCACGTTTTTGGATCCGGGCGATTTCTTCTTGCGCTGTCGTGGTTCCGGTCATCAGCTTCTGCTTCTCCTCCCGAAGCGTTCCTGCTTTGACCTGCTCGGTTGCCAGTTTACTCTCCAGATCTTTGATCTTGTCGCGGGCCTCGGTCAGGGCTGCGGTATGATCCTTGGCCATCTTGGCCTTCTCCTGCTGGAGACTCTCAACCTCCGCGGTCGATTTCTTTTTGAAGCTGTCGAACGCCGCCGTCGTCTGCGCGGAAATCCTTTGGGCTTCCTCCAGCTCGGCAACGGTGTTTCTGTATGTACTTGCGGGTACACATCCGACGATGGAGACGAGAGATAGGATGGCGATCGTGACGCTTATGGCTTTCATGTGTTGCCCTCCCCGGACATACCCGCTTTCTATACATTTCTTCAAACCGGTCGTTGAAGGGACCGCGATCCAGGAGAAACGTCGATCCTGTTGCGACCCCCTGATCACGCCCCTGCCGGTCAACATGGTAATTATGGCAGCGGCTGTAATGGCTGTCTATTCGCCGGGGCGGTGATTTTCTAAAACATGCATCAGGATGCCGACGAGCCCCTGTGTGTTTTGGAGGTGAGAGGGAAGCGCCTGCGCTTATTGTTGCAGGGTTTGATCTGTGAGAAAGAGGGACGATGGGTTTGGCCGGCGGACCGCTGCCGGGCAATGAATCGTCAGGCTCGGCAATAGAGATCCGGCCGGCCGACAGGCGGCGGGGACTCTCCGAATCATCGATAGGATTTCGGAACGCTCGTCGAAGGGATCCGCATCAGATGGAAGGGTCACACTGGTTGCTGAACCGCCGGGCAAAGACCGCGGTTGCCAGAAGGACAAGGCTGATGCCAATGAGGCTGACGCTCGGGCCGACTGTATCGGCTATCCATCCGAACCCCATCATTCCAGCCATGGCACAAGCCATCCCGCCTGTGGTGAAGGCTGTGAACACACGCCCGAGGAGAGGGACCGGGGTTATCTCCTGCAGTAAGGCAAACACGACCGGCGTGAGCAGTGCCGTGCTTCCACCAATGATCAGCATGAGGGCGCTGGCTATCAGCGGGGTTTCTAAAAATCCCAACCCGCCGACCGCCAGGCCGCCGACCACCATGGAGCCGGAGATGATCCGCAAGCGCCGGTGCAGATTGCCTTGCTTGATCCAGACGAGGCAGGTGGAGGCGGCCAACATGCCGGTTCCAAGGATTGACCAGAGCCATCCGAGTTCAACGGGGCCCACCCCGAGGGATTGTTCGGCGAACACGGGCAGGAGGAACATAAAGGCACTGGCCCCCAGATTAAAGAGCGCGGCGGTTACCATCAACATGAAGACCATGCGGTGCTGCAGGAATACAAACCGGAACCCGATCAACAGGTCCTGTATCATGCTTCCGGAAGGGTTGAGCCAACGGGGTGAGGTGAGGGGCTCGCGCATGCGGATCGGCATCAGACAGAGGGCCGAAATGAGAAACGTAGCGGAATCAACATACAGCACATTTTGCGCTCCGATGAGTGCAATCCCGAGCCCGCTCAGCGCCGGGCCCATGAGTACTCCGATGTTGGTCGTGCTTTGGATGAAGGCATTGGCTGCCGTGAACCGTGACCGCTCGACGATCAGCGGGACCGCCGAGGCCAAGGCCGGCCCAAACACCGTGGACACGATAGCGGTCAGAAACACGAGAATATAGAGACGTTCCAACGTAAGTGCCTGTGCGGCATAGAGGGTCGGAATCAGCAGGATTAGCAGGGTGCGGAGCAGATCGATCCAGATCATGACCTTCTTTTTAGACAGCCGATCGAGATAGACGCCGATCAAGGGGCCGAACAGCAGAGGAGGGATGGTCTGCAGTACACCGATCACCATCATCTTCAGTGCCGAGCCGGTCAAATCGTAGACAAACCAGAGGAGGGCCACCTTATTCAAGGCGTCACCGATCTGAGAGATTAACTGGCCTGCGAACAGCAGGCCAAAATCCCGTGTTTTCAGCAACTGCCATCCGGCTTCGGACGGTTCGGGCAAATCCGTCAGGGTTGCAGGTGCCACAGCGTCGTTGCTCATAGGCGTATCTCGCGGACCAATCAAAAGGTGCAAAAGGTGCCGGTTGCGGCCAGGGCCGGATTTTCGACCGGGCGCACGGGGTTTCGAATCCCCGCCGTCGAACGATCGCTGACGATCTGTTCATAGACGTCAAGATAATCCTGGACCATCCGTTCGACCGTGAATCGTGCTTCAAAGGCCTGCCGGCAACGGCGCCGGTCAAGGAGTGAGACCTGTTCCACTGCGGCGGTGAGTTCGTCCGGCTGATCACGAACATAACCCGTCACGCCGTCCTCGATAATTTCAGGTACCGAACCTCGTCGATAGGCGAGAACCGGTGTTCCGCAGGCTAAGGCTTCGATGAAGACCAGTCCGAACGGTTCGGGCCAGTCAAACGGCGCCAGTAGCGCACAGGCTTCTCCCAGAAAATCATTTTTCTCGGCATCCGTGATCTCGCCCAGATATTCGATCAGCGGGTGATCCAGGAGCGGCTCAATGCGCTCCTCAAAATAATTCCGATCCGCCGGATCGACCTTTGCGGCGATGCGCAACGGAATCCCGGCTCGCGTGGCGATGGCGATGGCCTGGTCGGGGCATTTCTCCGGCGCAATGCGTCCAAGGAAAGCCAAATACCGTCCCTGTCGAGGATGGAAGTCATACAGATTCCGCGGCAAGCCATGATGGACTGTGGCTTGCCAGTTCGCCCATGGCAGGGGCTGACGTTGCGCATCTGAGATCGACACCAAGGGGATTTCAGCAAATTCTCGATAGACCGGTTCGAGTTCCGGCAAGTCGAGCCGGCCATGGAGCGTGGTGAGCACCGGAGCCGGGCAGCGGCGCGCAATAGGAAATCCGAGAAAGTCCAAATGCGAATGAATGAGATCGAACTCGTCGGATGCGCTGAAGGCCCGCTCCAGCAGCAGAGTCATCGGAGCTTCGCGGTTGAAGTTGCCCGTGATCAGGCGAAGGGCTTGCGGGCAGATCGCCTCCAGACGTGCAGCGGACACAGAGTCGCCGCTAGCGAACAGCGTGACGTCGTGGCCTAAGCGGACCAGTTCGTCCGTGATGAATGACACAACCCGCTCCGTGCCTCCGTAGAGCTTCGGCGGCACGCTTTCCCAGAGTGGCGAAACCTGTGCGATTCTCATTCTCTTCTCCTTTCTTTTCTCACCTTTGCTGTTTCCCGCCCATGGTAATTCACCGGCCTAATGCACCGGTCTGATTGAGAGCGCACGGCCGGCAGAGGATACCTGCACTTCGATCTTTTCGCCGGGAACGATGAGCCGTTCTTGTTTTGTCTCCTTATCCACTCTGAGCTGTCTCACCAGGCCGGAGATATCCCTGATGACATAGGTGTCGCCTTTGATGGTCAGCAGGTCGCCTCTGACCGTCAGCGGAGGAGGTGTCGGTTGAGCGTCACAGAAGGGAGCCCACATTCCCAGGGAGAGCATGACTGTGATCATGACAAGCAGCAGTCTGTTCATTGGAGTACTCCTCCCATAACTGCATGCGGAGATGCCGAAGTGGACATTGCTGCCCTCGACCTTTGTGCTGCGTATCCACAGAGAGGGCGAAGCATCACCTCTGCCCCGGTTCTATCCGCCATGAGCTCCGGTGGTGCTGGAGGATGTTGCCAGGTGAGCCGGCTCGTTCGCGGATTGTTGGATAGCTGCACGCAGAATTTCCAGAAGTACTGCCCGTTCATAGGGTTTGTGAATCCAGGTGAAGGCACCGGTTCGCATGGCCATATCCGCAACCGTGTCAGACAGATCGCCTGAGAGCATCACGACAGGCGTATCGGGCCAGAGGATTTTGCTGAACGAGAGGAATTGCAACCCGTCCATGCCCGGCATCTGATAGTCCGTGACGACGACATCAAATCGCCGTTGTTTCATCTCGTCCAGGGCTTCCAGACCGTCACTCGCCGTATGGACGTGATATCCGGCATGTCGCAAAGATAAAGCGAGCATGAAGCGGACATCCTCTTCATCTTCTACGACCAACACCTTGTGGTTCATCTCATTCATGATGGCCATCTCCTTCATGATGTGACCGTGAAATGAGCTTGATTCCCGTCATCTGGGGCGTGTGAAGGTGAAAACCGAGAATTCAAGATTCATCGCTCCTGGTCTATGTCTCAGAAAGATTGCAAGCAGTGGACCTTCGAATGAGGTTAAGTCCTGTCACCGGCTAATGAATGTAACTTCAAAGGGATAGAAGCGAGAGGCGAGAGTAGGATGGCGGAGGGGCCTGTCAGCCATGGAGCGTCTTGTCAGTGTTCCTATAGTTTGAGGCGCAGAACCTATCGTTCTAACTGAAGATTTTCAGATGCATACATTGTCCCGTCGAGCGCAGTTCGTCTCATCGTTATTTCCTGACAAGAATGTCGATGGCTCCTTGCCTTCGGACGAGATCGACTCCGACATCGTGGGGATAACGGTGGAGCAAGAGATCAACTGAGGTCTGTCCGACCTTGAGGTTTGTGATCCTGATTTCCTGAAGAAAGTCCGGCAGAAGAGGATTTGAAAGCTGGATCGTCGAGTTCTGGGCTTGAACGGTGAGTCCGAGGCAGGCCTGCAGGAGGAGAAAGACGGATGCCGAGGCCCACGCCTGCGGGGAACAGGCGACTGGATACAACGTTGGACTTCCGCCCGGGCGCCGGACAAATCCGCAGAACAGTTCAGGCAGCCGATGAAGGTCCACATAACGGCTGGCCTCATACAGTCCGGTCATGATTTTGAGTGCCGATGGCTTGAACTCATAGCGAGCCAACCCCATTGCGATCATGGCGTTGTCGTGAGGCCAGACCGAACCGTTGTGATAGGACATGGGATTGAACCGCGCCTCCGACTCGGCGACCGTCCGGATTCCCCATCCGGAAAAGAACTCTCTACCCAACAAGGAGCATTCAACGCGCTGCGCATGCTCGTGAGTCGCAATCCCGGAAAAGAGGCAGTGTCCGGCATTCGACGTGCGCACGCGACACGGTTTTTTCTTCCCATCCAGTGCCAGCACATACAGCGACAACTCCTCGCACCAGAATGCCTGTTCAAATCGTTCCTTCAACAATTGGGCTTCCTGTAAGAGGCGAGCGGCCATTTCAGGTTGTCCCAGTACAGAGGCGAGTGCGGCGGCCCGGTGTTTCGCCTCATAGACATAGCTCTGTACTTCACACAGGGCAATGGGTCCTTCGGCGGGTCTTCCATCGGCATGGAATACGGCGTTGGATGAATCCTTCCAGCCCTGATGGACCAGGCCGTTGGCGGAGCGCCTGGCATACTCCACAAACCCGTCGCCGTCCGGGTCCCCCCACGTATTCATCCACTCCAGGGCGCGCATGATATGGGGCCAGATCTTCTCGATGAAGCCTACATCTCCCGTCCGCTCGTAATAGGCTCCGGCCAGCACCACGAAGAGCGGCGTCGCATCGATACTGCCGTAATAGCATCCAAAAGGAACTTCGCCGAGGGTCGCCATTTCCCCCTTGCGGCTCTCGTGGAGAATCTTGCCCGGTTCGGCGTCCTGTTCAGGAACGACTTCTGTGGCTTGAGTGGATGCCAGATAGGTGAGCACGCCTTTGGCGATGTCCGGATTGACCCACAGGTATTCGAGTGCCGTAATGATCCCATCCCTCCCGAACGGTGCGCTGAACCAGGGGAGGCCGGCATAGGGATAGAGCCCCTCCGGTGTTTCTGTCACCAGCATATGGATGTCTTGATAGGAGCGCTCCAACCATTCATTGAACTCTGTGTTGGATGTCTCGACTACGCAGTCGTTGGCCTTGGCGGTTGCTAAGCGCACTTCAGCCTCATGAAAGGCGTGATCGTACGAACGCCTGCTTCCGGCCGGACCGGTGGACTCACAGGCGACGGTCAACAGGAATGTTGCCTCCTCTTTCGGTTGCAGTCGGACTGCACAATCCATTAGAGAAGATGAAATCTTCTGCGGGTGGGGTGAACATTCGACATGGGTCTGTCGAATCACGCCATCGCGCCCTTCATAGGCGAAATGAAGACTGCCTGCCTCAATCTTTTCTTCCAGATAACGGCCCCGTTGTGCCCGTGTTTTTCCACGAACTTCGAAAATATCTGCGAAATCTGCTGCGAACCCGAAAGCGAATGCGACATCCAGAGGGGCCGCTCCGAAATTGGAAATACAGAGACGTTCATAGCAGGCCCCCTGCCACAGGAACTTTGTGCGGAGAAGATACAACGTGCCCCGGGGAACGATCACGGCCCCGTCGCGACAGACGTCGGGGTTCGTCAGTTCCACCGCAAAGAGGGCGTTGTCCGCTCTGACGGTTGAACTCAATAGTACCGGACGATCATTCGCAAGCGACAGTTCCAGACGCGACAGGAAACGGGTTCCCCCGTCGTATAATCCCTGTTCTGTCCGTGGAACAGATTGAATATCTCCGTACCGGTCAAATACCGCGAAGGTCTCACTCTGTTTGAGCACCCTGGTGCGGTCGTCGATCATCGGAGATGTTGCAAGAACATAAAACTGGTCGTTCACGCGGATGATCTCGTCCAAAGGCGCCTCCCTTCTCATCTCATCATGCGCGAAGTCCGGGGCTTGAACTGCAAGCGGTTATCCGCATTCGAGGCGGCACGCTACGTACCGGCAGCGGGTGTCTCCTCTAGTCGACCTACTGAAGCCGGTATGATCTGATGCACGTGAACCCATCGGCTCAACGCGACAGCCGTGAATGCGGTGGCGAACAACATGAGGCCGATACCGATCACGCTCGTCCGTTCCCCGTATTCCTGAGTGATCCATCCGAACGTCGTCATGCCGGCGATGGCGGCGGCCATTGCGCCGGCCGTGTAGAGAGAGAGCACACGGCCAATCATGTGTCCCGGAGTAATCTCCTGCATGACGCCCCACGCGATGGGCGTCAATGCGCCTTTCCCTGCGCCGATGATCCCCATCAGTATGACGGCGAGGAGACGGTCTGAAACCCACGCCAAGCCGCAGAGCGCTGCTCCGGCCACCGCACAGGAGGTGGCGATCGCTTGGACGCGTTTGCTCAACTCCCAGTGAGTCAGCCGGACGAGTCCGATCGACATCACGAAGAGGCCCACGCCAAGGGCCGACCATAAATATCCGACTTCGACAGGACCCAGATCCAACATGTTTCGCCCGAATACAGGGAGCAGTGTGGCGAACGCGCTGGCTCCGAAGGTATACAAAGCGGCCATCAGCATGAGGAGCAGGATCATCCGCTGCTCAACGAACACAAAGCGGATGCCCTCGACCAGGTCGCGACCGGTCGAAACGAGGGAATTGCCCTTCCTCCGGGTCAATTGCTCATGGACGAGGCCTATCGGCAAGAGGCAGGCAGCGGAAATCAGATAGGTGACCGCGTTCACACAGAGCACCTCTTGCGAACTCAATGCCGCGATGCCGATACCGCTGAGGGCCGGCCCTACGACAATGCCCAGGCTCGTCGTGCTTTGGAGCAATGCGTTCGCGGCTGTAAATTGAGGGCGGGCGACGAGAAAGGGTATCGAGGCCGTAAGCGCCGGGCCGAACACGGCCGAGGCCATCGCATGGAGAAAGACCAGGATATAGATCAACTCCACAGTGAAGGCCTCGACTGAAACTGAGCAGGGGATGAGGCCGATCAATATGGCACGCAAGACGTCAGTCACGATCATGATCGGTTTCTTCGGCAGCCAGTCGAGGTAGACCCCGATCAGCGGGCCAAAGAGGATGGGGGGCACGGTTTGGAGCAATCCGATCACGGTCGTTTGCATTGCCGAACCGGTGATGGAATAGACAAACCACAGCAAGGCAAGTTTCGAGACCCCGTCGCCGATCTGCGAGATCATCTGGCCCCACCATATCAGGCCGAAATCGCGCGTGAGCAGGAGTTGCCTATTGTGCATGACGGTATACTCCTGCCCTCGCGTCTGACGCCCAAGACTGGCACCCGGACGGCGAATCCTGTGTTCCGCAGCAGTCATAGATGATGAGCGGGACGACCAATCGTTCACTCGGCGCCTTCAATCTGAACGGCGGTGGTCTTCACGGCTTTCACGCCCGGAACCTGCAGGGCCGTCTCGGCCGCTTCCAGCACGATCACTTGGAAACGGGTTTTCCCGCTTAATTCGACGACACCGTTCTCGGTCTTGATGTCGAATTTTGCCGCCTCCAAGGTCACACTCTTCTTGAATCGTTCCCTGATGTACTCGGTCATGACCTGGTCCCGTTTCTGCATCATGCCCTGGGACAACTCCTTCACCACATCGAGCTTATTGACGACTGATTTGACCCCCTCAACCTGGCGCGCCACTTCTGCCGCTGCAAGTTTGTCCGCCTCGCTGGATACCTTTCCGGAAAGCACGACGTCTTGCCCTTTTGTGTCGATTTCAATCGTGCAAGGAGCCGTCCGTTGGTCGCCCAGCAACGCCAGCTTCACTGTGAGAATAAGTGATCGAACAGGTTTAGCCGGTGGCAGCTCAGTGGTTGATTCTTTGGTTTTGGGTTCCTGTTTGAGTTCAGGGGGGACAGTCTCAGGGGGCTTGACCTCCTGGGTTTTTGGGGCAGGAGCCGTAGGCTGCAGGGGCCTGATCTCCGGAGGCCTGGGTGCGGGCTCTTCTGCCAGGAGCGGCATGGCATACAGTGTCCCGCAAGTCAGAATGATTGCCAGCACTCTGCCCATGCAAGGTGAGCCAGTCACTGGATCCTGTCCCTCCTTTCCCGGGGGACCGTTGGTCAGAAGTAAATGTGTCCGCCAGCCGTCATTTCAATGACCTGTCTCCGTCGCGCCCCCTCGTGGCGTCTCATGCCGATCAGCCCGTCGGTGGTCGATCTCTCCAGAGGAGGTGGAGGATCAGGAGCAGAGCTCCGATCACAAGAAAGGTTCCGGAAATCTGTGTGGTGACTCCTGTCCTCCCCGCGAGGCTGGGAAGACCAACGATGACTCCCACACTCAAGAAAGCGAGTGCGTGTGACAGCATCTCAGGCTGCTCCTTGTGTTCTAGATGCGTCAGTCGCGCACTGCTCATGATCTCCGGTTTTCCCGGTCAGCGTGCTGTTCTTCAGTTGAAATGGCACTGCCTGCTCGGTCTGTTTCTATATGACCCGGGTCTTTCACCGAATCGTCCAGTACTTGTGATGCGGCCCGCTGGCTCAGTGTACTAGACGTTTCGTGTGTTCACCGATGATGCCTGCCGCCCCCTTCACGTCTTCGATCAGACGGCCGGCGGAGGCGCCGGCATCACTGGCAAGATGGCGAAGGCGTCTAAGCGTCTCTTCCCCCGATCGCGGTGCGCATAAGAGACCGGTGCCGACACCGGCAATGAGGCCGGTCATGAACAGTAGCCCTTGAAACCCTGTATCCCGCATGTGGTTGTTCATCGCTTCCTCCTTTCGTTGTGCCTGCTCCCTGTGGTGTATGGAGCCGTGTTTATTCCGACTTCTTGATGGAAAGAGCCTCACCATTCTGCGCGGCCAACACTTCTACTTTATCCCCAACCCGGATGTCTTCGTCTATGCGCGTCTTCTCATTCACCTGACACTCGATCGGCGGTTCTCCGGTAACCTGAGCGACATAGAGATGATCCATGATCAAATACGCTTCTGTTTTCCCCTCGGAAGGGTTCTCTACGATCTGCACATTGCCCTCGATCATGACGACCTCTCCTGTGAGAACCAGCTCTTTCCCGCTCGGTAAGGGCGCTGTCGCCGAAAGGTCATTGGATGGTGGAGCCGCTAGAAGAATCGCGGCACCGAGGACGGCCGGGCCGATCAGCACAACGAGCAGGTTCAATCCCTGCCGCAATCTCAGATACGCCTTTGAAATATTCATTGTGGACCTCCCTTATGTAGCAGAACGTGTATGCCATCCCTTCGGGCTTCAAGGAAGGCAGGCACCTTGCAGAAGGTATTGATTGCTCCCTCTTCAAGCCACTGCAAGTGATGGTCCTTGTTGTGTGGCTGGTGATTCCGTAGGAGGAACAGCCGAATGTTCAAAGGGATAGTGTCGGTCTGAAGGTTGGAGGGGTTGTGAGGTCCGACGTGAGGAAGGGTGACATCCTGTCCTGATGACCTGGACGCGATCCATCTTAACCGACGGTGATATCAATGGATTTCATGTTGATGGCGCATTTGTCCTTCATGCACAATCTGTCCAAAAAACTAGCGTCAACTCAGGCCACAGCGGTAGAGCGTTCTTCCTCTCCAACCATGGGCCCGCCACTCTCCGGTCACAATCTTACTGGACAGGTTAATCTCCCTGGACGATTTACTTATGTGAGAACAGAGGGGTACGATAAACAAGATTCTCTTAGGCTGAGGAAAAGGATGCGACTTTCCGTCAAGGTCTCTCTCCTTCTTCTCCTGATCGTGGGAATAGCGGCAGCTTCCGTCGAATACGTCGACCGCCAATACAGCAAGAGTTTTATCCAGGGCAACTATCTCCAAGAGATTATGGCGGTGGTTCGGCAGGTGGGAGCCGAAATGACCGCGCCTGCGGATCTCCGTGACCGAACGGCTCGAGAACTGGAGATCAGCAAATTAAGAGCGAATCGGCCGGACCTCCTCGAGGTGGCGCTGTATGCGCTGCCTGAAGAGAGAAGCGGGCAACCAATTCTCGTCGTCAACGCAGGGATTACGGCTTCTCCCGGTCTTGAATCAGCCCCTGTACTGGTGACGCAAGCTCTCTTGAGTAACCAGTCGAGCAGCGATGTGAGAGGCTGGGAAACGACCCATCGTGTGAAAGTGGCCTCTCCGATTACGATCGACGGCCGGCTCGTCGGCGCCACCTATGCGGAATTCTCGACATCGCTCTTTGATGAACTCCAGAGGTCTCAGCGTCGTCTGGAACTGACCAGGATTTTGATCAAGGGGCTGGTCATTGTTCTGGCCATCAACCTCTTTTTGTATTTCAGGGTGCACCGCCCCGTGAGAGCACTCCTCTCGGCGGTGGAGGCCGTCGCTCGCGGCAAGCTGCTCACGACTGTGCCGGTCCATGGTCGGGATGAGATCGGCCAGCTTGCAGAGAGGTTCAACCTGATGGTGGAGAGGATTCGAGGCGCAACAGAGGAGAATGCTCAGCTCTATGAAAAGCTTCGGCTGGCACATGATTCACTGCAAGTAAAAGTGGAGGAAGCGACAGCCGAACTCCGGAGGAAAAATCGGGAATTGGCCAGGACGAACGAACTCCTGTCGACCTCTCAGCGGGAAGCGGCGCGTGCCCAACGGCTCTCGGCCATCGGCCAACTGGCCGCCACAGTGGCACATCAAATCGGCACACCGCTGACCGCAGTCTCCGGTCACCTCCAATTGCTCGAAGAAGATCCTCAACTGGGACCTGAAGCTCGAAGCCGTCTGAAGATTGTCGAGACGCAGATCGAGCGCCAGTCTCGGATCATTCAGGATCTGCTGATCTATGCCCGCAAGCCGGACCCGGTGTTCCTGCCGATGGATCTCAATGCCTGTCTGGAAGAATGTCTCGCGCTCTTGCGACCGGAGATCGACCGGCGGCATGTGGCGCTGAACCAGTTGCTGGATGCAGCGCTGCCGAAGGCTTACGCGGACCCGCAACAGATTCACGAAGTGTTCTGCAATTTAATCGAAAACGCCATGGATGCCATGCCGGAGGGAGGCACCTTGACCGTCCAGAGCCAGGCGGTCGAGGTGCCCCCGACGGAGAAAACCAGTCACTGGCTCGCCGTAGATTTTGCCGACACGGGACCTGGTATCGCACCGGAGCATCGCGAACAGATCTTTCAGCCGTTTTTCACCACCAAGAAAGCCGGACGGGGAACGGGATTGGGGTTGTCGATTGCGTTTGATACCATCCGTTCGCACGGGGGACAGGTGCTTGTGGAGAGTGAACCCGGCAAAGGCACACGATTCCGTGTGCTCTTGAGAGGTTCAGAAGGGGAGTACTGTGATGGGGCCATTCCGCGTCCTCGTCGTTGACGACGACAGCGAAACGTTGGCGCTTCTCCGGGAAATTCTCGTCAAGGAGGGCTACGAGGTGTCGACTGCGGAGGATGCCGATGCGGCGCTTCGCGAGGCGACCAGCCGGGAGCCTGACGTGGTCATCACCGACATTCAAATGCCCGGAATGGATGGCGTGGCTCTCCTCGCAGAGCTTCGCATGCGGTTTCCCAAAATATTAGTCATTCTGGCGACGGCCTACGGATCGCTCAAGACTGCCGTGGACGGGATCAAGGCGGGGGCGTTCGACTACGTCGCCAAGCCGTTCATCGTCGACGACATCAGATTGGTGACCAGGAGGGCCATCGAACACAAGCAGGTGCTCAGTGAGAATCAGGCTCTGCGAGAACAACTGAAGGACCGGTATCGCTTTGAAGGCATTGTTGGCCGCAGCCCCGGAATGGTCGCAGTGTATAAAATGATCGCGCGTGTCGCTCAGACGGAGAGCACCGTGCTCTTGCAAGGCGAGAGCGGGACGGGCAAGGAACTCGCCGCCAGGGCGATTCATGCCAACAGCCTGCGGAGCATAAAGCCGTTTGTCACCGTCGATGGCGGGACGCTGGCGGAAAGTCTGCTCGAATCAGAGTTGTTCGGCCATGAGCGGGGCGCCTTTACCGGCGCACTGGCTGTGAAAAAGGGTTTGCTGGAAAAGGCCCATCTCGGCACCTGCTTTCTGGACGAAGTCGCCGACATCTCGCCGACGCTCCAGAGCAAGCTGCTCCGCGTGATTCAGGAGCGAGAGATCAGGCGGGTCGGAGGAACCGATACCATCTCCGTCGATGTCCGCGTCATCGCAGCCTCCAATAAGGACTTGAAGTCTTTAGTGGAGGCCGGCAAGTTCCGGGAGGATCTCTATTACCGCTTGAACGTTGTGTCGATCACGGTGCCTCCGTTGCGCGAGCGGATGGAAGACATTCCCATGCTGGCACAGTTCTTCGTGCAGAAATTCGGAACGGCGAAAGAAAGCGCCGTGAGGGGTTTCTCGCCGGAAGCGATGGCGATGCTCAGCCAATACGCATGGCCTGGCAACGTGCGGGAATTGGAGCACGCTATCGAGCGTGCAGTGGCGTTGACCCCCCATGACCTCATTCTTCCGGATGATCTTCCCCAGGCTGTGAGATCGGTGGCAGCTCCTGGTGAATCGCAGGCAGCCGGCTGGATGACGTTGGAAAATCTCGAACGAGACCACATTGTGCGTGCATTGGACGCGCATAAGCACGATGTGGCTCGGACTGCCGAAGTCCTCGGCATTCACCGAAAAACGCTCCAACGCAAGCTTCGAAGCTACGGCTTGTCATGAGCGTCGCATGAAGGACAGAGTGTCCCGGAGAGGACAACCTGTCGGCCATTCAAATCACATGGCGACATGGATAGTTCGCTCATCCGCATCCGATGACCGGAAGACAGAACGTCTTGCGGTCTTTTCTACGGAAGCGTAGTCACCGCCCGGTCGAATCTCGCATCTCCTTGAAATTACGTTCGCTTTCAGTATTTCGCCTGCCACATCTTCGGCGGTCTATTGTTTGCACCTGGTTGTAGCCACGACGATCTCGATCAACTCAACGGCTTCGAGAAATTCCAAGGGGCAGGCATGATAGATCATTACGCCAGGCAGCCATTCTGTTTTTCTTCCTGCATGGAGCTGCGCGAAGTGCTCGGCAAACGGGCTATGGACGAACACCGCCTGCTTGAACTCATTGAGGAGGCTCCGGCCGACAGCATCTATTATCACACCCATAGTTATTACTTGAGGCATGCCTATACCCAACAGCTGTATTCGAATGATTTTGCTAACTGGATTGCGCTGTATGCGCAGGATCGGGTGTTGGGCGAACGGCTGGGTGTGCTCGATCCCTTCGAATTCAGCGATATTGAGCAACTTCGCAACGAAATCGTAATGATTTTGGCCGATCACTTGCACCACTCCGCAACGGTGGCGCGATGCATCGTGAGTGAGCCATTCGAGTTTATTCGTTCCCATGTCATCGAAATTCCTTTGGGCCTGGAAGTCGGGTCATTGTGGGAGTTTCGGGAGGCGTTGGCCGATGTGGAGGTTGGAGCGATCTTCAACCACGTATGTGAAGCACGCATGCGCAAGAAACCTCTGTCGATGGATTTTGCCTACTGGCTGTCTTCAGAGGAAGGTTTGGGTTTGCGGGAACTGGCATTGAAAGTCGAACAGGTGGGGCGTCTCGGGCTCAGCCTGGAGGGTATGCGAAATAAGATCCTTCGGCTCTGCGATCAAGAGCTGGCCAGGCAACGAACGCTGTGATTCGCGTTTTACATCAATCAGGGGACGGAAATGCTTGAACAGTATCGAGACTTGGCTCCACAAGGAACGGTGGATCTGCTACGGCAACTCGGACGACGAGTCGAGGGCAGGAGCTTGATCCATGTGAACTCGACGCGGTACGGCGGCGGGGTCGCTGAGATGCTCCATCGACTTATTCCGTTGTTCGAAGAACTGGGGATCAAGGTTCGATGGGAAGTGATGGCGGGATCGGAGCTCTTTTACCGGGCGACGAAGGGTTTTCACAACGCCCTCCAAGGGAGCAGTCAACGAATCACCTCTGAGATGCTTGACGAGTATATCGAGTGCAATCGTGCGAGCGCGAAACAGCTGAACCTCGATGCGGAATTTGCGATGATCCACGATCCTCAACCGGCCGCATTGATTGACGCCCGCCCTCGTGGTGCCACATGGATGTGGCGTTGTCACATTGATATCTCGACTCCCCAGCACTCGGTCTGGCGGTTTCTGCGCCCGTTCGTGATCCGGTATGATGCGGCTATTTTTTCACTGCCCAGGTTTTCTCAACGGTTGCCTCTTCCGCAGTTTCTGGTCTATCCATCGATCGATCCTCTCAGTGAGAAAAATCGCGAGCTGCCGCCGGAGGAGATCGACAGAGTCCTGGAACGAGTAGGTGTGCCTCGCGATAAACCGATTCTGCTGCAAGTGTCCCGGTTTGACCGGTTCAAGGATCCGGTCGGAGTGGTCGCCGCGTATCGGCTGGTCAAAAAAAGCCATGATTGCCGCCTGGTGCTGGCCGGGGGGACCGCCACGGATGACCCGGAAGCTGCCGAGGTGCTGGCGGAAGTTCAGGAAGCCGTTGGTACAGACCCCGACGTACATATCCTGTTACTGCCTCCGACCGCTAACCTGGAGATCAATGCGCTCCAGCGCGCCGCGACGATTGTCTATCAGAAATCCACCAGGGAAGGGTTCGGACTGACCGTGGCGGAGGCGCTGTGGAAAGGGAAACCGGTGATCGGAGGAGAAACCGGCGGCATTACCGTGCAACTGATCCCGGGAGTGACCGGATTTACCGTGAACTCCCCGGAAGGCGCGGCATTCTGTACCAGGCGTTTACTGAACGATCCGGAGTTGATGGCTCTGTTGGGACAGCAGGGTAAAGAGTATGCGCGGCACCGGTTTCTCATCACACGGCATCTTCAGGAATATTTGGGGTTGCTCATTTATCTGCAGCAGAGGGTTCACAATGGCTGACAACGGGTGAGATGAGTTCACTTGCAGAAGGGGGGCAGGATGTCCAATGTGATCGTTGTTTCAAATCGTGAACCCTACGAGCATAGCTCAGTCAACGGCCGTCTCGTCTGCCAACGCACCGATGGAGGTTTGGTGTCGGCTTTGGATCCGGTCTTGAATCGTCTCGGCGGCACGTGGGTCGCGTGGGGGAGCGGAGCGGCTGATCCTGAGGTGTCATGCCAATTCGATGGACTCCCTGTGCCACCCGATGCACCGGCGTATCACTTACGGCGAGTCTGGTTGGAACCGGCTGTCGTCAAAAGTGGCGGCCAGGGCTATGCCAATCAAGTGCTGTGGCCGCTCTGTCATGTCACACTTGACCGGGTATCATACCGAAAAGCCTTCTGGGCCGGCTATAAGGCGCTCAGCCGCCGTTTTGCCAACACGGTATTGGACGAATTAAGGAAGCGGCCGGCTTCCGTGTGGGTCCATGATTACCACTTGGGCCTCTTGCCCGCGCTGATCAAACAGCAATCACCCGAGACCACCGTCTGTCATTTCTGGCATATTCCCTGGCCGGGACCGGACGTGTTTCGCATTCTTCCGGAACGTCGCGAGTTGCTCGAAAGTCTTCTTGCGTCCGATTGTCTGACGTTCCAGACCTCGTTCTGTGCGACGGCTTTCGTCGATTGTGTGAAAGAGTTTGTGGATGCCTCTGTAGATCTCTCCAAGATGGTTGTCCTCTATCGGGGACACGAGACACGTCTGACCGCGCGGGCCATCAGTGTGAGTTTTGACATGTTCTCGAATCTCGCAAAGTCGGCGGAGGTCGAAGATGTGATGGCTCGCGCACAGCGGCGGCTGGGCGTGCCGCGCGGAGTTCGAATCGGACTCGGTGTCGATCGTCTGGATTACACCAAGGGCCTGATGAAACGTCTGTGGGCCTTGAGGGACTTTTTTGACCGGTATCCCCAATATCGCGGGACGTTCACGTTTCTGCAGGTGGCGATCCCGACCAGAAACCAGGTCGAAGTCTATCGCCAGTATCAGGATCTCATCAGAATGACCGTGAGGGAAATCAATGAGCGATTCGAAGGATCGCAGGAAGAAGGCAGCAAGGGATGGAAGCCGATCGAGTACATCGAAGGACGCGTCACCCCGCACACCCTCACGGCCTACTATCGGATGGCCGATCTGGCGTTAGTCAGTTCAGTGTACGACGGGATGAATCTTGTGGCCAAGGAATATGTGGCGTCGCAGGTTGATGAGACCGGTGTCCTGATACTGAGTCATCTGGCGGGCGTCGCGGAAGAGTTAAAGGGGGCACTGGTCGTGAACCCGTACGACCAGGAAGGAATGGCCGATTCAATCGCTCGAGCGCTGGCGATGCCTGAAAATGAACGACGAGAGCGGATGCAGCTGATGCGTGACCATCTCAGCCGGCATGATATCTATCAGTGGGCGGAGAGGTGTCTGCGCGATGCTGATATTGAAGTCGATCTCTTGCAAAGCGTGACGGGATGAACCCATGGCGTCGCTTCGAGCCAGACTTGCGGCGATTTCAATGAATCGCCTGATCCTCTTTCTGGATTTCGACGGTACGCTGACGCCTATCGTGTCATGTCCGAGCCGGGCCAGGTTGAGCCGGTCGGTGAGGGAGACGCTGTGGAAACTGGTCGGCCTGCTGCCGGTCGTGGTGATAAGCGGAAGAACCCCTGAAGATCTTCGACGGAGGGTCGGGCTGCGGAACGTGTGTTATGTGGGACATCATGGATTGTCATGCCTCGAAGTGAAGGGAGGCGTGAGGTGGTTGGTCACGCCGCCGCGCAGAACGCTGGTTCGTCGGTGGCTGCAGGCGCTGCAAACAGCGGCAGATGGAATCGAAGGCGCTTTTGTCGAGGATAAAGGGATGACCGTCGCGCTGCATGATCGGTTGGTGAACCCGAAGCACCGCGCTCGATTGAGGCGGCGCGCCCTGCGTTCACTCGCCCCATGGATCGCGGGAGGGTCCGTCAGTCTTCTGAGGGGAAAGCGCGTGCTGGAAGCCAGATCCTCCGAGGCAGGGAACAAAGGCACCGCTGTTTCGATGCTGCTTCGGCGACCGTGGGCTCATCGTCGAGTGCCGGTGTATTTCGGCGACGATCAGACGGACTTCGACGCCTTCTCGGCCGTACGGGGCCGAGGGCTGGCGATTCGGATCGGAGGACGACGTGGCGTAGCCCGTGAAGATGCCTGGTTACCTGATCCCGGAAGCCTCCACTCAATTCTGGAATGGTTAGCAGCAGAGCAGCAGGATGGCAAACAAAAAGTCACAGCGTAAGGTGCCAGTAGTGGCACCACGCAGCTTATGGAGCGCAGCGGAACAGCGGTCAGGTACAGCAGCTTGTTTCCTGCTTTGACTGGCAAGCAAGTACATAGTTCTCTGACATATTCTGCAAGCTGTTTTTCCGTTTTCCGTTCGAGAAATTCTTTGTGCCCGGTCCCGGTGGGGTGCCTGTCAGTTCAAGAATGTCCGGCCTTGCTTGAGTAGATTTTTGAGCGGCTTATTTATCCTCTCGCGCACGGTCTCGCGCCGTGCGCGCTGGCGTTCGACCAGGCGCCCGACGACGAATCCTGCACGGACTGTCGTGGCGTCTTTGAGAAAAGCGCGCAGGCTGAGCTCAGCCTGGATCGCATCCTGGTAGGTGCCCAACAGGTCTTGGACTGCACGTGCCCGCTTGATAAACCGCGAGGCGGGTTTGCCGGCGGACCACAAGGCCAGCTCCGCAGCGTACCGCGCCCGCTTGGTCTTGATGCGGACCTCATGCAGCGCCGGATCCCTCGGCGTAGCTCCCAGCCGCCGGACGGCCCGCCGCAGTTTCTTGAACTCCTGGCCCACCAGGTCATGCAGAGTGAGCGGAGATTCCACCAGGGCCGGATCGTGGGCGGCCTGTTGGAGCCGTCGGATAAGTTCAACATACCGCGCACTATTGAGCTCTGTGAGGAGCACCCGGTGAACGTGTTCCCGCTGGGAGCGCAGTTGCGCAACCAGGCGCGTCAACAGCGTTCGGTCGCGGGCATCGAGCCCTGCGACTGCTTCAGTAAAATCCGTGATTTGAACGTCCAGATCGCGCCCGGGCCCAAGCACCTGACCGAGCCAGGACAGTTCGCTTTGAAGCGAGGCCGCCCATTCGGGCAGGAGCATGGGCCGGGCCGCGCGCAGCACGGCGCGCAACCGGCGTGCGGCGACACGCATTTGATGCAAACTTTCAGGCTCCGTGCCGAGCCGGGTGCCGGGATCGTGGGCAAGGAGCCAGCGGACCTGTTGCGCCAGCGCCCACCGCACATGCATCCCGACCGGGGCGTCCGGGGCCGGCGGCACATCGGAGGCCGGGGCCGCCAGGGAGAGCGCGCGAAAGAGCTTGGGGCGGCCGTCATGATCGCGCGCGCCTGCGCGACGGAGCAGTTGTTCGAGCTCCTCAAGCGCCGCGGCGTCGGGGCCCTGTTGTTCGATTTCCAATTCACGAAACCGTTGGGTCACGCTCCCGTTCACCATCACCGCCACACTATCGAGGGCGATCTCGGCCACCGGCGCGCGGCGGCGATGGACACGTAGCCCCGTCCGCCAGACCCGCAGAGTGGCGACCGGGACGAGCGGGCCTGTTCCCAGATGGAGCGCGAGCAGCTCCCGAAACATCGCCGGTGGCTGATCGTGCCGATCGGCGAGTTCCACTTCCTGCCGGTCGAGACCCAGGGGAATCTTCAGCTGCCAGGCCGTCTTCCCCCGCTCTGAGCGGCGGCGAAGGGTGATACGCGCCTGTGCCAGATCGTACGCGGCGGTGTCGTAGTAAGTGGAGGTCAGAAGCCGTCGTGGCAGCGCGACTCCGCCGGGGACGTCCGGCAGGCGGAAATCGGAGTCGACACAGAGCTTGATCTCGCGCTCGATGATCGAGGTCAGGGCGCGAGCGCGAACGGGAGGATCAATAGTGGGGCGAGCCATCATGAGATCCCTCATTCCTACCGGCAAGGTGATACGGGATGATAGCCGATTACGATGGAGATGTCGCCTGCGGGAGATGAGAGCCGGTCAGCGAAGCGGGAGAATGCTCGAACCAAACTAGGCGGAAGCATGTTCGAGTCAGAAGTGAAACGCCAGGCCGGCGACGGCGTTGAAGGCGCTGTATTCGCCACTGAGGCCAAAGCCCGGATCGAAGTTCGTCAGGCTCGCGCGATTATATTTCCCTTCCACAAAAATCCCCCATTCCTCGGTCATCAGGATCTTTATTCCGGCCTGGAGGTTGAGTCCGGGAACGACCTGGCGTCCGTTAAATCGGTCGCTCCCTTTGAAGTAAAAACCGCCGACACCGACCCCTACATAGGGTTGGAAGACTTCTCCCGGGTAACGCGCGACCACGTTGAAGGCCAGCGTAATCAGCCGCAGGGAGTTCTCCTGGAGCGCCAAGGTGCCGTTGAAGCGCCGCTGAACCTGACAGGTTTGGCCCGGGGTGCAGAAAGCGGTGAAGTCCGGGTTATTTGGGAGAAAGGTCACATCGTGTGTGGTTGAGAGCGTCTGCCGTTTGATGGTGGGCTGAGAAGTAAAGGCTTCAACTTCGACGCCGAGCCAGCGCAATCCTTCATCCGCGAAAAAATAGCCCGCCTTTCCGCCGAAAAGGGGCGATTGTTTGAGGTTGATGTCCGAGGTGCGGAACGATTGCGTCACGGAGCCCTGGGGAGGATTGTCGAACGCGCCGGAGAATTGTGCGCGGTCTTGCGTAAGCCCGTAGGCATCCATCGCGACATTCTTCAAGGATTGGGGAGCGCTGATGCCGCCGTATCCGGCCACGTACCACTCGGCGTGCGCGTTGTCGACCGGGGTCAGCGTGAGGCCGAAGAGGGTCATCATACCGATACAGAGAATTGTGCGGGAAGCGCTGGTCATTGAGAACTCCTGGCTGAACGATGAAGCAATGATTCGGGCGCACAATAATCTGCAACCCGTGACGATGCCATTACGGTGAGATTAAGTTCCCGTTAAATTGGTCCGGTGTCGGCTTGCCGGTCTGCGGGAGCAGAAAAGAAAAGGCGAGTGGAACGGGAACGGTCTAGCGGATGTCGTAGGTCAACGTCTGTCGCTGAGTATTGCGGACGAGATCGACGCGGATGGTCCGCTCGTTCCGCAGTTGCTGAAAGAGCGACAACAGCATGCCGGGATCGCGCAGCTCCACACCGTTGATGCGCTGCAGCACGTCGTTGGTTTGCAGGCCGATCTTGTCGAAGAATCCCAGCGGCATGACGCTGTAGAGGCGGAACCCGTCCAGCTTTCCGTCTGTGAGATAGGGTACCGCATGCGCCTGCGTCAGGAGGCGGGTGGTGTCGGACAGGGCCGCGTCGATTTCGCGGCGATCGAGTACGCGCCGCTGAGGGATCGCCGGCGTCGGGATCGGCGGTGGAAGGGCGGTTCCTGCTGCTCCCCCATGACTAGTATGGACAGCGCCCAGCTCCAGCCATTCTTCGCGAGTCCCTTCTCGAAACAGCACCCGGTCTTTTTCAATCGCCGCAAGCTCGCCCACGTTCGGAACGGCATCCCCCAGGCGGTACAGACTCTGCTTCTTGGTGGCCAGGTCTTCGAGGATCGCCATCACACCGCGTTGCGTGCCGCGCACGGTTCCGGACAACGAGACTTTCCTGGCAACGTCGAGCGGGGGCGGGGGCGGAGGCGGTGGAGCGGCGGCGGTCGACTCCAGGCTCGCGCCGGGAGGAAGAAGGAAGAGGCCGCTCTGAAGAATCACCTTGATCGATTGTTGAGGTGTGTCTGCGGGATCAGGGTCTGAGGAGGCGCCTGGCGCGGGGACGGGAGACGGCGATCGATCCGGCGGCAGATAGAGTGCGTTGGCGACCAGGGCGTTCGCCGAGTGGGCGACCACGGAGACGCACAGGCAGAGGTAGACGGCGACGACGATCCGCTTGGGAGTGAGCCACTGGGTGTTCATATTCTCCGATTGTCCGCGCCTCGGCGCAAAAGCAAAAAGAATGAGCGCATCCTAGTCTGCGCCGGTCTAGCTCACAAGGGGTTGAGGGCTCCCGCGAGCCGAATTAACAACCCACCAATTCCTCGATAACAATTCCGTAACATCCCGCCGGTACCTCATAGCCTATGACAATTCGATTAAGACGGCGAAGGCTCCGAACGGAGGGATTCCGGGGATTCGTTGGGCTGCGAGTCCTTATCGGAGAATTCGGGGCAATGGATCAGTTAGCCGGCAGAGTATGCGACGACGGAGGAGCATCGCGGGAGCGTGCAAGCTTCGGAGAAAGCGATGTCACATGAAGAGGGTAGGGTGGCTTGTGATCGGGGTGCTGGTGTGGGGCAGCGCGGGGAACGGGGTCAGTGATGCGCGTGAAAGCCGAAAATCATCGGGAGTCTCTACGCAAACGGGCGCGCTGAAGGACGCGTCGGGAGCGTCGCGGCAGCTGCAGTCGACGGCGGCAGCCGATGCGCCGACGCGCCGCGAGCCACAGACTCCTCGCGCCGAGACGGTGCCGGATGCGAGTCCTGTCATCGATCAGCAGGCCGTGCGATTTGCCGTCACTACCTTTCTCGTCGAGGGGAATACGATTCTGGACCAGGTGAAGATCGACAACCTGCTCGATCGCCACAAAGGCGGTGAAAAGCAGATTGCGGATGTGGAGAAAGCGCGTGGCGAGTTGGAGAAGCTGTATCACGACGCCGGGTATCTCACCGTGCTGGTGAATCTGCCCGAGCAGACGATCGAGAACGGGGTGGTGCGCTTGCAGGTGCTGGAAAGCCGGCTCATGGAAATCACGGTGACAGGCAACGAGCATTACGAGTGGTCCAACATTCGCGGGAAGCTGCCCTCCGTGCAGCCGGGCGCGTTGTTGTATGAACCGACCTTCGTCAAAGAGCTGACCGCGCTCAACGGGAATCCCGATTTGAAAGTTGCGCCGGTGCTCAAACCGGGGACCGAGCCGGGCACCGTGAACCTCGAACTCAAGACGACCGATCGACTGCCGGTACACGGAAAGCTCGAGGCCGATAACAGGGGCCCCATTACCACGCCGGCCAATCGCCTGATCGCGGAGATCCAGCACACGAATGTTTTCGGAGGAGACGAAATCCTCACGGTGAATACGGTGCAGACGCCGACAGACTGGGGAGCCGTGCAGAACTACGGGATGAGTTTCGTCTATCCGGTGAGCTGGCCGGATCATCTCCTGGCCGTCTATGCGTCGAAATCCCAGAGCAAGTCGGTGCTGGCGGGATCCGGGATCGCGCTCGGAAGCACTAGCGATGTCTCCTTCGCCGGTAATGCGACCATCGCCGGCACCCGCTTTATCATGCCCCTCTTTTCCGGGGGCCCGAATACTCATCAACTGTCGGTGGGGTTCGATTACAAGCGGCTGGAGAAAACGGAGGCCTTCTTCGGGGGCGGGGCGACCGCCGTCGTGCTCAGCACGGTGCAGTACACTCCCGCGTTTCTCGGGTACGCGGGCTATTTTCCTTATGGACAGGGTCTGACCAAGGCGTCGCTTTCGGCAAAAGGGTATGTGGCCGGGCTGATCCCGGGGGGCAGAAAAGAGGATTTCGCCGGAGATCCGAACGACCCTTTTAACAAACCCGGCAACCGCCGGGGATCGACCGGCACGTTTGCAGTGCTCCAGGCGGCGCTCGATCGCACGCAGAATCTGCCGGGAGACTTCACGCTCTCTCTCCACGCTGACGGGCAGTGGGCCAGCCAGCCGCTGATTCCGGCTGAACAATACTTCGCCGGCGGCATGGACACTGTGCGCGGCTATCTCACCTATGAGGCGATCGGCGATCATGGCGTCCGCGGGCGGGCTGAACTCACGACCCCTGAACTCTTCTCGATTCCCATCGATCGCATCTGGCAGCGCCGCAAGAGTTCCGACTATACGATCCGGGTGAAAGCTGCGGCGTTTTACGATGTGGCCCAACTCTGGGTGCTCCAGGCGCCGGCCGGCCAGGCCTCACAATTCCGGCTCGAAGGTGTCGGCGGCGGCCTGCGGGTCAAGTTTCCGAAGGATGTGGGCCAGCTCATGATCGATGAAGGGTTCGCGCTGCGGCAGACGCTCAACACGAAGCGCGGCGATACCTTCATCCATTTCTCCGTCGGATTGGCGTTCTAGGAATTGTGAGGTTGTCCATGCAAACCAGGAAGCAGTCGTCGCTCACGGCCCTGGCGGTCGTGATCGCCTATACGGCTCAGATGCTCGTCGTGCCTCTGCTGCTCGCCAATCCCACCGGGCCGGCCGTCGTCGGGGGACAGGCCACCGTGTCGGGGATCGGTACCTCGCATGTGACGATCGCCCAGACCTCCCAGCGGGCCATCATCAACTGGCAACAATTCAACATCGCACCCAACGAAGTGACTCAGTTCATCCAGCCGAACGTCAATGCCATCGCGCTGAACCGCATCTTCGATCACAACCCCAGCCAGATTTTCGGCAGCCTGAACGCCAACGGCACCGTCATCCTGCTGAACCCGAACGGCGTCGTCTTCGGACCCAATGCGCAGGTAAACGTCGGGGGGCTCATCGCCTCGTCGCTCAACCTGACCAATGAAAACTTCATGCGGGGCTTCTATTCGTTCGAGGGCGCCGGGATCGAAGGGCTTGTGAAGAATATGGGCCGTATTCACGGGGCCCACGACGGAGTGTATCTGCTGGCGCCCAACGTCGAGAACAGTGGGGTGATCACGACTGCTGGAGGCAGTATCGTGCTGGCGGCGGGGGCCAAGGCCTATCTGTCCAATCGGCCGGATGGGCAGGGATTTCTTGCCGAAATTTCCGCGCCCATCGGTCACGCCGTGAACCTGAAGGACCTGATCGCGGACGGCGGCCAGATCACGTTAGCCGGCCGGGTCGTGAATCAAGAGGGCCTCGTCCAGGCGAACAGCGTGCGGGAACGCAACGGCAAAATCGAACTCTTCGCGAGCGAGACCCTCACGCTGAAGTCCGGAAGTCAGACGATTGCGAAAGGGAGCGGCGACGGACCCTCCGATGGCGGAACGATTCTCGCGATCGCCGACAAGACCAAGGGCACGGCGATGTTCGAGAAGGGGGCCACGCTGGATGTGTCGGGCGGCGCAAAGGGCGGCCATGGGGGTTCGGTGGAATTGAGCGGCAAGAACGTGTCTCTGGGGGGCCGCTTTGTGGCAAACGCGGCGGCGGGCTACCGGGGCGGGCGGCTCCTCATCGATCCGGTTGAGGTCGACCTCACGGGGTTTGCCGCCACAAATTTCCAGGACATTCTCTTTACCTCGCTGCTCGGAGAAGACCTCCGCATCACCGGCATGTTCGACATGAATCTGGTGCAGCCTCCGGCTGGTGGGGGCACCATTCGATTCGAGGCGGGGCGCGATCTGCTCTTCGACAACCTCACCTTGTTCAACAATCCCTTTGGGCCGCCCGCGCTCTGGAACATCGCGGGCACCGCCGAGCGCAATATTCTGTTCACCGGCTTTGCCGGTTCCACTTTGGCGACGGCGCATGGCGGTAGCATCACGCTCCATGCGAAGACGGGGGATGTCCGCTTGGACGATCCCGCCACCGGCGCGCTCTCGGTTGTGCAAGCGAGCGGCGGAGGCGGAGTGTCGATCAAGACGGGCCGGGACCTCATTGCCGGGACGGCGGTCGATGAAAGCGGGGGGCCGCTGGGTCTTTTCAGTGTACAGGGCATCAGCATCGAGGGGGCGGGAAAGTTAGTCCTTGATGTGGCCCGGAATTTTCTGGGCGGGGCGCCCAACGGGGTCAAGAGCGGGCCGGGATTCGTCCTGCGCAATCTCGACAGCACCGGACCGCTGCCGCAACATACCGTCACCGTCGGCGGGGTCATCGGCGAGACCAACCTGCCGCTGGGATCGAATGGCCTGCCCCAGACCACGACGCTTGCGGAATCGTCCAGACAGTACGCCGACTTCGCGCTCTCCAACGGCGACCTCACCGTCACCGCCGGAGGCAATATCTATCTTCAGCGTGTCCGTGATGCGGGACTCGTCGGCGGGTTTGATCTGTCGACAGGCGCGCCCCGCGAGTTGGCATTCGCGGCCGGACTGGAGCGGAACAAAGCGACGATCGTGTCTCGTGACGGGAATATTCTCATCAATACCAATAATCGTGATGCGGGGCGTCAAACCTTGCCGTCCGACGTGCTGAGTGCCCTGCTGCCCGCGTCCTTCGAGGCCAGGGCCGAGAAGGGCACCATCCAGATTCGCTCGAGCCTGACGTTTCTCCCCTCCCCGACGGGATCGGTGAAGTTCTTCGCGAAGCAGGATATCCAAGGCGTTCCGAAGTTCGGGCGACAGCTTGATTCCAATTTCATCTGGCTCTATGTGGGCTACGGGGGGCTGGCCGGAGGACAGTGGGTAGCCGTCGATCAGCGGACGATTCCCCAGCGTCCCGATTTGTGGCCCTTCCTCGCGAACAAGCCAGGCAGCGAGACCCTGCCTCCCCGGCCTCTCTCGGATCAGGCCCCTCCGAGCGAATTTCCTGCATATGCATTTCGGGACGGGGAGGGAAATCCGCCGGCCGTCAAATTACTCCAAGTCGATCCTGCGGCACTGGCGGGCAACGCGGACCTCGGGACGGTCGCATCAATCGTGAGTAACAACCGTCCCGTGGCGGCAGAGAACCCGACCGCGCTCGCGCCGGTGAGCTTCGTTGCGGAGCTGGGCAACATCAGCAAATTGTTTCTTGATCTGGTGAGCCGGCCGTTCCATAAAGAGGTTGCGATAGAAGCGGGCAACCGCATCGAACAGGTCAGTGCCAGGATCTATCTGCCCGATCTGGGCACTCAGACGCAGACGCTCACCGAACACGTGCCCTTGTTCCTCGATCCGAACACGAACCAGTTGCGGCCGATCACCGATGCCGACGTGGTCTTGATCCGGGCGGTCAATCCGACGAGCGGTCAGGTTGAGATCCGGCCCTGGAACAAACAGGAAGCCGTCGATCCGGCCAATCTCGTCAACGTAGTAATCAGAGATGCCACCGTGACGGTGACGTCCCCCAAGGTAGCCGCGACCATCAAGGCTCAGGACATCAATCTAGGCAGGGGAGAGGCCGGCGAAGGCATTCTCGCATTCTCCGGTCCCGGCACCGCCCGGGTGATCGCGAAAGGAACGCTGGATCTCGCCAACGGGCAGGGCATCAGCATGGATCGCAGCAAGGCGGGCGATCTCGGCGGGCTGCTGGATATCGCTGTCGGCAACGGGCTCGATATGGTGGCGACGACCATCGTCAGCCGGAACGGAGCCGGGATTTCCATCCATGGCTATGACGAAGCCAAGCCCTACATCGTGGGCTATGACAACAGCGCCCTCTATCCTCTCCAGTTTCCGGACTCGGTGCGCGGAGGAATCAATCTTCCGGCGACCGGCGGCCGGGTGAACATCGGCGAAAACAGCCCACGATCGGCGGGGGCCAGCGGGGCGTCCACGGGCATTCAAGTTATTGAAGGCGGGTCGGTCGGGCAGGCGGCAAGGGAGCCCGTCGTGAATCCTGATGGAACCGTCACCGTGCAGCTGGTGAAAGACCCGGCGGCGATTCTGATCAGGGCCCAGGGCGATATCGATGTGAACAAGTCGCGCATCGCAACGTTGGGCGGCGGCGATATCCGGCTTACCTCGGTGGCCGGTAACATCAATGCCGGGAGCGGGAGTAAGAACGAACGCGCATTGTTCAGTGTGCTGGTGCCTGAACTGGACAGCCAGGGCAATCCGAAATTCAATCCCGATGGCACTCCCCTCCTCAAGGAAAAAGTTTTTGAAGTGCCCGGCAGCGGCATCTTTACTTTTCATCCAGGAGATCCGCAGCCGCTGGTCTTCCCGACATTCAACGATCCGGAGATCAATGCGCTGGTCGATCTGGCGAATCGGGAAGGATTCTTCGGCCGCGACGTCACGGCGATCAATGAACAGGCCAACCGGTTGCGCGCTGAGCGCCTGCCGATTTTCAACGAAACGGTGCTCAGGCCGTTTATCGAGAAGGCGAAGCTCGGTGACATCACCCTGACGGCCGAACGGGGCAGCATCATTATTCCGCCGGCCGGTATTCGCGGGCGCACGGTGACGCTGAACGCGCGGGTCGTCGATTTCCAGGGCGGCGAGGTGCAGGGGATTGTGAAGTTTCCCCGTCCGCCGATCCTACCTCAGCCGCCGGTCATCGGGGGACTGGCTCCGGCAGGAGCAGCGACACCTCCGGTCGCCTTAGGCGGAGGCGGGACGGCCGGTGCGGCCTCCACGACGGCGGCGGCGACCGCGACGGGCGTGAAGCAGTCGGATGCCGTGCAGGAAAGCGCGGTGGAATCGTCGGGCCAAGCGAGAGAAACGAAAGAAGCGAAGAAGTCGGACGGCAAATCGACCACGACGCAACTGGCCAAGTCCGTCCGCGTGAAGCGCGGCGTGGTGATTCAAGTCGATGTGAAGCCGCAAGCAGGCAGCTAACCGGAAAGGACAACGCAGATGGAAACAAGTTCAGGGGGCGTGGCGTTCGCGCTCAGCCACGCGACGCTCGAAGGGAAGATCACGATCTCCGTGCTGCTGTTCTTCTCGCTGGTCAGTTGGACGGTCATCATCAACAAGTTTCGCCAGTTGGCCAAAGCGAAGACACGGAACGGCCTCTTTCTCGGGTACTACTCCAAGGCGAAGGGTCCGTTGGTGATCTTCAGCAAAGGCCCGATCAAACAGCTGCAGGGCTCGCCGATGTACGATCTCTATTTCGGCGGGTGCGAAGAACTCAAGGTGCAACAGGAAAAGTATGAGGCAGACAAGATCCCGCATCACGGCATGAGCGCCGTGCGGATTGCGTTAGAGCGCGTGCTCGGTGAAGCGGCGGTCAGCCTCGAGTCCGGCATGATCGTCCTGGCGACGGCCATCAGCGGCGGGCCGTTCATCGGACTGCTCGGCACCGTCTGGGGGGTCATGGACACATTCGCCGGCATCGGCAAGGCGCAGTCGGCTACCCTCGCCACGATGGCGCCGGGAGTCGCGTCCGCGCTCATCGCAACGGTCGCCGGCCTGATGGTCGCGATCCCCTCCCTCTTTTGTTACAACTTTCTCGTCACCAAGACGAAAACCCTTACCATGGAACTCGATAATTTCGCGGCCCATCTTGAAACCGTGTTCATGACAGACTATCTCCAGGAGAAGAAGGGCGCGGCGGCTGAAGCGGAAGATCCCGAAGACTACCGCCCCGGCGGGCACCGTCAGGAGCCGGAACCTTCCTCAGCGGCGACGGGACATTAGGTAACTCAGCACCCAGCACTCAGAACTTGATTCAGGGGGTAAGATGAGACGTTTTTCCCGCAAATCGCATGGCGCGGTCGCTGATATCAACATGACCCCGTTGCTCGACCTGGCCTGGGTGCTGCTCGTGATTTTTATCATCACGACGACAGCGGCAGTGCAGGGGATTGAGCTGAAGCTGCCGGAATCGACGCCGCACGAAACGGAAATGGAAACCACCACGCCGACCCTCTCGGTAAAGAGGAACGGCGATATCTACATGGATGAAGAGAAGGTCAAGATTACGGAACTGGAAAAACTGATTCGCGATCTGAAAGCCGCCAAGGGCGGCAAGTTGCCGCTTGTGCTCCGCGGCGATTCCGGCGTGGAGTACAAACACGTCGTTGCGGTACTCGACATTCTCCAGCGGATTCCGGTCGAGGATTTGGCCATAGCCACGAAACCATTCAACGAACCCTAACAGGATGTTGAAACTGCCCGTCTACGTCGTTCTCGCATCGCTCAACCCCTCAACGTACCGCAAGGGTACGCTTCGGGGTATCGCTCGCTGCGGCCTTGCCCGCGGAACGGCGCGTCTTGGCGCGCCGGGGTTGGGCGGGTGAGAAGTCGTAGCCAGTTTGAACATTCTGAGAGACAGGGTACATCATGCTTCGTCGGAAACTTCCGCCGATAATTTTGGTGTGAGATACGAGAGTCAAGCCACGCTGCACGAGTGACGAATCATGGCCGGCTATAAGGGGTTTGAAAAAAAGAAGAGCAAGCTCGGCACGACGCTGTTGATCGTCGGGTTGGTGCATGTCGGCATCGGAGGGGGGCTCTACTGGGTGGCGCAAACCCAATGGGGGCAGGACCTCATCAAGGTCTACAAACTGAATGCCTTCAGAAAGGAAGAGCCGCCCCCTCCGCCTGAAAAGGAACCGGAACCCGAGCCGGAACCGGAGGCGCCCAAGCCGGAGCCGAAGCCGCAAGAGGCCCCGCCTCCACCGCCCCCCCAGCAGGCGGAAGCGCCTCCGCCACCCAAGGCGTCTGATGCGCCGGGACCCCCGCCGGTGAGTACCGATCCATTTGCCATCGGGAAAGGCCGGGGGCGATTCGCCGGCTACACGGATATTTTGACGGCATCGATTCAGGCGAAGTATCAGGCCCCGCCGTCGCTCCCGGACGATCTGGAATATGCCGTCCTCTGCGAATTGGTGATCGATGAACAGGGTCGTGTCTTGCAGTTCCGCCTCATCAATTCGTCCGGCAGTCTCCTTTTCGATCAGTCCGCGCTCGATGCGCTGGCCAAGGTAACGGACGTCCGTCCGCCTCCTCCGGGGATGGATCATACGATCGTCGTCAAGTTCTTTCCGCCGACATAATAGACCTCGGGTGCCACGAGTCGCACGTTCTGGCCGCTTGTTTCCGGGTCTTTATCTAAAATTTACCCTTCCCTCAAGCTCCGTTGATCGCGCGGTAACCCTTCCCGCGTACAACTCCCCTTGTGCAGGCGGATGGCCTGTCGGGCTTCACGCAATCCGCAACACAGCGGCAACGCACTGTTAACGACCCTCGAATAGGGAGATGACGTGGCTGTAACACGGATACGAGAGAACGGCACGGTGAATCTATCAAAAGATTTGCGCGCCCTTCTCGAAGAGAGAGGGGGTGATGGGAGCAAGGACAGTTTCGGAATTGAAGGAAGAGCAGCGGTACAGGTCATTCTTACAATCAAGGAGGGGTCGTATGAAAGTTAGTGGAATCAAGCGGATGATGATGGCGGCGGCGTTGGCCGTGGCCACGACGGTGTCCGGCATGGCCGGACAGGCCCAGGCGTTCACCTTCGGCGACGGCGACCTGGTGCTGGCGATCTACGGGAACAGCACCGAGGCGCTCTACAATCTGGGAAACTACAACACCAGATTGGGCTCCGGAGCGACGTTCGATTTTGATGCCTCTGCGGGATTGGCCGCGGCGCAAGTCGGCGGGAATCCGGTGAAGTACACCGTGTTCGGCTGGGATACCAGTCTGGCAAATGGACAGATCCATGCAGCCACGGCGTTTACTCCGGCGCAGCTGACGGGGACGAAGGATTTCGGAACACAGTTCATCCAGTCGGCGGTGTGGTCATCACAGCCGCTCTTCGCCGGGGATACGATCAGCAAGACCGATTCCTTGAACCGGTCGTTCTCGCAGAATTTGAACACTTCCGGGTCGGGTCAGTTTGAAGGAGCCTGGCCGCTGGCGATGCAGGGGAACCTGGATCAGATTCTTAACATCATGCGCGGCGATGTGGAAACCAGCGCGTTTACCCAGGTTGGCCGTGTCTTGTTGACCGCCAATGGATTGCTGACAATCGGCAACCCGGGGCCGAATCTCGCTGCGGTTCCCCTTCCTGCCGGCGTGGTGTTGTTCGGGAGCGGCTTGATTGGGCTCGTCGGAATCGCCCGGCGCAAGTTTGCTCAGATGGCCGCATAAAGTACGGATCGAAATCAAAACACACCTCACTTTATTTGAAGGAGATCACTCATGAAGTTTACGACACAGTACATGACGGTCATCGCCGGAGCGCTGGCGCTGGCCGGACTGGCCGGGACCGCCGAGGCCCAGACCGTCCTCAATGCCGGCGGTTCATCCGCCGGACGTAACTTTGCGACGGACGTGCCGTTGAATTTGTGCGACCCCGCGCCGCTTCCCAGCCGGTTTTCGAGCGCGGACAACAACAAGATCACCTGGACCTGCAACCGCGGGGGCCTGCCTGTGATCATGCGCTATTCGGCGACCGGTTCCAGCGACGGCGTCAATAAGCTGCTCCAGCCGACCGGCAACGCGGCCTCGAACATGCTGTTCCTCGACCATACCCTCACGACCGGTTGCACGGGCCCGAACGTGGTAGCCAGACCGTCGGACGGCAAGCAGTACAACAATACGACCGGTTGCAATAACGCCAATACGATCAGCCTCCCGGTCCATCTGGGCGCCTCCGATGTACAGGGCGCGTCATTTCACCAGGCCGGTCCATTGGGGACGACGGTCAGTCCGCTGGACGACAGCAGCCTCAATAGTGTCGTGACGGCGATTGTGCCGTTCTCGCTCTTTGTGGGCAAGGGCGTGGTGAAGGATGTGGCAGGCGCTCCGGGCGGACCGATCACCGGACTCTCCCGCTTGGAAATCGAGCGGATTTTCTCGAAGCAAGTCACGGACTGGAAGCAGCTGGGATACGGCACGGTGACCGATGCGGCTCCCGGTGTGTTAGAAGCGACCTCGCCGATTACTCTGTGTATGCGTAACGCGGGATCAGGCACGAAGGCGGCATTCGATGAAACCGTCATGATCAATTCGACCGAAACCCTCTTGGCCAATGCCACGTCGGTGTTCAGCTCGAGCTCCTCGGGAGTGTTGACCTGTCTGGCAGGCACTCGCCGTACCATCGGCTATATGGACTCAGATGCGGTGGTGAACTTTAATGCAGGTGGTTCGCAAGCTGGGAATGCCTATGCGATTCGCCTTGATGGCGGGTTGGCCTATGATCCGGCTTTGGTCGGCAACGAAAAGCGCGACCTGAAGTGCGGCAAGTATGCCTATTGGGCGGGCTGGCGCCTGAATCGCCGGACGACCTCTGAAGGCGCGGCCACCGACGCCTTGGCCCAGGCCTTTGTCGACAATGCCTCGTTGCAAGCCACCATCAGCATTATCCCCACCGGCGCCTTCTGGGCATCCGATGAGGAAATGTTCGTGAGCAAGAACGTGGACAAGGGTCCGCTCATTTGGAAGGCAGGCGCTCACCCCGAGTGCCGGTAATCGAGTCCTTTATACTCGCGCAGTGTGGCTGTTCAGGAGCAAGACTCCTGGCAGCCACCTGGGGAAGGATGGGCCTCGATGAGACAGTTACCGCGATTCATGGCACGGGGGGGAGCGCTCGCGCTCCTTGTCGTGATGTTGTTGTCGGTTGCGCCGGTTCCGGCGCAGGCGACATCGGTGACCTATGCGCTCGATTATATCTTCAGTCCGGCGACCGGCTCCGTCGCGCCGCTAGGAACCGTCACCTTAACGGACCTCGGTACCGCTGTGAAGTTCGATGTTCAGAACCAGGCGGGAACGGGGACAAAGCTCGATTCGTTCTATTTCAACTTCGCCCAAGGGACGATCAATCCCGATCAGCTTGAATTCTCCAATGTGAGCATCGGCTCTTCTACATACACGACGCTCTTGGCCCCCACGACCGGCACCACAGTGAACGAGCTGAAAGCCGATGGTGACGGCTATTTCGACGGCAAGATCCAATTTGCCGGGAACAATTTCCTGGGCCATAACCAGACGCTGTCCTTCCAGTTGAGCGTCGTCAATCAAGATCTAGGCGTCGAAGATTTTCATTTCTTCTCGCTTCCCGGTGGCGGATCGGGGAGCTACATCATGGCATCACACATTCAAAATATGCCGTCCACCGGCGACTCGCTTTGGGTCGGCACGGTGGCGGTGGTGCCGCTTCCCGGCGCGCTGCTGTTTTTCGGCAGCGGCCTGATGGGAATGTTGGGCTTCCGCAACCAGCTGCCCGGCCTCTAGTCTCTCGAGCCACGATCAGCCCGCTCATCCCGGCCCCCGCCGCAGAGATCCTGCGGCGGGGGCCGGTGTCTTTTTCCGTCTTTCAATCTTTTGCCTCTCCTCTCACGACACGGTAAGCCCTGACCGGGAGCATGTTCCCCAAGCGCGGTCTGCCTCGCTTGGAACTCCGGAATCCCTGTGAGGCCGACTGTCGAAAGGGGCTGTTGGAACAGATTGTGCTTGGCCGGTCTGTGACGGGGCGGGGGGCGCGCGCCTGTCAAAAGCTTGATCGAAAGTTAATCAAACCAGGATCAAAAGTTTACACGGCTGTTATCCACGGCTCCCAGAATGGGTTTGCCGGGATGCTCAGATCCGCGGCTTGTTACGAAATGCAACGTATGACGGACGACCCGAAGCGCATCGGTTCATCTTCACATTCACACCGGGGCGAACTCACAGAGTTCGTCTCACAACAAAAGGAGTTCGCGATGAAAGGTTTACTCGCGTTGACGGTGGCGATGATAGCGACGGCGGCGATGTCGCTCGTGGGGCTGGAGGGCCGCGCCCACGCGCTCTCGATCGGCCAGTTGGAATTCACCTCGGGAGCGGTGAATTGGAGCGGCGAGCATGGACGCACGCTCGACCGGTTGTTCGACCGTGACGGGGTCATCAAGATGGGATCGTTTCAGTCGATGACAGAGATCGTGGATCCGATCAAGAAGCACCACACGACCTATTCACTCTTTACCAGCGGCATGACCGGCGCCCCGGCGCCCTCCGCCACGATCAACGGGTCGTCGCTGAGCGTCGATCTCTCCTCGCTGTTCTTCGGCTGGAGCCGCGGGAGCGAGGTGCGCGCCTGGAACATCGGCGGTCTCGCCCAGGGCTTGTTCAACCCGGAGACTTCGGAATTCAGTCTCTCCTGGAATCATCTCTTTGAACGCGGCGCGTTCAAGGGCGAGCACGAGTGGTCGCGCAAGGGAGGACACGACCGGAACGCCACGTTCTTCCTGCAGGGCAAGGCCGTCGGACTGACCCCGGCGCCAGTGCCGGTTCCCGCCGCGTTCCTGTTGTTTGCCAGCGGGGCGATGGGTGTCGGTGGCTTGGCCTGGAAGAAGCGCCGCGAGCTGACGGCCTAGTCGTGGTTCGGTCGAGTAGACGTCTTCGGATCAAAGATCGAGAGGAGCGAACCATCGTTCCTCTCGGTCCGTTCCGGGCGTTCACTCGACCAGATCTTCGTCAGGGCGTTACGGCAACGGGGGGAGAGGGCTTGAAGCAGAATTGCCGATCGTTCGGACCCCCCGCCGCCGCCCAGAGAGATACCGCGCGTCCCACTTCAGCCCTGATCCTCAGACAGACCCACTCGGCGTCGATGGCACGATAGTAGCGGAATTCGTTCGTGCCAGGCGGGAGGACCGTCAGGGTGGTCCAACGAGGATCGAGCGCCCCGCTGACTTCAATCCGATAGGCCGGGCCGGCTGCGGCACCGGGTCGTCCCCACGAGAGGGTGAAGCCACGAGGAGATGTGCCTAAGCGGACCGATTCCGGTTCGTACAGGATTGTCGGCGCGAGAATCGGCTGCTCGATCGACGGGAGCGGCGATGGTTTTGCGCAGAACTGCCGGTCGGTCGGGTCTCCGGCCCGTGCCCAGGGAGAGACGAGCGTGCCTCGTTCCGCCCGGACTCTGTAACAGACCCACTCTGCGCCGGCGAGCTGAAAATAGGAGAACATCGGGACTCCCGGAGGGTGCAAGACGGCCGTGGTCCAGGCTGGAACCAGCGAGCTGGATATTTCAACCCGGTGCGAGACGGACGGCACATTGGCATCGTTCCAGACGAGGATCGCTCCCAGTGTCGTGTTCACGAGGCGGGCCGAGGACGGTTCAAGAATTTCTGACGGAAGCACCGGATCCGGCCATCCGACGATTTCAAACGGCGCGACCTGCGACGGTGCGCTTTCGTTCCCGCTGTGATCGTAGGCCGTGACCGTGCCGAACCACTGGCCGTTTTCGCTGGCGTCGACGTCCGAGCATCGGATACTCGTGCGCAAGCCGATGTCTTTCATCCGGTCGAGGCGGATTGCGCTCCGTCCCAGATACAGGCGGTAACCGGCCAGATCGGATTCGGTATTCGGATTCCAGGCCAGTGCACAGTCCCGATAGGCCACCGGGCCGGCCGCATCGACTCGATCGACGATGCCGGCATAGCACGAGAGGAAGGCGCACAGGGCCAGGGCGTACCGGGCGGTCATGGAAATTCTGCTGTTCATGTGTTTACGCGCATAGTGTGAAATGGCTTGTCTTCAACCTGCGGTGTGCGGATTACAGCCGACAGCGAGTCTCTGTAAACAAATCGTTACAAAATCAACGCGGGCCGCTCTGCTCAAGGAATCAGCCGTCGAGTTCCATGCAGACGGCCACTGAGGCTTTAGAGGTAGGGTCCGTACCAGCTCAAGGCCAACTGGTTTCTCGGATGGAGTGGAAAGTTCGCCTATCTGCAACCAGGCCTTAACGAATTCGTAACAGCAGGAGCGTAGGGTTTTTGATCAATTACCTTCGATCGGTTCCGGTGAAGGAAGGCGTTCCATGCTCGTCGCATTTGTTCTCTTGATTGTGGCTCTACTGGCAAAGGATGCGACGCCGCTCGGCGACCGATTCGTGCTCCGCGCTTTGTCGGAAGGGACGGCGTTAGCCGTCGGCGGTGGATGGCTTGCTCTATCCGGCGGACGCATCTTCAACCGGTGGCACATGGTGCTCGGTCTCTATTTCGCCGCTCTGGTACTTGCAATCCCCCAGGCCATGAGTCCGTTGTTTGTCTCCTTACAAATTCTAGCGCTGGCGGCGATCCTCCTGTTCGCACTGGCCTTTCTGGATGCGGCAAAACTCGACGCTCGACAACCCCTCTTTGTGGCCCGGACGATGCTCATAGCCCTGACTGTGGTGTGTCTGGTCAGCCTTCTGCTGCGGGTGTGGCATCCGGCTCTCACGTTTGAACAGACGTTCGAGGGGCCTCGTTTCCGGGGGCTCTTTAGCAAACCCGCGATGATGGGCGCAGCTTCCGGACTCCTGTTCGGACTCTGCCTGTTTGTTCCGTGGCATTGGAGTATACGAGCTGTCGGAATCGTCGCAAGCCTCCCCTGTCTCTTTCTGACCGGTTCACGAACGTTCTGGGTCGCGGCCATGGTCAGCATGGGTGTGGTGGGATTTCGGTATGTACGCTGGCGCCGGACATTCGTGCCGATAGTCGCCGCGCTGATTGTGGCGGTCCTCTGCCTGGGAATCGTGGTCGGCACACAGGTGACGTCGGAGCAGCGGGAAAAGATTTTCAGGCAGGATTCGATTGAAAATCTATCGGGCCGCACCTCGATGTGGGCGCAGGCGCTTCAACGGTACTGGGAGCATCCATGGTTGGGCTACGGGTTCACGGCCGGCGGGGTGGTGCTCGATGAAAGTAGCGGGAGGGGACCGGGGGGCGTATCGCCCAACTCGCCGTCGCAGGGAGCGATCACTCTCCACAATGGATATGTGCAGTCGCTCTTGGATTCGGGGGGTATCGGCGCAGCGTTGTATGTGGCGGTGATTCTCTCCGCGCTGCTGTGTTTTCTCCGGTACGACGGCGCGAAACAATATGCCGCTGAGTTCTATTGCCTCCTCTTTCTGGCGATCGCCAACCTCGGTGAAACAGTGATCTTTGGTGCTGCGGTGCTGCACGGGGTGTGGTTTTGGTATGTCACCGTTCTGGCGCTCACGCTTCCTTCCCTGGCACCGCAAATCTCTTTGCCTGAACGAGCAGGCCCTATCGGCAGAGAGGCCACACCGGAAGTGGAGGCAGAGCGGGTTTCCGCGCCCGGGACACCGGAGCCCAGGCGCTTTCCGCTGGTGCAGTCGAGGGAGGCCTGGCTGTGAGCAGGTTGACGATCGCGCTATGGCTCGCGTTCATGATGGCTGCGGGTCCTTCGAGTGCGAATGCCCAGCCGCCGCAAGGAGTCGCGGGAGGGCCGATGGCCGGCAAGCGCGCGATCTTGGATGAAACCTTTCAATTCTGGACGACCCGCGAAGCCGCGGACCGTACCCTGGGGCGCATCAAAGAGGCAGGGTTCAATGTGTATGTTCCAGTGGTGTGGTACGGGGCCGGAACGACGTGGCCTTCCCGACTGGCTCCATGGGATCCCTCATTGACGGCTCAGTCTATGACAGGTTCTGATCCTCTTCGGTACGTGATCGAGAGGGCCCATTCAATGGGAATCGAGGTGCATCCTTGGTTCACGGTCGTGCTGCGTCGGTCCGATCTTTCCCCTGATTTTGCGCTGCAGGGAGTGCTGGAGGGTGGCAAGCTTGGCATGTTCGACGTGCACAATCCCCATTTCCGATCCTGGATCACGGATCTGATCGTCGAGGTTGCGAGCCGCTACGATGTGGACGGCATCAATCTTGACTACATCCGCGCCATGGGGCTCTGTCACACGAGCGCCTGCCGGGCGGAATATCGCGCTCGCTATAAGCGAGATCTCGAGATGGATGCGTTGATGTTTCGCGTGGCCCCTCGTACGGTTCCGTCTCTGATTGAGTATCAAGAATCGGCCGTCACCGACCTCGTCAGGGAGATTGCCGAGGCGGTGCGGGCCGTCAAGCCACGCGTGGTCATCAGCGCCGATGCCCATCCGGATCTGACGGACTATCTCAACGGGCAGAATAGTGTGGAGTGGGTGAATCGCGGGTATATCGATGCGCTCTTCCGTATGGACTATGACAAATCCATCAACTATTCCGGCACAGAAGCGGTCCGCTCGCGCCTCAAAAACCCAGATCGGCTGACGATTATCGCCGGCAACTATGACCTCGTGCCCGAGGGCGCGTTGCCGCGGTCGGGACGATGGCTTGTAGACACGTTGCAGGGGATCGCGTCCCGCTGGCCTCAATCCGGTGTGGCCCTGTATCTCTACAATCAACTATCCGATGAGCAGGTAGAGGCCTTGAAGTTTTTCGATCGCCGCAGGCCGGCCAATGATGTGGCTGCGCCGAGGGATGTTCAGGTCCGCTGAGGCCATGCCGAAGGGAAGTCGAGATGCTGACGATGCTGCACATAGTTGAAGTATTGACGCCCTTCGGCGGTGTTCCCGTCAAGCTCCTCCACCTCGCGAAAGAGATCGATCCGGAGCGGGGCCGGCTGGTCTTTACCGTGTTTCAGCCGGCGGCGCTCGACGATGTCATCAGCCGTTTGGGCTCGCGCGTCCGTCAGGTCGGCTCGGTCTCGCCGGTGCGCATTGTTCGAGCGCTCGACCGCACGATCGAGGAAGAGCGGCCGGATGTGGTGTGCTCTCATCATACGCGCGGATTGATCACAGGCTATCTCGCGGCGAAGCGGCACGGCCTTCCCCTCATCCATCACGAGCACAGCAGCGCGCACTATCGACAGGGCATCGGACGGCTTGTGGCACGGGCCGTCATGCCCAGGGTCGACCGAATCATCTGCAATTCCCTGTATACGTTGCGGTCGATTCAAGCGGCCTATCCCGGCATTGCCGACAAGCTCTGTTACATCCATCCCCCCGTTGTGGACCGTCCATCAACAACTCTGGCTCAGGCGGTCAGACAGGAACTCGGGCTGAGTCAGGCAGATTTGGTCATCGGGCACATCGGGGGGCTGATTCCGGAGCGCAATCAGGCGACGTTGATTCGGGCGGTCGACCTGTTGAGACGGTCCTATCCTCGCGTCAAGCTGGTGCTGGTCGGCGACGGGCCGGAGCGCGCACGGCTGGAGGCGCTCGTGCGAACGCTGCATCTGGACGCGCTGGTGCGATTCACCGGGTATCGGGATCCCGGTGATCTGCTTGGTGTGATGGATCTCTATGTCAATCCCTGTACTGATGAAGGGTTCGGCATCGCGGTCGTTGAGGCCATGCTGGCCGGGCTTCCTGTCGTGATTGCCGCCGCCGGTTCCCATCCTGAGTTGATCGTCGAGGGAGAGTGCGGATTCTTATACGAGCCGGGCAACGCCGTGGATCTCGCCGCACGGCTTCAATGGCTGATCGATCATCCGGCTGACACAAGAGCTATGGGCGTGTGTGCGCGGTTGCATGCGCAACAGCAGTTTTCCACGGGCCGGTTCATGGCCGGTTACCTCAACGCGATGCAATCGGTTGTCGGTTGTGTCGATCCGGTACTCCAATGAATATTCCTGCACTCCAGCAGAAGCTGTTTCAAGGCTCGATGGCTGGTCTGATCAGGGTTGCCCTGGCGATTCCCGTCTATCTGGTGCTGACGCCGGCGGTTCTTCGTGCCCTGGGTCCGGAACAGTTCGGCATCTGGGCGTTCAGCACGCTGGTCATCAGTTTGATGAACGTCACGGATTTCGGTCTGAAAGACAGCCTGGTCTACCATGTCGCGAAGCATAGTGAGCAGCCGGACGAGGCCCGGCAGTGCTTCTCCATCACGCTCTGGGTCTATGTCGCCATCGCGCTGTTGCTGGTGATTGGAACAGGGGCATGGGGAGCGAAGGCGTTTCCGGCACTGCTCAACGTCCCGGCGTCTCTGCAGGAGGCCGCCGTGTTCGTCTTGTGGGTGACGATCGCCGGATTAGTCTGGCGCCTCCTCGCGTTGCCGTATCAAGCCGTCGTGGAAGGGTATCAAGAACTTTTTCGGTCTCAACTGATCTTTCTTGCTTGGTTGGGAGTGCATTTCTTCGGTACGCTGCTCGCGCTCGCCATCAGTCCGACGGTGTACGGGCTCGGATGGGCCGGTCTTGTCGGGAATATGTTTATTTTTACCGCCTTCTTCTGGACGGTACGGAGGCGGTTCCCCCATATCACCCTCCGCTGGTATGGATTGTTCAACGGGCCTGTGCGTTCCATGGCTGGATTCGGACTGGGGGTACAGATCGCTTCAATCTGTATCGCGATGCGAGAACCGATCTACAAAGTGCTGATCGCACGATCCTCCGATTTGGCATCGGTGGCGAGCTTCGACATCGCCTACAAGCTCTGTACGCAACTCATGTCGGTTATGACGATTCCGCTCCTCGGCCTCTTCGGCGCTGCGGCCTTGTTGGCAGGGCGGCAACAGGATCTAGCTAACCTGTTGCGTCCGATCGTTGGCTGGACACTCGGGGCGTTATTGCCGGGTGCGATCGGTGTGGCGTTGTTTGCTGAGCCGCTGATGCAGCGCTGGTTAGGCCAGGAGGATCTTGCCGTCGGCCTCTTCCTTCCGGTGATGTGCGCCGGGTTTACGGTGTACTACGCGACGGAGGCGCTCTATAAAACTATTCAAGGGTCCGGACGGTCCTGGTATAGCGCTGCCGTACAGGTCACGGTCTTGCTCGTGCAGGTCGGGATGCTCTGGACCTTGGCCCCCGGCCGGCCTCAAGCCGCAGCCTGGTCCCTCGCAGCAGGGTATGGGCTGTTTTCTCTCTCGAACCTCATCATGTTTCGATCCCGGTTTCCGGAGATTCGTGTGCTCACTTGTTGGCAATGGGTGGCGTTGCTCGCGCCCTCCTGTATCTATGTGATCGGTATCAGGATGTTTCCGCTCGGCGCCGATCCGTTGCTGTTCGCCAGCTATGTCGTGGTGCATCTGACGGTTCTGTTCACGGCCGGAATTATCGACGTTGACGCAATATGGAGACGATTAGCGGCGGCCCGAACCGGAGGTCGATGGGCCTTCCAGACCACGGAGAGGGGAACAAAATGAAACTTGCAATCGTGACGAATATTCTGACGCCGTATCGCATTCCCCTATTTGCGGCAATGGCCGAGCAGGTGGACAGTTTGACTGTCCTGCTGATGGCCGAACGCGAGGAAAATCGGCAGTGGGCGTTCGGCGAGTTGCCGTTCCAGACCGAGGTGTTGCGGGGGTGGCATGTTCGGCCGAAGGGGGCCGAAGTTTCGCTGCATCTCAACTATGGTGTCATGCGGCGTTTGCGGCAGCTCAATCCGGACATCGTATTGAGCGGTGGATTCGCGCCGGCACATCTGGCTGCATTCGCGTTTTGCAAACTGTTCGGGAAGCGGTATGTGCAGTGGGGAGAATTCACGCTGCGTGACGGTGCGCAATCGTCCTTCATCCGCCGGTACCTGCGCAGGTTGACCGTCGGCGGTGCCGCCGCTTGTATTGCCTCGTCCAATGAGGCGCGGGACGCCTTTGTGCACTATGGGGCATCTCCGTGCCGGGTATTGCGGGCAATCATGCCGCTCGATGTGTCGAGGATTCATGAACGAACGAACGTCGTTCGGCAGAGTCCCGGCCATCAGACCTTCCGTAGTCGCTACCCCGGTGTCGTCCTGCTGTCCATCGGTCAGCTCATTTCCCGGAAAGGCTATCGGGAAATGATCGAGATCTATCGGCGTGTCGCGCAGGTTCACCCGGATATCTGTCTGGTGATTCTCGGCGATGGGCCGGAACGGGCTTCGTTGGAACAGATGGTTAGTGAACAACGCATTCCGCATGTCTTTTTCGAAGGCTATGTGCAGGCGGAAGAGCTGCCGCAGTACCTCGCCTGTGCGGACCTGTTCGTCTTTCACACGTTGTACGATGCATTCGGGCTGGTGCTCAGCGAAGCCATGGCCGCCGAACTGCCCGTCGTATCTTCCATCCATGCCGCTGCCACGCGCGATCTGGTCAGAGAGGGGGTGACGGGGTTTTCTATCGATCCTCATGACACGGGAGCGTCGTCTGCGACGATCCTGAAACTTCTCAGGTTGTCTCAAGAAGACCGGCATAGCATGGGGCGGGCCGGGTACGAACATGTGAGGGCTTTTGACTCGGTGCCTTCTGCCGCACGCATCGTGGGATTCATGCGAAGCATCATGGGGCAATCTGATCAGCTCCCCTTGGGAGAAGGTTGGGAGGGAAATCTGTGATCTGTTTAGGGGCGACATGTCTGACAAACCGAAGCTGCTGATCATCGGTCCGACACCGCCGCCGTTTCATGGCGTGTCGGTCGCCATTCATACGCTGCTGCAGTCGAAGCTCATGGAGGCGTGCGATGTGACCCATGTGGAGCTTGCCGACCGTCGGGGAATCGACCATGTGAATCAACCGGATCTCCAGGATGTCTGGTTGTTTCTCGGGCAATGGGTGCGGCTCCTTCGTCTCCTCATTCTCACCAGGCCACAGGTGGTCTATCTTGTCCTCTCACAGAGGACGGTGGGGTTTCTGCGAGACAGTTTCTTTCTCTGGCCGGCGTGGTTGTTCGGAGCTCGTCTGGTCGTCCATTTGCACAGTGGTGCATTGCAGGCGTGGTATCGAAGCCGGCTGTTTCCGATGCAGGGCTATGTGCGAATGGTGCTGGGGAGAGTGACGAAGGCCATTGTGCTGGGAGACCAGCTGCGATCCGAATTCCACGGTCTGCTCCCCTCAGACCGGATTGCCGTCGTTCCCAACGGCGTGGAGTGCGTTGACGAGTGGGTTGACCGGGCGACGCCGCTGCCCCGTCAGCCATGGCGTATTTTGCATCTCAACACCCTGAACCGCATGAAAGGCACGCTGGTGCTGCTGGCGGCGATTCCCGCCGTACTTCGTTCCCGCCAGGATGTGGAATTCGTGTTTGCCGGTCCCTGGTCTCACGAGGATCATCGTGTGGAAGCTGAACGGTATATCGCTCAGCAAGGGCTGGGGCGGTATGTCACCTTCACCGGACAGGTGTCCGGTGATGAGAAGCGGGGAGTGCTGCGGTCCGCCGATCTCTTTGTCTTTCCCGGCATTCAGCAGGAGGGGCAGCCGCTCGTGGTGCTGGAAGCCATGGCTGCCGGGCTTCCCATCATTTTCACGAATCAGGGATGTTTGCGGGAGACGGTTGTGCACGGGAGCAGCGGTCTTGAAGTGCAGTGTAACGACCCCCACGACCTTGCCGGTCGCTTACTCTGGCTCATGGAACGTCCTGACGAATGTCTGCGACTGGGAATGGCCGCCCAGCGGCGCTGTCAGGCCCTGTTTTCAAGGGATCGTCACATCGAACGAATGATCCAAATGTTTCAAGAGGTTCTGGCCGACGCGTCGACGGACCGCCGGCCCTCCCTCAGTGCCTCCCAACCCCGTTAACCGGTTCTCCCTCTGCCTTCTGGTCGGCTCTCACCTGGCCCCGATTCATGGGCTGCGTCCTTTCACAGTTTTACGATTCGTTAACACAAACTTGAGCTTGGCGTGGCCTGTCGATCGGGCAGACTCGTTAGACTTGCTCTCCCATGGATCCGGCGTCGTGAGTATCACAAGGAGATCTGCGATGGTTTCAGCGACGATTGAGCAAGAGCAAGCGAGTCGATTCTGCCAGGTGCCGATTCTCGGGCTTCCCGTCCATATGATTCAAATTCCCGACGTCGTGTCAGTGATGACGCACTGGGTCACGCACGAGCGCTTCCGCCCTCATTGGGTCGTGGTGGCCGACATGCACGCGGTCGTCGAGGCGCATAACCGGGCCGACTTCCGGCGCATGATCCGGCAGGCGGATCTGACCGTCCCTGATGGTATCTCGCTGGTGAAAGTGGCGCAGTGGAAGGGCGGCGCAGTGCGATCCCGCGTCGCAGGCACCGACCTGATGAAAGCCTTCTTTTTCGGCACGCAGGGCCTCGGCTTCCGACACTATTTTTACGGCGACACCGATCTCACCCTTGAACGGCTGACGGGCAATCTGACGCGGCAGTATCCCGGGCTAACGGTTGCCGGAGCCTACTCGCCGCCGTTTCGCCCGTTGACGGAGGAAGAAGACGAAGCCGCGATCCGGCGGATCAACGAGGCGAAGCCGGACGTGTTGTGGGTGGGACTCGGGCTCCCCAAGCAAGAGCAGTGGATCTATACCCATCGTGACCGGCTGGATGTGCCGTTGGTGCTCGGCGTCGGCGCCGCATTCAAGTTTTTGGCCGGGACGGTGCAGCGCGCGCCCGATTGGGTCGGTGACATGGGCTTTGAGTGGTTGTGGCGGTTTGCCTGCGAACCGCGCCGGTTGTGGAAGCGCGTCATGATCGAAGGGACGCAATTCGTGGGGCTGGTCCTGTTGGAACTGGCCGGCTGGCGGGATTTTTCTTGAGGAGCGATGGGACAGCAGCACGAAATGGAATTCTCCGGAGCGACGCTCATGCGGACTAGCGGGACCGTCTTGTCCGGTGTCCGCCACCCGGGAATGCATCGCCGGCGGCCGATCATGCTCTGGGGAGTGACGTCGGTCATCGTCCTGCTGTTCGGCATCGCCTATGCCGAGAGTCTGAAGTATTTAGTGACACAGTGGATGGAGGACGACAACTTCAGCCACGGGTTTTTCGTGCCGGTCATCACGGCGGCCCTCATCTGGTGGCGCCGTGAGCGGATTGTGGCAGCGGGTATTGTTTCGACCTGGTGGGGCCTCATTCCCGCTGCGCTCGGACTCGCGTTGTATGTCGTCGGTGAACTTGCCACAGTGTATTTTCTGCAGCATCTCTCCTTATGGCTGATGATCGTCGGATTGGTTCTGTCGATCGCGGGCCTGCAGGCGACCCGTCAGATGGCGTTCCCTCTCGGGTATCTCCTCACCATGATTCCCCCGCCGCAGATGTTGCAGCAAAGTCTGTCATCCTCCCTGCAACTCATGTCGTCGGCGCTGGGCGTCGGTTTTCTTCAACTGATCGGAGTGACGGCGTTCCGGGAAGGCAATGTCATCGACCTTGGCCCGATCCAGCTGCAAGTGGTCGAAGCCTGCAGCGGATTGCGCTACCTGATTCCGTTGATCGCCCTGACCTTATTGAGCGCCTATCTGTTCCAGAATCGCCTGTGGAAGCGGGTGGTGCTGGTCGCCTCGGCGATCCCCTTAGCCGTGCTCTTGAACGGTCTCCGGATCGGATTGATCGGAGTCCTCGTCGATCGATTCGGCCAGGCAGCGGCCGAAGGGTTCATGCACGCGTTCGAGGGCTGGATCCTCTTCGTCTTGAGTCTGGCGATACTCGGTGCGGAAATGTGGCTGCTGGAGCGGGCCGGCGACGGATCTGCGCCGGACGTCGATCGGCCGGAGACGCACCAGGGGGCGGCATTGTCTTTCGGTCCCGCCGCGGTTGTCGTGGGCGGCCCGGCTCTCGCCTGTATCGGACTCCTGGCCGTGACGACGTCGCTGTCGTTTCAGGTCGCAGGGCGTGACCTCACACCTCCTCCGCGCCAGAACTTTGTCGAGTTTCCCATGCATGTGGCCGGGTGGCAGGGTGAACCGGTGGTGATGGAGCGACAGTATGTGGATGTGTTGCGTTTCGACGACTACCTGCTGGCCAACTATGAAGGCCCCGGTGGTCCGATCAATGTCTATGCTGCGTACTATCGTTCCCAGGAAAAGGGTCGCGCGACGCATTCTCCGAAGACCTGTATTCCCGGCGGCGGCTGGGAGATTGCGTCCCTCGATGAGGTGGTCGTGCCGGTAGGCCGCGGAGGGGAGAGCGGATTTCGAGCAAACCGGGTGATGATCCAGAAGGGCGAGCAGAAACAAGTAGTGCTCTATTGGTTCAAGCAGCGCAACCGGGTGGTGACGAGCGAGTACCTGGTGAAGTTCTTCCTGCTCGTAGATGCGCTCACGATGAAACGGACAGACGGAGCCCTGATCCGGTTGGTGGCCGCGGTGCAGCCCGGCGAATCGGAGGGAGCGGCGGATCAGCGGGTGATGCAGATGGCGGCGGCCGTCCAGCCTCTGCTGCCCGCCTATGTGCCCGATTGATGAAGGTCATGAGGGAGTTCGGTGATGGCTAGCGCACTGTTTTTCAGTTTTATCGGTTCCTTACTGATCTGTATGGCGCTGATTCCGGCTCTGACCGCTTCGGCCTGGCGCTTTCAGTTCATCGATGTGCCGCGCGATCGCCGGATGCATGCGGAGCCGATTGCCAAAGTGGGCGGGATTGCGTTTGCGGTCGGCACGATCGCAGCGGTGTTGCTCTGGGCGCCTCAGGACCGGATGATCTTCGCCAGTCTATTGGGCGGCGTGGTGATTCTGCTGTTCGGGATGTGGGATGACCGGGTGGGGCTCGACCACCGGATGAAATTCGCCGGACAGATTCTGGCGGCGGCGATCGTCGTGGTCTATGCCGGCGTGCGAGTGACCGCGATGCCGTTCGTCGATGATCAGGCGCTTCCGCTCTGGGCCGCGGCGACGATCACCATGATCATCATTGTGGGGATGACGAACGCCGTGAATCTTGCCGACGGGCTGGACGGGCTGGCCGGCGGATTGTCGCTGATCAGTTTCGCCGGGATCACCTATCTGGCCTACCGGGCCAACGACCAGATGCTGCTGCTGCTGATGGTGTCGGTGTTGGGCGGCCTCCTGGGATTTCTCCGGTTCAACACCTATCCGGCCCGCGTGTTCATGGGCGATGCAGGAAGCCAGTTTCTCGGGCACTACCTCGCCGTGGCCGCCATCCTGTTGATCGATCCGGCCCGCGCCCCCTACAGTCCGCTCCTCGTGCTGTTTCTCTGGGGCATTCCGCTCCTCGATACCGTCGGTGTGATGGGGCAGCGCATCTGGCAGGGACGTTCGCCCTTTGTCGGCGACCGCAATCATCTGCATCACAAACTCCTGGCGACGGGTCTGTCGCACCGGCAGGCCGTGACGGGTATCTATCTGGCCCAGGGGTTGTCGGTCCTGTGCGCCGCTCTGCTGCGCTGGCAGAGCGATGCGATTCTGCTGGGCGTCTACGCGGTGTTTGCCGCGTCGGTGCTGTCTGTCTTCGTCTGGTCATCCTGGCGGCCGGCGACTCCACAGCCTGCGGTCATTCCGTCGGAGGAGCCAGCGGCGGTGGCCGGAGGTGCGCCCGCCGCTCTGAGTGCATGGCCGCTGCGAGCGCTCACGCTCCTCGTGCCGTTGTATCTCCTCGCGTGTCTGGCGACGCCGGGGGACATCCCTGCGGAAGTCGGAGTGATTGCGGTTGGACTCGGCGCGGCGGTACTGGGGAGTCTGGTGATCGCGCGAGGCACGGCGCTCGCCGTGCGGGCCGGTCTCTATATCGGGAGCACCTGTGCGGTGTACTACGCGCAGATGTCCTCCCGCCAGTTGCCGGACGACTGGCTGTCGCCGCTGACGCTGGGGGTTGTCGTGCTGGCCGTGCTCGTCGTCCTCGCCATTCGATGGATGGGCGATGCGCGATTCCAGACCACCCCGTTGGATTACCTGGTCGTTTTCCTGGCTGTGGTGATGCCGTTTCTTTCCGATCTGACGGTCGGCGCCGTCCATCTGAGTGTGGTGACGGCGACGCTGCTCGTGTTGTTCTTTGCGTTTGAGCTCCTGCTCCAGATGCACCAGGCCATGGTTGTCCGGCTTGGATGGCTGACGGCCGGGATGTTGGCCGGTCTGGCCGTTCGGGTGTGGTGGGCGTGACGGGGAATATGAGGAGGGATCGGTCATGAATCGACATCTGATAGGCGTCATAGCGGCGATTGTGGCGGTCAGCCTGGTGGGCTGCGGCGGTCCGGAAGAACGCAAGGCAAAATACCGGCTGCGCGCGCAGGAGTATTTTCAGGAGGGGAATTATCCCAAGGCCCGGGTGGCCCTGCGGAATGTCCTCAAGATCGATCCCAAGGATGCGGAGGCTTACTTCCTCTACGCGCAGGTCGAGGAAAAGGAAAAGAACTGGCGCAACGCGGTGACGGGATATCAGCAGGTGGTGGAGTTGAATCCCGCGCATGATCGCGCCTGGATCAAGTTGGGGAAGTATTTCCTCGAAGCGCGGGCGATCGAGCGGGTGGATCAGGCTGCCGACCGCGTACTCGCCATGCATCCCGACCATGTGGGAGCGCGGTCGCTCAAAATCGCCGCGCTGGCCGTGGGCGGCCGGGTCGAAGAGGCGATCGTGCAGGCAGAACAGCTGCGGATCGGCGCTCCGACCGATGTCGATGCCGCCCTGTTACTGGCCTCGTTGTATGCCTCACGCGAGCGAACGGCGGACGCGGTGCCGGTGATCCGGCAGGTCCTGGACGCGCACCCCGATAGCGTCGAGCTGCTCGGAGCGCTGGCCATGATCTACGTGCGTGCCGGTAACTCGGCCGAGGCGGATCAGGCGTTTCAGCGCGTGATTGCGCTGGAGCCGAAGGTGCTCGACCACCGGCTCCGTCGAGCGGCCCTCTTCGACCAACAGCAACAGTATGAGCAGGCCGAGGCGGTCATGCGCGAGGCAACGCAGCTCGATCCGGACAGCGACGTCCGTCGTCTGGCTCTCGTGGAGTATGTAGCGAAGCGGCGTGGCCCCGCCGAGGCTGAAGCCGCGTTGCAAAAGGCCCTGGAAGATCTGCCGCGTTCCGGGAAGATCCGGTTTGCGCTGGGGAGTTTGTATGAGCGGACGCAACAACCGGCAAAAGCGCAGTCGGTCTATGAGGCGATCCAAAAAGAATTCTCAGGGAAACCGGAAGGCCTGGACGCGCAAGTGAAACTGGCCGGTCTGGAATGGGCGGCGGGACGGCAGGACAAGGCCGAGCAGGCGTTGGAGCAGATTCTCAAAGACAATCCTCTTTCATCGGATGCCTTGTTGTTGCGCGGGAAGATCGCGTTGCAGCGCGGGAACGGGAAGGCGGCGGCCCAGGATTTTCGATCGGTCTTGAAGGATGCGGCGGAAGCGGCGGACGTCCACGTGCTCCTGGGGCGTGCGCACTTGTTGAACGGCGATCTCGCCCTGGCGCGTGAAAGTCTGGAAAAGGCCGTCGCTCTGGCGCCGGCTCTCTCCGACGCCCAGATTGTGCTGGTTGGACTGGATGTGACCGGCGGTCAGCTGAAGGAGGCCCGGCGGCGGCTTGACCCGTTGTTGGCCCGCGATCCCGGCAATCTCATGTTTCTGGGCCTCCTCTATCAGATCCAAATGCAGGAGAAGGATTGGGACCGTTCGCACGACACGCTGGCCCGCCTCCGTTCCGCCGGGGCCGATCGTGCCAAGGTCGATCTGGCGGAAGGGCAGATGGCCGCGGCGCAACAACATTGGGATCAAGCGGAGGCGGCCTTCAACCGGGCGTTGATACAACAGCCGCTCGCGGCCGAGCCGCTCCTCGCGTTGGTCCGGCTCGGGGTGCAGCGCGGGGCCATGCAAGAAACTCAGACCCGGCTCGAGACGATTGTCGCCGAACAACCGAGCCATCCTTACGCGGCAGGTTTTCTCGGCGAGGTGTTGCTGATGAAGGGGGATGCCGAGTCAGCCATGGGGCGGTTCGAAACAGCCACGCGGTTGAATCCGTCGTGGACGACCCCCTGGGTGCATCTCGCGCAGTTCCGCTACGCCAAGCGGGACATGACCGCCGGGGATGCGGCCCTCAAGAAGGCGCTGGAAGCGAGCCCGGACAATGAACAGCTGCGGGTGATGCTGGCGACGAGCCTGGAGGGACGGGATCTCATCGACGAGGCGATGGCGCAGTACGACCTGGCGCTCAAGTCCAATCCGAAATCGCTCCTGGCTGCCAATAATCTTGCGGCGCTCCTGGCCGATCGAAAGGGCGATGCGGACAGTTTGCAACGGGCGCTTCTGTTGAGCCGGGATTTCGAAGCCCAGACCTCGAACGCCTATCTCCTCGATACGCTCGGATGGGTGCATCTCAAGCTGGGTCATCGGCCGGATGCGCTCAGGTTGCTCAAGCAAGCGCTCGCCAAGGCGCCGGGCCATCCGGTGCTCAACTATCACCTGGGTGTGGCCTATGCCCAGTCGGGTGAGAAGACGGAGGCGCGACAGTTTTTGAGTCAGGCGCTCCAGGCCAAGCAGTCATACCCCTGGTTTGAGGAGGCCAAAACCATGCTGGCGAGGATCGATGGATAAGATGATGCAGTTCTCCCACGTCACGCGGGCGCTTTTGGTCGGTCTGCTGTTTTGGCTCGGCGGGTGCAGTGCGTTCGAGTCTTCGGCTAAGTCGGGGACGGTGTCCGCCACCGGGTCCGGCGTCGAGTATCTCCTGGGAGCGGAAGACGTGCTTGCGATAGCCGTCTGGAAGGATGAACACCTGACCAAAGAAGTCGTCGTCAGGCCCGACGGCTTCGTGTCGTTTCCCCTCGTGGGTGAAGTGCAGGCGGCGGGACGGACGGTTGAAGAGGTGCGCGCGGATATCGCCAGGCGGCTGGCGAAGTTTATCCCCAACCCGAATGTGTCGGTCGCGGCCACCAAAGTATTGAGCTATCGGGTCTATGTGCTGGGCCGCGTCAATAAACCCGGCGAGTTCATGATCGGTCACACGACGGATGTCCTGCAGGCGTTGAGTCTTGCCGGCGGTCTGACGCCGTTTGCGTCTGAAAACGATATTCGCATCATCCGGCGCATCAACGGCGAGCAACAAGTGATTCCCGTTCCCTATGGAGATCTCAAACGGGGAAAGAATCTGGAGCGTAATGTGTTATTGCAGCGCGGTGATGTGGTCATGGTGCCTTGAGGGATCACCCTCCATCGCAACGATGTAGATGTATGATGTGGCGATGGCTTGTGACGGCGGCGTTTGTGGGAAGCAGTCTCTGCCTGGGCGGGCTTGTCCTGAACGGGTACGCGGCAGAATGGTCGGCTGAACCGTCGTTGGGAGTGAAGGGTGAGTACAACAGCAATCTGCTGCTGGTGGCCGGTGCGCAAAAGCCGGTCTATGGGCACTGGGTCTCGCCCGGCGTCAGGTTCGCCGGGTCGACGGAAAACCTGGACGTCAGCGGGAAAGCGGCGGCCGATCTGGTGCGCTACTACGGCGGCCGGAATCAGGACCTGCTGAACCTCTATTTTCCGCTCTCCGTGAAGTACGGGCTGGCCCGGGAAACCTTCGGATTCGACGGCGGGTTCACGAGAGACAATACGTTGATGGGGGAACTGTTGCGGACCGGTGTCGTGCTCAGCTTCACGCAGCGCAATTTGTGGAATCTGGCGCCCTCGTGGTCGCACGCGTTCACGGAACGGCTGTCTCTCCAGAGTTCCTATCAGTATTCCAACGCCACGTACGAGGACGGTGCGCGGCTGGGGCTGGTGGATTATCAGGTGCAGGGCGGGTCCACAGGACTGGCGTATCAACCGACCGAGAATGATCGCATGCAGGTGACGGGAACCTACACCTACTTCAGCGTGTCCACGGCCAGCGCGCTACGCTCTCATATCGTCGGGGCGCAGGCCTCGTGGTCCCATGCCTTTACTGAAACAGTGACGGCGACCGTGACCGGAGGGCCGCAGCTGGTATCCTCCAGCATCTCGGTCGGACCGGCGCGGCTCACCGATACGCAAACCCTGTGGGTGGCCAGCGCCAATGTCAAAAAGCAATGGGATGCCGGGTTTGCTGAAGTCGTCGTGGGCCGGGAGATCAATCCGAGCGGATTCGGCCTGCTCCTGAAGACAGAACGGGTCGGACTGAACGTGTCTCACAATCTGACGGACCAGTTGACCGCCTCGGTGAATGCGCAGGTGCTTCTGGCCTCCTCCATTGCGTCGAAAGCGGTCCCGTTCACGTTTCCGGAAAACCGCTATATCAATGTGACGCCACGGTTGACCTGGAAATTCGACCAATGGTGGTCGGTCGATGTCGCCTATACTTATGGGCGGCGCGAGGTGGAGAGCTTCGGCGAACGGGCGTTTGGAAACGCGACGACGGTAATGCTGACGTACTACCCGCCCAAGCTGTCGGTCGGGCGTTAAGGAGAGGTGTTTATGGCGATCGCGCAGTCTATCGGAGCAGATCGGTCGGTCGAAGCGGGTCATACCGTGAAGGATTTCTGGCAGATGGTGCGCCGCCGCCGGTCGGTCATTTTTGCCGTCGTGTCCGTGATCGCGGTCGTTGGTCTGGCCACGGCGTTCCTGTGGCCTCCGGTGTACCGGTCGAAGGCGACGATCCTGATCGAGGAGCAGGAGATTCCCACCGATCTCGTCCGCTCGACGATCACCAGCTATGCCGATCAGCGGATTGAAACGATCAAGCAGCAAGTCATGAGCCGGGCCAGTCTGTGGAGAATTGTGGAGCAGTACGGCCTGTATCATCGGCTCCGGAAGGGCAGTCCGACCGAGGAGGTCTTGCAGCAGTTCGTCAAAGACATTCAGATTGAAGTGATCAACGTCAAAGTGGTCGATAAGCGCACCCAGACCCCGACCCAGGCGACGATCGCGTTTACGCTGGCCTATGACGGTGAAACCCCCGATCTGGCCCAGAAGGTGACGAACGAGCTTACGGATTTGTTTTTGGGGGAAAATCTGAAGTCGCGGGAGCGTCACGCGCAGCAGACGACGGCGTTCTTGAAGCAGGAAGCTGAGAATCTCGCCCGTCACATCGAAGTGCTTGAAGGCAAGATTGCGGTGGTGAAACAAAAGGCCGACGGAGCCTTGCCGGAGCTCACACAACTCAATATGCAACTGTTGAATCAGGCGGATCGGGAGCTGATCGACGTCGATCGGGACATCCGGAGTCTTGAAGAGCGCAAGCGGTTTCTGGAAGGCGAGTTGGCGACGCTGAAACCCAACACGCCCATCATTGCCGCCAGCGGCGAGCGGATCTTTGATTCGGGGGAGCGGTTGAAGGCGTTGCGCGCGCAATATGCCAGTGCAAGCGGGTACTTGTCCGGGGACCACCCGGACATCATCAAGATGAAGCAAGAACTCACGGCGCTGGAGCGGGAAACGGGGGGCGACGCGCCGGGAGAGGATGTCCCGAAGCGATTGGAGGCGGAACGGTCCCGGTTGGCGACGCTGCTGGAGCGCTATGGAGCGGATCATCCGGACGTGACCCATGCCCGACAGACCGTGGCGGGCCTGGAACGAGACCTGGCGGAGATGACCAGGCGACCGCCCAGGACGGCGTTGTTCAAACCGGAGAACCCAGCCTATATCAACATTCAATCGCAGCTCGCGTCCACATCGGCCTCGCTGCAGGCGCTTCAAAAATCCAAGGTTTCCTTGAAGAAACGTGCTGAAGAGATGGCCAGACGGGTCGAGCGTCTTCCGGAGGTTGAACCGGAATACCAGGACTTGATGCGCGATCGAGAGGGCACGGCGCACAAGTATCAGGAAATTCGCTCCCGCCTGATGGAAGCCCAGGTCTCGGAAGGGCTCGAAGTTCAACGCAAGGGAGAACGATTCTCCCTGATCGATCCCGCCGACCTTCCGGAGCGGACGGAGCGTCCGAACCGGCCGGTTATTTTGATTCTCACGGGATTGCTCGCCGTGGTCGGCGGGGTGGGAGCCGGGGCGGCGGCCGAACAGTTGGACGAGACCATCCGCACTCCCCATCAATTGAGTCTGGCGGCAGGGATGGCCCCGCTGGCGGTCATTCGCTATCTCCCGATGGAAGAGGAGGTGCTGGACGTGATTCGCCGCCGTCGCTATTGGCTGTGGGCGGGAGCCGGGGCGGCGGTGATAGCGGCGGTCGTGGCGCACTATCTTTGGCTGCCTCTTGATATCGTTTGGTTTGCCGCGCTCAGGAAACTCGGGCTGGCCTGATTGGGACAAGGAGAAGAGCCATGGAAGAACTCTCGCAAGCCATCGAACAGTATAAGCAGGAGTCCAGGCAGGGGGCCGGGGGGCGCTCCGAACCCTATCCGTCTTCCCGACAGATCCCTCCGCCGATCGTGTACTCCAAGACGCGGGTGGTGGAATGCCGGGAAGAGGTCCTGCGGCGCCATCGCGTCGTGGCGGCGTTTGACCGGGGGGAATTTGCCGACGGGTATCAGCTCTTGCGCACGCAGGTGCTGCATCGCCTGCGGGAGAATCACTGGAATGTCCTCGGTGTGACGAGTCCGCGAGCACAGGAAGGGAAGTCGCTGACGGCGTTGAATCTCGCGATTACCCTGGCAATGGAAACGACGCAAACCGTGATGTTGATCGATGCCGACTTGAGGCATCCCACCGTTCATACCCTGCTCGGATTCGGGAGCTGCCAGGGCCTGGCGGACTATGTGTTGGAGGACAGTCCGTTAGAGGACATTCTCATCCATCCCGGGTTGGGTCGTTTGGTGGTCCTGCCCGGTGGCCGTCCGATCCAGCGCTCCGCCGAGGTGCTGACGTCTATGCGGATGTCGGCGCTGATTACGGACGTAAAGCATCGCTATCCGGCCCGGGTCATCGTGATCGATCTGCCTCCGCTGCTGGTCAGTTCGGATGTGCTGGCCTTCGCGCCCTCGCTGGATGCGCTCTTGCTGGTGGCTGGGGAGGGCATGACCACACGGCAGGATATCAAAGAGTCGCTGGCCCTGGTGCGGGGGGCGGTACCCGTGCTCGGGACGGTGTTGAATCAGTCGGGGAAAGACCAACGTAACGTCGATGCCATGCGCGCGCTGGCTGCAAACTAACTGACTGGCTGCGAGGCTTGTATGTACGAATCGTTCTACGGGTTTCGAACCAATCCCTTCACGCTGGTGCCGGATCCCCGCTTCCTCTATCTGGGGAAGCAGCACAAGACGGCCCTGAATCTGCTGGAGTACGGCTTATTCAACCGGGCCATCTTCACGGTGATCACCGGCGAGCCGGGGACCGGTAAGACGACCCTCCTGAACACGATCCTGGAGCAGTCTCAGCATGAAGTGACGCTGGGGGTGCTCTCGCACACGCACGCCGGCCTGGGGAGTCTGATGCCCTGGGTTCTGATGGCGTTCAATCTCGACGGGAAGGGCATGGACAGCGTCGAGCTGTTCAAGACGTTCGCAGCCTTCATCAGCCGTGAGCATCAGCGCCAGCGGCGGGTCGTTCTGGTTGTGGACGAAGCGCAGAATCTCGGCACGGCGATGCTGGAAGAATTACGTCTCCTGTCGAACGTGAACAACGGCAGGAATCAGCCGCTCCAGATCGTGTTATCGGGCCAGCCGGGCCTCCGCGGCCTGCTGCAACGCGGCGACCTCGTCCAATTCGCTCAACGCATCTCCGTCGATTATCATTTACTCCCGCTCGGTGAGGATGAAACCCCGTCGTATATCCGGCACCGCATGGCGATGGCGGGTGGCGCGCGACCGGTCATGACCACCCAGGCGTCGGTCATGGTGCATCGCTTGACCGGCGGCAACGCCCGTTTGATCAATCAGGTCTGCGATGTGTCTCTCGCCTATGGCTATGCGGAACGAGCGCCGCTTGTGACCGCCAACATCGTCTGGCGTGCGACCAATGACCGGCGGGCGGGCGGTATCCTGCCTGTCGCGCAGCATGCGTTGGACGATCTGTTCAGTCAGGAGGATGCTGCCGCTGAAGCACTGGAAGTCGCGGCGGCTGCGCCGGCTCCTCCTGCGCCTGCGCAGACCGCGGCGCTTCCCCTGTCGTCGACTGAGCCGACCACCCAGTCCCAGCAATCGTATTACGAACAGGGACTGGCCTTGAAACAGGCCGGGTCGTATAAGCAGGCGATTGCTGCATTTGAACGAGCGGCGACGGATGTACTACAGCAGGTGCGGGCGATGTCCCAGGTTGCGCTGTGTCTCAGCGCGGTCGGCCGGCATGAGGACGCGGCCAAGGAACTGGTAGCGCTCTTGAAAAGCAGGCAGGGAACGGACATTGAGCGGCGCAATATGCGGTATTTTCTCGCCCGTACATTGGAAACCCTCCATCGAACTGAGAAGGCATGCGAGCTGTACATGGTCATCCACAAGCAGGATCCGGGCTTCCGCGATGTCGAAACCCGTCTCCGACGCCTCAATCCGGCGTGGAGTCTGGCCTCCCTCAGTTCACCGAGATGGATCAAAGGCTTTGCAAAATACTATAGCCAGCGCCTTCGGGCCTGTTTTTAACAGGACGCTGAAAAAGTCCACCAGCAGCGTTCCTGGAAGATGTGATGCGTTCGGAGCTGCGGCCTTGCCCGCGGAACGGCGCGTCTCGGCGCGCCGGGGTTGGGCGGGTGAGAACAGCAGCCTTTTTGAGCATCCTGAGGTTATTCTGATCCCAGCACCATACGGAAGATTCTAGCCATATTCCCGGCATCAACCGAGTTTTCCTCAGCCTACTAGATCCCTCTCAACTCTATCCCGCCGGCTTGTCCGGCATGGATGCCGCCCCGCTACTTCCCCTTCCTGATGAGTTAACGGAGACCGGAGCTGATCGTAACCCGGCTGTAATCGTCTCTACCTATTCTGCTGGTCTCTGTATGTGACCATGACGGAAGGGATGTGCATGAAGACGAGAGCGGCGGGCTGGTTGCGGAATTCTGTGTGGGTTTCTGTGTGTCTGGGCTTGTTCGGTTCTCCGGTCATGGCCGGTCAACTCGAAGATCTGTTGCTTGAGAACAAGCAGATCTCGATCGACCAGTGGGTCAAGCTGAAAGCCGAAGAAGAGAAGCGTGAAGCCAAAGCGCAGGAGGAAAGCCGGGGGGTGGGCGATGTCCCGGTGCGGGAGCGCTGGTACGAGAAAATCAGCATCCGGGGTTATACACAGTTCCGGTACAACTACACCCTCAATCGGGATGAACTTGTCAGCAACCAGGGGGATCGTTCGATCGGCAAGAATAACGAATTCTTCCTCCGCCGCGCCCGACTGATCGTGAGCGGACAGCCCCACGAGCGGGTATTCGTCTATGCTCAGACGGAGTTTGCCGGCCTGGTGAACGGCGTCGAGCAGGTCGCCACAATGCGAGATTTCTACGCCGACCTCTTTCTGACAGAGAGCAAGGAATGGCGCATTCGGGCTGGTCTCTCAAAGGTGCCCTATGGGTTCGAAAATATTCAGTCCAGCCAAAATCGACTTGCGCTCGATCGTAACGATGCGCTGAACAGTGCGGTGCTGAACGAACGGGATTTGGGATTCTTCTTGTACTATACGCCGACCTCCGTTCGGGAACGGTTCCGGCGTCTGGTGGACAGCGGTTTGAAAGGGTCGGGCGACTACGGGATGCTGGGCCTCGGTGTGTACAACGGCCAGGGGGTGAATGTTCGAGAACAGAACAAGAACAAGCACGTGGTGTTCCATTCGGCCTATCCCATCGAGTTTCCCAACGGACAGATTGTTCAATTAGGGATGGACGCCTATACGGGGCAATTCAATGTCTCAACCACTGCGGTCGTGCCTGCCGTGACGCTCAATGGGCAACCGGTCACCCCTCGGGTGACCAACGGGGGCAACTATCTCGATGAGCGGGTGGCGTGGCACGCGGTGTTGTTTCCCCAGCCGTTCGGCCTTCAAGCGGAGTATACCGTGGGGCGAGGCCCGGAGCTGAATGAGGCGCGCACCGATGTCATCCTCGGCACTATTCGCGGGGGCTATGTCCAGGCTTTCTATAATTACCGGTGCGATCTCTATTGTCAGAGCGTCATCCCTTTTATACGCTGGCAGGAATATTATGGAGGCAGGAAGTTTGAGGCCAATGCGCCGCGCAACTCTGTCCGTGAGATCGAATTAGGCCTCGAATATCAGTTCAACCGCGCGGTGGAGTTGACGGTTATGTACACGTGGACCCAGCGGACCTCGTCGGCCGCGACACAGCTTCCCGTGAATTCCTGTTCCGCACCCGGTTCGCCGGTCGGCTGTATGCAGACCCCCTATCAACTCAATACCGGCAATCTGCTCCGGTTCCAGTTGCAGTGGAATTTTTAGCGGATGTGTGGAAACTGCGATCCGGCGGGGGCCCCGGCTAAGGTCGGAGGGAAGGATTCGGTTGCGCCGGTGTCACCTGACGAGGCGGCAGCGATCGGTAGAGCACGGCGACTTCGCGATGATCCCAGGAAAGGATGCCGGTGAGTTCTTTGTCGGGATCCGGGGGCATCGAAGACCGGGGTTCAAAGTGCAGTCGACCGCGCTGTGGGGCCAAGGATCGCAGCGGAGTCAGCCGATCGTCTTGAGTATCCGCCACTCCGATATCCGCGCTCTGATGGGTATGGGATCGATAGTTGGCCAGCCGGATCCGCAAGGTTTCCCCTTGGATAAACATCCCGCCCGACGTCACTTCCCGTACGGTTCCCGAGACATCCCGCGATTCATAAAAGGTGACGATCTCTTCAGGCGTCGCCTGGCCCAATGCGACGGCGAGTAACGGAGCGAAGAAGGCCACTTCTTTCTCGGTGAACGCCCGGTGACGGCGAGGCTGGCTCGTGTCGTCGTAGAACGGGAGCTTGGCGAGTGGTTCTTCGATCATGATCCCGGCCAGAACGGCCGCAATTTGTTCGGGGAGAATAGACTGCGGGTGCGAGTGTTCTCGCCCTTTTCCGACAGTCCGGTCAAGTTCCAGCCGGACGAACGCGGCCGGGGTGTCATAGATCGTCGCGGTTGTAAACTGGCCGGGCGCACAGGCTGCAGTGAGCCAGATCGCCGCGGCAATGCTGAAGGCCTGGGGCAGTACGTTCTTCATCGGATGAGGGAGGCGCCTAGTCCCGGAGCTTTGCCGGTTGGTCGGCCGCTGCGGAGCGGATCGGTGTCGCCCACATCATCGTCAGTCGATTCAATTCCGTGGTGGCGAGGGGGTAGTAACCTTGCGCAAGAACCGCTTGCTGACCCTGCTGACTGAGGGCGAACTTCACGTATTCTGCGAGCGGGGCAGGCGGTGCCGCTTTGGGCAGCTTATTGACATACAGATACAGATTCCGTCTGAGGGGGTAGGATCCGTCCATGGCCGATTGAAAACTGGGTACGACGTATCGTCCTCCCTGTACCGAAGCCAGGGGAAGTGCCCGAACTCCTGAAGTTTGATAACCGATGCTGCTGAAGCCGATCCCGAACCGGTCCTTCATCAACTCGATCACGACTGAGGCTGATCCCGGCGCAACCGTCATAGTGTTCTTCACCGGGGCTCCGCTCAACACATGCTCACGAAAGAAGGTGGTGGTTCCGGATTTGACGTTTCTCCCGTAGAGATGGAGCGGGGCCTCCCGCCACTCTCCGTCGAGGAGCAGGTCGCCCCAGGTGAGGAGGGGATACTTGAGGCCCCGTCGGCGCTCATTGGAAAATATCGCGTCAACTTCGGCCAGGGTCAGGCCTTCGAGGGGATTGTCTTTATGTACAAAGACCGCCAATGCATCCACGGCGACCGGGACCTCGGTCGGTTCGTATCCGAACTCCCGGATGAACTCGCTGATCTCTTGCTTATTCATCCGGCGGGACATGGCCGCGATCTGCGCCTTGCCTTCCATCAGTTTCGCTAATCCCGCTTCGGACCCTTCACTCGTCACAGAAAGCTTTAATCCCGGATAGAGTTGCTTCAGGTCAGCCGCCCAAGACTCCGTGATCGGACGCATGGTCTCCGAGCCTGAAATGGAGAGAGAGCCGCTCAGGGCGCTGGTGGGTTGATAGGCGGCGATTTGCGGATCCAGGCCCGGTCGGACTTGCCCCGCTGCGGGACTGCTCCACGCCAGGCAGGTGCCGACGGCCAGGGCAAGCAGGCGAGAGGCCAGCGGACAATCGATCAATGCGGGCAGGTAGTTCCTTATCACGATAGACCTCCAACGAATGACGCCGTGCCAGAGTGGTCGCGAGCACGCTCGCACAGTACGGAGTCGGGATTGCCGCGTGATCAATGAATTGTTAACTCCATGTTAACTCCGGAATGTCGGAGACGGGTGAATCATCATGAGGAATGCGGGAGTTTACGGACAATTTACATGGTCCTAAGGCCGGAGTAACTCTTAGGCAGTAGTCTGACGCCGCGATGCATGTAGCTATGTCGAGCACAGCCCAGGTTCCGGAGTCGATCCTCATTTTTGTTCAGACGGATTCTTTCGCGCAATCACTGAAGAAAGCGCTGGAGAATAACGGATACCGCGGCACCGTCGTAACGACCGAGTCTGCCGCGTTTACCGAGGCGAAAGCGGCGGTGCCGTCACTTATTGTCATCGACCGTCGAACCGGGACCGCCTCGAATCTGCGCAACCTTCGAACCCTGGCGGCGGTTCCCATCGTTGCCATCGATGATTCTGTGCCGGCTTGCAGTGAAGACGAATGCGTGCAGGACTACGATCTCGGGATCGATCTGGTCGTGTGCAGCCAGAGTATCCGTGAATTTGTCGCGCGCGTGCGTGCCATTCTGAGACGGCGCGATACCGCGAACGGTACCACCACACACTACGGGGGCGGCGATGTGAAGATGGATCTCGACCGGCATGAGGTGACCGTTCAAGGCCGTCCGGTCGAACTCACGCCGAAAGAATTCCAGATCCTTCGCCAATTTTTGGAGTCTCCCAACCGTGTGTTCTCACGCCAGGAAATGTTGAATCGCGTATGGGGAGACGGCTATGCGCTGGAAGAGCATGCGCTGGACGTCCACATCCACTCGCTCCGCCACAAAGTCGAAACGGATCCGACCCGTCCTGCCTTAATCGTGACAGTGCGCGGCGTCGGGTATAAATTGCGGGCTTAGCGACGCCGGCGTCATTCCTTTCCAGCATTCATGGTTCACGATATAGACAGATTCCGCTCTCCCGCGAGTGTCGCGGAAGAGCGGAATCCGGCAGGATTTAGGTGAGGAAGAGGGGCGTTAGAATTCGTCGATAGAAACGGGCTGGAGTAAGTCACGGACGGACAAGATTCCGATGACCGATCCACCTTTCACGACGCCCAGGTGGCGAGTCCGGTGCTTGTTCATCAAGTCCGCCGCCTCCGTGAGAGGACTTCGTTCTTCAATTCCGACGATCGGGGCGCTCATGATGTCTTCCACCGGGACGAAGTATGGACCGCGGTCAGCGCCGATGACCTTCTTCACGATATCCGATTCCGTGACGATGCCGATGATGCGTCCCTTCTCGGCGATCAGCACGCTGCACACGTTGCAGGTTTTCATGAGCTTCGCCGCATCGATCACCGATGTCCCCGCGTCCACCGTAATCAGTTCTTTCTTCATCAATTGTCCGACTGTGACCATCTGTTCCTCCCTGTATATTGTTGTATTGTCTGCAGTCTACACATCCGACGTTGCGACAGAGTTAGAGGTGGATTACCGATGCGTAAATTTCACGTAGAACGGGCCTGGTCTTGGGCCATGCCGGCACCGGTCTTGGGAGGCCAAGGCTGAAGATGTCGCCGAACGATTGTCTGAGATCGAAAAATCCTGGCTCCGTTTCTGTTTCGGTTCTCTTCATCGGATTCTTGTGGATCCTCCAGGGCGTGATCCCTGTGTTCGATGTTGCCGCTGTTCGGGCGGAGCTCTCCTCGAATCAGGTCGTGATTGTTGCCAACGCGAATAGCCGTGAGAGTCTCTCGGTCGCGCAATATTATGTGACGCGCCGGAGCATCCCTGTGCAGCACATAGCCCAATTGGATCTTCCGCTCGACGACACCATGAGCCGGGAGGACTATGAACGTCGCCTGGTGATGCCCCTCCGGCAGATGCTCCAGGCGCAGGGCATTCACAAATCGATTCGTGTGGTCGTGACGGTTTTTGGTGTTCCGCTCCGGGTTGCCGCTCCGAAGCTCACGGACGATGAGGAGCGCTGGCGTCGCGATGCAGCCGCCAGACTCGGTGCCGCGCGGGTGCGGCTGGAGGATCTCGAGCGCCGGGCCCGGGCCGCCGCCGCGATTTCCGGCTCCGCCCCCGCTCCTGCCGCGCCGCACGCAGAGAGCCCCGTCACCTATGAACGCAACATCGCATTCCTGCTGCGGGTCGATGAGGCCGTTCAAGCTTCCGCCAAGCGGGTGAGGCAGCTGAAGCCGCCGGCCGATGCGCAGGGGGCTTCACGATTGGAGGCCATCGTCCGGGAGCATCAGGGAGTGGCCGGCCTCTCGCAGTTGCAGCATGAGTTTCTCCGGGACGGGCAGGATTCCGAGAGTGAAGCAACCAAGCAGGCGCGGGCGCAGCAAACGGAGGGATTGCAATTGCTGTTGGGATCGTTGGAGCTTCCGATTCGAGACCGGCGGAACGATCTCTATCAACGGGTCGAGCAGGTGTACGGAACCTACGGGCTGTTCGGGTTGGCCGCGATGGAACAGAGCCGGTTATCGGAGGAGCATGGCGATGCCAGTATCGATAGTGAACTGAGCCTGCTCTGGTGGGATCGGCCGCTGTACGGCGCGGCCTGGCGTCTGGCGAATCCCTTGCATCATGCGTTCAGGAAATCCGGAGCGGCACATCGAGCAATCCCTGTTCTGATGGTGAGCCGGCTCGATGCCTCGACCGCCGATCTGGCGAGCAGGCTGGTGGATCGCGCGATGGAGGCGGAGCGGCAAGGGCTGAACGGAACGGTGTCTCTGGATGCGCGCGGATTGCCGGTCAAGGATCCATCCGATGCCTATGGCCGCTACGATCAAAGCCTGAGGGAGTTGCATCAGTTTGTCATGCAGCACACCACGTACCGATCGCAACTGGACAACACGGAGGTGCGGTTTCAGCGTCCCGGCGCCGCGCCGGATGTGGCGCTCTATTCGGGCTGGTACCGGTTGAGACAATATGAAGATGCCTTTACCTTCCGGACCGGCGCGATCGGTTACCATATGGCCTCCGCTGAAGCCGTGAGTCTCCACAACTCCGGCGAGTCAGGCTGGTGCAAGAATGCGTTGGATCATGGGATTACTGCGACGCTCGGCTCAGTCGGCGAACCTTACCTGGACGCCTTTCCGGAGCCGCTTGAATTCGCGGGGCTACTCATGACCGGCCAGTATTCACTGGTCGAGGCCTATTACCTGACCAGCCGCTGGGTGAGCTGGCGGATGGTGCAGATCGGTGACCCCCTGTATAACCCGTGGAAGACTCGACCGGCGGCGAAGCGATCCGCCTTAACCATGTTTCCGCTGGCCCCGATCGCACCGTCCGACCAGGCGTTTGCCGATCCGCTCCTTGCGAGAGATGACATGAAACGCCTTCAGAGCCAATCCCGGATCAGGCTCGACACAATTCTGCAGACCCAGGCTCAAACGTTAGGACCGGCAGCACACTGATGGTCCTCGCAGGAAAGCAGATTCTTCACGAGTTTCCCAGGCGAGCATGACTGCTCCTCGCCGGCCTCCTTAGGTCCTTCCCGGTCACACTGATTTCGGCAGGAATCAGAACAGATCGAATCGTAGGTAGTCGGTCCGCGGACTTTGCCCGGCGCTATTGAAGGCGAATAGGGTTGCGTAGTAACTCTCCCCTTTCGGGAGGTCTACGGTGAGGCGGGTTTCCGGCCCGGTTTCGAATGTATATTGGGTTTTGGCAGACATCGTCGTGACCAGGATCTTGTAGCCTACTGCATCGCCGGAAGGGCTCGGGTTCCATTCGAACGTGACCGGCTGCGTCTCAGGCTTCTCCCACGCCAGGGCTTGAGGCATCGGGTCAGCGGGGGCCTGGTTCGGAAGCCGGGTGGCCCCTGGTGCCGGGAGCGAAGGGGCTGGCTCTGCGGGAGATATGGCAGTCGTCTCATTGAGCGTCGCGTTGCCGCCGGTTCCGATCGCCCCTGTCGAAGACGGCAGTGAGTCGACCGGGAGCGGTCGACTGGCTTGATCTCCCGGGTATTCGGCCGGTGGGGGTGCAATATAACTCTCATCCCTACCAGTCTGTTGTGAAGTGACCTGTGTAAGGGCCGGGTTTGTCAGATGCGATCCCTGTGCTCCTGACGCCGGGTCCTGGAAGTCGCCACAAGAGGCTGTGACGAGCAACAACCCGATGAGAACCGGGCATAGGATGGCTCGAACGGAGGCCTGCCGGTGCAGGCTACCGGTCGGTGTGATGAAGCGGGCAGGCTGGTTGGTTGTAGACATCGCGGAGAGATATATAAAGGAGAAGCCGTTACGCGATGCTCGGGTTGTTGTAACGGTTGTGTTAATTATTGCAGTTCGCCATAGAAGCCATGAGATCGTGGTGTTTCTTGCGCGACCCGATGGGCGGGTGTGAGACTCATGAGAGTGTCATGCCCGGCGCAGAATCCGGTGCCACGAAATGTCACCGTGCGTTCCCGTGAATCTGCCGGTTAACGCGATCTTGAGCCGGCCGCAACGCGTTTGTGTTGAGCGTGCGATAGGATGAAACCATTATGTTCGGGACGTTGATCGGCATCTTTCTCACTTCTACGGGCATTGTGATCGGAGCCGACACCGTGCTCTGGGGATCCAGCGCCCCTAACCCTTCCCGAATAGAAAAAACGTGTATGCCTAGTCAGCGGAGTGTGGCGGCCTTTGAGGGATGGTATGGCGAAGGGCTCTCCCTCCATCAGCAGTTCCAGTCAGTCTGTAAGACCCTTGCCCGATCGCGTAAGCCTGTGGCGGTGGAGGCGCAGGCGGACCTCCTCATTCGAAAACTGTTTGACAAGTACCGGGAGCAGCAGAGGCTGTTTACCATACTGGGGGCTGCAATGCCGGCACCGGCGAATCCTCACATCGCGTTCGTCGCAGTGGCAGGGTTTGACGGATCCATGCCCTTGGCTGCCGTCCGTGAATTACGGTGGGAGAAGACCCGCAAAGGGCAATGGAACGTGATAACCGCGCCGGTCGGGAAGCTTAGCTTCGACGGCTGCGGGGCACGATTTCTGGGAAACGACGCTGTTGCGGCGCTCTTGCTGGACAGGAGCGGCCACTTCGATCGAGACAAGCAACGACCTGAGGTCAGCCGTGCGATCGAGGCGAATCGCCAGCGCGCCGAGGACAATTGCTTCTTGTCTGACTTCAGTGCCGAAGACGCGAAGGCGCTGTATAAGCTTGCGGTCCGGGCGACGATCGATCATGGAGAAACATTTCAGATGGAGAGCGGAGCGGTGGGCGGCCAGCTCCATCTCCTGACGATCCCGTCCGAGGGACCGATCCAGAAGGTCGTTATCGATCCGGAACAGTATGTGGAATAGATCGAATGAAGTCGTATTTAGTCAGGGAAATCGGTCGGTATGAATAACGTTCGAGCGGCAAGGAGGTGAGCCTGTATGCTTCCCAATCTGCGCGGTGCGTTCTTCCTCATGGTGACGCTGGTGTTTTTTGCCGGCATCATTGCCGTCGTGGCCATGGGTACGGTGATGAAACCCGGCCGGTGGTGTGAACGGCCTAGGCCTCTCATCTAGCTGGTCCACGGTCGTTCATGGCCGGCTGACACCTGCGTAAGTGCTTGATGCCGCGGTGGAGCCTGGCATGAAATCTATTCGTAACAAGGGCCTGCCATACTATCGGGAGAACTCCGCTGGCAAGTCCGTAGACTCATGACCGAGGAGGAGCGATGAACAACAACACTGTGTCGATGGCGGACGAAAAAACGATTGCGATTGTGGCGCACGATAATAAGAAGCAGGATCTTCTGGCCTGGGCGAAGTTTAACTGTGAGGCGCTGGCCGGTCATCACCTCATCGCAACCGGGACGACCGGAAAATTGCTCGCGACGGAACTGGGTCTGCCGGTGACCAGGTTGCAGAGCGGCCCGCTGGGCGGGGATCAATAAATCGGCGCGAAAATCAGCGAGGGCGAGATCGATGTCCTGATATTTTTCTGGGACCCGCTTGAACCGCATCCGCACGATCCGGACGTGAAAGCGCTCCTGCGCATCGCCGTCGTCTGGAATATTCCGATCGCCTGCAACCGGGCATCGGCGGATTTTCTCATCTCCTCATCGCTCATGCCGAAGCCGTACGAGCGCCTCGTGCCGGACTACGAGGGCCATCGGAACCGGCTGCTGCGTCTGGATGTGGCGTAGGCGCCGGCGATTGTGTCGCGGATCGATCCTCCACTGCATCAGCGCTCAAGCGGAGCCTGGTTCCATGTGCCGGCCTGGTCGAGCATCCGTTGCTGGGAGTCGAGCGGCGCTTCATCCGGTTGCGGAGCCACGCGCTCGTACAAGCCCTGCTCATTCATCCGGCGCAGGTGCGCCGTGTCGTGTAAATGAGGGAACAGAATATTGTCGCGGATGGCCTGGCGCAGGTGCACGGCGTCGACGGGAAAGATCACTTCGATCCGGCCATCCAGATTGCGCGGCATGAGATCGGCGCTCCCCATCCACAACTCCTCCTCCTGACCGGATCGGAAATAGAAAATCCGGCTGTGTTCGAGAAAGCGGCCTACCAGCGACGTGACGGTGATCCGGTCGCTGACGCCGGGGACGCCCGGACGGAGGCCGCAGACCCCTCGCACTTGCAGATCGACGGGCACACCCGCCTGGGAGGCCCGGTAGAGCGCTTGAATGCAGGCCGGATCTGTGAGGGCGTTGAGCTTCAAGGCGATATAGCCCTGTCCCGTCTGCTGGTGTTGGGCGGTGACCCGTTCGATCCGGTCGAGCAGGCCTTTGCGCACTCCGCTCGGCGCGACCATCAGGCAACGATAGGGATGTTCCCCGGCATATCCGGTCAACGCATTGAAGAGCATGGCGACGTCGGAGGCGATGGCCGGATTGCTGGTCAAGAGCGCAAGATCGGTATAGACGCGGGCGGTTGCGGGATTGTAATTGCCGGTGCCGAGGTGTACGTAGCGGGCCAGGCGATGATCCTCGCGTCGTACAATCAGACACATCTTAGCATGCGTTTTCAAACCGACCAGTCCGTAGGCGACGTGCACGCCGGCCCGTTCCAATTCTTTGGACCATTGAATGTTGTTTTCTTCGTCGAAGCGGGCCCGCAGTTCAACCAGCGCGGTGACCTCTTTGCCGTTCTCCCGGGCTTGCATGAGGGCTTCCACGACGGGTGAGTCCGGCCCGACCCGGTATAACGTCTGCTTGATGGCCAATACGTGCGGATCGGCGGCGGCCGCGCGGAGAAAGTCCACCACAGGCGTGAAGCTATCGTAGGGGTGATACAGGAGCAGATCGCGTTCCTGCAAGACGGTGAAGAGATCTCCATGGGCGAGGAGCGGCGAGACTTTATGCGGCAGCGGTGGGTCTTTCAGATCGGGCCGATCCAGCTTGGTGAGCTCGATGAGATCGGCCATGCCAAGAGGGCCGGCCACGGCGTCGATTTGGTCGGGACCGAGATGCAGGTTCTGCGCAAGAATCTGGCGGATCTGCTCCGGCATCAGCGCGCTGACTTCCAGACGCACCGCTGACCCGAAATGCCGCTGACGGAGACTCTCCTGAATGGCTTCCAGGAGGTCGGCGGCTTCGTCCGCTTCAATGTCGGGGTCCGCGTCGCGCGTAACGCGGAAGGGATAGGCTGTCGCGATATAGCATCCGGGAAACAGGAGATCCAGATTGGCGGCGATGACTTCTTCAATCCATACGAAGCTGCCAGGGGATACGTCGGATCCGGTATCCGGCGAGGTTTCCTGTGGCACATGGAGGAGACGGGGAAAGAGACGCGGCACCTTCAGGCGGGCGAACCGTTCCTGGCGATCGCCGTCATGGAGCACGATGGCGAGGTTCATGCACAAGTTGGAAATATGGGGAAATGGATGGGCGGCGTCGAAGGCCAGCGGGGTCAAGGCCGGGAGAATGGCGGCTTTGAAATAGTTCCGGAGACGTGTAGTCGCTTCGCGCGGGATTTCCGAGAGGGGCAGTATCTGAATGCCCGCATCGTGCAGTTTCGGCAGGAGATCGTCTTTCCAGCAGGCCATCTGTCGGGCCAGGAGCGGGGCGAGAGTCTGGTGAATCGCCCGGATCTGCTCCTCCGGCGTGCGGCCGTCCGGCGGCGCCTCGACGGAGCCGTTCTGCAGTTGCCAGTACAAACCGGACACGCGGATCATAAAAAATTCGTCCAGGTTGCTGTTGAAGATGGAGAGGAATTTCAGACGCTCGAGGAGAGGATGGCGCTGATCGAGTGCTTCCTCGAGCACACGTTCATCGAAGCGCACCCAGCTCAACTCCCGATTGATGTATAGGGACGGGTCTTTCAGATCCATCTCGGGGTATCCTCTCCTGACGATGAGTCGCATGGCAGCTCGCCCAACGGGCTGGTGGCCATCGGTAAGCCGAGCACCTAGGATAGTGGGGTCTCATCCCCAGCCTCAAGAGCGCCCGGTTAATTATGTGTTAACTTATCGGCGCCAGCCACGTCGCGCTCGAGTTTCAGCACCCAGCGGTAGGTTGGGCGTGCATCCGTACCAGTGCGCCCGGTCGCGCGAGACTGAACGCGAAGTCGGCCCCTGTAACGCGCAGCGTGTCATCTGTCCTTCCGCGCGACTCTGTTGATAACGTTATTGAATGATATCCCGCACGACCCCGGAAAGGTCGTACCGGATGTTCAGCGCCTTTCGAGGGCGCACATCGGTTCCTGAGCCGAGCGGCTGGGCCCCCAGCCCGGGGATGACCGTTTGCGTCTGTGTAGTGAATTTGCCCTCCGGGGCTGGTTGGAGGGTCTGTACCTGTATCAGTGGGCGGGCGGTATGGTCTGAGGGAGGCCTATAGGTGGCCAGTTCCCCCTCGGGTATGATTCGGACAAGATCGGGCGGCCCATACCGTTCGATCACGTCCGCGCGGGTCGTCTTGCCGATCGTAATCCATTCGGTTCCTGTCATGCTTGTCGCGCATCCTGCGCCGGCCAGTAGCCATCCGACGCTCCAGAATAGCCAGAATGTTACCGGTCGTTGTCGTCGAGTCTCAGCCATCATGAAGTCTCCTTCCCCGTCATACGGCTAGTGTCCGGTCATGGGCAGAAACGACACGGCGATGGAGATGGTGATCAGCACGATGATGATCCATTCGAGCACTTCCATGCGGCGGGTCGTCGCGCGGTCCGACATCTTCCCGTAGATGCTGTCCAGGGTATCCAGCTTGCGCAGAATGCTCGCATCCCAGGCTTCCAGGTGAAACCGTTGGGACGCCAGGCGATAGACACGCGCCAGGTACTGGTCGCCTAAGAGCTTCAACGTGTTCGTGACCCGCTCGAAGAGGAGCGCGCCGTCGACTTGCAGCCGCGCGATGTGGGTGGTGTCCTTGTCGTGCGCGCCGGGGAGCGGCAGCAGGCGGGGTTTTCGCGTGAGCGCTTCGTACCCCTCGTCCAACGCGGTATCGAGTTGTTCGTCGAGCATCCGCATTTCGAGCAATTCGACGTTCGCAAATTCCAGCACCGCCCGCACGTCATCCATGTCGTTGCCGAACAGCACTGCCGCGTGCCAGTCGATGAGCGCCGTGTCTTCGCACCCGAAGGAAATGCGGCAGGCCATGGCGTCGCGCGTTTCCTGTTCGGAGAGCGGCGTCCGTTCTCCGCGTAGAATCCTGGCGAGATCGGCTTCCCGGTCGGTCCAGAGCGGAGAGGATTGAGACGGCGTACAGGCTTCGATCGAGAAGACCAGATAGTCTTCGACTTCGGGGGCTATTCTGGGGCGTTCGACGGCGGGATGGATCGCTTGCACCAGTTGTTCGACTCTGGTGCGGGACTCCTTCAGCAACAACTCATTTTCGTATAGGGCATTGCTCAGTTCGAGCAAGCCATCGAAGGGACCGTCCAATGACAGGCGGTAAGTGATGGTCACGGCACCGAAGTCATATACCATGACTTCGACGGTTGGACGTGACGAGTAGGCGCCGACCGTCAGCGAGATGCCTTCCTGCATGAGCCTCAACGGTGCCGGATGGTAGTTGAAGTGCTGCGGCGCCCGGGCTTTATGGCGGATGCGCCCGCGTTCGGTTCCGGCGGTAATGCGGCGATCGGCTTCCTCAAGGGCGATAGACGTGCCGATGTCATAGGCGAAGATGGCGTAGCAGGTCCCTTTGTTCACGGTCACCGTCGTTTCGAGAGGCGTCGACATAGCGGAATTCTCCGATCGGCATACGGATGGGACTTCATTATATCAGTGGCCACCCGAACGTGGGTTGCCTTGGAACTGAATCGACGAGGCCAGGCAGCAGCTCGAATCCGTGATTCATGCCGATGCCCCCCACTATCGCTACGCCTGGGAGCGGTCATACAAGCCGGAAGCGGAACGGCTGCTGCGCGAGCTAGGAACGAGGCCGGCGAAGTGACTCTGCCAGGATTCGATTCAAACGCTTCCATGCCGGCTGAAATCCGGTCGCCTCACCCCCGACCTCTCGATAGCCGTACAGTCATCCCTGTTCCTTCTTCGATCTTCCTCTCGCCTTTTGCATTCATCTCTTAACTCCGGCGTTACGGGTATTTGATCGGACACAGATCGATCCGTAACGACTTGCTGTGAGAGTAGCGTCGAGTATTGTGCCGAACGCCGGAGGGTGGATCGACGACTGCAGCATCGTTCACTCGCAAGCGTCAGGCGGTGGTGGCAGCTCCGTAATCGCTCGTGTCCCGAGCTGGAGGAGGGGGCGCTATGAAACAGCCGGTCGGGAGAGGGTTGTTTGGTCAGCCATCCGTAGCAACAATCACAATGGGGCGCTCGCTGTTGCTGGCTTCGTCCGGCGCAGTGAGACGATTCGACAAGGAGACTTTGATGATGAAATTGAAGAAGCGCATGACGAAGTGGGGTCTGACGGCGGCGAAAGCCGGGCTGGTAGTCTCCATCTTTGCGGCACCGGTGGTGCCGGCAGTGGCGAGTGAGTTCGAAGGGTTCGACGGATTGGATTTCGGGGCGATCGTTCAGCGCGGATTGGAACGGTCGTCACAGGTGTGGTTTGGCGTCGGGAAACCGTTGGGAGACTCCGCGGCTCCGACGGCCGGTCCCTACCGCACCGCCACGCAAACAGCATCGGATCAATTTCTGCTGGCCGACGGATTGAAGGCCGAGTATGTGACGCGCAATGCCGCCAATAATGCCGATATGTTCGCGTTTTGGCCGAGCGATGAGAGCCCCACCCACATGATATTCTGCATCGAGGGTGGTCGTCAGGATCTCGGCACGTTCTTGCCGGGCGGCCTCATCAAGAAATTCAATCCGGCTGTGCAACGCATTAAGCTGTCGGATGGCTCGGTGGAAACCGTGCTTCGCGGGACGACGTCCTGCGACGGCATTCGCCGGACTCCATGGCAGACGATCCTTGCCACTGAAGAAACCGGCGACGGCGGCGCCTATGAGATCCAGAATCCGTTGACCGTCACGAACCAGACGATCACCGATCGGGCGTCGGGTGCCATTGTCGATGAGAACGGTCTGCCTTCTACCTCGATTGTGAAGCGCACCGCGTTGCCCAAGATCGCGTTTGAAGGAATCGGCATTACACCCGAGGGTGTGGTGTATTCCGGTGATGAGCTCCGTCCGGGCAGTCCGGCCAATGCCGACGGAGGGGCCATGTTTAAGTTCGTTCCCGCCGCCCCACGGACCACGAAGGATCCGGTCACGTCGCTCGCTGAGTCTCCGCTGACGGCCGGTAATGTCTATGCCCTTCAGGTGTCCTGCCAGAGCACCACGCAACAGTTCGGACAGGGCTGCGAGATCGGCAATGGCGCCTGGATCAATGTGAGCGCGGCGAACGCCAGAGCGGAGGCGAATACCTTGGGTGCCACGGGGTACTATCGTCCGGAGGATCTCGAAATCGATGAAATGTTTCAAGGCCCCGGCGTCCGCTTCTGCTGGACCAACACGGGTCTGGCGGAAGGCGGCAACTACGGAGAAGTGTTGTGCGGCGTTGATTCCTCTCCGCTCACGGCGAGCGCGGCGCAGCGCTCGGTGGTGGTGAACCGGTTTGTGGAAGGCGATCGGGATATGAATCAGCCGGACAATTTCGCGTTTCAACCGAAGACCGGCAATCACTACGTGATCGAAGACAATCCGAACGGCGATATCTTCGCCTGTCTGCCGGATGGTGCCGATCGTGACATCAAGACGGACAGCTGTGTGAAGATTCTGTCTGTGAAGGATTCGTCCGCAGAACCGACGGGTTTCAAATTCTCAGGCGACGGGAAAACGGCGTATCTGTCAATTCAGCACAGCGATGACACGAATATGACGAAGATCGACGACTATGCGACCGACGATATCATCAAGATTACCGGGTTCCAAATCCCGTTTCGATTTCAGCGGTAGGTAGTGCATCCGGCGTGCGCGCCCGCGATGCGGACGCGCACGCCGGGTCGGACTCAGTCTCCCCCCCATCACGAAGCTCTGGACTATTCCCTTTCCACCGGCCGAGGTCAGGAACTCGGTCTCAGAACCAGGACGTGAGGCTGCCAGGAAATTCTCCGATCACGCAGACAGTACTGGCCGTGCCTGCTGTGCATCACAGGTTTCTGAGACCTTGCTCAGTTTACAGCCAGCAGAAAAAACAGGGGGGGCGGCCTATGTCTGCGAGGCTCATATGAGTGGAGACTACAGGAAGCGCTGTGCGTCGTGGGGAGTCAGGATAGGAGAAGTTTCTTCTTTTTCCACCGGTCGCTTCCATAGATCGGAGTGCGGGGTCGCCTCGTGAGCGGGTCTCTCCGGCGGGTCCGGTTGTTGACGATGAGCCGGTCGGTGATATCTCCACAGTGAATGCACCGGAGCGCCCACACTCTCGTTCCTCCTTCGCTTATGATCTCCGGCACTCTCAGTCCGGCACAGCGGGCACACTGCATATCCCCCTCCTTATTGCGCGACGGTTGAAAGCGACTCGTCGGTGTGGTTCGCGGATACGGAGTCATCCAACGGGGCAGGGCAACCCGCGAGCGCTCGGATGGGCTGAATTGCTTCACGGACAGACCCGAAGGAGAAATCGGTCAATAACTGAGTAAGCCGGGGCTCCATCTTGTGGAGATTCAGGTAGTGGCTGAATTCGGCGAGGAACGGCCCCGCCATGCGCGGTTGCTCATAGTCCAATTCCCATGCTCTCATGTACAACACGATCGGTTCGCCGAGATTCTCAATCTGTGAGAACAACGTGCGCAGGACCGGATAGTTCAATGTCCTGAGGTAGCCTCCACCTCCGATCGGCACGCGAAACCCCAACATATTCGTTGTAGACGGCGAGATCTCCCATATGGAACGGGTTCCGGCCGGGAGACGCTGGAGTCGGTTTTCGTTGTACGGTCTGTTGGCCGTGAAGCCGACCGGAAGCACGCTGCTGTCGTAGACGAAGCCGCAATCCGCGACAATCGCGAGTGCCCACAAGGTATCTGCCGTGATGCTGAAAGCGGGGGCCCGGAAGCCCCAGACGGATTGCCCGATCATATCCTCCAGGAGATGCTTGGCGCGCTGGATATCCTGTCGGAACTGCTCCGGCGTCTGTGTCGCGACCAGTTCGTGGGCATAGCCGAGACACGCAATTTCATGGCCGGATGCGGCAATGGTGCGGATGAGCGACGGATAGCGTTCAGCTAGCCACCCGAGAACAAAGAACGTTGCCTTGGTGGAGCGGTGCGCCAGCACATCCAGCAGGTGCTCGGTGTTCTTTCGAACCCGACTATCAAAGTAGGACCAATAGCGGCGGCGCATCGGCGAGTCGAAGCGGGACGCATGAAAGTGCTCTTCCAGATCGATGGTCAGGGCATGCCGAGCCGGGCGATCAGGACTCATGATGAACGTTCCCCGAGGCGCATAAAACCGGGGCTTGTCCCTTCTCCTGGCAGGAAGGGACAAGCGCGGGGGCCAGGTGCGTGAGAGGCGCAGATGGGCTCCAATAATTTGCCGTTGTTATGAAACGTGTCATGGCCATGGCGTTAGTTATGGGCCGCCTTCTGTTCGACCGTTGTCAGGCAGGGCACGCAGAATTGAGCGTCGGGTTGGACTTTGAGCCGCTCGTAAGGAATGTCCTGATGGCAGTGGCGGCACTGTCCGTAGTCTTTCGTCCGCATGAGTTGCAGCGCGCGGTCGATGTGTCGAAGCCGTTCAAAGGTTCGCTTCTTCACCTGCATCGCGACGTCATGCTCGAGATCGGTGGAGGCCTGGTCGGCTGGGTCCGCATAGAGTTCTGCAGCCGACTCGGCGGCCAGGGAGAGATTCGTGCTGGCGAGCAGCACCGCGCGCTGCCTGACAAGTTCCTGCCAAAGGTCGGCGCGTCGAATATTCAGGGGTGGAGCCGCACGGCGGCACGCCTGACTGGATCTGCCTGGTTGTCTTCGTCTCGGAGAGATGGTCTGGGCCATTGGCTTGTTCCCCTTTCCAGAGAGAGTTGTACTAGATCAAAAACACAGTTAGATCAGGACGGCCTCAATTCTTGGTTACAGGAGTTCGGTCGTCAGTGTGTTGGTGACGCGAAAGGACGGAAGGGGAGAGATGTAACCTGATTACAATAGAATCTTGGTTCATCTGTGAGCTGTGTGAGGATTTGAACGGACGTTATGCTTGGGGGCACCTGGCGTTTCAGCAAGGGGAAAATAGAGCGGAGGGATAGAGGAAGCCTCGTCTTGCGATGTGTAGGAGGTCCGCGTAGTGGTTCAGTGTGATGTCTACGGTCTCACCGACAGGGAATCGGTTCCCATTTCTGCGAACGCAGCTCGGTATCGAAATAGACCCGATAGCCGACACAACGTGACTGTCCCGATAAAAATTCATACTCCCAGGCTTCGGCTCCGTTCGACAGACGTTTGAGCCGTTGGGGATAACCGAACCGGCGAGTCAGTTCATCTTGTGTCAACTGTCCAATGCCGGCTTCGAATTCCTCCACCCGGGGCGGATGAATGCAGGAAATGAGGAAAAGAAGGAGCAGGAAGATTATGCTGCCTCTCAGGCGAGGCCTTATTTCGAGATGTTGAGAGAAGAGCCGCACTGACATTACTTCGTCAGGGCCGGATCAGACAGCTTATAGCCCAGTGATTTTACGGAAACAATCGCTTCATTCAGCGCAGGTAGTTTCTGTTTTAGACGTCGAATGTGCACATCCACGGTTCGTGTGGTGCCATAGTAATCATAGCCCCACACGGAATTCAGCAAGACATCGCGTGTAAGCACCCGACCGGGATTTCGCAGGAGATGTTCCAGGAGCCCAAACTCCTTGGCCGTCAAACCGACTTCTTTCCCGTCGATCAGGACTTCATGGCGAGGGAGGTCCATCAGTAGGGAGCCGTAGTGGTAAGACGTTTGCTGGGTGTCATTGGCCCGTCCAATCCGGCGAAACAAGGCTTTGGCTCTTGCGACGAGGCTCTTGGGGCTGAACGGCTTGGCGATATAGTCATCGGCGCCGAGTTCAAGGCCGACGATGGTGTCGGACTCCTCGGCTTTGGCCGTTAACATGATAATGGGAATAAGGGCGGTTTCTTGCTCGCTTCGGAGTTTCTTGCAGAGTTCCAATCCGTCCATCTCGGGAAGCATGAGATCGAGGATGACCATGTCCGGATGTTCGCTCCTGGTGAGCTTCAGGCCTTCGGTTCCCGTTTTGGCATGGACCGTACGAAATCCTTCTTTCTCAAGGTAGATCTTCACCAGCTGTGCAATGTCAGCCTCGTCTTCCACAATGAGAATTTTCTTTGCAGTGTTTGTGGACATCGTGTGCTACCCGGTGAACATGCGCTCTGACTGTTCCCTACTGCTGTGTCAGCTCTTGCAGAATAATCTTCCAATGTTACAGCTGTATTAACCAAGTTCCAGCTAGAACTCGGCGGAAGCGTAGCGTCGGACATTAGTCCAACTGTGGCATCGGGTCATATGACTCGATGCCTTGGACGAGCGACCCCAGGGGGCTCATAGCGTGGTGCGGTCTAGGACAGCCATGTGGACAACCAATCGGGCGAAATAGACTGAATAGGCGGAAGTCGTGGTTTTTGAGTGAAATGAAAGGAGTGGAAGTCTAGTAAGTGTTTGAAGGGGAAGTGGTGCCGAGGGACAGAATCGAACTGTCGACACCAGCCTTTTCAGGACGTGATCGTTCTTTGTAAAGGATTGAAACTGTTTACGATTTGTATCTGCGATGAGCCTGGGCAACTAAATGGACAACCAGACACTTTCAAATTGACTGCGCTGTTGTGCCTACTCATATCGAAGACAGTACAGCCAGGTTAGATCTGCTTCTCGGAAACTCGCGATCGTTTCGTGGGCCGGCTCCCTTCGTGCGAGACCTTCAAAATCGGTATCTTGCTCTGGTTGTGACCTGCCGTCGTTTTCTGGGGGGACGTCAACGGTGGTGGTTAACATGGTAGGACGCGTCCCAAGGAAAGGATAACTTGTTTGGCAGCGCGGCGATATCGAGAACGTAAAGATCTCAGTCGAGTTGTGCAGATGGTTCGCATCAACCGCGCGCTCTGTGCGCGCGGGGTGATGTGAGCGGAGCCGGAAGCATCTGTGTCATTTCATTGGGGTAGGTGTTGGGACAACCACCGGCAGATGCTTAAGGAAGCTTGTCCATCTCATTCGCAATCGCGGTGACGAGATTTCCTGTCCCCTGTGCGTAGCCGCCAGCGGCCAACTGGCGGTCAAATATCGTTCTTTATATCTCCAAGACTTCACTTGCGAAGATCGAATAAGTTGAACGTCTCGCAATGTTTCATCGGCGATCTTCTTCTCAAACCCATAATCGAATTCGGTGCGGCACCTCTCAAGTTGGGGTGATTTCACTCTAAGAAGAGGGTATCGTAAAATGATTACGTGTCCTTCTCGTTAGGGGCTACCTACGAGAATAGATTTTACGAGGGTAGCGCCCGTCCTTCGGGGCGGGCGAGGATTAAAACTTGATACAAGCGTTGATACAGCTTGAGGAACACATCCAATATTCCAAGACCCTTACGCAGGGGGCATTCCAGCTCAGAAGAATGGATTTCCCGATCTGGAGGCTAAGATTGCAGAGAAGCCGGAGGACTTCCGTGAGACAGTCATGGCCAGATGGAATGAGGAGCCAGGTGCGGTGTCCCGCATCATCATGGGCGATCAGGGAACAACCACGATGGACGAGATCCGCTCTGCGCTCGCCGAGATGGAGGGCATCGAACACGGTCTCCTCGTCGAGTGGAGGCAATTGTCTGGGAACATGTTCCTAACAATGCTACTCTACCTCGCTCTGGGCGGCCTCTTACAAATCGGGTTGTTGGTCCCGCCGGGCTGTTCGTGCAGCCTCTGATCGCGGACCAGGTCCGCATCAAGTCGGAAACGGCCATGCACAAGGCGCTGGTCCTGCTGAGAGGGACCCGTGCTATCGCTCCCAATCTTGTCACTGTGGGACATGCGATATGATCCCTGACCCAAGCTTCCGTCCGTACGATGATAGGTGGCTGCCGATGTTGGTCGGCGGCCTGCTCGTCAGCGCACTACTATTCGGAGGCATCATCCTCTATGTCATCGAAGACCAGCTCATGCAGACCACCGGGCACACGTTGGCTTTGGCTGCGGGCGCGGTTGCCGACGAGCTGGATCGTATCGTATTGGATCGGCAGGGCGATGCACGGATGATGGCGCGAGCATTCACCGGCCGTTGTAGCGACACACCCTATCTATCGTCTTACCTGGAATGGATGAGCGAGGCGTATCCTCTGTATAAGTCGTTGTCGATAGTCGATGTTTACGGTCACGTCATAATGTCGACGAATACTGCCCTGGCCGGAAAGGATTTTAGTGAACAGCCATGGTTTGCGCAGGCGCGTAACCATCGCGCGGGGGATGTCTATCACTGGGAATCTGCGACGTGGTCGGCGCAGGCGGATGACTCCGGAGTTTTCTTTGCGACGGCAATCACCGACTCAAGCGGCATCTTCTGCGGCGCGGTTCTGTCGCAGGTGAGACTGACGGCCCTGGCAGAGTTGACAACGAACGTGCGGTGGGCATCGAGTGCCGGCACGATGCCGCTTGCTTCACTCGAGTATCAATTTGTGACCAGCACGGGGCGTATCTTTGCAGACTCGTCGCAGGAGACGGATGCGACGCAGGCGAATTTGAGAGCGCTCGCGGTCCCGTCGTTCCTGCGGGCGGAGTCCGAACAGATCGGCTTTCTTGAGGAGACGCATATCCGCCGTCAGGTGCCGATTGTGACCGGATTTGCCCGGACGCACGGCATTCAGGATTCTGTGAATCCTGAATGGACAGTGCTGTTGCGGGTGGACCGTAGTACGTTGCTCAATCCTATCCGAGTCCGCGTGGGTTTCGTGGGCATACTCGGGCTCATAGGGATTGCGCCACTCACAATGGGCCTGGTGTGGATCGCGCGGCGGCTACAGAACGTAGGTCAGGTGGCCCAATTAGAACGGGCGCGGGCCAGTAGCGGGGAGGAAGCGAAGCGTCGCCTGGCGGCCATCGTGGCGTCCTCGCATGACGCGATCATCAGCAAGAGCCTAGATGGCATCGTCTTGAGTTGGAACAAGGGGGCAGAGCGACTTTTCGGCTACAGGGCCGAAGAAGTCGTGGGGAAATCCAGCATGATGTTACTGCCGCCGGACCGCTCGGAGGAAGAATCGCTGATCATTGCGCACCTAAGGCGGGGTGAGCAGATCGACCACTTCGAAACCGTTCGGCAGCGAAAAGATGGCCGGCTGATTGAGGTCTCCCTCACGATTTCTCCAGTCATGGATGAGCGGGGAGCGATCGTCGGCATTTCGAAGGTTGTCCGCGACATCACCGAGCGAAAACGGACGGAAAAGGCCATGATTGAAGCGCTGGCCATGCTGAATGCGATGGTGGACGGCGCGTTCATCTTCGATCCCCAGACGTTGCGGTTCGCCTACGTGAACGAGGGGGCCGTGCGGCAGGTCGGATACAGCCGCGAAGAGTTGCTGCGCATGACGCCGTTGGACCTCAATCCGGAGTTCGATGAGCCGCGGTTCCGGGCGCTGGTCGCGCCGCTGGCGAGCGGGGCGGAGCTGGTCCACAGCTTCACGACGGTCCATCGGCGCAAGGACGGCGTGGACGTGCCGGTCGAAATCAATCTGCAATGCGTCGGAGCCGGCATGGCTCAGGCCCGCCTCATTTCGATCGTCCGCGACATCACGGAGCGCAAACGGGCGCAAGAAAAATTCAGGCGAGTCGTGGAGGGATCGCCCAACGCCATAATACTTGTCGACCGAAAGGGTATCATCACACTCGTCAATGCCCAAACCGAACTGTTGTTCGGGTATGCCCGCGAGGAACTGGTCGGCCAGTCCATCGAGATCCTGGTACCTGCCCGGTTTCGAGGGGCTCATCCTGGTCATCGCGGCGCATTCTTTGGCGATCCCAAGACCCGCGCCATGGGGGCCGGCCGCGATCTGTACGGCCTGCACAAAGGCGGCCATGAGATTCCCATCGAAATCGGCCTGAACCCCATCGACTCTGAAGAAGGCCCCATGGTGTTGGCCAGCATCATTGACATCACGGAACGCAAGCGGTCCGAGGAGGTGCTCCGTGAGGGGGAGGAACGGTTCCGTACGTTGGCCAACAACATGTCCCAGTTGGCATGGATGGCCGACGCACAGGGCTGGACCTTCTGGTATAACCGGCGATGGTTCGATTACTCCGGCACGACCTTGGAAGACATGGAAGGCTGGGGCTGGCAGAAGATACACCATCCGGATCATGTGCAGCGGGTTGTGGATAAGATACGCCATTGTTTTCAGGCGGGCGAGGTGTGGGAAGACACCTTTCCTCTTCGCGACAGGGACGGGAATTACCGCTGGTTCCTCTCGCGGGCTGTTCCTATCCATAATGAGGAGGGGAAGGTGATTCGCTGGTTCGGCACGAATACCGACGTGACCGAGCAGCGTGAGCGCGCGGACGCACTCAAGGAACATCGCGAGCGATTAGAAGCCTCCAACAAGGAACTGGAGGCTTTTTCCTATTCCGTCTCGCATGACCTGCGGGCTCCCTTGCGGAGCATCGACGGGTTCAGTCAGGCGCTGTTGGAAGACTGCGCCGGGGCACTGAGCGAGCAAGGGAAGGACCACTTAGGCCGGATCCGGGCGGCCAGTCAGCGCATGGGACAGTTGATCGATGATCTCCTCAACCTGTCGCGCGTGACGAGACACAGGCTGTCGCGGGAACTGGTGGACCTGAGTGCGCTCGCCCGGAGCAGCGCGAACGAGATGGCGAAGCTCTGGCCGAGCCGCCAGGTCGAGTTGGTCATCGCGCCGGGGCTTCGCGGACACGGCGATGCCCGCCTGCTGCGGATCGTGTTCGACAATCTCCTCGGCAATGCCTGGAAATTCACGAGCCTGAGGGAGAAGGCGATCATTGAAGTGGGGGCGACGGACTGCGACGGGACGAGGGCGTATTTTGTGCGCGACAATGGAGCCGGGTTCGACATGGCCTACGCCGAGAAACTCTTCCGCGCGTTTCAACGGCTGCATGCCGCGACGGAGTATCCTGGCACCGGCATCGGGCTGGCCACGGTCCAGCGCATCATCATGCGCCACGGCGGCCGCGTCTGGGCGGAAGGCACAGTGGGTGAAGGCGCCACCGTCTATTTCACGCTCGGCGGGTGACGGGAGCACGTTCGGTCGACGAGAGCCGGCGACGCGGCCGGTGGCGGCGGACCATACGAGTGCTACACTGGCGGAGTAGCCAGTTGTATGTGCCCATGCTTTCCGGTGTAATGGCGCCGGCCGTTATTCCCGAGAGAGAGGAGTACGGCTATGACGGACAAGGTGCTTTTATTAGTGGAAGACAATCCGGATGACGAAGCGTTGACCCTGCGAGCACTCGAGCCGGGCGACTGCATCAGCAAGATTATCGTGGCGCACGACGGTGTGGAGGCCCTGGACTATCTGTTCGGCACCGGGGCCTTCGAGGGCCTCGACACCCGGGCGATGCCCCAGGTCATCCTGCTGGATTTGAAGCTTCCGAAGATCAACGGGCTCGAAGTGCTTGCGCGGATTCGCGCGGACCCGCGCACCAGACTGCTGCCGGTCGTCATTCTGACCTCATCGATGGAAGCGCAGGATCTAATCCAGGCCTACAGCCTGGGCGCCAACAGCTACATCCGCAAACCGGTCGATTTTACGCAATTTAAGAAGGCCGTGCAGCAGCTCAAGCTGTATTGGCTGGCGCTCAATGAACAGCCCCCTGTAAACGGAGGTTTCAAGTAAGGATGCCCTGTCCGCTTCACGTCTTGCTGATCGAGGATGATGCGAACGACGCGGAGCTGCTGCTGCGCCAACTGCGTCGCGGAGGCTATGAACCGATGGCCCGGCGAGTCGAGACTCCCGCCGCCCTGCAACAGGCCTTGCAAGAGGACATCTGGCATATTGTCCTGGCGGATTGGTATTTGCCGGAGTTCAGCGCACTCTTCGCGATCGAAATGCTGAAGTCCCAGGGTTTCGATTTGCCGTTCATTATCATCTCGGGCCTCGTCGACGAAGAAGCGGTTGCGTCGGCGATCAAAGCCGGCGCGCACGATTTTGTCCATAAACAACATCTTGAGCGGTTGGTGTTCACGGTTGATCGTGAACTGCGGGAATCGGACGACCGACGGGCGCGCCGGAAGGCGGAGGCGGCCTTGGCGGCCAGCGAGGAGCGGCTGCAGTTGGTGGCCCGGGCAACGAACGACGCCGTCAGGGATTGGGATCTCTCGACGAACGGCATGTGGTGGAACGAGGGGTTTTCCTCCTTGTGCGGTTCCCCCGCAGAGGAGATCGAACTCGGCGTGGAATCCTGGTATAGCCGGCTGCATCCGGAGGATAAAGATCGCGTCATTGCCAATGTTTATGCCGCCATCAACGGCGGAGCCACTGGCTGCTCGGAGAGCTACCGGTTTCGTCGCGTGGACGGCAGCTATGCCGAGGTGTTGGACCGCAGTTATATCGTGCGGAACATCCGGGGACAGGCGCTGCGGCTGATCGGCGCCATGACGGACCTCACGGCCATCCGAAGGGCGCACATGGCGTTACAGGAAAGCGAGGCGCGCGTCCAGGCGGTGTTGGCAGCGGCTCTCGACGCCATCATCGGCATGGATGAGCGAGGCATGATCCTGGATTGGAACCCTTGCGCGGAAACGATGTTTGGACGGAGGCGCGATGAAGCGCTGGGACTTCCCCTGGTCGAGACGATTCTGCCCGCCGACCAGTGGGCCGTCTATACGAGCGGGCTCAGGCAGTATATGGAGACGGGTGAATGGCCCCTGCTCAACCGGAGGCTCGAAACGGTTGCCCGCCGGCGGAACGGGGAGGAGTTTCCCGTTGAAGTGTCGGTCGTACCGTTGAAGGAAGGGTTCGCGCATCACTTCTACTGGTTCATTGTCGATATCAGCGAGCGCCGGGCGGCGGAGATGAAATTGCATCAGACGGAAGAGCAGTTGCGACAGTCCCAAAAAATGGAAGCCGTCGGTCAACTCGCCGGGGGGGTGGCGCACGACTTTAACAACTTGCTCACCGTCATCAGGGGCTATGTGGATCTGTTGAAGAGCAATCTGCCGCCGGGTGCGTCGGCGCTGGATGATCTGAAAGAAATCGGGAACGCGGCCGAACGCGCGACCTGGCTGACTCGACAATTGCTCGCCTTCAGCCGCCGCCAGATTCTGGCGCCGCAGGTCTTGGACCTCAACGTCCTGATCGGAAATTTCGAGAAAATCCTGAGCCGTCTCATCGGCGAGGATATCGTCCTGAAGACCCAGTTGACCGCCGGGCTGGCCCTGATCCAGGCCGATCCCGGGCAAATCGAGCAGATCATCATGAATCTGGCCGTGAACGCCCGGGACGCCATGCCGACGGGCGGGCGCTTGACGATCGAGACAGAAACGGTGTTCCTGAATGAGTCGCTTCCGGACACGTCCCTGGTGGTGCCGTCCGGCCGCTACGTCCTCCTGGCGGTCAGCGATACCGGATGCGGAATGGATGCCGAGACGCAGAAACGGATTTTCGAACCGTTCTTTACAACGAAGGAGATCGGCAAGGGGACGGGGTTAGGCCTGTCGACGGTCTATGGCATCGTCAAACAGAGCGGCGGATTCATTTGGGTCGACAGCGAGCAGGGGGAGGGCACGACGTTTAAAGTGTATTTGCCGGTGGTCGACGGAGGGGTCGACATGGCGGTGTCGAAACCGGAGCCTCGCTTCCTGCAGCCGCGGATCGGAGTGGAAACGATTTTGCTGGTTGAAGACGCCCCCACGCTTCGTGTCCTGACGAAAAAAATCCTTGAACTCAGCGGCTACACGGTGTTGGCGGCGAGCCACATGGATGAGGCGCTGACCCTGGCGGAGGCGAGACAGTGGGCAATTCACTTGCTGTTGACCGACGTCATCATGCCCGACGGCAGCGGTCCGGACATCGCGGAGCGTCTTACAGAACGGTGCCCGGAGCTTCGGGTACTGTATATGTCGGGCTATCTGGGCACGGCCATGGCCCACCAGACGATTCTGAAGTCAGGCGCCCCGCTGCTGCAAAAGCCCTTTTCGCCGGACTTGCTGCGGCAAAAAGTGCGCGAGGTGCTCGACGAGCCGTGAGTTGCGACAGCATGACTGTCCCCCGCACGGTGCCGCGCCGACGCGCTCGTGGCCATGTCCAACAGGTTGCGGAAAAACTCGATTATTGGACAACACGCTGCGACCAAGTCATGTGTCGTGTCGGCAGCTGAATAGCCCGCAGGATACACAAAAAGGCCGTTCAGAAAGGCCACAGCGAGCGAAGGGGCGCGGCGTGATTTTCTCACTCACCCGCCTCGAGCTGCCAGAGCAGTTCTTGCCCTGGCGGTACGTTAAGCTTCTGATCAAAGCGAGAACGCCGCTGGCGGACTTTTTCCGCATCCTGCTAAAAGAGCGAGAATGATTGTTTGCCGCACGAGCGCCCAGTAGGATCAGGTCTTGAATGATGGCTGGACAACACAGTATGGGAACCCCGCTGCACGTGCTGCTCGTCGAAGATAGCGAAGACGACGCGCGGCTCATCGAACGCGAGTTGGCCCTGGGCGGGTACAGCCTGCGCGTGAGGCGCGTGGACAGCCCCGGCAGCATGAACGCCGCGCTGCGCGATCAGACCTGGGATCTCGTGCTCGCCGACTGGAGTCTCCCGCGGTTCAGCGCACTCTTCGCGCTTGAGATGCTCAGGTGCAAGGGACTGGATCTGCCCTTTATCATTGTGTCGGGAGTCATTGGCGAGGACGACGCGGTCACATCCATGAAACTGGGGGTCCATGACTATGTGATGAAGTCCAACCTGGGACGGCTGATGACGGCGATCCAGCGGGAGCTCAGGGAAGCCGACGACCGCCGAGCCAGGAAACGAGCGGAGGCGGCGCTGGCCGACGGCGAGGAACGGCTGAGATTCGTCGCACGTGCGACGAATGATGCGATATGGGATTGGGATATGACGACCCAAGCATTCTGGTGGGGGCAAGGCATACAGACGCTCTTCGGCTACCGGTTCCATGAAGTGCAGCCCGGTGTGGAGTCCTGGTACAGCCGCCTCCATCCGGAGGAGAAAGAACGGGTGCTGGAGACACGGTACGCGTCGATCAACGGCGCGAAGGACACGTGGTCGGATCAATACCGCTTTCGCCGGGCGGACGGCAGCTATGCGTATGTCTTGGACCGGGGCTATGTGCTCCGGAATAAAGAGGGCCGAGCCGTGCGGTCGGTCGGCGCCCTGATCGATCTCACCGAGCAAAAGCGGGCGGAAGCGGAAATCAGGGCCGCCTATGATCGGTTGCGCAGCCTCACCTTACGGCTGGAGCAGACGAAGGAACAGGAGCGAAAACGGATTGCGCGCGAATTGCACGACGAGTTTGGCCAGTTGTTGACGGGCCTGAAGCTGGATCTGACATCGCTGGCCAAACAGCTTGCCAAAAATGCCTCCACGTCCAACCCGGAATGGACGGGGAAGCTGCAGTCGATGGTCGCGCTCGTCGACGATTCGATTCATTTCGTCCGCAAGGTCGCGTCTTCCTTGAGGCCGAGCCTGCTGGACGATCTCGGTTTGGCGGCGGCGTTGCAATGGCAAGCGCGCGAATTCGAAGCCCGGGCCGGCATTCCCTGTGAGACGGTGCTGAGTCCGGATCTCATAGAGCGGGTGCTCGATCCGGATCTGTCCACCGCGCTCTTCAGGATCGCGCAGGAACTCTTGACCAACGTGATGCGGCATGCCCACGCGACGCGCGTCCGCCTGGTCCTGCGTGAAGAATCAGGCGGCTTCTTCCTGGAAGTTTCCGATAATGGACGGGGGATCACAATGCAGGAGCATGTCAATCCGACCACGCTCGGGTTGCGGGGCATACAGGAGCGCGTGTCGCTGTTCGACGGCACGCTCCACATTGAGGGCAGTCCGGAACAGGGGACGACCGTCCGGGCCTGGATACCACAGAGGAGCGAGTATGGCGGGCAGCGCACCCCAACATCCCTGTAGCATCCTGATCGCCGACGATCATGCGGTCGTCCGGAGGGGGCTCAGGCAGGTGATCGACGATGAGTGCGGCGGGGCGGTCGTCGAGGAGGCTGCCACCGGTCAAGCCGTGCTGGATGCCGTGCGCCGACAGGACTGGGCAATCGTCATTCTCGATATCAACTTGCCCGACAAAAACGGGTTGGAGGTCTTGAAAGATCTCCATGCACTCCATCCCGCCCTGCCGGTCCTGATCATCAGTCACCATGCCGAAGAGCAGTATGCCGCGCGCGCCTTCAAAGCCGGAGCGGCCGGCTACCTTACGAAAGATAGCGCTTCAGAGGAACTGGCTGTGGCGATCCGGAAAGTCTTAGTCGGCGCACGGTACGTCAGTTCCTCGTTTGCCGAGCAGTTGGCCGGGCATCTGGCCGGCCGGGCCGCCGCCACGTCCCATGAGGCCCTGTCAGATCGCGAGCACCTGGTCCTGTGCCGGATCGGATGCGGCAAGACGGTGTCGGAGATCGCCGATGAGTTGGCCCTCAGTGTGAAGACCGTCAGCACGTACCGGGCGCGCCTTCTCCACAAGCTTCAGTTGGCGAACAATGCCGAACTGATGCGGTATGCCCTCGACCACCGGCTCGTCGAGTAGCGCTCGTTTTGCGTCGCCCGCCGACGCGCATCCATGCCCGGTGCCCCTCCCGTAGTCCTTTCTCTTCCGCGACGCCCGCCGTCCAAGATCCTCTCGTGCCGTATCTGTAGGAGAGAGGCCGACAGCATTTTCCGTCTTGGTCCCGCCTCAAAATCAGACCGACGCCCATTCAGAAACGACGGGGCGACGCTATGCTTTACGCCAGAGTCTCTAGCCGGCTTGAAGTTCTGTCGGCCGCCGCTCGAAGATCGTGTGCAACGACTGTCGAGATCGACGACGGCACCAACGGCACCCATGGCAATGTGGGCGACAGGCCGGTTGTCCGTGTCCAAGGGAACGATCGCCAAAAGAATTGATGACGATGATCGAAAGCCGAATCAGAGTCTTCGTGACCGCCATCGCGATCGTCGGGCTGACGGCTGGGATCTTCATCCTCGATTTGCTGACCCCGCTGGGAATCCCCGCATGGTTGTTCTATCTGGTTCCTACCCTTCTATGGTCGCTGATGCCATCGCGCCTCGGTCCCTATGTATGGGCATGCGTCTGCTCGGTCCTCACCGGACTGGGCCTCCATCTTTCGCCGCCTGGAGCACCCGGTACCTTGGCGTTCTCCAATCGCTTGTTTGGTGTTGCCCTGTTCTTCATTGCCGCCTGCTTTGCGGCTGCGCCACGTCCTGAGGAATCGGTGTCAGAGGGAGCGGGGAACCGCCTCAATCGTCGCACGGCGTCATGCCTGGCCGGCGGGGTGGTCATGCTGGTATTCCTGGCGAGCGCGTCTTACCAGACGACCACCCTCTTTCAGGAATCACTGCAACAGGTCTCGCATTCGCAACAAGTTCTTACCGGACTGAAGGGAGGACTCGCCGGGCTTTCTGGTGGGGAGAAACAGATACGGACGGCGGAGGCCACATTCCAGATGATGAGCGCCTTGCTCGCTGCGGGCTGGCTTATTCAAATCGGCCTGTTCGTCGCCATCGGCCTATTCATCCGACGGGAACAAACCGAGCAGAGGAAGCGTGCTTCCGTGATCAAGGCCGCCCGGATCCATGCTGAAAATATCACGGAAACGTTACGGGACCCGCATGTCGTGTTGGATGCCGACCTCCGCGTGCAACAGGCGAATCGGTCGTTCTATCAAGTGTTCCGCGTCACCAGAGAAGAGACGGAAGGCCGGCGGTTGGACGAACTGGGTAACGGACAATGGAACATTCCAAAATTGAGAACGCTGCTGGAGTCCCTGATCCCTGAGCATACCGAGTTCAGCGAGTTCGAGGTCGAGCACGACTTTCCGGCCATCGGTCGCCGGACGATGCGGCTCAACGGCCGCAAGATCTACCGGACAGGGAACAATACGGAAAGGCTCCTGCTGGCCATCGAGGACATCACTGAGCGCAAACAGGCCGAAGAGGAGCGGGACCGCTTTTTCACGTTGTCGTTGGACATGCTGTGCATTGCCAAGTCGGACGGGTATTTCAAACGTGTCAGTCCTGCGTTCACGGAGACGTTGGGCTGGAGTACCGAGGAACTGCTGGCGCGTCCGTTTTTCGACTTCGTGCATCCGGACGACCTCCCGGCCACAATTCACACGGTCGAGAGGATGGCCGTCGCTGGAGAAAAGGTCCACCAGTTTAAAAACCGCTATCGGCATAAGGATGGGTCCTGGCGCATCTTGTCATGGAAGGCCGTGCCACAGGCGGACGGGGCCCTTTATGCGACCGCGCGCGACGTGACGGAACAGCGCGAGACTGAAGAAGCATTGCGCCAACTGGCAGCCATTGTGGAGTCCTCGGAGGACGCGATCATCAGCAGGACACTGGACGGCACCGTGACCAGTTTTAACAAGGGGGCGGAGCGACTCTTCGGGTATACGGCCGACGAAGTTCTGGGGAAATCCACCACGCTGCTGCGCCTGCCGGAGCCCCACGTCCTCGAGCGCATCATACAGGGCGAGCGGATACACCATTTTGAAACCGTTGGACAGGCCAAAGACGGCCAGTTGATTGATGTCTCGCTCACGATCTCTCCGGTCAGGGACGAGGCGGGAACGATCATCGGTATCTCGAAGATCGTCCGCAACATCACCGAGCGCAAACAGGCGGAGGCGGCGGTGCGGGAGAGTGCCGAGCGGCTGGCGCTGGCGTTGGATGCCGCTCAAATGGGTGTGTGGGAACTGAATCTGACCACCGATACGATGGGCCGATCTCTCAAGCATGACCAGATCTTCGGCCATCCCACCCTGCATGCACAGTGGGGGTTCGACACCTTCATCACCCACGTGGCCCCCGAAGACCGAGACCTTGTGAAAAAGAAGTTTGACGACGCGGGCGCAACCGGCGACTTCAACGTCGAATGCCGAATCATATGGCCCGACCAATCGCTTCATTGGATTGCCGTCCAAAGCCGTGTCTATCGGAATGAGACCGGCGACCCCGTCCGTATGGTCGGCGTGGTGACCGACATCACTGAGCGCAAACTCGCCGAGTCAAACCTGGAACGAGCCCTCTTGATAGAACGCAAAAACCTTGAGCTGGAGATCGCACACGACCGGGCGCTCGCGGCGACACAGGCCAAAAGCGAGTTCCTGGCCTCGATGAGCCATGAGATTCGGACGCCCATGAATGCGATCATCGGCATGGCCGATCTCCTCCAGGAGACGGTGCTCACCGAGGATCAGGAGGAGTATGTGCAGCGATTCCGCCGGGCGGCCACGAGTCTGACGGATTTGATCAACGATATCCTCGACCTGACAAAAATCGAAGAGGGCCATTTGGAACTGGAATCGGTGCCCTTCGACCTCGCCGAGCTTGTCGACAAGACCGCGGAATTGATGGCGGTCCGGGCGAATGCAAAGGCCCTCGAACTGGTGGCCTTTGTGCACCCGGATGTGCCTCCCTTCGTCATGGGCGATCCGACACGCCTGCGCCAGGTCCTCGTGAATCTCGTGGGCAACGCCATCAAGTTTACGGAACAGGGCGAAGTGATCCTCCGTATCGATCCGAGCACGGATGTGGCCGATCCGCGCGCGGTGCGTATCTCGGTCTCCGACACGGGCATCGGGATCCCTTCGGACAAGACCCAGATCATCTTCGACAGCTTTACCCAAGTCGATTCGTCCACCACACGGAAGTACGGCGGCACCGGGCTGGGACTGAGCATTTCTAAACGCATCGTCGAACTGATGGGCAGCCACATCGAGGTCACCAGTACGGAAGGACATGGCACCACCCTGTCGTTTCTCGTGCATATGGCCGCAGTCCCGGGGCTCGCGGCCGCTCCGGAGCCGCCTCCTGTCGAATTGCAGGGATGCCGGATACTCGTCGTGGATGACAACGACACCAATCGGATGATTATCCGCGCGTTCCTCGCGCGCCTGGGAGTCATTCTGAGCGAAGCACCGGACGGTCCGACGGCCCTGGCGGCCTTGGATGAGGCCCAGCGTCGAGGCGACCCGTATCACCTCGCCATCCTCGACTTTCACATGCCGGGCATGAATGGGATCGAACTCGCGGCGGCGATCCGCGCCCAGCCTGCGTTCGCCGCGCTGCCGTTGGTCATGCATGCCTCGGATTTGCGTCACAATCATGTCCGCCGCGCGCATGCGTTGGGGATCGCCAGCTACGTCCACAAGCCCATCAGCCGCGCACGGCTCTTGACCTCGCTGGCGGTGGCGTTGAGTCCCGCCAAGAGGGATGAGGCCGCCGATGAATCGCCGTCGACACTTCCAGTGCCAGCCGATCTTCGTCCGCTCCACATCCTGCTCGCCGAAGACCTGGAGGACAATCGCGATGTGGTGACGTTGTTCTTGAAAGGGACGCCCTACAAACTGGACATGGCAGAGAACGGCAGGGTTGCGGTGGAGAAGTTTCGCACCGGAACCTATGACCTCGTGTTGATGGATATCCAGATGCCGGTGATGGACGGCTATCAGGCCACGAGAGCCATTCGCCAATGGGAACGTGCGCAGCAGCGGACGCCGACCCCGATCGTCGCGTTCACGGCCAATGCCTTTAAAGAAGATCTCAACAAGAGCCTGGAGGTCGGGTGCATGGCGCATCTCACCAAGCCCATTCGGAAGCAGGTCTTGCTGAAGACGATCGTGGAACATACCCGGCGTCCGTTGGTGCAGGCAGTCTGATATAGGAGGACGATGGTACGGCCCGTCGCGCTCTGGACGACCGGCCGATCTCTTTATGGCAGGCACGACTCCTGAATACATCGGGGAAGCAGGAAGGGTTTGTAACCATCATGCCGGCGGCGGCAAAGGAGAGCCCTTATGGAACAGGTTGAACCGGATCTGAGTGTGACGGCGGAGGAATGCGAGACGGTGTACGTGGATGCCTCTTTTGCCCCGCTCGTGCCGAAATTCCTGGCGAACCGCAAGCAGGAAATTATCACGATACAGGAGGCTCTGACCGCGCAAGACTTCGAGGCGGTGCGCAAGATCGCGCATGGCATGAAAGGAGCAGGCGGCAGCTATGGATTCGAGGCTGTCAGTGCCATGGCTGCGGCGATCGAATCGGCCGCCAAACAACGCGCGGCACAGACCATCGATGGCCAGCTGAGCGCTCTGCGTTCCTATCTCGGGCGGGTTCACGTGATCTACGAGGATGAGGCGTCTGGGCCGGGAGATGCCGGGGCGTCGGCGCAACAGACTCAAACGGAGATGAGAGGCGCGACAGCATGAAAAAGCCGATGGCCAAGAAAAAACAGGTGGTGTTCCTCATTGAGGATGAACAAGATACCGCGGACCTCATCCGATTGCACCTTGAACAGTCCGGAATGTCCGTGGTGCATGTGAAAGACGGCCGTCAAGCCGTCGACATGATGGAGACGATCGCGCCGCCCCGCGTGGTCCTGCTCGACCTGGTCGTCCCGTACTTCAATGGGTTCGAGTTGCTCAAGATCATTCGTACCAAGGCCGGGTGGGAGCAGGTGCCGGTGATGGTGGTCTCGGGCGATTGCTACCCGGGCGACATCAACAGGATGATGCTTGGGGGCGCCGAGGATTATGTTGTCAAGTCGAGGGGGGTGGGCGAGATCGTCCATCGTTTGAAACGGATATTGGAGAAGGTGGCATGAAAAACGGTTCATTGCGACCTCATTCTCGATCGTATATTGAGGGAGGCAGAGACAGGGACATGGTGATGGACCCCGCATGCGGAAACGGCCGCGTCTTGGTGGTGGAGGATCATGAAGACACGGCCTGCCTGTTACGCTTCCTCCTTGAACAGGAAGGCTATTCCGTCCTCCACGTCGCCGACGGCGGGGTGGCCCAGCACCTGATCGCCAGCACTCCGCCGCCTGATCTGATCATACTCGACATCATGCTGCCATCGCTGACGGGTTTGGAGCTCTTGCGATTGGCCAGAACGACGCCGGAATGGCAATGGCTTCCGGTGATTCTTCTCACGGCTGATTCCCGGGCTGAAACGATGGTCGAGGCCGCCAATCTCGGGGCGACGGAGTACATCCAGAAACCCTTCGTTGCCAAACGTCTCTTGAAGTCTATTCGCATGTTCTTGCCGAGGCCCGATCATCGCCAGGACTAAGGACTCAGAGGCCGCCTGGCGACACAACAGGCCGTCAACTTTTTGGGGGAGGGCCTCGTCACAGGTCGTCGTCCGGCTGGCCTCCTGGTAACAGGTTGCGGAACAACTCGAATCTTGCACAGCCGGCCGCGACCAGGTCACGTGTCGTGTCGGCGGCTGAATAGCCAGCCGGATGCGCAAAGGGATCGTCCAGCAAGGTGCGCGACGCGAGGAATAACGAGCGTCACATCTGCGCACGGCCGCGAGGTGGTGCGCGCCCCGTGTCTTTTACCGCTGGCGGACTTTTTCCGCATCCTGCCGGGCCGGAGATCCGGAGAAGTGCCGGCTCTCATCCCCCTGCTGTGGCGGCTGCCCTGTTCCGCGAGTGTTCTGGTTTTCCGTTCGTCTGTAGGACGAACGCCGACAGTATTTTCCGATCCTTTCCCACCGCACAATGAGACTGCCGCCTATTCAGAAATAAGGGTGGCGGAGCTATGTTTTAAGTCGATGAGCGCTCTTGAACCTATGACTCTCCCAAGCGCGGCCTGTCTGAGCGTCGTGATCGTGGATGACGCTCCGCCCATACGCGAGCGCTTAAAGATCATGGTGAACGGCGGCGCGTCCCATGCCGAAGTGGTCGGCGAGACCGGCGAGGTCCAGGCCGCCATTGTCATGATTCAAGACCGGCAACCGGACGTGGTGATTCTCGACCTCCAACTCACAGGCGGGAGCGGGTTTGAGGTGCTGCGGACAATCAAGCGGGTGTCCGGAGGGCCGGTCGTCATCATGCTGACGAATTTGTTCACGCTCGAATATCAACTCACCTGTCTGGAGGCCGGCGCGGACTTTTTCCTGGACAAGTCGTTCGGGGTCGACCGGCTCCCCGACATTCTGAACCATCTGGCGCTGAAGGCGGCTTTGAGCGCGGGCCGAGAGAGGCCTTTCATTGATGACGTCTCGGCGGATTGAACACGATACTCATGAAGAGGCGGAGAATCCGCTCATCATGAAAAGATCGATGTGGGAGGAGGCCGGTCATGAGAATGGACACGGATCCTTACAGATCACAGGACGTATCCGGCGGGCCGTCAATTCTGGTCATCGACGATGAGCCGCCCATTCGCCGCCTGCTGGGGCTGTTTCTGCAAGGATGCGGATATCGTACGATGCTGGCAGCCAATGGCATCGAGGCCCGCTCTGCGGTTGCGACAGACAGCGTGTCGTTGATTCTGTGCGACGCCCATTTGCAGGGCGAGTCGGGCCTGGCGTTGGTACGGGATCTTCTTCGGCAGTGTCCTCATATGGTCGGTCTGATCATGTCGGGAGACGGCCACGACTCCCAATGGGCTGCAGACCTGCGTGAAGAGGGCGTCTACGGCCGCATTGCGAAGCCGTTCGATGCGCAGGAGGTGGCGGACCGGATTGCCAAGGCCCTGTGTGGCCGGCGGTTGCCGGAAGAATCTCCGCACAGGAGAGACACGCCGTGGTGGCCATGGGGGGGAGTATAGAGGCGTGATCGACGATCACACTCCTGACTCGGCGGCCGGGGGCGGCCCGAAAGGATCGACCTGATGGCTCGCATGCTGGCCATCGACGACGAGGAATGCATCCGGAAATTGCTGTATGCGGTGCTGGTCCGTCAGGGGCATGAGGTATGGGGGGCGGAGAGCGGAGAGTAAGGGATCAAGCTGTTCGAGCGGATGCGTCCGAATATTACCATCCTGGACCTGCATCTTCGGGATCTGGGCGGTCTGACGGTCTTGAGCCGCATCCGGGCCATCGATCCTCAGGCTGACCGGCCATGGGACGGAAGGGGAGGAGACCGAGGCCCTGACGTTGGGGAGGACTGGTTCTTGACAAGGGCTTTTCGCTTTTTGAATTGGGCAAGGCCCCGGTTCGGAGCGAGACGGACGGATCGCGGCGTCATTAACGGGCGAATAGAATCAGGAGGTGCCGATGTCGCGCATACTGGTGATCGACGATGAACTGCCGCTCCGCCGGTTGGTGCGGAGTATGCTGGAGCGGGCGGGGCATACCGTGCTCGATGCTGCCGACGGCCTCCAAGGGGTGGCGCTCTGGCGGGCGCAATCCGTCGATGTCGTGGTGACCGATATCTTCTTACCCGTCAAGGATGGAGTCGAGGTCATCCTGGAGATGAAACAGGCTCTGTCGCCACCCAAGATCATCGCCATGAGCGGAGGCGGGGAGTGCCGGGACCTGTTCCAGCTGAATCCGGATGCGCTGATGTTAGGGGCGGATCGGGTGCTCGTCAAACCGTTCGACCTGGAAGCCTTGCTGTCGGCCATTGAGGAAGTGCTGGTTGCCCCGCGCGACACGAAGGAGGCCGCCCTTCAACCACAGAGGGCGGACCAGCGAAAATATCTTCGATTCTCCATCTCGCTCCCCGTGTCGTTCGGCGACGGGGTGGATGTGCAGATGGGAACGGTGGTCGACATTTCCCGCGAGGGGTGCCGGATTCGGTATGCCGACGCGCCGCCTCGCGTGAAGTATTTTAGAATGGAGATCCGGCTCGACGATCCGCCTCGCCGGCTGACGGTGGATCTGGCGGTCGGCCGATGGCTGCGGAACGGAGAGTTCGGCGTCGAATTCATCCGCATGAAACCCGACGACCAGGTTCGACTGCGGAACTTGATTCAGCTCTGTGAAGCGGCCTGTTCCCGGCAATCTTCCGGGGGAGCGCAGGAGGCTCCTCTGGCTGTCAGCTTGAAAGAGCAGACGGACGGTTGGCGCTGACGGGCCGGCTTGCGCCCTGCAGCGCTGGTATCGCTCTGCCGTGGGCATCCAGGGGCATGGCTGGCCGAGTTTCGCCAGAGCCGAGGCAATGCATAATGGAAGAGCCGAGCGGTCTACCATATCCGGGCACGACGAGGACGCGCATTTACCTCGTCACCCTCCAAGTCCTGTTCGTCGTGATTCTCGTGGAGCACCTGTGTCGGACCCTGCCCCTGACGCGGCTCGACGGCCTTCTGCTCACGGTTCTGGCCATGCTGACGTTGACCATGGCCACGGCTTCCAAGCGGCTGTTGACGACGACCTGGTTCATCGCCCTCCTGTCCTTGGGCGACACAGCCGTGTTGCTGCACACGATTGAGCACGCGCCGACGGTCGAACCCTGGATCATGTATGAATTTCTTCTGTTGATGCTGGCGGTGTCCTACGCTCCCTCCGTGCCGAAGATCGTGTGGCTCAGCGGTCTGGTCGCGGGCTCCTACGCGCTGTCCCTCTATCGGCGCGACCTCCTCGGTTCCGATCACGCCTTCCTGCTTCCCGTCCTGCTGTCTCTGACGATGGCGTTGGCGAGCAAGACGCGCATCGTCCAGGCGGAACATGAACGTCTCGCCGAAACCGAGGAGCAGGCCCGGTACAAGACGATGACGGATTCATTAACCGGTTTGCCCAATCGGGCGCAGTTCCTGGAGCGGGTGGGGCGTTCGATCCACTGCAGCCGTGCCGACCGCACCTTCCAGTTCGCCGTCCTGTTCATCGATTTGGACGGATTCAAGCCCATCAACGACCGCTTCGGGCACAAGGCCGGCGACGCCGTACTGCGCCAGACCGCCAAACGGCTCCAGGCCTGCTTGAGGAAGGGGGACACCGTCGGACGCTACGGCGGGGACGAGTTTACGCTGCTCATTAACCGCGTGCTCGGCGATGCCGATGCCGTCCGTGTCGCCGAGCGCGTCCTGTTGAAGCTCAAAGAGCCGATCGACATCGGCGAGCCGGTCACAGTCGGGGCGAGCATCGGCATCGCCTTAAGCGCCAATCTGCACGAACGGCCCGAAGATTTGATCCGGGATGCCGACGGCGCGATGTACCGGGCGAAGGCCCAGGGGAAAAACCAATACGTTTTCAGCGACCAAGCGCGAGACATTCCGACCGCGGAACTCAAGGATCGGTTGCAGCGGGTAGCGCGCGCGCGGTGGTGAGGTGAATCGGATCAGGAGGCGTCTATGACTACGCGTGTGGATACGAATTCTCAGGCTCAACCGTGCGGCGCTGTTGCGCCGGTCTCTGACGGAGCGCCCACAAGCGGCCGGCTACGGGGCCACTTCATTCAACTGCAAACGCTGGTCACCGTGGTGCTGTGCTACCAAATGTTGTTTTCCTCCCACGCGTTGATTTCGCAGGAACTGCAGCTGCTGTCCATTCTAGGCCTGTTGAGCCTGTGCGGTCTGCTCATGGCCCTTCCAGCCAGGATGCTCGGCGCCGATTGGTTTCCAGGCACCCTGGCGGTCATCGATACGGTCGTCACGTCGGTCCTTATCTATGTCTCTGGCAACGCGGGTTCGGACCTGTATCTGGCCTACTTTGTCATCATCTTGATCGTCATGACGTCACGGACCCGCTTGCAAATGACGATATTCCTGACGCTCGTCACGGTCATCTACGGCTGGGCCTTGTATCGTGAGTTGGAGGACACCGGCGTCATCCTGGTGCAGCATCTGATGCGGATCCCCTTGCTCCTCGTCATGGGCATTTTCTATCGGAGAACGGCCGAGTCGGTCCGCGTACTGGCCAACTTCGACGTGGTCACCGGGTTGCCGAACCGGCGCCAGTTCGTCCGCCTCCTGGCGCAACGCCGGGATCCGACCCGTCAGCAGGCGCTGCTGTACATCCATGTGGATGGGTGCAAACGGATCAACGATACGCTGGGCCATGTGGTCGGCGATCAACTGCTCAAAGCCGTGGCTGAACGGATCACCAAGTGCCTGCGTACGACTGACCTCATTGCCCGCATGGGCTCCGACGAGTTTTCCGTTCTGCTCCACAACGTCGGCACGTCCGAGATGGCCGCCCGTCTCGCCCAACGGATGCTCCATGCCTTGAAGGCTCCGTTCGCGTTGGCGGGCCATGAGGTCTTCGTCGCCGCCAATATCGGCATCGCGCTGGGCGCGCCGGAACAGGGCAAGCCCGACAGCCTCATCGTCAATGCGGACGCGGCCGTCTCTCGCGCGAAAGAACGGGGCAAAAACAGTTATGAATTTTACTCGCCCGACATGAACGAGCGCGCCTACGAACGGCTGGTGCTGGAAAGCCGGCTGCATCGCGCGATCGAGCGGGGGGAAATTCAGGTTTACTATCAGCCGCAGGTGCATCTCGCGTCGCACCGCATCGTCGGCCTCGAAGCGCTGGCCCGCTGGCACGATCCGGAGTCCGGCCTGATTTCCCCGGCCACCTTCATTCCGCTGGCGGAAGAAACCGGGTTGATCGTTCCGATCGGCGAGTCCGTCCTGCGGCAGGCCTGTCATCAACTGAAGCAGTGGCATCAATCGGGCTATCCCTCGCTGCAACTCTCGGTCAATCTCTCCGTCCGGCAGTTCCGGCAGCCCGATCTGGCCGATCGCATCGCCGCCATTCTGGCCGAAAGCGGTCTGGCCCCAGACTGTCTCGACCTGGAGTTGACGGAGTCCTGCATCATGCAGGATGCCGAAGCCGCGTTGCTCGCGCTCGGCAAATTGAAGCTGATGGGGGTCCATCTCTCGATCGATGACTTCGGCACGGGCTACTCCTCGTTGATTTATCTGAGGCGGTTTCCCATCGATACCCTCAAAATCGACCGCGCCTTCACGCAGGACATGGTGACCAGCGCCGATGCCCAGGCGATCATCGACGCGATCATCGCCATGGCGGCTGCCCTGAAACTGACCGTCATTGCCGAAGGGGTCGAGACCGAGGAGCAGATGGCGATGCTGTTGAAGCAGAAATGCTATCTCGCACAGGGATTCGCCTTCTGTAAGCCGATTCCCGCCGAGGAGCTGACGGCGCGCCTGGCCATCTGGCCCGGGGTGGAGCGGCATGCACCAGCACAGGGCATGGCGGTGTGATGGGGATATTCTCTTCACGAGGGCTACTCCTGACAACGAGGCATAGGGGGGACCTACCCATCCGCGAGCGATCAGGGGCCTTCGACGCGTCCTCTCCGTGAGCGTTCTGAGGGCGGTTGGCTCAAAGCACGACCGGCGTTCGCTCTTGGGGCAGCGGTGCCGCGTCGGCTGGTTTCTCCTTCCGGACTCTGTACGCTCGTCAACGAGCAGGCGGCGGGCAGCGGACTCACCTGCATCGCGTTCTTGACAGCCGGGAGGACACATGAGCGAACAACGCAATCGACGAAAAACCGCACGGCGCCCTGTTCACATTCCCATCGAATATCTGGGCAATCGGTGCAACGGTACCGGCATGGTGATCAATGTGTCTCCGTTCGGCGTCCTTATCCGCGGCGACCACCGGCCTATGGTCGGAACGTATGTCTCAATACAGATGTTTCCCCCGGATGCCAAGGAACCGCTGTCGATCGAACGGGCGGTTGTGCGATGGCAACGGGAGTTCGACATGGGAGTGGAGATCATCACGATGGTGCCGGAAGCGCATGCACGCTTAAGCGCACTCATGACGGCCATCCTCCAAGATCGGGGCTGCCTCTGTGCGCCGAAGCTCCCGTGGTTGTGTCGTTGTCAAGCCGCATGACCGTCGGCGTAGAGCTTCTGAGCCCCCGATGCGTCCTCGTGCAGGACGGGGAGGGGCCGAGGGGTGCGAGCCCGCCGGCCGAAGGCCCGTCGCAGCCGTGGACCAGCGATGGCAGGAGAGACGTTCATGAATAATGCGGGTTAGGAGCGCCACAGACGAGGAGAAACAGTATGAACATCATGACGTTCTGCATGACCGCCGAGGAAGGATGGACGACGCCGGCACCGTCGTGCATCGATCCGTCCCGCACCCTGGTCGTGGCCTTCGGCGATTCCGCGCTCATCGAGTCCCCCGAGCCGATCCGTCATCTGGCGGCGGCCTATCCTGGTGCGACGCTTCACGGTTGCTCCTCGTCAGGCGAGATTTTCGGAACAAGCATCCTTGATCACAGTCTGGTGGTCGCCGTGGCGGAATTCGAACGGACGGAACTGCGAGCCGCGACTGCGAACCTCGACGGCGTTACCGACTCCTTCCTGGCGGGTAAACTTCTTGCGGAACGACTCGCTGATTCGGCCTTGCGCGGAGTCCTCGTCTTCTCCGACGGATTGCGCGTGAACGGCAGCGAACTCGTGCGGGGCCTGAACGCGGTTCTTCCTCCATCGGTTGTCGTCACGGGAGGATTGGCGGGGGATGGTGACCGGTTCAGCCGCACCTGGATCCTGCAAGGCGGTGTTCCTAAGTCCGGCTGCATCACGGGAGTCGGGCTGTACGGCGACGCCGTCAGGCTCGGTCACGGCTCCAAGGGCGGCTGGGATGTGTTCGGTCCCGAGCGCCGCGTCACCCGGTCGAAGGGCAACGTGCTGTACGAATTGGATGGCAAGCCGGCGCTGGCCCTCTATAAGGACTATTTGGGTGAGCGGGCTTCCGGTCTTCCGGCGACCGGACTGCTTTACCCGCTGGCGCTGCGAAACGCCGCATCCCACGAGAAGCATCTGGTCAGGACGATTCTGGCAGTGGATGAAACCACCCAGTCCTTGACCTTTGCCGGGGATATCCCGGAAGGCTCATTCGCGCAATTGATGCAGGGCGATTTCGACAGGCTGGTCGGGGGCGCGGCGGACGCGGCCGCTCAGTCCATGGAGCAGTTTCATGGCTCCGGCGCAATCCTCGCCATCGCGGTGAGCTGTGTCGGCCGCCGGCTCGTGCTCGGTGAACGGACCGAGGAAGAGATCGAGGCGGCGATCGGCGTGCTGCCTACTCGGGCACGTCAGATCGGCTTGTATTCCTATGGCGAAATTTCCCCCTATGCCAAAGGGGCCTGCGATCTGCACAATCAAACCATGACGCTGACGACGATCAGCGAGGTCTAAACAGCCCATGCACCCCTTACTCGCCAGGCAACTCTCACGACTGGGTTTGACCCAGTCCGAGGCGCCTTCACGCGAACTGTGGGGCAAGTTTCTGGAGCGAATCGACCGGGTTTACCACGAAGCCGATCAGGGACGCGCGATGCTTGAACGGTCCCTGGCTTTGTCTTCCCAGGAAATGCGGCATCTCTATAACGAGCTTCGACGCACCGCCGAGGCGCAGGTGACCGCAGAGCGCGATAAACTGGCCACGATCATCGGCGCGTTAGGAGAGGGACTGTGCGTGTTCGACCGGAACGGGCACCTGCTGTCCCTGAATCGGGAAGCGGAACGGATGCTCGGATCGCCGGAAGCGGATCTCGTGGGCCGGCCCTTCACCTCGCTGATCCAAGAGACAGGGGAGTCTTCCCCGCCGGCCGGCCTTCCTTCGGCCTGTTGCCGGGAGGGCCTTGCGTCCCAGAGGCCTTCTCGTCTGGAGCGGGTGACGTTCCGCCGTTCCGACGGGAGCACGTTCATCGGATCCTACACGCTGAGCACGCTCCGCACCGACGGCCAGTGCTCCGGCACCGTGATGCTGTTCCAGGACAGCAGCGAACAGATCCGGGCCGAGCAGGAGATCGCGCGCGCCCGGCAGTTTCTTGAGGCCGTGGTGCGCCATCTTCCCATGATGGTGTTCATCAAGGATGCGCGCACCCTTCGATTCGTCAGGCTAAATAAAACCGGCGAGGACTTGCTTGGGTATTCTGAAGCGGAATTGATCGGCAAGAGCGACCACGACGTCTTTTCCAAAGAAGAGGCGGACTTTTTCACGGCTATGGACCGGGCGGTGTTGGAGAGCCGTGGACTGAAGCACATTCCATCGGAGTCGATCACGACACGAAACGGCGAGCGGCGGTTTCTGCAGACCAAGAAGATTCCGATCATCGACGCAGAGGGGCGGCCACAATATTTATTGGGCATCTCGGAAGACATTACCGAGCGGCAAAAATATGAACAGGCGCTGCAGCGACTGGCGGCCATCGTGGAATTCTCGGAGGACGCGATTATCAGCAAGACGCTGGACGGCCTGGTGACGAGCTGGAATGCGGGCGCCGAGCGGCTGTTTGGCTATCGAGCCGCTGACATAGTGGGACATTCCATCACGCTCCTGTTTCCTTCCGACCGCCTCCATGAAGAAGCTTTGCTCATGGGACGGGTTGCGCGGGGGGAAGCGGTTGTAAGCTTCGAGACGGTTCGGCTGAAACGCAACGGCTGTCCGGTGGAGGTATCGATCACTCTTTCGCCCATCAAGGATCGCCAGGGTGCCGTTGTCGGATGCTCGAAGATCGTCCGTGACATTACCGAACGGAAGCGGGTGGAGGAGGAACTCTCCAAGAAGACATGTGAACTGGTGGACTTCCTTGAGAACGCGAATATGGGAATACACAAAGTGGGGTCGGACGGGATCATCCAGTGGGCGAACCGGGCGGAAATGGCCCTGCTCGGTTACACACCTGAGGAGTACATTGGACATCACATTGCCGACTTCCATGCAGAGCAATCGACAATCCTTGATATTCTCACGCGCCTCACCTGCGGCGAGAAACTTCATGGCTATGTCGCCGACTTAAAGTGCAAGGACGGTTCGATCAAGCACGTGCGCATCAATTCGAGCGTGTTATGGGACAACGGCGAGTTCGTTCATACCCGGTGTTTCACGAGTGACATTACCGAGCGGCAGGAAGCGGAGGAACGGCTGCGTGCCAGTGAAGAACGCTTTCGCCTCATCACACGCGCGGCGAACGATGTTCTCTGGGATTGGGATTTTGTGACAAACACAGTCTGGTGGGGCGAGGGGCTCTCCACCTTCTTCGGCTATGCCCTTGACGCGATCGAGCCCGGCATCGAGTCCTGGTCGAGCCGGGTGCATCCCGAAGACTCCCCAAGAGTGCTGGCCTCCGTGCATGAGGTGCTCGAACAGGGCGGGCAGGAATGGTCCGGTGAATACCGGTTCCGGCATGCGGACGGAACCTACGTCTCTGTGCTGGATCGCGCGTTTGTCGTGCGGAACGAGCAGGGGGTCCCCGTGCGCATGGCCGGCGCCATGGTGGACTTGACGGACCGCAAGCAGGCTGAAGCGGCGCTGAGGCAGGCGATGGCCAAGGCGGAGTCCGCCACCCAGGCCAAGTCGGCGTTTTTGGCGACGATGAGTCACGAGATCCGCACGCCGATGAACGGCGTGATCGGCATGACAGGGCTGCTGCTCGATTCGGACCTGACGCCGGAGCAGCGGGAGTGCGCGGACACCGTCCGCCGCTCCGGGGAGCATCTCCTGGACATCATCAATGACATTCTCGATTTCTCGAAGATCGAAGCCGGGAAATTGGATCTGGAGGTCATCGCCTTCGATCTCCGGACTTTGGTGGAAGATGTGGGCGCGTTGCTGGCCGAGAACGCGCATGTCAAGGGCCTGGAACTGAGCACGCTGGTGGAGGCAGAGGTCCCGACGGCCTTGCGGGGCGACCCCGGACGGCTGCGGCAGATTCTCACCAACCTGGTGGGCAACGCCATCAAGTTCACCGAGCAGGGAGAAGTGGTCGTGCGCGTGGGGCTGGCGGAATCCGAGGACGTCACGCCGGAGGGCACGGTGTCGCTGCGGTTTGCGGTGCGGGACACGGGCATCGGCATGACGCCCGCACAGTGCGCCAACTTGTTTCAACCGTTCTCCCAAGCGGACTGTTCCACGACCCGCAAGTATGGGGGGACCGGGCTCGGTCTGGCGATTTGCAAGGAACTGGCGGTCCTTATGCAGGGGACGATCGAGGTCGAGAGCACGCCGGGCCAAGGCACCTGCTTCTGGTTCACGGCCCGGCTCGTCCGGCAGGCGGCGCCGGCCGTTCCCCCGGTGGCCTCCTGGTCGATCTTAGAGCATCGCCGCGTGCTGATCGTCGACGACCACGCCGCCAACCGGGCTATTCTGGAGCATCAAACAGGGACACGGGGCATGTTGCCCGAGAGCGTGGCGGACGGCGAGCAGGCGCTCGCGCGCCTGCGGATGGCGGTGAAAGCAGGAACCCCCTTCGATATGGCGATCCTCGACATGCGGATGCCGGGGATGGACGGATGGACCTTGGCGCGCCAGATCAAAGCTGATCCGACGATCTGCGGGGTGCGGCTCGTGATGCTGACCTCTTTCAGCCAGCGGGGCGACGCCCGGGCAGCCCAATCGGTCGGCTTCGACGCCTACCTGACGAAGCCGGTGCGTCAGGCGCACCTCTATGATTGTTTGAGTCTGGTCTTAGGCAGCCCCTCGGTCTCCGCCGTGTCGGCCGCTTCCATCGCCGCTCCGCTCGTCACCCGTCATACGGTCACCGAGGCCCAGGCCCAGCGCCGGACCTTGGGCCGGGTGTTGGTCGCGGAGGACAACGTTGTAAATCAGAAGGTGGCGGCCAAGATGTTGGAGCGCGAGGGCTATCGCGTGGATGTCGCGGCGAATGGCCGGGAGGCATTGGAGGCCGCCGCGCGCATTCCGTATGCCCTGATCTTCATGGATTGCCATATGCCGGAAATGGACGGTTATGACGCGACGCGCGAAATCCGCCGGCGAGAGGCGATGGGCCAGGGGCTGGGGGAAGAAGCGGGGCAAGCCGGGCAAGAGGAGGCCAGGGGTACGAGGCTGGAGGCTCCCGCCTCTTGTCCCGGGCCATTCAAGGCCGCGCGCCGCGTGCCGATTATCGCCATGACGGCGAACGCGCTGAAAGGAGACCGGGAAAAATGTCTGGAAGCGGGGATGGATGATTATGTGGCGAAACCGGTACGACGCGAAGATCTGATGTCCCTCCTCGCTCGGTGGCAGCCGGACCGTACTGGGTCGTCAGGCGAGCAGACGGCATCCCTGTCAGAGAGGGTAGGGGGCGCCGCTGCTATCGATCCAGTGGTGTTGACGGATCTGCGGCAGCTCGATGACACCGGCGAGCTGCTCGCCACGCTCATCACGCATTTTCTGGATGAGACGCCCCGGCAATTGGCCGTGATGCAGGCCGCATTCCGACGGACCGACGCGACTATGTTGGCAGAAGTGGCCCATGTGCTGAAGGGCGCCAGCGGGAACCTCGGTGCGACGCGCATGCAGCAACTCTGTAGCGAGTTGCAATCCCTCGGCTGTGCCGGCGAGTTGACCCAGGTCGGCAACCGGCTCACCCAGCTCGATGCGGAATTCAAGCTGGTGCGGGATGCCTTGCTACAGGAGCGGGAACGAGCGACGTCGCTGCGGCAACCATCAGAGCAAAAGGAGTCTGCCTCGTGGCGAAGACCAAAGTGTTGATCGTCGACGACCATGCCGATTCGCGCCTCCTTGTGAGTGCGCGTCTCAAAAAACACCGCTACGATACGGTCTTTGCAGCCGATGCGCTGCAGGCGATCGCGGTGGAGTGCGCGGTCGGCGGCGTTGCAGAATGCCCGATCAGCGATACCGGGCTGCTCCGATGAACGGGCGGTTCGGTTGTGCTGGCGTTGGGCGATCCGAAAGGGCGTCGGCTTGGGGGGCTGTAGGAGGTGGAATCAAATCCCAAGGGCCATCGTGAGAAAGGAACTGGTTCCATGGCGGATGAGATGATCCTGATTATCGACGACTGCGCAGAAACTCGGCTGTTGCTGAGTTTGCGGCTCAAAGCGCATGGATACCGGACTGTTTTTGCGGCCGATGCTCTGGAGGCGATCACAAGAGCCCATCAGGCGCAGCCGGCTGTGATTCTCTTAGACTTGGGGCTCCCTGGCAGCAACGGCTTTCTAGTTCTGGAGCGATTAAAAACCACCTCCACACTAGCGTCAATTCCGATCATCATCGTCAGCGCCGAAGAGCCGGACGTGGCGCAAGCGAAAGCCCTGGCCTTGGGAGCGGTGGCTTTTCTTCAAAAGCCGGTGCTCCAGCGCACACTCGTTGGGACGGTTGAAAAAGCACTAGCTGCTTTCCGTGAATTGGGAAAGAAAGGTGTCTGAGCTGATCCGACGATTTCGAACCAGAAGATGAAGATCCTGGTCGTGGACGATGAGGAAAGCCTTCGATTGCTCCGTGAGCTGTATTGGCGGACCGAGAACGGACGATCTGTCTGGCGGCGGGAAGTTGGAAAGCCGTTGGCGGCGTTGCGTCTCGAACGGCCGAACATTACGATTTGGACTAGTAGATGTCGGATGTGAACGGCCTCGATATGCTGAAAGAGATCTGCGCAATGGGCCCCTCCGCAAAGGTGCTCGTCTACAGTGGAACGGGTGGAGGGACGATGGAGAGCAAGCCTGTGTGCTGGGAGTAAGCAGCTTCGTCACAAAAGGGGGCTTGCTCCGTCCGCTCGGGGAGGCCCTCAATCCGGTGGCATAAGGGGGATTTGGAAACGTTTGGGCTTTCCATTGGTGTGCGCGCCCTCCGTGGTTTGGCGAACCTGACGATGAATGTGATTGCCCTCTTTGCAGGCTAACAGGCCTCTCGGGGATAACCACTTCTTTGAAAGATACAGAAAACCCTCGAAAGTGCCTTGTTGTGCGCAGCTTGTGTTGAGGATTGACTTCTAAAGATTGTGACGGAGCGTGTGCGTCGAGGAGCAAAAAGCAACCGTCGACACTAGCTTTTTCAGGACGTAGTTGTTCTTTGTAACGAGCTGAAACTGCTGGTGTCTTTCTGCCGTGGCGAGCGTGGACAACCAAATGGACAACCGAGTGGGGAGCTGAGAGACCAATCTTCCATGTGCTTCCTATTACGGTGGAGTATGTAAAGCGCCCGTCAGCGCCGTCCTCTGGCCGTCTATCGAGCCCGTGAGATGCCTTTTTAGGGCGAGATCGACCGGTTCTCTATTATCGAGAAAAGATCGAAAAGGCAGGATCCCTTCATTATATTGAGCTTTCGCTCGCTTCAACGAGACTGATGACCATCATGCTTTTCCCCGTATGCGGATCCAAGTCGGTGCGCATTTCATAAATTTGACCGCCAAGTATTTCAGTGAGCTCTTTAAGCAAACGGCCTTGTCCCGTAGCGAACAGCGCCTGGTGCATCTGTCTAAGTTGAACGCACCCTTCCTGGGTTTGAGTAAGCCGCTCCTCCGCTGGAATGGGGGAGGTTCTGGTCAGATCTACTTCGATTGTATTCGTAACAAACCGAACCTGGATATGGGAATAATTGGATTGCATGAAATCCTTTTGGAAGTTCAGCACGCCCAACCTGATCGAATATTCGACATCGGCCCTGCCTGTCGAGCCATCTGAAATTCTTACCGGAGGAGGATTCGCTCTGTTCCGAGTCGTGCGCGCCATAGATATTCTCCACCAAGAGGCTGTTCAACGAATCCTGCGGCCAGTGAGAGGATCTTCGAGCTCTTGTCTGTAACGGTCGAGGAGGAAGTCCTCCATTGACCCAGGAAGGGGATCGCATATTTCACCGTGCTGAGAACGCCGGATGCCGCTCGCGGTCATTGTCATGGGTTCTCCAGAGAGGGCGAGCGTTCCTTGTAGTGCTTCTCCGTCAGAACATGTATCCGTCATAGGGGCTCCTTCTTAGGAGTGATCGGCGCTGTTTTCTGATGGCCAGCATGCTGGAGCGGGAGTCGATGCGCGCCTCCATAAATCTTTCGAGGCACGCATCGCTGTATCCGTTCATATTTCGACTGCTGGACGGCACATGAGGCCGTTCTTGGCAGACGACGTAGGTGTGGGGCTAGTAGGCCTTGCTGAATCCCGGTTCGCCGTCGTAGTTCCACAACTTCTGAGCCGCTGACCACCACCAGCCTTTTTGGGTCAGCGCGTCCAGGAACGTATTGACGTCCGCGTCCTGCACGTCTCTGGTTGCCATGAACCGGCATCGGTACCAATTCACCTGCAGCAGATCGGGGCTCACAAACCCCGGCCAGACCTTCGTGCCCCGGTTTGAAATGAATTCACATTTGAAGGCTCCGATCTCGTCGAACTTCGGGATGCCTTGCTCGGTGATGATGTACATATCGATGCCGACGAGTTTGACCTCTCTCTTCTTCTTAGTCGCTTTAGCGGTTTCCGTAAATGTTGGCATAGGATATCTCCTTGTTCAGTCTGTGTGGTCAGGCTCAGGCCTTCGCATGCATTTTGTCCACGATCGCTTGCGCATATTCGTCGGTGGTCGCCGTTCCGCCCACGTCGTATGTCACGTGCTTCCGCTCGTCGAGCACGGCGAACATGGCCTTCTCGATCCTGGCCGCGGCCGCTTCTTCCTTGAGCCAGCGGAGCATCATGATGCCGGAAACCAGCACGGCCGAAGGATTGACCTTCTTCATGCCGGCGTATTTCGGGGCCGAGCCATGGACCGCTTCGAAAATCGCGCAGCCGTCGCCGACGTTGGCGCCCGGCGCAAATCCCAAACCGCCCACCAGTCCAGCGCAGAGGTCCGTGAGAATGTCGCCGTACAGATTCGGAAGCACCAGGCAGTCGAACTGCGCCGGATTTCTCACCAACTGCATGCAGCAGTTATCCACGATGATGTCACCGGACTCGATGTCCGGATACTTTTTGGCGACCTCCCGGAAGGCATCGAGAAAGAGCCCGTCCGTCATCTTCATGATGTTGGCCTTGTGGACGCAGTAGATCTTCTTGCGCCCGTTGGCCTTCGCCCACTTAAAGGCAAAGTCGGCGATGCGATAGGAGCCGGGCCAGGTGATGACCTTCAAGCATTGCGCGACTTCGTCTGAGACCATGTGCTCGATGGCCGCGTAGCAATCTTCGGTGTTCTCGCGAAAATTAAGAATGTCGATCTTGTCCCATGGGCGCTTGAGCACGGGTATCAACTTGGCCGGACGCACGTTTGCATACAGATCGAATACCTTGCGGAGCGTTACGTTCGCGCTCTTGTGGCCGGTCCCGATCGGTGTGGTGGTCGGGCCCTTGAGGGCCACTTTGTTTTTAGCAATGTTCTGAATCGTCTTGTCGGGCAGCAGGGTCCCGTGCTTCTCCAGACAGTCCAGGCCGATCTCCTCGTACTCCCATTTGATATTGGCCCCGCTCGCGTCGATCACCAGCCTGACCGCTTCGCAAATTTCAGGGCCTGTGCCTTCTCCCGGTAACATCGTCACAACATGCTGTGTTCCCATTGAACAACCTCCCTTAAGCAGCAAGGGCGATCGGACCATCCGTTCCCCTTCTTCACGCTCAACTTTGCAAAGTGGATTCCAGATTTCTCGGTGGCTGTCGGGTGAACCGGCGATCGAAAAATCTCAGCAAATACAGGGACACAAAGGATCGGAAGCTCGCGGTGCGTGCAGGTTCTCTTGAAGGTCAGAGAATCCTCGTGCATCGACACACGGGCTGCACGGCAAGGGGTGCGTCATCGCTCGCTGACGTTCAGCGTTGTTTGGCCAGACGTGGAAGAATCGGAGAGGTGAAATACAGAGGAGCGGAGTACTGGGCTGGGCCAGGCAGCCGACACCGGTTGGGACGGTGATGAGTGGATGGTTGAGCAGCTCCCGGACGGCGCCCGGAGCGCTCCGTTCATCCCGGCCACCATCACCAGGACACGGGCTTGCAAGAACGGGCTCGTCGCGCGGGAGCCGCCGCGTCAGGTGAGCGGCGCAGCGCAACGCCGGAGCCGATCCATAATCGCCACGCCGAGGCCTCGCGCCTCACAGGGCTCAGCGTACAGACGGTCGAGGCCGAGTGCGTCCAGCCGCCGCAGTGCTGCGAATAAATTCCGTGAGACTTCCTGAAGGTCGCCGGATGGCGAGAGCACTTCGACCGCACAGAGACTGTTGTCTCGGTGACTCAGCTGTGACATGGCCAGCAGCCCGGCGCGTTCTTGGTCATGCAGAACGGGTCGAACGTCCGGATCCGCCAGAACAGTCATCGGAGTGCGGGTGGCATAGTGGCGGCGGAGTTGGCCTGGTGCGGTCATGTTCCGTATCGTCGGTGTGGGTGTCACCGGCCCGATGACTTTCCGGATCTCAGTGAGCGTGATGGTTCCCGGTCGCAGAAGTTCCGGCCAGGTTCCCACCATCGACACGATGGTGGACTCCACGCCGATCGGACAGGGTCCTCCGTCGAGAATCAGGTCGATGCGATCGCCGAGCCCATCCACCACATGGTGGGCGCAGGTCGGGCTGACGTAGCCGAATGGATTGGCGCTGGGGGCGGCGATTGGAACTCCCGCTTCACGGATCAGCGCCTGCGCCACCGGATGAGACGGCATCCGGACGGCAACGGTAGGGAGCCCTGCCGTCACAAGATCGGGAACCTGTTCTCGTTTTTGCAGTACGAGTGTCAGCGGGCCCGGCCAGAACACATCGATCAGCCGATGATCGCGCGCCGATAGGGACGGGGCCAGTGCATCCAGGGCCGCCCGGTCGGCAAGGTGTACGATGAGGGGATCGAACGATGGCCGTTGCTTGGCTTCGAAGATACGCGCCACTGCGTCTGGATTCAGCGCATCGCACCCGAGCCCGTACACTGTTTCGGTCGGGAAGGCGACGAGGCCGCCGTTCCGGATCACGCCGGCAGCCAACCGAATGGACTCTGGATCCGATGCAGGAAGTATTTGAGCAGTTGCCATGGTGCTGATGATCAGCAAGAGAGGAGGAGTGCACGTTGTGTCAGCACACTCAATGTGGCACCGTTTACCCGCATGCAGAGTTCCTTCGGATCACTTTTTACGCCTCACGTTTCACGGTAAGCTCTATTGACTTGTACTGGCATCGGGCCGGTTATTCTCCCAATAGCCTTTGTCGGGCAGCCCCTTCGCCTCGATGGTAAACTGCCCCGCCTCAATGGTCAGCCATTGCTTCTGCGAGCAACAGGTCCCGTCCGGAAGAACATCCCACGAACCACGACGGACCACCAGCGGCCCGGTTGAGAGGTCATCGAAAAACGCACCCCGTCTCCCGATCCCGTACAAGTTCCGATGGGGGACTTTCACAACAATCTCGGTGTCGGTCCAGGATTGCACCAGGGCCGCCGCACCATTGAAGAGCACTTCCGTCCGCGAGACGTTGGAGATGACCGTGCTCCCGGAATCCGGCTCGTTGATCTCCACATCCAGCCGCCGCTTATAAGCCTTCTGGCTCAATTCCAGTCCGGTATGTTCCGCCGTCTTCAGAAACGTACCGAACCCTTTGCCCTTGATCGTCACCAGATCATCCAAGCCGGCTGACTTCGGCTCATAGGATTCGACGACCGGCGTCACCAGCGTAAAGGTACCGGCGTCGGTGACCAGTTCACCGCGTTCCTGACAGCAGGACCCATCCGCCTTCGGCTTAGTCGCACTGCGGTAGATGCGCACGGGACCGCTCTTCACACTGAACGGCACCCATACATCGATGCGGTCGTCATTCCACCGGTAGATCACCGCCGGCACCCCGCCGATCTCGACGCGATTCTCGCCCTTGTTGAAATCCATGAAGCTGTAGGGAGTTGATCCGCTTTCGGAGTAGAACCCGAAATGCTCTCCATTGATACGGAGCAATGTCCCGATCGGAGCGCTCGCCGGCGTAACAGGCATGGCCTTGGGCACATGTACCGTAAACGTACCGAGTGTTCGCTCGCGCCCCTGCCGTTTCAGCACGAGCGGTCCGGTTTCCGCTCCGAGCGGCACGTGCGCGACAATGACATCGTCTTTCCACTGGGCAATCGTCGCGAGATTGTTCCCGATCAAGACGGCATCATCCGCCCCCTTGGTCCCGAAATCCTGGCCGAACAACACCACCTTCGTCCCGACCGGTCCGGTCATCGGATCGACCCGCACGCTCGGCACCAGCGCGAGCGACACCGCATTGCTCGTCACATATTCCACCGGCGCACAACAGGAACCATCGGCGAGCGGGTCGGATGAGGCCAACCGCACGACGACCTCCCCGGGCGCCGCATTCGTGGGAATCTCTACCTCGATCTTGTCGTCTTTCCACCGGCGCGGACGCACCACCACACCGCCGATCACCACATCGTTGACGCCGAACATCGTATTGGGATCGCGCGCGCCGGCCGTGGCACCGAAATGTTCACCGGTAATCGTCACCATCGTGCCGCGCTCCGCCTCCGTGGGCGTGATGGATTCGATGCGCGGCTTCACCACCGTGAAGGTACCGGCTGACAGCTTCTTCTTCCCGATCATCACCTCGACGGGACCAGTCGCGGCCTTGAACGGCACTTTCACCTCGACCAGATCGGACTCCCAACGCTGAATCAGCGCCGGCATCCCGGCGAATGTCACTTTGTTGAACTGGACGGATTTGAATTGACCCAGCCCTTTGCCGCTCACCACCACCGTCGCGCCGGGCGTCGCGTGATTCGGTTCGATCATGACCTGTTGAACGGACGCGCCGATTTCCAGTGGATTTCCGGTAAATCCGAGGGTGATGAACAATGCCGTCATGCCCCACCGTTTCCGGAACGGATTCATTAGTCGACCCATAGGGCCCTCTGGATATTGTTGAGTATAGAAACCCATCCTGCCCCCCATTTTCTACAGTACTTGTTAAGACCTCAGGATGCTCTCTCTCCGTTAGCTCGTATTGCAGCAGATGGGCCTGTTCCGGAGCCGTCCATACCTAGGCGACCTCGACGTCTGCGAGCTGATCGGCGGGCACCAGCGTGACAGCATCCCAGCCTCCCGCGCCATAGTATCGGCAGTAGGATCGTGTTTCTGGTTCCACCACGATCAATCGAATCCAGTGGTTGTGAAACAGGGTTTCCAGCAGCGGCTGCCTGGCGATAATCGCCGCCACCCGCGACCGCGGTGCCTCGATAATGGCGGTGAGACGGAGCGGATCGTGATAGGGCGTTGAGCCGTTCATAACCGACTGAACGGGTAGTCCCATGCGGAGGTCGCTCTGGTTCCCGGCCATGACACCGATACGGCCGGTCACGTTGTGGTACACCTTGCTGCCGCTTCCGTAGGTGTCAGGCGCCACAGTGGAGAAATAGTATTCGCTGTTGATCCATTGGGCAACGATCAACGGCGCCGTCATGATGATCTCGAGCAGTTTGCCGTCCTGATCGGCCGCATGGTCATAGGAATGCAGAAACGCGCGGCCCTCCAGATTGTGACCGGTCGTCAAGCGGCGGCTGCCGATAATGAACCAGCTGTTTCTGGCGAGGCCCCATTCCGGACGGACTTGAGCCCAGTCGAGGCTGCGTCGTTCGATCGCCCGAAGCGCCGCGTCCTGCATCGGCTCCCCGCCATCGCCCGCGAGTCTTCCGTACCGCTCCAGGGCCGCTTCGGCCCCCGCCATGGCGATATCCTCCAACACCTGCGTCAGCTCTTTCCGGTGCGTAGAGGGCACGTCTTCGAGGTCGCCGACGGTGAGGTGGTCGGTCGTCGTGTCGTGGCGTGCCGCGACGAAATGGGTATCGCCGGGAATGACAAACCCTCGCTTCGCCAACAGCTCTCGAACCTGCGGCCGATTGGCGATCGTGGCAAATACCCGGGCGTTGGGCAGGCCCTGGCTGCCGCCGCAGGCGCCGCAGTCGAGCGCCGATTCGTAGGGGTTGTTCTGAGAGGTGCTGCCATGTCCGCAGAGAAAGACGAGCCGCGCGAAGGAGGAGGTGAGTCCCATCAAACGCAGCGAGGTTTCCACATAGTAGGCCTGCTCGGTGGGGGTGAAACCGGTGCGTGTAATACGGTCGATGCGGACCGCGGTGTCGAGTCCCGTGATATGGCATTCGCGGCGGAGATCCTCAAGGACTCTGGTTTCGTGAGTCGGCCCGAGTACGAGCAGATGGCCGAGTTCCCCCGGGATCACGGAGAGTCGCGGCCTGTCGGACAAGGCCTGCAGCCGGATGTCCTCCAGCCGTTGCGGCGTCAGGAGGGACCCCTCTACGTGATGGTGCGTTCTGAGCCAGCGCAGGATTCGCATCCTTTGTTCCGCGGCCACCATCTCATGGGCCTCGGAAGTGGTGAGCTTATCTACTGTCAGAGATGTGGCGACGGGCGGTATCAGCGTGCGTCCGATCCACGCGGCGATCCGGTGATACCATCGTGGGAACAGCGTTTTGCCCATCAACGCCCAGCCGAAGAACCACCCGACGGCTTCGACCATGACGTACGGGGTGATGACGTTATGTTTCAGATCATGCAGCAGTTCCTGCCCGGCTTTCACCGCAGAGGCCGTCGCTCTGCGCCGTTGGGCCGTGCCGCCGTCATAGGTGCGCGGGACTTCCCGCAAGACATGTTTGGGCTTCAGCAAAACCGGGCAGAGTGCGGTCTCATGCGGCTCGTCGAGGGATCGGTATGACATGGGGAGGCCAAAGAAGCCAGCAAAGCCATACGTTTCATAACCGCCGCGCTGTTCGAGTCGGCGACGGAACACTTCGGATCGGACGTCGATGCAGAAGATAAACTGCGCCAGAGGTCTGGCCGGAGCAGACAGTTCCGTCCTCACGCCTTGTGATTCGGTCCGAGTCAGTCTTGCAAGCACGGTCCGTTCGGCGGTCAGTTCGGCGGCTTCCAGCCATCGCCTGCTTCGCTCAAAGGCAGGGAATCCGCGCAGCCACGTGGTCAGTTTCTCGCGTACATCAGGAGCAGCTCCCGTAAGCTCTTCCGGGGTGATGCCAAGGGCGTCGGCAAGGCGTGCAAGGACTTGCGTGTTTGCCTGGTGCGAATGGGCCCGCCGGCTGTTCCGTTGTTCGGCGTACCACCGATGCCCCGTTTGCTCCCACTCCTCGGGCTGCGCCGGCTTCCACCGGCGGCGGAGCCGATGGGCTTCGGCGACGGCCTGTGTAGGAGCCAGTCCTGCCTGTAGCACACGCCTGAACCAGAGGGCATGGGGGTGACGGCGTGAATAGGCCTGGATGGCCTGGACGTCTCCCGGGCAGCCGAGCGCTGAGCGGCAGGCGAGGGCAACGAGCTCCCGTTCGTAGAATAGGCGGACCGCGAGATATTTGACCAGGTCGATGCGATAGGCCTCTTGCCAGGGATCCGATGTCTGGTCGGCGCGCCATTTGATATAGCCCGACCAACCGGGCAGCGCTGCCAGATGGAGAGACAGATAGTCCTGCCAGAGGGCTGTCGGGACCCGCATCATGTGGAGTGCTTGCAGCAAGGCATCTTCCGGGCGGTCTGAGAGCGATCGGATCTTTTCTGCTCGCTGGGCGATGCCCAGGAGGGAGAGCGTCCAGTCGTATTGTGCGGCATGTTTCCAGGCTCTGAAAAAGGTCTCTTCCCGATGAGGCATCGACCAGGCGGCTTCTCCTTCGTCGCAGAACGCGACGCACCACTTGATCATCTCGCGGTTCATCTGATCCACGATGCGGGTCCCGAGGGTGCGGTCGCACCAGGCGGCCAGAGTTTCGCGAAACGGCCAGTTGTCGGAGACTGGATGATGACGGTCCAGGTTTCCTTCCCCCCGATCGGCCGGAAGGGTTTGTTCCATCCAGGATTCCAGCAACGTCACCGCTCGTTTCTCATCCGCCCGGGCGGGAGATGACGTCTGTGCAAAGTGCTCCGAGGGCTCGACCTCATGAACCAGCGCTGCCCGGAGGATGTCACGGTGGGAGAGGGTACGGCGACCCACTCGCACCGAGCTATCCGTTGCCAGCGGGATCAGTACCTGGTCGATGGCCTCGTCCGAGATACGTCCTGCACGATAAGCCTCGCGATAGACCTGAGGCGACAGGTAGCCGGCTCCGCCGAACAGCTCGGTCCCCCGTTGGATGGCTTCAGAAAATGGCAGGTGTTCAAGCCCCTGCAGCGGGTTGCGGGAGATGAACGTCCGCATCGGCCAGAGCCGGGCTACGACCTCTCCGGCCAGGTTGACATAGGAGCGCAGTTCCATGCGGTCGGTGTCAGTGTAGTGGTGTAGGTGGTTCATGGTTCCCCCTTGATGACCGTATGGCTCAGCAAGAATGAGGCCGATCGTTAGGGGGGGAGAGATTGCTGCGTTTGCAGGGATTTTCTGAAAGTTCCGGCCGGATGAATCCACTTGGTTGTGTGCTGTGCTGATTGCATTTCTGTTCGCCGGTGCGACGACGCACGTAGGTGCAAGCGCGCACGTTATAGATCGGGCAACAGCAGAGGGCACTTGTCGGGGAGACTGAGCGCGCGGCGAGGATGCGGGGACATTTACATATGCCCCAGCTTCCGGAGGGTCTCCATGCCACGGCCTTCATCCTGCGCGCGGCCGGATCGCTCAGCCACCGTGGTGCTGCGCAGTTCGGTGATGATCTGCGGGATCGTGTTGGCGCAGGAGTTCACGGTGCCGGTGCAGGGCACGCAGCCGAGGCTCCGATAGCGGGTGCCGGCGCCCCGGTCGAAATACAATTCCGGAAGAGGAACCCGTTCCTGTTCGAGGTATTCCCAGATATTCAGCTCGGTCCAGTCGAGCAGCGGGTGCACGCGCACATGAGACCCGGTGGGAAACGTCGTCTTGTATTGATCCCACAGTTCCGGTGGCTGGTCGCGGAAGTCCCATTCGCCGTGCTTGTCGCGCAAGGAAAAGTAGCGTTCCTTTGCCCGCGTGCCCTCTTCGTCTGCGCGGATACCCAGAATCACGGCCGTCCACTTGTGCTTCGCGATGGTCTGCTTCAGCGCCTCGATCTTCATCGCCGTGCAGCAGGTGACGCGGCCCCGGTCAGGGCCCATGCCGCCGGCCAGGGCTTCGCGGTTCTGGCCGACGACGAGATCGAGGTGCCATTCTCTGGCAAGGCGATCGCGATAGTCGATCAACTCCGGCATTTCATAGCCGGTATCGATGTGCACCAGCGGAAACGGGACATGACCGAAGAAAGCCTTTCTCGCCAGCCACAACAGTACCGTCGAGTCCTTGCCCATCGACCAGAGCATGGCAAGATCGTCGAAGTGTTTGTAGGCTTCGCGAAGAATATAGACGCTTTGATCTTCCAGCGCTCTCAGGTGTTGCACGAGTGTGCTCCTCTTCAATAGGCTGCCGGCCCGGAGAGCGTGCGATTCGATACCAGATCGAGCAAATGAAGTCCGTCGAATTGTGCCGCTGTCTGTCCCACGGTAATCAGTCCGATCGATCCTTCCTGCGTGATCCACTCGTCCGCCACTGCGGCAACCTGGGCGCCGTCGACAAACACACTCAGCCGCCCGCGATCCAGGTGAAGGAAGTTGATCCGTTGAACCCTCAAGCTGTGCCAGGGCCGTTGGGCGAGCTTCACGGTGATGTCTCCCAGCACGGTCGTGCGGCCGTCGGTGACGCGACGCGTGGTCAGCTTGCCGGTCGAGGGATTGAGCGTGACCGAATAGAAATTCCGGTTATCGCGCACCGCCAGCGCGAGTCCGGCTTCGCCGCCGCTGCCAGGCGACAGTTCGGCAACCTGGACAGTGGCATCCGGATAGGTAGTGCTGATGTGCTTGGCTAACAGCAGATGAGCACAGTCGTCCGTGCCGCAGGGGCGGTCCTGGATGACCAATTTGTTGTGTGCGGGCAGTTGGTTGTCAGATTGTACGCGCCAGCCCGACGCGTCCGCTCCCGGTGTGCTGAGGACGACGAATCCTGTCGGCACTGTTTCGGGAGTATCCTGCTCAAAGTTCCACTGCCAGACGATATCTTGGTGCGGGGGCTTCGCGTGCACTTCGACATTGAGCACATCGGGGGCGCGCACCGGCGTCGGCAGGGTCACGCGCTGGCCGTCCTGGACCAATGCCTTCACCACATCGTTCCCGACGAGGTAGGGCCATAAGCCGGTCACGCCGCTCAGACGTTCATGCTGGTCTTTCACCGCATGGAGGCGCGCCTGCAGGCCATCGGGCGTTCGGGTGAAGGCCAAGGCCTCGCCGAGCAGCAGTGCTTGCGCCGGTACCAAGCGCGCGATCGGGGTATCGGCCAGTTCCATCGCCTGGCGCGCTTCGTCCTGAGCCTGCTGGAGCCAGGGATGATCGTATCGGCGTTCCCAGCTCACCCATTGAATGCGGTCCCAGGCGAGGTCCGCAAGCAGCCGGCTGCGCACTGGAAAATTGTCCGTTTCTGTGGCGCGCAGGAGCGATTCATGGAGCGCGAGGGCCGCAGGCACATCGTTATTCCACCGGTGCAGCACTCCCAGTTGGCGCCGTAATTCCGGTGACGCGGTACCGGTTCCGACCGCCGCTTCAAGCGCTTGGAATGCGCCGTAAAAGGATTCCGCTGCAGGTGAATGTCCGACGGCGACATCGGTCAGTTCCTGGCGCCATGTCTGTGCCTGCAGGTTCCAGTACAGCTCCGCCACCTGCCGCTTCATGGCCTCATCAGGCGCACCGATCCCTGCTTTCGCCAGTCCTTCGCGGAGGAAGGCATCGAATTCGAGCGCGCCCAGCTGGGCGTTCACGTGAGGATCGGTTGGATCGAGGAACAACAGTGAGGCAAACAGCGCCCGCTTCTCCTGCTTGTCCGCCGTCAGTTCCGCTTGCTTGAGCAGGGCGGAATATCGCTCGCCCGCCAGGGCGCGAGTCCACCACCGGACCGAGCCCAGGACGAAGTGCCCTCGAATCTCCGGCTGAAGCGATGCATCGGTCGGATTTGAGCCATAGGATGTGGCGGGAATGCGTGGCGCATCGGGGAGCACTTCGTTGATGACGGCACGATCTTCGGCGTAGCCGAGGCGGCGCAGATTACTGGCGACGACCAGCCGGATGACGACACTGTGAACCGGCTGGTAGCGGCGGGCCGATCCGCTGGCCCACCAGACTTCATTCGGCGCCAGAGCAATGGGTGCGGCGAAGGGATCGGGGTACGTGACTTCCAGTTCGACCAGGGTGCCGCCGACTGTCGAGGGTGTGGCGGTTCCCCGACCGATGGCAATGGGACGTGTCGGGGAAACGGTGCGGAGTTCGACAGTCGGAGGCGTTTTGAGGCTTGACCGGACTGCGGCGGGCGACAGGAAGAGGGCGGGCGGATAGTCTTTCCAGAGGCTGGCGTGTCGATGGGTTTCGGACAGCAGGCCGAGGCCTCGCCCGCGCGCAGTCGGTCCGAGCACGCCCGGCTCGGAGGTGTCTTCGATCATGGCGCGATAGGCGTTGATCGTGTCGTCGTAGCAGGTGCGCGCGACCTGCGATCTGGTTGGCAGCGATCTTGTTACCGCGTTTCGGAGGCGGCTGAGACAGCCTAAGTCGAGACGGGCCCAGTCATCGGTGCGGCCGGCTGCCAGGGCTTCGGCATACCGCAACGTCAGGCGGGCCGATTCGTCTGCGCGGATTTTCCCCTGCGCATTTCCGGCCGCCGCAAGCCCGCCGTGACCCAACGAGATTCCCATTGCCGCCAGCAGTACAACCAGACATGTTCTGAAGTGTGTGTGCCTGTGCATAGTGCCTCGATTCTTTCTTTATGGAGCGAGTGAATAGTCGGGCTTCCCCCCGTGCGGATATGTTCGTTTGCATCGGACGATCAGAGTTGCTGTGCCACGTCCACCCACGCATTGATCGAGCGCCGGAGCATACGTCACCGTCCCTGCCGGTGTGACTTCAAACGGAAAGTCGAAGGTGAAGCTGACAAACTTGTATTGGCCTGGTTTTAGCCGCAGCACTCGGGGCTCCGTCGTCCGATAGGCATCGGACGTTTCCGGATCGGACGTCCAGATCGACGGGGTCACCCCCGGTACGTGCCACCAGCTTTGCGACACGATCGCCGTCGCATCGATTGTAACGGCAAACTTCTGTTCGTCCGTCTCGAGTTGGTTCGCCTTTGCCGGGAGGCCGCTGTCGACAAAGACCAGCAGGCTGGCGAGGACGCCGGCCACCAGCGTGGTGGTTCCCCGGATGGGCCGTCTCTGTGTCATGTGTGTCATAGGCTCCTATCGTTCTTTCGCCGGAATCGTGGCGACGCCGGGTGTGTCGCGAAAGATTTCCTCGACTGCGCGGCTCTCCCACTCTGTATGTGTCTCAAGTCGAAAGGCCCGCAGTACCGTGGCCCCGGTATCGACGATGGAGACGGGCTGCTGAATCGTATGTCCGTGCTTGATCCCGGCTCCGGAAGCGATCCAGGGGATGGTCGCTGAGAGGGTGGAGGTTTCTCCCTGCGCGGCGCCGGCTCCGCTCAAAGACGTCACAAACACCGTGGTGTGCCCCAGTAATCCGTGGTCGTTGAAAATCGCCAGCACCGCCTCCATCGCCCGATCCACCGACCGGAGCGCCGTGCGATACTGCTCTGAAGACCAGCCGTGCTCGATGCCGGCCCGAGCCCCGTCCGGCAGGTGCACCACGAGCAGATGCGGCAGAGCCAGAATCGCATGGCCGTATCCTTGTCCGCTGGCCGCTTTCCTCACGTACTGCCTGATGTAGGCCACCAGCCGCTCCGGGCTGCATTCCGGTTTGAGCGGTCCGCACACCTGATAGTCGGTATAGGGTTCCGGTTTTGCCAGTTGGTACAGCGACTCATCCATGAAGAAGATGGCGCTGTCCCGCCCGCCGCTGAGATCGAGATAGTCGAAGACTGTCGGAGGTCTCGGATAGCCCCGGCTGAATTCGAAGGTGTCCCAGGTGATGCCATGTTTCTCAACCGGCAGACCGGTGAGGAGAGAGGCCATCGCGGGGAGACGGCTTGGGGATGGGACGGTACCGGCTGACCAGGTCGCGGCTCCTTCTTTGGCCAGCCGCGAGAGAGCAGGCATCGGTCCGGTCTTCAAGGATTGCCGATCGACCCCTTCGAGGACGAACAGGATCACATGGTCCGCGGCCGCGGGAGTCGGAGATACCGGACGTCCGGGAGTCGCGGCACCGGACTCAGCGATCTGTGCGAACAGACCGGTCACGATCAGGATGAAAATGGTGAACCGTAGTGTCATCGCGGCCTCCAGATTGGATGCGCGCCGATTCGTTCTGAGAGCATCGGCCCTTCATCGTGGATGATCGGCGCGTCGATGCCGGATCAATGCAATCGTCGGTCCCGAATTCCAGGGCGATCAGGAGGTCGGATCTGGCGTGATTTCAAAGAAAATTGAGGGGTGTGGCGTTCGCCTGTAGGAATCAGGGATTGTGAGATCTGCAATCGTGTGCGTACGCGCACGGTCGGATTGGCGGTGTCGTGCGCCAGTGCTCGACGTCGGTTAGGTCTATGCTTTGCGGCGGCGATCCAGCATCCAACGAGTGATGCCGAGGTGTTTGGCTGCGAGGGTTTTGTTGCCGTTGGAGCGCTGAAGCACTTCCGCAATAATACGGTCTTCCAAATCCGAGAGAGACAGTTCGCCGAGTTGAAACGTCAGGTGCATCCGGTTCGGGTCATCCGGAGCGGGAACGTCCGGCGCGGGGAGGGGCGTGGTGCGAGCACTCACAGACTGATCGGCTTGCACATCGGCCGGAAAGTGTTCGGCTTCGAGCGAATCGCCCTGGCAGAACAGTACGGCCCGCTCGATGAGGTTGCTCAACTCCCGAACGTTACCGGGAAAGGCATAGCGGCGCAGGACAGCTTTGCCGTTTTCTCCGATCATGCGCACCGGTTTTTTGAGGGCGACTGCGGAGCGGGCCATAAATTGTTCGGCGAGCGGGATGATATCATCGGCCCGTTCGCGAAGCGGCGGGACGGTCAAGGTGACCACGTTCAATCGAAAGTAGAGATCTTCGCGGAACTCGCCTTTCGCCACGGCCTCTTTGAGATTGCGGTTGGTGGCGGCCATGAACCGGACATCGACCGGAATCGTCGCCGATCCACCGACACGGCGGAGGGTCCGCTCTTCGATGACGCGGAGGAGCTTGGCCTGTAACGGAAGCGGCAGATCGCCGATCTCGTCGAAGAGGAGCGTTCCGCCCTCGGCCATCTCGATCAATCCGGTCTTTCGTCCCAGGGCGCCGGTGAACGATCCCTTTTCATGGCCGAACAGCTCGCTTTCAAACAGCTCGCGGGGGATCGACGGACAGTCCACCTCGATACAGGGTTTCTGCCCCCTGGCGCTGTTGTAGTGAATCACGCGGCTCATGTACTGCTTGCCGGTGCCGGTTTCGCCCTGGAGTAGCACGGTGACCCGGTCGGTTTTTGCCAGTTCCCGGAGTTGGCTCAGGAACGCCAGCGTAGCGGGGCTTTTGCCGATGATGCGATCCAGTGCATACCGTTCCACATCCTGCCCGCTCTGCAACCGGACCTGGCGTTGCAGCGTGAGTAGCTCGGTGGCCCGGCGGAGCGCATGCTGCAAGTCCTCCATGTCGATGGACTTGGCGACGAAGTCGAAGGCGCCGAGCTTGGTCGCCTCCACGGCATCCTTGACCGTTCCTCTCGCCGTCAGGAGGATGACCAGCAGATGGGGCGACATTTGTTTGACCCGGGCCAGCACATCGAGACCCGAGAGGTTCGGCATGACTAGATCGAGGATGAGAATGTCCGGCTCGAACGACCGCAGTAGTGCGAACGCCTCTTCGCCGGAGCCAGCGGTTTGCACGACATAGCCCTGATCGCTCAGCCGGAGCGCAAAGGCCTCGCGCACCGAGGGTTCGTCTTCCACCAATAACAACTGCCAGGTCATGCGAGTCCTCGTGTTCCAACAGGCAGCCACACATCGACCACGGCGCCGTTTCCCGGCGGGCTGGTGATGGACAGCTGCCCGCCATGGCGCTCGACGATGTCATGCGTGATCGTCAGGCCGAGTCCGACGCCCTTCGCCTTGCCGTTCGTGAAGAAGGGTTCGAAAATCCGCTGCAAGTTGTCCGGCGCGATGCCCTTGCCGGTGTCCGAAAATCGGAGGAGGACTCCGGCGCCGCGCTTGGTTTCGGGGCCGACCGTGATCGCCAGCTCGCCTCCGTCGGGCATGGCGTCGATCGCATTCATCGAGATGTTCAAGCACACCTGCTGAAGATGGGCGCGCGAGGCCTCGATGACCGGCAGGTTGTCCGCGATGGTCTTCCGCACGGCGATGCGCTGCTTGGAGAGATTCGGACGGAGCAAGGCCAGCGTGTCGTCGATGAGCGACGGCAGATCGCAGGGCCGGAGATCGAACGGCCGCGGTCGCAGCTGTCCCAGATGGGATTCGAGCAGTTCGTCGATCCGCGCCGCTTCGCGCGCGATAAGGCGGCAGCGGTCCCTGGCGGACTGAGGGAGCTGGCTCTGCTCGGCCAGATGGGTGGCGAGGCTGCCGAGGCCGATCAGGGGGTTGCGCACTTCATGCAAGATCCCCCCGGCCAACTGCCCCACGAGCTTGACCTGTTCGGTATGGCGCAGCGCTTCCAGCATCTGTTCCCGCTCGCTCAAGTCGGTGAGGATGGCCATATAGAACTGGGTGGTGTCGTCCTGGTCCTTCACGGGGCTGACGCTTTCCCAGACCAGAAATTCTGAGCCGTCTTTGCGCCGGTTGACGAAGCGGTCAACGAACGGCTGCCCCGAGTGGAGCGCCTCCCAGAGGCGCTCATAAAACTCCGGCGGATGCTTGCCGGACTTCAAGATGCCGGGACGCCGGCCCAGGGCTTCCTCGCGGGTCCAGCCCGTCATCCGTTCGAGCGCGGGGTTCCATTCCAGGATGCGGCCGTCGGTATCGGTCAGCATGATGCCGTCCTGCGCCGACATGAAGAGCCGGTGGTAGAGATCGCGCTGGGTGTCGGCCCGCCTTCGCCGCTCTAGTACGGTGGCGACCGTGTTCGCGACCGCGCAGAGAAACTCCTGTTCCTTCCCCGTGAAGTCCCGCACCTGTTTCGAATGAGCGGTCATGACGCCGTAGACGCGGTCTTCGACGAGCATCGGGACGCACATACCGGCGATGCCCCCATGTTCCGTGAGGAGCTTGGAGGGGGTAAACCGGGTTTCGTTCCGGAGGTCCCGCACAACCACGGGCACGCGCTCGCGAATGGCAAATCCGGCCTGTGAATGCGTGCCGCCTTCGATCGTCAGTTTGCCGATCAAGTCCTCTTCAAGGCCGATTCCCGCCACGACGGCGAGGTGATCGTCGGATTCCCTGGCGATCAGAATCTTGCACAGCTCCACTCCCAGGGCTTGCGCCGTATGCCGCACCGCCTCATTCATCAGGTCTTGAGCCGAGGCGTCGCTGACGGCGAGGGTTCCGATCCGGGCCAGCACCGACTGGAATCGGGCGACCTGGGAGGCTTCATGCGCGAGGACGGTCTGTTCCGTCACGTTCTGCAAGACGAGGAGCACGCCGGTATCTCCATGGTAGGGGACCACGTTGAAGCGGCATTCATAGACCAGCGGCTGTCCGTCACGACCAGTCAGGTGATAGGCCGTGGTGCCGCGCGCCCCCAGAGAACGCTGGTTCCAGGCGAGTGCGTCGGCGAACAGACGCGATCGTAAGGAACCGCCTGGCAATGTCTGGGGAAGACCGGCCTCGGCCGGGGTTTCGACCAATTCGCCGAACTGTGCATTTTCAAATATCAGGAGGCCGCGGGCCATCAGGCAGAGCCCCCCCTCGATGCAGTCGCTGACCCACGCCAGGATTTCGGCGGCGGCGACTTCCGGTTTGGCCACGGCAGGTTCGCGGGAACCGCCGGATTGTACGGTGGGCATATCGGTCGTACCTACTGAGAGCGCCTGTGTGGGTGATGGTGCCAGCGCATCTGATTGCGCAGTATACCGAGTCGAACGGCGACCCGTCGAGCGATGGGGAGGGCGCCCGCTCGAATCGGATCGCTTACTTCGGGGCAAAATGGTCCCGCCGGCTGACGGCCACGTCGGTCACGAACATCGCGCCTGAATGCCGGTTGAAGAGCGGGCCCAGACCGGCCAGAATCGGCTCCACCTTGTTTTCCGGGACGACGGTGAACACCATTACCTGGCTGCTCGTGTCGTTGAACAGCAGATGCCCCTCGTGAAAACCGTGATGCCCTTTGCCCGAGATATTATTGATAATCGTATAGCCGGTCGCTCCGGTCCGGTCCAGCAGGTCGGTGATAAACTTCAACTGGTCGCCCTGCACGATGATCTTGATCTCTTTCATCGAGTGCAGTGTCAGGATGCTCATGGTGATGTCCTCCTCGGTTCAGACTGCCGTACATTTATCTCGTTCGTAACGTCGCTCGGGTTACCGGTCAGGTCCCGCTCGAATTTCGAAGCCTCTCGTTCCAGCGGGGCCGTTGACGAGACGCGGCCCCGACCGGTTTGAGCCGCGGGTAGAGAGCCCGCAGCAGGTCCTCGACGTAGAGGCCGCCCAGGAAGGCCACGTAGAGGCGCGTGTGTAGAGTGGTGAGTCCCGCCGGGAGCATCGGCTGATATCCGTGAGCGTTGCCGTATAGGACCCCCCAGACGCCGATGATGATCAGGGCTGACAGCGCGACAACGGTATCGAAGAGACCCTGGTGCCAGGCAGCCGCTTGGAAATAAGCGGCGACTTGTTCCGGTGCGGGATACAGGAAGTGCGTGAAGGTCTCTCCCGCCCAGAGATAGGTCAGGCCGATGAAGGTCAGGGTCGCGAGCATCGTGAGCGAGATTTTCCAGGAAGCGACCATGTTCAGCCGGTAGAGACTGAACATGGCCTGCGCCGACGTGACCCAGGCAAAGAACAGAAAGATCATGGTGCTCTGTGATTCGAACAGGGAAATGTGGACGAGGCCGTGAGCCATCAGCAGAATCAGGAGCGGCAGGACGAGCGTGATGGCAAGTCCGGTACCCCAGGGCACGAACGAGAACGCCGGTGCGTCGCCGACCTGGCGGGACTCAGGGAGCTTGTACTCGGTTCGTGCCTTGCGGATGTGATCGCCTGAATTCAAGAACAACGTGGCTTTGAAGAGGCCGTGGGCGCAGAGATGAAAAATCGCGAGCGCGAAGGCGCCCAGGCCGCATTCCATGACCATGTAGCCCATCTGTCCCATGGTCGAGTAGGCGAGTGTGCGTTTGATGCTCGATTGGGTCAGCATGGTTGAGGCGCCGATCAATGCGGTGAGCGCGCCCACCACGAACAAGATGTTGAGCGTGGTCGGAGCCTGGCCGAACAGCGGCGCTAGGCGGTTCACCAGGAATCCTCCGGCATTCACGATGCCGGCATGCAGCATCGCTGAAACGGGGGTCGGCGCTTCGATCGTGCCGGGCAACCAGACATGAAACGGAAACTGCGCGGACTTGGTCATGATCGCGAGAACCATCAGCAGCGTGCTGCTCGTGATCGCATCCAGTTCGAACCGGGTTCCGGTCCAGAGGGTCGGACGGCTCGGCATCGCATCAAGCGCGTGGAACAGCGCCGTCAGATCAAGCGTGCCAAAGGCCGCATAGAGCGCCACGATCGCCAGCAGGAATGTGAGATCTCCGAACCCTTGGATCAGCAGAGTTGTCCGTCCCGCTTGGCGGGCCGCGGTACTGGCGCGGTTAAAGAAAATGAATGTGGCGAGCAGCCAGGTCACGGTGTGCCAGGCGAGGAAGAACCACAAGAGGTGTCCGCTCGTGACCAGAGTCAGGAGCACGAAGGTCAGCAGGCTGAGCAGACTGAAGAATCGGACATAGCCCTGGTCTCCTTGCATGTAGCGCTGTGAATACACGTGAATCACCAGGCTCACGCCGGTGATGAGGACCATCATGACGGCGGCCAGCCGATCGATCAGTACCGTGTAGGCAAGAGGTCTGGGGAGCAATACGGAAAACGTGAGGAGGAGAGGCTCGCCCTGAACGACATGATAGAGAGAAGCCAGTGCCGCGAAAGTTGACAGCGCCAGGGCGCTGACTCCGAGAGAGGAGCTTTTCTCGCCCAGTGTGGCCCCGAGCAGAACGATCAGGCCGCTTGCGAGGAGTGGTGCACCCACTGCAATGATCGGAAAAAGGAAGTCCATGAGCCATCCTACTGTAGTGGGACGTGATGTTAGAGGAATCATCAGCAAGAACAGGACCATGGGCCGTGATGGTAGGCTGTTGATCTAAGTCACAGAAGTATAACCAAGCTTCTGAAAAGTAGGTGCTGTGGTAGGTGAGTGTCATCGTGGGGTGAGCGGAGGGTCTGTGCGTGGGCGCACTGAAGTGCATTCGCGCACAAACGATTTTTGGCCAGATAGCTTAATCGAAACGTAACACTCCCAAGAGGTTGGTGTCTTCCCAGAAAACGATGACAGATCAGAGCTTGAGTAGGATGCGCTTCGGCGCGAGTTTGGGTTGCTCATCTCGTCCGTACTCATACCAGCCCTTGCCCGGCTGCGGCCGGCCTCATAAGCTTCCAATTATTTTGACGTTTCAGACTTGTGGGACCGCGCGGACAACCACGCGGACAACCCATCCTGCCCGATCGCGGCGCCCAGCCTGGCTGTCGCGTCCACGATGTTCCGCCATTCGGCATGGGTGTAGATGGTATGGATCTTCGTGGACTGCTGGCCGAGCAATGCCATGACCTCATAGTCTTTGGCGCCCAATTCCCGATTATGCGTCGAGTTACAGTGGCGCAAGATGTGGTGCGTCATCCGCTTGGAAATGCCGGCTGCCTTGGCCAACGCCAGGATGGCCGTCCGGAGATTGCCGATGTGCGTGGTGGGTCCGCCGCAGCGTTGACAGGTATAGGTGCGTGTGTCAGCCCTGGGGAGGAGCCAGCGGGCGTTCGGGTTCTGGTGTTTTAAGGTCAGAAGGACGGTCCGCATCGGCTCGGCGAGGGGGACGTCCCGATCCTCTTGGTCTTTGGGGCTCCACCCCTTCTTCACGCGAATGCGCAAGACGTTTTCTTGCTCATCCAGATCAGATGGTTCTAAATGTCTCGCCTCATCGATGCGGAGACCGCCTTGATAAATGGTTAAGAAGGGCGGGTAGTAGTGGGGCGTGAGCAGGCCTGCGGCGTCCAAGAACCCTTTGATCTCGTCGGCCGTGGGAATCTGCTTTTTCCGCTTGGGCACGGTCGGCTTTTCGATATCAGCGACCGGATTCTGGCTGGTGTACCGATAGACCTTCCTTGCCACGCGAAAGATCGCGGAGAGGCAATGGAGTTCCTTGAGGACCGTCGCGCGCTGAACCTGGAGGAGGCGACGTTGCTTCCAGGCTTCGATTGCTTCAGGCTCAATCTCCTCAAAGCGCAGGTGCCCGAAAGTGGGGATAAGTTGGGATTTTAGAATATCGCGATACCGTGTTCTTGTGTTTCCAGCCCTGTTGGCGGTGAGATATTGCCAAAACTGTCCGCCACGATCGTTGGGATCCTCTTTCGCGGGAAGCCGGCAGAAGTCGGCGAGCGTGAGCTTCTGGCCTTTGACTTGCCCCGGTGTCTTTCCGTGATACTTTTCCAACAATACTTGGGCTGCAACCGCGGCGGCGATGAAATTGGTTTTGCCGGTGGACAAGTGAATGGGCTTCGAACCGGGCCGCGGCGCGAACTTAAAATAGATCGTCGGCCGATTCTTCCGGCGATACAGGCACCCTTTGTCGATTGTCACGGTTGTGGCCATGGAACCCTCTGGTAAAATGTGGATGGGAAGTGACTCTTACGAATCGCTCTCGGTTGGCCCGCTTATCCGAGGCCCTCGGCGGTTGCGATCAATCCATGCGAGGATCTCCCACTTTACAAACCGAAGGACACCGCCAAATTTTCTATGGGGGATACGATCCGTGGAGGTCAGCGAGTAGATGTAACTGGGTTTGCATTTCAAGAAGGCACAGATCTCTGGCAGCGTCATCAATTCGGGGAGGGCGGTGGGGGTCGCGTTCATCAAAAGCTCCTTCAGTGTTGCGGGTGGGTGCTTCGGATTCTCGGTGGCTCTCGTGGTGGTCGACGCAGAGTTGGGCGTTGAGTCGTCGACGGGATCTATGGGCGCTGAAGGGGAGGGGCGTGTCGGTGCGGTTGTGGTGCGTGGCGATGTGGCGGTCCTCTGCGTGCATGCCCGCCCCCGCGTGGGACGGGCGTGGTGACCGTGCACTGGCCTGGTGTGTTTCTCGCCCATGACTCGATCCTTTCCTGAATGGCTCGAACCTCTGAGGCCCTGTAGATAGATCGAGTATGGGGTGTGTGGTGCCGATAGCGTGCCGAGATCCGTGCCATCGGGGGTGTTGTGCTGGCGAGGCGGTGTGTCCTGGGGAGTTGTTGTTACGCGATCGTCGCGATCATGATTGCTGAGACAGAGAGGAGAAAGCGGGTGTCTCTTAGGCTAAGAGGGAGTCGGTATAAGAGACGACACCCTCTTAGTCATAGTATTCATGGCGACCGTCACGTATTAGTTTTGGTTTTCCGGCGTGGCGCCTTCATGGGCTGGTCATACCATCCGGCCAGGAAAATGGCTTCGTAGAATTGTGCCGTTCCTTCATAGCGAATGACCCGCCAGCGGGTGACATGGTCCGCGCAGCGGACCACTACCTTAAAGCGTCCATCTGGTAATGGCTTTATCATCGTGTATGCTCCTTTCGTTGGGTTGTCCGTTCGGGTGTGCCACTTTCCTTCAGGCAGAAGTGTGTGAGTAGGGAGAGGTGCTTCCTTCCCACCGTCAGAGACCTACTGGGGGTAGAGGGGGCAGAATGCACTGCAGTCTTAGCATGGGTGATCACTCGTTCCTCTGTTTCAACGGATGATCGGCTGGCGTATTGGGATGGTTGGCAATTGCGCGGACGATGCGCTGAGATTTGCTGCGTATCATTCCCTTGAGCGTGATCCAGGCCGTATTGGGGTTGGCTGCCACCGCGTACCGGACACCCAAGACAGGGTCCTGGGATAGCTGATGCAAGACCTCGGGCGGGGTGAGGGCATGGCGAGCCACTTCCCGCCGGATAAATTCCACGGAATCTCCCGCCAACGTGGCGAGGAGGGCGGCTGTCACGGTAGGGTTGAGCACCACACTCCAGCGAACCATGTAGTCGGGATGGTTCGTGAATTTTTGTAACAGAGAGAGTGCCATCGGTTGCTCCGAGACCATCGTGGCCAAGGTGCGTGGATTGGATGTGTGGGTGACCGTATGACCGAGCTGACGAGCGACGTCCCCCCAGGAGATAGTGCGAATAGTGGACCCGCTCAGAGCCGAGACTGACATACGCCGCGACGGAGGATGGGGGAACAACCACGGCGTCCCCACATCGACGCCGGTCTGTGTCCCTCCCCTGTGGTTCCGTACCCACTCCTCCAAGACCTTGAGCAGAGCGGGGGATAGCTGAATAACGTTTTGGTTGTGTTCCATCGTAGATCTTCCTTTCTATGAATAACGTTGGTATGCCCTCTTGTGAGAATCTAACGGCCAATCGTGTGAGCATGCGCCCCATAACACGGCCATCAGTCCTGACTTGCCGGCAGCACGGCGACGTCGTTGTCTGATGCCACGCGTGAGGGAGTGATGATCGTCGCCCTCGTGGGTGCTGCGATCATGAGGAGCCCGTGGGAGGTACCATGACTAAGAGGGAGTCGGCATGTAAGCCGACCCCCTCTTGCGCCTTGTGCCTGGCGTCACCCGCTCACGTCGGGCGGCATGGTGACCGCCCCTTTCTGCTGAAGCACCGACCTGGCTCAGTCGATTCTGTTGCAGGCATCCTTGTGGGTGGCGGGCCCTTGTGACGCTCAGGTCCGATGGCCCGCCCGGTTCGTTTCAGCGTTGAGTCGGCGGCCGTGTGGAGCGCGTGGAGCGAGGTCCACGCACCCGCAGGCGGCGCAACTGCTGCCGGTACGCGGGCCCCAGCGTCTTCACCGCCCTCAACCGTGCAGACCGACTGGTTTGCAAGTAGGCCGTGAGGAGGGGGGCCAGCTCCGGCGTGATCGGCATCGTCTGCAGGGTCATCGTTTTGCGTGACCGGACGGTCAGCGTCCCGGTCAGTAGCTCAACAGACGACCAGTTCAGATCCAAGACGTTGGTGAGGCGCATGTGCGTCTGCGTGATGATCAGGTGCATGAGATAGACCGAGGGATGGTGCGTCCGGAGCCATGCGACGAAGGCAGGGGGATCATCCGGTGGAATGGGTGCGTTGGGTACCATGAGACTCTCCTCTGGTGACGTGTGTGGTGTGGTGAGTGTTTCTGCACGGGCGGTGACTGGTGATGGCCCGATTCCCTCCTTTCTTCTATGGGTGACTATGGGGCCGAGGGGCCGCGTTTGGAGGGGCAGTCACAGACAGGATGGCGGTTGTCTCGACGCTGTTTTCTGGGGAAGCAGGGTACGAGGTGCAGCGTGTCGCTCGTGGTCAGGACGGATCCCAGAGCGACTCACGTGGGGGGTGATTGCTCTGAGGCGTGCCTCGGGTGCCGGTCGAGATCCGTTCCATTCACCGACATGCCGGCCCGTACTCCAGCAGAGTGTTGGGTCTGGAGAATGTGAGCCAGGTCGAGTTCCTGGTGAGCCGGGGTGTGCGCGGGCCCCTGCCCCTCGCTCCGTAGTCGTGTGTGTCGACCGCGAGCAGGACCAGCTGATGGGCCAACAACGCGGCGGCCTCCCGTTGCGTGTTCATACTCCTGACGGTCCGAACGATCTCGGTGGACAGGTGGTGTATGTGGACACGGCCGTTGGGTGCGATGGCGTGTGGTGTGTGGGGGCATCTGTTTCTGGCCTGGTCGTCTTCATCGTGTGATCTTCTGGGGTGGTTCCAACGCGCTCGCGCGGGGTGACGGGTGAGGGGCTAAACGTCTGTGACACGAGCCTGATGCCTCCATTCATGGTGGCTTGCCTCGCCCCTAGTGTTGGACGTGTCGGGACACCCCCTCCCAACCTGTGCACGGGGCTGCCCGTGAGTAAATGGGGTCCGCCGCGTGTCCGCTCCTTCCACGTTGCTACCATTGTTGCTACCACGTTCCCTCCAAATGGGGGCATCCAGGAGCTACTGGGAGCTATCAGGAGCTATGTGACTGGCTGTGGGGGCAATGCGGAATCCCCTGGATTCATGGGGTGTTTCAGTCGTTGTGGTCGATCTTATATGGCGAGGAGTGCATCCCAACGCATAGTGCTGCACGAAAAATAGCGACAATTGGAATCCCCTGCGATTTCACGCGGTTCCCTCGGGGGCTGGCGGTGTCTGGAATGTGGTTGCGACCGGGGGTACTACCATGGCCGCGCCGAGGCCCAATTTCGTGAGGGCGCCATGCGAGTTCTGCGGCAGCCAGTTGGCATAGTATTTTTCGGTGGTGGTGGTATTGGCATGTCCGAGTTGACGACAGACGAAGGCGGGCGACACGCCCGCTCGGACGAGGATGCTGGCGTAGGTATGACGGAGGCAATACAGCGGCAGCCAGCGATCGAGGCCGGCGAGTCCGAGGACATAGGGCCAGGGTTGGTTCAATTGTGTTTTGGAGAGGGCAGATCGTCCCCCATCTTCGGAGAGAACGAAATCCGTGGGGCGTGGTTGGCGGACGTGTTTCCAGTAGCGCAGCCACGCACAGAGGGCGGCTTCGATTTCGACCTCTCGCTTTTCCTTCCCTTTCGTGCAGCCCAGGCGTCCATGTCTTTTGAATGTCTCCTCGACCGAGAGCATCGGTACCCCCTCGTGAATGCCCTGGCTCCCGTCCAAATCCAAGTGTTGCCACCGCAAGGCTCTCGCTTCACCTGGCCGTAACCCGGTCCCGGCGAGCAGGCACAGGGCGGTATAGTGGAGGTCATTGAGGAGGAGGCGAGCGACCACCAGCGTGCGATCCCGTTCTTGCTTGGTGAGGGCCTTCCGTACTGCGATGGGTTGAATCCGTTCCTCTGCCTTCGGGCGCGTATTTTTTCGGCGGCCCAACCGTGCGGCAGGATTGTCTGTCCGGATGCCCTCCTCGACCGCAATGGTGAAGACGGACGATGCCGTATTGACGATGTTGCGAATGGTGGCTTTCTGGAGCAGCCGTCCAGTTTTAATCGGGGCCTTCCGTTTGCCGCACCGCGCGCGCTTGTGTTTCAGATGTTCCTTAAATTTCACGATGTCTCGCCGAGTGGGTGCCGAGACGCGAGCGTTCTTGAAGTACGGCAAGATATGACCGTTCAGCGCCTGGAGGTGCCCCTCAATGGTGGCTTCTTCGAGCTCGTCTTCTTCCCAAATGTCCACACAGTGCGGGACAAAGTCCGGGAGTGTGATATTCGGATTGACGGTGCCCGCTTTCCCATTGTTGCGAAAGCCCAGCTCTTTGTTGGCAAACTCCTTGGCGTCGTCCCAGGTATCAAAAGACGGGGTCCGTCGATGTCCATTGGCATCGCGGTAGTCCACAATAAATTTCCCCGGGCGATCGCGTTTTGCTCCATCAATAATGGTCATGATCTTCTCCTTGGTGTGGCCACACAGATTAAGGTTGAGGGCACGGCATCTCAGGCACGAGGGGCGTCGGTATGTTGAGGGGGGGAGGCGTCTCGGCTCGTCGGCGTGGGCAGCCGGGATCCGAGCATGCAGGGGATGGCTGTGACACGATTACTTGGGCCTTCTCCTGCAGCATCGTCTCAATTCGGATGCGCATGATGACGAAGTACAACTCTTTGGGCGTGATCTTGGGCAGCTGCAGCCGGCGCAAGGCCGGCTGCAGTACCATGTGGCTAAACACGCCGGGATTCCATGGGTGTCCACTCATTTCTCCAGGAAAGAGCCAGTCGTGAGCCTCGGTGGGATAGCGGTGGTCTCTGAGAAATGTGACCTGTTCATCAATCGTCTTGAGGGCGTTGGCGGACACCGGCACGAGCGTGGGGGCCAGGTCTCCTTGTTGAAAGAACCCCCGACCGGTGCGTTTGGGGATGGGGTACACCCCAGTATCGGACCAGCCGCGAGCAATCCGCACGCGTGACTGGGTTCGGTCCACATCCCCAATCTGAAGCCCGAGCGTGACGGGTAACCACAGGCCTACCTCGGTCATGACGGACAGCAGGCGGCCGTGATGCGGATATTGGTCCAGCATCGTTGCCACCAGCAGATTCAGCTGGGTGGCCGTCAGCATCGTCGTAGTGCTCTGGATCCGACGCTGGATGTGTTCGCCAAAGTGGTCGTCGGGGCTGGCGTCCTCGTCAGGCGATTCAGCCCCATGGGTGGCACTCGATGGGGTTGTCGCCACGCCTCTTTTCCTGAGTGAGGTTGAAGATGCGGGACGGGGATTGCCGCGTCGAACGGGCGGTGCCCCTGCGGTCTCTTGTCGATCCCGAGCCCCATGATCCGCACGATCCTTCGAGGCAGCACCCCCGTGGTCTCCTTGCGGGTGGTCCGCGTGGAGGGCTTCGGCCTGGAGCGGAGCCGCGGTCGGTGGGTGGGGCTGGGGCTCCTGTGGTGAATGTGTCGCCTTCATTGGTTCCTCTTTCTTTCTCAGTGGCGTGAGACGCGTCGGTATCTGATGCGGTCACTGTGGTGGCTCCGCCTCGTCTTCGCGCACCTCATTTCAGGTCAGAACGCCTCGGCTGGTGGCTCTGATCCGAAGAACCGGGGTACTTGATCGCGAGGGCCGTCCTCTGCAACAGCGCCTCGAGGGCAGTTACGGGAATGGAAGGGGAGTCTCGTCTCGGCCAGTCATCTGCGAGGCATCTTGACGGCGCGATCCGTGAGGCCGATCTGGCTCTCGTATCTGGTGCGATGGGTGGATCGTCTCGATCAGGCTGGTCCACGGCTCAGGCGCATCCTGTGCCATGGCCTGCAAAGGGCACACGGGAGGAGGGCAGGTAGGACTGCCCCAGGTCGGGCCGTGGAGGGATGGTGAGAGTGAAGCGTGCAGGGGCTACATTGATGGAGAGAACGACGACGCGACGCGCACGGGAGGGTGTGCCGGAGTTACACCGGGCGGTCGCCAGGTGCCTGGTGACCAAGGGCGTGGAACACCGCCTGGATCGAAAAGCGCAGATATTTCCCGACCCGTATGACGGGAATCTCCTCTCGCTTGACCAGGTCGTAGACATAGGCGTGGGGGATGGACAGCAAGTCGGCAATCTGTGCAGCGTCCACTAACGGCTCAACCGGGGGGGCTGTGGGCCCTGGGGCGGCCTGCAGGCCATGTTTGCGGGGACGTCCTCTTTTCCGAGGAGGAGGAATGGCGTCGGAGCTAGGCATTGGGTGTGATCCGAGGGACTCAGTCATCATGGGCTCCTGAAGCAAATGGGTGTGGGGACGGTCCGGTTGGCCCTCGCGGTCCCTTCATCTGTCAATGTCGAAGGGCGTAGGCGGCGAGACACGGCGACTTGTCCGGCAGCGCGCATCGACCGCTCTCACCGGTTCCGTGGGTTGGCTCGTCCGCGGCGGCGGTGAGATCCCCGGGGAGGGTGACAAGTATGGCAGTGATGGCTGAGAGGGGGGAGGCTCATGATAGACCTCCCTCTTAGTCCATGGCAGAGTGTGATGGAGATTGGCTCCGCTCCGGGTGCTCCTACTTGAGGCTCAGCTCCTCATGAGGCGGTCTCGTCCCAAGGGCAAGTTCTGGCCACAGGCGCATCTTATCCCAGCGGTCTGCCTGCCTCCTTCCGATTGATCAGCACACGAAAACTGTACCGGCGATATTGATAGATTCAATTATAAGAGGGAGTGTCATCATGGGTGTGCCTCCTCTTAATTCAATGGTCGTGAGCTGGTCCATTGAATCAATTGTGATGTGGCTTATCCTGATTGTGCGTGGTTCGACTCCAGAATCAAGAATGTCCTGAGCCGTTGAGAGAAGGGTGGTACTCGCCCTACAAAACGGGGCGAGAGAGGGGAGGCCCTACCTGGCTGAGCCCCTCTTACAATGTGTGAGTGGGGTGGTGGCCCGACCTCTTGATACCGCGTCTGTTCTCATTCCCAGCCCATGGACTCAAGCCGGTGAAGGATTGTCCGATATGAGAGGGAATGTGCAACAAGAGGAGGGGGTATGCCGAAGAAGGCTCGACAGCGCAGTTGCAAGCTCCTGAGGGGCACCATATATCGTGAGACACGAACGGGGGTATCGGAACTGATACAGACTGATTCACAAGTCATCCGAGTGTGGCCTACTGCGGACCAGATGCTTCCCGGTGCGGCACTTGAAGCCCTCCCCAATCAAGCCAAGCGGAAGGTCCTGCGTGCGTTTGAACAGGAAAAGAAGCGTGCCTACAAATGTCTCCGATGGGCGCGGTGGATGACGCATACGGGACAGCTGGATGTGAGATGCATCCACTGCCTCAAGAAGGCATGGTCGTATTCCGCAGTCAAGCAGCGGGATCCGAAGACGGGCAGGTATCGTGTCGACAAAGGCAAGCGGCGATGGGAATGTGTGAACAAGGTGGAGAGGAGCGTCGCTGGGAAGGTTACGGACAGCAGCCCTCAATCGCCGAAGCAAAAGGTGTGTGGGAAAAAGTTTTGTGATACCGCCGGGTCACCGTTCGCCAATGCCCGAGTTCCCATTGGCCTGGTGCTCGCTGTCTTGTATTATCCGACCGGCACAATTGAGCGCTTGTTGGAGGCGGAGGGGCGACAGAACCAAGTCCTCGCCATTCAAGAGATCGTAAAGGAACTTGCTCAACGTCGGCATAAAGCGCTCCATAGTCGCCTCCAGCGATATGCGAGACTCTTTTGTGGTGAAGCGCTCTTTGCACGTTGCATAGAGTTGACTGATCCGTTTGGAGGCCTTGCTCTCGTCGAGGCTAACGCGCGACAGGAGTCAGTGCGAGTCGACATGAAGTTGGCGAGCTACAAGCTGTACTGGGGGGTGTTGCAGCCGAATTATCAAGCGGTCCGCATCGCGTTGGGCCAGATTAAACGGCTCGATCGATCTCTTGTTCACGGTGCTCCGCTCGATCGCGGCTATCGCAGGAAACTGGTCAACGAGTTGCAGTGTGCTGTCCGCGCACTCATGGCACCCCCGATCGAGCGCTGACCGTTGGCAATGGTCGACGTATGGATTCTCGTGCGGGATGGTTCCCAGGCATGGAGGCCGCGTTGCTGCGCGGACTACACAATGGGCTGCGGCGGGCATAAGACTAACCGCAGTTGTTCAACAAGCACCGCCTCGAGAGTGGATCGCATCAAGACCCGAAAACTCAGGGTCCGCAGGCTTGCATATTCCGGATGGAGTCCGCCATACACGCTGCTGAGCACATCACGGCCGGTCGTAGTAGGCGAGATCCAGAGGGTTGTTTCGGGGCGATCGAGTTGGATCCCGATGTATGGGGTTGCTTCGTCCATTCCCATCAGAAGGTGTGCCGTGACACCTTCCACGCAGAGCAGGTTGACCAAATCTCGTAAGATCGGGACGCCGATCTCGCTCACCATCACGTGAAACCGCCGACGGAAATCAATGGTATAAGGCAATTGGCCTGAATCCTGTCCTTCACGCAAGGCAACTCGCAAACTCAAAAAGCTGTCGGTGTCGTTCATCATGGTAATTCTCCATTTCGTCAGGTGCATGTTGTTGAGTTGATGGAAGGGCGAGCGATGGCGCGACGGTCGTAGTGACAATCGCGCCACCACTACTCTCATTACTGACTGGCCGCGTTGGTCCGTCGTGGCCCGAGCAGCCGGAGGAGAGCCTCCTCCACCAGCCGGCGTAAGGGTTCCGGCTTCGCCCGCTTGTATAAGAAGCGGCTTTCGTAGGCTTGCGCCTTGGCGGTGAAGCGGCGTGCCATGAAGTGAACTGTCAGGGCGTCCTCCCCCGGGGCGAAGAACAGGCCCACGTCGTTGACGTAGAAGCCGAGGCAGCGGGTCTCTTCGTCCAACGTGGTGATAGACACCTCTAGCCCAGCAGCTTCAAGAGCATCCTGGGCTTCGCATAGCACGGGGAGAATGTCATTGGTGGCTACTTCCTGAAACCGCGCCCAGCTCACTTCGGATGGCAAGAGCAGATCGTTGGCCTTCCATTCCGAAATCTTGGAACGTAGGTAGCTGAATGTGGTGGTGGATTGCATGGGGAGCCTCCTCTGGGGGTAGAGCCGTTCTGTGGTTGGGAACAGTGCGGCAGAAAAATCTTTTCGCCCAACCGATTCAGAAGCTCGTCTCTGGCTGGCTCGCTTCTTCTGGTGGGTGGAGAGAGGACCCGCCAGGGTGTGAACGGGTGAAGTTCTGGTGTATCAATCAGATGGCAGAAATTATGATCTGAAGGGGAGAGCACCTGACCGATGAGGTCATGATAGGCAGACGGATGCGAAGATTCTTCGGCGCTGCTGGAGCCCCAGGAAATCGTTAAGGTGAGGATGGCCCGGGCGGCGTAAGGACACTAAGGAAGGGGGGGCGTCGGACGAAAGCGAGAGAGGCGTGTGATTGTGCCTGCCGAGGTAATCAGAGGATGTCAGCGGGGAGTGGAGTGGTAATGCTCAGGTAGAGGTTAACCAGCGGTTGGATAGATACTCGCGCCTCGATCTCCATAGCTCTCGTAGAAATGTTCGAATACCGCTGAACACTTCTCTTTATAGAGATCCGGTGTGTAGCTGCGAGGCAATCCTTGATCCAATAGCTCTTCGATGGCCAGCTTAACCTGTGAGCGGGCCGTCGCCTTCTGTCGCCACTCCAGCACCAGCAGCTGTTTCAGTTTTCCCAGTAGTTCCTTGGCGACCTTCTTCACCTCGGCACGTTCCTCGGGAGCCAGTTCAGGCGCTGGACGCGTCAGAATATCGAACACTACAAGTTCTTCTTCAGAAAGACGCTCTCGGACATGCCGTTCCTGCTCGTCGTTCAAACTATGGCTGAGTGCCAGGAGTTCCTTGAAGAGTTCATCAATATTCCGGCTGCCCGCGTTGTAGGATTCAATCAGTTCTTCGAACTTGGTGAGATAGTCGGCTCTAGTCCGATTCAGGCGAACAAGCTTGTCCAGTTGAGCGCGGATTGCCGCCTTCAGTTGCTCCAGGTCGATGTTCTTGGTCCTGGACTTCCCAAAGCGTTTGGCCAATGCCTCGAAGTCGATTTTCGTCAGATCGATGATCCCATGGCCGGTCTTGTCCTGAGGGATGTGAAATCCATCTGCTGCCACAGACGCATCCAGAATCTTATTGAGATCGGCCATCACGGCTGAAATATCTGCCGGTCCTTCGCCCGTTCGTTCGCGAATGCTTTCGGCAATCGTGGCCAGGCAGGCCACGCGGGACGTGAACTCCAGCACAGATGGATCGGGCTTCACCGCTTGAAAGAGAGTTCGGACCCAACCCTCCTGGCCCAGAAAGTCCTTGCGGAGAGGGTCTGGAGAGATCAGGCGTTCGACCGCCTCGGCAATCTTCGTGAGTCGATCAAGACTCCCCGCCGGAGTCTGCTCTATCACTCCCAGGTTAACGCCATGAGCCAGACAGAACGCCTCCGTCTCCGTGATCGCCTGGCGCAGGCTCTCGACGAGCTTCTGCTTATCCCGGATGGGCTGCTCCCCACCACGGCCTTTGGCATAGATCGCCAGCGCTTTCTCCAGCGAAGCAAAGACGTTCGCGTAATCCACGATAAGGCCGCTGTGCTTGCCGGGGAACACACGATTGGCCCGGGCAATCGTCTGCATCAACGTGTGATTCCGCATCGGCTTATCGAGGTAGACCGTCGAACAGCTCGGCGCATCGAAACCGGTCAACCACATGGCACAGACGAAAACAAGACGCAGGGGATCGTTCGAGTCCTTGAACTTCTCATCAAGCGCCTCATCATTCATCCGTTTCCGGTGAGGAGCGATATCGAGGCCAAGCTTCTTCATCCGCTCGATCTCATTCTGTTCCGTTGAGACAATCACGGCCATGTCGGTCGTGCGAATCACATCCAATCGTGCTTTAAGTTCCCGAATGCGATCAGGATAGCCGGCCTTCGCCCCATAGGTGGTGAGCCTCGCCAACTCCTGCTCCACGCGTTTTTCTTCGGCTTTCCAGTGCACTCGCACCTTGTCGTGCATTCGCAGGGCTGTGGCCTTATCAATAGAAATGACCATGGCTTTGCCCTGGAAGCCACGTCCGAGGAAGTGCTGGACGATATCTTTGGCAATGGTTTCGAGTCGTTCATCCCGCGTGAGTAATTGATATTGCCGGCCCAACTCACGCTCCAGCCGCTTCTCTTGGTCATCATCCAAGCCTGCCGCTTCGATCAGGTTGTAGATATCGTCGTTGAGGTTCGGGTTCTCTAAGCGGAGTTCCGGTGTCCGGTTTTCGTAGAACAACGGGACCGTTGCGCCATCCTCGACCGACTGCTGGAAGTCATAGATGGAGACATAGTCGCCGAATACCTCGCGGGTTCGCTCTTCTCCCGCGATCAGCGGTGTGCCGGTGAAGGCCAGGAAGAGGGCTTTCGGTAAGGCCGCCCGCATGTTCAACGCCAGCGTGTCGTATTGGCTGCGATGTGCCTCGTCCGTGAGCACGATCACATCGGAGCGGTCGCAGAGCAGTTCGGGAGTCTGAAATTTGTGGATGAGCGTAAAGACATAGCGGTGATTCTCGCCGAGAAGTTGCCGCAACTGTGCGCCACTCTGCGCATGGCACAGCTCACTTTCCGTCTCACTGACCGCACCGCAGGCTTTAAACGTCTTGGCGATCTGATCATCCAACTCGACACGATCCGTCACAATGACAAAGGTCCAGTTGCCGGGGATCTTGCGGAGGATCTTCTGGGCGAAGAACACCATCGAGAAGCTCTTACCAGATCCTTGCGTCTGCCAGAAGACGCCGCCCCGTCCATGCCCCTGTTTCCGGGCAGCCAATGTTGCTGCAATGGCATTGTTCACACCAAGAAACTGGTGATTTTGTCCGATGACTTTCACGAGCCCAGTCTTGTGCTCAGAGAAGAGCGTGAAGTTTTCTAAGAGATCAAGCAGGCGGGATGGCTCACACGTGCCTCGCAGCATCATTTCAAGCGACACGCGGCGGGGTTCGTCCTCACGCTCGATCCGCTTCCACTCGAAGAAGCGTTCCCAATCAGCGGTCAAAGAACCCACACGGCTTTCTGTGCCATTGGAGGCAATCGTCAGTCCATTGGGCCAGAAGAGTTGGGGAATGTCGCACTTGTAGCAGGTGAGATTGTCTTCGAAGGCTTGCTGCGCCGGGACACCGGGCTTCTTGAGCTCAATCACGACAATAGGGAGGCCATTCACGAATCCAACAAGGTCAGGTCGGCGGGTATAGAGCGGCCCCGTCACGCTGAACTGACTCACCAGCAGGAAATCGTTTGCAACAGGATTGTCCCAATCAATGACCCGGACACGCTCAGTTTTCTGCCCGCCACCCGTGGGATCGGGAACGGAAATGGGAATGGCTTCTTTCAGAAAACCAAATACCTCGCGGTTCGCCGCCGCGAGACTCATCACGGAACGATCACGAATCAGTTGATCAATGGCTCCTGAAATCGCCTCCGGTGGGAGAGAAGGGTTCAGTCGCTCAAGGGCGGCACAAAGACGAAGTACCAACACCGCCTCGCCTTTTGTCTCCCGCCCAAGTGTGCCACCGACACCGAAGATCTCCTCCAAAGCTGACACCGCCTGCCAGCCCATCTCAGCAAAAAGCTGGATGGCGGGCTGTTCGACGAGCTGGTCTTCAGAATAAGAGTGCGACATAACTAAATCAGCATACCGAGCCGCTCCGCAAGTCGCTGGCAATGTTGATTATCTTTATCGAGGGCGAGCCCAGATGCCACATAATCACGTGCCGTCCCTTCCTGATCAAGGTGAATAGCAAGCCATGCCATCCTCGAATAATCGTCGGCATCCGCTTCACTCCGTCGCTTATCGAGAGCAGCTGAAATTCTTTGAGCCAAATGATGCTTCTGATCACGGTCTAATCCGTACAAAGACTCACGAAGCAATTGATTAAGCCTATTTGCAGCATTCGATAAATCGAAGAATGGCACAGAACTAATTTGCGCACGCTCGATAAAAGCGTGGATCTCTCCTATCGCATCGCCTGTCCGATAGCAGGCCTGCGCAAGAAGCAGCCATGCCTCTGCAGCTCCAGAACTGACAGGATCTACCTCAAGAAAACGCCTCAGGCATTCCTTCGCCTTTTCAAATCCGCCCACCGTCCCTGTCTCAACATGCCATCTAGCAAGTAGCAGCCACCCCGGATAATACGCACGACAGATCATTTCAAGAATCGATGCGTACTCATCAAAACTTTCACCCTTCTCGATCCGGCGAGAAATATTCGCGATGAAATTTTCTACTCTCTTTGCTAACCCCAGATGAATATCACTTTGTTTGGCAGGCCCCAACATCTGCAATATTTCGACGTCCGCCTGGATCGCTGCCTTGAAGGGACTAACATTGAGCTTCTTTTTCCCGAAAACCGCCGCTACAAGGGGAAGACTAATGAACTCTTGCGCGTCAGTCGCCGCCGTCCTACTCTCTGCCATTGAGAACTGCAGAATGGACTCGACACCTTTCTCCACTTCAAGCCTTTCCAAGGTTGAACGGAGCAAAACCGCTTCCAATGCCACACGCGGAACTGATGAATTCCAAGCAGAAAGAGTAAGGAATGCCCGCTGTGCACAAGGAGTTAGCGATGCATAGGTGCGCTCAAACAACGTTGTGAGTAGCTCTTCACTTCCCGCTACCATGCGCGGGATATTTCCTATACGACCAGCCTTGGCAACCTCACCAAGCAAGATCTTGATCACGTAGGGATGGCCTGCAGATTCAGAAATTAATTCATCAATGTAGCTCTGATTAATAAGTGTTGAGACTCCTAGATGAGAGGCTGTTTGATCCACGAGAGTCTGCGCCTCCCGCTCCGTCATACCCTGGACTTCTATGGGATAGTCTCCCTTGAAGTCCCGCAAGCGTGTTGTAATCAAAACTTTGTTTGGCGATCTAATGAAGGCATCAATCCAATTGAACATTTCAATTGGATTTTGGGTAGTCTCGAAATTATCGAATACGAATAGACACGAGCCCAAATCACTCTTCTGCATTTGCTGCTCAAAGAAGACTCGGGCATTGAATCCCTTTTGTTTAACGGCCTCCGCTGGAAGAACAAGCGTTGCATAGAGGGTACTGATATCCTCCGGTGAGACAACGAATGGCCGTACAGGCTTGGGCCCTGTGAGCTGTAAGTCCACGTCTCTGGCGCTGAACCACACTACTGCGGCGTAGCGATTTTCAACATATAGCCGCTCTATCACTTTGAGCGCCAGTGACGTTTTTCCTATTCCCCCTCTACCTACCAAAGTGATTATGGGATGCTTGTCGTCCATCAACAACTTAAGCAGGTCTTTCTCCAGTTGTGGTCTCGGTACGTAGTCTTGAATTACCTCTGGAACATTAGAAAAAGCATTCCCTTTCGCTAAAAGCTCCCCGGTCCCTTCCGTTTCACTAGACGGTAGCGTTCCAGGTGGAGCCTGGTACGCAGCGGCATCCCAATGCGTTTTATTGTCTGTGCAGTACGAAAGCAGTTCGAATCGCTTCCCAGTCATTCCCCCGTTGACGAACAGGAAATCCTTAAGCTCAGGATCACTCTGGATAAGGGGAACTAAGCGAGGAGATCCAAGAAAGATATAGACTCCATTCTGAAACGTACGGTCATTCTCTTTCTTGAGGAAATCAAAAGCTTCCACGGTACTAGTTATTGCCGACACCCGATACTTCCCAGAGAGATTTCGATACAAATAAGCCCAAGGTCGGTTGAACAAAGCATGATTTGATGCAAATAAAGATATGCTTCTCAATAAATCACCGGCTGCCGCGCTAGCATTAGCAGGCAAAGTAGCTCCGTGCGCTCTAGTACCATTACGAAGAGTCGCGAACATTCTGAACCACCGCTTCATATCCGTTTTGATCGGGAGCTCTTCACTAGTAATTTTCAGATGATTCAGCGCAGCTTTCAGAGAACTAACTGACTCATATTGCCAATCACCCGGTCGGCACAACTTGGTTAGCTCCGCTTGCTCAACGCGAGCCTCGACCATTAGATACTGAGACGCGGGTCCTGTCAGAAGATCTTCGAGAGCTTTACCCCAATCGCCCAGCCCGTCAGCCTTAGCTAGTCCATGCTCTAGGCGGTAGCGATTCCTATCTCGGTCATCTTGCATAGCTGCAATGAAACCAAGAACGGCCGTTTTAGCTACTGCTTCTCCTGCCAGGAGAAGAGAAAAGAAATACGTGAAGTCAGATTCTGACTTTGCACTCTCGGCTCTCTGCAAGACTTGGTCGATAGCAACGTGGGCCATAGATCATCTCATCCTTTCCAGGTCTTCTACATCAACCGAGCGATCATTAGGCGGAATTCCATGCTGAACGCAGAGGTAACACCTGTCTGGTTTAAACCGACGACTTTCGCTTAACCTCATCCAGCGTGCGACCATCTGGATACTTCCACTCCACCCAGCCGTTGGCATTCCGAGCTAGGACGACTGCCGCTGCCTGGCTAGGCGACGGAAAAATCTGGTCCTTGGTGAATCGAAGCGCGTCCTGGTCCACAACTTCTAAGATTCCCTGATTGAGCAACTGCTGGCGTATCGTGGATACATAATTATGGATGGCGTTCGCCTCGGGACGGTTTGAGATTGAGTTAGCAAACACAATCAGACCGTCTTCAGTGTACTCCCCCTTGGCAAGGGCCTTCTTACCCTTGCACGTCAATACATCTTGATTACTGGGCTTCTGAATCTTCTCGAACATCGGATAGCCCAACGTGCTTGTGAGGATGCGGATGGTATCGAAATGATCCATCAGGTCTGCGACCATTGGTTCCGACACGTAAGACTTGGTGGGGACCGTTGAATTGTCCACTTTGAATCGTCCTGCAGCCTCCGCCTCTTGATGGCAGTACCATTCCAAATATTTCACATGGGACTTGGTGAAACCGGCTGTCTTCGATACGCACACAATGGCATTAGTCCACCAATCTTTGGACTTGTTGTGCTGCTTTAGACGAGCAGTACAGTCTTCCGCTTCCCCGATATAGAGCTGCGGAACGCTACCCGACTCGCTGTCTCCGATGAGGAAGTATAAGCCCACATTGGCAAGCTCCCCACGTGAACAGGCAAAGTCGAGTTGTGCGCGTGGGAGTAAGATCACCTGGACTGTACGGCTGGTGAATTCTGCGATCTTTACTCCGCGAGGATTCCCATCCGGGAGAAAGATCTGAATGGTTTTTCCAAGAGGCTGAGTCATGCGACAGATTCCATTAGCTTGACGTCGATCTGTCCTGCCAGCAGCCGCGGAAGCAGCAGGTCGCGAGTGCGGCGGAGGTTTTCGATGGCACGCTCCAGTTTGAGAGTCTGACGCGCTAGCGGAGTGGCAAAATCACCAAAAACCGCACAAACATCGGCTGGCGGTATCACGAGAGTTTTAGCGGCGAACTCCGGCCAATGGCCTTTGTAGTCGTTGAACACAACTAGCCCATTTGTTGCCCAGTGAAGCCAGTAAATATTTCTGGGAATCGACGGGCTTGGCACGAATGGGAGCACGTTCTGAATCGTGGAGAATGGAAAGTGGGTGAGACTCTGGTAACAGGTATGATTGGCAAAAACTACGACGGGTGCAGTCTCGGATGCCTCGACTCCCGGTTCGTCGTCATGGTATCCGATGATGCCAGATTTTCCTTGGTCCAGAACAGGAACTGTTCCTGTGGGGCTGACTGTTTTTTGATCATATTTCTTTCCGACTGGAATTCGCTTCACGACTTCTTCAACAGTCTTCACTTCCCAGCCTTGCGGGATGGGGCCGAGGGGGGAGGAAACCATTTTGACTTTGTCGTGGCCAGGGAAGCGGAAGTGGACGAACCACTCGCGATAGAGGGAGCGGGCCATCTCTTCCAGAATCCTGATGCGCCGCTGGTTGTTCTCGATCAGGTCGCCGTAGGCCGACAGGACGCCCGCGATTCGGTCCTGCATCATTTTCGATGGAAGGCGAATTTCCATTTCTCTCGCCGCACCAACATTAAAATGTTGCTGCGCGACACCGACAAGATTCCCTGCGACAGAAGACTTGCCCCAAGCCGAGTTGAAAATTGCGGCGAGATAGTAAGGATTTAGGCTTTTCGATGGCGTGATCACGACGAGGTCGGCGCAATTCGCCTCTGGCAGAGATTCCGGAATCACACACGCTGTTCCGGGATAACCAGTGCGCACAACGGCAACGTCACCAGGGCGAAGGGCACACTTTTTAAGTTGTTTATGAAACTCTGGCGGAACATATTTGATATCGTCCAATTGTAAGGAAAAAGGCGTGATGTTCTGAGACCTCAGGAACGGGACTCCTTTTTCTGTATACTTCTCCGCCATAGGCCCAACGTGACCGACTGTGATCCGGTCACAAACGTCTTTAAGCTTCGTTCTTGTCATCGCCGCAACGGTCATCGCTAGGCCTCGAGAATCTCCGCCACATTTTGAGCAATGGTCTGCTCAAGCTCACGGGCTTGAACATTGAGGGCTTCGAGTTCTTCATTCAGCGTTTCGAGCTGTTCCTTGAAGTCCTCGTCGCTTACTGCTTCGCCCGGTGCCACGCCGACATAGCGGCCTGGATTGAGACTCCATCCTTGTGCTTCGATCTCCTTGATCGTGGCGGCTTTGCATAGCCCCGGCACATCGGTGAACTTCAACTTCTTGCCGAACACTTCTTTGAGCTTGGATTCTGCCTCAGGCCCGCCGAGGGTGAAATCCGGTTCTTCGCCACGATAGATCCGCACGACGTTCGCCAAGAAACCGATCTGCCCTTCGGCCCAGTCACGGTGGGCTCGATCCACTTGCCGATAGATATGCCGGGCATCGAGGAAAAGCACTTTGTCGGCGCGAGGGCTCCGCTGCTTCGCTCTATCTAAAAACCACAGCGTGCAAGGCAGCGTGACGGTGTAGAACATGTTTGGCCCGACGGCGACCATGACATCCACCGCGCGGGCTTCGATGAGCTGCTTGCGGATCTCCTGCTCGGACGAACGGGCATCGGAGGCGGAATTGGCCATGACGAATCCCGCCCGGCCGTTCGCACTGAGCGTCGAGTAGAAGAGCTGAATCCAGAGATAGTTCGCGTTATCCGTGCGAGGCAGGCCGAAGGGATACCGGCGGCCTTTGCCGACCTCAGCTTCCAGCCGTTCTTTATCGACGGCGTTCACGTTGAACGGTGGATTGGCCAGGACGAAGTCGAACCGTCCAGTGCTGTTGTGCAGATCGTCGTAGTAGGTGATGGCTTCTTTGATATCCCCTTCGAGGCCGTGCATGGCCAGGTTCATGCGGCAGAGGGCAACGGTGGCCGCGACCTTTTCCTGTCCATGAATGGCGAGTTCGGAAGACGGGTTCTTCTTATGCTCGGCCACGAAGCGGGCGCTCTGGACGAACATACCACCGGAGCCGCAGGCGGGGTCTAGAATTCGGCCGTGGTACGGCTCCAGGACCTCGACTAGAAGGCGCACGATGCTGGAAGGCGTGTAGAACTCACCACCTTTTTGCCCTTCTGTCCGGGCGAATTCGCCGAGGAAGTATTCGTAGATGCGACCGAAAGCGTCGTAGTCGATAGTGGCCGGGATTTCAGAGACGCGCTTGAGGAGTTCTTTCAGGAGGGTGCTATTGAAGATTTCGTAGGTCTTGGGCAGCACCCCGGCAAGCTGGGGATTGTGCTTTTCAATGTCGCGCATGGCTTCATTGATCGCCTTGCCGGCATTGCTTCCCTCCGGCAGATGCAGGAGCTTTTCGAAACGGGCGTTCGGCGTGAGATAGAGCACCCCTTCGGCATGGTAGGCGGCTGGTTCGTCCACGCGAGAGCCCCGCCGTGACGACGAGGCCATCTTCTCCAACCCGGCCCGGATTTTTGCGAAGCGCACGTCGGCAAAGCGGAGAAAGATAAGACCCAGGACCGGGGTGGAATATTGCGCGGCGTTGAGACCGCTATTGGCCCGCAGTTGATCGGCAGCGTCCCAGAGCCGCTTTTCCAGCGCGTCTGTCGCAGTGTCTTTTTCTGATGGAGCAATCCACTGCATGCAGTCACCTCGGTATCCAAGCCTTCAGGCCACGGCAGTGTACCTGAAAACGATGTTTAGCTCGACCCCTTCGGAGGAGGGAAGTTGCAGCACTTCATGGAATTTCAGATGGCGATTGAGGGCTACGGCATGTTGTGCTGGTGATTAGGGGGTAGCGACGAGGAGGGGGGCTGGAAAAATAAATCGGGGTTTGAAACGGGGTTCTTCTTGAGTAGAAAAATGGCTAGATATGAGCCTCTGATGCCGGTTTACTGCGATTGCTTTTGGACAACCGTTTGGACAACCAATCGGGCGAAATAGGCTGAAAAATGCTGAAATTGTGGTTTCTTGAAGGGGCCGAATGGAGCTGGATTTTAGTAATATTTTGAAGGGGATGTGGTGCCGAGGGACAGAATCGAACTGTCGACACCAGCCTTTTCAGGGCTGTGCTCTACCAACTGAGCTACCTCGGCACGACATGGGGCTCGTTTCATGAAAGTGGTGGACGATACCGCAGAAGCCGTGATTGGGTCAAGGCCAATTGAATGTATCGTACGATCTTTTGCGAACATAACGGGACGGTGACTTATGATTCAAGTCACCGTCCCATAAATGCCTGAGCCGTTATTTCGCGGCGACGATTTCCAGCAGTTCCACTTCAAAAATGAGCGTGGCACCCGGCTTGATGGCGGGTGGTGATCCGCGATCACCGTAGGCCAGATTGGCCGGGCAGACGAGACGGCTCTTGCCGCCTACCTTGATTTGCTGCACGCCTTCAGTCCAGCACTTGATCACCTGGCTCAAGGGGAATGTGGCCGGCTCACCGCGCTTCACGGAGCTGTCGAAGACGGTGCCATCGAGCAGTGTTCCATGATAATGCACCTTGACGGTATCGGTCGGTTTTGGAGTGGCACCGGTTCCGGGCTTGATCGTGGTGATGACGATTCCGGACTCCGTCTTTGTTGACCCTTTTTCGGCTGCGGCTTTCGTGACATAGGCCGCGCCGGCTTTCTTCTCCGCGTCCGCGACCACGGCTGCCCGGGCTTGCTGGAGCTGCTGAATTTTCGGGCCGAATGTTTGGAGGTCGGCTTTCGGTGTGCGTTTCAAGGCGCCATCGGTGAGGCCGGACTTGACGAAATCCAACTCCGATTCGGACAGCGCGAAGGTGCCTAGCGATTGGCTGATAGCCAGCCCAAGGGCGTACAGCGTCTTTTGGTCGTCATTGGTTGGCTCTCCCGATGCGGCATACGCCGATGGGCCGGCCAGCAGGGCAAGGGATACGGCAAATACTGCGAACATTCGCATGAGTCATCCTTTCTTGATGGTGGCGGTGAGAACGGTCGACTAATCTTACCTTACGATATGAATGTGCTTCACACAACTGGAAATAATTGAGTGGGGGAGCTGTAGGGGTGAATGGCGCCGCTCTGCTGATGGGTTCGATTGACGGCCGGGGGCTGGATGGCGGAGAGGGAGGGATTTGAACCCTCGGTAAGGATATTCTCCCTACGACGGTTTAGCAAACCGTTGCCTTCGGCCACTCGGCCACCTCTCCACGACCAGTTGCATAGGGGTCTGTCCGCAGGCGGGCAGAGTCGTCAGCGCGGTTACGTCGCTCACGAGCGGGCTGATATTACCTCAGCCGGTGCAAGAGGTACAAGTGAAAGGTCTCTGTCGTCGGGTTAAAAGTTTGGCCAGGTCATGCGGCGTTCCTGGTGTCCCAGTGAAGGCTTTGGATGTGACGTCTGGATTTGGCGAGGAGCATGAAGGCTGTCGAGTAGAGGTGTTGCGCCAGGTGGCTCGTCTCGGCTGAGCGCACGGGAAGTGCGGAGGTGGCGGGTGCGGACGTATCCTGAGCGAGGGGTGCCTGTTTTTCACGCGAAGGCCCCGTTGAGATATGAGAGAGAGAGATGGTGTAGCGAAGTTCGGTGGTGCTTGGCCGAACGACTCCGCTCAGCGCGAGCAGGTACAGGGCTTTTTTCTTTTGAGCGCGTGTTTGCCGATAGTGAGCCCATCGTGCTAATGGCATAGATCTACCTCCTGTGGTGCCTAAGCCGTGATGACGTGCGGCGCTCTACATCCAAAGCACTTTCCCGAAATCTTTATCGATGCCTCTGGGATGGTGGCAATGGGTGCATCGCGCAAACAGTGTCGCGTCTTCCGGAGTAAGCGACGAGCGAAGGACGATTTGATAGATGTGTCCCCCGCAGAACGTGCAGGCTTTGCCTCGGATCTCCCTGCGAATGGCTCCGATCTTGCCGACTTGTTTTTGCATCTGCCTCCTCCTCCTCCTGCCTCCTCCCGATGCCGTATCTGCTGTGCGCAGGTAGTGTCAGGATAGGCGAGGCAGTATGGTCTGGAAATACCGTAGAGGTAGGTGGGCACTAACCGAAAGAGGGAGATTTGCTAGATCTGCGCTGCTCGTATTCTGTTTATTTACGCCATTGCATATATAGTTAAATCAACAGTTTGCGATATTAAACTTAATGATATTGGTTTGGCTCTGAGTGGATCGGGTTTTGCGATCGTGAGGTAAGTGAGCGGATGCAAATGGGGATGTAGCGGAGGCAGGCAGGATAGTGAGGTTGTGACGGATGGCGGGGTATATGGCGGAGGGGGCGAGATTTGAACTCGCGGATAGGTTGCCCCATCTCCAGTTTTCAAGACTGGCACGTTCGGCCGCTCCGTCACCCCTCCGAGCCGTAGGAAGATATGTGGCACTACTTTCTGATGCAGTCAAGCCCTCCCATATAGGGGCGGAGCGGTGTAGGAACGACAATGCTCCCATCCGCTTGCTGGTAGTTTTCCAGAATCGCAAGAAGGGTCCGGCCCACTGCGAGACCTGAGCCGTTCAAGGTGTGGACGAACTCTGTCTTGGAGTCTTTCTTATTCCCCTTGGTGCGATAGCGAATATTGGCGCGACGAGCCTGAAATCCCTCGAAGTTGCTACAGGAGGAGATTTCACGGAAGTGCTGTTGCGAGGGGAGCCAGACTTCGATGTCGTAGGTCTTGGCCGCTGAAAATCCCATATCTCCGGAACAGAGCGTCACGACGCGATAGGGCAATCCTAAGCCCTGCAGAATGCTCTCTGCGTGACCAGTGAGGCGCTCAAGCTCAGCCTGTGACTGATCGGGAGGACAAAACGAGACGAGTTCGACTTTGTTGAACTGGTGTAGCCTGATTAAGCCGCGGGTGTCTTTTCCATAGGACCCGGCTTCGCGGCGAAAGCAGGGTGTATAGGCGGTATAGCGGATCGGCAATACTTCTTCGTCCAGCAATTCATCTCGGTGGAGATTCGTGAGCGGCACTTCAGCTGTCGGGATGAGAAAATAGTCTTCGTCCTTCAGACGGAACAGATCTTCTTCAAACTTGGGCAGTTGCCCTGTGCCGGTCATCGTTGCCCGATTGACCAGCAGCGGAGGGAGCACTTCCCGGTATCCGTGCTGTGTCGTATGGCGGTCCAGCATGTAGTTGATGAGCGCGCGCTCAAGCTGGGCTCCGGCGCCGGTCATGACGACAAAACGGGCGCCGGCGAGCTTGGATGCCCGGTCGAAATCCAGGATGCCCAGAGTCTCACCGAGTTCCCAATGGGGCTTTGCCGGAAAATCGAAAGAGGGGTGGGAGCCCCATTGACGGATCTCGACATTATCCGAGGCATCCTGCCCGGCTGGCACTGATTCATGCGGCAGATTGGGAATACGTAAGTTCAGGTCGGCCAGGGAATCTTCGACCCCACGCAGGTTACCTTCAATTTCACGAATGCGATCGCCGAGCTGCTTCATTGATGTCACGGCATCGTCAGCCGGCTCCTTGGCCCGTTTCAACCGGGCGACCTCGTCAGAGCCTTTCTTGAGGTCGCTTCGAAGCTGTTCCACCTGCATGGTCAGATTGCGGCGTTCCTCGATCAGTGCCTTCAAATTGTCCCAGGGGACATCGGTTCCCCGACGGCCGAGGCGTTCACGGATTGAGTCGAGATGGTCCCGCAACTGGCGTAGATCGTACACGTGGTACTCCTCAGAAAGTTCGAGGAATCTAGCATCGGGTTTAGGTAGAGTCAACGAAACGCGTGATGCAAAGTGAGATGCAGCTGTGGAGTGGATTCCCTTGGATTGACAATTGCTATTTGTGTCGCCACGATGACGCTATGCGAACGGTGTCGAATCCTCCAAATCCATTTGAATCGACTTATCGTGAATTGTTGGAGCCTGCTCCTGCGGCAACAGTGGAGATCTTCCGCGACGCGAGCCAGGAGATTCTGAGCCGCAATGACAGCCCCGATCTTCCCTTCCGCTGGAGTGTCAATCCCTATCGCGGTTGTTTTCACGGGTGTGTCTATTGTTACGCGCGTCCCTCGCACGAGTATTGGGGGTTCGGGGCCGGAACTGATTTTGAGACCAAGCTGGTGGTGAAGGAGGACGCGGCAAGTCTATTGCGTCACGCGTTCGAACGGCCCTCCTGGAAGGGCGAGCTGATCGTATTTTCAGGGAATACCGATTGCTATCAGCCGCTGGAAGCCTCCTATGGATTAACGCGAGCTTGTTTGGAAGTGTGCGCGGATTTTCGGAATCCGGTGGGGATCATTACGAAGGGTGCATTGGTGCTCCGCGATCTGGATGTGTTGGCGAGGCTACGGCAGAAGGCCTGGACGAGGGTCTACTTCAGTATTCCGTTTGCCGATGAGGAGGTGGCCAGAAAGATGGAACCCCACGTTCCTTCAATCAGCAAACGATTTGAGACAATGAAGGTCCTCTCTCAGGCAGGAATATCAACCGGCATTTCAATTGCGCCGGTGATTCCAGGGCTCAATGATGAAGCGATGTCTGAGCTACTTGAGCGGGCGCGGGCTTCCGGTGCGCGCGCGGCGACATTCAGCTTGCTGCGGCTCTCCGGTAGCGTCAAGCCAGTTTTCCTGGAGCGAATCAAGGACGCATTCCCGGACCGATTCGCGAAAATCACCAATCGACTTCGCGAGGTGCGAGGAGGCCGGCTCTCCGAATCAGCCTTCTTTGATCGCCATCATGGAAGTGGAGTCTATTGGCAGATGATTCAGCAGCTGTTCGAGCTGGCCAGGCGCCGGGCCGGTTTTGACAAAGGTGTTGAGGATGTAATCCCTGACACCTTCAGGCGGCCCGGCGGGGCGCAGACCACTTTGTTCGACCAAGAGGAGGAAGGATGAAGCACAATCCCGGGTTTCTAAAGTTAGTGGACCAGGCCAGAGCGCGCGTCAAGGCATGTACGGTGGCGGATGTTCAGCGCCGCATGGCACGCGGCGAGGTGGTGCACTTCATCGACGTTCGGGAAGACCATGAGTTTGCCAAAGATCACGCCAAGGGGGCTTGTCACCTGGGCAAGGGAATTATTGAGCGTGATATCGAAACGATGATTCCTGAGAAGCAGGCAGCGATTGTCTTGTATTGCGGAGGCGGGTTTCGCTCGGTCCTTGCGGCGGATGCTCTGCAGCAGATGGGTTATACGAACGTGGTCTCGATGGATGGGGGAATCAAGGCTTGGAGAGAGGCCGGCTATCCGCTTGAAGGAGGACAGCCGGCCTAGTCAGAGAACGCTACTTGTTCACGCGGTCGAATTCTTTAATGACCTGGTCGGTAAGATCAACCGTGTCCTTGCTGTAGATCACGATTTTCACGGTCTGTTCGCTTCCGCGGTCGACCACAATCGAGAAGCCGCCCTTCTCCGCCACCGTTTGTGTGGCTGCGCCGATGCGCTTCATATAGTCGTCGACGAGTTCTTTCTGCTTTCCCTGCAGTTCCTGATTAAATTCCTGCGCGCGCTTTTGGTAGTCTTGTATTCTCGTCCGGAACTGCACTTCCTTGTCCTTCTTCTCAGCGTCGCTCAGCTTGGCGACCTGCTCTTTGAGCTGCTTTTCATAATTCCGCAATTCTTCTTCGTCCCGGGAGAGCAGTTTCTGTCTCGTGGTCACGTATTCCTTGAGTCCATCGAGGGCTTTCTTGCCGGCTTTCGACTTCTCCAAGACCATCTGCGGGTCGACAACCCCCATCTTAAAGGCGTCAGCAGCCTGCACGGTTGTCGAGAGCGGGCCCAGCAGCAGAGAGAAGAGGGCGGTAGCAATAAGCGTCTGTACGACGGGGATGCGCATATGAACACTCCTTAGGCTAAGCATGAAACGGCTGTGTGAGTAAGCGTTTGCCAGAATAACGAGGCGATGAGGGCCTGTCAAGGCAGCGCGAGGGGACTAGACGAAGTAACGACTGGTATCGAATTGGTGCTCTGTATTGTCGATGAGCCGCACGATGCTGTGACGATAGTCGCCGGATGCATCTTTGCTGGTGAGGTCCAGCTCCGGGCCGCTATCCATCAGATTCCCTTCGGGGTCGGCGATCACTTTCACCAGAGGTCGTTCGGCATCGGCTCGCTCGACTGCAGGTTTGAGGACGACGGCCAGTTCGTCGGTATCCAGCATGACGAGGCTTCCGATAGGCACGATGCCGACACAGTTCACAAAGAGCTTCAACAGCGTGGCGTCGAAGCTTTTCCCTGATTTGCCGAACATGATGTCGAGGACTTTCGAGGGCGACATCGGTTCACGCCGGTAGACGCGCGAGGAGGTCATTGCGTCGTAGCAGTCGGCAATCATCAGGATTCGACCGGTGAGCGAAAGCTTCCAGGGCGTCTTCAACTTGGGATAGCCGGAGTAATCGAGATTCATGTGATGTTCGAATGAGGCGGCGGCCATGCGGGCCGGGAGATTGGTGATCCCGCGCAACTCCGTGAGACTCAGCACGCCTTCAGTCGGATGATTCCGCATCGCGACCCATTCTTCGTCGGAAAACTCGCCCGGCTTATTCAGGACTTCGAGGGGGATCGTCGATTTGCCCATGTCGTGAAACAGCGCGGCCAGGCCGAGATCTGCCAGCGCGACCTTGGGGTAGCCGGTGCGGTTGGCCAAGGCAATGGAGAGCAGGGAGACGTTGACCGAGTGATTATGGGTGTATTGATCGTGGCATCGCAAGGTGGTCAATCCCAAGAGGGTGGCCTCGTCCTGCATCATCAAATCTACGATATTCTGGATGGCTCGCTTGGCCTGCTTGAAGTTGACCGTGCCGCCATCCCGCACCGATTTCTCAAGTCCCCCGACTGCCCCGGCGGCTTTGGCATAGGCATTCTTGGACTGGATTTTATGTTGGACTTTCGGGTCTGTCGGTGTGTCGCCCGTCTTTCCCGAATCGGATTCGGCCATCTGAACTGCTTTGAGCTCCAGCTCGCGGGGATTTTCCAGGGCAATGCCGTTGACTTCACATGCGGTCAGTTCCTGTCTGAAGTTCTCCACGGACTTTGAGGCGGGGTCCAGGCTCACGAAGAGGTAGGCGAACTCACGGAGGTCTTTGGAGGTGACTGTCGAGGCAAATGTGAGTCCCCCGATTTTCCATTTATTGAGCGAGTCGATGATGCTGCCGATGACGGCCATCTGTTGGGCGTTGACCTTCAGGTGACTTTCGCCAAGGAACAGGAAATCGTTCTGCAACCGTAATGTGACTGGTTGATCGTGGGCCAGCGTTTGAATCAGCGTCAGCATGGCCTCAACAGGCTTGTCCAGCGCGGCATTCGTCCGGCCATGAATTTTTGAGGTCTTGATGAGCGTGTTGAGCTGGGTAATCAACTGGAAGCCCAGCATGACGAGTTGCTGATCGAGAATGTCGCCGGCCTCGGACCCTTGGCCGATTTTTTGCGACAGAGATTTCTCGTGGGTCAGCAGCGGCTGCGCCTGGTCGTCTTTGGCGACGGGTTGAACCAGCTTGAAGTCACTCACGGGGCGTCCTCATGTAGCGTGGGTTGAGGCGTGCTTGTCTTGGACTGCTTATGCAGTTGTGTGAGGGCCATGGTGCAAGCCTGGCGGACCGCGGCGCCTCCCTTTTTCTTTCCCAGCTCTAACGTCGCGATCGCGGCAGGGGTGGCCAGTTTCCCGAGTGCTTCTGCCGCCAACACGGCGCACTCTTCTTTTTTCTTCCTGTTCGTCCAGGTCCATTCCGTGAAGAGTCCCTCCCAGTACGGAATAGCTTCATCTCCGCAGGTGGCGCGGATCGCTTGATACAGTCCGCGCTTCTCGCTCAACGGGCGTTCCAAAAATGTGTCGTCGGAGAGGATCGGGGTCCACTGAGGAAACGAAGCGGTGTATTGTCCTGTGGCTAATAGCTTCAGTGCGGCGATACGGACAGAGTCGGCACTGTCGGAAAGGCAGAGGATAAGCCGGGCGCCATTGCCATTGGGTTTAAGGTGGCCGAATACCCGGATCGCTTCTTTGCGGACCTGTGGATCCGGGTAACGTACGAGTTTTTCAACGGCATCGGCGAATTTCGGGTTGTTCCACTTGGCCACGATGGCCAGAAGATTTCGGACGTAGACGGGCCGTCGATCGACGAGGCCGCGGAGCAACGGGTCGGAGTGGTCTTTGGCCAGGGTGTGGAGCGTTTCAGAAACAATCGCCTGATGAGTCGCGTTCTCAAGGTTGGCCAGGAGCGAGCAGAGGAGAGAGACGGCGTCCGTACCCATCATGAGGAGGACGGTGGAGAGTCCTTCAGTGTTCGCACGCGGAGTCCGGTTCAGATAGGACTCAATGGCCTTGATGTGCTCCGGTTTGCCCAGTCCGGTCAGGAGTGTGGCGAAGTATTGCTTATGCTCTTCGGCGATATCCGGACGGACGGCCTCGGTTTCATGGAGGATGCTCAGGACGGTTTCAAGGACGGCCCATTTCCCCGCTTGAACCAGCGCCGTGATGACGTGGCCCCAGAGCGAGCAGAGCTTGGTCAGGAGGGCCGGTGATTGTTCTGACGCGAGAATCGCGGTGAGCATGTCCAGGATGTACATCGTACTGTCCTGCTGGCTCTCCAGTTCGATTTCTTTGGCGAGGGCGGCCAGTTCCTCTTCCGTGACCTCGTAGCCCACCAAGCCTGACTGGAATCGCGCTTTTTGCTGGGCAGCCGTCTGGGTCTCACTGCTCCCGGATTGCGTGTCTTTCTTCTTGCGTTCTCGATCGAGTAATTCCCGCAGGGTTGAGTCTGATGTCGTGAGAGGGTCCAGCTTCAGAAAATCATCGGATCCTCCGGACGCCTTCGCGACTTCTTCCGCGGTGACCAGGGTTAAGGCCGTCATATTCTTTTGCCAGAGGCGGGTGACGATATCGTCGTCGTTTTCCTTGTCCTGGCTGGCCCAGAGGGCATCAAGGAAAATAGACAAATCCTCCTGCGTCAGTCCCTGATGGAGGACGAGTTCCCGGATACCGTCGGCGTAGAGTTTAAAGGCAAGATTTTCGCTCCCGCCTTCTTTTTCGGCCTGGTAGACGATTTCATCCTTGCAGAGCAACTCTCCTCGTGTGACGAGAAACGTGAGTTTGGCGTACGTACCAAGATGGCTGGAAAGCTCTTCAAAGAGCTGTTGGGAGAATTTCAGCGCCACCGGATTGGTGGTTCCATAGGTCCGGTTGGACTTAGCCGTCTTATCGAGGAGCTTCAGGACGCGCTTGACCGAGGCCATCTCGGGGTCTTCGGTTCCTTTGGCCGCCACAGCGGCTGCCATCATCTCTTGTGCGGCCTTGAGATCAGACATAGTGATACACCTATCGGGAGGTCGAAAATTCGTCAAGGAAATCAGCATTCTTGACTAGCAGAACTCACAAAGAGGTGTGCCCCCATGGCTTGTCAGGCTCGAAAGCGGCCGGTACAATCGCGCCACGATGAATCCAATACAGCCCGTTCGTATCATCTGTTTCGGCGACAGTCTCACCGCCGGGTTTCAGTCGCCGACGTGGGACAACCCGCAAGGGGGCTCCACGCCCTATGGCGAATCACTACAAGAGAGAATCGGTTCGGCCGGACATGTCTCAATCAGCGGGATTTGCGGGGAACTCACCGGGGAAATGGTTCTGCGTTTTCGCAAGGACGTCCTGGCGCATAAGCCGCACTATGTCGTGATCCTGGGAGGAACCAACGACTTGGGGTGGAACGGCCCGACGCATGAAATCATGCGTAATCTGGTGAAGATGTATGAGCAGACCCTGGCTGCCGGCGGAGTACCCGTGCCTGTGACGGTTCCGTCTTTGCGAGTGGAGGACGCGGGCAACAGCCGGGAGGGGATGGAGTGGGTGGCCGGCCATTTGGAGCGGCGGCATGAGCTGAATGCCCGGATCCTCGAATATGCTGCATCAAAGGACCTTGCCGCCGTCGATCTTTTTGCCGCCACCGTTGAGCCTGAGACGAATCTGCTGGCCCGCGAATATTCCAACGACGGATTGCACCTCACCACAGCCGGCTATCGCCTTTTCGCCGATCTGGTCTATCGGCAAGTCCTGCAACCTGTCTTGTCAAAGCCATCGTAGATCCAATGTCATCATGCCTTCAACCGGTGATCGATGCGGACTTCGACCGGGTGGTCGAGCGTGCCACCGTTCCGGTGCTCATCGAGTTTTGGAAACCGGGTTGCGGCCATTGCAAGAGCTTGATGAAAGAATTGGAACAGTTGCAGGATGAACTTGGAGAGAAGGTCCTGGTTCTGACTATGAATGCTGACGAGAACTTTCAGATTCCCTCTGAATTAGAAATCAGCTCGCTCCCGGCCTTGGCGCTGTACCGGAACGGATCCTTTGAGCGATTCATCGGGGGGCTGGGGAAAAAGGACGAGATCAGGAAACAGTTGGGTCTATGAAGAAGAGCGAGGTTACAATGCCCGCCAGATGCGGCCGTCGCTTTGGATCAGGCGATTGGCTTCCACCGGTCCCCAGGTGCCGGCCTGATATTCCGGGAGCCAGCGCTGGCCGAGTTGCTGCCAGCCTTCGAGAATCTGGGTGATCCAGGCCCAGGAGGCTTCGACGGCATCGCGCCGCATGAAGCGCGATGCATCACCGGCCATCACGTCCAAGAGCAGTCGTTCATAGGCCTCGGGCGACGGCCTGCCGAATACTTCCCCGTATTTGAAGTCCATTTCAACGGGGTGTGTCTGTGCCCTGGTGCCCGGCACGCGCGAGACAATTCTGAGCGACAAACCTTCTTCCGGCTGGATACGCAGCGTCAGCACATTCGGGGCTTGCGGAGATTGGGCGTTGGCATTGAAGAGGATCTGCGGAATGTCTTTGAACTGCACGGCGATTTCACTGGCCCTTAGCGGCAGGGCTTTCCCCGTGCGCAGGTAAAACGGCACCCCTGACCAGCGCCAATTTTCAACAAAGCATTTCAGCGCCACGTAGGTTTCCGTGGTCGAATCGGGATTCACGCCCGCTTCCCGCCGATACCCCGGAACCGGTTTCCCGTGTGCGGTGCCTTCGGTGTATTGTGCGCGCGCCGTAAACGTCTCCACATCTTTTCCTGTGATCGGGCGCAGGCAGCGGAGCACTTCCATCTTGGCGTTGCGGACGACGTCCGGTTCGAGCGAGTAGGGCGGCTCCATCGCGACGAGGCAGAGCAACTGAAGCATGTGGTTCTGAACCATATCGCGTAATGCGCCGGCTTCTTCGTAGTAGGAGGCTCGGGTGCCGACGCCTTCGGCTTCGCTGACAGTGATTTGCACGTGGTCGATATATTTGCGATTCCAGATCGGTTCGAAAATGCTGTTGGCAAATCGCACCACCATGAGGTTCTGGACGGTTTCTTTGCCCAGGTAGTGGTCGATACGGAAAATCTGCGACTCGTCGAACACCCGCCCCGTCACCTCGTTGATCCCCTGCGCCGATTTCAGATCGCGTCCGACCGGCTTTTCGACGATGATGCGGGCATAAGAAGCCTGAGAGCTGGTTTTGGTCGCAACGCCCGAGCTGGAAAGTCCCTCACAGACCGGTGTGAAAGAGCTGGGCGGAATGCTGAGATAAAAAATCCGGTTTCCCGGTAATTGAAACGTCCGCTCGAGCTCTTCTGCGCGGGCTTTCATCCGGACGTAGGTCGCAGGGTTGTCGTTTTCTCCCGCCATGTAGAAGAGGTGGCGGGCGAAGGCATTCCAGGTATCTTCGATCAAAGCCTGGCGGGAATGCTTGACGACGCCGTCGCGCACGGTGGCGCGAAACTCTTCGTCGCTCATCTGTTTGCGCCCCAGACCCAGCACGACATAGTTGTCCGGCATCAATCCATCCAGCAACAGATTGTAGAGCGCCGGGATCAGCCGGCGGCGCGCGAGATCGCCTGATCCGCCGAAGATGATCAGCGTGGTGGGCTCGACAGGAGGCAGGGTTTCCTGCGAGGGGCTGATCTCAATGCGCGAATGTGGTGTGGGCATCCGAGTCTCGTTTTCGGTGAATGTCGTCGTTACCGGCGTACGGCATGTCCGCCGAAGGCGTTACGCAGCGCCGCGAGCATTTTCTCCGCGAAGGACTGGTCCTGTCTGGATCGGAATCGCGTGAAGAGTGCCGTGGTGAGTGTCGGCACCGGCACGTCCTTTTCGATCGCATCCGCAATCATCCAGCGGCCTTCGCCTGAATCCTGCACGAAGCCCTTGAGCTTGTCGAGCTTGGGATCGTCTTTCAACGCGTCGACCGCCAGTTCCAGCAGCCAGGATCGCACGACGCTGCCGTGCATCCACAAGTCGGCCACGCGGCCCAGGTCGAGGTTATATTCGCTTTTAGACATCAGTTCAAAGCCTTCGGCATAGCCCTGCATCATGCTGTACTCGATGCCGTTGTGCACCATCTTCACATAGTGCCCGGCGCCGTGGCCGCCGACGTGGGCCCAGCCGTTTTCCGGCGCGAGTGTGGTGAAGATCGGTGTGAGCCGTTTCACCGGTGCGTCGTCCCCGCCGATCATGAGGCAGTAGCCGACTTTCAATCCCCAGACTCCGCCGCTGGTGCCGACATCGACATAGTGCAGTTGTTTCTTCTTGAGGTCGGCGGCCCGGCGGACATCATCGTGGAATCGGGTGTTGCCGCCGTCGATCACGGTATCTCCCGGTTGGAGGAGTGCGGCGACGGCCTGCACGGTTTCCTCAGTCGGTGCCCCTGACGGGACCATGATCCAGACCGTGCGCGGGGCGGCGAGTTTGCCGATCAGATCGGGGAGGGATGTGGCTGCCACGCAGCCTTGGCTCTCGGCCTGCTTCACCAGGTCGGCCGATCGATCAAAAACGACCACGCGGTGGTTGTCCCGCCGCAACCGGGTGACCATGTTCATGCCCATCTTGCCTAACCCGATAAATCCGAGCTCCATAACCACTCCTTGGCACGGGGGCCGGTGAGGTGTGTGACGGCGTTTCGTGAACGACCGGGAACAGTCTACGCCTATGTCCGAGTCTTGTGACGATTCGATGTCTTACAACGGAGCGGACGGTTGCATCACGGATTGCAATCGTTAGTCGATCCGGGCCGGATTCGGGACGTCCTTAAAGAGTAGATCGGCAAATTGCCGCCCGAAGTTGAGCCGGTCCGTGAGATTCGCGGTGAGGAGGAATCTGGCAGCCAGTTCCGCCAGGGCCGGTTCGCGGGATGACATGAACCGGTGGATATCGACCGGCGCGGTCAACCAGAATCCTCTGATCCGGAAGAAGGCCATCGTGCATTCTTCGAAGAAGAGATTGAGGAGATATTGGGCCAGGGCCGGCTTCTCGGCCACGTCCTGCGCCTTGCCCAGCAAGTGGAGGCACTCGGCTTTCAGGCGGATTTGTTCGTTCATCGACGCCGGTGTGGGACCCTGCCGGAATCGCTGGTTGGCTTTTTCGATCACCTTGGCGCTGATGCCTTCGTGGTCGAAGAGAAGGCGGGCCTTCCGCAGCAGCGAGGGCAGGCGCGTGGAGTAGGTCAGTTCGTCCTCGACGAGCTTGTATCCATAATAGCGAATGTCCACGAGCCGTTCACCGGCCCGCAGAATTTCGTGCCCTTCGCGATCACCCTTGACGAGGGCGATGAGGTCGATGTCGCTGTGCGGGGTCAGGGCGCGTCGTGCGCCGCTGCCGACCATGAGGATGCCGACGAGATCGCCTCCTCGGCGGCCGCGTATATGCTTGAGGGCCATCTCGACTGTGTCGTCAAATCCGGGGGGCTCGGGAACCGGCGGCTGCTCGGGAGGTTCCGGGACTTCGAGCAATTCGGCGTTCAGTTCTTCCCTGGTCGGGAGGGGTGGAGACAAGGGGCTTTCCATCATGCGCCGGGTATCTGTTGGATGTGATGGGGCAGCGTACTGAGCCACTGGTCGAAGGGTTGTTCGGCGTCGACGATAATTTCCAGCTTTCCGTTTTGTAGTCGGCGTACGACACCGGGACTTTCCGGGGAGAGCGGGATCTCGATCCATTCCCGGTTGAGCCCGAGCGCATCGGTGACTTCAAGAATGCGACTGATGTGCTGAAATGAAACGACCTGGAGCGGCATCGCCTGTCTCGTGTGAATGATCCGGCATTGTATGTGTCGTTGAAAGTCGGTGTCAACGGACAGGCGTCTAGCTGAGCACCCGGCTGAAGATGTCGGCGGCTTCGTCGATCTGTTTCGATGAAATATTCAGATGGGTGACAGCTCGAAAGCTCCGACCTCCGATCGCGTGGATCAGGACGCCCTGTTGTTTGAGCTGGGCCACGATGTCGGCAGGCGTCAAGCGATGTTCGGGGATATCGAAGATCACGATGTTGGTCTCGATATGTTGGGCCGCGATGCGAATAGCCGGAATCTGTTGCAGCGCCCGCGCCAGTTTCTTGGCATGGTCGTGATCCTCCTTCAAGCGCGTGACATGGTGCTCAAGCGCATAGATGCCGGCGGCGGCGAGGATGCCGGACTGGCGCATGGCTCCCCCGTACATGCGACGGAAGCGGCGCGCGCGTTCGATCAGTTGTGTATCGCTGGACACCAGGAGTGAACCTGCCGGCGCGCCGAGGCCTTTCGAGAGGCAAAACGAGACGGTTTCGAAATGTTGGGCATAGGTGGTCGCCGGCAAGGTGGTCGCTGCGACGGCATTGAACAACCGGGCACCGTCGAGGTGCATCGGGATACTGTGCTTCGTGGCGATGGCGCGAATCTTCTCGATGGTGGAGAGGGGATAGATTGTTCCGCCGCCGCTGTTGTGTGTGTTTTCGATGCAGATGAGTCCGGTCGGGATACTGTATGGATCTTTCGGTCTGATCGCCGTTTCAACCTGTTCAGCCGTCATGATGCCGCGATCGCCGACGACCCAGTGCAGTTGGACCCCCGCGAGGGCGCCGGCGGCGCCCTGTTCATACCGCACGATGTGGGCCTTACTCTCGACGATCACTTCCTGGCCCGGCTGTGTGTGCGCACGGATCGCCAACTGGTTGGCCATGGTGCCGGAAGGCACGAACAATGCGGCGCGTTTGCCGAGCAGGGCGGCAGCCATGTCTTGCAGCCGATTGACGGTCGGGTCTTCTCCATAGACATCATCCCCCACTTCGGCGCGCGCCATCGCTTTGCGCATGGCATCGGTGGGTTGCGTGACGGTGTCGCTGCGGAGATCGATCATGAAGCCTCCTGCTGGAAGATGGTGGCGCTCATTCTAGCAAATTTTTCGCTTGCGGGAGAGTGGAGGGGTGGGGCACTGTCTGCGGACGAATTGGAAGGGTGCTGGGTTGCCGTTGTCGATCTGGAAATGGGTGAAGGTCGAGCCGGAGGAGCGGGTGCCGCTGCTCTGGTCGTTCGTCTATTTTTTCTGCCTGCTGTGCGGCTACTACATGCTGAGGCCGGTGCGTGATGAAATGGCTATTGAAGGCGGCGTGCAACATTTGCCCTGGATGATGACCGGGACGTTTCTCACGCTTCTCATCGCTACGCCTCTGTTTGGGTTCCTGTCAGCCCGGCTTCCGCGTGCGCGACTCATGCTGTCGGTCTATGCCTTTTTCATCAGCCATCTGTTGCTGTTTTTCGTGGCGATGACGGCGCAGTGGCATCCGGAATGGATCGCCCGGGCGTTCTTTGTCTGGCTCTCGGTTTTCAATCTGTTTGTGGTGTCCGTGTTTTGGAGTTTCATGGCCGACGTGTTTTCTCCTGCGCAGGGCGTCCGGTTATTCGGCGTGATCGCCGCGGGGGGGAGCACCGGCGCGATCATGGGTCCAGTGATGACAACGGGCGTAACCTACGTGTTTCCGATTCCCGTATTGATGCTGGTCTCGGCGGTGTGGCTCACGCTGTGCGGGATCTGTATCGCTCGACTGGACCGGTGGGTGGTGGTCTATACAACTCGCGGGAAAGCCGCGGGTGACGCGCCGCTGGGGGGCAGCATGTGGGCGGGAATTCGTGCGGTTGCGGCTTCTCCCTATCTCCTGGGGATCTGTGCATATTTGTTCCTGCTCACGATGTCGGCGACGGTGCTTTATATGGAGCAAACCGCTTTGGTGGGGCGCGAGATCCCTACGCCTGAAGCGCGGACCCGTCTGTTTGCCGGGATGGACCTGCTCGTGAACGTGTTGACCTTCGTGACGCAGGTCTGGATTACGAATCGACTCGCTCTCCGGTTCGGATTGGGGGCGGCCTTGCTCGTGCTTCCGGTCGTCACGGCCGTCGGCTTCGCTGCCATTGTAGTCAGTCCCGTGCTGCCGGTCTTTCTGTCGCTCACGGTTGCGCGGCGGGTTGGAGAATATGCCATTGCCAAGCCGGCACGTGAGGTGCTTTTTACGGTGTTGAACCGGGAGGACAAGTACAAGGCCAAGAATTTTATCGATACCGCCGTGTCTCGAGGCGGTGATGCCTCGACCGGCTGGCTTGTGTCCGGGGTGAAAGCCCTGGGGGCGACGACCGGCATCCTGGCCGGAGTGCTTGTGCCCGCTATGATGCTCTGGGGCTGGATCGGGTGGCGACTGGGTCGACAGGAAGTCGCGTTGCAGCGCGGCTTGCCGCCCGCGCGGTAGCTGGTCGTCTTTACTCCCTAAAAAATCGCATGTTATAGTCGCACGCTCGCGTCACGGTTCATTTCTCACGGGGGGTCACATGCCGGAAGTTCCCGTTAAGATGTACATCGATAAGTTGTTGAAATCATGCCGCGATGTGCAGCGTCCATTGGCGTTGCTCTCGGGCCCCGTGAAGGATCGCGCACTGCGGGCTATGGCGGATCGGTTGGAAGCGGATGAGGAACAGATTTTTGCTGCGAACCTGCTCGATGTCGATGCGGTGGGGAAAACGCTGCTTGGGGAAGGGTTGCGGGGAGAGCGGGTGAAAGAAGCAGTCACCCGCGTGCGGATGATGCCGGACGATGTGAAGGAAATGGTCGACCGCCTTCGGCTCATCGCCGATCTGCCCGATCCCGTGGGTGCTGTAACCAGGCGTTGGGAGCGGCCTGACGGGTTGCAGGTCAGCCGGGTCCGCGTTCCGCTCGGGGTGGTCGGCGTGATTTCGGAAATGAAACCGTTGATTACCGTGGAGTCTTTGGCCCTCTGCCTCAAGTCCGGGAACGTCTGTGTCTTTCGTCCTGCGTTCGAATGGAACCGGACGCATCAGGCCATTGAATCGCGAATGCGCGAAGAGGCCGGGCGCGCGGGGATTCCCGCAGGCGCCTGGTTGCTGGTTGACCGGCCGGAGAAAGATGTGGCGCTGGAAATCATGCGCGCCGGCAAGAGCGTGGATGCGATTGTGCCCCGTGGCGGACCCGGCCTCCGGAAGACGATGCATGAGCAGGCGAAGATGCCGATTCTCTGTTACGACTATGGGATCAGTCACGCCTATGTCGATGCGGACGTGGATATTCCGATCGCGCAGAACGTCGTCATCAATTCAAAAATTCAGCATGCGACGTCTACCAATTCCATTGATACCCTCCTCGTGCAGCAGGCGATGGCGCGGCCGTTTTTGGCGGCCCTCATTCGCCGCCTGCTTGAAGAATATAAGATTCAGGTGATCGGCTGTCCGAAAACCGTCGCGCTCATGGGGCAAATGGCGATGACCGGACATGAAGCGGTCACACCGGCCACCGACGAAGACTGGCATCGGCAGTTCCAGGCGCCGGTGTTGGCGATCAAGATGGTGGCAGATCTCGATGAGGCGCTGGCACATATTGCCGACCATGGTCCCTGTCTGACGGCGGTGATTGCCACGTCCGACTATAATTCCGCGATGCGTTTTTCGCGTGAAGTGGATGCGACGGCGGTGATGGTCAACGCCTCCACGCGGCTCAACTCCGGCGACGGGTACGGGATGGGACCGGATATCGGTCTCAATCTGTCCCGCGTACAGGCCAAAGGGCCGATCGGGCTCGAACAGCTGACGAATGAGAAGTATGTGGCGTTCGGTGGCGGCCAGTTGCGGCATCCGCATCCGGTGCCGGATACGTATGAAGACGCCATCATGCTGAAGCGCGCGTGAGGATGTTGAAACAGCCCGCCTGCTTCGTTCTCGTGTCGTTCGGAACCTCGACGTACTAAAACAGTACGCCTTCGGCCCCTCACTCACTGCGGCCTTGCAGGCAGCCTGTTTGAACATCCTCTGGCAAGAGGTTCGTGAGCCGTGCGGTCTTGCCGGAAAACGTGTTGTGCAGGCTTTCCGCTGATCAGGTATGCCGATCGATTCTCCGCACGATTCCCTCCATGCCCATCTGGCCCAATGGGGCCTTCGATCCTTCTCGTCCGATGCGGACTACTTCGCCTGGCAGCGGGCAATGCTGTCGGCGGCGGATCTGAATCAGTTGACCGCGCAGGTTGAGCGGAAGCGCAGCGGCGATCGCCAGGACGAAATGGCCTTCTATGATCTGACCGCATCACCCCGAATTCTTCCCGTCCTCTACAGCCAACGGTACGAGTATTTTCTCGAAATCGGTCGCCGGGTGTTGTCTCGAATCGGCGCGGCGAACCAGGTTCTTGATTTCGGGTGCGGGGTGGGGATTCTTACCACGTTCTACGCGCGGCATTGTCCTGAGACGCAGTTTGTGGGGATCGATCGCTCCTCCAGGTCGATTGCCGTGGCGCAATCGAAAGCCAAGGAGTTGGGGCTGACCAATATCCGCTTCGAGTGCCGTGATCCGGAGGTCGAGGCGATTTGTGGATCGTATGATTGGATCATTGCCACCCATGCGCTGGTTCAAGCCGAGCAAGACCCTGGGATGCCAAGTCGCGACTGGACCACCTTCGAGCGGGCGCGGGATGAACTGCAGCAGGCCGCGTTTGAGCAGCGGACCGGCATCGATGTGCGGTTGGATCGGCTCGGCGAGGTGCTCAGTCCTGGCGGACACATGATCATCTTCGAGAAGACCCGCCAACTCGCCCGGCGCGTGCCATTTCAACGGGCGCTGGTACGACGGGGGCTGTGTTTGATCGAGAATCCCGAGCCGATCCGGTATCGCCTCGTCGAGGAGATTGCCGATGATGGACCGTTCTGTGTGGTGCAGAAGGGGAACTCGCTTCCTCTCGCATGGAACGAAGCGCCGGAGTCGGATGAAGCTCTGCCGTTCGATCGATTGAGGCTTCGATCTGCCGCGCATGATCCGGCTGCGCCGTTGTACGAAAATCATTGGCCGTCAGCGCAGCAGGTGTGGGGATCGCTTGTCGATCGTCAGGTTCAGCAGGAAGAAACCCGCCAGGAGCCCGACGGCAGGCAGCTACATGTCGAACTCGGATCGGCCGAAGGTCTGATCTATCTCTACTGTGCAAACACGTTTGATCAGCGGCAACTCATCCTGGTCGAGAGAAGCCGCAGGGGAATGCTTGACTCGTACTATCGAGAAATTCTCTCTTCGTGAGTGCGGCCGGCGGGCCGGCGTTTGGGCCGATGGATTGTGGATTTCCTCGTGCTGTGCCGTTGGCGAACGCCATAGTAATTGAGCTAGAATGCGGGCCTCCAGGGAGGGTGCATGGAACAGCCGGAAATCGAGCAGTCATCTCACGTCGACCTGATTCACAAGTTGCATGAGCGTCCGCAGATTCCATTGACGGAGTGGCTGCGTGTGCCGGCGCATGTGCATTACAAAGCGTTTCGCATGGCCGATCCTCCGATACAGCGCCCGGCGAGCCGTGAAGAATTTCGCCGCCTGGTCGAATCGTTTCAGATGGCGCCGAACCATACGGTGTTGCGGGAGACGTTCGGGTATGCGGTGAAGGTTGCAGCGAACGGGGATCGCTTGATCGTCGTCTGGCAGGCGCATACGGAATACTACAGCTATCAATTGTGGCATTTGCCGGGAACATCAGGCAGTCAACTCACGTTCGGACCCCTGACCTTTCCGGACTATCGATTTCCGATCACTCCGCTGGGGACCGAGGTCTGCCGGTTGGATATTGTGTTGCAAGCCGACGCGATTCCGTCGCGTGACGATCTTCGTCAGATGTTGCCGGGCCCGGTAGCCTATGGCAGCCGGATTTTTGACGAGGAGACGACGGTAGTGACCAGTTTTACGCCAGATGAACACAGGCGGGAGCGGTATCTGGTGAGTGTCGGGTCCACACGGATCGATGTGTCGCATATCAAGAATATCGTGGATGCGGTGGTGCGGATCGAGACCTATTATCATTTGCTCCTCATGCAGAAGCCGCTGTTTTCAGCCGCGATTGATTCGGTCTACACGTTCGAGCAAGTTCATCTGAAGCAGCGTGAGATCATCACCGGGCATATCAGCCATGCCGATGCGCTGGCGCTGCAGCGGTGGTTGAACAGTTTGACGCAGGATCTGTTGAAGACAAATCGGCTGGCCGGGAAACTCCATTTTGAGTTATCGGCGGCGGTGCCGTACGACAAGATTGTGCATGCCACGCTCGCGTCCATGGCCGAGCGGCCTTATGCTCCGCATCGGCCGCTCTCCGATTACATCCTGAGCGGTGTGACCGGCGTGGCAGAGGGGTACCAACAGTTATTGAAGCGGATCGAGACACTGAGCAGCGGATTTGAGGGGATGATTGCCATCATCCGCACCCGTGTCGATTTGATGTTGGAATCCCAGAACCTGGCGTTGCTGATGAGTGTCGACAAGACGACGAAGAGCCAGGCGATCCTTCAGCATACCGTTGAAGGGCTGTCGGTGATCGTCATCGCATACTATCTCTGCGGGCTTGCCGGATATATTTTTAAGGGCCTCCATGAAATGGGGTGGATGCATAACCCGAACGTGGCTTCGGCGGTGTTTGTTCCGATTGCTGTCGGCCTGGCCTTCCTCATCACCACGCTGAGCCGGAAGTACCTTCATAAGAAGCTGCAAAGTGAGAAGCCTCACGCCTAATCGATCGGGCCGGAGATCAACATGACGGGGCCTGAGTATGGCCGCCGATGTGATGGTTGTCCGGTTCTCAGCGCCGGTCTGCCATTGACTCTAATCCTGCGGCCCTGTAGGGTATAGATGACGTAGCGAGCCACGTCGACTGTCCCATCTCTCGCGCCTCCCTCCTGGTTGAGTTTCTGCGCGTCTGATTCTCCGGTCTCCGCCGCTTTTACGCCGGTACTTCCGTCTCTAATGATCGAATGCGGTCGCGCATTGCGCCCGTCGTCTGTTGCCTGCAGATGCCGGGGTTGACTATCCACATACCAAGGGGGACCTGATGAATCAGGAACAGTTCGGACAATTTTGGTTACAACTGAAGAAACCGCTCAAGACAACGTGGGGCAAGATCACAGACGAAGATCTCGTCGAGATCGCGGGCGATGTGGAGAAGTTCGGCACGGTGCTCCAGAAGCGGTATGGGGAAGTGCAGAAGGAAGAAGTCAGCACCTGGGCAAATCGCCGCTATTCCACGTGGACCGGTAACTATATCGGCTATAAGGATCCTGAACCGAAGGTCGCAAGCTCGTAGACCTAGTTGCCTTTATTGTGACGGTCTGTATCAGTCATATGAGTCCTATCAAGCGGGGGTGAGTATCATGAAAAAGATCGTGATCAATACGAGCTATGAAAACTTCTGTGTAAGCCATAAAGCCTTTGTGCGTTTGCGTGAATTGGGTCAGGCGGAGGCCTTGGGAGAGTCCGATCCCGGGGTGTATTGGCCGAATGCAGCGGCGGTGCGGGAACCCAGTTTAAATCAGTGCGGGATGATGATTCCGCGGGATGATCAGCATCTTGTGCGGGTCGTCGAGGAGCTGGCCTCTGAAGCGAACGGTCATTGTGCCGACCTCAAAGTGGTGTCCATTCCGGACGATGTGAAATGGGAAATTAACATGGTGGACGGCACCGAGCGGGTCAGCGAAGTGCATCGTACCTGGTGCTAGGCGGTAGGATATGCCAGCGCCCTCACGAGGGCGCCGGCGTGCCTGCTCCTGCCATGTGGCAGAGCCCGAAGCAGCGCCTTTCCAGTCGAGCCGCATCGGTTTGAGGATAGAATTGGAAGCATGGGAATGATGAAAGACGATCTTCGGAAACCGATGTTGGAGAAAAAGGTACAGGCAACTCCCGCGCCTTCTGTCTCGAGCCCGCAAGAGTTAACCTGCACTGAAGGGCAAATTGAGGATCTCCTTGCAGAAGGGGAGACGACCGAGTCGGACGCAGAAAATGACGACGTCGACGATTCTCTTGAGCGGACTTCGACGAGCGCTGCAGAACGGAAGTCCCTCTCCAGCACAAAGTCCAACCGGAAGCAGAAATAACGAACGCATCGCGTAACGTTGTCAGCCGCGATGGCCGTTGCATTGACAGGAGGCCGCTCGGCCGGTAGCCTGCGTCTACACCAGATTTCATCGAGAATATACCGTGACATCCCGCTGGCGTCTTCCTCAGCACGACTATTGGTCCACCCCCTTTGCCGAGTCATTATTGCGCCATCTCGATCTGTGTCCCGGCGCCACGGTTCTTGATGTGGCCGGGGGCCATGGCATTCCTGCATTCTACGTGGCCGAGCAGGTTGGTCCCGGCGGCCAGGTCCTCAGCATCGACGTAAGTGCCGGGCAGGTGGCCCGTGCGCGATCGATTCAGGGCTCTCACCTTCCCTGGCTGCAATTTGAGTGTGTCGACCTGCGTGCATTGCCGGTGGCTCTTCCCGCCTATGATCGCATCACCGGCAATCTGTCCGTGATGTTCTTTCGCCCGAACCGCTTCGAAGTCATTCAGGGATTGGTGGCTCACCTGAATCCAGGCGGCCAGATGGTGCTGACCTTTCCATCCCTCGGCACCTTCGATTCCCTGTGGCGTCGGGTCGATCAGGAGATGGCGACGCTGGGGCTGCTCACAGAGCGCCGACGTCTCGAAGCCTATATCGCGGAGCGGCCGTCTGCGGAGGAGGGGAGGGAATGGCTCGATAGAGCCGGTCTCCACCGCATAGAGGTGGCGGAGTATCCCCTGGAGGTGGCGACCGGTTCAGGCCAAGAGCTCTTGCATCATCCGCTGCTGCGAGGCGGATTCCTCGATGACGTATTTGAATGTTTTGATGATCAGCTATTGGCCGAACGCGTTATGACGCAGGTATCGGAAGATCTTGACGGCGTGCTTCCATTGATCGCGCAACGATGCGTGCTCGCCGGTTGGAAGCCGGCTTCCGGAACGTGAACGGGCGGGGAATAGTTGCCGTCTGTTGTGACGGCTAGGGTGCGGAAGAGGCTGCGGTCCTGAGCGATGAGGCAAGACCTAATTTTGACAATGTGAAGATCAGCCACTTCGACGGATCGAAGTTATACCATCGGGGGCCGTTGCGATAATCGTTTTGATGCGTGTGGTGGTAGTTGTGGTACCCCTCGCCGAATGTCAGCAAGGATACCCACCAGCTATCGCGGCTGGAATCCGCCTGACTATGCGGCTGACGGCCCCAGAGGTGGCAGACTGAATTGATGCAAAAGGTTGAGTTGAGCACGGCAAAGGCGCGACCGACACCCGCGAGAAGAAAGCATCCCAGCCCGCCCATCCAGCCATCGTAGAGAAAGCCCACGGCAAACGTGAGCCCCAGACCGGAGAGGACGATCATCCAATAGTGGCGATGTTGCCACATGACAACCGAGTCCTGGCGTAAACGGGAGGCGTATTTGTCGTTCGCGTTCGCGTCTTTGTAAAACAACCATCCGCAGTGGCTATACCAAAATCCCCTGGTTGCATTGTAGGGATCAGCGTCCTGATCGCAGGCGGCATGATGGCGGATATGGTCGGCCGCCCACTTCAGCGCCGAGTTTTCAAGCGCCCATCCGCCGGCCACTAAGAGCACGGCTTTGACCCAATTCGGGCATTCAAAACTGCGGTGCGAAAGCAGCCGATGGTAACCTACCGTGATCCCCAGCCCCGTGACCACATAGAGCACCCCGAACAGCGTCCAATCCACCCAGCTGTATCCGTAGAAATAGCCGAAGGCCGGCACGCCGATCATTGCGACAGCCGTGACAATAGCGAAGAGCGCCGTCGTTAGATAGTTCGGAACGGCCTGGTGCGCTGCTGGTGTTGGGGGATTGGTCATGAGGGGGTTTCCTCGTAGGGAGCGTAGGGAGAAGGAGGAGCGCAATGACGCGCTCCTCCTTGCATCGACTGAACTAGAACCGGCCGCGCTTCTCGCCGCCGCCACCGAAACGACCGCCGCCGCCACCGCCGCCCGTGCGCGGTTCTTGGGGCTTGGCTTCGTTGACCGTCAACGGGCGTCCATCCATCTGTGAGCCGTTCAATGCAGTAATAGCTGCCTTGGCTTCTTCTGGGGTGGACATCTCGACGAAGCCGAAGCCCCGTGATTGTCCCGTAAACTTGTCCGCGATCACGCGCGCAGATTCGACTGTGCCGTGCGCGGCGAACAAGGTGGTGAGCTGTGATTCAGTTGCCGCATAAGGCAACCCGCCGACATAAAGTTTTGAACCCATGGGGGTTCCTCCTTCCGGAAAGTGACATTGTCTGGGACGCGAGAACAACTTCCCGAGGGGAAGGAGAGGGCCGAAGACGCAATCAGTGAGGCGGCTTAGGTCAGGCTTCCGATCAGAATCTCGGTGAGAACAACATCGGTGATGGGCCGTTCGATCATTATATTCCACACGAGGCCCGCCGCGAGGAACAGCAGTACACTAACACACCTATATTGAAATAGCCACTTATCATGCGAGGGGGGATTGAGCGCTCAGCCGGTGAACGCAATCGCGGGATCCTGAGGGCCGGCGACCATGCCGGCCAAGTCGGGGTCTTCCTGACTGTCCGGATGAGCCGAGACAGGTTTCTCAGTCTTTCGTTGAGCCCGGCGCGCGTCTTTGTTCTGTTGCCGCTCTTGTCTGGTCTGTTCACGATGGCGTTTTTTGATGGTCGTGCTCATGTTTTCCTCCCTGGCGGATTGGTCTCACGCGCTGCGCACGAGTTATCAATGGCTTTCTTGGCTAACGAAAAGGCTGCGATCTTGGCATCCCATTCGGACTTATATCTCCCCAGCGGGGCGTCGACGGAGGTGCCTATGGTGGACTCGAGGAGTCCGGGAATCACGAAGCGACATCGCCACGTTCCATTGGGCTGTTGTTCGGGCATGAGGAGAATCTTCTTGCCTTGCGAGTAGCAGGTTTCAGCCATCACGCTCTCCTCTGGGTAGGTGCTCGGCACCGATGTGTTGCGGTCGAACCCTTTGCTACGCGGATTTGATGAATCGGTCTGCGCTGAGGATGCTGTGTAATCGTTCAGTGACGGAACGTCGATAGGGTTCCTTCTGGCGAAGCATAATCACCAGATTTTCACGATCGAGGAGAATATTCAGGTCGTCTTGTGTGACGAGTTGCCGGGTTGAAGTCCCGATATTCATACGGTACTGGGTTCTCCCATCCGGATTCCGCATTGCGCCGGAAACCATCTCGGTTAACCCGTCAATCACTCCTTCGTGCCCTTCGAGGCGGTGTTTAACCCTGGTGCCATCAGGGATGCGGACCCAATCTGATGCGAGGGGTTGAGCTGATGCGAGGGGTTGAGCCTGCGAGGTGGGTTTCTGCGTCATGCGGGAGTCTCCTTTGCGGACGCGGACTAGTGGCGTCCACGAATCGGCCGATGAATGGGGGATGCTCAGAGTTCCGGACGGAAGCACGATGATGACTGCCGGATCGATTCAGGGGACAGAGTGAGTGGGGCCATCGACGAAACAGATAGGAATCTATCGGAAGCGTCTACACAACTAGTTTAGCATGCTTCTGCCGACATAGCGAACGGGTCTGCCTTTCATATTCCTTGTTCCCTTCTGTCCTGCGTCCGATGGCGCCATCCGTGACGTGAGCACTGTCGCAGAGGGCAGGATTGTCTCAGGCTGGACTTGGGTTCGAATTGGAAGAGGAATAATTATTCTACTCACGGAATCACCTTGTTACGAGGTATTCGCGTCGTTCGTGCATTGACTCTCACCGGTGCGGCTCGTAGGGTGATTACATAGCGGTGTGAGTGACGCCGACTGTCCCATCCCTCGCGCTCCCGTCTGTTTTTCTTTTCTGCGCGTCTGATTCCCCGGTCTCCACCGCTTCTTCTTAGAAAGACTGTCCCGTTTCCTTCCTGCAACTCGGGTGAATCTAGGTGCGTCGAACTCCGCAGCTGTTGTGCGGTCGACATCCGCCCATTGGCAAAGCCCACAGACACACGATAGAGAAACGAGGACGGGCAATCGCCAACTGCGCTTCATGGAGCGGGCCCGGCTTGAAGCGCCACCAAGGGCCTACACAATCCGACCGAGGAGGAAGAGACCATGAGAATCCAGCAATTCGTGAAACAAGTTGTTGTGATGGGATGTTTGGTGGGGAGTGCGCTATTGCCGGCAGTCCAGGGGCAAGCGGCGGATCCTCGTGCGAAAGAGTCGGCCGCTCCGATCGCTACGGGTGAGATGAATGTCATGGCATCGGGCTCCGTGGAGGATACACTGAAACTGTGTCTGGCGAGAATTCCAAAGGATGCGAGTGCCGGACAGCGACTTTTGGCCGAACAGAGCTGCCAGGGGGCAGAGCGGACAAGAAGCACGAGCCAAGGCGCTTCCCAGTATTGAGCGCTTGGTAAGGGGAACCGGAAGTCCTTCTGCAGCCCTATTCAGGGGCTGCAGATCGTCTCGGTGACGGTCGGTTCTTGGGGTAAATGTGGCGGATGCATGTGGTAAACGCTTCTCTGCCATGTCGTCATCTATGGGGGTACTATGCAATGTCCGCGTTGTCAGGGCCTGATGATCATTACTTCGATGAACGAGCCATTTAGTGCCGATGCGGTGGTGGGGTGGCGCTGCCTGCTCTGCGGTGAGGCAACGGACCCGGGAATCGAAGCCAATAGGGCGGTCCCTCCTCCGTCGGTTCGGACCAGGGCGCGAGTCCCCGGATCTCCCACGGCGAGGGTCGGACGAGGACGAGGCTGAGAAAAAGGGGGAACGAACGATGCGAACATGGCGTGATATCGGGCCGGAATTGTCGCTGGGGTTCTACCTGGTCGCGTGGATTGTAGCGCTGGCCCTGACGTATGTGCAGTTGCGATAAATCCGCAGTACCTCGCTACCGTGAATGCGATCGGTCGGGCTCACGGAAATGCAGCGGGTCTCTGAGGCTCTGAAGTTCCCGATAATAGTAGAAGGCCGTGGGGCGCCTCGCTCCGAATCGCAGTGCGCGCAGAAACGCAATCTCTTCCTCGGTCGCTTCCCCACTCAGTGACGCGTCCTTAAGAAACTCAGTGAGTCCCGGCTCCTCCTCTTCCTCCGTGGATGGCGCAGAACCTTTCTCAATAAATTCGAACCGCTTCTGGGGGCCGGGAGCGATGCGGCGATTGAGCACGATTTCAATACAGAAGGTCGTGAGGTCAATGTCCCAGGATTCAATCAAGGGATCCAGAAAGGCGATGCAGTTCTCGTTCGAGAGGTCGAAGATCGTGGTGTCCAGAAACTGCAGGACCGTCACCCGCATCTGAGGATACGTCTTCTTGCTGAGGCGCGCCACCTGGCGCATCCAAACCTGATTGTCGAGTTCCTTCCTGGCGACGCCTTTGGCGACGCTGAGGAGTTTTTGTGTGACGAACCGTTCGAGTTCCCCGAACGGTTGCTTTTCAAAAATCGTGCGAATCTGACCGTTCTTGTCGGTATTGCATTTGCGAAGGATTAGTTCGCGCACGTCGCGCAACAAGGGACCTGGCTGGTCTCCCAATCGTTTCTTTAGATATTCTCGCCTCTGCAGGTCGGCGAGTTTGGCCAGTTGCCCGTCCGGCAATTTCAGCACTCGACTGATCTTGTCGTACATATCGGTGCGGTTCGGCGCCGGAGGAAGTTTCTTGTGGGCCATTAGCTGCGAGATGTACGAGTCTGTCACGTTAGCGGCGCGCGCTAGATCTTTCTGTCCCAGTTTCAGCTCTTTCAGCCGATTCTTGATAAAGAGCGCAATGGTCATAGGTTATCTCCCCGGCAGTCTTCTGAGTTAAATGACATGAGTTAACATTATAGGCCATTGCGGAGTTACGCAATGGCTAAGTTGACTAGAATGACTTAAAGAGATTAAAGTGGCTTAATGGTCTTCAGCAATGAGGTCTCGGTCAGTATCAAATGCTTGTCCCGGTAACTTCCCCGCAGTTTGGTTCAGCCAAGGTATCTTGCTGGTTCCGTCCTCCAACCGGCGGCGGAGTCTTGGATGAAAAAGGAGAGTAACCCATGACCACGCACGCTACAGTTTCCAGCCACATCGAGACGACAGACGCACTGTCACGGTTGTACCTGTTCCTGGCGCAAGCCATGGACCGTGGGCTGGATGAAGCAGGCCGCGTCAACGGCGGTGATTCCGAGTTGGATGCGAATCTTGCCGGAGCCAGGAACGCAGCGTTGGAGCTGCTTTCGGTGAATCGGGTAGTCAGGGACAAGGTCGAGGCAGAGTGCAATCGTATCCGATCGCTGGTTGAGGCTTGTCTCAAGGGCGGGGCGTCCCATATGGCCCTGATGGAGGCGTTGAGAACGGAGCGGGCGATTGTGAAGCAGAAAATCATGGTGCTGAGTGATCTGCTCGCGGTCTTTCGAGCAGCCTGAAAGGATTTGAGGATGACATCGCAATCAATGGCCGGTTCGAAGGCAAGATGGCGGGCCACACGCGTGACGGGAGACAAAATGAAGAACACATCACAAACGTTTGTCCTGACCATGAATTCCCCATCCCGGAAGGGGATGCGGATCTGGACGGGAAAAAATATCCATGCCCTGCGCCATTGCTCAGTGAAGCAAATCGGTCAGGCGTTGATCGAATTGCAGCATCACATGAATCAGCTGCAAGTGGCGGCGCCCGCACCCGGCCGATCGGATTTTCTGAATCGCTCCCGCTAGCGGGACGTGGGGGCGCCTCGGCGGCCTGGCGGGTGACCGTGCAGCTGATTGATTCAATGCAGTTTCCGATGGGCCTGGACGATGAGCCCTCCGGGGGAATCGTGGGGTCTCATGAGAATTGTGGATGTAGCGAAGCCGGTGACAGCGATCGTGTGCATTATCCTGAGGTGTGGATATGGCAGCCAAGCGAACAGCGCCGTTTAATTTTCAGGGATTTATTGAAAAGCTCAGCAATGGGAAGACGGTACTGACCTTTCCAAAGAGGAAGATGATCTATTCCCAAGGAGATGCGGCGGACGCTGTCTTCTATATCCAGTCGGGGAAGGTCAAATTGACTGTCGTCTCACAGCAAGGCAAGGAAGCCGTCATCGCGATTCTGGAGCGGGGCTCATTTTTCGGGGAATCCTGTCTCGCCGGCCAGACCGTTCGTCCGGCGACAGTAACCACTGTAGAAGATTCCAGTATTGTCCGCATCGACAAAGACGTCATGATTCGTCTGTTGCATGATGAGCCTACATTCGCTGAGTTCTTTATGTCGGTGCTGCTGATACACAATATTCGTATCCAAGAGGACTTAGTCGATCAGCTCTTCAATTCCAGCGAGAAGCGCCTGGCCCGGGTGTTGTTGCTGCTGGCGCATTTCGGGAAAGACAGCAAGCCGGAGACGGTGATTCCCAAGATCAGTCAGGAAACGCTGGCTGAGATGGTCGGGACCACGCGCTCCCGCGTCAGTTTCTTTATGAATAAGTTCCGCAAGCTGGGCTTTGTCGAATACAATGGCGAACTCCACGTGCATAGCTCGCTCCTCAGCGTCGTACTCCACGATTAAGTGTCCGTCCGACCGGCATCTGGTGGTCATGGACGCGGCATCCCGCAAGCCCCGCGCCAAGCTGTTGCCTGCCTGTGCGAGACAACGGGGCAACAAGCTTCCGTATTTTGGCCGATGGGATCGGAGCCTGGGTGTGAGCAATATTGGTCAGAATTTGCGCTCTTGGCGGGAGATACTAAATTAATGGGGCGTCAGAAAGGGGCAGGCATGGCGATGGCCGCGGCAGCGAAAACGGAATCAGCGAAGTCGAAACCATCGAGAATGGCGAAAACAGCACGTACAGAAGCCGCACGGTTTGATCCCAAGATCTTCCTTACCAAGGTCGGCAACGGAACGACCATTCTCAATTCCGCAAAGAAGCATGTGCTCTTTTCCCAAGGGGATGCGGCGAATGCCGTATTCTATGTCCAGACAGGCAGAGTCAAGCTCACGGTGGTCTCACCTCAGGGCAAGGAAGCCGTCGTCGGAATTCTGGAGCCCGGGGCCTTTTTCGGTGAAGGCTGTCTCGCCGGACAGGTGGTGTGCATGGCGACCGCAACCGTACTGGAGGCATCCACGATTGCGCGCATCGACAAGGTTGCCATGATCCGTGTGCTCAACGAGGAGCCTGCCTTTGCCGCGCTGTTCGTCGCCTACCTGTTGTCTCACAGCATTCGCATCCAAGCGGATCTGGTCGATCACCTCTTCAATTCTGCCGAGAAGCGGCTGGCGCGCATCCTCCTATTGATGGCCCACTTCGGCAAGGAAGGGCAACCCGTCCCTGTGATTCCCCAAATCAGTCAAGAAATGCTCGCCGACATGATCGGCACCACACGTTCCAGAGTCAGCTTCTTTCTGAGTCGGTTCAAGAAACTCGGCTTCATCAAGTACAACGGGGGCCTGGAAGTGCATAGTTCGCTACTGAATATCGTGCTTCACGACTGACCGCGTCGCCGCCGTTCTTCTTATTGTGGTCCGTCTTACGCTTCCTGATTTGGTATCTTTTCCCCTGGTGGACGCGGGCTCGTCTATGGGGATGACCCCGCGTTGCAGGACCGCATGGATGAGGTCCTGGCGGGAGTGCAGCCCCAGCTTCCGCAGCAAGCTTGCTCGATGGGATTCAGCGACGCGGGAACCGATCTTCAGGCGAATGCCGATATCGCGGCTGGTCGCTCCCTCCACGACGAGCTGCAGGATCTGTCGCTCGCGGGCGGTCAGTGTATCAGAGAGGCTCGGCGAATCGATCTGAGCCTTTTCCAGCTGGGTGCCTTTCGCCGTATATGAACCACGGAACGACTCGGAAAGTCTCGGACTCAGGTAACGCCGACCGGCAGCCACTTCGTGTATGGCCTGGAGGAGTTCGTTGCCGCAGGATTCTTTGGCGACATAGGCCGCAGCACCGTTGTTCATGGCTTCCAATACGTAGGCCTCATCCCCGCACATGGAAAGAATGATGACACGGGTATCCAATTTGAGGCGCAGGACTTTTCGTGTGGTGTCGAGCCCGTTCAGCCGAGGCATCATCAGGTCGACAATCAACACCCGGGGTTTCTTCCGCTTGACGAGTTCGATCGCCTCGAGCCCGTCAGCCGCTTCGCCCACAACGACGCATCGGGAGTCCGACTCCACCAGCGCCCGCAGCCCTTGCCTTACGACAACATGGTCATCCGCCAATACAATAGTAGTCATTGCAACGTCTTCTCCCGTGGCCGCGAAAATATTTCTCACTGTATCAGGAGCGACTCCCGATGTATGCCCTATATTGCTCACACGCCTCCATCGGCGTCTGTACTGACAAACCGGGGAGCGATCTAATCTAGAGGAGGGGCTACGGTGGCCAGACCAATGCGAAGGGTGCACGAACAAGAGGAGGCCGGATTGCGGAAGAATAGGAAACGGATCAGAAAGATCCCGACCGGCATCGTCGGGCTGGACAAAGTCTTGGACGGCGGCCTGCCCGCCGAACGCATGACACTGGTCGGCGGCGGCCCCGGGAGCGGGAAAAGCATCATCGGCTTGCAGTGGCTGATGGCGGGCGCCGATGCCGGCGAGCCGGGCATTCTTGTCCTGTTCGAAGAGCGTGTCGCGTCTATGCGTCAAAACGCCTCGGGCTTGGGATGGGATTTGGCCCGGCTGGAGCAGAAGGGCCTGCTGTGTCTGCTGGATGCCCGGATCAGTCCTGAAGCGGTGGTCTCCGGCGATTTTTCCATCAAGGGGCTGCTGGCGATCATCGGACAGAAGGCCAAGGCCATGCGAGCCCGGCGCATTGTGATCGATGCGGTGGACGCGCTGCTGTATCTGTACGACAGCCCCATGCGCGAGCGACACGAATTATATACGCTACACGAATGGCTGCTGGACCAAAAACTGACGACGCTGATGACGGTTAAAACCGTCGCGCAGGAGGAATCTCCCCGCTATGCATTTCTGGACTTCATGGCGGATTGCGTCATTCACGTCGATCAGCGTGTCACGCAACAGATCACCACGCGCCGCCTGAGAGTGGTCAAGTATCGGGGTTCCGGATATGGCCGTAACGAGTATCCCTTCGTCATTAGTCAGGACGGCATCAACGTCATTCCCATCACCAGCAACGTGTTGCAGCACCGTCCGCTCGGTCCCAAAGTATCCAGCGGCCAGGCTGGGCTCGATGTTGTGCTCGCCGGCGGTTTCAGGCGCGGGGCCAGCACCCTGATCGTGGGGACTGCCGGTAGCGGAAAAACCACTCTGGCCTGCATCTTTGCTCAGGCTGCCGGCCGACGCGGTGAGCGCGTGCTGTATCTCAATTTCGAGGAGTCGGCAGAATCGATGGTCGGTAACATGTTGAGCCCGGGCTTGGCCCTGGGGCCGCTGATCAAGCGCGGGACGCTGGTAGTCCGGTCCTACCTGCCGGAAGCGATGGGCGTGGAGGAGCACTTGTTTCATGCTCTGAAAGCCCTGGACGAACTGCAGCCGCAGCACGTCGTGGTGGATGCGATCTCGGCATGCAAACGCATGGGCTCGGAGCAGGCGGCCTTTGAATATCTGATGCGGCTGCTGAACGACTGCCGGGCACGCGGGATCACCTGTTTCTATCTCAACCAGGCAACAGGCCTTGATATCGTCGCAGAGATCAGCGGCATCGGCATTTCGTCCATCATCGACACCGTGGTGATGCTGCGCCATCTTCCGGTCGGTAATGCGATGAAACGCCAGTTGCTTGTCATGAAGTCACGGGGCTCGAAGCATTCCGACCTCTTCCACGAATTCCACATTACTGATCAAGGGATTGAGCTGGGGAAGGCGTAGCTCTGCAATCGCGGTCTGGTCGGTCTATCCGACGGGGCGCAGACGAACGGGAGTCCGATGATGAAATCTCGCAGTCGCGAGAAGCGACGGGTGGCGCCGGCCGGAGGGAAGACCTATGTTTTCCAACTCTTCGTGGCCGGCAATGAGTCCAACTCTACGCAAGCCAGGGATAACCTGGCCCGACTATGCCGGGAGCACCTCTCGGGGCGCCACGAGATCACCATTGTGGACGTGCTGAAAGACGCCGCGACCGCGTACACACATCACGTGCTGGTGACCCCCACCTTGATCCTTATCAAGCCTCTGCCCAAGGTTCTTCTGCTGGGCAACCTCAGCGATACGCGGCATGTTCTTGCCGCGCTCAGACTGATCGGTGGTGAGCAATGAGGAGCCGGAAACCGTCAGTCCACAAACAGCAGATCAATGGGGTAGCGGCAGAGGAGCTGGTTCACGCGCTGAGGACTCACCAGGTGGACGCCATCGTCGGCGAACGCCACATCATGCTGGTCCGTTTGAAACAGGCGGAAGAGGAGCTCGAGCTTTCGCGGAACCAGTTGCGCGCTCTCACCGCAAGCCTGCTGTCCATACGGGAGAATGAACGGATCGTCATCGCCCGGGAGATTCATGATGAGCTGGGCCAGGCGCTGACGTGTCTGCAATTGGGATTGTCCTGGATGGCCGGCAAGGTGACGGCGCAGCAACAGCCGGTGCAGGACAAGGTCCGCTCGCTGGCTGCTCTGGTCACGACCATGATCCGGACGGTTCAACGAATCGCGGATGAATTGCGGCCGGGTGTATTGGATGAGTTGGGGCTCGTGAAAGCCTTAAAATCAGAGGCGCGGAAGTTCACAGGATATACGGGAACACCATGCAAATTTGAGACGAATATGGGGAAAGCCAGGTGTAGTCGTGAAGCGAGTATCGCAATCTTCCGGATCGCCCAGGCAGCTCTCACGAATGTGGCCCGGCATGCTAATGCGTCCAAGATCGTGATGTCTTTGATGGTCGGAACAACTCATCTTGTCTTGACGGTGCATGATAACGGGAAAGGGATCACCAGGGAGCAGATCTCGAGCGCTCAGTCGCTCGGCATTATCGGGATACGCGAGCGCGTCCTTGCACTCAAGGGCTCTCTGAATATCAGAGGTTCAAAATCAACGGGGACAACTTTGACGGTGCGAATTCCCCGGTCCAGGATTCTTCTCGGCCATAGGCCGGTGTCTTCCTGAATTAAGTTCTGCGAACGGGACCGGCGAATATTCCGGCGATCTCTCCGTGCATAGCCTGCTCTATGACTAAGCGTCCGGTTACTCTCTCCGTTCGACTCTGTGACGCGGGTCCCCTAGATGCGGCATCCGGCGCCGTTGTTCCCATTCATCGTACCTGAGCTGTTGTGAAGAGACAGGCCTCCGGCTGAACGGGTACATCCCTTCTTAGTAAATGATGGGCGGTCGCTTCTCCGCGATGACCAGCATTAGCCGGCGTCGTTGTAACGGGCGGTCCGGATCGCGTGTGTAGTGCGAGGAGTCCTCCGACACCTCCACATGACTGAGCGGGATTGAAAGGTGTTGATTCATGTGGGACACGTGCGTCTCGATCGAGAGCGTCACGGAGGCATCGTTGCAACCGGTGACTTCGGCGTTCAGATCCGCCGCATCGAAGAATTGCACGGTGACCCGCTCTTCCGGATCAATCCACGGACGGATAAGCTGCTCTTTTTCAGCGTGTGTCATGCTCGTCTCCCACTTCCGTTCTGAATGAGTGTCGGACCTCCACTTCGAAGCCCTTTCCGTGATCTTCATGAGTGACCTCTTTCTGTTGTCAGGGCGTGCCGTACATCGTATGAACCGGGCTAAATGATCTCTCGGACTTTGTTCTCGACGATCGTCTTGAGAATGTCCCAACGGTCTTTCTGTCCCCGGACTAAGGCTTCCGCAACATGTACCGCTTGCTGCAGTGTGATCGTGCCGGGCAGGGGCGGCTCCAGAGGATCAATGATCGCCTGGACGACCACTGGTCCGGGCTGAGCAAAGGCTTCACGGAGCACATCGCCGACCTGTGTGGGATCCTCTACGGTGTAACCCGTCGCACCGCAAGCCTTCGCATAGAGGGCGAAATCGATCGGCTGTAATTGGACCCCGAATTCAGGATTGCCCTCAAAGGCCAGTTGCTCCCATTTGATCATGCCCAAGAGGTCGTTCCTCAGCAGAATGATCTTCACCGGCAACTGGTATTTGACCATGGTCGCCAATTCCCCCATCAACATCGTAAAGCCTCCGTCGCCGACGATGCAGACCACTTGCCGGCCGGGAAACGCCACCGCCGCTCCCACACCATAGGGCAGCGCGTTGCCCATGGAGGCGAGCGTGCCGGAGGCTGAAAACTGCATGTCGCCTTTAATGCGGATGTGTCGGGCGGCCCAGGTCGTGATCGTTCCCGTATCGCAGCAGATGATGGCATCCGAGGCGAGCACGTCGTTGAGTTGATGGACGACTACCTGCGGTTTCAGCGGCTTGTCCATGCGGCTCCCTCGTTTGTCCATGAGGGCGTTCCAATCCTTCGCCTGTCCCTGGATCTTCTCAAGGAAGCTTCGGTTGGTGTTGACCTTAATGCGGGGGAGGAGCGCCCGTAACACCTCCGGGCAGTGCCCGACCAATCCCACCTCGACCGGATAGCGAAGGCCGATGCGGACCGGATCAAGATCGATTTGCACGGCCTTGGCCTGCCCGGGTTTGGGATAGAATTCCAGATAGGGGAAGCTGGTGCCGGCGATGATCAGCGTGTCACACTCCGCCAGCGCTTCCTGAGAGGGGGCCGTGCCGAGCAGCCCGATGCCTCCGGTGGTGTAAGGGTTATCATCCGGCACCACAGCTTTCCCGAGTAACGGCTTAATAATGGGGGCTCCCACCTTTTCGGCCAGATGCAGAATCTCGTCCCGCGCGGAGAGACACCCTCGTCCGGCGAGAATGGCGACTTTTGACCCCGCATTGATGATCTCCGCGGCCTGTTCAAGCAGAGCGCTCCCTGGCAGCGGCAGCGCCTCACTCGCGAGATATCCGCTATGCCGCGGGACATTCGCCGGAGACCCCTGCTCGTCGGTCCATTCCTGCACGTCTTTGGGAATCGTAATGTGCGCCACGGTCCGGCGCGCAAGCGCGGTTTTGATGGCCACATCGACGACATTTAGGACGTGTGATGGCCCATTGATCCGTTCGTTGTAGGCCGCCACGTCGGCAAGCGCTTTATTGAGATCGACATCCTGCTGATAGTGCGTGCCGATCAAGTCATGGTAGGTATGGCCGGTAATGGCGAGCACCGGCTGGCCATCGCATTTGGCATCATACAGCCCATTGATCAGATGCAAGCCGCCGGGACCCGAGGTGGCCAGGCAGACTCCCAGGCGATGTGTGAACTTGGCATAGGCGCAGGCCGCGAATGCCGCCGACTCTTCGTGCCGGACTTGTATGAAGGTAATACGGTCCTGACGGGTTCGCAGGGCTTCAAACAGTCCGTTGATACCATCGCCGGGATAGCCAAAGATCGTGTCGACGCCCCAGGCGATCAGTCGCTCAATCAACGTGTCGGCTACCGTTTGTCCCATGGCTTCATTCCATTCTCCCGAGCACGGGTGTGTCTCCTTCTTCCATCTCACGGGAACGATCAGGAGTTTCCCGGTTGGGCTGGAGCGTGGATAACCGACGACCCAGGAGCCTCCAGTCTGACATCACAGTCGCGTAACGGTAAGACAATTCAGGAGCCGTATCTGTTCAAAGTTGCTCACGTCGGTGGTCGTTCGCGTAGAAGCGGAATCTTCCACCGGTGCGGCCCTGTGTTCTCGATAGGCATCAGACCCTGTCCTTTTCCTGCTGATCTGGTTGTTTCAGCTCGCACGCACATCAGCTTCCCGTTTTTCTCTGAGAACGATTCGGTAAGAACGAGAGCCGCAGGTCGGCGTTCCCTTGGATTCAGGCCTGAGCAGTATTGACCAGACGATATATGTCGAAAAGTAGACGATGAACATGAAACAAACCCGGTTAACCGGGAGATGTGGGGTCCGAAAAGAAAGGGTCGTGATGACGATACGACAAGAGCAAATACAGGGGCACGGTTCATATGGCTCCACGCCGGCGATGCTGGAGAGTGTTGCTGTACCAATAACCGGCGCGGGGGCAGAGAGGGTAGGCGGGGACTTGCAGCGAAGCCTACTGGATGGGCGTCTTCACTGGTGCCAGAAAAACCGAGCTCACACCGGGCAGCGGGATGAGAAGGAAGGCTGGTTGGCTGAGGAAGAGGGGCTCCATGATGCGGTGCTCGGCAGGGAACGGGTCGACCTCATACGCCTGTGTTATCCCTCGCAGGTTGAGCGCTATCGCCTTGGCTTTCATGATGGGCAGGCGCTCCTCCGCATCCCGCTGGCGGCTATGAGGCAACATCTTTATGGAGGAGCGGTCCCACGCTCTTCCTACAACGGTAAAGAGAAAAATCGATGACCTGCCCACGTTGTGCCGGCTTCATCGTCGCGGAGCATGTGAACAATTCCGTCGCAAGCTCCTCGTTTGGGTTTCCCTGTCGGCGCTGTCTGAATTGCGGCGCGATAGGGACAATCTGATCGTCCTGAATTGGATCGCTCCGCGGACGCCGAAGAAGCCCGGGTCCCCCGACATCAGAGCCCACTTGCGGTTACCTCCGGCCGTGGACCGGTACCAGGAACAGGGCCGCCTCGATAAGAAAGGAAGTTCCATGGATACGAATAAGATTCTCTGCTCCGGTGTTCCCGCTTCCGCAGTGCTCTGTCTGACCCTGTTCATCGGGGGGTGCGCGATTGACACGTCAGCCGCACCGCCTGATTCGCAACCGGCTGCGCGCCAGCAGTCTGATTCAGTCCCGCGTCATTTGGATCCACAACAGGCCGAACGGCTGAAGGCTGTGATGACTCCGTTCCTTCAAAAGATGGATCACCCGATCGCACTGGATTCGGTTCGCGTCGCGATCATGGATGATTCTCATATCAATGCCGCCAACGCGGGCGGCGGGGAGTTTTATGTGACCACCGGACTTCTTCAGAAGGCGAATGATGAGCAGCTTGCGGGTGTCCTCGCACATGAGGTGGCGCATGCCGATCTCGGGCATGTGACGAAACTGCAGACCATCGGAGCCGGAACGAATATTGCGGCCGTCTTGCTTGGAGTGCTCGGGATTCCCGGCGCTGACCTTGTTCCCTTGGCAGGAGATTTACTCGTGGCTCGGCCGTACGGGCGAGACGCGGAATATGCGGCCGACCGCCATGGAGCCGAACTGCTTCAACGTACCGGACGGGACGGCAAGCAGATGATGGCAGCCACGCTGACCTGGCTGATGCAGGCAGAAGGTACAGGGGCAGGAGGGTTTTTCGCCACGCATCCTGCCACCGAAGACCGGATCAATCGAGTGCGCCAGATGTAACGGCCAGGCGAATCAGAAGATTCGCCGGCATAACCAAGGAGACATGTATGAAAACGCAAGGAGACAATCGGAGCCGACTCACGGCCGGCTCATTGGCGGCGCTGCTGTTGTTGGCGGCAATCCCAGGCTGTGAGTCTACCTCAAAGACCGTGACAGATCATAAGGACACGGCCATTGGAGCCGGCGTCGGGGGAGCCGGCGGTGCCGTTATCGGGGGCCTTGCCGGGGGAACGAAAGGCGCCGTCATCGGCGGATTGTTAGGTGTTCTGGCCGGTGGCGCGGTCGGGAACTATATCGAGCGGCAGGACAAGGATCGCGCGGCGGCCGCGGCGGCGACAGGGTATCAGGCCTCACAGGGGAATGTCATCCGGCTGGAGAATGGTCAGGTACAGCCCGGTACGGCGCGGGCCGGCGAGACCGTGAATCTGAGTTCGACCTATACGATCCTCACGCCGAGCAACCAACCGATGGCGATACAGGAGAGTTGGGAGGTGCGTCACGATGGCGCGATGGTCGCGAATCCGACGGTCAATGCTCAACGGGCGAACGGGACCTTTACCAGCACGGTACCGATTATTCTGCCTTCCGATGCCAAGAAGGGAATCTATGACGTCACGGCCACGGTAGCGATGGGCGACCGGACGGCCAGGTCAATGACGAGTTTCACCGTGCAATGAGATGAGCGAGAGACGGTTCTCTCACGATGGCTGTTTTGTGGCACGCAACGCAGAAATAGCATGTGAATCGAAGCGGACTCGACATAGATCTTGCTCTATAGAAGCGTTTCGGAAGTAAGAAAACGAAAGGACTGCTCATGGCACAGCATATTCTACGGCACTAGTAATACTTACGGTATGGCTCATCGGAGCGGTACCCCTTACAGGTGCTCTTGCTGAAGTAAAAGAGGCAGATCCTCAGCTGCTTTCCGAGAACCGCGTTCTTCTCGGCACAGTTGAGGAAATCAGAAGCGACCAGGCCAAAATCAATACCGGTGAGGGCCAGCCTCGGTATATCCCCATGAACGTGCGGAAGGACAAGGGATTGCCGGATCTGAAGGTAGGAGATCTGGTCGAAATCACGATCAACGATCAGAATCTGCTGGTCGATGTTCACAAGGCCGGTGAGGCCAGTCACCATCGTGTGGTTCGCGGACGGCTCGCCGAACCGATGCCGACCGGACACGATAAGCGGTGATTCGCACCACTGAAGGAAAAGAAGAGACTCACCTCATCCGGCCGGCTGCAAAAAGTAAGGTCGCGTCGATTCCTGTGGGGGCGGACGTCGTGTTTCTCATCGACGAGTTGGACAAGATCGTCGACGTGACGATGGGGAGCGTGGAGTCTGTGCATCGGTCGGCGGACCTCGGGCAGCAGAAGTCTCCCCTCAAGGGGAACCTCGAACAGGTCACAGGCAAGATCCTGAAGCCCTTGAAGGGCGATGTCATTGTCATTCAGACCGTGGACGGGAAAGAGCACTCGTACAAGGTACGTTCGCTCGTTCAGCCGAGACTGGCTACGTTGTCCAAAGGTGATGACGCCGTGCTCTTAGTGGACCAGGAAAACAAGGTCACGGACGTCGCGTTTCAGCCGGCTGTCACGAAGTAATCGGCGACAGGCGACCGTCAACGGCGTTGTGCGCCGGATGAATTGGACGGATGTGAGCAATAGTGAACAGATTCCGGTCTGTCTTTTTCGGTAAATTCGCAAGAAATTGCACATGCTTCGCATGTGTCTATCCACAGGAGGAAACCATGAAATATTCCGCTATGGCGATGCTGGTGTTAGTCATGGGAGTCGGCGCCGGCTGCTCCATCACCGATACCGCGACCGATTTGCGCGGTATCAAAGGAGTTGATGGCGACAAGCTGACGCACATCAACACGCGAAACTACGCAATTAACCTGTTCATGAGCAAGCCGCTGGTGGGCGACGCCACACTGCACGGGACAGTTCAGAGCTTCGCCGATGAGGCCAAAAAAGTCGGGGCCACGAAGGTCCGGATCGTCCAATCGGACACGTCGGTCATGTGGTATCTCATCCCGGTTTTAGGGTTCGTGTTCACCCCGGTGTATACAAACGTAGCGGGAGATGCGCTGCTTCCATAGCAGAACGCCATCCCAACAACGCCATTCCACGTGGGTTCCGGTTTCATGAAGACCCAACATAGGTTGTTGATCTGCCATGACCCTGGTCTACGTGGGGTGCGGGGGGGGGCGAGGGTAGGATTGATTTAGTGAACCCGGTGGCTTTGCTGCAGCGTCCACCACCAGTGGAGGTCAGCGCGATGAGCCGAGGTAAGTCAAACCAGTGTGTGGCGGAACGAGGCGTTGGATCGCCGGCGACGACATCCGTTCCACCTCTCCCGGTGGCGAATCCCCAGGCATTCCATGCGGAGTACATAGAGGTGGCGCGGCTACAGACACGTCTGAGCACTTCGCCATCCGGCTTCCTGGGGATCGTCTATCATGGCCGAACTTCAGGGGATCCCGGCGGCGCGGGTGCCATTCCGGTTGTCTCTCTCGATCTTCCGCAATTGAGCGAACCGCCATTGGCCGAGGTGTGGACCAGCCCTCTGCCGGTGACCTATCACCTGTTTGAGGGAATCCACTGCGCCATGAATGGCGAGGTGCTCTTTGGCGCGCTGCAGGCGGCGGAACCCCCTGGAACGTTGCTGGATACCGTGACTTACCGGGCGTATCGACACCTGCTTATGCAGGCACGTGCTCTGGGCTATCCTCATCTCCTACGGGTGTGGAACTATTTTCCTTCCATCAATCGTGAGTCCGACGGGCAGGAACGGTATCAGCGCTTTTGCGCGGGCCGGTACCAGGCGCTGGCCGAGGGGCTTGAGGAATTTCCTCGAACCTTGCCTGCCGGGACCGCCGTCGGGACGTTGTCCGGCCCATTGACCATCCATTTTCTAGCGGCGAAACACCCTGGCGCGCATATAGAAAATCCCCGCCAGGTGAGTGCGTACGAATATCCTCGTGTCTATGGCCGGTGTAGCCCGTCGTTCGCGCGAGCCACTCTGCGGACGTCTTTTTCCGGGGCGCAACTGCTCATCGCCGGTACGGCGAGCATCGTCGGTCATGCGAGTGAGCATGCCGGCGCGCCTCAGAAGCAGACCTTGGAAATACTGCACAACCTCAATGTATTGATTGCACGGACTGAACAACTCCATGGCATCGATCGCGGGCGGTGGCTTGGGCGGGCTCTCTTCAAGGTCTATATTCGGCATCCGGAACAGGTTGTGACTATTCGTGACATGCTGACGGCGCTGTTGCCTTCCCACACTCAGATTTTATACCTTCAAGGGGAGATGTGCCGAAGCGAGTTATTAGTGGAGATTGAGGCCGTGCTGACTCAAGAACAGAGTGTCGGAGGCAGCCACAGGGAGCTTGCCGATTCGAGTGTGTCATCCGCAACCGGTAGGATTTGAACATGAGCCGGATCGCGTCACCAGCGCGTGAGTCCTGTCGAGACAAGACAGCGGACGTCATTCATGCTCCACCGGTCGAGGCTGCGCAAGGCCGGACGTGCTCAGACGTTGCCGCCCGCAACCAGGGTTTCTACGATGCACTCTGGTCTGCAAGTTCTGTGACCTTCCCGCAACGATTTAATACCTGGCCGCTGCTTTCCGCGCTCGCCGCCTCGGCTCCGGCACGACTCGAAATCGGCCCCGGCCTGCGTCCGAGACTGCCTATTGCGGGGACAACCTTCGTCGATATCAGCCAACCAGCTCTCTCCCGGCTGAAGGCGCACGGCGGTCACACGATGCTCGGTGACGTGACCGCGCTGCCATTCCCGGATCGCAGCTTCGATCTGCTGTGTGCTTTCGATATCGTCGAGCACATTGAAGATGATCGACAGGCGTTCTGCGAACTCTCTCGGGTCGCAAAAGACAATGCGATCTTGATCTTTTCCGTTCCTCTGCATCCCGCGTGCTGGAGCGCCTTCGACAAGCTGGTGGGACATGTTCGACGCTACGAGCCCGACGAACTTCTGGCGATCCTCAGAACGCATTCCTTTTCGCTGGAGCGCAGCGCGGTGTTCGGGATGCAGCCCAAGAGCGGCTGGCTTCTCGACTTCGCGGTCTGGGGTCTGACGCACAAACCGGTGCAGGCGATGCGTTGGTACAACGGGCTGTTTCTGCCCCTCGGGCTGTTCTTGCAGCGGCCTCTTGCCTGGTCGGCCGGTCTAACTGATGTGGCGAACGTGGACGAGATTCTGCTCGTCTGCCGGCGTGATGGTCGGCCTGCGGGGCAGAGCGTCGCAGAAGAACGTCTGCGGAAGGGCCTGGAAGCGCCTGACATGGTTGTGGAATCTCAATGATGGAAGAGTGCGGATGCTCACATCAGTAGGCGGTCGAAGTTGATGAGAGGCGAGTCTTGATGGATACCGTGCAGGCGAAGGCGAACAACGGGTTAGACAGGGCGAAGGTCAAGATCTCTCAACAGGCCGGGAAACTGGAGAGGCTCTACAGGGGCAGTTCTCTGCCGCAAGCATCTCATGCATCGGGGACGTCCTCTCTCCGTTTACCGGCCGAACATGCATCTATGATCCCACGATGGCATTTCACCATTGATGTGGACTGGGTCCCGGGATCGCAGTTCGGACTGACAGGGTTGCTTGAGTTTTGCACTCGATGGAGGCTTAAGGCCACCATCTTTGTGGCGGGGCGGTTTGCGGAAGCCTACCCGGATCTCATCAAGGACTGTGTGAGACAAGGGCATGAACTCGGTACGCACGGGTGGGAACATGGCAGCCTTGAGGACGATGAAGATTTCCGGTCGGCCACCTATGACCAGCAACGGAGATGGATCAGGCGAGCCACCGACGCGGTGGAACAGGCGTCAGGGGTTCGCCCGGTCGTGTTCCGCGCACCGAGTTTATGGGTCAGTGAAACCACGCTGTGTGCCCTCGAAGACGAGGGATACCGCTACGATTCATCGGTGCCGGCCAGGCGGTTCGATTGCGGTTTCGGCCGGGTGCATTATCTGAAATATTTTGGCGCTTCCCGTGAGCCGTACCGCCTGTCCTCAACCCATCTGCGCTTGCCCGGACACAGCTCGATTATCGAAGTGGCTCCCTCGGCATTCCTGTTTCCGCTCAATCTGGCCACGCTCCGAACGTTTGGCTTGCCGGTGATGACGTGGATGGTGCGCCGGATTATCCGACGGTCGTCGCGGGTGGTGTTTTATTGTCACCCCCACGAATTCGTGACGTCGCATCAGCAACGCTTCCCGCGCAATATGTCTGTCTGGAATATGAAAGGCATGAGGCCGGAGAACTTCATCCTCCTCGACGGATTTGCCGGGTACATGCGGCAGCTCGGCTATTCGTCCGCTTTATTTGCAGACTCGTTCAGCGCCTGACGCACTATGAGACCTGCGTTCTTCGCGCACCCCCTCATGATTGACATCAGTTCAGACGCCGTCGGAAATAACTTGGCTGAGTGTCTTGTTGTCACTGTATTCTCTCAGCCATGAGCAGAGGTCTAGCTTCTGAACGCTCACGACCGGGCCAGGACATCCTCCTCAGTATATGCCGGCCAGAACAGGCCTGTGCCTCTCTTCGTCAATTCTGAGCAATTGTGACCAGACTGCCAATAGTCTTCCAGACATAATGAATAATAGTTCTGAGGCTTATCTCCGCCGGCATTGCCGTCATTCTGGGCATAGAAGGAGGCAATATCATGACTTGCCGAGTAGCCCGATCATTTCACGATTACAGCCATCTGGATCTGGTCTCTTGTTGCGAATGTGGCTCGCCGGTTCTAACAGTTCGTTCCGCCTCACAATCCTTGGGCCCGCATCTATGCCCAATGTGTGCAGAGCTTCTCATCATACGCGGAGCGGCGAATGAACAGGCGATGACGCCCATCCGTGAGTGTGTTTCTGCCTGATCATTCCACCGGCACTCAGTGGCACGCCGGCCTAAGAGATGGGATAGGAACATCGCTGAGCGAGTCGGATGCAGGGGCTCAGCTATAGTAGCGGCATCTCCTTCATCGATGCGGAAGCATATTGTCATATAGCGGTGTCGTAAAAAGGAGAAATGAAATGAGTACTATTTTGATTGTCCTGCTGGTGCTGATGCTTGTCGGACTCTTGCCCACATGGCCGCATAGTGCCAATTGGGGATACGGTCCCAGTGGGGGAGTCGGGCTTATCCTCCTGGTTCTCGTGATCCTCGCCTTGACCGGCCGTCTCTGATTGCAAGCCTGGTAAGAGAATGCGTGCCGCAGTGATTCAACCGATGGTGACCTACGCAAGCGCGTGCTGCGCGGGCTCATGAAAGGATCGACCATGACAACAACAACGACGCTCGGTGTCGCCCTCATTCTTCTCGGCCTCGTGGTATTTGCCTACCAAGGCATTACGTACACGACTCACAACAAGATCATCGACATCGGGCCGCTTCAAGCCACCGTCGATCAGAAAGAGACGATTCCGCTTCCCCCCGTTGCGGGGGGATTGGCTCTGGCCGGTGGAGTCGCCCTGCTGATCATGGGCGTCAGAAAAGCATAGCGTCCGTCCAAGACACTTGCAGAGACACTTGTTTTTCTGTGACCACCCGAGCGGTATTGCCGTAACCTCCTCGCCCAATAAAACAATAAGGAGAAACGCCCATGGCATCGTCGGACGGGACGGATCCCATTGTCCCCATGCCATTGGATGCAAGAACTCTTGCAATGAGCATTATGGCCATCCTTGCGGTGGTCTTTGCGCTACAGTGGGCTCAGAAGTTTATTATCCCGCTCCTGCTCGGCATCATACTCGCCTATACGCTCAATCCCCTGGTGGTCTGGCTGGAACGAATCAAAATTCCACGTGTGATCGGGGCTACCCTGGTTATGCTGGCTATTCTCGGCGGCAGCGTCTGTGTGGTGCTGTCACTCCGCAGCCAAATTGAGACCATTGTCGATCAGCTGCCCGAAGCGGCGCATAAACTTTCTCGTGTCGTCCTCGCTATCCAGAAGAATCAACCTAAAACCATTCAGCAGGTGCAGGCCGTCGCGCATGAATTCCAACAGGCGGCCAACCAGGCAACGGGCATCCCCTCGACGGCTAAACAGGCGGCCATCCCTATCGTTATCGACCGGTCCTCGTTCAAGTTGGAAGAGTTTCTGTGGACTGGCTCAGTGGGGCTGTTCGGCTTCATCGGTGATGCCGTTATGTTGCTCATCCTGGTGTTTTTTCTGCTGGTGTCGGGCGACACCTTTAAACGCAAGTTGGTCCGAGTGACCGGGCCCTCTCTCTCTCAGAGGAATATTACGGTGCACATGTTGGAGGAGATTAATACGTCTGTTCAACATTACATGTTCACGCTGCTGGTGGCCAATGTCCTGTTGGCCATCATGACCTGGATCACGTTTGCTCTAGTAGGATTGGAAAACGCAGGGGCCTGGGCCGTCGCGGCGGGTGTCCTGCATGTGATTCCCTATGCAGGCCCTGCGCTTCTCGCGGGCGCGTCAGGCCTGGTGGCTTTCATGCAATTCGAGTCGCTCTGGATGGCGCTGTTGGTAGCGGGCAGTTCACTGGCGATCGCCACATTGGTCGGCATGTTTGTCATGACCTGGATGAACGGCAGGCTGGCGAAAATGAATGCCGTGGCGGTGTTTGTCGCGCTGCTTTTCTGGGGATGGCTGTGGGGCGCCTGGGGACTGCTGCTCGCGATCCCCATCATCGGCATACTGAAAGTCATTTCCGAGCACGTGAAAGTACTGCATCCGCTGACGGAGTTGCTCGGAGAAGAAGGGAGCCCGCATTATGAGGAGTCGGCTCATCGCGTCTGACGACCTTCGGCAGATGTGCGTCATTGTTGCGCTTATCTTGATCGTGATTGCCATCGGGTGCACCACTGCGGAGGCAGTGCCTGTACCTGTGCGGTTTCCGGAAGGAGTAACCCACGGTTATCTAGCCGTACATTCCGTGACGGGCGAGACCGTCGGCCATGGTGAGATCGTGCAAGTCGTCAAAGACGGGGGTCTTGTTGAGAGCCGGTTGATCTTCCGATTTAAGGACGGTTCACTGCACGATGAGTACGTCGTGTTCTCGCAACGGCGTGTCTTTACGATGACGAGCTATCACCTGATTCAGCACGGACCTTCGTTTCCTGAACAGCTCGATGCCTCAATAGACCGGGAGACGGCTGAATACAAAGTTCGGTTGGCGGGAAATGGAGGGAAAGAGCAAGTCCGTACCGGGCGGTTTGATCTTCCCGAAGATACATACGACGGCATGCTGATCATGGTGTTGAAGAATCTTGAGAAAGGAGCCGACACAACGGTGAATATTCTCTCGTTCGGACCGGAACCGGAAGTCTTCAAGCTGCGACTCGAGATCGCGGATAAACACTCCATCCAGATAGGCGGCAATGTAAGTCACGTGACCCGGTATGCCTTTAAACCGCAGATTGGGATGATCAATAAAGTGATTGGCACAGTCATAGGGAAAGTCCCGGCCAATTTTCACTATGACTGCTGGATTCTCGCCCATGACGTGCCAAGTTTTGTCCAATTCGAAGGACCGTTGCAGCTGATGGGGCCGATCCTGCGCATCGATCTGGTGAGCCCTCAGTTGTCTGTCACGCCAGAAAACAGAAAGAACCCTGTCCGCTAAGCTCCTTTCGCCCAGCGTCGGATATACCGTGTTCTTTACAAAGCCCTCTGCACTGTCTGATCAAGTGGGACCAGACCTCATGGAGACAATTCTCAACTCATTTGTGATCTCGATCTCAGCACAGCCTGGGAGCGGCCTCCATGTGAAGCTCGTAGGCCTCTCGTCATCACTATTGTGTTGACCTTACACATCCCACAAAGAAGGGTTCGTCTGAACATACGATCTATCTCACTCCCTTATTTCTGAGCTGTTTTGAACAGACCCCGCAGGGTCTGTTGACTATAATAATTATAAACAGGTTGAAATTACTGCCATATATCAGGAAAGGAGTCCGGTTTCCGATGACCCAACCACTCCCCATTCTCAACTTAGCACCGGTCGTCACGATATCCGTAAGCAGGATGTTGCGGAATGTGACAGTGGTGACGGCATGTCTGCTTTGGCTGTTCGCCGGACGCGTGTCGGATGTGATGGCGGCAGACGATGCCTATATCGCCGGCTATGCTGCTGCTGTGCTCCACAACGAGTTCAAGGCACCCAAGGCATCTGTGCTTGTGCAATACGGCGTTGTGACCGTCGATGCCGAATCGCTCGGGACCGTGGACCGGACCAAGGTTCAAGCAGCTCTGGAAGCCATTCCCGGTGTGACACGCGTGGAGATCCGCGAGGGGCCGGCCATCGCCGACATTCCCTCGATGCCGCCGCCGCAAGTCATCAAGCCGGAGATTCCTAAGACCGAGTCGAAATTTCTGCCTCACGGCCTGCTCTTCGCTCCGCTGCATGCCGATCCCCGGTGGCCGCATTTATCCGCCGGATACCGTCATGTCTCGGCCGGCACCGAGCCGAAAACCACCGGGGCCGCGAACTTCGGAGAAACGTTCGCGCTCTATCGGGATGCGGCTCCTCTGGACGGCCAATGGGACATTGCCATCCAGGCCGGGGTCTTCAGCATGTTCAATATGGACACCGCGTCGAAAGATCTGGTCAATGCCGATTATACGGTCGGTCTGCTCACCAGCTACCGGACGGGGGCCTTTTCAGGCTTCCTTCGCTTCCATCATCAAAGCTCGCACCTGGGCGACGAATTTATTCTCAACAGCCGGACTCCGGTGAACCGGCTGAATTTGAGCTTTGAGGAAGTGGACATGAAACTGTCCTATGAGCTGGCTTCCTGGCTGCGGGTGTACGGCGGCGGCGGCGTGCTGGTGGGGAAGGATCCTAAGACACTCGGAATCGGCACAAGCCAATTCGGGGCTGAGCTCACCAGCCCCTGGACGTTGTTGAGCGGCAAGATTCGTCCGGTCGCATATGCCGATTTTCAGGCCAATGAGCGAAGTAATTGGGCGGTCAGTCGCTCCCTGATGGCCGGCCTGCAATTTGAAAATGCGCGCATCGGGGATCGTAAGGTGCTGGTATTGGTGGAGTACTTCAAGGGGCCTTCGCCCAACGGCCAGTTTTTTACTCAAAGCACCGACTGGCTCGGGCTCGGCATCCATTTGTATTACTGATTCCCTGGTGTGATTGGTGGACGCGAGGCCGAGCCCCGAGCATGGAGAGTGAGTAGGAAAGTCCGTCCGCCGACTATCAAAACCGTGAAAGCGCTGATGAACTCAGGTTGCCGGATGAACCGGCGGCGAGACGTGAAAAGGCGTGCGATCATGCTCCATACCGTATTGATTGTGTTCTAGATCCTCCTTCTCCTCGGCGCCTTGTCGACCTGGCCACAGAGCGTCAGCTGGGGCTAGGGACCGAGCGGGGGGCTCTGTCTCGTCTTGCTCATCTTGCTCGCTCTGGTGTTGAGCGGACGGTTGGGCGGACGACGGCAGTCATAGAAGTTCTCTCCTGTGCACTATTGCTCAGCAGCCTCCTTACCATTCAGCCACACTGTCTTTTAAGGTTGCTTCGAGGTCTGACGTAAAGTTTGACAATAACATCGGTGTGCCGTCCGGATCGGAAGAGGAGACACCACAATGAAGAGAGTTGAAACCTTTCACGCCATACCGTTCACGCTGCACGGTCTGCAGGGAATTTCCGACCGCACGGTTGATATGCATCTGGCCCTGTACGAAGGCTATGTCAAAGCGACCAATGATTTGAACGAACATATTTATGCTCTTTTGCAAGATGGGAAGGTGGATCATGAGGAAATGCCGGCCTATTCAGAACTGACCAGGCGGTTGGGGTTTGAATACAACGGAATGGCGCTCCATGAGTATTACTTCGGGAATTTGACACCAGGAGGATCGGATCGTCCCGGCCGCCATTCCGCGTTTGCCCAAGGGGCAGAGCGCAGCCATGGAAGTGTGGATCTGTGGAAAATGGATTTCAGCAGTGTGGGCAAGTTGCGCGGGGTGGGCTGGGCGGTGTGCTATCTGAACCCGGTGAGCGGGCACCTGTCTAATCGCTGGATCAGTCTTCACGAACATGGCGCGATGGTGGGATTAGTCCCCATCCTCGTGATGGATGTGTGGGAGCATGCGTATCTGCTCGATTACAAGCCTGCAGAGCGAGGGGCCTATATCGAGGCGTTTTTCTCCAACATCGATTGGAAGGCGGTAGAGAGCCGCTTGCAACTCGGGGTGCCGGCTCATGCAGGAGCCGGCCAACGGTGAGGCGTAGCAGGAAACCGCGTGCGCATGACTCTCATGATCGAACATCGATGAGACCCGAGCGGTGTTGTGGCAAGCGAAGATTGCGTGAGAGTGCTTCGCCCATGGGCGATCTCCACGGCCTGGCACCATCAACTCGTTTTAATGACCGAAGGGGGAGGAACGACCTATGAAGACGAATCAAGGCATGACGGATATTGGAACACTTCGGGCGCGGGCCCGTAAGGATATTCAGGACGGCGCGATGACTTCCGGATATTCGGCGTCACCGGATGCCGTTATTCACGCGTTGAACGAAGCGCTCGCAACGGAAATTGTCTGTGTGCTCAGGTATCGGCGGCACTACTTCATGGCCTCCGGGCTCAGCTCTGAGAGCGTCAAGGCGGAGTTTCTTCAGCATGCCATTGAAGAACAGGGCCATGCCGACCAGATCGCCCAACGCATTGTGCAGCTGGGAGGAGAACCGAATCTTTCTCCGGAAGGGTTGCTGAGCCGCAGTCATTCCGAATACGTGGAAGGGGAGTCCATCACGGACATGATCAGGGAAGATTTGATTGCCGAGCGCATTGCCATCGACAGCTATCGGGAGATGATTCTCCATCTCGTCCAGGACGATCCCACGACCAAGCGAATGCTGGAAGGGATTCTGGCCGTCGAAGAGGAGCATGCGGAAGACTTGGCCAGTCTCTTGAAAAAGTGATCCGTCACGATTGTGTGCCGCATCTCAAGGAGGGCACCATCATGGGTGGCTATCAACTCAAAGAGAGATGGGGGGAGTTCACGAGTGACCTGCGACAGCAGTGGGTCAAGTTTCGGGCGGCTCATTTAGTCCAGGACGAAGAATATGACGAGAAAGCCGCCGGTCAATTCCCACGGCTCCATGCCGCTACATGGGGATATTCTGTACCGGGCCAACGAATGGGAACCGTGGTTTTCCCCGAGACTAATGGAGCCGTGCATGCATTCACGAAGCTCTCCATGGAAGACCGTGACCCCGTGAGCATCCACATGTCTGAGAACGAGCTCGTCCCGAACACTCGAATGGACACGACAATCAGCACGGCTCTAGTGCCAGGGGGCGCACTCCTCGGGGGGACTGGCCGCTGCCGTTAGCGCGGCACTGTCCCGGAATTGTAAAAGGGGCTGCATATGGATTGGGCCGGCCGTCAAGGCCGGCCCAATTATTTCACGCCACCGATGTGTCTTGTCAGTCTGCCAATCGTATTCGCGCGTTGATCACGAGTCACACTCTCGGATTCCTCTCTCCCCCTTCGGCGCAGTCCTCATCTGTGAATAGACGAGTCCGGTCAGTTCCGGATCCATGGTGTGTCCTGGAGAGTGCTCTGGGCGTATTGCAAAATAATCCCGTGCTGAATGCGAAGTTGAGCAATTGTGACCAGCAGACATCTGCCGGAGCGCGTAGTCTCATAACCGAGAGAGCCTGTCAGGCACAAAGGAGATACTGCCATGAGGATCACTCCGTGCATTGGAAAGCCAAGGACCCATCGACGGGTATTTGCCGCATCAGGCGCCGCTGCGTTCATCACAGCTCGTAAGTTTATGAAGCTTGCGGCCTCAAGCCTGGGTGGAACGCAATCCGCTCCGTTCGCAGGACAGGGCCTGCCGCAATGATTGTCGAGATTGCGCTGTGTGCCATCGCGGCCGCGCTTTCGGTGATGGCCATCGCTCTGGCCGCGCTGTCGATGCAGATTAAAACGGCGCTGGTCGTCTCGGAAACTGTGTTGGCGAACCTGAATCGGGAGTTGCCGTCGATACTCACAGAGATACGGGCGGCGGTTGAGCGCGTGAACGTGTTGGTTGAGCAAACACGGGACGGAGTCGCGCACGCGGTGGTATTGCTGCATATGGCTGGAACGCTGGGTGACGCTCTGCAACTGGTTCAGCGCACGGTGGAAGGGAAAAGCCGGTCGGTGTTGGCCCGCCTGGCCGGTGTGGTCAGTGGCGTGAGGGCCGCGACAAACGTGTTGAAACAACGCATGCATCATGAAGGAGGGGCATCCAATGGCACATGACAAAGAGTTCTCGGCGGGCACGATGGCGCTGCTGTTTTTGAGCGGAGCGGCCATCGGCGCCGGTGTGGCGCTCCTGCTCGCGCCGCAATCGGGTCGTCAGTCACAGGACCAGTTGCGGAGATACGCGCGGCGGGCTCAGGACGGCTTGCAGGAATTCGCCGAACAGGCCTCTGAGGCGATTTCTCAAACGGTGGAAAAAGGACAGGAGTTGCTTCAGGCGAAATCGTCGGTGGTGGCCGAAGCGATCGGAACTGTTGGTGATCGATTGAGAGAAGAGCGAGAGCGCATGGCCGGGCCCAAAAAGATCTAAGCCTTGTTGGTAAATGCGAGCGTCGCGAGCAGTGTGTCACATGGCAGTAGAAGATGTGCGTTGGCAGAGCATCTGTCGGGACGCGCATAAGTCAAGAAGGAGGCTCCACATGTTGTACTACGCGCTGGCATTTCTTTTGGTGGGTCTCGTGGCCGGTGTGCTGGGTGTTACGGGAGTTGCAGCGATCGCGACGCAGATCTCCTGGATCTTATTTGTCATCGGGATCGTGCTTCTCCTTGTTCATGTAGTCAAGGGGCAAGCCCCGCGCGTGAACTAGCGCAAGGGCAGGTTCCGCGTCGGACGGCTAAGGTTTCATACCGCGGGAGGGCAGCATGGCACGCATGATTGATGTACCAGGTGTCTGTGGGGTGGTATTCGCTCTTGCGAGCGTCTTGTCGGTGTCGGCCTGTAATACGAGTAAAGCGACGGTCGATACGTTTGCCAAGTTCACCTCGAGTACCAGTCCGGGGGAGTATTTTGATGCCGACGGCCTGGTCACTGATAGCCAAAAGGCTCAGTTGTTTGCGGCCGTCACGTTTGAAAATATCGAGCAGAATATCGCGGGAGGGGATGGTGAGTATCTCACCTCTCTCGTTAAGCTTTTGAAAATACCGGCAGGCGAGCAGGCGGCATTTCGGGCCCGCGCGCAGAGCCAGTATTCTCTGTTGTTCGCATCCGATCGCCGCACCGCTGAGCGTCTGTTGTCGACGCTGAGTGGAAAAGAGAACTTGACTCACTCGTCAGAGGGAAGCGGCAGCATGGAGTCCCCTGTGGCGACTGCCGTTGTATCGAGGTGAGCGTATGGGTGTCTTAGGGAAAAGTCTCGTGTTGTGGGTGCTTGGAGTGCCGGCCGGTATTCTGTTCGTGCTGTGGCTCGTAGGCGTGCTCCGGTAAGGAGTGCGACGGCCACGGAGTATCGGGTCCGGTAGTTGATGTCATTAACTGTGTTCTCGAGGAGGATACCATGTTGGTTCTTAGATTGTTCATTGTGGGTGGGGTAATGGCTGCCGGTGCATTCACTGTCCAGGCTGCGGATCTGGAAATGAAAGTGATCGACAAGAATTGCACGATCGAGATATTCGATGACACGAAATACGATGTCGATGATCCGCACCTGCTCATTCAGGGGCCGAAGGAGTTCGCCTCGTTGAAGGATGTGAGCGGTCGGAACTGGAACAATGACATTCAGAGCGTCATCGTCGGTTCGAATGCCACGGTCCGTGCATTTAAGGACAAGGATTTTCAGGGGACGGAGATCGCTTTTGCACCGGGCCAACGTGTGCCGGATCTGTCCAAGCTCGACATGTCCAACGACATCGAGTCGATGAAGATTACCTGCGGGACAAACTGACGAACGGTCATCGTCCTGCGTGAATGAGATGGTTCTAAAGTCGACGCGAACCGGGAAGTATCATGCCAATCCGGCCAGTCCTAACGGACTGGTCGGAACGTGCCGCGCCAGACTGGGAACAGCCGCCGGTAGACCCTATTGAGGAGCGTAGTCTAGAGACGGTCGGTTTAAAGATCAGCCGGGACGGGCCGGCCGATATGCCCCGCATCAGAGTGCAATGCCGTTCTTCGAATGGCGGCGATCCTCCGGCGAGGCGTCAAGTTCAGTCAGGCATTGATGAAGAGTTGGATGAATTCATGTGCATGGGCAGTCGTCTCGCACGGCAAATACGAAGACGATGACTCTGCCCCCGGAGGTTTGTTATGCACACATATGTAACTGCATGGATCATAGTTCTCGGGCTGGCAACGTTCACGACTGGATGCGCCTCGCTGGAGTTCCCCGTCGGCAGTAGGATGGTCGATAGGTCGGACCATCAATGGCTGAAAGGCTCCTCGCCGGTTATCGCCAATGGGAATAGCGGCACACTCGTCGTGCCATCCGGCCACTCCCCCACGGAATCGGTGAAACATACGATCAACGATGTACTCTGGATCCTCGGGAATGAGGCGCTGAAGCAACCGGGCCGGTCTGAGGAACGCCGCCAGCAAATTGAACAAGTCATCAGACGCCGCGTGAGCTATGCGCATATGGCCCAGCAGGCTCTGGGTGTTCCCTGGACAAAGCTCAGTGACCCGGAGCGGCAGGAGTTTGTGGGCCTGTTTGTGGCGTTGCTGCGCGATACGGTTGCCAACCAGATCGACCAATATTACGACGAGCAGGTTTTCTATCTGGTTGAGCGACGTGATGGAAACTTTGCCGAGGTCAGGGCCAACTTGATTGGTCCCAAAGTCGACACTCTGTTGGACTTCCGGTTAGAGAATCACTCGGGTGAATGGCTCGTGTACGACGTGGATGTCGATTATGCGAGCATCGTCAGCAACTATCGTTCCCAGTTTACCTGCATTGTCCGTGATCTGTCCTACACCGGCCTCGTGGAGAAGATGAAGAAGAGCGGGGGCCTCGTGAAAACGTTTGAAACGATCGCCGCTCGATAGGGGCCGTCGCATCTGTTTGCTCTCGGGAAGCAACAAGGTGTGTGTCTCGCGGGGCTGAGACACCGGAATGCCAGCCTGTACCCCTGTTGCCTTGCTGCAATATCGCAGGACGACCACCATGCTCTATTGATGGTTCGATCTCAAAGATCGGTTCGGAATAGCTCGCTGTGCCGGTAGGCCGCGCGGTTCAGAGTCAGACTGTTTGTGCATCGGTCCAAGAAGCTTAACTTCTTGAGTGCAACGACAGTTGGCAGAACGCCGTTCCGCTCTCATCAACGAGGCTCCCGTCTGAGGCCAGCGCTTCCTCACTACCGACTGCCGGAAGAAAACTCCCTGAAGGCGGATCCCACTGAGTGTGCCATTCGGACCGAGCGGCTTCGGTCAGTCTCCCCTTAAGTGAGCAATTGTGACCAGACGCTCCCTCACCAAACGAATAGTCTCAGCCCCGTCTGTTACTTATATCAAGGAGAAGCACGATGCGTAAAACAATGGTTCTTGGTGCGCTGGCATTCAGTCTCATGTTCCTCACATCCGGCGGGTATGCGGCCGACGTGGTCCCACCACCGAACGTCACGCATCTGAAGGTCAGTGGGGTTGTCTCTAAAGTGCAATCAGGATTAGTCACCATTAAGACCTCCTGGGGGTCGATGTCCATTGCCTCGAATGTTGCGCCCAAGCACCTTGCGGTCGGGGAAGAAGTGGACATGCAGGTCAGCGGAAACAACGCCGTCATCGATGTCCATCGAAAGGGAGACCCCGCTCATGCCCATCGGTTTGTGTCGGGCAGTCTGACCTATACCTCGTCGGACCACAAAGAAATTAAACTCTGGACTCCGGAGGGGGAAAAGACGTTCGACGTGCAAGCCGGACGATCGAAGATGTCGTCACTTGAAGAAGGGGCGCCCGTGACGGTCGAACTGAACGAGGCCGGGAAGATGATCGATATCCATCGCTTTGCCATGGAGATGAATTTCGACGAGCGCCCACGCGCTATGCCGGGAAATGTCATTCAAGTGAATGGCACGGTGACGAAGATTCAGTCAGGCCTGATCTATATCAAGACGCCTTCCGGGCAATCCACCATCAGTGCGAATACCGCTCCTGCCGACGCGGCGGTGGGTGACGAGGTGTCGCTCTGGATCAATGACGAGAACATGGTGATCGACCATCACGGAAAAGAGAAGCACAAGCAAGGGATGCACCGTCTGATTTACGGAAAGCTGATTTATACCGGGACCACCAGGAATCAGATCAAGCTGGCCACTCCGGAAGGCGAGAAGCTGTTCCCGCTCGAGCGGATGGAGGTCAAGACGAAACCGATCCCGGAAGGTTCCAACATCGTGGTGGAGTTGAACGAAGAGGGGACGGTGATCGACCTGCGGAAGGTGCAATGATCACATCAAGGTAGCGGGTGTAGAAGTGATGCCGGAGTCATCACGGACTTTAGTGATGGCTCCGGTGCAAGGCCGGGTAGACAAAACAGTCCGCCAGTCATTGCGACAAGGAGCGCAGCTGATGGATGAGCCAAACATTGCAGCTAAAGCACCGGCCGTGGTCACGCTGGAGCCGGGCCCCTACCACTGGTGTCAATGCGGCCGCTCAAAGACGCAACCGTTTTGCGACGGATCCCATGCAGGCACTTAGTTCAGTCCGGTCGAGTTTGCGATGACGGAGAAGAAACAAGTCGCCCTGTGCCAGTGCAAGCAGACGAAGACACCACCGTTCTGCGACGGCACGCATAAGACGCTCTGAGTCTTTCACGATAAGTGAAAGCGAGTGTCACCATCGGGGCGCATCTAGCCTCGCGGGTTCCTGGAGGCTGTGGTCCATGCGGCTTCACGGGGGCGATGTGGATTTGCCTCACGGTCGATCTCGAGACAACGTCCGGATCTGACGTTGGATTGCTCGACCACTCAGATTCTGCGAGCGAGCTACGCCTCACCTTCCCCTGAAGTGTATCGATAACTGATCACCGATTATGGCCATAGTGGGTGATCCTGCCTCTCGTCTGGCAGTTCCGCTAGGGAGACGCCTAGGTGAGCAAATATGATCAGACTGGCATTGGTCATTTCCACATACTGCGGTTGAGACGCGTGGTGTGTTCGAGGCGAGGAGCCGGTGACGCAATGGTTTGCCGGGGTGTCAGACGGGGATTCGCACTTGCGGGGCTTGTGTTCAGAATCATGATGATCTCGGAGAACCAGACATCGTGAGCCACCACAACCATGCATCTGAAAATTCAGAAGGACAGTGGGCGTCTGTCTCCTCGCGCACGATGCAATTGAGGCGGGTCGAGCAGACGACAATTGCGAGGCCACTCATTTGCGCGGCGAGGAACGCCGAAGGAGGACGTATGCTCTGTCAACGTTGTAGGGGACTGCTTGTGCGAGTGACCTTCGATGATCTGAGCGAGGAAATATGCCGGATGAGTCCGGCCACCCGATGCGTGAACTGCGGATGCATTGAGGATGAGATTGTCCTTGCCAATCGCCTTCGCCCGACTACGTCAAACCGGTCGGAGCCGCGAGGAACGGTGAAAAAGAGCGGACTCATGCTCACGAAGGCGTATGCCCGCGCCTCATGAGTCGGGGATGCGCACGCACTGTTACAGAGAGCCTGAGCGTCGTGGGGCTACTCACGCCGGTTGTCCATCCTGATCCGTGCGCAGTCATGCGGTGTCGATGCCTATGAACACTCCTATTGCTACACCCAGGTAAGGAGGCCTCCAATGATGAATAATGGAATCGTGTCTGGAGATGTTTCTGAGTCAGCCGCTCCGCGCGTGCCGGGCTTGTCCGGCATTGGGCCATTCGTGCCGGGGGACGGTAGCGCGGCGCGTCCCGGTATCCTGGTCTTTTCGCATAGCCGTAAATTGCTGCACATGAATCGTCGCGCCATGGAGTTGACCGGTCATCTCGATCGGACGGACGCTGAGCCGCTCAAGAAGATGCGCTCGGCGTCTGTGCATGACCTCAGGCAGAACATTCAGGAAACGCTCGACCATCGGAGGCTGACCAACATTTCCGAACTTTTCGAACTGAAGCGTGTCCTGTTTGAGGACGGACGAAAAATGTTAATCCGCGGGTTCGGGTTGGCGGGCCGGTATTCTGATGAGGACTCGCGAATTGTGATCGTATTGGAGGAGATCGAACATTCACAGGAACAGCAGCCGGCCCAGACCCCGGCTACGGAGTTCTTCTCTTCGACTTCAGGCGTCACAGCCGGAGATTCTGCGGGACAGCGGCCACCAAGTGCTGCGGCCATAGCGCAGGATGGCAGTCTTTCCGGGCGGACCCCATCCCTGGACCGGATGCGGCAAGTCAGAATGTCTGAAAGGAGCTTGCAATGACGAGGAAACACATACTCGTGGTCGACGACGATGCCGCCCTTCGGAGCGTGCTGACGATGCGGCTGGAGTACACCGGACATACCGTAGAAGCGGCCGAGACCGGTCTCGATGCGCTGAACCGATTGGCGTATGCGGACTATGACGTGGTGCTGCTCGATTACATGATGCCGGGGATTACCGGTTTGATGGTCTTGAACCATATGCAACTGCGCTATCCCGGTGTTCCCGTAGTTATGATGACCGGTTATGCGGGCGGGCAGATCGCAGACCTGGCTCTCGCGGCGGGCGCGCGGGTCTGTCTGACCAAACCCTTCGACTCAGTGGAGTTGGAGCAGGCGCTGCGTTGTTGTGACGGAATCGTGGCGTAAGTGCGATCCGGGCAGGCCGCCTGATGTGCCCTAAGATTCATGCAGCAGGATGAGAGCCGGCTGGCGTCGGAGCTGCCGGCGCAGAACGATCATTGTCGGACGGAGCTCATTCATCGGGGGTTGGTGCAGAGGTAATTGGCGGGTATGGGCGCTCAGTGCAGAGCGATACACAGCAAATCTCTAGGGGGAATCTCTTTATGAAGTTCGCAATTCTGAGAGTCGTGTACAATTCTTACGCCTTCGCTCCAATCCTCGATAAGATCCGTCCCGCCCTTCGATACAGCCTGTTCTCGTTCAGTGGTCTAGCCTCGTTGATCCCCCATGGTGGGCGAGTGTTGGACGTCGGGTGTGGGGATGGGCTTCTCGCCGTATACCTGAAGAAGATTCTGAACCGAACGCAGGCTGTGGTCGGGATAGACATCGACAAACGGAAAATTCGTATCGCTGAACAACTCGAACTGTCAGATGTGCAATTCCAGTATAGGGACGTGGCCGCGATGCCGTCCAATTCTTTCGATGTCGTGACGATTGTTCATGTGATGTACCTGATCCCTCTCGCGCTGCGGCCTCAGTTTCTGCAGCAATGTGTCAGGGTGCTCAAGCCCCTAGGCACGCTCGTTCTTGCTGTGAACGCTACAACCCCAACATGGAAATACTATTTTTCGTTTGTGCAGGAACTGATCATGGTGAAACTGCTTGGGCTGACAGCCGGCAGCACCATGAGATTCCAGTCGATCGGGGAATGTGAGAAATGGATCGCCAGCGCTGGAGCAACAGTTTCCGCTGTTACGTCTCTGGATCGGGGGCGTCCCTATTCTCACGTTGCCTTGGTGGCGCAAAAGCTATCCCATGCGTAGCCTCTTCTGTTTCCATAGGCCAAACGAAGACAAGTTTTCCTCCCAGAGGTTCAGCGCTCTCCATCTTGTTCAAGGGAGGCCTCTGATAATGCGCCGGTGCCTGGCGATGGCTTCGTTTGGCGAACATTCCTGCAGTCGTATTGTGAGGGGCTGAAATGAACGTACGCATTGTTGTCGCATTGTTCCTGTTTCTGTGCCTTGGCAGTGCTCCTCTGTCTGCTCAGCATTTGTGTGAGGACTGCCTGGGTGACGCGAAGCACCTTCTGAAGCAGTGTCTTGAGGGTGCCATCAGTGAAGAGGATAAGAAGTCTTGTTCGGAGAGGCAGCAGGCACGATCAAAGGGTTGCGAGAGTAGCCAGTGTATGACGGAACGAGCCGCGCGCGCGATGGACAAGCCCGTTCAGCAGAAGCCTCAACCTGGGGCGCAGGTGAAGGAAGAGCGACCAGAGCGGTGAGGTTTGGATGGTGCTATTTTACCATGAAGAGACTCGTCTCCGGATTCCAGTCACGGAATGCCGGGCAGCAAAGAACCTGCAACCCGGCCGGTATTTGCATGAGTCACAGCTTTTGAAGTCTCCACCCGCTGTGCACTATTGACCAGCCTTCATCTCGTGCCGGTGCTAGCCTGAATATAGTAAGTAGCTCAATCCATCGCATCGGGATCAGCGTCCCGCTTTCACCTCAAAGGAGAGTTGTTATGAACAAGGTACGTATTCTCAGCGCGGTTGCATGTGTGAGTCTGTTTCTGGCGACGGGAGCGATAGCGGAAGTCCAGGGCATTCAGCCTGGAACCTCCGATAACCCGAAAGACAACGTGCCCAAGGAAATTCAACGCGAGGGAGGCAACTTCGGTCCAGGCGGCAGTGGCCCTGGTCGACGGAGTGATGAATTAGTGGGCATGAAAAAAGAGATGCCGGAGTCTGTCTCCGAGAAACAACTGGACCAGAATGTCGAAAAGACTCAAGGGGGCGGTGCGGCTGTCGCTGCAGAAAAGCTTGGGGCTCCAGGGGTCTCTGCTGAAGACGCCAAGGCTGCTGCGAAGAAACAGGCCAAATAATATTGCTCTGCCGAGCGCGGTCGAAGTTCTCGCGTGCTCTGTGACGAGTGACGTTCTGTTCTGCCTACCGCGGATATCCGCGGTGGGCCCTCTTTCCTCCCTCGCGAATGTTCAATCATTAGTTGTTGAGAGTGCCTTTTACGGCCCTCGTTATCCTTCGGCTCTTCGGTGTCGTGAGGTGAGTCGGCGGGCAGAGTGACGAATGTGCTTTACCAATGAGGTGTGTGATGAATGTGACGCAATCATGGTGCGGTGTACTGATCATCGTGGGAAGTCTGCTGTCTGTGACGGGATGTTCCAGCTACCACACGGGTAAATTGGAAAAGAAGCTGCAGGCTAAGGCCGTGATCGCCGGGCCCGGTATTTCCGGAGAGGCCTATATCCACGAAGAATACGAGGGACGTGTCAGGATTACGGTGAGGCTGGAGGGAACTCCGGAGAGCAAACTGACCCCGGGTCGTCATGCGATCCACATTCACGAAACCGGCAATTGCGCCTCGTTCTCTGCGGCCCAGGGCCACTATGACGGCAATGTCGATTCCAACCTCAATCCTGATGCCAATGTGAGCCCCGGCCTCGCAAACCATCCGTACCATCTTGGGGATCTGCCGAATCTGTTGGTGACCGAGGGGCGCAAGGGTTCGCTGTATACCATTACGAACCGCGTGACCATCTCCGACGGGCTGACGACGCTCTTTGATAAAGACGGCAGTGCCTTCATCATCCATGAATTAGAAGACAAATATATGCCTGATCCTCCGACCAAGGACGCTCCTGGTGGAGCCAGGATTGCTTGCGGTGTCATCGTCAAGGAGTAGGCGCAAAGGAAAAGGACGGCTCGTGTCGTGCGGGCGCGCAGACATTGTGATCGAGCCGCCTTGATTGGCCGCTGACTGAGTGACTGCGTGCATCTGATCAATTGTGATCAGATCGTAGTCTGTCTTCTTGCCATACTCACCTCCAGGATACGTCTGGGGGCAAGAGGGTCGGGAAGCGACGGCAGAGGACTCACACAATCTTGCACAAGGAGGAGCGACACATGAACGCGGAGCAACTCAAAGGGAAATGGATGCAGTTCAAGGGGGAATTGAAGCAGCGGTATGGCAAGTTTACCGATGATGACTTGACGCAGATTGAGGGCAATTACGACAAGTTCGTCGGCAAAGTGCAGGAACGGTATGGCGATAAGAAGGATGAGCTCATGAAGTGGGCGGAGGAGTGGCATCAGAAAGCCATTCAGAAAATCTCCGGGAAGTAGGCTCTGTATATGGATACGATCTGCCAACCAGCGATAACGACACTTTCACGTTATAGTTAAGGAGAACATCATGACCACACGTTACATATTGTCACTCTGTACTGCTCTCGTTGTTGGCGGGGCGTTTGTTGCTGTATCGGCACATGCGCTAGGGGATGCCGATCAGAATGCTCCAACTACGGTGAAGAGCGATCAGGGTATCCGGTTGATTCGGGAGAACGCTTTTTTTGATCGCCATATCGATAAAGCGGTAAAACATGCCGCGGCGGCAGAAGTCGCCGGGAGCCAGGGGAAGGGACCCGACTTGATCCGTCATACCCAATTGTCGTTGGATCAAGCTCGAGAAGCCCAGCGCGCAGGGAACGTTCCTGGTCTGAATGAAGGGATCGTTGCGTTGAGAGAGACTTTGAATATGCCGCAAGGCGCTTCGTTGGAAGACGCTACGGCATTGGTGCGAGACGCTCGGATTAAATTGGCGCAGGCCGGCGGGATTCGAACTGTCGATAACCGGATGGTCGGTGCGGTGCCCGTTGGTATGAATGCACAGTACGGCAGGGGAACGAGAACGGTAAAGGGTGAGTTAATCGGGGACGAAGCATCCTCAAGAAGAGAGGGTGGCAACCACTATTTCTTGAGAGATCAAGCCGGGAAGGATCTGCCGATTACATTGACGGAGGAAATGGGCCGGCATATGCGTGCAGGAGACAAAGTCGAGGCGCAGATTGATGCCGATGGTCTCGTCCTGGCTATTGCCAAGGAGCAGTAGCCGAATTCGTGAGCGCAGAGCGATGGGGGTGAGCGAGGCGATGGTCCGGCTCACCCCCATTGCGTTGTAGAGAGTGTGTGCGGGAGGTTTGTGAGCCATTCTGTGTTCTTGGAAGCGGCCTGATTATTATGAAGAGGAGATTGCAACTCAATACGGTGTGGGCGGTGCTGATGATCGGCCTCGGTCCTTTCACCACGTTTGCAGAAAATGAAAAGACCGGTGAAGCCGGCAAGGCCTATCGGACCACTCTGTTTGGAGAAGAGATCTACGTGCCTCCACGCGACCGCCACAGCGTGACGGCGGTGAACTTTGGCCTTCAATGGACTCCCAACGGGCCGAGTCAGCTGGAAGCGCTCCCGTTCGGCGCCTTGTACGTGTGGAGAAATTGGGATGCGGACAACACCAGGCTTCGGGGTACTTTTTCGGGAGTGGTCAACGATGTGGACTATACCATCGGCTTGCGCTCGCTTCCCAACTGGTCGCTGGTCTTTACCCTCGATAATTTCATCGCTCCCCTGGGTCGTTCGGAGTATGTCGAAGGGCAGCGCATCAAAGCCTCGGAGTTAGAGTGGAATTATATCTTCGCCGGCTTCGGCGTCGGCTATCGATTTCCGTCGGTTCCATTCGCGCAGGACAGCGCCATCCATGTTGTGCTGACCTATGAGCCGGGGTTTCGCTGGTTTCGGGGCACCAAGAATACCGCTGTCGGATATGGGGTTCCTAAGGATACGTACGAAGGCCGGGTGCACGGCCACATCCGGTGGGACGCGGTGATCCGCAATCTTATGGAGCTGCCGCATCGAGGATTTGCGGTGGGTGGGGATGTCATCTATGGCCATCGCGCCCGGTGGGAGGCCTGGGGCGGCGCCCCTTTTGCTACGCCGGATTTCAAGAACGAGCGAACGTATCTTTCAACCACCGCCTATGCCTTGATCGCGAGCGGCCTTCCCGCGATTGACAGCGACAAACATCGGCTCATCACCAGTCTGTACGGCGGGATCGGAGCCCATCTCGACCGGTTCAGTGCATTTCGTCTGCCGGGGCGCCCGACCGGGTTCGAATGGGAAGCGCTCTCTCTTCCGACATTGCCGGGCGTCGCGTTCAATGAATTATTTCCTCAGCGCTATGCCATTGCGAGCGTGACGTATCGGTATGAGGCGCTGTTTTTTCTGTACCCCTATGTCACGGCCACGTATGGGCTCGTGGACCGTCCCAGGTTTACCCCGCAGGGCATCCGCAATACCACCGATTCGCTGCCGGCTCTCGGGGGAGGGCTGGTGTCCGGAGCGCCGTGGAAATCTCAAATCGAGCTCAACTATAGCTACAACTTCGGCATGTATCGTGACCCAGGGGGAGCTCCCCCAAGTAAAGGCGGGCACGGAGCCTTTCTCTTGTGGTCGAAGGAGTTGTGACCCCACTGTCGTGGAGTCAGCGATCGATCTGGGAGACTATTCCTGTCGAGACTGCAGGGGAAAGCAAATCACTCGGCTCCGCCAGCTGCAGTCCTTCATCTTTCCCGTCTCAGTCAACCGTCTCTCCATCGGCCGCAGTATATGGCTGCTCTTTTGGCTGTCGTTGCTGCACAGGGTGCGATATGTGCCGCCTCGCTCGGCGAGCCCGCTGAAATGGAAGTCCGTTAGGCGAGGAAGGACTCGGCTCAATCCTGGTGCCTATGCGTCTGAGCTGTTTTGATCAGTTTGCATCCGGTCTTCTCGCCATACTGAATACGAAGAGGGATTGGCTGCCATGGGAAAGGCCGTGCAAGGTCGATAAATGACACCGTGAGGGATGGGAGAATCGTATGAATGCAGACCAGCTCGAGGGGAAATGGATGCAGCTCAAAGGTGAACTGAAGCAGCGGTGGGGTAAGTTTACCGATGATGACTTGCAGCTGATCGAAGGGAACTACGACAAGTTTGTCGGCAAAGCTCAGGAGCGGTATGGCGATAAGAAGGAGGAGATTATGAAATGGGCCGACGAGTGGCACCCGAAATTTCTGCCGGATGCCGCAAAGGGAAAGACGCAGTGACGCAACGCATTCAAGATGAGCCGTTTCACGAAGGGAGTTTTACATGTCAATTAATGAGACGAATATGACCACTCGCTATCTCATGACCGTCGGCGCAGCTCTGGTGTTAGGGGCTGCATTCATCGCGGGGCCGGCGTCGGCTGCCGGCACGAGCGGAGAGAAGACTCCGATCAATGACTCGTGGCTTACGTCGAAGACCAAGATCGCACTCTTTGCCGATGCCCGGGTCAAGGGCCGGCAGATCGATGTTGAAACCACCCAAGGCCAGGTGATGCTCCGCGGGAAGGTCGATTCCACTGAAGCCAAGCAGGCGGCCGAGGGGATCACTAAAGGAATCGAAGGTGTGAAGAGCGTGAAGAACGATCTGGAGATCGTCGCTCCGGTCAAGCGCGAGGCGGTAGAGGACAAGGATGATGCGATTACCACACGCGTCAAAGAGTATGTCGCAAAAGAACCGGCTCTCAAGAATGCGCATATTTCGGTTCAGACCAATGCGGGGGTCGTATCGTTGACCGGCGATGCGCCTGACCTCACGACCAGCGCGCAAGCGTCCTGGACTGCCTGGATTGTTCCCGGCGTGAAGTCCGTGAAGAACGATCTCACGGTGAAGGAAAAGAGTTAAGAACCTGGGCGCGCATCCCCCGTTTCGCAACGAAGCGAGGGGGTGCCGCATTATTACGTACAAGGAGGTGTGGTTATGAACAAGCTCATTGGTCAGTTCGTGCTCGCAGCGGTGCTTTTGGTCGGAATCACGGCGGTATCCCATGCGGCTGATGAGATGGCTGCGCCTGGTCCCCAGTCAGTCAAAGGAGATCTGCTGAAGATCGAGGGGGAGTTTTATACGGTGCACGATACGGCCGGGCATGACGTGCGCGTGCATGTTGATCAGACCACCAAGCGGGACGGGGACTTTAAGACGGGTGACAAGGTTGAGGTTCAAGTTACCGACAAGGGGCACGCATTTTCTTTGAAACACGCCAATGTGGCCAGCGCCGGATTGCCGGCGAGTGGTCCTCAGGCGGTCAAGGGAGATCTGTTGAAAATCGACGGTGAGTTTTATGTCGTGCATGATCTGAAGGGTAAGGAAATCCGGCTGCATGTGGATCAGACCTCCAAGCTGGAAGGTGGCGCCTTCAAGACGGGTGATAAGGTTGAGGCTCAAGTGACTGAGAAGGGCCATGTGGTTTCGATGGTCCACGCAAATCCGGCGAAATAGGTTCAGGGTTCCAAGATAACGGTTTCTGCATACGGAATGGGCCCGTCTAGAAGACGGACCCATTCCGTGACTGTGCAGGGAGGGGAGAAGCCAGTGTGGCGCTTCGTGGCAATCGAAAACGATGTCCAAAGGCTGAAGGTGCACCCCTCTCGGATTTGCGCGAAACATGGTGGCCGTAGCAACGTTCCGGCATTAATACGAACGTATTTCAGACTATTGGGGGCGCACACACAGCCGCACGATTCAATCCCAGGAGGTTTCTTGCCAAAGTCGGCGAGGGAAAAACCACGCTGAATCAGAGGAGCGCGGACTCTCTTTCTTTTGTACTGAGGAAGAGCTCCGGCAGACGTTCGCTCCGTTTGGGATGGTGGTGCTCGCGCAAGTCCTAAGGGATGCACATTGCCATTCCCTCGGCCTTGGAATTGTGCACATGTCGTGCGCGCAGGAAGTGGAGAACATCTTCAACGCGCAACAGCACTTTGAAATTTCCGGGATGCGTGTGGATATCCTGGAGCCGTCAGATTCGGATGTCTTGCGACTCCCGGAGATGACGCAGCACAAGTTGGAGGGCGTTCTGACACCTGGCAGCCGCTTCCTCGTGTCACACGTTCTGTAGTGGTGTCGCAACTGCGTGTCCAGCCGTTGAACACTTTCTAAGTGTACTGGATGATGAGGAGGATTCCGCTATGGAGACGAAATCAACGATGATTAAAACTGGTTTCACGAGTCAGATTGACCTGAAGAGTGGAGAATCTTCAGGAGTCATGGTTCGGGGAATCCAGCCGGCACCGACCATTACGCCTGAGAAAATTGAATGCGTGATGTCGGATGTGCAAACACAGATCGACGGACTTCAGCGGTATTTGATCGAGTTGGGATTGGCGAAGACCCGTGTGGCGTTGCTTGGCGAAAAAGGCTGGGGGCATGGAGGCCGCAATCCTTCGTGAGGTTGCCGGGGTTGAATGGATGTGATCATGCGGTGAGGTTTATCATTTGCGTGGTCGGGTAGTCCCCGCAAGTGAGTTTCCAGTCCATCGGGCCTGAACCGTGAGAGCGCTTCGTCATGATCCGAGCGGAGGTTTTGATGCGCCGCTCAGATCATGTGCGATGGGACCTGAGGTCAGGAGAGTGGCGTGGCTTTGGAGCTGTCGGGCTGCATCGACGCCTTCAGATCTTCAATCGCCTTGGCTACGTCGGTTTCAGTCGACCCAAACCGATCTCCCATCACCTTGATCGCTTGTTTAATTGCGGTGGTCATCTTCGTAATCTGTTCTGCTGGTGTCATGCCGAGTCTCCCGGGTTAAGGTCAGCTACATTCCACTTCACTGTGGCCGAAGATTATTGAACTACCGCTGAAGGGGGGCCTGCCCAAATAAGATAGGGGGGTTTCTTCAGCGCGTCTGCGCGAGGAAAATGTCGAACGGCGTAGTCGTATGCATGCGCTTGCGCGCTTTGACAGGTCGGCGCTGACAGATGATTGGAGATGACTTGAAAGTCGGCGTGATCATCTTCTCCGATCTTGGCGGTATAGAGCGCGCAGGAAAATTCTCCATCCCTCGAACATTGGGTGCTGATGACCAGATGTGATCCGTCGGGAAACGTCATAAGGAGGTCAAGATTGGTTCGGCCCATAAGTCCCTCCGATTGGTGGTGCGGCTCAGTATCAGACGGTGTGGGATGCGTGCGGTGTGACGTAGAGGCGGAGGCATCGGCCGTCTAGGAGTGCCCCTTCAAGAGCGACGACAACCCGCAACGCCTGTTCGGCAGAAGCCATTTCCACAAAGCCGTAGCCGGCTGATATGTCGGTATTTTTATGCCGTACAATATAGGCGCGGGCGACCGTCCCATATTTGTTGAACAGGTCGCGCAGTCCATTATCCGATACGGCCTCGGTCAGTCCCCCGACGTACACAACACGCTTTCCCACGATCCCCCTGCGCAGTTCTTTTGAAACACTGAGACGGTACGCTCCGTAGGCTAATGTTGGTCGCGTGGTTCAAAATAGGCATAAATGAGCACTCCTGCCACGCTTGCCATATACAGCAGTGTGGCCGCTCCAAGAGGATTCTGTGTCAGCCAGTGCATGAGATGTTGCATCGGAATCATGGTGCGCCTCTCGACCTGTCGATACGCTGGCTATTCGGTCGCGCCTCGACGTCTCGGACGGCTCTCTGCCGGCCGGTTGTTTCTTCCCTGTGATTTGCTTTCTTGCGCTGTCACCCGCGAACGTGTGGCCGGTCCAAAACCTGAACTGGCGAGCGAGGAAACTTCCCGACGTATGGTTTCGATGGAAGAGGACTGTTCGGTCAGTTTGGGATCGGTGAGTCCCAGGAGTTGCCACCGAATTTTCGGCTTCAGCACGGCGCGGTTTTTCTTTTTGCCGGTCTTGCGACCTTTCCACACTGTCGAGATCTTCATGGCGTACTCCTTGTGCTGGGCTACGAGACTGTTCTCAGGGTCATAAATCGTCGACGGTGCCGCTCCACGATTGGTGCCGGGATCCACCATCGGGAGACAGCAAGACTGTCCCTCAGGAGATGGGGGCGTAAGAGCGGTCAGGTTACAGGAACAATCGCGCAGAGACGGGAGTGAGGGGAGTGAAGCGCGCAACGGAAATGGAGCTCGTACGAAGAGTCACTTTAGCACGTAGCCTGGCCTGAGTCAAACGGTGTGGTGTGGGGAAAGACGGTAGGAACGGAGCAAGCGAGGGTTATTGGGGCTGCCGTGACGGGCTGCCTCCCGCAGCCGATGCCGTTCGGAGCCCGCTGGCGAGTCCGAGCAGGTATAGCCCGTAAATGAGCCATTTTGACGGGTCAAAGTCGTACCACTTCGGTCCATTGCGATAGTCGCTCGGATACATGTGATGGTAGTTGTGGTATCCCTCTCCGAACGTAATCAAGGAGACGAACCAGCTGTCCCGGCTGGAATCCTTTGTTCCATGGGGCTGACGGCCCCAGATGTGGCAAATGGAATTGATGCAAAAGGTCGAGTTCAAGACTGCGAAGGTTCTTCCCACGCCGGCGAGCAGAAAGCATCCGATGCCTCCGACCAATCCGTTCGCTATGAAGCCGATCACAAATGTCAGCGCCAGGCCGCCAAGTACAATGAGTGCATAGTATTTATGTTGCCAGATGGCCACCGGATCCTGCGCGACGCGGGAGGCATATTGTATGTCGTCATACTTCCGTTCCGCGAAGAGCCAGCCACAATGACTATGCCAGAACCCCAGCTTCGCGTTGTAGGGATCGCCTTCCTGGTCGCATTGGGCATGGTGGCGAAGGTGGTCTGCGGTCCACTTGATGGCACTGTTTTGCAACGCCCATGCGCCCGCGATAAGCAGCGCGCCTTTCACCCAGTTGGGGCAATCAAAGCTGCGGTGCGACATGAGGCGATGATAGCCCACGGTGATTCCAAGGCCGCTGATGAGGTAGAGGATGCCGAACAGCGTCCAATCCAGCCAGGAGTAATCGTAGAAATAGGCATAGGTCGGGATCGCGAGGAGGGCCCCCACCACGATGGAGAGAAACAGGACGACCGTCCAGCCGACATGGTAACGGCGAGCCAGGCGTAGTGAGCCTATATCCGTCGTCATCGATTGTTTTCCGATAGAATCCGCATTCGTCATGGCCTACGATAGCATAGATAGGCCACGATGGCGAACCGCTTGTGCCGGCTAGCGATGCGGATGCATCAGTGCCGGTCGGGTGCAAGAAGTTGACGCCTGAACAGGCATGCTGTATGGTGTGCCTACATTGATCTCGCAGTAGTCCGGCGAATCACTGTTCAAACCATAACGGACTTCGCGATCGCATCGCGACCAGGTCCAGTTTGGAGCTGCATCAATTCGGTGCTCTCTCCCCTCGGTTCTCTGATCCCGCCATAATGCGATCAAACTGAAAGGATAGTGTAGTGGATACGTTTGTTCACGAGAGTTTTCAGGGTCTCGGCTTATCTGAGGCGATGTTACAGGATCTTATTAAGGCCGGGTATACGGCACCAACCCCGATTCAGATGCAGGCAATTCCGCCTGCGCTTGCCGGGCGAGATGTGATCGGGTGTGCGCAGACGGGCACGGGCAAAACCGCGGCGTTTGCGATTCCGATGATTGAGCGACTGGCGGCGTTGCCCAAAGGCCAGCCCCAGGCACTGATTTTGGCGCCTACCAGGGAATTGGCGTTACAGATCCTTGCCACGATCGATAAGCTCGGGCGTGGACGTCGCATTTCCGCCACCGTGATTATGGGTGGTGCCGATATGCAGGCGCAGGTTCGCGGACTCCGGCAACAGCCGGACATTCTGGTGGCGACTCCCGGTCGATTGCTCGATCATATGTGGAACGGTACGATCAATTTGGCTCCGATCAAGATTTTAGTCTTGGACGAGGCGGACCGTATGTTGGACATGGGGTTTGCCCCGCAAATCAACCAGATCCTCGATGCGTTGCCGGTCGAACGGCAGACATTGTTGTTCTCTGCCACATTGCCTGCCGACCTCACCAGGTTGGTGCAGGTGAGTGTGCACAATGCTGTGCGCGTCATGGTGAGTCCGTCAGCCACTACGGCCGATGGCGTGACCCAGGCGTTGCATCACACCACCCATGACAGTAAAGCTTCCTTGTTGGTGTCGCTCCTCGGACAAGAGCAGGAAACGGTGCTGGTCTTCACACGAACAAAACATCGCGCAGACAAGTTGGGTCGGGTGTTGGGGCAAGAAGGGCACAAAGTGGCCGTTCTTCATGGTGATCGGAGTCTGTCCCAGCGCCGTGCGGCGCTCGACGGATTTAAGCGTGGCACGTTCCGCATCCTGGTGGCGACGGATATTGCTGCGCGAGGGATCGATGTGGCGAATATCGGACATGTCATCAATTTTGACTTGCCGAATTGCCCGGAAGATTACGTGCATCGTATCGGCCGCACGGCACGCATGAAAACGACCGGGCGAGCCACAAGCTTCGTCACGTCGGAGGATGGTCTGCAGTTGCGGGCGATCGAGCAGTTGTTGGGGCATGCCGTGCCGGTTGCGGCGGGGAGCGCGAGGCCATCGTTGGATCCGCGTGGGCAGGGGCGTCCTGCACAGCGGCAGGCACGACCGGCTCAAGGGCGTCCGGCAGGGTTTCGGGAGCGTCGACCGATGAGCCATGGCACCCACAGACCGGCGCAGCAAATTCAAGGCGCTCCGGGGAACTAGAGCGGAGCGTGTGCGAATGGATCGCTCATTGATCAATCTACTATTGGAAGGGAACGTCATGCCTGAGACGCAAAGCCTCCCGGTTAAGCCCAGCGCACCGTGGGTCAGAATTCCTGATGGAACCAAGGTGCGGTTGCGGACGGACAATCAGGAGGGTGTCATTGATGGGCTTACCGAACTCGTCACCGGGACCGGCCGGAATCCTGATGGCCGCACTCAGTATCGTGTCAATCTCGGGGATCAAGCGAGGACGCTGGTCGTTGAGGATGATCTGCTGGTGCTAGTGGATGCGGAGGGCCTGGCGCTGATTCTCAAACAGAAAGTGGAGTTCCGTCGACTTGTGACCCAGCGGTTGCGGGGAGCACTTGGCGACGATCGGTTTGTCCGTCCTGCCTAAGGCGCGGCGCGGGCCGTCTATATATACGGCCCGCGCCTGTTCCCGTCCTAATACAGGGGTGGCTGCGGCCCCCACTGCAACCCTTCCAAATCCGGATCTTCTCCTGTAGGAATTGACGTGCGGTCGTCTTTTTCACCTTTCCGCTGCGCACGTTTTTCTTCCTTTTCTTTCCGCTTCGTTTGAAGCGACTTCTCACGGTCCCGTTTCGCCATCGTTGTTTTTCCTGCGCGTGCGATAGTGTCCTCCTTGGTCGTCTCGCCAGTGAGATCGTGCTGGTCCCGGCCGGGGCACAGTCACGCAGCCGGTCCTGTGTAGAGCCACCGATCCCACCACGCAAACCGACATCTTGATAGGGTACGGCGTGAAGCAGAGCGATATAACTGTATCTCGGAGATCGTCATGTACCGTACCACGATGCGGAGACTCAGTCAAAGCGGCATCTCGATAGACTAGGATGAGTGATGGAGAGTGCCTGGCGTCGGGGTGGACCGGAGGCGAAGTTTGAAAATGACGCGACGGCTCTTCTCCCGATCCACTCCGGTCGCAGGATGAGCGATCAGATCTTGCCGGCCTCGGCCACTCGCCGACGTCAGTCGTTGGAAGCAAGGCGAGACGGTTGGCTCCGCACGGTCGATGACTTCGAGGCCTTTTGTCATCACACGGAAGGAGCGTTCCTGGCTCAACCGCAAGTTCATCGCGTCGTCGCCACGGTCATCGGTATGTCCTTCAATCACCACTGAGTCGATATGTGACTCAAGTGGCCCACATACGAGGACAGCGTAGCGTGGCATCACGTCAGTGAGAAAGCGATCAGCCTGTGGCGTCAAGGTGCTTTTTCCGGAGTCGAAATTGAGCAGGTCTTCGGGGATGACGATTCGCATAAGAAGTGGATCATGCGGGTCGTTGTCCACGGAGAGTCCGAATTGTGCAAAGTGTTCGTACAGTAAGGTTTGAACGTTGCTCGTGAGCGGCGTCACTGGATCGGAGACGGTAGTCTGAGGAGGTGTTGGTGTGTCTGTCGGAACGTTCTGGGCTGCTTGTGGGGCGAGTGATGCCGCAAGGAGTAGGATGAAAATAATGGCGAGTGAGGTCATCAAGTCCATGAGCCCATTGGTCGTCGTGTGGGAGATTGTCGAATGGGAGCCGAGGTTATTCTGGTACATATGGAGCGTCTTCTCAGTGGTTTAGGAAGGCAGGGGGCCTATCATCGTGGACCGCGGGATTTCTGTGCTCTGCTATGCGTGATTGTTGAAAGGGGCGCGAGGAGCTGTGTCGAGGTACGGAGTCGTTGCAGCCACCCTTGAGGTTGGCGAAGTGACGCCCCTGTCGTTGAGCGGGGCGTGTGAGAGATTCTGGCTGTCAAGTCATCCACCAGGTGATCGACCTCTTGGGGCGATGAAAAACGCTGAACTGGTGGCTGTTCCAATTGCTGAGGGAGCTGCGACAATGCGATCCTGAGTTGCTGGATTAACGGAGCGAAAGCGTTGGCGATGGTTTCGATTGGATAGGGGGCCGGTGGTGTGCTCTCGGCGTGCAGATGGGCACGTATTTCCTGCGTCAGTGCGTCCACCGATTTCGTCATGGCCTTCAAGGGCTGGGTGAGTGTGTCAGTTGCTGGCTGCGCATAGGGAATGGAGGGGGAATGCTTCAATCCCTGTTCCAGCGAAGAGGGCCGACGAAGGGTTCCCGTCATTCCTTCAAGAATCTGTTCGAGCGTTTTTCTCGGAAATAGGTCATCGATCAAGTGGGTGCATTGCTGATGGGCTGAGAACAAGCGAAACATGAGCGGCTTTTCTATCAGGGTAAAGGCGGTTGCGCAGACGAGTCCGACGATCGACGTCAGGAATTTTCCGGCGAGACCGTTGATGAGGCCTTGAATTCCGGCAATGCCGTGACCGTCGGCGTGTAGCTTGCTGAGGCCTACCAGTAGCGCGACAAATGTGAGCAGGAGGCCGATCCCTGTCAGGAGGGACGGCACTTGTTGATACCAGGCCAAGTTCAGCTTTCCTCGAAAGATGGTTTCGAGCGAAAAGAGTTCCTGGGCTGAGCGGGAACTAAATATGCGGGGTTCGATATACCAGGCGACCTGTTCCGTCACGAGCGTCTTTCGATATTGCCTCCAGGCAGGGGATAGCCAGGGTTCTCGCTGAAACGTCGTATCGATGAGTTGAAAGTCCTTCCCGTCCCGTCGGTCCAAGTGTGGCGGCGGTTCTTGCGTTCTACTTTTCAAGGCTCCTGGAGGGTGGAGCGTCAAACCGTCCTGGTCGAGTTGCAGACGTTCTTGAGCCAGTTTATCCAGGCATCGGGTCACACGAGCAAATGGTTGCGCGGTCTGTGTCGATAGCTGATACAGCCGAGTGACTTGCCAGAGGAAAAATATCGTCAGACCTGCAGAACCGCACCAGCTGACGAGAGGCGCGGAGAGAGCACCCAGAGGGGCAACGTCCTGGGTCAACAGTTGAATGGCATTTTGGATGTTCATGGGCGGCATCATGTCCAACTTTCGTGCCACTACGGTGCGTCGAGGATGCACGCCGATTCATGTAGTTGTCGATGGGTTTGCGAAGGGCTGAGAACATTGTTCCCTCAAGGGGAACTTTCTGCCGGGTTCGTAGTGCCATTCAGGTCTGCTGTTCCGGTTTTTTCACAGTGGGAGGGTGTACCGCAAAGACTTGGCGGATGGTGACTTTTAAAAAAATATTTGTGGGGAGAAGAAGGTGAGATACAGTCAAGTGAGAGGTTTCGATTATGCCGACGAGCACATCACGCGCTTCGATGCTGAACAAGTTTCGTCGGCACCCTCGAGTGCGTATTCCCACCCCAATTGCCTGTGAACTTGCCTGGCGTGATCCGCAGCGTTGGTTTGGAAAGTCTGTTCATGGTCCGGGTGTTGTGTACGATCTCTCTTTGAGGGGGATGCGGGTCAGTACAGAAGCCCCGATCAAACCAGGCGATCAGGTGTCATTGCTGGTGCGGTTGCCGCGGCAAGCGGTTCCTGCAGAAATCGCTGTAGCCACGGTTCGCTGGGCGAAGGATCAGATATACGGGCTGGCCTTTCAGCGGTTGTCGAGTACTTCCCATGGGCGACTTCGACGATACATGACGGTGTTCTCAAAAGGGATAAGGTAAGCGAGGGTGGCCTTGTCGAATTCCCGGGTCTCTACAAACGAACTCTCCTCGCGGCGGCGCAAACCGCGGATGCGTGTTTCAGCCCCGTTTCCCTGCTCCTATGCCTTGGTCGGACTGAAGAAATGGGCGACGATCAATCGGGGCGGTCTGGGTGTGGTGTGCGATCTCTCAGTCGCGGGTGCCAGAATGTTGAGTGAGACAGTGCTGGCTCCGGGTGATGAGATTGCGATCAGCTTACGATTGCCGCACCAGCGGGTGGCGACGTTTATTGATCGGGCGACGGTTCGTTGGGTGAAGGATTCTGTATTCGGGGTCGAGTTCTCTTTACTATCACCGATTGCGGCCACACGGTTAGGGAAGTGCGTCGATCGTGGAACACATGCTTCGTCTCTGCTCCCAGTTGCGGGCACATCTGAACGGCAGCCTCGCTAGATTTCGATTTTAACCCGAAAGAATTGCACGCAGAGTAATGCTCCCTCGAGTCTGCGAGGGCGTGGTCATGGGCCGATTACTTGACGCCTTCTCCGGGAGTGGCAATAAATTGCTTGCGAAAGCCGACCACTTTGGCGAGATAGTCACGGGTTTCTTGATAGGGCAGGTTCGCTCGTAGCCGGTCATAGACGGCAGGAGGTTGAAGTGAATTGATTTGGTTGATCGCAGCGGTTTGATCTTGAGCGAACGCTTTGTACACGTTGCGCGGGCCGGTGTTGTAGGCGGAGATGACGCAGTATTCCCTGGCGATCTGGTTCTCGATGCGTTCGAGCTGGGTATAGGACAAGACGTGGAGATAGGCACTGCCAAGTTCGATATTGTTCTCAGGGTCGAAGAGATAGTCTCGAGAAGGAATGGTGTCCTTGCCCTTGGCTTTCCGGTAGGCTTCACGTCCCCCACTGCTGGGCACGAGCTGCATGAGCCCAAAGGCCGGTGCGGAGCTGACGGCGAAAGGGTTGAAGTTACTCTCTGTGCGAATGACCGCAAAGATCAAGCTTGGACTGACCTTGAACTGTTCGGCGTACCGGGTGACCGTGCTGCGGTATTTTTCAGCCTGCCTGTTCGAGAAGTTGGCGACCATCTTAATTTCAGCGAGCAGGGCCTGTTTGGCTACGCCGTTCTGATCGATCGATCGCGGTTTGGCATAGTTTTCGACCGTAAACGTTGCAAAGGATTCAGCTTGTGCTGGAGTCTTGATCGCTCGTCCCTCCTGGTCCACAACCAGGCCTAGGAGGTAGGGCGGTTTGTCGCTGGTGAGCGTGACGGCTTTGTCGGAAAAGAGATCGACGGATCGAGGATCATCAGGGGTCAAGAGTGTGGTGACGAGAGCATTTTTCAAGCTGTCTTTTGGCGCCTTGTCGTCCAGTGTTTCAATGACGATCATTCCGCTGTCAAAATCGACGACTGCTCGGCTCATATAGTTCTGTGTGTACTTGACGTATTTCTTCTGCTCCGGAACCTTTATTTCTTTCTCCCCCCATGTTTGGCGGACCCGACCGGTCAAGGCGGCCATGATGGTCTCGAAGTCACGCTGCAAGGTTCGTATATCGCGCAGGACAGATTCAGGGTCGCGCTGATACGCGTCGGTGTGTTCCTTGAGGACTTGTTTGGGGTCTTTGCCTCCGGCAATGCTGACGACGGTTTTCCCCGTTTGGCTGCCGAGCACGCGTTCGGCACTTGTCAGGACGTGATCGGCGGTCTCACAGCCTGAGGCGGAAAGCAGAAGGAGCAAAACGAGAAATCTCGATATCGACATAGAGGGATTCATCGGACCAGTGTACCTGATTTTATCGAAGCCAGAAAGCGGGGGAGGGGATTGCGGAGCCGCTAGTGGGCACAAACGGCTCCGCATGAGGAGGTCGTTATCCTACTTGATAGCGACGGCTTTGACTTCTTTGTAGGATGTTTGCCCGAGTAATACTTTCTGAATGCCATCCTGGACAAGAGTCGTCATGCCCTCATCCATTGCGCTGCGGAGCATGTCTTCAGTGCGGGCTTTCTGTTGGATCATGCGCTTAATGTTGTCTGATCCAAGCAGGAGTTCGTGAAGTGCTACGCGTCCTTTATAGCCCGAGCGATTACAGGCTTCGCAGCCTTTTCCGCGAGAGAGACGGAACGTATTGTCGAGCTTAATGCCCAGCTTGTCCCAGCGCTCGGCGCCATAGCCCTGTCGAAGCTCTTCATATTCTTCCGGCGTGCCCACATACTGTTCCTTGCAATCTTTGCAGATGCGACGGGCCAACCGTTGGGCGAGTACGCCGAGCATGGCGTCGGCAAAGCTGAAGGGGTCGCAGCCCATGTCCAAGAGGCGGGTGACCGTTTCCACGGCACTATTGGTGTGCAACGTGCTGAGCACTAAGTGGCCGGTGAGTGAGGCTTCGATGCCGGTATCGGCCGTTTCTTTATCGCGCATTTCTCCGACCATGATGACATCCGGGTCGGCGCGGAGGAATGCCCGCATGGCGTTGGCGAAGGTGAAGCCGATCTTGGGCTGGACTTGGACCTGGCGCAGGCCATATTGGGTGATTTCGACGGGGTCTTCCGCGGTCCAGATTTTAATGTCCGGAGTATTGATGTTTCCCAGCACGGAATGGAGCGTGGTGGTTTTCCCTGATCCGGTCGGCCCGACGCAGAGGATGATGCCGTAGGGCTTTTCTGAAATATCTTTAATGCCTTTGAGGTTGCGGTCCGAGAATCCCATTTTGTCGAGTGGCAGTGGTTCACTGGCGGCCAGGATACGCATGACGACATCTTCGTTATACCCGGATGTCGGAATGGTGGCGACGCGGAGCTCAATCTCTTTCGTCTCGCTGAGCTTGAACTTGATTTTTCCGTCTTGGGGCTTGCGCCGCTCGGCGATGTCCAAGCTGGCCATGATTTTCAAGCGGGACACGATCGCGCGCCGATAGCTCTGGGGAATTTTCATGTATTCGAAACAATCGCCGTCGACACGGAACCGGACGAGTGTCTCGCGTTTTTCCCCGTAGGGCTCGATGTGAATATCCGAGGCATTCTGTCGGAAGGCGTCGGCGATAATCTGATTGGCCAGACGAACGATGGCGCTATCGTTTTCATCAAGCCCACCCCCTGCCGACGCATCTTCCATGGCTTCGGCTTGGGCTTCTGTGACGAGTTCCCCGAGAATGTCTGAGACGTTTTCGTCGAGTTTGCGGCCCCCACCGCCTCCTCCTGCATCGCTTTGGCCGATGGCGGAAGCCAGGAATTGTGCGATGTCCCGCCGTAAGCTGACCGCGAAGCGGATGTTTAAGCCGGGGAATGTCCGTTTGATGTCTTGAACTCGGTCGAGGTCGCCGGGATCATCGGTCAGAATTTCAATGGCGGTGCGATCGCGTTTCAGCGGCATCCAATGATTTTTTCTCAGGTAGTCGACGTTCAGGTTCTTGAGGAGTTCGATGTCGACCAAGGTGCGTTCGCTGAACTCGATATACGGGCACTTGTAGAATTGAGCGAAGGATTTGCCGATGTCGAGTTTCGGCACCTTATACTTTTCGATCAAGACGCTTTCGAGATCACTGGTGCCTTTGCGGGCCTCGGCGAGGACGTTTGCCAGGTCGTTCTGCGTAATCTTTCCGCTGCCGACGAGGTGGTCGAATTTTGTGGGGTTTTTCTTTGTGGTTTTACGCAAGTTGAAAAATGCGATGCCGAGGGCTTTGGCGATCTCGGCGACCGATTCTTCGTCTTTCCTGGTGAAGCGGCTGCCGCTCTTCTTGTTCAGCAGCTGGAGGACGCCCATGAGGTATTTGTTGTCGGCGACAATGGGGTAGGTCAAGACCTGTTTGGTCCTGAAGCCGGTGCGCTTGTCATAGGAGGTGTCGTGCAGCAATGAGGGGTGGATGCTCTGAAGCTCAGCCATGTTGTAGGCGTCGGCGATATTCACGGGCCGGAGATACTTCGCGCAGAATCCGGCGAGGCTTTGCTCGGTGATGGGGATCCGCACTTCTTCAACGCTGTCGACATGGGGCACTTTGGAAAAGATTTCTTTCTTGTCCGGGTCGAATGCGAAGAGGGTGAGATCTTCAGCGTCGAACAGGCCTAGGATATCTTTGTGCAGGTCGAGGAGAATTTGGTCAAGATCGCTGGCCGCGTTAATGTGAGCGGTGATCTTCTTGACGTGTTCTGCGAACTCACCTTTTTGTTGCAGCTCCTGGAGATTGTTGGGCATCGGCTTGGACTGCATTCCTGATTCCTTCTTTGCTCAGCTCGTGATCCGATGTCGGCGAGGTGTGGCAGCAACCTGATTGCTGCGAGTGCCGGTCGTGACGCGGCGCTCTCTCTAGAGGGTGAGTGTAGCCCAATCGAATGAGAAGGCAAGGAAAAGGCAAGTTTGTTAGGTAGGAGTCCGGCCGCTGCTGAAGGAGTATGAATCAGTGAGAAACCTGGGCCGTATCGACGTGAGGGACAGCGCTACGGAGGTGCTGAATGAGTTCAGCGGGAGTGACGCGCGTCTTGATGCCGGTGCGCCGGACTTTTACCTCGACGACACCGTCCGCGAGACCTTTGTCTCCGACGACGACCTGGAATGGGGCGCCAATGAGGTCGGCATCATTGAATTTGACGCCGGCCCGATCGTCACGGTCGTCCCAGAGGACTTCGAAGCCCGCTGCCTGCAGTTCGGCGTAAAGGCGAACGGTCATCTCATTGGTCTTGTCCGATTGGCTGACAGGGATGAGGTGGATGTGAAATGGGGCAATCGGGTAGGGCCAAATAATTCCGCGTTCGTCGTGGTTCTGTTCGATGGAGGCTGCAGCGGACCGCCCAACGCCGATCCCATAGCAGCCCATGACGGCGAGGCATTCTTTCCCTTGCGGGTCCAGAAATGTCGCGTTCATCGTCTGACTATATTTTGTGCCGAGCATGAAGACATGACCGACTTCTATTCCCTTGGTGGCTTTCAGGATACCGTCTTTTTTTGGTGAGGGATCGCCGGCCTGGGCATTCCGAAGATCGAGAATCTGATCGGCGGTAAAGTCGCGGTCCCAATTCGCATCGACGTAGTGGGTGTCGAGCCGGTTGCCTCCGACCACCACGTTCTTGAGGGCGGGGACGGCCTGATCTGCAAATATTCTGATTCCCTTGAGGCCGACTGGCCCGGCAAATCCGACCGGTGCCCCGGTGGCTTTCTCAACCGTTGCGGGTCCCGCCAGTTCAATTTCAGGAACTCCCAAGGCTTTCTTGAGCTTGATCTCGTTGACTGCATGATCGCCGCGCACCAACACGGCGACCGTTTCTTTTCCCGTCGAATATAAGAGCGTTTTCACAAGACGGTGTGCCGGAACCTTCAAAAAGGCCGTCACCTCTTCGATGCTGCGGCAATTCGGTGTGGAAACTGTGCGGATGGGCAGGGCGGCGTCGGCCTCTACGCTCTCAGGCGGCAACACGTCGGCGCGCTCGACATTGGCTGCAAACGTGCCGTTGTCGCTATATACCACAGTCTCTTCGCCGGTCTCTGCGAGGACCATGAACTCATGCGAGGAATTACCTCCGATGAGCCCGGTGTCCGCTTCGACGGCTCTAAATGTGAGGCCGCATCGGGTAAAGATCCGGTGGTAGGCGTCGTACATCCTTTGATAGTTTTCGCGTGCCCCGGCTTCATCACGGTCGAAGCTGTAGGCGTCTTTCATCAGGAACTCGCGGCCCCGCATCAGGCCGAAGCGCGGGCGGATCTCATCGCGGAACTTGGTTTGGATTTGGTAGAAATTCAGCGGGAGCTGCCGGTAGGATTTCACTTCCCGCCGGAACAGGTCCGTGATGATTTCTTCATGCGTGGGGCCCAGGCAGAAATCCCGTTCGTGCCGGTCTTTGAAGCGCAACAGCTCTTTCCCGTAGAAGTCCCACCGGCCGGTTTCTTTCCAGAGCTCCGCCGGTGAGGCCATGGGCATCAGGAGTTCCTGTGCCCCGGCGCGGTTCATTTCGTCGCGAATGATCTGTTCCACCTTGCGGATGACACGCAGGCCGAGGGGGAGATAGGTATAGATGCCGGACGCGACCTTTCGAATCAAGCCGGCGCGCAGCATGAGCCGGTGGCTGACTGTTTCAGCCTCACCGGGGGCTTCCCGTAACGTGGGGATCAGGAGTTGCGATGTTTTCATAGGGTATTAACGGAGGAAGATACGTTCGAGGTCATTCCAAAAGGCGAAGATCATCACGCCAACCAATAAGACCAGCCCGGCTTGTTGTGCAATCTCCCGCTGCCGGTCGCCGAGCGGTTTCCGCAGAATGCCTTCAATGAGGAAAAAGAGCAAGTGTCCTCCGTCCAGAATCGGAATCGGAAGCAAATTCAGCACGCCGAGATTGATGCTCAGAATGGCGATCAGGAAAATGACGCTGGATGCACCCTGAGAGGCGGCCTCTCCTGAAATATTCGCGATCGTCAACGGGCCGCCGATATTTTTACTCGAAATGTCCCCGACAACCATCTTGTAGAGTCCGATGGCGGTGAGTTCGGTCCACCCCCAGGTGGCATCAAGCCCTTGGTAGACGGCCTGGAGAGGATTGTCTGCATGCATGAGCGAACGGCCAGGTCCTGAGATCCCGATCTTTCCTACTTCCACGGTTTGGCCGTTGACGGTCGCTTTCTCCGAACTTGGGGTGACGACTAATGGGATGCGCTGGCCATTACGCAGCACATCAACATGCAGTGATTTGTTCGGGCTATCCCGTACAATCGTCGTCATTTGAAGCCATGTATAGATTGTTTGCCCGTCAATCCCAATGACCCGATCTCCCGCCTGAAAACCTGCCGTGGATGCCGGGAGGCCGTGCATAACGGAAGTGACCAAGGGAGGCGTCTCCTCGACGCCGATCGTATACAGCGGCTCATCGGGTGAGGACGGCTGGCCTTGCATAGGAACCGGGATGACGGAGAGCGGTTTTACTTGTGTCCCGCGTTTAATCTCCAGAGAAATGGCTTCCCCTTTGCTGTGAGCCACCGCATCAAGTAGTTCTGTTCTCGTGGAAATTTCTTTCCCGTTGACCTTGGTAATGTGGTCGCCGATTTCCATGCCGGCTGAAGATGCGGGCGAGCCAGGCACGAGTGCCTCAATGTCCGGACTGAGATCGCGGAAGGTCGGGACGAACAAAGGCGCTCCCGTTGAGAGCCATCCGGCAAAAATGAGATAGGCCAGAATGAAGTTGAAACCTGGTCCGGCTGCCACGATCAACACTTTTCCCCAGATACCCTGATGGGCGAATGATCGCCGCCGGTCTTCCGGAGTGGCCGCTTCCGTTTCGTCTTCGCCGAACAGTTTGACGTATCCGCCCAGGGGAATGGCCGAGAGCAGGTATTCGGTTTCGCCGACCTGGCGACCAAAAATCTTCGGGCCGAATCCGAGGGAGAATTTCAGAACTTTCACGCCTACCCAGCGGGCCGCCAAAAAGTGTCCGAGCTCATGGAACGCGACAAGGACTCCGAGTACGACCAGAAACCACCAGGCTTTTTGCATCAAGACCCAGAGGGTATCGGGGGACCAGGTGAATGCGAACATCATGGGTGTACTCAATATCTAGAGGTGAAGGTGTAACGCCAAGATCAACTTAACACTCATTGCCCGATTTTCAAAATGATGTTTCAACGGGGGAGGGCATGGACCAGGGACTCCGCTTTTTCTCTGGCCCACCGATCGGCCTCCAGTGCGTCCTCCAGAGAAGACACGGACTTTGGCGTATGGGCGTCCATCGTATGGCGGATGACTTCAGCGATCTCGGGAAAGCGGATGCCGCCGTTCAAAAAGGCATCGACGGCGATTTCGTTCGCGGCGTTCATCGTGGCCGGCATGGTTCCCCCTGTCCGGAGCGATTCGTAACCCAGGTTGAGGCAGGGAAACCGGTCATGGTCCGGCTTGCAGAAGCTGAGCGTGCCGATTTCTGTCAAATCCAGCGAAGGCAGGTCGAGCGGCAGCCGTTCGGGGTACATCATCGCATATGAGATCGGCGTTCTCATGTCCGGCAGTCCCAATTGGGCGATCATGGAGCGATCTTCATATTCGACCAGCGAGTGAATAATGCTTTCCCGATGCACCATCACCTCGATGCGGGACTCAGGGATATCAAACAGCCAGCGGGCTTCGACGACCTCGAGCCCCTTGTTCATCAGTGTGGCAGAGTCGATGGTAATTTTGGAGCCCATTTTCCAATTGGGGTGCTTGAGCGCGCGTTCCGGCGTGACGTGCTGCAACTCATCTTTCGCCATGGTCCAGAGCGCTCCGCCGGACGCGGTGAGAATCAACCGGCGGACGTCTTCAAGACGATGGCCTTCCAGTGATTGAAAGATCGCGCTGTGCTCGCTGTCGACCGGGAAGATCCGGACGCCATGTTTGTGGGCTTCTTCCTGCATCAGCTTGCCCGCCATAACCATCGGTTCTTTGTTCGCCAGGGCGATATGTTTTCCTGAACGGATTGCCGTGAGGGTAGGCACGAGTCCGGCTGCTCCGACGATGGCGGAGATCACCAGTTCGGCTTCCGCCAATGAGGCGACCTGAGCGATGCCTGCTTCACCGGACAGAATCTCAACTGGCAGGCCCGCGCAGCGTTGCCGCAATGTCACAGCGGCGGCTTCCTGCGACACCGCCACTACTCGCGGGGTGAACGCGCGAATCTGTTCTTCCAGCTTGTCGATATTGTTGCCGGCGGTGAGCCCGGCGACGCGAAACTCACCGGGGAATCGCTGAACGATATCGAGGGTATTCGTGCCGATCGAACCGGTGGAGCCCAGGATGATAATAGTTTTCATAGCGTCTCCTGCTAAGGGAGCGGCGAAAAGCCGCAGACTAATGTTACATAGTAGTAGAAGGTGGGGGCGGTGAACAAGAGACTGTCCAAACGGTCCAGCATACCCCCGTGACCGGGAAGAATGCCCCCGGAGTCCTTCACCCCGACCGCGCGTTTTATCGCCGACTCGCACAAGTCTCCCACGAGGCCTGTGCCGGTCATCAGCAAGCCCAGCACCAGCGCATGAAGCAGGGGCAGCTGCGGGACCAGCCAGACCTGTGTCAGGAGGGCGACCGCCATGGCCAGCGCCAATCCTCCTGTCAGGCCCTCAATGGATTTCTTGGGGCTGATCGACGGGGCGAGGGGATGGCGTCCCCAGAGGGTGCCTGCGTAGTAGGCGCCGATGTCGCTGGCCCACGTGACCACTGCGATGAAGACGATCAGCCATTCGCCGGATGGAAGGGTGCGTGTGGAAACAAGGGTGCTGAGGGTGAGCCCGATATAGAGGGGGCCGAATAGAGCGATGGCCGCATCGTGAAAACGGGACGTGATGACGTTCGAGGACCAAAGCATCGCCAGGAGCACACAGGCGAGACCCGACAGCAGTATTACGTCTATCGGAAATGCCCAGTGGGAGCGGACGATCAAGAGCGCCGTGAGTCCGAGTGAGAGTCCGGTGAGTGCCGGGTTGCGACGATTGCCGAAGCCCATGCGGGTGAGCTCAAGCAGAGCGATGGCTCCGCCCAGTACGACTAACAGCGTCAAACTCCATGGAGGCAGATAGCGAATGATGGCATAGACGATCGGAATGCCGATCAGTGCGGTGTAGACACGCCGGGCATCGAAGCGGCGAGTCGCCGTGGGGATAGGCGCAACGGGTGCTGTTGCCCGGTTGCCATGCACATCTACTGGGCTGAGGTTGTCCACGTGATTTTAGGAAGACACGGTGCTCAAGACCCGGCCAAATCGGCGTTCTCGTCGCTGATATTCGATCAACGCAAGCAGGAACTCACGTCGCCGAAAGTCGGGCCAGGGCGTTGAGGTGAAGTAGAGCTCGGTATAGGCCAGTTGCCAGAGGAGGAAGTTGCTGATGCGGGTCTCGCCGCTGGTTCGAATCAACAGGTCGGGGTCAGGAAGCGGATGTGTGTAAAGATAGTGGGAGAGCAGCGCCTCATCGACCTGGTCCGGCCGGATGGTTCCCCCCTGTACATCCTTCAGCACTCCGCGAACGGCGTCGACGATCTCGGTTCGTCCCCCGTAACTAAGCGCCACGGTCAGGTGCAGTTTGTTCAGATGCGCGGTTTCCTGCTCCGTCGTTTGAACCCAGCGTCGGGCGCTCTCGGGAAGTGCATCGAGTCGTCCGATCGCGCGGAAGCGAACGCCTTGTTCGATCAGGCTGGCCCGTTCGGTTGAGAGATAATGCTCCAAGAGGCCCATCAGTGCGGAAATCTCTTGTGTCGGCCGATTCCAATTTTCCTGTGAGAATGCGTAAATGGTCAGGTGTTGGATGCCCAGTTCGAGAGACAGCGTGATCATTTCGCGGACGGAATTGATCCCTTCCCGATGACCGGCAATGCGGGGCAGGCTTCGAAACTCGGCCCAGCGTCCATTTCCATCCATAATAACGGCCACGTGCTTGGGCAGGAGTTCCGGTTCCAATTTACTCGTCAATTCCTGCTCGGAAAGGCGTTCGAGGTTGGATGAAGACGGTGTTCGTGGCATGGGAAGTGAGTCGATGTCCTTTCCGTGAAGACTCAATGGCAGGTGCCCAAAGTCTACTGACGAGGGTAGGCAATGTCAAACGCTATTTAGTAAAAGCCCTTGGTCTGTCAATAGTTAAGATCCGTTGCATTGCGGCTGCGGAAATGAATGAGCTATACTCATCGCTTGTTCCAGTCCAGAAACAAAGGGGCTTGATTGATGGCTGATTCCGGGCAGCTTGCAAAATTCGGCATGACGGATCTGGAAGTGTTCCATGCCCTTGACCGGCTCAATGTCCGGGACGTGGACTATGCTGATCTCTATTTTGAGTCGCGGGTGTCGGAATCCGTGTCCATGGAAGAGGGGATCGTCAAGCGGGCGTCGAAGAGTATTTCCCAGGGAGTCGGCGTGCGGGCGACCGCCGGAGAAAAAACCGGGTTTGCCTATTCAGACGAGCTGACCAAGAAAGATTTGGAAGTCGCGGCCGATACGGCCCGTTATATTGCCAATTCCCCCAAAGGTGATCGCACGCTGCCTGTTCCGACACAACGGCGGCCGGCGCGTGATCTCTACCCCATCGAACGGGCGAAGGCCGAGGTGGCGACCGTTGACCGGGTCGCTCTGCTCAATGCGATCGATGCCGAGGCCAGGCGCTACGATCCGCGTATCAAAAATGTGCTGGCTTCCTTTAATACTGAATATAAAGTTGTGGCCGTGGCAACGTCGGATGGCACATTGATTGGAGATGTACAACCGTTGTCCCGGCTGCAAGTCACCTGTATCGCTGAAGAAAACGGTAATCGGCAGGTAGGATCTTTCGGCGGGGGCGGGCGGGTCGGATTTGAGTTCTATCAGGAAGAGAGCCGCTATTTGGGCTATGCCAGGGAAGCGGCTCGTGAGGCGATTCTGAATCTCTCTGCGGTGGATGCGCCGGCAGGGGTCATGCCGGTGGTGCTCGGCGGCGGATGGCCGGGCATTTTGCTGCATGAGGCGATCGGCCATGGACTCGAATCGGACTTCAATCGGAAGAAGACCTCGGCCTTTTCCAACTTGATCGGCAAACGCGTGGCCTCCGACGTCTGCACTATCGTGGATGACGGCACACTTCCGTTTCGCCGCGGCTCGCTCAATATGGATGATGAAGGGACACCCACCGGCCGCACGGTCTTGATTGAGAAGGGGATTCTTCGCGGCTATATCACCGACAAGCTGAACGCGCGGTTGATGGGTATTCCGTTGACCGGTAACGGCCGGCGGGAAAGCTACCAAAGCATCGTGCTCCCTCGCATGACGAATACCTTCATGTTAGCCGGTGAATCAGATCCGGACGATATCGTGAGGTCGGTCAAGCGCGGGCTGTATGCCGTGTCTTTCGGCGGCGGACAGGTGGATATCACCAGCGGGAAGTTTGTGTTCTCAGCGAGTGAAGCCTATTTGATCGAGGATGGGAAAATTACCAGGCCGGTCAAGGGGGCGACACTGATCGGGAACGGCCCGGAGATTCTGACGAAGGTTTCGATGGTCGGACATGATCTGAAGCTGGATAACGGGATCGGCACCTGCGGTAAGGACGGCCAGTCCGTGCCGGTCGGAGTGGGATTGCCCACCTTGAAGATCGATGAAATCACCGTCGGCGGGACACAGCGATCATGAGTAACTTGCCTCAACAGACCAACGGGTATGCGCAATTGGCTGCGGACGTGCTCGCCCGGGCAAAGCAGTGCGGCGCGACGGAGGCCGACATCGTGGTCGCCGACGGAGAAACGTTTTCCGTCCAGGTGCGTGTCGGTGTGGTGGACCGTTTGAGCAAGGCACGCGAAAAGCGGCTGGGGTTGAGGGTATTTGTCGGGAAGCGGTCCGCAACGACCTCGACCTCGGATTTTTCGATCGACTCATTGCATCGACTGGTCGATGAGACCTGCACGCTGGCGAAGGCGGTGGTGCCGGATGAGGTGTCGGGGCTGCCCGAGGCGTCGCAGATGGCGACCAACTGGCCGGATCTGGATCTCTATGACAGCACTAAGCTCGGGACCGATCAGCAGATCGATTTGGCGAAGCGGGCGGAGTCGGCGGCATTGTCGGCGGACCCTCGCATGACGAACTCGGAGGGGGGCGAGTTTGACTCGTCGTCCGGCCGGGTTGTATTGGCCAACAGTCATGGCTTTGTCGGTGAGTACCGCAGTTCGAGTTTTTCTATTTCGGTTTCTCCCATCGCCACGGACGCCGCCACCGGCGGGATGCAGCGAGATGCGTGGTATGAAGTACAGCGCAAGTTCAGCCTGATGGCGTCCCCCGAGTCGATCGGCCAGGAAGCGGCGCGACGCACGTTACGCCGTCTTGGCGGGCGCAAGGTGTCCACGAAGCGGGTGCCGGTGATTTTCGACCAGGACACCGCGGGGAGTCTCCTCGGTAATCTCTGTAGCGCGATTTCCGGCTACTCTCTCTACAAGCGCGCCTCGTTTCTCCTCGATCAACTCGGCAATCGTATCGCGTCTGAGCATCTGACGATTTTCGATGACGGGCGCATGGAGGGCGGGCTTGGTTCCCGCCCGTTTGACGGGGAAGGGTTGGCCACGCGCAAGAACACGATTGTCGAACGGGGTGTGCTGAAAAGTTATCTGCTCGACTCCTATTCCGGCAGGAAGTTGGGCCTGCCGTCGACCGGGAATGCGTCGCGGAGTGTGGGGGATAGTCCGTCGGTCGGACCGACGAATTTCTATCTGGTTCCCGGTACGAAGACGCTGCAGGAGATGATCGGATCGGTCAAGGAGGGACTGTACGTGACCGAACTGATCGGATTCGGGATCAATATGGTGACCGGGGACTATTCCCGCGGGGCCTGCGGATTTTGGATCGAAAACGGAGAGCTCGCCTATCCCGTCGAAGAGATTACGATCGCCGGCAATCTGAAACAGATGTTCACCGATATTGAAACGGTGGGAAACGACCTGGTGTTTCGTAGCCGGATTGCGAGTCCGAGTCTGAAGCTGGGTGAGTTGATGGTGGCGGGGAACTAGAGCGATGAGGAGGGGGCAGACCATGCGATCTCTCGTACGGGGCATGCTGCTGCTGGCAGCACTGACGCTTCCTGAGATGGGTTTTGCCGTAGAATTTTCGCTGACGAGTCCGACGATCAAGGATCACAGCACGATCGGCAATGACCACGTGTTTAATGGGTTCGGCTGCACTGGGCAGAACATTTCTCCGCAACTGCAGTGGGAGCATGCCCCCAAAGACACCAAGAGTTTTGCGCTCACTGTGTATGATCCTGATGCTCCGACCGGCAGCGGTTGGTGGCATTGGGTCATTTTCAACATGGCTCCCACTGTGACTTTGCTGCCGGCAGGGGCCGGCAAGCCGGGAAGTCCTACCGTGCCCCAGGGGAGTATTCAAAGTATGACGGATTTCGGCCAGCCCGGGTACGGTGGGCCTTGCCCTCCGACCGGCGACAAGCCCCATCGGTACATCTTCACGCTATATGCGTTGAAGGTGGATCAGCTCCCGCTCAAGCAGGAGGCCTCAGGCGCGATGGTCGGTTTTTATCTGAAACAAAATGCGCTGGCAAAAGCCTCATTCACGGCTCTGTACGGTCGATAAGCAAGAAGACATCGCAGGCAAGATTACGACGGTTTGTGTAAAGGGACAACAGATGGCGCTTGATGCTGAATTGGGAAAGAAAATGTTGCAGCTGATCACGTCACGCTATGACGATCGGCATTGGCGGAAGAAGATCGAGAAGACGCTGAGCCTGCCTCAGTCCGGTGTCGCCGATCCGATCCAGCAGCAGCTGTTCATGTATTTGAAAATCGGACTCAAGGCGTACAAGTCGCGCCGTGCCGATCCGGATGCCTGGATCATCGGCGGATATGCGACGAAAGAAGTGATCGATCGCGCGAAATTCCAACCTCAACTCATCGGCCCCGATCTGAAGAAAGAGGACATCGCGTTTCTGGGTATCGATCCCGGTGACGAAGTGACCGAGGGATGGTGGGATGAGATGCTGGTGCAGTGGTTTGATGTGCCCGAAGAAGAGAAGCCTGCCGAAGGTGAAGAGGAGGGCAAGGCTGACGGGACTGAGTCTACCGCCACGACAGAGGAACAATCCTCCAAGGCATAGGCGGTTCTTGGCACCGCCGCTGGATCCGCACCGCTGGAGAAGGCTCTAGAACAGATCCATTTGAGTCGGGTATGGCGGGTCGATCTGCAGCGTCGGCGCTGCCGGTGACGCGGTCGATGCAGGCTCGGCCGGTTTCGTGTTCCGGTCGAGAAATTCCTTCAGCTTCTTGAAATCCGCTTTCAACGTGTCGAGCAGTCCACCCTGATGCAGTGCCGCCGCCGGGTGGAGCAACGGGAACAGCACAAAGTCCTTCATGTAGAAGGCCTGCGCCTTGACCTTCGTAATGCCGACTTTCCGCTCCAACAGCGTTTGCGTCGCCCAGTTTCCCAGCGTGCAGACCAACTTCGGACGAATCAACTGAATCTGCTGCAGTAGAAACGGTTTGCAGGTCTCCACTTCATCCAATTCCGGATCGCGGTTTTCAGGCGGCCGGCATTTGATGACATTGGCGATGTAAATATCGTCACGTGAGAGATTAGCCGACTGCAACAGGTCATTCAGAATCTTTCCTGCCGCACCGACAAACGGCTCACCCTTCAGATCCTCGTTCGCTCCAGGCGCTTCGCCCACGAACATGATACTGGCATGCGGGTTTCCCACACCGAAGACGACCTGGCTGCGCCCCAGCTTGGCCAGCTTGCAGCGCTGGCAGTTATGGAGAGATTTGGCGAGATCTTGAAGCGGGGTTGTAGTCATGATCGCAGCGGAACCAATTGGTTACGATATCTTAGGAAGGCCACGGTGGGTTGTCAATGCGTCAAGATGGAAATAGAACGCCAGGGGAATAAGTCACGCCCAGGTATCAGGCTACTCCACTCGGTAGCCCTTGGCCGCCAGGCAGGTGTCGCGCATCGCGTTGATGGTCGAAAGGCCGTGCAGCGCACGCGCATGGTCGGCGGGACTCTGAGGACCTGCGCCAAAGGGGAAGGGAGAACTCTGGCTATAGAAATGTTGTTCGTTGGCCAGCCGGGCTTTGTATTCACACTCCATGTAATCGCGGTCCATGTCGGCCCGGTTATATCCGGAGGGATGGCCGCCACGGTCATAAGGATTCGATGCGCAGCCGGATAGGCCGATCAGCACGATTCCTAAGGCCAGCCTGGCTGTGGTGTGGGAGATCATAAATGCATGTGTACCAGTTGAAAGAGATACGGTCATGACGGTGAGCCAGTGATGGCGGTGACGCATCGACGTGCGCTGACGACGGCGCTCTCACTAGAGGTTGGCCAGCCGGTGTCGGTCCATGAACCGGCGACGAGCAAATTCTGCACAGGGCTTTGCTGAATCGGGCGGAGTATTGCGGTGCCGGCTTTGAGCGAGAGCGCAGCATGCGGGCGGCGATGGATAGCGGTCGGATGCAGGGCGGTCGCCCGGATTGCAGGGAACAGGCGTTGTAGTTCTTGCTTGGCCAGGTTGATAAGGTCGGCCTCTGTTCTTTCAATAACCGGTAAATCGCCGACGGCCGACAACTCGAACAGAGCGGATGAAGAATCAGCCGCTGACACGACTGCAACAGATTGGAATCCCTGTCCGGGCAAGAGCACGAGGCGGGGAATGGCCGCCGGTGCTGATCCAGTTAGATGGACGGAGATGGCGGGGAGATCCGTCAAGTCGCTCAGTTGTGAAAAATATCCATACCGGGTGAGCAGCCGATCCGGGAGGAGCTTCAGGAGCGCGTGATGCGGTATTCCGGACAGGTACCAGGTCGCTTGGATCCTGTGCCCGTCGCACAGGCGGACATGGTCGATACGATGCTGGCCAAATTGAATGTGGGGGAGGTCCGCTTGTGCCAGGACGTGTATGCCCAGCGTCGACAGGGCGGTTTTCAACCGGTGATGCAGGTCTTGGCGTTGCGAACTGCTGAGCCTGGCGCAGGAGGCCGCGCGCGCATCGGTGAGAAAGGGGGGCGCCAGGGCACGTGCGCAGGAGGCGGCCGAGAGATCGGTCAGTGCGTTGCCTGTGAGGAACCGGACCAGGGGGGACCAGATCTGGTCACGTGCGGGTTGGCTTTGACCGATTGATGCCAGCCAGGCATCGGCGGTGCGCTGGTCCAGAGTGGTCGGGGCAGAGATCTCCTGTTCCCAGATTCGTTCGAGATAGGAGAGGAGCTGCCAGCGATCATTCCAGGACAGGCCGCGAAACCGAACGAGTCCGGCGATCCAATGGAGTGATCCGGGAAGCGTCGTCGGTCTGTAGGAGACGATGCGTCCGTCAGGCAAGAAAAATTCAAGAGGGGTGGCCGGGGCTCGTGTCGTGCGCTCCAATTCCGGGAGGGCATCGAGCAAGGCCTGTAGTTCTCGATGGCAGCCAAGGATAGGTTCAGATGCCGAAAGATCGTCTGCCCAGCTGGGATGTTCGATGAGTGTCAGACGATATCCCTGCCGGGCAAGTTCGTAGGCCACGACCAGGCTCGCAAGCGAGGTGCCGAGGATGACAACAGACTCTGCGGGTGGAGTGGTCACGAGAATCGGGAGCGAAGCCAGATTCCTGCGGCAATCGCCAGGCGATGACTGGTGGTGAGCCGAATGCGTGGACCGAACACCTGGTATTCGGACGCTTCGATCTTCTTTAAAATTTTCGAGTACACCCCGCGCATGATCTCCGCAACCGTCAGAGCCCGGCGCTCGTGCGGCGGGAGGGCCATGAGTGCTGCCCGGGCTTTGTCATAGTACTGCCGGGCGCGTGCGGCTTCATACTGCATCAATTTCTGGAATTCCGGTGAATAGGTCTGTTGCCGTAGAGCTTGTTCTGAATATTTGCAGGCTTTCAGGTCTTCAAGCGGGAGGTAGATGCGGTTTTGTGTTGCGTCGGTGCCCACGTCCCGCAGAATGTTGGTGAGTTGGAAGGCCATGCCGAGATCCACGGCGTAGTCCTGTGCCCGGGCCGAAGTCGCGCCGAAGATGTGCAGGCAGATGAGACCCACGACGGACGCGACGCGGTAGCAATAGGACGACAGTTCGTTGAAGGTGACGTATCGATTGTTGTGCAGATCCATCTCCACGCCCTTGATCAACTCCTCAAAATAGACCTTGGGAATAGAAAGCGCTTTCACGTGGTGCGCCAGGCTGATGGTGATCGGCCACGTCGGCGTGCCGTGATAGGCGGCATCCAACTCTGTGCGCCATCGGGCGAGCTCTTCCTGCGGCTGACTGCCGGCGGGCGGCTCATCTACCGCACTGTCGACCGCTTTGCAGAACGCATACACCGTATACATGGCGCTGCGGCGTGCCTTGGGGAGAAAAAGAAATGAATAGTAGAAATTGCTGCCGCTTGCTTTCGTGAGTGCGGTGCAATAGGCCTGAGCTTCATCGACAGTCATGCGCGAGACTCCACGGAGAGCACAGAGGCCGTCAGGCGGACGGCTTGTGCAGGGTTCATGTGATGCGATGGCTTCGGGTGAAAGATCGCGGAGAGTAACTCAATGCCATCAACGAGCCGGGGGCCAGGACGGCTGAAGTAGGCATTGGCATCGAGGACATAGGTTTCGGGCCAGCGGGCGAGCTGCGCGAACCATGGTGTATTGTCGTGTTGAAGACGGCCGAGTTCATCCAGCGTTCGTTGAACGGAATAGCCGCAGGGCATGATGAGCAGGATGTCCGGGTTGGCGTCCGTGACCTCCTTCCAGGTGGTTTCACGCGAGGGCTGATCGTTGCGGCCGAGCACATCCTCTCCGCCTGCGAGGGCTACCATTTCAGGCACCCAATGTCCGGCAATATAGAGAGGGTTGAGCCATTCCAGGCAGACCACGCGCGGACGAGTAGGGTGTGTGGCCGTGGATACTCGAGCGAGCCGGGCGCGTAAAGACTGGAGCAACAGTTGGCCGCGGCCGGCAGCTCCCACGGCCTGAGCGATGCGCTCGATGTCGAGCAGCACGTCTTCCAATGAGGTGGGATTCAGCGTTACGAGCCGTGGCGAGGAGGTAAGCGACTTGATAGCCTGCGTCAGTTGGTCGGGCGTCACGGCGCAGACATGGCACAGATCCTGAGTCAGAATGACGTCCGGTCGAGTCTCAATAAGACGTTGCTCGTTGAGCCGATAGAGCCGTCGGCCGGTATTCACGAGCTGTTTGACGGCCCGATCAATTGCGTCGCTTGAGAGGGCGTTCTGGTCGATCACCGACTCAACGACTGAAGGGATATGGCGGATGGAGTCCGGATAGTCGCACTCGTGGCTGACGGCTACCAATTGGTCTGTGAGGTCGAGCGCAGCGACGACTTCTGTGGCGCCGGGGACCAGCGAGCAGATACGCATTAGAGTCTGATCCTCATTGTGCGATGGGCCATAGGCGGGTTCGCAGATCGTCCAGGCTGGTATCGGCCAGGCTGTGCGTGATGGCATGGGCTTCATGCAGATCTTGCGTCGTGTGGGTATTGGCGACAGCCAGCACTTTCATGCCGGCGGATTTTGCCGATCGAATGCCGGGGAGTGAATCTTCGATGACCAGGCACGATGCGGCATCCAATCCGAGATCCGGGCGGAGGTGAGTTAAACCGGCGAGCGCATACTGAAAGGGTTGCGGATCCGGCTTGCCGCGGCTGACATCTTCTGCGCTGGTGATATGGAGGAACGCTTTCCTAAGGCCGGCCTGTTCGAGAATGAGTTCGATTTCAGGACGGAGGGCGCCGGAGGCGATCGCCAAGGGGTAGTGTGCGGCGGCGTGGCGCACGAACTCACGCACACCGGGGAAAATGACGAGATGATCCTTGACCGAGGCCAGGTAGGCGACGGCTTTTTTCGCCATCAGGTCGTGGAGGATTGCAGGGGTGACCGGTCGTCCATTGGCCTGCAGTGCTGCGAGGAAGCAGCCTCGGTCATCGAAGCCCAGATAGTTGGCGTAGTAGTCCGATTCGGTCAGCGTAATGTCGATGTCGGCGAGTGTGCGCCGGAGGCCGGCAAAGTGGAGCGGTTCCGTATCTGCGATGACACCGTCAAAATCGAAGAGGATGGCGCGCAGCGTCTGCATGTCGAGTTTTGATCCCGGTTGAATGTGTAGGAGAAACGGCGGGGCGCATTATAGCACAGAGGGCGGCGATACAGGATTGTATCGCCGCCCTCTGATCAACCCGAAGAACGTAAGTCGGAAGATTACGGTTTCAAACGAAGACGCTTCTCAGCAACCCATCCCTTGACGCCATCGTCGCTACGGACAGAATAGACCCATCCGTTCTGTTGGAGATCACCGTCAAGAATGGTCAGTCCGGTTCCTGGACGAACAGCCGGACCCGGCTTCATGCCGGCAGGATCTTGAGATAACGTAATCATGCCGCCCGCGAGTGCAGGGTCGACCGCAACCGTCACACGTTGACCTTCTCCAAACATTGGAGACAGTGAAGCGGGGGCGGGCGGAGGAGCCATGGCTGAGTTGCCCGGCATGGCAGGGGGAGCCGGTGTCGCGCCGGGTGCGCCCGGTATTCCGACGGGCGCAGGAGCCGAGGCCATTGGCGATGTCGAAGGCGGAGTCGCGGAGAGCGGAGCGCTTGCCTGGGGAACCGCAGGAACGGCAGCAGGCGCATCCGGCGACGCTGGTGCTGGTTGTGTGATCGGTGCCGGTCTCGTGGCCATCTGTGGCGCAGGAGTCTCGCCCAGTAACTGATTGACCCAGTCCATCACCATTTCCGGTTCCATGGCCACATAGGCGCCACCACCGATGAGGGCTAAGAGCAGGATCCAGAGGACGGGGCGTCCGCCTGATTTCTTGGGTGATTTCATGGGAGAGGACGAACGGGTGTTCGTCGTTTGTTCCAATTCTTCTTCGGTGAACTCTAAATCCGGCTCCGGTTGGCGGGCAAAAAACAGATTGGAGAGCGTACTGCCTGCGAACAACGGACCCCCAGCAACTGCAAACATTGGACACCTCCCTATAGCGATCACCGGCAAACGATCATATTCTGTGAAAGTACTTATCACCAAGGTCCGATGGAGTCAATTTTGTGGGGAAATCCTACCAGGGAAATGAGCCTTCGGATCGGCGTGGACGTATCAGCAGGATTGTTTTTGGGAGCAGGACAGTACCTGATCGCGTCGACTCCCGGAGCGAAATACGGTGAGTCCTTTGCAGCCGAGGCGATGAGCGAGTTGGAAGGCCTCCGCAACATCCCGGGGCGTCGCCGTGGGGGGCAGGTTGATCGTCTTTGAGACGCCGCTGTCACTATGGCGCTGGAAGGCCGCTTGCATTCGCACGTGATGTGACGGTGGTACGTCGTGGGCGGTGATGAACAGTTGTCGCAGCGAGGCTGGTAGCCGGGTGAGGTGTTGGATTGAGGCGTTCTGCTCCAATTCTCGTTGGAGCGATGGGAGCGCCAGACGGTGCATCTCGGCGTGTCGTACGAAGGCCGGATGAAGGCTGGAGAGTGCCATCCCGTCCATCACCGTCCGCACCAAGTGAATGCCATAGAGCGGTTCGATTCCGGCAGAGCAATCCGCGATGATACTGATCGTGCCGGTGGGGGCAATAGTCGTGACGGTGGCATTACGCCAACGCTGTCTGCGTGATTGCAGCCGGCTCCCGCGATAAGCCGGGAACACTCCGCGCTCGCGCGCCAGCTGAGTCGAGGCCTCATGCGCCTGCTCTTGGATGAATCCCATGAGTTTCTCCGCGACCGTCAGGGCCTCATCCGAGTTATATGGAACGCCGAGATGGATCAGGAGATCGGCAAAGCCCATGATGCCCAGGCCGATCTTTCTGGTGAGTGTCGTGTGGTCCTTAATGGCCTGCAGGGGAAAATGAGAGCGATCAAGGACATTGTCGAGAAATCGCACCGCAGTCGGGATGATGTTGTGCAATCGATCATAGTCGATCGCCGGTTTCCCTGCGTGGTCTGACACGAAGTTGGCGACATTGAGAGACCCGAGCGTGCAGGATTCATAGGGGAGGAGGGGTTGCTCTCCGCAGGGGTTGGTGGCTTCGATGGCACCCAGGTGAGGGGTGGGATTCGCTCGATTGATCGTATCCAGGAATATGGTGCCGGGCTCTCCCGATTGCCAGGCTGCCTGCACGAGTTGATCGAAAATGGCTTGAGCCGCCACGCGGCGAATTGTTTTACCCGTGTGCGGATTGATCAGTGGGATTGCCTGCTGACGATTCAAGGCCTGCATGAACCGGTCGGTGATGCCGACCGACAGGTTGAAGTTGGTCATCTCAGACTGGTTTTGCTTGAGAGCGATGAATTCAAGAATGTCCGGGTGATCGACCCGCAGAATGCCCATGTTCGCGCCGCGCCGGGTGCCTCCTTGCTTAATAACGTCGGTCGAGAGGTTGAAGACCCGCATGAACGAGACCGGGCCGGAAGCGACCCCGTTGGTTGTGGCGACGCGGTCAGTCCTTGGGCGAAGCCGGCTGAAGGAAAAGCCCGTGCCGCCTCCCGATTGGTGGATCAAGGCCTGATACTTCACGGCATCAAAAATCGACGTGAGGGCATCTTCAACCGGAAGGACGAAGCAGGCTGACAGTTGTTGTAGCGGCCGCCCCGCGTTCATCAGGGTCGGAGAATTCGGCAGGAAGTCGAGGCGCGCCATCAGGTCGAAGAGCTGCCGTGCCAGGTGATGTTGTCTGGTCGGAGACGGGTAGGTGCGTTCTGCCTGGGCAATGTCTTGGGCGACACGCCAGAAAAGCTGCGCCGGTGTTTCCGTCACGATGCCCTTGGGGTTCCTTGCAAGGTATCGTTGGGCCAAGACGGTGTCTGCGTTGGCAGAAAGGGGGTGAGGTAACACGTGTGGTGGCTTCTTGGTCATAATCCTCATTATAGTCCGTTTCGGGTGAGAGGCGAATCGAGTCGAGTCGCTGAGTCTTGCCCGCCACTTGAATCTCGGGCGGACCGTTCGGCAGAATGCCCGTCGAGAGATACACACGAATAGGTTGGGTTGATGAAGTCGTATCGAGAGGAACTCTGGTTCGAGACCAAGACGCGCCGCGCCTATCTCAACATCACGCCTCAGGTCGAAGCTGTCCTCAACGCGAGCGGAGTGAAGGAAGGGTTGGTGCTGGTCAACGCGATGCATATCACCGCCAGCGTCTATATCAATGACGACGAACCGGGATTGCTGCGAGACTACGACGATGTTCTGGAACGACTCGCGCCGCACGACGCGGTGTACCGGCACAATGAGACCGGAGAAGACAACGGCGATGCCCATGTGAAACGCCAAATCATGGGGCGTGAGGTCGTGGTGGCGGTGACGGACGGGCGGCTTGATTTCGGCCCCTGGGAACAGATCTTCTACGGTGAATTTGACGGGCGGCGAAGAAAGCGTGTGCTGGTGAAAGTGATTGGTGAATGATGGGTGCCGTATCCCGCCAGTGATGTTTGGATGCAAGGCCGCAGGAACTGTCTTCGCCCTTGCTCCTGCACAGATTCTTTGGCAACATGGAGATCGTGCGATGTCGGTGAGTAAGAGTCTTTTTCCGGTTATCTGAGGAGCGTCTGATGTTGGCTTGGTCTCGTCCCGATCCGCTCACCCGCGACCTCATCCATTTGATCAATGCGCGTCGTCATGATCACGGCGACACCGACGCGGCGATCGATACGCTGCAGGCCTTTTTAGAGCAGGGGCGCGAGTCCGACCTACTGACGGTCCTGGCTGCGCTCGATGAAGAAATGGCCGAGTGGTTGTTTGATCTGCTGGCGGAAGCCAGCTGTACCTTGGCTCTGGATGAATCGACGGAAGAAAAGCCGGTCTACGCCACGATGGCGGCCTTGGAGCTTCCACTGCAAGCCAACCTCACGGCCCCGCTCAAGCTTAAAATTGATCCTATTGCCACGGCGGAGTTGCTCCATCGGCATCTGCGCCTGTCGGCCAGCACGGTGGTGCGGGTGGAGTCGAGGCTGCTGACCGATGCGACACTGGAACCGCTCAATCTCCAGATGCTGCACGACCATTTGACCTCGGTGGCAGATTCGGAGCGGACGCAAGCGATCGCCGCGCGGCTGTATCCGCCGGTGGAAAATACCGCTTTCTTGCTCTTCGAAATTATCGGAGCGTCCGATCCCGGGTTGCCTGATTCCTGGGAGGATCGGCATCGGCGGGCGATCCTTGAAGGGCTGGTCGAGCAATGTCCTGAACTGGCGCTGGCGCCGGATACGATCGAGGTTCCGGTCTACGCGGCCTATGCGATGTTCGATGCGCAAAATGCGGTGCGTATCCATCATCTGGCCGATGAAACGGCGGCCGTGTGGCGGGATCTGGATCCATTGGTCCGGTCGAGGACGGTCGTGCATCTGCATACGCAATGCGGCAACGGTGTCTATATGCCCGTGTGGACGGATCTGTTCGATCCGGAACTGCCGGAGGAGCATGGACCGGTCTGGACGTCTCCTGACGTCTGGGTGTTCACTGCCGACTTGCCGATCGAATGGCCCGGCGAAATGCTGACCAATCGATTGTTGGCAGAGGGCTGTACGAGATTCGAAAATCACATCGTCGAGACGTCGGAGAATTAGTCTCTGCACGATAGTTCTGCCTTACGCGCTGTTCAAAATCCCGCCTTTCGGTGCTTTTCTTCAGACGTTGTCCTATCCTAGGCCTACATCATGCCGAAGCCATCGTCATCGTCGAGCCGTCTGACCGCCATCCTTGTGACCATTGTCGGGCTGGGACTCGTGTGGGGACTGGTCTGGGCCAATCTGCCGGCCAAGGATCAACTCCAGGCATCCGCGGTCTCGTCTCGAGCGATGAACCCCACTCTTCCTACCCCCGCGCTGGACTTGAGTATCCCAGGGGTGCCGGCACCGGATGCACGGGGCTCGCATCGAGTCATGGGCAACGGGGCGGAGGTACCTCAATCCGAGCAGGGTATGGGAGGGGCAGGCGTTGTGCTAGATCCTCGCGCAAAGCAAATCGCGGAGATGAAATGTGAAGCCGAACTGCAGCAGGTCTGTCCGGATAGTCTGCAAGGCGAGGATCGCCGGCGGTGCATGGAGCAGCGGGCCAAGCACCTTTCGTCTCCTTGTCAGGCGATAATCCGCCGGCAATTGGTGCGGTTCAAAGAACGGTCCGGCCAGGCGCTGGCTTGTGCGGATGATGTCAGGCGCTTCTGTCGCGAAATGCCGTCAGGTGAGGGACAGGTGTTGCAGTGCTTGCAGGGCCATGCCCAGGACGTGTCGGACGGGTGTTATGCGACATTACCCAAAGGCGCACTCACTCTCAGGAACTAAGCCGTTCAATCTCATTCGTTCAACTCTATTCTTTCCGGACTCAAGACCACTTGGGTCGAGGTCGCGCGAGGGGTTGCGTCAGTCCTTGGACCTCTCGGTCGGTGAGGTGTCGCTACATGGCCAGTCGTTGACGGACCCGATTCCACATCGGCTGCTCCAGGGTCTCATGGACAGCGACAGTGATGACCGTCGTATTGTCATCTCCGCCCGCATCATTGGCGAGGGCGACCAGTTGCCGGGCTGCGTCGTTCAAGTCAGCGGTTTGAGTGAGGACATTGAGGAGCCTCGTTGTCCCGACGCCTTTTGTAAGGCCGTCTGAACAGAGCAAGAGTCGGTCGCCCGCCTGTAACTCAGCTTCGCCGATGGTAATGTCGACGTCCGGTGCCACTCCCAAAGCACGGGTGACGATGTTGCGCTGAGGTGATCGCTCGGCTTCGGCTTCGGTCATCAAGCCGGAGCGAACCTGCTCGGCAACCCACGAATGATCGGCTGTCAGGGGATGGATGGACTGGGCACGGACCAGGTAGAGGCGACTGTCACCGACATGGGCGAACGACATCAGCTGATCTTCGAGCAGTACCGCGACGACGGTCGTTCCCATCCCGGCCCAGTCCTGATTCCTGCTCCCTTCACGATAAATGACGCGATTGGCTTCGCGAATCGCACTGAGGAGACGATTTCCTGAGAGCGAAATGGTCTGGTCGGTTGGGCCGATTAATGGCATCGCGGGGTTCAGTGATGCTTCATTGATATGACGATGGATGGTGTCGACCGCGAGGCCGCTGGCGACCTCGCCGGCCTTGCTGCCGCCCATGCCATCGCAGACGATGAAGAGCCCTAAGGTGGTATCGGTGCAGTAACGGTCTTCATTGTGCAATCGTCTGCGACCGACGTCAGAGCACGCGCTATGGGTCACCGCAAGCGGCATAGGATTCTTTCTCTAGCAGGCTGCGGAAAAACTCGGTTGATGCCGAAAACATGGCTGAAGTCTTTCGTATGGGAGCGATGGGAGAACGCCACTGGCAGGCTTTTTCAGCATCCTGTTAGACGGTCTGGCCTTGCATGCAAGCGCGGAGTTCCTGGGCAAACTCGGCCGCCCGCCGGAATCGTAAGGCCGGATCCTTTTCGAGCGCCTGGTTGAGCACGTGCTGGAGAGCCGGAGGAATGTCTGGACGAATGACCTTTATCGAGGGATGGGGATTATTGGCAATCGCAAAGAGCAGGGCGGATAAGTTATCCGCAGTGAATGGGGGACGCCCGCTCAGCAGTTCAAAGAGGACGACTCCCAGCGAAAAAATATCGGATCGCCCGTCGACCTTTTTCCCGGCAATCTGTTCCGGCGACATATAGGTGGGAGTGCCGAGCACGATGTTGGTTTGCGTCTTCGACGACGAGGCCATTTTCGCAATGCCAAAATCCATGACTTTCACGGTCTCGCCTTTGGTGACCATGATATTGGCCGGCTTAATGTCGCGGTGCACGACGCCTTGTTGGTGGGCGTAGTCCAGGGCATCGGCGACGGTGGCGAGGATTGGAATCAGTTTGTCGAGCGGCAGGAGATTGGGTTTGCGCGACCAGTGCTTGAGCGTGGTGCCCTCCAAGACCTCCATGGCGATGAAGCCGAGATCCTGTTCTTCACCCGCATCATAAATCGTCACGATATTGGGGTGTGCCAGCCGGCCGGTCGATTCCGCTTCACGGAAAAACCGGGTTTTCACCTCTTGCAGCTTGTCCGCATCATCACTCTCATCCAGTCGCATGGTCTTGATCGCCACGAACCGTTGAATCGTGGGGTCTTTGCCCAGATACACCACCCCCATGGCGCCTCGTCCAAGCACTTTCAGGACTTTGTATCGTCCGAGCGTGGCGGGCGGGGACCCATTATGGGGTGGAGCAGCGGCTGTGGGGTGAGAGGGGCAGGATGGGTCGGTGCTTTCGTGGCGAGCATCATGGCTCCCGTCAAACGCCTGAGACGTCTTCTTCCGGTTTCGTGCAGGGGCGGTGAAGTAGTGATGGAGGGCGTCGATGTTAAGTAGCCATGCGACAGTCAGCCAGAGCCCGGCAGCAACCAGGGTGGCGGCAAAGCCGAGGCTGTACCGCTGGATCCCGAAATCTTCAATCAGCGTCAGTCCGACTATTTGCATGGTCTTGTCCCCGACAATGAGGACGACGATCGTGATCAGCGGAAGAATGGTCCGGCTGAGAAAGGTAAAGCCCCGGCCGTTGTCCGGCAAATGGCGAAAGGCGTGGAAGGCCAGAAGCCAGAGCGTGAGGAGACCGGTGCCCTCAACGACCAGACGAATCGTCTGGGGGCCTGTCAAACCAAGGACGGTCAGGGGAAAGTGTTCGGCAAACGGCAGTTTGCTCAGGAGCGGTCCTGCAAAGAGGGCCACGAATGAGACGATCACAAACTGAATGAGCCAGCCAGATGAGTGTGCCATGGATAGGTTCAGTGAGAAGCTGCCCAAAGTCTAGCGGATAGGCAAGGAGAGTCAACGAATAGCGGGAATCGCACAGGGGAATGGGGTTAGAGCTTGGCGGCGGCGTCCTTGAGTTTCGGAAGCAGATGATCCGGAACATGCAGCGAGCCCTTCCCGGTTCCGACTTCGATATCGGGTTTGGTCACACCATGAAAGTCGCTGCCGCCCGTGACCAAGAGGCCCAATTGTTTGGCGAGACTCAAATAGGTGCGGGTTTGTCGAGGCGTGTGGGTACTGTAGTGGACCTCGACTCCGTCCAGTCCCTGCTCTTTCAGCTGACGGGCCAAGTCTGTCAGTGTACCTTCCGTCGTCTTGACCCAGGTGGGGTGCGCGAGGACCGCCAATCCTCCCGCATCCTTGATCCAGCGGATCGCATCGACCGGGGCGGGGAGATCTCGTGGCACATAGGCGGCTTTGCCTTCGGCAAGGAACCGGTCAAATGCTTCTTTGGCCGTCGTCACGACCTTTTTGTCCATAAGGACACGGGCGATATGCGGGCGGCCCACCGAATCACTCCCGGCGACGGCCCGCACCTCGTCATACGTGATATCGATACCCGCGGCTTGCAGTAGTTCGATGATCTTGGGATTGCGGCGGTGCCGGCTCTCTCGCAACGTCATCAGGCGTTCGTTGAGTCGGGCATCCTCCCATTTGAGAAAATAGCCCAGGACATGCAGTTCCGATTCACCGTGGCGTGAACTGATTTCAATCCCGGGAATGATCTCAATGCCGAGTTCCTGTCCCGCCGCGATGGCTTCAGGTAGGCCGGTTGTGATGTCGTGATCGGTAATGGCCAGGGCAGAGACGCCCGCCTCATGCGCAAGCCGGACTACGTCAGCCGGAGACTGGCTGCCGTCTGAATGAGTCGTATGCAGATGGAGATCGATGCGGCTCATGTCGCGTGAGCCGATCGCAGAGGCTTATGGGCCACCAGCTGTGCGGTATAAGTCGAGCGAAGTCCTTCTACACCGTCGTGAGGGCCTTCATCGTAGTGCAGGATCTGGAGCATCGAGGTCATGCGCAGCAGTTCATTATGGGCCAGGCAGAACTCCCATCGGCGCGGATGTTTGTGATGCGTGTAGTTATCGATCGTAAAGGTTTCATAGATCAACACGCCGCCGGGCTTAAGGGCATCGATGAGAAACGGAAAGAGCGACCGATGCAGATAGAAGAAGACGATCACGACATCATAGGTCTCATGTCCGAAGCCCGGATCAAACGGCGCAGGCTGTTCCAGATCGATCGTTCTAGTTTTGATCGAGGGTAGGCCTTTTGTCGCAGCGGCTGCAGCGAGCTGGGAAAGAGCGGCTTCGTCGCGGTCGATCGCATCGACGTGATATCCCCGGGCGGCGAGAAAGAGGGAGTGTCGGCCTCCTCCTGCTGCCACGTCCAAGGCCCGGCCTTTGGGAAGATGGTGCAGCTGTTCGACCAGAAACGGGGCAGGCTTCTGTTCAAAGCAGCTGAGTTGTTGCGCAAGCCTGGTGCGTTCGATCCTGATGCCAACGGATCGTGTCACCTGGCTGATAGGAGCATGGAGCTTCCGGAGCCAGAGATTCGCCCGCGTGATGGGAAAGTCTGCAAACAGCATGGCGAGAAATCGTTCCGCCATGGTTTCCAGTAAGCAGGCCTCCTGCGTCGTACCGATCTCGACGAGGTGTTGCGCAATCTTCGCATAGTCGATGGTATCCGTGAGATGGTCCGAGTGGCCGGCCGGATCGAGGTGCGCATCCAATTCCACATCCACGGCCAGAGGTTGGAGCTTTGCCCGTTCTTCTGCTGTGACGCCGCAGCGGCCACGGAATTCCAGCCGCTCAATAATGATGTGTGCTGACATGCGGGCATTGTCGAGGATCGGATTTCAAAGAGTCAAGGAGGGCGGGTGTGCCCAGGTCGGCTTTCTTGCTCGCTGAGCCCCCGCGATGAAACGGCGGTCGCTCAATGCGCGCAGTGAAAGCCAACCTGGGTACATCCTTGGGGGCAGGGGGGGATGTCGGAGAGGAATCGGACAGGTGCAGTCGGGCGGTCTTCTTGCTAGCTGCCCGCGAATCGGGATCTATTGGTGTGTGAAATTGGTGGCGGTGTTTGGTCAATGTGTGCTGAGAAGACTTCTCGTGCCACACCTTAAATGTGGGGACTGCGAAACGTTTATGAGTGAGTGGTTATTTCCGGGCTGATATATAGCGCCCATTCTATGTCGTCCGGCCAAGAAGCGATGAGGATGCTAACTTTATGATAATCGAGCCACGCGCGAACTTCGTTTCCAGTCGTTCGGAATGGATCTGGAGTTTCGTGCATGGCTTTGGGCTCGGGAGCTGCGTAGAGGAGCCAGTTTCCGTCGGGGATGGGCGGGGTATTGAGAAACGCCTGTGCGCAGAGACTGTCGGGAATGCGCCGTGTGAGTTGGTCGATAACTGGCCAATCATTTTCAGTGGCAACATCTTCGGCTGTGAGGAACCAGGGAAGATTGGTCGCATGAAAGAGTTCCTCAAGAATTGTTTCTTGTCGCTGAGGCCAAGTTGACCCAAACCGAATGGTTTCGAACCAGCGTGATCCCGCGGCCCACTCGGGCCCATGGTTTTCATCCTGCCGTGCGCCCAAGGCGTAGAGGCGCTCGACCAAGGATGGTTTGCTTCCCTGTGTACTCATTCAGATAACAATAGCTAGTCGGATAACGGTCGTCAAACGTTCGCTGCCTTCAAGGTCGTATGAGCACGATGCATTTGTAGTGAAGCTCCCCGCTTGACCTTCGTTTCAGCCGGAACTTATAATCACCGGTCGGCGCAATGTATAACCAGCTGATTCATTGAGAGAAATGGCTGAGTTCACACACTTTAACGAGTCGGGCCGTGCGCGGATGGTCGATGTCAGCGCGAAAGACTCGACCGAACGGGTTGGGACTGCGCAGGCGACCGTCTTGATGCTTCCTGCGACGCTGGAGAAGATTCAGCGCGGGAAGATCGCCAAGGGCGATGTCCTGGCTGTGGCCCAAGTCGCCGGGGTGATGGGGGCCAAGAAGACTCCTGACCTCATCCCCATGTGCCATCCTCTCCTGATCACCAGCGTCGATATTTCCTTCAAAGAAGAATCCCAACCGAACCAGGCAGGCCTCTGCGCCATCCACATTTTTGCGACGGTCAAGACCACGGGGCAAACCGGTGTGGAGATGGAAGCGATGACGGCGGCTTCCGTGGCGGCGCTCACCATCTATGACATGTGCAAGGCGATCGACCGTGGAATGAGCTTCAGTGACGTCTGTCTGCTCTCCAAATCAGGGGGTAAGTCCGGCACCTACACCAGGCCTGGCTGAAAATCATGGTCACGATTAAGCTATTCGGCATGACAAAGATGCTGGCTGGGAATCAAGGTTCTCTCTCTCTGGCATTGACGAACGGAGGACGAGTGAAAGATTTGGTTGAGCTTCTTGACGGCGGATATCCGCAGATCGGGGAACTCATCCATAAGAAGAAGGTCCTGGTGTCGGTCAATCAGGAGATTGCCCACGAGGAGACCGAAATCAAAGACGGCGACGAGATTGCGTTACTACCCCCATTTGCAGGTGGATCAGGTATGGAACCAATAGATGAGAGCCAGTTGGTCCGGGTGCAGCGGGAGAACTTTTCCATCGATCAGGAGCTTGATCGGGTGAAGCGCCGGTCGAAGCGGATTGGCGGGATCGCGACGTTCCTGGGGATCGCCCGGGATCGTTCCAAAGGACGGGATGTCGACAGCATCACCTTTGAGCACTACGAAGGGATGGCGGAAAAGAAGCTACGAGAGATCCGTGAACGGGGACTCAAAGATTTTGACATTCTGGAGTTGCTGATCATTCACCGCTACGGCGAAATTACGATCGGTGAGAATATCGTCTTGATCATCGCCGGCGCCGAGCATCGAGCGGAAGCGTTTCGTGCCTGCAAGTGGGCCATCGATGAGTTGAAGCAGATTACTCCCATTTGGAAGCTCGAACACACGCCTGAGGGTGAAGTGTGGGTGGAAGAGCATCCGTAGTTTGTCGTGCGCAACGGGTGACGAGTAACACGCATGTCGCAATTGCCTGACAGCTTTTCTCCTTCCAAAGTGCGGGATGCCCATGACCGTCCGTTGGGCAGTTTGCGGCTCTCCGTTACGGATCGCTGCAATCTTCGCTGCCAGTACTGCATGCCGGAAGAAGACTATGTCTGGCTGCCGCGCGAAGATGTCTTGAGCTTTGAGGAGATGGCGACGCTGACCGGCTATTTTGCCGACCTCGGCGTCGATAAGGTTCGGCTGACCGGCGGTGAGCCATTGTTGCGTCGTGATTTATCCCGTCTCGTCCGTCTCCTGCTCCAAGACCGGAGGATTTCTGAGATCGCGCTCACCACGAACGGTATTTTGCTCGCGGATAATGCGCAGGAGCTGTATGAGGCCGGACTGCATCGAGTCACGGTCAGTCTGGATACGTTGCGCCCTGAACGGTTCCGTCAGCTGACGCGCCGGGATGAATTTGCGCGAGTCATCGAGGGGATTGAATCGGTGGGACGAGCGGGATTCACCGGGCTCAAGCTCGATACCGTGGCGATCCGTGGATTTAACGATGACGAACTGGTGGCGCTGGTCGAGTTTGCGAAACACTATCGGGCCGAGGTGCGATTCATCGAATATATGGATGTCGGCGGAGCCAATGATTGGGCGATGGCGAAGGTGCTGTCGCAGGCGGCGATCCTCGAGACCTTGACGCAGCACTATGGTCCGATCGTTCCTGTCCCTGGGCGTGGAACCGCGCCGGCTCAGCGGTTTCTCCTGCCGGATGGGACGACGTTCGGCATCATCGCGTCGACGACGCAGCCGTTCTGTGCGACCTGTGACCGGAGTCGCGTGACCGCCGACGGCATGTGGTACTTGTGTCTCTATGCGTCGAAAGGAACTGATCTTCGCCAGCCCATGCGAGCCGGTGCCAGTTCTGACCGGATGCGCGAGTTGATCGGCGAGGGCTGGCAGGCCCGGCGTGATCGGGGAGCCGAATCGCGCAAGGCTTTGGAGGAGGTCGGGTTGCGCAATGGAAAGCTGATCGGGATCGATCAACTCCGTGGCGATCCTCATCTGGAAATGCATGCCCGTGGCGGGTGATCTTCAGCCCGCACAACCGATGTCTGTGTCCCACCCCGGTAAGGGGCCTCATGCTTGAATCCAACCTCCTCACCTTTCTCACGGTCGGATTTCTGCTCGGTCTTCGCCACGCCCTCGACGCCGATCATTTAGCCGCGGTGTCCACCGTCCTTGCCGAACGCCCATCCGTGCGGGCCTCCGGTCTGGTGGGTCTTTGGTGGGGAGTGGGTCATACCCTGACCCTGATGCTGGTCGGTGCTGTGGTCCTGGTGTCTGGGATTCATATTCCGGAACCGTTTGCTCTGTTGGCTGAAAGTGGCGTGGGACTCCTGCTCGTCGTGCTCGGGGGCACGCTGGCGCTCAAGCTGTTCCGTGAGCGCTGGCATCTGCATAGCCACGTCCATGACGGCGAGCCGCATGTGCATTTGCACAGCCATCGCCGACGCGAGGATCATGCCCATCCGCATTGGGCCAGGCAGTCGCTCAGGCCTCTCTTGATCGGGATGGCCCACGGGGTGGCCGGATCCGCGGCCTTGATGCTGGTGATCGTGTCGAACACCAGCGGCATCGGCCAGGGGTTACTCTATATCGCCGTGTTCGGTCTTGGTTCGATCGGCGGCATGCTGGTTATCGGGCTGACGCTGAGTGTGCCCGTGGTCTATTCGCGCATGCTCGGGCAGCGGGCGTTTTTTGCGGTGCAAGGAGCTGCGAGCCTGGGGAGTGTCGGGCTTGGGCTGTGGATGTTGTATCGATTGGTTCTCTCTCCGGACGGGCTCTAGCTCCCGTTCCTTCTGAAGCGTCTCCCAACGAATTGCGCGTGCGTCATTTTGATGGCTATGCTATTCTGCGGTACCTTGCTATGAGAGCGTTGCGGGAGTGTTCCGTAGGGATGGTCTGAGCGAAGAGGATACGACTATGGCCTGGTTCAAAAAGCAGAAAACGACCGACTCCGAAGTGCCGCCGCGGTCCAAAGGGGCCGAGGGGATGTGGCTCAAGTGCAACCACTGTCGGGAAATTGTCTATCGCAAGGAAGTCGATCGAAATAATAAGGTGTGTCCGAAGTGCGACTATCATTTTCCCATCTCCGTGATGGAGCGCATCGCGTTGCTTGTCGATCTCGGGACGTTCAAGGAGTGGGACGCGGAATTGGAAGCCAAGGATCCGCTGAATTTTCACGATACGAAATCCTATAAAGACCGGGTCAAGGCGCAGCAGGAAAAAACCGGGCGCAAGGACGCGTTGATGATCGGCGAAGGGTTGGTCGAGGGGCAGCGGGTCGTCTTCTGTGTGTTTGACTTCAGCTTTATGGGCGGAAGCATGGGCTCGGTCGTCGGGGAAAAGTTTTGCCGGGCGGTCGATCGTGCGCTGGAGAAGAAGCTTCCTGTGGTCTTGGTGACGGCCTCGGGCGGAGCGCGCATGCAGGAGGGGATTCTCTCGTTGATGCAGATGGCGAAAACCTCGACCGCCGTGGCGAAGCTGGGTGAAGCCAAATTACCGTTTATTTCCATCCTGGCCGATCCGACCTTCGGAGGGGTGACGGCCAGCATTGCCATGTTGGGCGATGTCATCATTGCGGAGCCGAAAGCCCTCATTGGTTTTGCCGGCCCCCGTGTGATCGAGCAGACGATCAAGCAACAGCTGCCCGACCAGTTTCAACGGGCGGAGTTTCTTCTCGAGCATGGGATGATCGATATGATTGTCGAGCGCAAACAGTTAAAAGAGACACTCAGCACCCTCGTCGCGCATTTCTAGCGCAGTGCATCCTGCCCGGCCCAGTTCATGACCTATTCATCTGCCATTGAGTATCTCTACGGACTCCAGAAACATGGAATCAAGCTGGGGCTTGAGACCATGCGGACGCTCTTGGGCCGGCTCGGCAATCCTGAGCGGCGATTCAAGAGCCTGCACATCGGCGGCACCAACGGCAAAGGATCGACGGCAGCCATGACGGCGGCCATGCTGCAGGCGGCCGGATATCGTGTGGGTTTGTACACGTCTCCGCATCTGGTCGATTTTCGCGAGCGGATCCGAGTCAACCAGATCATGGTCGCTGAATCGCAGCTGGCGGAGCTTACTGAGCGGCTTCAGGCGATCGTGCCATCCAGCCTGACGCCGACGTTCTTTGAGCTGACGACGGCGATGGCGTTCCTGCACTTTGCCGAGTCCGGAATTGAGGTGGCGGTGTTGGAGGTCGGGTTGGGCGGACGGTTTGATGCGACCAATGTGGTGGACCCGGAGGCCTGTGCGATTACCACGATTGCGCTGGACCATCAGGAACATCTCGGTACGACCGAAGAAGCCATCGGGTTTGAGAAGGCCGGGATTATCAAGGCCGGTGTCCCGGTCGTGGTAGGCCGTATCGACGGGCCGGCTTGGGACGTGATCCGGCAGATGGCGATGGATCGCGGGGCGCCACTCACGCGATTGGGAGTGGATTTTCATACGGTAGGTACGGGGCCGAAAGAGTTCTCCTATCGCGGGCATTCCAGGCAGCTCGATGGACTGACTTGTGCGCTTCCCGGCCGTCATCAGCTGGATAATGCGGCCTGTGCTGTCGCCTTGCTCGACGCGGTTGAAGGGCGTGGGATATCGGTACCTGATGGGGCGGTGCGACGGGGGTTGGAGTCGGTGCCGTGGGAAGGGCGCTTGGAAGTGGTGGAGCGAGGCCCGGTCTTGCTGCTTGACGGAGCCCACAATCCGGCTGCAGCCCATGTGCTGGCCAAGTATCTGACGGAGTGGTGTGCGTCACGACCTGAGGCTCGGTTGATTCTTGTCCTGGGGATGATGCGCGACAAGGACCACGCGCGCTTTGTCGAGCCGTTCTACCGGCTGGTCTCTGAAGTGGTGTTGACGCAGGCGGATATGCCCCGCTCGGCTTCGGTGCAGGAACTGCGGGAGACGGTCGGATCCCGGTTCCTGCTCTGTCATGTTGCACCGGGCGCAGCCGATGCGCTGGCACTGGCCAAGGCTCGGGCAACCGCACAGGATCTGATTTGTGTGACCGGATCGCTCATGCTGGTGGGCGAGGTAAAAGCATTGGTCCGTGGCTGCGGCTTGTCTCCGCTCAGGGGTTAGCATGGTGCGTGGACGGTCACGGACATCCGACAAGTTTTGTGTTCTCGTGGCTGTTCTTCTTCTGTGTCTTCCCTGTCTCGCCTCGGCCAAATCCAAGTCGGTTCCTCCGGGCACCTCTGCGTCCGGATCTCCTCCCCTCGATGTCACGGCCAATCGAATCGATTACCGTCAGGACCAGGATGTGTACGAGGCGGATGGATCCGTCGTGATCCAGCAGGGCGCTATGCGCCTGACGGCCGACCATGTCACGATTGAGGCACTTTCCGGCGTGGTTCACGCATCGGGGCACGTGCATTTGACTGATCCGCAGGCCGATGTGACGACTGAGCGGATGGACTTCAATGTCAATACCGAGGCTGGCGTCATTACCCATGGACAGCTCTATGTCCCCCAGTCCAATACGCTTGTGAGCGGGCGCCTGCTGCAGCGGTTCTCCGAATATCACTATCGGGTGAAAGAGGGAGAGTTTACCAATTGTGATGCGCAGGACGGGGAGGTGCCGGCCTGGCGGTTCAAGTTTAACGATCTGGATCTGAACGTCGGAGACACGTTGGCGTTGAAAGGGGCCTGGCTCTGTGTGGCGGATGTGCCGGTCGTGCCGTTTCCCACGATCACCTATCCCTTGTCGAACCGGCGGAGCGGATTTCTGGTCCCCCAGGTGGGCTACGATAGTCGATTCGGTATGCACCTCCAGGACAGTTTTTACTGGGCAATCAATCCGAGTCAGGACTTGACCATCGCGCCGTCCTACTACAGCAAGCTCGGTTACGGGAGCGATCTGGAATATCGCTATGTGATCGACCAGAAATCCAGGGGCCAGTGGTTCGTGAGTTATCTGCAGCAGACCACGCTGCCGAACGTCACCGGAGTGGACCAGACCAGCGGGGATGTCAAACGCGCGCGCGCGATGATTGCCGGGATGCACACGCAGCAGTTTACCGAGACGCTACTGTTGCGGGGGAATGCGAATTTTGTCACCGACCCCAACTACCTCCAGCAATTGAGTAACTCCGGTACCCAGCGGGCCCTGCCCAGCAATGAGTCGAACTTGCTGCTGAATCAGCGGCTGCCTTACGGGAACGCATACATCCTCGGGCAATACCTGCAGCCTCTTCAGTCCGGAGGAAAAGATACCTTTCAGCGCTTGCCGGAGACCGGCTACACCTTGCCGAATGTCTCGCTCTTCAACTCACCCTTGTTGTTCGGGATGGAAGGGGACTATGTCAATTTTTATCGCGAAGAAGGCTTCGCCCTGAATCGTGTGAATGTCGTGCCGGGGATTTCTACGGACGTTATCGATCTCGGGCATGTCGTCGGTCTTACCCCTCAGGCCAAGTTTCGAGAGGTCTATTATACCCGCGGCGCACAATCTGATGTCTCGCTCCATCGAGAGACTTTCTGGGCGGGAGTTGATGCCACGTCGAAGCTAAGCCGGCGATTCGGTTTGGACGGAGGGGGGAGTCTTCTGCATACCATTGAGCCGACCGTGATGTATGAATATGTGCCGGGGACCGATCAATCGAAGATCGCGCAGATCGATCAAATCGACGACCTGCCGAAGAAAAATCTTCTGACCTATGCACTGCGCAATCGTGTGCTGGAGCACGATGGGACGAGTACGTTCAACTGGCTCGATCTGACCGTCGCACAGAGTTACCATGCCGGGGCGGTCCAAACGAGGGCCCGTGACTTCGGTCCGGGCGTGACTCCGCTGCTGGGCTCACTCACGCAGCCGTTGCAGCCCGCCACGGTGGCGATTCAAGGAAGAAAATTTTCCGATGTGTGGATGCGAGCGGTCATCGGCAATACGGCTCTGCAAATCACTCAAGCGCAAATGGCGGCTCAGGCGTTCGGGCGCGGAGCCGGAAACGTGGGGACGCAACGCCCGACAATCAATCAGTATCTGACGGTTGATGCCTTCTTCGATCCCTATCGAGGTGAACTCAGTCAGTGGAATACGGATCTCAGAGTGCAAGAGTCGAATAACTGGTATCTCGAAGTCGGGCAGCGATTTTCCCGGGATGGCAACCGCGAGCGCCGGGGTGATATCTGGAACCCCATTTCGTTCAATGAAGTCTATGCCCCGACACAGGAGATTCAATTTGCCACGGCGGGAGGCGGGTTCAGAACCCCCTGGGGATGGACGATCGGGGCGAAGGCGTACTATGACATCAAGGCCGGAAAGAGCCCGGAGTATGACGTGGTGGCCTTGTATCAAAACCCATGCAAATGTTGGTCGCTTGGTCTGTTCTATCTTCAGTTCCCGGACCGGGCGCAATATAATTTCATGCTGAATCTGACGGGTATCGGCTGGACGGAAAACTTTGGGACATCGGTGATGCGGTCGATCCTCAGCCCGCTGCTATGGGGCGAACGTGGATTGCCCTGGGCATCGCCGACCGGTCCCTATGGACGGTCTCAGTCCGGTGCGTCGACGGGCGGAATTCCGGGACGATGATGGAGCAGCACCAGTGGCGTCTTCGGCCTGCGGATAGTTGGTGACCGAGGATCTTATTTGGGTGGGGGCGGTCAGCGCCTTATTTGACACCCCAAATGGGGGTGGGGTACGATGCACTCCTTGTTTCTTATCCTCGGTATTTTAGCTGAAGGAGGTTCCTGACGTGGCTGGTGATACATTAAAAGTTGAAGATTCCACCTGGGACGCAGATGTGATGAAGGCCAGTGAACTCGTCATGGTCGACTTCTGGGCAGTCTGGTGCGGGCCTTGTCAGATGGTGGCGCCGATTGTCGATGAGCTCGCCAAGGAATATGCAGGGAAGCTGAAAGTCCGGAAGCTGAACACCGATGAAAATCCTGAGGTTGCCGGGCGCTATCAGGTGATGAGTATCCCGACGATTCTGTTTTTCAAGAACGGCCAGGTTGTCGAAAAGCTGGTCGGGGCGCGTCCCAAGCGCCAGTTCAAAGAAACGATTGATTCATTGTTGGCCCAGCACGCGGGAACCGCGTAGCGCGTTCGCACGCACGCAGCCATGCTCACCGAGCTGCGCATCGTCAATTTCGCCATTCTGGAAGAGCTCAGCCTACGGTTTGAGTCTGGCTTTACCGTTCTCACCGGAGAAACGGGGGCCGGAAAATCCCTTCTGATCGATGCCATTGCCCTGCTGGTCGGCGGACGAGCGTCCGCCGACCAGATTCGTTTCGGAACAGAAGAGGCGTCTCTTGAGGCGGCCTTTCACTTGCCGGATCGCCATCCCCTCCAAGCCCGTCTCCGTGATCAAGGAATTCTGGGTCCTGCAGATTCAGAGCTGATTGTGCGGCGGGTGATCGCCCGATCCGGACGTAACCGGGTCTACCTGAACGGAACCATGAGCTCGCTGCATGCTCTGGAAGAACTGGGCGGTACGCTCGTTGATCTTCATGGGCAGCACGATCAGCAGTCCCTCTTGGCTACGGCAACACAGCGTAGCGTCCTGGATGCCTTCGGTAATCTTCAAGAGCGGTGTGTCGCGTATCAACAAGGGTACGAGGCCTGGAAGGTGGCCTGCGAGGAGCGCGATCGATTGATTCGTGAAGCCCAGCACCGGACACAGCGTGAGGAATTGCTGCGGTTCCAATGCGTCGAATTAGACGAGGCGGCGTTGCGCGAGGGAGAGGACGAGGAACTGCAAAATGAGCGTCGCCGGCTCAGTTCGTCGCAGCAGATCGGGACGTTGGCCGCGGAGGCGCTGGAGCGGGTGAATGCGGACGGGCCGGGAATCCTCGCGCAGCTGGCATTGACGGAGCGCGCCTTGGGTCAATTGCTCCAGATTGATTCCACGGTCGGAGAGCTGGCACGGCTGACCGTGGAGGCGAAAGTAGTGATGAAGGAAGTGGCAGGGCAACTGCGTGACTATGCTGAAAGGGTGGAGGCCGACCCCGCACGGCTTGGGGTGATCGAGGATCGGTTGGCAGTCATCCAAAAGCTAAAAAAGAAATTCGGCGGATCGTTGCCAGAAGTACTGGCGGCTCATCGGAAGATCAAAGATGAGTTAGAACAGTTGCAGGGGTCTGATGAACAACTGGCTAAACTTCGTCAACGCATCAATGAGCAACAGGCCGATCTGGCGCTTCTGGCACGGCAATTATTCCTGAAGCGCAGTGAGGCGGCCAAGCGCATGGCCAAAGTGGTGCGTCAGGAGCTTGAGGCCCTGAAAATGGGGCAGACGGTCTTTGAGATCCACGTGACCACCGATTCCGCTGAATCGGAGTTCGGTCCTGACGGGATTGATCAGGTGGAGTTTCGTCTTTCGACGAATGCGGGGGAGCCGGCGAAGCCCCTTTCAAAAGTCGCCTCAGGCGGGGAGTTGTCCAGGGTCATGCTCGCACTGAAGACGGTGCTGGCAGAACGAGATCATGTCCCGGTGCTGATTTTCGATGAGATTGACACCGGGGTAGGTGGAGCGGTCGCTGCCGCAATCGGCAAGCGCCTTCGTGGGTTAGGCCGCTACCATCAGGTGTTCTGTATTACCCATCTCCCTCAAGTCGCCGCGCAGGGGCAGCATCATCTCTGTGTCGAGAAGTCGCAGGACGGCAATCGAACGGTGACGACGGTGCATCCGCTGATTGGGCAGGGACGTGAGAACGAAATTGCTAGAATGTTAGGCGGGCTGACGGTGACGAGGAAGGTGCGTGAGACTGCGGCAGAACTCATTGCCGATGCCGGGGAATGACGAATCCGAGCAGGCTATCTTCTACAGACCGGAGACGCCGCTGGGCGTGGTCGCGATCGCCATCGCCGGGAGCGACGCTTTGCACTCGGTCGCGACCCGAGCAAATTGATCCGCCAGCATAGGATCGAAGTAGGTATTGGCATGAAGGGCGATTTGCTGGATGGCCTGATCCACCGGGAGCGGCGATCGTCCGGGGACTTCGGCTGTCAGGTGATCGAACACTTGGGCAATGCTGACGATTCTGGCCAACAAGGGGATCCCTTCTCCCTGAAGTCCATGCGGATACCCTGATCCATCCCACCGTTCATGATGATAGGAAATGACCTGACCGACCTCGGCTGGATAGCCAAGCGGAAGAATCATCCGTGCGCCTGTTTCACAATGTTCTTTGGAATAGGCGCTTTCTCCGGAAGGCAGGATCGGCTCATCCGAAAAATGATAATTCGGGAGACTGACTTTGCCGATATCGTGCAGGAAGGCCCCGATGGCCAGCGACTTTTGCTCTGCAAGCGTCAGGCTTAGGCGATTGGCGAGCAGCGTGGCGTAGAAGCTGACTCGACTGCAATGGTTCAGCAAATGCCGATCTTTTGCTTCGAGGAGATCTGAGAGCAGAGGAAGAAGGTCTTGTTGTGCGGAAGAAGACTCCTGCTCATGCTTTCCAATGGCGAAGTACTTGGCTCTGAGTGACTCCCACGCGCGTCGTCCCTCCTGCTCATTGCCCCACAGGTCAGTCGAGCTTCTCAAGACATTCCGAATGAGGTCCAGGCGCTGTTTTTTCTCAAGCGTTTGGCCGATGAGGGAGATCAATTCTGTGACATTGAACGGCTTGAGCAGATAACCGGCCGCTCCATGGCGAATGCCTTCCATGGCTGACTTGAGGCTTCCATAGCCGGTAATGATGATCACTTCGATATCGGCGTGATCGTGTTTGATATCCTGCAGGAGATCGATGCCCTGACGATCGGGAAGTTTCTGATCCAGCGTGATGAGATCGATGGATTCATGACTCAAGACGTCAAGTGCGGCTTGCGCATTGTCGGCCGAGCGGATGTTGAAGAAGGGCCGCAAGATGACTTTGAGTGCATCACGCGGTCCGGCCTCGTCATCGACAACTAGAACCGTCGGCTTTGTTTGGGATCCGTCTTGAGAAATTGTTGTACTCATAGTGCTCCTGTACCCCCAACTACGTAACCTGTCAAGCAATACTTGTTCCTTTTCAGGCACTTACTCGGGATGATCAATCCGAAGGGGGGAGGCTACGTAGAAAGTCTATATGTAGATCACTTGAACGTTTGGCTACGTAGTAGGTCAGACAGAAGGGTGTAACGGTTGTGTTGAAAATGACGCGGTCGATACAGAGAGGTGTGTCATTCCTGCATAGACGGCTCTGGTTCTTGACTGCTCCCATTATCCGGTCGGCCAATTCCCAAGGTATCCATCCGGTATTTCAGCATACGCCGACTGATTCCTAAGAGATTGGCTGCATGGGTCTGGACATAGTTGGTTCGTTTTAATGCATCCAGAATAATTTCCCGCTCGAATTCCATGACGGCTTTTTCAAGGGACATCCGGCCGGCGAGGGTGTCGTCCCGGAGTGAGGATGATCGCGAGTCGCTTTTCAGGACGGTCGGCAAATGTTCCTGGGTAATCTGGGGGCAATTCTGTGACCAGATAAAGGCCTGCTCGATGATATTTTCCATTTCCCGGACGTTTCCCGGCCAGGGGTAGCGAGTCAGCACCTCCAAGGCCTCTTTCCCGAATTCGATATGCGGGCGTTTCCCTTCCTCGACTCGTTTGGCCAGGAAATGCTTGGCGAGCAGGGGAATATCTTCGCCACGCTCACGGAGCGGAGGAAGAAACAGCGAAATCACATTGATGCGGTAATAGAGATCTTCGCGGAATTGTCCCTTGCGTACCATGTCTTCGAGATTTCTGTTGGTAGCGGCTACGATCCGGACGTCGACTTTGATCGATTGGACTCCGCCGATCCGCGTAAACTCCCGCTCCTGGAGAACTCTCAGCAGCTTGGCTTGCGTCATGGCGCTGAGATCGCCGATTTCGTCCAGGAACAGGGTGCCGGTGTTGGCGAGTTCGAACTGGCCGACACGTCTGGCCGTGGCGTCGGTAAAGGAGCCTTTCTCGTGGCCGAAGAGCTCGCTCTCAATCAGCGTCTCAGGAAGAGCTGCGCAATTCAGCGCTATAAATGGGCGTTCGCGCCGGCCGCTATTGTAGTGCAGAGCTTTTGCGACGAGTTCTTTCCCGGTTCCGCTTTCGCCGGTAATCAGCACCGTGGTCCGGCTGTCGGCGACTTGTTCAATCTTTGCGTAGATCTCCTGCATCCCCTGGCTCTTGCCGATGAGGTTGTGAAAGGCATAGCGCTGGACGACCTGCGCCCTGAGCTGTTTCACTTCCCGTTCGAGCGCTTGAGAGCTGAGCGCGCGATCCACAACGATGCGCAATTCTTCGACGTCAAAAGGCTTGGATAAATAGTCGGCGGCGCCCAGTTTCATCGCGTCGACGGCGGTTTTGACCGACTTCGTGCCGGTGAGCATGATGATCGGAGTCATCCGACTTTCAGAGCGAAGAGTTTCGAGTACGGCAAGCCCGTCGGTCCCCGGAAGAATGACATCCAGCAGGACGAGATCGGGCGCTTCTTTTCTGAAGGTGTCGAGGCCTTCCTGGGCATCCGCGGCCTGGAGGATCTCATAGTTGGGCTCAAGTACCATCTTCAGTGAAGTCCGGACACGGGCTTCGTCATCGATCAAGAGAACGCGTTTTTTCATGGCTGGACTTTCCACAGTACTCCTAATCTATCGGGAGGGCCGGAAGATTCACGGAAAACGTGGTTCCCACTCCCTCGGTGCTCTCGACCTGAATTTCACCGCTATGCTCTTGGATAATCTGATGCACAATCGTCAATCCCAAGCCCGTCCCCGCATGCTCACCGCTGGTGTGCTTCGTCGTAAAAAACGGATCGAAGATGTGCTCCAGGTTGGCCTTGGAAATGCCTGGACCGCTATCTTCAATCTCAATCTGGGTCCACACCACTGCCCCCGGTTTCGTGATCCGGTGTGTGCGAACCATCAGCTGCCCGCCACCGTCTCCCATCGCGTCGATGGCGTTGAGCAACAGGTTCAAAAGTACCTGCTTTATTTGTTGACGATCTAACATGACACGAGGAAGCTCGGACGCCAACTGTTTTTCAATCTTGATCCGTTTGCTGTCAGCCTTCACTTCGATGAAATACAGGCAGGAGGTGACGATCTCATTGAGATCCTCATCCGTCAGCTTCGGTTCCATATAGCGGGCGTAGTCCAGAATTTCCTGAATCAGCCGTTCGATCCGGTGCACGTCGTCCAGCACGATGCGGCTGAAGTCATGAATAAACTCCGTGTCGTCCTTCCGTTCCGGGGCCAACTGGATAAAGGTTTTAATCGACGTCAGGGGATTCCTGATTTCGTGGGCAAATCCGCCGGCGATGATTTCCAATGAGCGAAGTCGATCGGTGCGGCGCATGAGCGTTTGAGACTGGTGGAGATCGTCGTTCACCAGGATGGAATCCAGTGCGTTGGCCCCGCTCTGTGCCAGGGCGGTGAGGAGGTCCCGTCCATCCGCATGATCGAGCGGCTGGTCCGAGGGGAGGCCCAGCAGCGCAAATGCGATCAATCGGCCTTTGTTCAGAAGCGAGACCGCCAATGACGAGTGGACTGCCCGTAAGGCGTCGGCTAATTCCGGCTTGATCGGTGGCATGCCTACTACGTTCGTGACCGAGAGGATATGATGTTTGTGGGCGAGTGATTGAACGAGTGTGTGAGTCGGAGCAAACGAGGGGACTGCGGTCGTTGTGTTCTGAATTCCGACGGTCATCACGCGATCATATTGATCATGTTCACGATCCAGCAAGTACAGTGCGCCTTGGCGGCAGGTGGTGGCGTCACAGAGTTCGACGAGAATGCGTTCGGCGATCACAAGGCGGTCTGTGAGCGTCCCCATATCCTGGGCAAATCGGGTCAGCCGCTGTAGCGGAGTGAGTGCAATGGATGAAGCGGCGGCCTGGCGAAGGAGGTGGTCGGTCATGTCTATCCAGAGGGGGTGGTCGTGCTTCCTCTTTTCCCAGGTTGTGAGGTCAGGGGATTGGGGAAGAAGAGGATGTTTGGTAACAGGGGCGAGTATACACACCGACCGTGGTTTCAGCCAGCGGATTTCCCCTTTTTAGCTGTGGCGAGCAGGAGTTGCCCATCCAGGACTGGCACAATTCGAAGAGGGGTTGCGCCGGCATGGGTTAAGAGGTCGGACAGTTGTTCGCGGTCAAAGGAGTGCAGCAGTCCATGGCGAATCGCCTCATGCAGCCGGCCAAGATAGTGGAGGACAATTTGAGCTGCCGGAGACAACTCATCCTGTCCGGCGTGATGCAGCTGTTCACGATAGAGTCTGGCAAGGTCTGTGTGCGGCTGTACGCAAGTCACGATGAGGCGTCCGTCTTGCCTGAGCGTCCGGATCGCCTGCCGTAGGAAGGTGAGTGGGGAGGAGGCAAAGGACAGTGATAGATGGCTGACGATCCGGTCGACAGAATCGCTTGAGGAGGGGACGTGGATACCCCACTCAGTCGTGACGGCGGTCGTCGGAGAGGCGACCTTGGTAAACATGGATTGCAACTCCTGATACAGCGCCGTCAAGGCTTGTTCTGCAGACGCTACCGTTTCCTGGGAATGGTCGATTCCGACATAGTGTATAGGGCGTTGCGGCGCATGTGACGCGTGGAGCAGGTGATACATATGATTGATGACGAGCGTGTGCGCGAACTCTCCCCCGCCACATCCGATGTCCAGTATGTGCATATCGGGTTCAAGCGGGAGGGCCTGTTGATACAGTTCTTGAAGCAGTTGCACATGGTGATGCAGGGTGCCGAGCTGCGGAAGCTGGGCGAGATGCGCGATCCACAAGGCGTCTCGAGTCGACTGCGAGACGTGGTGGCGAATCCGAATGCGCTCACGTTCGAGGAGATACTGTTTGGAAATATCATGGCTGGTCGGTGTGTGTATGGCCGGCTGTGAGTCTCCGGAGAAGCACACGCGAGCAATCTCTGTGAAGAGCATGTTGAATGACGCGAGTAAGCGGGTGTCGAAGGTGCGGCCGGTAACCGACAGCGCGCTGGGGATCGAGACGGTGCTTGGCGTCGTCGGCAAGGCTCGAAGTGATTCGTCAGGGCTGGGAAAAGGATGTCGCATCGAGGGGTCCGTGGACGGAGAGTTCAGGATGACCATCTGGACTGTCAGGGCAGACAGATCGGTCACCGCCGTAGCCAGCGTCGCGTACTGACCGGCGATGATGTCGTTCAGGAACTGATCGAGATTGACATTGAGACCCCACACATTTCCGCTGCCGCGCCTGAGGCCGTGCTGGTAGTCGGCCAGGAGGTCATGATGGTGCTCCGTTGACAGTGCGGTCTGAATATCGAGTACCGGGTTGGCCAGCAGCAGTAGATGGGCCAGAGGACGTTGTGCGACGACTTTCAGCGCGACTCGGGCCGCGACATCTTCGGCCAGGATGGCGAGCGAGGCCGTGGGCCACGTCGTATGCGCAAATTCGAGGACTGTTTGCAGATCGGCTTGCATGCTTCGTAGTGTGGTCTGAAGCACATCGCCATCGCTTTGCCCAATGTGGTTACTGTAGTCGTAGCGCAGGACGCGGAGTCGATTGAGGGCCAGGAATTCCGACAGCGCGACGTAGTCGGTCTGTGTGCAGCCGAAGCCGGGAGAGAGGATCACGATAGGCGTATTCGGGGAAATCTGGTGACGTGCGTGATCATCGGTAATGGCGATGACTTGGCCGCGTACGTTCCGGCATTCTCGTCTGGCGCTGACAACGGCTGCATGGCCGGCGATTCCATCCAAGTCGATGGATGAGCCGATGTGCTGGGCGACGACGCGATTGACCTCGCGTTCGGCGAAGGCCGGTAGTTCAATGAAACGGACGCCGAAGCGTTGACCCGGTTCAGTGTGGGTCGGGCGTAGTTCGGATGGGACCGTGGTATCCGGAGCGGTCCACACGATTTGCGCCGGGAGTACGGCGTCCGGTGCGGCCGGTTCGTGAGGTTGTGACTGACTCTGACCGTTGCCGCGGGGGAAATGTAAGACGATCATCTCGCCCACGTGGCCGGGAAGCGTTTTGGCCTGAAGGCAGGCCCCGCCGCGTGAAAAATTCACCGCCAGTCCGAGCTGTCGAGAGGCAGGGTTCTGTTCGTGAGACCATTCAATCCGTACCGGAAGCGCGACTCGGACCCGGATGCCTTCTCGGTGATCGATTGCCCGGCGGTCTGAATCGGTCTGATCCGGAAGCGCGACCTCATCCGGCTGTGAAAGTAACGCCTCAAGGCTGATCGCCAGGCTCTGCTCTTGGGCGGCTTCAATAAATGAGCCGAGGACCTTTCGCTCGGTCTCGCCGGGCGGAGAAAATTCGAATGCGAGGACCGGGCGCGCTCCTGCGTCACCGGATGGTCCGGTCTGCATGCCACGTTCGTGGACGGTGGCTTGAAGCTCCAGAATGCCCACGACGGTTTTGAACACCAAGTAGGCCGGTTGCTCCGACAGATTCGGGAGCGGCCCCGTCAGGGTGACGGTGGCTCCGGTCAGGCTCAACGTATGAACGGTTCCCTCGCGGACCGAGGGCCCGACGGTCACTCGCGCAGGAAGTTGGACCGCGGCGCGTGCGGCCATTCTCCGATCCGGGAGCGGTCTGTCCGAAGGTGGAGGCAGCGGAGTTTCTACGGGAGTATTGACAGCGGCCGGTACGGGCGGCTCGGTCGGGCTTGGCGCCGCATCCGTTGGTGCCTCGGGTGTCTGAGGCACTTCAGGAATCGGCAGCCACAGACGGACTGAGAGCGGCTGACTCGCCGGGGCTAACCATTCCATGCGACCCTGTAGTTGGCCGATGTCTTCATAGGCCTGAATGAGATCAGGGGAGGCTGGTAGTGAGTCGGTCGTGAGGGTTGCCGCTGATTCGGTTTCCTGAATCAGAACCTCGACCTCTCGGGGTACCGGAGCAGGAAAGAGACCAGGCGTCGGATCGATCGGGGTCCCGGCAGCCGTGACCGTTTGCGCGAAAATGTCCAGTCGATGAATCGTGTGGCGGGCGGCCATCTGACGAATAGCCTGAATGACCACAATCCGAATGATCCGCACCCAGATGCTCCTTGCCTTGCCGACGTCCGAGAGGCCGGTCGTATCGTGGTGCCGCACGATGTTGAGATGAGCAACGGGAGCCAGGGCTTCGGCAATGACCTGCCCCAGCGTGTCTTCGGCGAGACCTGCATCAACGACTGCCCGAGCTAACGCATCTCCATATGCCGAGGCCTCCCGCGCTTGCGCGGTGAGGGATTCAAGGCGGGTATCAAGCCGAGCTTCACGGATCGTTTCCAGGAGTCGTTGGGACTGGGTCAATACTGCGGAAAGGGGCCTGTGCAGCTCATGCGACAGGCTGGTCAAGCGCTGTGCGATCGCGCGATGGCGATCTGATTCGAGTAGTCTGGTTTCAAGGCGCTGAATGGTCTCGGTCTGCGCGAGATGCCCTGTCATATCCCGGATGAGTCCGAGGGTTCCGGTATAGTACCGGCGTGCATCGTAGAGACCTTTGGCGCTGACTTCCGCCTGTACGCGGGCCTGGTCGGAGCCCTTGGTCTGAGGTTTCTTGAGCAATTCAAGCAGGACCCGGCGCGCCGCCCGAGGGCCTGTACGGCGGTCATTGATGCGATATCTTGCGTGCGCCTGTTGGTCGGGAGGAATCAGCTTGGAAAAGGGTGCGCCGGTTAGTTCTTCAGGCTGGTAGCCCAGTAGCGCGGTGATCCCTGGGCTAATGAAGATAAACCGTCCTTCCGTATCGACTTCGTAGAACACATCCGTCAGGGTTTCCAGCAGACGAGTATGCCGATCATGCGTGTGCGCGAACGTGGCACGGAGATGGCGTTGTTCGATGGCACCCTTGGTGTAGAGCACCAATTCGGTCAGAAACGCGGGTGATTTTTTGAAGAGGAGAAAATTGGCACCGGCTTGCAGCGCCGTGACGGCTGCGGTCGAATCGCTCCGGTCGGTCTGAAGCACGATCGCAGTGGTCGGGAGGCGCTCCCTGAGGGTGGCAACCAACGATGGCCGACTCTGGAGCCCGAGTCGCTCGTCGATCAGAATCAGGTCCCACTCAGCGCGACTCACCCACCGGAGGGCTTCTTCGGAGGAATAGACCGATTCAACCCGGCAATCGGGAAAGAAGCCTCGGAGGCTCAGCGTGACAAGCTTGATTTCGTCCGCCTGCTCATTGACGACCAGGATGGTAACGGGCTCACTCTGCGGCATGGACCACTTCCGTGTTGCTGGGGACGCCGAGTCGGCCCAGTCCCAGAGGGATAGGTGTACAAAATCCTCTGCGTGCGGTGATGCAATCTCTGTCCCCTAGGGGAGAGACTTCAAAGCGGCATCCCGCGCTGGTTTACCGTCTTGAATACCATATCGCGGCGTCTCAATCACAGCCTCAATCGACACGAATGTGCGGCTCTTTCGTAGGGGGAGATCGACGATGCACCTTTCTGAACGAACAATTTTGGACGAGCTCTTGCGCGCGAAGAGAAAAAAGAAACGCCTGCCGGTCTCGCATCACTGGACGGAGGCCAGCAGGCGTTATGAAAAGGGGGGCGCGCTTACGGATTCGCCTGTGCCGTATCGGTGGTGCGGCAAGCGCCCGGAGTCATATAGAGGAGATAGTTTCCCATGCCATGTTGGAACTCGGTTTTCTGCAGCGGATGATGATGGACCATCACCATGTCGTAGTCGCCCGATTGCATGACGGAAAATCCCTGGGCGTCCTTATAGACCTGATGGGGTTGGAATTCCCGGAAGGTTCCATCGAGGTCCACATCCGGTACTGTCCGGAGCAGCGTGCGCTTATTCGCCTTGTCCTCGAGCGCAATCATCAGCAGTTCATCGTGACCGTGCGGATAGGCAAATTTGACGCATCCATCCATGGAGAATTTCAGCGGCGCCGTATGGACTTGGACCCCTGGTCTGATTTCAATGCCTTCGTCCGTTTGATCCGCGCCCCGTGAGCCGAATTTGCTATAGCACACGATGTTCACGCCCACCTGATAGACATCCATTTCCTTCACCGGCTTTGACTTCGGCGCCATATACATGGTGAAGGACGCCATCACATTTTTTGTCGGCGGAGCTTTGTGATAGAAGGCGACGACGGACATAAGGTGATCGCCTTTCGCCAGCTTGACCCCATACCCATCCGGGAATCGCGCCTCGGTCATTTCCAGGCCGGCACCAGCGAAGAACAGCGGTTCGCCGGGGCAGGACACACTGGGTTTCGTGTTGTTCAACATCAAAATATGGTGGAGGTAGTTTCTGGGGAGCTCTTTGCCTTCTTTGGTAAAGACCGCCGATTTATACCCCACCATGTACATGTCTTCGGGAAGTTGGAAGTTATGTTTGGGCATCGAGGCGGCCAGGTCGCCATCATGGCTGGTAGGGAGATCGACGGGGCCGAAGGTCAAGGTGACGGTGTCATCCTTAATCGTGACGGTCGTCGTGGTCTGATTCTTCAATGTCGGCACGGCATGGTGGTCATGGCCGCCGTCGGCAAATGCGGGAGCGCCTGTCAGCACAGTAATCAAGAGAACAAGCATCCAATACATAAAGTCTCCCAGAGGTGGTGAAGCGACCGGACACGTTTGCGCGCAGGTATGCAGGGAAGAGGGAATGCGCGGTGCGGTTGAACCATTCATTGGTGTGAAGAAGGCGGCGTAAGCCGTTTCCATTGATACGAGCCGCCATGTTCCCGTGGAGGAATATTCTTATGCGTGCCGACCCGGGAATACCACCAGACTCCTTTCGCCTGCATGCCATCCTCCGACAGCAAGAGTTCGAATCCCCCTTCACGGTCATTGCCCGGTTGCTGCCAGGTTCCTTGCCAGAGTCGGTCTGCAAACTTGGTCGTGGTGAAGCGCCCGCCGTGCTGGGTATAGGGGCCATTGCCGGACTTATCCAGTGTGGCTTTGTAGCGTTTATCATCCTCGACTTCGAGAATTTCCCACTCACCGCTGAGGTCTGCCGCCGGGGCGTGCAGGGCTCCCGGGTCGGCAACCAGCTGTGGAGCCGGGGCCGCAGGCTGCGTGCGAGCCACGGCTGTCCAGTTGGCAGCCCGGAGCGATTCATGCCATGAGACCAGAAGCCATTGATCCCGGCGTTTTTCGAGGACGCCGCTGTCTCGCAGGGGGATCACTGTATGGTGGAGCTGCCCGCTTTCGTTGACGTAGCGGATATAGTCCAGCTCCATCGCAAACCAGGCCAGGTCGTCTTTGGTCCAAACTTTCAGGTGCGTGATGGGGATTTCCAGCTTTTCCACGAGGGCGAATTCGTCGCGCAGGTCCCGTTCCAGCTCCGGCCAGCCCACGTACTTTCGACCACCGATGGAATAGCCTGTGGCATCGTCATCGTGCGCCATCAGTCGGGACATGCCGTCGAGGTCCCGTGCCGCATTGGCTTCGACCAAAGCGCGGATCGCAGATTCCGGGCTCGCGCTATCGTGGGCCAATCCGGGAGAAGCGGTGAAGAGCAGAAATCCTGACAAGACGAAGAAAACGGTCCGAGAGAAGTCGGGCATCACAGAATCCTTAAATTGCTCAGCGTAGGTAAGTGGAAGCTGGGGAACGTCGCTGCTGAATGATTCTTCAGGCTACATGGCTCGAGAGTTCTTGTCAACGATGGGATGATGGGGGGAACGGTCAGCGGGGCGCGATCACGACGACGGTGACGTTGTCTTCGCCTCCGCGCGTAAGCGCCGTTTCGATCAAGCGATCGCCGATCCGAATAGGATCGCCTTGTGCGTGCGCCATGATATCGGCGATATCGGCATCCTCCAGCATCTTCGTAAGCCCGTCCGAGCAGAGCAGCAGGATGTCGGACGGTGCGAGGGGGTAGGCGGAGTGATCATGTTCGGCGGAGTGGGCAATCCCGATCGCTTTCGTGAGCACATGCCGGTCAGGATGGGTCTTGGCCGCTGCCGGAGTGACGACTCCGCGGGCAAGGTAGGTTTCGATCAACGTATGGTCCCGGGTCAATTGTGTGAGACGGCCGTCTCGAAACAGGTAGCCGCGGCTGTCGCCCACATGGGCAAGGTGCGCGGTCGGCGTGGCGCCGGGGGTGATCAGGAGCGTGACCAGCGTCGTTCCCATCCGGGCTAGGCCAGGTTCCAAGCGGGCTCGCTCGAGGACGGCGTCGTGCGCCTGCGTCATGACATCCCGCAGAAAATCCTGTGGCGTACAGTGACCGTTACGGAGCGGATCTGCGAAGAGTTCGGCTCGCGCGGCGGCGGTGGCGATCGCGGACTGGGCGGCGACGTCTCCGCCGGCATGGCCGCCCATTCCGTCGGCCACGGCCCAGAATCCGAGATGGTCCATCGTGACGAAGGCGTCTTGATTCATTGCGCGGACGAGACCGGTGTCGCTCCGTCCGATTCCCACCCATGCAGTCATGCGTGACTGTCCTGTTTTCCCCCGTGTGACGGTATTGAGGCTCCCACTGATGCCGGGCCAAAGCGAACGAGAATATCCTCGAACACGTGCTTCGCCAGCGGCGCGAGGTTGGCGGTGTCGGCTTCGTTGTAGGCGAGAAGTAGGGCCCGCGCATCGGCATCGCCCGCGCGCCATTGCATCCAGAGTCGCACGGCATCCCATCCATCCAGACCTTGCAGGGCCGAATCCCGTTCGATCCCGAGCTCCCGTTCGATCTGTTTGAGTCCTCCGCGCAGTCCCAATCTCCGTGCGGCAAAGCAGAGATCAAAATGCGGCATGGAGAACCTGAGTGCGGGAAATTTGGCGCGCAGGTAGGGCACGTCAAAACTCGTTCCGAAAAACGTGACGAGGAGTGTGCAGGCATCCAGTTCAGCCTGGAGCCGTTCCGTGGTTAGGGTCTCTCCCCGGACCAGGCAGACGGTCTCACCTCGCCGGTGTAATCCGACGACGGTCACCTCGCCGTCATGCGGGGAGGTTCCGGTGGTTTCGATGTCCAAATACAACGTACGGGGCTCGCAGAGTTCGAAAAACCGCCAATGGTCACGGCTGGGCAATCGTGTGGTGAAATAGTCGAGGAGACCGGAGTCGAATGCCGATTGAGCCTGAATGAGTTCCTGGTCGTACCACTGCTTGCGGTGAGCCGAGATTCCGGGAATCCTCGGCTGACTTAAGAAATGATTCCAGGTGAGCAGGCCTTCTTGCCAGAGCCGCCGTTCTGTCGCGGGGCCGATACCCGGGAGGATCACAAAAGTTGAGGGTAACATTCGGATGTATTCTAGCAGGAGCATGAAAGCCGGGGCTACTCCGCTGCCTTGATTTCACCCAAGAGACCGGTTAGAGTTCGACCTCAAATTTGCAGGCCGCAATCAACCCAATTATCCATACCACCACAGTACATACACTATGATAGATCCAGCAAAGCGTATTCGCATCACCGTGGGCGGGGTGCAACTTGAAGCCGAACTGAAGGGGTCGAAGACCGCCGGGGAGGTGTATGCCGCATTGCCGGTCGATGCGCCGATCAACACCTGGGGCGAAGAGTTTTATTTCAAACTGGCCGGGGTCAAAGATTACCGGGAGACCGCGACCAATCAAGTGAAAGTCGGCGATGTCGCGTACTGGGGTGCGGGGCAGGTCCTGGCGATTTTTTTCGGCCGGACCCCGATGAGCATGGGCCCGGATCCGGTGCCGGCTGATCGTGTCAATGTGATCGGGAAAATTGTGGGCGATGCGACGCAGTTCCGCCGGGTCATGGAGGCGGCCACCATCCGCGTCGAGCGAGTCTAGCCTATGCGCATATCAAAAGATCGGGTTCACCACATGGCTGAGTCGGTGGTCGCGCACCTTCAGCAGGATGGACAGCTCGACGTCACAGGCGATCGCAAGGCGTTCGTCGAATCATTGGAGCAGGTCATCACCACGGAGTTGTCGATCGAAGATGTGCTGAATGCAGAGGTTCGGCAAATGCTCAAGGCTTACGAAAAGCAAATCGAGCAGGGGCAGGTCGATTATCAGCGCATGTTCACCATGATCAAAACGAAGCTGGTGCGTGAGCGGGGCATTATTTTGTGATGCGTGATCGGTGAGTCGCCATTATTATGTTGAGCGAAGATAAAGTCAGCCATCTTTCCCACGTCATTCTTCAGGCGGTGAAGAAGAGCCCGCTGGTCAGCCTGAAGGGCGATGATGCCCGCATGTTGAAAGACATCAAGCGGGTGCTCGCGGTCGAGCTGGCGCAGGAGGAGGGGATCGACCGGAAAGTGCGCGCAAAACTTTCTTCGTATTCCCGTGGCATCGTGGAAGGCAGTTCCGAGTGGGATGTGCTCTACCGGAAGACATTCGAGGAAGAAATGCGGAAGCATGGAAAGGGCTAGCGGCATGCAGGGAGGCACCATGAAGTTCCTGACGGCGGTCTGTGTGGTCTTGGCGCTTGTGGGAATGGGGGCCTGTTCGTCGAAGCCCAAGCCGCGTATGCTCGTGCCGCTGGCGCTCGTGGATGGCGGCGTGAAGCCGCAAGCGATTACCGCGACGGAGCAAGGCACTCAGGCGTACCAGGCCAAACAGTTCGAGGAAGCCAAGAAATACTTCGAGCAGGCCGTGACCGTCGCGCCGCAGTCGGGCCAAGCCCACTACAATTATGCGTTGGCGCTCAATGCTCTCGGCGATACCGAGGCCGCCCGGCAGCACTTCCTGGAAGCGGCCAATCTGGCGCCCGGTGACAAGACGATCTGGGATTCACCGGCGCTCTCACCCTATGGGAACCCCGCCGCTCCCAAAGCGTATAAAGAGCATCCGTACGGAACCTCGCGGCCGGGAATCGGCAGCGGACCGCGATAGCCCATACTGAAAAAGGATCATGCACATGGCCAAGGAACTCGCAGTCGGGATGAAGGCGCCGGAATTTTCGCTGCCGGATCAGGATGGGAAGACGGTCACATTGAAAAGCCTGAAGGACAAGCAGGTAGTCCTGTATTTTTATCCCAAGGACGACACGTCGGGGTGCACCAAAGAGTCCTGCGGGTTTCGCGATGCGATGGCGTCGATCAAAAAGGCGGGCGCGGTCGTGATCGGGGTGAGTTTCGACGGCCAGGCCTCCCACCAGAAATTTATCGCCAAGTATGCCCTGCCCTTCACGCTGCTGAGCGACCTGGAGAAGGCGGTCGCAACCGCCTATGATGTGTATAAAGAAAAGAGCATGTACGGCAGGAAATACATGGGCATCGAACGGAGTACGTTTGTCATTGATGCCGAGGGCAAGTTGAAGGCCATCTTTCGGAAGGTCAAAGTCGATGGCCACGTCGACGAGGTCTTGGCCGCCTTGCGCGCATAACGCCCGTGCGTGAGGTCAAGCGCCATATGCTCCGCACTGCCTGTCTTTTCTCCCTTGCCATCATTCTCTGTCCTCTTGGTACTGCCGGTGCGGTAGGAACCGCTCCGGTGACGCTCCTGGTCAACGACAGTTTGTCCTCACCCAATCAGACGGTGATGGTCGAAGCGCGGCTGACGTCGCGGGGGCCGGCGGCCCCTGTGGGGCTGGGAGGCGAGCCGCTCGAATTGCTCGTCTATGGCAAAGTGGTGGCCACCGGGGTGACCGGTGAGGACGGGACGGCGCGGCTGCCGTTCACTCCGAAGGCCCAAGGCGTTATTCCGGTGCAGGTGCGTGTCGGTGAGAGTGGACATGTGGCGCCGACCGAAGGCCTGGGTCATCTCGCGATCTGGGAGCGGCGGAATCCGATCGTGGCCGTGGAACTGGCCGCGCTCATGGAAGCGCCGCAGGCGAAGCCTGCCGCATCGGATGCGCGCAGCAAGCCCGAGCCGGAGGGGACGCCGATGCCCGACGCGGCCGATGAGCTCGGGAAACTGACCCAGTTTTACTATCGCGTGATGTATGTCGTGCCGTCGGCTTCATTCGGCGGCGATCGTTTTCAGGCCAGCGAGTCTTCCCGGGCGTGGCTGAAACTGCACAAGTTTCCCACCGGGTATGTCCTGGTCCTGCCGGATGGCGAGCAGGTGTTCGGAACAATGATCGATGCCTTGCATGCGGATGGATGGAAAACCGTCAAGACCGGCATCGGCCGAACCAAAGCCTTCGCCGAGGCGTTTCTCCAACGACGGTTGGCGGCCGTGATAGTGCCGGAGCCAGCCAAAGGGGAGGCGCCGCGCAAAGCGAAAGTGGCGAAGGAGTGGAAAGACATACGGAAGAAGTTATAGCGGGCGGCTGACGTTCCTCTCCTTCCTTTCAGCTGTTTCTTTCCATTAATATAGCGTCCGAACCGTTTCGCGAAACTCGAGGCCCTACCCATGCGTGCGAAGACCAGTTTTTCCTGCCAGTCCTGCGGGCATCAATCCCCGCGGTGGATCGGGCGCTGCCCCGATTGCGGCGGCTGGAACACCATGAAGGAAGAGCGGCAGGCACCGACGGGGAAGGGGCGTCCGGTGGCCATGAAGATGGCGCAGGCCAAGGCCACACCGATCGCCGAGATCGAGGTGGTGGGGGAAGATCGCCGGCTCACGCAGATCAGCGAGTTCGACCGGGTCCTGGGTGGAGGGGTGATTCCCGGCGCAGTCATTCTGATCGGCGGCGATCCCGGCATCGGCAAGACCACGTTGCTCCTTCAGGCGCTGCCGCGGCTGGCTTCTATAGAGGCGCCGGTTCTGTATGTGTCCGGGGAAGAATCGCCCCGCCAGATTAAGATGCGCGGGCAACGGCTCGGCATCGAACATCCGAATCTTTTGATTCTGGCGGAAACATCGCTGGAGCAAATTCTCAAAGCGGTGCAGGAGATCCAACCGGCCGCGCTCGTCGTCGATTCCATTCAAACGGTCTATACGGAGCAGATTACGTCGGCCCCGGGCAGCATCAGCCAGGTGCAGGAAGTCGCCGGGCAGCTCATGTCGTTCGCGAAGCGGGCAGGCGTGCCGGTCTTCATCATCGGGCATGTGACGAAAGAAGGGGCGATTGCCGGCCCCCGGCTGCTGGAGCACATCGTCGATACGGTGCTCTATTTCGAGGGTGATAAAGGCCATAGCTATCGGATTCTCCGTGCGGTCAAGAATCGCTTCGGCTCGACCAACGAGATCGGTGTGTTCGAGATGAAGGATGGTGGTCTTGAAGAAGTGGCCAATCCTTCCGAATTGTTTCTGGCCGAGCGGCCGCAACACAGCACCGGTTCAGTTGTGGTGTCGAGCCTGGAAGGAACTAGGCCGATTTTGGTCGAGCTGCAAGCCTTGGTGTCATCTACGAGTTATGCTATGCCGAAGCGCGTGGCGAACGGGGTAGAGTTGAGCCGGGTCTCGCTACTGCTTGCAGTGATGGAGAAGCGCTTGGGGATGCATCTGTCCGGGCAGGATGTCTATGTGAATGTCGTCGGCGGCATGCATATCGATGAGCCGGCAATAGATCTCGGGATTGTCGCGGCGGTCACGTCCAGCCTCCGCGAAGTGGCAATTGAGCCGGGTTTATTGGTATTGGGAGAAGTCGGCCTTGGCGGAGAAGTGCGGGCCGTGAGCCAGGCGGAGTTGCGGATACGGGAAGCGGCCAAGATGGGATTCAAACGTTGTCTGTTGCCGGAACGGAACCTGGCCAAGGTCGACCCTATCGACGGAATTGAGTTGATCGGGATCAATGAAGTGGGAGAGGCGCTCGATGTCGTGTTTGCGTAATACGGTGATGCGCGTCACGGGTCATGTTGCTCTCATCATGCTGGTGTGTGCCCTGGTCTTTGGTTGCACCACGACGCCGGTGCCGGTGCATGAAGAGGCAGGGCTGAAGCAAGCGACGGCCGAGGAACTGGCCACGCTGTTGCGCCAACGCGAAACGGCGATTCGCACCATGAAGGGCCTCTTCAGCGCAAAGGTGCGCGGCGGTCTGATTCCGATCTCCACGCGGGTCGAAGGCGCTGTCTATTATCGGCGTCCGAACAGCATGCGGTTGCGTGGCTTTACGCCGATCGGCGGCGAGCTCTTTGAATTTGTTCAGGCCGACGAGCTGTATATGCTGCGATTGCCGACGATGGGACGGGTGTTGAGCGGCCGCCAGTCGGACATGAGCGAGATGGGCAAGCTGGCCAGGCCGTTTGAACTCAGTGTGTGGGCCATGGGCGGCGTGCTGGGCACCAGCGCTATCGGGAAGGACGAGACGACGAAGTTGGTCGAAGAGGGGGCACGGTATCGATTGGATGTGTTCGGCCCGCGCCCCGGTGCGGCTTCGACCGACCGGCCGTTGCTTCGGCGGATGTGGTTTGACCGCCGCACCTTGTTGGTGGTGCAGGAGGAACGGTTGAACGGATCCGGAGAAACGGATGCGTCCATCCAGTATGAGGATTTTCGTTCGATCGGGGAAACGGCGCTTCCGGCCAACGGCAGTCCCGATGCCCGTCTATTGCGTCCCTTTAAGATTTCCCTGGAGGACGGGCGCGGGCAGGGCAGCGTGCAGGTCACCTTCCATGAAATTATTTCCAATCAGGAATTGAAGAGCGAAGAGCTCGGGCACGTCTCACGTCGGCCGTCACTGCCGGAGCCGGCGTCATGAAGGTCCTGGCTGTCGAAACAGCAACCTCCCGGCAGAGCGTCGCACTCCTCGATGACGCCGGGGTCCTGGTCCAGGAAGAACAGGAAGCCACTGGCGCGCATGGGACTCTCTTACTGCCGACGATCACTCGGCTCTTGGCCAAGGCCGGACTCACGCTCAAGCAGTTGGACGGGCTGATCTGTTCCATCGGGCCAGGATCGTTTACCGGGATCCGGGTTGGCACGGCGACCTTGCTGGGTTTGCGGGCGGCCACCGATCTCCCGCTGGTCTTGGTCCCGACGTTGGAAGCCATGGCCTGGTCGCTCAGAGGAACATCCGGTCCGATCTGCCCGGTGCTCCCCAGCCGCAAAGATGAAATCTATTGGGCGGTGTTTCGTTGGAGCACCGATGGCATTCTAGAGCGACTCGTATCCGAATGTGTCGGTTCGCCGCAGGCACTGGCCCGGACGCTCACGGGTGCGCCCGTCATGTTCGGTGAAGGATGGGCGATGATGGAGCCGGCCATTCGAGCAGCTCTCGACCCGGACGTCACGATCATTGCAGCCTCCGGCAACCCGGTGCGACCCTCGGCTATCACCGTAGGCCAGGCCGGAATTGAACGGCTGCGCCGGGGTGAGATTGCCGGCGATCACGTGGCGCCCTTGTATGTCCAGCGGACGGAGGCGGAAATCCGGTATGAACAATCGGGCGGCGCCTCGCCGGTAGCCCGTCGGCAGGCACGTGTGGCCACCAAAACCGCTGCCAGAGCGGCACGCCAGCCCCGGTCGACGGGAAAATCGCATGGATAGCGCGATCCAGATTGTTCCCGCCACGCCGGCCGATCTGCCTGATCTGCTGCGCCTGGAGGAGGCTTGCTTCTCGGCCCCCTGGACGCGCAAAATGTTGGAGGCTGAACTGACCGGCAACCAGTTTGCACATTTTCTGGTGGCGCGTGACACAGCGAAGGAAGCGGCAACGGACGGGGCGATCGTCGGGTCCCTGTGTTTTTGGATCGTGTTCGAAGAAGTGCGCCTGATGAATCTTGCCGTAGCAGAAGAGATGCGTCGTCGGGGGATCGGAGCGGCCCTTGTGGATGTCGCCTTACGCACCGGGCTCACCCAGGCGGCCACCCGCGCCGTACTAGAGGTTCGGGCCTCCAACCGCGCCGCATTGGCGTTGTATCAGCGCTTTGGATTTACGCAGGTGTCGGTCCGGCCCACATACTATTCCAATCCAGTCGAAGATGCGGTGCTCATGGAGATGGAGCCGATTGTGATTCCCGCCGGCTCAGGGCGCAGCTCTGCGCCCGTCAACGAGGGAGGCTCAGTTCCCGCTCACTAACCCGACGAGGAGGTGTGGCATGCAGACTGAACAGAGACTCGCGGACCAACTTCGACAGACCAATCGTGAGTTCAAAACTCTCGAGGATACCCATCATCGGCTCGACAGCGAGCTGGCCGAATTGCAGAGACGCCATGTGCTGACGCCCCAGGAAGAAGTCGTGAAGAAGCATTTGCAAAAAGAAAAGCTAGCAATGAAAGACAAGATGGCGGAATTGATCCGCCAATATCGCGAGCTGGGGACCGTCCAAGCCGCGCACTAAGGAATGTCCCGGTCGCCGGTTAGTCCGGCGACCGGGTGCCCACACATCATGGCCCAGTTTATCAACCCGCTTGCCGCTCACATCAGTACCGTCAAGCGGCGATTGATCATTATCGGGGCCACTCTGCTGGCCGCGCTCATCGCCACCTTTTCGTTTTCGGCCGATATGGTGGCCTGGCTGAACCGGCCCTTTCCCAATCAGCTGGTGTTTTACGGACCGACCGAAGCGCTCTTTGCTTCCATCAAAGTGTCCTTTCTGTCGGCGGTGATCGTCAGCCTGCCGGTGATCTTTTATCAGTTCTGGAAGTTCGTCGAGCCGGCCCTGTTGCAGAAAGAGCAGCGCTGGGCGATTCCGCTCTTCCTGTTGGCCGGAGGCCTGTTTGTCCTAGGCCTGGTCTTCTGCAATCTCGTCATTCTGCCGCTCGTCATCGACTTTTTCGTCAGCTTCGGTATGGATCGGGACATCACGCCGCAATTGAGCGTGGGGACTTATATTGATTTCAATGTGAAGTTCCTGCTGATCTTCGGCTGCGCATTCGAATTGCCGTTGGCCCTCACCTTGCTGGCCCTGGCCGGTATCGTCACGGCCAAGCAGCTGGCGCAGTATCGCAAGCACGCGATCATGGCGGCCTTGATCATTTCGGCCATTGTCACTCCGGATGCCACGCTCTTTACCATGCTCTTGATGGCGGTGCCGATGATGGTATTGTATGAAATAGGGATCCTGGGCGCCTGGATCTTCGGGCGCGGGAAAGACGGCGGCGGCATCGATCTTCCGCTGGATCCCGATCTGCCGATCGGGACCGCGGGAACGCGGATACGCTAGCAGGCTGTTGAGAAAGTCCGCCAGCGACGTTCAGCGCAGCGTAAAAACGTGAGGCGTGAAACGATTGGAAGAATGAAGCTGCGGCCTTGCCTATGGAACGGCGCATCTTGGCGCGCCAGGGTTGGGCGGGTGAGAACAGCGGCCTTTCTGAAGAGCCTGCGTCCGGCCATTGTTAGTGGGAAGACGTGACGAGTGATGGGTGACAGGGATGGGAATAAGAATGTGGTATGAGTGCCGGCTATTCATGTCGCGCGTAATGCGTGGTGCATCGCTGAGTCTGTTGTGCTGCATGCTGGCGACGGTCGCATGGGGGGCAGAGCCGCCGGCTCCGCCGCTGGATATACCCTCTCCGCATGGGCAGGTGCCGGATGCCGGCGCGTTCGGGCCGGACGGCCCGTTCGGGCAGACCATTGCGAGCGTGCAGGCGCTCACACTGTCCGGCAAAGATACGGTCTATGCCGGTTCTTTCGGTAACGGCATTTTCCGCAGCAGCGACCGGGGCAGCACATGGACCGGAGTCGGCGCCGGCGTCAACGATCCCTTCATCCTGACCATGGCGACCGGGCGCGACGGAGCGATCTATGCCGGAACGTTCCGTGGCGGCGTGTTCCGGTCCAAAGATGAGGGCAAGTCCTGGCAGTCGATCAACGAAGGACTGAAGCGGCTGGAGATCAAGGCATTGCTGGTGACCAACGAGGGGCTCTATGCCGGGACGTCGGGCGGAGCCTATCGCTTGAGTGCAGCCGGTGATAAATGGACGATCGTGACCACCGGGTTGGACGATGTCCTGGTTCATGCGCTGGTGCGGTCGGCTGACGGCACGCTCTTCGCGGGCACTTCGGGCAAAGGCATCCTCCGGTTCAAGCAGAACGCCGCCGGATGGGTCCGTATGCAACAGGGCCTCAAAGACCATGAGGGCATGATCGAGAACTTTATCCGGGTCCTGGCCATCGACCGTGAGCAGGGGATCTACGCCGGCACCTTCGACGGCGGAGTCTTCCGCAGCGCAGACGGCGGGTCCAGCTGGAAGGCGATCAGCCGCGCCCTGCCCAACGACTCCATTCGAGGCATCGTGATCCTTGATGAGGGGCTGATCGTGGCGACGGGCAACGGTATCTTCAAGACGATCGATAAGGGGCGGCAGTGGACGCCGCTGAACAAAGGGCTGACGAACCTCTCCATTCAAGTGATGACCGGAGGCGGGACGGGGCCGCTGTACGCCGGGACGAGCTCTGGGGTGTTTCGCAGCGACGATGGACAGAGCTGGGTTGCAGTCAATCAGGGATTGGACGCGGGGTTGGCGCCGCCTCCATTCCGTTTTCGATAACCAATGAAAGGATCAGGATATGGCAGACGCAGGCAGTACGACGAAGGCGACGATCAGCGTAGCGAGCAAAGGGCAGGCGTTGGGCGACATTGTGCTGAAGTTTTTCCCGGATGTGGCGCCGGGCCATGTAAAGAATTTTGTCGATCTTGCGAAGAAGGGCTTCTATAACGGGACCACCTTCCACCGCGTTATTCCCGGCTTCATGATCCAGGGGGGCGATCCCAACAGCAAGAATCCCGACCGGTCGATGCACGGCATGGGCGGTCCCGGCCACAAGGTGAAGGCGGAGTTCAACAGCAAACCGCATAAGCGCGGCATTGTGTCGATGGCCCGATCGAACGATCCGGACAGCGCCGGCTCGCAATTCTTCATCTGCGTGGCGGATGCCAACTTTCTGGATTGGCAGTATACGGTGTTTGCCGAGGTCGTGAGCGGGATGGATGTGGCGGATAAAGTCGTCGGTATGAAGCGCGACGGGAACGACAATCCCTTCGAACGTGTCGAGATGACGGTCACCATCGCGGAGTAACGCACTGGGTGCTGAGTTATGAGTGCTGAGTGGGGAAGCAAGTCCAAGCGCATCTTGATGTCGAGGCTTGTCCTCTGCTTAGTACTCAGCACTCAGTTCGCAGGACTACTCCTTCTGACCGGCTGCGCCATTCCGCAGGTCCCGTCACGGACGATCTATGAAGATCCCGTGAACTATGTGCGCCTGGAAGAAGATCGCGGCTATCTCGCGGAGTGGCCGCCCAGCCACAACAGCCATCCGGCGGCGCTGGGGCCGGAAGTGCTGCGGCCTCTGCTGCACGGGCTGTTCATTCAAGAACACCGGATCTGGCTCCAACGGTGGATTGCGGGAGACGCGCCGTTCCAGGCCGCGTTTCAGGATCAGGAGATTGCGCTCCTGTCGGTGCAGCTGGCGGAGGCGCTGGCTCAGGCCAAGCCCAACGAGCGGGTGACTTTTTATCTGAGCGAGCCGCAAGCTTCGACCAAGCGGGTCGTGACGTCGGGCGGTCTATACATGAAGGGCACGGAGCTGCATCTGATTCTGGGAAACTGGCAGATCGTCTACGGGATTCCCACCTATGGGATGATCTATGACCGGCGCTATCCGATGCGGCCGACGGCGGCGAAAGGGTTTGATTTGTTTTTCCAGCCGCACGAAGCGATGCGGCGCACGCAGAGCAGCTGGATCGACGGAGTTCTGGCCAACGGGGCGGACGAAGTGGTCATCGATCTCAGCAAACTGCCGCCTCCGCCGGCGGTTTCTTCCACGACCCCCGGCAGCCAGCCGGAGAACTGACCTGACCGGCGGACCTTTTCAAGATCCTGCTACCGGATAGTCGGGTCGATTTGCAGCTGCGCACTGCCGCCGGCGGCGTAGGCCAGTGTCACTTCGGCGATTTTGTAATCATACTGCGCTTCGGCCAGTTTGGTTTGCGCCGTGGTCAACCCCACCTCCGACTGCGTCACTTCCACAATGGTGCCGAGGCCGAGTTTGTACCGCTGCTTGGCCAGGCTGAGGGCTTCCTGCGCGGTTCTCACCAGTTCCTCCGCCAGCTTGATCTGCTGCGTAAACGTCACCGTGTCGAGATAGGCGTTGGTGACCTGTTGCGTGAGCGCCTGTTCGATATTGCTGCTCTGAGCCTGGGCCGCCGCCTCTTGGGCCGCCGCTTCCTTCACCTGGTTTTCGATGAGCCCGCCCGTAAAGAGCGGCATGGAGACCATCCCGCCCGCTGCCCACCAGCCGCCGGTCGCCACATTGCGGTTGGGGTCGAAGGTGTCATAGTAGCCGCCGCTTGCGATGGCGGAGACCGTCGGCAGATATTGGCTTTTCATGGCGCGTTTCTTCGCCTCCGCCGAGGCGGTCTGTTCCTTGGCCCGCTTCAACTCAGGGTGGCCCAGACTCTCGGCGATCAGATCGCCCAGCGCGCGCGGAATTTTCACATCGGTGGTGACGTCTTCCAGCGTGTAATCTTCCGATCCGGCGATGCCCATCGTACGGTTGAGGTCGGCGAAGCTGGATTTCAAATCATTCCGGCTCCGGACAAGCAGCGATTCCGCATTCACCAGCTCCACCTTGACCAGATCCAGATCCAGTTTGGACTTGAGCTGCTGGCGATAGAGCGTCTCGATCTGGCCGGTAATGATCCCGCGTTCCCGCACCGTTTCTTCCGCGATGTGGACCAGCCGCTGGCGTTTGAGACTGTTCAAATAGCTGCGTTGAATGGAGACGATCACGAGCGCGCGCCGGGCGTTGACGTCCTGCTCCTGCGCCCGCTCGCCGTATTGGGATGACTCCACTAGATTCTTTGTGAAGCCGAAATCGTAGATCCGCTGGCTGGCCAGGACGCCCGCGGTATAGGTACTCAAGTTGGGTTGGAGCAGGCCGCCGCCGATGAGGAAGCGGGGATTGATGCGTCCGGATCCTGCCGACCCATCGGCGTTGGCAAAGACTTGCGGGTAGTAGAGCGACTTGGTTTGATCCGTCCTGGCGTTGGAGGCGGCGAGGCCGGCGTTGGCCTCCTGCACGATCGGATGGTTCTGCAGACCGGTTTCAATCGCCTGCTGTATGCCGAGAAAACGGCCCTTGGCGACAGCGTCGCCGGACCCGGCCGGTTGGGCCATGGCCAGCGCGGGGATTGCGAGCATCATCGTGAAGAAGAGTGCGGTCGATCGAGTGATTGTCATGGCTTCGCTCCTTCGTATGGCGAGGGCGGCTGGCCCGCTGAACGCCGTTCGAATTTTTGTTGCGCGGGTTTGCCTTCAGGCAATTTGAACGGGGCGGCCTGTACGGGCGAACCTTCCAGGAGTTTTCGCTTCCCGACCACCACCACGTCCTCTGTGCCATCCAGTCCGTTGGTGATCTCCATCCATTTGCCGTTCGTGATGCCGGTCTGCACCGGCACCGACCTGGCTTTGCCTTGCGAGACGATGAAAACGGATTTGCCCTTGGGTCCGCTGATCACCGCTTGCGGCGGCAGGGCCAGAGCATCAGGAATCTCACGCAGATCCAGGGCGAGTTCCGCATACGTGCCCGGCCTGAGCACATGATCGGGGTTGGGCAGATCGAGTTCCACGAGCAGGCTGCGGGTGGACGGATCCAGGGCGAGCGTCGAGCGGGTAATCGTGCCGGCGAAGGAGCGATCCGGCAGTTCCTTCAGGAGCACCGCCGCTTTGGTCTTGCCGGGCGTAATCCAGGCGGAATCGTCCTGCGGCACGTTGGCATAGACCCGCACGGTGTCCAGATCCATGATGGTGAACAGCGGAATCGCGTTCGTCGCGGAGGATGTCGCAATCTGGATCAGGGCTCCGGGGTCGGCGAAGCGGGCGGTGACGATGCCGTCATAGGGCGCGCGCACCTTGGTGTATTCGCGCATGGCGGCCCGTTGTTGCATGAGATTTTTTGCGCCCTGGTAGGTCGCTTCCGCCACATCCACATCCTGCTTGGCGATGACGTCCGGCGATTCGTGCAGCACTTTGTCCAATCGTTCGAACGTGATCTTTTTGATCTTGTAGTCGGCCACCGCCTGCTGGTACTGCTCTTCCACTTCGGGCGCGTCGATGATCGCCACCACCTGGTTCTTCTTCACGTGATCGCCCTTGTCCGGGCCGATCCATTTCAGATAGCCGGAGACTTTCGCGTAGAGGGTCGTTTGATAGAGCGGGGAGATATTGGCCGGCAGCGTGATGGTATAGACCAGCAGCTGTCTGGACGGTTTTGTCACCTGGACATCAACCGGGTGCGTCGGGTCGATCTCTATGGGGGTGCCGTTCTCGCCGGTTCCGCCATTGCTGTCCGCCGCCTTGGCTGCCGGTTTCTCCGGCCGCGACGGAGATTCCTGCTGGCATCCGACAGCCGCGATGAGCAGGGTGAGCAGCGCACCGGTCAACAATCTGAACATGTCCTACATCTCCTCCGCAGTGTCAGGTCCGGCCGGCGGCTCGATTGCCCGTATCCGTCGTCCGAGCACCAGTGCATGCATGACGGGCACAACGAGCAAGGTCATCACGGTGGAGACCGCGAGTCCCCCGACGACCGCACGGGCCAGCGGCACCATCGTTTCGTTCCCTTCGCCGAATCCCAGGGCGAGCGGCAGCAGTCCGAGAATCGTTGCCAGCGCCGTCATGAGAATCGGCCGGATGCGCCGCTTGCCCGCTTCCAATACGGCCCGTTCCGCCGAGGCTCCTGCATGCACCATCCGGTTGGCGAAATCCACGAGCAGGATGCTGTTCGAGACGACGATGCCCATCATCATGAGGGTGCCGATCATCGATTCGACGTTGACCGACGTATCGGTGAAATGCAGCATGAGAATCGTCCCGATCCAGCCGAGCGGAACGGCCACCAGAATGATCAGCGGGTCGATGAACGAGCGAAAGAGGCCGACCATCACCAGATAGATCAGCAGCACCGCCAGCGGCAGCGCGAGCGCGAAATTATTGAAGGCGGAGCGCATGTTGGCGACTTCGCCTTTGAGCTGGATCGTCACGTCTTTCGGCAGGGTCACCGTCTCGAGGGCGCGCTCGATGTCCTTGGCGACATGGCCCAGATCATTGCCGACCGGCGTCACCAGCACGTTGATCAACCGGGAGAGGTCGTAGTGATCGACGGAGTCCGGCCCGGTCTTCATGTTCAGGGAGGCCACGTCGCGGAGCAGGACCGGCGGGCCGCGCCGCTCGTCCGCGGCATAGAAGCCGTTCGAGAGATCCAGGTTGCGTCCGGCGAAGGGCGTGTTCTGCAGGGCGACGATCGATCCGCCGCTGCCGGCGGTCGTGAGCGAGGAGGTGGGATTCAGCGGGGTGCGCGCGCCGATGATCGGAATATTCAACAGGTCTTCCGTGTTAGTGAGCGACTGCTCCGGATATTGAGCGAGCAGGAAATAGCCGTTGGCGGTCTTGGGATCGATCCAGAAGTTCGGGCTCAAGGCGATGTTGGAACTGATCCCGGTGATCACGTCCACGATCACGCGATCCTGAGTGATGCCGTAGTAGGCGGCCTTGGTCCGGTCCACGTCGATGTGCAGCTCGGGATAGCTCTTGCCCTGCTTGATGCGGACATCCGCTGTGTTGGGCACCTGAGCGATCTTCTGCTGAATCTCTTCCGCGACCGGGCGAATGAGATCCAGCCGGGGACCTTTCACCTGGATGTCGATCGGGGCGCGCAGGCCGAAGTTCAGCACATCGCTGATGATGCCGCCGGTTTGAAACGACACCTCCACGCCGGGTAGTTCGGTGCGCAGCTTCTCCCGCATCGTGTTGACGTACTCCTCGGTCTTGCCCTCATGGCCGGTCACGAGATTCACCAGCACAAAAGCGGTGTGGTTGCCGGTGTTGGGCGCGAAGCGCGCGGCGTCGCCGAAGTAGAGGCCGGTGTTGGAGATCACTTCTTCCAGGTCCTGCTTCGGGATTGTGTCCTGCACCAGCTTCTCGATATCGGCGACGATGGCGGTCGTCTTTTCGATACGCGAACCCTCCGGCGCGCTGACGATCATAGTAAAGTTGCCGGCATCGACCTTGGGGAAGAATTCGCTGTGGAGGCGTGGAAGAAGCAGCGCGCCGGTCCCGAGCAGCGCGAGCAGGGCCGCGATCATCACCAGGGCTTTGAAGCGCACGCCGGCGCGGAGCAGCGGCTCATAGATCGCCAGCACAAAGCGGAACCAGTCTTTCCGGTCGGCCTCTTCCTGTGAGCCGTTCCCATGCCCGCTGTGGTAGAGGCGCGACAGCACGACCGGCGTCACCGTCATGGAGACGGCATAGTCGGCCAGCATGGCGAAGGCCACGGTCATGGCCAGCGGGACGAAGAGGTACTTGATGATGCCGGAAAAGAACATGATCGGCAGATAGACGATCAGGATGCAGATCGTGGCCACAAGAATGGGCAGGGTCAGTTCGATGGCGCTGTCCTCCGCCGCGGAGCGGCCGTCTTTGCCCATTTCCAGATGGCGGTGCAGATTCTCCTGTACGACGATGTTGTTGTCCAGCAGGGTGCCGATGACCAGCGCCAACCCGCCGAGCGTCATGATGTTCACCGATTGGCCGGTCAGATAGAGCGCGACCAGTGCGGCGGTGAGCGAAAGGGGAATGGCGAGGGCGACGACCAGCGCCGCCTTGATGCTGCGGAGGAAGAGAAAGATCATGAGGCCGGCCAGGCCTGCGCCGAGCAACCCTTCCTTCTGTAAATTGGCGATGGCCTGCCGGATATAGAGCGATTGATCATAGAGGAACTTCACCGTGGTGCCGGCGGGAATTTCGGTCAGCTTCGACAGCTTCGCGCGAATCCCGTCCGTCACTTCCAGCGTATTCGCGCCTTCCTGCCTGGTGATGGGAATGTAGGTCGCCTCGCGGCCGTTCACCCGGACGATGGAGGTCTGGATCGCCGCACTGTCCGCCGCCGTGCCGATATCGCGCACCAGGATCGGCGTGCCGTTCACGACCTTGATGGGGATGTCGTTGATCTTGTCCACCGCGTCGATGAGGCTGTTGGAATAGACGTAGTAGTCGAGATCGCCGATTTTGATGTCGCCGGCCGGGATGATCGCGCTCTGCGCGTTGATCGCCTTGACCACGTCGGAGGGCGAGACGCCGCGCGCCACCATCCGCGACTGATCCATGAACACGGTGATCTGCCGGACTTTGCCTCCCAGCGGAGGGCCGAACGAAATGCCGGGAATCGTGGCGATCTGCTGGCGTACGTTGAAATAGGCCAGGTCGCGGATTTCTTTCGGACCGAGTGTGTCGCTGCTCACCGAGAGCAGCCCCACCGGCAGGCTCGACACGCCGAATTTGTAGACTGAGGGCGGATAGACGCCCGGCGGCAGCAGCCGGATGATGCTGTAGGCCAGGCTGGTCAGTTCCGATTGCGCCGAGTCGATACTGTATTCCGGCTGGAAGAAGACCTTGATGTAGCTCATTCCGGCCAGCGACTGCGACTCGATGTGCTCGACGTAGCTGGCCTCGACGAATCGCTGTTCCATTTTGAGCGTGATCGCGCCTTCCATTTCGCTGGGGCTCATGCCGCGGTAGAAGGTGGTGACGAGGATCGAGGGAATCTTGATTTCGGGGAAGATGTCCACGCGCATCTTCTGGTACGACACTCCGCCCAGTACGAGCGCGATCATGCAGATGGCAAAGACGGCGTAGGGATTTTTCAGCGCAGCGCGGGTCAGCATGTTGTTTCAACCATATGAGGCGCAAGATTTCTCGCCAGCCAGAATGTGCAGATATCCCTGGTGCATTGAATGAGGTCGGCAAACGTGCCGGGTTTCATGACGTAGCCATTGGCACCGCTGGCATAGGCGAGTGAGAGGTCGGAAGCATCGTCGGATGTCGTAAAGACGACGACGGGGATAGCGGCAAGGCGGGAGTCTGTCCGCAGCCGCCGCAAGAATTCATCGCCCCGCTGCTTGCCCAGGTGCCAATCGAGCAGGATAAGTGAGGGGAGGGGGGATGGGTAGCCTGATTGGTCTCCTTTGCTCGCTGAGGCCGCACGATCAGAATGTGCTCCCTCAATGCGCGCAGTGGGAGACCAATTCAGGCCACCCTCTGAGGAAGAGCACGAGCAAGCTTGGAAGGAACATTGATCTTCCAAAAAATGAAACGCCGCCTCGGCATCCTGCTCGGTAAAAAGGGTGACGCCGAGGCCGGTCTGGACCAGCGCCAGACGAAACAGTTCCCGCTCGCCAGGGCTGTCGTCGATCAGGAGAATGGAGGAATGCAGCACCATTATAGAGAGGAGTATCAGCAGGGACTATGCCGGGAGATAATGGGATGTGTGGCGTGCTTGAAATTTCTATTTAAGCAGATAGTTATGCTATAAATCTTATCTGATTGATGAGAAGTGCTCTGTGCTTAAACGAGGAATTATTCTGGAGAAATTCCACAGGATAGGGGATTTTCTCCAGAGCAAGAAATTAGGCAGCTGCGCACTACAAAGTTGTAATGGTTTGGATTGAATCGCGACGCGGAGTTGGAAAAAGGCTCCCGACGACTTTGGCCTGTCTGCGATATGTGATTGCAAGACCTGACCCTCTTTATCGCAGGTGGCAGGGCTCCCATGTCAGCGTCATCTGCTGGGAAGATCATCTCGCTCTAGGGAGGAGGGGAGAAACGAGTGAGCTTGGAAGGAGCATCTAAGCGACATGATCAGTCTCATGTGCTCGCGCAACGCGCGGTCAAGAACTCCCCTCGTTTGGCGTGCGCGGTGGGAGACCGATTCAGGCCCCCTTCAGTTGACACAATGCCTGGCAGAACGTAGCCTGTCCCCTACTTTCCGTTCCTAATTCTCCCTGCCAAAAGAAGGTAGAATGTGCCAACACTTCCACGTTCAGCCTCCCACATGAAACACCTTCGTATCTTCATCGCCTATGCGAGCGACTCTGAATCCCAAAGACGGATCATTCGAAAAATCTGCCAATCTGATAAATCGATCAAGGCGCTCTGCCGAGAGCTTGGAGTCAGTCTAGACTGCTTTGATTTTAAGGATGTTCCTTCAGATGCTGGTCGTCCTCAGTCTTTAATCAACCTAGCAGTCGGAAAATTGATGCCCGATTGGTTCGTGTTTCTCTTTTGGCAAAAACTGGGCAGTGATGCAGGGTTGGGGATGACTGGAATGGAAGAAGAATGGAGTCGCGCAATCGTTCTCAATCGACAAGGAGGTGGATATCCACGCGTTAGCTTGTACTTCAACGATGCAGAAGGTGATGCCTACGAAGCGGATTCTTCCCAGGAAGAGGCGTTGAAGAGATTCAGAGCAACTGTATTTGATCCGCACCAGGCGCTGGCAACTACTTTCAAAGGTCCTCGTGAGTTTCGCGAGCGATTCCACGCGGACCTAACGAGTAGGTTGGTTGAGATTGGTCGAGGAGTAGATTCCTTAGACCTTGAGCAAGAGTTCAGCGAGGCCTCCAAGGGGCTCTTGTCTTGGCCTCGAACACTCACAGCTGGTGACGAAATCCAGAGGCCCGAGTTCCAGGCGCTCCTCGAAAGAGTCCAAACCATGGAGACGTCAACTACTCTGATTCTTGGTAAGCCAGGATCAGGGAAGTCGGCACTTTTGGCTGGTCTAGGTGACGCATGTATCAAGCAGGGCTTCTCAGTACTGGCGATAAAGTCAGATCGACTCGGAAAGGAGGTTCATACAGGTGAAGATCTTCGCGAATGGCTTCATCTCAGTTTGAACACGCGAGATGCGGTCAGGAAGCTTGCCACAAGGAAACCAGTTGTAGTGCTCGTCGATCAACTTGATACTCTCTCTGAGTTGGTTGACAGCCAATCGGACCGTCTCAATGTCCTCCTCGATCTCATCCAAAGCCTCTCCGGGTACCAACGAGTCCATATTATTGCGAGTTGTCGTGATTTTGAATGCCGGTATGACATACGGCTGAGCAGTCTCAATGCGGATCGGATGGATCTTGCGTTACCTTCGTGGGACCAGGTTGCTCCCATCCTCGCAAAGGCCGGGTATGACCCGGCTGTGATTGGTGCTACGACGCAAGATCTACTGAGATCGCCGTGGTGTTTAAAAGTTTTTCTTGATCTCGCCAAACCAGGCAAGGTCTTTTCGACCCTTCAGTCACTTATGGAAGAGTTGTGGGCCCAAAAGGTGTTGGCGTGTGAGGGGTCGAAAGGTCAAGTTGAACTGCTTGAGTTCTTATCGAGGAAAATGTCCACGGATGAAGTCTTATGGGTTCCTTCATCGTTAGGAGATAGGTGGCCGAAGGCACTGCAAGGGCTAATACGGGAGGATGTTTTGAGTAAAGGGCCCGACGGCCTGACAATTGGCTTCCGACATCAGACGTTTTACGACTTCACGCTAGCCCGGGCATTCGCCAATGGAGCTTTATCGCTCAGCCGTCATGTGCGAAGGAACCAGAATGGTCTTTTTGTTCGACCGGTCCTACTAAATGGGTTGCAGTATCTGCGAGATCTTGGCTCCCCAGAATACCACACACAATTGGAGGCACTTAGTGGGCAGGGCATTCGGTTACATATACGCTCACTCCTAATTGAATATCTGGGGGGGCTAAAGGAGCCAGATGATGTGGAGTTTTCCTTTGTCATTTCGAGATTAAGATCTAGAAAGGAAGGGCCACGTGTCCTCGCTTCGATAGCGGGAAGTCCCGGCTGGTTCAGTCGGATGAGTAGAGATTCCGCGTTTCTGAAATGGTTGAGTAAACCGCATGATGAAGCGATCCATGCCCTAAATGTCTTATGCCTTGCCACGGAATCTGATTCCGTCCGAGTACTTGATCTAATCGAGAAGCATTGGCTTCCCAGGAGGAGCCATGACGACTTAACGTTGCGCGTGTTCTCTTATTTTTCTGTTTGGACGGCTCGGGCGGTGAACCTCGCATCTACCGTTCTGGAAAGGAAAGGGGACGGCACTGCTTCTCTTTTGGTGGACCAGGCGGCTGGGAAATATCCTGAATTTGCTACCATGCTTCTCCGAGCCGCCTTGGATGGACGCTTGCGGCAGGCACAGGCCATTGTGGTCAAGTTGGAGAAAAAGATAAGTCTGTCCCCGGAAGAGAAGTTGGTGGCGGGATCGAAGCTGGATGGGGGAAAGGGGAGTCTGATCAAACTCGTCGAGAAGGAAGAGGATTGGTATAACATCGAGGCGCTTGCGGATGCTGCCCCCCAAAGTTTTCTCGATCACGTTTGGCCATGGTTTCTGAAAGTCATTGCGCTGATTGCCCATGAAGAACACCCATTTGTAATTGGCTACCGTGATGATTCTGCCACTTATAACGAGTTTGATGGTGAGTTGCCCCAAGGTCCAATTGTAAAGGCTCTGCTTGTGGCAGTGACTCAGCTGGCGAAACAAGAGCCAGACAAGTTTGTCAAGTTTGCCAGGGCGTCATGGGATTCTGATCTGAAAATCATTCATCGCCTATTGGCACGAGGTTTCTGTGTTCTTGTTTCCGATAGGCCAGGTGTAGTTTTGGAATACCTTTTAGGAGATCCGCGACGGCTAGAGGTTGGGGATCATGCGGACGGTCATCGAGAGTCTAAAGCTCTTATTGCTGCACTGTCCTCTCGTTTAACTGGTGAAGAGCTGAAGCCTCTAGAGGATGCAGTAGTAAATTTTAAACAATACAAAAAGATCATGCCGGAATGGAGTCCGCAGGACCGATTTGATCGAACCATGTGGACTCGAGCAGATCGGCTCCGACTTCTCCGAGCTTTTGTTTTTGAGCGCATGTCCGAGGCAACGAGAGCGTTGCGCGACCAAGAAGAGCGAGCCTTACCAGGGGTTGAAGATTTAGCTGTTCGAGGAAGCTTTGGATACGTTGGTTCACGGATAACGGCTGAACAGATGAGTAAAGCTTCCGACGAGCATCTTCTGAGCTTGTTCAGATCTCTTCCCGATAAGACTGAAGGCAGTAATCCGAAGATGCGATTTACTGAAGACTTTAGTCGTGCGGGTGGAGCACGGCAGTTGGCTAGAGAGCTCGGGACGCACGCCAAGGAGAATCCGGAGCGCGTGATTGCCTTGTTGGACAGTCTTATTCCTGGCCAAGAAGAAACATACGCGGGTGAGGCCTTGAGCAGTCTCGCAGAAACTCATGTATCCACCTCAAGACTTATTGCGAGTATCGCGTCGATGAATAGAAAAGGGTTTTCGTCAGGCTCCTTCCGTGAAGGGGCTGCTGGGGCGCTAAAATCGCGAGCTATGAAGGAGAAGGGGCTGCCTCAGAATGCGCTGGAAATATTGAAAGAGTGGCTTTGGTGTCATCTGGATCCACCTCTTAGTCAGCGCAGAGAAAAACGAGACAATGTTGATACAAAGCAAGGCCGCGAAATACTTTTTGGATCTAGTCCGACCTGGGCATATCCTAATGGACGTGGATCAATACTTGGAGCGATTGCTGAAGGCTACCTTCAACAAGATCCTCCAAATTATGACGGATGGGCCGATCTAATCAAATCGCGGTTAGGAAAAGAGGAACATCCGGCAATCTGGGTAATGACGCTGATGCGAATGCCTCCCTTATTCAATTGGGACGGAGGACGGGCAACAGCATTGTTCGATTCGGTAATAAAGGGTTCTCCAAGTGTCCTGGAATATGACTTTGCCCTTTACGCAATTGCCAAGATCATACGGCTATGTGAACCGAAAGCAATCGCGCAAGGGTGGATGGACATACTAAAGTCGCGGCAGTGTGACTTTTCCCAGCAAGCATACGGAGAATTCCTCTTCCTGTATCACTGCCGCTACCACGACTCCTGGTCTCGGACCAAGATCACCACACTCCTGCGAACGAAGAGGCCTCGACGGACTCTCTTGGGATTGGCCCACGGAGCCAGCCATTTATGGAAACACATGGACTGCCGTGTGTATGCAGCCAAGGTGATCGAAGGGCTGGTGTCCTCAAAGGACCCTCTCATAGTACGTGCGGTTACCAACCTGTTCCGATTGACCAGAGATGAGCTCGAACTAAGCCCATCTATACGTCGCATCATTCTAGGGATCACACGGAACCGAAAGGCAATCCTGGGATCGGCAGAAGATGTACTAGAACTCCTATCGCCACTTTCCGGAGTAGAGCCAGGGCTTGTTCTGCGAGTCTGTAATGCTTTGTTAGGAGCCGGGCGGGACGAAATCAGACGATATGGCTGGTCGTCGGTGCCAGAGAGTCTCACGAATATTGCGCTTACCCTCCACCGACAGCGGAAATTCCGTGCGGCAGGCCTCAAGCTTTTCGAGTCCTTGCTTGAGTTGAACGTAGGCGAGGCAAGGGCAGCTCTCGACGTTCTTGACCGGAATCCTGTTGTAAAGGCAGTTCCCTACCGGCCAAGACGATTGAGAAGGCGAAAGGCCATTCTTCCCAAAGTCTAATTTGAAGAAAGAAATGCAATAAGGCGTGTCAGCTCAAGAGTCTTTCCTTAAAAGAACACCCACGCTTTGGTAGAAACTTGCCCATGTGCCAGAATGTTTTCCGATCTTGAAGGGGAGCCTGGCCGTTTCTCTCCGAACTGCCGCCAGCACGCAGTGTTTCACGTCTCACGATTCATCTTTCACGTGGGGAAGGCCTCGCCCATCGCACCCAATTCCCGTAGCGGCCCTCAGTCCTAGCGAGCTTTCTGTGGAAAATCCTGAGCGGGTGGGTGAGCAGGAGTCACGGCTTGGGGCAGTTGGAAGGGAGGGTGATTCAGCTGAAGAGGAGGGCCGAGGTTCATCGACGGACTTTGCGGCGGTTGTACAGTGCTCTGAGGCTCGCCACCCGGGGGATCGAGAATAGTCTCTATGTTCCCCTCGGGATCCATATAGACCTGTACTCCGCCTTCCGGACCCAGCGCTTGGTTCACACGCTCGTTCACATCAGATGCTTGAGGTGCTGGCACCTCAGATGCGAGCAGCGCGCCCGGCCATGCCGCTTCGATGATAAGGAGCAAGACGACCATCATAAACATAGCAATATAGTACCGCCGACGCGGGTCTGATTGCGCCCTCTCGGTATGCCGTATTTCCTGCACAGTGACACCGTGCCCTCGCTGTCATGGTTGGTGACAGTCAGATCCCCATCGCTTCGGGCCTATGACGCTGTCGCGAGGAGCTGTGCTAGTCGATCGGCGAGCCGTCCTGATCGAGCCGGGCTTTGCCCCAAAAGGCGCGGTGGACATAGATCTGATAGGTCACGGCGAGTGCGAATCCACAGAGAAACCACCAGAGGCCGATACGGAGGCCATATATGCCGGCACTTGCATTGAAGATGGTGAGACTGTTTGCTGGGTCAGTCGTGGTGATCAAGATATTGGGATAGCAGCCCCAGGCAACAGTTCCGAGCATGGCGAGGATGAACAAACTCGAGGTCGTGAAGGCGGCGACGTCGCGCTCTCGTCGGCGGAATACCATTGTGCCGATCAGGGCGAACGTCCCAATCACGGTCAGGAGATAACCCAACGGGTGGGCCGTATAGTTGAGCCGGAGGGCCGGCTGTACAAACGGGATCGCGAACATTGCGATCCCGGTGAGCCCGAATGCGATCCAGCCGATCCGTTTTGCCGAAGCGGCAGCCCGCACATAAAGATCTCTCTCCGTTTTCATCGCAAGATAATTAGCGCCATGCAGGGTGAGGATTGCAGCGCTTGCCAGTCCCATCAACAGAGTGAACCAATCCAAGGTGCCAGGCTCGGGCCCTGGGGTGAAATCTGTCCAGAGCGCGACGAAGAAGTAACCAGCCGGATTCAACGGCACGCCGCGAATCAGGTTGCCGAGCGCGGCGCCGAACACGATGGCGAGCAGGAGGCTCGCGCCAGAAAAGGCGAGATCCCAGAACTGCCGCCACAGTGGATGGTTCAGCTGGGATCGCAGTCCCAGTGCGAGCCCCCGGACGATTAACAGCCACAACACCATGGTCAATGCCAGATAGAACCCGCTGAACCCTGCGGCATAGGCTTTGGGAAAGGCGAAGAAGAGCAGGCCTCCACTGACGACCAGCCATACTTCATTTCCCTTCCAGACCGGCCCGATTGAGGCCAGAACGGTGCGTCGTTCGATCTCAGTCTTCGCGATGAACGGGTATAGAATGCCCACGCCGAAATCGAACCCGTCGAGGACGATGTAGATCGCCAACATCATCGTCATGATCGCATACCAGAACGTTTCCATGGTGCGCGTATTCCTAGTAGAGCGTCGGTCCGGTGGTCTGTGTCGGGTCATCGGGGACGAGGACGGGACCCTGTCTGACGATCTCCATCACCAAGATGATAAAGACCAAACCGAGCAGGAGGTAGAGTCCGAGAAAGCCGAGCAGCGTGAAGAGCGCATTTCCCGAATGCACGAGCGGCGAAGTGCCTTCGCTCGTGCGCAATAAGCCATACACGAGCCAGGGTTGGCGCCCGAGCTCCGTGGTCATCCATCCGGCGGTGGTCGCGATATAGGGAAGCGGCGCACAGAGCATGAGGAGCCACAGCACGGGCTTGCTGGTGAAGAGACGTCCCCGCCAGAGCCACACCAGTGCCAGTGCCATGACGGCTGCGAGGATCGTCCCCAGCCCGGCCATGATGTGATACGCGTAATAGAGCAGGGGCAGATTCTCAGGCCAGTCTTGCTTGGGAAAGGCATCGAGTCCCTTCACCTTGGCCCAGAGATCATAGTAGATGAGCACGCTGAGGGCAGAGGGGACAACCAGCGGGTTGTCGATCGTCATCGTTTCCGTGTTCGGCTGTCCGATCAAGACGATGTCCGCGCCCCGCTCCGTCTGAAAGAGCCCTTCGAATGCCGCGCCCTTCAGTGGTTGATGCTCGAAGACCTGCTTCGCATTGCCGTGGCCGGTCGGAAAAATCATGAGCGTGCAGGCGATGGCGCCGGCCACCACGCCGGTTTGTATGAACGTTCTCGCGTGCGCGAGATGGTTGCCGGACAGCACGTAGAATGCGCCGATCGCCCCCATCACGCAGGAAGAGGTCACGACGGCAGCGGTCATCGTATGTGCATACTGCCAGAACAGCCAGGGATTGGTGAGTAAGCCTGAGAGACTCTTCAGGAAGAGACGCCCATCGTCGGCGACGGTGTAGGCGACCGGATGCTGCATCCAGGCATTGGTGGCGAGGATAAAATAGCCCGAAAGCCACGAGCCGAGGAACAGCATCAGGGAGGCCCACCATTGGACTCGGAGCCCGAACCGTTTCTCACCGAACAGCAAGACTCCGAGGAACGTGGATTCGAGAACGAAGGCGAACAGGCCTTCCATCGCCAGCGTCTGGCCGATCACTCCGCCGGCGAAGTTCGAGAATCTGGCCCAGTTGGTGCCGAACTGAAATTCCAGTGGAATGCCGGTGACGACGCCGAAGGCAAAGCTCACCGCAAAGATTTTCGTCCAGAATCGGGCGACCTGAAGATACTGCTCATTGCCGGACCACAGCGCCCGGCTCCTCAGATAGAGGAGCAACAGGGCGAGGCCCATCGTCAGTTGCGGAAAGAGGTAGTGAAATGCGGCGGTGAAAGCGAATTGAAGGCGGTCATACAGCAGCGCGCTTTCCATTATGGCCTCTTACGTATCAACGGAGCGATTGCGGGCCCCTCGGGTCTCTGCATCGTGTCGTGTGTTTGTCTATTGTGGGGATACTATACCTTACTCTGGCGGGGGTATTATCCTTCTTGAGTCGATAGGAATGCCGCTCCGTTATCCCCGGCCGTATCATCAGTTCCCCTTATTCTATCCGGTAATCTTCGGTGGAACTCCGTTCGTTGTCGAAGACATTCTGCCCAACCTGTCGTTGATGGGGTGCTCGGTCATGCGCGAAAAGTAAGGGGACGGAGGCTTTTTCAGAAAGCTTGACCCCGCTTACCGCCACCGCGTCGGCTTACTCACTCGATAAGTGGCCGCTTCTCTTTCTCCCTCGGCTCCTTTCTTGATCTGTTCTTGTAGGGGGCATAAAGTCGAACTCTACTCCGTGCCTGTCGAGTAAATGTATCTGCCGGATTCAACGATGGATGCGACGTTGTGTTTTAATCTTTCGTAGAGGAGCATTGGTCATGAAGGGCACGCTCGCAGTTGTGTTGTTCTCGTTGCTCATGTTCGCAGCTCCGCTCTATGCGCAAAGCCCTTGTCTGGACTGTCTCGCGGCGGCTCGTGAGGAGTTGAAGAAGTGTCTCGAGAACGCGATCAGCCAGGAAGACAAGAAGTCTTGCGCTGACAAGAAGGAAGCCAAGGCGAAGACCTGTGAAGACGGGGAGTGCAAAATAGAACGGGGGCAAAGCGAGCAGAAGGGGCCGGTTGTTCCCCAGCCGAAGTAGGAATTCCACACAGGCGGCGGAAATTGTGTTCTGAGATGCCTGGGCTGCTCTTTCTTCGCCGAGAGTTCTCTTCCATGCGCGTTGAAGCTCGTTTTCTCCCCCAGCTATAGTCGTAGAACCGGTCGACGCTTCCTGGAGTGGGCGGACGGAGAGAGGTGGGAGCATGTCATTGGGAATTCCTAGCGGTCGTGGTCGGTGGGTGTCGGTGGTCCTCTGCGCGGCGACTGGTCTGCTCGCGTTTTACTTCGCAGATGTGGTCGGATCGGCCTGGGCCTTTGAGCCGTGGCAGCCACAGGAACGGTGGCTGATTGAATCCGGTCGCGTGGCGCCTTGGGCAAAGCCTGGAACTACAGTGTTAGAGAACGCCGGGTTAGCGGGCCAGGCCATTCTGGTCGAGGGAAAAGTGGTCACGGCGCCCCATCCATTGGCCTGCGACCAGGCGGAACATGCGTTTATCGTCATGCCGGCCGAAGGGCTCTTCGAAGGAGGACTTCCGGCTCCTGCAGGGCCGGCGGCACGAGCCCTTGGGATGCCCTCCCTGCCTGTCCTCACCTGGCGCATGACCTGTCGGAACGGATCGTTTGATTATCATCTCTGGTCGAAACAGGGGGCGCTTCTAGGGCTGGATCATGTTGTCTGGAAGGTGCGGCGGACCAGTCTGGAACTCTCGCCTGAGGCTGCCGTGCTTGAACTCTTGCGCCAGCATATGACGCGAGACATGGCGTTTACCAAGGGCAGCGCGGCACGGAAGGCATCCATGTTGACCGAAAGCCTCAGAAGGGCCATCGCCGCGTATTTCGCTCGACCGGTTTCTCCGGATGAGGCGCCGGTGATCAACGGCGATCCCTTTACCAATTCACAGGAGTATCCGTCTGGCTTTACCGTGGGAACCGTCCTGCGTGCGGGCTCGCGCGCGACGGTGCCGGTGCGGTTCGATGAGGGAGGCCGCCATAAAATAGTCGAGTATCGGCTTCAATTATCGGGCACGACGTGGCGGGTGGATGACCTGCATTATCCCGATGGGGCGACGTTCCGCGGGTTGCTGAAGCCCGTGAAAGGACGATGACGCATGGCCTGGGTTACGCCGGCCACGGAAAACGGAGGCTCTGCGGTTTGTCTGCGCTCTGGTCGAACTTCCTCAGCCGGACGAAGATTTCAAGCTCTTTCGGTGTCCCGTTTTCCTGATACACGCGAAACTCGATCTGACGGAGATCCGTCGTGCTGGGTTCGAGCTTGTATCCCCAGAGAAACATCGGCTTTCCTTGGGCTCCGGTTTCCCTGGCCTTGTTCGCAATCATCGGGGCTTCAAAGACGGCTCCCACAGTCTGCGTCGAGCGTATGCGCACCCGCCAGTTGCCTGAATCCTTGTCTGTTTCCTTGTATGCGAGGAAGGCGAAATCGCAATTCAACGGCGCATCGTAGGCTGCGATGTAACCGAGCGGGACATAGCTGTGGACCGAATTGTCAGGTGGTGTGTCGAGCAAGGGTGTTTCCATGATCGCGTCCTTTCGCAGATTGGAATGGTTTGGCGATTGTCATACAGTCGTGCGGTTGTTTTCAATCGGTTGCCGGGAGAGTGAGCGCGCCTCATCTTGAGGACGTGCATCAAGGCATAGAGTGGAGTTTAGGTGCTCATACCCGGCACTACGGAACGATCCTAACATTGGGTGCGGAAGAGAAAGGGTAGGTTTTTGGAACGGATGTCGTGTACTGTTGGCCGCTGTACACGCTCAAGTGAAAATGAGTCGGCAATGATGCTCTGCGGGTTCTCTGATTTCCTGGAGGTAGGGTGATGCGTGTCAATGTATTGCGACGGTTGATGGTGCTCGGGCTTGTGCTGACGGCAGCCCCGGTGTGTGCCGAAGCGACGGCCTCGCGGGAATATGCGCTTGGTCAGCACGGCAGTCTCCAGCTTAACGTGCCCGCATCCTGGAAAGACAACGTCACGCAGCCGCCGAACGGTCTCCCGCCGACGATTGCCTTCGTTCCGGAAAACGGCGCCGCGTTTCGAGTGTTGCTCACACCCATCTGGTCGGACCGTTCCGGCGCTGTGCTTCCGGTCGCTGCGGAGATCAGAAAGAAGGTCGAGCAGGCGGCAGCGCAGGCCAAGACACAGGCGCTCGAACCCGACGTGGCCGTGCAGGAGATGAAAGGCACGACTGGCCCGGGTTACCACTATGCAGTGACCGATCGGGCCCCGAAGCCGGGCGAGTTCAAGCGGATGAAACAGGGGATGCTGCGCGTGGGAGATTTGCTGGTGTCGTTCACGGTCCTGTCGCACGATGCGGCGGATCCGGTGAATGCCGAGGCGACCGCGATGCTGGAAGGGGCGGTTCACTCCACCAGGCAGACGACTGCGCAGGGGGCACAGGAGCATTCCGTTCGTCCCGATGCGCTTCAGATCACCTCGACCGAGCAGGCCCATGTGCTCACGGTTCCGGCGAGCCGGCTGGTCATGCGCCTTCCCCTTGGAGGCTTGTCGCTCACGAACAGCGCGATCGGAGGATCCACTACCAACCCGCGCTACTTTCATTTCCGGGACGACGCAAAACAGGTGATCATTTCCGGATGGTTCGAGTCCGACCAGGCGTTTCCCGGTCTCCAGAAAATCTGGGCGGACGAGGTCATGGTGTCCAAGAAGAGCGGATTCCCTGATGCGCAGCGCGTCGTGTTCGGCCGTCTGGGAAACTGGGAGACGATTGCCTATGAGCGTACGGTCCCCAACATCACCAATTCTCACCTGCATGCTCACTGGGTGCAGGCGGGAACCTGGATCGATCTGCATGCGTCCCTGACCTCGAACGGGTCAAGTCAGGACGCCAGGGCCAAGCTCGAATCGCTCCTTCGCGCGATTGTCGTGAAGCAAAAGACTCCGTAGGCTCTCCGGGAAAGAGTGTGTAAGGACGAATTCCCGTATGCGGTTCTTCTGTTATGCTTGTCGGGGTGGAACTGGTTCACGGAGGCTCCGATAGGGAATCTGGGTTGTGATTGAGGCGGCACCGGTGAGCCTCGAACAATCTTGCGGTCCTCCGGATCGGACCGCAAGATTGTTCGGTCTTGCGAGGGAGGAGTCCTGCGCGTACCCGATCATTTTACGGGAATGCTGATCACGATGGCCCCCATGACATCGTTGATCTTGAAGTCCCGTTTCGGGCTGTCAGGATGGGCGTTATGGCAACCGATGCAGGCCTGAGTTATTGCGAGATCCGGATAGACGGCCTGAAAGTACCGGGCTCCTCCTTCCTTCACAAATCCGGTATAGGGCTTGGTCGGATGGGTAAGCACGGTACCTAAGCCGGTCTTCTCGAACTCGCTGGAAGCGGCGTTGTGCTTATTAATCGGCCAGAGGCTGATGAGTCGATATTGTATGCCGGTCCCTTTTTTTGCCATGGTACGGCCCGACTCCATCAGGAATTGAGCTGGGAGCGGCAGCGTGTTCTTCTGCTCCCAGTTCTCGGAGGCCACGACTATCCCCTTGGTCTGCATCCGCTCAACGACATGCTTGGTGTACACTTCACGGTCTGCCTCAATCACCGCATGGACATAGTCCGCCACGATTTCGATGGGCAGGCTCACTGCTGCTTCTCCTGTCGCAGCAGGGCTCGGCCCGGGAAAGCCGATGATGCCCAATCCGAATGCCGACATGAGAATTGCCCTGAGCATCTTGCGGGAGGATGTCATAAATACCTCCTTGGTTGCTCCGTGGACGCGTCAGCGTCAATCGCCGCGGTTCCACGAAGGGGTGAGGTGCCGTGCTGAGGATGAGTGAGGTTCAGTGCCTGTCAAAGCCTCCAATTGCGAAAATATTACGTTGACCGGACGCCAGCCTCTTTTCTCCCTGACCTTTCGGGACGTTCCGGCATCGCTACGATGTGCGGGGTTCTCTCATGGGCTCTACAAGGAGCGAGTTCTGTGCCGCTTGGGCTCATCATGAATTTCCTGCAATTGTTCAACTCATGCCGAACATTACGTTCGAGAAGAGGTGAATATGTATTCAAAATGATCCTACCATGTATCTTCCGGGATAATAGTGCCGGGAGATCGTGGGGTCATGGAATATGAGAGAAGAAAGCCCGGGAAGGAGCACTGTGGGTATTAGGACGATGGCGAGTGCGATGGCAGCCGGTCATCTTCTGGAGAGGGAAGTTCTTATTCGGAGTGGGCTATGACCCTGCTGACTGGAAGAGCCCGCCGCTTGTTCCGGTTGATCGTTTGAGGCTGGCGAGCAATAGGGGTATCCCTTAAAACTCTCCCGCCTGCACCACATCTTCCAGACTGTTGATATCGAGCCAGTGGCCGACGGTATAGAGGACCCGGATGGGTTGTCCGCGCTTGAGGAGTGCCTGGAGCAGGTGGGGGATCGTGGCTTTGCGGTTGCCTGGTTGTGCGAGCAGTTCGGTGATCACGGTGGTGATGAGCGTGGCGGCGGCCGGCGAGACTTTGAGAAAGCCCATCCAGACGCCGTGAATGTTGGTTTCAGGAATCTCATTGCCCAGTTGTGTGAGGTACACCTTGGCGTTGAAGGCTTTCCGGGAGTTGGGGATGCTGCATTCGGCAAAGGCGCCGAGCCGGGAATAGCGACTCTGCTCACGCCAATTACTGTCGAGGAAAATGACGCAGTCGTCCGGTTCCTGGCAGAGGGATTGGGGAATGTAGCTGTTGAACAGGACGTCGCCATAGGAAATGAGGGTCTGTTGGGCGCGGCCTTTGCGCGACTGCAGGGCCTTGAGGAGGGAGACCAGCTCGCCGGTGTCGGCATACTCCTCGTTGTCGACGTAGGTGAGATTCGGGAGATTCACGGCTTCTTTTTTGTAGCCCCGGACGACGACGATATCTTTGACGCCGACGGCGTTATAGGCGTCGACGATGCGGGCGAGGATAGGGGTGCCCTGGACTTTGACCATCGTCTTGGGCTGGTGTTCGGTGAGTTCGCCCAATTCGCTGCCGCGTGATGCGGCCAGGATGATGGCGCAGGTATCGTCAGCTCCTTTGGGCAGATAGCGGTCTTCGGCTTCTTGCAGTTCCGCGGCGTTTTGCAGCCGGAAAATTTCCGACACCGGGGCGACCTTGTCTTCGATGGACAGCAGATGTTCCTGCTCTTTGAGCGTGCGCGCGGTTTTCTGCATGGCCGAGACGGAGCTGCGCAGCAGGTGGTTGGCCCAGATGACGATGGAGAAGCCGTGCTGCCGAAACACATCGGTCGGCGTAGCGTAGTATTTCGTCGGCACGATCACGACCGGACAGCGATTGCCCCATTCCTGCTTGAACGCCAGGATTTCATCGGGCACGGCCAGGGCGCTGTGGATGAGGATGCCGTCGGCGCCGGCCTGGCGATAGGCTTCCGCGCGGCGGAGCGCTTCGGCCAGCCCCCAGCCGCAGATGAAGGCTTCGACCCGGGCGATGATGGAAAAGTTCGGGTCGCTCTGCGCGTCTTTGCCGGCTTTGATCTTGCCGCAGAACTCGTGCATGTCCGCCATGGGCTGGGCGTCGCCCTTGATGAAACTGTTCGTTTTGGGGAAGAGCTTGTCTTCGATGCAGACGGCGGCGATTTTGCGCTGCTCCAGCTTGCGGACGAGTCGTTGCATGTTGTTGAAGTTGCCGTAGCCGGTGTCGCCGTCGAGGAGGATGGGAATTGTGGTGGCGTCGGACATGAACTCAAGAGTTTCGAGCACCTGCGTCCAGCTGGCTTCGTTGTTGTCGCGCACGCCGAATTGAGCTGAGATCGACAAACCGCTGGCCCAGATGCCCTTAAATCCGGCTTCCTGGACGATCTTGGCGCTCAGGCCGTTGTGGGCTTCGCAGATGAATTCCAGCTGGTCGGACAGGAGGAGGTTGCGGAACTGTTTGGTGGTGCTGAGATTCGGTGTCGAGCTCATGGATTCCCTTCCTTGTACCGGCCGGAATACAGTGCCGGCGTTGGTCGGAAAGGATACCGGTTTTTCAGACAGAAATCACGCGGCCTTTTACGGCGGCGTGTCTGCGTGACGCGCTCGCTCAGTCGATGGCCCCGTCTCTGAATTCCGCCCGATCCAATTTCTCAAAGAACGCGCCGACGCCGGGACCCAACTGTTCTTCGAGTTGCGAGTCGTTATCCAGAACGGTTCTGGCAAATCCCACGATCAAGAGAATACGGCGGACGGCCTCCTGGGGCGTGAGGGTAAGGTCGGATCTGACGGCTCGTGTATGGATGGCGATCTCTGCGAGAAGGGCGTCCTGCTCTTCCTGGAGAGCTGTGTAGGTGCCTGAGGCCCGCGCCTGGTGGTGCTGTTGAGCAGCCACTTCGGAGAGAGCTCGAAGGGCTCGTTCGACTGCTTGCGCCGTTTCTTCATTGAGACGATCCCGCAGGCGGACCGGTACGACCGACCCCTCTTCCAGCAACGATTGGACGATCTTGGCAAGCGAGAGTAAGTGCGGCATGAGCGGGCTCCTGGGTAGAGTGGGATCGGGCACTGGATCGGCCTCATCCGGCGACACGGGGATGCATTATGCCATGGATCGAGGCAGGTCAATAGTGCCCAATGGCAATCATGTGGCCCCCTAAGGGGAGTCGTGCATTGCCGCGCCGGTTCACTCACAACGGGAGAGGCGATAGAGGCCAGTCTTGACAGTCTGGACCATTGGGCCTAGCGTAACGGTACTTCGCTCAAGAACAGCCTCGTGGATTTTCCATCGGAGGAGGCACATGATGAACCAGAAGCGACGCATGCATGACGCGATTGTGGGAGTGCTCGTCACGGCCGGGGTGGCGCTCGGACATTATGTCAGCGCGCATTGGTTGATCCTTCCAGCGGTGATCGGTGTGACTCTCATTCAAAGCGGACTCACGGGGTTTTGCCCGGTGTATTTTGCGCTCGATCGGCTCATGCCTTCCGAGGGCGCGAGCGATTCATCCGGTTGTTGCGCAAAGTAGCCGGGGGGATGCCGCCCGTCGCTGCCGTCTTGATCCGTGACGAGCGGATGTTCACGTTATGACCACACCCACACGCCATCCTGGTATGGCTATTATTGCCTTACTCAAGCTGGCGAAGGGTGTGTTGCTCCTCCTTTTTGGATTGGGTCTCCTCAAGTTGGTACATGCCGAGATCGCCACGCTGTTTTCTCTTCTGATCGAATCGCTCCATCTCAATGCCGACTCGCATCTCATTCATGGGCTGGTGCTGAAGGTGGATGCGCTTCAGCCGCACAGTGTGCTGGTGGCAGGTCTGATCAGTCTGGGTTATGCAGGGCTGATGGTGGTTGAGGGTACCGGCCTATGGCTGGAGTTCTCCTGGGCCGCGTATTTGACGGTGGTGTCGACGAGCCTGCTGATTCCGGTCGAGGTCTACGAAATTGTTGATCACGTCTCCTTCGTGCGAGTGGGGGCGCTGTTGTTGAATCTGGGTATCGTGGGGTATCTCATCAGCCAGCTGAAACATCACCGGCTGCGCAAGCGGGCAGCGTGACGGTGAACCGCGTGCCTTGTCCGGGCGTGCTTTCGACGGCCACGGTGCCTCCATGGGCTTCGGCAATTTCTTTTACGATGGCCAGGCCGAGTCCTGTCCCTCCTGATTCTCTGGCTCGTGCGGGATCGGCCCGCAAACGCGGTGAGCGACACGGCCACACAGGCTGCGATGATGAGCTGCTTCATAATGGAACCTCCTGGGGTAAATGGATAACGGCACTGTGCCATGTGCTTAGGCTACTCGTTCACCAGAGGCCTATGAAGCGAAGATGAAGAATTCTTCATCAATAGTCCGGGTGAGGATTTGTCGCGCTCAAGCCGTGCAGGTCGCTGTGAAGCGGGAAAAAGACGGTGTCGAGAGGGACGAGTTTCGGATGGGCGAACCGATAAATACCAGTATTTATGCGGGGGGTTCTGTTGACAGGGTCCGGCCCAACACATAGCGTAGACGAAGTGATTGTCCTGTTCATGGTGATGAGGAGGTACAACGATGCCGACAAAGAAAACCGCAACGAATGCGCGGAAGACCTGGGGAATCTATACCTACATTGCCGGGGACAACAATCTTTCTGACTACGGATTACTGGACATCGAAGAGATGGCCAAGGCCGGCGCGTCGAAAGCCGTGCATGTCTCCGTGCAGATTGACACCGCCGGCGAGCATACCGGATCCATTCGCTATGAATTGACGGAGCCGGACTTCGAGGGCACTTCGCATCGCACCGTGATTCAGCGTCTGCCGGAGCAAAATACTGGAGAGCCGCGCTATCTGGCACAGTTTGCGAAATGGGCGGTGAAACGCTATCCGGCTCAAAACCGGTTGCTGGTGGTCTGGAATCACGGTGCCGGCTTCATGCATACGCCGACCAGGGATATCGGATACGACGATTCCAGCAAAGGCGATGCGTTGACGATGGGAGAGTTGCGCTGGGCGTTGGAGCAGGCCGGGTTCGGCAGCGGCGCGTCAGGCAAGTTGGGGATTTTGGGGTTCGATGCCTGTCTGATGAATATGCTTGAGGTTGCCTATGAGTTTATGGGGGTGACGGCTTATGTGGTGGGGTCTCAGCAGACGGAGCCGGGCGATGGGTGGCCCTATGCCGATGTGATCACCGGTGCGAAATCGAGCCGCGATCCCGGCGTCGTTGCCTCGAAAATTGTGAAAGCCTATATCGCCTACTATAAGAAGACCGGCGATCTGGGTGTGACGCAGTCGGCGCTTGAGCTGGGGAAATGTCCTGCGATAGGCAAGGCGGTGGATACGCTTGGCGCATCACTGATCAAGATGATCGGCACGCTGAAGGGGAGGATCCTTGAAGCGCGAGTCGCAACTCAAGGCTATGAAGAACCGACCTATGTCGATGTGGTGGATCTCGCGAAGCAGATTTCGCTGAAGTGTCCCGATGCGAAGATCCGGGTGGCCTGTCGCGCCATTACGACTGCCGTGAAGTCGGCGGTAATCGCCAATGGCAGCTATGGTCCTTCGGTGGCTCGTTCTTCCGGATTATCGATTTGGTTTCCCTTGGTCAGGACAGATTATGTGACGCGCCGGAGTGAATATGTCGCACTGCGTTATACGAAGGATTATCCGAACTGGGCCAAGTTTCTAGATGCATTGTTGGCCGGGTAGGCGCTAGTCTTTTCTATGTTGACTGACTGCGCATACGTTCAGCTTGGAGATGGTCGGACTGCTGAATTTCCGTTGTGGGCGGCGATGAGAGTCAGCTTGGTCGCCCGGTTGAAGGATTTGATTGCCGCTTCCCGTCGCAATGCGGCGCCTTTTGAATCCAACGTCTCCGTATAGCGAAGGATCAGCGGCCCGCGGTGCTTGGTGTACTTGGCGCCTTTGCCGGTGCGGTGGGCCGCCATTCGTTGCTCCAGGTCGTTGGTAATGCCGGTATAGAGACTCCGGTCGGCGCATTCGACGATATAGACTACCCACATTGGTATGATTCCCTGGCCGGTTTCGATGACGCCTCACGTCCTGCGCATCTTGCCTGTTGCCGGTCTGAATTGGAATATGGTGTCCGGCCGTGCCGGTGTCTCTGCGTAAAAATTGAACTCCGGTGTGAACCCGCCCGGTCTCGATGCTATACTCCGGTCCCATGACGAACTCCACGACTCCCGACACAGAGGTCCTGCTTTCCTTCGGCAACCAGCGGGCGGTTGTCTCGCCCTGGGGCGCGTCCCTGCGCCGGTATTTTCTGGTGGAGGCCGGCGGCAATGAGGTGGATATCGTCTGGGGGTATTCGGGAGGCAGTCGGAAAAAAGGCGGGCAGGGGGATGTGCTGATTCCGTTTCCCGGCCGTATCGCCGAGGGCCGCTATGCGTTCGATGGCGAGCAGTTCCAGCTCGAACGCAACGACAAAGAAGGTCCCAATGCGATTCACGGCTTCGTCCGGACCCTGCCGTGGCAGGTCTCTCGTGCGGAGGCGAACTTCGTCAGCTTTGATGTTTGCCTTGAGGCGGAACAATACGGCAGCAAGGGCTATCCGTTCTCACTCACGATCCAAATCACCTATGGCTTAGACGAAACGGGATTATCCTGCTCGTTCAACGTGCGGAATGCCGGGACGCGCCCGGCCCCGGTCGGGGTGGGATTTCATCCCTATTTCACGGTGGGCACCACATTGATCGACGAAGCCGAGGCCAGGATTCCCGGCGCGGGTTTTCTGGAATTCAATGACAAGCTGGTGCCGACAGGAAAAGTCCTTCCCGCCGCAGGCACCGAGTGGGACTGTCGCGACTTTCGCCGGATCGGCTCGAAGAAGTTCAACCATTGTTACATACAGCTCGATCGGGATGCCGAGGGGATGGCGACAGCCTCGCTGCGCCATGCCGTAAGCGGCCGGGTGATCGAGGTGACGATGGATCGCTCCTTCTCCGCCATTGTGGTGTACACCGGTGATGCCATTGCCGATGCGCCGCGCCTCGCGTTCGCCATCGAGCCGATGACCTGCGCGTCGGATGCCTTCAACCATCCTGAATGGGGCTTGAAACGGCTGGTTCCTGGAGAGGCATTTTCCGGCCGCTACAGGATCCGCCACCGGATCGGGTCCTGACCCATCTTGTTCGTCGAGCCGTTGCTGTATTTCTGCCCTCTTCCGCAGTTGCCTTCCGCACAGTCAGCACCGTACATTGACGACAGCCTTGGACGGCTGAAACGGCTTGTCGCGCCTTCCTTTGCCGGGGTTGATTCAATTTGAAATATGTTCTGTCACCGGCTCACCAAGATTGTCCTGCTCTGTCTGTTCTGCCTACTGTCTCCCCTCGGGTTCACGGCTGAGGCCAAGCCTCCGACCACGTCCAGCGATCGGCTGATTCGCCAACAGGACGACCTCTCCGCCCTTTGGAGCCTCTATCGACAGACCTATATGCGCGACGGGCGAGTCATCAGTCTGGATGAACAGGGTGTCACGACGTCCGAAGGCCAGGGCTATGCCATGTTGCGGGCGGTCTGGTCAAACGATCGCCGCACATTTGAGGAGGTATGGCGCTGGACGCAAACCTATCTCCAGGTCCGGCCGGACAAGCTCTTTGCCTGGAAGTGGAAAGGCAAGGTCCTGTCGCTGGATGCCGCGACCGACGCCGACACGGATATTGCGCTGGCCCTCATTCTCGCGTCACGCCGGTTTGAGGTCCCTCGCTATGAGCAGGATGCTCTCGCGATTCTCTATTCCATCTGGGATCTGGAGGTGCTTCACCTGAGCACCGGTTCCTATGTTACGGCGGGAAACTGGGCGGTGCATGAAGCCTATCCGACGATCCACGTGGCCTATCTCGCGCCCTATGCCTATGAAGTCTTTGCCTCCGTCGATCGCCGGCATGACTGGCGGAAGCTGATCGAGAGTTCTTATGCCCTCTTGCATTGGCTCTATGATGTGCAACAGGTCTCGCTCCCGCCCGAGTTGATCTATCTCGACAGGACCTCTGGACGGTTTGTCCTGACTCATCCCAAGTCCGGACCGGCGGCGGAATTCAGCTACGACGCCTATCCGCTCTTCTGGCGCGTGGCGCTGGATGCCAAATGGTTCGGCCGTTCAGAAGCAGGGCTGCGTGAGAAGATGCTGGGCTTCTTCTGGGTTGAATGGAAGGCGCGCGGGAAGTTCGTCGATCGCTACACGGTTTCTGGGGAGTCGCATTCGACGCTGGAGGGATTTCCGCTCTACGCGACGGTGCATGCGCTGGCTTCTCAGGAGCTGCCGGAACTGGCCCGGCGATTGACCGAGCTCAAGCTTCCGCTGCTCCATGCCAATGCTCTGGCCGGCAAGAACACTCCTTATTATCTGCATAACTGGCTCTGGTTCGATCGGGCGGTCGAACTGGATCAAGTAAGGCGATACGACGAGTACTTCGCGTTTTTGCGTCCGTTCGATGTGGCGGGATTCTCCGTGCATTTTGCGTGGGAGCTGGTCGGCGTCACGCTGGTTCTATTTCTCCTGGCTCGATGGCATTGGGTCTTGAAGGTGGCGTTTCTGGCCTGCGGGTTTGCCCTCTGTGTGCGGTATCTCGACTGGCGCGCTCACGAAACATTGAATTGGGTCGAGACCGGAGGGCCGTTTATCAGCCTTTCGCTCTGGTGCGCGGAACTCTATGCCTTTTCGACGGTCGCGCTCCTGCTCGTGCAGGTGGGGGTTGGGCGGAAGCCGGTGGCCTCAGGAGTACCGGTTGCGCCGACAGAATTTCAACCAACAGTTGATCTGTTGGTCCCGATCTATTCAGAGTCCTGCGAGATTCTTGAGAAAACATTGATCGGGGCGGCGGCAATTGCCTATCTCAATAAGCGGATCTTTGTCTTGGACGACAGTCATCGGGACGAGGTGCGCGCACTTGCGGAAAGGTATGGCGCGACCTATTTCCAGGGGCCCAAGCGACATGCCAAGGCGGGCAATTTGAATCAGGCGCTGTCGCGGACGGACGGCGAACTGATCGTGGTTTTCGATACCGATCATATTCCGGTCTCGACGTTCCTGGCTGAGACGGTGCCATACTTTGCCGAGCCGCGCATGGGGTTCGTCCAGACGCCCCATCATTTCTACAATCAGGACATTTTTCAGCGGGCGCTCGGCACCGGAGTCCGGATTCCCAACGAGCAGGATCTGTTCAATCATGCCATTCAGGGAGGGCGGCATGCCTGGGGCGGCGCGTTCTTCGTCGGCAGCGGAGCCGTGTTCCGGCGGGCCGCCATTCAGGAGGTGAACGGTTTCAATCTGATGAGTATCACCGAAGACATCCATACCAGCCAGCATCTCCATGCCAAGGGATGGAAGTCTGCTTTTGTGGACAAAGATCTGGCGGTGGGACTCACGGCGGAGAACCTCTCGTCGTATATCGTGCAGCGCCGGCGCTGGATGTTGGGATGCCTGCAGATCTTCTTGAAGGACAATCCGCTCTTCTGTCGCGGCTTGTCGTTGCGGCATCGGGTGGGGTACTTCGCTTCCTTGTATTATTTCCTGTTTCCCCTGGCCCGCGTCGTGTTCTGGATTACGCCGCTCTATTTTCTGCTCTTTCATCTCCATCCGATCTTGTCCGATGTATCGATCCTGGTGGCCTATGTGTTGCCGTTTATGCTGATGCTGCCGTTGTTGTCCTCGGTCATGCTCCCCGGATGGCCGCGGCTGTTCTGGTCGTCGACCTATGAGGCAACAGTCGCGCTTCCGCTCTTTCGGTCGATGTTTGATCTCTTTCTCCCGAAGCGGCTGGGATTCAAGGTCACTCCGAAGGGGATCACGTCGGCAAGCCGGACGTTTGATTGGCGGTCGTCGTTGAGTCTGCTGGCAGCCACAGTGATTACTCTGGGAGCGATTGCCAAGGGCCTGTGGGAATTCTGGTTTTTCGGGATTGAAAAAGACGCCTATTTCTTCAACCTCAGCTGGGCCGGTGTTAACCTGGTGACGCTGCTCATCGGGTTGAGCATGGCCTGGGAAAGGCCGCAGCGGCGCGGGGAGGAGCGAATCAGCCGGCGCATCGACTGCAGGGTGGAGGCTCAGGGGGTTCAGTTCTCGACGGTCACGGATGACCTGAGTCTGTCCGGTCTGTCGTTTCTTACGGCTTCCGCGGATCCGATCCCCGGAGAATTCGAAGTGACGCTGCAGGGGCGGACGCCGATGACCTGCCGGGCGCGGGTGCTATACCACGAGATTCTTCCTGGAAAGCGGATTCGCTGCGGAGCGGAATTTCTGGATGTGCAGGCAGCGCAGCGGCAGTGGCTCGTGGTGAATCTATTCGGCGATCCGGTGACCTGGGAGCGTGCGCACGACGCGCGCGTCCGCAGTCCGTTGTTGATGGCCGGACATTTGTTTGCCGGATTCTGGCGGTCGTTGAAGGCGCCCGTCACGAGACGGCGGCGGATTCCGCGCCGTCATTGTCTGGTTCCCGTGCGAATTCAGATCGGTCACGCGAGACAGTGGGGGTTGGTGCGCGATCGTTCCTCCCATGGCATGGGCGTGCTTCTGTTCGAGCGGCCGGCCGAGTCGGCCGTTCCTTGGCTGATGGGGGAGCAGAAGGGGCGGTGTGAGCCGCTGTATGTTCGACGACAATGGCTCGGAATCTGGCGGGCCGGAATACGATCGGTAGATCATGTAGATCGCCCGGTTTCTCAAGAATAGAAAGGTGTCAGGCATGTTGTGTAGCCGGTTGGGTGCATTGAGCGTAGTACTCTTCATCTCGTTCTGGGTGGCGGTTCCTGCGGGGGCCGATGATTTTGTGGAGTCCTGGTATATGTCCAGAGGGCGCTCGAATCTGGAAATTGAAAACTACAAGGCGGCTATCGAAGCTTTTGAAAAAGTCGTGGAGCGTGATCCGGGCAATCGGGAAGCCATGCGGAGCCTGGGAATCGCCTATGAAAAACAGGGATTGAAGGACAAGGCCATCGAACAATTCGACCGATATCTTGCTCGCTGGGACGACGATGCCGACATTGCCTTTGCGCAAGCGCAGGCGTTGGAATGGTCGCGCTACGCCTATCGCGAGAAGGACATGTTGAAGTATTACCGGATGGGGTTGAAGCGAAAGAACGATCCCGCGATGCGGCTGCGGTATGCGACGCATCTGGCGAGGCACAAAGAAACCAGTCAGGAAGCCGTGGCGCAGTACGATAAGGTGTTGGAGGCGCAGCCGCGCAATGCGGAGGCTCATCGGGGTATGGCCAAAGCCTATGCCTGGCTCGGACAGAACGATCTGGCCTTGTATCACGCCAATCTGGCGCGGCAGCAGACGAAGCGCGAATCCGGTGATCTGACGGCGCTTCGCCAGGACATGTCAAAGGGACGGGAGCCGGCTGTCGAAGGAGTGATGGGGATGTTGGCGCAGCCGGAGAAGCCCTATGAGCTGTACGGCTTCCGGATGGGTACGCGCGGCAAGTTCGATATCACGCCCTTTACGACGACCAAAGTGGAGGTCGGGGCCGAGCATTTCTGGAACTCGTCGGAGAATCGTTCCGGCGCCTATCTGTCGCTGGGGAATCAAGTGCGGTTCAATCCGTCGAATCGATTCGATGCGGTGCTGGAATATCATGGCGCGCCCCGTGGCGATGGTCTGGCCTATAAGTTTGAATATGCCTATGAGGGGCAATCATTTTCTATTCGTCCCGGCGTGAAGCGGGAGTTCCGGTATGATTCGTTTGCGGCCTTGGCCGGGTCGCGCAGCTCCGGCCAGCTGGTGGGTTTGGCCCGATCGACGCAGTTCTACAGCGAAGTCGCCTTCGATGTAGATGCGTTGCATGTGACCGTGACGCCGTTCGTGGGCTGGGTGACGGCGGAACAGCTGAAGTCCAACGGTCAGGTGGGAGTAGATACCAAGCTGTCGTTGCCGCTCTGGCAGCAGGACAACTGGGAGATCTCCGGCGAGTATCTCTTCTATCTCACTCACTATGGGGAGAACCAGGGAGGACTGCAGCCGAGCCAGCAGGAGCCTTTTGCGGGCGGCTATTTCAGCCCGCAGGTGTTTATCAATCAGATCCCCCGGCTGGCTGCGACCTATAGTATGGAGAACAAGGACGAGCTCTATTTCGCCGCCGGTCCGGCTCTCCAGTATATCGATGAGGCGACCAAGTCAGCGGTGTTTCGTGTGGGAGGGGATGCGCACGTTGCCTATACCAAACATATTTCCAAACCCTGGCTCTTCAAGGTGATGGCGGACTACACGCAGATTGCCAGCATCTATATGCGGATTCAGGTGAACGGACTATTGGTCTACACCTTCTACTAGCACGTTGTTAATGAGGATGGTGACTCTCAGGTGCGCTCCATGAATTCCCGCTTAAGCATGCCGTAGAGCTCGAGGTCGACGAACCGGTCGAACCGGATGTAGTGTTCCCGCATCCGGCCTTCGTAGGTCATTCCTACTTTCTGCAGGACTCGCCCTGACGCAGCGTTGCCCTCGAAGTGCGGGCTGTAGATCCGATGCAGATTCAGTTGCATAAAGCCGTAGCGGAGGACCGTGCGCACGGCCTCAGTAGCATAGCCCTGATTCCAGTAGGGAGCGCCGAGCCAATAGCCGAGTCGCGCGTGCCGGTGGCTCTGGACCATGTCCAGGCCGATAGATCCGATGAACGTCGCATCGCCCGCAAGGGTTATGGCGAAACTGACGGCGGTGCCTCCCTCATGGGCCTGTTCCTGATCCGCGATCCATTGCTCGGCCATGCCGTTCCCGTAGGGGTGCGGAAGGAATGTGCCGGCGGCAACTTCTTTGGCCCCCGCGAGCCGCTGCACGTCGGGAGCGTCCGAGAGTTGAAACTTCCGGAGCAGCAGTCGATCGGTCTTGAGCTCGGGGAAGGGTGTCACGCGGGTAATGCTATCACAGGGCGGGGAGGGGACACAGCTGTCCGAGGTGCCCCCTGCATACAGAAAAGAGCCGGTCAATCAATCACTACCGTAGCAGCAGGAACCGGAAGTCAGAACCTCGATTCGCTTTCAATGCCGCCCTGGTTGCACGTAGTTCTCGGTTTCCCAATCTAGCTTTTCTGATGGGCTGATCCTACAATCTCGCAGGCTCTAACACAGCCCTTCGCTCTATCTGTTTTGGATCGATCGATGCGAGTGTCGTGCGTTCTTCGTCTGAAGGGGCGGCTCTCCTCTTGGCAACATCCCCCCATCTCCTCCGTCAGCTGGCCGGCGCGATCATCTATTGCTATTGTCGCAATCCGCTTGTTTGGTTAGCTCGCCCAGTTTCTTCAGCTCGGCTTCATGCGCGCGATAGAAATTGACATTCGCCATCTTCACACCGGGTGGCAACTTGCCTCCAGGCTGTTCAAGCGCCCACGCGGCCATGCCGTTCTGGAATACCGACCAGGAGAACACGAGGTACTCGCGGGAGGTCATCCCGGCAGCCTTGAACGCAGACTTCACGCCAGGGACTTCGTCCATTCGGGCCGCCGTGCCATCGAGAGACTGCGGGACCTCGTCTTGTCCGCAATCTTGCGGCACTTGCCCCATCAGCGGTTGCAACTTGCGTACGGCTAGACTGTACTTTGCCAGCGCTGCGTCGGTCAGCACGTAGCCGGCGATTTCCTTGGCGTCACGGTCGGCGGGATTCTGGGCGTCCGCCGCCATCGGCACCAGCACGAAGACAACTATTAGCCCGATTGCTATCCGGAACGGTTCGAACATGGCAACCTCCGAGGCTCAATTCGACTCAAAATCCCAGTGCCTTTTCCAGATCTTCCTGGCCCTTCTTGAACTGCTTCTTTTCCGCGGCATCTTTCTTCTTTGTCAGCGCCTCAAGCTCTTCTGCACGCTTCTTATTTGCTTCGTTCTCCTTCTGACGGGCCAGTTCCTCTTTCTCCTGAGCGAGACTGGTGGCTTGCGCGGTCTTGATGCCTTCGTCAGGCACCGTCATCCAGTTGAGGCGATAGCCGGGCCGCTTGAGCGCCAGGTCTTGATAGGTCACGACATAACGCGTGGGATAACTCCGCTGGCCGATCTGACGCTCTTCCAGTATATACACGGTGGGCGAGCCAAGCAGTGCCGACTGGTAGGTATCGAGAGCCATTTTCATGCTACGCCCCAGCGCCACAGATTGAACGTTCTGCATGTATTGCAAGAACGCTTGTGTGTCAGTGGGATCAGGTGGCTTGACGCTCTCCATGCGTTTGGCGTGCGCCTCTTGTGCTTGATCAAGCGCGTGTTCTTCATCTTGTAACTGATAGCGGTACTTGTCCTGGAATTCGTCGAGCTTAAACGGCCCTTTCTTCGCTTTGGTCCTGTAAAATGCTCCGGCTTCACCCTTGGTGACATAGGATATGCGGCCGACTGCGGGATCACTGTCATAAAACAAATAGGAGCTGTCCGGTGCAACCACGAACGAGTATTTTCCTGCGTCGGCCGGAGTTTCGGGTGTCAGCCCGGATTTCAATTGTGGGGTGCGTTTAGCCAGCAGGCTGATGGCGCTGCCTTTGCCATGGGAGATGGCTTGGGAGACGGCACGGCGCACATCCGGCACCGGATCGTTGACCAGAGGCGCCAAGGCCTCGACATCTTGATCCTGCGGACCGATCATGCCAAGGGCGTCTGCGGCGGCAATGCGCAATTCCGGATCGTCGCTTCTGAAGATCCTCAAAATGGTTTTGACATATCTATGATTGGCCGATGAGCCCAATGTGTGCAAATCTTCCTTGAGTATCTCAATGGCCTCTTTCCTAAGCTTGTCGCAGTTGGCCTCTTTGACAGCCTTTTTTCTGCATCCGTTCACGAATTTTGAAACGGCTTCGTCTTTGGGCGAAGCCACCGAGTCAGCCTGCATTTCGGCATCACGACTGTGTGCGGATTCTGCTCTAGCAGTGCTCGACGGCATGGCGAGCAAGGCGCCAAATATTGCCACGGCTTCGAAGAATATCATCGCACGGTAAGAAGGCTTCATGGAACTTCCTCCTGAACGAAGCATGGCTAGTTCAAGCTTTCCCCAAACTCTCCAAGGCGTCTCTCGGCTTGATCCGTACGTTCCCGTTGGGCAATGGCTTGGTCTAACTCAAATCTTTGGTATCGATCAAGTTCTGTAAATTGTTTGCACTGTTTATTCATCTTATCCAATTCAGCTTGCAAAATAGCGATCTCTCCCTGGTGATCTGCCTTTTCCTCCTGCAGGTATTGAAGCACGGTCTGATTCGCTCTCCAGTCGGAAGTACCCTTCACCATATCAACTACAATGTCATTGTCGGGATCTTTATGTTGCAGACACCGTTGTCTGTGCTTATTCTCGTGATCCTGCACTGCGCGGCGCAAACACGGTGGCACGAAGTCAAAGATCTCGGACTCACAGCTCGCATAGGTCTTTGCAAGGCTACCCGCGTAGCTGTTAGCACCAGCCACTTTAATCTTTGCCATCGCACTATTGACCTTAGCCTGTTCCCCCGCTCGAACTGTTTCAGTCAGCTTCTGATTGGGGTTTTGTTGCCATTGCTTTATCAAGTTGTCATACTCCTTCGCCGCTTCCTTGAGTTTTTGGATCCGCGAGTCTAAATCAAGCTTGTCCTGTAGTTTGCAAGAGCAGGGTTCATCCGGTCGTTGAGCGCGGCTGTCTGATGACGGCCATATCAACAGCATGAACCCTAACAGACCGCCTGCAATGACTTGTAAGATCGGCATGGTTCCTCCTTTATCATGATGAAGCAATGGGATACGATTCTTCTTGTGGCTCATTCAAGAGTCGCCTCCTACAGCGTGGCTTTGCTCATCCTGGCTGTCACCCTGGCCGCCTATGCCGGCATATTCCAAGGCGCGTTTCAGTTCGACGACGTCCACACCATACTCGAAAATCCCCATCTTGATCGATGGCAAACGTTCATCGGCCATCTCGATCACATGGTCAGGCCGGTGTTGTACGCCACCTTTCTCATCGATCGGGCGCTCTATGGTGAAAGTCCGACAGGCTACCATCTGCTGAATCTGTTGTGCCACCTCGGTTCTGGACTCCTCGTCTACCGGATTCTCACCCGCGGGGTGACGGAAGAGACCAAGCATATCCCGTTCTGGACTGCGCTGCTGTTTCTCATCCATCCGATCCAAACCGAAACAGTGACCTACATCTCTGGACGAGCAACTGGCCTGATGTCTTTTTTCTACCTTCTGGCACTCTTCTTCTACCTCAAAGCTTCAGAAGTTCAAGATGCCTCAAAGGGGTACCGACTGTACCTCTCAGGCGCGATGGCGTCCTTTGTCCTGTCGCTCGGTTCGAAGGAAACGGCCATGACTTTTCCTCTCGCCCTCCTGCTTTGGGATATGGCCATCTCTCGCCTCAGAGGCGCTTCTCTCCGCGCAGCCGTTCTCTCACGCCATCTGGCTTTCTGGATTGTCCTACCGCTCGCGGCGGGATGGGCTTGGAGCCATCCTCGCTATTCCTTCCTCGCGCAGGTCAGCTTGACCCTGCGCCCCCTCTGGGACAATTTCCTGAGCGAGGTCCATGCCGTCGCCTTTGCGCTCATGCTCTTCTTCTGCCCTTGGAAGCAGAACTTCGACCATGACCTGCCTGAGTTGCACTGGCTGGGTCAGTGGCCGTTGCCGTTAGACCTTTTTGTGATTGGCGCATTGATCGCTGTCGCCATCGTCATGGTTCAACGTCATCCCTTATTTTCATTCAGCATCGGCTGGTTCTTTATTCAGCTCCTCCCCACCAGTCTCATTCCCCGCGTCGATCTGCTGAGCGAACGCAACCTCTACCTGGCCTCATTCGGCCTGATGCTGGCGTTCGTCATACTCGGTACGCGCCTTCTACAATGGCTCACGACGGTCTTGCTACAACCCCGGCTCGTTCGGGTCGCGGCAGGCGGCCTTGCACTCGCGGTGATTCTAGGGCTCGGCCTCAGCACCTTCCAGCGCAACGCGCTCTATCGAGACCCGGTTCTGCTCTGGTCCGACGCCGTCGAGAAATCACCCCTCAAAGCCAGGTCGCATAACAACCTCGGCCATTCCTACGCGCTTCGAGACGAGTGGGACCTGGCCATTCAAGAATTTCGCACCGCTGCCAGGATCGATCCCGACCATGTGCTGGCTCAGAAAAATCTCCGCGACGCCTACCTCCATCGTGTCGGACGACTGTAACCCACCGCGTTACTCGCTCCCGACTCGCAACACCGCCTGACCATACCGTAACAGCCTCACGGCTTGTTCCCAGCGGTCCATGACGTTCAATCCCACCAATAGAAAACGATGTCCGTCTTTGAACATGCTCGCGATGAGGCAGCGGCCGGCTTTGCTCGTATATCCGGTTTTCACTCCCGTGACATCCGGATCGAGCAGCAATTCGTTGGTGCTGCGGAGAAGAATCTGCCGTTTGCCATCGACCGTTGCGATGTCCCGCGTGACGGTGCGAACAATCATGGAAATGGCTGGTACCTGGAGGGCCTGCTCGGTCAATTTCGCGAGCTCCACTGCGGTGGAATAGTGATCCGGCGCGTCGAATCCGCAGGCGTTGACGAAATGCGTGTTCTTCAGTCCCAACGCGCGAGCCCGTTCGTTCATCATTATGACGAACTGCTTATCATCACCGCCGATGTGCCAGGCAACTGCCTCGCAGGCGTCGTTCGCGCTGGCCACCAGCATGGCCGTCACCAGGTCGCGCAGCAGGAATTCTTCCCCTGGCCGGAAGTTGTAAGACGAATGGTGTACGATCGCGCGGCGGTCGATCTTTACCACCTCTTGCAGCGGGGCGCCATCCAGCGCTACCAGCGCGGTCATGATTTTTGTGAGGCTGGCGGGCGGAAGCCTGCGGGTGGAGTTTTGTTCAAGCAATACCCGGCCGGATTTCAGTTCGACCATGTATAGGGCGGCAGCCTTGATGACCGGTCGAGGCTGTGGACTGGCAGGTTCCGCTTCCTCCGCTGGAGCGACGCAAGGCAGAATCGTGACCGCCATCAGGAACGTGGCAACCAACAGCGACCTGCCTTGCAGCCGCCTCTCCATCCCGCCGTTCGCCTATCGACCGAACAAGCCCTTCATGAAGTTGCCGGCTTTTTCGATGTCCGACGGTTCCTGGGCCGGCGGTTCCGGCTCAGGTGCCACCGGAACATTCTGCTGAGTGCCGGGCTGGTGCATCGTAGGTCGGTTTCGTGTGCCGGGCCGATCCATGGGCGGTTGATCCATACCATCCCGGCCCATTCTGTTGCCCATCATGCCACCCATCATGCCGGCCATGTCGAATTTGGTGAAATCTTTGGGAGCCTCGAACAGTTGCGGGTCCTGCCTGCCGACCTTCACGTTTTTCAACTCCGTCATGATTCGCTTCTTCTCGTTGCCTTCCTTGTAGAGGAGATCTTGTTTAACGGTGATCCCCTCCTTGGTTCGCCAAGAGAACCCCCCATACTTTTTCCCGTCGTTGCTGGTGGCGATGGCTTTGTATTTCGTGACCTTCATGCCGTTCAGCACCTCTTCGCCCATCACCGTCTCCTCGAAATCCCACTGAGAAATGTCTTTGCCCTTATTTTGGGCAGCGGCCTTCTCAAAGGAATGCTCCATGTACATCTTTTCTGACGGCATGAGTTGCAGCATCACTTTGTTGTCATATCGGAAGATCTGGACGGATCCATCACCGCTTCCGGTCAGCATTTCCTTGCGTTCCTTGGTGGGAGTGACAAAGACATGCTGTTCGATCGTCCCTTCCTCAGTTTGCATCGTCTCATCGGCAGAATACTCGACCTGTGGCCGGCTGGGTTGCGCCGCCCAGAGGGGGATGGAAACGAACACACCGGCGAGTACGATCACGGTGCAGAGGCGTCGTAACATGGCAGACTCCTTCCCCAAATTGTGGTGCTGATTGGTATGGGCTGGCGTGACTTCCATCCGGGCGCAACTCCAAGTCTGGTCAAGATAGAAGGTAAAACAGGATGAAAAGGGTATCCCTTACACTATAAGAAGTAAAGTGGGGCAGGCGTGGCAGGTGGTGGACCGACTGCCAGGCTGAGAGAGTGAGTCTGAGGCGATTGTTTCGATATCCTGTGTGCTATCGTCACCGTCCCGTCGCAAACGGTATGTTTGCCGGATCTGAGCCTGCTCAAGGTGGGGAGGCCTCTATTGGGGAAGAGTTATCAGTCGGGCGGGAGTTGTTCCGGATCGATTTCAACGAGGAGGTGCTCGCCGTCTCCTCTAGGTTGGATTCTGAAAACCCGTTTGTCCATACGGATGGTGCCGGCGATCGACCTGTCTTTGATGACGAGGGTGATGTCGGAGTGGGCCACTTTCTGTGCCCGGCCCTGAATCACCATTGTCGAAAGTGCGCCGGGAGTCTTGGAATCAATGACCATCTCCTGACTGGTGTCGCTGGTCAGGTCAAGGATGATTCCTGAAGGCACAGGAAGTTCGGGATCACGGAGCGTGTCGAGGATGGTCTGGTGAAGGCGGATCTTCTGTTCCCGGATGATCCAGGGTTGGCGGGTCGTTTGGCGCTGATCGGGCGACGATGACGCAGAGACCAATTCCCAGAGGTGCTTTTCGGACGAGGGGCGGGGTGCCATGCCGAGGATGCAGAGGAGAAATGTCGTCAGCCCGAAAAGAAGGAGGTGACGATAGGTGATTCTGACATGCACGGAGCAGACTCCTTCTCGTGTGGCTAGGGGCTGATGATTCGAAAGTTGGCGGGAGCCGGGGGGGCGGTCGTGTCGCCGCTGTTGCGGAAATTCGCCACGGTGTTCAGCACATTCGTAAAGGCTCTCGCATTGTCGGCCGAATTTTCCGGATCCACAGTGTGATCGATGCCGGTTGGCCAGGTGCCCTGATAGCGGACGTTGGGGTTTGAAAAATGGTTGATGCGTGGGCAGGGGGGGCTGCAGGGATAGGCCATGATCGTCCGAAACTTGCCTGCTTCTTTGTGCCCGAATGAGTAGGGGTAGGCGCCGGTGCCCCCTTCGGCGCGGTCGTGCATGGAGCCCATGTTGTGGCCCAACTCATGGGCGAGGGTGTAGCTGGAGATACAGTCATCTTCGACGACGCTGAAGGCCGAATTGGCAAAGCGGGCATCGACGGCATCCATCACGTAGGCGACGCCGCAGGCGTCGCCGATGTTGTCCTCGACCAGCGTCACAAGATCGGCTTTGTACGTGTTCCGCAAGGTGTGAACGTTATCCAGGAATCCGTCGGTTGTGCTGCGCAGGCGACTTAAGTCCGTATTGTAGTTGCCGGATTCAGGATAAGCGATTTCGGAGGTATGGATGAGCCTGAACTGGGTGTTGATCTGGCTGTTGGTGAAGGCTGTGTTCGCCAGCGAAATGCCGAGCGCAATGAGGGCTTCAATACCGTTCTGTCCCCCATTCGCGTTCTTTGCGGTGGTGGTGTAGACCACCATCACGTCGATCAACGTGCCGCTATCAGCGGCTGTGGCGGGGGGAAGTGTGGGCGCGGCCAAGCCGGCGGCCACATCTCCCGCTGCCAATTCATCGGGGCTCACGGAGACCGGATGATGGTCGCTGGGAAGCAACTCGCTGTCGATCTCTGTCACGTCATGAGTGCCGTCAGCGCCGGGCTTGATCTCATAGATTGTGCGCCCCTTTCGGATCGTTCCCGCGACAGCGGCGCCTTTCATGACGAGCGTCACGTCACTGTTCTTGTCCTGTTTCAACTTCCCCGTCCATACGTGGTGATGTTGCGTCCCCTGTGGTTCGTTTCCCGGGCTGAGGTCGGCTAGTTGTGTGCCGGCGGAAAAAAGGTCGATTGCGAACTCGGTGTGCTGCGCCGGACTGATTGGATTGAGGGCGCGGAGCGCCTCCGGGGTAAGGTTGATGGAGCGCTGATTCCGAACCCAGCGTCCTCTGGTCTTGCGAGGGGTTGTTGCCTGATCTAAAGGTGCGGAGAGTGGCGGTGGGGCCATTCTGAATAGGGGGGTCGGGGCAAGAGCCGGAATAGATCCGTCGCTCTCTGCGAGACCGGTTGTCCCAAGCGCGGTGGTGAAGAAGAGAAGGCCTGACAAGAGAAGTCTATACTGACGACGGGCTTGCGCGGGTACCAACGGGGACTGTGTGGGTGCCATACCGTGATCCTCTTGGGGCGACGAGACAAGGAGAGGGTGCCCTAATCAATGTGGCGATGCAATATGGCCGTCCGTCAGTTGCCGGCCTGGTACACCGCAAGGGATATGCCTGATGGGATGGAGTCAGGTTCCATGAAATCTTTGAAATTGGGGTGAAACGGGGTAGGGTTGAGGACGATCACTGTACAAAAAAGGGCTCTGCTTGTGGCCGAGACAGCCAGTGCTCACGTAGCGGAGGAAAGTCTTGCCTGGTTATTGTCGTCAGGAATCGGCTGGCAGGAATTCTCGCGGGATGAGTGTGGGCACCCTCGGTACTGTCCTTGCGTCTCGTTTGGCGGGGCGGTAAATTGAGGCGCCATCGGTCGAATGAACGAGGGAGTAAGCAAGTGGTACGAGTATCGTTCGGCTGGGTGATAGTTGCGGTTGTCGGGGCTGTGCTCGGAGGCTGTACCGGCGGGGGAGGGGGCGACAGTACGCCTCCGGCCGCGCAGGATCCTGCTGCCACGGCGTCGTTAACGTTTCAATGGGATCCGGTCGCGGTGTCGGATCTGGCCGGGTACAAGATTTATCGTTCGACAACCGCGGGCACCTATGGAAGTCCGATTGCCACCCTGTCCGCTTCCACCACGACCTATCAGATGACGAATCTGACGAAGGGGGTGACCTACTTCTTTGCGGTGTCGGCCTACGATACCAACGGGAACGAAAGCCCCTTCTCCAATGAGCAGAGCCGAACGATTCCATAGTCCTTCACATCATTCGGGTCTCCTCGGTTCATGCCGATAGCGGTTTAACGCGCGCTGTCTGATTGGCAACAGACCGGTCTCGTCTTAACAGGTTATGCGATCGGCGATAGTCTGCTGACGAGATGTCGTTCTATTTGGATGGGGGTGGCGGGATTATCCTGAACCGCACCTCGTCGGCCTGCGTATAGGCGGAGGTTCGTTCACCGGCGAATAATCCACAGCGGTACAGCCCCGGTGTCCATTCTGCCTTGGGTGCAGAGAGGCGGAAGTAACCGGACTGGTCGTTCATGGCCATCATAACCTGGTCTTGCACAATGGGAGGCGCCTCGCCGGCGACCTCAGCGATTTCCTGAAAACATTGAGCGGAGAGCGGGATGGCGTCGTACGAAGCCGACACGAGTCCGAACACCAGGTAGATCTCCGGTTGTGTGGAGTGGAACGTGTCATTCGGATTCAGTGGAATGAATTCGTGAGCGCCGGTTGGAAAATCGTCGCGGATGACTTTGCCGGCCGGAATAACGAAGCGAAACCAGCTGAAGTCGGCATCCCGGCCCATGAGCGAGGCCTGGGGGTCTAATGCCTTCTGCGGTTTCAGCCGTTCCAGAGCTTTTTCAAACAGGGCTTCTTCCGCCAGCGCTATGGACGGGGATTTCTCGCCGGGTGGAACGGGAGCCGCCGCCGCTTCCGCTGCTTTCATCTGGGCTAATTCGGGGACATGCGGACGAATCTTGTCGAGCCACCGGGCCAGTTTGTCCTTTGCGAGTACCCGTGTACCGGCGGGCAGTTGGACATCTTTGTTGTTCTGTTCAAACTCGACGGCGGTGTCGTAGAGCGTTTGAAAATGCACGAAGGCGTCTTCCCACTGCTCTAGTTCCACCAGACACTGGCCCATTCGAAAGACCGTGTCGGCGTAGTCGTCTTCGCTGGGATTCATATTGAGCACGTTGCCAAAGATGGCCAAGGCTTCTTTGCACCGGCCAAGTTGCATGAGGGTCAGTCCCAATTGATGGGTGGCCAGCGTGTCTCTGGGGTTGAGGGTCATAATCCGTCGGTAGATCGGCTCAGCGTCCTGGAAACGACCGGCCGAGAACAGTCTCCAGGCGTCGGCGCGAATGGCGGCCCATTCTTTCAGCTGTTTCTCGGTTGCATCCGGCGTGAGCGCCGGGGTAAAGCGGCGGCCTCGTTCCATCGATTCGTAATGCTGCGCGAGTTGGTTCTTGGCCGGGAGCTCCAGCGGAGAGCCCGGGGGCACTTTGTTGAGTACGTATTGCACATCGGCATCGGCGCCGCGATAGTCCAGAATGTCGAAGCGCGCTCGAGCCATCGCGAGTCTCCAGCCGAGCAATTCCGGTGCAAGGGTCACTGCTCTCTGATACGACTTCAGCGAATCCTCCAGGCGGTCGAGCTTGCGAAGTTCCTGGGCCAGCCGCAGATGGACAAGCGGATTCTGAGGGTCGACCTCCGCGATGCGTTGTAGCTCGGCAAGGGATTCCTCCGCCTGGCCCCAGTGCATCAGGACGCTCCATTTCGCCCAGCGGACATCTAAGGCGGTCGGTTGTTGGGCGAGGGCTGTTTCATAGGCCTGCACCGCCTCTTGAGGGCCGCGGGCGGAGGCGAGAATGTCCCCGCGCAATTTATGGAGCGTGAGAGCTCGAGGGTGGTGGTGAATCCCTTCTTCGAGCAAATCGAGCGCCGGTGCAATCGCGCCGCTGTCCCACACCGCTTTGGCTTGTTCCGCCAGGCGCTCAGGTGACACGTGAGGTGGATCCTGTGCCCATGATCCAGTGGTTGTCGCGAGGATCGTCGTGAGCCAGATCGTCAGAAGTCTGATCCCGTATCGGCATCGCAGTAGGAGGATTGTCTGAGACCTGTGTAATAGGTCAGAGCTGGTTCCGAACATTATGCTCCTCTAGGCCAGAGATTGTTTGTTCAAGATACACTGGGATTCCGAAATTCACCACTGGGGGCTACCGGGATGAGACGGCCTAGGTTATGAGAGGCCGTGAGATTGAAAGAGATTCACCTTTCTTCGCGAAGGAGCTTCGTGGCGGTCCCCTGGTTCGAACCAACCCGGTGGATGGAGAGTGGGTGGATGGCGCAGGATGGCAGGCATCGTTTGACCCTGGTTCCCAGTTTGATAAGCTGGTCGCGGGTGATGCGTTTTTTCTCATGAGTCGGGCGAGATGTTTGTTGAGACTTTCGAACGCTTACGTGGCTTGTGGGGAAAATGTTCCCCGGCGAGATGAGGATGACAGGGCTGATCCATGGGAGGCATGGCAATGATTCTGGTCACCGGCGGTGCGGGTTACATTGGTTCTCACACCTGTGTGGAATTGCTGCAAGCCGGATTTGAGGTCACCGCCTTCGATAATTTCAGCAACAGCCATCCGGAGGCGTTAGCACGGGTGCAGCGCATCACGGGAAAGCCTGTTCCGCTGGTCCGCGGTGACTGCCGCGACCGCCCTGCGCTGGTTGCCGCCTTGCGTGAGAGCAAGGCCACTGCGGTGATTCACTTCGCGGGGCTGAAGGCGGTGGGAGAATCGGTGGAACAGCCGCTGTCTTACTATGACAACAATGTGGTCGGTACCTTGCGGTTACTGGAGGCGATGGGTGAGTGCGGCGTGAAGCAGCTGGTGTTCAGCTCGTCTGCCACAGTCTATGGTGATCCGCAACGCCTACCCTTGACGGAGGATCATCCCCTCTCGGCGACGAACCCGTATGGCCGTTCGAAGCTGATGGTAGAGGAGATTCTGCGCGATTTGCAGCGGAGCGATCAGTCCTGGCGGCTCTGCATTTTACGGTATTTCAACCCGGTGGGTGCGCATGCGAGCGGCTTGATCGGAGAAGACCCCCGGGGTGTGCCGAATAATCTGCTGCCCTTTGTGGCGCAGGTTGCTGTGGGGCGACGGGCCAGTTTGAACGTCTGGGGCGGCGACTATCCCACTCCTGACGGCACCGGAGTTCGAGACTATATTCATGTCGTGGATCTGGCGCTGGGTCATCTCAAGGCGTTGCAGGCGTTGGAGCGATCGAAAAAGATGACGGAGTGTTTGACGGTGAATTTGGGAACGGGGAACGGGTATAGCGTGCTGGAAATCGTGCGGGCGTTTGAGCGAGCCAGCGGGAAACCGGTTCCCTATCAGGTTGCGGCCCGGCGACCCGGCGACATCGCCTCCTGCTATGCCGATCCGAAGCAGGCGCTGGCGCAATTGGGCTGGCGTGCTGAACGGGGACTGGATGTGATGTGTGCCGATGCCTGGCGTTGGCAAAGTACGAATCCAAAAGGGTATGCGGCGTGATGACTCTCCTGACTCGGTTTCTTTGGTGAGCCTGGAAAAGTGGTACTGGTCATCGGGGAAGCCGTGGTAGACTGCGTAGTCAGATTCTGATTGGGCAGTCACGTTCCTCATGTTCGACCTCATTCTCTATCAGCCGGAAATTCCCCCCAACACCGGCAATATCATCCGGCTCTGTGCGAATACTGGTGTTCGTTTGCATCTGGTGAAGCCGCTCGGTTTTTCGCTAGAGGACAAGCAATTATTGCGCGCCGGGTTGGACTATCACGAATTCGCCTCGCTCACCGTGCATGATGATTGGACGGCCTGTGCGGAGCAGTTCGTAGGTCGCCGGATCTTTGCGGCGTCGACTAAAGGGACGCGCCGCCATGATCTGAACGCCTATGCGTCAGGGGATGTTTTTCTCTTCGGCCCTGAAACCCGAGGGTTGCCGGTCGAACTCATCGAGGCGGTCCCCGAGGCTCAGCGCATTCGTGTGCCGATGAGGCCTGACAGTCGTAGTTTGAATCTTTCGAACGCGGCGGCGGTGGTAATCTATGAGGCGTTGCGGCAGACGGGATTCGAGGGGTGTCGATAGCCAGGGTCGTGGTGCTCGTCAGACATCATTTTCGGCCAGGTAGCGCCCAAGCCCCTCCTGTTCAGCGTAGTAATAGGCATAGTGCAACGTCGCGAGATTGGCGACGCGCTCTTCCGCCTCGTCTCGATGTTCTGCATAAATAATCTGCAGCCCGAATCGCGCGGTCAGCGCATCCAGAAAATCCAATAATCCGTTCTTGTGATACTGGCCCAGGCGTCCGCTGGCGAGGCGCTGGAAGAGTGCGCCTTCGATCACCAGAAAGCGGTGGGGAATCTTGAGGAGCGGTTCCAGTTCGCGCATGAATCGCTGCCGGTTCTCCGAGGGATTGGAGAAGATCGTATTGAGTTCTTCCGCGCGCTTGCGTTCGACCCGAAAGATGTCCGGCGCTTCGGCGATGGCATAGTCGCCGGCCTGCAGGGTTTGGCGAGTGGTTCCGGCAATTCTGGTGAGCCCGGAGAAGATGTAGGGCATGTGCTCGCGGTTGTCGACGAGGATGTGAATCGCCGGCACCGCGATCTTGGGCTGATTCTTTCGAGACAGCATGATCGGGAGATGCGGTCCGCGTTGTTCGCTGCGCGATCTGGGCGGCGCCGGTTGCGGGTGCACGGATGTCGTCGGGCGCGGCGGAGGAGTCGGGGAAGCCGTGGTATGCGGGCGGACCGGCGTGGAACTGGTCGTGGCATCGTAGCGCTGGCGAGAGGTCGGATCGTTGAGCGTTTGATACGCCTGATTGATCAAGGTCGTGCGGGCTTCGGCTTTGCGCTGCAGTACCGGAGCATGAGTGAATCGATCCGGATGCCATACTTGTAGTTGTTCGTGCCAGGCCTTCTTGATGTCTTCACTGGTGGCCGTCGGCGACAGTTCGAGCACTTGATAGTACGTGAGCATGCGATTCCTCTGACGGGTTTTCTTTTATGCGAGTGTAACGGAGTTTGGGCGTAGAGATCTACCGTGTAAGCGATACCCAGGGCTTGCCGGAGGGGAGTCTGTAGTGAGTTGCCGCGAGGGAAGGCATCTGATAGATTCGCGGCCGGCCTTGACCGGTGATCAGGAACGTACGGGCCGGTTTGTGAGACCGACAGGATAAGCAGCAGTTCCATACACTCGACTCTTCATCCACCATCAGACAGAGGAACGCGCGCGTGATCGGGGCCTGAGGGGGTTCATCAATCAGGCCGCTTCCGGAAAGCGCCGGCGTATATTTCTATGGCTTCTTCACCCAAGACCGTCGTGTCGGATTCAGCCCAGGACAAGATCGTTCGCCTCATTGCGACAGAGCTGAGTGTGGGGCCGCAACAGGTGGCGGCAGCAGTGGCATTGCTCGATGAAGGCTCGACCGTGCCGTTCGTGGCGCGCTATCGAAAAGAAGCTACGGGAAACCTGGACGATACGCATCTGCGCACGCTGGAGGAACGGTTGCGCTATCTGCGCGAGCTCGAAGAACGGCGTGCCACGATTCTGGCGTCGATCGAGGAGCAGGGAAAGTTGACGCAGGAATTGCGGGGGATGATCGACTCGGCGACGACCAAGCAGACGCTGGAAGATCTGTATCTGCCGTACAAGCCCAAGCGGCGCACCCGCGCGCAGATCGCCAGGGAGGCGGGCTTGGAGCCGTTGGCCGATGCGTTGCTGGCCAATCCGATGCTGGATCCCGAACAGGAAGCCGTCAAGTATGTGATCGTGAAACCGGCCGGCGACGGGGTCGAGGCGATCAATGTGCCTGATGCGAAAGCGGCGCTCGAAGGAGCCCGTGACATTCTGGTCGAGCGCTTTGCGGAGACCGCTGAGTTGCTGGCGGCGCTTCGAACCAGACTCTGGGAACAGGGTTATGTCACCTCGACCGTGGTGAAGGGGAAAGAGACGGCGGAGGAGGAAAAGTTTCGTGACTACTATGCCTATTCCGAGACGATCCGCACCATTCCGTCACATCGTGCACTGGCTCTCTTCCGCGGATGGGGTCTTGGAGTCTTGAAGGTGGAGCTGGGGCTGGGTGAACAGCTGGAGGCGGTGGTGCCGCATCCCTGTGCCGCGATGATTGCGGCGCATGTCGGGATCGAGGATCGTGGCCGGCCTGCCGACAAATGGCTGGCCGATGTCTGTCGCTGGGCCTGGCGTGTGAAAATCCATCTGCATCTCAGTACTGAATTGTTACTGCAGCTGCGCGAAGGGGCGGAAGCGGAAGCGATCAGAATCTTCGGCCGCAACTTGCATGAACTGCTGTTGGCGGCTCCTGCCGGTCCGAAGGCCGTGCTCGGTCTCGATCCGGGACTCCGCACGGGTTGCAAGGTGGCGGTCGTGGATGCGACGGGAAAACTTTTGGAAACCGCGACGATCTATCCGCATCAGCCGCGCAATGAGTGGCAGGAGTCGTTGGCAACGTTGGGGCGACTGGTGCTTCAGCACGGAGTGGAGCTCATCTCGATCGGGAACGGCACGGCCAGCCGCGAGTCCGATAAGCTGGCGACGGAGCTGGTCAAGCTGATTGCGGCGAAGAAGCCGGAGCAGAAGCTGGCCAAGATTGTCGTCAGTGAAGCAGGGGCCTCGGTCTATTCCGCGTCGGCATTCGCGGCGGCGGAGTTTCCTGAACTGGATGTGAGCCTGCGGGGCGCCGTGTCCATCGCCCGTCGTCTGCAGGATCCGTTGGCCGAACTGGTGAAGATCGAGCCGAAAGCGATCGGCGTCGGTCAGTATCAGCACGATGTCAATCAGCATCTGCTGGCGCGTTCGCTCGATGCGACGGTGGAAGATTGCGTGAATGCGGTGGGGGTCGATGTGAATACGGCATCGGTTCCGCTTCTGGCGCGCGTGTCCGGCTTGAACCAGTTGCTGGCGAAACACATTGTCGAATATCGCGATGCCAACGGGCCGTTCAGAAACCGCATGACCATGCGCAAGGTGCCGCGCCTGGGCGAAAAGACCTTTGAGCAGGCAGCCGGGTTCTTGCGGATCAACGACGGCGACAATCCCTTGGATCGCTCGTCGGTCCATCCGGAGGCCTACCCGGTCGTCGAGCGCATTCTCGCGCGTGTCGGAAAAGGAATCACGGATGTGATGGGGCAGCCGGCTCTGCTGAAAGGGTTGTCGCCGGCGGACTTTACCGATGAGAAATTCGGTGTGCCGACCGTACGCGATATCCTGACGGAGTTGGAAAAGCCCGGTCGCGATCCGCGCCCGGAATTCAAGACCGCGACGTTCCAGGAGGGCATTGAATCCTTGGCTGACCTGCAGCCCGGCCTGATCCTGGAAGGGGTCGTGACGAATGTCGCCGCTTTTGGTGCGTTCGTCGATATCGGTGTGCATCAGGACGGTCTCGTGCATGTCTCTGCCTTGGCGAACAAGTTTGTCAAAGATCCGCACGAGGTGGTGAAGCCGGGGCAGATCGTCAAGGTGAAGGTGATGGATGTCGACGTGAAGCGCCAACGCATCTCCTTGACGATGCGTCTTGACGACGCGTCTGGGAGCAACCCCGCCTCTCGTCCGCCACAAGTGGAGGCCAGCGCAGGGGCCTCACGCGAATCGCAGGGGCGCCGCCAGCCAATGGCTCAACGTCCTATGGATCGGCAGCCGCCTGGTGGAACGATGGCCATGGCACTAGCCTTAGCGCGGGCCAAGCAGAAGTCGTCATAAGCGGATCGTTGTCGGCGCGCGCCCATAGCAGAGGACGCGGTTTTGGTGTCGGACCTGCCACGATGGTGGCAGGTCGTGCCGCGTCGGCTCATGGGAACGCACCGGGCCGGCTGCTGCGAGAAGATTGCCCGGCCCGTTTCGTTGCTGGAATCTCACCGCGCATGTGCGGTCCTTTCTCCTCATCGATTCTTCTTCCTGTTCCGCGGTTTGCCTCACGTCAAGAATAAGGCCCGTACGCGATGCCGGGTTTGCCGGGAAGTCGGTCTTCCGTGCGGTGCGCATTGTCTCGCCCGTTCTCCGATCGGCGGTGCTCCTCCCAAATCAAGGGCCTGCAAGGTGAAGCCGGTGGACACGTTTGTTCGAGGCGATCCCCATCGATAGAGGGATTTGCAAAACAGTAGGATTCATTGCTATATGATAAGGAGTCCTTAATTATATGGCGTGAGGTGACAGGAAAGGAGCCGTTGTGGATGTTCTGAAGGTGTTCGATACGTGGGTGGAGGTGCCGGGAAAGACGCTGCACTTTGACGTGATGACGGGAGACCAGGCGACGGCACTCAGATTGGCGAATGAGTATGTGGTTGCACAGGGCCATGCGGCAATCGCGGTGACAACGGAGGAGTGCCGCTTCTGCCATCAGGAACCCTTGGTCATGTTCACGGAACATCAACAAGAAGAGTTCCGAGCGTCGGGCGGATTCATTGTGCCCTTGTCTGCATAGAGGAGTGGTGCAACGGGGAAACGATTGCCGATGCAGGGTGAGAAAACGATCGTCGATCACATTACAGCCGGATTGGGCAAGATCGCAGCGGCATTGCGGAGCCAGGCCTGGGAGGGCGGGACCGAGCGCAAGCTCACTCCGACGCAAGGACAAATTCTTGTCTTGCTGGCCGAGCGGGCCGCGAAGGCCGTGCGGCTGAACGACGTGGCCGGTGAGTTGTGTTTGACGTCGGCGACGGTGAGCGATGCAGTCATCACGCTTGTCGAGAAGAAGCTGATCAAGAAAGAGCGATCCGCAGAGGACCAGCGGACGCTGGTCCTGACGCTCACGGCGGCAGGGCGGCTTGAGGCGAAACAGACGGCGGGATGGACGGAGGTGGTGCAGGCCGGGGTACAGGGTCTTACCCCGGATGAGCAGGCGGTATTTTTGCGAGGTCTGACAAAAATCATGCATTCCCTGCAACAGCAGGGAGTGATCTCGGTCGCGCGTATGTGCGCCGGCTGCACGTACTTTCAGCCGTATGTTCATGCCGATGCAGCGCGACCGCATCATTGTGGATTCGTGAATAAGCCGCTGGGAGAGGGGCAATTGCGGCTCGATTGTCCGGACTTTGTTCCAGGAGGAGAGGCCGATCAGCCGCGCCGCTGGCAGGAGTTCGTGAGTGGTGGGGAGGGGGCGATAAGCCCGATCATATCAATCAAAGGAGGAGTGCAATGAAGCAGCGGAGTCTTGTGAGTGTCGTTGCGATGAGTGTGTTGTTGATGGCCGGATCAAGTTATGCGGCGGACGATGCCAGGGGCAAGTCGCTCTATGACCGGTTGGGGGGCAAGGGCGCGATCACAGCGGTGGTGGAAACATTTGTGGGTAATGTGGGAGGCGATAAGCGGATCAACGGATATTTCGCGAGTACGGATCTCGTGAAGCTCAAGATGCATCTCGTCAATCAGATCTGTGAAGCGAGCGGCGGCCCCTGCAAGTATACGGGGCGTACGATGAAGCAGACGCACGCCGGCATGGGTGTGAATGACGCGGCGTTCGGGTCGCTTGTCGAAGATCTGGTGGCGGCTCTGGATCACCATAAGGTCGGCAAGACGGAAAAGGACGAATTGCTGGGCGTCCTTGGCCCGATGAAGGGTGACATCGTCGAGAAGAAATAGGTGCTGCCGGTGCGGGGGTGTCACTGTGTGATCCCCCGCATATCGGGTTTTCTCAAAGTCGTTCGGCAATACCGGTCATAGAGGTTCATTCCTCCGGATGGCGACGTCAGGGGCCTTCTGAGGGGGCCTGCTTGGTTCTGAAGAAATCCCCGCCTTTGACGAACTCGTCGTCACTCCCCCAGGCGATGTGCTTATCCAAGCGCTTCATGAGCGGCACGTGTTTGGAGCAATGGACATAGGCTTCTTCGATGTTCACCAGGATCCAGGCTTCCGGGCGCCGGCCGCCTTTGATCTGCATGGCTTCGAGAATGCTCGCAGGGAGATGCGGCATGCCTTCCATCTCGCCCGGATTGAGGACGTGAGCCTTACCGTTGACGTGGAGGCCCATCGTCGTCAGATAGTAATCGAGAAAGATCATGCCGATGTGGGGGTTCTCCAAGATGTTGCCCACACTGGCCAGCACGCCGTTGCCTCGATATTCCGGATAGACGAGCGTCTTCTCGTCCAGCACGGCAACGAATCCCCTGGTACCGGCGCGAAAGGAGCAGTCGCAGGCGCCACTGGCGCTGGCCGTGGCAATGAAGGCCATTTCCTGCCGTGCGATGAACTGCTGCATCGGACCATTCAAATGATCCAGGACTTGATTCGCCTGAAATGCCGCCGCCCGATTAGCTGTGCCGAACTGCTCTTGCGCCTGCTGTTCCCCTGAGATGTCCGACCGGTTCATAGGCGAGTCTCCTTGCCCGCAGGGCATGACACGATGAGATCGGTGCCATTGTCCAATAGGCAGGGGGCCATTGTCGAATCAAGTCATAAGGTGTCCGATCTGTCAGTGACGAGCGTGGAACCCGGAGATGGCCGACGCGTGTACTCCTGACGCGCGCGCATTGGCGAGCGACGCCTCTTTCCCTATCGACAGGCTGTGTCGTGCGGCCGGGGCAATGGAGCGATCAGAAATGGTGAGGGAGAGAGTTAGGTGATAGGACGGCGGATCTCGATGAGGAGATCCCGGAGCTGTGATTCGTCGTGCGCATGGAGTGAGGTGAACTTGAGGCCGTAGATCTTGTCGTCGGTCCATCGGACGACCGCGGCTTCCACCGGGATGGGAGGGTGTTCAACGGAGATTTGCAGAATCAGATGATATTCCCGGCCAAGCGCGAGCGGTGTGTCGCTGAGGAGACGGCATCCGCCGAGTGAGAGATCGATCAGGGCGCCTTCACCTTCGACATCATCCAGGAGTTGGGCTGGCACGACGAGCTGTTTAAAGGAAAAGAGAGCGCTGGAGGGTGTGACAATGCGCGGGTGTTTTCGCAGCTCAATGATGCGTTTAGGCTGTGCGTTGGACTGCGACATCGGTTCTCCCAAACCCTCGAGCATCATAAGAAACACCCGGCTGGTTGCCAAGGGAATTGATGTTTTGGCGTTGTTCTCGATTCAGACGCAGCGGCTCGATCTCTGTAGGGTTGGTGAACGCCGTGATCGAGACGAGGGGAGTAGGGGGGGCGGTTGGGAAGCAGGCTATTTATCGATGGCGAACTTCTTGAGTTTGGCCAGCAGGGTTTTGTAGTCGATGTCCAATGTTTTGGCGGCGGCGGTTTTATTGCCTCCACTTGCGTCGAGGGCGCGCAGGATATGTCGCCGTTCGATTTCATCCAGCGTCAGTTCTGCGGGATCGTCTGTCCGGGGAGCGCCCGTGGATTTCGGCAGTACCTGTTCGACGTCAGCTCGGGTGATGGGCCCGGTTTCGGTGCTCATCAAGATAATCCGTTCGATCACATTCCTCAGCTCACGCACGTTGCCGGGCCAGGCATAGGTGGTCAGACGCTGCAACGCGTCTGTGGCAATGGTCCGTTTGGCGGTGCCGGGGATTCGGACGGTATGAAGAATATGCTCGATAAGTGCAGGGAGGTCCTCGGTGCGCTCGCGTAACGGCTGAACTCGGAGCGTCACGGTATTGATGCGGTAGAGGAGGTCGTCCCGGAAGCGGCCTTGGTGGATGAGTTCTTGAATATCCTGATTTGTCGCGCCGACGATGCGCACATCGGCTTGCAGGGTTCTGGTACTGCCGACCGGGCGATATTCGTTGCGATCAAGAAAGCGAAGCAGGCTGACTTGCATCGGGCCGGGCATCTCACCGAGTTCATCGAGAAAGAGCGTGCCTCCCTCTGCGGCGGCAATGAGTCCCGGCTTCGCGGCAGTCGCGCCGGTAAACGAACCTTTTTCATGGCCGAACAGCTCACTTTCCAGCAACTCCCGGCTGACGGCCCCGCAATTGATCGCCAGGAACGGTCCGTTGGCGCGCCGGCTGAGTTCATGGAGCAGCCGCGCGGCGATTTCTTTGCCCGAACCGGTTTCTCCCTGAATGAGGACGGGTGCATTGGAGGGGGCGACCTGTGCGATTTGGGCTTTGAGTTTCTGCCAGGCCTGGCTTGGTCCCTCGATGATGACATCGCGCGAGAAGCCTCCGTGCCGGGCTGCCAGGTTTTCTTTTCTCAGCGCGCGGACGGTCTTGAGCTTGCTCAGCGCCGCTTTCACCACGCCGGCGTCAAAGGGTGTCTCTTTCACGAGGAAGTCCCAGGCTCCGTGCTTGATCGCATCGACCGCATCTTTCACATCGCCGTGGCCGGTCAGCATCAGCACATCAACATCGGGCTGATGCTCGGCGATCCATTTCAGGACCGCCCGCCCATCCATGCCGGGCATCCGCAGATCCGTAATCACGCAATCGAAGGGAGCGGCTTGCAAGGCGTCGATACCAGCCTGGCCCTGTTTCACCGCCGTGACCTGGCAGCCCTCCTCACGCAGGGCCTGCTCGAGAACCATGCGGACATATTCTTCGTCGTCGATGATGAGCGTGCGCATCAGTGCACCTGGTTGGGAAAGGCGATGAAGAATGTGCTGCCTTGACCGACGGTGGATTCCGCCCAGACGCGCCCGCCGTGTTTCTCCAGCACCAGCTTGACGATGGCGAGGCCGACGCCGGTGCCTTCGTATTCGCCGGGACTGTGGAGCCGCTCGAAGAGACCGAAGATCTTCTCGGCCTGGCCGGCATCGAAGCCGATGCCGTTGTCGCGAATCCAGAGGATGTGTTCCGTCGGCGTCCGCTGTCCCCCGATGGCGATAGCGGGCGCGGCCGTGTGTCGGGAGAACTTCAGCGCGTTGTCCAATAGATTCGTAATGGCCTGGCGCACGCTGACCGGCTCACCGTACAGATCAGAGAACGGCAGGTTCACGGTGATCTTCGCTTTGGTTCCTGTCAGGAGCTGTTGCCGGTCGACCAGCAGGCTGGAGATCATTTCCAGCACATTGAAACGGATGCGCGGGAGGTCCTGCTGCTCCAATCGCGAATATTTCAATAGCGCGTCAATCATGTGGGTCAGGCGCAGGGCAGAGGCGCGGATGATGCCGATGTGATGCTGGAGCTGTGTGTCATTCGAATCGGTGAACTGCTTTTCGAGCAGGGAGGAGAATCCTTCGATTTCGCGCAGAGGCCCTTTGAGGTCGTGGGCGATCGAATAGGTGAAGGCTTCCAGTTCTTTGGTCTTCCGCATGAGCGCGGTGCTGTGATCCCGCAAACTCGTCAGCATGGTGGTGAGTGAACCGGCGAGCGCGCCGACCTCGTCCCGGCTGGGCCAGGGTTCGAACTGCGCGGCAAGGTCGTGGTGGGCGACACGATCGGCGGTGGCTGCCAGGCGCCTGAGCGGGTTGGCCACTTGACGCTTCATGATTACATAGATCGTTACGATCAGGAGCCCGAGCACGCCGATGATGCCGACGACCATGGTCCGGGCTTGATCGACTAATCGGTCGCCCTCGATCTTCATTTCCACGTCGATTTTTCGGTGCACTTCAATCAAGGAGGCAATAGCGTCCTGGGTGCGCGCGGCAGCTTGTTCATAGGTCGTTTCTGCGGCTGTAGGTTCAACGAATGTTTTGGCCCGTGGTGCTGCCAGATCCTCCCGCTGCGCGCGCAGCGAGGTTACTCCATCGGCGATGGCGACGATCGCCTGGTCTTCCTGTTCGGCCAGGTCGATCCGACCATGCTGTTCCAACATGCCATAGAGGATCGGGTGCGTACGGGCGGCGTGGGTGGCCTGATAGGTATCGAGGGCCGTCAGCGTGCGGCGTTCGATCCCGGCAATCGCCTCGAAGCCGGCGGTACGATCCGCACCGGAGAGATGCTCCCGCACATGATGCATGCGGGTTTCGATTTCCCCCACGTTGCGGAGCATTTCCGAGGCGGTGACGACGCCTGGAATCGTGATGCGCTGGTGGCGATCGACATAGCTGTTTACGCGGGATAGATAGACGAGCGTGGCGGAGAAGCTGCCGACGAGGAGCAGCAGGATCAAGCCGAAAGCAATGGCGAGTTTCTTGCCGATGGAAAGCCGCGCGATGAAACCGGGAGATGTAGATGCCATGGCGTACGGTACCACAGCCCGTCAAGCAGTGTCAGCCGATCCGATCTGGTTCCGGGGTCAGGGGGCGTCATGTCCTGTAATGCATTTTATGGCCGGCCGGTTCCCCATCGGCGGTGAAGAAATCGTTCAATAGGAGCGAAGAGCGTTTTATCGACTGCCAGTCCGATGACGACGATCACGAACATGATGCCGACGACTTGATCCATCGCGTTGAGTTCCCGTCCATAGTGCAGCAAATGTCCGAGTCCGAATCCGGTCAGGATCGTGACGAAAATCTCCGCCGCCATCAGCGATCGCCAGGCGAAAGCCCACCCTTGCTTCATGCCGCTCAGGAGGAAGGGCAGTGATGCCGGCAGAACCACATGGGTCCAGGTGTGCAGTCCGGTCGACCCCATGCTGCGGGCGGCGCGGGTATAGATGGGCGGGATCGTCCGCACGCCGTTGTCGGTGGCCAGAATCAGTGACCAGAGGGTTCCCATCACCACGACGAAGAGCATGGCGGATTCGGTTTGACCGAACCAAAGCAGCGCCAGCGGCACCCAGCAAACACTGGGGAGGGTCTGGAGTCCCAGCGCGAGGACCCCGATGGTATCTTGCGACCAGCGGGACGAGGCGGTGAGGAGACCCAAGGGAAGCCCTGCGAGAATGCCGAGTCCGTATCCGATAAGGAGTCGTCGCACGGTGACGGCGGCGGCCTCCCAGAGTGTGCCGTCTTCCACGGCGGACCGCAGATAGTCGAAGACACTCAATGGAGACGGCAACAGGAGGGGCGACCAGATCTTGGCCTTCACGGCGAGATGCCATGCCGCCAGGAGAGCCAGGAAAAACAGCGATGCGGACAGCCACCGTACGATCATCCTGCCACCTCGGTCTGCTGCACATAGCCTTTCAGTACACGGGTAATCTCCGTGGCGTAGCGCGCCAAATCCACACTGTTGATATCGCGTGGGCGGGGAAGGGGAATGGCGAATTCTTCGCGAATCCGTCCGGGATTCGGCGAAAACAGGATCACGCGGTCTCCAAGACAGACGGCTTCTCGCACGTTGTGCGTCACGAAGACGATGGTTTTGCGATGCTGGCTCCAGATACGCTGAATGTCGCCGTAGAGTTGTTCTCGCGTGAGGGCATCGAGCGCTCCGAACGGTTCGTCCATCAAGAGTACGCTGGGGTTCGGCGCCAGCGCGCGGGCCAGGGCGACGCGTTGTTTCATGCCGCCGGAGAGTTCATGGACATTGGAATGCATGAACCGTTTCAGGCCGACGAGTTCCAGGAAATATTCGGCCTTCTCCTGGCGTTCCGCAGCCGTCAATCCGTTGCTGAGCTTCAGACCGAAGAGGACGTTGCCCAACACCGTCAGCCACGGGAAGAGCGCGGCCTCCTGAAACATCATGAGACGGTGAGGGCCGGGGCCGGCAATGGTTTCGCCGTCGGCCTGAACCAGCCCGCGATCCGGCCGGTCGAGACCGGCAATGATGTTGAGCAAGGTCGATTTGCCGCAGCCGCTGGGGCCGACGAGGCAGACGAACTCTCCTTCGGCGATGTGGAGTGTCACGTCGTCGAGTGCTTGAACGGTCAACGAACTGGTCTGGAATGACTTCGAAATATGTTCAAGGACGAGTTTACTGGAGGCGGTATTGGCCGACGGGCCTTCCGATGTCAGCATGTCAGTGCAGCCTTTCAATCAAGCGGGATAAGTCGGGGGCGGTGCGAATAAATCCGGCGCGCTGTGCGTTGGCGACGAATTGCCGGTACTCGTCTGGTGAAGCCTCTGCGGTGAGGCCGATGCGTGTCCAGGCTTGTGCGATCAATTCGGCTGAGACCTTGGCCTGGGTCTCTGCGGCCAGTTCCTGCTGGACCATCTGTTTTGCCTCTATCGGATGCGCGAGGATCCACTCGGTGAGTTCACGGTGGGCCTGTGCAAACTTTTTGGCGAGTTCGCGCTTGGTTTTGAGGAATTTTACGCTCGATACCAGGACCGTGATGCTGTCCTTCGATTGTTCGAGAAGGATCTTGCCTCCGGCATCGCGCTCCAGGCGTGAGACCCATGGTTCGACCGTCCAGACTGCGTCGAGCTTTTTTTGCTGAAACAGCGAGAGCTGATCGGGATTGGGGGTCGGGACGATGAAGGCCTCGCCGCCGGTCTGCGTGATCTTCAACCCTCCATTGGCCAGCCATGCCCGGCAGGCCACATCCTGCGTATTGCCCAGTTGCGGCGTCGCGATGGTTTTCCCACGAAAGTCGGCTGGCTGTTTGAGTCCGGAATCCGGTTGGACAACCAGCGCGGCCCCTCCGGTCGCTGCGCCGGCGATGATCCGGATCTCCTCGCCGTTCGATTTGCTATAGGCATTCAAGGTCGGGCTCGGCCCCACGTAGGTGAGGTCAATGGAATCCGCCAGGATAGCTTCTATGGCGCTCGGTCCGGCGTTGTAAATATACCAGTCGATCTTCACATCCTTGCCGAGCCGTTCCTCAAACCAGCCATGGCCGGTACGTGAGAGGTGTTGCGCGACCAGGCCCTGGATGTGGGTGATATTCGGAAAATGTCCGACGCGGAGAGTTTCTCCCGCGCTGGCATCAGAGACGATGGCGATCAGCGTAAAGACTCCAAGAAAGAAGGCATTGAGGGGATGTGTGAACGTTTTCATTGTGGCTCAGAGATCCTTCCCGTTATGAATTTACTGTATCTGTTTTGTTGATGTTTTGTCATGCAGCAAGTTTCGCCTGTGCAGGAAAATTTCGAGCATCAAGCCATTGCGTCAGATTTCTGGGACCGCCGTCCATCGAATCGATTTGTCGTCCGCGTCGTTGAAAGAAAACCGGCAGGCCGCGGCGGGTCGCTTCCGAGCGAACTTTTCTCGCAAGCGAGTGACTCACGCGATCCAAGATGACGACCACTGCTGCGGTGTTTTTGGGAATCGATTTTCCCACATCCCGCGTTTTGCGCCCGCTCCAGTGTTCCACCTGCCCGTGCCGCTGCGCGGCCCACTGACGGAATGTTTCCGCTGAATCACCACCGACAATGAGAATGGTCATGGTTGACTCCCTGAATTATTCAATGGATGGCAGCAGGAGATTCCTGCCGCCATCCGTACGGTGTCCGCCCTTCAAGGCCGGGGCACGACTTTCTGCTGGCGCGGCTCCAATCCCGGATAGACGGGGAGGGCCGTCAGGGCTTCTCGAAAACGAATGTGCAGTTCTTCCTGTTGATCCGGCGCAAACAGGCGACCGCCTGAACTGACCTTGGCCAGATATTCCTCCGGCTCGAAGGTCGCATCGAAGGCGGCGGATCGTTCCGGGACATTTGGCATTTGCCGGTCGTATTTGCTGATGTCGGGACCGGGGCTATGCCGATCGTGCACTTCGCTCAAGGCGAGGATGAGGATATTCCCACGGACGGAGAGCCATCCCGCGGTCGTTTCTTCCTCCCCCTGGTCCGTGGCATGACTCAGGCGGAAGCGTACGCGCTGAGCCGGTGCGGCTTGGGCCAATCCCTTCGCCAGGTGCGGAGCCAACAGTACGATTTCTTCATCCCGGAAGGCCCTGGTCCGGTCCGCATCACCGCTGAACAAGCGGTGGATCGCGTTGCGCCGTTCCCACACCCGCACGTTCCTCAGTAGCGTGCCGATCTCTGTCGGTGTGAGTGTGGCCGGGTGTGAATTCACCGATGAATCGGGATCTCCTTCCAGCCGTATCGTATTGAGTCCTGATTCGTAGATTGCCTTCGGCGCTGAGGCAGGCTGCGTGGCGCAACCGGCGATCAGGGTCAGTCCTACCAGAATAAACAGTCCTCTCAATGACCTTGGATGGATTTGCTGTGCTGCACGTGTTGCGCGGTTCATAGTTTGGTCTCCTGCTGTTGAGCGATGCCGACGTGAGGGGATGCTTGATCGAACCCGTGTTTTTTCAGTTGTGCTTGGACTTGTGGCGTCAGGAGGAACTCGATGAAGTCTCCCGCTCCGGACAGGTTCTTGGCGGTCCACACCACCGCCACTCCATACCGAATCGGGGTGTGTGAGTCTTCCGGGGCCGTATCGAGAATGCGGACGTGTTCGTCTGATACCGCGTCGGTCCGGTAGACGATGCCGATCTCGGCTTCCCCTTTGGAGACCAGATCCAGCACGGCGCGCGAATGCTCGCCGTAAATAAATTGTGACTTCAACTGTGGTTCCAGCTTGTTGTACTTGAGAAATTGCGCGGCGACTTTCCCCACCGAGGAGGCTTTGGGGTCACCGATGGCGATGCGCCGGATCGGGACGGTATGCAGGTCTTGAATCGAGGCAATCGGTGCCGGAAGCGTGGTGCTGGTGATCAGCACCAGCGAGGTGCCGGCATAGATGCGCTTGCTGCCCTGAATGACAAGGCCCTTCTTTTCGAGCTGGTCGATTTCTTCCGACAGGGAGGGGAGGAACACATCCACCGGTGCTCCTTCTTCGATTTGCTTCCGGAGGGTTTGCGACGGGCCATAGATGACCCGTACGTTGATGTCGCGATGCTGCGACTCGAAAATCGGCAGCACTTTTCTGAGCGCGTCCTTGACGCTGTTCGCGGCGGCAATGGTGAGCGTTTCCGGTTGCGCTGATGCGCCGGCCGGCGCCCAGAGGGTAAGTGCAACGATGCTGAACAGCAGCCATCGTCGAAAACGTTGAGTCGGGTATTTCATGGAGGTCCTCATGGTGATGCGTGTGGTGTTCTTCATGCTGCGTTAGAAGTAAAACTGGTATTGCACATTAATTCGATTTTCGATGAGATTCTGTCCGAAGCCTGGCAGGCCTTCGAACGGAAAGCGGTCCGGGGCGCGTCCGCCGCTTCCCTGCGTGATATTGGAGTAGTCGATCACGAGACGGTTATTGTAGGTGCCGTCAAAGCTATAGCTGATGGCGGCTCCGAATTCCTTGGTGAGGTCCTGCTTTTGTTTGGTCGAGGGGTCCATCACGCCATACCGGACGGCCACTTCGAGTTTACGGGGAATGACATATTTCCCCAACTGTGCGTACCAGCCCCAGGCCTGCCCGAGGCTTACCGGCGGGCCTAACACCACTGCGGTTGCTGGGTCGAAAGGAATACTGCCTGCATCGGTATTGCGCACCCGCTGGTGCCGGAAATAACCTTCGGCTTGAAACGACCAGCCCTGGTACTTCGCGATGAAATCCGTTTCATAGGTCTGGAAGTCGTATACGCCTCCGGCGAGCAGCCGGCCATTGCCGTTCTTGGTGACGGCTTGGCGATAGGCCCGGTCGACAATGTCGGATCGAATCGAACTCAGATAGTTTTGAGCCGGGTTGTAGGCATAGCCGAAAGCAATGGCGACCTGCGGCGTGCGCGAATTCAGGATGTCTCCCTGGCCATATCCGGGGTTGCCGGAGATTTTGTACAGGAGTCGGGCGGTGTACATCATTTCGCTGGTAAAGAGGCGGGTGTCATAGTTAAACGTTCGACGTTGAGAACTGGGAAGGCTCGTATTGTTGGGGAGCGCTTGGCTGATGGCCGTGCCTTCCCGCGCAAGGTTGGTTCCAGCTCCGTTCCAGATGCCGATGGCATAGTTGAGCTTGTATTGATCTTCGTCACTGAGGATGCTGATGCCGATATCGCGGCTATTGACGAGGTTTGCCGCGAAGGCATTTTGTACTCTCATATTGTCTGCAAAGGTCGACGTGGCGATTGAGCTGATCTGTGAGCGGTTGAACCAGACTCTCTGTTGTCCGATTTGGACGGTTGCGAGGGGGATGTGCCAGGAAGCAATGTAGGCATCAAGCAGTCTGGACGTCCCGCTGCCGCCCTCCTGATTCCAGGTGGTTTGATCTAAAGCCCAGGAGAAATTGTAACGAAAGTCCGGGTCAAACGCGTAGCCGAGGAATTGGAGCCGCGCGCGCGGGACGGAGAATTCGCTGGTATTGCTCTGGTGGCGTACGGCCCGATATTCGACCTGGCCTCCCAAAATCTCCGGATTGCGTGAGTCTCCGATTGATCCCCATGCCGCGTTGTATGTGTGGTAGCTGTAACGAACCTGGGTGAGCAGTCGGAGTTTCAAGAAGAATTTTTCTCCGACGCGGATGTTGAGGCCGTTGTTGACATCGATATTGAAGTTCGGTTTAGAGAGTCGCTCCTTCGTCTCGATCACTCTAAGGCCTTTGTCGTACTCCTCCTGGGTGATCAGTCCCTTCAGGTAGAGGTACTTCAAACCCGGATCTTCGCCGGAATAGTATTCCCACTTGCCTTCTTTCTTCACAAGTTGGCCTTCCTCGACAGCCTGCGCGGGTGATGCGCCGGCCAGCAAGGCGACCCCCAGAATGGTGCGCATGAACAGACGGAACCTTCTCATGTCGTTTCCCCTTCGTATTATCGGAACTTCCGATCGTGCGGTCAGTTCGCTGTGTGAGTAAAGGATGTGTCGGTGAAGCGCCTCCAGTTGTCTGGACGGCCGGTGTTTAGCGTGAGCGTCGACAGCGATGAGAGGTGGCCATAAGCATCTCACTGGTGAGGCCGGGTGGAGGTATGGTCCAAACGGAACTTTTCCTTCCGTTCGATCTGAACGATCTTCGAGTCATGGATGATGATCTCAATGGAACCAAACCGGATGTCCTTAAGGGCATACCGAAGAAGTTCATCTGCGTCATTTTGGGATTTTCCATTGAGTTCCATGGTGCAGACGTATTTTTAAAGTACTTAAATCCGATCAAGATTGAATAGCGATTAAATACAGTAAATGGAGTTACATTGTCAACAATATATTTCTTGAACAGCTGATATTTTCTGAATGAATTCTGTTGTGTCTAAATAAGTCCAATATTTTTGCTAATTGATGTATTTAATGATTGACATTTGTAAATCATACTTGCTATTTGTTTTTTATGAATCAGCGAACGTCACCGCCAAAAGTTTCACCATCTTTTCTGAATCGACTCAAGGAAGTTCGTACTGCCAGAGGGCTCTCGCAGGGAGAGTTGGCGGCGCGGGCAGATGTGACTCGTCAAGCCATTTCATCAATCGAAGCCAATCGGTATCTCCCTACCACGGTTGTGGCGCTCCAACTTGCGCGGGTGCTGAACACATCGGTTGAGGATCTGTTCTCTCTGCAATCCGCTGGTGAAGTGGTTGAGGCCCGGTTGATTGATGTCCAACAGCCGGCGCGTTCGACGACTCCGTTGTCTCGTGTGAAGGTGGTGAAGGTGAACGGCCGGTTTTTTGCTCGGCCTGTGACAGGCCTCGGTGAAGTGTTGAGTTATACGGTCGCGGCCGATGGGTTTCTTGAGTCACCGGAATCGGCAAAGCGGGGTCGGTCGGATACGCCTGTCGTGCAGGTGCGGCTCTCGCGTGATCGGGATTTGATTGAACAGGAAATTGCGGTAGCAGGGTGCGATCCGGCGATTTTTCTGGCGGGTGAACATCTTCGACGCCGGAAGGATCAGACCAGTGTGGTCGGTTGGACGATGGGAAGTACCGCTGCGCTCCAGGCTTTACAGCGGGGCGAGGTGCATGTGGCGGGCATTCATCTGACTGACGATTCGACGGGTGAGAGCAATCTGCCGTTTCTCCGGCGTCATTTGAAGGCGAGTGCCTATGAGGTGATTACGTTTGCGACGTGGGAGGAAGGATTGGTCGTACGTCCGGGCAATCCCAAGCAGATTCGATCGGTCGCCGATCTCGTGCGCGATGATGTGACGGTGATCAATCGGGAAGAGGGTGCGGGCGCGCGCCTGCTGCTCGATCAGCGGCTGCGTGCCGCTGGTTTCGTCGGTTCACAGGTCAACGGATATGACCGCACGGCAGCCTCCCATCTCCATGTCGCCCGTCTGGTCTCGGAAGGGCAGGCGGATGTGGGTATGGGAATCAGATCCGCTGCACAGTCTTACGGTCTCGAATTCATTCCGCTGCAGTCGGCGCGCTACGATCTGGTGGTGCCCAAAGCCTATCTCTCCAGTCACCTGTCTCTGAATCATCTCTTTGACACGCTGGCCAGCCGTCCGTTCCGGTCCGAGATCGCCGCCATCGGCGGGTATGACACGACGGACACGGGCAAGCTCCAGGTTTTGTAATGGTGAGGGCAGGAATCTTATGAGCAGTAGATGGATGAGTGTTGCGACCATGGGTGTCTGTATGTTGGCCGGCGCGCTCGCGGCTACCGTGAGCTGTGCGCCGGCACCAGGCCCGGTTCGAGATGCAGGAGCGGCTCGAGTGCTGGTCATCGCTACGTCACCGTCTGTGGAGGAGGCCATGGCGCAACTCGGCCGGGCGTTCGAGGTGAGTCATCCGGATGTTCGCGTTCAGCTCTCGGTCGATACGTCGCTCGATCTTCGACGAACCGTTGCCGCGATGGAGAATAGAGGAAAGTCCTTCATCGGCTCAGGCCCGATTCACCTCGTGGCGCCGGGCGGGGATGAGGTGATCACCCGCATGGAGCAGAAATATTATCTGCTGCCTGAGGCCAAAGCATTGTATGCGACGGAACGGCTGGTGCTTGTGGCGCCGGAATCTCTGAGCGAGGCTCCCGAGTCGTTTCAGGCGTTGGCAAGCCTGCCGACGGTGCGGATCGCGATCGCCGATCTGAAGACTCGACTGGGCGTGGAAACCGATCGGCTGCTGTCGGCGTTGGGACTGAAAAGCGCGGAAGGAAAACGAATTGATCTCGCGAATGATCAAGCGGGGATTATCGATCATGTGTTAAGCGGCCAGGCCGATGTCGGCATCATGTTCGGTCAGGATGCGGTGCGGGTTCAGCAGCGCGTGCGCGTCGTGGCCGCGGCTCCGACCGGTCTGTACAAGCCGATTCCGCATTCCATTGCCATGGAGCGGTATTGCCCGGATCGTCCGCTCTGCGAGGAGTTTTTGCGGTTTGTCACGAGTCCGGACGGGCAGTCGGTCTTGAAACGGTTGGGGTATGGACCGGGGAAATTGCCTGAATCCCCGGTGCGCGTTTCTCTCCCCTGAGTGGGCGGTTGGACAAGGTTGCTGGCGGCTTCTTTTCATATCAACGGAGAGCATGTATGCGTCATCAATACCGTGCCTTCATATTCTCTCGGATAGTTCTCTGTGTGGCTGTCGTGGGCCTATCCGCTTCCTGTGCGCGTCTACCGTACACGACCAAAGTCGTGCATGAAGACGCTCGCGTGGTCGTTGTGCTTCAACAGGAAATTGAACCCTCGGCCTATTCGCACCCGGTACAACTGACGGCGGCGGAGTTGACGGACATTTTGCAGGGGTTCTCATTCCGGCCCAAGCAGCGCATGCCGTTGCGCTGGTTCGCAGAGGAAAATCCTCCGAAACCGGTTTTTCGCCAGGATGAAATGACCGCGCTGGTCGGCCGTCTTTCGGAGGGACTCCGCACCGCAGGGCCTGGGGAGCGTGTCCACTTTGAGCTTCGAGCACCCGGTCTCAATCCCAGCGCTCGCCGCGATGTTGTCGGCGGGTGGGTAGCGGTCCGTGAACCCTATTTCTATCTCACGCTTGAGTATGTGCATGTGCAGATCCCGACCAGAAAATCAGATCTCTACGACTACAATTACCCCACCCCGCCGCCACCGCCCGCTGAGTACCTGCTCTATTTTGAGCCCGGTCGCTTTTGGGCTGCCGACCAACAGGGTGTCTCGGCGCTGGACTATCGCGCGTTCTTGAACGCGCCGAAAGTCGGAACGTCTCCAGGGTCGTAACCTTCATTTTCATCATTGTCGCCATCTTTCATTCTCTATCTTCTATTCGTGTTGCTTGAGGAGATTATCGCCATGTCTCATCGCGCTCGATGGTTTGTTGCCGGGGCTATGGTTCTACTGGGGCTGAACATGAGTCCGGCTTGGGCTACGGATGCAGGGAAGCTCGTCGAAAAAGACGGGCGCTACGTGTTTGTCGAAAGTATGGATCCGGCCACCAAGCTGCTGCTACAGCGGGCGGTCAAGCAGGGCACGATTACGCAGGAAGAGTACGATCACGTGGTCAGGGAATCGCAGGAGCGTACGTATCTCTTACAGCCCAGCTTCAAAGCCTGGTACGATCGGGGTTTTAACTTCTCGATGAACGACAATGACTTCCTCCTCAAAATCCGTGGCCGGTTTGCAACGCGATATACACAGCGGTACAGGAATGATGCCTGGCGCACGACGGGAGATTCGAAAGATTTTCCTGAGCTGCTCGGTGTGTTCGGTGATTACCGTGCCAATCGATCGATCAATGATGGGTCCACATTCAATTTACGGACCGCTCGTCTGTACTTCATGGGGCATCTCTTCAACCCTGACTTGAAATACTACCTGCAATTGGCAGGGGAAACGAGTGAAAATGCGCAGGCGCCTGGCTCCATTTCGATGCTTGACGCGTATGTACTCAGCACTCATATCCCCTGGCTGAATGTGCAGGTGGGGCAGTTCAAGGTCTACTTCAATCGTTCGCAGATTAATTCGACCGCGGCGATGCAGTTTGCCAACCGCGCCCTCGCGATGGATGCTTTTGCGGCGAGCGGGCTCAACCGGCGCGACGTCGGCATCACGATCATGAATGATGAAGAAATATACCCGGTCAATTACTATTTCGGCATTTTCAATGGCGAAGGTCCTCTCGTGAATCGGTTTGCTCAATTCGGTAGCGAGGAAGCTACGGTGGGGTGTCCGGGAGGACAGACCGGTGGGAATCCATTTCCCTCTCCGGCAGGCTGTCCGGCGAATAACCGGAATCTCAACGCCAATGTCCGAACCAGCATCAACCAGCTTATGTATACGGCGCGGTTGCAGTGGAATATCTTGGGCCGGGCTGGATATGGCGAAGGTGACATTGCCTACTCCGAGACTCCGCAAATGGTGGTGGGAGGAGGTTATGCCTATAACCCGGGGCTTAATACCAGCACTGATAACGCGTTCGTCGGCATTGATCTGGCGAACCTGAATCTCAGGCGGTCGCTGGCTGTGCTGGGAAATGGGAGAATGCTCGGGCAGGGGGTTGTCGACTTTTCCACCTGGACATTGGACTATGCGTTTAAGTATCGGGGCTTCTCGTTACAGGCCGAATACTGGTTCAGAAATGTGACGCGGCATGAAAAAGGGCTCCCCTGTTTGCAGACGGCCGTGGTAGGCGGCCCGTGCACGGTCTTTGCTCCGGGACAATTTGGCAACGCTACTGGCTGGTACGTGCAATCGGGCTACTATCTGATCCCACGGAAAGTCGAAGTCGCGGCCCGCTATGCCTGGTGGGATCCGGACACCCGATCGGGAGGAGATCTCATCAAGGAGGTTGATCTGTCGTTGAACTGGTTCATCGGCGGGACCTACGATCAGCAGATCATGATGACCTATAGCAATATTGCAATGGGCCAAGGTGGCTTTGCGATTGGGCGCAGCGCGCCGTTACCTGCGGTTGGTGCTACATTCCCGTCTGGGACTGTACCGCTCGATGCGAATGCCAGAACGTTAATTGAAAACGCCGTTCGGATCCAGTATCAAATATTCTTTTAAGGAGTCCGCGCCATGCTTCGAATCATCGCTCTTATTTGTGCGCTCATTTTCGCAGGTGTGAACCAGGCCGGTGCAGAAGAGGTTACCATTGCGGCGGCATCGGATCTGAATTTCGCGTTCAAGGAACTCGTCGCTGAATATGAAAAGACCACGGGGAACCATGTGAAGCTCTCGTTGGGCTCGTCCGGGAACTTCTATGCGCAGATTCAGAACGGCGCACCGTTCGATCTGTATTTTTCGGCCGATATCGGGTATCCCAAGAAGCTGGAAGAGGCCGGACTCACGGTGCCCGGATCGCTCTATCGATACGCGGTGGGACGGATCGTGTTGTGGGCTGGCACGGCGTCGCGTCTTGATGTGTCCAAAGGGCTCGATGTCCTCCGCGAGCCTGGTATCAGGAAGATTGCGATTGCGAATCCCAAACATGCTCCGTATGGTCGCGCTGCGGTCGCGGCGATGGAATCTTTCAAGGTTTATGAATCGGTCAAAGACAAACTGATCCTGGGGGAGAATATTTCGCAAGCCGCGCAGTTCATCGAATCCGGTGCCTGCGAGATCGGGGTTATCGCGCTGTCGCTGGCCGTGGCGCCTGCCATGAGCGGGAAAGGCGTATACTGGGAAATTCCGGTTGAGGCCTATCCTCCGCTGGAGCAGGGAGCGGTGATTTTGAAACAATCCAAGAATCAGGAGGCGGCGCGGCGCTTTCTGGAATTCTTACAAGGCTCGCAGGGCCAGGACATCATGAGGCGATATGGGTTTACGTTGCCGGGGTAATGCGGTCAATGCGGCGTTAATTGTTGCACTGTTGTGTATAAGCGCCGGATGTTCCGATGCCGTCACGCTGGTCAAAGAGACAGCGACGAGCGGCGTTGTCAGCTATCTGTTTAAGGAAGAGCGCGGCGGGCCGATGGGCTCGCCCCATCGGAAAGAAGCGTTGAAGGTGATGGAGAAGAAGTGCCCGTCCGGCTATGTCGTGCTCAAGGAAGGGGAAGTACAGGGGTACGGCAGCATGTCGAGCGTGGAAGGGCAGGAGGGGGAAGTCACCGGCCGACGCTGGGGGATGCAGTTCATCTGCAAGTAGCGAAGAAGCATGCACAGACTTGCTTATCTCATGAGTGCGAGTGCGTTTCTGATTGCAGTAACGGCTGCGTCGGCAGAGGAAATGGCACAGATCCAGCCTCATCATGCTGATTCGGCTTCTCATGAAGGGTCATGCAAGGCGGCGACTCAGGATCCAGCTTCTCCTGAGGGATTAGAAAGCGTGCAGGTCGAAACTTCCGATATCGCGCGTCATGAGCAATTCTTTGAAGCCGTCTTGCAGGCGTCTGTTGTTCAGCGCATGGATCATCCCCAAGTGGACAGCATTCGTGGCTATTGTTATCGAGGCGTCTTGATCGTCGTGCGTCAGGATCTTCGCACCCCTCGTCCGACCGGCTGGGTCCAAATTAATTTCACGGTTTCGGACGTGGTTTCAGTGCAAGAGAAGATGGAAAGCTCATACCGGGCATCCGCGCTCTCTCAACTAACCGAAGAAGAGCGTATCAAGATCGTTCGCTTCCGATTGAAGCCTGAGGTGACCAGAGGACATCGTAAGGCAACTCGATTTGAGGTGACTGGTCCGGAGGGATTCATGATCGGGTTCGATCAATATAAGTAAGATGACGGTGTTCTGATCTCGTTAGTCACATTGAAGAACAGGTTCGTTCATTGCTGGCTGAGATTTTTCAGCCATCTTCGCAAGGAGGGCTCCAGATGAAGTTAAGCGCTAGGAACCAATTTACCGGAACAGTGACCCATATCACGCAGGGGCAAGCGATGGCCGAGGTTACAGTTAAAGTTGGCAATCTCGAAGTGGTGGCCGCGATTACAGAAGGCTCGGTCAAGAGCATGGGGCTCAAGGTCAATGACTCCGTCACTGTTGCCGTCAAGGCGACTGACGTCATGGTTGGTAAGTAGGCGCCTCATTGACTGTCCTACGATTGCTTCCCTGCCATGCCGCCGGTTGCAGTTGTGAGTTCGTAGGGAGGCTTGGGTCTTTGTGAACTGGATCGCCATCTGGGTCACCTTCAAATTGGCAAGCCTCACAGCTGGCGCGTTGTTGGTGATCGGATTGCCGATTGCCTATTGGCTGGCCTATTCCACCTGGCGATGGAAATTTGTCGTCGAATCGATCGTCGCGTTGCCGTTGGTCTTGCCGCCGACCGTGCTGGGTTTTTATATTCTGGTGGCCATCGGTCCACATAGCCCGATCGGCCGGTTCTATGCAGATCTTGTCGGCCATCCGCTGCCGTTCACGTTTGAAGGTCTCCTCCTTGCGTCGATCTTGTACAGCCTCCCGTTTGCCGTCCAGCCGTTTGCCACTGCCTTCGAACAGATCGATCGGAAATTGATCGAAGCCTCGTGGACCTTGGGGTTGTCGAAGGTGAAGACGTTCTTCAAACTCATTCTGCCATTGTCGACGGCGGGGCTCATTACCGGCGCGGTCTTGAGTTTTGCCCATACGTTGGGAGAGTTCGGAGTGGTGCTGATGGTGGGCGGCAATATCGAAGGAGCCACGCGCACGGTCTCGATCGATATCTATGATGAGGTGCAGGCGCTCAATTACGCCGGAGCGGCGAAGACGGCCGCGTTTCTCCTGGTCATTTCTTATCTGGTCTTGCTGCTGGTCTATGCCATGAATCGAAAGGTCTGGGCGGTATGGCCGCAGAAATAATCGTTGATGTGACGAAGACTTTTCCCGGACGAAAGTCTATTCGTGCCAGTTTCCGTTATCCGGTTGAAGCCTCGACCGTGTTGATCCTGTTTGGTCCGTCCGGGTCAGGCAAGACGACGATTCTGCGGTCGGTGGCGGGCTTGGAGTGGCCGGAGGAAGGGACGATTCAGTTTGTCTCGAGAACCTGGCTGGATACGGGCTCGCACATCAAAGTATCGCCGCAAGACCGGCATATCGGTTATATGGCGCAGGACTATGCCTTATTTCCCAATTATTCAGTCGCCGGCAACATTGCCTATGGATTGCGAGATCTTATGCCTGCCGAGCGAGCGAAGCGTGTGCAGGAACTGATGGAGCTGTTTCATCTGACGGGATTGGAGGAAGCCAAGCCGCGCGAATTGTCCGGCGGACAGCAGCAGCGAGTGGCGTTGGCCCGCGCTGTCGCGCCCCGGCCGCAGTTGCTGCTGCTGGATGAACCGCTCTCCGCGTTGGATGCGCCGACTCGCGCACAACTGCGTGGGGAGCTCAGGGGGCTGCTGAAGCAATTGGCGCTTCCCTCAATTATTGTGACGCATGATTGGGCTGAAGCGCTGACGCTGGGCGATGTCATGGCCGTGATGCATGAGGGGGCGATTCTACAGGTGGGAACACCTCAAGAAGTGTTCAGCCGGCCGGCTAATGCCGATGTCGCGCGAGTGGTCGGTGTAGAAACGGTCGTGCAGGGAAAGCTGGTCGAGGCGCGTGAAGGGCTGGCGACGGTGCGAGTGGGAGAGATTGCTCTGACTGCGGTAGTCGTCGAAAATGTCGGCTCCGATGTGTTCGTCTGTATCAGAGCGGAGGATGTGACGCTGGAACCCTCAGGCGCCGGACTGACCAGCGCGCGGAATCATCTCCGGGGAACCGTATGTGCGATAGCCTCGCTCGGAGCCCTGGCGCGGGTCACGATCGAGTGTGGGTTTCCTTTGGTCGCAGTCATTACGCGATCGGCACTCACGGAGCTTGGATTGACCGTCGGCGCAACGGTCCGAGCGTCTTTCAAAGCCGGTTCCGTGCATCTCATTTCGCGCCAATGACGGCATCGTTCTTCTCACCTTTCTGCCTTCTGTTTGATCTCCCCAGCTTCTGTGGATAAGTCTGTTCACAACGTTGCCTTTAATGCGCGATAGGCTTGAATCCACCATTCAGCTGACAACATGCCTAGTTTTTAGTCATTGAATCAGGACGTCGGCCCGCCACTAGATGTTGGGTCTTTCGGCCGACTTGTCTGGAAAATCATCTAATCCTGGGTTAAAGCCTGAAATCCTGTAGCGGCAGACGCCTATTGCTGCCATTGGCGCGGGAGTTATGCACAGGATACTCGAATTTCTGAGGAAAACACGGAGGTTTTCTCGCTTGACAGAGGCGATTCTTCCGTGTAACCATTGGTTACATTATGAAATCGAACGATCTGAAGCGGATTCGAGAGGGGTTGGGACTGACGCAGCAGCAATTGGCTGAGGCGTTGAGCACGACACGCGTGTCGGTGGCGCGGTATGAAGCCGGGATGCGCCGAATTCCCGGCATGGTGCGTGTAGCGTTAGAGCAGCTTCAGCGACGAGCGGAAATTCCCATGGCGGGAATTGTGGCGGCCGGATCTCCGATTGAGCCCGTGCCACAGTCCGATCTCATCGACGTTCCGCCGAGCATGCTGCGCGGGGGCGATACCTTTGCGCTTCGTGTGAAAGGGGAGTCGATGAAAGATGACGGTATTCTGCCCGGTGATCTGGTGATCGTGCGCAAGCAGGAGCATGCCCGCAACGGACAGACCGTCGTGGCACTGGTGAATCAGGAAGCGACGATCAAAACCTATTTCAAGAAAGAGACACATATCGAACTGCATCCGGCCAATGCGGCGATGCAGCCGATCATGGTCGGGCCGAACGATCAGTTCCATATTGAAGGACTGTTGATCGGCGTGATTCGCCATTGTGCGATTTAGTTCAACCAAGGAGGGGACCATGCTGACAAGCGGACGAATGCTGGTGACGGAGCGGTTAGTCTCTCTTGAGCGGACGATTGACTCGCTGAACGGGCAGCTTCGGGAAGTGCGATGGGAACTCGGACATGCGAAGGCGGAGCCGTTGCCGATCAGGTTGTGGCGCAATCTGGTGGGGAGCAGATCCGAACAGGAATATATGTCGACGGTTTGTAATCGCAACGTGCGCCCTAACACAAAGGTGGTGTCCCATGGTGGCTCAAGAGCGTAAGGTTGATCGTGTTGTGAGCGGGTCCTGTGCAGACTGTGGTGCGCTCGTCGATCGGCGCATGGCCTGTGTCGATGTCGCCACCCATTCGACCGTGGAGCTTTGTGCGACCTGCTGGAATGCCTATCGACAATGGCAGGTATTTAGCGCGGGCTGTTGCGGGTAACGGAGAGGGAGAGGGAAATGCCGGCGACTGCATCAAGTCTATTGCTGTTTCCTGACGGGGTGGATAATCCGCTGACGTGTCGGGAACGAACCGATGCATCCAGTGAATGGCTCCTGACGCTGCGTCATGCGCAGATCCCTTTTCAAGCTGATCACAGCTTGATGGTGTTGCATGGCCATTCGTTGGTGTTGCGACTCGGGTTGCATGCGGTTGCGGATCGTGCGTTGGCCGGAGAGCCGGTGGTGTATCTTGACGGGGCCAACACGTTCGACCCATTTGTGATCGGTCGATTGAGCAGAGCGCATCGCCAGGCTCCCCGAAAGATTCTCTCTCTGGTTCACGTCGCCCGCGCGTTTACCTGTCATCAAATGGAGCGGTTGGTGTCGGATTGCCTGGAAGAGGCGCTGGTGCGGTATCAGGCGAGAATCGCCGTTGTCTCCGGGCTGTTTGAAACGTTTTACGATGAGGCGGTACCGTCCCAGGAAGTCACGCGGCTGGCTAGTCGAATGATGCAGCACCTGCGTCGGATGGCTCAACGGGGCTATGTGCTCGTGTGTCTCTGTCCTCCGATACCGGCGGTCATGTCCTCACGTCATCGGTTCATCGACCAACTCTGCGGCCAGGCGGATCGTGTCATTCGTGTTGGCGAGGCGCAGGGCCGGGGGATCATCAGGCTTGAGGAAGAGCCGAATGGCCGAGAGGCCGGCCAGGTATGGGAGGTCGCCCGGACGGTATTGGAGTCTCGGTAATTTCATGGGACGGACACTGACGACCTTTACTCAACTGGTGCAGCAAGAGATCGCCTCCTGGCGGCGATACCGGCGCGCGTTGCGGGCGGAAGATCAGCAGGCGCTGGATGAATTGTTCGCGGTGGCGCGGCGTCATTCAGCCGCCGGAGCCTATCTAGCCCGCGATACACCGTTCGAGGTGATGGTGCTGTCGATGATGCTGGAACAACAGAAACAATAGGCTAGGGTGTCGACGGAATGATGACGAAATGATCGGAACCGGTCGATTTTGATTGATTTTAGTCGGGAAACCAATGGGTATATTGTCTTCGCGTGACGCCAGAACCTACAGAATTATTGGGGATTCTTGATGGATTGAAGGGGAGGATTGGTGGCGGTGTCCCGGATTGAACGGGAGACCCGCGGCTTATGAGGCTCATTAGGTGTTTTTACCCTATGTCACAGTGAGCCACACTGTAACACGGCAAACCCAAGCTGGGCAAGGCTTCCAGGGGATCGCGGGAGACAGGGCGTATCCTGAAGTGGTACGCTTTGTCTCCCTGTTTTTCACTCCAACCGGATACGGAACCGGAAACGAACAGGAGGGCGTCATGCGAAACTTTGTGGGTGGCGTGATCGTCGGCATCATCTTGTCCGGAACGATCGCTCTGGCGGGCAATCTCTACAATTCAAAAGGTGAGCCGGCGGAGCCGCGCGGCAGCGTTCAACAGTTCGACCGTTTCAGGGAACGCGGGCTGCAGTTGGACGTCCAGGCGCTCCGCCGGCAGGCCGATCAAGACCGGGCGGCCGGGAGGGTCCCATGCGCCAAATAGAGGATGAAGAGGAGTCACCAGAGATGAAGCGCGCCCGCGAGCTGCACGAGGCATATCATCGGCGCTTCGGAGAATGGGCGCCTTCGTTCGGGGTGGTCTATGCGAGCGAGGCCGACGAACTAGACGCGATCGAGCGGGCCATCAAGACCGGCCAGCCGATCGAAGACCAGACCCCGCCGGGTTGTGTCTCGTGATCTGTATCTAACAGGGCGGCAACGATCGGCGGGCGTTTCCTGGCGCCCGTGTCGACCTTCCTCAAATTCAGGAACTCGGACAGGAGCGGGGATGAAGAAGACTGCCTACCAGAAGTTTCTGGAACGTATTCGCGACAAGATCCAAAGCAAAGCCTGCGAGGCTATCCTGAATCAGAATGATCCGTCTCGGTTCGACCAACTGAATGCCACTCATTCTAACCCCAAGATCAAAAAGCGTCTCGACGTACTCACTTGTCTATACGGTCTGGAGCAAAAGCCAGAGAAGGAGCCTTTTGACACCTGGCTTGCCATGCTCTGGAGTGGTCAAGCTCGCGTCCCGGCACCTATATGGGCGGTTGAACATTTCGAGGATATCCAAGACACGTTTCTGTATCCCGGCGGTGAATGGGAGCTCAAGAATTGGACGCTCGACAAAGCCTTAGGGTTCAAAGCTTGGGGGAAAGGGACACCCGATGTATTGAAACGCGCAATTCATGTTCGGCATGAAGAGCTGTTCCGAGAGGTATGGGGCCTGACTTTACTCGGTTTCGCTGTCGCACCTGCTTGCAAGATGGTGGCGCAGCGCTATCAGCAAGATACGGCCGAGAAAGACCGGAAGCTATCCTACGGCAAGTGGAAATTGGGCAAAGGTGAAAAAAGCGGCCTACAGGAGTACCTTCGCAAGCGGTACACGGCCTGGCTCACATCGAATGACGAGGTGCTCAAAAAAGAAGAACGCCACTGCCTAGTCGACTTCGCCACCAGCAAAGAAAGCTTTCTTCAGCGTTATCCTGAAAGCTCCTTACCGAAAGCATCTATCGTGAATAAAGCGCGCGCGTGCTTTGAAAAAAAGCACTCTGAGCTCTGAAACGTAAAAGCTGTACCTTGAAAGGCCCTGGTCAAGGTACAGCTTTTCACTCTCCTTCCGTTCTTTCCTCTCATCGATAAAACAAGCACTTCCAGCGTTTCCCGTCTTCCTTCGTGACACGCCATGTCTTGTGGCGCATACGTGAGACTCGTTGGTCTGAACAACAACCAAGGGGGAGCGTATGGCGCAAGCAGAGATTGAGGAGCTGGTAAAGGCCCGCGTGCTTGAGGAGCGGCACATTCTCAAGGCCGGAACAGCCTACAAAATGTCGCGGCTTGGATTGCTAAAAACCTACAGAGTAGGCGCGAAATCTGGGGGCGTGCGCTTCCGAATCAGCGAAGTCTTGGCTGCGCTGGAACAACTCGGTCAGGGTACCAAGCAGGCGAAGGCGAGCTGACACGACAATGCCGAACCGGATTCTGAAGGAGTCGACTCGATCCAGTCCTAACCTCGCCGTGGTGTCTGATGCAGCCGAGCGACTGTGGGGACGGTTAATCGTGTCAGTCGACGATTTCGGCCGCTTTGACGGCGATCCGGAAGTCATCCTGGCCGTATGTTTCCAGCGCCGTCCTAAAGGATGGAGCATCGCGAGGGTGCAGAGTGCTCTTCGAGAATTGGCACAAGCGCCCTCTGCGGGGGACATGCCCTTGATCGTCAAATACGAGGTGCAGGGGCGGCCGTACATTCAGATCGCGAAAGCCGCGCTCCACATCCACCGGCGGGCCGAAAAGTCCCGATACCCTGAGCCCACCGAGGAAAATTGCGTGCCGCATGCAGTTGCGAGCAATTGCACGCAGCCGCATGCAAATGCTGCTCTTAACGTTAACGGTAACGGTAACGATAGCGGTAGTGCAGGCCTGCCCCTTCTCCCCAAGACTAGGATCTCGCAAGAGCTTCCGGAAAGCTGGACGTTCAACGAGCGGCACCAAGCTCTAGCTGCTGGCCTCGGCCTGAACGTCCACATGGAAGCCGCCAAGTTTCGAGACCATCACGCGGCCAGGGGCACGCGCTTCAAGTGTTGGGACGCGGCCTTTCGGACGTGGCTCAACAAAGCCCAGGAGTTCAAAAAATGACGACCTGTCCCCGCTGCACCACGATCTTGACGGGACCCACCTGCGCCTGTGGCTGGCGCCCAGTCTCGCCAAAACCCATCAAAGAACCGGACCGTGTTGTCGTAGAGCCGGCCCCGAATGACTATTTGCCGCGCCGGTTGGTGATGCAATGGATCCGCGGTCAAGGGTCATTGCGGGAGGCGATTGCGCGCGAAGTGCCGAAGTTTTTAGCGACCACGCCGCCCTCAAATCCAGACCGTGCGCGCGCGGAAGCCTTGTTGCGCCGGATGACGACAGGAGCGCACAGGTGAGTGGCCACGGCGAAAAACGCAGCCGGCGGCAAGATGTCGCGATCGCCGCGTTGCTCATCCATTCCACCATGCCCGCCGCCGCCACGGCCGCCGGTGTCAGTCTCGCGACGCTACGGCGTTGGCTCCGGATCCCGGAGTTTCAACGGGCTTATCAGGCGGCGCGTGAAGAGGTGGTCGAACGGGCCATCAGGCGGCTTGAAGCGCAGGCCCATGAGGCCGCCGAGACTCTTGTCAGAAACCTTCGGTCAGGCCGGCCGGCTGCGGAGATCCGGGCGGCCGTCGCTATCCTAGAGCAAGTCGCACTCAAAGCCGAACCGCAGGACGTACAGACCGACCGGACCATCAGGATCTTTGTTGGAGGGAAGCGCGATGAAATCGCTTAAAGCCAAACTCCGGCCCTACAACGACGCCCGGCCGACGCCGGTCTATGTCGAGTTTGATTCTGTCGTCATGACGGCACGCCAGGCCATCGCGGCCGCGATCGAGTCGGGCCGGATTCCATCGAATGCGTTTCTTGCCGTCCTACCCCAGGCCATCGAAGACCGGGCGCTCTGGTCCCAGATTTGCCAGGCCGAACTGGCGGAGCGCGAGCGGCGGCGCCTTGAACAGCCGCAAGAAACCCCGGCCGGAACGAATCCGGCGGGAATCACGTAATACAAACCAGGAGGTACCCGTGGCGATCGCACGAGCAACAGGCGGTTATTTGACGCAAGTCAAAGCGCAGTTAGACCGCGTTTCCAGCATCGAGGATCCGGACGTTCGAGAGGCGCAGGTCGCGCGCCTGCGGAAGGTGGCCGACGTTCTGGAACAGCATGCGGTCCAGGAAAACGCCATCTCGGTCAACGCGCATCTGAGCCAGAAGGGCCAAGAGGCGGCCCTCGCCCAATTGGCACAGGCAACCCTCCAAAAACTCGGGTTCTTGCCAAAGTCGGCCGTGGAAGCCGACGCCACCTATGGCCGGGCGGAGGCGCTGGTGTTTGCCGTGCCCGATGCGCCCCAGAGTGTCAACGAGATCGTGCAGTTTTTGCGTGAAAGCGAAATCCGCTCGTATCTTCGGGGCCTCTCGCCCGCGGAGCGCATGGCAAAATATCTCATCGCCGTCCAGCAGGACCAGGCGGAATTGGTTCGCGCCTTTCGGCTGGCGCCGGGCGAGCCGCTGATTCCCGATGACCTCCGAGAGCGGGCCACTCGGGAACGCCTCGAGGCGACGAAGCCGAAACAGTTCGGCCGGCTACAATCGCTCGAGATCGTGCGGTCACAGCTCCACGAGCTGTCCGATACCTTGGTGACCTGGCTCCGAGGCTATGGGGCAGAGATCAAATTCCCAACGCCGGCGATGAAGGCTGCACAATATCTCGTGGGCTATGGGGATGAAGTGAAATTCCCGGTGCCGACCGTGAATCCGGCCGGGAGCCGCATGTGAGGCGCCGATGAGCAACGACGACTATAAAATTTTGAACGAGCAGGAAGCCGAGCAACTAATTGACGAGGCCTATGACCGCGCATGTCTGAAGCGAGGCGTCAAACCCGTGCGGGCAGATGGAAAAGATTCCTGGGCGCAGATTCAGCACGACTTCCCCTCGATCTTCGGTAGGGACAAGTCGGCGTGATACGGCCGGCGCCTGGGTTCGTGGCCACGGGGCAGGCGCGCCAGTGGGGAGCGGGGAGCCCGGCGGGTTCTCCGCTTCCCATTTCAGGTTTCGACCGTGACGAAATTTGGGACAGTTCAACAACGTGAGGGGCGTAGTGTGCGGGAAGGAGTGGGATTTCAAGCCGTTGCGAATATCACGGACCCGCTGACCTGCGGCTTAGCAGGACCATCTGTTGCGTATAGCTCAGTGTCCGGATCCGCAAGTCCATAGTCCCGAGTTGTTGACCTGGCCACTTCCCTTCGCTAGGCTTCCTGCGCTTCCGTGCAAATACCCAAAACAATCGATCCGTAAACTTGGCCTCACGCTTGATCGATGCATGACAACTGAGAGTAAGTTTCCTGATTTCTATTATATTCAGGAGCGGGGAGCCTGATAACATGCCAACTGAAGAAGAACAACACTTAGCCGTAGTCGAAGAGAAAGTTCGTCAGCTGCTTAGCCTCGCCGATCAGATTCTTTCTGTCAGAGAACACATAAATCAGGAACTGGCTCGACAATACGAGCGTTTCAGCGCCACGCTTCGTAGCAGAGTGCTTATAGGATTGTCCCTCAAAACTCTAGATTCCTTTGATCGGTTGGTTGTTGATGCACGGCAAGTTCGAGCCGAATGTTCCCACCATCTTAAAACCATGACCGAAGGCTTTATTTATTCGCATTGGGTTACGCGTGACAGCGGTGAGGGAAGGGCAAGACTCATGTGCGCCGAAGGTTACAGGTCCCGGGCCAGCTATCACAAGTCTCTGGGTGAAGAAGGCCACGCTGAACAATGGAGGCAGTTGCAATACAGGACCATTGAAGGGATTCGAGCAGAATGGAATACTTTTACAAAGACGAAGATAAAGGACATAGCACGCCAGGCTGGAGTTGAGGGCCATTACCATCAGGTCTATAAAATGGCTTGCGAGGCCGCTCATATGGGGGATCTTATGGTCTATATGCCGCCTCAGCCTCAAGAACCCGGGCTTCGATTTGCAGACCTATCGCTCTTCAAGACCTACATATGCCTGAAGTTTGGGACTATCTTGGCTTGTGATTTCCTGCATGATGCATCCGACTCACTTACTATGAACCTTAATCAAGAACTTGACGGGCTTCGAGGGCGATGGAGCTTGATAGTTGCGCTCGCACCGCGGACAAGCGAGTCGCGTTGAGGACAAGGCAATCTTGAATCGGTGTCATGAAGATATACCTAGACACTAAAGACGTGATCGACGTTTTCCAGAACGGTCATCCGTGCTCAGCTTCTGTATTTCGCAGGTATTTATCAGCGGGTGGTCATGAATTAGTCCTCTCTTCTTACACTATTTTTGAAATAGCTGCGCCACTGCTTCATCCCTCAGTTCATGGAAATGTAATGAATCTCCTGAATGAGTTGGAGAAGTTGCCGATCTTATATGTGCATCCAGACGTGCGGGGATTGGAGCTGAAGGAGGCCCTTCATGCCTTTTCTTCCAAAGGTGAATATCAACCCGTCATTCCGTTTGTAAAGCGCTTTGATCAGACCTTGGACTTAGGTGCTAAGCCAGCAACTCCACAATCCATGAATTACTCATTGGCCGGAATAGTGTGGGACCTTTACACAGCCGGCATACTGAAGGGGCTAGAGACCTTTGCCAAGCCTATGAAGGCTCTGATTTCAAAAGATAGGAATATCGGAAAACCGCCTAGCCTTGAATCACATTTTGCGAAGATCATTGAGCGGAACCTTCGCGACGATGGACTCTCATGCTCAGACGTGAAGAGTTTCGCCAATTGGATATACAAAAACCCTCACAGATGTCCTGGTATTAGACTTTCCTATCAGGTATGGCATCAAATTGTGAAAAATAGAACTGATGCTTTAGAAGATTCCGATATGGCAGATCACCAGCATTTGATCTGCCTTCCCTATGTGGACCGGATAACGTTGGACAGAAGGATGCATGGATACGTATTGCAGGCTGCAAAAAAAATAGGTGTCGATACAGAAGGAATGTTTCGATCGATTGGGGAAATGTGGAAACAAGAAACGGAATAGGGGGAGGGGTTCGACGGCTTTAGGATGAAACCGACTCTAAATTTGGACCGAAGAAACTATTAGATCCACCCATCGTCTTGAAATATCTGAAAACCAATACGTATTTTCATTGCCCTCGAACTTGACCCGCGGCTTGGCTGGACTTATCTTGCTTTTTCGCTACGGCCACAGCCTCCAAGTAGCTCATGCAAAATAGACTGTTCACGAGAAGATCAATAGCGCGAGCGCAAAGCCGCCTGCTTTGTGTAGATTTTTTAAGCGAGCTTCGCGATAGGCTTTGGCGTAGCTTCGGTCGTAATCAGCGCTCTGGAGGGATTGTATATTGGAGCAACACGAAATAATGCACCAACAGCTGCAAGAAGTAGGACCTAATCTTCGCTCTCTTTAGTAGAGTCGTTATCCTCCGCGACAATAACGCCGGCAAGAAACTTTTTATACTTCTCCTGCAGGTATTTCAAAGCGGTCTCATCATCTACCTGATGCTCCAACTTTTCCTGAAAGAACTGGAGCCGCGCTTTATTTTCGTCGATTATCTGGCCCCAAGTCTTGATCCCGACGGTCATATTGTTTTTCCGGTTAATAACGCCGTCTTTGTCCATCCGATAATCGGCATACTGATCGATATCATCTGAGATGACCCAGAATGTCCATTTTACGCCCCCTACAGTCCTGAAGCGTTCATCCTTGGCCACGGAGATCGCATACTTTTCGATCTGTGTTACCTCCTCATCACCGATCTTTACATTTGGCCGCTTGAGTTCAACAATTAAATGCTCCAGCTCATTGGACCGATGCCGTCGAAGTGCTCTGGACATCATCAAGTCGATGATGCCGCGTTCCTGGCTGATATGCTTTACCGGCTCATCTATCACGATATCATCGCAGAGCAACTGACGGTGTTTCTCTAGCACCGCAGTCAGACTTTTATCACTAACGGACAGGTTGTACTCTTCGCCAAACATCCAAGTAGACTCTTCCAGCATTTTGTGGAGCTGTGAACGCTCCTTCAATCGATTCTTCATCTCCTTGTCAAAAAGAATCATTTCGAGAGCAGATAGGAACTTCAAACGGTCTCCGACGGTTTTTGCTGCACTGATGATGGATGAGAGAGAAGCTTCTTGTAGTAAAGTGGCTAACTCTTCTTGCTTGCGCTTGGGGAGTCCAAGGACCTCGTTCATTATGATCTGTAGCTCTTCAGGGCTCTTCTCAATAGCTGTGCGGAGCATGCGTAAGTCGAAGGCTCTCTTTTTGGGAGGACCAGACTGAAAGTCAGGTAGATAATCACTCGCGGTGACGGCGACGATTTCAAATACCTGACGCTCCGCCTCCTCAAGGGGAGACATTGGCTCACCTTGATAGGGATAAATCTCTTCTGCTTTCCAATCTTCAACTACAGCCCGAGCTCGGGCTGCCTGTCGCTCACGGAAATAGTCCTTAATCGCCTGGTACGCTTGATCTATGCATTTGCTCAATAACGGATCCATTTCAGCCAGGTCTAAGCGGTCCTGCTGATGAAGTTCTGTGAAATATGGTGATTTCAGGTAAGCAGAGAAAAGAAACCCGCCAACGTGGAAGCGCGTCGGTACCTTAGATAACGGGAAGCCCTTCTCTGTACACAAATACAAAGAGCGGCTGGTGATTCTTCGCCACTGAATGATTTCAAGTTCAACAGGGTATTTCTCGTCTTTTATTCCGATACTTCGCAGTGGTGTGTTATGGGTGCTCTCGATCGCTGAACTGGGGTTGATGTGGATACCCTCATAGAAAATTGAGGCATCTCTATAGTTCTTAAGATATAGAGCGAATGTTTCACAGAGTTCTTGGACGGCATTCTCTGGCTCTAAAGAAGTGAATTCATGGTTTAACTCCGAAAGTTCCACTTCTACCCCCGGTGTCCCACCTGGAATATCTGATTCCGGAGATATGCGAACTTCCCGCAAATTATCTTCAATCATAGTGATATCGTATCTGCGAACCACTCCATCAGCAGACCGATATCGCACCTTCCAAATTGCGACGCGCCCGATGGCTAACGCTTTAAAGCGGCCGCGCCCTTCACAGCCATGTAGCATTCTTTTTTTTGATTTGGTGTAGCTTTCTTGCTTCTTCCAAGATCCACCGAGTCTTGTGAAAAGCTGTGGTGCTTCTTCGAACGGAATGCCTGTTCCGTTGTCAGTGATCACAACTTTGTTCATGCCACCGAGTTCGCTATATTCCAGTCTGACATTTACCTGTGTCGCATCTGCATCGAGCCCATTCCATATTAATTCAGCAACGGCAGCTACTGGTTTGGCCTTTGACTGCTTCTCCAAGAAGTCGGCCTGTACTTCGATTGGGTAGCTTTGTTGATTCATAGTCCGCTCTTGCCCGCTATCTTCTGTTGAAGGTGATCTTTATCAATTTTCGTTCGCTTGGGCCCTCCACTTTTACGAGGGAGCCTTGACTGCAACTCAAGAGGAGTTTTAATGGCGAGAGATCGCGAGATTTCCTTCTTGGCCTCATGTGTTCCATCGAGACGACCGCAAAGATAACCGATTATCTGTTTTAGCGTTCTAGCTGTATCGGAATTCGTCTCGCGCGCTGTTTCTTCAAAAATTCGTCCTAGCGGCTTTCCAATAAGAGATACGTCGGAGAAGTCCAGCTCTTTGTCTATTTCGTGAGAAAATTCATTCCGCACTTTATTGAGAGAGCGAAGAGACGAGATGAGGGGACTAGGGAGAACGCCGAGCGCTTCAACTATAATAAGCTTTTGATGAAAAGTGAGGCGGGCAGTGTTGTTAATCAGTTCCCCACCTGGAATGCCAATTCTAATGAAATTTTCCAATAGCGCTTCTGAATACAAATGTGCACGCAAAAGCATCATTACCGGGTCCTTCTGATTCCCGACTGATTTCAGAAAGCGGAAGAAACTGGCGAATTGTACCTTTGCTTTTTTCTCTCTCATCTTAGAATCAAGCTAACTATTACTTGCTCTTGGGCAATATCCCCTTCCGCTCCAGCTCCTGGATCCGGCCCTCTGCCAGCTCGATCAAGAAGTCCTTCACGGTCTTGCCTTCATGGGCGGCCGCCATCTTCACCCGGCGCATGAGATCGCGGGGAATGTCTCGGAAGTTCCAGGCGCCCGTACCTTCTGGGGGAGTTCGTGTCATGGGGCGAAACCCTACCAGAGCGATCCGTATGCGTCAAATAGCACTTGACTTATTTAACTATCAGATGATATCTATGATATTCATCAGGAAAGGGGGTGAGGATCAGTGGCTATGACGAAGTTGTTGGTGCATTTGCCCGAGGCGCTCAAGGCGAAACTCGACGCCAAGCGGACCGAGGGCTACACGGCGAGCGGGTTCATTCGAAGCCTGCTTGAGCGGGAACTCAATCAACCGGCCGCCAAGAGCGGTCAGAAAGGACGGTGAGCCATGACGGTTGAAGCGTTGAAGGAACAGAACCGCCGGCTTCGGTGCCAGCTGCGAGATACGAAAGATGCCTTGCGGGATGCCGAAGACAGCTTGGCGTGGGTTGCCGAGCAGCTGAAGACTCGGGCAGCCAGCACGAAGCGGGAGGGCTAGGCGATGGCACGAGCTGGACGAAAAGACCGCGGGCTCTACAGCAAACGGGACACGGCCGGGAAGGTGCTCTGGTATGTCCGGCTCTATCACGACGGCCGGGATCGGCGGTTCGGGAGTTTTCCGACCAAAACCAAAGCGCGGGAGTTCTATGAAAAAGCCAAGCTGGAGCAAGCGGAGGGGCGGTTCTTTCCCGAGCGATACCAGCAAGGCGGCTATGCCAAGTTGGCGGACGTGATCGAAAGCCACCTGGCGACTTTCACGGGCCGATCGAAGCGTGATGAGGAGCGGTACAAGAAGAAGTGGAAGGAGCTGTTTCCAGAGGCTAGGCTGAACGCCCTGACGCCGGCGGCCCTGGAGCAGGCACGCGGGCTGCTGATGGAGGGGCGCGCGATCGGAACTGTAAACCACTACTTCAAGTTTTTGAGGAGGGTTTTGAACAAAGCGGTCCGGGATGGGCAGCTCGCGAGTAACCCGGTTAGCCGGATGAAACTGTTCAAGGAGTCGGCCGGCAAGACGCGCTTTCTCTCCATGGAGGAAGAAGCGACGCTCTGTCAAAAGCTGGGTGCCCCCTATGCGGCCTGGGTTCGGCTGGCGATCCTGACTGGCATGCGACAGCTGGAGCAGTTCAGCTTGCGGTGGGAACACGTCGATATGCAGCGCGGAGTTCTGACCCTGCCAACCACGAAAGCGGGTGGGGTGCAATACGTTCGGTTGAATGCAGAAGCGAAGGCGCTCTTGCAGAGCCTCATTCCTGGGAATAAGTCGGTGTGGGTATTTCCGAGCGAGAACCCGGCGACCCATGCGGACCCGCGGAACTTCTACCGGCGGCATTATCTGCCGACGGTCAAGGAGCTCGGGTTGATGGGTGTCACGTGGCACACGTTGCGCCATACTTTCGCGAGCCGGTTGGCCATGGCGGGCGTGACGGAAGGCACGATCGCCAGCTTGCTTCGGCACAGCGGCACGGCGCTGGTACGACGCTACGCGCATCTAAGCCCCTCGTACTTGCAAGAGGCGATCGAGAAGGTTTCACAGTTCGGGAAGCTGGAGGCTGTGAAGGAGCCAGCGAAGCCAGAGAGGAAGCAGGAACCGGAACGAGTGGACACGGCGGAGTCGATTGAGGCGCCGGAAGTCCTTAGTTCTGTTTCAACCGGACCTGGAACCGGAAAAGCTGGCGAGGAGATCGAGGGCCGATGAACAGCCGACTCATAAGCTACGGAACCGCTGAGGTTTTTTGGTGGCGGTGTCCCGGATTGAACGGGAGACCCGCGGCTTATGAGTCCGCTGCTCTACCAACTGAGCTACACCGCCACTTGGTTGTATTTGCTGAAGAAATACGGAGAGATGATAGCCGAAGCACGGTGGAAATGTCTACCTATGGAAGGGGCTGAAAGCACAGGGAGATTGAACCGTAAAACGCCGGCGAGGAGCGTCGCACCCTCCTCTTGAGGTAACCATACTGGGGAATGCGCAATTCCAATGCGTTCGGTATTCTTTCAATGTTGGTGTTTTTGACAGATCCGCACGCAATGTAAAGGAGTTGAGGATGGAAGCACAGGTAGACGGGCAGGAGCATCGTTCACAGATTCAGGTAAATCAATTGGCTCCGGAGTTTCTCCGACGGCTCACCTCGCGAGAATTGATGGACGCATTGATGGCTGCAGATATGCCAATGGGGGGAACCAACGAACAGCGGATCGAACGGCTGTTGTCCGTGATGCAGCCGCAGGATCTGAGGTCATTTTTTCCTCAGCATGTGCTGGATCGAGTGTCGCCCGCAGTGGACGTCTCAATCTGAAAGCGTGGCGTGATTCTCTCCGGGGCAATGTGAGGTGAGGATGCCGTTCAGCCGCCGGCAAGCACCGGGCGAAATCCGGCGTCTGTTAATACGCGTGCGATCAGTTCTCGCTGGTCACCCTGAATCTCGATCCGTCCTTCTTTAACGGTCCCACCGGCTCCGCAGGCTGTCTGAATGCTCTTTGCGAGCCGTTCCTTTTCAGCTTGGCTGATTCCGACAAAGCCTGTCACCACGGTGACGGTCTTTCCCCCTCGATGAGCGGTCTGTCTGATGATATCCACTCGGCCGCGGTTCTTTTTCGCCACCGGCACTGTATGGGTGGCTGAGGGTTGCTCAGCCGTGGTCGGTGGGAGGGTGATCTTCCCCAACGCTGCAAATGGACTCTTCCATTGGATTGGTTCTCCGTCCGTGGGGATGCGCTTTTTGTCTTTCATAGTGTCTATTCAGCATGGTCCTTCGTCAGCACGGTGATTGCTGGCTGGAGGGATTGCGTGGGATTGTAAATCCAGGTTGCGGGGGAAGCAATGGAAGGGCGATAGCCCGGTCAGTGTCATTGAAGGGCGTGGATAAACTGTTGGAGCAAGGCGTCTTGATCGGATTCGAGCTGTTCACGGGAGCGCGGCGAGACAAGTTGTATCGTCTCACGCAGCCAGGTATCGCTCCAGATCGACACGCGCGGGTTGCGTGTGAGCTGAGTTTGTTCGACAAGGTAGAGGCCTGACTCATAGAGAACTTTTCCGGGACAGCGGTCATCCACAGGTTGCTGACTCAATTCTACGCCGAGGATGAGTTGGCCCTTGTGATGCTGGCCGGGGGAGAGGGCAAGTCCGGCATTGTTGAATTGTTGCAGGGCCCGGGTCGTGAGCGCGTGGCTGAATCGCCCAGCCAATACGGAGATTCGAAGCTGATCGACGCGCAGTGCGTTCAATGTGGAGTCACTGTGAAGGGCTTCCGGAGCAGTTATAGCGGAGTCCGGATGGGAAGTGTCTGGATTCTTTGCTGCGGGGGCAGTTCCGGGTAATGGGGAGCGTGATCCGTCATTTGCTGCCCGGTAGTCTGTGATGAACTGGTTGATAAATTCTTCAAGGTCGCGCTCAAAGTCGGCGATTGTGACAGACTTCCGTACTTGAGTGCCTGTGTGGGCGAGCCAGGTGACATTGTCCATGATGACTGAGTTTCTCGGGATGAGGACTGGTTCCGTGAGTGCGAGCGATGGGGCATAGAGGAGATGTCCCGGGCAGTCGCTTCTCAATGGTTGAGGGTCGAGTGTCAACGTGAGTGTGGCGATGGATGGCATGGGTGGGCTATCTGATCGGAGGGGAGGAAGACCGGCTTTGGCAAAGAGCGCTGTAGCGAGCTGGACTAACTGAGATGTGAATTGAGGCGGTGCGGAGATGGCAAACCGTACCCGATTCAGATCAAGTCCTTCAGTGGTTTGAACATAGGGCGAGCTGGCGGCGATTCCTCTGTCAGGAAGAAGGAAAACGACCAGGGCGAAGGGGAGAGCGAGCCAATGGAGGAAGGTACGCATTGTGGAGGAAAGCCTATCATGCGTGCGACCTGAGGCCTAGGAAAACTCTGCGAGTGAAAGGGGCGCGCCCCGCTGCTACTCACCTATCTGCAGGCGAATGAGATGAGCTTGAGAGTTGAGCAGCCCGGTCAGTCCGTCGAGGTGTTGGGTGGAGCCGCAGTGGGCAGCACCGTTCCACACTCCATACAGACCACACGGCCTGAGTTCTTCCCATCGGGCGTCCGTTCATCCTCGATCATGCGGCTGTGTGTGCAGGGAAGTTTGACTGGCGGTTCTTGATTGCTGGACGAAGGACCGGCCTCCTTAGCCCTCATGGCAGACCTCCCGAAAATGATGGAAATAGTGTAGCTGGTTACAGAGGAAGAGCCTAGGGCCGGGTGGCCGTAGTTCTGTTCCAAGACACAAGGAAGCAGTTGATCGAGGCGAACCAGAAGGATGTGATGTGGTGTGTGTTGCGCTAAGCCTGAACTTTATTCAGGTAGGTCAGGTTGCGGCTGGATGAATGGTGGCGAGCTCGATTTGTACGGCATTGGTGCCATCGCCCATCAAGATTTGTCCATCCTGGATGGAGCAATGGAGATCCATGCTGCGTTGCGCGAGCTGAGCCAGGGCCCGGCTTCTGTCCTGCGGGATGTTGATGACGGTCAAATTCGTGCAGCGAGAGAGGGTAGTGCTGGTCTTCTCCCACCACCGATCGGCTCCTCTTCCACCGTAGGAATAGACGACGACCCGAGTTGCGCGACCACAGGCCTGTCGTATGAGCTTTTCATCGGGCTCACCCACCTCAATCCAGAGATCAATCGCACCGGTGAGATCTTTTTGCCACAGCGCCGGCTCGTCTTCCGTGCCGATGCCGCGGCCGAACAGGAGGGCGTCGTGTGCATGTAGTGCGAAAGCCAGCAGTCTCACCATCATGCGCTCATCGGTCTCAGACGGATGACGCGCCAGCATGACGGCATGATCCTCATAGTAGTGCCGCTCCATGTCGGCGATATGCAGCGTGGCTTTGAAAATCGTCGCATTGGGAGCCATAGCGTGGTCGAGCTTTCTGAGGGATGAAGGGGTGTCAATCAAGCGCCGGGTCAGGCTGATTCGATGGCGTTGTCACGTCCGTTCCACGATGTACATCAATTCCAGCCGCTCGCGTGCCCAGGGTGTCTTGCGCAGAAACGTGAGGCTGGATTTGATGCTGGGGTTGTTGAGGAAGCAGCGCACCGGGAGCCGCCGGCCTAACTCTTCCCACCCGTGGCGCTCGACCAGTTGGGTGACGATCATTTCCAGCGTGATCCCATGCAATGGATCGCGCGGATGAGACTTGGGCGGCGGCTGATCCATGATCGGGGTTAGACATTGAACCGGAAGTGCATGACGTCGCCGTTTTGGACGACGTACTCCTTGCCTTCCAGCCGCATCTTGCCTTTCTCCTTCGCGCCCGCTTCGCCTTTGCAGGCGATAAAGTCGTCGTAACTGATTACTTCGGCGCGAATAAATCCCTTTTCAAAGTCGCCGTGGATGACACCGGCGGCCTGCGGGGCGGTATCGCCGACATGAATGGTCCAGGCGCGGACTTCTTTGACGCCGGCCGTAAAGTAGGTCTGTAAGCCCAACAATTGATAAGCGGCGCGAATCAGGCGGTTGAGCCCCGGTTCCGTCATGCCGGTGTCGGCGAGAAACTCTTTCTTTTCTTCATCCGAGAGCACGGCGATCTCCGATTCCAATGCGGCGCAAATGGCCACGACCGGCGCGCCTTCTTTCGCGGCATATTCCTCCACGCGGGTCAGGAGGGGATTGTTCGTGAATCCTTTTTCAGAGACGTTGGCCACGTACATCACAGGCTTCATCGTGAGCAGGCAGAGCGGCTTCAATAAAGCGCGTTGAGCCGGGTCCAATTTCATCGTACGCGCGGGTTTGCCTTCATTCAGACAGGCAGCGACCTGCACCAACAGCTCGCCGAGCTTTGCGGCGTCTTTCTCACCGGCGCGGACGGCTTTCAGATTTTTTTCCTGAGCTTTTTCCACGGTGGTGAGATCAGCGAGGGCCAGCTCAGTCACGATCGTTCCAATGTCGGACAACGGATCGACCTTGCCCGACACGTGAATGACATTATCGTCTTCGAAGCAGCGCACGACATTCACAATCCCGTCGGTCTCCCGAATCGTGGCCAGAAATTGGTTACCCAACCCTTCGCCCTTGGAGGCGCCAGCCACCAGTCCGGCAATATCCACAAACTCGGTCGTGGCATATTGCATCCGTTGTGGCTTGACGATGTCGGCCAGTGCCTGCATGCGCGTATCCGGCACTTCCACGATGCCGATATTCGGCTCGATCGTACAGAACGGATAATTCTCCGCCGCGATACCCGACTTGGTCAGTGCGTTGAATAAGGTAGACTTGCCCACATTGGGCAGCCCGACGATTCCACATTTCACACTCATGACAACCCCTTCATAGTCATTGCAATAGTCGATAAGCTCTGCCGGTGTCTCTGCGATGGGAGAGACGGAGCCGTCAATGAAAACCGGTCGCGCATTCTACGTGGTCAGGGGCGGTTTGGTCCACCCCTCTAGGCGGCAGCGCGGGGCAAGATCACGAAGGCTGGATCGAGCGGCGTTAATAAGCGGCCAGAATCAGTTTCACGAGGCCGGAGATGTCCTTGACGCCGGCAGACGGTGAGACGTTGTTGGTGAGGCGGTTATAACCGGCTTCCAGAGATAAGAGAGTGGCCCAGGCTCGCGAGCGTTGAAGGTCCCAGGCGAGGATGCCCTTTCCGCCGATTTGTTGCGTATCGATGAGCCCATCGTTTGAGCGGGTGCTGGCGTAGTTGCCTGTCGCACTCAGCCACACACACTGATTGTGCCGGTATTGCATTGCTACGGAGGCAGATGGCGAGTCGATTCGGGTACCCGACCAGTCCTGAATTTCCTCCCGGTATCCCAACATAGGGGAGATGGTCAGGGTATTCAACGGGCGAATGGCAGCAGTAAGCGTTTGTACGCGAACGGTACTCTCCGCTCCACCCCGTTGCAGATCGCTCCCTAGAATGTACGCGGAGGTGAGACGGGCATTCCAGGCTGTACCGGCATAGGCCAGGGCCCCTTCAAGCGTATGGGTATGATTTCGTTGAGGCGCCACTCCAAGGGGTTCCACGGAACTGCTGATACCCGTGTTCGAATAGGTGAGCATGAGCTCAGGCAAACCGGGGCTCTTCCAGGCGAGTCCCAATCGGCCGTAGGTTTGTCCCAGCCTCATGCGGGTCGTGTCGCCGGTCACATTATTCCATTGTTGTCCAATGGCGCTCCGTAGCGTCGTCTGTCCGGACTTCCATTCTCCCCAGACCTCCCGCATCGCCAGATCAGGCCCATTCAGGAAGGCTTGGCCAGCTGAGCGATAGAGCGCGCCGTATCGTACTGATCCTGCCGTGCCGGTGATGCCGAGACGCAGCATCTGACTGGCTGTGTCTTCCCGAGTGTCACCGGGGATTTTGTTCTGCAGCCAGGTCGCCCCGCCCTCACCTTTAGCCATTTCCGCTTCTGTCACAAGCAGGCCGTTGAGCAGGTTGATCGAGGAGAGCAGTCCGTGCGCGCGGGGTTGTTCCGTTTCCGGCGTCAGATTCTGTAACCGTGTGGGAATCACCGTGGGCGGAGGAGCAAAGTATGTCGATGTCAGGCTGGTTTGATAGAGCGCAGGGGAGGTAGGGCTGAGATCGGTCTGAGGCGTTGGATCAGAAAACAGCGCGCTCCATTTCGCAAGGGTTTGGTCTGGCATCGACGCCTCTCCACCCCACACGAGTGAGGCGGGCAGTATAAATGTGAGTATGAGGCTCCAGAGCAGACGCATGATTCCCGCACGTCAGTTGGGGGTTCGCTATTGTTAAATGTAGCACTTGAAAAAATATCGTAAACCAATGGATAGGATGGCCTGTTGAGCTGCTCTGCCTAATGGGGGAAGCCTGATAAGTATTTGTGGACGATCGAGAATAATATCCAATATGTCGTAGCGTTATATGAATTGATGGAATCGTAGGCTGGCCATCGCAACGTTGGGTAAGGGGAGCTAGAAAGGTGATGTTCGGGCCCTGAGGATCGGGCATGAAAAAGGAAGATAAGGAAAGTGAGGATGAGGTGCTCCGCTGAGTCCCCCTCGTCAGACTCTGAGTCAGGCCGGGATTTAGCAGATGCTAGTGAGGCGTGTAGCTGGTGTTCTGTCTTGCAACAAGTAGTTGGCTGAAGAGACGATGGGCTGGCTCAGAACTATTATCCAGACCGTAGCAGGTCTCTCAAGTTGATTCTTTGCCGCACTTCGTTGTCCGGCAGCTCTATCCCATAGCAGCCCAGATCTTCTGAGCATTCTCGCCGGTGAACGTCATGTCGTCTTGTGCGGACGAGCTACGCTCAAAATAGAGATGCAGCAATCCTCCGCCAAAGTGGGCCTCGCGGACGAGATCCAGATTAATTGCGACTTCACCGGCACGTTCCTCGTCCTTCACTTTAACAAACCGCATGATGATTCCCTCCTGGTTTTGGTCTGGTGATGGGGGATTGGCGCAACTGATGTACCCATCACGATGAAAAGGCCACCGTAAGGTAAGTGGAAGCGCAAGAATGGTCAAGTCAGTGTTTTTATCCATGGCCTGGTGGGTTCCGGCACCGGTCAAAAGAATGGGGTGTCCGAGCTGGGCAATGGAGCATACGTGCTGAAGACGGACGAGAAGCGAGGCTGCATGCGTTGGTAGAAAGTATTTTCGGAACCCCGTGCTAGAGCAGGCCGCGTTCGATTTCGTGCAGATAGAGAAAATCCGGCGCTTTGACTCCCGCCTTCTTTCTGATCTCGACCAGCTCAGGGGACTCGAAGAAACGACGAGCCTGATCTAAGGAGGACCACTCTGAAAAGTGCACGATGCGGTTAGCGTCGGTGTCATATCGCAGAAGCTGATAGCTGATTTCTCCGGCAGTCTTTCTGATGCCGCCCGCCTGGTCGAAAATAGTTTTCCAGGCCTGGTAGGCCTCGACTTCATGAATGATCAATACGTACGGCATGTGAACTCCAATGGCAAAGAGTCGGGTCAGGTGACAGAGATGCCGGACGTGTTCTGTCTCCTGCATATATGGAAGAGTATGTATCACACGAATGATGTCCGAGAGGCGGATTCCATCGTGGCGCTGTTCGGCTGTGAAAGAGCACCGTATGCCAGCGTTGCAGATGCGCCGCTTGCATGACCCTCCCTGCAATTGGACTAGTTGGTGCGTTTCAGCAGGGCTGCGAGGCGTGCGAAAGGCGTGAAGGGCGACGGTTGGTCTTGCTGCCGGTCTGGTATGGCTTCCCCGGGTGCATCAACGGCTTGATACCGCTGATGTTCATTGTCGTGGCAATAGAGGCAGAGTAATTCCCAGTTACTTCCGTCGGGCGGATTATTCTGATGGTTGTGGTCCTTATGATGGACTGTGAGCTGGCTCAGTTTCTTGCCGTCAAATTCGCGCCCGCAGTGGGCGCAGATCCAGGGAAACATTTTGAGTGCCTGCTCGCGAGGGGTCAGTTTCCGTTGAGGCGGGTTGCCCGGTACCATGCGAGCCTCGAAGTGAACAGCAACTTGATACGAATCTATTCTACAGCAAGGCGCGAGCGAAATCCCGTCTCTGTTGCGTCAGGTGCGGCATAATCCGGTCGCTCCGAGTAGTTGGATGAATGGCGCGAAGAGGGGGGAGATGCCGACTTGCTTTGCACCGGAGCATGGCCTTCTGGCGTAGAACCCTCTCCGGTATGCCTAAGCAATCGCCTGTTTGATGGTGAAGATTCCTACCCCTCTTGTGATGATGATCTGTCCTGCTCGACTTAAGCGACCGACTTCCTGAAAGAACTCGTTCCAGGTGAATTCAGGGTAACGCGCAACCAAAGCCTCGAACTCGTATTCCGCTGAGCCTTCAAGGAATTCAAGTATCCGACCGGTAATGGGTCTTTGCTGTGCCATCGCGATGTCTCCTTATGAATCTGTCATCTTCGGCGAACGTATATCTGGATGAGCCTGTTCTCTCGCATCAGCATGGTCAGGTTTCTTCATCTCCGGGTAATTCTTCTGTGCGTCGAAGATCTGTGCAGAAAACAGGGCGCATCAGTATTTCATGAAAGCCTACACGTGCTGCTGGCGTTCGGGCGGCGGAGACTGGAGAATCAATCGCGTGAGAAAGGAACCGGACGCGCGACGGATAAGACAGTCGGCGAGGCGGAAACGTCGTATGAACATACTGTGCTCGGAGACAGACGAGGTCAAGTGCTATGTTTGGCGCTCCCATTGGGACGGGGATTATGGTACCGTTCGCCGGCCTGTTCTCCGGCTGGATCAGTCATGGACGGTTTGTGTGCTGCCTCATCCCGCAGCCTGGATGGACTCGGGTGAGAGTGAGCGGCGTCCGGTCGCTGTCGAAATGTGCACGACGAAATGGATAGGGAGCCGGTTTCAGTTGCCTTCTCGGAAGGGTAAAATATTTTCCTTCCCGAGGAATTACCTCCTTTTCAGACTCCGTGCGATAAAGTACAATGGCTGCGTTTCGGCTCCGCTTTCCGCAGCCGACGTTTCTAACCCTACATGTACGTGTGAAGAGGGCGGTGAACGATGAGAACGAGCTATGACTAAACTATCCGGGGATTCCATCAGTTCTCAGTCTGAATCGGAGACCATTCAATGGGCTACCGCGATCCCGTTCTTTCTTGTTCATCTGATGGGTCTGTGGGCGATCCAGACCGGAATCAGTATTGAAATGGTTGTGTTGGCAATTGCCAGCTATTACCTGAGGATGTTGGCCATCACCGCAGGGTATCACCGCTACTTTTCCCACCGCTCCTACAAGACCGGCCGGGTTTTTCAGTTTCTCTTGGCCGTGTGTGCCATGACGTCGGCGCAGAAGGGGGTGCTGTGGTGGGCCGCCCACCATCGGCATCACCACAAACACTCCGACCAGGAAAAAGATCGCCACTCTCCCGTGCAGCGGGGGTTCTGGTACTCCCATGTAGGATGGCTCTTGACCAACGAATATGATCGGACCGAGTTCGCCGTCGTGAAGGACCTGGTCAAATATCCGGAGCTGCGCCTCCTTAACCGGTTTCACTATGTGCCGCCGTTCTTGTATGCGCTGCTGATCTTTATGGTGTGGGGGTTCCCGGGGCTCATCTGGGGATTCTTCATTTCCACAACCGTCCTCTATCATTGCACCTTCTTTATCAACTCGCTGACCCATATCGTTGGACGCGTGCGATACGACTCCCGCGATGGAAGCCGGAATAGCTTCATCCTGGCTATCCTCTGTTGCGGGGAAGGCTGGCACAACAACCATCACTACTATCAGTCATCGGTCAATCAGGGATGGCGCTGGTGGGAGATAGACTTTTCCTATTATCTCTTGATCCTGCTCTCCTGGTTTCGGATTGTGTGGGATCTCAGAACCCCCCCTGATCACATCAAGGCCAAGATCTACGCTCCCGGTAACTAGTGACTCTGGGGCAGTTCAGTCGCTCGGGCAATCTTCTTGTGCCCTCATCCAATGTTTCACTGGCTTCAGGTGAGTCCGTACCCGTGTGACGTGTGCGCAGCTATCCAGCCATGAGGCGGGAAGAAAGAGGAGCCTCGATATGAGCCCACAGCACACTGTTCAAGAATTACTCGAGCGGGCCCACGTGCACCTTGGCGGGTCGCAGCCCGGGGATATCCTGGTCCATGATGATCGATTCTATAAGCGCGTCCTGACTGAGGGGTCGCTTGGACTCGGAGAGTCCTACATGGATGGCTGGTGGGATGCCAATCGACTGGACGAGTTCTTTTTTCAAGTTGACTCTGCCGAACTCGACAAAGCCGTGCACGATAAGTATCTCCTTCTGAACACGTTCAAGGCCCGCCTGTTCAACATGCAGGATAAGGATCGCTCGAAACGGGTTGCGCAATGCCACTATGATTTGAGCAACGAGTTTTACGAACAGATGCTCGGCCCGCACATGCAATACACCTGTGCCTATTGGAAGCGGGCACACACACTGGCGGAGGCGCAGGAGCACAAGCTGGATTTGATCTGTCGCAAACTGCAGCTCAAGAAGGGCGAACGGGTGCTGGAGCTGGGCTGCGGGTGGGGAGGGTTCGCCCGGTTCGCTGCCGCCAACTATGGCTGTTCGGTGGTGGCCTACAATATTTCCGAACAGCAGGTGGCCTATGCGCGTCGCTGGTGTGCCGGGCTTCCGGTTGAGATCCGGCTCAGCGACTATCGTGATGCAAGCGGGGAATTTGACAAGGTTGCCGCCATCGGCATCTGCGAGCACGTGGGATTTAAGAATTACCGCACGCTCATGGAAGTGGCGCACCGGACCGTGAAGCCGCATGGTCTGGTGTTGGTCCATAGCATCGGGAACAACGCCTCGACCACGATCGGCGATCCCTGGTTCGATAAGTACATTTTCCCTGGCGGAATGCTGCCCTCGGTCGCGCAACTCGGCGCCGCGATGGACGGACTCTTTGTCATGGAAGACTGGCATAATTTCGGCCCCGACTATGACCGCACACTGCTGGCATGGCAGGAGAATGTCGATCGGCATCGGGGGGAATGGGACTCCACCTTCGACGAGCGGTTCTTCCGGATGTGGCGCTACTATCTGCTGTCTCTCGCGGGGGCCTTCCGCGCCCGCACCATCCATCTCTGGCAGATCGTCATGTCGAAGCAGGGCCTGTTGGGTGGCTATGAATCGGTACGGTGACGGTCATGATCTCGCCTGACGAGTACGGTCGAAAGCGGGAGGCACTCGCCGAATTCCTTCGTGCGTCAAATCAGACCGGATCCCTCGCCCTCGAAAAGACGACCTCCAATCTGTTCCGGCAACGCATCTCGGAGCCGCGGCACAAGCTGGATGTGCGCCGATTCAATCAGGTGATTCGCGTTGACGTGCATGCGCGAGTTGCCGAAGTCGAAGGGATGACGACTTACGAGGACTTGGTCCGTGAAACGCTGCCGTTTCAGTTGATGCCGGCCGTCGTTCCCCAGCTCAAGTCGATTACCATCGGCGGAGCCTTGGCTGGAGTGGGGATCGAGTCCTCCTCGTTCACGTATGGCTTTGTCCACGAAACGATCCTGGAAATTGACATCCTCCTGCCAGACGGCACGGTCGTCGCGGCCACCAAAGAGAATGAGCACCGGGAGTTGTTCTTCGGCTTTGCCAATTCCTATGGCACGCTGGGCTATGCACTCAAAGTGAAAGTGCAGCTTGTCCCCGTCAGGAAATTCGTCAAGCTCCGGCACGAGCGGCACTCGGATCTCGATGCCTATTTTCGCGCACTGGAGCATGTATGCCAGGACAGGCAGGTGGATTTCGTCGACGGCACGATGTTCGATGAGCACGAGTTCTATATCACGACGGGCGAATGTGTCGACCGGGCCGAATGGCTCAGCGATTACACGTATCGCCATATCTACTATCGATCGATCCAGCAGAAGACCGTCGACTATCTGACGATCCACGACTACCTGTGGCGATGGGATACCGACTGGTTCTGGTGTTCAAAGCATTTTTTCGTCCAGCACCCTTTGGTGAGGTGGCTCTGGGGCAGGAAACGTCTCTGTTCCACGGTGTATTGGAAGCTGCGAAACACGTTTAACCGTTCGCCCTTCGCGCAGCGGGTGGCCAGGGCGCTGACCGGTCGGCAGGAGGCCGTGATTCAGGACGTCGAAATCCCGATTGAGCATGCGGCCGAGTTTGCCAGGTTTTTTAACCGGGAGATCGGGATCAAGCCGGTATGGATCTGCCCGGTCGTGGCCTATGATCCGTCAGCCTCCTACCCGCTGTACCCGATGACTCCCGGGAAGCTCTACGTTAATTTTGGATTTTGGGATGCCGTGAGCACCGATCATGAGGACGGGTATTTCGACAAGAAAGTCGAAGCCAAGGTCCGGGAGCTACAGGGCAAAAAATCGCTGTACTCGAATGCGTATTATTCACGCGACGAATTCTGGCAGTTGTATAACGAACCAGCCTACCGAGCACTCAAAGCACGATACGATCCCACGGCCAAGCTGAAAGATTTGTACGAAAAATGCGTGCTGAAACAGTGACTCCTCGTCCCATCCGTTCGGGCGCGTTCCACTTTTTGCGCCGGGCATTTTGGGCAGGAGCCCGCAGCATGATCTGAGCACGCACTCAGATTCCGACTCTGGAAAAATCGATATATCCGCGCTCCACGTTCGTGCTCACGAGTTGTACGTGCAGGATGTCTCCCACGTCGAGACCGTTCGCGCCCGTCGTCAGTTTCCCTTCCACCGGCGGACCCAGGAGCCGCACCCAGGCGCCCTTGTCCGAGGCGCCTGTCACAATGGCATCGAACCGTTGCCCGATCAACGGTTCCAGCAAAAGGGCCGCGGCGGACTTGCGGAGTTGCCGCTCGACCCGTTCGGCATCGTCTTCCTTCTCGGTACAGTGGCCGGCCAGATATTCCAATTCATCGAGACGATAGGGAGCAGGTGAGCCGGACAGCGCGGCCTTGACCAACCGCTGGGTGATGAGATCGGGAAAGCGCCGGTTAGGCGCCGTCGAATGGGTGTACCCTTTCACGGCAAGGCCGAAATGCTCCGGCGCGCCGTCCGTCGATCGATCGAGCACATATTCGCCCCGGCCGATCAGCTTCACAATCGCCAGGGACAGATCCGGAAATCTGAGGGGATCGGCCTGTCGCCGTTTTACAAGGAACGCTTCGAGTGCCTGTGCGTTCGGTTCCCCCGACAAGGATTCGTCCCAGCGCGCCGCAACCTCGACGATCCGCTGCCAGCGTTCAGGCGAGCGGAGGATGCGACGGAATGACGGCACGCCCTTGCTCTTGAGAAAGGCTGCAGTGGCCTGATTGGCCGCAATCATGAAATCTTCGATGAGTTCCTTCGCGCGGTTCTTCTGCTCGACCCTGAGCGCGATCAGGACCTCGCCCTCGAAGACGGCCCGCGGTTCAATCGTTTCGAGGCTGAGCGCACCCTGCTGGTGCCGCCGTGCCTTGAGGCGCTGCGCGACCTGATCTTGCAGGCGAAGCTGACCCGCAAGTCCAGGAACGGTCGTGATCCGTTCTGGCGCAGGACCGGTTTCTGCCAGCCATGCGGCCACCGCGTTGTACGCCAGCTTGGCATGGTTGTGGACCAGGGCCTGATAGAGCATGGAGCTGAGCACGGCCCCATCTTCCGCGACCACGAACTCCACGACGATCGCGAGGCGGTCCTGCCCTTCGCCCAGCGAGGTCAAATCTGTGGAGAGCTTTTCCGGCAGCATGGGGAAGAGGTCGCCGGACGTGTAGACCGATGTCGTATTATGCCGGGCGTGCGCATCCAGGGCGGAATCTTTCGTGACGAGCGCGTCTACGTCGGCAATCGCGACCAGGATGTTCACCGACCGGTCCGGTTGCAGCGTGGCCACCGTCAGTTGGTCCAGGTCCCGGGAATCGTCATTGTCGATCGACGCCCACAGCAGCTCCCTCAGGTCGCGGAGAGAAGAGGACTGGTCGGTGGCGGGCGTCTGGATACGGCCTAATTCGGCCATTGCCGCAGCTGAAAAGTCCGGCAAGAGACCGCGTTCGATCATAGCGCGACGGGCGATGCTCTTGAGATCGGAGCGATGACTGGTCATAGGTTCTTCAGGATAACGTAAGCATGCGCCGGATCGCGAGGGTGAAGGATACTGTTGAGGCTAGCTATAGCACGAATGCGCCATGTCTGGCGTGATTCTTCACGGGGCGTTCCCGACGGTCAGAACTCAGGGGCCTTTTGTCAGGTTGCTGTGCCCGCCGTGCTTCGCGATGATCCCCGGCAGATGCCACATCAACCAGAGCACCCGACGGTATCGAAGGCCGGCAGGCGGACACATATCGCATTGATGGTCGGGACGCTGGTACTTGCCGGACTCATCCTCAGCCCGCTATTTCCTCCAATCCTTTTGGCGGTCGTCCTGGTGTATGCGCTGTATCCGCTGTATGGCCGGGTCCTCCGTGCTGCCGGCGAACGGGAAGCGCTGAGCGCCTTTCTCCTGTGCGCGATCATGACCGTTGGATTCCTGCTCCCGCTGTTCTATCTGACGCTGCTCGTCGCGCAGGATCTCGCAGGAATGGTCTCCTCCCTGGTGACGTATCTGCAGCAGGGCGAACAGTCCGTAGGAGAAGGTTGGCGGCGGTACCCGGTGATTGCGGGGTTCGTCGCGCAGTTTCAGAACTTCGAGCGGTTGACCGGGAGTGATTTGCAATCGAGTTTGGTGACGGGAGTGGCCGATCTCGGGAAACTCTTGATTCAGCAGTCGACGAGCGATCTATTTGACTATCCAAGGGGCCTATATGCAGGCGGGGGTGCTCGTCGTGGTGGGAATTGTATTGTCCGTGGTGATCGATGAACTGGTGCGGAACATGATCGTCGGTAAAGCGTCAAAAGTGCACTCGTTGATCATGTTTTTCAGTGTGATCGGTGGCATACAGTTCTTTGGCCTGGTCGGGATCGTGGCTGGGCCATTGGTCGTCGCGGTGGCGTTGACACTGCTGGAGACGTATCGGAATGATCGGGCCGAGCTGGGTCCGGTCGCGACAGACAGACCGGAAGAGACAAGTTGAAGCCGTCCTGGAGGACGCCTAGGGTAGGCCACGCAGGGTCGGCGGCAATGGTGAAGATTTGGTCTGTCCTCGGTTTCTTTCTCCGTCGTCGTTACACGCGTCGACCTTGAATGACCCGAACCAGGATGACCAGGATCGCGATCACCAGAAGAGCATGAATGAATCCGCCCATAGTGTAGGAACTGACAAGGCCTAGAAGCCAGAGAATAACGAGAACAATCGCAATCGTCTCGAGCATCGTGTATCTCCTTGCGCTATAGCATGGTCCGCCGATGGTTCTCCTGGAGGCGATTAGTGACTTCCGCGGGGCGTGGGGCCCTCTGGACTGCTCCGCATTTCCTGCATCCGTTTCTCATGTGATGCTTTGGCTTTCTCGCGTTGCTCGGGCGTCAGGACCGCCAGTGCATCGCGGCGGGCCTTGAACGTCGACATTCGTAGTCCAACCTCGAGCATCTCGCTCTGCTTCACTTTGGCTTCGAGCACGGACAGATCGGTTTTCTCATCCTCCACCAGCGCCAGTAATTCGCGCTCGGCCACACGGATCTCCGCATCGGCCTTAATCCGCGCGCGATCGTAATCCAGTTCGACGGTTTTCAATTTCTTGACCTGCTCTTCCGTCAGCCCGATCGCTTGCTGATGTTGTAGTAGATGCCGAAGGTGGTCTGCCGCATGGCCATGATGGCCCGTCATCTCCTCGCAACAGGCATGACCGCTCGCCGGCGGGTGTGCGGATCCATATTCCGGATCTGCCAGGCCTGGTTGCGCTCCCAGCCCCACCATGGCGAGCATACTCATGGCCCCTGTTATGAAATGACGGGTCTTCATTGAAGCCTCCTTGAATGGTGTCGGTCTTTGAGTGACGTGCGCTGAGTTGGATGTGCTATTCGGTCTTGGCCTTTAATTCTTTCGCTTTGCCTTTGATACGCTCACCGGCGGCTTTGGTCTTACCCTTGGCCCGTTCCATCGTCCCACTCATTTTATTTCCCTGAGCCTCTTCTATTAAGGCCTTCGTTTCGCCCTTCGCCTCTTGACCCTTGGCCTTCACTTCCCCCTTCATGCTTTCCATCTTGGCCTTCGCGTCATCGGCTTGAGCCATGTCTGGCATTCCGGAGAACATACCGATGACTGCGATGGTGGCTACCATGATCTTGTGCATTGAATCCTCCTGGTTAAGAGTGGCATCCGTGGATCCTCTGAACATGCCGCATAAGACTGGTGCAGCATTGGAGGCTGCATGCGCCGGCAACGCTCGACGAACCAGTGATACAAGTAGCGCAACACTGTTTTAATGATATGCAGCGGAAAGCTGGAAAACTGATCAATAGTGAACAGGTCTGCAGAGCTGTCGGTGCAAAGAAAGCGGGTGTTTTGGATCAGTTCCTATATGATGGGGATTTCAAGCCGCGACTCCAAATAACGCGCCTACTCCTGCGGTCACGGCCATGGCGAGGGCACCCCAAAAGGTCACCCGCGCAGTAGCCGTGAGCACGGGGGCTCCGCCGGCCTGCGCAGCCAGGGCACCGAGGAGGGCGAGAAACAGGAGCGAGCTGCCGGAGACGGCCCACATGAGTGCTGATGTCGGCACGACAAGGACCACCAAGAGAGGCAGGACCGCACCAAGTGAAAAGGTGACGGCTGATGCCAAAGCAGCTTGAATCGGTCGTGCGGCCGATCTGTCTGATATCCCCAGCTCATCACGTCCATGCGCGCCGAGCGCATCATGCGCCATCAACTGGGCCGCAACCTTCGAGGCGAGCGCTGCATCCAGGCCACGCCCGATGTAGATATCGGTCATTTCTTTCTGCTCTTGCTTGGGATGAGCCGCGAGCTCCTTTCGTTCACGATCCAGGTCGGCTTGCTCGGTGTCGGCTTGCGAGCTCACCGACACATATTCTCCCGCTGCCATCGACATCGCGCCGGCCACCAGACCGGCCACTCCTGTGATCATAATACTGGCTGTGTTTGCGCCTGCTGCAGCCACGCCCAAGACGAGGCTTGCAGTGGAGACAATCCCGTCGTTTGCGCCAAGCACGGCTGCACGGAGCCATCCGATGCGGTAGGTCTTGTGTCTCTCGCTGTGCGGCATCCGGTCCCTTCTGTCTATGCCAAGCAAGTCTACTGCAAACGTGCCTCTCTATTCAGTACATCCAGGTTCCTCTCATATGCATACACGCGGGGGCCGGGGCGATCGCTTCGAGGAGGAATCTATGATGGCGTGAGAAGTGTTGTGAAATGGCGCAGGCCAGGCGTGCTTCGCGTCGTTCTCCGGTTTCTCGATGAGGTGAGCACTTTTGATCAGACGAGGCGCTTCGCAGTGCATCAGTATATGTGTAATTTACGATCTGCGTTTAACAGGAGGTGCATTGTGAAACAGATCTCTTTGATTGTGAGTGTGATGCTCGCGGGGCTGATTCCCATCCTCGCATCGTGCGATTCAAAGAAACCGGAAGTTCCTGCGGCAAAGACCGGAGCTGCAGAAGCAGTGCCTGCGCCGGAGACGGCGCTGATGGCGACTGCCGATTCTCCCGGCCGGGCGGACAATGACGCGGCCGTCTCCCAGTTTAAGGAGGGTAAGTTGGAGGCGGCGATCGAAGGCTTCCAGAAGGCCGTCAAAGCTGATCCGAAATCTGCCGAAGCCCAGTATAACTTGGGCCTCAGTTTCGACAAGATGGGAAAGCATGACCAGGCGACAGCGGCCTTCAAGCAGGCGATCGCACTGTCCCCGACGAATCCGGTTATTAGAGATTCGGCAATCGTCAAGAAGCATACATCATAAGAGTCTATCCGTCCGTGAGCGTCGACGGAGTCCTCTCCGTCGATATCAGCTCCGGATTGGCGAAGACGTTGGTGAGTCGATCTTGGATTTCAGGAGGTATGCCATGGCGGAAAAACTATGTGCCCATCCGAGCTGTACCTGTCCGGTCGAGCCCGGGAAAGAATTCTGTTCGTCGAACTGTCGGGAGGCTAAAACCGGTACCCCCTGTCCTTGTGGTCATAGGGGATGCGGAAGTAAAAAATAAGCGAAAGCAAACCGAGCCCACGGGGGACGGGACCTTACTCCAAAGCAGAGAGGTGAGTATGAAGCGGTTTACACATACATGCGAGAACGATAGCCCCTCATTGCCTCTTAGAAGGTGGTGCGGGAAGCCGAATCGAGTTATGAGCATTCTCATTCTAAGCCTCCTTCCTGTTGTGGCTCATGCTGCCGATGGACTTCCGTCGTCCCCACCGGCGGACAGGCGCGGGCCGGACCCCGGTACCATTCCTGAAAAAATGATTGAGCCCGGCAAGGCTCCGACTGCGCCGTCCAAGAGCGATCCGGGTATCCAGCATGTGCCGGAGAAACTCGGTGATCCCCGCGGTGTGGTGAAACCGCCGAGCCTTGACCCTGATATTTCGAAAAATCCTGAGGCGGCGCCTCCCGCACAGAAGGGCATCAATCCCCCTCCTGCTGGAGGAACACCACCGGGAAAATCAGGCGTGCGGTAGTAGTGGAGAGAGTCGGTCTCCCAAGACAGGGCACGTACTATCGGCCTCTGGTGGACTGGGCGCAACGGGATGCGCCGGTGATTGTGGCGCTGACGACGCTCTGGCGGTCACGAGTCGCTGGGGTTTCGGGAAATGGTGTGGTCGGCTGCGGCTCGATGGGCATCCCTGGAATCCGAAACGGCTGTGGCGGGTGTATTGCCAGCTCCGGCTGAACCTGCCGCGGCGGACCAAGAAGCGGTTCCCCCTTCGCCTGCGTCAGCTGCTCGTGGTGGTGCCTCAGCCTAATGTGGTCTGGGCGGTGGATTTTAAGAGCGACCCCTTATACGGTGGCCGTCGATTCCGGACGCTGAATGTATTTGATGAAGCGGGTGCGAGAGGGCGGCGGTTGAGATCGATACGTCGCTCCCAGCCGAGCACGTGATCCGCGCACTGAGAAATGCTTCCTACCGCCTTCATCTCCACACCGTTCCGAACGTTTGATTTCAGGCCTGTATGATCGGGCCTGTAGGGAGATGCCAACAGAGTTACGTCTACTTGTGCGGGGTTGTAAGGCAGCGACGCATGATGAAGAAACGTAAAGTGAAATGATGTCCTAGATGATGCATTGGCGGAAGAAGTTGTTTTCTTGAATGATTTGCTGCCCGAGGCTAATGGCACTCAGTGCTCGGCCTGGAGCGGTACTTGCCGCTGTGTATAGACTCACGGGACGGTATGGATTTCGCTTGAGTCATAGAGTTCGCTCAGAGGTTCCGCATTGCTAGTTGAAGCTGTGATTGCGGATGTGGCCGAATATATTCAATTCGAGGGGTGGGCATGATGAACAAACGTGCGGGTCGTTCCAAACAACTCACAATGGTGATGGGGCTCTTTCTGACCGGGCTCGTTGCGGGATGCGGCGGGGACGGGGGGAGTGGAAGCGGGGCCGGTGCACAAGCCGGCGTACTGGGCGTGTCGTTGACCGATGCGCCGGCCTGCGGTTTCGACGAGGTCAATGTCACCGTTCGCAAGGTCCGGGTGCATCAGAGTGACTCGGCGGACGAGAACGCCGCAGGCTGGAGTGAAATCATCTTGAACCCGTCCCGTACCATCAATCTCCTCAACCTCAACGACCCCACGCAACCGAATTTCGCGCTCGACAACCTGGGCGAAACGTCGCTGCCGTCGGGCCATTACACGCAGGTGCGCCTGGTGTTGGAGGATAACAACGGCAATCAATCCAATGCCAATTGGGTCGTTCTGTCGGCTGACTCCACGAAAACTCCGGTTCCTCTCGAGACGCCCAGTGCCATACGGTCAGGAATTAAATTGATCAACCAGTTCGATGTGCCCTCCGGGCAGCGTGTTGATCTGTTGCTGGATTTTGATGCCTGCAAATCTATTGTGCAGCGCGGGAATGGCACCTACGCGCTCAAGCCGGTCATCAAGGTTATTCCGTATGTCTTGAACGGCATTGACGGCTTTGTCGATCCAGCGCTGCTGGACAGCCATGTCGTCGTGACCGCCCAGGTGAACGGTCAGATCGTGCGTGCGGCGGTGGCGAATACGAACCTGGCTCCCAACCCCAATCGGGGAAAGTTTTTCCTGGCCCGTCTTCCCGAGGGCATCAACTATGATGTTGTGATCACCGCCGACAACCACGCGACGGCCGTCATCGCAGGAGTGCCGGTCGCAAGCAGCACCAGCATTACCTCGATCAGCACTTCGACCACGCCATTCACGTTACCGGTTTCCACGGCTCAGGACATCACCGGGACGGTGACGCTCAACCCGGCCACCGACGAAGAAGCGGTGTTTATCACGGCAAAACAGGTGTTGAACACTACTGCCACCGTGAACCCTGCTCCGACGGTGACGGTGAAAACCCTTGCCGCCACGCCGTTACCCTCAGTGCAGACCGGGGACTTCTCGTACATCCAGACTCTCCCCACCGGCGCGCCGTTACTCGCTCCCTATGGGCCCCTGCCTATTACGCCTGTTACCACAGGACAATCCGGGGTTGCAGGCCTCTATACCGTCCAGGCTGCCGCGACCGGCTACACCACCCAGTCGTTTCCCAACATTGCCACCGGGACAACACGTAATTTTGACTTGATCCCCTAACACAATGCCCTTCCGGACAGCAGGTCATCGCCTGCTGTCCGGGAGAAGGATGTGGTCTGGAGAACCCGGATTGGTCTATGGCGGTGCGAGGCCGGACCGGGAGCGTTGGCAGAGGGGCGGATCTTCCCGCGCTTCGGATCGGGAGATTGCGAGATCTGATGTCTCGCTCTGACCAGGAGAAGGCCAGGATGTGTCTGTCCGCGCTGCTGCTAATAGACGATCGGCGGTCGCTGGTCATGGATGATCAGCATCAATCGACGATGTTTCAAAGGTTGAGCCGGGTCCCGAGTATAATGTAAGGGATCTTCCGAGATTTCCATGCAGCGCAGCGCGACCGATATCTGTTGCTTGACGTGAGGCACGCGGGTCTCGAGGGAGAGATCCACGAGTTCGTCGTTGCAGTCGGTCACTTCCGCGTTTAAGCCGGTTTGATCCATGAAATTCACCGTGACCCGTTCTTCCGGGTTAATCCACGGGCGGATCGCCTGCATCTTTTCTTCATTGGTCATACGTGCCTCCTTTCCCTCTCCCAACGATTCCGATCAAGCGCCATAGATCTATCAAACGCCTGTTCGATGAGTTCGTCAATCGGAGGGGCAAGGAACCTGTCGAGCCGGGGGCGGCGTGGTCTATCGCTGCGTGAGGGGAAAGGGCGAATGATGCGACTTGACCTGCAAGCTTCGCTGATTACCCGGATGGTTTTTCTGATGTCAGGTGACGTTCATGTCGGAGGGTGAGCCGCACGAGGCGAGTCGCACCACAATCAGGAGGCTTCATTTCACCGAGGGTATGAGGGGGATTCTACGGTGGTTTCGGCGCGCGGCGAGAGCGGGCAGACCGGAGAATCCGGTTCCTCGCGTTTCGCGAACTGTCGGATGGCAGGTCGAACTCTCATGTCTCATATTGCAACTGGTACAGGATGAGTCCTGTGAGCGCCACCATGCATAACACGGCTCCTGCATAGAAGGTGAAAGAGGCGCCGAGTTGATCCCATAGGAATCCTGCGAGGACGCTCGCGATCAGCATCGCCACGCCGCCGGCCAGGTTGAAGACGCCATACGCAGTCCCCCGGAGATCGGCCGGCACAGCGTCCGCTACCATCGTGGCGAGCAATCCCTGCGTCATGCCCATATGCAGGCCCCACAGCCCGACTCCTGTTACGACCACCGCCCAGGCATCGGTACTCGCTAAGACGAGATCGGCTGCAATCAAGACCAGCAGGCCGAGCGAGAGCAACGTTGTGTGCCGCATCCGATCGGAGAGCTTGCCGAACGGATAGGCCGAGGAGGCATAGATCACATTCATCGCCACCATCACCAGAGGAATGAAGGCGACAGGAACTCCTCCCTGCTGGGCACGAAGCACCAAAAAGGCTTCGCTGAATCGAGCCAGTGTAAAGACGGCTCCGAACCCCACGACCCACCAATAGCGTGATCCTAAGCGGGTGAGCGTTTCCCATTGAATCGGGTTTTTGCCCTTGGACAGAGGCTGATGCTCAGGCTCTTGGATGCCGAAGAGTAAGAGCCCGACGGCCATCAAGCCCGGCACAACGGCCACCCAGAAGACGGCTCTGAAGTCGTTGGCCCATAGGAGCATCAATCCGACAGCGAGCAGCGGCCCGAGAATCGCGCCGACCGTATCGAGCGATTGCCGCAAACCGAAGGCGGCGCCCCGAAGGTGCGGCGGGGCAATGTCCGCGACCAGCGCATCGCGTGGCGCGCCACGCACGCCTTTGCCGACCCGGTCCAGCAGGCGAGCGGCCAGGACGAGGCCGATGCTGGAGGCGATTGCAAACAGCGGTTTGGTAAAGGCCCCCAAGGCATAACCGAAAACAGCCAGCCCCTTTCGCCTGCCCCAATAGTCGCTCAGTGTTCCCGAAAACACTTTGACGACCAGTGCCAGAGATTCCGCGAGTCCTTCGACGATGCCGACCGCAATGGTGCTGGCCCCCAGGGTCGTCACCATAAACAGAGGGAGCAGACTGTGGATCATTTCCGACGAAACGTCCATCAGCAGGCTCACAAAACCCAATACCCAGATTCCCGCAGGAATCTGACGCAGAGAACGCTCCATCTGTGCCTCAATCTTCACCGTTCAGATCCTTCAGTGGCCCCTGTGTATCTCGCGATCCAACATCAGGGGAAAAATCGGGACATTCTACTGTGTCGTGGCGGTCTCGACCATGTATTTGTCGCGCATTGAGCCACGGTCGCTCTCTGCTTGGAAGGAGGGGGAGCCGGTTGCCACGTGCCGGAGAATGTGTGCGGTTGCAAGACCTGGCCCGCATTGTTTCAGAAAAGGCGGTCGGCACGACCGATCTGATTTTTCCGGCCATCAGATGGGCCGGAGCGTCAGTTGACCGAAGGTTGGTGCGGGCGTACGATCAAAGCATATTCATACCGGCCGCATCCGCGCTGGAGGAGGCTCTTGTGGAGAATCAAATCGAAGATCAGCCGGTCCTCAATCATATTCAGCGCCTGGTCGAAGAAGAGCACCGATTGCATGAGCTCAGGGCTCATCCCAAAGCCGACCGGAAGCGGCTCGTGCAAGTCCGGGTCGAACTGGATCAGTGCTGGGATCTCTTGCGCCAGCGCCGCGCCCTTCGCGACGTCGGGCTTGATCCGGATGAGGCGGAAGTTCGCCCGCCGGAGATCGTCGAGAATTATGAGCAGTAGGGCAAGAAGGGTAGAGGGGCAGAAGGGATTGAGAGGAGGGGAGACGCCGGCGGAGAAACCGGTACGTTTCGCGCTGAGTTATGTTGAAAGTGGTAAGCCGTCCTGCGTATCATGCGGCCAGGATCAAGTCCGCGCTCATCGCCGTTCTGCACTGTAGCGGCTTGTATCAATAGGCTTCATGTTTCCTGTCCGCCGGCATGATCTTCTCCATAGGTCTTTTATCCGTTAATCAAGGAGGTTCCGATGAGTAAACAGATGTTGTTTGCCGGTATGGTTGCCTGTTGTCTCGCCATGCCGGTCGTCGTCCTTGCTGCAGATAAGCCACCCAAGAAGGGGGCATCCGTGAAGGACGTCAAAGCCATGTCTGTGCAGGAACAAACAGCCCTCGCGTTGAGCGGAGCCCCGCCGCACATTTCGAAAGACGCCGGTGTGATGGTTTTCGGTGCGGATGGAAAACTGACGGAGGCGCGAAAGAGCGCCAACGGTTTCACCTGCATCCCCACGGTGATGAATCTGCCGGCCCCGGATCCGATCTGCATGGATGCGGCCGCGCAGCAATGGATGACGGACGTAATGAATAATGCGCCGAAACCGACGAACACAGTTCCGGGGATCGCCTATATGGCCCGCGGCGGCTCGCACTTTGAAAAAGGCGGGCAGGTGGTCATGTCGGGGGAGGGGGCGAAGAATGTCTCCGAGCCTCCGCACTGGATGCTTATGTGGCCTTTCGACGCCGCCGGCACGAAGCTGCCGATTGTCCCCAACCCTTCCGGTGTCTACATTATGTTCGAAGGCACCCCGTACGCGCACCTTATGGTGTATCAAGACCCTCGCAAAATGAAGTGACAGCCGTGAGCCGTGCAGAGAATCCCGTCTTTCTGCACGGCGTCAGCGCGGTGGCAGACTGCTCCCGGCAGGCAGCCATCAGGGGCTCCGTTCTTTCGAGAACAACTTCAGAGGCTGCGCCGGATGCGCAGGTCACTTCCGCACTGTGCGGGCCGAGCGAAAACACTCACGGAAACCGGCGTCGTCCGGACGTTCTCCTCACGGATGAGTGAGAAACGGGCGATCGGCCTGCATCTGGGTGCACCGCTTTGATCTCTGTCATCCTGAGGGACATGCGGTTTGTTGTTTGCAGGGAGAGGCTGATGGCCGGTTGCCGGAAAGGTATAACCGGTGCGACCAACACGATCCGGTGCGGGTTATTGTGTGTGGTGGGGGGAAGCCTGAAGATGTACGCGATACTGTTCATAGTCATGATGCTTCTCGCGCCTTCGTTGAGTGACGCACGTTGTCGGAGTCTGGCCGAGAGTGCCAGCATGGGGAGCGAGTACGGCACGTTTCTTCTGTATCCGGCGGAACGCGTGGTGGAGGAAGGCCAGAAACGTGACAGTGTGGCGTTGCAATGGGTTGGATACGGCCTCGGGGTCCCGCTCTTTATCGTGACGATTCCAGTGGCCATGGCCGGAGCAGGCGTCGGCGCCGCCCTGCATCCCTGGACGACATGCACAGAGCTGGAAGGTCGATTGCCGATGGCGGAGGTTCAGTACAGCAAGACGGAGCGGCCGGCGCTTCAGCAATGACCCCACCGGGTGCTGGAATCGATACGTCGAACAGACTGTCGCCGCCTCTCATTCCCTCTTGGGCGTCTCTTCAACGCATGGGCGAAGGCCTACTTCACAAGCGGATGACCGGCTTGTTGCCAGTCGTCGAGGGGCATGACCACGGCGGTCGTGTGCGTGAACCCGAGTTCCGCAAGTGCCTGGGCCGCGAGTGAGGCGCGGTTGCCGCTTTGGCATTGGAGGATGACACTTCGGTCAAGATCGAGGTTAGCCGGAAATCCCACCTGCTTCCAGATTTGAAACTCGAGGACTCCGCGGGGAATGTTGATCGCGCCCGGCACATGACCGGCGGCAAATTCATTCGGCTCACGCACGTCCACGATCAGCGCATTGCCAGGATTCTCCACGACCTTCCGGTACTCCTCCATGCCGATCGTCTTCACGTGCTTCCGTGCCGCTTGAATCTTCTGCGTCACGACCGGGGGAAAGGTCTGAGCGAGAGTCAGTGGAGGAACGGCCAGAAGCGTACCGATCGTGACGGCCAAGGATGACGAGATCAACGTATTCATAGGGAGATCCTCTCGTTCAGCAGGGTCAAAATAGGGCGCCCATCTGCGCCATGATGACAGCGACCGATCAATACTCTAATCGGTTCCTCCAAAGGGCTCAAGCCACGGCGGTACCTTGTGAAGAAATCAGTCAGATTGTACTGGTGTGGTTGCCATCTGTCGGATGACACCGCTTCTCGACCAAGCGCTCATGCTTTCGTGTTTCGTCGACCGGTTGTGCTGCGAGCCGATTTCGCTTCGCTGCGGAAGCGGGCAGGCGGCCGGCCGAACTCACGCTTGAAGGCGCGGTTGAAGGCGGGCTCAGATTCATAGCCGACCTCGGCGGCGATCACTGCCACGCTATTATTGGTGGACGTGAGCAACTGCGCGCCGAGTTGCAGCCGCCAGCGGGTCAGGTAGGCAATGGGAGTCTCCGAGAGATAGCGCCGGAAACGCTCGGCCAGGACGGAACGCGACGTTCCGACCTCGGTTGCGAGCGCGGCGATCGTCCAGGGATGGGCCGGCTGGCGATGGAGCAGAGCCAGGGCTTTCCCGACTTCCTGGTCGCGGACACCGGCCAGCCATCCGGTTTGTTCAGGCGGCAGAAGGCCGATGTAGCGTCGCAGCGTTTCAATGAACAAGACTTCCGACAACTTGGCCAGTACGGCCTCAATCCCCGGCCTGCCGGCATCCGCATGATTGACCGAATGACGGATAGACTGTTCCAGCCATTGGCCGGACTCGTCGTTGCGGATGTTGATCTTCACCATGGGTGGCAGCCCGCTCAGGAATACATGGCTGAGATGCGGTTCGCAGGTCATATACCCGCAGATGATTTTCGTGAGCGCGCCGCCGCCGCCGCCGCGGGAGACCGTCAGCCCCTCCGACAGCACACGTTTCAATTCGCCGGCGCTATCCATCGGCGCGACGGGAGCGCCGTTGCCCATGATGTGCGCATCGCCGCGGGGAAAAACCACGATGTCCCCGGCAGTGAGCGGAACCGGCCGGTCGATTCCCTCCATCCTGGCGTAGGCGTGCCCCTCGGTGATGAGGTGAAAAATAATCACGTGCTTGGAGCCGACTGAAAGGTACGAAGCCATCGTCTGTGTGTCGGGTTCGTGCGCACACCAGGGAGCCGAAAACTCGGCGTTATAAAACAGGGATCCGTCGAGCTTGACGGCCTTGAGGACTTCGGACAGGACATCCATGCGGGTCACCCACTGCAGAGACAGCGTCCCGGCAAAAGATGCCGGACGCCTGATCAAGAGAAGCGCAGCCTAGCACGCTCCGGCTAAGAGAGCCAGACTCCCGGATAAGGGTATTCCCACGCGATCGTACTACAGTGCGCCATGCGGTTGAGCGGCGTGCTGAACCGTTCTTGAAGCAGAGATTTCACAAAGGAGGGGCCCATGGCTATCAACGTCATGTCGAGCGATGTGGAAACGGTGAAGAATCGCCTGAAGAAGATCTGGATGGCCGGAGACTACGATCGCTTTTCGCGGCACATGGAAACCGGTGCGCGAGAGTTTTACGAGCGCCTGCAGGTCGCTCCGGGGTGCCGGTTGTTGGACGTGGGCTGCGGCTCCGGCCAGCTCGCGTTGATGGCCGCGAAGGATGGTCTGGATGTCACCGGTGTCGATATCGCCAGCAATTGGGTGGAGCGGGCGCGGGCGCGCGCGCAAGCGGAGGGTCTGCCGGCCCGCTTCGAGGAAGCTGATGCAGAGGCGCTGCCCTTCGAGGATGCAAGCTTCGACGTCGTGGCGAGCTTGATCGGCGCGATGTTTGCCCCGCGTCCCGACCTGGTGGCGAAGGAATTATTGCGAGTGTGCGGGCCCGGGGGAACCATTGCCATGGCCAATTGGACGCCGGAGGGTTTCATCGGTCAGATGTTCAAGGCCGTCTCGAAATTCATTGCGCCATCCGGCATGCCTTCGCCGGTTCTGTGGGGTGACGAAGCCACGGTCAGGGAACGGCTTGGCAAGGGCCTGTCCGATCTCTCTCTCGTGCGGCGCCAGTATAGTTTCAGCTATCCCTTTCCGCCTTCGGAAGTCGTGGAACTCTTCCGTCTCTACTACGGACCGACCAACCAGGCGTTCGCGTCCCTTGACGTCGATGGTCAAGAACGCCTTCGCCGGGAACTCGAAGCGCTCTGGTCTTCTCAGAATCGAGCGGGGAGGGACTGCACCACGGTCTTTGCCGAGTATCTGGAAGTGATCGGCATTCGAGCTTGAAACGCCCACAGGAGGAGCGTCACAGCAACGCTCATTCAGCAACGACCAAACATCACCAGGAGGCGGTTATGTACGACATGAAAAACCTTGCCAAGTTGAAGAGTTTAGAGGCGCATGCGCCGGAAGCGACGAAAGCATTTTGGGCTTTCGATAAGGCGGCTTGGGCTGATGGTGCTGTTCCCAAAAAGTATAAGGAGCTCATGGCGATTGCGGTCGCGCTGACAATACAGTGCCCCTATTGCATCGAACTCCACGTGGGCCGGGCAAGAGAGTCGGGTGCTTCAGAGCCGGAGATCGCCGAAACCGTATTGGCCGCGGCGGCGTTGCGCGCGGGCGGGGCGGTCACGCACGGCACCCATGCCATGAAGAGTCTGTGACGGGGCATACGGACCGGAACAGGAGCCTCAATGCCGAATATTGAGGCTGGTGCGTGGCGCAGACGCTCTAAGACGAATGTGGTCCATTGTGCATAATCCACCAGGAGGCCGTTATGAAACCAATTCGACTGCTCTCGCTGACTTTGGCGCTGCTGCTCATCGGCACGGCTCTCGCGTCAGCGGAAATTCTCGCCTTGATCAATTATGAGAGTAAGCCCGACCAGCCGGTGAGACGGGAGGGAATTGCGATCATGGACATCGATCCGGAGTCTGCGGACTATGGAAAGATCCTGATGGAGATTCCGCTTCCCTCCGACCTCGTCGCCCACCACATCTTCTTCAACCGTGATCGAACCAAGGCCTATATCACGGCTCTGGGGAAGAGCCTGCTGCACGTGATCGATCTCACGAAATTTCCTTACCGACTCCGTGCGATCGACGTGCCGGACTGCCTGGTCGGCGAGGATCTCGCCGTCTCGGAAGACAACAAGACCTGGTACCTCACCTGTATGGGTTCGAGTAATGTGATTATGGGCGACTCGCTCATGGATAAGCCGGTCAAAACGGTGAGTGCGGCTGAGCCGGCGGCGGCAACGATTCTGTATCCGCACGGGATCGCGATTCACAACGGCATCGATCGCGTGCTCGTCACCAGTACCATGAAACCGGACATGTCCGATGTGGGCGACTCGGTCACGGTGCTGGAGGCCAAGAGCGGCAGAGTGTTATCGACGCATACCATTGCGTCGAAGCCGGCTCCGGCCAAATCGGCCCCGGTCGAAATCATGTTCAGTCCGAATGCTGATCCTCCCGTGGTGCACATCACCAATATGATGGAAGGCACACTATGGGCCGGGGTCTGGGATCCGAAGAACCAGGCCTTCTCGTTCCATCAGATCGATGATTTCGGACCGCGGCAACAGGGCATGCCGCTGGAAATGCTCTACAACAAGAAAGGGGACCGGTTGTTCGTCACCACGGCCAAGCCGGGGTATGTGAATCTGTATGACAACAGCGATCCGCGGCAGCCGAAGTTTCTCAAAACCATCGCCGCTGCCGCCGGCGCCCATCATAGCCTGCTGTCGCCCGATGAACGGTATCTCTTTGTTCAGAACAGCCTGCTCAATCTGGACGGGCTGAGCGACGGGTCCATCACGGTGATCGATCTGAAACAGGATAAAGTGTTGGGGAGCATCGATACGTTAAAGGCGCAGGGGTTCAACCCTAACTGCATCATGTTGCTGCCGGTCCATAATCAACGGGACGGCTTGCGCGCAGGTCTGGTTGTCGAGTGAGCCGGCGGAACGGGCGATCAGAGGCAAACGGCATCAAGCCTGTTCCGATGAGAGCGGCGACGGCGAAACCCGTCCGGCGAGGGGGAAGGTGCGAAGCGCGCGCGGGGAAATGGTAACCGTCCCCGGTGATTTCCCGCGTACGCATCTAGGAGACCGTCGAGTCGATTGCGTAGGGATGAGATCAACGGCGGGCCGATGTAGCCGGCCCGCCACGTGCCAGAGAATAGTTCATGCCACCCTGACCCCCCCACGTCAGGGTTCAATCTGTTTGCCCCAGTTCTTCAAGAAAGGCGCAATGGTATCGATAGGGATCGGGAAGATCGTGGTCGAGTTCTTCTCGGCCGCGATCTCGACCAGGGTCTGCAGATATCGAAGTTGCAACGCGGCGGGGTTCCGGCTGATCACGTCGGCGGCATCGGCGAGGCGTCTGGAGGCCTCGAATTCGCCTTCGGCGTGGATGACCTTGGCGCGGCGCTCGCGCTCCGCTTCCGCCTGCCGTGCGATGGCCCGTTGCATTTCCTGCGGCAGATCCACGTTTTTCACTTCCACCGCGGTGACTTTGATGCCCCACGGCTCCGTTTGTTGGTCGATGATCCGCTGGAGATCCGCATTGATCTGTTCCCGTTTCGACAACAGATCGTCGAGCTGGCTTTGCCCCAGGACACTGCGGAGCGTCGTCTGCGACATCATGGACGTGGCATACAGATAATCTTCGACTTGAATGATCGCCCGCTCCTGATCGACGACCCGGAAGTAGATGACCGCATTCACCTTGACGCTGACGTTATCCCTCGTGATGACGTCCTGGGCCGGCACGTCCATCGTGACCGTCCGCAGACTGACGCGGACCAGCTTATCGACAAACGGAATGATGATCACGACGCCGGGCCCGTTGCCGCCGAGGAGTCCGCGGGCCAGCCGGCCCCAGCGGAAGATCACGGCCCGTTCGTACTCCCGGAGGACGTTGAATCCCATGAGCATCAGCACGACGCCGAGAATCAGGATCGCAAACGGACTCACGAGCAGATTCATATCAGACCTCTTTCTGCTTGGAGCGGGCTTTCACGTGCAAACGCAACCCGTCCATCCTGGTGATTTCAGCTTCGTCGCCGGGCTGAAGCGGCTGCTCGCTGACGGCCTCCCAGAGTTCGCCGTGGACCGCCAGTTGTCCGTAGGGTGTCAGCGCCGTTTTGACGATCCCCACCAGGCCGACCATTTCCTCCCGGCCGGTCGCCGGCCGGCGCCGCATCGCCTTGACCCCCATGCCGACCATAAAAAGCGAGAAGCCGGCGGCCAGTACGACCACCGGCAGGATGACCGACCAGGAAATCCGCAGGAACTCCGCATCGGTCTTGATCAGCATGACGGACCCGAGCAGCAGCGAGATCGCCCCGCCCAGACCCAGCAGGCCGTAGCTCGTAATGCTGGCTTCCAGGACGAAGAAAACGATGCCGAGTAAGAACAAGAGGACACCGGCGTAGTTCACCGGAAGCGACTGAAATGAATAGAACGCCAGGATCAAGCTGATCGCGCCGACGACTCCCGGCAGAATCGCCCCGGGGTTATACAGCTCGGCGATGATCCCGATCGTGCCGATCGTCATGAGCAGATAAGCGATGTTCGGATCGCTGAGCGTCTTGAGGAATTCCAGGCGAAGCCCCATCGGGAAGTCCCGGACTGCGACGTTTGCCGTGTGCAGCACAGTCGGGCCGGTCTGCAGAGCGATCGAACGGCCGTCCAGCTGCCTCAAGAGCGCCGGAATATTCTCCGCGATCAGATCGACGACCTTCAGTTTCAGGGCATCTCCTTCCGTGACAGACAGGCTCTTTCGGACGGCATCCTCAGCCCAGGCCACATTCCGTCCCCGCTGTTCGGCGATCGACTTGATATAGGCCACCGAATCGTTCTCCAGCTTCTCCTTCATCGTTTTGTCCATCTCGCCGCCGCCCATGGCGACGGGATGAGCGGCTCCGATATTTGTGCCGGGCGCCATTGCGGCGATATGCGCAGCCATGGTGATAAATACTCCAGCCGAGGTGGCGCGTCCGCTCGACGGCGAAACATACACGATCACCGGAATTGCGGCGCCGGTAATGTCCTTGATGATGAGCCGCATCGATGTGTCGAGTCCGCCGGGAGTATTGAGCCGGATGATCAAGGCCTGGGCCCCGCTCTCCTGGGCTGACACGAGTGCATCGTGCAGGTACTCGGCCGAGACGGGATTAATGACGCCGTCATACGTGGCGAGCATCACAAACGACCCGGCCCATACAAGAGAAGACCCGATGAATAGGGTGGCGAGGAGTGCAGATGCGGCGATAATCAGCGGGACATACAGCGGATGGGACCGGCGACTCGGAGCATCCATCGAGGTGTCCCTCCCGGAAGACCGAGGAAATGGGCGGCGGAGCAAGTAAATCCAGCATACGAGCTGCTTAAAACCCTGTCAAGGAAGGTGGGTGATCCCCCACAGGCTCTTCCGCCAACTATCAGGCGAAGAGCCGATGATCTAGGAACATGAGGAAGAGAAGGGTGAAAAGGGGGACAGCTACTTTTCTTGCGTGACGGCTCCTGCTTGCCGTGCCGTACTGTGCCATGCCACGGATTCTACGCGGACAAGTAGCCGGACACGCCTACTATGCCATATTCTGAATCGGGGACGGTGGGGCGACTCTCTTCCGCCAAGACGGCGATTACACCGCATTCCTCGACCTGCTTGCCAAAATAAAACGAATATTCCCGTCAAGGTATTCGGTATCTGCCCCATGTCCAATCACTTCGATCTTGTCCTGCAGCCGGCTACCGATGCCGCACTCAGCCCATTCATGCAGTGGTCGATGACCAGTCACGTTCGGCCTTATTACTAGCCGTGGAAGTTTCCAGGAAAGTAGCCCGTCCTTCGAGCTCATCGATATCTTGCTAATTCACTGTTGTGACGAATCGATGCGCCGGACTGGCTTTTTCTTGTCCGGAAGGCGCTTGCCTGTGGGTTGTCCGTCAGGCAAGCCGGACAGCAGCTGTAGGCGAAGGTGGTGTTCAGCGGCCTTAGCCCGCGCGACCCCATGTGGGTCTTCATATCCTGCCACAGCCCCTCGCCGGCCTCGGTCTCTGCGTCGTCACGGACTTTCTCGCAGAAGCAGCAAATCGGCAGTATCTCTTTCATCCTGGCCTCCATCCTGCGGTTTTTTGGTTGAATCTCCCTGCTCCACCGTAGGCATCCGCGAAGGGTACTGCTTTGGAACAGGAAGGATTGATGCCCTGTGCCGGATCAATCGTGCCTGTTGCGGGATTTCCGCGCATGAGCGCGGTTATCCCGGCACCCCTTCCGTTTCATGGAGTGTGAGTTTTACCGGACCGGACAGAGCTGTGCTATCGGTCATGGTTTGATTCTGTTGTCGTGGTTTGTACGACAAGAAGAGAGGAAAACCGGGGAAAAGAAACGGTCGACACAGAAACGAGAGGAAAAAAAGGGGATAGGAACCCCGTCTTGGCTGTCCCCCTATTCCTTTTTGTGCCGCGAAGCGTTTCCTGACAATGGTTCGCCTCACTCTGTCAAAATCGTAAATGTCCTTGCGGGATGTGGCGCTTGATGGCACAGGTAGACCATGAGCCTCTGGCGCAGAAAGATCTGGAGCAACCTGGCAGGTGGTGTGATGGTGGCCGTCACCCTGAGCGCGTGCAGCACGGCGCCCGCCACCCCGCAGGCCACTCCGCCCGCCACTCCGGTGGTGCACAGGAGCAATCCGGCTGCCACTGAGTCGAGCGTCGTACAGTCTCTCCAAAAACAACTGCGAGAACGCGAGAAACGCATCGACGAATTACAATCCCAACTGAATATCCTGAAGATGATCGATCAGGACGCTGAAGTGCGGAGAAAGCCTGCCCGCAACCCCGCCACGCTGATGCCGAGCGAGTGACGATCTCAGAATCCATCCGTGTTCGGGTTCGCTTAGAGTCTAGTGTGTAGGAGGGATCGCCGCGATCACGCGGAGCGGGCCGCCGGTGCCGCCGGCGATCTTCATCGGCAGGGCGATCACCTCGAATCCCAGGGCCGGAAGAGCGCGGAGGTCGGCAAGATTTTCGAACACCGGCACGTTATGGGAGAGGAGCGCGACATGCGTCTCAAAGTGGGTGGATTGACCATAGTCAATCGAGGCGGTGTCGATCCCGACGGCCTTGATATGTCGCTCGTGTACCAGCCACATAGCGGCCTCAGGATGCACACCGGGGAAATGGAGTGCCTGCACGCCCTCCGGCCCTCGTAGCCCGGTCCCCAGATAGTCCTGTCGTGACGGCCAGAACCGGGCAAACCCGGTGTCGAGCAGCACAATTGTCCGGTCAGGAATGCGCCCGTGCGTCGCTTCCCATCGTTCAAAGTCCCGGATTGTGATGCGGTAATCCCGATCCCGGGCGCATTGAGCCGATATATCGATTCGGACTCCGGCTCCGATCAGGTACTCAAGCGGAATCTGATCAAGCGTCTGCCCGCCTTTGGCGAAGTGAATGGGCGCATCGATGTGTGTCCCGCCATGTTCGGCCATTTCCAGGCGGTTCGACGCGTAGTAGTAGCCGCCGGGCGTCTCACCCTCCTGCTGGACGACGAGCCTGAAGTCATGTTCCGTCGGCCATACAATCGTCTCTGCGCCGAACGTATGGGTGAGATCGATCAGTCGTGAGTGCTCCAACGTCGGATGATCGAGGCGAGGCTGGCCGGCGTTGCATCCCGCACTCACCAGGAGCAATGACAGCATGAGCCCAGTCATCAACTGCTTCGCCATAGCAGCATCCCTCATTGCTTAGTCTTCTTGTGAGGGTCTTCATAGTTGAATGACGCCAAGTCTACTGCAAATCCCGAGGTGAATACATCACGTCAGCGGCGATGAGGGGTAGTATGGGGGAAGGCGAGGAGCAAGCCGTATTCTTTCAATGTTCTTTTCTCTCACGTGGTGGTACAAGGTTGCACGGTCATCTTCTCTCATTACTAGAAGCCTCAATGCGAGACACTGGGCGTACGCGGCAAACGATCTTTATGCTGGTGGTTGGTGTGCTGGTGGTAGGGCTGAGTTTGCTCTGCGCTGAGATGGCCGTTCGGTATCTAGTGGCCTATGACGCTGATGGAATCTGCCGGCTCTCTCTCCTGACCAAGAACCTGTATCTCAAGCCGTTTCGCTCGCCCGTCAATGCGGTCAACGACATGCTGGAGAAGTATCGTTCCGGGCGGTCCTACTTGATGTACGATTCCACGCTGGGGTGGGTGCAACGGCCGGGCAGCACCTCCGAGAACGGGTTGTATCACGCGAGCCGCGACGGTGTGCGAGCGGGATCGAGCGATGAGGAAACGCCGGCAAGGAGCAACAGCCTGCGGGTGATCTTGCTGGGGGATTCTTATACCCATGGCGACGAAGTCCCCTTTGAACAGACCTGGGGAGCGTATCTGCAAAAGAAGTTAACCGAAGCAGGCATCCCAGCCGAGATCGTCAACCTGGGGGCGCCGGGCTATGGCATGGATCAAGCCTATCTGCGCTGGAAGATGTCAGGTGCGGCATTTCATCCGGATCTCGTCATTTTCGGGTTTCAGCCTGAGAACGTGAAGCGCAATCTCAACATCTTGAGGATGTTCTACCACAGGCCCTCCCGCATGCCTTTGACCAAACCGCGCTTCATTCTGGACGGTCGCCACCTGGAAGCGATTAACGTTCCGACCGTATCGCCGGACGAACTGTTCGACCTCTATGCGCACATTGAGAGATGGGAGAATCGCCGCTACGAGTATTTCTATCGGCCGGCCGACTATGAAGAGCATATCTGGTTGAAGAGCAAGCTGGTGGCTGCCGTCATTGCATTGGTCGACCAGTGGTTGGCGGAGGGGAAAGACCCCGTGTTCTATGCAATCGAGAACGAGCCGAGCCAATTGGCCCTCGCAATTTTGAACGAACTCCGATCCGATGTGGAGCGACAGGGGGCCGCCTTTCTCGTGGCCGCCGTCATCCCGAAATGGAATTTTCAATATGTGAGGGCCGCACGCCCTTTGCCGTATCAGGATCTGCTGGAGGCCGTCAAACAGCGGCACGATACTGTGGAGACCGCGCAACAGCTCTATGTCCGGGTGAAGAATGGTGATCTCGACGAGTTATTTGCGGGAGACCATTATTCGGCGAAGGCGAATGAAATTGTGGCAGGAGTGATCGCCGAAGCCATCAAGCAACGTCAATCCACGAAGCCGCCCTCCCGCGGGCGCTAGGCGCGCGTCACGCAGCTCCCATCAATACAGCGCGACGAACACGCATTGCAGGCTACGCCGGCGGAGCTGATGAACGATCGATTCTCCGCCACGTGTCGCGCAATGGTTGCTGACGCTTTGTTTTTCCACGACGAGAAGTTGAGGTCGCCGAATCGGACTGTCGGGATGTCCCGTCTTGCGGGTATTCATGCCCTTCCATGGAGTGGCCTCAGGTGCTGGAACCCTTATCTGAGAGGACCTCAGGATCCGGGCGCGGCGATCGACAAATTTCTTCGATTCACTGCCTCAGTGGAAAGCTGATTACAAGTCCTCCCATAACGTCACCGAGTTTGAAATCCGATTTCGAGCTGTTGGGATGTGAATTGTGGCATTCGATGCATGCCTTTATGACCGCCACATCGGCATAGACCGCTCCGAACAATTGCCCCCCGTCGCTGTCGATGGTGCCAAAATACGGTTTATTGGGATGGGCTTGAACGGCTTCAAGACCCTTCCGCTCGAATTCATTGGCCGGCGCATTGGCCTTTTTAATCGGCCACTGACTGATCAGATGGTAGCGGACATTCGGGCCGGTCAATTCAGCAATCTCGCTGGTCTCCTGCAGGAGTTGCACCGGTAAGGGCAAGGCATGTGTGGTCCGCCAGTTTTCAGAGACAGCAACCTTACCCTCCGGGACAAGTCGATTGATGATCTGGAGCGTATAGAAGTGCCGGTGAGCCATGACGACCGCCCTCAAATAGTCAGCAACGATTCTGGGAGGAATACCCGCCTGGGAGTCTGAAGTTTTGTTGACGGCGAAGACATTCAGGGCGGCCAGCACTGCGAGCGTCGCCAGACCGGCGATCCAGGTCAAAGCGTTCTTGGTCATACTGTCCTCTCTTTCCTCTGGATGAGAATTAGGCCGTTTAAGAGAACTCCTCGGATTACAGTGTTGTGGGATCTGTGCAGTGCATAGGCCCAGAGAATATCGAAATCGAGAAGTCCGCGCTGACTTTCCGGGCCGGCAGGTAACATGGCGCCTCCTCAGGAGTCGAACCCATATTTGACCAAGAGTTTTTGTATCCGAGGCGTCATCAAGAAATCGGAAAACCGTTCTGCGACGGGGCGCAACGCGGGGCGACAGGTCGAGACCACCGCTTGGCCGAACTGGATCGGCACCTGCGATCCGATGGGGGTGCCATCGCTGATGCGCACCTGCCCGCTGTTGATGGTATCGACGCGGTAGACCAGACCTACATCGGCCTTGCCTGTACGAATCAACTGTATGATGTCCTCGCTATGCGGAGCATAGAGAATATTGGCATGGGTTTTATACGTCGGATTGAGTTTTGTCAGCGCTCGCGCAGCGATGTCTCCCAATGAGGATGTTTGAGGATCACCGAGGACAATGCGTGTGGCCCGGTTCTGCAGTGCATCATGAAGGGAAATCAACGCGTCCGAAGAGTTCGTTGACACCACGAGGACGAGGGATGTTCTTGCGTAGATCCGTGGCTTTCCGTTGAGAGTCAGTCCCTTCTTGTGTAAGTACTCGACTTCGTCGACTCCAGCCGTCAGCAACACATCGATCGGAGCTCCGTTTTCGATTCCCCGGACGAGCGTTTTCGACGGCGTATACACGACCTGAACAGGCGCGTCGTATTCTCGTTCAAACATCGGCAGGATTTCGTTGAGTGCCGGCCGTAAGCTGGGGGGCGCCCCGACCGTCAGAGGTTCAGCCTGCACCGGCGCACAGACCACCATGATGGCTGCCAGTCCGGCAATCGCGGCAAGTACTGCCTTGGACCTCCGAATGTCCACTCTGAACCTCCTCTGTCGAATCGGTCGGCCGGAACGGTATTTCCAGGAAATCGGACGCGTGTTCTGCAGATGCACCGGCGTACAGAGGGTCGGCCCTGCTGTTCTCTTACCAACCCGAGGGAGAGTTTAGCTGGTTAATCGGCCATTAACCAGGTCGATCTATGCTCACTTTCGCCATCGATCTTCGTAGCTTTGCCGAGCCGGGCAATAGTGACAGGTTCGGAGCATTCGTACCACCGGTTGACTGTGTCTGCGACCGGCCTTGTACGTTGCTCACGCCCTGCGTGCCGGAACAAAGGCTTTGTTAATGCCGTGGCTAGAGAGATTTCAATGCGGGTGAGGAATGTTTCGGGAAGTAATTCAGTCAGAGGGGAGGTTGTGGGTGCGAAAGGAGGACTGTCACGCGCCGGGATAATGGTTCCTGACACCTTTCTTTTCTCATGCTTGATACGTCTGACGGCGGATGGTATAAATCACAAAATTGCGAGATTGAACAGCGACGTGTCGTGAACCTATGAAGACCATTCGGCAGCGCATCGGGATTAGCATGGCGGCGATGATGATCATCGCCACTTCCGCCTGAGCCTGTCTGCCACCGAGAGCGATATCGACGCAGCAAAAGGCCCCTGGCGGATTCGGTTCCGCCGGGGGCCTTTTTATTGCCTGCGTGCAGCAAGCGTATGGACAAGAGTATGGAAAGGAGAGCCGGGTATGGTCAATCGTGAATCGATCGAAGCCGCCGCCGCACGCATCGGTCCATCTATTTATGAATCTCCCCTGGTGCACTCAAAGACGCTGTCCCGTCTGACCGGGAATGCCATCTTTCTGAAGCTGGAAAATCTGCAGATGACAGGGTCCTTTAAGGAGCGCGGCGCTCTCAATCGCATCCTGACGATGACTGAAGAGGAGCGACAACGGGGAGTCATCGCAGCTTCGGCGGGAAACCACGGACAAGGAGTGGCCTATCACGCTGCGCAACGCGGCATCCCGGTCCAAATCTGGATGCCTCGCTCCACGCCGCTCATCAAGTTGTCCGCAACCCGCGGCTATGGGGCCGATGTCGTCTTACACGGGGACAACTATGACGAGGCCTGCGAGGCAGCCATTGAACGGAGTGTGCAGAGGAAGGCGGTGTTTATCCATCCCTTCGACGACGACGCGGTCATCGCCGGACAAGGGACCATCGGGTTAGAACTTATGAAGCAGAATCCCGCACTGGATGTGATTGTCGTGCCGGTGGGAGGGGGCGGGCTGATCGGGGGCATTGGCTGCGCGGTCAAGGAACTCAGCCCTCGGGTCGAGATCGTCGGCGTGCAAACCGCCCGGCTGCCGTCGATGCAAGCGGCGCTACAGCAGCAGGGGCCGGTCGATCTCCCTGCGAAATCGACATTGGCCGACGGCATCGCCGTTCGACGGGCAGGCCAGCGCACGCTGCCGCTGGTCCGTGAATTTGTCGATCACATCGTGACGGTCGATGAAGACGAAATTGCGGAGGCGATTCTGATGCTGCTGGAGAGCGAGAAGACGGTGGCAGAGGGGGCCGGCGCCGTTGGCCTTGCCGCCGTTCTGCAGGCGAAGACGGGGCATCGGGGCAAGAATATCGCGGTGCTGGTGTCCGGAGGGAACCTCGACGTCAATCTGCTGGCCAGAATCATCGAACAGGGTATGGTGCGGGACGGCAGACGGTTGCGCCTGCGCGTGCGGCTCCCCGATTATCCCGGCGCATTGGAGAAACTGGCCTCGGTGATCGCCAAGGCGCAGGCCAATATAATGGAAACGTCGTATAACCGTGCGCACTACGGTGTCAGTCTGAACGAAGCGACGATCGACATCACCATGGAAACCCGCGGGCGCGATCACGCGACGGATCTCTTGGCCGCCCTGACAAGCTCGCGTTATGAATTCAGCGTAGTGGAATGAGTGTGCCCGGCGACAGGAAAGAAGCTCAGGTCAGTTCAGACTGCCACCTTTTCTTGTTCCAAGGAGAGAGACAGAGTGTAAGGAGGCGAGGCGGGGAAGGCGCCGGACTGCCACGCGTCGGGAAATTCAGAAGGTTCCCGGCCATGCCCTTCAGTAGTATGCAGAGACGAAGATCACGATCGCGAATCCGGCGAGCAGGAAGGCTTCACCGCGATAAAACCAATTCAGATGCGTTTGATGCGCGCCTCTGGAATGAAGCAGGGCTCCTGCCGCGATCCAGCCGGAGGCGACGCCGGTGCAGATGGCCGAAAAACCGGCCAGATAGGGGAGCAGCTCACCGGATCCCGCGCTTGCGGTCGGAAAGATGCCGAAAGCGAAGATCAGGTTTTTGGGGTTCATCAAGGTGGTGAGAAAGACCCGGCGAACGGTAATGGGATGAGACTTCGGGGCTTCGTGCCCTCCCGATCGCCACAGCCATATGGCCAGCTGTGCCAGATAGAGGCTGCACACCACGCGGATCAGTTGGCTCACGGTTGAGTGACTCCTGGTCACGGGCTCCAGGACGAACACCAGCAAGGAGATGGAAATGATGTACGCCGCGACTTCGGCGAGAATGAGGTTCAGGCTTGCCCGGAAGCCGCGCGACACCCCCGATACGAAGAGCAGTGAGTTCGTCGGCCCAGGAATGGCCAGCACGCCGAGGACTTCAAGGACAAAGAGGGCTTGGTTTGTGTCGATGGCCATCACGAGCACGTACGTATCTGAGAACAGTCTTGGAGTCAAGAAGGCACAAACGCATCGTTGGAAAAACCTGCATTTGGTTGGAGTGGTTCTCGATGGTGTTTAGTGGTGGCTTACGTGGGGGCAGAGCGGCGACCAATGTGTCGGACCGCCACGCGCCGGGAAAATCATCATGCCCCTGTGTCGTCTCCTTCTGACCCACGCGAGGATCCGTTGCGCACGAGCACGATTTTGCCGGTGATGCCGCCCGTTCCGAGCAACTCGTGCGCCTGTCGTGCCTCGGTAAGAGGAAATCGCTTCGCGATCAACGGCTTGATTTTTTGCTGTTGAAGGAGGCTGAACAGCGTGATCAAATCCTGTCGAAACTGTGCCGGCTTCAGCCGTTTGAGCCACTGGATGCTATAGGGAACCACCCGTCTCCGGCCAGGGAGAAGCCAGCCGCCGACAATATACAACCCGAAGATGGCGATAGCGCGAAAGCGGTGACGTCCACCTGAACCACCTGAAGCCAATCGTCCCCCGCGTAGCGAGCCGGTAAGGCCATAGGCCACGACCCTCCCGCCAGGACAGAGAGCCTTGCGGGAACGCCAGATATGCGTACCGCCGATGCTGTCAAAGACCACATCTACCCCCTCACCTGTGAGGCGGTGAATTTCTTCCACGAAGTCCTGATGCTGGTAATCAATCGGGCTACCGCCCAGGTCTGAAACGGACGACGTCCCTCGCGCTGAACAGGTCCCGTACATTTCCAGCCCGGCGAGGCGTCCGAGCTGCAAGAGTGCGGAGCCGACCCCGCCTGCCGCGCCGTGGATCAGCACGCGCTGGCCCGGCCTGACCTTGGCGGAACGATGCAGCATCTGATAGGCAGTGATGTAGTTCAGCACGAGGCTGACAGCTTCGGCGGCGTCCAACCCGGACGGCACCGGCACCAGGTCACGGTGAGGCAGGCAGACGAACTCCGCGTAGGCGCCGCTGATCGGCAGCGCGGCAACCATCCGGCCTGGTTCGAGTCCTGAAACACCGGCGCCGAGCCGATCTACCACGCCAACCAGATCCCACCCCGGCGTGAAAGGCAGCGCGGGCGTCTCGGGATGAATGCCCTCACGCATCATCAGGTCGGGCAGGGAGACACCAGCGGCCAGCACTTTCACCCGCACTTCACCGTCCTTCGGCTCAGGGCACTCTTCTTCAATCAGCCGAAGTTCTTCAGGACCGCCGTAGTGCGTGACGATGATGCGCGTGTGTTTCATGGGTCCCTCCCTTGGTTGCCGTACGCCCAACCGGTGCGGCGTAACTCGTGAGTCTACTGCCCGGCTCGTTCCCTGCTATCTGAGAGTCCCGCGTGCCGGGAAAAAGTTCAGGGCCTCTTGCTCTACTTACGAGTGCTCTTCCCGGCCGTAGGCTTTGAGAGTGAGAACAATCCCAATCACGAGCAGCACGGATGTCAGTGCTAGCACGACAGTGGGGGAGTGAGCCGCCTGCTGAGATGAGACGGGAGCCGTCATGCGGACCAGCCCGCCGAGCAGAAACAGCCAGCCCATCAGAGTGATCAGTACGGGCCATCCAGGTGTCCACTGATTGTGGGCACGGACGATCGAGAGGCCGGCCACAAAGAGCAGCACGCCATTGAGATATACGAGGTATGCAGATGTATTCGCAAAGATGTCGAGGTTCAACGATTCAGTGATGGAGACTGCGATCAGGCCGGGGCCCACCAGACCCGCAATCTGTTTTGAGTCAGCCATCGCAACGTCTTTTCTCCGGCCTCGATGCGCAACTGATGTGAGAAAGGCGAGGTGCCGGGATATTCTACGTGGTCGCAACAGATTGGTCTATCGTGATGTGAGAGAACGGTGATGGGTGGCGGGAATCGATAGGGACAGGGGGGCTGCCCCTGTCCCTGAGCTATTCCAATCAGCAAGTTCTCAATACACAGATTCCTGCATCGGGCCGCGCACACACCAGACTGAACTGTTGCTGAACTTGCCGGCCCATCCCGCATGACCTTGATCGAAGCCCACGGTCCACACGTTGCTAGTACCCACATTTGTCGTTGCTGACCAGTAGGAAGAAAGCTGCACGCCCGTAAACACGGCTGGGACAAACGGCGCCGGCAGAGATGGGTCGATCAGACTGGCTAACTCAACCACCGATGGAAGCCGCCAGCCTCGCGCACCTCCGACATTCTTCTCGATACATTGGAGACGGGCGTCGATCCAGGTGGGGCCGGGAAGGAGTGTGGCCGGCGATTGTTCCCACACCAGCCCGGTGTTGTTGTCTCTGACCGCGGCGTTGTTAAATTCCTGGAGGACCGTAAAACGTGACACGGAGGGATTGTTGGTGTCCCACCGTAGCGTGTGATTCCCTGCTCCGCCTCCGCCTCCGCCGCCTCCGGTGTTGAGCTTTGCGAGGATTTCATTCAGCTTCTCAAAAATCTGCTTGAAGGGATTTTGATGGTCGTGGGCTGCCGCCGGGGCAACGCTTCCGCCATAGTTCACCAGGGAAAGGCCTCCAACCAAGACCGCCACGCCGATCCCACTCAGCCATCCGTTCCACTTGCCTCGTATCATGTTACGACTCCTTGGTGATGTGGTAATGGTCCCACTGCCTGTCTCCGGACCCACGCGTTATCCTACGTAACGCGTCTCTCGTGAACACAGCCGCCTCTCTTACGGCAGAGCCGTGCCCGTACCTCTGTGTGTTTCTATCTCGGGCTCTGCCTGCGGCTCGACCGCCCAGTGTTGTTCGATGAGCTCCATTGCCTTCTTTCGTACCTCGTCGCTGTCATCATCGAGTGCCACAACCAGGGGATCTAATGATGCATCGGCTCCCAGCGTTGCCCATTTGTCTAAGGCTCGCAGCCGTACTGACACATCCGGAGCATCAAGCGCCTGTGCCATCCAGATAGGCAGGACCAGTTTGTCCGGCAGGGGAGATGGGGCGTCGATCGGTGCCATAGCGGCTCGGTTACTGAGCGATGACGGAGTGTGCGACGAAGTCACAGGGGACTCGGGCGGTGCCACCTGGCTGGCGCGGGATGCGAGGTTCTGTTCGGGATCTGATTGAGCCGGCCCACATCCTGACAGTCCTGAGAACAGTATCAATCCAAGGAGCCACGCCTTGTGTGAATAAAGCACGTGCAGGTGAGGCGGTATGGGAGATAGAGGGGAAGAGCCGGTAGCAACGAGTTTATGATCAAGAACAATCCGTGCCGTACTCATTCCCGGGTGCATGATCGACAGCATCTCCATCTAAATAGTCTCCGTGCGACGCGCTGCGGGCTTGGTGGCACTGCCCCCCCACGGTATCGCAATCGCCATGCCGCCAAGCTGCTTGCGGGTGCGGCCAATACTCATGGAAATTCATCAGTGTGACCAAAAATGGCACTGGGTACGGCAAAGTACTGTTCCCGTCTGAGCAGCGGAACGACAGAAATTGGCATGAGAGGCTCGGGGACTCGGCGTCATGACCGGTTCATCTCAATTGGATCGTCGGAGGTCTCGAATAACCGCAGCGGCAAGTGTTGAGAGTGATAAAAGAATTGGAAAGCGACGTAATGTGAGAAATGGGTGAGTCAGTGAGGTCGAGTGACCGTTCTCCCAGTTGCGTGGACATCGGTGTGGCCAAGTTGGTCTATTGCGGTGCGAGGGAAGGGGCTGGCTAGGCAGGTCGGGAGAGAGTCAGGCCGACGCGAGTTTCGGAATATGAGGGAAAGGACGAAAAGGAGTCGGGATGAGCTGGACCGCCACGCGTGGGGAAATTCAGCATGTCCCCGTTTTCCCCCGGACGCGCCCTGGCCCTCGGCCAACTTGCCCTCGATACTCTGAGTGGACTACGCTTCCCATACTTATATGCCATTCAATCCAAGGAGGTCGTCATGCCTCAGATGACTGCAGTACAAGTCAGCGGCCCTCGCGGCCTGTTCGAGACAGTGAAGCGTCCGGTACCGGAACCGGGGCCTCATACCGTTCGCATCAAGATAGAGGCCTGCGGCGTCTGTCATAGTGATGCCTTTGTGAAGGAAGGGCACTGGCCGGGGCTGCAGTATCCCCGGGTCACGGGCCATGAAGTCGCCGGTGTCATCGATGCCGTCGGACCGGCTGTGACGAGTTTGAAAAATGGTCAGCGGGTCGGCGTGGGATGGCACGGCGGACATTGCAGACAATGCCTCCCGTGCCGTCGCGGAGATTTCATGGGCTGTCAGAAGTTTCAGGTCACGGGATTCCAGGAAGACGGCGGGTATGCCCAATACATGATTGCCCGGAGCGAATCCGTGGCTGCTGTTCCGGACGCGCTCTCGCCGGTGGAGGCGGCCCCGATCCTCTGCGCAGGTGTCACGACCTTCAACAGTTTGCGTCATAGCGGAGCCCTGGCGGGCGATCTGGTGGCGGTGCAGGGTCTGGGCGGACTGGGACACCTCGGCGTTCAGTTTGCCTGCAAGATGGGCTATCGCACTGTGGCAATAGGCCGTGGTCAGGACAAGGAACCCCTGGCGCTGAAATTGGGCGCCGCTCGTTACCTCGACACCGAGAAGACTAACGCGGCGAGCGAGTTGGCCAAGATGGGCGGCGCATCCGTCATCCTCGCAACCGCGCCGAACAGTAAATCGATGTCGGAGCTGATCGATGGACTCGGTGTCGGCGGCAAACTGCTGGTCGTCGGCGCATCAGCCGACCCTATTACGGTCACGCCCATTCAACTCATCGGCGCCCGCCGGTCGATTCAAGGCTGGCCATCAGGGACTGCCAAAGATTCGGAAGACACGCTCAACTTTTGCGCGCTGACAGGCATCCGGCCGATGGTCGAGACCTTCCCGCTCGAACAGGCGGCGGCCGCCTATGATCGTATGATGAGCGGCAAAGCACGATTCCGTGTGGTGCTGACGATGGGCGGCTGAGCGGTTGTTGACCGGCAGGGGGCGCTGCCCGGCAAAGTGTTTGCCGTCGGCTACTCGATCATGAACTGATCACGTTGAGGACCTTTGTGGATCGATAGCAGCCGTTCGGAAGAAAAGACCGGCAGGCAACGATAGCCGAGACGCTGGGGTTGGAATCGACGATGCAGAAGCGAAGGAGGCCGAGAAAGTCGCTAGATAAAGTCGCCTATCCAATTTTCATGCTCCTTTTCTTGTTCAAGCTACAGGTCCAAGAAATCCTTACAGAGCCATGGAGAGGATTTTCCAAGACGCTAGCGTAAGCCGGATTTTAATGCCGGGTGATGGATGTGGTTAAGCGATCAGACCGTTCGCATTCAACAGTGGCGAGTTCGTCTGCTTTCCGGCGCAACATGATAAACGAATCCCCGTGATCACAGTATGATGACGCCCAATAAAGTGCGCACTTCGCCCAATAATGAACTCATCATCACGCACCACCGAGCCGCACTGATCATTTCGGCCTATCCTGAATTAGGGCTATTTCGGTCCTCCATTACCATCGCATTAGGTCCTTGTTAACCGTATGTTACGCATACGGCACTAGCATCAATGGCACCCCCTTTGCCTTTAGACTCTCGCAAGCGGAAATACGGTCGAAGCAACTGTGAGGGTTATGAGCGTTTAAGGAGGGTGTTACATGGTCATGATGATCGGGCTTATTACTATGATGGCGTTGGTATGGGTTCTCGCTTCCAGTATGGCGCGAGAGAGCGATGCTGAGAAGCGGCGTACGACTATGCATCTCCGGTATGGCCTCCCACCTACCCTCACAGATGTTTGTGAGGAAGAAAAGAAAGCAGCCTAGATATTGCTTACTGAGCATATGGTTGAAAGACGTCAACATCCATCTGTCTATCTTTGTTGGGTGGTGAAATTCATCACGCTCTTTATGGCTTTGAAGATCAAAATAGCGCACCGTACAAGCTGCTGATTAGTGCGCATGTTCTCGTCCTCAAAATCGCGGTTGAGGAAATTGCCAGCGCCCAACTGCAGCCTGTTTACCAAAGAGTTAGGCAGAAGTCGCACATGGGCTGGATTTGGCTGGAATGCCGAAGAGTAGGGCGAAGTAGAGCTCGGCACAAAGATCTTTATGCTGCTACGAGGCTTGATTCAGAGAGCGAAGATGGCTGCTTCGCATAAGGGGGCGGTTTGAGCTAGCCCCGTTTTCCCCTCACTTCTTATTCCGAATCCACGAAAGTTTACCGGATTGGTATCGGCTTGGTCTGGCCGGCTGTGCACATCAGACTCGACGGGATGTCGAGTTGCCCGGACGGGCGGTATCCCCACGCTGTGGCGAAGGCCTGGCATGTCAGGTTCCGAAAGGTTTCACGGCTGAGCTCGACACAATGCGGGTAATGGGCGTTCCCTCGCAGTGCCACACCTCCGCTCTCCACGGAGAGCCCGCTTATGTGAACGTCCACAGAGAAGCGAGAGCCGCATTGCGGCTCGATCAGGGCCCCGTCCTTGCTTTCCTCGCGTTCCAGAAATAGCACAAAGTCGGCTTGCATCTCCCTGGCGACAACAAGTGCAGCCTTGTGATTTGAGAAGGTGTGAGAAATGTGAGGAGCCTGGAGGGGGCCGTTCTCGGGCATCACGACATTAGAGTAGTGATGGGACCGGAGCCATTCCATCGCGACATCGGTCAGGGGAGGATCCCCCCATAGAAGGATTCGCTGTTGGGGGGCTGGCAAGATGGTATGGGAACCGGAGGTGATCGGGAATCGGACGCTGGAAGGTGGAGATGTGGAATGGCATCCTTGTACAAGAAGCACGACGGAGAGAAGACACAGCACCTGGATCAACAGACCGGCGCGCTGCTGTAGGGCGTACATGAATTTATTGTAGTCCCCGTTTCTCTCAGGAACCAGGGCCGTCTTCCGCTCGTTCCGTCTCGCCGGGAATTCGGGCTGATCGATGGATCTGTTTGCGGTGGTTCAGCTGGAAGAAAAGACTGAGGAAGGCGCCGGGCTGCCGGGCGCCTGGCAATGAAAGGCCGTTGTATTTCCTTCAGACGATTGTCGGGTGTCGAGGGAAGTCAGTCGCGCTGACGGATATCACAGGCAGCGGGTGTACCGAAGAGAAGGCCGTACAGAAAAGAAGGAATGCAGAAACCGGTCGTGACGTTCACGAGCGCGGCTCCAACCAGCCCCCAACCCAGAATTTGACCGGACAGGTTTCGGCCCGATTGAAAACTCCAGGCCGCCCCGACAATCATCACGGTCGCCAGCAAACAGGCAAATCGGCGCGGGCGCGGATAGGGCGGGATCGCGGGCCCATGAATCAGTCGTCGCACCCCGAACGTGTACAGCACATCGAACGGATGGTCGGGCAGCAACGCGCCGAGTAAGGCGAACGGGGCCAGTGTCCAGAGCGCCGGGGCGGATTGCAGGAATGTCCCGGTGGCCGTCCATGCCATGCAGATTGCGGGCGACAGACGCAGCCAGTAATTGATCTGCCTGATTGTCTGATCATCCAGGCCACGAAATCCCTGCGCCTCCACCCGCCCTCGTACCGTCGGTGTCGGATGATCCATGACGCCCTCCCGCAATCAATATGGTGGCCCATTATGGCATGGCAGAAGAAAGCAAGGATAGTTGACGGTCTCTCTACAGGTCCGGGCAAGCAGCGCGTCGGGACCTTCAGCCTGTTCCCGTTTTTCTCCTCCTTCGTTCGGCGGCTCACACAATTTTGCAATGGATCCATGCGTCTTCATTGAAACCATAGATTGCGCACAGACGGTGATAGCCGTCTGCGATCACCACTCTTCCATTCTGTTCATCTCTCACCAACAGAAGTGGAGACAGGCATACTCCATTCTTGATGTTCTTTCGATCCTTCACCACATGTGAATTACTCACCCCCAACAGGGACAACTGAGAAGCCCGGAAAATGTCCTTGGCTTTGAACTGCTCTATAGGAGCCGCTCTCAACGTGGCCACCATCTTTCTGGCGCGACGGGCGCTGTACAGCAGCGTAAGGTAGGACTCTGCGGCGGGGTAGTTCTGCTCCTCCGGCTCTGGAAGCCACTTGATCTCCCATGTCTTTGCTTTGGTCTTCGACATCTCCTGCCTCCCAAGCTGTTGTCTGTAGGGTTTTCGTTCCCCTCACACGCCGCATCACCGGTCGCCGGACGGCTACGCGACCGGGAAATTCAGAATGTCCCTGTTTCATTCCTCCGCTCATTACTGAGTCAGATCCCATCTGGAATCTTCGATCGCATCATTGTCCTTCGATCCAGCTTGCGCCCGTCCACGACGAAGGTGCCATCACCAATTGCGTGAATGGTGCGCTTTTCTTTTCGTGAACGATCAAGGTATGCAGCGACACCCTCGAGGACAACGATATTGTGCCTTCTGATGATGTCGACCACTCGGCATTCGATATTCGCCAGACATTCCTTAATCAAGGGCGGCCTGACGTGTGTGCCCTTCACCGGAGTCAGCCTGAACTTTGCAAATTTATCTGTGTCGGCATCGGAACAGGTCCCGACGCCAACGACCTGATCAATGAGGTCCACTGTGGGAATGGCAATGACACATTCCCTGAATTTCCGAAGCGCCGCATAGGAATAGTTCCAGGGGCCGGTGGTTATGGCAAATATTGGCGTAAAGTCCAGCACCATGGTCCATGAGATGGTCATGATGTTGTGCTTTTCGCCATCACTGGTCGTGACGAAGACAACCGGGCCTGATTCTATCAGTGTGAAGGCTTTGCCGATCTTCATCCGTTTCATGACCGCATGCGTTCCGTTCTGTTGGCCTCATGTGAAGAAAAATCGGGGACATTCTGCTTTTTCAGGTCGGCCTGGTCCATCCCTGTGTGATGCGAGTGCGGGTTGGGGAGGGACAGCGCCGGCCGGCCACGCGCGGAGCAATGATTCCTGCCACCTTTGTCTTGTCCGTTAGGTCTTTCCGTAGTGAGGCGACGTGATATGACGCCGGGAAGCTACTCGGCGGTCGTTGGATCGATCACGTTGCGTACGGCGGCAACCGAATTTGCCGGAAATCCTCCTTGTGTCGCGTGCTCCCGCACTATCGCCTCGTTCGGCGCTATGTAGACGCAATAGATCTTGTCGTCCGTCACGTAGCTCTGGAGCCATTGTATTTCGGGGCCGAGTTTACGGAGGACGCTACAGGACTTCTGTGAGACAGCCTTCAGGTCGGCCTCACTCATTTTCCCTGCTCCTGGAATGTTTCGTTCGATGACATACTTTGGCATGGGTATCTCCTTTCTTGAGCAACGGCTAGTTGAATATTCACGCCTCGCTGTTCGGTGGAAAGTCTACTCCCAAACCTGAGGCGTATTCATCACCCCGAGGCGATGTGGCGCGGTGAGGGGTGGGGCGGCGAGGACGGCATCGGACTGCCGTGCGACGGGAAATTCAGCCTGAGCTGCCCCCCCTTTTCTTCCTGCATCGTTTGTTAGGGGCTTCGATAGAGGTTCCTGCCCCCTAGGGCAACCTCTAGTTCCCTCCCGTGTAGCATCCGGCTATAGTTCTATTGTCACCCGTTACGGATCTTGCCCGGCCAGCATGTGAATTCGTGCTTCAAGGGCGAGACCTGTTTCGATCTCTTCGATCGGGCGCCGAGACCGTCCGTTTTTGCAATGAGGTCGATGCTCAGAAAGGAGGACCTGATGGCCAAGTATGGCAAGAGTGCACAGCGATCGGTCGAGCGGGCGATGCATAAACTGAAGGACGGTAGTTTAAAGAGCGGGAAGAGCGGTAAGCGAGTCAAAAGCAGAGAGCAAGCCATTGCCATTGGACTTTCGGAAGCCAGGCGTAAAGGGGCAAAGGTGCCTGCCAAATAAATTGCTGCCTATGCCCCGGCACATGAGGGGAAAAATAAAAGGGGTCGGGAGTCTTTGTTTTAAGATGCTTTTGGTCTTCCCCGTGGCCGGAGGGTCGATTCCATTCCGAATCGTTTGGCCATCCGCCGCACCCAGGCTTCTTCACCGAACGGGCGGCCCCGTTGCACACTCGTTCGGAGTGATTCCAGCTCCGATGCGGTCTGTGGGCGATTCACACGCGTCACCCAATCGCGTGGACGCTCTATGGGCTAGTCACTGAGCCAGGCCGTCAGCTTGGCGTCCTCTTGATCCCGTCGCCAGAGGCTCGACCATTGCCAGTCTTCCGCACGAGTCACCAGTTTTGCTCGCAAGACATTGCGCTCCACATAACGTGTGACCGGTAGAAAATGTGCATCGGTCTGGACCGGAAACGATTTGAAGCGGTCTTGATAGACCGGGCCGGTCCCGGCGGTATGTATGATGGTGAGCATGCCAGCGTTGCGTATGCGTGAGGGTGATCCAGCGGAGGACCTGGGAGAGTTCTCCGTCCTGTCGCGGCCAAAGCAGCAGGTGCCAGTGATTCGGCATCAAACAGTAGGCGGCGATGCGGACCTTGGTCTAGGCCTGGGCTTCGGCCAGAATCTTCTCAAAGGCGGCGTAGTCAGCGGGCTTGTCGAAGAGCAGCAGCCGTCGTCCTATGCGACGGTTCAGCACGTGATAGGCGAGGTCTCCCGCAGCAAGGCGTGGGCGGCGAGGCCTGCGGATCTTCTACTGAAAACACGGCGATCCCGTCAGGAAAAAGACTCCCGACCCCTTTTCTTCGACCCTAGCTCAGAATGTCCCTGTTCTCTCCTCTCGTCTCGATTTATCGGATCCTTCGGCGTATGCTTTTTTGAGGGAATGAATGCAATGGCCGGCAGAACCAAAAGGGGAGGGCTATCATGAACGGTAAAGGTTTCTGGGTAGGTCTTGCTGTGGGAATAATTGCAACATCCCTGGTTGGCCAGTGGGTGCTCGCTGCAGCAGGCAAGGAAGCAGCGCCGTCCACGTGTATTCCCGCCGAAACAGTCGCCGGCTATGTGCATAGTGTAATCCAGGCAGACCGAACGTTTTACGCCACAGATATTGTGGAGCGGATGCAGCTGCGGGGCATCGTATTCGCCGCGGAAAACTGGAGGGAGACCGCCAGGCTCCCGCTACCAGCCCAATTCTTGATCGAAACAGGGCGGCTCATTGCGGCAGAGCGCAGCGGGCTGCAGTACCGGTTGATCAGCAATTGGCCGATCAATAAAAAGAATAGGCCAGCCACCGACTTCGAGCGAACCGGCTTGACCGAGATCCTTGTGAATTCCACTCAACCGTATACGGCGGTGACGACCGAGGGGGGAGCTCCGGTCTTCCAAGCACTCTATGCCGATAAAGCGGTGTCGCAATCGTGTGTGAGCTGTCACAATGCGCATCCGGACAGTCCCAAGAAGGATTTCAAGCCGCAAGACGTGATGGGTGGGATTCTGCTGACCATTCCGCTTCCCCAGTAGGCAAGGTCGAGTGAAGGGACCGTTGTCCTTCGCTGTGGTGTGAGGGGCGTGCGAGGCGGGCACAAGGCTGTCCCGCGACGGGAAGGTGATAGCGGACGACCGATCCTGATGTTCCTGCCACACTCATTGTCAATAGACGATAGGCGGCCGGTTGTCATTGATGATCAGCATCAATCGACGGTGTTTCAGGGGCCGTTCGGGATCCCGAGTATAGTGGGAGAGATCTTCTGAGACCTCAGTGCGGCGCAGGGCAACGGAGATGCGTTGTCTGATGTGGGGCACTCGGGTTTCGATGGAGAGGTCCACGAGCTCGGCGCTGCAACTGGTGACTTCCGCATTCAAGTCCGGCTCGTCGAGGAAATGCACGGTGATCCGTTCCTCCGGGTTAATCCACGGATAGATCGCTTTCACTTTTTCCTCATTGGTCATATGCGCCTCCTTTCTGCGCTGAAGTATTTTAGTCGAGCGCGATGCTTGTATCAAACGCCTGTTTGATGCGTTCGTCAATTGGGAGAGTTACAAAGAAAAATAAAAGGGGTCGGGAGTCTTTGTTTCAGGATTACGCGACGGTTCAGCACGTGATAGGCGAGGTCTCCCGCAGCAAGGCGTGGGCGGCGAGGCCTGCGGATCTTCTACCGAAAACACGGCGATCCCGTCAGGAAAAAGACTCCCGACCCCCTTTTCTTCGATGCACTATTTCGGCAACGAAGCCAGAAACTCTTCCAGCACGCGGTTGAACTCCTGCGGTTTAGCGACGAAGAGGGCGTGCGGGGTCTCGTCGATAACCTGTACAGGCACCTTCGGCCAACCCTCGCGCACCTCTTTCGCTGCGGCGACGGCCCATTCGAGCGACGAATAGACGAAGAGCACGGGTCGGTCTAGAGCATCCAGCGCGGGGCGCAAATCGGTCGGCCCCAGGAAGTAGAGATTGGCCATCATGATGGCGGCAGCGTTCGTGGGGGTGGAAAGGGAGGCTTGGGTCAGAGCCTCCAGATACGCGTCTGAGGGGGGACTTCCAAGAATTTCTTCAACGAACTTCCGCGTTGAGGCCTCTCGGTTCACCTGCAGACTTTTAACTCTCTCGTCGGCAAGCGCAAGGGCGATTTTGGGGTCTACGAAGACAGGATGATCCACGAGTACGAGGGCTCGGATGCGTTTAGTCCCGAACTCGTGCGCGCAGACGAGAGCTTCCTGCATGCCCAGAGACCAGCCGACGACGACGGCAGGTTCGCCACCCAGGTGTTCGAGCAGTTCGCAAATGTCGCGCCCGCGCCGCATCGCATGGTAGCCCTCCGTAGGCTTCTCTGAACGACCCTGCCCGCGCGGGTCGAGAGCCACCACCCGATGGGTCGCGCCGAAGTATCTCAGCTGCGGCCCCCAGATCCACGCAGGCATGGTCCAGCCTGGCACAAACACGAGGGACGGGCCGGATCCCGCGTCCAAGTAGTGGAGTTTGACGCCGTCGCTCGTCACGAACTGGCGGCTCTTAAATTCCTCCTCAGCCCACGTGGCCTCGGGGGACAATGTGCATGCGCCGCCGAGCAAGATCGTGAGGATGATAACGTGGATTTTCATAACGCTCAGTTCCGTTTCATTTCATGGCTCTGGGTTAGGGGAGCGCACCTGATATCAAACGGCGTGATGCGGCTGACTATTGAGTATACTGACCGCATAGCTCCGTTCTAACTTAGAACGGCAGGGAAACGGGGACATTCTACTTCTTGATGGGAGCCTGGTCTACAGCGAGAAAAGGAGTAGTGACCCGGAAGATGCCCGCCGTGCGCCGCGAAATGGTTCCCGACATCTTTCTGCTCCACGTGAGTGGCAAAAACAATTCTTTGCCTGAGTTCCGGGAATCGCTAGAATACGAGTGAACATGATGAGTCCTATTGCGATATGACCTCTTCATCATCAGCTCCCTCTCCCTTCAATCTCCCCGCCTGGGTTGAACGGTTGGTGCAAGATCAGAAGACTCCTTTGGTGTCTGCACCCGACCGCATGAGGCTGGTGATCCAGTTAGCCTTGTCGAATGTGGAGCAGGGTACTGGGGGACCGTTTGGCGCTGCCGTATTTGAAGCGCAAACGGGCGCGCTCATGGCTGTCGGAGTCAACCTTGTCACCGTGACGAATTGCTCCCATGCCCATGCAGAAATGGTGGCGCTGGCCAATGCCCAACAGCAGGTCCGGAGCTTCGATCTCGGTGCTCCCGGCATGCCGCCTCATGAGCTGGTGACCAGTTGTGAGCCCTGTGCCATGTGTTTCGGCGCGATTCCCTTGTCCGGGGTTCGAAGCCTGGTCTGTGGAGCACGGTCCGAAGATGCCGAGGCATTTGGATTCGACGAAGGGGCCAAGCCCAAGAATTGGGCGACTGCTTTGCAGGAACGAGGGATCGACCTGACTCGGGAGGTGTGCCGAGAAGAGGCGGTTGGGGTGTTTCAGGAATATCAGAAGCGCGGGGGCCTCATCTACAATCCTCGACGTGGAAGGTGAGCGGATGAGGAACCGAGAGATTCTGCCTTATCTTGTTTGTTCCCTGTTCTTATTTCCGAACGCCACTCGCAAACCGACGCTACCTCGGGGTCGCTAACTTCACGAACTCGGTGAGCTCCTCATTGAAGCGTTCGGTAGCTTCCCAAAACGGAGAGTGCCCGATGCCAGGGTAAAATGAACCCTTTGCGCCCGGCACCGTCTTCAGCGTGTAGCGGCCTACGGCGGTAAGGACAACCTGGTCCTCCTCTCCGTGCGTCACGAGGACCGGTACCTGAAGCCGTTTCAAGGTTGCCTCATAAGGCGTGCCCCGGCTTCCCATATATCCCCGGACCTTTGCGGGAGTCATCATGTTGAATCCGACCATGGTCTCAAACTCGTCTTGCGTTGGAGGACGGGCAAAACAGAGCCGTACGAAAGCCCGCGTACTCTCCAGGTTTGTGGTGAGGCTATCAGACGCCATCCCGGCCATGACCTTCAACGCCGGCGAGCCGGCATTGAGCTCGCGATTCGTATTCGCGGAGACATACACAACACCGGCAATGCCTGCATCACCATACTTCATGAGGTAATCGCTGACGATGCGGCCACCGTAGGACCAGCCAACCAGCACGGGCCTGCGCAGGCCTGTGGCTTCCATGACCGCCCTGACTTCATCCGCCCATCGAGGTGATTCAGTATAGAACACAGCATCGAGCGGCTTGTCCGATTGTCCATGTCCCCGGAGGTCGTAGGTGACCATATGAAAGGTTGTAGCGAGGTCGCTCAACACCTGTTTCGTCCAGGAGACATGACTCTGCGAGAAACCATGGATGAAGAGAATATCCGGGCCATCCCGATTGCCCCACTCCTGCACAGCGACGTTCACCCCGTCCGGCGTTGTTACAGTTACCGTCCTCATTGCGTCTTGTTTTCTCCAGCCGTCTCTTTAGCGGTCAAGTGATAGCCGGCTCTCTCCAGCGCGCTGTGCAAGTTTTTCATCACGGCTGGGCTGTCTGAAGGGGGCGTCACTGCGACGTCAGGGGCAGCGCGCAGGCGCGCAATGAGGACGTCTGTCTCGGAGGGAGCCAGGCGATCGCAGGTCGCATAGAGACCATCAGGTCCTTCTTCCAACCTATTGTGCACGGACAAGATAGCGTTGATTGTTGCGAGAATCGGTGGCATGGGACTCGGCATCATCAAGGCGGCAAGAGCGCCATGATCCAGCCGAAGCCTGGTCGTATGAGGAAACGGAGTGCCGCCCTGCAGGCGTTGAAGAGCAGGCAGCAGAATTTTCTCCTCCATCCCGATATGCCTCAGCAATGCCGAGCGGAACTGATCGTAAGCTCCTTGGTCTATCGTGCCGAGATCAGACGTTGCCGATTGAAGGAATGCATCGATCCGTTTGTGGTCATTCATAAGAAAGCATGAAAGAGATTCCGCCTTCTCGTCCGTTCGTGGCTCCATCCGCGAGCTCCAATCATTCTCTCGTGGATAGGCAATGAGTCATTCGGCCCTCTCCCAAGCTTCCCGACGGTTGAGCAGTCCCTCTGATCGTAAGAATCAGGGAGGCCAGGGGAGCGGGGCGGAGAAACCGCCCCGCCACGCGCCGCGAAATGGTTCCTGACGCCATTAATTTCCCTCCTGCGCCTGGAAATTCAGAATGACCCGTTTTTCTTTCCCCGATGTGATGTATGGGCCACCCTCGAACCTATGGCCTTGAGCGGCCGAATCGCAGCGCGCACATTCCCCTTATGCTGCCCGCTTGAGAGCTTCTGCGGCAGTCCCTATTTCCGGATCTTCTTCTCGATAGACCCAGGCCCCCGCTTCGGTCGCGATCAGGATTTCGAATAATCCGATCACTATGACGGTGGCCACGAGGTATGCCGGAAACAAGCCCATTGGCATCCACATCGCCAGCGGTAGACAGTATCCCAGCGCCCATACGCCGAGTCCGGCATAGAGGGCGGTTGTAGCACCCGCTCCGAATCGGGGACGAATCGCCGCATACAGCCAGGTCGCCATGATCCCGTAGGCGAACCCCAAAAGAATGTAGAAGATCATGCTGCCGGCAGATTCATGGATAGGCCGGCCAAGCGCCTGCATGGCCTCGCGCCAGTCAGGCCCAAGGAACACGCCGTTGAGAAGCCACTGGGTCACATCAATGATCAGGCCGGCGACGATCCCTCCGATACACACGCGAATCCAGTTTATGTGTCTCATGGTCTCCCTCCTTCATAACCCGGAAGACTCGATGTTGCTTTCCCCATATATTTCCCTCCTGAAACCCTACTAAAGTCAAGGGCCCGGCGGACGCAACCGTTCTTACGATTCACCCAGCGCCGCTGAGTGAGCCTCGGAGGGGCGAGGGGCCGCACGAAAGAGGCGAGTGGGGAGAGGGAAGGGTCCCGACCGCCGTCATCCCCATGCCGCTCCAGTAACGGAATGCCGGTGACTGTAAGGCTGTGCCTTTTGACCGGAGCTTTCGAGATGGGTGACCCTTTTTCTGGTTTCCCAGGATATAGGCATGGAGTATGACGCCATTCCGCGGCGATAGCGTTCGAGGCGCTCCAGATCGGCGGTGTAATCGGCGGGAGCATGAAAAATCGTCGCCCGCTGGCTGTCACGGAGGATCACATGGCAGAACGCGCCGGGAAATGTTTGATTGCAAGACCGGACCTTATTTCAGACCCCGGTCAGGGTCAGGCGATCATCGCCTCCACGACACTTACCGCCGAATTCGTGGGCACGACTCTGGTGAGGCGAAGGCCGGCCTTGCTGAGCAGTGTCCGATACTCCGGCTCCGTCCGCTCCTGTCCGCCGGGGCCGACGAGCATCATCATGTCGAGCATCTTTCCCGGGTGCGGCGCATTGCCGGCCGGCAGCACCATCTCGATGATCAGCACACGGCTGGTCGGGGACATAGCGCGCCGGCAGTGGCCCAGGATCGTCAGGCACTGCTCCTCGCTCCAATCGTGAATGATGTGTGAGAGCAGGTAGGCATCGCCCCCCTCGGGCACCCGTTCAAAGAAACTTCCGGCCATAATCGTGATCCGATTCGCCAGGCCCCGCGCCTGAATCAGGTTGGGGGCGTCCCGCACGACATGCGGCAGGTCGTAGAGGATCCCCTGCGCTCCGGCATGCTTCCCTACGATGGTCGTTAAGAGATTGCCCGTCGCTCCGCCGACGTCGACAATCGTCTTCATGCCGGAAAAGTCGTAGGCAGCGGCCACTGCGTCGGGTTCGGCGCCGTGGAAGCTCACCATTGTCTCGCTGAAGAGCGAGGCCTCCTCAGGATGCTTCGCCAGCCAGTCGAAAATGGGCATGCCCAGGGCTCGTTCCAATCCTGGTGTTCCGGTCTGGACCGATTCCAACAGGCGCTCCCATCCCCCCGTCATCCACGGACTTGCCAGCGTGAGGATCGCCGCTCGAGCCGCGCCCGTCGCGCCGGTCTTCAGCGCCTCACCGAGCCGGGTCAAGGCGAAGCGGCCTGCTCCGTCTTCCGTCACGAGTCCGAGATGCGCGAGCGTTCGCAGGAAGCGGCCGAGGGAAGGGGCGTGGGTGTTCGTGGTTACAGCCAGTTCGTCTGCGCGTGTCGGTCCTTTGGCCAGATGATCGGCGAGGCTCAGCTTGGCGGCGACGTAGAGGATGTGAGACACCCAGTGCGCCGTACCCATGTGAACCAGCTGTACATGCGGCGGAAGAGCGTCGGATGTCGTGGCAGGATTGTCAGACATGTGAAAGCCTCCTGTTCGCGGATGTGCCGGGTTGTGTCGGGTAGTCTAGCGCAAAGTCGGAGGCGTATCCATCACTCCGAAGGCGATGGGGGAGCAGGGAGGGGGGGGAGAGTCGAGGAAGACGCCGGACAGCTACGCGCCAGAAAATGGTTCCTGACACCTTTCCTTCCCCGGAAAATCCCGCCACGCGCCGCGAACAAGCAGAATGTCCGCGTTTCTTTTCCCTTGAGCTACGGGCATTTGCCTGTCTTCTGTTGTTTTCGTATGCTGGAGTAACGTGTCTTACGAAAGGAGGACTCCATGATAAAGACGCTGAGTGTTCTAAGCGCTTGTTTCATCCTTGCAGTCGCGGCTGGGCTTTCACAAGCCCAAGAGGCACCTCCTGCCTCGCCAGCTGCACCGGAAGCTGCTGCGAAAGCGACTCCCGCGGACGGCCATGTCATCCACGTCACGGCACCGCACTTGATCGATGGAAAGGTGCGGGGGCCATTCCATCACTATTGCAAGATCGTCTCTCCTGAGCCGTTCATTGAGTGCCTTCTCTATGAGACGGACGACAACAACGCGAAACTCATCGGTGTGGAGTACATTGTCGCCAAGACTGTGACTCGCGACGAGAAGGTCCTTCCCAAGAAGGTTTGGAAAAAGGTTTGGCATGATCATTCCGTGGAGGGCGTCATAGGGAACGTTAAGGTACTGGATATGCCTCCCGATAAGGCCAAGGAATTCGCGGACACGGTGGTCAAGACCGACGGAATCATCTTTTCACTATGGCCCGAGAGCTCCAAATTGCCGACCGGGAAAGTCAGCATTGGCACGATGGTTGGGCATGCCGTACACCAATGACATGGAACCATAAGAGCCCCTTAGCTCCAATCGCTTTAGCAAGGCCGGCTGAACCGGTGCAGCTTGCGGAGGGGGCCGCTGAATAGATGACAGCGTACTTCTCGGGACCGGCTGCGGCTCAATCGCCGTGGGGAGTCTACTGTCCGAACGATCGCGCACCATGTCCGCCGTCTGAGAAGGCGAGAATTAAAGAGCGAAGCCCGCTGATTCATTATCAGGGGGTGGATGGAGAGACGTTCAACGGAGATGCAGGCGATAAGACGATCCGCCACGCGCCGTGAAAAGGTTCCTGGTACCTTTCGTTTTCCTGGCACGAGGGTACGGTCGTGCACAGCGGACAAAAGTATGTGCTGTGCACTAATGTCATGTATAAGTCAGACCGCTAGTCCGGATTAGATCGCCACGCGTCGGGAAATGGTTCCTGACACCTTTTTCTTCCTCCGGGAAATTCAGAATGTCTCTGTCCTCTCTTTCCCCACGAGAGGATTTGAACCTCCGACATCCTGCTCCCAAAGCAGACGCGCTACCGGATTGCGCTACCTCCTACCGTATCTGCATGTGTTGAGGGGGGAGTCGAGGAAGGCGCCGGACGGCCACGCGCCGGGAAGTTCAGAATGTCCTCGTTCTCCAGGCCCCCTTTTCTCTCAGCGCTTGCCATACTCGTCGTGGCGACGCCACCAGACGCCCGTCTCGTTGCGCCCCTTGGGTGCGCGGTCGAGCCACTGGTACATGCCCCAGATGCCGTCCACCCCGCGCTCATAGGCGGAATAGGTGTGGTAGACGACGCCGTCCTCGAGCACGAATGCGCTGATGCCCGGCAATTCGCGCAGGTACGTGGCCGCGTCGGTTCCGGTCATGGCCCCCAATTCGGCGACAGGCCCTTTGCCGCCGGCTTGCAGGACCGGCGTGACGTTCATCGACCGGTAGTTGTAATCGACCGACCCCGTGCGCTGTTGCTGCTCGGTGAACGACACGCTGAAGTCGAAGTTGAAGTCTCCGCCGAATGACGACGCCCACGGAAATGTCCACCCCATCCGCCGCTTGTATGCCTGTAGCTTCGCGAGCGGCGCCCGCGACACCGCCGCAAGCGTGACGTCGTGGTTCGCCAGGTGCACGACGGAGCCGCTGAACCCGTCCGCGATCGCCGAGCAGGACGGACACCCCGCCTTGTAGTCGGGCCCGAACATGAAGTGGTAGACGAGGAGCTGCGAGCGCCCTCTGAAGAGGTCCGCCAGCGAGGCGCTTCCCTCGTCGGTCTCGAATCGGTATTCCTTGTCGATCCGAATCCACGGCAGCTCCTGCCGCCGCCGCGCCAGCTCGTCGCTGCGCCGCGTGAGCTCTTTCTCCTCCTTGAGCAGCTCGAGCCGCGCGGCAAGCCATTCTTGACGTGTCCCGGTCATGTGCTTCGTCATCGCTCTTTTCTCCTTCCTGTGGTTAAAAGTTGAGTTTCAGGTAGGCTCGCCTGCCTTCTGCCCCTTAGTCGAACGAGATTCCCGAAATCGACACACCGATCGAAAATGCTACCCAGTCGGCAGGACGGGGAACTCGATCACCGGCCGGATCTCGACGGTCCCCTTGTGCGCTATGGGAATCTTTGCGGCGATGCCGATGGCCTCGTCGAGATTCTTGGCCTCGATAAGAAAGTACCCGCCCAGCTGTTCGCGCGTTTCCGCGAACGGACCGTCGATCACGAGTCGTTTGCCGTTGCGCACCCGGACGCTGGTCGCCATGGTTGTGGGCTGCAACGGGTTCGCGGCTAGATACTGCCCGTTTGAGTGAAGCTGTCGGGCGAGTTGCATGGACTCCGCATAACAGTCCTGCCGCTCGGTCTCGCTCAACGCTTGCTCATCACTGTAGATCAACAATATGTATTTCATGTGAATGTCCCTATTGGTAGTTCACTGCAACGATGTGTGCTCACGAGTGATGGTTTGCTGAGCCGCAACAGGAAGACGAGGCGTTCGGGCTATCCTCACGATGAAGCCTCCTTTGATCTGGGTTGTGGAAAATGGTCCTTGCGCCGCTCTGGCGCATGAAGTCTCTTTGCGACGAGCGCAGCTACGCCACCCGTCGAGGTCGCACTCGCGGCAATCAGCGCCAGAGTTGTGAGGCATGCCGGACACATGGGTGACTCCTATGGGGCAACAGCCGGGTGGCTACAGCCCTGTAGTTCCATGACCGGCCGTACTTCCATGCTCCCGAACCGTACGGATGGAAACTTGGAGGCCACGTGGATGGCCTCGTTGAGGTCTCGGGCGTTGATAAGGAAGAACCCTGCGACCTGCTCCTTCGTTTCTGCGAAAGGACCGTCGGTAACGGACAGCTTACCGGTTCGGACCTGCACGGTCACGGCCGTCTGAACTGATTCGAGGGGCTCCGCTGCAATGAGGTGACCGTTCTTCTGGAGCGCGTCACAGTAGGCGGAGGTCTCATCGATAATGGCATCGCACTCGCCCTTGGACATCGCGTCCATCTTCTTCTCCTCGTGGCAGCACATGAGCAGATATTTCATGGTTCCTTACCTTCGTTTCCGAGTTGAACGTATGCTGACAGCACTTAGTCGTGACAATAAACCAAAATCGACACGGGCTTTCTCATGCATGAAATCAACAGATTTTGGCTCTGGACATAAAATAGTCGTTCGGAAATGCCAAAATCGACATTGAGTAGCCGATTCGCATGGCCGAAATTATTTTCTGTCTAATCGATGACTTGGGAAACAGCTCGGGGTAACCGGTCAATTGGTTTCGTCAGTCGTCTTCAGCCAAGATCGATCAACCGCTGTTTGATCAGGAACTGGTCACGTTGCGGACCTGCGCGAGTCGGCAGCAGCTCTTCGGAAGAGAAGACTGGCAAGCAAAGATTGCGGCGACGCTGGGCTTGGAATCGACGATGCGAAAGCGGGGAAGGCCGAGAAAACCGCTAGAAAAGTAGCCTGTCCCCTTTTCTTTTCCCAAACTGCTCCAGCGTGATGCGGTAGAACATCGACGGCTGCGGATCGCATGTGCCCATCATTGGCGTGGCCCTCCTGATAGGAATCGCTTGGATCATACAATCCTCGAGACGCAGAGAGGTTTGTCAACAGCCTGTTATCTTGATGAGGCTTAAGATCACCAGAGGTGCGATAATGAGTAAAGGCTAAAACAGAAGTCCTGTGGCTGACCGTCCAGATATATAAGGCTATGGCACAACGACCTCTCATGTGGATTCTGCTTGCGTTCTTCGCAATCACCGTAGGCTGCCGGGCTGAGATCCTCCATCCGGTCACGACCGGATCATTCAAAGCCGTTCCGTCAACGGGCGAGCGAGTGTTGGTGGAGGGTTGTGAACCTGCGGTAGTGAATGCCGTGGCCGCATGGGTCGAGGACCGTGGCCTGATCGTGATCAAGCAAAATGAGCCGCGACAATCCTTGGATAGCGACACTCTGTGTCAGCGTGGAGGGGAATCCTTCCGGAAAGCGATGATCGAAGGCGCCCGAGCGTTAGGAGCGGACGGACTTATTCTTACGCAGTCATCAAGATTGCAAGAGCCGGATCGGTTGGCGGTCTCTCTTCAAGGTCTTGCGGTCCGGACCGGTGAGGATCTGTGGAATGCATCCGGACAGCTCATGATGCCCTATACTGCGCTCGATGAGAAGCAGATCAGGCAAGAACTGGCCACTGTCGCCTGCCATGCCCTTGCGACAGTGTGGGGGTACCGATCCGCAGGCTTCATGACCGAATCCTCGGAGGATTTCTGTCACCTCAAGAAATATCATCCGTGATGGCTCCAATCGAAGTCGGCGTGCGAGCCTCCTCACACCCTCCTCCCCTCAAGGCGCCAGCGGGAGATCCGTGGACCTGAAATAGATAAAGAAGAAGACCGTGTATTGATTCAAATACGCGGATCCGTCGTACCACGGCGTCGAGCGGATGAATCGGCCGGTAGCGGACTCATAAATATCGATCCTGTAACGCATATAGGCTTTCTGACGCTGCGCTTTATAGAGGGTAAGCTCCGGCAGTGAAAACGGCACCAGGACACTTTGGACCGCCGGCATTCCAACAAACGCTTGCCCCTGATCCGTTCCCAGAGCCAACACGAGCAGACGCAAGAAGTATCTAGTCTGGTGACGGCTCTGCTGCAACGGAAAGCCAAGAACGCCCAAACGCCCCTCGGCGAAACCATGCACGATAGCCAGATCTGTTGCCGGCATGGGAACTACAGGAAGTTCATTCGGCTCGTGGATGAAGCGGTCTTGCAGAATGAGCCGATCAGCCGGGAAACCCACCACTTCGACAGCCACCGGTTTTAGCGGAGAAAGCGGTATGCTCAGCGCATTCATGCTGCGTTGAACGGCGTAGCTTAAGAGCAATTGTTCGACAGCCGTCCGAGGGGTGCGCGTGGGTTCGGTACTGATGGCGCATCCCGCGAGCGCCGCGAACGAGCACAGGATGACTCCGATACAGACGGCGCGATCTCCCGGAAGCCTGGAGTATGGCAGTCGCGGCAGCATGGTTCCTTGTAAATTAGTCTACAAGACGAGAAGGCCGCGCACAAACCACCCTATGAAGACGATGCCCGGTCCACAAATTAACGGATAGACGATAGGTCTGTTCGGATAACTGGTGCGAAGCCTCGTGCTCCCTTCGCGAACTGGCTCTATGCAGAACCCTCCATTCCTTAAGACCACCCCCCCCGGCACCACTGTTCCCTTAAAGGGATTGGATTAGAAAAAGGACATCCCATTCCTTGACGGGACGACATGTTCCGAATCGCCGATCTTCTTTCATTCCCGGCTGAGTCATAAGCCCGCAGCATTCCAGGCATAACGAACGAACACGAGTTACCTGCTGGCTTGGCACGCACGTTGCTCAATAATATAGGCGAGCAGAGGGACTCAACCAGATGAAAGGAGACACTGTTATGAATGGCAACACACGCTCCCTCATCGTGGGCGCAACGGCCCTTGTAACTGGATTATGTGTTGGTATCGGCACGGGTATTCTCGTTGCTCCACACTCTGGAGCGAGGACGCGGCGACACCTCAGAAGCTTCGCAGAAGACATGGTCGAAGATACGGTTGACGCCGTTGATGAGGTTATTGAACGTGGGAGACGCTTGATGGCCGTATGACAGCGCCTGTGCAGCGCTGCGATGCAGAGTTAAGATGATGCTTCATACCAGCCCTAAGGGGGACTTCTGGCCTATGTCGAAGCCTGTAACGGGCAGACCCTGAGGAAAGAAAGAGGAACGAAAAGAGGACAGGCTACTTATTCTTGCGCCTTAATATCTGCTTCGCGAACCGTACTGATCCATGCCTCGGATTCCGCGCGGACAAGTCGCCGGGCACGCCTACCATGTCTTGAATCGGAGGAACGGTGGGGCGACCGTCTTCGGCCTAGATCGATCACCCGCTGTTTCATCATGAACTGGTCACGCTTCGCACTTGCGTGAATCGGCAGCAGCCCTTCGGGAGGGAAGACTGGCAAGCCAACATTGCGGCGACGCTGGGCTTGGAATCGACGCTGCGGCAGCGGGGGAGTCCGAGGAAGCGGCTAGAAAAGTAGCCTGTCCCCTTTTCTCGTCAAACCACCTAAGGTAGTCAACCGGGATAATCTTCACTCCCCGGAATAGCGCTCACTGGTTTGAGGGTCTTTGAAGAGACATCGTAACGCACCAGAAAATACCCTCCAGCCGGGATTCCCTTCTCTTCCAATTGCTTTACTATTCCGTTACCAGGATTGGAATGGTATGCAACCATGTCTGCAAGAAATGCCTCTGAAGCATCTTGTATCTCAGTTTGGCTTAGGGCTTTGTCTAGTAGAAGCTTAACCTGGTACCGACTGTCAGTGTCTGCCATGATGGAAAATGTAAAGGAGAATCGTGACGGGATTTCTTCGCCTTTCATGTCTCTCCTAGAGAATTGGTACTCAGGAGTCTTACCAAAAAACCTGTTCCAGCATTTGGCCGTGGTTTTCCTTAAAACTTCATAGTGATGTTTGGCAGCCTCCTTCTGCAAAGTTTCAAAGTATGGTTTTGTGTAATGTAGGAATACGGCTGTTAATAGCAGCCATTCAATCGCCATAAAGTGGGTAGGCTGACTTCGTGACTTGTTGATTGCATCTGGTCCCAGACTATTACGGATTTCCTCGATGATGTCAGAATTTATAGTGTCGTAGTGATTTACGGTGATATGCTCCATGTGCTCCTCCTCATGCCCTGAAAATAGGACAATAAGCGGCGATACGGCGAATGCTGGAAGGCATGGTGCCTCCGCGTAGGAGGGCATTGTATTAGGAACGCAATCGAAGGGGCAATCAGATAAGAAAGGAACCGTTGTTTGGGGCGACGGCGAGGAATCTTAGCGACGAATGGTTCCTGACACCTTTTTCTTCCTCCGTCCGCGTACGAGTTAACCTATAGTTGCCTTTGCTGTGAAGTGCAACTGACCAACCGCGATATCGCGATATGATGTCTCCACATGAGCAAATGCAGGCTGCCGAACTCATGAGAAGGAGGTGAAGAATGAAACAGGCGTCAATCGCAACTTGCCTGCTGTTTCTCTTGCTAATTGTCGTTGTGGTGACAAACCACGTGTACAGTCAAACCACAACACCAAAAAGCCAAATGATGTTCTCACGAGATGTTTACGATGGACCGGCGTGTTTAGAATATTCCTGGGTGCCTGAAGGTAAGCGACGCACCATAAAGGTGCTGCCGGGAAGAAAGGAAGGGACTGGTCTCGAGCCCACCTCGAAAGAGGCATCACATGTGCAGGTTTACACCTTATCGAATAATGGGCAAGTCGGACTCGAACGTTGGCAATTCCCGCCAGGCGGGCCTCATTCATCCCGAGTGGTCGGCGCCACTGTTGGATTGAAAGGGACTGAAGTCACTGGCACCGTTTACTACGAAGACGGTACAACAGCGAGCGACAAACACACGCTTAAGGGGCCAGCTCCAAAATGCCCGGAACTTCCTTAAGCCTGTGTCAGATTTTAGGCGGCCCGTCTGATGTAAGGGGAAAGAAAAGGGGACAGGCTACTTCTCCTTGCATCTCGTCATCTACTTCGTCGACCTTACCTCTGTCATGCCTCGGATTCCGCGCGGACAAGTTGACGGGTACGCCTACCATGTTCTGAATAGAGGGAACGGGGGGCGACCGTCTTCGGCCTAGATCGATCAGCAGCAGTTTGATTATGAACTGGTCACGTTGCGCACTTGCGTGAATCGGCAGCAGCCTTTCGGAAGGGAAGACTGGCAAGCAAAGATTGCGGCGACGCTGGGCTTGAAATCGACGATGCAGCGACGGGGGAGGCCGAGGAAGCCACTAGAAAAGTAGCCTGTCCCCTTTTCTTGTTATCTAGCGCAAAGTCGGAGGCGTATCCATCACTCCGGAGGCGATGGGGAGCAGTGAGTGGGGAGTCGAGGAAGGCGTTAGCCCACCACGCGCCGGGAAGTTCAGAATATCCCCGTTCTCCAGGCCCCAGGTCGGATTGGTCCATCGTTGTGTGAGGGGAGGGGGTGGAGAGAAGAGCGTATAGCCTATAGCTGATGGCAAGCGCGCGAGGGGATTGGCGGAGCTGTCTGGTCTCTCTCGTTCGTCGAACCACACACACGAGACAGAGTGAAGGAACCAGAAGAAGGAGCTCCCCGCCACACGCCGCGGAATATTGGATTGCAAAACCGGACACTGGGTCTAGATGTGTTGTGGCGTTTTGGACCAATAAGCGGACCAAGGGCGATTGCAAGTCCACAACTGACGGCGTATCGTGAAAAATATGACTGCGTCATCAAAAAGCGTCCTCGATCAGAATGAATTTAACGGGAGATGCGTTTTGATAACCGGCGGCACAAAGGGCACGGGCAAGGCGATCGCTGACCGTTTCCAACGGGGAGGAGCAACCGTCATTGTAACAGCACGGTCTGCGCCAGAGGAAACAACGGACCGTCATTTTATTCAGGCAGACCTCTCAACTCCCGAGGGCACGACAAAAGTAATCAAGGAGATTCTGCATCGCTTTCATGACATTGATATCATCGTCCACAACCTCGGAGGGTCATCGGCGCCCAGCGGTGGCTTTATCACAGTCACCGATGAAATCTGGCAGCAAAACATCAATGAGAATCTGTTTCCCGCGGTTCGGTTAGATCGCGGCCTTCTGCCCACTATGATTGAGCGGGGTGCGGGCGTGATTATCCATATTTCATCCATACAACGAACGCTGCCCTTATATGACTCGACCCTTGCTTATGCCGCTGCAAAAGCAGCTCTCACCAACTACAGCAAAGCGTTATCGAACGAAGTAAGTCCCAAGGGGATTCGAGTGGTTACGGTTTCCCCCGGTTTCATTGAAACTGATGCCGCCACGAGGATGATTGAAAGAATGGCGGATAAAGACAAAAGCGACTATCCAGCAGCGCGGCAAAAGCTGATGGAGATGCTTGGAGGTATTCCCCTGGGTCGCCCGAACAGGCCGGACGAGGTCGCCGAGCTCGTGGCCTTTCTCGCATCGGATAGAGCTTCAGCGATCACTGGGAGTGAGTTTGTCATCGATGGGGGAACGATTCCGACAGTCTGAGGGAGCAAAGGGGAAAATATGATAACGATCAATCTACCTCAAATCATTAAAAAGTATGTCGAGGCCAGCAACCAGCACGATGTGAAATCGATCCTTTCTTGCTTTTCAGACAATGCGCTCGTCTATGACGAAGGAGCAGAACTTCATGGGAGCAAGGCGATCGAAGGTTGGATTGTGCACACAATCGAGAAATACAAATTCCACTTCGAGCCACTTGGCATCAAGGCAAGCGATAGCGATAGCGTCGTAGCGGTGGAAGTATCGGGGAATTTTGAAGGGAGCCCTGTCACCCTTGATTATCGCTTTACCATCCAGAACGATAAAATCTTGTCGCTCACCATTGGGTAACAGATCAATGGATATCACTGCTCACCGACGAGACTGTTTTGGGCGAGTCTCGTTCACAGTCCAAGACGTATTTCATGCTTCCAGGTGAAGCAGGCGCGTTATGAAGGAGGGGCGGCTGAAGAACGAGCCGGCCCGCCACGCGGCGCGAAATGGTTCTTGGCACCTTTTTCTCAGTCTAGTCCGTCGTCACCGGCGTTCAGTCTTCCACGCCCACGCCGATCACGAGTAGAACGGCATAGTCCTGCTTTGTGCAGCCCTCGACCGGAGGCATCGCTCCCCCTGGCGCAACTGGAAACGCAGTCTTCTGCACATTTGCCGGCGAGCACAAACCACCAACCGCTGCCGGTGTATAGCGCGCGGAACGGCAGGCCAGGTGCGTCACGTCGTAGAGCGTCGCGCCTTTATCGAGCTCCCAGCGCCTGTCGCCATTTCTGTCGGCGGGATGAATGGTCAGCACAGCCGTCACGTCGCGGCGGCCCGTGACCATGTATTTGCCGGGAGGGAGCGGAAAGGTCGGCTGCTCCATGATCAAGCCGTGTTCCTCGAGCCACCAGTCCGTGCCGTCGAATTTCCAGCGCGCCGGGGCAACTCCACCTGCATCCTTCAACCGTTTATAACTGTTCAGCTCGACGCCCCGAGGCCCCGGGTCCAGAGGCCACAGACCCCACGATTGCGCACCGCTCCCGGAGGTCGCACCTGGATCGCCCAACGCCGCGATGAACTGTGTCGATATGCGCTGGAACTTCATCTGACCTCCGCCAGCGGCGTGGGCTCGGCTTGGACTCAGATCGAAGGAAGGGAGCAAGAACGAACCAAGCAGAAAGAGAACCAGGGTGAGCAGAAAAAACGTAGAACGGGCAGAAGAACCACCTTCTTTTTGTGTCATCTTTGCTCCTGCGCCTCGACGCCTAGCAGAAAGCCATGGGTAACTCTACTCTTTCCCGACCGACTGGTCCATCGGTCTGTGTTGTGACGGGAAAAGGTAAAGGCGTCGGCCTGCCACGCGCCGCGAAATGCTTCCTGCCACCTTTTCTTTGCCACATTCGGAAGGGAAGACTGGCAAGCAAAGATTGCGGCGATGCTGGGCTTGGAATTGACGCTGCGGCAGCGGGGAGGCCGAAGAAGCCGCTAGAAAAGTTGGCTGTCCCATTTTCTTATCGTATCCTCGTAGCATTTGACAGATTGTATTTGGAAGGTCAGAATTTCCCCCCTGCGTTACCCACATTGTGTTGAGGTTTATGATGAAGAAAATCCTTCCCTGCTTCTTACTTCATATGTGCCTGATCTTAATCGTAACTGGCCAAGGTAAGGCCGGTGGTCTAATCGGTGATGCCGTTGAGGGACTCTGCGGGGGATGTGGTGCCGGAAAAAAGCTGGATGAAAAGCACGACGAAGTGAAAAAGGAAGTGCCCGTCTACGGGAATGCAGAAGAAGCTACATCGAAAACTGTGCAGCAGACAGCAGAAGAAACCAAGAAGCTTAGCGAGAAGGCACTCAAGGAGACAGGTAACGCCATCAACGATACGGTAAAGACACTAACGACGGGCAAAGCTCATGGAGATATTGCAGAGACCTTTGAAAAGGCAGTCAACGACACTTTTCAGGAGGCAAATAGAGCGGGAAGGAATATCAATGACGCTGCAATTGCCGCCGGTAACTTCTTAGAGAACCAAACGCAATCCTATGGTGTCATGCTTTCAGATGCGGAAAGGCGGCTACGAGAGGGCAAACTTGTTGATGCCATCTGGCATATAGGAACTGATCCGCTAAAACATAGCGAAAGAAATTTTGGCAAAGCAGTAACAGAATCTTCTCTCTTGAACGACGTTGCGACAGCCACAGCTTCTGTATATGGAGGAGCTGCTGGTGCAGCCGCGTACGCTGCATGGTTGACCTACAATCGGACAGGCGATCTTAACTTGGCATTAAAGGCTGGGGTAATAGCAGGTGCAACGTCTCAGGGATTAAAAGTTGTAAACGGTATGCCTATTGGCACGACCGAAGAATTTGTCAAAAAAACTTTAGCGTCGGCAAGCATTGGAGGTGCGGCAGTGGCAGCGAGCGGCGGAGGAGAACGGCAAATCATTGAGGCATTTGTTAAAGGAGCTGCTATTACCGTAGCGCGAGAGCATTACAAATCCAGGACCAATCAGGAAATTGAGGGGAAAGCACCTACGAAGCCTGCAATTGCAAAGTTAGATAGAGAGGGTGGTCCGAATCAGAATATGAAATATAAGTTCACCGTTCTGACTGATGGGAAGGGCACTCCAATAAAGGACGCATATGGCAACATGCAAGTTGATATTAGAAGTCTGCCAAGAGACATTTCTCACGTCGGTCTTGCTACTGCTGATCTGGAGGCTGGCTTTGGTTCAGGGGCAGAAACGTCCATGCCTATGCAAGGGATAGCGAAAATCCCATATATGAATGATATGGCCTATTATCATGATCAGTGGATGGCCGTAAGCCAAGCTCAGGGCATCGAAGTGCAAGCGACGATTCTACCGGCTCTTATCCTTACTGTAAGCGGATCGGAAACTCCTGTCATCGACCAAGCTACTGACATAGCCATAAAAACTAAAGCGAAAAACCCCTAACAATCTGAACTCTAGCGCTAATAGAGAAATGGGGGCAGGCTACTTATTCTTGCGTCTGGGTATCTGCTTCGCGAACCGTACTGATCCATGCCTCGGATTCCGCGCGCACAAGTTGCCGGGCACGCCTACCATGTTCTGAATCGAGGGAGCGGGGGGCGACCGTCTTCGGCTTAGATCGATCACCCGCTGTTTGATCATGAACTGGTCACGTTGCGGACCTGCGTGAATTGACAGCGGCCCTTTGGAAGGGAAGACTGGCAAGCAAAGATTGCGGCGACGCTGGGCTTGGGATTGACGGTGCGGCAGCGGGGGAGGCCGGGGAAGCCGCTAGAAAAGTAGCCTGTCAATTGTTCTTTTCCTCTCTCCTCGGAGTCATTCAATATCCTGCAATAATTTCTTCAATTCAGCCTTGGTAAGAAGCGGAGGGAACTGACCCACGTGCCAAGCTCCGTGTATGTTCTTTATCCAGTAGAATGGCCATACTACTACGTCATTCTGATTTGAGCGGTCTTGAAGAAGGAACAACATGGGGTCAAATGATTTTTGATCTGCTTCTGAATCTGTATGCAACCTTGCAACCTTCTTGAGTTCAAAGACCTGTGTGGTTTTCGTAAGTGGATAGGTTTGAGTGACAAGATATCTTCTTGGCGCGTTGCAACCTTTGCGAATGCAGTTACTTAGCGATCCTTGTGCATGTAACTCTCTTGCGCCGTCTCTGCACAATCCTCCCCAGTGGTTGCTATCACAGACTACTTTGCTTGGGATGATGACCTCCTGGGGTTGAGCCGAGCGTGAGGATGAGGGATGGGCCGGACGACCACGCGTCGGGAAATGGTTCCGAGGATTCTATCCCTCGATGCGTGGAGGAACCAGCTTTAGATTGCAGGCGTGATATCGTGCGAGTGGATCATCGCCCCATTCCCATCTGTCAGGCATTGAATCGCGGAGCTTATGGTCATTAAGGCTCTTGTCCTGCTTGTGCGTAATCAACGCAGCTCTGCAATTATCATCAAACAGCTTCCTCAAGGCATCAGGTCTGCTAGATCCTAGTTTTAGGGCTCGCTCCGCAAGCTTCCCAAGCGGAACTACATGCTCATGTATTAGCCCTTCATCTCGATCAGCTGCTCCTAATGACTCCCTAGTGTGGTGAATATGATCAAAGCTAAACTTGATTGCGTCTATCTTTACCTCGTCTTTCTCGGAATCGAAAGCATCTGCAGTCCAGCGCCATGCAGCAAACTTGATTAGTCGAATCGCAACCTTTTTCAATGAGCGATCTGATTCAGCCATTTCGCATGCGACTGATACAAGTCGCATGATTGCCGATCGATGCTTTTCATCCAAAGGTTTATAGGTTGTCACGATTCATCGATGGCAACTGTAAGATCACTAGATCTAGTAGGCCTCAAGCTGAGGTGCCAATTTCGACAAGTCTACTGCAAAGTCGGAGGCGTATCCATCACTCCGGAAGCGAGGGGGGAGCAGTGAGGGGGGGGGGAGTCGAAGAAGGCGCGGACGGCCACGCGCTGGGAAATGGGTCCTGACACCTTTTTCTCGTAGGGCGTTGGGAAATTAAGAATGTCCCCGTTTTCTTCTCTCCAAAGAGCGAGGCGCTATGGCGAAATAATGCGGCGAGAGGAATTGGGCTACAGAGATCCATTTTTGAACCGATAAAGAACATTATTCTATTGTCGGCAGGGACACGCGATGGAACACAACAAGACGGCGGTGTTGCGGAAACTGACGGAAGATTCTGCCATGCAGCTCCTGGAGGGGGTGACGCTGCCGCCTCAACCGGGGACGTTGCTTGATATCAATCGCGAGCGGGCCAAGGCAGAGCCTGACGTGGAGGCCGTGGCTCGCATCATCGAGCGGGATCTGAGTGTGGCGGCGGCGGTGTTGAAAACCATCAACTCACCGTGGTTCGGGTTGCCGAAAAAGGTCGAGTCGGTGCGCCAGGCGGTGGTGTTGCTGGGGATGCCCAATGTCGTCAACGTCGTGATCGCCTTGGCGATGAAGAGCGCGATTCAGGGGGACAATCAGGCGGGGATTGACCGCCTCTTCGACGAAGCGAACGACACGGCGCTGGTCCTGTCGAGCGTCATGCGTGAAGTGCCCATTATGCCGGCGGACAAAGCCTATTTGCTCGGACTCTTTCGGGATTGCGGCATGCCGATTCTGCTCCAACGCTTTCCGCAGTATGCGGAAGTGCTGCGGGAGGCGGCGAAGAGGCCGGAGCAGTCGCTGACGGACATTGAGGATGCGCGCTTAAGAACCGATCATGCGGTTGTGGGGGCGCTCATGAGCCGGCATTGGCATCTGCCGGAAGAAATCGGCACGATCATTCTCAATCATCACCGGACTTGTGAGCTGTTCGGCGGGGCGGCATGGACGCTCACCCCGTTCGAGGAGAGTATCCGGACCGTGATTGCGGTCTTGGCGATGGTGGACTGTATTTGTCATCGCATACGGAAAGGCAAGGATTCTCCGGAGTGGGCTGCCATCGGCGAGACGGTCCTGGCGCACCTCAAACTGGATCAGGCCGAATTCGAGCATCTAGTCTGGGAACAGCAGGATCGGTTCGCGGCCTAGCCCAGGGGTATCGTCTTCCTCTGAAAGGCCAGCGAGGTTCCTTCTCGGGCGCTCGTCACATGCTGGTGAGTTCAGTGCGACCCCTTTTCTTGTCCCCTGTCTTTGATTTTCCCGTAGACCTGTCTTATTGTCCCTGGTCATGAAGAAGACCGGCTGGTTCCTGTGGTCGTTGGTCGGGCTGGTGTGGCTCGTCGTCAGCCTGCCGTTTTCGGATTACTCGCTGACCGCGCTGTTCGAAATTCCCGAGAGTCCGCCACGGTCTCAGGATGGACTCAAGGCATTGCTGGAGCACATCGTCTACGCGAGCAATGTGTCCATTCTCTCAGCGGTGCTGCTGTATGGATTGAATCGGGGATGGTATCGCGGCGGCGACTATCCCGCCTTCCTGCGTCGGTTGGATTTGCAGGCGCGATTCACGAACGCCTTTCAGAACCCCCTCGTCTTCGTTACGACGAACGTTGTTCTCGCACTGCTGTTCATCATCTTTTCTGTCTTACTCTTCTTGCACGGGCGAATCCTGGGGCGCGGGATGGGATATTGGTAGGCGGTAAGGTTATACGGGGGAGAGAGCTACTGAGGGAAATGGTTCCTGACACCTTGTCCTTCCCATAATTCGTCAGGCTGCGAGCCAGTGATAGAGCATCAGTATTGTAAGCGCCCCGAAGATTGCGAAGACAAACGCGACGATATCGGAATCCCCGCTGAGACCCACTTGGCCTCCAAGGCAGCCGCCGATCAAGCCGCCTCCGATCCCGATCACCGTCGTCCCGATCAACTGACCCGGATCCTTTCCGGGCATCAGCACTTTGGCGATGACGCCCACGATGAACGCAAACACCAGAAACTCGAGGGTAGTAGTAAGCGACGTCCAATCCATGAAGCCTCCGACGATGTGATTTCGGTGAACGACTCACTATACAGGTTTCTTGCCCCAGGGCAGCAAGCCTTGAGGGGAATAAAAGGGGACTAGATCGACCAGCCGCAGTGTGATCATGAACTGGTCACGTTGCGGACCTGCGGGAATCGGCAGTAGCCATTCGGAAGGAAAGACTGGCAAGCAAAGATTGCGGCGCCGGTGGGCTTGGAATCGGCGATGCGGTGGCAGCGGGGGAGGCCGAGGAAGCGGCTAGAAAAGTAGCCTGTCCCCTGTTCTTGTTCTCATGGAAGTCTCCCGGATTTTAGCGTTCTTAGGGAGAGAGCTATATGCTTGGAATAGAGCCGGAGGGCATAGCGTCTGTTGGGGAGTGTCGGATTGCAAGACCGGCCCCCGCTACTTTATTGAACACGACCCCCTTTTCTTGTTCTGTTTAGAGAGGCCGCAGCCCATGGGTTGGTGAATATCGCCCGATTACTCTAGTGAGCGGCGCTGTTATTCCGGCCATACTGATGACGACTGCAACTTTCCTATCGTCGGGCGTAGTAGGTCCGGAATCTTTCTTGTAGAGTTCTTTCAGGCGTCTTTCAAATGAATAGAGAATTACGGATGAGTTTGGTGGAATGGTAATGGGGTACTCTGCAAGTTTCTCTCTGAATTCAGCCTGCCTAGCCCAGGTTGGATATTTATCGTCCTCTTTATCTAACAAGCCAACTGAGCAATTATTGATTGAGCGGTTTAGGGAGCTATTATTTTCAAGAACTAATTCGACTGCTACGTCTTCCAAAGTCCCGTCGGAGTAGTAAATCTTAACAGGAAACATGTTCGTATTAAGTGTAGGGAACCCGGATCCAGCTTCAATTTGCTCGCGTTGAAGTTTGGCTAACTTGGCTGACTCGCGTTCCAGTACGACTTGTCTCTCCTGTAGCTCGATTTGGCGACGAGTGACCTCTCTGGTTCTGTATAGTGAGATAAACGCGATTACGGCTGATAGCAATGCTACGAGGACCGACAATAGTTCGAATTGCGACATGATTCTCCTCCATGCAAAGGAGTTGGAGCCGGAGGGCGTGGCGTCTGCTGGGGGTGTTGGATCGCACGACCTGACCCTTGTTCTTTGTCGTTTTACTCATCGACGATGCGGCAGCGAGGGAGGCCGAGGAAGCTGCTAGAAAAGTAGCCTGTCCCCCTTTTCTTGTTCGTTTATGGCTCAAGTTCAGCCTTTTGGGCATTAAATGGAATTTGCACGATAATCGGACGCTGGCTCTTAACTCCCTTTCCAAACATAACAGCCTGCAGGAACTGAAGGTTCGGTATGGCGGACGTATGCGTTTTCCCGAAATAATTTTCCACAAAGCCTAGGCTTGTATCGTCAAAGCAAGAGAACGACACGATGGTGTTGCATTGTGTGAGTACTGTTTTACTGACAGTCGCTGTTCGTTGTGCAAGCACTAGGAGTCCAACTTTATATTTTCGTCCTTGCAGGGCAATCTGAGCGATCTTTGCCACAAGTCCCTTGGAATCGAAATCACCAAGTCCCATGGTGCTTGCTTCAGGCATAACCGTGTGTGCCTCTTCCACTACCAGAAGGACGCGAGGGCAGTTTGTGGGATTCTCTTTCGCGAAGCTCAATAGGCAGGTTAGGTAGATTTCGGTGATGAAAATCGTAGCTCTAGTATTGGAAATTTCGTTCAGGGTAATGATGCCAAGCTTTTTGTCCTTATCGGGAGAGATAAGAAACCTGATAAGATTATTAGCGATATCTTTGCGAAGACTATCGGCAAATTCCTTCAGTGCTTTTTTCTCTTTTGCTGCAGAATATTCTCCGGTTTCGACATCGAAGAGTTTTTCTCCAAGTTTAGCGGATAACTCTGCCGAAATTGAGAGGTCGTAAGGTTCAAGATCGCTCAAGCGGCCTTTGTACCGGGCCGTTAAATCAATGCAGATGACTTTTGTATTTTGGCCTAGTGCATGCCGCAGAAGCTCAAAGGCGAGTTCGGTCTTTCCCGCTCCAGTTACACCTAGTATAGCAGTGTGATATTCGAGCATGTCCGCAAACTGCCCAGTAACGCTAAGGCCCGTGCCTGGGACAGTCCCATAGACGAAATCAGATTTGCCTATTTCGATAAGGCCTTTCCCGAATTCTTCCGGAACCGCAAAGACCGGAGTGTTCATAGTCGGAAGCCATGAAAACTTCTGAAAGCCTTTTTCTCGATTTAGGTTTCCAAGTTGAGAAGCTACTGCCATCTGATAACCGTGTCGGTCAGCCTCCAGTCCTTCCTCCTTAGTAATACCTTCTGTGAGTTGGTAATACACGCGATCAGTTCCTAGGCGTGACCAGATTAGCATTCCTTCACGGCAGGCAGTTGGGTCCCACGTATGAAAGCGAATTTGAGAAATGGTCGAGTCTTGATCGACGAATCCGACAAGTTTGGAGTCTTTTTCTCCACCGAGAAGTTCCTGCGCTGTCTTGATCAGAACTAACGGTTCATATAGACACGCCGCTTCAAGGCCAGACATTCGCTCGTCGACATCGGCAATGCAAAGTCCCGTTCCTAGGATGTGGTCACTCTTTGACTGTGAGAAAAGAGGGGTGACGTATCGCTGCTTTCCATCAGCTTGTTGGAGAAGTTTTACTGTCCCGGGTTCCCAATTCACCTCAGGATCTATTGCAGCATGAATGATGTTGGGTGCATCAGTTCGTAGTACTCGACCTATGGCGTTCGTCCCTTGAGATTTTACTCGAAATGCTGCGAGCAAGTCGGGGATTCCAAGCGGCCAAATACTTATAAACACGCCCCAGAAGACGAGGAGGATGGCTGTGTTGGATGATTGAACTCCATAAAACGAGAATATTGCGTATAGAAATACCGCTGAGTACAGCACGCGAGAGCGTCCCAGGACTACAGAGGGTTTGTAAGTCCAGTCGTTTACCTTCTTTTTCCATCCGCCAAGCGTCGGGCCAGAACTTACGGCAACACAAGTGGTGGCTATTGCGAAAACTGTCGCACAGTATCCAAAAATCAAAAGCCAGGTTGTCTTTGTGGGTAGCCCATAGACCGGGATCAGCGTTAGACAACCCATTAGCCCGTTGACGACTGAATCACCGGGCTTTGTGAATTTTGTTTCAAGGATGGCCGAGCCAAGAACAATTAAGAGCAGGGCATTTTGAAAAACGAGTTGATCTTTCTGATCGGAAGGAAGGAATGCCCCGGTCACCACTCGGGACAAGCAAAAGATCGACCCAAGACCTACTAATAGGATTGCTACTCGTGTCCATGGTGGAGCTACTTTTGATTCTTCTGCCATCTGAGATTTCCAGTAAGGATTATAAAGTGGCTGACAAGTCACGGGCAGGGAGAAAGGTGTCAGGAACCATTTCGCCTACCTTTTTAATTCCTATCAACTCCTACGCCGAGCAGCAGCAGAAATCAACAATACAGATTGGGGGGGGATTGCAGCTCATGACATTGTTGGAACATTTTCCCTCTCCCTCTATTTTGGAAGGGCCGGGACAGCTATGTGGCCTCCGCATGTTGCACGATTAATGGGAGTTTCCCTGCCACCCTTGAATGTCCTTTTCTCACCCCACTATTATAAGGTGTCCTCCTATAGCTAACCTCTTGACATTCGCTCGGTTTCAGAATGCCGGTCCGATGGCAGGATGCTGAAGAAGCCCGTCAGCGGCGTTCTCACCTCGCAAGCATCCTCAACCTAGCTCAGGGTCGAATCAAAGGGGTCGGGAGCTTTTTTCTGAGGAGCCCATGCCTGGAGGGCCTCGTGTATACGATGGTCCCGATCTTCGGCGTGCGCCATGCCGTGTTCCGAAAAGCATCGGGCGATTCTGAATGCGCCATGAGTTGACCTCTCCTTCCTCTTCCAGACAGCACCGCTGAGGTGTATCCTTAAAGCAAGTTCCGCTGTATAACAGTGCGGGTTTCGACTCGCCACCCATGTTCCTCGCCTATGTCAGAACACACCTTCTCTCCTGACCGGCTCGCACGCACGCACAACACCCTGCGTCGCTATATTGACGCGGGATGGGCACCGGGGCTCGTGGCCTTTGTGCATCATCGTGGGCGGGAGCATGTGGAGATTCTCGGCACCATGGCCTTTGACCGTGAGGCGCCGGTGAGGCGAGATACCATCTTTCGGCTGGCTTCGATGACGAAGCCGGTTACGGCCGTCGCCGCGATGATTCTGGTCGAAGAATGCCGGCTGCGGCTCGATGATCCTGTCGACGACTGGCTGCCTGAACTCAAGAACCGGAAAGTGTTGCGGACCATCGAGAGCCCGCTTGACGATACCGTTCCGGCGCAGCGCCCGCTGACCCTGCGCGATCTACTCACGTTTCGATCCGGCTATGGAGAAGTGGGCTTTCTCTCATCAACCTGTCCTCTGCAATGAGCGATGTCCGAAGCGCGCGTCACGCTGGCCGAATGGCCCTTTACCGTCACGCCGGATGAGTTCATGCGGCGCGTCGGCAGTTTACCGCTCATGCATCAGCCGGGGGAGCGGTGGCTTTACCATACGGCGTGCGAAATCCTCGGGGTGCTGATTGCGCGTGTGGCGGGCACGTCGCTCGGCGCATTTCTTCGCGAGCGCATCTTTGATCCGCTGGGGATGAAGGATACGGGCTTCTACGTCCCGGAGGATCAGCTCCATCGGCTTCCGGCCTGCTATGCGAAGCGTTTTCCCATGGCGCCGCAGTACAGCATGGAGGGAGCACGGAGCGAAGAACTCATCGTTCTGCATGAGGCGGGTGGCGGGCACTACGCGCGACCGCCGGTCTTTGAATCGGGTGGGGGCGGACTGGTTTCGACGGTCGATGATATGGCGGCCTTTGGACTGATGCTCTTGAACGGCGGTGCGTACCTGCGTGGGCGGATCTTGTCGCGACCGACGGTCGAGTTGATGACCATGGATCATCTCACGCCCGAACAGAAGCCGGTTTCACCGTTCTTCGAGAGATTTTGGGAGACGCGTGGCTGGGGGTTGGGCCTCGGCGTGACGACGGCACGATACGATCCGGGGGCAGGGCCCGGACGGTTCGGATGGGACGGGGCCTTTGGGACGTCGTGGTACGTCGACCCGCGAGAGCACCTGGTCGGCGTGCTCATGATCCAGCGTCGTCCTGACAGGATCAGTCTTCCACCTATCACGCAGGATTTTTGGACGTCCGCATATCAGTTGATCGACGATTGATGAGGGTCGAGTATTCGAAGGCGAACGGGGCTTCGTTTCCCTGGGTCCCGTCATGACATGCTGAACGGTCTTTCAATTTCTTCCTTGGCAAGTATCTTACTTCCAGGTTAAGCACCATTTGCAGATCAATGACACCTCGCGAAACATACCTGAAAGATATTAGGCAATCCCTAACTCACAGTTTGTTGGTCGGATAGTCCTTATACTGCGCGAGTGAGGACGGCCGTTTGGGACCTCAGCGAGCACAAGGGACTATCTTGCCGCTCCGATGGCAGGATGCTGAAAAAGCCCGCCAGCGGCGTTCTCACCTCGCACGCATCCTCAACATAGCCCAGAGGCTATGCCTCCGGTGCTTCTCTCGGCTGCGGCCTGCTCGGTGAAGGGCGCGTCTCGGCGCGCTGGGGTGGGTGGGGTGAGAACCGACAGACTCTTTGAGCATCCTGGAGGCTTATTGTGCATCAGAATGGGGTAGATCGTATCTGACGTTGGACGGTTTCTCTCTGAAGTGCTAGGATTTCGAAAAACTGAGGTTGTGGAGGCAGAGGCCAAGCACAGTTCAGGTCTATGCGGGCCGAGGTGATGCATGAGCAAAATTGAGGCGATCGAAGAACAGATTGAAAAGCTGTCTCCCGATGAGCTTGCTGCGTTTCGCCGATGGTGTGCGGCATTTGACGCGGAGACATGGGATCGTCAGTTCGAGGCTGACGTGAAGGCAGGTAAGCTCGATGCCTTTGCTGAAAAAGCTCTTCGCGCTCATACTTCCGGCCAGTCGAAGCCACTTTGATTCATCGCGCCTCTCTGCTAATATTTCGTCATGGGATCTGATGCAACGAAATTGTTAGAGGATGCGCTTAAGCTTCCTCCTGAAGCTCGGGCCGCTATGGCGGGGTCGCTATTGGAGAGTCTGGACGCGACCGTTGATGCCGATGCAGAAGCGGAATGGAACAAAGAGATCGCCCGTCGGTTGAAGGACCTTGATTCACCTCACCCTCCGTTGCTGGTCTCCTGGAGTGACGCTCGTCGAAAGATCCTCGGTCTCTAATGCCGGGCCTGTCTGTTCTGTTCCATCCCGACGCTGTTGAAGAAGCTCAAGCTGCTAGACAATGGTATCTGGCAAGAAGTCCGTCTGCCGCGGATTCGTTCCTAGCCGAACTGGACCGCGGGGTCGAATCGGTCGTTCTTGCTCCCGAACGCTGGCCGCTCTTTGTTCATGGAGCTCGGCGCTATCTTTTTCAGCGGTTCCCGTTTCAATTAATCTACCGGGTTAAGGGCGACCGGATTGAGATTTTAGCCGTTGCTCATGGCCGCCGAAGGCCCGGCTATTGGAAGATTCGCTAGCGCTAGATCATGCTTCGCACCTTCCGCCCTTGAATATCCCTCTACCGCCCCCTTACAATGTGTCCTCCTATAGCTAACCCCTTGGCATTCTTTCAATTTCTGAATGCCGGTGCGATAGACGAGGAGCCTCCTTCATGCGCATTGAGTATTCGAAGGGCGAGCGGGCTTCCAAAGAACTGATTCTCCTGAATCGTCAGAGTTTTGAAGCTTCCAGCGGCCGGAAGATGAAGGTCATGCTGATCTTCCCGCCGGATTGGTTTCCCTCCGAACCTTATTTGAGCCTGCCTTCCCTCACCGCCGTCCTCCGGCAGGCCGGCCATACCGTCATCCAAAAAGACATCAATCTCGAAATGTGGGACTGGTACTTCAGCGAGGACTTCTTGAAGAAAGTCCTGCGCCGGGTGCCGCAGCAACTCGACCGGCTCCGCAAGCTTTCGAAGAAGCGGGATCTGGACGCCAACGAGATGGATTTGCAGCTGGCGCTCTGTGATGTGACCAGGCAGCGGATTGATGAATTGATCAAGAAAGCGGAGAAGGCGAAGGCGATAATCCGTGGAGAAGTCTTCTACGAAATCGATCAGTTAGAGTGGGCCATTCAAGTCTTCCGTGAAGTGACGTCGGTTATTTCAATGGTCTATGCCCCGGCGCGGATCTGTATGCCGCCGATGGAGACGGATCTGTCCTATAAGGTCTTCGTTTCCTCCGAAGTCATCGACGCGGTGAACGATACCCAGGTGAATATCTACCGTGATGTATTCGAGCATCTGGTGAAACCGGTCATCGAGGCGGAGCAGCCGGACGTGATCGGCATCTCGATCGTCTTGCAGCAGCAGATGTTCTCCACCATGACCTTCTGTGCCCTCATCAAGCAGCACTTCCCCCATATCCACGTGACGATCGGCGGCAATACGGTGACGCGCCTGCGCGATGTGCTGCCGCAGTCGCCGCTGTTCCAATACTTCGACAGCGCCGTGGTCTATGAAGGGGAGACGGCTTTCGTCCAACTCGTCTCGGCGGTGGGGGCGAAGCGGAGCCTGGCCGATGTGCCGAACACGATCTATAAGGACGAGACCGGCGTCCATACGTCGGAGACGAGTTTTGCGGAAGACATGCATGCGCTGCCGCCGCCGGACTTCGACGGATTGCCGCTGGAGAAGTATTTCGTCCCGACGAAGATTCTGCCCTATCTGGCGACGCGCGGCTGCTACTGGGGCCGCTGCGAGTTCTGCGACCATGGCGAGGGCTATACCGCCGGCTACCGGAGCAAGAAGATTCAGGACATCCTCGGGGAGATCCGGCACCTGCGCGACAAGTACGGGGCCAAGCATTTCCATTTTACCGACGAGTCGTACCCGCCGGCCCTGTTCCGCAAGCTGGCGCGCGGCTTGATCGACACCAAGATGGATATCGTCTGGACGACGCACATGCGGTTCGAGAAGAGCCTGCTGGAAGATCAAGTTTGGCAGGATGCGAAGGAGTCCGGCTGCAAGTATCTCCACTTCGGCTATGAGTCGGGGAACGAACGGGTGCTGAAGCTGATGGACAAGGCGACGACGACCGCCATTATGACCGAGCATCTCAAGCGCACGGCGGAGGCGGGCATCTGGAACCACTGCATGGGCTTCTTCGGTTTTCCCGGCGAGACGAAGGAGGAAGCCTGGTCGTCGGTGGAGTTCCTGGAGCAGAACAAGGACTATGTGCATTCGCTGGGGTTCGGCACGTTCGACCTGGGCCGCCATAACCCGGTGGCGAAGCATCCGGAGAAGTGGGGCGTGACGGCCTATAAGAATCCCGAATGGGACCTGGCGCTCGACTACTACTACACGGTGAAGAACGGGATGAGCATCGAAGAGGCCGAGCGGGTGTTTCAGCAATTCGAACAGAATCATTACGCCGGCTGGGATCTGCGGCTCTACATCAGGGAATATATTTTTCTCTATATCGCGAAGTTCGGGTTGGAGAAGTTGCGGGATTTACAATACCAGTCAATGAAGACGGCGGGTGTGACGCACACGCTGGCTGGGAAAATGTAAGCAGAATGTTGAAAAAGGCCTCCAGCGGCGTTCTCGCCTTGAAAGCATCCTCAACGTACCCCAGAGGGTACGCCTCCGGTGCTTTCGTCGGCTGCGGCCTTGCTGGAAGACCTTTTTGAACATCCTGAGAGTGAAAGTCGCGGGTGGGGGATTATGAGCGCTTCAGGACTCGTACAGATAGACGGTTTGTCTCCGATCAAGAAAGAGGATCGGAAGACCTCGAAGGTGATGCTGCTGTTTCCGCCCGAGTGGGTGCCGACGGCGCCCTATCTGGCGCTGCCGTCACTGACGGCGGTGCTGCGGGAGGCCGGCCATACGGTCGTGCAGCGCGACATCAACATCGAGATGTACGACCACTTCTTCACGATGGAGTTCCTGATCTGGGTGAAGGCCAGACTCGGCATGCAGCTGAAACCGCTCCAGGACAAGGAAAAGGCCGGGACGCTCACAGATCGCGAGGCGGATCAGAAGGCGGTCGTCGAACAGGCCTATGCCGTGGATGTGTTCGACCTGGCGGAGCGGGCGGAAGATGCCAAGCTGGTCGTACGCGGCGAACGGTTCTACGAAGCAGAGAAACTGGAGCTGGCGCTCAATACCTTCCGTGAGGCGATGCAGTACATCTCCGCCGCCTACTATCCTGCCTCACTCGTCTTCTATCCCATGGAAAGCAATCTGGGTTACCGGCCGGGAGTGTCGAAAGAAGTCTTCGCCTGTCTCGACGACGAGCAGGTGAATGTCTACCGCGACATCTGCAATCAACTCGTGCTGCCGTCCGTGAGTAAAGAAAAACCGGATGTGATCGGCATCTCCATCGGCACGCAGATGCAGCTGTTGGCGGGCCTGACCTTCTGCAAGATGATCAAGGAGACCTTCCCGCACATCAAGGTGGTGGTCGGGGGGAATGTCATCACGCGGTTGCAGGAAGAGCTGCCGCATCACGAGCGGTTCTTCACCGAGGTGTTCGACGCGGCGATCCTCTACGAAGGCGAGCATGCGCTGCTCTGGTATATCGAGGCGTTGAACGGCCAGCGGGCGCTGGAGTCGGTGCCGAATCTCATGTATCGCGATGAGACCGGTATGCACCAGAGCAAGGAAGTCTATACCGAGAAGACGGCGGCGCTGCCGCTGCCGGATTTCGACGGCCTGCCGCTGGACCACTATTTTGTCCCGGAGCGGATCATTCCCTACCTCGCGACGCGCGGCTGCTACTGGGGCCGCTGCACGTTCTGCGACCACGGTCAGGGCTACTTCGATCAATATCGCGGGATGACGGCGCAGCATGTGATTGAGCAGGTGACGGCACTGCGCGATAAGTACCAGTGCAAACACTTCCTCTTCAGCGACGAATCTTATCCGCCCGCGCTCTTCAAGAAAGTGTCGCAGTTGCTGGTGGAGCAGAACGTCGGGATCAAGTGGACGACGCTGATCCGGTTTGAAGAAACCTTACAGGATCAGGCGATCTGGGACCTGGCGGCGAAGGCCGGTTGCTGCACGCTCTATTACGGCATGGAGTCGGCGAACGAGCGTGTGCTGAACCTCATGGACAAGCATGCGAAGAAGAGCGTGATCCAGAACAATCTCCACCAGGCGTCGAAGGCGGGGATCTGGAACCATGTGATGGCCTTCTACGGCTTCCCCGGCGAGACGAAGGACGAGGCGCTGGAGACGCGGCAGTTCGTCATCGACAATCAGCCGGTGATTCATTCGGTCGAACTCTTCTACTTCGTGGCCTACCGGCACACGCCGATGGTGCGCAACCCGGAGAAGTTCGGCATCACGATCCACAAGCAGGAAGAGTACGACCTGCCGCTGGACTACTACTACACGCTGAACGAGCCGAGTACCCTGTCGTGCCTCGATGCGATGCAGATGTGCGAAGAGTTCTACAAGAACGATTTCCAGCCCTGGGCCGTGCGGGTGAACTCCCGCGAGCATGTGTTCCTCTACATCTCCAAGTTCGGCACCAACAAGCTGCCGCAGATCTACGCCAAGCAGACGCAGACGACAGCGTCGGATGCGGTCTCAGGATTGGTCACGTGGCCGGTGTCGATGAACGAAGGCGAGGATGGCAAGGAAGGTATGTCTCGCGTGGTCTCGCACGGTGTGGGCTAAAGGATGCTGAAAACGACCTCCCACGTCGTTCTCGGTTCGTCAAAATCCTCAACGTATCCCTGAGGGTACGCCTCCGGTTTTGACTCGTCTGCGGCCTAGTGGGACGCCGTTTTGAGCATCCTGGGGAGATGGCGGTTCAGGAAGAAGACTGATCGCTCGAAGATTCGTCGGGAACGAGGACGGCAGTCAGAAGAGCATACGAGGCTTCGACCAGTTTGGTCATCTCTTCGGCCTTCTTGTAGGCTTCCATGTATTTCTTGGGGTTGTTCGTCAGATTCGAGTAGCGGGCGGGGTTCCAGGTATAGAGCTGCACGCGCTTGGCCCGTTCCAGGTCTTCGGTGGTGACGGGGAGCGTGAGGTCCAGGATCTCCAGGGCGTGGGCGATTTCTTTGGGGATTGTCTCGTCAGTCATTCTTTTACTTTAGCTGGAGCAAGGTCATCAATCAATGCCAATGCCCCTCCCGATGCTTCAGGCTGCTCCGATCTTTACCAAGAACGATTATCGCGATGTGCTGCGCCGCGAGATGGATGCGGGGAAGATCCCGCTCAGTCTCGGGCGCGATTGCCCGGTGAAGTGCGAGTTCTGCTATGAACTCGATCACTCCTACCGCGAAACGCTCGATCCGCCCAAGACCACCGACGAAGACTGGAAGTACATCCTCGACTACATCAGCAAGAAGCCGACGGACCCGAAGCAGTTCTGGTGCCTGGGCGGGAACGAGTTCATGGAATGGACCGATCTCTTTCTCCATCCCAAGGCGATGGAGTGGGTCGAGGACTTTCTCAAGTACACGGACAAGAGCATTCAGTTCTTCACCGTCGGCTTCGTGCATGTCCCGAAGATCCATCAGCTGGTGGCGCAATATCCCGGCCGGATCAACTTCGAACTCTCGGTCATCACCCTCAGCGACTATCGCCAACGGCTCATGCCGCATGCGCCCTCGGTGAAGCATCTGATGAAGGTGCTGGACGGCCCGGCGGTGTCGTCGGCGAATTTCTATGCCTTCGATACCAACACGATGTCGAAAGATGCGGTGGAGATTTCCAGGATCAATCAGAAGTGCGTGCTCTGGATGGGCACGCTGACGCCCGTGCGCGGCCTCAAGGAAGAGACGGCCGGCCTCATGCGCCAGGGCCGGAAGCATCTGGCGGAGGAAGCGCTGCGGATCTACGATGCGGCCTTGCCGAATCTCCAGACGATCCACACGGAGGCTTATATTACGGCTTTTCTGAGCCGGAAACGGATCGTGAGTCTCTTCGATTCGCTGGAATTGGAGAAGAAGGATACGCTGGTCACGGGCTGGAGTGTCTCGAAGATTCTGTCGATGTACCGGAAGAACAAGGCGCGGGTGCTCTATGTGCCGAACGCGATGCTGAGCGGGGATTCAGATTGCACGGTGTTGCTGACGTTCGACGACATCGCCAGGCGGCTCACCACCGAGAAGATGATCCATGTGCCGAAGTGCATCATGCAGTCGGGCCGCGGCCCCTACACGGACATCACCGGCGTGACGCTGGAGCAGTTCACGGAAAAAACCGGCGTGAAGGTGAAAGTGCTGCACAAGGTGGATACGCGGTTTGCCAACGAGCAGCTCTATCGCAACGGGTCACTGCAGAATTATGTTGAGAATTATGTGCGCAATCCATTGGTGCAATCGTATGAAGCACTCCCACGTCCTGCCTAACGAGTGAGAGGGGCTGCATGCCTGATAGGCGCTCGCTGAATTTCTACCAAGCCGACGTCTTTACCTCCGAGCCGTTCGGCGGCAATCCCGTTGCCGTGTTTCCCGATGCCGACGGGCTCTCCGATGACCAACTCCAGCAGATCGCCAGGGAGATGAACCTCTCAGAGACGGTCTTCGTGTTTCCTCCGACCGATCAGGCGGCGGTGGTCCGGTTGCGGATTTTTACCCCGACGCAGGAACTACCCTTTGCCGGCCATCCGGTCATCGGGACATTTTACCTCCTGGCGCAGCTGGGGCGCGTGCGGCTCACCGGTGCCGTCACCCGCCTGCTCTATGAGTGCAACATCGGGCTGTTTCCGGTCGAGTTGCACGGGGAGGGAAAGCAGATCGAGCGGGTGGTCATGTCGCAGCCCAAGCCGGAGTTTCTCGACGCGGTGGAGGACGAAGAAGACTTCTACAAACTGGCCGTCTCGCTCGGGCTGCCGAAATACGTGGTAGCCGAAGCCAAGTCGCCGATCGAGGTGGTGTCGACGGGATTGCCGGTTCTGATTCTCCCGATCCGGACGCTGACGGCGATCCGGTCGATCAATCCCGATCCCTCTGCCATTACCGATCTCTGCGGTCGCTTCGGCGCCAACGGCATCATGGTCTTCACGACGGTCACGGTTGAGCCGGATTCGACGGTTCATACCCGCATGTTTGCGCCGGCCATCGGCATCCTTGAAGATCCCGCCACCGGCAGCGCGAGCGGCGCGCTCGGGGCCTATCTGGTGCATCACCGCATTATTGATGTGAAGCCGACGACCGAGATTGTCTCGGAGCAGGGCTACGAAATGGACCGGCCGTCACGGATTCTGATCCAGGTAGATTCGTCCGATGGAGTGATTCAGACGGTAAAGGTGGGAGGGGAGTGTGTGATGGTGGTGGAGGGAACCTTGAAATTTTAGTCGGTTGCTGAAAAAGGCCGCCAGCGGCGTTCTCGCCTCGAAAGCATCCTCAACGTGGCGAACTTACTGGAGGCAAAGTACCTATCCGCTCGCATGTGATCGAAGCGAGCGGATTAAGCGAAGCTTGGTGTGTACCTCCTCCGGTGCTTTCGTCGTCTGCGGCCTTACCTGGGAAAAGGCGCGTCCCGGCGCGCCAGGGTCGGGCGGGTGAGGAGGTTGACCTTTTTTGAGCAACCTGTCGGAAAGTCACGTCAGTGAGGGGCCTAGCCGTCCTGCATCCCGTCAGGTGTAGGGATCCTGCTGCGGGCGGTTGGGCACCTACCTCGCTTTCAAAATTTGTGTTGGGATGGAGGAGTAAAGAGATGAAGGCTGTTCTGTTTCGCGCGCATGGCGGGCCGGATAAATTGTCGTATGAAGATCTGCCGGTGCCGGTGATCGGGCCGGATGAGGTGCTGATCAAGGTCAAAGCCTGTGCGTTGAATCACCTGGATATCTGGATCAGGCAGGGCAATCCCGCTTATCCGATGCCGCTGCCGCATGTGTCGGGGTCGGATGTGGCGGGGGTCGTCGAGCAGGTCGGGGCGCAGGCCGATCACGTAACGATCGGGCAGCCAGTATTTGTGTCGCCCGGGATCAGCTGTTGGAAATGCGAACAGTGTCTGGCCGGGCGGGACAACTTCTGCCGTTCGTACAGCTTGCTCGGGGCGATGATGCACGGCGGGTATGCCGAGTATGTGAAGGTGCCGTTCCGCAACGTGCTGCCGATGCCGGAGAATCTTTCGTTCGAGCAGGCGGCGGCTTTTCCGCTCGTCTCGGTCACTGCTTCGCATATGCTCTTTGCTCAAGCCGGCCTCCAGCATGGCGAGACCGTGTTGATTATGGGCGGAGGGAGCGGTGTGGGGACTATGGCCATCCAAATGGCGAAGCTCGCCGGGGCGCGGGTGATCACGACGGTCGGGACGGACGACAAGATCCCCAAGGCGGTGGTGCTCGGCGCCGATGCGGTCATCAACCACACCAGGGAGAAAGTGGCGGAGCGTGTGAAGCTGTTGACCAAAGGCCATGGCGTCGATGTGGTGATCGAACACATCGGCCCGGAGGTATGGGAGAGCTGTCTGGCCTCGCTGGCGAAAGGCGGGCGTTTGATTACCTGTGGGGCCACGACCGGCGCCGAGGTAAAGATGGATCTTCGGTACGTCTATTCCCGGCAGTTCACGATCAAGGGATCCTACATGGGCACCAGGGCTGAACTGGTGAAGGCGGCGGAGCTGATGGGGCAGAAGCGGCTGATCCCGGTGATCGATCGTACCTATCCGCTCAGTGAGGCGAGAGCCGCTCAGGAACAAATGTTGAGTCGAAAGTTCTTCGGCAAAATCGTCTTGACCGTTTGACGGCTGTTGAAAATATCCTCCAGCTTCGTTCTCCCCTCGTCAGAATCCTCAACATAGCGAACTTACTGGAGGCAAAGTATCTATCCGCTCGCACATGATCGAAGCGAGCGGATCAAGCGAAGCTTGGTATGTACCTCCTCCGGTCGTTTCTCGCCTGCGGCCTTGCGGGAAGTCCGTTTTGAACATCCTGTTTGATTGATCTCCTGAGTAGTCCACGCGTCCGCAGTCGCCATGCTCCCTCCGGCCACGTTTCGACTGTTTTGAGTGTCCCCTTCTAACTGTGATATTCTGAATCAAAACTAACTGAGCGCGGCCGGCGTTCGTGCCACTCGATCCCATCAACGAGAGGAGGGAATCTATGTCTACAGCAGCCAGGATCATGAGCAAACAGTTAAAAACCGTCGGGCCGACGGTGTCGATCATGAGTGCGGCGAAGAAGATGCGGGCTGCCCGAGTCGGGTCGTTGCTGGTGAAAAAGGGCAAGCAGTTGGTGGGTATTGTAACGGACACGGATATCGTCCGTCGGGCGGTGGCGACCGGTAAGCCTCTCGGCAAGTTGACGGTTGAGAAGATCATGACGGCTCCGCTCTGCACGATCGAGGGGAGTCAGTCGGTCCATGATGCGGAAGACATGATGGGTGACTTGGGCGTGCGCCACCTTGCCGTGACGAAAGGCGGGGAGATTGTCGGCGTGGTCTCGGTGCGGGATGTCGTGAGGTTTTATAAACGGTATGCCCAATCAAGCATTGCGCCGGATCAGGGGTATTCAGAACCGAAGATCGGGCAGGACTAGTCGGATGCTGAAAACGGCTTCTAGCGGCGTTCTCGGTCGCGTGTCTCGCTGCGACGTACCCCAGAGGGTACGCCTCACTCGCCGTGCTCCCTGCGGCCTTGCTAGAAGACCGTTTTGAGCATCCTGAATGAGAGAGGGACCGATTACTTCGTGAGTTCTTTGACGAGGTGTCCGAGTTCCGGAAGGATGAGCTTCTCCATCGCCAGGCGGACGGCGTTTTCTGATCCCGGGGTGGAGAAGAGGACGCGGCCTTTGATGATACCGGCGGTGGCCCGGCTCATGATGGCCGGTGAGCCGATCTCCTGATAGGTCAGATAACGAAAGACTTCGCCGAATCCATCCAATCGTTTTTCCAACATTGCATCGACCGCTTCAAACGTCGAGTCGCGCCGGGAGATTCCGGTCCCGCCATTGATGATAATGGCCTGCACGGATTCGTTGGCGAGGCCTTCGGTGATCCGCGCAGTGATCTGGGCCGGTTCGTCTTTCACCAGATGGTAGGCGGCGATACTGTGTCCCTGTTCCTCGAGCAGCTTCTGAATGAGCTGGCCGCTCGTATCCGTCTCCGGCGTGCGGGTATCGCTGCAGGTGATGACCATGCACCCGATAGAGCGGGGTGCATGGTGTTTGTGTTCATGATGGGTCGCGCTGGCCATAATGCACTCGTCTGAATTTACTTCCAGACTGCGTCGGGGTTCAGCTTCGCCGCCGGAGTTCCCTTGGCGATATGCTCATCGAGGATGATCGCGACATCGGCTTCGGTGACTTTCGAATACCAGGTGTTGTCGGGATAGACGACGACCGTCGGGCCCTGTTCGCAGGGGCCCAGGCATCCGGTGCCGCTCACGAGGACCTCGCCGGGCTGCACGCCGCGCTGCATGAGCCCCATGTTGAACGCCATGAGCAGCTGTGCGGCTCCGGCGCTGCCGCACGAGGGCTTGGGGTGACCCGGTGGACGGGAGTTGGTGCAGACGAGAATATGATGCTTTGGCTTTGGCATAGATCCCTCAGTTAAAGTGGGTGTTATGTGAACGCAGCGCGTGCGTCGCGCTGCCTACGATGGCCGGTAGGCTTGCCACTGCTCGACGGCTTCCTCCGGCAATTTCCACTGTTTGAGTCCTTTGATGACCCAGTCGAGGTAGTGGTCTTTCGGTTTGAACTTTCCGATGGGATTGGCGGCGTAGGTGGTGACGAGTTCCTTCTCGCCGGCTTCATTCAGGACCGTAATCTGCAGGTGCCGGTAGGCGCCTGGCGGCACATCCTGTTCAAACTCATCCATGATCTTCAGATCTTCGTCGGTCAGTTCGAAGACCGCTCCCCAGACCTTTTCTCCGGGGGACGGAGCGATACTGGCGAGTCCGCAACGCCATTGTGCCGACCACCGGCAGAACTTGATGGTGTGATCGCCCAGAGTCGCCAGATACAGGAACTTATGTTCCGGCGCCCGGCGCTTGAGTTGGGTGAGATTGAGATTGTCTCCGTACAAAAAGAATTTCATGCGAGGCGCTCTTGGTGATTCGAATGACGATGGTGCCGCGTTACTTGTAGCACACCGGCTTTTCGTCAGACAAGCGGCCGGGTTATGCGCGGGATCGTCCATTGACAACCATCCGGGCGCTTCCTAAGATGCCCACGACGTGTTTTCGCCGGTCGCCGATCATCCTCTCGTATGGAATTGAGTGCTGAACTATGAGTACCGATCCGTCTTCTTCGACTGCAGCGTCAGAATCCTCGTTCTTGGTGCGAACACTCCACTATGCGGTGGTGGCGGTGCTTCTATTCGGCGGGCTCTATTATTTTGTCACAAAGCCGCCGTCGCTCAATCCGATGGCGGACAAGCAGGCGGCCGAGGCGCTGGCCATGGTCCAGACACATCAGGCCATCGGGTTCCCGACGATCCTTCAAGCGATGAACGAACATGTCCGCTCGATGAAGGAGCGTGGGCAGGGGGTTCGGCTCGGTGAGTGGCGCGTCAAACAAGTGGAAGGGGATATCTACGAGATTCGTGTGCAGTTGCGCGATCAGAGTGTGAACGGTCAATGGTTTGAGCGGGAGTTTATCTGGCATGCGCACTTGGGGAAGAAGAAGGTCAATGCCGCCTCGGTGCCTGCTGATGGCGTGACTCCGATGGCACCGGAATCCGATCGGCCTCAGACCCCTGCGCCGCCTTTGCCTGGAGCGCCGCCGATGCCGCCTATGTCAGGTCCTCCGGGAGTTTGATCTGGATCTGGCCGTCCACGACGCGGACGGCGCAGCAGGCGACCGTGAAGTTCGGATTGTTCAGACGCTGGCCGGTTCTCAGATCAAATTTCCATCCGTGCCAGGGGCATTCAATAATGCCCTCCTTCAGTTTCCCTTCTCCGAGCGGGCCGCCTGCATGCGGGCAGGAGTTGTCGACCGCATAGAGCGTCCCCTCGACATTGCAGAGCGCGATCCAGATCCCGTTGACATCCACCGTCATTCCGGTCCCCGGCGGGACATCGGTAAGTGCGGCGACGGTGACGAATTCTCTCATGGTCGGCTAGTTTCCCAGAATCGGGAGCCGTCGTCTAGCAGGATGCTGAAAAAGTCCGCCAGCGGCGTTCTCGCGTCGCTCAGAGGCTCAACGTACCGAAGCGTACGCCTCGCCTCTTCGCTCTCTGCGGCCTTGCTGGACAGCCTTTTTGAGCATCCTGAAGTTGTTCTGATCTTGGTCCAACACTGACAACATCAGCCATATGTTTAGCAGCAACCGAGTTGGTCTGCAGCCTCGAGATGGCGAGTGGTGCGGGGTTGCTTGATTTCGCCCGGGTCCTATGGCATAAAAATAAACAATACGCCCTTGATAAACTGGATGGCCTCTTGGAGAGGAGCCAGGTAGGGAATGAGGTTGTTGCATGGAAATGACTCTCCTGCTCAACTCGACGTACGAACCGCTGCGTGTGGTTCACTGGCAAAAAGCCATTGCCCTATTGTGGCAAGGTAAAGTCGAAGTCCTCGAAGTCTACGACCGCGAAATCCACGGTATCTCCCTCTCGATTAAACTCCCTGCGGTGATGCGGCTCCTCAAGCTGGTGCGCCTGAAAGACAGCCACCGGGCGGTGAAATTTTCCCGTATCAATATTTTTACGCGCGATGGCTACACCTGCCAATATTGCAGCCGGAAGTTTCGCACGGAAGAGTTGACTTTCGACCACGTGATTCCTATTGCCAAGGGCGGAAAGAAGACGTGGGAGAATATCACCACGGCCTGCTGGCGCTGTAATAACCGGAAGAGCGGCCGGACGCCGGACGAAGCCGGGATGCGGTTGAAGAAGAAACCCGTGAAGCCGCGCTGGAGTCCGGTGATTACGATTACGATCGGGATCCGCAATACGCCGGAGAGCTGGCGGGACTATTTGTATTGGAATATGGAGTTGGACGCTGACCCTGCCGAAACGTAGTCAGGCTGTTGAAACAGACATTCTCACCCGCCCAACCCCGCCCGCGCCGAGACGCGTGCTGTCCCGAAAGCTTCGTTCTCGCCTCGTCAAAAATCCTCAACGTACCCCTTCGGGAAGAAGCTGCTCTGGCAGCTTGGGGGCGGGTGGGTGAAGAATGTTACGCCTCCGGCGCATTCCTCGTCTGCGGCCTTGCCGAAAGCTTGTTTGAACAGCCTGTTTCTCCCGCCCACGGAAACCTATTACCAGCGGCCTTGCGGGAAAGCTTTTTGAGCATCCCGTGAGTGTTGGGTAGTTCGAATTCCGGCATTGATGATTCAGTGCCGTGTCCTCCGCTACTTCACCGAATCCAGGACAATCTCAAAGTCTCGTCCGCCCGGGAGAGTGGGGTTCTTGGCGTAGCGTCCTTCGATGTCGCCTGGCTGGGCTGGTCCGGCCTGGCCGTCGCGATCGAGCCGGGCCACGATATCCACCATTCCACGCAGCTCCGATCCTTCCACCATCACATCGGCGTTGGTGATTTCAAAGGAGGCGGGGAATGTCGGATGATCGATACGTTTGGCGGCAATGGGCCGCGGCGGACCTTGAGGGCGCTTTACGATCACGAAGAGCACGTCGGTCGGTTTGACCTGATCGGCCAGATTCGGGGCAATGGTCACCCGTCCCGCGACGACCGGCTCTCCGGTGGCCGGATCGCAACTATGGGCGAGTCCGAGCCAGGCGGCGAGCGCCGCCAGACCGATGATTGTTCCTGCCATTCCGATTGCTTGTCCTGACATACCGGCCATGCATCCTCCAGATTCTCAATGGGCGTCGCATTATAGACAGGTCGCCTCGAAAAGGGGAGGGCACGGTTTACGGCCAGGAAGACGCTATTGTATGATGGCTGGCAGTTACACCCTGTGCCGTATGGAGGAATACGTTATGGCTCCCAATCCTGGTTTTCCCTTGGTGCTCGATGTGAAGGGCTTTTCCGTCCTGGTGATCGGCGGCGATGAAGAAGCGGCGGAGAAGTCGCAGCGGTTGCTTGAGTCCGGCGCCCGGGTGACCGTGATCAGTCCGACGCTGCATGAATCGTTAAAGCTGCTGGCCGCCTCCGCGAAGGTCATTCATCGCGGCCGGCATTTCCGTGAGACCGATCTGGAACATACCATTCTGGTCTTGAATACCATTCGAGGGGATCGGGAATTTGCCAAGATGCTGCTGGCCAAGGCGCGGGAAAAGGGATTCCTGCTGTGGTCGGTGGACATGCCGGAGCTGTCCACGGTCACGATGCCGGCGGTGGTGGCGGTCGGGCATGCCCGGGTCGCGATCAGCAGCAGCGGGGTGGCCCCGGCGTTGTCGGGATTCATGAAGGAAGACCTGGAGCGTATTCTCGATAGCGAGTTTTCGGCCTTTGTCGATTGGCTCGGGCATCTCCGCGAACAGGCGAAGGCGAATGAGCCGGATGCGGACAAGCGGCGTGCGTTACTGCGCGAGGCACTGGACGGGTTCCGTCTCTTGGGCAAAGTGCAATATCCGAAGGTGTGGCAGGACGAGCGAGCCCGTCAGACGGCTGCAGGGGCGGCACCGGCTGCTAAAACCCCATAAAGGAGTGGTGACGATGGTCTTACTTGAATTCAGTATGTCTCCGCTCGGCAAAGGGGAGAGTGTGGGGAAGTATGTGGCCCGGTCCCTCGATATTATCGACAAGAGCGGCGTGGACTATCGGCTCAATCCGATGGGCACCGTGCTGGAAGGCGAATGGGACGAAGTCTTCGGGGTCGTGAAAAAGTGCTATGAACGGATGCGGAAGGACTGTGGCCGCATTTCCTGCACGATCAAGGTCGATTATCGCAAAGCGGCGAAGGGTCGGTTGTCCAGCAAGGTCGCCAGCATCGAGAAACAGCTCAAGCGTCGGGTGAAGCAGTAATCCGCTCCGCTCTCCTCCCCCTGGCCGGTCAACAGAGCATGTCGGATCAGCTCTGTTGACCGGCCTTTCCCCGTGATCCGTCCCTCCCACGGTGCAATTTTCTTTCTTGAAGTCACTAGCTTTCCTTCCTATACTAGCCGCGCCGGAAACGGACATCCGGCGCAGGGTGCGCTCTGATGAGTGCCATCCCCTCGCGCGCGGCCTGTCCCCGGAGTGGAGGATGCAATGCCTATTCAGCCGTTGGACGGTATCGAACCGGCGGTGCTGCCGGCGATCGAGCTGTTACCCAAAGAGCGCAGGATCCTTGACCGGCCGTTCATGGAATTTCGCCCGTTCGGGTTGGACGAGCAAGGCCAGACGATCAGGGATTTGAGCGGCATGAGCATCCGGGCGGTGATTCTCGATTTGGAAAAGACCCTGACTCGTGAACGGGGGGACGGCGCAGGCCCGGAGGCCGTCGACGAATTGTGTGTACTGTTGAATCGGCGCATTAAGGATTCGGTCTACCATGTCACGCCGGAGTTTCTGAAGAATCCCTGGAATAGCTACTCCTACGAATTTGCCGCCTACCTCTACGAATTCTGCGAACTGTTGACCGGCGACCCGAACTTTATTTTCGCGGGCGGGATGGAAAAAATGTCGCCGATCATTCAGGTGTTGGCGAGACCCTTCTCGCTGGAACAGATCTACGGCATGTTTCCGTATTTCGGGAATAAGTTCGCTTCCGGGTCGGTCGAATGCCGGGTGGTCGATGTGACGCCGGGCTCCGCCACGCTCGCCATGCGTTTTTCCGACCGGACGCTGCGCCAGTTCGGGCCATTCAGGCGGCGGTGTACCTATCTGGTGTGCCAGTCCGCTCAGGGGATTTTTGCGGCGGTTCCGGTGCGGGTGCACGGGCTGTCTCCGGCGACGCTGACGAATCTCTCCTGCGTGTCCAACGACGATGAATGGTGCCGGTGGCTCATTCGATGGCAGAGTGACGGGCCGGCGCGTTGGGGAAGGGCATCTCAGTCTCTGGCGGTGTTGCCGGTGCCGCCGGAGCCGGTGTTGCGTGATGCCGTTGCGGCTGAGTCCGGGCCGGGGCTCTTGCCGCGGGAACCGGCATGGGATGGCTGGGGCAACCAGGGTTCCTGGCACCAGTCGCACTGGATTCTGTGGAGCGGGTTGATCGGGTTGTGTCTTATGGGAGGACTTCGCCTTCTGCTGCCCGCCATGGGGCCTGCTGAGATGGTGCTGGCCGGATTGAGTCCGGTCCTGGCTGCCGGATGGCTGATGCAGCGCCACATGCGTAGAGAGAGCCGGCAGCGCGAAGCTCTTATTCGCGAACAGATCGCCTTTGTCGAATCGCGGCATGAGGAATTGCGCGAGGCCTATTTAGGGCAGGAGCAGACGCAAGTCGAGTTGCGCCGGAAGGTCACGCAATTGACCGCCCTTCATCAAGCCGGCCTCCTGTTCAGTGCGACGTTGGACCGGGACACGCTTCTTGAGCGTGTCTTGGAAACGCTCACGCACGATTTGCATTACGACCGTGCCATGGTGTCGATGTTCGATCCGTTGCGTCGTGTCATTCGTCATGTGCGCGTGATCGGCGCTTCGGATGAAGTCCTGGCCTACTCGCAGGACTGCGAGGTGCCGGTGACGGACCGGAACAGCCCTGAAGGGATGGTTGTGCTGCAAGGTCTTCCACTGTTGATCGCGGATGTCCAATCGGTCCGCCGGGAACTCCACCCGATGAATCGACGGCTGGCGGAACTGAGCCGGACGAAGTCCCTGATCATCGTCCCGTTGAAAGCCAACGACCACATCCTGGGAACTCTGACGGTGGACCGGACGCAAGAGCCGAGCTTGACGAAGGACGATCTTGAGCTGATGACCACGCTGGCGAATCAAGTGGCCATCGCGCTCGATAATGCGGCGGCCTATCAGCAGATCGAAGAGTGGAACGTCGGATTGGAACTGAAAGTTCGTGAGCGCACGGAGGCGCTGGAGCAGGCCGACCGGCTGCGGTCGCAGTTTCTTTCCCATGTGTCGCACGAGCTGCGCACCCCGCTGACCTCTATCAAGGGGTTCGTGCAGAATCTTCTGGACGGACTCACCGGCCCGCTGAACGAGAAGCAGCAGCGGTATCTGTTCCGCATGCTGGACAATTCAGACCGGCTGATCCGGATGATTGAAGATCTTCTGGATCGGACCCGGATCGAGTCCGGCCGTTTGGAGGTGCATCCTGTCGATGTGGATCTGGAGTCCTGCTTGACGGACGCGATTGAGCAACTGCGCCCCCTGGCTTCCGCCAAGCGGCAACGACTGGGCATCAGTGCGCGAGACACCCGCATCGAGGTGTGGGCCGACCGCGATCGATTGATTCAGGTGGCGGTGAATCTGATCCAGAATGCCGTCAAGTATACGCCGGAGGACGGTGAGATCACGGTGGCCATCGAATCATCAAGCCCGCGGTTCGTCCGTATTCTGGTCAGAGACACGGGGCCGGGGATTCCGGCGGAGGATCTCGAGAAGATCTTTGATCCGTTTTTCCGCGTTCAACATGGGCAGCGGAGTGGACCGAAAGGCCTTGGTTTGGGGCTCTCCATCGTGAAAACGCTGGTTGAGCTGCAGGGAGGAAGTGTCCAGGCCAGAAACCGTCCGGCAGGGGGGGCGGAAGTCTCCTTTACCTTGCCCCTCCGATCGACGATTCCATCGTCACTGTCCGGTCAGCCGGTTTCAGGACGGCCTGTGCTGGTGGCCGACGAAGATCCGGACATTCGGCAGTGGCTGTTCGACCGGTTGAAGGCCAGCGGATATCACCCGGAGGCCGCGACGGGCGGGCTGGAAATACTTGGGGCAGTCCGATCGATCGGCTACGCCGGTGTCATCCTCGATATCGGTTTGGGACAGGTTGACGGACTGAATGTGCTGAAAGAGATTCGATCACAGAGCCCCGATATCCCGATCATCATCATGACGGCGTCCGGGTCTCAGGAACTGGCTATCCAGGCGATCGGGATGGGCGCACAGGCGTATTTGCTCAAGCCGTTCGATGCCGGTGAGTTGCACGCGGTCATGGAGCGTTGGTTTCAATAATCTTGAGGGCGGGGGGGGGCGGAATGAATCGATGGCCGCCACATATCGGAGGGTATCTTGATCACAGCGGTGTGGAGACGTCGACGATTGTTGCTGGCTGGCGTAATCGTGGGGAGTGCCCTTCTATCGATCTGGTTCTGCGCTCCGGCTTTGGCCCAGGTGCCGAGGATCCAGGGGCAGGGGACGTCCGCCTCCGGACAAGGAAACGCCTTCGCGGCTCAGGCCGACGATCCCTCCGCGCTGCATTACAACCCAGCCGGTATGACGCAGTTGCACGGTGTGCAGGTGATGATCGGCGGGCTGCTGTCCGGCGGGACGACGAGTTTCACCGGCCCGACCGGGGTGAATGCAACCGGTGATCGTAATGGGACCGTGGCCTGGCCTCCGCCGAGCCATGTGTATGTGACGGCGAATCTCGGAGATCTTGGGCTGACGTCGTTGAAGAACCTCACGGCCGGCGTCGGTCTGACGGTGCCGTTCGGGTCCATGACACGGTGGCCGGAGAATGGGCCGTTTCGTAACAATGTGATCTTCAATACGCTGCCGCTTCTCGATATCAAGCCGACGCTGGCGTACAGGCTGACCGAAGATCTGTCGATCGGGCTGGGGGCGGACGTGTATACGTTCTCCGGACTTTTCGGCGAGGGACACGTGGAGCAACAGTTGATTTCTCCGGGCGGGGTGTTCGGCCAGGCAGGGGGGAAGGTTGAACTGAACGGGAAGGATACGACAGCCGGCGTAAACGGCAGCCTCTTATATACGGCACTGCGGAATGCGGACGGAAAGCCCGTAGCAAATATCGGTGTCGTGTACCGGAGCCAGGCTGTGCTGCATCTCACGGGCGCGCTATCGAATAACGGGGCCAAACTGTCGGACGCCTCGACGACATTCGTCTTGCCTCAGATTATCACCGCCGCCGTGGCCATCTGGCCGGTGCGAACGGCCGATCGCGAATGGAAATTGGAACTGGATGTCGATTACGTCGGATGGAAGTCCGTTCGGAATCTGGATATTTACCTGGCGAGCGGGACGCGGATTCCACAGCCGCAGAATTGGCGGGGGACCTATGCGGTCATGGTAGGAACCGAGTACAAATGGCTGACACCGGAATCCCTCCCCGGGTGGGAAGTGGCGCTTCGGGGAGGGTACACGAATCAACAGACGCAAATGCCCGATCTCGGATTCAATCCGGGCATCCCCTCGGCCGACGTCCATATTCTCGGCGCCGGGTTGGGTTTGATGTGCCGTGCCCAGGGCTCGTTTCTCGGTTTCCTTCCTTGCGGGGATCTCGGAATCGGCTCGTTCAAACCGAAGGCGATAGGGATAGATCTGAGTTATCAGGTGTCGCTGTACGAACAGCGGACGGTTGCCGGCAACACCGGTCTGCGGGCACAGGTGAACGGATTGTACCAGTCAACGTTCCACACGGCGGGTCTGTCGATCCGGGTGATGTACTGAACGGAGCCCGGTGTGGGGGAGTCGTCCCTGCTCGCTTCCAGCTCAGGAAGCCTGATAGACACGCGGGACTCGGGGACCAATGGCGCACAGAGTTTCATACGCAATAGTGCCTGTCCATTCGGACAGATCTGCGGCTGTGATCTGATCAGCTCCCTGGCGGCCGATCAGGACGACCTCGTCTCCGACGGCCGCTTCGGGAATTTCTGTCACATCAATCATCACCATATCCATGCAGACTAATCCGATGATCCCGGCGCGCCGCCCCTGCACGAGGACTTCTCCTCGATTGGACAGCCGCCGGTTGAACCCATCGGCATAGCCGATCGGGAGCACGGCGACACGAGTCGGCCGCTTGGCCACGAAGGTCGCGTTATAGCTGATCGTGCCACCGGTCGGGATGGTGCGCATCTGCGCGATGCAACTCCGTAATGACAAGACCGGCTTGAGGTCGGGTGCCGGGATGGATTTCGGCAAGGTGTGATAGCCATAGAGCATGATGCCGGGGCGAATCAGCGAATAGTGCGAGTGCGGATAGCGAACGGCGGCACCGCTGTTCGCGGCATGAATCAGCGGGATAGAAAGGCCACGAGCGGTCATGCCGCTCACGGTCTTTTGAAAGAGGCTCAACTGCTGCTCGGTCTGACTCGTCGTGGGGCCGTCGGAATCGGCAAAGTGGGTCATCAGTCCTTCGATGTAGAGCGAGGCCGGCAACTGACCTGAGTCGATGAGGTTCAGCAGCTCGTCCGTGGCCAGTCCGAGACGGCCCATGCCTGTTTCCACTTTGAGATGCATCGGGTAGGGGGTTGCGAGCGAGGCCGTGGCCTGTGCCAGAGTCGGGAGCAAGGAACGATCACTGATGACCGGTGTCAACCGGTGAGCGATGGCGTCATAAATCTGCTCCGGGAACAGGGGGCCAAGAATGACAATAGGGATGGTAATGCCGGCTGCTCGGAGTGCAATACCTTCGTCGAGCGAGACGACGGCCACGCGCGCGACTCCCTGTGTCATGAGCGATCGTGCAACCTCAACGGCGCCGTGCCCATAGGCGTTCGCCTTGACGACGGCCATGATTCCGCATCCGGGGGAGAGGAGGCGGCGCAGCTGTGTCAGATTATGGGTGAGGGCGGAGAGGTCGACAATGGCGTAGGTCGGAGAGAATGTAGAAATGGTCGGCACGCGATGAGGGTGGGCCTGGAAGCCTGACTCAGACTTCCATGATCTCCTGTTCCTTCTTCTTGATCACGTCGTCGATTTTCTGCCCATACTGCTCGGTGAGCTTCTGGGTTTCCTGCTCTCCCTTGCGCAGTTCGTCTTCGGTCAACTTCGCATCTTTTTGGAGTTTCTTCAACTCTTCGTTTGCATCGCGCCGGAAACCGCGGATTTGCACTTTGGTGTCTTCGCCGTGCTTCTTGCAGATCTTCGTCAATTCCTTGCGGCGCTCTTCGGTCAGCGGGGGGAGGGGAACCCGAATCATCTTGCCGTCGTTTGAGGGGTTCACTCCCAGACCGGAATTCGCCAGTGATTTCTCAATTTCTTTGATCAATTGCGGTTCCCAGGGCTGAATCGTAATGAGCCGCGCTTCCGGCGTGGAGATGTTGGCAATCTGCTTGAGCGGCGTCATGGTGCCGTAGTAATCGACCCGAATGCCATCCAGGAGTGCCACCGAGGCCCGGCCCGTACGCAGACCGGCAAGGTCCCGCTTGAGGTGTTCCACGGCGTTGTCCATATGGGTCGTGAGGGTTTGCTTGACTGCAGCTGCGTTCGACATGGCGGTACTCCGTAATGAGCTAGCGCGGGCTGATCGTGACCAGCGTGCCGATGGGTTCGCCGAGTGCGACCCGCTTGAAGTTCCCCTGTTCGGTCAACTTGAACACGATGAGGGGAAGGTTGTTGTCCATGCAGAGGCTGATGGCCGTCGAGTCCATGACTTTTAAATTTTGGTTCAGGATCGAGAGAAACGGGATCTCGCTGTATTTCTTGGCCGACGGATTTTTCACCGGATCGGCATCGTAAATCCCGTCGACCTTGGTGCCCTTCAGGATGACCTGGGCGCCGATTTCCATGGCCCGGAGGGCGGCGGCGGTATCGGTCGAGAAATAGGGATTGCCGGTGCCGCCGGCAAAGATCACGACGCGATTTTTTTCCAGATGGCGGATGGCCCGACGGCGGATGTAGCCTTCCGCCAGTTGTCGCATCTCAATGGCGGATTGGACGCGAGTGATGACGCCGATCCGTTCCAGGGCATTCTGGAGGGCGAGGGCATTCATCACGGTGGCGAGCATGCCCATATAGTCGGCAGAGGCTCGTTCCATCCCGGTCGCGCTGGCGGCCAGCCCGCGGAAAATGTTGCCGCCGCCGATGACGACGGCAACTTGGACATCCAGAGCGACGACGGAGGCGATTTCTTGTGCCAGTCCCTCAAGGACGGATGGCTGGATCCCGTAGCCCTGCTCACCGGCCAACATCTCCCCGCTGACTTTCAGCAGGAGGCGCCGGTATTTCGCAGAACTCATGCTTCGCCCAACTGAAAGCGGGTGAACCGGCGGATGTTCATATTCTCGCCGATCTTGGAAATCTTCTGCGCCACCAGATCTTTGACCGTGACGGTCGGATCCTTGATGAAGGATTGCTCCAGCAGGCAGTTCTCCTGATAGAACTTTTCCAGCTTGCCGTCCACGATCTTCGGCCAGGCCGCCGGGGGCTTCCCCAGTTCCTTCGCCTGTCCTTCGAAAATGGCTTTCTCCCGCTCGACGAGTTCCGCCGGAATATCGTCTCGCTTCACGTATGACGGCTTGGCTGCGGCGATCTGGAGGGCCAGGTCGTTCACGAAGGCCTTAAACTCTTCGTTGCGGGCCACAAAGTCTGTTTCACAATTGACCTCGATCAAGACGCCGATCTTCCCACCCATATGAATGTAGGAATGGATCAATCCCTGATTCGTTTCACGCCCGGCTTTCTTGGCGGCCGCGGCCAGGCCTTTCTGACGGAGATAATCAATGGCCTTCTCGATATCGTCGCTGTTTTCAGTCAACGCCTTCTGGCAATCCAGGATGCCGGCGCCGGTTTTTTCACGAAGTTCTTTTACAAGATGACTTGATCCTGCCATGGTCCTCTATCCTTACGCGGTGAGAAAAATCGTCATGACTGTCTGGTTGTCGGGTTCCCTATGCCACCGGTGCTGCGCTCACTGCGGCCGGCTTGCCTCCGGCTGCCGGGGCGGCCTGGAAGTCGGCCTCATCGCGCTGCGCCTTGATATGCGCGCCTTCGATGCAGGCGTCGGCAATCTTTGACGTGATCAGCTTGATGGAGCGGATGGCGTCGTCATTTCCCGGGATCGGGTAGGTGACATTGTCGGGATCGCAGTTGCTGTCCAGAATTGCGATGACGGGGATCCCCAGTCTGGTCGCTTCCTGCACGGCAATCTTTTCAATCCGGGTATCCAACACGAAGACCGCGCCCGGAAGGCCGCGCATGGTCTTGATGCCGGAGAGATATTTCTGCAGCTTGACGATGTCCTTCTGCATGAGCATGATTTCTTTTTTCTTCAAGCCGTGCTCGCTCGGATTCTGCAACGTCGTTTCCATCTTCTTCATCTTGTCGATGCTGAGACGAATGGTCTTGAAGTTCGTCAGCATGCCGCCGAGCCAGCGCTGGTTCACGTAGAACATGTTGGCGCGCGTAGATTCTTCCTGGAGAATTTCCGCGGCTTGCCGCTTGGTGCCGACAAAGAGGACGGTTTCACCGGCGGCGACGGTGTCCCGGACGAAGGCATAGGCCTGTTCCATCCGCGTGAGCGTCTGCTGCAGGTCGATGATGTAGATGCCGTTGCGTTCACCGAAGAGATACTTCTTCATCTTTGGATTCCAGCGGTTCGTCTGGTGTCCAAAGTGCACGCCTGCTTCCAGCAATTCCTTGATCGCGACCACTCCCATGCCTTCACCTCCCTTCAAGGCTTGCAGAGCACCCGCCGTGCGGGTGAGGGGAACGAATCCCCTTATTCTCAAGCCAAGCAGCGTTTTTCTTCGCTGATGTTAAATTTAAATACTATTTCTGCCGGCGCCAATGGTGCGAGCAGAGCTATCCGTACACCTCTAAAGCCTCGGCACGCTATCATAGCTACGGTGGATTTTCAAGCGGTTAGGCGTGAGGCTCATGCTCAGGATCGATAGCTCGCGTTGATGCGAACATAGTCGTATGACAAGTCGGTGGTCCACATGTGGGCCGTTGCCTGTCCTTGTCCAAGATCGACCGAGATCGTAAATTCTTTCTGTTTGAATACCTGTGCGATTTTCCGTTCCGCGGCCAGTCCAGTGCCCATTCCCTGTTTGACCATCACGACCTTGTCGAAGCGCACGGTCACTCTGTCGGGATTGATGGGAACGCCGGATCGACCGATCGCGCCCATCACGCGTCCCCAATTGGCATCTTCTCCGAACAACGCGGTTTTGACTAAATTAGAGGTGGCGATCGTGCTGGCCACTCGCTTGGCGGCCGTAACTGTCTTCGCTCCGCCGACGGCGATTTTCACCACCTTCGTGACGCCTTCGCCGTCGCGGCAGATGGCCAAGGCCAAGGTCTGCGAGGCCTCGGTCAGCAGTTGCTCGAACTGTCGATAGTGTTTGGTGCCTGATTGGATAGTCGCATTCTTCGCCAATCCGTTGGCCAGGCAGAGGACCGTATCGTTTGTGCTGGTATCGCCGTCCACGGTAATGCAGTTGAAGGATTGATCGACGGCCGATTTCAGCGCGCGTTGCAGCGCGGCCGGCGCAATGGCGGCATCGGTGGTCAAGTACCCGAGCATAGTGGCCATATTGGGATGGATCATGCCTGAACCTTTGGCCATGCCTCCGATGGTCACGACTCGACCGCCGATTCTGCCTTGAGCGACGACGGTTTTCGGACGTAAGTCAGTTGTGAGGATGGCCTGCGCGGCCTGGCGTCCGCCTGCGCGGCTGAGTTTTGTGATCAATGTCGGGATGCCTGCCTGCACGCGATCGATCGGGAGGACCCGTCCGATGACGCCGGTTGATCCGACGAAGACCTGATTCACGGGAATCGCCAGGCCCTTGCCCACGGCAGTGGCCATGGCAACAGCCGCCCGGAGCCCTTTGGCGCCGGTGCAGGCATTGGCGTTCCCGCTGTTGACGATGATCGCGCGGCCACGATGCTGCCGGAGATGGCGGCGATCGAGAATAACCGGAGCGGCGGCGACGCGGTTCTTGGTGAAGACTCCTGCGATGGGACCTGTGACGGTCGAGACCACGAGAGCCAGGTCCAGGATGCCCGGCTTCTTAATGCCGCAATGGATGCCGGCTGCTTCAAATCCTTGTGGCGCGGTCACACCTGATGCATGGGCTTTCATGGCTGTTATCTCGCTGAAGGGTTACTCAGAATGATACGACGTTGGTGCGTCTATGTTACGGGTAACTGCCCGGTGCGGTGAGTCCCGTTTCCTCAGGAATTCCCATCATCAAATTCATGGCTTGAATCGCCTGACCGGCGGCGCCCTTGACCAGATTATCCACGGCCGCGACGGTGACAACCCATCCGGCGCGCTGGTCCGCATAGATACCGATGTCGCAAAAATTCGACCCTTTGATGTAACGGGGGTTGGGGACGATGTCTTCATAGAGGCGGATAAACCGCTCGCCTTTATAGAACTCCCGGTACAGGGCCCGCAATTCCGGCAACTTAATCTCCGTCTTCAGCTTGCAATAGGCCGTGCTCAGAATTCCCCGATTCATAGGGACGAGGTGCGGCGTAAAGGCGATCGTGACCGCACCGGGCGTTCCCATGACGCCGGAGAGTTCTTGTTCGATCTCCGGAATGTGACGGTGCTTGCCGATCTTATAGGGCTCTAACGATTCATGGGCTTCCGGAAAATGATAGGGCAGGGCAGGGCTCCGTCCTGCTCCGGAGACTCCTGATTTCGCATCGATGACAATAGAATCGAGTTGGACGAGTCCTTTGGCGAAGAGTGGCGCCAGCTGCAAGATGGCCGCGGTCGGGTAGCAGCCCGGTGAGGCGACTAACTTCGCTTTTGCGATGGCGCTCCGATGGAGTTCCGGTAGGCCATAGACGGCTTCTTGGAGCAGCGCCGGATGGGCGTGCGGCGTTTGATACCATTGCTCGTATGCCGCCACATTCTTGAGCCGATAGTCCGCGCTCAGATCCACGACCAGCTTGCCTGCTTTCATGCAGAGCGCAACCGGCTCTTGCGATTTCGTATGAGGGAGTGCCAGGAACAGGGCATCAGCCCGTTCGGCCAGGGCCTCGGGCGCCAGCGCTTCGAAGGTGTGTTGCACGACGCCGGTGAGACTGGGGAAGACAGAGGCTACGGACTGACCGGCTGATTTCTCAGAGGTCACTGCGGCGATGTCAAAGTAGGGGTGCGCGGCGGCCAGGCGGACGAGTTCCGCGCCGGCATAGCCGCTGGCTCCTGCGATCGCGATGCGAAATTTCTTAGGCATGACCTGTCATCCTGTCGAGCTGGTGCCGAGAGTTTCCGGTTGTGGACACAAAAAAGGGAAGGCAAGGAGCCTTCCCTTTCTCGTTCTTTGGCTCCGGCTGTTTAGCGCTTGGAGTACTGGAAGCGCTTACGAGCACCCTTCTGTCCGTATTTCTTTCGTTCCTTCACGCGAGAGTCGCGCGTGAGAAGCCCTTCCTTCTTGAGCGGGGTCCGTACGGTGGGGCTCAAGACGACGAGCGCACGCGCAATGGCGTGACGGAGTGCGCCGGCCTGACCGGTCGGGCCGCCTCCGTAGACAGTCGCGTTGATTGAGTACTTGCCGGTAAGTCCGGCCATCTCCAGGGGGAGCTGGATGATCTGCCGGAGGGTGAGGCGGGGAAACGCCTTTTCCAACGGCTTGTCATTCACCGTAATTTCACCATTGGCCGTCCCTGTTACCCAGGCTCTGGCTACGGCACATTTTCTGCGACCTGTTGCGTACTGTGTCACGGCTGCCATATCACTGGTCTCCTTCTGGTCCTAATAGGCTAGAGAGAAATAGGTTCCGGGTGTTGCGCCTGATGCGGATGATTCGATCCGACATAGACGCGGAGTTTTTTTGCCATGCCGTTGCCGAGGGGATTCTTGGGGAGCATTCCCTCGATGGCCCGAACCAACAATTCAGTCGGATCTTTCTTAAACAGATGCTGCGCATCGGTGGTCTTGAGTCCGCCGGGGTAGCCCGAGTGATGGATGTAGAGCTTGTCCTGCATCTTATTGCCGGTCAAATGGATCTTCTCGGCATTAATGATCACAACATGATCGCCCATGTCCACGTTCGGGGTGAAGGTGGGGCGATGCTTGCCGCGGAGAATGCCGGCGACTTTAGCCGCCAGACGTCCCAGGGTCTTTCCCTCGGCGTTCACAAGGTGCCACTGTTCTTTTACATTGGCCGGTTTTTCGAGATAGGTCGTCATGGTGGTCTTCTACTCCTCGCAATTAGTCAAACCAAACATCCTAGACTTCTTGTGTGTCGATATCTTTTGTATCGAGCTTCGCGAGCCAGGCATCTAGGTGTTGCCCGCTGCGCCGTTTCCACACGTCCTGAGTGGTATAGATCGGTGCGTGCGTTCGAAGGGCCAGGGCGATAGCATCGCTTGGCCGGGCATCGACCGACCGCTCTACCCCTTTATTTTCCAAGAATACGGTCGCGTAATAAGTACTGCTTTTCACATCGGTTAAGACGACTCGTTGGGTCTTGATGCCGAAATGCTCGCCGAAGCTCTTGACCAAATCGTGGCTCATCGGTCGGGGCGGTGTGGCCGAATCCAGGGCGCGCCGGATCGAGTCGCCTTCCGGGGCACCGATCCAGATCATGAACGTGTCCTGATCGTCGGCCCTGGTCAAGACGAGAATCCTCGTATCCGTATTGGCGTCTTCAACGACACGGCTCACCGACAGTGGAATGAGGTCGGGATTGTTTGAGTATATGGAGTCGCTCATGGTCAATGTCGCGTCAGGAGTCTAGTTTGCCGAAATCTTCCGGCTTGAGATTTTCTAACCACTGCTCGAGTTCTTCCGAGCTTTGTTTTCGGATGACCGACTCGCTCGCGAAAATGGGCGCCTCCGACCGGATCGCCAGCGCGATGGCGTCGCTGGGGCGTGAGTCGACGGTATATTCAGAATCCTCGTACATTAAATGAATTTTGGCAAAATACGTATGTTCATTCAAGTCTGTGATGACCACACTAATCACTTTGGCGTTATAGGCGTCCAAGAAGGACTTCATGAAATCGTGCGTCATCGGGCGTGGGGGCGCCACGTGCTCCAGTGCGAGGCTAATGGCACTCGCTTCTGATTTTCCGACCCAGATAGGCAACATCTCGGCTTCATCCTCATCGCGTAGCACAACGATATAGGCGTTGTTGTAAGGGTCGAACATTAACCCCTTGACCTGCATTTGCGTAATCATGACAAATTCTACACCACATCCGACAGATAAATAATCATGGGAGGCAGGCGAAGAATGGAGGACTGTAGCATTTTCAAAAATGGCCTGTCAACGAAGTCGGCGACAAGACAGGGAATTTGGTGAGACGCTCCCGAGCGTTCTGTTACGCCCGGGAGGCGTATCTAGTCACGCGCAGCCGGATTGAGGCGGGCGGGCGGATGGCTAGGTGCCTTCCGGGCGGAAGTTTTCGGCAATCTTCGAGGTGTCGGCTTGTCCTTCCAGCTTTAAGAAGGCCTTCATTTGCTTGCGGACAAGCTCTCTTCCGCTTTCATCGCCGAGGTTGACCTGATACTCATTAATGACCATCACCCGCATGCCCTCCCATTTCTTCCAGCAGGAGGTACAGACTTTTGCTTTGATTTCCTGTTCCAGCTTACCGAGAAAAAGGGGGGCGGTAATCGATTCTCCGGTTTGTCCGCATGTGACGCACGCAACCTCTGTCATATTCTGCTATGCTCCTTTATCGAATTATGTGTTCAGGCGCCAGACGGCTGGGATAAATCGAAATGCCAAGGTTTCCATTGACGCGACCGCATTCTAGCAGACGTATTCTTCCGAAGAAAAGAGGCGATGCCGATTGACCCTCCGGAGGCTTCATGTTAGAAGAGTGGCGCATTGCATCACGGCGTATTCTTGATGTGCCCGGATGGCGGAACTGGCAGACGCGCTGGACTCAAAATCCGGTTCTCGTAAGAGAGTGGGAGTTCGACCCTCCCTCTGGGCACCACACTCACGGATGACACATGCGATGGTAGTAGTCGGATCAGTAACAACCCAATTAATAGTAGAAAACCCTCTTGACAGGTTACCCCTGTTGGCCTATAGTTCCGCGGTCATTAGAATGGACTCATGTACGTGATCACTGAAGGAATCTTGTTGTTCATCATCTCCACACATTATCTTTCTCACAAGGAGGCAGCACATGCGTAAGGTGTTGGCACTGGGAGCCACAATTCTTTTTGTCGGCTCCGTGGGTGTTGCAGGCGCTCAAGAGCGGTTGCAGCAGTCTGGCGGATCCTCGATGGGCGTGGGAACCGGGGTCGGTGACATTTCCGGAAGCTCGAACCGTGTCCAGGCGTTTGATCGCAATTCTTTTCTCGATCGGCTGTCTCTTCCGGAAACCATCTATGGCCGTGTGTTAGCCGTCGATTTGCCTGCCGGAAAGTTGCATCTGGAGACGGGTGGAAGCTCGCATGACGAAGGTCGTGCTGGTTCCGGTTCAATGAATTCTCTCATCGTGTTTCTTGACGACAAGACCAACATGGATCAGCTCCGGACGATCAACTCGGGCGATGACGTGACCTTGCAGGTGGTCGAAGCGACCTCCAACACCCAGCAGTTTGGTGTGGGCCGGAAGCTTGTTCGTGAAATCACCGTGCTTCGTGGGAACGAGAAGCTCGCAGGATTTGGCGGATTAGGTCAACGGCCAAACCCAATGACTGAGCGTGCGATTGAGACCAACAGCGGCAGCATGACTGGTGGTGCGGCTGGGTCTGTGCTCCCAGGCAAGGTTTCTGGAACCGTTGACACCACGATCAGCGAATTCACTGGTGCCGCTCCTTGCTGGAACTGCGAACCGCAGCCAGGATGGGGTTATCAGACGGTGGCTCCTGAGACCAAGATCCAGACCAATAAGTCGGATTATGGAGCGGCAGATTATGCCAAGCCCAACCTCGTGAAGGGTTTGAACTAGATCTGAGTGGGTCGCTTGTTTTTGGAAAGGGGCAGCTTCGGCTGCCCCTTTTTTTTGCCCTGATCAGAGCTCTGCCGAGCTTGTTGTCTTGGGTCGTTGCTGGTAACGTAGATTTCTTATCAACGTGCAAGTTTGACTGGTCTTGATTGGTGAGGTTTGAAGATGGACAAGAATAGAAACGGGCAACAGGGGATATCGACAGATGTCGAGCTTGATCTTCGGGGGGTCATCTGTCCGTATAATTTTGTGAAGACCAAGCTAAAGCTCGAGACGATGGATCAGGGGCAGGTCCTAGCCGTGTTGTTGGATGATGGGGATCCTATTAAAAATGTTCCACGCAGCGTGGAGAATGAGGGCCACACTGTGCTTGCACAGGATCGGGTCGGTTCATCATATCGTGTATTGATCCGGCGAGAAGAGTCCGACTAGCAGGCTGTTGAAAAAATCCGCCAGCGGCGTTCTCGTTTCACTCAGAGGCTCAACGTACCACAAGGGTACGGCCTCCGCCTCTTCGCTCGCTGCGGCCTTGCCTGCGGAACGGCGCGTCTCGGCGCGCGGAGGCTGGGCGGGTGAGAACCGCGGGCCTTTTTGAACAGCCTGCGGGATATTCAGGCTCCGCCTGCGATCCTCGCCGCCACCCGTTTTCTTCCTTCCACCACCATCGTGACAGCTTGAGGCGTCTGGATTTGTTTCAGTAGTTGTGAGACGTGACTGGCTGTTCCTCTGAGAAGGATCTCATTCTGTAATGTGAGATCGCAGGCAAGCGTGACTCGGCGGCGTGGGGCTGTCTTGGCGATAGCGTTCAATATCGCCGGGCAGGATTTAGTTGTGCAGAAAATGACAGTTGGTTCTGTATGTGTCAGAACCATTGCGAGCCGGTGTTTGCCCATGCCGGTGGGTGTGGGGATGTCTCCATAAAAGTGGAATGCCTCGGCGGAAAAGCCTGACGCAGCGATCGCAGCGGTCACGGCTGATGGGCCGGGGACAGAAAAGACGGGAATGGTGTGGTTGTGTGCGGCGGAAACGAGGAGGCTCCCCGGGTCTGAGATCACAGGCGAACCACAATCCGACACCAATGCGACAGATGCGCCTTGTTGTAGTCGAGCAATCAGGACCGCAACTTTTTCTTTGATCCTCGTCGGTCCATAGCTTGTGAGCACGGCGGACAGGCTGTGATGGTGTAGGAGTTTCTGTGTGGCAATCGGATCCTCGGTTGCGATCACATCTACCCGGCTGAGAATCCCCAGTGCACGGATCGTAATGTCGTCGGGATGTCCGATGGGGACTCCGACAAGAAAAAGTGAACCTGCAGGTGTTCTTGCCGGCTGACGGTCGCGTTCCGTCGGTGTGCTTTGTTGACTCTGTTCTCGTCGCATCGCTATAATTTTCTTTTAATCCCGCAAGATACGGTTCGTCGTTCGTCGCAAGAGAGGGAATGCCCGCATGGCCGTAGTCTGCTTCATGGTGACGATGGGATTGTATTTCATCGCGACCATTTCATTTCTTGGCTACCTGTTGCGCCGTTCTGAAGCGCTTTCAAAAGTCTCTCTTGGCATTACGGCGGCCGGATTTGTTATGCATACCCTCGCACTGGTTGCGCGGATGGTCGGGAGTTCTGCTGCCGCTCCTCCGAGTGTCCATGAGGCGCTCTCGTTCTTTTCCTGGATGCTCATTCTGGTCTTTCTAGCCGTCGAATTCCGCCATCGGATCCACGTGCTGGGCTCTTTCATTGTCCCGCTTGCATTGGTGTCTCTCATCTCAGCCGCGGCCCTGCCTGATACGGTTCCCACCTTGCAGCCGATGTTCCGGACGCTCTGGCTCCACGTCACCTTGAGCATGTTGGGGACTGTGGGTTTTGCCGTCGCCTTTGTTGCGGGAGTGATGTATCTCATCCAAGACCGCCTTCTCAAGTCGAAACGGTTCAATGTGTTGTATGCCAAGCTGCCGGCGCTGGATTTTCTTGACCATCTGAACCAGCAGTCCATCATTCTGGGGTTTCCGCTGCTCACACTCGGGATCGTCACCGGTGCCATTTCTGCGGAGTTCGCCAAGGGGGCGTATGTGAGTTGGAACCCCGAACAAACGTGGGCGCTGGTGACCTGGTTATTCTATTTTGTCGTTTTGCTGGGACGCTTGACGGTGGGGTGGCGCGCGAAACGGGCGGCCTATTTAACCGTGATCGGGTTTGCGGGAGTGATTTTGACCCTGATTGGTGTGGTCCTTAAGAGCTACGGGACGGTGTCGTGAAATGCATATAATCGTAGTCGGGCTCAGTCATAAGACGGCGCCCGTCGAAATTCGCGAGAAGCTGGCGGTGCCGGAGAGCCGGATGGGCGAGGCGCTCTGCCGGCTGACTTCGTATTCCGGCGTGAAAGAAGGATTATTGCTGTCCACCTGCAACCGTGTGGAAGTCTATTCTGTCGTTGACGATATTGATCAGGGGTATGGGCGGATCCAGGAATTTCTGGCCGATACCCATATGTCCCTCTCCTCCGAACAGTTGACCCCGCATCTGTATTGGCATGCCGGCGACCGAGCCATTACGCATCTGTTTCGTGTGGCGGCCAGTCTCGACTCGATGATTGTGGGGGAATCCCAGATCCTCGGGCAGTTGAAAGATGCGTTTGAAGCGGCGCTTTCGCACAAGACGACCGGCCTCATCATGAACAAGGTCGTCAAGAAAGCCATTTCTGTCGCCAAGCGCGTGCGAACCGAAACCAAGATTGCGGAAATGGCGGTATCGGTCAGCTATGCGGCGGTCGAACTCGCCAAAAAGATTTTTTCGGATCTCGGGCAGCGGACCGTGTTGCTGGTGGGCGCAGGGGAAATGGCCAAGCTGGCCGCTCAACATCTGATCGCGCAGGGCGTGGGGCAGGTGCGAATTACCACCAGGACACCGCAACATGCCGTGGACCTAGCCGAAAAATTCGGCGGGACGGCGGTCCCGTTTGAGCAATATAAAGACGATATGGCGTCGGCCGATATCGTCCTGGTTTCGACGGGCGCGTCGCACTATCTCATCAGCGCCGATGATGTGCAGCGGGCGGTGACCGAGCGGATGAACCGGCCGATGTTTCTGATCGATATTTCGGTCCCTCGCAATATCGATCCGGCCGTGCGGCATGTCGACAATGCGTTTCTGTTCGATATCGACGACCTGAAGCAGCGTGTGGAGAAAAACCGCGCCGAGCGATTGCAGGAAGCCGATAAGGCTGAGCAGATGGTGGTGGAAGAGGTCGGGGTCTTGCGCGAGTGGATGAAGTCGCTGGAAGTGACGCCGACGATCGTCGCATTGAAGCAGCGTGCGGATGAGATTAAGCGCAGCGAATTGGACAAGACCTTGGGTCGGCTCGCACACCTGCCGGCGCAGGATCGGGAGCTCGTCGCGGGGTTAGCGTCGTCGATTGTGAACAAGATGATTCACGGGACGATGGTCACATTGAAGTCCGAGGTGAATTCGTCGGGTGGGGAGGCGTTTGTCGAAGCCGCACGGCGCTTTTTCAGTCTTGAAGCGGTACCGCCGCCGGATACGCGTGGAGAGTCAGCGGTCGAACCGCCATCCTGTCGAGCCCACGATACGAGTGAGTCTCTTATTGAACAGGCTCCTTCTCGGACGACCAGTCGGAAGCAACCGTAGTACTGTTGTAGGAGTGAGATCCGTGTCGACACCAACAGCCGCACGAACCACGCTGGTTCTAGGTACCAGGGCGAGTAAGCTGGCATTGCAGCAGAGCGAGTGGTTTCAGGGGCAGGTACAGGCGGTTGCGCCCGATGTCACGGTGACGCTCACCCGGATTCAAACGTCCGGCGACAAGATCATCGATGTGCCCCTCGCGAAGATCGGCGGGAAGGGCCTGTTCGTCAAGGAAATCGAAGAAGCGCTGTTGAGCGGCGAGATTGATTTTGCCGTGCACAGTATGAAGGACGTCCCGACGCAGTTGCCGGACGGGCTGGAGATTCTCTGTGTGCCCCCGCGCGAAGATTCACGGGATGCGTTGATCAGTAGAACGGGATGCCGCTTTCATGAGTTACCCGTCGGGGCTCGTGTGGGATCGAGCAGCTTGCGCCGGCAATCGCAGTTTCTTCACGCACGACCGGATCTCCGGATTGAGATGCTCCGGGGGAATCTCGATACCCGGTTGAAGAAACTCAAGGAAGGGCAGTTTGATGCGATTATCCTGGCCGCGGCCGGGCTGCGGCGTTTGGGATGGACGGAAGAGATCACCGAGTATCTTGATCCGCAGCTTTGTCTTCCAGCTATCGGGCAAGGGGCTTTGGGGATTGAGGGGCGGTCCAATGATCAGTTTGTGCGCTCCATTTTGAGCCGGCTCACCCATCCGCCGACGCAGGTGGCGGTGACGGCGGAACGAGCGTTATTGCATCGACTGGAAGGCGGTTGTCAGGTGCCGATTGCGGCCTATGCGACGTTAACGAATGACCAGGTGCACCTGGAGGGACTGGTGGCGAGTGTGGACGGCAAGACCGTCATTCGGGATGCCGTGCAAGGGACAAGGGCTGAGGCGCAAGTCTTGGGTACCAGGCTGGCGGAACGGTTGCTCGCGCGGGGTGCGGACAAGATTCTGGGCGAGATTTATGGAAGGGCCTGATGGCAGGTAAGCCCCGAATGGGCAAAGTCTATCTGGTCGGAGCCGGGCCGGGGGATCCGAAGCTCCTGACTTTGCGTGGCAAGGAATGTCTTGAGCAGGCTGATGTCGTGCTTTACGACTACCTCGCCAATCCTGCGTTGTTGTCTCATGCTCCGCTTCAGGCCGAGCGTATTTATGTGGGCCGGCGCGGGCGCGGACAATACCAGCCCCAAGAAACCACCAACCGCATGCTCATCGAGCGGGCTCAGCGGGGACAGATTGTGATTCGGCTTAAGGGCGGCGATCCGTTCGTCTTCGGTCGCGGAGGGGAAGAAGCCGAAGCGTTGGCCGCCGCAGGGGTGTCTTTTGAAGTGGTGCCCGGTGTGACGGCGGCGGTGGCCGCTCCGGCCTATGCCGGAATTCCTGTGACCCATCGGACGATGGCGTCCACGGTCACGTTTGTCACCGGCCACGAGGATCCGGACAAGAGTACGACGGCTCTGGAATGGCCGAGACTGGCGAGCAGCCATGGGACGCTGGTCTTTTTGATGGGGATGAAAAACCTTCCGTCCATCGTCTCCAATTTGATCGGCGAAGGCAGGCCTTCGACCACGCCGGTGGCGTTGATTCGATGGGGAACCAGGGCGGCACAACGCACCGTGGTTGGGACGCTTGTCGATATTGTGGAGAAGGCCCAGCAGGCGAAGCTGGAGCCGCCGACGGTGGTTGTCGTGGGAGAGGTGGTCAAACTTCGAGAGCAGTTGAACTGGTTCGAGCGGCGGCCGCTGTTCGGGAAGCGTGTATTGATGACGCGTGCGAAAGAGCAAGCGGGAGAGTTGGCCGGCTTACTTGCAGCCGCAGGCGCCGAGCCGATCGAAGGGGCCACGATTCAGATCGTCGAGCCGAAGGACTGGGCGCCGGTCGATCGGGCGATTGACGCGCTCGGCCAATATGATTGGGTGATTTTTACCAGCGTCAATGGCGTCGAGCAGTTTATGAAACGGTTGCAGAGGGGCGGGCATGACGCGCGCAGTTTTGCGGGGCGACGCATTTGCTGCATCGGGCCCCGTACGGCTGAGGAGCTGACGGCGTATGGCCTCAAGGCCGATGTGGTCCCGGCTGAGTATCAGGCCGAGGGGGTGCTGGCGACGATGGCTGAGTCGGATCTGTCACGAGCGCGGATTCTCATCCCGCGGGCTGAAGTCGCGCGCGAGCTCTTGCCTGAGGAGTTGCGGGCTCGTGGAGCAGTGGTCGATGTCGTTCCGGTGTATCGCACAGAGGTTCCGCGAGATTCCGTCGAGGGCTGGAAGCAGTTGCTGCTGGACCGGGAGATCGATTGTGTGACCTTTACCAGCTCGTCGACGGTCAGAAACTTTATTGAGCTGGTCGGGGGTGAAGCGCAGGCACGGGTCCTGGTACAATCGGTCGCGGTGGCCTGCATCGGCCCGATCACGGCACAGACCGCACGGGATGCAGGATTCTCGGTTGCGGTCATGCCCAACGAGAATACGATTCCGGCGCTGGTCGAGGCGATGGCAGGATATTTTGGGAAGGGCGTGCCGATGGCTGCGGCGACGGCGCCGTAGCGGTGTGATGGCGGGCGGATATATAGCAAAAGGGAGGAGTATCCAATGGTTCCTGTGAAGTCGTTCATGATTCCTCGAGAAAAGTTTGTCACCGTGGCCCGCGATACCGATGCCCAGACGGCTGCGCGGATTATGCGGGATCGCGGGATCGGCAGCTTGTTCATTACCAATGACAAAGAAATTATCGGCATTGTGACCGACACGGACATGATGCGCCGGGTGGTGGCGTCGGGATCGGATGCGACCAAAGCGACGGTGGAGCAGATCATGTCGGCTCCGATCATGACGATTGAGGAGAGCAAGACGTTGCTGGATGCCAACGACCTGATGGCTCAGGCACATGTGCGCCACCTGGGCGTGACTCGCGAGGGGAAGCTGGTCGGTGTGATTTCCGTTCGTGATTTGGTGGTCTTTCTGACCAATTTGCCAAGAAAGTAGGACTGCATGGCGTTTCCGATCCAGCGGCTTCGGCGGCTCCGGCAACAGGATTCTTTCCGGCGGATGGTGCGGGAAACCGTGCTGTCTCCGGCGGATTTTATCTATCCCTTGTTTGTCGTCGAGGGGCAGGGCCGGCGTGAGGAGATCGGGTCGATGCCCGGCCAGTTCCGCCTGTCGGTCGATCTGCTGGTGAAGGAGGCGGCGGAGGTCAAGTCGCTTGGCATTCCCGCGATTATCCTGTTCGGTATTCCTGCGAAGAAGGACGACCGGGGCAGTTCAGGCTATGATCCGAACGGGATCGTCCAGCGGGCGATTAAAGCAGTGAAGGATCAGGTGCCGGGGCTGGCCGTGATCACGGATGTCTGCATTGATGAATATACGGATCACGGCCACTGCGGCATTGTGAAAAACGGCAAGATTCTCAATGATGAAACGCTGGAATGTCTTCGCACCATGGCCCGTACGCATGCCGAAGCCGGCGCCGATATGGTGGCCCCCTCCGATATGATGGACGGACGGGTGGCTGCGATTCGTGCTGAACTTGATCAGGCGGGTTTCTCCGAACTGCCGATCATGGCCTATGCCGCAAAGTTCTCGTCTTGTTTCTATGCCCCGTTTCGGGATGCCGCGTATTCGAGCCCGCAGTTTGGCGATCGCCAGTCGTACCAGATGGATCCGGCCAACGGGCGGGAAGCGTTGCGCGAAATCGATTCGGACGTGGAAGAAGGGGCCGATATCGTGATGGTCAAACCGGCCATGCCCTATCTGGATATCATTGCCCAGGCTCGCGCGCGAACCTTACTCCCTATCGCGGCGTATCAAGTCAGCGGTGAGTACAGCATGATCAAGGCCGCGGGGCGCGCCGGTTGGCTGGATGAAACGCGTGCCATGATGGAGTCGCTGCTCTCGATCAGGCGGGCCGGTGCCGATCTCATTTTGACGTACTTCGCGAAGGATGCCGTCCGGCAGCTCCATTGATACCGGCATGAAGGTTACACGCGGATACTCAGGCGGCGAAGAGCGGCCCTACCCGGTGGCCACGGTCGGCAATTTTGACGGGCATCATCTCGGCCATCGCTCGCTGCTGCAGACTGTCGTGGAGACCGCGCGTCGGATGGAGGGCACGGCGCTTGTGCTAACGTTCGACCCCCATCCGGTCAAGATTCTTGCTCCCCATGTCGACTTGAAGTTTCTCACGAGCCCGGAAGAGAAGTTACAACGCTTCGAGGACGCGGGGATCGATGAAGTCATCGTGCTCGAGTTTGATCACGCGTTCGCGAGTCTCTCGCCAGAAGCATTTACTGAAATGGTCTTGTATCGCGGGCTGCACTTACGGCAGATTTTTGTCGGGCAGCATTTTGTCTTCGGCAAGGGGCGTACGGGCAATGTCGCCTCGTTGACGGTGATGGGAAAACGATTCGGATTTACCGTGAATCCGGTCTCGCCGGTGATTGCCGACGGCGGCATCGTCAGCTCCACGCGTGTACGCAAATTGGTGCAAGAGGGACAGGTCGATCTCGCGGCCCGGTTGCTGGGACGGCAGTATGCGATGAGTGGAGTCGTCATGCCGGGGGCTCAGCGGGGGCAGGAGTTGGGCTGGCCGACGGCAAATCTGCGATTGCCGGTTGAGCGGGTCATCCCGCCGAACGGCGTGTATGCGACTGTGACCATCTGGAATCAACAACGGTTCGATTCCGTTGCGTATATCGGCTCGCGGCCGACGTTTGATGCCGGCGAGCGGCTGATGGAAGTCCATTTGTTGAATGAGCAACAGGATTTGTACGGAGAGTCTATCGAGGTGCAGTTCCTTCAGCGGTTGCGTGGCGACACCAAGTTTCCCAGCGGAGCCGATCTGAGCCGTCAAATCGCGGTCGATGTGGAACGGGCCAAAGCGATCTTACAAGAACATCGCAGTGCGCTATCGGCAGGATGATGGCAAGCATGGTATTGATCGAACAACATGTGCCGCGAAGAGCCTGGCCACCGTTGCTCCACCGGGTCGTCAAGACAGTGCGTGCTCGTGGGTTATTTGAGCCGGGGCACCACTTGCTCGTAGCCGTGTCTGGGGGGCCGGACTCCGTGGCGCTGTTGACGCTCCTCCATCACCTGGTCCCCCGGTGGCGATTGCGGCTGACGGCGGTCCATTTTAATTACGGCCTTCGTGGGCTCGAGTCCGATGAGGATCAGGTGTTTGTGTTGTCGCTGTGTGAGGCGCTCCAGGTGCCGCTTCGCTGTGTGCCGCTGGATGTCCGGACTCGTCCGCAGCGGGTTTCTCTTCAGGCCCAGGCGCGTGACGTGCGCTACCGCGCCATGGCGAGGCTGGCCGAAGACATCGGTGCTGATCGCATCGTCGTCGGCCATACGGCGGATGATCAGGCGGAAACAATCTTACTCTGGATGTTGCGTGGAGCCGGAATCACTGGCCTGGCCGGTATGCCGGTTCAACGCGACGGGATGATTATTCGCCCGCTGTATGAGGTCAGGCGCCGGGAGGTGCTGGATTTTCTTAGCGCGACGGGTCAGGCGTATCGACAGGATTCCAGCAATGCGAAGCCGATCTATGCACGTAACCGCATTCGTCACCAGCTGTTTCCAGTGCTCAACCAGATCGCACCGGCCGCCGTCGATGCCCTTTGCCGAATGGGTGACTTATGCCGTGAGGATGATCGGTATCTGGAGGATCAGACGGTCAGTCTGTGCGCCTCACTGGTTCAACCGGATGGTGCCGGGGGGTATTCCATCGACCGGAGTGGTCTTCAGGTTCAATCGCTGACTTTGCAACGAAGGCTCTTGCGTGAGGTATTTCGTCGAATGCATCCGAGTCGGCGGGTTCCTAGTCTCGCGACGGTTGAGGTTGTGCGCCGGCTGCTCTCGTCCAAGCGTGGAGGGGCACGGCGTTGCGCCGGCGGGGTGCACGTTCGGGTGACTCAGCATGCGCTGCTCGTGCAGCCGGCCAAAGCCGTTGTTCTCCCGCGGGCGCCTGAGGCGGTCGGTGAGAGGCAATTGGTGCAGATCCCTTCCGTCATAGAATGGGCTGGTACGAGACAACGAATTCGAGTACAAGAAGGCACTCGTGAGGCGGTCCATCAATGCTCTGTTTTCCAGGGATGGGTCATGATCGTCGATGCGGATCTATTGTCGTATCCGCTGCATGTTCGATCATGGAGGGCTGGGGATCGCTTTGTTCCCTCCGGCATGAAGGGACGATCGAAGAAGTTGCAGGACTACTTTGTGGATCTCAAGATTCCGTTGTCGCAGCGGGGTCGGATTCCGATCCTGGATTCTCCTCAAGGAATTGTGGGTGTGTTGGGATTTCGGCAGGATGAGCGGTTTCAAGTGAGTGACCGCACGCGCCGATGTGTGGTGATCAGTATTGACGAGGCGTCAGTTACAGAGGGAGCGCATTAGCATGGAGCGAGTGTTTGGCCGACCGATTGTGACACAGGAGCAGATGCGAACCCGCATCAGGGAATTGGGCAAGCAGATCAGCGCTGACTATGCGGGCAAAGATCTGGTGCTCGTGGGGGTGCTCAAAGGAGCCTATGCCTTTTACGCGGACCTGGCTCGCGCCATCCGGATTCCGATTCACATCGACTTTATTGTGGTATCCAGTTACGGTGGCAAGACCAAGACCTCGGGGAAGGTGAAGCTCGTCACCGATCTCACTGAACCGATTAAGGGCAAGGATGTATTGTTGGTCGAGGATATCGTTGATTCAGGGTTGACCGTTCAGTACTTGCTGAAGACCTTCGGGAAGAAGAAGCCGCGCTCGTTGAAGGTTTGCACGCTCCTAAGCAAGCCGGACCGACGGCAGGTCACTGTCCCGGTCGATTACGAGGGCTTCAAGATCCCGAATCATTATGTGGTCGGGTACGGACTGGACTATCAGCAACAATATCGAAATTTGCCGTATCTGGCGGTCTTGGATCTAGCGGAAATAGAGGCGTAAGCTTTGGACTTGATATTGTCACTTTTGTTGACCCTGTGTTAACATCACCCACATTCAGTGGTGTCATGTGATGTATCTTCCTCTGATTTAACGTTCCCACGAAGGAGATCTGGATGAATTCCAGGGTGAAGAACCTGCTCTTTTGGGTGGTCGTCGGCTTGTTTATGATTTTGCTGTTCAACCTGTTCAGCGTGCCGACTCACGCGCCCGAAGAAGATGTGATATTTAGCGATTTCATGGCCAAGATTGAAAAAGGCGACGTTGAAAAGGCCATTATCAAAGGGAACCACATCAGTTCGGTCTTGAAAGACAAGACGCGGATTCGGACTTTTTCGCCGGATTATCCGGATCTGGTGAAGGTCTTGCGCGAGAAGGATGTGCAGATCGAGGTCAAGCCACCGGAAGAGAGTCCTTGGTACATCACCTTCCTGGTAACCTGGGGACCCTTCATTCTATTTCTCGGACTGTGGTTCTTCCTGATGCGGCAGATGCAAGTCGGAGGGAATAAAGCGTTGTCTTTTGGGAAAAGTCGGGCGCGGATGCTGACGGAAGATCGGAAGAAGGTCACGTTTTCCGATGTGGCGGGGATTGAAGAGGCGAAAGAAGAAGTTCTCGAGATCATTGAGTTCCTGAGAGATCCGCGCAAATTTCAAAAACTTGGTGGAAGGATTCCCAAGGGCGTCCTAATCGTTGGCCCTCCAGGAACCGGCAAAACGCTACTTGCCAAGGCGATCGCCGGCGAAGCCGGAGTGCCATTCTTCAGCATCAGCGGTTCTGATTTCGTGGAAATGTTTGTGGGGGTTGGCGCGTCACGTGTGCGCGACTTGTTCGAGCAGGGGAAGAAGCACGCCCCCTGTATCATTTTCATCGATGAAATTGACGCGGTGGGACGGTTGCGCGGCGCCGGCTTAGGCGGCGGGCATGATGAACGGGAGCAGACGCTCAATCAGTTGCTGGTTGAAATGGACGGATTCGATACGACAGAGGGTGTGATTCTGATTGCCGCCACGAATCGGCCTGACGTGCTGGATCCTGCGCTGTTGCGGCCTGGCCGGTTTGATCGGCAGGTTGTGGTGAATCGGCCTGATTTGAGGGGCCGTTCTGAAATTCTGAAAGTGCACACGAAGAAAGTACCGGTGGCGGCCAACGTCGAATTGGAAAAGATCGCTCGCGGGACGCCAGGATTCTCCGGCGCGGATCTGGAAAATCTTGTGAATGAGGCCGCGCTCTGGGCCGCCCGTCAGAATAAAAAAGAAGTCGAGGTCGTTGATTTTGAAATGGCCAAAGACAAGGTGCTGATGGGTGCTGAGCGTAAGAGCATGATGCTGACGGATGAGGAAAAGCGCACGACGGCCTATCATGAGGCCGGCCATGCATTGATGGCCAAGCTCCTGCCGGGCACGGATCCGGTTCACAAGGTCACCATCATTCCTCGCGGCCGGGCGTTGGGCGTCACGATGCAGTTGCCGACCGATGACCGGCACAACTACTCAAAGGACTTCCTATACAACAACCTCGCTATCTTGATGGGAGGACGAGTCGCCGAAGAGTTGGTTCTCAATCACGTCACGACTGGAGCTGGTAACGATATCGAACGGGCGACGGATCTGGCGAGGAAGATGGTCTGTGAGTGGGGCATGAGCGAAAAGCTGGGACCGCTGACGTTCGGTCGGAAAGAAGAAGAGATTTTCCTGGGTCGTGAGATTGCTACGAAGCGGGACTTCAGCGATCAGATCGCGCTGGATATTGATCTTGAGATCAGACGTCTTGTGACGGAGAATTATGAGCGGGCCAAGCGGATTCTGACTGAAAATATGGTCAGTTTGAAGGCGTTGGCTGAAGCGTTGCTTGAAAAAGAAGTACTCGATGCACCGGAAATCGATGCGATTCTGTTGCAGTCTTCCTCTCAGACCGTTCCTGCCTAATCTGCTTCAAAACTCTGCCGCGCTTCCTGTTTGGGCACCGGAAGCGCGGCATCAGTCACTCTATAGACGCCGATAGCCGCGACGACGGGTCGCGGTCTATTGTTTTTTATCGCAGTTGGAGCGCTGGTCCCCTGATATATATCAGGGCTCAGTGCAGTGCGGCCGACATAGGTGCGGAGGACTTTGGTGAAAAGCTATACTGTGCTTGCCAAGGGACGGCCGATTCCAATCCTGGACTGTCCGCTCATGATGGGTATTGTGAACGTTACTCCGGACTCCTTTTCAGACGGGGGGCGCTATGCGACGGTTGATCAGGCTGTCGAACGGGCTATGGCACTCGTCGCACAGGGCGCGGATATTCTCGATCTGGGCGCAGAGTCGACGAGGCCCGGGGCGACTCCGGTCGGTGAACAGGAGGAAATGGATCGCTTATTGCCGGTCTTATATGAGGTGGCCAAGCGGACTGCATTGCCAATTTCTGTGGATACGATGAAGTCCCGAGTGGCTCGGGAAGCGCTTGAGGCGGGCGCCTCAATCATCAACGACGTAACGGCCATGCGCTTCGATCCGGACATGGCTGCCGTGGTTGCGCAGTATGGTGCCGGAGTTGTGATGATGCATATGCAGGGTATGCCGATGACCATGCAGGAAGCTCCTAGGTATGATAGCGTAGTAGAAGATGTACGTACGTTTTTTCTAGAGCGAATCGCCGCCGCGGAACGCGCCGGTATAGCGAAAAGCCAGATCGTGCTTGATCCAGGGTTTGGTTTTGGTAAGCTGTTATTTCATAACTTGGAACTTTTGAACCACTTGTCTTCATTCGACCAATTGGACTGTCCTGTGCTGGCAGGGCTCTCTCGGAAGGCATTTCTGGGGAAAATTCTTGATCGTCCGGTGCAGGATCGGGAATGGGGGACGGCTGCGGCAGTCGCGCTGGCGGTGGATCGTGGCGCTTCGATCATTCGTGTGCATGATGTGGCGAGCATGAAGGATGTTGTGATGGTCGCCGCAGCAGTACGAGCGACGCCACTTACTCCGAAACAGGAAGATTATGCGTAAACTATTTGGGACTGATGGGATTCGCGGAGTAGCCAATCTGGAGCCCATGACGAGTGAGATCGCGATGCAACTCGGACGTGCGGCCGCACATCTGTTTATGCGTCGCGCGGGGCGCCATCAAATCGTGATTGGGAAGGATACGCGCATCTCTGGTTACATGCTGGAATCCGCACTTACGGCCGGAATCTGCTCCATGGGCGTGGATGTGCTGTTAGTGGGGCCGATGCCGACGCCGGCCATTGCATTTTTGACCAGGAGCCTCCGTGCTGATGCGGGGGTCGTCATATCTGCGTCCCACAATGCGTATCAAGACAACGGCATTAAGTTCTTCTCGAAGGATGGTTTTAAATTGCCGGATGAAATGGAAGCACGCATTGAAGATTTGATCGTGTCAAATGAGATCAGTCATCTGCGCCCCACAGCTGATTTAATTGGAAAGGCGTTTCGTATTGATGATGCGGAGGGGCGCTACATTGAGTTTGCCAAGCGCTCCTTGCCGCGTGACCTCGACTTTCAGGGGATCAAGTTAGTGGTCGATTGCGCCAACGGTGCTGCGTACAAATTGGCCCCAAAAGTCTTACGGGAACTCGGGGCAAAGGTCGAGGTGATCGGGAACGAACCCAACGGCATGAATATCAACGCCGGTTGCGGGGCGGTGCACCCGGAGCAGTTGCAGGAAGCCGTGCGTCGCCACAAGGCTGATATCGGGATCGCCCTCGACGGCGATGCTGATCGAGCGATCTTTGTCTGTGAACAGGGAACGATCATCGACGGGGACCATGTCATGGCGGCGCTTGGTCTTGATCTGCACCAGAACGGGCAACTTGCCAAGCAAACGATGGTCGGGACCGTCATGAGTAATTTCGGGCTGGAACTGTCCATGGCGAAAGCGGGAATCAAGTTGCTTCGGACCCCTGTCGGCGACCGGTATTTGCTCGAGCGCATGCTCGCCGAAGGCTACAACTTCGGCGGGGAACAATCCGGACATTTTATTTTCCTGGACCACAATACGACGGGCGATGGGCTCATCTCCGCGCTTCAGATGATCTCGCTGATGAAGCGGACGGGGAAACCTCTGTCCGAATTGGCTCAAGCGATGTCCGCGGTTCCGCAGATTCTGCTTAATATCACGGTGAAGCAGAAACCGAAGTTGGAGACGGTGCCGGATATCGATTGGGCGATTCGCGAAGGCGAACGCCGGCTGAACGGGAGCGGTCGCGTGGTGGTCCGCTATTCCGGGACGGAACCGCTTCTTCGGATCATGGTCGAGGGTGAGCAGGATGCGGTAATCAGAGAAGTGGCCGAAGATCTCGCACGCCTTGTGCGCACGCATCTCACGTAGTTACATGTCTTTGCAGGGAAGGCTTATGCTGCCATCCCTTTGTGTCGCTTTTCTTGCCGGGCTTGTGGCCGGTACGTTTCTTCCCTTCTTTCCTGTCTCTCTACTCTTTGTATTACTTGTATTCATCCTGATCCTCTCCGTCGTTGAACGAGCAGAGGTCATAGAACGGTCGAAAAGTCTGTCGTGGTGCGCTGCCTTTTGTCTAGGAGTGATCTACTGGACGGGGGTGACACCGTTGATCTTCAACCACATCCGCGATGAAGCATCGGCGGAATCTAGTTTGGAATATACGGGGCGAATTGTCGGTCTCGTGCAACATGCACCATCTCGCATGACGATGCTCGTCAAGGTGGGCGCGTCTTCATCCGGAACACCTCTCCACAACATCATTCGGCTGACCTGGCGGGATAGGGGCGATGCCGTATATGCCGGCGATCAGATTGCATTTCGGGTAAGGCTGCGTATTCCCACCGGATCTCTCAACCCGAGAGGATTCGACTACGCGTCTTATGTCGAGCGACAGGGGATCGAGGCTATAGGGACGGTCACCGGGCCGGAAGCGGTTCACGTCATGGCTTCAGTGGGGGCGGCGGATTGGTGGTGGCAGGCCTGGGGCCGTATTGATCGTTGGCGTGGTGCCATTCGAGAGGCTGCAATCCGATCACTCACCCAGCCGGCCCTCGGTTTATTCTTGGGGATCGTCATCGGAGAGCGGGGGTATGTAGAGGAGGAAATTCAGGAAATATTCATGACGACGGGAACCGTCCATCTCCTTTCAATATCGGGATCGCACTTAGGGCTCATTGCACTCGTCGTCTTCGGGGTGCTCCGGCGAGGGCTCACCGGTCTTCCATCGTCGATACTTTTGAGAATGACGCGGTCTGTTACACCGACGCGGGTGGCGATTCTAGGGACCTGGGTCGTCGTGACAGGGTACGTGCTTCTTGCCGGCGCCGAACTCGCGACCATGCGGGCTTGGATTATGATCTGCATGGCGTTGGCCACTGTGTGGATTGGCTCGGACAGACAGCTTCTGCATGCCCTGGCTGGAGCGGCCGTCTTGATCCTGCTGCATGATCCTCGTGCGATCGGCGACATCTCCTTTCAGCTGTCGTTTCTTTCAGTACTGGCGATCATCTGGGCGATCACCCCGCTATCTTGCCGGGCTGAGACTGAGGAGCCTGCTGACACGAAGTGGAGGATTTGGGGTCGGCATGTCGGCGAGGCCGTTGTTCTGGGAGCAGCGGTGACACTGATTACGACTCCGCTGGTGGCCTGGTATTTCAATCAGGTGCCATGGCTGGGCCTGGTGACCAATCTGGTGGCGGTTCCATTCACGGGGATTATTCTTGTCCCCCTAGGACTCTTGTCGGCGTTTGTGACGCTCTTGAACTGGGCAGAGAACCTTCCGTTTGCGTTTATCCAACAGACATTACTGGAGTGGATGGTGCATGCGCTGCATTGGTGTGCGACTCCTGCAGGAAGCGACTGGCGCGTGGCTGCCCCTCCACTATGGGCCATGACGTTGTTCTACCTAGGTGTGCCGTTCGCAGCCGGTGCGATCCGGTTCCGGTATCACCGGAGCCTCGGGGCGGGGCTGATGATAATGGCATTGAGCGGATGGATGTGGCCGGGAAGTCCGCTCATAGACGGGGATCATTGGCGCGTCACCTTTCTTGATGTCGGGCAGGGAGACAGCGCTCTGCTTCAATTGCCTGATGGGAAGACGGTGTTAATCGATGGTGGGAGCAGGTACGAACGGTTCGACATGGGGCGTGGCGTCGTCGCACCATTTCTTTTGAATCAGGGAATTCGCCGACTGGACCATATCATTGCCACACATCCCCAACAGGACCATGTCGGCGGGCTTCCCTGGGTGATTCGGCATCTTGAAGTCGGGGAGTTCTGGCACACAGGGATAGAGCGATCCGAGCCTCTCTTCGAGCAATTGCGCCAGGCTGTGACAGAGAGAAAGGTGACCGACCATATTGCGATGAGGGGGCAGAACATTGTCGAAGGAAGCTCCTGTCGCCTCATGGTGCTCAATCCGGTTGCGATCAAGAACGGAGGAGCCTCCTCCCAGAGCATAAATGGCACAGTCTTAAACAACGAGTCTGTGGTCACTCAGTTGGTGTGCGGCCAACAGAGCATTATGTTCGCCGCTGATATTGAAGCAGGCGGGCTTCACCGCCTGGCTGAATTCGGCCAAGATCCGGTGACTGTGCTCAAGGTGCCGCATCATGGGGCGCGAAGTTCCTTAGACCGTGAATGGATTGCACAGGTTCGCCCTCGCTACGCGGTGTTTTCGGTCGGACGGCATAATTCCTATGGACATCCCGTTCGTGACGTGATTGAGACGTATTCAGCCGTGGGAAGTGAAATAGCCAGAACGGACCGGGACGGTGCGATTATCGTGACAGGCCGGGGCTCCGCATCTGATCTCCATGTGCGACGAATGCGGGATGGCGTATTACGGCCCGTGGTCCTGCACTATTGTCTCTGGGCCTGTGAGCGGGACAACTGGCATCGAGTGTTGGCGCAGGAATATGAATCCTAAGTAGTAGGATATATAGCTTACCGTTTTATACCCAAGGCAATCCTGATTGAGTCGTTTCCAATTCCGTACATTGGAGGTGTGAGAATGGTCGTTTGTGTCTATTCTTGTCTACAATGCTGGGGAGTTCCATCGCAAGTCCTCGGGTTTACTCATCATTATCACAATGCTATCAAGGCATAGCAGGTGCATATATCCCATGCTCTGGGAACCTATGACCAGAGGAGTATCACTATCATGGCTAATCTCGTTCGCATTGTGATTCAACTGCCCCTCGAGCTGAAAGAACAGCTGGACGCTCTGAAGTCGCAAGGCTATACGGCCAGCGGGTTTATTCGGGCGATGTTGGAACGTGAATTGAAAAAACCGGAACTGAAGTTGGTAGCAAATGGCCGGCGGTCGTCCAGCAAGTCATTCTAATTAGCCACAGTCCGAATTCACTCGGCTCAGCCCGTTGTTGTGAAGTCGGGCCTCCTGGTAAGTCAGGCGCTTGTTCTCGGACTAAATCTGAGAGCCGTATGAGAGCATTCCCGATATTGCTACAGGGTTCACTCCACAAAGCCGTCTCTCCGCTGGTTCAGAAGTCGGCATGTGCCGATTGGAATGTTTCGGCTCAGGATGGTATCCCCGGTGACTATCAGGCTGTGAACTCGGTCAAAGGCAATTGGGCCGACTATAGCCCGATCGTGTCGTTCAGCAATCCGCTGCTGATTTTCGGTGTGCTGATCTACGACCTGATCCACATTACCGTGGAGCGTGTGGTTACTGAAAAAGTGCATTCTGTGAAGGAGCGGCTGGACTATGTGGGGAAAGACCATCTGCATTATCGGTTGGAACGGGCATTAGGATCCCGGCAGGCCGGTGTCGCCATGATGTTTCTGCTCACAATTTGTCCGGGGCTTTCTGCCATGGCGCTCTGCCACGCCGGCCTTCAAGAGGCCGTGTTGCTGTTGGTGCAGGCCGGGTTGCTCGTTGCCATGATCCCTCTGCTGGAAGTAAGCGGTCGTAGCCGGTAGGGCTTGCACTCTCGCTCCGTTCCCGCTAGAAGATCTCTCCATGGTTCCCACAGTTGAATGGAAAAATGGCGCCGTGCGCCTGCTCGATCAGAGCCGGTTGCCCGAACATGTCGAATTCCTCGACTGTCGGGACTATCGGGCTGTAGCCGATGCCATCCGTGAATTGAAAGTCCGTGGGGCTCCTGCGATTGGGGTGACTGCCGCGCTGGGTGTGGCACTGGGTGCGCATGCGGTCTCAGCGGCGGAGTTCCCTGCATTTGCCCGGGCGCTTCTGCCGATTTGCGATCATCTGGCCGCCACCAGGCCGACGGCCGTCAATCTGTTCTGGGCGATCGATCGCATGAAAAAGAAACTTGCTTCCTTGAGCGCGCAGGCGGTCCCCGCTGTGAAGGCCGCACTGCTTGCCGAGGCACAAGCGATTCTGGATGAGGACATCGCCTTGTGCAAAGCGATGGGGAAACATGGCGCGGAGTTGATCGCGAACGGGCAGACGGTGCTGACTCATTGCAATGCCGGAGCTCTCGCGACGGCGGGATACGGCACCGCACTTGGTGTGATTCGCGCAGCCTGGGAACAGGGAAAGAAGATCCAGGTCATTGCGGATGAAACGCGCCCGGTCTTACAAGGTGCCCGGCTCACGGCTTGGGAGCTGATGCAGGACAAGATTCCGGTGACGCTGATTACCGACAACATGGCCGGGTCCCTCATGCGGCAGGGAAAGATCCATCTCTGCGTCGTCGGCGCCGACCGGATCGCGGCCAATGGCGATGTGGCGAACAAGATCGGAACCTATTCCGTGGCGGTGCTTGCCAAGGCTCATGGCATTCCGTTCTATGTTGCTGCGCCTTATTCGACGATCGATCTGAAGACGAAGACTGGGGCGGATATTCCCATCGAGGAGCGCAATTCTTTAGAAGTCACCACGATTCACGGAAGCCATCCAATCGCACCGGCCGGCGTGGCCGTCTACAATCCGGCCTTCGACGTGACCCCGGCAGACTTGATCACCGGCATCATCACCGAACGGGGTGTGTTCAAGCCTGGCGAACTCGCCGGGCGCTTTGCCTCGTAGGGGGGTGCTCTCCGGGCGTTCGTCGATGGTTCAACCTGTTGCAAGCCCGTTATCAGCCACTTATAATGCGCCAACGCTGTTCAATGTATCCTTTAACTTTCTGGAGAAATCGGAGCCACAATGAGTGAACGTACGTTAGCGATCATCAAGCCTGATGCCGTGAAGAAGAATGCCGTCGGGGACATCATCAACCGCTATGAGCAGGCGGGGCTGAAGCCGGTGGCGATGAAGCTGATGCAGATGTCGAAGCCCGTCGCGGAGGGATTTTATGCCGTCCACAAGGCGCGGCCGTTCTTCGATAGCCTCTGCACCTTTATGTCGTCCGGTCCGGCGGTCGTGATTGTGTTGCAGGGCGACAATGCCATTAAGAAGAATCGGGAGCTGATGGGCGCGACCGATCCTGCCAAGGCTGACGCTGGTACGATCCGCAAGGCGCATGGTGCCAATATCGAGTTCAACGCCGTGCATGGATCGGATTCGCCTGAAACCGCGGCATTCGAGACTGCCTACTTCTTCCCGGGCATGGAAATCTTCAGTTAGCAGGATGCTGAAAAAGTCCGCCAGCTTCGTTCTCGCGGCGCTCAGAGGCTCAACGTACCGAACTACGTACGCTGTCGCTTCTTCGCTTGCTGCGGCCTTGCTGGACGGCCTTTTTGAGCCTCCTGCTGGTTGTGTGGTCTCCGTTCCCTAGCTTCTATTTCGGAGGGCGATGGTTTCCTTGCCCTTCACTTCCGGACAACCACTGATGCGAGGGGCGGCGTTGGCGCTGTCTCTCGCACTGTTGTGTGCCTGTAGCCCGCGACTCGCTCCTTCTTTTCCCTCATCGGCCCCTCTCGAACAGATCCACGATGATCCGGCGCATGATGCGCAATTGAGCCTGTTGCGCGAGGCCCACCGGGCGTTCGTGCAGGAACGGTATCCCGCGGCGGCGCTGTTCTTCCGGCGATTTGTCGATTCGACCCCGCCGCCGCGCGCGCCGCAATTGGCAGAGGCACGCTGGTGGCTCGGACGTTCCTATGAACAGATGGGGGAATATCGAACGGCGATCGCCGAATATCGTGTGCTTGCCACGAGTGATGACGGTGGTGATTCTCAGGCCCTGCTCTACCAGCAACAGGCGTTGGATCGGCTTGATCAGTTGCGCCAGATTCCCGGCGGGTCTCATGTCATAGTCGCGCGGCAGGTTGCTTTGGGGCTTCCTTTATCCCGACTCCCTTCTGTGCCGACTTGGGTGAGGTGGTTGCAGGCATTGCTGAAGATCGGCGTTACGACGGTGTTGCTGGATCCGGCAGGTGCTGACTGGAGCAATGACCAGAGCCTGGAAACAGTACAGGCGTTTGTCGGTGCGGCGCATCTTGCCGGTCTCTCGGTGTGGGGCGCGCTGGATCTCCATCAAGGTCGTGGTATCGCTCTCAGGCCTGAGTGGCTGAGCCGGTCCTTGGTAAAGAAGGAGGCGGTGCTCGATAGCCATGAGCCGGTCGGCGCGCCGGCAATGCTTCCCGATCCGTTGCATCCTGACTATCAGACGGTCATTGAGAACCAGACGACCATGCTGCTGGGGGCCGGTTGCGATGGGATTCTCTTGAGGGCAAGGGAAACACAGGGCTACGCGCAAGACTTTTCTGAGGAATCATTTCAGCGGTTTGCTTCGGCCTTTGGTCTGACCATCACGCCGCAGCAATTGTTGGGCGACGCGGTTGGCGGAGAGGCGATGGTGTACGACCGGGAATCGACCTATTGGCGATGGGTAGGCTGGAAGACCAGAAGCTATGCCACTGTGGCTGCGCGTATCAGAAAACTGATTCGTGATGCCAAGCCGGCCGGGCGCCTGTTGATTGAGGTTCACGGAAGCACGGTCGGTGAGCCGCTGATCGGGTTGGAGCAGTACGGTGAGGATCTTAACGACTTGTTCCAACGGAGCGGGGGTGAACTCGTCATTCGTACGGAGGACAGCAAGAGCCCGGCGCTGTTGGAGCAGTTCGCTCAGCAAGTGGGTTCGTCCGATCGACTCTGGCTGGTTCGTCCTGTGACGGTTTCCGATACGACTCCGCTCGTCGAGTGGACCGAAGGGCTCGGGGCAGTCACTCTGGAGCAGGGGGGCTGGAATCTGTTGTTGCTGCCTCGGAGTACGGGGGGGCTTCCTTGACAAATCACGTGGTTGCCCACTACGATCCGACGTCTTTCCACTGGCGTTTCTTCAATTGATTATGATGGAGACTCTATGATTCCGAGCGACTTGCGGTATCACAAAGAACATGAATGGGTGCGTCTCAACGGGAAGCAGGCGACCGTGGGTATCAGTCATTTTGCCCAGGATGCTCTCGGGGATATTGTGTTTCTCGATATGCCGAAAGTCGGCGCGGCAGTGACCGCCGGGCATCAGATTGGCGAGGTGGAGTCGACCAAGACCACATCGACCATCTACACCCCGGTCAGTGGGACGGTTTCGAAGATCAACACCGACTTGAAGGATCATCCTGAAGTGGTCAACTCCGATCCTTATGGCAAGGGCTGGATTGCCGTGATCGATCTCTCGAATCCGGGAGAAGTGGATCAGCTCATGACGGCCGCCCAATACGAAGCTTTTCTCGCCAGTCAGAAACATTAACGCTCTTCTATGTCGAAACACATCGCGATTCTGGGAGCCGGGCCTGGCGGGTACGTGGCGGCAATTCGCGCGGCCCAATTGGGCGCACGGGTCACGGTCATCGAGCAACAAGCGCTCGGCGGTGTGTGTTTGAATTGGGGCTGTATCCCCAGCAAAGCCCTCCTCTCCGTCATCGAACTCGGCGATAAGCTCAAGAAAGCCGAGGATCTCGGCATTCTGCTGCCCGGTCCACCCCGCTACGATCTTGCCCGCATGGTGGCGCGGAAGAACAAGGTGGTGGTGTCGCTGGTCAAAGGCATTGCCACGCTGTTCAATGCCTGGAAGATTGACATGGTTGAGGGGCGGGGCACGTTGGTCGATGCGCGCACGATCGCGGTGACCGCAAAGGATGGCTCGCAACGGCAGGTGCAGGCGGATGCGATCCTGATTGCCACGGGATCATCCTGGCCGCAGTTGGCGCAATTTCCTGTCGACGGGACAACCATTATTACCAGCAAGCAGGCGCTGGATCTGGAGTCGGCTCCGCCGCGGATGATCATTCTTGGCGCCGGGGTCGAGGGGTGTGAGTGCGCCTCGCTCTTCAGCGGACTGGGTACGCAGGTGACCATGGTCGAGCTGCAATCAGCCGTACTTCCGCTGGAAGATGAAGAGGTTTCTGTGCTGATGGCGCGCGAGCTCAAAAAGCGCGGCGTCGATGTCAGAACGGGGACGACGATTCAAGCGGCACAGGTGCGTGACGGGCTGGTGGTCGCGCAACTCAAAGACGGCAGTGCGGTCGAAGCGGATATGCTCCTTGTCTCGATCGGACGCGGATTTCAATCCCGCGACATCGGGGTGGAGGCAGCCGGCATCGCACTGGGGAAGCGGGGCGAGATTCTCGTCGATGACCGGATGGAGACGAATGTGCCCGGCGTCTACGCGATCGGCGATGTGGTCGGAAAGGCCATGCTGGCTCACGTGGCGTCGGCGCAGGGGAAAGTGGCGGTCGAAAACATCATGGGGCATCCGACGACGATCCGGTATGACGTCATTCCTGCCGGTATCTTCACCTTGCCGGAAGTCGGTCGGGTCGGGCTGACGGAGCGACAGGCTCGGGAACAGGCGCAAGCGGCCGGCCGCGATCCGGAGCAGGCCGTCAAGGTGGGGCGCTTCCGCTACGCGGCGCTGGGTAAAGCGCAGGCGATCGGTGATATTACGGGATTGTTCAAAGTGATTGCGGACGCGGCAACGGGTAAGTTACTCGGTGTGCATATTGTGGGCGCCCATGCGGCCGACCTCATTCACGAGGCAGCCTTGGCGATGGAAACCGGCGCCACGGTTTCGCAGATCGCCCATATGATTCATGCCCATCCGACGCTCGCGGAAGGTTTCCTCGAGGCGGTTGAGGACGTTGAAGGCTGTGCGATTCACCAGATGAAGAAGAAGTTATGAGCGTCCTACAGTCGTTCTTCATCAAGCTGGGCATGTTGGCGATGACGATGGGTGTCGTGTTGTGGATCGGCTGGCAGGTTCCCCAAACGATGCAGCGGCCTGCGGTAACCCATGCGGCGTCGTTGTCTTCCGATGACACAGCGATAACCACGGCTTCGGTAGTCGATTCTACGATTCCATCGGCCGATGTGAGTGAGGCGCGCAGGTTGTCGAATAAGCCAAAACCGGTTGATTTGAACAGCGCGACTGTAGCCGACTTCGATCAGCTTCCCGGAGTCGGTCCTGTGTTGGCCAAACGGATGATGGATTATCGGAAGTCTGTCGGGCGTTTTCATGCGGTCGAGGATCTGCGGGCGGTGAAGGGAATTGGAAAGAAGAAGTTGGACCAACTGAAGCCATTTGTAACCGTGGTGAGGCCTGTTACGCAGCATCAGGGAAAGAAGGGGCCGATATGAGTGAATTGAATCGGCAGCTTGATCTCATTCTGCGGGGGACCGTGGAGGTCATTCAGCGTACGGAGCTGGAGGCTAAACTGACGCGCTCGTTGAAAGAGAATCGTCCCCTTCGCGTGAAGGCGGGATTCGACCCGACGGCGCCTGACCTGCACCTCGGTCATACCGTCTTGATCCACAAGCTGAAGCATTTTCAGGATCTCGGGCATCAGGTGCTGTTCCTGATCGGCGATTTCACGGGCATGATCGGCGATCCCACCGGCGTGTCGGAAACCCGCCGTGCGCTGACCAAGGAGCAGGTGCAGGAAAACGCCAAGACCTACCAGCGGCAGATCTTCAAGATTCTCGATCCGCAGAAGACGGTCATCCAGTTCAATAGTACCTGGATGGGTGCGATGACGGCAGAAGGCTTGATTCAATTGGCGGCCCACTATCGTGTGGCGCGGATGATGGAGCGGGACGATTTTCACAAACGCTTTCACGAGCAAAAGCCGATCAGCGTCCATGAATTTCTCTATCCGCTGGTGCAGGGCTACGATTCGGTTGCAATGAAGGCGGACGTGGAGCTGGGCGGGACCGACCAGAAGTTTAATCTGCTGGTCGGGCGGGAACTGCAGCGCGATTTCGGGCAGGAGTCGCAGGTCGTCATCACGATGCCGCTGCTTGAAGGGACCGACGGCATCAAGAAGATGAGCAAGAGCGTCGGGAACTACATCGCGCTCGAAGATAAGCCGGAGGACATGTTCGGCAAAGTGATGTCGATCAGCGATGCGTTGATGCTGCGTTACTACGAATTGCTGACCACGGAAGATCTTGAGCGGGTGAAGGCGCTGCATCCAATGGAAGCCAAGCAGTCGCTGGCCGAACTCATCGTAGGCCGCTACCACGGTGAAGAGGCGGGAAAGCAGGCGCGAGGCGCTTTTCAGCACAAGTTTTCCGAGCGGGAGTTTCCAGACGAGCCGGATGTTCGATTAGTGCTGACGGATCAGGACCTCAAGGACGGACAGTCGATCGGGCTGGTTGACCTTGTAGCCAGGACAGGCCTGGTGACGAGCAAGAGCGAAGCCCGGCGGCTGGTGATTCAAGGCGGAGTGGAATTTGATCAGAAGAAACAGAGCGATTCTAATGCGACCGTCACGTTGGAGGCCGGTCGTCAGTATCGCATGAAAATCGGCCGGCGAAAGTTTGCCTTGGTGGAACGGGCCAAGTAGGACGGCCTTTCTTGACTTGGAATCGTTGCCCGCGTAGGATGCACCACAGCGAGCGGGCGTAGCTCAGTGGTAGAGTCCTTGCTTCCCAAGCAAGTTGTCGTGGGTTCAAATCCCATCGCCCGCTCCAAATTAAGACGTCACACCTAAGGACTTGGACGGCACGCGCTTCCAAGTCCTTTTTTGTCTCTTCTGCCGGTGGTGCGGTGATGGAACGGGCCAGGGTCCTCTTTGTAGAGCGCATAAGAATACACACGAGGTATGTAGGAGGGTCGTGACATGAAGATGGGGCAACCGCTGGTGATCGTGATCTCCGCATTTCTCGGTGGCATCATCGGAGGCGTGCTGAGTGATCAGCTCTTCTCCGGAAGGACCGTTCAGGCGCAGAAGGCAAACGGTGTGAACGCCGAAGAGTTTTTATTATTGGATCAGACGGGGAAAGCCAGGGCCGGTCTTGGGTTGGATGCCAATGGTGAAGTCGGGCTTGTGTTGACGAGTAAAGACGGCAGCAGGACTCTCACGCTGTCAGCTGATGACCCACGGGCAATCAAGCTGACCGAGCGCGGAGGCCGAGTGCTGCTCTCGATGCCGTAAGGATTGAAGGGGAGCGGAGAAGGGACCTAGACGGCCTTCTTGACCAGTCCTGAGCGGAGGCAACGGGTGCACACGCGAATCTTTTTGTTTGCTCCGTCTATGACTGCGCGAACAGTCTGAATATTGGGGTTAAATACCCGCTTAGTCTTGTTGTTCGCGTGACTGACGTTGTTCCCGGATTTCGGTTTCTTCTGACAGAGATCGCAAGAGAATGCCACGGTAGTGCTCCTTCTGAGTGATCGAGCGAATGATTAGCTCGATAAAATAGCACATTGGGACGAACTGTGACAAGTGGCTGGTCGGGTGTCGGTGGTTGTTTTGAAAATCGGGTGGAAAGGGGTGGAATGGAGACTGCCAATTGGATCGGATTTGTCGCCGGGACACTCACGACGATTGCCTTCTTGCCGCAAGTGCAGCGGACCTGGACCACAAAGTCTGCCGATGATATGTCGTTGGCGATGTTGTTGATTTTTACGACCGGAGTCTTTCTTTGGCTGATCTACGGTCTGTATCTGACGGCGTGGCCGATCATCTTAACAAACGCCATTACCTTCATGCTGACGTTCACGATCTTGGTCCTCAAACTCATGTATCAGAAGCGGCGTTGAAATTGTTGGTGCGATGGTCTTGTGAAATGGTGTGCGCTCTTCTTTAAGAGGTCGGTGAGGGTGTTGCGAAGGCAGGCGGAAGAGGCACGCTGATATCGAAGCTCGGATCCCCCCCGTCGTCGAGTCGGTCTTTCCCAACACTATAAAGTTTTTTTTGCGTTGGGCTCCAGAGCATGGGGAGTCCGGTAAAGGGGTCAAAGTAGATCGAGCCGACTTCTGCCAGTCGAGTCGGGATGGTTACGGTGGCGGTGGGTTTGCGCATGAGGATTTGCAGTGAGACGAGGCGTAGCCGTGCATCTGTTTCGACCAGATGTTGGCTAAATGGTTCCCATTGTGGCTCGAACTCCATCGGGTCAGCCAGCCGCTCAAGAAACGTCCGTTGCGACTCTTTGGCGATGTCCTGTAGGCGAGGAAGCGGGCTGTGAATGGTTTCAGCCGCTTTGATTATGGCGTCGTAGTAGTTTGAGTAGGCCTCCCAGGTGCGCTGGCCTGATGAGGCGAACCCAAACCCTGTCAGGCTCCTGGGGTGTGCCACTTTTTGAAATGCATTGGGTGGCAGATGTGCCAGGGCAGCGACCGTCGCCAGGACTTGGGAGCCGGTCTCAGGTAGCCGGGAGCCATGTGAGAGTTCTGCGCGGCTACGTTGATATCCCATCATGAATTCATTTTGAATCGGCCAACGGAGCGAGTATTCGGTTGGAGTCAGGGGCTGGAGTAAATGAAGACCTTGCGTCAGCACATGCTTGTCGACCGTGTTCTGACTCAGCATGCGCGACAGGAGGTCGGCATCATCTTCGATCATCACGGACGCCAGTATCTTCACCGAGAGGGTTCGGGCTTCCCGTAGGACGCTACGCCACTTGGCTATGTCGAGCGTGAGTCGATCCAGACCTGTTCCTACCTGTTCGCCGAATCCGATTGCCACAAATAGGCGATGGGCTCCCATGAGCTCCTCGATGCGAGGGGCGCCAGTATGCCCGTATCCCCAGTCTTCAAATTTCATCCGCAGAAACTGCTCGTATCTTGTGGTGAGTGGCGCGTAGAGCGGAGCCGTCGACCGAAACGAAGCCTCTTTGTTTTGGAATTCCGACAAGGGGTCACTGATATGCCATTCGGGAACGACACGATCATAGGCGACCGGCAGGCGAAGTTCTGTACGTCCCGGCTTATCTAAGTCAAAACCCTTTTCTGTTGGACGCGCTCCGGTTTCACTCCAGATGTCGTATCCGGTTTGGACGGGGTCCGTTCCACCTGCAGCGGCCATCCCCAGCAGCAGAAAATAACCATTGTCGAGCGGGCGTTCGATACCGTGGGCCGGTGGGGTCGACAGTCTAACAAATCCCTCGCTGGGCTTGTCTTTCTTGGCTGACCAGATCAGGCCTGATAGTTCAAGGAAGAGTCCAATAATACAGATGCTGATAATGATGTTCCGCATGGATGGATGCTACCTCGTTGTACAGGGCGTGGTCAGACGGCCGTTAGATACGTGGGATTTCAATCGAGAGGGATCAGCAAGGCCCATGCCGACTGGAGGCTGTTCCTAACCTCGCATAGGGAGGCCGTTCTCTCCGTGGAGGAGGGAAGGATCGTCCCGATTCCATCAATTGCTGGACGCCAATTCGGACATTAATGAACTTGACAAGAATCAGCAGGGTCTCCTATTGTGCCTCCACAAATATGATTCCTGGGTGAGGGAAGAGGGTGTAAATCCCTCGCGGTCCCGCCGCTGTGAATGGGGACGAAACCCGGTATTGCCACTGTCCACCAGGTGGATGGGAAGGCGCGGGGAGTAGGATGAACCATGAGCCAGAAGACCTGCCCAGTGAATTGACCATCGTTCCCTCGAGGGCTGGGGAACAGGCGAGGATGAAGAACCGGGTGCAATCCTCAAGGTCTCTGTCAGGCCTTGGGGATTTTTTATTTGGACTCGCGTGGCCGCTGGATTCTGGCGTGTGTGGCGTTGGCTCTTGCCATCGTGACGGGTGGGGCCGTCCTTGGGGCCTGCGGTGAGGAGGGCTGTACGGATATGAAACGGCGTCAGCAGGGGATTCTGACCGGTATGCCGTTTATGGCCCACGTGTCGTCGCGGTCATTCGTCGATGATGCCGGCCGGAAAATCTATCTGGCCAAGACGCCGGCGCGCGTCATCTCACTGGCGCCGAGCGTCACCGAAATGTTGTTTGCCATCGGCGCCGGGGAGCAACTCGTCGGCGTGACCGACTTTTGTGATTATCCGCCGGAGGCTTTAAAGAAAACGAAGCTCGGGTATGCCAATCCGAACCTGGAATCCTTGATGGCCCTCCAGCCCGATCTCGTCTTGGCGCCGCAGGAGTTTCTGAAGCCCGACGTGATTCTGAAGCTGGAGCAATTGAAGGTTCCAGTCTTCATCCTGTCTGCCACAACGGTGGAGGACATTTTAGGACACATCCAAACACTGGGACGTATGCTCGATCGCTCGGTGCGGGCGAACGATATTGCCATGACCTTGCGGCAGGACGTGGCGGCTCTGCGGGCGAGGATGAATAATGTGCCTCCTGTGCGGGTGTTGTATGTGCTCAATAGTCAGCCGTTGATCACCGTGGGGCCGGGAAGTTTCATCGATCAACTGCTTCGAATCGCCGGGGGAGCGAACGTTGCCGCTCAGAGCCAGGTGCCGTATCCGCGGCTGAGTGTGGAGGTTGTGTTGCAGCAGGATCCGGAAGTGCTGCTCTTCCCTATCGGCAAAGCCGAAGGGATTTCAGACAGCGAGCAGCAGACCTGGCGGCAATGGCAGACCATGACGGCGGTCCGGCGGGGGCGGTTGCATCAGATCCCCGCCGATCTCTTGAACCGGCCAGGGCCTCGAATCGGCCAGGCGCTTGCGATGCTGGTGAACATTCTTCATCCTGAGATTGCGGCTGTATCATCGTCCCAACCGTAGCAAAGAATCTATGACGCCCGTATCCCCTCAGATACTGACTTCCGAATCGCCCTCCCTCGCGTCAAACAGAGGCGAGGAAGGGACTGCGGGGTCTCGGGATGATTGGCGGCGCACAGGTACGATTCTGACGCACCGCCGGTGGTTTGGCATCATGGGGGCGTTGGTCGCGGCCAGTGTCGTCATATGCATCCTCTGTCTCCAGTTTGGAGCGACGCCGGTCGATCTCGTGACGCTGCTGTCCGTCGTCACGCAGCTGTTGACGGCAGGGAATACCGAGGGTGCCGGCGAGGGCACAGCCGCCATCATCATGATGCACATCCGGTTGCCGCGTGTGCTGATGGGATTTGTCGTCGGCGGCAGCCTTGCCGCAGTCGGTGTGACCTTGCAGGCATTGCTGAGAAATCCGTTGGCCGATCCCTATGTGCTGGGTGTCTCAAGCGGCGCGGCCTTAGGCGCGGCGCTGGCCATGCTTCTGGGTATCGGGGCGTCGATGATTTTGCTGCCTGTGCTTCCCTTGTGCGGATTTGCCGGCGGGTTGCTGGCGCTGCTTTTGATCTATCGTCTGGCGCAGTCGCAAGGACGCTTGCCCGTGCACAGTCTCTTACTGGCCGGCGTGATTCTGAACGCGATTCTCACTGCCCTGATCATGTTTATTACGTCGATCATGGAGCCGAACCGATCCGCGGGCCTGATGGCCTGGCTGATGGGGTCGCTCACGGCGCCCGGCTATCCGGCATTGGGCGTTCTGGTCGGGTATGCGGTGCTGGTGTTGGCGATCGTGATGCACAAGGCGCATGCGCTGAATGTGCTGACTCTGGGGGAGGAAACCGCTCGTTCATTGGGCATTGAGACGGAGCGAATCAAGAAGCAGCTGTTCGTCCTGACGGCCTTGCTGACCGGAACCGTAGTGTCTGTGAGCGGAATGATCGGATTTGTGGGGATGGTGGTGCCACATGCTGTTCGCCTGGTGGTGGGGTCTGATCACCGGCTCTTACTACCGGCATCAACCCTGGTGGGGGGCATGTTTCTCGTCATCTCCGACACGATTGCGCGGACCATCCTGGGGCCGGCGGAAATCCCCGTCGGGATCGTGACGGCGCTCGCCGGCGGTCCATTTTTTCTGTATCTCCTGCTCTGGCGCAAAGATCGGATGCTGTGACGTGGATATGCCATTGACAGGGGACTCCGTGACCGTCACGTGTACTTCAGGTACGGCCATGCAGGTAGACCGGATCTCATTTCGCTATCGACACGATCAAGCGGGGAGGCCATGGACAGTCGAGGACCTCTCATTCGATGTGCGAGCGGGAGAAGTCCTGGGCATTGTGGGACCCAACGGCTCGGGGAAGTCGTCGTTGTTAAAGCTGTTGGCCGGGCTCTTACAACCGAGTTCCGGCCAGATTCGGCTCGGAAGCCAGTCGATCGGACACATTGATCCACATCTCCTGGCGCGTTCCATTGCCGTCGTTCCGCAAGAATATGTGCAGGTGTTTCCCTTTACGGTGGCAGAAACTGTCCTCATGGGACGCTTTCCTCATCGCCGTGGGTTCTGGTGGGGGATGGGCATTGGTGATGAGTCTGATCATGATCTGCAGCAAGCCCATCAGGCGATGGTCGAGACAGATGTGGCGGCGTTGGCCGGTCGCCTCGTGTCCGACCTCTCGGGTGGCGAGCGCCAGCGGGTGATGATTGCACGGGCGTTGGCGCAGGAGCCCGCCATTCTCTTGCTGGATGAACCGATGGCCTTTCTGGACATCAATCATCAGATTGAGATTTGCGCGCTCATCAGCAGGCTGCAACGTGAACGGCAGCTCACGGTCGTGCTGGTCTCGCATGATTTGAATGTCGCCAGTCAGTCGTGTGATCGGGTGATGATGTTAAAGGATGGGCGGATTGTCAGGATCGGTTCGCCCATGGAGACGATCACGCCGGAGAGCTTGCGTGTGGTGTATGGCTGCGATGTCGTTGTCGATGCGCATCCGTATAGCGGTCGTCCGCGCGTGACCATGCCGGTTTGAGCGATTCGGTAGGATGCAATTCCGCACGGTCATGTCCCCGGCCGTGACGGGCTGGTGTGAGGGGGGACGATCATGTTTAATGTGAAAGGGCGTTTTGTAGAAACGACGCGGGGGACGGGGAAGATGGTGCAAATCCATCACGGTGCCGCCACTGTCAGCGGGGAGTAAGTCTGCATCATGCCACTGTGTGCTTCGGCACATGGGAAGGCGCAGAGACGCGACGATCCGCAAGTCAGGAGACCCAGCCCGCAGTTGATTCGACCGAACCCTTCGAGCACAAGGGAGCTGTTACATGTCGTTGTCTGTCGTGCGATGGTTATTGTGTGCGTGCGTTCTCTGCCTTTTGAGTCCCACCCGTCCGGCGCTGGCCGAACCAGAACCTGCTGCAGCCGATCAGGCCGATATCATCGAAACCCCCGAGGTCATTGTCAGTGCGACCAAGACTCCTATCCCAGTGACGCATGTCACCAGCGCGGTTGACGTCATTACGGAAGAGGATCTCAAGAAGCGGCAGATTAAAACCGTGGCAGACGCTCTGCGTTTTAGCCAGGGATTGACCGTGTTTTCGAACGGCGGACCCGGTACGAGCACGAGCGTGCGCATCCGAGGCAGTAACTCCGATCAAGTGCTAGTGTTGATTGACGGCGCCATTATGAACAGCGCCACGACGGGGAGTTTCGATTTCGCCAATCTCACAACCGATAACATAGACCGTATCGAAATCCTTCGTGGTGCCCAAAGTATGTTGTGGGGCGCGGACGCGATGGGTGGCGTGATTAATATCACCACCAAGAGAGGTGCCGGCGCTCCATCGGCTAACGCATTCTTCGAGTATGGATCGTTTTCGTCCATCCGAGAAGGCGGCCAAGTTTCAGGCAAAACAGGAATTGTGGACTATAGTGCGGCAATCTCACGTTGGGATTATACGGGATTTTCAGCCGTCAATTATCGAAGAGGAGCATCCGAGCGGGATGGCTTTCATAATTGGCAAGGCTCGACTCGTATTGGCATTGCGTTGCCCCATGACGGACGAGTCGATCTGAATTTTAGATTTTTGCAGGGGAAGACAAGCTTTGATGGTGGATTTGGGCAAGGCTTTGATGTGCTTGGGGCCTATTCCAATAGTCAACAGTATGTCTATAGCGCTTCGTATCAGCAGCCAATAACCACATGGTGGAATCAAGCATTGACTCTCTCGCATCAAGACGAAACCCTACATTCGTTTCCGGGAACGAGTCAAAGAGATCTGGCGACGGGAGTGGTGTCGAGTCCGTTTGATCCGCAGTTCAATCCCGACTCGAAATTCAATACCAGTTCAAATCGAATCGAATGGCAGCACAATTTTCAGATCGGCAAACCGCTCTTGCTCACGGCGGGATATCAATACAGGGAGCAACAGGGCGAGAATCTGAATCTCAGTACGGGGAGCACTCCAATTAGTAACCACATCATCTCAAGCCATGCCGGATTTGCCCAAGCGCAACTCAACTTGTGGGATCGTGTCTTTGCGACTGCCGGTGTACGGCAAGATGAGTATAATGTTTTTGGTGGCGCCACAACCTACCGGACAACGGCAGGCTATCTCCACCAAGAGACCGGCACCAAGATCCGCAGCAGTTACGCGACTGGTTTTCGGGCACCCACCATCAATCAGTTATTTTTCCCAGGTTTTGGAAATCCAAACTTAAGGCCGGAGAAAAGTCAGAGCATGGATATTGGGCTGGACCAGTATCTGCTGGATAAGCGCCTAACCCTGAGTGGCGGATTTTTCTGGAACCATTATCGCAACATGATTATTTCCCAGCAGAGTTTGGCCGTCTGCGGCCCAGACCCATTCGGAGATCCGTTAGGGAACTTCTGCGCACAAAATGTCGGTCAGGTGAGCACGAAGGGATGGGAAGCCAGTGTGAAGTATGCTGTATTGAGGGATCTACAGTGGGCCAAGAGTTTGGATGTGCAGGCCCAGTATACCAATACGCTGACAAGAAATCTTGATCAGCAGCCAGGCAATCGTGTGCCGAGGATTCCGGTTGACCAATGGAGCATGATCATCGGCTATCAGCCGATCGATCCCGTCAGGATCATTCTCGAAGGTCGTTATGTAGGATCACGGTTCAATGATTCCAGTAATCAGCAGAAGATGCGGGCATTCGATGTGTGGAATCTCTCCGCGACGTATGATGTGACGAGACGTGTGCAGACGTATGTGCGCGTCGATAACATTTTCAATGAGAAGTACGAAGAGGTTCGACTCTTCGGTACTCCTGTACGATCCATCTTTGCTGGGCTGAGAGTGAATTACGATGCGAAGTAGCGGAGCCGTATGATCGCACCACGGCTCGTCATTGCAGGCACTTCCAGTGGTGTCGGCAAGACGACGGTCACATTGGCCATTCTGGCGGCTCTGCGACAGCGGGGCCGCCGGGTGCAGCCGTTCAAGGCCGGACCTGATTTTATCGATCCCGGCCATCACACGGCGGCCACCGGCCGTGCATCTCGCAACCTGGACGGCTGGATGTTGGGGGCTGACCTCAATCGAGCAATCGTTGCGAAGGCCGCTGTCGATGCGGACATCTCGATCATCGAAGGGATGATGGGGTTGTTCGACGGCAGTTCGCCCGTGAACGAGATCGGCAGCACGGCGGAATTGGCCAAGCAGCTCGATGCGCCGGTCCTTCTCGTCATCGACGGCAGCGCGATGGCGCGTTCTGCTGCGGCGATAGCGTCGGGGTATGCGCAGTTCGATCCGACGTTGAAGGTCGCGGGTGTCTTGTTTAATCGGGTCAACAGCGAGGGGCACTACCAGTTGCTCAAGGAAGCGGTCGAACAGCACACGAATGTGGCGGTGGTGGGTTATTTGCGGTCGGATCAGGCCGTGACGATCGCCGATCGTCACCTCGGACTGGTGATGGCCATGGAGCAGGGTGGCAGTGAACTGTATGGCCGCCTGGCAAAGGCCGCGGCCGACACCATCGCTCTGGATCGAATCGAATCTCTGGCCGGCTCGTGCGGTGTATTGGCGACGTCGCCCCAGCTTGTGAAACAGAACCGCCAGCGTACGGTTCGCATCGGCGTCGCGCAGGACCAGGCCTTTTGCTTCTACTATCCGGAGAATCTTGAACTGCTCGAAGCGGAGGGGGCCGAGCTGGTTCCGTTTTCTCCACTCATAGACCGCACCATACCTGATGATGTGGCCATGCTGTATCTCGGTGGCGGCTATCCTGAACTGCACGGCGCGGCGTTGGCGGGAAATACCACCATGCGAACGGCAATCAGGGACTTTGCCGAACAAGGCGGAACGATCTATGCGGAATGCGGCGGCATGATGTATCTCACGCAAGCGATTCGAGACTTCGAGGGGCGATCCCATGAGATGGTCGGGTTGTTTCCTGCCGAAGCGGTCATGCGAAAGCCTGGTCTGACGCTGGGATACCGGACGGTGACTCTCGCGCGGCCCTGTATTCTTGGCGCAGGAGATCTGACGGCGCGGGGCCATGAATTTCATTATTCCACACTGGTTCCGAAAGGCCCGTTGACCTATGCTTGTGGACTCACTGACGTTCGAGGCGAATCGAAGGGACCCGATGGGCTATCCATTGCCAATGTGGTGGCGCTCTACACGCATCTTCATTTTTCCAGTCAGCCACAGGTCGCGGCTTCGTTGGTCGCGTCTGCTCGCGGAACGAAGGGTCGGAATTCGGTCACGCAGGGAGGGACGCGATGACGGAGCAGGATGAATATAAAGCAAAGATGGAGCGGCTCAAAGCCTCGGTCGATCGGCGCATCGAGGCGGCGCAAGAAGAGAAGGGCCTGCTGATGATCTATACCGGCGCAGGAAAGGGCAAAACGACCGCTGCGCTGGGAATGGCCCTTCGATGCATCGGACACGGGATGAAGGTGGCGGTAGTTCAATTTATCAAAGGGGCCATCGACACCGCGGAAGAGCGGGCGTTGAAATCGTTCGGCGATCGCGTCACGTTTCTCCGGATGGGCGAGGGGTACACCTGGGAAACGCAGGATCGTGCACGAGATACAAAATTCGCTCAAGCAGCTTGGAAGACCGTCTGCGGGTTCCTGCGCGATCCGTCCTATGCGATGGTGATTCTCGACGAGTTCAATATCGCGCTACAGCAGGATTATCTGGATGTGGCGGAGGTGGTGACCGTACTGCGTGCCCGCCCTCCGAGGCAACATGTGGTGCTGACGGGCCGTGGAGCGAAGGACGTTTTAATGGAAGAAGCCGATCTCGTCACTGAGATGAAACAGGTCAAACATCCGTTCCGCAAAGGTATCAAGGCGCAGCCGGGGGTGGAGTTTTGAGAGGGCCAGTCACCAAGACGTGTGAAGCCTGCGGCGTGGCCTTCTCGTGCGGGGGATATCAGTGTTGGTGCGGGAAGGTCGGCATCACCGAGTTGCAGATGGATTGGATTGCCACGCGGTATAAGGATTGTCTCTGTCCCGTCTGCTTGGGGAAAGTCTCCACCGGCGAGCTGGGGCCGCAGGTGTCGCATCATGAGCCAGCGACGTAAAGGAGTGACACCGGACATGCAGGGTTACGGTCAATTTTCAGATGCTGAGCGCGAGGCGGTCTATCGGGCGATCTTCGAGCGGCGCGATGTCCGCCGGAACTTTCTGCCGACGCCGATTCCTGACCGGATCTTGACGCGCGTACTGACCGCGGCCCACCATGCCGGGTCGGTGGGATTCATGCAGCCATGGGATTTTGTGGTGGTTCGCGATCATGCGACCAAGGAAGCGGTGAAAGGGCTATTCCAGCAGGCCAATACCGAAGCCGCGACGCGCTATCGCGGAGAGCGGGCTGCGCTCTATAGGAGCCTCAAGCTGGAGGGGATCGAGGAAGCCCCGATCAATATCGGCGTAACCTGCAGCCGCCAGCGAGGAGGCCCTCACGTGCTGGGCCGTTCGACGGTGCGCGATACGGATCTGTATAGCACCTGCTGTGCCATTCAAAATCTTTGGCTGGCTGCACGCGCGGAGGGCATCGGGGTCGGATGGGTCAGTATTCTCGATCATGGCGCATTGAAACGGGTGCTCGGGGTGCCCAAGCCGGTCAAAGTGCTGGCCTATCTCTGTCTCGGGTACGTGTCGGACTTTGCGACGAAACCGGACTTGGAAACAGCCGGGTGGCGCGCGCGGATTCCGGTAGAAGAACTCATTCACTACGAGTCGTGGGGCAATACCGCGGCCGGATCTGAGGGAAAATCGTGATGCGCATTACCAAGGTCTATACCAGGACAGGCGACGCGGGGAAAACGCGTCTTGCGGGAGGGCAGCAGGTCTGGAAAGACAGTCTACGGGTGGAGGCCTATGGGACGGTCGATGAGCTGAACGCTTCAATCGGAGTCGTGCGCGCCATGAATGCCGACATGCTGGATGAATATTCGGCGGCAGCCATTCTCGAAGAGGAATTGCGTTGGGTGCAGAATAAATTGTTCGATGTCGGGAGTATTCTTGCCACGGCGCCGGGACAGACGTTTAAGAACATGCCGCAGGTAGCGGCGAAAGACGTGACTCGGCTGGAAAAACTGATCGATCGTTGCCAGAAAGATCTGGAGCCGCTCAAGGAATTTATTCTGCCAGGCGGCGGGAAAGTCTCCAGCTTTTTACATCAAGCCCGAACAGTCTGTCGGCGGGCTGAACGGCTCTGTGTGGCATTGTCAAAAGTTGAACCGGTCGATCCGACGATCATCAAGTATGTGAATCGGTTGAGCGACACGTTGTTTGTGCTCGCGCGCTGGGTGGCCAAGACGCAGGGTGAGCCGGAATTCTTGTGGGAGCGGGATGTCGCCAAGCAAGCGGAGTAGCTCCATTCGGTCGAAGTCGGTGAGCCGAATCATCTTCGTGCTCGGTGGGTCGGCGTCGGGGAAGAGCGAGATTGCTCTGCGGCTTGCTGGATCGAAGGGACCGAGAGCCTTTGTCGCGACCGGGCAAGGTCTTGATGCTGAGATGTCGGCAAGGATTGCACGACATCAGGCAACTCGTGCAGCGGATTGGGAGACGGCAGAAATTCCGCTCGAACTTGCGGCCTGGTTTGCGCGCGCAGGGAGCCACTATCAGACGATTGTTGTTGATTGTGTGACGCTCTGGCTGAGCAATCTGCAGGGCTCCGGGGTGAAAGAGCCGATGGTGCTCAAGCGAGTGGCCGGCTTGCTGGAGGCGATGCGGAAGACGAAGGCGAGGATCGTGATCGTGAGCAACGAGTTGGGGCTGGGGCTCGTGCCGGCGGAACCAACTGCTCGGGCCTTTCGAGATCTGGCCGGGCGGGTGAATCAATTGTTCGCTGCAGGCGCCGATGAGGCGCACCTGGCCGTGAGCGGGATTCCGCTTCGATTGAAATGAAAAGGGGGATGGGAATGTCGCTACAGGCCGTCTGTGACCGGATTCAATTACCTGACCTCCAGCTGTTAGGAAAAGCCCAAGCGCGATTGGATTGCCTGACTAAACCTCAAGGCAGTTTGGGGCGGTTGGAGGAAGTCGCGGCGCGCTATGTGATGATGACCGGGGAACTGAAACCGGCGATCCCCTGTGGTGTCGTCTTTACCTTTGCGGCGGATCATGGAGTAACCCAGGAAGGTGTGAGTGCCTATCCCAGAGAAGTCACGCCACAGATGGTGTTGAACTTCCTGCGCGGGGGTGCGGGTGTAAATGTGTTGGCCCGTCATGCCGGCGTGGGCGTGCGCGTGGTGGACATCGGCGTCGATCATGATTTCGGAACGATGCCGGATCTGATCTCGAAGAAAGTGATGCGGGGGACGCGCAATTTGCTCGTCGAGCCGGCGATGACTCGCGCCGAAGCGGAGCAGTCCGTCTTGATTGGAGTGGAGCTTGCGACGCAGGCGGCACAGGAAGGCATCGGCCTCATCGGTACCGGCGATATGGGAATCGGAAACACGACGCCGAGCGCGGCGATCACGGCGGTGATGACTGGTCGGCCTGTTTCTGAAGTGACCGGGCGTGGGACCGGAATCGACGATGCAGGGCATGCGAGGAAGGTGGCGGTGATCCAGCAGGCGCTCGATCTGCATCGCCCTGATCGAACCGATGCACTTGACGTGTTGGCCAAAGTGGGCGGGTTGGAAATCGGCGGGCTGGCCGGCTTGATCCTCGGAGCCGCGGGCGAGCGCGTGCCGGTGGTGCTGGATGGGTTCATTGCCGGAGCCGCGGCATTGATTGCGGTGGGTCTCCAGCCCCGTTGCCGCGAGTATCTCATCGCGTCGCATCGTTCCGTTGAACGGGGACATGCGGCGATCTTCGATCATCTCCGCCTGAAGCCTCTGCTCGATCTTGATCTGCGTCTCGGTGAAGGCACCGGCGCCTGTTTAGGCATGAGCTTGGTCTGTGCGGCGCTCAAGATCTACACCGAAATGGCAACCTTCGGTGAAGCCGGCGTGTCGGAGAAAGCCTAAGTCCCATGGGGACGTTTGTTCGTCCATTCGTATTCGCCTGGCATTTCCTGACCGGGATTCCGTTGAGCCATGCCTTGCATGAACCGACGGCTGTCGAGTTGGCTAGGTCAATGGCCTGGTACCCGGTGGTTGGCTTACTGATCGGTGGTGGGTTAGTGCTCGCCGACATGGGGCTGTCGAAATTGTTTATCCCTGCGGTGGGGAATGTCCTGCTGATCGTCCTGGTGGTAGTGCTCACACGCGGATTACACCAGGATGGATTGGCCGACACATTGGATGGTTTGGCAGGGGGGAAGACGCCAGCCGCACGGCTGCCTATCATGCGTGATCCGCGTATCGGTGCCATCGGCGCGACGGGCCTCTTTCTCTCGTTGCTGCTGCGTTATGCCGGACTGATGGCGTTACCTCAGGCGTTGAGGGTTCCAGCGCTTTTCTGTATGCCGGCGATCGGGCGGTGGGCGATGGTGACCGTGGCCTGGGCGTCTCCCTATGCACGGGCTGAAGGGGGATTGGCCGCCTCGTTTCTGACGCATCTGTCCTGGCACCATGTCGCGGGCTCAACGGGGATTCTCGCCGCAGGGCTGGGATGGGGGTTTGGGCTGTTGGGCACAGTGATGATTCTGCTGGCCGGATCAATGGTGGTGTGTGCGCTGTGGGCTGGGTGCCGCATGTGGTTCGGCGGGATTACCGGTGATACGCTCGGGGCGATCAATGAAGTGGTCGAAATCCTGTTTCTGCTGCTTATCCCGTCACTATTGTTACTCATATGACAGGGAGTGAATTGGTGCTCGCGGCAGGCCTTGATCTGATGATAGGGGATCCTCGCCGGCTTCCTCATCCTGTTCGTGCGATGGGGCGGGTCATTGCATGGTGTGACGATCATGTGAGAGAGATTTGTCATAGTCCTCTCGCATTGCGCTCTGCAGGAGTCGTCCTTGCCTTGGGGCTACCGATAGTGGTGTATGTGTCGGTGGGCTGGATGGTAGAGGAAGCTGGAGCCGTGGCAGATTGGCTTGGGACTGTTGTGACGATCGGCCTGGCCTCAAGCACGCTTGCTGGACGTGATCTGTGGGATCATGTCCAGGCAGTGAAGAAACCGTTGCAGCAGGGGGATCTGATCGGCGCGCGTCAGGCCGTCTCGATGATTGTCGGTAGAGACACGCAACGGTTGTGTGAATCAGAAGTGGTTCGTGCGACTGTCGAGACGGTGGCGGAGAGCACGGCTGATGGGGTGATTGCGCCGCTCTTTTATCTGGTGATCGGGGGGCCGCCGCTGGCGTTAGCTTATAAGGCGGTGAATACCCTGGATTCCATGGTTGGCCATCGGGATGAACGGCACATCGATTTTGGCTGGGCCTCAGCTCGACTCGACGATCTGGCCAATTGGATTCCCGCTCGGCTAGCCGCTGTGTTGCTGCTCCTGGCTGCCGGTTTGATGACGCTCAAGCTGAATCGTATGATACGTGGTTGGCACGTGTTGCGACGCGATGGTGGCAATCACCCGAGTCCGAATAGCGGGCGTCCTGAGGCTGCGATGGCCGGTGCGCTGGGCGTGCAACTGGGCGGGACCAACTATTATGAAGGGATTGCGAATGTTCGTCCGACTCTTGGCGATGGGCGGCACGATTTGGTGACCGGGGACATCACGCTCGCAGCTCAATTGATGGCGGTGGCAAGTTTGTTGGGCGTGATGATCGGGGCGGGAGTATTGTGGCTCCAGTAAAGAAACCCGTTCACGGCGGCGATGTGTATGCGGCGTCGCGCGAGCTCGGGCGGGATGTCACGGAGCTTATCGATTTCAGCGCCAGTATCAATCCACTGGGGCCTTCTCCGAAAGTCTGGCGAGCCATCACCGGGGCACGTTATCTCGTCTCGCATTATCCCGACCCTGAGTGCTGGGATCTTCGTCAGGCGTTGGCCACCAGATGGCACTGTGCACCCGGGCAGATCCTGATGGGGAACGGCTCGATGGAATTGTTGTATGCCATTCCTCGGGCGCTCAAGATCAATCACCTCTTGCTGGTCCAACCGACTTTCTCCGAATATGCGGCGTCGATGGCGCGGGCCGGCGGGCGCGTCACGACGGTGTGTGCAGATCGAGATGAACAGTATGCGTTGCCCATCGATCACCTATGCCGGTTACTGGAACGGCCGACAAAGGGATCTCGGCCGTTCGATGGAGTCTTGTTGTGCAATCCCAATAGTCCGACGGGGCAGGCTTGTGAGGCTGATGATGTAATGAAGCTGGCGCGCGCCGCGCAGCGACGGGGTGTCTGGTTGATTGTCGATGAAACGTTCGCAGACTATTGCCCGGAACGGTCTATTCTCCCGCTGGCGACTTCATGGTCCAGGGTGGTGGTGTTACGGAGCCTGACAAAATTCTATGGATTGCCGGGATTGCGGGTTGGGTATGCGGTCGCAGCTTCTACCGTTATCCAGCAATTGCGCAGCGAATTACCGCCCTGGTCCGTCAATGCCATGGGACAGGTGGCCGCATTGGCTGCGTTGCACGATATGGCTCATGTGAAGCAGAGCCTCCAGTTCGTCTTGAAAGAGCGGGCTCGAATGGCCAAAGAACTTTCCGGATTGCCGGGATGCACCCTGTTTCCGGCGCATGCAAATTTCCTCTTTATGGAATTGCCGCGCGGATGGCATGGGGGAAAGATGACTGAACAGTTGAGGTGTGAGGGATTACTCATTCGAGATTGTTCCTCTGTTCCAGGCGCGAATCGTCGCTCGATCAGGATTGCAGTCAGGTCTCGAGAGGATAACGATCGGCTCTTGAAATCCCTCTCTCGGGTGTTGAGCGAAAAGCGGTCGTGACACAAGGACTGTCATCACGCATGCAGACCAGGTATCGAGTGACGGAGCAGACGCTTGTCATTGATCTCGGAGGCAGGATGCGAGTGCTCTCTTCGGCTCCGCAAGGCGGCGGACTCACCTCTGCGTCGTCCATTCTGAATCATCAGGTGGAGTCGAATCCGATCTCGAATATGCATTCTCGATCTCACGGTGATCCTGCTCTGGCTCTGCGGCGGTTGGCTGTCAGGCTGGGCATACAGCAGGGAACGGTTGGGCTCATGACGGCCGTTCCGATGAAACAGTTGGTTAGAGCCAGAGTTTTGTCTGGGGCTGTCTGGGTTGAGTGTTTTGCCACTGTTGGCGTGACGAATGCGGTGAAGGCGGGGGAATCGCCGGAATCCGGTGTTCGTCGAAGCCTGGCAGCCGGACCAGGAACGATCAATCTCATCATCGTGACGAATGCATGCCTGTCGAGTGCGGCGATGGTCGGCGCCGTGCAGGTCGCGACAGAGAGCAAGACGGGTGTCTTAAGGGATCATGCGGTCCCGAGTTGGACAGGCCAGCCTGGTGCGACCGGGACCGGGACCGATGCGGTGGTGATTGCCTGCCGGCTACGAGGAAAAGGACCGTGGCATGCCTATAGTGGGACCCATACCATGATTGGTGCGCTGATCGGGCAGGCCGTCACTCGGTGTGTGACTCGCGGTTTAGCGAAGGCGAAGCAATGGCAGGACCGGCACGCATGAAAGCACGCGCACTCGCGGTGCTAGGAACGGGATCGGACGTCGGGAAGAGCCTGATCACGGCCGGGCTGTGCCGGCTCTTCGTCAGGGCCGGCTTTCGGGTGGCTCCGTTTAAAGCGCAGAACATGTCAAATAATTCCTTCGTGACGCCTGACGGAAAAGAAATCGGTCGTGCTCAGGCGTTGCAGGCGCAGGCCTGTGGTCTCGATCCTGATGCGGACATGAACCCGATCTTGATGAAGCCGGAGTCAGATCGCAGCGCGCAGATTGTTGTGCAAGGGAAGGTGTGGGGCAAGGCGGAAGCCAGAACCTATTTTGAGCAGCGGGCGGAATTGGCTAAGCGGGTGCAGGAGAGCTACGACCGACTGGCTGGTCAATATGATGTGATGATTATTGAGGGAGCCGGTAGTGCCGCCGAAATGAATTTGAGGGACCGCGATCTTGCGAATTGGTCGGCAGTTGAACTGGCAGATGCACGAGTCGTCCTGGTGGCGGACATCGATCGCGGTGGCGTGTTCGCGCAGGTCATTGGCACATTGGATCTACTGGCTTCCCATGAGCGCGCGCGGGTAATCGGTATTATTATCAATAAATTTCGTGGCGATGCGACGCTGTTTGATGATGGAGTGCAGTTTATCGAACAACGGACCGGCCTTCCGGTTCTCGGGGTGGTGCCTATGTTGCGGGGCCTGATCCTGGATCAAGAGGATGCCGTCGACATCGAGCGCCATCGCCATGCCGTGTTCGCCAAGGACCGAGTCAACATCGCAGTGGTCTTGCTACCGCGAATGAGCAACTTTACGGATTTCAATTCGCTGATTGCAGAGCCTGATGTGGTGGTTCGGTATGCCGCGACGTCGGCAGATCTTGATGGTGCGGATGTGATTGTGATTCCAGGGAGTAAGAATACGATTGACGATCTCGCATATGTCCGTCAATCCGGGATGGCAGCGTCTATAAGTCGCTATGCGAGTGACGGGGCTGAGATCGTCGGTATCTGCGGCGGGTATCAGATGCTGGGCCGGAGGATTGCGGATCCTGATGGAGTGGAAGCTGGGGGCGAGGTTGAAGGGTTTGGGCTGTTGGATGTGACGACACGTCTTGCAACGGCGAAGACTACCCAATGGGTCGAGGGGGAGTCCATGGAAATCCAACCGCAGCATGGTTTGCCCATTCGAGGGTATTGGATTCATATGGGGCAGACGACCCGATATGGAGTGCGATGCTGCTTTCATGTTCGTCCGATCGGCGGTGAGGTGAGACAGTCTGGGGGAGGGGACGATGCCGGGTTCGATGGAGCTGTGAACGAAACCGGTTTGATTTGGGGTACCTATGTTCACGGCGTATTCGATCTTCCAGAATTTAGGCGGGCCTGGATTAACCGAATCCGTGGTCGAAAGTCGCTCCCGCCTTTGGCCGGCGCAGTCTCGCGGGGTATTTCTCAATCGCTCGGCAGTCAGCTGGATGTGTGGGCAGACCACCTGCAGCTGCATCTCAGGGTCATGCCGCTCATCCAGGCTGTCTCCACTCGTCTCTAACGCGCTCGCCTGTATTCTCCAAGATTCTGCGGTCTTCGTGATCATTTAGTAACAAGAATTGTCATGTAATGCACAACCGTGCACGGATATCAGCAATCTGCGGCGAGGGTATCCTTCTGTCTGCGTCGATCACAAGTTGTGCAGATATGGCAGCATTTGAACGCATTCTCCCGTCGAGTGTCTTTTTCGATTGTCTCTCACCCATCCCGGCACAATAGTTGCCATTCCTCTGATGTTGTTCTCGATTGCGGTCTCCGCACGTCCGTGTCGCCCAACTTGTGCGAAGACGCAGTGGGTGAAGGGGTTGCCGATTTTCATCGATTTCTTGCGAATGGAGAGCAAGCGACTACACTTGGGCGTGAACGACCAGACGAGCCAGTCTTGAAGGAGGAGGGGATCCTATGAAGGCACAGTTAACATCACTCATTCTTGGTGTGGCAGTGTGTACGACGGTGATGGGGCTGCCATCGTTTGCTCGCGCGGGCGATGAGGGGGAGACGGCAGAGCTGCTGATTGCATTGTTGAAATCCGGCCGCGCGGTGGTGTCGGAGCATCAGGCGCTGATTAACGATCCCAGCAAAGGCAATAAAGGGTTCACAGATGAATTCATGGCTCATCAAGTCATTGAGAAATTCAAAGCGAAGACGCGTGTCGATCTGAGTCGCCCGAATGGAGTCCCGCAAAGCGGCGTCCTCCTGGCGTTGCTCGAAGCGGAACGCGAGGTGGTGTTGGAGGGGCAGCCGGTGATCAATAAGCAGGGCGTCGCCTTCAAAGGATTCATTCCTGCTGTGTTCGCTCGCAAGTCCGGAGAAAAGTTTTACAAGAAAACCGGCATTCGATTGAAGTTAACGGGAATTGATTATCGTTTTCCAGGCAACAAGCCGGATGATTTTGAATCAGAGGTGTTGCGCATGTTCGCCGATGCCCGCCATCCGAAGGGACAGCAATATGCGAAGGCAACGATGGTTGGGGGCAAGCCGGTCATGCGCGTCATGGATCCGGAATATGCCGGCCCGACATGTCTCACCTGCCATGGAGGACCGAAAGGGGAACGGGATATTACCGGAACGAAAAAAGAGGGATGGAAAGAGGGGGATCTGGCCGGCGCAATCAGCGTCGTTGTGCCGATGCGATAGGGGTAATGATTTAATTTTTCGAGCTGGAGGACGAGCATTATGAGCAAGATCGTAGTCGTCGATGATTCGTACGCTGAGTTGCAGATGATCGAAGGGTATCTCAAGGCGGCCAGCCACACCGTCGTGTCATTCCCGAATACGGACAAGCTGGAGGATAAGATCGTCTCCGAAAAGCCTGATCTCATTGTGATGGATGTAGTCATGCCGGGACGGAATGGCTTCCAGGCCTGTCGCGATCTGAAAGCCGATGATCGCTTTAAGAATATTCCCGTCGTGCTCTGTACGTCCAAGGGGCAGGAAAGCGACAAGTTCTGGGGACAGCAGCAGGGCGCCAATGGATATGTGGTCAAGCCGTTTAAGGCTGAAGACCTCTTGGCTGCAGTGAAGCGAGCGTTGAACTAGACTTCCGCGAGACAACGAACCCGGTTGTTGAAGGGAGATCATGGAACCAGCTCTCAGCACATCTCAATTTGTTGGAATTGCCCTGGCTGAAGGCGTCAAAATACCTATTCCGTCGCGTATCTGCCTCGTCACTCTCGGGGGGGAACTGTTTGCTATCGATCTTCGTCATGTTCGGGAAGTCTTCGAACTGGAATCCGTTACCCCAGTCCCTGGGATGTCCTCCACATTAGTGGGGGTTGCCAATCTTCGGGGAACAGTCATGCCGCTGGCGGATTTGCGTCCCTCGCTCGGGATTCCGACGACGACGTCCCTGCCTGTCGTGGTGGTCGTGCGTCATGGACAGCAGCAAGTCGGCATTCTGATCGACGCGGTGCCGGAAATCCGCACGATCCATCCCGACGATCTGTTGAATGTGACGTCAAGAGGGTTAGCGGAGTCACGGCCATTCCTTTCCGGACTGGCCAAGATTGAAGAACGCATGAGCGGCATGATGGACGTGCAGAAGCTCTTGGCCTGTGTGGAAGGTGTGTTGAATTAGATGGCCGATACGTGAGTTTGTCCGCTGAGTTGGCTGACGGCCGCTCAGGGAGGCGGCCCGACGACGAGAGGAATCGATTACCCTATGGGTTGAGGAGGAGGATGTTATGGCGAGGCACAGCAAGTCAGCTTGGACAATTCAGACGTGGTTCAATAATCTCAAAACACTGCCGAAGTTGATTCTCGGATTCTCTGCCGTCGGCGTCATTATGATCATGGTCGGTCTCGTGGGTCTTATCGGTTTGGGCCGGCTAAAAACCGAGTTGCAGAATATTTATGACGGGTCAACGGTCGCGCTATCTAACACCGGAGTCAGCAGCACGAACCTTGGTCTGTACCACGACGCACTGCTGAATGCCGGTCGTCAGTCACGGAAGAGTGACTTTGACGATGCGATCGCACCGCTGGCGGATCTCAAGAAGCAGACATTGGAACCCTTGCAGGCCTATCAGGGTTCGGAATCGCACGAATCGGCGACGGGGCGAAACGAAGCGAAGGATATCGCTGCGTTGAAAACCGCGTTGGCCGAGTATTTTGTGTCGACCGACGGTGCGGTCAGCGCCTTTGCTGATAGTTACTCCGCGTCACTCTCTGAAGATCAGAAGCAGAGTATGCGAGACCTGGGAAACCTGGCTCTCTCAGTCGAAGTCGCGAACAAGTACAGCACGGCTACCCTGCGGGTACGAGAGTTGATGACCACGATTCGAGAATTGGCCAAAGAATTAAACGAGAGCGGACAGGCCGAGGCGTCGCGTAGTACGAATTGGGTGCTGTTCGGAGGCCTCGTCGCACTCATTCTCGGAGGCGCCATCGGATACTACTTGGCTCGGTATATTGCACGGAACATTGTGCATGTGGCCGATGTCGCCGAGCAAGCCGCTGCGGGTAACCTCCAGGCTCGTGCGAAGCTCGACAGCGACGACGAGGTGGGCCACATGGCGAAAGCGTTCAACTCGATGTTGGATCGTATTACAGCCCTTGTGTCCACCGAGGAAGAGCGAGACGTCATGCAAAAGCGCTTGATGCAATTTCTCGTCTTGGTATCAGACGTCGGTAAAGGAGACTTGACGAAGCGCGGAGAAGTCACAGCGGACATGTTCGGAAATTTGGCCGACGGATTCAATCTCATGATTCAGCGGTTCGCCCAACTGATGCGTCAAGTCCGTGAAGCGGCTGAACGCGTGAATAAGTCGGCCGGGACGCTGAGAGAGAACGCCGGTCAGATGTCTGGTACGGCAAAACATCAAGCCGACGAATCCGTCAAGACGCTGGGCGCGGTTGAACTGTTGGCGGCGTCGATGCGTCAGGTGGCTGAAACAGCCGGTGCATCTTCTGAATCCGCCCGCCAAGTGCTGCAAGCGACCGAGCGCGGTCGTGTGGCGGTCCAAGAAACCGTGCAGGACATGCAGAGTATCCGTGCCGCGGTGCAACGTATGTCAAAGCAGGTGAAAGCCCTTGGTGATCGGTCCTTGGAAATTTCGCAAATCGTGTCGACAATTCGTGATATTGCGAATCAGACCAACCTGTTGGCTTTGAACGCGGCCATCGAAGCCGCCGGCGCCGGAGAGGCGGGTGCTCGATTCGCGGTCGTCGCCGACCAGGTGAGAAAGCTCGCGGAAAGCTCCACGCAGGCGACGCGAGAAATTGCGGACCTCGTGAAAGTGATTCAAAGCGAAACGCAGGATGCGGTTGTCGCGATGGAACACGAAACCCAGGCCGTGGAAGCGGGCTCGGCTTCTGCGTTGCGTACGGGTGATGTGTTCAAAGAAATTTCTACGATCGCCCAGCGTTCGTCTGAGCTGGCGCAAAGCATTGCATCATCTGCGGTTGAGCAGACTGCTTCGACCGACAAGGTGGGACGCTCGATTAAGGATTTCACCGGTGGCGCGGTGGCTACGCAAAAAGCCACGGATTCCGCGCGGGTCACCGTAGAAGATATGGCGAAGCTCGCCGAAACGCTGACGGCCTCTGTGTCGCAATTCAAACTGGTGTAATGAGATTACCCGGTGGATATCTGTCATCCTCCGGGTGAGAAGGGACCAGGATGAGCGCCGAATTCGATCCGGACAATCTTATGGCTATTTTCGTGGCCGAGGCCGTCGATGGCATGGCCGAGCTCAAAGGTGCCTTACATCCAGCCGATGGGCTCGTCCCAAGTCCGCAACAATTGCATGAGCTATTTATTGTGGCGCACCGGATTCGAGGGGCTGCGGCGCTCTACGGATTTTCCGGCATTGCCCAGCTGAGCGAACGGCTGGAGTCGTTATTTGAGCAGAGTCACATGATCCCAGAGGCGGACTGGCTTCGCGCTGTTGGTGCGATGCGGGAAATTGTGCAGGGGGTCCAGCTTCAGCTTGATGTGATTGGCCAAGGTGGGGGTGAAGATCAGGTGACAATTGATCGATGTCTGGCCGTTTCCGATGGGTTTCTCCCCGCTGAAACAACAGGTCAGGTGGCCTCTATAGATGATGAAGGTGCATCGGGTGCTGGAGATGGCACTCAGTTGAGGCAGGATTATCTTGTGCCCAACGTGGATGCGGAAGTGCTGTCGTATTTTGTCCCTGAGGCATTGGAATACCTGGATACGATTGATAGTCTGATTCGGAGTCTGCAGGCTCACCCGCACGACGATGATGCCATCCACCGACTCTTTCGGACGGCTCATACGCTGAAAGGCTCCGGCCATACTGTTGGCTTTACCGTCATCGGCGATATTGCCTATCCCATGGAAGAATGTATGGGGAAGGTTCGTGAGCGCCGGGGTGAATTGAGCGATGCCCTCTTCGAGGGGTTGACTCGGGCAGTTGGCATTATTCGGCTCGCGCTGCGGCGAGATCCTGCCCATGTCCCGCAATTACAGCATGATGTGCCGGCTGTGATTGGCTTTCTGAAGCAGATGCGGGATGGTGAGGCCATTGCGGCCGCTGCGTCATCGACTCCGGTTGCCCATGCAGAGATGCAGCCATCAGTTGCGTCAACCGTCGATGGTAATGTGGCGGTGAGTCCTGTGCTATCGGCTGAGTATCTAATTCCGCAGTTGGATCCTGAGGTGCTGTCCTACTTTGCCCCGGAGGCCCAGGAGTATTTGGAGACTCTGGAGGCTAATCTCCTGCGGCTGGATAAGAATATTCAGGACGACGAATTGATCAATCAATTGTTCCGGACAGCCCATACGCTCAAGGGATCTGCATATACCGTAGGGTTTCAATCCATCGGCGATCTGGTTCACCACATTGAAGACTTTATGGGAGCCGTGCGTGACGGGCACTTGACCGTGCAGCCGGGCCAGACGGACTTGTTGCTCCGATCCGTCGATGTCGTTCGTGTGCTCATGCGCCGTGACCCCGAGACCCTGGTGACGACTCAACAACGATTTTCCTCCGTGCTGGCTGAGTTGAAGATTCTGCATGAAGGCGGTGTCCCAAGTGTGGAGCCGGTCGTGGCGGCCGATGCAACGGTGCCTCTCATGCAATCGTCTGCTGGACAGAAAGAAGAAGGGCAGCAGGGCAAGCCCATCGATGGACGGTCCGCAGAAGATCGTGAAGTGATTCGCGTCAGCCGAGACCGATTAGAACGATTGCTCAACCTGGTCGGTGAATTGGTCATTGGACGAGGCCGGTTAGAACAACGTCTCCGGGTGTTGGAACAACTGTCTCAACAGGTCTTGGCCTGCAAGTCCCGGCTCGTCGATGCCGTACAATCGTTTGAAGAGAAACACACGTTCACATTTCCGACCGCTCCTTCGACTTCCACGGAGGCGGCAACAGCCGGCGTGGTGGGACTGAGTGATTTCGGCAGCCTGGAGTTTGATAAGTATGACGATTTCAATATTTTAGCGAGACGTATCAGTGAGGTGACTGCTGATATTACTGAATCGATGTCGCAACTGAGCGGGTCAATCCGTCGATCACATGATGATATGAGCCAATTACAGCAGCTCACCCTCGGTATGCGGGATGAAATCGCGCGTGCCCGCATGGTTCCCATCGGGACTCCGTTCACACGGTTCCGCCGAGCGATCCGGGAAATTGCCCGGGCCTCAGGGAAAGAAGTGTCGTTGGTGACGTCGGGTGAACATACTGAAGTAGATACCGGGATCGTGGAGCGCCTGGTGGATCCGTTGGTCCATCTCGTGCGCAATGCCGTGTACCACGGCATTGAACCAGCCGGGGCTCGTGTGGCGAAAGGGAAGCCTGCGGTCGGCACTGTCTACTTGCACGCCGCGCATCGAGGCAACTCGATCATCATCGAAGTGGAAGACGACGGGGCGGGGCTCGATCTCAAACGGATCCGGACAAAAGCCGTCAATCTTGGGCTGGCTCGGCCAGAGCAGATTCAGGCGATGCCGGATGCTGAAGCGTTGAAATACATATTTGCTCCAGGATTTTCTACGGCAGAGAAGGTGGGGGATCAGGCTGGAAGAGGCGTCGGTCTCGATGTGGTCAAGCGGGTGATTGAAGGGATGAACGGTCATATCGAGGTTGAGTCGCTTCCCGGCGTGGGCACCAAATTTACGTTGGATCTGCCTCTGACGCTGCTCATTGCCACCGCGTTGATGGTGCGAGTGGGAGCGGAGCGGTATGCGATTCCATTACCCAACGTGCGCGAGGTCACCATGCCGACGGTGGGCTCGTTGCAGCATATGGGGGAGCGGGCCATCTTACAGATGGGCGAAGAGGCGATCGATCTCTACTCGCTTCGCCATTTGCTCAGACGTGAAAACGGGATGGTGGATATCTCCATGCCGGTGGTCGTGGTGCGCACTGTCTCCGGGCCGATCGGATTGGCGGTCGATGAATTGTTGGGGCGTCAAGAAATCGTCATCAAATCATTGGGTACGTTACGCTCAATGGAGCGGTCCTGCTTCGGCGGGGCCACGATCGATCCTGAAGGGCGTGTGGTGCTCGTGGTGGATACGGGACGTCTGCTGGCGCGGGAGTCTCGGGAGTCGGCCGTGATGTTGGCGGCCCCGGAGACGGCATTGGCGTCTCATCAGGATTCGGGGCCTGGCATGGATGCCCAAGCGCCAGCGATGGCGTCAATACTCTTGATCGACGATTCGCTGAGCATTCGGAAATTTGTCGGACGCATGTTGGAAAACGCAGGCTATCAAGTCGATACAGCGGTAGATGGCGAAGATGGATTACGAAAGGCCTCGGCGCATTCCTACCGGCTGATTTTTACAGACCTGGAAATGCCGAAGTTGAACGGATTGGAAGTCATCCAAGCATTACGCAGCCGTCCGCAGACACAGCAAACTCCTGTTGTCGTGATGACGACGCGGGCAGGGGATAAGCATCGTCAGATGGCCCTGAACATCGGGGCCAGTTCGTATATCGCCAAGCCCGTGGAAGAACGCGCATTGCTTCAAGAGGTCGAACGATGGGTCGGGCAGGTGTCAGCGGCCCGGAAGTAAAGCAGTCGGGCATAGGTCCGCGATAGGATGACATGCAGAACCGAGGGCACATGATTGATGAGGCGCGGATATGAGTCTGCGAGGCCATCGGATCGGGTCGGCCGCTCATGTGCCGATTGAGCGTTTTTTGATTGTAGGAATAGACTCCCAACAATTCGCTTTGTCCGCCGACTTAGTTCAAGGCTTGCTGACAATGGTAGAGAGCGGCTCCGTCAACACCCTCACGGTTCAAGGTCAGGAGTATTCTCCCTTAGATCTTGGGGAGCGGTTTGGGCTTGCTCAAGCTGACGATGGGCCGGAGACGCGCATGGTGCTTTTGGCCCAGGCAGGGATTCGTGCCTGCATCCGGGTGGATCAGGTTCATGGTCTGGTCGAAGTCGACCGGACGAGCGTGTTGCCTTTACCGCGTCAATTCCGCAATGAAGAGCGGAATTGGTACGTGGGTCTTATCTTATACGGAGATGGAGTGGCGATCGGGCTTCACACGAGGTGGCTGCTAAGTGGCGCCATGCAGCGAGATGGCGGGTTGGTGAACCAGGGCCAACGGTTGCCGTTGCGTCTATCGGACAGGCCCGACAGAATGAGGAAGGGCATCGCATGCTAAGGGGTGCGGTTGGTCTGCAGCGTCAGGCCACTTCACAGCTGTGTCACCTGTTAGTCTTCTCGGTAGGGGGGCGCCGACTTGCGGTGAAGGCCGAAGAGATCGGCGGGATTTCTGTCTGGGTCGGCAGTATTCCGATTCCCAGTTGTACGCCATTCATCTCGTCGGTTATTCGCCTGGACCAGGCGGTGTTTCCTGTTTTTGATCTCGCCGGGATGTTGAAGGTTCGCGTAAAGGGGGAACAACGTCTCTGTTTGATGGCCAAGCAGGCCGACGGGGCGATGGCGATTTGCATTGATGAGGAAATGCCCGTGTTACATTCGCTCGATGCTGCAAAGATTCAGGCCTGTCGCGACAGTGATATCGACACGGTGGGGTGTTTTACCGATGAGTTTGAAGATGTCCCCATTATTTCAGCCGCACGATTAGGGGCTGTCTAAGAATGATGGTTACGAACAGAGGTGAAGGGAGTCAGTATGCCGAAGATTCTTGTAGCAGATGACAGTATTGCGGTCAGAAAAGTCGCGGAGCGCTTATTAACGGAAGCCGGACTGGGCGTCACCTTGGCCGCTAATGGGGAAGAGGCGCTCGCCTATCTGTCGAAGGAACGGCCGGACGTCATAGTGTCGGACGTGATCATGCCGGACAAAAGCGGATATGAAGTCTGTGCCTTTGTGCGAGGGCATGCTTCGCTGGCCGCAACGCCGGTGTTGCTGATTTCAGGAATTGTGAATGATGAAGTGACAAAACAGGCGGAGTCTTGTCATGCTGACGGAGTTCTCAAGAAACCGTTTCAAGGAACCTCACTTAAGGACCGGGTTCTGGAGTTGCTTGCAAAGCGTCAGGAACCGGCAGCCGCTCCTTCCCCTGCAGCGCCGGCTCCCAAGCCGGTAGCGTCCGGGGAAGTATGGAACGGCCCTCGAATCACGGACGAGCAGCTTGCGACCTATAAGCAGGCAGTCGCCCATGCTAATGAGCTTGATGCTCAGTTGCAAGCTGAGAGGGGGAGGGCTGAAGGGCTCAAGAAACGAGTAGAGGAACTGGAGGTGCTGGCGGCACAGGCGAAGAGATTGGAAGGCCAACTCACAGCCGAGCGTCACCGTGTTGAGGAAGTCAGCAATCAATCGAGCCGGGCGCAGGAAATTGAAGTTGAGCTGGCTCAAGAGCGGCAGCAGATTGTGTCGTTGAAAGCGCAGATCGCCAGCCTTGAGGACCTGCTGTCCGATGCGCGGGCAAAGACATCGGCTCTCGAGTCTGCATTGAAGTCTGAGCAGGATTCCATTCAGAGCTTACGTCAGCAGATCGCGGATCTCCAACAAGCGGTTAGCGCGGTGCCTCAGTTGGAATCCACGCTGATGTCTGAGCGGGCGTCCGCGGCAAAATTGGTTGAACAATTGACCGTCTTGGAGGCCGCCGTGGAGCGGACGAAAGACCTGGAAGCGCGGCTGGCCCGTGAAGATCATCGCGCTGCCGATTTTGAACGACAAGTGAAACAAGCGGACGCCGCGCTGACGATGGAACGGTCTCGTGTAGGAGAGTTGAGCGGACGTCTAGCCGAGGCTGAACGGGGAGTACAGCGGTTGAGTGACCTGGAAAATCAACTAGCCATGGTGACTCAGGCTGGGAGCGCCAAAGATAGCCGTATTCATGAGTTGGAAAAGATGGTGGCTGCGGCTCAGGAGTTCGAAAACCTCTTGGCGACCGAGCGGGATCGGAACGCCGTGTTGGCAAAGCGTGTGTCGGAATCTGAGCAGTCAGCTGAGCAATCTATGAAGCGGTTTGAAGATATGGCACGTAAGCTCGGAGAAATAGCCGGGTTGGCATCTCAGCTCGGAAGTGGCAAGGGACGGGCATAAACAGCTCGATCTTAATGGCCAGAGCTGTGCTCAGGTGAAGGAATGAAGTGGCATGGCAGTCGATACAGACGATGAATTTCAAAAAGAGTTAGTTGCGCTGTTTACCCAAGAAGCGCAGGAGTGGTTGCAACAGATTCATGTGGCGCTCGATGAATTGCAACAAGGGCCTCCGGCTGATCGTCATCTCAAGTTAGCACACACGATCAAAGCTGGATTAACGAATCTTGGCGGATCAGCCGCGACGATCAATCTGCACGAAGTCGAGCAGGCAAGTTTCTCCGGCCTTCCCTTGGTTGAGGCGGTAGAGAATCCGTCCGTTCCTCTCTCGGCCTCCGCATTTTTGGCGCTCTGCAAACAGTTGGGCCAGATTCATGATGCGCTGACCCGGGCGACCGGTATGGCGTTTGATGCTGGGTCTGCAGTAGAAGAGGTGGCGGCCGTCACGGTGCCGGCGCAGGAGTTCCTGGCCGCGCTCTCCGATCTGATCAGTCGTCTGGCCGGCAGTACGGCCATGACATGCCACGTGACGAAGACTATCATAGCTCAGATTGATGGGATGACGAAAAATGGAGTGACGCATTGTGATGCCGCATCGTTGCGCGAGGTTCTAGCGCGGGGTGCCGAGGTGGAGCGTATGTATGCGCAGACCGTGCAGCGGCTCGGACCGATCGTGGCCGACGGCATTGAAAAGATGGCGCAGCTGTCTATAGATCAATGGAAAGAGGCAGTCGTCGAGTGGAAGGCAATGGCGGACCACGCGGCTGAACTCTGGTTGGCCTCTCAACAGGTGAATGCGGTCGAAGCCATGACGTTTTTCACAGGGCTGCAGAGCTTTCTCACGATTGTGAGGGAACAGCGGGTGATGCCCCCGACGTCTCAGTTTAAGAAGGTGGAAACCCGACTGCGTACGATGCCCACGATCATCCAAGAATGGGAAGAGGCTGGCCGACGAGAGCGCGGAGCCATCGAATCCTTGTTGCCCGCTGCATAGCGGTGGTTCATAGCACCGCTCAGTTGCGTCATTCCCTGAGTATCTCTGAAACTGGTTCCTTCGTAAGGCGGAAACGGAATGGAGACCGATGTGTTAATTGCTGAGCCGGTGTCTTTCACGTATGAACAGCATTGAGGGCTGGAGGACCGGCCGTTTGAAAATGTTCCTGACCCGCGATTTTATGTTCCCTCAGTCAAACATGAGGAGGCCCGGCAACGGATTTTGCATGGGATTCAAGCTTGAAAGGGCGCCGTCATGCTGACCGGGGAGATTGGAAGCGGGAAGACACTTCTGAGCCGTGCGCTGATTCTCAATCTACCGAGGGCGAAGTAGGATATGGCCTTGCTGGCAAGAACGGTTTGACGTGGAAGAAACGCAGGCCTACATTCAAGGTCGATAGGCAGCGGCGAGGCGCACGCGAAGGCTCTTTGCGATGGAAGCAGTGGAAGTGATTTATCGACACACGGGCGGCGTCTGTCGCCTAATTAATGCGCTCTGCGATCGCCGTTTGTTCAGCGGAGCGCAAGAGAAAGTTGATCACATTGACCGGACGCTGGTTATGCGCTTCGCGGATCCACGTTAGGCTGACCGGATCCGGTTAGGGAGAAGGGGAGAACGAGTTTCCATGACATGGTATAGGGACGCAGAAGCCGAGCTGACCCGTGTCGCTTCGGCCATACAAAGTCAACGGAGCATGGAGCTCGATCGACTCGAGGTCTTAGCTGCGTCGCTGGTCGCGTCGTTGAAACGCAGTGATGAATTGATCGTCATGGCGCTCTCCAGCCCATCAGGATCGCCGCTCTTGACGAATCTCATGAATGTGGCCGTCGTGGCGACGAAAGTGGGGATGGGGTTGGGATATTATGGGCGCGAATTAGAACGGCTCGCGCTGACCGGGCTGGTACACGACATCGGATTATTTGCCGTTCCTCAATCGCTGCTCACAAAAGCCGGGCGACTGACGGCCGACGAACGAACGTTGATCGAACAACATCCAGAACTGGGGTACGAGGCGATCAAGCGCTCGGGGTCCGACTATACCTGGCTAGCGGAATTGATTCGCCAGGCCCATGAGCGCACCAATGGGCTGGGCTATCCGAATCGATTGAAAGGGCGACAAATCAGCGAGATGGCACTGATCATCGGTGTCTCCGATGTATTTGATGCGTTGATCAGCGAACGGCCGTATCGCACCAGGCTACTTCCGCATGAGGCGATCAAAGAGTTGCTGGTGGCAGAGCGGGCAACATTTCCGCGGGAGATGACCAAAGCGCTGGTCCAGCAGCTGTCGATGTATCCGCTCGGAACGACCGTTCGACTGACCACAGGGGAAACCGGGACGGTCGTGGGAATCAATGTGCAGTATCCGCTAAGGCCGATCGTGGAGGTAGATGAATCTGGAGACACGGGGCACGTCGAGAGTCGGCATATTGATCTCAGCCTGACTCCGCTGGTGAGTATTATCGAAGCGCTCAAGGCTCCTGTGGTCGGTCGTCTCACGTTTGCGCCTGAGGTTCTAAACGTTGCAGTGCCTATGGGGGTGGCGTCGGATCAGTTTACGTCGCTCCTGGAGAGTCTGGATGCCATTGCGACTGCGATTCAAGGTGTCGTGGAGCATGCGCGGCACCCTGGTGCGGTAGATGGGAAGGAATCTGAAACTGTTCTTGATCAAGAGTCTGCAGTAGAGACGCTGAGTCAGGACGATGTCGGGTTTGACAAGGAAGTCGTGGGTTTGTTTGCACTGGAGGCGCACGAGTGGCTTGCGCAAATTCAATCTGCGCTCTCGCGGCTCAGTGCCGACAAAGAAGGGCCGGTTCGTTCGCATGTCTATGGGATTGTCCTCAACGGGATCACGAATCTGGCAAAGTCTGCTGCCACGGTGCACCTTGATGAAATTGAGGCAATGGCGACGAACCTGCTGCCTACGCTTCGTGATGTCGGCGGGGCAGAGACAGCCGTTGCTTCCGAGTCGCTGCGTCATTTGCACCAGGGCCTGAGTCGAGTCATTGCCGCTGTTCGGCAGTTGGCATCCGTTCCCTCCCAGAGCGCAGCGGGAGATGAGCGGACGCTCAGTGAGGGAGAAGTGTCTGTGGGCCATGAGGAGGAGGTGGGTGCTGTCGAATGCGCGGAGACGGTCCCGCGTAGCATCCATCCCGGAATCGTCCCGAACCGCGAGTTTTCCTCACTCCCATTATTAAGCGCGTTGCGTGAGCTGCAGAAAGCTCGATCGAGATCGATGCAGCCAGCACGGGACATGTTGGAGGCGGTGATTCATCGTGCCGAGGAAGTGGGTGAGGCCGAACAGCCGGTTGATGTGTCTACGATTGAACGTATCCTTCGCGACTTGGATCGGCAGGATAACGAGTTCCTTCAGGCCGTTCATTCGCGTGTCCCGCAAATGACGGAGGCGCTCGCATCACTTCGGGCGCAGGCCGCCAGCTTTGTCACGGCCTCTCAGCTTGATCCCATTCTTGGCCATGTCGAATTCTTACATGATCAGGCGAAGTTGGTTCAGGCGATGACCATTATGATGTTTCTCCAAGGGTTAAAGTCATTTTTGACGGTCACGGCTTATCGAAAGGTGACCTCGCTACCCATTCGCCTTGAAGCTCTTGAACTGCGATTGAAGACGCTGGTCCCCATGGCTGAACAATGGGTGAATCTCGGGCGTCTTGAGCGAGCGACCATCGAAGAAATCCTCCCTGCCTGATACTTCTCTTCACACTCTGTTAGACACTCATAACGCATTGATATCACGCACGAGCTCTATGGCTAGTGGTGGGCCATCATCACGAGCGGACGCAGTGTATCCCATTGATATGAATGATGAAGTCATGCCTAAACAATAGGCACTGAGGTGGCGATGGTACCTGTGATGCTGGTTGGGCCATCATCCACATGGATATCCACAGGTGACGCACAGATTTTGTGGACATGCGAATATGACGCTTCGGGGGTTGGCTTCTGAATGCCGCTGTAGGCTGGAGTCTGCCACAATGAAGGGCTAATCTTGCGACCGAGCAAGGGGGAATGGATCGCTGAGCGTTGTTCGCTATGCGGGCAGGGGCGTTTGGTGGTTAGGATGTAAGAAGGGAACATTGATCCTGGTGATCATGAATGTTAGAAGATGAACGACAAGCCTATCGTGACAAATGAGGCATTGCCAGTCAGATGATCCAGCCTTATGCCGCTACGACACGTGGGGTAGCAGTTGTCGCGGCGGGGTTCAGGAATGTTGTTGATGGTTTCGGATAGGAGCCTAATGGAATGAGGTTATTGTGCCCAAACTGATTACCGTACAACGGCCTGAGCAGATTACGAAACAAGCTCAGGACTATATCAAAACCTATGTTCTCATACCTTCTGGACTGGTTGGGTTGGTCAGTATGCTCGGTGGAGTCGCTGGGCTGGGGTATCAACTTTTTGCGACCGATCAGTACACGTGGGGGACATTCCTTCAGAGTACGGGTTTAATCGCATTGGGCGCGGCGCTGGGGTTTGCCCAGTCGCGCTACCACTCCTATCTCTTGCAATCGTTTCCAGAGGTCCTGGCGGCCCGCATACGAGTGGCCACGGCCAAGCAGGGCAAGAAGGGAGCAAAAGTCCCTGAGCCGTCGCCCTTGGAACATCCAGGGCGTTCGTTAATCCCTCTGGCATATATGTTGGGTGTAGGGGTAATGCTTGGAGGATCCTGGTTGGCGATCTCCATCGGACAGGTCTCAATGGTTCCGGCCATTCTCTTGCCATGGGCCGGGTTCTATTGGGCGCGGTTGTTTTTCTGGCGGGGCCGCGTCTAGTCCGGCCCGAGTCAGACGAGGTTACTTGCGGGCGCGGGCCGACGGTTTCTTTGCTGCGCGGGGCATCTGGACAGGCTGGTTTTCCAGTGTCGCCACACGTTGTTCCAGACTCCTCACCAGTTGGCGTAGCTCCGGAAGTCTGGGAATGACGGCTTGTGCTTTCATCCAGGTTTCGTGTGGCATGACCGGCGCTCCGGAAACGATCTGATTGGGTTCGAGACTCCGATTGACTCCGGCTCGGGCAGCAATCATGACCTGATCTCCAATGGAAATATGGTCCGCCAGCCCGGCCTGTCCCCCGATCATCACATGTTGTCCGATGGTCGTGCTCCCGGCAATACCGACCTGCGCGACGACGATGGAATGTGCGCCGATGGTGACGTTGTGCGCAATCTGGACGAGGTTGTCTATCTTGGTGCCGGTCTTAATCAGCGTCTGCCCCAGCGTGGCGCGATCGATTGTGACATTGGCTCCTATCTCCACATCGTCTTCAATCGTGACTCCCCCCAGTTGAGGAATCTTCACATGCTTCCCCTGGTGTTGCACATATCCGAATCCGTCTGAGCCCACCACGGTGCCGCTGTGGATGATCACGCGTGCGCCGATCGAGCAGCCCTCGCGCACCACGACATTGGGGTACAAGACTGAATCGTCTCCGATCGTCGAGTCCGAGCCTACAAAGACACCGGGATAGAGGGTCACACGCGCGCCGATGGTGACGCGATTGCCAAGAGTGACAAATGGCCACACCGAGACATCCGTTCCGATGGTCACCTGCTCGCCTCTGGTCACCTCTGTTGCAATCCCTCGCGGGACGGCGGTGGGAACAAAAAACCGTTGGGCAACCTGAGCAAAGGCGAGCTGAGGATTGGGAACAACGATGTGCGGAATTGCCAGCTCCGACAAGTGACGATGGGCAAGGAGTGCGCCGGCTTTGATGCCGGTTTTCACCTGTAAGACCTTGTCATTGGCTACGAAGGCCAGGGCTTGAGCGGTGGCATCCGAGAGGCTTGCCAAAGTCTTGAGTGCGGTCGCTCCATCCCCATGGAGTACTCCGCCGACCAGTTGATGGACTTGAGCAAGTGTCAACGATGCTGACGGGGAGGGCGCGCTCATTATTTCGCCTTCCGTTTTGCGGGGGACTTGGTCGCTATAGGCTTGGGCGTCTTCTTGGCGGCCGGCTTGGCCGGCGACAAACGTCCTTCGACGTAGGAGGCGACTGATCCGACCGTGGCCAGACCGACCAGGTCCTGGTCGGGAATTTGGAGGTCAAAGGTTTCTTCGATCTTGTAAAGCAATTCAATCACGGCCATGGAGTCCAGGCCGAGGTCATCGCGAAGATGGTGCGCGGCTTTGATGGTGCCGGCATCCCGTTTCAGATATTCCGCGAGAGCCTGGATAATCTTGTCGACGATCACTCGGTCAGCCATGATGGTCATTCCTCTTGGGTCGGGAGTCGCTTAGGCACGAAATCGTTTCAAGACGACCGCGGCATTGTTGCTGCCGAATCCGAAGGCGTTCAGGAGCGCGGCGCGGATCTTCTTTTCTTGCGGGTCACGGCTGATTCCGCTCAACCGGCAGTCGGGATCAGGATCATCGTAATTGGCCGTGGGATGGATCTGTCCTGTGTGAATCGCCAGGGTTGTGGCGATGGCCCCGATTGCACCGGCGGCCCCCAGGGTATGGCCAACCAGCGACTTGGTGGCGCTGATGGCGATCCTATCCGCGCGATTCTTAAACAGCGCTCTGATCGCTTTTGCCTCGACGGCATCGCCGATGTTGGTCGATGTGGCGTGGGCGTTGATGTAGTCCACTTCCGACGGACTGACATCGGCGGCCTTCAACGCAAGCTTCATCGTGGTCGCGACTTCCTCGCCGTCTTCGCGGGGGATGACCATATGATAGGCTTCGCTCGTCGCGGCATAGCCAGCGAGCTCCGCGTAGATGCGCGCTTTGCGTCTCTTGGCATGGGCAAGGGATTCCACGATCAACGATCCCGCCCCTTCTCCCATCACAAATCCGTCCCGGTTCCGGTCGAAGGGGCGCGACGCCCGTTCCGGTTGTTCGTTGAATTTGCTGGAGAGGGCGCGTAGCGAACAGAATCCAGCAAAGACAAGCGGGGTAATGCTCGCATCGGCACCAACGACGATGACCGCATCGGCTTGTCCGGTTCGAATGCAGTACCAGGCCTGGCCGAGTGCATGGGCGCTGGATGAGCAGGCGGTGGAAATCGTCAGGTTTGGGCCTTTGGCGCCGGTCGCCATGGCCACAATTCCGGACGCTGAATTCAGCGTGATGACCGGGATGAAGTTGGGATGGACACGGTGCGGCTTCTGATGCAGATAGAGTTGCGTAATTTCCCGTTCGCCCATGACCATGCCGCCCATACCGGCTCCCACAATGACGCCGACGCGATGGGGCGATTCTTTCTTTATGTCCATTCCAGAATCAGACAGTGCTTCACGGCTTGCGGCAAGCGCAAACTGGGCGTAACGGTCGACGCGGTCGCCGAGTGAGGAACCGATGTGCTGTTCAGGGGAGAAGTTTCGGATTTGTCCGGCAACCTTCGACCGGTAGCCATCCATGGGAAACGGATCGAAGGAGGTAATCGTCGAAATGCCTGACTGTCCGGCCACGGCCGACTTCCAGAAAGTGCTCACACCGATACCGATTGGTGACACCACTCCGAGCCCCGTAATCACTACCCGACTAGCCACGCGTCATACTCCTTATTCGCACAGGTTCGGTCACTACTTACCGGAAGGTCTGCGTGCAGTCAACCGGTGTCAGTAGCGCACTTTGAGGAGGAGGTAGAGGCCAAAGCTCGCAAAGAGCAGATTGGCGATCCATCCAGCCAGCATGGGGGCCAGCAATCCGCCTCGTCCTAAGGCGATTGCGATGGAATGCGTGGTCCAATAACAGAACCCCACCACAAAGGCCTGGCCGATTCCCACCGCCATCGTGCCGCCGCGGACGCCGCTTCGACGGAGGCTGAGGGCAATGCCGACGATCACCATGATGACCGCGACGAAGGGAAAGGCGAGGCGCCCGTAATAGTCGGTCAGAAGACGGGCAAAAGAACTCCCTTCGTTCTTGAAGCGACTCATGTATCCACGCATATCTCTGATCGTCATGGTTTCGGAGTCTCCGGCCAGCCAGGTCGAAAAGTCGTCGGGGATCAGCGACAACTCAACAGGTTGCTGCCCGAATTGGACGAGCGCTACCGATCCGTCCGGGTGGAACCGCCGCTGGTTTCCATTCTGGAGCATCCATCCGCCAGGGGAATAGGTCGCAGTCGCGGCTTCGGTCATCCGGTCTAGTCGAAACCCGTTGTGAAAGTGATAGAGATGAACTCGATGGAGAACCATCCCGCCGATTTCGACCTCTGCAACGTGCATGAGGCTATCCGATCCCATGCGGATCCAGGGGCGAGGCGCTTTGACGGCCATGGGGGCCGGCTTCTTTTCGATGCGGATGAGCCTGATCTCTTCGGCTTTTTCCAAGGCCAGCGGAATCACCGTTGAGCTGAAGCTCAACAGGATTAAGGAAACGCCGGCGGCAAAGATGAGGAAGGGGGAGGCAATCCAGGTCAAACTGATCCCGCAACTCCGCATGGCGGTGATTTCATTATTGCGCGCGAGGAGTCCCAGAGTCAGGAGCGTCGCCATGAGAATCGCCAGCGGGGTGATTTGAAATGATATCGCCGGAGTCTTCAGCACAAAATAGGTGAGGACGTCGACCATGTTGGCGTCGAATTTGAGAAAGCGGCGGACTTTTTCAAAAAAGTCGATCACGAGATAAATGGTCATGAGTCCTGAAAAGCACATCAGGAAGATCTTGGCGTACTCGCGAAGGATGTAGCGAAAGAGAATCGTCATCGTGGTTATTCGTAGCTCATCTTCCAGAACAGCCAGACGGTGAGCAGCGCGAACAATCCGTTCGGCATCCAGGCGCCGGCAAAGGGAGAGATCCAGAGCGTGGTGACGAGGAATTCGCAGGCGATATTCAAAATGTAATACGCGACGACGATCAGCACGCCGACTGCGAAGCCGCCCATCCGTCCCGATCGTTTGGAGACAATGCCGACCGGGACGCCAAGTAAGCAGAACACCAGAGAGGCGGTCGGAAAGGCCAAGTCTTTGTAGTACTCCATCAGGCGACGCAGGGCCTGCGTGTCCTTCCACTGGCTGGCCACAAGCTGCGCGTGAATTGAGGCGTAGGTCGGACGCTCTTCAGTCGTAGCATAGCCGCTTTGAGTGAGACTCATCTTGAGATCATAACTGGCAAACGAGACCTGTTGATATTGATCGACGACATCCGGCTGGCTGTGAATGACGCCGTTCACGAGCCGAAGGGCGACCTGCTCGTGCTCGGGATCCATGAGGACCTGAAAATCGTCGGCCACGATAATCCGAGGTTCATCAGGGCTGCGCTCGTCCGATACGAAGATGCCGGGCGTTGCCTGCCCGGATCCGCTATCGGGAATATAGATCACCAATTTGGGAACGGGTTCATTGAACGTGCCCCGTTCCAGGGCCAAGACCAGCTGATCGCGAAGAAGGTTGAGCGCGACTTTCTTCAGATTGACCGAACTCCAGGGCTGTCCCCATTGGGAGAGGATGAGGGTCAGGGTAAAAACTGAGAGGGCAAACAATAGGACCGGCTGGGTTAATCGGTAGAGGCTGAGTCCCGCAGCCCGCATGGCCACCAGCTCCTTGTCGAAGGAGAGGCGTCCGAATGCGGTGATCGAGGCGATGATACCGGCGATGGGCAGTGTCAGGACCAGAAATGACGGAAGCAGCGTGGCGAAGACTTTCAACACCGACCAGAGGCCAACCCCTTTTGACACCAAGAGCTCGACGAGACGCAGGAGCTCTCGCGTGAGCATCACGAAGCACAGCGCACCCAGGCTCAGCCCGAACGGGGCGAGTAGTTCTGTGAAAATATATCGGTCGAGTAGTGTTCGTAGAATCACAAGATTAACGGTCGTGAACTCGTTGCGGCACTATAGGGCAGTCCCTTGACCTTGTAAACCGCGTGCGTATATGGCCGGGGCCGAATGCGTCCCTTGACAAGGTGGAAGTGCTGTGGTACTTCCACGTCGATTTTTCATTTCACCGATGGGTTCTGTGCGTGATTCAATTTTTTCTGCAGACGCCCGTCAGTCGAACCCCTCACTTCTCTCTTTCTGTTCATCGCAATCATCTGTGTCTCTGGATGGCGTGTTTGGCCGACTGCGTAACTGCACGTAGTCATTGAGAAAAGGAGGATCTTGTGAAGACAAAAGGAACAGTGAAGTGGTTCAATGACCGGAAGGGGTTCGGATTTATCAGGTTGGATAGCGGCGATGATGTCTTTGTGCATTATTCAGCACTTCAGGGTGATGGCTTCAAGACTCTGAAAGAAGGTGAACCGGTGGAGTTTGACATCGTGCAAGGAGCGAAAGGGCCACAAGCTGCCAACGTGTTGAAGGCTGAGCTCTCAGCGTAACGAACTTCATAGACCGCTATTTGAGGGGCGTGTTTTTCTTCAGGAAGAACACGCCCCTTTCGTTTCTGCCATTTTCTGGACAAAACCTATTGATACTGTTAGCGTTTGCCTATTCTTCCTCCTAGAGGTCTGTCTTGGCCGTTGATCGGACAAAAGTTCTGCAGAGTGCGCAGTTGTTGGCAGCCAAAGGCCAGTACGATGCTGCCATTGCTGAGTGGCGAAAACTGGCCGGAGAAGCCCCGAACGACGGCAGCATCCACAACTCAATCGGCGATCTCCATCTCAAACGCAACGCCGTCTCTGAAGCCATCACCGCATTTCTTCAGGCAGCCGCCGGCTTTCGATCAGAAGGCGCCACACTGAAGGCCATCGCGACCTATAAGAAGGTGCTCAAGGTCGATCCCACCCGGTACGAAGTCTATCGCCATCTCGGTGATCTCAATGCGGAACGTGGATTGTTGAGCAGTGCGGTTCAGGACTATCTCACACTGGGCAAGTACTACCTCAAGGAGCGGAAAGGCAAAGAGGCACTTGAGATCTATAAGAAAATTGTCAGCCAGGATCCGTCGAACCTCGACGCCCAACAGCGAGTCGCGGAGCTGTGCCTCCAGGAAAATCTTCAGGACGAAGCGACCAAAGTCTATCTGCAACTCGGACGGGAACGATCCGCGCAGGGTCGCTATGATGAGGCGAAAGATGCCTACCTCGCGGTCCTACGGATCGATCCGAAGAACAATGAAGCAGCCCAGTTTGTCGAAGGTGCGAAAAAAGGTGGGGCTGCTCCCGGGAAACCTGTCGTGTCCGGGGGGCCGGCCGCCATGCCGAGCCGATTGTCGGAGCCGTTGGATCTGCTTGCTGAAGCGACACGCCGGATGGATGAGAATCAGTATGCCGGGGCTGAGGCGATCCTCAATCAGCTGTTAACGAGAGAGCCGGGAAATCCACAAGTCTGCCAATTGCTCGCCCGGCTGCATTTGCAACGTGGCGATGTGCAGGTGGCGTTGGGCGAGTATCGCTTTCTGGCTGGAGCAGCACTCCGCGCACAAGACTATCCATTAGCCGAAGCGCTCGTCTCAGAGTTTCTTGCCGCAGAACCGAACTCAGTGCCACTCATTGAGCTGTCGGCCGAGCTGTTCGAGGAAAAAGGCAATCCTGCCGCGGCGGCCGAGCAGTACGCGAAGGCTGTGGAGCTATTGTTGCTGCATCCTGAGCCGGGGATGGAAAGCCTGCACGAGGAGCTGTTTGAGAAAGTGAAGGTGCTTGCTCCGGACTCAGACTTGGTCGCGCGCTTGACCGCGCTCATGGGAGGTGAGACTCCGGCTGAATCTGCGGCTTCCGGCGAATCAATCGTAGAGTCCGTTGCGGAAACGGTTGCTCCGGATCAGGAAACGATCTCATTGCAACCGGCCGTCGAGGCATCGGAATTTAGCCTGGCAGGAGCCGTCCCGGACGATCCACCGATCGTTGCTCCGCTGGTCGAGGCGCCCGAGGCATGGCATATTCCTGTTAATGAAGCGGTTCCGGATGCTCCTGTGCTCGTGAGTGCAGGTGAGCCAGCGGTCAATGACAGGCAATCAGTATCGACAATCCTGGCGGCGGATATTGAGCCGTCGCGTCCCGGCGCCTGGCTGACGAATGCGGCTCCGGAAATACCTCAGATTGGTGAACCAATTTCCATTGAGCCGATGGCGGTGCCGTCCGGCATGGCTGAGTCACCATCGGCGGTGTCTGCGGAGCCGGCGCCTGATTATGAGGCGCATTACACGTTGGGGATCGCCTACAAGAACATGGGGCTGTACGAAGACGCGATGGACGAGTTTCATGTGTCCAAGTCAGCGGAGTCCTTCTATCTGGACTCCTGCCTGATGACAGCCTTGTGTCACAAGGACCAGCGTGAGTATGGACCGGCGATTCACGGTTTGGAAACGGTGCTGTCGGATCCCCGCTGCCAGGGTGCGAAGGGACAAGCAATCCGCTACGAGTTGGGGATGTTGTATGAAGCTGAATCGGAGTGGGGAAAGGCTGTGACCATCTACGAGATGATTCCGTCATTCCATGATGTTCCACAACGGCTGGAGTCCCTCCGCGGCAAGGCGTCATCGTCCCAGAGTGAGTTCCGCATCGCCAGCTAGGCTCCCCGGTTGACCGGATTCAACGGGGGGTGTCCTCCGAGTACCGCCGCGATATTCTCCACACAGAGCATTCCCATCTTGATTCGCACCTGCTGCGTGGCTGATCCCAAATGGGGGAGGAGCGCCACATTCGACAGTGTCTCCAGTCCGGCCGTGATGAGGGGCTCCCGTTCATACACATCCAATCCGGCTCCAGCAATCGCGCCTTGTCGCAAGACGGCGAGGAGGGCTGCTTCGTCGATGACCGGGCCGCGGGAGGTGTTGATCAGAAAGGCCGTGCATTTCATCATGGCCAGCTCGCGTGATCCAATCAGATGGTGCGTTGTCTCCGACAGGGGCACGTGCAACGAAATGAAGTCGGCCTGCGTCAGCACCTCCTCCAATGGTCGGTAACTCCAGGTTGGGATACCGGCTGGACTGGGGCGGGGCCGACGACTGGTGTACAGCACCGGCATGCGAAACCCCTGTGCGCGCAGTGCGACGGCCTGACCGATCCGTCCCATGCCGATAATTCCCAGCGTTTTTCCCGTGACATCCGTGCCGAGCATTTGAGTCGGAGCCCAGCCGGGCCACTGTCCGGAGCGGGCCCATCGATCGCCTTCCACGACGCGTCGTGCTACCGCCAGGATCAGCGCCCAGGTCAGATCGGCCGTGGCATCCGTCAGGACATCCGGCGTATTCGTCACGACGATTCCGCGCAGCGTAGCGGCTGCCACGTCGATGTTGTTGTACCCTACGGCATAGTTGGCCACGATCTTCAGACGTGGCGCTGCGGCGAGGAGGGCATGTGTGATCGGGTCGGCCAAGGTGCAGATCACCGCATCGGCCTGGGAAAATCCATGCCGGCGATCGTCGTCGGTGGGAATCTGGTCTTCCGTCGGTTCGGATACGAGTGTATAGCGCTCCCGCAGAGTGGCCATGACCGGTTCGGGGAGTGGACGCGTGATGTAGAGGGTCGAATGTGTCATGGAATTTCCAGATCTGCATTCTAGGGGATTAACGAGCCGGTCAACAAGCTGTTCGAGACAGTCCTCTTGTTCTCATTCTCCCGGCCGTCTAGAATGCGGCACGTTTGAATTATGACTGCGCCAACCCTCATTCTTCCAGACCGCTCGCGAGCGATCGCGGCTGATCTTCGCGCCCAACTCGGTTCTGATAAAGTCAAAGACGATTTTCCTACCAAGGCAGCGTACGCTGTCGATGCCAGCATTTATCGATTGGTGCCGCAGGCCGTTGTGCTGGTGGAGTCCGAGGACGACATTGCGAAGACCATTCGGTATGCCGTGTCTCGCGGCATCGCGCTCACACCGCGCGCCGCCGGGACCAATCTCACCGGGTCGGCCATCGGGAGCGGCATCATTCTCGATGTGTCGCGGTTGAACCGGATCCTTGAGGTGAATCGCGAGGAGCGCTGGGCGCGGGTGCAGCCGGGCATAGTTTTAGCGGAATTGAACAAGCAATTGGCCCGGCAAGGACTATTGTTCGGGCCCGATCCGTCGAGCGGCGACATGTGCAAGCTCGGCGGGATGCTGGCGAATAACTCATCCGGGCCGCATACGCTGCGCTATGGGTCGGTCAAGGACAACGTGCATCGCCTCCGGCTGTGCCTGGAGTCAGGAACCTGGTTGGAGGCGAAGGCCTATGGGTTGAACGATCCGACGTTAGAGCGACTGCTGGCGACGATTCCAGCTTTACGGGATGTGCTGGTTCTGGCGCAATCTCACGCCGATCTCATTCACGGCAAGCGTCCGACGGTCAGCAAGAACAGCTGTGGATATAATCTATTTGGCTTGGTCGACGGGCTGGCTCAGGGACAGTTCGATCTGCCGAAGCTCTTTGTGGGGAGTGAAGGCACGCTGGGAGTCATGAGCGAAGCCACGCTCCGGCTGGTCGAGAAACCGAAAGCGACGCTGACGGCCTTGATTCATTTCCGGCATCTTGAGGATGTCGGGGCGGCTGTGCCCCTGCTGTTGGCCTTGCAGCCGAGTGCGCTCGAAGTCATGGACGCCAACACGCTTGACCTCATCGGGCGGGCGAAACATGGCATTCCCGCCGATGCGGCGGCCACCTTGCTGGCTGAACTTGATGCCGACTCGCTGGTGGTGGATCTGCATGAACGGGCTGAGCGTATGGCGTCTGTCTGCCGGCCGTTTCGTCTCGCGGCCGATCTGACGCTCGCCTTTGATCCTGAGCAGCGGGAACAATTATGGAAGGCGCGCAAGGCGCTCTATCCCACCCTCTATCGGTTTGATCCGCGCAAGAAGCCGATCAATTTTGTGGATGATGTGGTCGTGCGGGCGGAACGGATCAGCGAGCTGATTCGCTATCTGGAAGAGTACTTTGCTGGGCAGAAGGTGCCGGTGGCGATCTTCGGGCATATCGGGAATGGCAACGCGCATATCGTGCCGTTGCTCGATGTCAATGATCGCCAGGACTTCGAGAAAATGGTTCGAGGCTATCATGAGATTCACTCGACGGTGCTGTCGCGTTTTGGAGGTTCCATTTGCGGAGAGCATGGCGACGGCCGGGTGCGGGCCGAGTATGTCAGGAAGATGTTCGGCGAGGAGTTATACGGGTTATTTGTCCAAGTGAAGCGGGCGTTCGATCCCGGCAACGTTCTCAACCCGGGCATCAAGATCAGTGACGTCTCCTTCACCGACCATATCGACTACACGCGGCTATCCAAACCCTGCGCCACCTGTGCTAAATGCAATTCCGTCTGTCCGGTCTACGACGTGTTCCAGTCAGAGGATATGAGCTCGCGCGGCTGGTTCGAGATCGTCACGGCCACGGACTATAGCTATCTCAATTCCAAACGGGTGGTCGAGGCCTGTGTGAATTGCAAGTCCTGCCGGACGGCCTGTCCTGCGGGCGTCGATGTGTCCGATCTCATTCTGAAAAAACGGGCGGAGCATCCCAATCGTCTCACCGGATGGATTTTTCGGTGGCAGGCGCGGGGGAAGTCGTTTGAGCCCTTCCTGAAGTTTCTGGGACGTACTCAAAGCCTGTGGGATCGGCCGGTTGTCAGGCGGATCATGGAGTGGAGCGCTGCGTTGGTGCTCAAGGCCCTCGCGCCGACCGCCCGACTCCCTCAAGAACTCCTCTTGCCGCGCATTGCGCCCCGACAGCTGCGTGAGCGATATGCGGCATTGATTCCGCAGCCGGGGGTGCCGCCCGCGTCCGGTGGAGTGGCCTATTTCCATGGCTGCGCCGCGAACTATTTCGATGACGGGGTGGGGGATGCCGTCATCGGGGTGTTGCGGAAGCATGGAGTCGAGCCGGCCTTACCGCCGCAACGTTGCTCCGGCACGCCGATTCAAACCTACGGGCATCAAGAGCTGACCAGCGAGGGAGCCCGCTTCAACATCCGGTCGTTTGCATCCTATGAAACGGTCGTGACCGGGTGCGCGTCCTGCACGCTGATGCTGAAGGACTATCCAACGCTGTTCGCCGAAGGCGACGAGCGGCGCCAGGCGGAGAGCCTTGCGAAGAAGGTTGTTCATATCGCCGAATTCGTGGCGCGATCGCCGCAGCAGCCGCCGATGGCGCAGGCCGCGTCGCGCACGAAGTGCGTTACGTATCATTCCTCCTGTCATTTGCGGGCCGCCGGCGTGACCAAAGAACCGCGCAAGATTCTGGCCTCGTTGCCCGGTCTGAACTATGCCGAGATGCCCGATGCGGATCGCTGCGCCGGGGGAGCCGGGACGTTCATCGTCAAGGACTACGAGACCTCGCAGAAAATCATGGCGCGCAAAGCGCGGGCGGTCGAGCAGGTCGGGGCCGAGGTTGTCGCAACCAGCTGCCCCGCCTGCATGATTCAGCTCAAGAATGGATTGCGTGAGCGGGTTGAAGTGAAGCATGTGGCGCAGTTGCTGAACGAGGCCTACGAGGCGGCAGAGCAGAACAAAGGAACATCCCTCCCATGAAGTTGCGCAAAGTCGATTGGCTGTTTGCTGCCTTTGTCGTGGTCGTCGTCGTGGGAGTGTCGCTGTTGCCGACTCCCAAAGATCGTAATCCGGTCATTCCCAGGAATGCGGAGCATCAGACGATCACAAGCGAAAAGGACTGTGTGGTCTGCCATCAGGCCCGTGCCGCCAAGCCGCTGCCGGATCGCCATCCGAGACGGCAGGATTGCTTTCGTTGTCATGCGCGGTGAGCGGGCGGGAATGTGTCGCGGGGCACAGATCGCCTGCGCAAAAGGCCGTCGGCTGATATGTGCTATAAGCGATAGCAGTAATGTGTGTCAGGCAAAGGACGAACAACTATGGTGACCGTATTGGTATTTGGTAGAGTTATCCAGGAAGCCGTCGGGGAAAATGAATTCTCCATCGAGTCGGCGGAGCCGACGACGGTGAGGAAGCTGATTGAGGCACATGCCGAAAGTCTGGGCCCGCTGCTTCGCTTTATCGACAGCCGGGAAGCCTTGATCTCCGTGAATAAGAAAGTCGGTACAGAAGATACGGTGGTGAAGGATGGCGATACGGTCAAGGTGTCTTTCCAGTCCCGCATGTCCTACGACGGGACCAGAGATATTCCAACCTAGCGGGGGCTCCCTGCGTTCGCCGGTGCGGCCTGATGATGGATGTTATGTGTAGCATGCCTGTTCACTGTTTGCAGCCACTTGCTGAAAGGATAGGGGAATGACAAAGACGTCGTGCACGATCGGGATTGCGTTGAGCGTTGTGTTGATTGCCGGAAGCGGTCTGGCGGCGGAGCCGGCTGATATCGAAAAATTCGTGAAGGCGCGCATTGAGATCGGCGAAATGATGACGAACTATTTCAAGGGCGGGGAACAGTACGGCCAGGGGCAGCGCCCGTCGCCTGAGCAGATGAAGGAAATGGGCGCTGATATCAATACGAAACTCGCTGCGCTCTTATCGAAGCATGGGCTGACGATCGAGGACTATCGCGGGCGCAGCAAGGATGTGTTCGCCGATGAAGCCGGAGTAAAGAGTTTTCTCGGTGCGCACCCCGATCTGAAGACCAGATACGAGGCGCTTCCCCTGGACCGGATGGGCCGCGGCGGCAGCACGGGTCGCGGGTACTGACGGGCAGTTGAGCTTACGTTCGCCGGGTATGAGTGTGTTCAGTGCTCTTTTAAGAGTGGCTGTTGAATGGCCGTTCTTGCCTCGATGATCGGCACTTCCCGCCATTCACCGGGCGGCAGATCGCCTATCATGAAGGGCCCGTATTGAATGCGCCGCAGCCGGATAACTTCATGCCCCAGCGCCTTGAAGAGCCGCCGGATCTCCCGGTTTTTCCCCTCTGTCAGTGTCACGTCTAGATGCGATTCTCTCCCTGAACGTTTCTGAATCGTCACCTTCTCGCAATGTAACAGTTCCCCTTCGTCGGTGAGACCGGTGAGACTGGCCAAGCGGGTCTCCTCCGTGACGTCCCCGCGTACGGTGACCAGATAGCGGCGCGTGACCCGGTTGGCCGGATCGGTGAGAAAACTGGAGAGTGTCGTGTCGTTGGTGAGCAAGAGAAGCCCGCTGGTGGCTTGATCCAGTCGCCCGACCGCGTGGAGTGTCTGCAACTCTTCCGGAAGTACATCGAAAATAGTCTTTCGGCCTTTCTCATCCTGGCGCGTCGTCACCACGCTTTTGGGTTTGTGAAAGAGTACGAACCGCTGTGTGCTCGGCTGAATCGGCTGCCCGTCGAGCGACACGCAGTCGCCCGGCCAGGCGACCCAGGTATCCGGAGTTTGGACCACGCGCTGGTTCACGCGGACCCGTCCTGCACGAATCCATTCCTGCGCGATGCTCCGGCTGGCGAGGCCCAGTTTCGAGAGCAGGCGATCCAGTGTGACCCGCTTGGGTTCACCAGTCTCGGGGCGCCCGGGCGTGCGCGGCGGTATCCGGGAGGGGGGAGATTGAGCCGGACGGCCTGGTCGTACTGGTTTTGTGCTCATGCGTCTTGGGCTCCGGGCGAATCGGCTCTCGGGCTGGTCTCTCGTGGAACGTCCAATGTTCCTACCGTAACTGGTTTTCCTCGTTGCGTAAAGCGAGACGCTGCCGGCGAGAGAGACCGAAGCGATCTGCTTGCGCCATTGCGCTCGAGACGCTTCGGGAAAGCCGGATTTCGATCCCGGCGCGCGAGACTCTTTCCAAATGTGGTGCGTCGATGTATTCTGCGGCGGCACCGGGTGCCGAGCGTTCATCATGCGTGACAGATTCTCCAGAACCGGTGGCGCATCATGAACGAGCGCATGATTCGGGGATAGTTGTTAATAGCTCGCGGGTAGGAATGTCTTCTCTTCTTGTCCGGCTCGCTCAGGGAAATCTCTGGCACTTTGTCTGGGGGGCAGTCGTTCTGTCGTGCCTCCTGAGTCTGTGCTTCAGCCTGCTCATTCATGGACACATCACCTGGGACTATCCCTTCACGGCGGGGTTGATCTCGCTCGCCGTCGCCTCGATCGTGGTTTCGCTGATCAAGCGCCTGCGTGCGCTCGAAGAGGCGCTGGAGAAGGCGTCGCTCGGCCATGCAGAGGACCGCATGGCGCGGGCTCAGGCCGAAAACGCCCGGCGGGACAGCGAAGAGCGGTTCCGCAGCTTTATGGACCATAGCCCGGCCATCGCCTGGATGAAGGACGAGTACGGACGCCATGTGTATGTGAATCATGTCTTCGAACGCCGATTCCGTGTGACGGAGGCGCAATGGTTGGGAAAAACGGACTTCGAGTTGTTTCCTCACGAAGTGGCCGGGAAATTCCAGGAGCACGACCGCGTCATTCTCGCCGACGGGACGCCGCGGGAGTTCATGGAAGTCGCGCCGGATCCCGACGGGACGCTGCGCGACTGGTGGTCGTTCAAGTTCCCCTTCCGCGATCGCGCCGGACAACGGTATGTCGGCGGAGTCGCGATCGACCTGACGGACCGGAAGCAGGCGGAAGCGGCATTGAAGGCGAGCGAAGAACGCTTGCAGCTCGCGCTCCGGGCAGCGCAGCTGGGGATATGGGACTGGGACATCATGACCAATGCCGTGCAGTGGTCGGAGAACGTGCATGCCGTATTCGGCCTGTCCCGTGAGGAGTTTGCCGGGACCTACGAGGCCTACGTGAGCTTGATCCACCCGCAGGACCGCGAGCGCCTTCTCCAGGCGATCCGTCATTCGCTGGAGGGGTATCAGGACTACCGGATTGAACATCGGATTCTCCGCCCGGACGGGAGCGTGACCTGGGTGGCCTGCCGCGGGGACGTGCTGCGCAACGCCGATGGCAGACCCGTGCGCATGCTGGGTACGGTGATGGATGTCACGGCCCGCAAAGAAGTGGAACTGAAACTCTCGGGGAGTGAAGCGCAGCTGCGAGCCATTCTGGATCATAGCCCCGCGTTGATTTTTCTCAAGGATCCCTCCGGACGCTATCTCGACTGCAATCGGCAGTTTGAACGGACGTTCCATCTCACGCGCGAGACGATTCTCGGTAAGACGGACGCCGGGTTGTTTGCCGCACCGCAGGCGGCAGCCTTTCGGGCGAACGATCTCCTGGTGCTCGAAGCGAAGCGTCCCCTCCAGTTCGAGGAAGTGGCCCTCCACGACGATGGGCCGCACACGAGCATTGTCTTTAAGTTTCCGCTGGTCAATGCCGACGGCATGCCCTACGCGGTCGGCGGGGTCGCGACGGACATCACCGACCGGAAACGGACGGAAGCGGCGTTGGCCCTGGCCCGGGATCAGGCGATGGAAGCGGCGCGGCTCAAGTCGGAGTTCCTGGCGACGATGAGTCATGAAATCCGGACCCCGATGAACGGTGTGATCGGCATGACGGGGCTGCTGCTGGATACGGCGCTGACGCCGGAACAACAGGAATATGCGGAGACTGTCCGGAAGTGCGGCGACCACCTGCTGACGATCATCAACGACATTCTCGATTTCTCACGCATTGAAGCAGGACGAATGACCCTGGACAGCCTCGACTTCGATCTCCGGATCGCGATCGAGGATACGCTGGACGTCGTCGCAACACAGGCTCAGGCCAAACAACTGGAATTGGTCGGACTCATTGACGCGGCGGTCCCCTCGGCCGTGTCCGGCGACCCCGGGCGCTTGCGGCAGATTCTCACCAACTTATTGGGGAACGCGATCAAGTTTACCGATCGCGGGGAAGTGGTGCTCCGTGTCACGGTTGTGCAGGACGCGGTCGACCATGTCATGGTGCGCGGCGAAGTGGCGGACACGGGGATTGGAATCAGCCCGGAGGGTCAGTCGCGCCTGTTCCGGACGTTCAGCCAGGTCGACAGTTCGAATACGCGACGCTATGGCGGCACGGGCCTGGGATTAGCAATCTCGAAGCGCTTGACAGAACTCATGGGCGGCGAAATCGGTGTGACCAGTACCCCCGGAGAAGGAAGCCGTTTTTGGTTTACGGTTCGCCTGGCGAAGCGTCCGGCCGGTGTCAAGAGCGAGGAGCCTGCCTTCACGCTCGAAGGGCGACGAGTCTGCCTGGTCGGGAAGCCGGGATCGAGTCAGGCGTTGCTGGAAGGGTCGCTCGCCGCATGGGGAATGCAAGTCGCCTGCGCGAAGGATGGTGCGGATGCGCTGTCGCTTCTCCATACAGCCGCGGCAGAGAACCGCCCATTTGATGTGCTCATGCTCGACAGTCCGCTGTCGGGATTCGATGACGCCGGCCTGACATCGACACTGAAGGCCGATTCCGTTCTCCAACGGACCCCGGTAGTTATGGTCACCTCGTTTGGCCGGCGGGGTGATGCGAAAGCCGCCCATGAGGCCGGCATAGCCGCGTATCTGACCAGACCGATCCATCAGTCCGCTCTCCGGCGCTGTCTCGCCACTGTCCTGGAAGCAGCCGGCAATCCGGAGGCCGGGAACACCGGATTGTCGCACCCGCTCATTACGCGGCACAGTCTCCAGGAACAGACCCCTCGCGAGCGCCCGCGCCTGCTGGTGGTGGACGATCATGAACTCAATCAGGTCGTCGCAGTTGCGCTGTTGGAACGACTGGGCTGTCGCGTCGATGTGGCTGGGAGCGGCCATGCGGCCGTGGCGGCAGTCCGGGAGACGCCGTACGATCTGCTGTTCATGGACTGCGAAATGCCCGATATGGATGGGTACCAGACGACTGCCGTGATCCGCCGACAGGAAGGACAGGCACGCCGGGTGCCGATCATCGCGCTGACCGGCCATGCTCAGCCGGGTGAGCGTGAACGCTGTCTCGCCGCCGGGATGGACGACTACCTCACCAAGCCTCTGCAATATGACCGGCTCGACGAGTTGCTTCGTCGATGGGTCCCGCGGGCCGGCTAGGCCCTGTGCCCGCGCTCGAGGAAGCTTGTGCTGCGATACTCAATCATCAGCCGGCTGTGGTGGTTACCGGTGAGTTCGACGGTGATCATGCCGGCAGGCGTATCCCATCTGGCAGCATAGCGGAGATGGCCCATTTGTACGGCAATGCCCCAATAGTCAGGAAGGGGCTGGTAAAGATCGTTCTTCCAGACAGACTGGTCTTCTGTCGGCTGGCCGTAGGTATTGGTCAAGGAAGTTTTGAGGGCGCTGTAATAGTCGATGAATTCGTTCAGCCCGTTGACCGGGCGCTGTAGAACGAGATATTGCCCCGCGACCAATGATCCTTCCTGGAAATCGTAGCCTTCCAACACGCCATGGTCCGCGAAGTGTTTAGCCACGATAAGGGTTTCGCGCTCATTCCGTTCAATGTCTCCGGTCACCTGGTCACGAATCGCTTCCAGGCTTGATCCCCGATACGTCTGCAGTCTGTGCAGGAAGACGGCGATGTGCTGCGTGAGTTCCGCTTGTGCAACGACCGGATCGATGTCATCGAAAGGCACGTCGAAGGTCGGCGGTGGTAACGGCGCACCGGTCTCAGCCCGGAGCGATGTCGGTACGATTGAGACGATAGTCAGGAGGATGGCAATGAGAAGTCTGCGCATAGGCTCGCACTATACGAGGAGCCGGTTTGATAGGTCTATCCCACGAACGATGGGAGTCAGGGCATGCGCCGTTTGGCCTTCGCTGTCGGCGGGGCGGTGAGGGGGTCCTCCGGCCAAGGATGTTTCGGGTAGCGTCCGCGGAGTTCTTTCCGGACCTCTTGATAGGCGTTGGCCCAGAAACTGGCCAGGTCCTTGGTGACTTGGACCGGGCGCTTCGCCGGTGAGAGCAGATGCAACATCACGGGAATTTTTCCGCCTGCCACGCGGGGAGTGTTCTGACAGCCGAAGAGCTCTTGCAGTCGCACGGCCAGAACGGGAATCTCCACACTTTCATAGTCCACCCGGATTTTCGAGCCGCTCGGAACCGCCAGATGCGTCGGTGCGAGGCGCTCGAGTTGCCGCTGAAGATCCCAGCTCAACAGCGCGTGGAGCGGCTGGTCGAGCGGCATCCGCTTCACGCGATCGAGCGTCGTGATGTTCTGTAGAAAAGGGCTGAGCCATTGGTCGAGCGTCTGCAATAAGTGCTCATCTGACAGATCCGGCCATGGCGAACCGGGGCCGTCAGTCCGTCTGAGAAACTGCACGCGCGCCTGCCATTGGCGTAGCTCCGGAGTCCAGGTGAGGGAGTGCAATCCGGCCTGACGCACACCCTGGAGCAAGGCGGTTGCGATCAGAGCGGGATTCGGTTTAGACAGGTTGTGCTGCGAGAGAATCAATCCGCCTAATCGCCGTTGACGCAGCGCCTGGACTGCTTGCGCTTTCTCATCCCAACTGACGGTTTCTGTTTCGACAATCTGATCGGCATAGAGGCTCTCAATCTCTCCCTGTGAAACAGGCGCGGCCAACTCGATTTTGGCCCATTGCGCGCCGCCGTCCAGCTCGGCGATGGCGAGATAGGGTTCCGATCCGAGCGGGTCAGGTATGGCAAAGAGAGCCCCGCGCCCGTTGGCCAGCACATAGCGCGCGTCGTTGCCGTCTTGCCGCTGCGCAATCCGGTCGGGATAAGCGAGGGCGAGCAGGGTGCCGACGCCCTGTTGATCACGGGCGGCTCGTGCGGATGACTTGCCTGGGAGGTGAGCAAGTTGTCGGCGCCACATCTCTGCCGTGCCGGTGACGCGATGATACACCCCGCGATCGACGGCGGCGCCAGCTGTATGGTCGTGATGTCCGTGTAAGACATCGAGTCTGGTGCGTATGTCGGCGTGCTGTCGTCCCGCCGGTCCCCGGAGCAGGTCGCGCTCGCCCAGCAGGGCTGCAAGGTCGCAGGCCAGGTCCGTGAGATTCAGTGGCCCGGCTTTCAGCAACATGTGGGAGAGGCGGGGATGCAGCGCCAGCTCGGCCATCCGGGTGCCATGGGCGGTGATGTGTCCCGATGCATCCAACGCTCCCAACCGGATCAGAAGATCCGATGCTTGTGTGACCGATCCTGAAGGCGGCGTGGTGAGCCAGAATAATTCAGTCGGGTCGGTGGTTCCCCAGAGAGCCAACTCCAAGACGAGCGATGTCAGGTCCGCTTCCAGAATTTCAGGAGGCCGCCGGGCGGCCAGAGATGCCTGTTCCCGCTCAGTCCAGAGCCGGTAGCAGACGCCCGGTTCCAGTCGTCCGGCTCGCCCGCGCCGTTGGTCGGCGGAGTCTTGGGTAACGCGAATCGTGTCCAACCGCGTGAGTCCGGACCGTGGATCGAAGCGCGGCACACGCAACAGTCCCGCATCAATGACGATCCGCACCCCATCGATCGTCAAGCTGGTTTCAGCGATCGAGGTGGCCAGCACGATTTTTCTCGTGCCCGGAAGCGCCGGGGCTATGGCGGCATCTTGCGCATCCTGGGGGAGGTCGCCATGGAGCGGCGTGACATGAATGGCCGATCCCAGATTCGCATCGAGCAGCTGCCGTTCGACGCGCCGGATTTCGGCCATGCCAGGCAGGAAGACGAGCAGACTGCCCTGATCCCGTGCCAGGGCGCGGCGGATAATCCTGGTGACGGCGGTATCGAGATGACCGGTGACGGATTCATCCAGATACCTGGTCTCGACCGGAAACATCCGCCCTTCGCAGGTGATGACCGGTGCGTCTCCCAGAAGCTGGCTGACCGGTCCGCAATCCAACGTGGCCGACATGACGAGCAGGCGCAAGTCGGGACGGAAGAGCCGCTGCGATTCGAGGCAAAGCGCCAGGCCGGTGTCAGCCTGGAGGCTGCGTTCATGAAACTCGTCAAAGAGGACGGCTCCATAGCTGCTGAGTGAGGGATCCTGTTGGAGCAACCGGGTCAGAATCCCTTCGGTCACGACCTCGATCCGGGTCTTGGGCCCGATCTTCGTATCGAGCCGCATGCGATAGCCGACCGTTTCACCAGGCCGTTCGTGAAGCGTGGTGGCCATGTGATGAGCCGCGGCCCGGGCAGCCAGGCGCCGGGGTTCCAGCATGAGGAGCTTCTTGTCCTGAAGCCAGGGAGCGTCCAGCAGGGCCAGCGGCACGCGGGTGGTCTTCCCGGCGCCCGGGGGGGCGGTCAGAAGCCCATTGGGGGACCGAATGAGCGATTGGCGGAGGTCCGAAAGGACATCTTCTATTGGGAGCCGAGACATGATAGGGTGCAACCTCACGTGGAGCAGACTGTAACAGACCGCGTGGGGAAGCACGAGAGGATCGAGGAGATGGCGGGCTATCAGTGGACTCTCGAAAAGCCGAGAGTGGCCGGATGGTATTGGTTTCGGGGCGCGGCGCACGAAGCCGACCCGTTTATCGTGGAAGTGGACCAGGTCGGACAGTTTCAGTGGCCTGATGGCGGGTATCAGGAAGTGGCGCTGGCCAAAGGGGAATGGGCGGGACCGATTCAACTGCCTGAAGACGACTAGCCGGTTATCCTCTTGTCCGTTGTTCATTGTCCCCTGCGAAAGAGACCGTTCCGCATCTTGTCGCTTGTAGGCGGCCCACGTATGCTGCTTGGGCGCGCAGGCTTCGGTCTGTTGCGTTGAGCGAGTCAGCTGTGGGGTCGGTTCGTACCTGCGAATGTCGATGAAAGCGGAACCGGTCGGCTGCGCGGTCCGTTCAACGGTCTCTCATTCAGCATCCTGTACTCGGTTTAGACAACGGCGTCCGGCCTGTGCCGGCGCGTGGGTATTGGCATTCAGATCAGGAGGAGTCGATGGGGCGTTCGGGTATGGATCCAATTCAGCGATTGATGGGTTTGATGTTCAAGGCGCATCCCTGGCACGGAGTTTCGATCGGGGAGCAGGCGCCGGATGTGGTCACGACCTATATTGAAATTGTGCCGACCGATACGGTGAAGTACGAAGTCGATAAAGACAGTGGATTCTTAAAGGTGGACCGTCCGCAGCGTTTTTCTAATGTCTGCCCCGTCTATTACGGACTCATTCCGCAAACCTATTGCGGCGAAAAAGTGGCCGCGCTGTTCGGGAAGCGGGCCAAGCGAAAGAATATGGTGGGAGACAGGGATCCGCTCGATATCTGTGTCCTTACGGAGAAGACGATCGCCCATAGCGATATTCTGCTCACGGCGATTCCCATCGGCGGATTCAGCATGGCCGACGGCGGCGAAGCGGACGACAAGATTATCGCGGTCATGAAGGACGATGCGGCCTACGGCGATTTCAAAGATATCGGCGATTGTCCGATCTCGCTGATCGACCGGTTGCAGCATTACTTCCTGACCTACAAAATGGCGCCGGGTACGGTGCAGCATAAAGTTGAGATTACGAGCGTGTACGGGCGCGAAGAAGCAATGAAAGTGATTCTCGCCAGTCATGCTGATTATCGTAAGAAGTTTCCTGAGCTTGAGTCGCTGTGGCCCAAGCACATGCCGGTCTAATACCAGAAAGGTGCCGCCTAGGCTGTATGAAATCCGATCACACTGAGCCGTCCACCGCCCCCTCCGTTCATGGCTTTTCTCCAGGCTTTGCCGCACTCGGCCTCGAAGGCTCGTTGCTGGCGACGCTGGATACGCTGGGGTATGAAGAGCCCACGCCCATTCAGCGGGAGTCGATCCCTCCGCTGCTGGCGGGGCGAGATTTGCTGGGGCAGGCGGCCACCGGGACCGGAAAGACCGCCTCGTTTGCGTTGCCGATGTTGCAGCGGCTGGCGCATGGCGCGAAGCAGCGCCCCGCGGCCCTGATCCTGGTGCCGACGCGTGAGTTGGCGATTCAGGTCGGCGAAGCGGTGCAGCGGTATGGCAAGGAGCTACGGATCTCGGTGCTGGCGGTCTATGGCGGTCAGGCGATCGGGCCGCAACTCTATGCGCTGAAGCGCGGTGTGGATGTCGTGGTGGCCACCCCCGGGCGGGCGCTCGACCATATTCGACGGAATACGTTGCAGCTGAAACATGTCCAGATGGTGGTATTGGACGAAGCGGATGAAATGCTGGACATGGGCTTTGCCGACGACCTGGAGGCGATTCTGACACAGACGCCCGCAGATCGGCAGACAGCCCTGTTTTCCGCCACAATGCCGCCGCGCATCGCGTCGATCGCCCATCGGCATTTGAAGAACCCGGTCGAGATCAAGATTGCCAAGGAATTGGTCAAAGCCGGAACGGCGCCGCGTGTGCTGCAAACGGCGTATGTGGTGAATCGCCCTTACAAAGTGGCGGCACTGATACGGGTGCTAGATTTGGCGGCTCCGAAATCGGCGCTGGTCTTCTGCCGGACCCGGTTGGAGGTCGATGAATTGACGGCCGGCCTGGCCGGACGGGACTATCGCGCGGAAGCCATTCATGGCGGCATGAGCCAGCCGCAACGGGACCGCGTCATGACCGCGTTTAAGTCCGGGCAAACGCAAATTCTGGTGGCCACGGATGTCGCGGCGCGTGGCTTGGATATTCCGAGCGTCTCGCATGTGGTGAATTACGATTTGCCGTCTTCTCCCGAAGTATACGTGCATCGGATCGGCCGCACGGGGCGGGCCGGTCGTGAAGGGGAGGCGATTACCATCGTCGAACCGCGCGAACACCGGTTGCTTCGGAATATCGAACAGTTGACCAAGGCGAAAATCATTGTCGCCCAAGTGCCGAGTGTTGCCGATCTGCGGACCAAGCGGATTGAGCGGACTCTGACGTCGATTCGAGAGCTGCTGGCCGCAGGCGATGTGGAGCATTTCCGTTCGGTTGTCACAGTCCTGGCCAAAGATTTTGAATTGGTCGATGTGGCGGCTGCAGCCGTAAAGTTGGCGCATCAGGCGCAGGGCGGTGATGTTGAAGAGCAGGAGATTCCTTCCGTGCAAGCCAGAGTGCCGGACTATTCCCGTCCGGACTATGCTCGTCCGGGGATGCGGCGCCCGTCGACGATGTCCGGAGAGATGTCGCGCGGGATCCGCCCCAGGGAGGGACAGGGCCGGCCGAGTGCGAGACCGACTGCCGGTCGGACGCCGAATTCGGCGCGGATCTACATCGGAGCCGGACGCGCCGCAGGCATCAGGCCTGGGGATTTGGTGGGCGCGATTGCGAACGAAGCCAAGCTGGGGTCCAGTCAGATCGGCGGCGTCGAAATCGAAGAGCGGTTTTCGCTTGTGGAAGTTCCGGAATCCATGGCGCGCGACGTGATCGAAGCGTTGGGCCGCACCAGGATTAAGGGTCAGAAGGTGGCCGTGAGACTCTTTCGAGATTAAATGCGAGACAACCGCTCCCCCCAAAAGGAGGGGATGCGGGTCGGTGATTAGTCTAGCTGCGCCCCTCTTTCGGGGACTACCGTGTGACGGTCGAGTGAGATAGGGTACGTCTCAACAGGAGGCGTTCCCTATGACAGACCTTGAAGAAGCCAGCTTTGTAATGAGTCTTCTCGCTCTGGCCGGCATTGCAGTCATGGCTGATCGTCCACTCGAAGCCGCTTGTGAGCGCGTGCTGGAGTGGTTTAAGCCTCGATAGCCGATGCTTTCTCCCATGGACATGTCATCTTACGGCGGCGGGGTGGCGCCGAAGCTCGGCATCCTCCCATGTGTCTGTTGAGGCTAGGCTTCCAGGCGGTCGATGACGTATCGAGTCGGCGAGGGGGTTGATTCGTCAGGGAGCACAATCTTGGATGGCGGGATGTCGGTTTGCAGCCGTCTGAGCAGGCGAGGCACTTTCAGCGAAGCCGGAATCTCACAGATCCATACGTGCATACCCGATGAAGCCTCATCGGCGTGTCTCACCACCCGAAAACCCGGGTATTCCATAAAATAGGCAGATAAGAATCCCGAGATCGCCTGGATCACCCAGGGGTTGGCCTGGCTGTAGCGGGGTGTGACTCTCAGTTCGACGACGGGTAGTGTCTCTTCGCTGTCCATAGTCTTTGTGCTCCGCTTCGGTACGTGCGCCGCACTCTATCAACTCCAGGGATGGTTTGAAACTGCCAACTCTGGAGTCGGCCTACCAGCAGGATTGGGCAAAATCGGTTGATATAAAACCACGGGGCGAATCTTCAGTGTTTGCGTTGTGTCCAGAATAACCTCAGGATGCTTAGAAAGGCCGTTCAGCAAGGCCGCAGCGAGCGAAGAGGCGAGGCGTACGCTTCGGTACGTTGAGTCTCTGAGCGAAGCGAGAACGCCGCTGGCGGACTTTTTCAGCATCTTGCTAGACAAGCGGGGGCTTGCTACGTCAGCATGCAATCAGGAGGTCTGCTTATGAGTTTGACCGCATATAACGGTATCTCGATTCCCTCATTTATGTATGGCACGGCCTGGAAAAAGGAAGCGACGAGCCGGTGGGTGCAACTCGCCGTGGCGTCAGGCTTTACGGCAATCGATACGGCGAATCAGCTCATCCACTATCAGGAAGCCCTGGTCGGGGATGCGTTGTTGGCCCTGGCAAAACAGGGGTTCAAGCGGGAGTCGCTCTTTCTTCAGACCAAATTTACCTCGGTTGACGGGCAGGACCACCGGACGCCCTATGACGCAAGCGCTGATCTTACGACACAGGTCAATCAGTCCTTTCAGAGTTCCTTGTCGCATCTCCACGCTGACTATCTCGACTCCTATGTCCTCCATGGGCCCTATTCCAGGCGGGGATTGGGTGCGGCGGACTGGGAGGTCTGGGCCGCGATCGAGTCTTTCTACGATTCCGGCAAGACTAAAATAATCGGTGTCAGCAATGTATCGGCCGAACAGCTCTCGCTGTTGTGTGCCAAGGCCAGGCACAAGCCGATGGTCGTGCAGAATCGTTGTTATGCCGTTTTCGGCTGGGACAAAGAGGTGCGGGAGCTCTGTCTTGCGAACCAGATCATTTACCAGGGCTTCTCGCTCCTCACGGCGAATCGTGAGGTCTTTACGGAGCCTGATGTGCGCGCGATGGCGGTGAAGTATGGGACCGGGCTCGCTCAGATTATCTTTCGATTCGCCATGCAGATCGGGATGTTGCCGTTGACGGGAACCACGAATCCCGAACATATGAAGGAAGATCTGGCAGCGGATCAATTCACGTTGACGGCGGAAGAGTTGCAACGGATTGAAACGATCGGACTGTAATGGCGTCGACCCTGGTCAGGATCAAGCGCATCTACGAGCCGGCCGTGAAGGGCGATGGGTATCGGATTCTGGTGGATCGGCTCTGGCCGCGGGGCGTCTCGAAAGTTGCGGCGCGTATCGATCTGTGGATGCGAGATATCGCCCCGTCCACGGCCTTGCGGCGCTGGTTCAATCACGATCCGGCCAAGTGGGAAGAATTTTGCGAGCGGTATCGGATTGAATTAAGGGAACAGCAATCACTGCTCGATGCGGTCCGGCAGCAGGCGAAAGAGGGACCTGTCACGCTGGTGTATTCCGCCCGCGACGAACGATTCAATCAGGCGGTGGTGCTCCAACTGCTATTAAAACAATCAACCACACGAAAGCGAATCACGAAATGACGATGCGGGAGATGCATGGAAACGGATCACGGTGTGCCCGATGAAGATCGCGATTATCGGAGGCGGTCCGGCAGGCCTGATGGCCGCGGAAAGCGTGAGCGCAGCGGGAGCGCAGGTGGACCTGTATGACGCCATGCCGTCGGTCGGGCGTAAGTTCTTGCTGGCCGGCAAGGGCGGGCTGAACCTTACGCATTCCGAGCCGGTCGAGAAAATGTTGTCGCGGTATGGGACGCGGCGGACTCAGATCGCTCCGCTCTTGGCGGGCTTTGGACCGGAGGCGCTACGCACCTGGGTCAAGGGGCTGGGGATTGAGACGTTTGTGGGATCGTCCGGTCGAGTGTTTCCAAAAGATATGAAGTCGGCTCCGTTGCTGCGGGCCTGGCTGCGGCGACTGCGTCAGGCAGGCGTTCGGTTTCATGTGCGGCATCGCTGGCGCGGATGGGATGCGCAAGGCGCGCTGCAATTCGAATCCCCCGAGGGGAATCAGATTGTTCGTGCCGACGCGGTGATCCTCGCGTTAGGCGGAGGGAGTTGGCCGCAACTTGGCTCGGATGCGGCCTGGGTGCCATGGCTCGCACAGCGGGGCGTCTCGGTGAGTCCGTTGCGCCCGGCTAACTGCGGGTTCGACATTGCCTGGACGGAAATTTTTAAGAACAAATTTGCGGGCCACCCGGTGAAGTCGGTGGCCTTGAAAATTCAGACGCCGGCGGGCGGAGAGAAGTGGCAGCAGGGCGAATTCGTCGTGACCTCGACGGGCGTGGAGGGGGGCGTGATTTATTCGATGTCCGCATTGCTCCGCGATGAAATTGCCACCAAGGGAACCGCAGCCTTACGGCTGGATTTGGCTCCGGACCGTGACCTCTCCGGTTTGACGAACGATCTTGCCAAGCCGCGCGGGAAAAAAACCATGGCGACGCATTTGGAGCGGCGGGTAGGCATGACCGGAGTCAAGGTCGGGCTCTTGCGCGAAGTCGTGTCAAAAGAGGACTTTGCCGATCCGGCCAAACTGGCCGCCGCGATCAAGTCGCTGCCGTTGAAGCTGATTGCGACCCGGCCGCTGGTGGAATCGATCAGCTCGGCCGGCGGAGTCATTTTTGAAGCGGTCGATGCCAGATTGATGTTGCGCGAGGTGCCGGGGGTCTTTTGCGCTGGAGAGATGCTGGATTGGGAGGCTCCGACGGGCGGATATCTCCTGACGGCCTGTTTTGCCAGCGGCCGGGTGGCGGGTGAGGGAGCGGTTGCGTGGTTAAAAAGCCGGTGACCTTCTTAGACAGGTGCCCGGTACTGATCACCTCATAGGTTCACGAACTGACCGTCGGACGATTCACCGGGTCGTTTTACTTCCTGCCGGTATACGTTGCTGTGTAGGTGGCAGGCTGTGAACCGACAACGATGGTGTGCGTTGCGGCTCCGCCATCGGACCATGACTGGAAGGTCCTATTCCCTTGAATCGCGGGAGCGATGATTTCGCGCGTCGCGTTGACGGGAACCGTGACGCTGAAGGGAGTCGCACGCGAGACCCCGTCAAACACGAGCTGTAATCCACCAGGCTTGGTCTTGAAGGTCAGAGTGGTCGCATTCGGCACAAGCTTTACGCATTTCGTATCCGTCAGCCCTCCCCCGTCAGTCGCGGTAAGGCAGAGCTCAAGCCAAGTATTGTCGCCGTGGTCGACTGGGACAAAGCTGCCGGTTTCTCCGTAATACTTCGGGTAAAAGTCAAAATGGGTGTGTTCGTTATGGTGCAGCAGGACGTCCCATACCAGACTCGCACCGGTTAACGTGCCTTGTTCCGGATCCGTCCCGCGACCTTGAAACACGATGGCGGTGCCGATGGTATATTTGCTTCCGTCGGCGGGACTCAGGATCGTCGCCGTCGGCTTCGTGTTTCCCGCCGTAATCGTGACTTGAGCCGTGCCGGATGCCCCTTTCGAATCCGTCACGGTTAATATCGCGGTGAATGCTCCCGTGCTTCCGTAGGTGTGGCTCGGGTTGGCTTGCGTCGAGGTCCCGCCATCCCCGAAGTTCCAGCCATAGGTGATGGGATCGCCGTCAGGATCGGAGGAGCCGCCTGAAGAAAAGTTGACGGTTAAAGGAGGCAGACCGCTGGTCGGCGCGGCGGACGCCTTGGCAATCGGTGGAGTATTGGTGGCGCTTTGGTACCGGATCCGCCGAATTTCGCTTGTGTTGGTGCCATAGACATAGGCAACGTAATACAAATTGGAGTCCGGGCCGGTGAGCAGCTGCACCGGGCCGCCGTTCGAAACATCAAAAGCGAAATCATTTGGTGTTGCTACCACACCACCGCCCCCACCGGAAATCTCTCCCGCGACGAAGTCGTCCAGTTCAAGCCCTTCGAGAGCGTTTGTGTACACGGTAATTCCAGCCTGTCCGCTCGAAAACGTCGTATCTGTAGCAGACAAGACCAGCGTGTTATTGCGGTACAGTCGGAGTGTTGTCCCCTGAACTTCCCCCCGCAGAACATCTCCTGCAGTCCACGGGATTGCGTTCTCTACAGCAAGGCTGGTGAACACGCCGTTCGTCCATTTGGCGATACGTGAAGTGTAGTAGTTGGTCCCGGGTCGGGCGAGCGCCATCTCATACCCGTTCTTGGATCCCGCGGCCCCGAAGCGAAGCAAGACGCGAGCTCCCGAACTCGAGGAGGTACTGAGGGTCGGAATCGTTATTTGTGCCCATTGATCGTCGGGCAGCGAGACGGCGTTGTAGGTCATGGTCGCGTCCACCACAGTGGACGTACTCCGCACGCGATTACCGGTGATGCCAAGATTCGCGTTTGAAGCGTTCTGGTCGGAATAATTACCCGTCCAGTTTGTGCCGATCGATGCGCGATTAAAATCATCGGCGGCGAGAGGAGTGCGGATCACGTCACCGGCCGGCTCGCTTCCGGTCAACGTGAGATACTTGATCCAGTCGTTATTGAAGTCCGAGTAAAACAACGCTCCTTGATACTGCGGGGGGTAGGCAGAGCCGGAATAGAAAGCCCCGGCCTGGACCGAGGCTCCGAGGCCATTGTGATTATAGGCGTGCAGGGGCTGCTGGACTGCTCCAAGACCCTGGTTGTACAGTTGAGCGCAACGCACCGATGTCGTGCTGTCATTCGCGTACCCGGATTGCTGCGCGCTACCGGTGTCGCTGCCTTCGTAGCAGGGCCATCCAAAATTGGCCCCGCGGCCGGTATTGATTTCTTCCCAAGTAATCCAGCCCACATCGCCGATGTATGGTTCCCCGTTGTAGGGGCTCACCGTAAATCGGAAGGGGTTGCGCAACCCTAAGCTATAGACCTTGGATTGATTGCTGGTGGGATCCCCGTTGTAAAACGGATTATCCGGATATCCCTGGCCGGTTATTGGATCGATGCGCAAGATTTTGCCGGAGAGACTATTCGTCTCCAACACACGCAAGGCTCTTTGGTCAGCATAGTTGTAATGTGCGCCGTCTCCGTTGCCTACAAATAAGGCGCCATCGAGACCGAAGGCGACGGTGCCGATACTATGCGAGGGGCTGTCAGAGGGGAGGCAATCAGGCACATAGCCGATATAGCCATTAATATTTTCGCATGACGGAACGCCGTCATTACTTGAAGGATTTCCAATATTGGCCAACACGCTGTTGGTTCCGAGGATGACGACGGCGCTATTGCTCACCGCTGTGTTGTAATTGGCTGCCGGATCGGCGGTGAGCCTGATGAGGCGGGAGACTCGCGCACCGCCGCCATCGGCTACGGTGCCGGGAGGGTCGTAGGTATAGAGCAAATAGATATAGGGCTGGTTTGGAAAGTTAGGGTGAACGGCGATCCCAAGGAGCCCGCGATCCGCCGAGTTATTGACGTCGCTGGAGATGTTGATGAAGTCTGTTCCTAGAAGCGTTCCGTTTTGAAACACCCGTACACGCCCGTCTTTTTGTCCGATAAACAACCGACCATCCGGGGCGAATGTGATCGTCGTAGGGTAATTCAGTCCGCCGACAAACAATTCGCTGGTGAACCCGGCGGGGAGACTAATGGCGAGGGAGACTTGGGTTGATGCCAAGAGTGGAATAAGTGCAACCCATAAAATGATAGTGCAGAACGATTTGCGCGTCATTTTATGAGTAGACTTGTTTCACCTTGTGGAAGAGAGAAAAAGATGCATCTATCTATCTCAAACAAGTGCTACAAATCTACTCATGCTTTAGGGGGGCAGATGTGAAATATACGTGTATTAGGATACCCCGGAGGCCATTAGCCGCCATGGCGTTCGAAGCGCTCGATGCCCGCTTGATGTAGCGCGAGATGCCGGGGGGCTTTTGCGCTGGAGAGAGGCTGGATTGGAAAGTTCCGACGGGCGGGTATCTCCTGACGGCCTGTTTTGCCAGCGGCCGGGTGGCGGGTGAGGGAGCGGTTGTGTGGTTGAAGCAGCGTTAATCCGGTCGACTCACGAAGACTTCGACGATGCCTCCCGTACCATTCCTTATAGAGGCAGAGGCTTCGGGTCAGTTGGATGCGGGTGGTGGCTTCTCCAGAATTGACGACGAGGGGGCCTTTCACCGCCGGCTGAAGAGGGATGGTCTTGCCTCCGGGAATATAGAGGAGTAATTGTTGTCGGCCGGTTCCGGCTTTCCAGTTTCGATCAGCGGAACATGTTTCATCAAGTTTTCTGGGGGATTTCCCATGGATGAGCATACGACGAGGATGCGCGAAGGAAAGGAACAGAGGCGTGAGGCATGGGGCGGATGACGGCATGATGGCTTCCTTTCGACAACGCAGCTGTGAACGCGCGGGCATTCGACTCAGTGATTCATCCCTGGGCGACCGGCTTGTTCCAGTATCTGATGGTTCAACGTCATTCTTGCCGTAGGTATGTCGATGACCATTCCTCCCTGTAGTGAGCGGCCGATTCTCGAGCGCTTCTTAAAAGCCGAGGCCATGGCTCTTTGGGCGGTGCGAGCGGCGCAGTTGCGCGATGTGCCCCCGAATGTTCTGGCGTTTCTCAAGCAGCACGAAGCCGATGAAGAAGAGCACCTACGGCATTTTGAAACACTCGTGGGCTATCAGTCGTGGGGACGCGAGGTGTTGCCAACGGTGCCGCAACAGTGGTCGTCGCTCGCGGTGTTGTTGTTCGGATATGAAGCGCTGGGGCTGGAGTTTGCGAAGCTGCTGGTCGGGCTGCGCCCGGACATGCAATCCATCGTGGACGACGAAGAAACGCACGTCGCGTTCTTTGAACATGAGATTCGGAAGCTGCTTGCCGGCGAGGGTGTTGAGGCGGAGCAAGCGTGCATTTCAGCGAAGGCCTGGTGGAAAAAACTCCCGCGGACGATTGAGCGGTATTTGCAGGATGAGAGTTTGGATGTCTGCCGAACGGAAGTGGCTTCGGCCATGCAGACAGCGATTCAACGGCGATTCATAAACGCGGGTTTGCTGGAATAGAGAACTGTTGCGGGTTAGGCCTGTGCGGCGAGTCCTTCGACGGCGCCCATCTTGCGAAACTTGAGATCGCGCTGGTTCAGGAGTTCGTTGTATGGAAGATCGATGAGTTGGAAGAGTTGATTGGTGAGGGCTTTGGCCACCCGGTCGCAGACGGCTTTGGGTTCACGGTGCGCTCCGCCCAGGGGCTCAGGAACAATTTCATCGATCACGCCGAGACCCATGAGGTCCTGGGCCGTGATCTTGAGGGCCATGGCCGCATCCGGAACCTTGGCGGGGGTGTCCCAGAGAATAGCCGCGCATCCTTCCGGAGAAATCACCGAATAGACCGAATGTTCCAGCATGAGAACGCGGTCTGAAACTCCCAGCGCCAGTGCGCCGCCGCTTCCGCCTTCGCCGATCACGACGGACAGAATCGGAACTTTGAGCCGTGACATCACCAGTAGATTGCGGGCGATGGCTTCCGCCTGTCCGCGCTCTTCCGCGCCGATACCGGGATAGGCTCCAGGCGTATCGATGAAGGTGATGATGGGGTGGCCGAACTTCTCCGCCAATCGCATCAAACGCAATGCTTTCCGATAGCCTTCCGGGTTGGGCATGCCGAAGTTCCGCTGCATGCGTTCCTTCAGTGTCTTGCCCTTCTGGTGTCCGATAATCATGACCGTCCGGTCGTTGAATTTGGCAAATCCGCCGACGATAGCCCGGTCGTCTCCGAATGAGCGATCCCCATGGAGTTCCAAAAACCCGCGGCTGAGTTCGCTGATGTAATCGAGGGTGCTGGGGCGCTGGGGGTGGCGGGCGAGTTGGGTCCGCTGCCAGGGGGTCAATGTGCTATAGAGCTGATGCTCGACCTGCGCAAGCTTTCCGCGCAACTTCCTGATTTCTTCCTGCGTGGAGGCTTTGCCTGAATTGGCCGCCGCTAACTTTTCGATCTTTTCTTCGATCTCGCGGACCGGCTTTTCAAACTCGAGATAGTCGCGCATGGAGCTCGGTATTCCAGGGTGAATCCTATGGAGGCATACCCCCAATTACGTACACTAAGATAGCAAAGAAAGGGCCCCTTTGCCTAGCACTTCTTCAACGTCTGCCACGAAATATTCGCTGGGCGAAATCGTGTGGTTCGGCAGGGGGACCGTATCGGCCTCCAGGGCGTTTCCCATGGAGAACGTTAGTGAAACCGTCGTGTTGCCGGGATAGCGCGTGAAGATGTCACGGAGTTTCGGGAGTTGGTCGGTGGCGTCCGGTCGGTCCGACAGTCTGATCTGGACGCGCTTGATCGACTGTGTCTGCACATCGGCGAGCGGTTCGATCTTCACGCCGCGCAGCTTGGTGCCTTTGTCTCCGCGATCGATGGTGCCGGTGATGCGCACCAGCCGCTCCGGTGCGATTAGCTCACCGGCGGTTTTGAAGAGATCCGGGAAGGCGATGACTTCGACCGTCCCGTGAAGATCTTCGACGTTCAGATACGCCATCCGATCGCCTTTTTTGGTGATCATCGATTTGACCGAGGCGATGATGCCGCAGATCCTGACCTCTTTCCCGTCGGACACGTCCGATAATCCGACGGTCGTGGCCGTCGAGAGGGCTTTGAGTGTCGCTTCAAACCGGGTGAGCGGATGGGCGGTGATGTAGAATCCGGTCAACTCGCGCTCATATTTTAACCGCTGGGCCTGATCCCATTCGGCGATTGCCGGAAGCGGCGGTGTCGCCAAGGTGGCCGACGTGTCGGGCCCGCTATGCTCATCGCCGAAGATACTGGTTTGCCCGAGGTCTCGCTCGCGCTGTGCGGCAGCGCCGTCTTCGACGGCTTGATCCATCACGGCCATAAGTTGCGCCCGCTTGGCGCCTGTGGAGTCAAACGCGCCGGTCTTGATCAATCCTTCCAGCATGCGCTTGTTCACTTTATGGAGGTCGACGCGACGGCAGAAGTCGTAAAATGATTTGAAGGGGCCGTTCTCCGCGCGAATGGTCAGGACGGATTCGACGGCTCCTTCGCCCACGTTCTTAATCGCCGCCATGCCGAACCGGATGGCGCGGTCGATGACCGTAAAGTTCTTGCCGCTCTCGTTGATGTCGGGGCCCAGCACCTTAATGCCGAGATCGCGGCATTCGGTGAAGTAGCCGACGATCTTATCCTGGTTGCCCATGTCGGTCGTCATGAGCGCGGCCATGAACTCGGTCGGGTAATGCGCCTTGAGATAGCCGGTGTGATAGCAGACGACGGCATAGGCCGCCGCGTGCGACTTGTTGAATCCGTACCCGGCGAATTTTTGAATCAGCTCGTAGAGTTTTTCCGCCTTCTTCTCGGCGATCTTGTTGTTCTTCGCGCCCTCCAGGAATTTGACGCGCAGCTTCTCCATCTCCTCAGGCTTTTTCTTGCCCATGGCGCGACGGAGAATGTCGGCTTGTCCCAGCGAGAAGCCGGCGATCTTATTGGCGATCGCCATGACCTGTTCCTGATAGACGATGACCCCGTAGGTGTCCTTCAGGATCGGCTCAAGTTCAGGCGTCTCATACGTGATCGGGACTTTGCCTTGCTTGCGCTTAATGAAGTCAGGAATCAGGTCCATCGGACCGGGGCGATAGAGGGCGATGATGGCGATGATGTCCTCGAACCGGTCCGGCCTGAAGCCGGTGAGCAGATCGCGCATGCCGGAGCTTTCCAGCTGGAAAATCCCGGTGGTCTTGCCGGATGAGAGGAGCTCAAAGGTTTTCCCGTCGTCGAACGGCAGTTGCTCGACCGCGAGCGGAGGCTGATCCGGATGCGTTTCGTTGATGAGAATTTCCGCCCGGCGGATCATGGTGAGAGTCTTGAGCCCGAGGAAATCGAATTTGACCAGGCCGATCTTTTCGACGTCGCCCATCGTGTACTGCGTCACGATTTCGTCGTTAGCCCCCTTGTAGAGGGGCACATGGTCGGTCAGCGGGCCCTCGGAGATGACGACGCCGGCCGCGTGGGTCGAGGCGTGCCGTGCCAGGCCTTCCAGCGACTGGGCGACTTTCATGAGCTCGGCGATCCGGGCGTCGGTGTTGACCAACTCCAGCAGTTTCGGCTCTTGCTCAAGCGCCTGTTGCAAAGTCATGTTGAGCTGGTTGGGTATCAGCTTGGCGACCTTGTCGGCTTCGGCATAGGGGATCTCGAGCACCCGGCCGACGTCGCGGATGGCCGCTTTCGCTCCGAGTGTGCCGAACGTAATGATCTGCGCGACGTGGTCTTTGCCGTATTTGTCGACGACATAGTTGATCACCTCGCCGCGGCGATCCATGCAGAAGTCCATGTCGATATCGGGGAGGGACACACGTTCGGGATTCAGGAACCGCTCGAACAGCAGGGTGTAGACAAGCGGATCCAGATCCGTAATACGCAGCGCATAGGCGACCAGACTTCCCGCCGCCGAACCGCGTCCCGGTCCGACGGGAATGCCGCGTGAGCGGGCGAAGCGGATAATGTCCCAGACGATCAGGAAGTAGCCGGCAAAGCCCATGGAGCAAATGACCATCAGCTCTTCGCGCAACCGCAATTCATAGGTGGCCGGCAGGATCGTGCTGGGCCGTTCTTTCAGTCTGGCCCTCAACCCTTCGATGGCCAGCTGCTCCACATAGGATTCGCGCGTATAGCCTTCCGGGACTTTGTATTGCGGCAAGTGCGTCTTGTTGAGCGCGAGCTCCAGGTCGCAGTTGTCCGCGATGCGGCAGGTGTTCGTGACGGCGTCGGGGAACTCGGCGAAGGCCGGTGCGATTTCTTCCGTCGATTTGACGTAGAGCTGATCGGTATCGAACTTCATCCGGTTCGGGTCGCTGAGGGTCTTGCCGGTTTGGAGGCAGAGCATCAGTTCATGCGGATGGGAGTCTTCTTTCTTGAGGTAGTGGCAGTCGTTGGTGCCCGCCATGGGAATGTTCAGTTTCTTATGGATCTCGATCAGGCCGGCGTTGGCGATGCGCTGGTGGTCGAGCCCGTTGGCCTGGACTTCGAGATAGAAATGTTCCTTCCCGAAGATCTCCTGGAATTCCCCTGCGACGGCCATGGCGCCGTCCATATCTTTCTGGCCGATAAGATAGGGAATCTCGCCGCTGAGGCAGCCTGACAAGGCAATCAACCCCTCATGATGCTCCTTGAGAAGTTCCTTATCCATCCGAGGCTTATAGTAGAACCCTTCAAGGTATGCTTTACTGGAAAGCTTAATGAGGTTCTGATAGCCGGTCAGATTTCGAGCTAAGAGAATGAGGTGGTAGTAGTCATTGTGGGCAAGCCCGCTGTCCTTCTTGGCGTGGCGGCTGCCCAGCGCCATATAGGCTTCGCACCCGATGATGGGTTTGACCCCTGCATCCTTGGCTTTGCGATAGAACTCGATCGCGCCGAACATGTTGCCGTGGTCGGTCATGGCCACGGCCGGCTGACCGAACGACTTGATCTGCTGCACCAACGGCTCGATCTGATTCGCGCCGTCGAGGAGGCTGAACTGGGTGTGCAGATGGAGATGGACGAAGGACGAAGCCATGGCCGGATTCTAGGAGGGCAGGGAAGGGGAAGTCAAACGAGGGGAAGGAGAGCCAACGACACAGCCTGACCGCGTGGATTTACCTGGGGCTATTCAAGCGGGTGGCGCACGCGAAGACCGGGGAACCGATGATAGTCGCGATCAACTGTGATCCACTCACTCCCGCTTTCAATAGCCAGGGCAGCAAGGAAGGCATCCGGAACGAGGTTTCCCTTGATCCCCGAAGTCTTGTGCAGGAAGTAAAAATGTCTCAATGGCGTAGGCCGGGGTTCATAATGGCGCAGTTGGATTGGTTTCGTAACTCTTCCGCAAATGCCAAGGTTTTATCCGTTCCGCTCGGTGGATTGAAGACTTTGGGATGGGTGACGACGCGGAGAAAACCGCATAAGACAAGATCGGACAGGCCGTAGGCATGATCAGAGTTGACGAGATCTTCAAGCCAGCTGAGATACTCAGCGTGGCGTGGTGAGTCCTCGCGGTGGGCATAGACCAGTACATTGACGTCAAGAAGAACCCTGCGGCTGTTCCATGAAGTCGAGCAGAGCGGAGGAATCATCTAAGTCCACGCCGGGGCGGACTCCGCGTCCTGAGACCGTGGTGAGTTTCACCGGACTGCGGAGCTGCTTGATGGTTCGGCGCGACAGAATATGACGAAGCGCATCTTCAATGACCGCTGTCAACGACTTGTCGGTGTCATGGGCTAAGCGCTTTGCAGATTTCAGAAGCTGATCATCGAGTCGAATCGTTATGCGCATGCACCCAAAGCATGCTCATGAAGTGTCAGTATGTCAAGACGGGCAATAAGCGAGATGAAGATCCCTCAAGGTTGAGGCAGCATGTTCGTACGCACGGCGTGTCGTTTGAAGAAGCCCAGACAGTGTTTGGGGATGACCATGCCATTCGATTCTACGATCCGGACCATTCAGACGACGGAGACCGGTTCATTATGCGTGGCGTCAGTCTCAAGCTTCGAATCCTGGTCGCCTGCCCTGCTATCAAGAAAGCGACTCCGTGATGAGCATCATTTCGGCAAAGAAAGCCACTCGACAGGAATCAGCACACTACCGGAGGTGATTAGATGAGAGCGCAGTCCGACTTCTCGAAGATGTAGGGGTGGGAAACCCGTACAGTTCGAAATTAAAACAGCCGATCACCATTTGTCTGGATAAAACGACGGTGGAGTATTTCAAGGAGATGGCAACCGAATATGTCAGTACTGGGATATGACCCCAAATCATGACCCCATCGGCTGGCTATTGGCACTTTTCTAAGAATCCAAAGAAATTGAGGCAATGCTACGCGGATATTTTGTCCGCCTTAGACGCTCTCGTTCGCACTGCGCCCAGCCGTCGCCCACGGGGAGCCTTACGGACTGTCACTTCAACATCTTGGCCTAACAGCGAGAGAAAATGAACGAGGCGTTCGATGGAAAATCCGGCCATCTGACCACCTAAGAGCCTCGATACCTTGGCTTGGTCAATCCCCAACTGAGCCGCAGCTTCAACCTGTTTCCATCTCCGCCCCTTAATGGTCTCTTGGAGGGCCTGAAGCAAGCTGCTCTTTAGAATCAATTCGGCGGACTTTTCCCCTGAGAACCCCAAGTCTCGAAATACATTCCCGCTGCCTTTGGTCACTGTGGAACGTGTCATAGCTGTTGCTCCTTCCTCCAATTCAACAAGTCTGCGTATCGACCCTTGGCTAACCGAATATCGCCTTTCGGGGTCTTCTGAGACCGTTTCTCGAACACATGCAGCACATAGACAGCCTCCTCAAATTTCGCCACGTAGAGGACTCGATAGCCTCCGCGTTCATCCCTCACCCGAATCTCATTGACGCCAACCCCAACCGTAGGCATTGGCTTCCAATCATCCGGCTCCTTCCCTTGCTGCACCTTGAAAAGTTGATGCCCCGCCGTTTCTTTGGCATCGTCGGGAAGCTCTCTGAGGTCGTCACGAGAAGCTCCTACAAAATGAACCGGCTTCATTGCCTCTCAACCAATCCTTGGTCCATTACCGATGGCTCCGATATCAGTATATGCCAGAACTAGCATATCGGCAAGAGGCCTGTCGATTACTGTCTGTTTCAGGCTGGTTTTCTGGTGCGTAGGCCTCTGTCTTGTCTCTCTTGTTCATCAAGCCGAGCAAACGAGACAGACTCAACAGACCAGATGAACCAAACTCCTGCCACGAAAGGGATGTTCTATTTTCCCGTCGTCCTCATAAATCAATGCTCAGGCCTGACTCAATCTGTCGGATTCGAGGAGGGCAGGGAAGGGGAAGTCAAACCGGGGTCGATTAGGACGTAATTGTTACCGTCAGCTGTTTCGTGGCAGAGCGACCGGCTGAGTCCTGCACTTTGAAAGTCGGTGATTTTGACCCGATGACCGTGGGTGTTCCATTGATCACACCGTCCGGGCTCAATGACAAACCAGCCGGGAGCGCTTCTGATCCCGCATTGAGACTCCATGTGTAGGGGGTTGTGCCTCCAGATGCAGTCAAGGTCCTGCTGCAATTCCGATTAACTCGGCAGCTGTTTATGGAGGTCGTCGTGATCGTCAGCTCCGTGCTCACGGAGATGGAAAGGGGCTGGGTGTCAGATAGTGACAGTGCGTCGGTCACCCTCACCGTAAAGTTCGCGGTGCCTGTATTGGTCGGGGTGCCGGAAATGATTCCGGCTGAGCTCAAGTTGAGATTCGTTGGCAGCGATCCAGCTGATACGTTCCACGCAAGCGTGCCTGTACCGCCGGTGGCTTGCAACGTCTGGCTGTAGGCCTGACCGACGGTCCCGCCTGGAAGGGACGTGGTGGTGATATTCGGCGGGGTTGCCGGATTGATGAGGATCGAGAGGGCCTGCGTGTCGGCTTGTCCGGCTGTATCGGCAACCCGCACGGTGAACGTCGACGTTCCTGCGGCAGTCGGCGTTCCGGAGATCGCGCCGGTCGTCGAATTCAAATTCAGGTTCTGCGGGAGCGTACCAGTCGCAATACTCCACGTCAGTGCCCCGGTCCCGCCAGTGGCTTGCACCAACTGATTATAGGCCTGGCCGACATTCCCTGGGGGGAGCGATGTGGTGGTGATCGCTAAGACGGCCGGGGCGGTCCCGACTGTCAGAGAAAGTAGTTTCTGAACAGATTGCTGGGGCGTCGAAGAATCAGTCAGGGTAAACGTGTGCGAGCTGTTTCCATCTGCCGCTGGTGTTCCGGTGATGGTGCCGGTTGTGGTGTCAAACGCGAGATTCGCGGGAAGCGCGGGCGTGACGGACCAGCTGTAGGGAGTGATCCCGCCTGCCCCCCCGACGGTTGTGGCATAGGGTTGATTGACTGTTCCGTTCGGCAGCGCCGTCGTCGTGATCGTCAGTGCGCCAGGTCCTGGCGCAGGGGGGGAAGTCTTGGAGACGTCGCCGCAGCCGATGAATCCGTTCGTGAGCAGGAGGGACAGTAAGATGATCCAGAGCCGGTAGAGAATCCCCTCTCGGCGAGGGAGCAGAGGTATGTGTGTCTGATCTAGCGGCACCACAACAAGCTCTTCGTCTTTGTTGCGGTCGTTGCGCATAGACATTCTCTCCGATAAGGGTGGGAAGCAGGTTTGCGCTCTATCACCAGTATTGATGGATCATACAAGAACACCCTGCTTTTGTATGCCCTACGAAAGTAGCAGGAGGAATGAGAAAGCAGAATCGGCTGGTTCAGGTGCGCGAGCGTATAACGCTTCGATCTTATGGGCGCCGTCGAGGAGGCTGAACCGGGAATGCAGATGGAGGTGACCGAAGGACGATTCCGTTATCGGATGCGAATGAGCTTGAGAAGGGGAAGTTGAACCGGGTGGATGATCAAGCTGGATCTACGGTCAACGTGACCTGTTTAGTTTTCGTTTGATTGGCGGGGAGGAAGGAATCTTTTAAGGTGATGGTCAGCGGGTATATACCTGGTATGACGTTGTTCCCGACCCGACCTGTGATGGCGCCGGTCGAGGCATTCAATGTAAGTCCTGTCGGCAAGTCAGGCGTGATCGACCAAGTATAGGGCAGAACGCCGCCTGCCCCTTGCAACGTGTAGCTGTAGTTGCGTCCGACTCTAGCTTTCGTCAGAGTCGTTCCTGCCGGCGCGGTGATCGCTAGTGGCGCGGGTTCCGAATTTATTTTCAATGCCAATTGCTTCGTCGCGGTTTGGTTAAACGGCGCGGCAGAGTCGAAGACGGTGAAAGTGTAAGTCTTGGTGCCCGCAGTGCCGCTCTGCGGAGTCCCCGAAAGGATCCCAGGTCCGACAACATTCAAAGACAAGCCATTCGGTAATGCAGGGCTGACGGACCAGGTATACGGTTGTATCCCTCCGCTCGCCTGCATGGCGGTCTGGGGATAAGGCTGGTTCACCACGCCGTCGGGGAGTGAGGATGTCGTGATCGATAAGGGCTGTGGTGTCGTCACGATCGTCAGCGATAGCGATTTTTCCACGAACTGGTTCGGAGTCGACTCATCATCCAGTCGGAAAATGAGCGACGTCGTTCCGACAGCGGTCGGCACGCCGGTAATAGCGCCTGTAGCGGTGTCGAGCGAGAGGCCGGCCGGCATGACCGGAGAGCCGGCTGCAAGGCTCCATGTGTAGGGCGTAATTCCGCCTGATCCGCCAACGACCGTGGCGTAGGGTTGATTCACTGTTCCGGTCGGAAGTGACGCGGTCGTAATCGCCAGTGCGCCAGGTCCCGGCAATGGAGCCGGAGCGTTAGAGACGTCGCCGCAGCCAGTCAATCCGCTCGTGAGCAGGAGCGCCATCAAAATGGTCCTGAGACCATAGATGATCCTCTCGTGGCATGGGATCAGGATTCTGTGTTTCAGGTCTATAGCAGGCACAACAAATCCTCAGTCTTCCTGGTGGTCTTCACGCACAGACGTTCTCTCCGATTGGCTCGGGGAGCTGGTTTGCGCCATTTCAAAAACCAATGCGGATTCTATAGGACAGCGCTCTCCCTGTCTGTCCTACGAAAGAGGAAGGCTGAGGGCGCTGTACGTTTTTGTTACTTACAAGGTGGAGGGAAGAGAGAAGAAGACTGCATATCTGGTGGAGTCATTGTGATTCCGTGGTTACTTCACATTGACCCCGCAACATCATTTCATTCTTTTATCCTTGGCCCTTTTGTGACGTGTTGCTTTCCTTAAGGAGCTTTTGGGACGTTTACCGTATAGGTTATGGCATCAGCAGGACCGCTTGGAGGTGTCACAACAATGAGAATCTGGGTCACACTTCCTGAAGTCCCAATGCTAACCGTACTCTGGCCGGTCGATGCAGATCCGCCTATTGTCATCGTGGCATTGGGGTCAGCCTTGGTCGCGACGATCGTCACTTGAGTAACTGTGTTGGCCACTTCGGCAGTAGTGTAAGACGTCGTTGCCGATGATGGGAACAGGGGAGTCAGTGCCAGCGCCGGCGGCGTCGTTGTGGCACCAGCATAGACATTAAGAGCAAGCAGATTCGCATTTGTCGAGACTGGCGCCGCCCGAGTCACGGTCACAAAGTAGGTTTTCTGGTTCCCACTTGGAGCTGTTACTTCAATCGTAAAGGCCGTGTTGCCGACCGGCAAATTGTTGACAGTGGCTGACGGACTAATAGTCAGAGTCGCATTCGAATCGGCTTGTACCGCCGTAACTGTGATGCTGGTTGTAGCATTTGGCACTGCCACCGTGTAGCCAGGCAATCCAGAAACTCCGGGTGCTACAAAACCTGGGGTTAGCGTTCCTGTATTGACTGCTAGGTTCGAAAGCCCTGCATTGCTGGCGAGGGCGGCCTGATTCACGGTCACAAGATAGGTCTTCTGAGTGAGGTTCGGCGCCGTTACGACAATAGTAACGAGCGTACCAGTCCCTGGGCCGTTGAGGGTGATGGGCCGGCTCGTCGTCGCCTGGTTATTGATGCTCACCGTCGCGCCGGCATCCTGGGCTTGCGCTGTCACTGTGACGCTGTTGACGTTGCTGGCAACGTCCACCGTGTAGCCAGGCGATCCAGAAACCCCGGGTGCCACAAATGCCGGGGTCAAAGTGCCCGACGAGACGGTTAAGCTCTGGAGATTGTTATTTCCTCCGAGGGCGGCCTGATTCACGGTCACAAGATAGGTCTTCTGAGTGAGGTTCGGCGCCGTTACGACAATAGTAACGAGCGTACCAGTCCCTGGGCCGTTGAGGGTGATGGGCCGGCTCGTCGTCGCCTG